>Ga0209941_1000004_pt1 | contig 929940 bp, 753 predicted proteins | sample ThiBiot_300_plan_FD_183945 | JGI IMG/M metagenome (GOLD analysis project Ga0209941, IMG submission 183945) | Wastewater bioreactor microbial communities from Cape Town, South Africa - Thiocy_solids_1 (SPAdes) | ecosystem: Engineered > Bioremediation > Thiocyanate > Unclassified | place: South...
CAAAATGCAAGTAAATCTATATGTCTTGATTCATGGCCTAATTCAAAATTTAAATACGCCGGTGCTGGCGCCGAGGTTGCATGCAACAGTGGAGTAAGCACCATACACATAAAAACAAATTTAACAGTTTCTAAAAACGGTTATCTTTATATTTATACCAGCAACGAGAGCAACAATATTGATGTGTTCTTTGACAATTTACAGGTAACGCACACGGCAGGGCATATACTTGAAGAAACGCATTACTACCCCTTTGGTTTGGCCATGGCAGGCATTAGCAGCAGGGCGTTAAATAATATTGCACCTAATAATTATAAATTTAATGCAGGCAACGAACTGAATGAAAACTTTGGAATCAATTTATATGAAACCTTTTATCGTTTGCAGGATGTACAAACAGGCCGTTTTTTAAATGCAGACCCTTATGCAGAAAAATACTTTGGCCTTACTCCTTATAATTATGCGGCCAATAACCCGGTAAACTTAAATGATCCCTTAGGCGATCAAATGAAAGATTACGGGAGAATGCAAAAAGGGCCGGATGGTAATTATCATACCGGGTGGGTAAGTGAAATGATGTGGAATGAAAAAGGGTTCTTTAATTATGGTGAAGTATATGGCTTTAGCGGTGGTGATTTTGGTAGTAGCCATGCTTTGTATAATATACGGGGTATGTCATCACAATCTTTTTTAAATCAAAAGCAGTTATTAGATGATAATGCTATCTGGGATGTGGCAAAGGGACAATTTGGTTATTGGCGTTACAACAGTTTTGATCCAAGAAACAATGGTTATCAAGAAGCGGCAGCAAACAGCGATAAGTTGCAGGAAGTGGCTGTTGGTACTGGAAAAGTGTGGGTAGCGTATGAAGATCAAAGTAATTGGGATAAAGGTTCTAACTGGCTTTCAAATCTTAAGTTAGCAACAAGTTTAACAGTTGCCTGGGCTTTGGGAGTTACTCCTTCTGATAACATTACTTTTGAAAATTGTCCTGCGGCAAATGCAATGCGAAATGCTTATGGAGTTGGTCAGGCAAGAGATGCTTTTTATACTAAATATAAAGGTGCTACTGAATTAAGCGGTGCTTCTTACACTAATCATAGAGCAGGTTTTGGTTTAATGGGATTAATGAGAGCAGGAATAGACCCTATCGAACAATTTATTGGGAACTACAGAGTTGATATTTATCCACAAGGAAACATGCTGCAATTCACGCTTACAAACAATAGCAGCTTTACATCTTTCTCTTATGGTTACGGACCCTCTTGGAACGGAGGCCCTATGGGCAATTTTAATCAGACCTATATTTTTACAGAACCACTTAATTTTAACAGACTCAAATAAAGAACGATGAAAAAAAACATTATGAAGATTGCCTATGCTTTTCTTTTGTCTTCTTTTATTGGATGTCAAGGTTTTGTGAAAGATGAAAAAATTACAGGAAGGTATCATTTAGTTTCTATTGATATACCTGAGGATTTAACCTTGTGCTATAAATTGGAAAGCGGAGATTATAAAGGCGTACTTGAAGAGACTATTTTTGCTGTAGGCTTCAATGATAATTACATTATTGCCAAACAGCACCTATCTAATAATAGAGCAATTACTAACTATTACATAGTTCCTATTTATAAAGAAAATACCCTCTCTCCAGAGAAAGGAGTAATCGGAGCGCTCACATTAGAGCAATTTAATGAGAAGCGTAAAGAGTTGAATATACCAGATAGTGTAGAATTTACGAAAGTGATAGAAGATTTAAAATAAGTAATATAAATATTCTCACCCCTCTGGCGCAAATGTTCCGTATGTTCTCTTAAAAATAAAAAAAAATAATAAAATTTTATAAACCCAACATTTCCCCAATAAAACCTTACCGTAAACAATACAACGTGGAGTAGTAATACAAAAGCCCATGCTACCAGGGAACAAAAGATGGTTAAAGCTGTTTCCCGAAACCGGGCTGTATATCGGTTTCGGGGGCCTTTTTTTGTTCCTTTTTTGGGCAAGCAAAAAAGGAAATTACAAAATAGCTGAGGGTAAAATGGACTGAATTATTCTTACCCGTTCAAAAATATTTGCTATACATTTTTACTTGTGGTACGTGATGGTGAAAACCAGGTTGTGATAAAAATTTATGTAAGAAAAGCATACATTTAATCAATGAATTTTAATGTGCATTATGGGCCGCTGGTTAGAAACCGGGCGGCGGCAGTAATACAGCGCTTTATGCACTAATACAAAGCCCTTCCAGCGCCAGCTCGGTATTGGGAAACACTTCACTGGCCTCCGTTAAAAACGCATCCAGCAGTTCGTACTTAGATGAAAAATGGCCAATAATTAATTTTTTTACACCGGCCAGTTTTGCAATTTCAGCAGCTTGTACTGTGGTGGAATGAAAACGCATGGCCGCCCGGTCTTCTAAATCTTTCAGGTAAGTGGTTTCGTGGTATAAAAGGTCCACACCCTTTACTTTTTCAGCCAGGGTTTCATCAAACAGGGTATCGGCACAATAGGCATACGATTTTGCGGCAGGCGCTGCCGTAGTTACCTGGTTATTGGGTATAATATCTCCTTTCTTGTTTCGGTAATCTTTTCCTTTTTGTAATTCTTCAAAATAGGTGGCGGGAATTTCATAAGATCTTGCCCGCTCTATATCTATACTCCTGGGGTTTTTATTTTCACGGAATAAAAATCCCCAGCAATCTATTCTATGCTTCACTTTAAAACAGGTTACCGTTAATCGTTTATCATTGGCTAAAGGGCCTTCTTTTGTAATCCCATGAAAATATAAGCGAAAAGATAAAGTAGTATCGGCGGCTCTTAATTGTATATTGATGATTTCTTCGAGCAGGGGCGGGCCAAATACATGCATATCGGTAGTACGCCCCAGCAACGACATGCTGGTTAAAAACCCGATAAGGCCAAAATAATGATCGCCATGCAAATGAGAAATAAAAATATGATTTATTTTACTCCTTCTTATTTTATACCGAATCATCTGTTGCTGGGTACCTTCGCCACAATCAATCAGGTAAGCTTCATCCTGGGTTTGTAAAACCTGGGCGGTAGGATTTCTGCCATAAGCAGGTATGGCAGAATTATTTCCTAATATGGTAAGCGCCAGCATGCAGTTTTATTTTTTAAGGTATATTTATTTTGTGTGTAAAACGAAATTTTATTGATTTTCTTGTTCATCAAATCCATCCATAAGATCTCTTTCTATTTCTTCCATTTGTATCATATCCCAGGCTTCGCTTTCTGTGGGCGTCATGTTAAGCGGTTCTTCCAAAGGCAAATTGTTAAATACCGATTTTACCTGCTCATTCATTTCACATATAACAAAAGAATGGCCATGTGCGTAATACTGTTGCTGAATTTCCGCAATTTTGCCAGCATCCTGTACAGGGAGGTTATTTATCTCTTTTAGGTTTAAAACTACGTGGGGTGGGGGCTGCTGCATGTTTGATATTAAAAATGCTTCTAATTCGGCTGTCATAATAGCAGCGTTTACTCCTGCAAAAGGGGTAATTACCTTAAATTTTTCTTTGGTATCTATTTTGAAGTTCATACTACGGCATTTGCATCTAAAGTATGTAAATTAATAATAAATTCATTTTGATATTTTAAAAGAGTGACTGTGAAAGGCATTAATTAATGAAAAAACGGGGGTGATCCCACCTATTTTACCATTTTCTCTATTTTTCAACATATCAACATTTATTATTTTTAACAAACTGAACGCTGTAAATATTCGTTATTATTGTACCAATTAAACCCATAGCATGGATAATAATTTTTCAATACAGGTAAAAGAGATCATTTCTTACAGCAGGGAAGAAGCCCTGCGTTTGGGAAATGATTTTATAGGAACAGAGCACCTGGTTTTAGGATTGATACGGGATGGTGAGAATACGGCAATTCGTATCTTAAAATCGCTGGAAGTAGATTTATACGAGTTAAGAAAAGAAATAGAAATGGCAGTGAAAGATAAAACAGGGCAGAATATTGCCAATATCAATTCTTTACCGCTTACCAAGCAGGCCGAAAAAGTAATTCGCATTACAGTGTTAGAAGCTAAAGCGCTTAAAAGCCCCTTTGTAGAAAGTGAGCATTTAATGCTTTCTATTTTAAAAAATAAAGAAAATATAGCTACACAAATACTCAACCAGTTTGGTGTAGATTATGAGGCCTTTAAAACGGAATCTGGCGAACAAACCGAAACCCAGGCTCCCCGGGCAGAGTATAATGAAGATGATGAATTTGATGATGAAAAGAAATATGGCCAGCAACGCCCCCCAAAATCAGGCGGCAACCAGCCTAAAACAAAAACGCCGGTACTGGATAATTTTGGCCGGGATATTACCCGCCTGGCAGAGCAAGGCTCGCTTGACCCTATTGTGGGGCGTGAAAATGAAATTGAAAGGGTATCGCAGATCCTGAGCCGCCGTAAAAAGAATAACCCCATACTTATTGGCGAACCCGGTGTGGGTAAAACCGCCATTGTAGAGGGCCTGGCATTGCGTATTGTACAAAGAAAAGTTTCCCGTGTTTTATTTGATAAAAGAGTGGTAAGCTTAGACCTGGCCGCCCTGGTAGCAGGCACTAAATATAGGGGCCAGTTTGAAGAGCGCATGAAAGCCATTATGAACGAACTGGAAAAAAACAGGGATGTTATTTTATTTATTGATGAAATACATACAATTGTAGGAGCCGGCGGGGCAAGCGGATCCTTAGATGCTTCTAATATTTTTAAACCGGCGCTTGCCCGTGGCGAATTACAATGCATTGGGGCCTCTACCTTAGATGAATACCGTATGCATATTGAAAAGGATGGGGCGCTAGACCGGCGCTTTCAAAAAGTATTGGTAGAGCAACCTTCGGTAGAAGAAGCCATACTGATATTGAATAACATCAAAAGCAAGTATGAAGATTATCACAATGTAACCTATAGCCAGGATGCAATTGATGCCTGTGTAAAACTGAGCGACCGGTATATGACAGACCGTTTGTTGCCCGATAAAGCGATAGATGTATTGGATGAAGTAGGCGCCCGCAAGCACATAAAGAATATAAATGTGCCGGCCAATATTATTGAACTGGAAAAGAAAATAGAAGATATTAAACTGGAAAAAAACCGGGTCGTTAAAAGCCAGAAGTTTGAAGAAGCGGCCTCTTTGAGAGATACTGAAAAAAGACTGCAGGAAGACCTGGAAAAAGCAAAATCAGACTGGGAAGAAGAAAGTAAATTTAAACGCTACCCTATAGAAGAAGAAGATATTGCCGAAGTGGTTCATATGATGACCGGCATTCCTGTAAAAAGAATGGTGCAGGCCGAAACCGATAAGCTCCGCCGTATGGGAGAAGATTTAAATGGAGCTGTCATTGGCCAGGATCCTGCTATTTTAAAAGTAGTAAAAGCCATACAGCGCAACCGGGTAGGGCTTAAAGATCCCAAAAAACCCATTGGTACTTTCATATTCCTGGGACCCACCGGGGTAGGTAAAACCGAATTGGCAAGGGCACTGGCCCGCCATATGTTTGATAGTGATGATGCCCTCATTAGGATTGATATGAGTGAGTATATGGAAAAGTTTACGGTAAGCCGTTTAATAGGAGCGCCTCCCGGTTATGTGGGTTACGAAGAAGGTGGCCAGTTAACAGAGAGAGTAAGGCGCAAACCATATAGCGTCGTATTGCTCGATGAAATAGAAAAGGCCCACCCCGATATTTATAATATTTTATTACAGGTTTTGGATGATGGCCAGCTTACAGATGGATTGGGCCGCCGGGTGGATTTTAAAAATACACTCATTATTATGACATCCAATATTGGTGTACGCCAGTTGAAAGATTTTGGTGATGGGGTAGGCTTTGCAACGGCGAACCGGCAGGAAAGCTCAGAAGAGAATAATAAAGCCATTATAGAAAAAGCGCTGAAGCGCACCTTTAGCCCCGAGTTCCTGAACCGGATTGATGATGTGGTAATATTTAATTCTTTAACAAAAGAAAATATTTTCTCTATCATTGATATTCTTATGAAGAATGTAATGACCCGCTTAAGTAACCTGGGCTTTAGTTTAGAACTTAGCCTGGAGGCAAAAGAGTTTATTGCCGATAAGGGTTATGATGTACAGTTTGGCGCCAGGCCTTTACACCGGGCCATACAAAAATACCTGGAAGACCCATTGGCCGAAGAAATATTGAATGGGAGTATAAAAGCCGGTGATATTGTGCTGGCAGATTTAGATAAAGAAACTCAAAAATTAAAGTTCAGTATTAAAGAAGAACCTAAAAAAAGAGAGAAGAAATCTGAAGCATAACACGTATTGCTTTATATATTTTAAAAGCCTTTGGTAATTACCAAAGGCTTTTTTTTGATCACTTAATTATTGCCAGGTTACAAGTACCCTAATCCAGTATATATTTCATCGTATGCAATCCCGCTGGCAAGTTTTCAACTATAGCCGTTACTTGTTGCAATGCCTTTGCCCTGGTTGTACCCGGGTTTATCAAAATATAAATTTAAATTATTTCAAAATCTTAATGAGTATCGATGTCTTCGTTATAAAAACCAGGCGAGGATGCCATCTCACATATTGTAAAATTCACTGTAGTTGGCCGGGTGGATGTAATGCTACTCAAAGTCCTGTTTTTTTTGGGGAAGGTTATATTTACGGGCGTTTATAAATTTTAAATCTGTTTTGTTTTCTTTGCTTAAATAAGATAACTATTTTGCCAGCAGTATTTTTTAATTCATTTTTGCAGAAATGGCAAAGAAGATAATTATTACCATCGATGGCTGGAGTAGTTGCGGTAAAAGTACACTGGCAAAACAACTGGCCACGGCATTAGGGTATGTGTATATTGATAGCGGTGCCATGTACCGGGCTATTACACTTTATTTTATCAGGAAAAATACCGATTGGAGTAACCCGGCAGAAGTAAAAGAAGCGCTTGAAGAAATCGTTCTGCATTTTGAATGTAACCCGGCTTCGGGTAAATCGGAAATATTTTTAAATGCTGAAAACGTGGAATACCTCATTCGTGACCTGGTAGTTGCAGAAAAAGTGAGCGATGTGGCCACCATTGCAGCCGTAAGGGATTTTGCTGTAGCCCAGCAACGCAGCATGGGCTTGCAAAAAGGAATTGTGATGGATGGGCGTGATATTGGTACCACCGTTTTCCCACATGCAGAACTCAAAATATTTATGACGGCCGATATAACCATACGGGTAGAAAGGCGTTTTAAAGAAATGTATGTAAAAAATCCCAATGTAACCTTAGCAGAAGTGAAAGCAAATTTAGAAAGCCGGGATTATATTGATTCACACCGGGAAGTAAGCCCTCTGCGGCAGGCAGAAGATGCCATATTATTAGACAATTCAAACCTTAGCATTGAAGAACAACTGGATTTTGCTTTGAAACTGGTGGCTAAAAAATTATAATACTACATTAATCCCTGCGCCACCTCATTTACCGTTTTTGCACCGGGGAACAAGAATACTAATTTTTGTATAACTTGCTCTACCAGTGCATCAGGGCAGCTGGCTCCACTCGTGAGCAATATTTTTACCGGATTTTTTTCAGGTAAAAAACGGTGGGTAAGGGTTTCATCCTTTTCAGGCATTTGATAATGTAAAATATCCCCATTGGGTAATATTTTTTCTTCATTCTGAATATAATAAGTAGGTAGTTGTGCTTCACATAGCTCTACCAGGTGGCTGGTGTTGCTACTGTTATACCCTCCTACTACAATTGCTAAATGTGCATTTTCTTGTAGCATACCATATACAGCTCCCTGGTTATCGTTGGTTGCATAACAAAGGGTGTCTCTGGTATCAGCAAAATGATTCTCCAATGAATCTGCTGTAAGATTATATTTTTTTTGCATCAATTGTTTCAGATAATCGGCAATACCCTGGGTATCGCTGGCCAGCATGGTGGTTTGGTTTACCACACCAATGCGTTCCAAATCTTTTTCAGCATTAAATCCTGCTGAATAACGATTATGAAAACGATCATAAAATTCTGCGATATCTGTTTCGCCTGAAATCATCTTGCCAAGTTCTACGGCTTCTACCATATCTTTTATTACCAGGGCTGGGGTGCCCGATGCCGCATGCGAAAAAGTAGCACGGGTTTCTTCATGCGTTGGTTTGCCATGTATGATAACCGTATAATTCTTTTTTGCAATCTGCTCACTGCGGTTCCATACTTTTTCTACAAACGGGCAAGTGGTATTATAGGCTGTAGTGGTAAGCCCAATAGATCGTAATTTCTCTTCTGTTTTTAGCGTGGTACCAAAAGCCGGGATCAATACAATATCTTCTTTAGTGAGTGACTCAAAGGGTATTATATTTTTACCCGATGTGTCCTGGATGAATTGCACACCCAGTTTCTTAAGATCGGCATTCACCCGGGGGTTATGTATCATTTCACTCAACAAAAAAATGCGGCGGCCGGGGTTTTCTTCAATGGTTCTGAAAGCAATTTCAATGGCATTTTCCACCCCATAACAAAACCCAAAATGGCGGGCCAGGTAAATTTGTACTGGCCCAAAATCAAGCAGGGTGGGAGAAAAATCTTTTTTCATTTTATCTTTCTCTTTCCGCTTATTTTTAATAGCTGTAATGAGGGTGCTCCTATAGGTAAAGGGAATGGTAAATTGTTTCATTATTTAAATTGCAGGTACAAATTTACAGCTTAATTTTGAATGGATTTTTTGTAAACGCTTTTTTGCTTCACAATTATGAATACGGCAACAGATGATACCTTACCCTGGATGAACAACACAAATGTGTATGAAGTAAATATACGGCAATATACAAAAGCAGGCACATTACAATCCTTTATTCCGCATTTATCCCGGTTACGGAATATGGGGGTAGAAACCCTTTGGTTTATGCCCTTAACACCCATTTCTCAAAAGAGAAAAAAAGGCAGCCTCGGAAGCTATTATGCCTGTAGCGATTATTGCTCCATAAACCCTGAATTTGGATCCCTGGATGATTTTAAAGAACTGGTAACAAAGGCCCATGCTATGGGTTTTAAAGTAATACTGGATTGGGTGGCCAATCACACCGGGTGGGACCATACCTGGACGCACCAGCATCCTGATTTTTATAAAAAAGAGGAACACACTGGCAGCTTTAAAACGGCACCCGGTATGGATGATATTATTGAGCTTGATTTTAGCAATCCCCACCTAAGAAAAGCGATGATTGATGCGATGGCTTTTTGGATGAGGGAATGTAATATTGATGGCTTTCGGTGTGACCTGGCGTTTTGGGTACAAGCCGATTTTTGGGTAGAAGCTAAAAATGAATTACAAAAAATAAAACCACTGTTTTGGCTGGGCGAATTCGATATGCTGGATCATCCCATGTATTTAACCGTTTTTAATGCTTCTTATACCTGGGCGTGGATGCATGCTACAGAAAAATTTTATAAATCTGAGGGAGTAAGTCTGGAAGATCTAAAAAAAATATTACATCGTTATATATCTTTTCTTCCAAAATTACCGGCCTGGTTTACCAGCAATCATGATGAAAATAGCTGGAACGGAACTGAGTTTGATAAATATGGTAAGATGGCCTTGCTGTTGCAGGTTTTCAGCCTTACATTTCCCGGTATTCCTATCCTTTATAGCGGGCAGGAAATTCCCAATACCAGGCAATTAAATTTTTTTGATAAAGATGAACTGGATTGGAGCAGGGGCTGCCAGCTGGAAGATTTTTTTAAAAAATTCCTTATACTCCGTAAAGAAAATAAAGCATGCCGTACCGATCAAAATTCAGCTATCTTAATTTTGGATACCGGCCACATACCCATACTGGCTTATATACGGGAGCAGGATGAAAATAAACTTTTTGTGGTTTTAAACTGTAGCGGCCAGCCCCAGGAATTTATACCTGTCATAAAAAAAGAATATGGCCTTTTTTCTAATATTTGGATCCGGGAGGAAATCCCTGTTACCCCCGGTACCCGTTTTAAAATGAACCCCTGGGAATACAGGGTGTACCAGCAAATACCTGCCTGATTTTTTTTATAAACCCAATATTCACTTTAGATGCAATCCGCATTTAAAAGATAATTTCCTTTTAGGATTTAATTATCTTGCAGCTATGCAGCAGTACTTACATTTACTTAAACATATTATTGACCACGGGAACGATAAAAGCGACCGCACCGGTACGGGCACCCGCAGTGTTTTTGGCTATCAAATGCGGTTTAACCTGCAGGAAGGTTTTCCTTTGGTTACTACAAAAAAAACACATTTAAAAAGTATCATTTACGAATTGCTTTGGTTCTTACAAGGCGATACCAATATTGCATGGCTCAATGAAAATAAAGTAAGCATTTGGAATGAATGGGCCGATGAAAGGGGCGACCTGGGCCCCGTGTATGGTAAGCAGTGGAGAAGCTGGCAAGGTGCCGGGGGTGAAGAAATAGACCAGGTGAAAGAAGTTATTCAGCAGCTTAAAACAAACCCCGATAGCCGCAGGATGATAGTAAGCGCCTGGAATGTTGCCGATCTTCCCAAAATGAAATTGATGCCCTGCCATTGCCTTTTTCAATTTTATACTTCTGCGCCCGGCGAAAACGGAAAACGAAAATTAAGTTGCCAGCTTTACCAGCGCTCTGCCGATGTGTTTTTGGGGGTGCCTTTTAATATTGCCTCTTATGCATTGCTTACCCTTATGATGGCACAGGTTTGCGATATGGAACCCGGTGAATTTATACACAGTTTTGGTGATGTGCATTTATATAATAATCATTTTGAGCAGGCCCATTTACAACTTAGCAGAACGCCTTATGCATTGCCTCAAATGATTTTAAATCCTTCTGTAAAAGATATATTCAGTTTTAATTTTACTGATTTTGATTTGCAGCATTATGAAAGCCACCCTGCCATAAAAGCGCCGGTAGCGGTGTAATTAGCTAATAAACTTTTTTCCCTGTTTGCTATGGCCAGTTAAAAAAGTTACCGGGTAAACCGGTCATCTGTATATCGCCAAAGCTGAAGCGGGTTTGTTTCTTTTAAAGCATCCGGCAGTAATTCTTCGGCTACATTTTGAAAAGCCAGGGGGCGGGTAAAACGTTTTATCCCATCGGGGCCTACGGATGTAAACAAACTGCTTGTAGTGGCAGGGAATGGCCCCCCATGTTGCATGGCAGGACAAACCTGCACCCCCGTAGGTACTCCGTTAAAAATAAAACGGCCGCATATGGATTGTAAAATTTTAATCAATTCTTTTTGTTGCCCCGCTTCCTGAACGGTTGCAGCCAGTGTACAAGTGAGCTGGCCTTCCAGGGATGAAGCTACTTGTTTCATTTCATTTATATCCCGGCAACATACTATGATGCAATAGGGCCCAAACACTTCCTGCTTTAATACATTGTTGGCGATAAAATCTTTTGCATCAATAAGGGTAAGCTGGGGCGTTCCCATTAAAGGTTGCCGGTTATGTTTGTTTGTTGATATAGTTTTTACATTTTCTTGTTCTGTACTCAGGCCTTTCTTATATTCGTAATTTTCATAAATTCCTACATTCAGCATGGCCACGGGAGTTGCCTGGCTCATTTTATCTTGTAAAGTTTTTAAAAATATATTGGCATCTGTATTCTTTTGAATAACCAGGATGCCGGGCTTGGTACAAAATTGTCCCGCATCTGTTAATATACTGTCAGATACTGTTTGGGCATAAGGTTCGGCCGATTCTTTCATTTTACCGGGTAAAATAAAAACCGGGTTGGTACTACCCATTTCAGCAAATACGGGGATGGGTTGCTCCCGGGTATTTCCCCAATCAAAAATTTGTTTACCGGCTTTATAAGAACCGGTGAAGCCTACAGCCTTTATTACAGGATGCTTTACTAATTTTTCAACCAGAGATAAATCATTGGCATGTACATGCATAAAAAGATGGGACGGCATATTATTTTCTTTTACGGCTTCCTCTATAATTCCGGCAACGGCATCACTGGTTGCAGCATGCTGCGGGTGTGCTTTTACCATTACACTGCAACCGGCCGCCAGGGCACAGGCCGTATCGCCCCCCGCAGTAGAATAAGCAAATGGAAAATTGCCCGCTCCAAATATTAATACCGGCCCTAATGGCACATTCATTTTTTTGATCACCGGTTTATTTTCTTCAGCCGGTTTTTGAATTCGTATGTCCATCCAGTACCCGTTTTTACAGGCATCGGCATAGCTGGTAAGTTGAAATGCAGTTCGCTTTAATTCACCCAGCAATCTTTCTGCCGGCAAATGGGTTTCCTTCATGGCAATTTGAATCAAGCGGTCTTTATTTTTTAATAAGCGTTCTCCTGTATCATGCATAAACCGGGTGCGCTGGCTTAAGGGTATTTCACGGTACTGGTCAAATGCTGATTTTAATGCTTCCATTTTTGCATTTATCTCGTGGATTTTCATATCGCTGTTCATAATCATATCATTTAATGAAATTGTTGTGCTGCTTTATTTTAAAAGCAATTATGCAGCCATTTACAGGATGTGTAATTGTAAATAGGCGCTGTATGTAAATTTACGTGGTAAAAAAACGTTTTTAAGTTGAACATATAAAAATAAATAGGTATCTTACAGCACTAAATATATACCCGTTTTAGAATGACTAAAACTTTATTATCAATTGCCTTTGCCCTCTTCTTTTTTTCTGCATCTGCACAAATACAAGATCAAGATCTTCTGAAAACAGATAAGCATGAAATTGCCATTAAACCCGGCAAACTGGTAAACATTTTTAATGCTAAAAAAGGAGAACTTGTAAAGCTTGAGTGTGTGGACGGAACAACCATTTCATTTACCGTAAATATGAATGTGTGGAACCAGGAACTGGTACGTACCCTGGGTGGAAAATTAGAAGGGAATAAAGAAACATTCATTACCCTTACCCAGGCAGATCTTAAGCAGGGAATCATTTATGAAGGAAATATTATTTCTCATAAATCAAACATTGCATTTAAAATTTTTACGGCTAAAGAGGGTACGGTTTACCTGCAAAAAACCACTAAAGACAATATCCTGGTTACTGATTAATGACCTTCAATTGCTTTATGAAAACATATTTACGATTTTTATTTTTAATTGTCTTTTTTATTTCGGGGCGGTTACTGGCGCAGCCTTATAATAGTTTGCCCGGTGCCCAGCATGTAATTTTCCTGGATTTTGATGGGTACACGGTAACGGGTACTTCCTGGAACAGCAGTTACAACGGGGGCAATCCTATAGTTTGTGCTGCTTCGGGCTATACCGATGCCCAGGTAAGCACTGTATTCAATATGATGGCAGAAGATTACCGGCCATTCAATATCAATATTACCACCGATGAAAATGTTTATAATGCAGCATCTATTCAGCAACGGATGCGGGTATTATTTACGCCAACAAAAAACTGGTATCCGCAATCTGCAGGCGGGGTGGCTTACTTAAGCACTTTTGGTTCTGTTTCAAATAAAGTGTGTTTTATTTTTACAAGCGCTTTGGGAAATGCATCCAATGCCGGTGAAGCGGGTTCTCATGAAGCCGGCCATACGCTTACCCTTCAGCATCACAGCGAATTTAATGCACTATGCGAAAAAACAAATGAATACAATAGTGGTACAGGATCCGGTGAAACCGGGTGGGCCCCCATTATGGGGGTGGGATATACAAAGAATATGACGCTTTGGAGCGATGTTGCTTCTAATTTTTCCTGTACCTATATGCAGGACGATTTAGCCGGTATTACCAGCGCCCCCAACAACGGTGTGGCTTACCGGGCAGATGATCATGGTAATGATATCAGTTCAGCCACCCCTTTGGTTTTGATGGGCAATGCTTTTAGTGATAGTGGCATCATTGGCACAAATACAGATGTGGATGTTTTTCATATTACCCTGGCTACAAAATCGTACATTAACATACAGGTGAACCCATGGAATTGGGGTAGTCCCAATACAAAGGCAAACCTCGACGTTTCGCTTGTTGTAAAAAACAGTACGGGGCAAATCATGAGGACCCATGAGCCATTAAATGTTTTGAATGCCTGGGTAAATAATTTATTGCTGGAGCCCGGTGATTATTATTTTCAAATAAAAGGAACAGCCAATGCAAACCAATCGGGTTATGGAAGCCTGGGTAAGTATTATATAACCGGGTTAGTAACTGCAGCATTGCCTATGCCGTTGGCCGCTTCGCTGGTGGCATCCGATACCGTTATATGCAAAGGGGCAAGTATTGATTTTTTTGACCAGTCGGAGGGCAGCCCATCTTCCTGGACCTGGACTTTTACAGGGGGAACGCCTGCCACATCGAATGTACAAAACCCGGTAAATATAATGTATGCCAATGCCGGTACCTATGCGGTAAAACTTACCGTATTTGATGGCCTTACCAACAGCAGCCGTACTTACAACAATTATATACGGGTGAACAACCTGCCTACTTTAAATATTGTTCCTTCTAACCCGTATATCTGTGGAAATAATACCACAACGCTGATGGCAACCGGGGCCTTATCTTATCAATGGAGCCCGGCCGGCGGATTAATAAATACGAACCTGCCCCGTACTACCGTAAATGGAATTTCTGAGAATACCACGTATACGGTATTAGGCACCGATGTAAATGGCTGTACCGGAAGTAAAGAGGTAACCGTGCAATATTTTCCGCCCCTGCAATTAATTAAATCACCTGCAACAGAAAGGGTCATTGTATGCCGGTATGATTCTACTGAACTTTCTGTATCCGGTGCAGAAAACTATACCTGGTCGCCGGGTACAGGCTTAAGCAATACCAATACGGGCAATGTAAAAGTAAGATTAGATGAGGGCAGCCGTTTTTATACCGTTACCGGTACCGATGCCAATGGCTGTTCGGCCAGCGTTTATTTTTCAGTATTGGCCAGGGCTTGCGATTCATTAGCAGCCAATGTTTTTGTAGATAGCTCGGCTATTTGTACACCTACTTGTGTGATGTTTACTGATTCTTCAACGGGTCATCCTACATCCTGGCATTGGAGCTTTCCGGGAGGTACACCTGCTACTTCATCATTACAAAACCCGGGGCTTGTTTGTTACACTGCTCCCGGTTCGTATGATGTGAGTTTAACCGTTTCGGATGGGGTAGATTTTAGTACCCGGGTTTTCCCAGGCCTTATTGTAGCTGCCGATATGCCGGTGGTAACCATGACGGCTCCTGTAATTCCACTTTGTAAAGGAGATACATCCGGCATTAAATTAAATGGTGCCCAATATTATATGTGGAGTTTTGATCCTTCCTTAATATTTCCGGCATTCCCGGATTCTATACGCATCATTCCCCAGGATACCACTACCTATTATGTAAAAGGGTTTATAAATGTATTTAATAATAATGGCTACAATAATTCAGGAAATAGTTTTGTGCAATGCAGTGATACCGAAAGCATCAGAATAAATGTAGTGAATTGCAGTACCGTGCCGCTTAAGATTCTTTATTTTACTGCCGTGCAAAATGGAGAGGCTGTTCTTACACAATGGAAATTCGCCGAACAGGAATCTGTTAACGACATCGTACTGGAACGTAGCCTGGACGGAATTCATTTTGAAACGCTTCAACAGGTTATGAAATCCCAAAATGACAGTTATCATTGGGTAGATAAGAAAATGATTGCCGGTACCCCCATCTATTATTACAGGTTGCGTTGCCAGTTAGAGGGAGGCAGAATGATATATTCCGATATTGAAAAAGTACGGATACAAAATAAAAACAATCCGTGGGTGAGCATCCGGCCAAACCCGGTAATCAATATCATGGAATTGGGTTTTATTGCAGATAAGAACGGGCAGGCGAGCCTTAGCATACATGATATGCCCGGGAAATTAATGTATAAAGAAACATTTGAAACAATAAAGGGATACCAGGATAAGAAAATGAATCTTTCATCGCTTTTACCGGGAGTATATTTGCTTCATTTACAAGTGGGCGAAAAGCAAATCACTCAAAAAATCATCCGGCTTTAGTTTGCTTTTTGTTTTGCATATGCTGCTTTCACTTCATCCAGCATTTTAATAAACTTTTGCACATCGGGGTCGTAGCCATATCCTTCCTGGCGCAGCCTGTTACCGGCATCATCAATAAAGAAATAAAAAGGTTGTGCATTGGCGCCAAATTGAGAGACCTGTATATCTGAGTTGAGGTCACCCAGGGTTTCAATTCTCTGGCCCAGCGCTTTTGATTCGTATTGTTCTTGTAAAGGAATTTCAATATCATGTACATCTACATATAATGATGCAATTACAAAATCTTCTTTTAATCTTTTCATTACCTCAGGATTACTCCATACGCCAGCTTCCATCTTACGGCAATTTACACAAGTAATGCCTGTAAAGTCAAGCATCAGGGGTTTATGTACCGATTTGGCTACGGCTTTGGCTTCGTTAAAATCAAAATAAGTGATCATCCCGAATTTTTTTACCACTTCGGGTTCCAGTACATGCATACGTTCAAAATATTTAACTGGCGCCGGAAGCTGGGCAGTATTTTGAATGGCAGGGCTGGGGATATTATTGTTTCCGATGTAATCCTGTGTACCCAATGGTGGTAAGAAAGCAGAAACACCTTTTAAAGGAGCGCCCCATAAACCCGGAACCAGGTACACCGAAAAGGCAAAAGCAGCGATAGCAAAAAATAAACGGGTAACTGAAAGATAGGGTACACCAAAATCATTTTTAGGTAATTCATCATCGTGGTGAAACTTTAATTTTCCCAACAGGTAAATACCCAGCAATACAAATATTACAATCCACAGGGAGAGATATATTTCACGGTCCAGTAAACGCCAGCCTTTCGACAGGTCGGCATTGGATAAAAATTTTAATGCCAGCGCCAATTCAAGGAAACCAAGGGTAACCTTAATGGCATTGAGCCATCCGCCAGCTTTGCCTAAAACGCTTAGCTTCGATGGGAAAAAGGCAAATAAAGCAAAAGGTAATGCGAGGGCTAGGGAAAAGCCAAACATACCCATAAGGGGGCCATAAAAGTTTCCTTTAGCAGCCAGTACCAGCAGGTTTCCAATAATGGGGCCGGTGCAGGAAAAAGAAACTACAACCAGGGTAAGAGCCATGAAAAAAATACCACTAAAGCTTCCAATACCTGCTTTTTTATCTACCCCAGTACTCCAGGAGGCAGGCAGGCTTATATCAAATGCACCTAAAAAAGAGATTCCAAAAACCAGGAATACAGCAAAGAAAACCAGGTTGGCAATCCAGTTACTGGCAAGTTTATTTAATGCCGAGGGCCCAAATAGAATGGTGATTAAAAAACCCAGCAAAGTAAAAATGAGAATTATAGAAATGGCATACCATATGGCATTCTTTCTTCCTTCGGCAGGCGTTTTACTGCGTTTGGTAAAAAAGCTTACTGTTACCGGTATCATGGAATATACACAAGGGGTAAGTAATGCCAGTAAGCCGCCGCCAAATGCGGTTAAAAATATCCAAGTTAAAGATTTATTGTCGGCTTCATTTATAGGCGCATCATCCTGCGATAACTGGGGTTCCTGCGAAGTGGCCGGCAGCATAAAATGAATATTTTCTTCATACGGAAGATATTCATCTCCTTTTTTTTCTAAGTAAGAAAAAACAGCTTTAATGTATAAGCTATCTGTATTTAAAAGGGTAAAGGTTTGTTTCCAGGTAGCAGAATCGGTAAAGTATTGCACCTCCATCCCCAGCGCTGGGTCTTTTTCTTTGATAGCGCCCGGCGATTCTGTGATTTTGGTAACCATTCTTTGGTGCAGGGAAGTATCAAAGCTAATAGAAGAAGCGGGCGCATCCGGTGAACCGGGTATGATGCTGTAAAGTTTTATACCGGGTGCAATACGGGCATGAATAATAAATACAGCTTCCTGGTTATTGAGCCTTTGTGTTTTATAAGTAAAACTAACACCGGTGCTGTCATTCGCAAAAAGCGAAATACCCGGAAGGCTAAATAAACTTATTAAAAGAAAAATCTTTACAGTAAATTTCATATCATGAATCTGGAGTAAATAAATAAGAAATGCTCAAAGGCATGGATACAAATATAAACAGGCTTTTAATAAGAATAATACCGGTAAAAGATATTAACGATTTGTAACGTAATTTACTGCTATCTGCAGGTTGCTGCCAGTGCAAAAAAAAAACGCTGCAAGTGCAGCGTTATGTACCACGTACGGGATTCGAACCCGTGATTCCTCCGTGAAAGGGAGGCGTCTTAACCCCTTGACCAACGCGGCATTCCGTTTTAAAGGACGGCAAAGATAATATGATGAAGATTGCCCACCAAATTTTTTGAAAAAAAGAGGAGCTTTGTACATCCGTTGCAGTGAGTGACACAACGATGCCGGGCTTGGCAGGAAGTATATACTAAAAAAATCACTTTTAATATCTCTTACATCTTGCTACCTTTGCCCCGCAAATTTCAACATTTTAAAATCAAAGATATGAGTACAATTAAAGTTGCCATTAATGGATTTGGCCGTATTGGCCGCCTTGTTTATCGCCAAATATACAATATGGAAGGCATTGATGTGGTGGCTGTAAATGATCTTACCAGCCCGGCGGTATTGGCGCACCTGCTTAAATACGACAGCGCCCAGGGGCGTTTTAATGAAGATGTAAAAGCTACGGATGATGCTATTTTGGTAAATGGTGAAACAATAAAAATTTATGCACAAAAAGATCCTGCACAAATACCCTGGAAAAATCACAATGTAGATGTGGTGCTGGAGTGTACCGGTTTTTTTACTGACAAAGGCAAAGCAGAAGCACATATTCAGGCAGGCGCCAAAAGGGTGGTAATATCTGCCCCCGCAACCGGCGATTTAAAAACAGTTGTTTTTAATGTGAACCATGATATTTTAGATGGTAGCGAAACCATTATTAGCTGTGCCAGTTGTACAACCAACTGCCTGGCTCCCATGGCAAAAGTGCTGAATGATAATTTTGGTATCCTGGTGGGTAGTATGACAACTATACATGCTTACACCAACGATCAAAATACATTAGATGCTCCCCACCCTAAAAATGATTTACGCAGGGCCAGGGCTGCTGCTGCCAATATAGTTCCAAACAGTACCGGCGCTGCTAAAGCCATTGGCCTGGTATTGCCGGAATTAAAAGGTAAACTGGATGGAGGGGCGCAAAGGGTTCCTGTAATTTCCGGTTCTTCTACTGAACTTATTTGCCTGCTGGCAAAAAAAGTAACACTGGATGAAGTGAACAGCGCTATGAAAAAAGCCAGTAACGAAAGTTTTGGTTACAATGAAGATGAAATTGTAAGCAGCGATATTGTGGGCATGCACTATGGCTCTTTATATGATGCAACACAAACAAAAGTAATTACGGCCGGCGATAATCAAATTGTAAAAACCGTAAGCTGGTACGATAATGAAATGAGTTATGTAAGCCAATTGGTACGTACCGTTCATTATTTTGCAAAATTGATAAGCAAATAAATTTTATTTTATTGTATTAAAAACCACAGTTATGTTACTGTGGTTTTTTTATGAACCGGGGCTGGCTGGCTTTTGAATAATTAAGTCATCGGTAAGCCGGTAAACCGGTATTTTTGCGAAAGTATTAATCATCTTTAAATTTTATTTATGACTACATTTTCCGATTATAATTTCAAAGATCAGAAAGCACTTATAAGAGTAGATTTTAATGTGCCATTAGACGATCAATTTAATATAACAGATGACACCCGGATGCGAGCGACTTTACCTACGATTCATAAAGTATTGAACGATGGGGGAAGCGTAATTTTAATGAGCCACCTGGGCCGGCCTAAAGAGGGCCCTGCAAATAAATTTTCTTTGCAGCATTTGGTGCCTCATTTACAAGAATTACTGGGTAAGGCGCCGGTTTATTTTGCCCATGATTGTATAGGCACTGAAGCCACTGAAAAAGCGGCTGCCTTAAAACCGGGCGAAGTATTGCTGCTCGAAAATCTTCGTTTTTATAAAGAAGAAGAAAAAGGAGATACTGCCTTTGCAGAAAAACTGTCGAAATTGGGTGATGTATATGTAAATGATGCTTTTGGTACTGCACACCGGGCACATGCTTCTACAGCCGTGATAGCAGCTTTTTTTAAACCCGGCAAAAAAATGTTTGGACTGGTGATGGATGGCGAAGTGAAAAGTGCTGAAAAGGTATTACACCAGGCAGAAAAACCTTTCTGTGCTATCATAGGAGGCGCTAAAGTATCTGATAAAATATTAATCATTGAAAATTTATTAAATAAAGCAAGCGATATAATTATTGGTGGCGGCATGGCTTATACATTCATAAAAGCAAGAGGCGGCCACATTGGGAATTCACTTTGCGAAACAGACCGTTTGGATACAGCGCTTGAAGTATTAAAACAAGCGACTGCTAAAAATGTAAGTATCCATTTGCCCGAAGATTCTGTAATTGCCGATAAATTTGATGCCCGGGCCAATACAAAAATATCGCCAAGCGACCAGATTCCCGAGGGCTGGATGGGGCTGGATATTGGGCCCAGGGCAATTGGTATTTTCTCTGAAATCATTCAAAAGTCAAGAACTATTTTATGGAATGGCCCCATGGGGGTATTTGAAATGGAAAAATTTCAGTTGGGTACAAAAGCCATTGCAGAGGCTACCGCCAGGGCCACGGCTGCAGGCGCTTTTAGCCTGGTAGGCGGGGGAGATAGTGTAGCTGCCATCAATAAATTTAACCTGGCAAACCAGGTAAGCTATGTAAGTACAGGCGGGGGTGCCATGCTGGAATATTTTGAAGGCAAAGTATTGCCGGGTATTGCCGCATTAAAAGAGAATGTATAAAAAAATGGATGCAGTACCATTTATGTATTTTCACCGGTGAATGAATAGAATAGTTTATTTTTATATACTTAAACCTTAAAACAAATTATTATGAAAGCGGGTATTTTAATTTTATTAATAGTATTGGTGGTCGTAGGCTTCATGGGTTGCAATGGATATAATGGGTTGGTGAAGCAAGATGAATCTGTAAAGAAAGCATGGAATAATGTACAAACGGAATATCAAAACCGGAATGACCTGGTAGGCAATTTAGTGAACACCGTAAAAGGGGCTGCTAATTTTGAACAAAAAACACTTACCGATGTAGTGGAAGCCCGGGCAAAAGCAACCAGTGTAAATATAAATGCCGATCAGCTTACCAATGAAAAAATGGCCCAGTTCCAGGCTGCCCAGGGGCAAATGAGTTCTGCCTTAAGCCGTTTATTGGTTTCAGTAGAAGCTTATCCGCAATTAAAAGCTACAGAAAATTTCACGAAGTTACAAGGGCAATTAGAAAGCATTGAAAATAATATAAAAGATTCCCGTAAAAAGTTTAATGACGAAGTGAATTTGTATAATACGAAAGTACGTTCATTCCCCATGAATATTTTAGGCGGTATGTTTGGCTTTAAACCCCGTGATGGTTTTAAAGCTGATGAAGGCGCAGAAAAAGCGCCCCAGGTAAACTTTGATCAACCTGCAAATGCAAAATAAACGCAGCCTTGGATATATCATTGGGGGCGTATTTGTTTTATTAGCGCTGTATGGCATATTTACCTATAATGGATTTATTAAAAAAGAAGAAAAGGTAAATAATCAATGGGCCGAAGTGCAAAATGCCTATCAAAGGCGCCTGAACCTGGTACCCAATTTAGTGAGTACGGTACAAGGGGGAGCCAGTTTTGAATCTGGCGTATTGGAACAAATTGCCGAAGCCCGCTCTAAAGCCAGTTCAGTAACCGTTAATCAACCAGATTCAGAAACCAATAACCGCCAGTTGGCAGCCCAGAATGAGTTGGCAATGGCTACGAACCAATTGATTGCCCGGGTGGAGAGATACCCCGAACTGAAAGGCACAAAAGCTTTTGCGGGCTTACAAGTGCAGTTAGAAGGAACAGAAAGAAGGATTAAAGTAGCCCGAAAAGATTTTAATGAATCGGTACAGGTTTATAATACGGCGATAAAAACATTTCCTGCCAATATCATTGCCAGCTTGTTTGGTTTTACACCTAAAGATGGTTTTGAAGCTTCTGAAGGGGCTGAAAAAGCGGTTGAGATTAAATTTTAGCTATGGGTATTTTATCATTATTTAAAAAAAAGAATTCCTTTTTTTCTGAAGAAGAGAAGCAGCAAATTGTGGATGCCATACGCACAAGTGAACGTACTACCAGTGGTGAAATAAGAGTGTTCGTAGAAAGTAAAAATTCATTTGTAGATCCTGTTGACCGTGCAGCACAGGTTTTTTTTAAACTGAGAATGGACCATACTGAGCACCGGAATGCAGTGTTATTATACCTGGCAATGAAGCATCATGAACTGGCCCTTTTTGCAGACGAAGGAATTTACCAGGCCATTGGTAAAGAATTCTGGGATCATGAAGTGGTATTAATTACAAGAGCTTTTAAAGCCGACCGGCTGGTAGAAGGCATAGTGAATTGCATTGTAGATATTGGCAAATTATTACAAGAAAAATTTCCATACGAACCGGAGACCGATAAAAATGAATTGCCTGATGAAATTGTTTTTGGTAAATAATATTGTAAAAGGCCTTTAAAAGCATGAAAAAAATATTCACTTTAGGGCTTGTATTTTTATTTTGTTTGCCGGTTCTGGCACAAAATAATTTTAGCCTGGATGCTTTATTGAAGCCCGGCTCGGCTCCGCATACTTTAGTAAATGATTATACCCAAACGCTTACGGCAGACCAGGTGCAGGCGTTGGAACATAAATTAGTTGCGTTTGATGACAGTACTACCAACCAGGTAAGTGTTGTAATTATACCCGGGCTCGATGGTAAAGAAATTTCTGATGTAGCCATACAAATAGGAAGGGCCTGGGGTGTTGGAGGAAAATCATTCAACAATGGGGTTTTATTGCTCATTGCAAAAAATGACCATAAGCTCCATATTGCCGTAGGCTATGGTTTAGAAGGGGCTATTACTGATTTATATGCTTCTCAAATTATTGAAGATATTATTGTTCCCAATTTTAAGGGAGAAGATTATTACCGGGGCATTGATATGGGAACCGATGCCATTATGGATGCAGCCCAGGGTAAATATCATGTTGCCCGGGAAAAGAGTGCAGGAAAAATTCCGGCCCGTACCATTTTCCTTATTATTTTCCTGGTTATTATTTTCCTGGTTATAATAGGAGGCGGTGGTGGAAACGGCGGTTCTTTTATGAGCCGAAGAGGATATCGTGGCTTTAACGGCCCCTTTATATTCCCAACTGGAGGGAGCGGGGGCAGTAGCTGGGGTAGTAGTGGCGGTGGTTTTGGTGGCGGCAGCGGGGGTGGATTTGGCGGATTTGGCGGCGGTAGTTTTGGGGGAGGCGGAGCCAGTGGCGGATGGTAAATAAGAAAATACAAAAAACGCACTGAATAATGCGTTTTTATTTTTATAGTAAGTGAAATTAAAATAAACCAAAGAGGGTACTGTCTATTTGCGAAATAATTTTACCCAGGTCCTCATCATTTTCGGCAAATTTATTTGTATCGGCATCTATAATTAATAATTTTCCTTCTTTATAATTATCAATCCATTGATTGTAGTAATCATTTAATTTTTTAAGATAATCTAACCTGATATTTTCTTCATATTCCCGCCCTCTTTTTTGAATTTGAGCTACCAGTGTGGGTACTGATGCTTTTAAATAAATCAGTAAATCGGGTGGCTGTACCATGCTCTTAAGGGTTTCAAAAAAAGTATAATAATTATTGAAATCTCTTTTTCCCATCAGCCCCATATCATGAAGATTGGGAGCAAAAATATTGGCATCTTCAAAAATGGTACGGTCTTGTATTACGGTTTCTGTGCCCCGGTGAATTTCTAATAATTGGGTAAGCCTGCTATTTAAAAAATAAATCTGCAGATTAAAGCTCCAGCGGGGCATGTCTTCATAAAAATCATTTAGATATGGATTGTGATCTACATCTTCAAAATGAGGGATCCATTTATAATGTTTACTCAGTAACTGGGTAAGCGTGGTTTTCCCGGCGCCTATATTTCCGGCTACTGCGATATGTTTTATTTTTTTCGATTTTGCCATAAGTATGAAGTAGAATGTTCAAAGTATGAAATATTAATCAAAAAAATAAATTAATAATTCATAGGAGAAATTATTTTAAAAACTTGCATTAATAATACTGTAACCCCATGGATTGCCTTACTTGCAAAAGTGTTGCTGCAGCGCTTTTTCGGGCTTTTTCTGCGCCTTTTTCCATCACTTGCTTCAGGTACACTTCATCCTGCATGATATCTTTTGCTTTTTGCCTGATGGGGGCAATAAATGTAACCATATCTTCAGCGAGTTGCGCTTTCATATCACCATACCGGATTTTGGCCCCGGCATAATCGTTTTCAAATTTTTCAAGCACTTCAGCAGGGCTCACTAATTTCATTAACAAAAATATGTTTTCAATATAATCCGGTTTGGGCATATTGGGTTGCGTGGGGCCGGCATCTGTTTTCGCTTTTTTTATTTTTTTCCGAATGCTTTCATCATCATCGGCCAAATAGAGAGTGGCCATACTGTTTTCACTCTTACTCATCTTACCGGATCCATCAAGCCCCGGAATTTTTACCAGGTCTTCTCCAAAATTAAAAGCTTGCGGTTCGGGAAAAACATCAGCATACCGATGATTAAAACGCTGTGCAAAATTACGGGTCATTTCCAGGTGTTGTTCCTGGTCTTTACCCACGGGAACATATTTTGCCCGGTGTACCAGTATATCAGTAGCCATCAGCACAGGATAGGTGAGTAAACCGGCATTTACATTTTGCGGATGCTGCCGTACTTTATCTTTAAAGGTTGCCGTTTTTTCGAGTTCACCTTTATAGGCCAGCATATTTAAATACATATATAATTCTGGTATTTCAAAAATATGGCTTTGGCAATATAATGCGGCTTTATCCGGATCCAGGCCGCAGGCAATATTTTCAGCAAGCACCCGGTATACGTTTTGCTTTAATTCTTTGGTATCGGGATGCGTGGTGAGTGAGTGCAGGTCGGCCACCATAAAGAAGCACTCATAATTTTCCTGCATTTTAATGTAATTGCGAATGGCGCCAAAGTAATTACCCAAATGCAGGTAACCCGTAGGCCTGATGCCACTCATTACTATATTTTTTGATGCCATTTCACTGGCTGATTGTTGTACCATAACCTAAAATTACATGCTGGCGAAGATAATAAACCCCCATTCAATCTCGCTAAAAATGTGATAAATACCATAAAGAAATTGTCTCAACTGCTAAAACGATTGTTTATTTTTGTAACTATGGAGGTAAATGATAAATTAATAAATAAACTGGCCGTATTGAGCCGGCTTCGTTTTAATGAGGATGAAAAGCAAACAATAAAGAAAGACCTGGAGCAAATGATTCATTTTGTAAGCAAACTGCAGGAAGTAGATACCGATGAAGTGCCTCCTTTGCTGCATATTAGCCAAAACGTAAACTGTATGCGTACAGATATTGCAGAAGGAACCATAAGCAGGCAGGAAGCATTAAAAAATGCTGCTTTGCATGATGATATGTATTTTAAAGTGCCAAAAATTATTAAAAAATAATGGATAATACCGCCGTACTTCACTTAGAAGAGATTCGTAAAAGTTATTACCTGGGCAAGCAGGAACTGCCGGTACTAAAAGGCATTACCTTAGATATTTTCAGGAATGAATATGTGGCCTTAATGGGCCCCAGTGGCAGTGGCAAATCTACTTTAATGAATATTTTGGGCTGCCTGGATTCTCCCACAGGAGGAAAATATATTTTAAATGGCAAAGATGTTAGCCGCATGCCCGACGATGATCTTGCCGTTGTGCGAAACCAGGAAATTGGATTTGTATTTCAGCAATTCAATTTATTGTCACGCCTTACTGCTGCAGAAAATGTAGCGCTACCCCTCATATATGCCGGCATCAAAAGAAAAGAAAGAATTGAGCGGGCCCATGAAGTGCTGAAAAGAGTGAAATTAGATGACCGCATGGATCATAAACCCAATGAATTAAGTGGGGGCCAATGCCAGCGTGTGGCTATTGCCCGGGCACTCATTAATAATCCTTCTATCATCCTGGCCGATGAACCTACGGGCAACTTGGATTCTAAAACTTCGTATGAGATCATGGATATCCTGGGCCGCATCCACAATGATGGCAATACAGTGGTTTTGGTAACGCATGAAGAAGATATATCAGAATTTGCACAAAGAATTATTCGATTAAAAGACGGGCTTGTGGAAACGGATATTAAAAATGCCAATCCAACCAAATCTGCCCTTGCACTTTAAAATAAGGAACTATGGCACTTAAAATTTATACCAAAACGGGAGATGCGGGTAAAACAAGTTTAATAGGTGGTACTAAAGTACCGAAGAGCCATATTCGGATTGATTGCTATGGCACCATTGATGAATTGAACTCGCATATCGGTATGGTTTCCGATTTATTTGAGGATGCAGAAAGCCATTCTTTATTACGTACTATACAAAATAATCTTTTTGTTATTGGCTCCTCATTGGCCTGCGACCCAGATAAAGATACCGGTATGCATATTCCCGATTTAAAAGAATCGGATGTGGAAGAACTGGAACATGCCATCGATAAAATGAATGAATCTTTACCAGTGATGCGCTGGTTTATTTTGCCGGGAGGGCATCCTACGGTATCGGCAATACATATTGCCCGTTGTGTTTGCAGGCGTGCAGAACGAATATGCGTACACATGCAGCAGGAAGGGCTTTTTATAGAACCCCTCATTATTAAATATGTAAACCGGTTGAGTGATTATTTGTTTGTATTAGGGCGGTTTGCCGGGGCTTCATTAGGCGTGGCCGAAATTGCATGGCATGGCCGTACTAAAAAATCTTAAAGCTCATCCTCTTCTATAACCGGCAGGTTCTTTTTATTTACCTGGTCTGCTTTTCCGGGTATGTATTTCTTTCGGATATACTGTGCAGGCTTAAATTGAAATATATTATCATCAATGGGTAAAAAAGAAATATCTGTGGCACTATAAACAATTTTCTGTTTATTGTTTTTATGAAACTCATACTGCATTACAATACCAGGAATACATTTGAACATGGGTTCTGCAGCCCGGGCTGTTTTATTGGGCCGGGCCGGGTAGTAATAAATTATCAATTCATTTTGATCGGGTAAAATCAGGAATGCTTTTTTACACCAGTAATTAAGTATTTGCAAACTGTCATTTGTAAACCGGCAGATAGCGCTATCGTATTTCTTATTGTATTCTTTCCATTCTTTAGCATCCAGGGCCATATAATATTTCGGCTTGCCCGATTCTTTTGTAATTACGGCTACTTTTTTTGCAGGTAATGTTACAGCAGTAAAATAAATATATTGAATACGCATGAGCGAGGCAAATACCAGTTTGGCTTTATTGCCTTTTATATATAGTGTTTTAGCGCCGCCATTATAAGTTTCGGCAATGCTTCTTTTATTTTTTGCATCTATAGTAAGAGTGTAAGTAATACTATATTCTTTTTTAGCAAAAAGATCCGTTAGCCCGTTCAGGCTATCCGCTACGGGGGCTGTACTTGCATTCATACGGCCATTATTTGCAGTTGCCAGGCTGTCATTTTGTGCTTGTACCGGTGCATATAATAAAATTAAAAGAAGAATTGGAATAAAATGTATTGCCCTTTTCATGTGTAAAAATTCCGGTTTTTTTTTAATATACCACATTAGAAAATAATATTGCCCAGGTCAATGGGATCCATGGGGTTCTTACCAGGAATATGATCAAAATACCGGCTATCTATTTGCTGCCATTTCAATAATCTTTTTTTCATTTTTTTAGCTACGTTACGGGGCGCTCCATTACGCCGGGTACTATACATCTTTCGCATCAAAGTTCGCATGCCTTCAGAAATACTGATGGATGTACTTTTATCAATCCTGAGTATTACTTTTTCCTGGTCGGGGGCAAATATAAAGGAGGGTATTTTGTTATTAGCAAAACTGGCAAAGCTGCCAATAATGTCATTGTCAATAATTTTTAAATCCTCCCCGTTTACCTGCATGATGCTTAGGGAATGGGTTGCAGGAGCCGGCTTACTGTTTTTATATTTTGGCTGTAGCGGATTTTTAATAGCAGCAGTAATCATTGCCGTACTATCTTTTTTTATTGGGGCAGGTGCAGCAGAAGGGTTTATATGTGCGATAGATTGCGGGAGGGTAGTGGTCTTTTGGGTATCCAGTAATTTCCAAATTGCAAAAATAAAAAGTAAACCAGCGGCAACCGCTATTGCTTTTTTAAAGATAGGGATGATAACTGTTTTACGATTTAAAAAAGTACGTTTAAATATTCTTTTCTGTACTTTTTTATCTGCCTGTTGTGCATCCTCTTTTAATTCCCTGAGTTTTGATTCCAAAGGAGCTGTCTCAATACTTAAAAGTACCTGTTCAAAGGTTTTATGGGCTTCGGGCGGGGGGATGGAATGGTCTTTTAATATTTCAATTTTTTTATCAAAAGCCTGGTCTTCCTGTTCTAATTTTTTTATAATATTCGTGTACAACAAAGCCGGGGGCTCCATACAATAATCCTTTAAAGCAAGTAATATGGTATCGGGATTATTCACTTTCTTGCGTACCTAATAATTTTTTAAGATAAATACGGGCTTTATGCAATTTTGATTTACTGCCATTTTCCGTAATATTTAATATTTCTGCAATTTCTTTATGACTGTACCCTTCGATAATATAAAGATTCACAATAGTGCGGTAACTATCTGGTATTTTTTGTAATAATTTAATAAGATCCAGCATATCTAATTTTGCATGAACACTTATTTCTTTTGATACGATATTGATATCATCATTAATCTCATCATAGGATATTTTCTTCTTTCTTAACTCATCTAAGCACACCGTAACAAATATTCTGCGGGCCCAGCCTTCAAAGGAACCTTCGAACCTGTAATTTGGCAAGTTCCTGAAGAGCTTGATGAATCCTTCCTGGAAATAATCATTGGCAGTATCAGTATCCTGTGCATACCGTAGGCACAAACTGTACATTTTACCGGACAGGGAATTGTAAATTTCCTTAAATGCCCGTTGATCGCCATTTGCAGCTTGTTCAATTAAGACGTGTGGGAATGTTGAGATGTTTCCGTTACTATTCATCCAGGTGTAAGTATTCTTAAAATAAGGAAAGTTAGCGGCTACAAAGATACAACCTTGAGTTTAAAATTAATATTTATATGGTTGGTTATAAAAAGAAAAGGCTGTAAATACAGCCTTTTTGAATGTACCGGAGAGCAGACTTGAACTGCCGACCTTCGGGTTATGAATCCGATGCTCTAACCAGCTGAGCTACCCCGGCTTAAGGATTTATGATTTCCTGAAAAGTTCCTGTGCTTTTTTGGGCTGCAAAAATAGTAGTTTTTATGTAGCCATTAAAATCATTTTACATCATTTCAGTAAAATACTTATGAAAATAGGGGATTGTTTCTATACCCTTATAAAAATTAGCCATATTGAATTTTTCATTCGGGCTGTGTAAATTGTCGCTATCTAAGCCAAAACCCATAAAAACAATCTTAATTCCTAATTCTTTTTCAAATAAAGCACAAATCGGAATACTGCCGCCGCCTCTTACCGGTATGGGCACTTTACCTAACGTGGTTTCTACTGCTTTAGAAGCTGCCTGGTATGCGGTGCTGTTTAATGGAGTAAGATAAGGTTCGCCTCCATGATGCAGGGTTGCTTTAACGGTTACATTTGCCGGGGCAATTTTTTCCATATGCTGAATAAGCATTTCGGCAATTTTATCTGATTTTTGATTGGGAACCAGCCGGGCAGATATTTTTGCGTATGCTTTTGAGGGTAATACGGTTTTTGCACCTTCACCGGTATATCCTCCCCAAATTCCATTTAGCTCCAGGGTGGGGCGAACACCGGTACGCTCATGGGTGGTATATCCGTTTTCTCCCCATAATTCTTTTATACCCAAATCTGCTTTAAACGCTTCTTCATCAAATGGCGCTTTTGCCATCAGTTCCCTTTCGGCCGGGGTGCTTTCCAGCACATCGTCATAAAACCCCGGGATGGTAATATGATTATTTTCATCGTGTAAAGAAGCAATCATCTTTGCTAAAATGGTAATAGGGTTTGCCACTGCGCCTCCATATACGCCGCTATGCAGATCCCTGTTTGGGCCGGTTACTTCCACTTCTATATAGCTAAGCCCCCTTAAGCCCACATCTAAACTGGGCGTTTCTAAACTTATCATGGCGCTATCGCTTATTAAAACACAATCGGCTTTAAGTAATTCTTTATGATCTGCAACAAATTTTCCCAAATGGGGTGAGCCAATTTCTTCTTCGCCTTCAATGCAGAATTTAATGTTATTATTAAGGCTGTTTGTTTGCACCAGTATTTCTAATGCTTTTACATGCATATAGAACTGGCCCTTATCATCGCAACTGCCCCGGGCAAATATTTTCCCATCTATTACAGTAGGCTCAAAAGGAGGAGTTTTCCACAGTTCTAAGGGCTCGGCGGGCTGCACATCATAATGGCCATATACCAATACGGTTGGTTTTTTGGGATCTATTATTTTTTCTCCATATACAATGGGATGCCCATCGGTAGGATATATATTTACGGTATCGGCACCCGCATCCAATAACCGTTTTTTTACCAGTTCTGCACACTGTAGCATATCTTTTTTATGCTCTGATTTAGCGCTTACACTTGGTATGCGTAATAATTCAAATAACTCTTCTAAAAAGCGGTCTTTATTTTTTTCCTGGTAATCTTTCCAAGCCTGCATAACATTAAATTTTATAGTAAAAAATGGTTGCTAATATACTCTAATTTCAGAGGATAAAATGAGGAAAGAAAATAATTAAATTTTTATGAAATAATTCACTACCTAAATACGTTTACTCCCTAAATTTGCAGCACGATTGCTAGTCAATTTATCAGCCTTTGTGTAGTTCCATTCTCCTTTTGTTGAATGTTAGTATGCAAAGGCTGAGTCAATTTTATACAAATTCATTTTATTTTTTGTAAGCTTTATCCCTTCTTTAAAATAATGAAGCACCCCCCTTGCCCCGTGCAGGAAACATTCAAATAAAGCGGTTTTAATTCCCTATTACCTCGTATACGGCATCGGGTAATTGGGGTAATAGTCCTGCTTCAAAATAGGTTTTGCAAAACGAAGTACAATAGGCTAATATTTTTTCTTTAACATAGGCATCACTCATTAAGATTTCACTGGCTTTTAATACACTGTACGTAAGGGGTATGTTTTCAGTATTTTCTATCGCCTGGGCCAATAGATCAATTCCCAGTCCCTTATCTTTTTCTTTACCAAGTTCATTGATCATCCAACTTAAAGCGTAAAAATTATTTTTTACAAATAGCAATACATATACCAGGTTGCCGGGTTCGGGCATCACGTTATAGGGTGAGTCTAAAATATTTTGGGTAAGGTAAGATTTCTGTATGTCAGTAGTTTCTTCACTTCCTATTAATTGTATGAGTCCCTGTAATGCCTGGGGGTAAATACTAAGCCATCTGAGTTTTCGGCGAATTTCATGAACCTGTTCTTCCATCTGGCTAAAGCAATGATTACATGAATCCCAGAAAGCAAGTACTTCTTTTATTTCTGAATCATAAATTTCAGCAATAGTATAGGCTTCTTTTTTTTGTTTTTTCCAGTCCAGGTCTTTTAATTTTTTCCTTATTTTTCGGGGCCTGGATGCCGTTTCGCCAATCCATCCTTCCTGCTGTAAAATTTCATTCAGTTCCTTTGTTGCTTGTGCCCGCTTTTGTAAAATATAATCTTTGCAGGAAGAACTTACTTTGGGCATGGGTTCAAACTCTTTTATAAATCCATCAAAATAATCAATGCTGCCAATCCCGTCTTCTAATTTTTTAAAATGGGCTTCCAGCTTATCGAATACTTTTTCGTTGTGTATTTTTTTGTAAAGTTTACAAAGCCCTTCCAGCATAAATAAAGGTGTGCGGGCATTATTTTGGTATAACCACCAGGCGGGGTTTTCTTCTTTTTGCGCTTGTTGTAATAAGTTTTCAACTTTATTCAAATTTAATTCAAAACGCTCTCTTCCTTTTTTCATAATAGCTAGTTGGCTTGGTTTGCTTTTTTTTTAATTAATTATTGTTCAAAGAAGGCCACGCCGCCGCCTACCCATTCTTTATCTTTATTATACCGGGTGCCTATCATTTTACCTTTGCTTAGCCGGGCAAGATTGTGCACAGCTACCGGCCTTGACCAATCATTTTTCCAAAAATAAAATAAACGTATTTCGGCTTTGGCCGGTTCATCGGGGGTTTTAATTACCGGGGCATAAAATACTTTTCGTTGCAAGATCCAGTTTTCAGGATCGGGTATGGCGTCAATATCAGATTGCTTCACATCAATCACTACTCCCATACCGGCAAATGAGAACAAGGGTTTCAAAACATAATCTTCCAGATTTACCGGCTGGGTAAGTTCATTTAAGAAAAAAGTTTCCGGCACCTGGGGATTATCAATAAAAGGAAGCGTAAACTTACTGATCCGGTAAAACCAATTTGGGTGCGGCGCCCATTCTACGTTATAGGGTTTTGTGAGGTCAATGACGGGGCCCAGGTTTTCCTGTTTCTCCAGGTCATCAAAAATGATCCGGTTATAAATTCTTTTAACCGGTATTCTTTCGCCATCCTTCTCGTAATACAGGTTTTCGCCATCTGCTTTTAATTGGGTGAGGCATACAATTTCAATTCCCAATAATTGTTGTGTACAGTAAAAATCGATGCGGGTTTTTTGTTGCTCCGGTAATACTTCCAGTAAGATTACATGTTTGGGGTTCAGGTTGCCTACAATTATTTCTTTTAGTAAGGCTACATAACTTTCTTCGTGATAGCCATTGAGGTAAGCTGAATAGTTAGCGGGAATATCTGCATAAGCGGCGGTTAGCCTGCTGTGCATGGCCTGGAAGCCAAACAGCGAAGGGAAACCCTGCATTTCTATTAACTGGGGTTCCAACTGGCCGTTTTTATTTTCACAAACCCCAAAATCAAATACAATAAATTGCGTATGGGCATCTTCATTGGGTACGCTTAATCCTTTGGGTATACTGCGTTGAGTAAGTTCTTTAAATTTGGGGTCTACTATTACATCAATAATATCTTCGCAGGCATCCAGCATTTTTTGTTTAAATTCTTTGGATACAAAAATGGGTGTTTCCGCATTTCTAAAATCCAGTGCGCCGGGATGTAAGCCTTCCACTTGCTGCATATAGGCATCATATTTCTCCGGTGTAAAACCGGCATTGAATTTTTCCCTTAATTTTTTTTCCATAATTATTATTTTATCCGGGGTACTAAAAGTACTGATATTTTTTTCTGCATGAATTCATACATATTAAAACCGGTTAACCCGGAATGGATGTATATTCATTTCGGTGGGTTTATTTTGTATTATTTGGGAAACCAGCAACCCGGTGCCGGTACATTGTGATATACCGAGCATGGCATGCCCGCCGGCGATAACCACATTATCAAAACCCGGCATTTTGCCGATATAGGGGAGTCCATCGGGGGATACCGGTCTTAACCCGCACCATACATTCTCCTGCTCAGGCATGGTGATTTGCAAACCGGGGTAATACATTTTTATATTTTGATAAATGCCCTGCATACGGCGCATCAGGATTTCATGATTCATTCCACTGAATTCCATTGTGCCACCAATACGCAACCTGTGCTGCCAGGGTGTAATGGCGCAACGCCCTTCTACCAAAATAGCCGGGTATAAAATATTTTTTTCTACCTCCTCATACGTATGGCTATATCCTTTTCCGGGTTGTAATAAAATATGGGTATGCAATAATTTGGCAACCTGGGCAAGCCAGCTTCCTGCTGCAATAATTACATGGCCTGTTTCTAATTTTTGATTTTGGGTAATCACCGCAGTTACTTTATTTTCATTCTTTTCAAAAGCGCTTACTTCTTCATTCAATATAAATTGAACTCCATTTTCCGACAGGTATTTTTTTAAAGAATGCATGAACATACCCGGGTGAATATGGCAATCATCTTTAAACCAGATGGCACCGATCACATTGGTTTCTACATGCTCTTCCATTTTCTGCACTTTTTGCCTGGAAAGCTTTTCTACCTGCAGGCCAAATTGTTCGGCCATGGACATGAGTTTTTCTTCATGCTGTAATCCGCTGCTGGTGCGGCAAAGCATAAAACAACCTTTTTCTTCCATTTTAAAATCATCTCCAATATCTTTTCTCACTTCGTTTATCAAACTCCGGCTTAGTTGTAAGATATCATTTAAATGCACTGCATTTTGCAATGCCCTTTTGCTGCGGGCATTACGCTTAAAATGCCAGGCCCATTGCAATAGTTCTTTATTAAGCCGGGGCTTTATGTAAAACGGGCTCTTGCTATTAAACAAATGCAATAATCCTTCGGTAATGATGCCTGGCCGGGCAAGGGGCATAAAGTGGCTGGGCGAAAAATACCCCATATTCCCAAAGGAACAATTATCGGTAATCTCAGTTCGGTCAATTACAGTAACAGCCTGCTTGTTTTTATGAAGATAATAAGCACAACAAAGGCCTATAATTCCACCTCCTACAATAATGGTATGATTGCTTTGTGCCATGTTTCCAAAGTTCCGAACTTTAATTTAATTTTGATATAATAAAAAAATGGAAGCGTACGGAAAAATATTATTGATTGCCATGCCTGCATTTTTGCTCCTGGTATTATTTGAAAAATGGTATGGCTGGCGTAAAAATGAAGATACGGTAAATACTATGGACATGATCAGCAGCCTGGCGAGTGGTGTTACCAATGTTACCAAAGATGTGCTGGGCTTGAGTATTGCCATTTATAGTTATGGCTGGATGGTTGACCATCTTGCTATTATTTCTATACAGGCAACCTGGCTCACTTATTTTATTGCATTTATAGCTTTAGATTTTATGGGTTATTGGGTACATCGTATTCAGCATGTATATAATTTTTTCTGGAATGGGCATATCATCCATCATAGCAGTGAAGAATTTAACCTGGCCTGCGCATTGCGGCAAAGCATAAGTTCTTTTGTAAAAATATTTGCCATTTTCTTATTACCCGCAGCCTTATTAGGCGTTCCTGAAAAAGTGATTGCCATAGTGGCGCCACTGCATTTATTTGCACAATTTTGGTATCATACCCGTCACATCCATAAAATGGGTTTCCTGGAAAGAATAATCGTAACGCCTTCGCATCACCGGGTACACCATGCGATTAACGCCGAATACCTGGATAAAAATTATGGACAAATATTTATTTTTTGGGATCGGCTTTTTGGTTCTTATCAGCCCGAATTACCTCATGTAAAGCCGGTATATGGCATTACACGACCGGCTCAAACCTGGAACCCTGTTAAAATTAATTTTCAGCACGTAAGTTTGTTGATAAAAGATGCCTGGTATACCCAAAGCTGGAAAGATAAATTCAGGATTTGGATGATGCCCACCGGCTGGCGGCCGGCAGATGTGGCAGAAAAATATCCAATATCTAAAATTGATGACGTGTATCATTTCGAAAAATATAATACCTCCGCATCGGGCATACTTACTTCTTTTTTTATTGCCAAATTGCTGTTGTTACTTTTATTCATCAGTTACCTGTTTGCACACATTGCCAGGATAGGCTCACCTGGTATGTATGTGTACGGGTTATTTATTTTTTTGTATGTATATGCTTTAACCGAAATGATGGATAAGAACAAGTATGCCCCATTATGGGAAACGGGTATGGCATTGTTGGGCATATCTATCTTTATAAAAACGGGTGATTGGTTTGGCGCAGCCACATTATTGAATCCCGTTATTCCTTTTGCAATCCCTTTTATTTTAGCGGCATCTGCTCTTTTTTCTTTTTGGATAAGCCATATAGAGAACTGGGGCTTTACTGCTGGCCCTTACCAGGTTGCAAAACCCTGACCTATTTTTAATTTTAATTTTTTTTTCATGATAACATTATTAGTGGCCGCTGCAGATAACGATGCGATTGGTAAAAACAATAAACTACTATGGACATTACCCACCGATATGAAATTTTTTAAAAATACAACCTGGGGCATGGTAGTAATCATGGGCCGTAAAACTTTTGAAAGCCTGGGCAAAGCTTTACCCGGGCGCACCAATATTGTAATTACTTCAAAAAAAGACTGGACTGCCAAAGATGTACAAACAGCACATAGTATTGATGAGGCTCTGGAACTGGCTGCCCATTCAAACTGTAAAGAATATTTTATTATTGGCGGAGGCGAAATTTACAGGCAATGCATGTCTATTGCAAACAAAGCACTCATAACAAGGGTGCATCATTCTTTTGATGCAGATACTTATTTCACCGGTTTTAATCCTGCAGACTGGGTGTTGAAAGAAAAATTAGATTTTACGAAAGATGAAAAACATGACTATGATTACAGTTTTGAAACCTGGGTAAAGAAATGAGTTGACCCGTCAGGCAAATGCACGGGGATACAGTTTTTTGCCTTCTGCCAAAACCTCCCGGCTTATCTTTTCAATAATGATAATATTCAAAATAAGTAAAAATAAAAACAGTATTGCCAGAACTTTATTATTATTTTCAAAAACAAATGGGAAATACAAGGGATACCAAAACCAACCAAAAAATGAATGCATTTCAATTTTTTGCATCATTAATAATTTCAGCTTCGTATGTTTCATATTTCTACCGATTACCTTTACCAGGTAGGTAATAGCTATAACGGTTGACGCATAATAATAAATTTCAGCATCAATAAACTCTGATAACATTATTAATAAAAGTAAAATACTCCCGCTTATTAATATGTTTGGCCAGTAAAATAAGTTTTTAAACCCCTTCCACCATAATTTATTTCCTTGTTTTCTTACCTGTACTTCTTTTTCCTGTACAATTTTAGAAAATCCAAAAATGCCAAATCTTTTGTAAATAACCTTTACTGCTTCTTCAAAACTCAAATGGCGGTCTTTTGAAATTTCTGCTTCAATTTGTAATGCCAGGTGGTCTACAAGCTCACATTGCAGGTCGTACCAGCGTACTCCTTTTTTATAAGTAAATCTAAATAGTTCCTGAACCTGTTTTTCGTTTAGTTTCATCATCAAGCATGTTTAAGTTGAAGGAATGCCTGCATTTGGGTGATGAATTGTTTTAACTCATTTAATTTAAATAAAGATTCTTTTTTCCCTTTTTTAGTAATGCTGTAATATTTACGGGGCCTGTTATCTGCCATTTCTATCGTTACATCCAGCAGGCCTTCTGTTTCCATCTTATGGAGTGCAGGGTATAATGCACCTTCCGTTAAATGAAACTGGCCTTTGCTTATCTCGAATACTTTTTTTGTGATTTCATACCCATACATCTTTCCTTTCTCCTGCAACAGGTTTAAAATAATGGTATTGAGAGATCCTTTGAATAATTGCGGATTTACAGCCATATCCAAATATACATAATTATCTTGGGTATGGCAGGATGAAAAGTGAGAAAATAAAAAACCGGTACATTTTGTACCGGTTTTTTTTCAAGGCTGGCGCCTAATTTTTATTTTCAAATTCTTTACGGATTATATTGAGTGCAGCGCCGGCCTTAAACCATTCAATTTGTTGTGCGTTATAGCTATGGTTCACTTCTATTATGTCAGTACTTCCATCGGCATGATGTAATACTATTTGCAAGGATTTGTTGGGGGCAAAGGAGGTAAGGCCAATAATATCAATGCTGTCATTTTCTTTTATTTTATCATAATCATTTTTATCTGCAAAAGTGAGAGCCAGCATCCCTTGTTTTTTTAAATTGGTTTCATGTATGCGGGCAAATGATTTTACTAAAACAGCCCTCACACCCAGGTGCCGGGGTTCCATGGCAGCATGCTCCCGGGAGGAGCCTTCTCCATAATTTTCATCACCTACCACAAGGCTTCCTACCCCTGCAGCTTTGTAAGCTCTTTGTGTATTGGGAACACTGCCATACTCGCCGGTAAGTTGATTTTTTACAGTATCGGTTTTATCATTAAAATAATTTACTGCTCCTATTAACAGGTTGTTACTGATGTTATCTAAGTGACCTCTGAATTTTAGCCAGGGGCCAGCCATAGAAATATGATCTGTAGTACACTTGCCTTTTGCTTTTATTAATAATTTCAACCCCAGGAGGTCTTTTCCTTCCCAGGCGGCAAATGGGGCAAGCAATTGCAATCGTTTGCTGGCAGGAGATACTTTCACTTCTACCTGGCTGCCATCTTCTGCCGGTGGTTGAAAACCGGGATCATCTACCGCAAAACCTTTTGCAGGCAATTCATCGCCTATGGGTGCATCCAATTTTACCCTTTCTCCCTTATCGTTTACAAGTGTATCTGTTAAAGGATTAAAAGTGAGATCACCGGCAATAGCAATGGCTGTTACTAATTCGGGTGAGGCTACAAAGGCAAATGTGTTTGGGTTTCCATCTGCACGCTTTGCAAAATTTCTATTGAAGGAATGAACAATCGTATTCTTTTCCTGTTTTTCAGCGCCCATCCTGGCCCACATACCAATGCAGGGGCCGCAGGCATTGGCAAATACGGTAGCCCCCATTTTTGAAAATACATCCAAATAACCGTCCCGGTCAATGGTATAGCGAACCTGTTCACTTCCGGGGGTAATAGTATATTCTGATTTTAACGTTAAACCTTTTTTAGAAACCTGGCTGGCAATGCTAACTGCCCGGCTGATATCTTCGTATGATGAATTGGTGCAACTCCCAATAAGCCCTACTTCTACTTTGGTAGGCCAGCCATGTTGTATTGCGGCTTCTTTCATTTTAGAAATAGGGGTTGCTAAATCGGGTGTGAATGGGCCGTTTAAATGGGGTTCCAGTTCATTTAAATTAATTTCAATTACCTGGTCAAAATATAATTCAGGATTAGCATATACTTCCGGATCACCGGTTAAATGATTTTTTATTTGATTCGCCAATGTGGCAATTTCACTGCGGCCGGTAGCATGTAAATAGCGGCTCATACTTTCATCGTAACCAAAAGTAGAAGTGGTGGCGCCAATTTCTGCACCCATATTACAAATGGTTCCTTTGCCGGTACAACTCATGCTGGTAGCGCCTTCTCCAAAATATTCCACCACGGCGCCGGTTCCTCCTTTTACGGTAAGGATACCTGCTACTTTTAATATTACATCTTTGGGGGCAGCCCATCCATTTAGTTTTCCGGTAAGATGAATACCAATTAATTTAGGCATTTTAAGTTCCCAGGGCAATCCTGCCATCACATCACAGGCATCTGCACCGCCCACACCAATAGCTATCATACCCAATCCTCCGGCGTTTACTGTATGGCTATCGGTACCTATCATCATACCACCGGGAAAAGCATAGTTTTCTAACACTACCTGGTGAATAATGCCGGCGCCCGGTTTCCAGAAACCAATACCATATTTATTAGATACGGAGGCCAGGAAATCATACACTTCGCTACTTTCATTTACAGCACGGGTAAGATCGGTTTTACTATTTACTTTAGCTTCTATTAAGTGGTCGCAATGTACCGTGCTGGGAACCGCAACCCGGGTGCGCCCGCTCTGCATAAATTGTAAGAGTGCCATTTGTGCCGTAGCATCCTGCATGGCAACCCGATCGGGTGCAAAATCTACATAAGAAACGCCTCTTTCAAAAACATGAGTGGCGGCACCCTCCCATAAATGGGCATATAATATTTTTTCAGTAAGGGTTAGCGGTTTGTTTACTACTTTTCTTGCAGCTTCTACTTTTTCGGGAAATTGCTGGTAAAGCTTTTTAATCATCTCAATATCAAAGGCCATGGTAGGAGTTTAGAAGGTGAAAAATGGGTGTTATTGGGTTCCTGTTACCGAACAGCATCAAAAAAAACCGGAATATAACCTGCTTTTTTTTAACTGAATGTGTGCAAAATTATAATAATTGGAGCAAGTCGAAAAACTAAAAAATTTCTATTTTTGCAATCTCTGTGATGCCAGTAAAAAAATGATGTAATTATGAGTGCACTTAAGCGTTTTGTTGAATTAAAAGTTTTTGGTGTATGTGCTGCCATTGGCGATAAAGTGGGAATTGCAACCGAAACAATCCGTAAATACTTTATTTACCTTTCTTTTATTACCATGGGTTCGCCGGTAATTGTGTATTTATTTATGGCCTTTTGGCTCAACATTAAAAGATATATTTATAATGCCAGGCGTAACCCGGTAAAATATTCCTGAATCTTATATAACTGCTTTTTGCAGGGCTACTAATTTTTCCAATAAATTTTCGAGCAAATCTAGTTTTAGCATATTGGCGCCATCGCTTTTAGCTAGGGTAGGATGTGGATGTGTTTCTATAAATAATCCATTTGCCCCGGTTGCAATAGCTGCTTTTGCAATCGTTTCTATGAGTGCCGGGTTGCCCCCGGTAATGCCACTGGTTTGGTTGGGTTGCTGTAAAGAATGGGTGCAATCCATTATCACGGGTACTTCATGCACTTTCATCCAGGCGATATTTCTATAATCCACTACCAGGTCCTGGTAACCAAAACTATTCCCTCTTTCTGTAAGCCATACTTTTTCATTTCCTGCATTTTTAATTTTATCTACTGCAAATTTCATAGATGGGCCACTCAGGAACTGTCCTTTTTTCACATTCACAATTTTACCTGTTTTGGCAGCCGCTTCCAGTAAATCGGTTTGGCGGCAAAGGAATGCCGGTATTTGTAAAACATCTACATAGTTGGCAGCCAGCGCAGCTTCTTCGTGGGCATGTATATCGGTAGTTACGGGCAAGCCCTGTTTTTTTCCTACCGATTGTATTAAAGCCAATGCCTTTTCATCACCAATACCGGTAAATGAATTTCCACTGGTGCGGTTTGCTTTTCGGTAAGAAGCTTTAAATATATAGGGGATCGATAGCTTTTTACAAATACCGGAAACTTTTTCAGCAATAGCAAAAACCATCTCCTCATCTTCTACCACGCAGGGGCCGGCTATTAAGAAAAAGTTCTTGTTATCATATTGTTGACCTGCAAAAAGGGTTTCCATGTATTTTTCCATACTGCAAATTTACCGGGTTCTCATTTTCTTCTAGTTAATTTTTATTGCGATTTTTTAAACTGTTAATCTATTAATTTCGTGTTCTTAAATTTCGGTATGCTTAAAGAAAAAATCCTGGTGATTGGTGCCAGCGGGCAAATAGGAGTTGAACTTACGCTGGCTTTGCGTAATATTTATGGGAATAACAATGTGGTGGCTTCGGATCTTAGAGAGCAAAACCCCTTATTAGAGGGAACCGGGCCCTATGTAAGTCTGGATGTAATGAACAAAGAAATGCTGCATGTCCAGGTGATCAGGCAGGGTATTACTCAAATCTATTTATTGGCGGCTATTTTATCGGCCACCGGTGAAAAAAATCCAAATCTTGCCTGGAACTTAAACATGCAGGGTTTGCTGAATGTTTTGGATATTGCTTGTGAAGAACAAATTCATAAAGTATATTGGCCTTCTTCCATCGCCGTATTTGGCCCTACATCTCCCAAAATAAAATGCCCCCAGCAAACTATAATTGAACCGGTAACCGTATATGGCATTAGCAAGTATGCCGGTGAATTTTGGTGTAATTATTATCATAAGCGATATGGGGTAGATGTTCGCAGCATGCGATACCCGGGTTTAATTAGTTATAAAAGCGCTCCGGGGGGCGGTACTACGGATTATGCTATTGAAATATTTCATGAAGCACTGGAAGAAAAAAAATACGAATGTTTCCTCAATCCCAACACCTATTTACCTATGATGTATATGCCCGATGCCATAGAAGCAACCATACAACTCATGGAGGCGCCCGCCAATAAAATCTCAATACGTACATCTTATAATGTTTCCGGCATGAGTTTTTCTCCCCAGGAAATAGCAGATGCCATTAAGCAGCATATACCGGGATTTAAAATTAGTTATAAGCCCGATTACCGCCAGGTCATTGCCGATAGCTGGCCGCAAAGCATTGATGATACCATCGCAAGGCAGGATTGGGGCTGGAAGGAAAAGTATAATTTACAGGAAATGACTGCCGATATGCTTAAAAACCTGGCATTAGAATCAAACCACATACTTTAGCTGTATGTGTATTCATGGCCTTTCAAAATAATACTTCATTTTCCCGATCAGAAAGGGGCCGTTATACCCCCTTTTTATTTAATTAATCCCCTTATTAACAATAATTTAAATAGTTTATTGCTAAAAAATATGATATTTCAAAAAACTACTCTAAATTTGCCAAGATTTATAAACCAAAAAATAACATTTAACATGAAAAAATTATTAATGGCTGCTTTTTTTACAGCAGTAACAATGGGTGCTTTTGCACAATCAGAAAAAACACAACCCCTGCATTTTAGTGTAGGATTAGATGCTGCCTTACCCTTTGGTGATTATGGTGATGTTTACTCATTCGGCATTGGCGGTTCTGTACAAGGTAACTACTGGTTAGACAATACCCTGGCTTTAACTTTAAGTGCCGGGTATATGAACTATTCTGGTAAAACAGTTAATGGTTTCAAATATTCAAGCGCTGGCATGGTTCCCGTTTTAGCTGGTATTGAATACAACTTTACTCCCAATGTATTTGCTTCAGGCCAATTAGGTTTAACTTTTGGAACTGAAAAAGGTGCCGGAAGCAACTTTACTTATGCACCGGGTGTAGGTTACCGTTTTACTGAAAATTTTTCAGCCTTATTAAAATACACAGGTATGAGTGTGAAAGGTGGTGGAAGCTCATTTAGCGCTGCCGGCCTGCGTATTGCTTATACTTTCTAAGTAAAATTGAACTTATAAAAAAACCGTTTCATGTATTTGAAACGGTTTTTTTGTACTTGTTAAAAAAGAGCTTTTATTATTTTAATTTAACCTTCTGCGCATGCTCAATGCAGGTTTATGCATTCTTCTTACATTCCACAAATCAATGAGGTTAAAATGCCCTTGCTCACATTCTTTTAAGGTACCCTTTGCCAGTGTTTCAGGTACTTCTGCAAATGTGTTTTTTAATTGTTTTACAGGTTTGTAACTGGTTTCGTCTTTCGTTTTCATAATCGTCTTTTATTTTTATAATTAAGATCTTCTTTATTGCCCCGCAAGGTACGCCAAAACAGCTTGCTGGCAAAGCTTTATTGGTATATTCGGGCTTTAACAGGTTTAAGTGGAAAAAATTCTTTAAGTATCCTATATCTTTGAACTTTCACAATAAAAAAAGCTAATTTTTTATATCGCTGATGAAAAAACACGTATTTGTTTTCGTATTCATTTTCCTAAGTTTTAGCAGCCTGTTATGGGCTCAAAAAAATGAAAAGCAAGACACTTTTTTCCTGAATAAAAAAAAGGGGTTATTGGGGCGTATTGGTAAAAGCATCAGCCGTAATCCTGCTCCTGCTGCCGTTCGCATTATCAATCCATTTGAACCCTTTTCAGGAGAAATCATCCGGGAAATAGAGATCATCCCATTAGGTTTTGACCGGGATATAAATGATTCAACCATTATTAAAAAATCATTTTTTACGGATGTTGCCAATGCTTTGCATAAGGAAACAAAACATAAAATTATTAGCCAGTATCTTTTATTTAAAACCGGCGACCGGGTATTACCATTCTTAATGGCTGATAATGAAAAATATTTGCGTGACCAGGAGTTTTTAAAAGATGCCAGGATTATTATAAAAGCAATACCAGGTTATAACAATAGTGTAAAAGTGTATGTAATTACCAAAGATGTGTTTTCACTGGGCGGTAATGTAAAAATGAGCAGTAAAACAAAAGGCCTGGTAGAACTGAAAGAACAAAACCTGGCAGGTAGCGGCAACTATATGGATATCTCTGCCTTTTTTGAAAAAGAAAGAGACCCCAGCCTGGGGTTTGGGAGCAACCTGACTTTCAGGAATTTTAAGGGTACATTTTTAAACTGGACCACCGGATTTAAAACCTATAATAATTCATTTAGCAGCAGTAAGGCAGAAGAAAACAGTTTTTATATCATCCTGGAAAAACCCCTGGTGAGCCGCTATACCCGCTGGACGGGGGGCGCCGAATTTGATTTTAATATAACCAGTAACGGCTATCATGGAGATTCTGTATATCATAGCGATTTTGCTTATAGCAGGCAAATCGTAGATGTATGGGGTGGATATAATATTGGCGCCGGTATAAAAAAAGAATCAGACAATGTAAACAGGCTAAGGCATTTTATTGGTGAAAGAATATTTTATACCAAATTTTATGATGTACCGGGTAAGTATCAAAACAATTATAACTTTAACTATGCCGATATCAATGGCCTCCTGTTTTCCTATACCTTATATAAACAGAACTTTTTTAGAACAAATTTTATTTATGGTTTTGGTAGAAATGAAGACGTGCCCGAGGGCATATCGGCAACCGTAGTGGGCGGGTACACCAATAAGAGCGGGAAAAAGCGGGCCTATTATGGTTTGGGTTTTGAAGGTACCGGCTTATCACCCCGTGGATTTTTTACAAACTATGTTTTGCGTAGCGGGGCATTTGTAAATAATAAGAAATTAGAAGATATCGATGTATTGGCACGCATTAACCATTTTACCAGGCTGCGGGAATTGTCGGCCTATTGGAAAAACAGGAATTTTATTGACCTGTCTTTTACCCGGCAAATAAATTACCGGTTAAATGAACCTTTATACTTAAGAAGCGAATTTGGCCTGCCTTATTTCAGGGATGACTCAACCACATATGCAGAAACACGTACCACGTTAAAAGTAGAATCTGTATTTTTTAATATGCACAAATTCCTGGGCTTTCGGTTTGCCCCATTTGTGTTTGGGGGTGTAAGTTTTTTAAACCCATTGCAGGAATCGTTTAAGAAAACGCATGCCTATTCTGCTATGGGTGCGGGAGTAAGAAGCCGGAATGAAAACCTTATTTTTGGGAGTATGGAACTTCGGGGATACTACTTTCCACGCACTGTGGGTACGATGCGTAATTTTAGGGTGGATTTTACAACCAATCTGCGGTTCAAATACAATAGCCAGTTTATTCGTAAGCCCGATTTTATTTTTGCAAATTAATACTATGTATTCAAAACAAGAGGCTGCTGTAATCAGGCACCGTTTTTGGACGGCGTTGGGAAAGTACCTGGCTCCCATACCTTTTGCCGGTAATGAAAAACAAAATTGGATAAATTATAAAACAGGGATTAAAAATATATTTTTTAAAACTTTTGCCGATAACAAAAAAGCCAGTGCCTGTATTGAATTGGCCATGGCGAGTGAAGAACAAAGAGAAAAAAAATTTCACCTCTTGTTGAATTTGATCAAGCAATCCGGATCCAGTTTAAAAGATTGGCAAACCGAAAAAAAATCGTATAATGAGCAGGGTAAACCGGTTGCCTTAATTTATATGGATTTATACCCGGTAAATATTTATAAAGAAGAAGATTGGCCCCTGGTAATTGGTTTTTTAAAAGAGAAAATGATAGCTTTTGATGCATTTTGGACTCAATATAAAGATATCATTGAACATGACCCCGGTGCAAACTGTATTGATAAATAAAAAATAGTATGCAAACAAAATTTTTAATTTTCGCCCTTATATGTATAAGCCTGGCGGCATGTAATAATTTTAAAGAAAAAAATATGGAAAATAATCAACAGCAGGCAGCCATGCAATCGCCTGCTATAAAAACAGCATTGGTTAATTACCAGGATGGCTCCCTCACCATGAACGGGTTTGTAGCATACGATAGTGCCAAAGAAGGAAAGCGACCGGTAGTACTGGTTGTACATGAGTGGTGGGGGCTTAATGAATATGTAAAAGGCCGTGTGGATCAGTTAGCGGCTTTGGGTTACCTGGCTATGGCGGTAGATATGTTTGGCCAGGGCAACATTGCGAATGACCCGCAGCAGGCCATTGCCTTGAGTACCCCCTTGTACGAAAACCCGCAGATGGCGAAAGCCCGTTTTGATGCCGCATTGCAGAAAATTAAAACCTTTCCGCAAGCCGATACGAATAAAATAGCCGCCATTGGTTATTGTTTTGGAGGAACACAGGTATTGAATATGGCGCTAATGGGTGAGAACCTAAGCGGGGTAGTGAGCTTTCACGGCGGTTTAGAAACGGTAGCACCTGAAAAAGACAAATTAAAAGCCAAAATATTAATATGTCACGGTGAAGCTGACAGTTTTGTTCCAGCCAGCATGGTTGCTACATTCAGGAAAGGTTTAGATTCCATAGGGGCACAATATATTTTTAAATCTTACCCCGATGCCCAGCATGCTTTTACCAATCCGGCATCTACCATGAACGGGAAAAAGTTTAATCTGCCCATCTCTTATAATGCCGCAGCAGATACCGCATCCTGGACTGAAATGCGTTTGTTTTTAGAAGACTTGTTTACATAAAATGGTAAAATATCCTATTAAAAGTTATTGTGTAATATTTGTGAATAAAGCAGGGGTTACTAATCTTTCATTTTGGAATTAAGATATTCAGGATATATAAAATATAACTTATGACTACAAAGAAAATAACTTTTATGCTGCCTGCAGAAACTGTGGGTGAAGCAACCCAGGCATTACTGCTGGGCGAATTTAATAACTGGAATGTGGATGAAGGTATTTACCTGCAAAAACAAGAAGACGGCTCTATGGTTGCAGAACTTCAATTAACAGCAGGTAAAACATATCAATATCGCTATTTATTAAATGATGGCCGCTGGGTAAATGATAATGGCAATAAAGCCTATTCTGAACTATATGGCCATATCATGGAAAATTGTGTAGTAGCAGTGGCGGAAACGCAAGATAAAAAAACGGTTGCTGTAAAAAATAAAGTTCCCAAAAAAGAAAAGCCGGTTTCCGGAAAATCAAAATCAACACTTCCTGCCAAAGTAAAAAATGACCTTACTAAAATAGAGGGTATTGGCAGGCAAATTGAAAGTATTTTGAAAAAAGAAGGCATCATTAATTACGCATTACTGGGTAAAACAAGTAAAAAGAAATTAAAAGAAATTTTAAGCTTAGCAGGCCCCAAATTCAGTATGCATAACCCCGGTAGCTGGCCCCGCCAGGCAAAACTGGCGGCAGCAGAGAAATGGGATGAATTAGCGATTTTGCAGCAGGAATTAAAAGGCGGAAAATAATTTTTTGAAATCTATAAAACGAAAGGCTGAGTGAATCAGCCTTTTTTTATAGCCAAATATCCAATAAATTCGCCCATAATTTCAAAGGAATTGATAGTATTACTCGATAAAAAGCAGTTAGATTTTACCATCCGCCGGCTGGCGCATCAATTGGTAGAAGAAGATGAGGATCCCGGGCAACTCTTATTTGTGGGGTTACAACCCAGGGGGCTGGCAATAAGCAACCCCATTATTGAAAATATCAGGCAAATTGTGCCGGGTAAGCAAATCAGGTATGGCTTGCTGGATATTACTTTTTACCGTGACGATATTCGTACAGAATTACACAAAGCCAGTAAAACCGATATGCCTTTTTCTACCGAAGGCCAGAAAGTAATTTTAATTGATGATGTATTGCATACCGGCCGTACCATACGGGCCGCCCTGGATGCCTTAAATGATTTTGGACGCCCCGCCCAGGTAAAACTTTGTGTGCTTGTAAACAGGCGGTTTAGCCGGCAACTCCCCATTCAGCCTGATTTTTTTGGTATTGCCATTGATACGCAAGTGCACGAAAAAGTAAAATTCAACCAGGAAACAGGAGAAGTTATTTTATATTCATAATTTTTTAATAGCTTTGATTTTTAATGCAACTCTCCACCAAACATCTACTGGGCATTAAAGAGCTTTCAGCTACCGATATCACAACGATTCTTGCCACTGCATCAAACTTTAAAGAAGTTTTACAAAGGCCTATTAAAAAAGTGCCCTCGCTGCGTGACACTACCATTGTAAATCTTTTTTATGAGAACAGTACCCGTACCCGGATTTCTTTTGAGCTGGCAGAAAAAAGGCTGAGTGCAGATACGATCAATTTCTCTGCTTCAGGATCTTCAGTATCTAAAGGCGAAACTTTGCTGGATACTGTGAATAATATTTTAAGTATGAAAGTTGATATGGTGGTGATGCGGCACAGTGCCAGTGGAGCGCCCCACTTTTTAGCAAAGCACCTGCAGCATACGGCCATTGTAAATGCAGGAGATGGCATTAATGAACATCCTACACAAGCCTTATTAGACGCCTTTTCTATCCGTGAGAAACTAGGCGGGCTGAGCGGTAAAAAAGTGCTGTTGGTAGGCGATATTATGCATTCCAGGGTGGCATTAAGCAATATCTTCCTGCTTACTAAAATGGGAGCCCAGGTGATGCTATCCGGCCCGCCCACTTTAATACCAAAATATATTTCCCAGGCGCTTGGAGTACAGGTGGAGTATAACCTGAAAAAAGCCTTGGCCTGGTGCGATGTTGCTAATATTTTACGTATTCAATTAGAAAGACAAAACCAGGTTTTATTTTCTTCTGCCAGGGAATATAACCTGGCCTACGGTATATCCAAAAACTTATTAAATAGTTTACAAAAAGAAATTGTAATCATGCATCCCGGGCCTATAAACAGGGGTGTAGAACTTGATAGTGATGTGGCCGATAGCGGACAGTCAATTATTTTACAACAGGTAGAAAATGGGGTAGCCGTACGGATGGCCGTTTTATATTTATTAGCAGGAAATCGTAACTCCTGATTGACTAACTTTACTTTGTTGATAAAAATATTCATTAAACCCCTCCATGCATGAGCCGAATTTGTTTATTCCCTGGCACTTTTGACCCGGTAACACTGGGCCACAAAGATATTATTGACAGGGCGCTCCCGTTGTTTGATAAAGTGATCATTGGCATTGGGAGTAATATCAATAAAGAACCTATGTTTTCTGAAGCACAAAGATTACAATGGCTCAAGGAAATTTACGCAGATAATCCCAAGGTAGATGCGGTAATATATGAAGGCCTCACCGTAAACTGTTGCAGGCAATATGGGGCAAATTATATTTTAAGAGGCATACGCTATGTAAACGATTTTGAATATGAAAAAGCGATAGCCGATATGAACCGTATGCTTGAGAATAATATTGAAACCATTTTTCTTACTTGCCTGCCACAATATACTTCTGTTGCCAGTACACTGGTAAGGGATGTATTAAAAAATGGAGGTGATGTTTCAGGTTTTCTGCCTGACCAGGTAAATAAAACGATTGCTTCAATATGCAAAAAAACATCTGGTTTAAAAAAGATTTAACGCTCGGGGATGTGATTAGCCACATGGCACCCCATACACTTGCCCAGCATTTAGGAATGGAATGGACGGCCCTGGGTGATGATTTTATAGAAATGAAAATGCCGGTTGATAGCCGTACACACCAGCCATACGGTATTTTACACGGTGGTGCCAGTTGTGCCCTGGCAGAAACGGTAGGAAGCATTGCCTCTCATTTAGTAATTGACACTCAAAAATTTTATTGTGTGGGGTTAGATATTAATGCCAATCATTTACGTCCGGCTCATCATGGTTTTGTAACTGCAAAGGCAACACCCTTGCACCTGGGCAGGCGTACCCATGTGTGGGATATTAAAATATCAAACGGGGCAGGTAAACTTATTTGTATATCCAGGCTTACTGTGGCCATCCTGGAAAAGAAAGTAGCCACCATGCAGCCCTAACGGCCACCCTGGCTTTCTTTCATTTCTTCCACCGGCTGTTTGTCAAATATTGATTTCAATTGTACGGGTAAAAGGTCTAATATTTTTTTCCCGGTTTCTTTAAAAGATTCAGAAAGTTTCTCTTTTTCTTCCGCTGTCATCTTATTGTATTTATAATAGGCCAATGCTGCCAGCCCGGCCAATAATAATGCACTTTTTTTACTTGCCATACATTGCTGTTTTAAATGAAAATAATATGGTACTTAAGAACTCAATAAAAATTCGTGCCTATTTTTTGTGTATTTTATACCGCTTCTTCACTTTAGGGCTATTAAAATATTCGTCCAGTTCTTCTGAGTTCAAATTTTCTTCGGGCATGGGGATATCTATAAGCTGTATTTTAGCCTGGTTGAGTTCATCTTTAAGCCTTTTATTTTTTGTAACGATATCGGGGTCTCTATCGCTTATTAATCGATTTTCTATGAGTTGGTAATCCAGCCGCTTGATGGCACTTCGAATAAGGGTAGCTGTATTTTGTTCGTAGGAAGCATTTGGCGCTACGGCTTCTTTTACCGGTACCAGCGCTACCCCTACACTGGGTAGTATTTTACCGGTGGCCTTATCGCTGCTATTGGGTAAAGAAGAAAAGATGGTGCCACCCAGTGCAGTGGAAGCCGAGGCCAGGTCGAACGTGGTGCGTGATCTTTTTGTTTTCCTGATTTTTTTATCTACCTGCCTGAAGCTGCTTTTTAAATCGTTAATATATTTTTGAATTTCGGTTTGCAATTCCATGTGCTCGCTAACCAGCAATGGGAAATTGATACTTTGTTTCACCAGGATGGTAATCTCGGTCGTATCGCTTGATTGAAAGCGGGTGTTACCAATAAAAGTGAGCGATACGGTACGGCTTTTTTCCCGGTCTTCGGGCTTTACAAATCCGTAAGGTATAAACCAGGTAAATTCATCAGCACATTTGGTAACGGGTGTAGCCGATACTAATGCATAGTTGCTGAAATATTGGATCTGTTCTATGGGGAAACTCCCGTTTTCACATAAAATGGCAAAACGTACTGTATCGCCTTCTTCGGCAGTAAATACTTTTGCAACCGTGGCTTTTAACCTGGATGGAATGATCTCGGTATTAAAAAATAAAAGGATAAAACTGGTGTCAAAACGGTCTGCCGGGTTATCCAGGTTTTGAACGCTTATTAAAACTTTGTATTCATAATCATATTTAAGTTTACCCGATAAAAAATAAGATTTATCAGCCTTAAAACGGATGAGCCCCGTTTGTTTATCTATTTTTAATCCTACGGGTTGATTTTTTAAAAACCAGTAATAATGGTTGGCAGGTTTATTTATTTCGGGTTGAAAATTGAGTACAGAATCACTGTGCAAAGTAATGTATGGGTCTAAGTTCTTAATCCGTAAAACTGTATCGTAATAATTAGGTAAGGGAACCGTATCCGCCACCTGGCTATGGGCTGTATAATTTAAAATGAAGAAAAATAAAAAGGCGATACCAAATTTCAATACAAAATATTTTTATAATCCGGCAAATTTACAGCATTACATCAAAAATAAAGTTTTCAATAAAAAAAGCCCTCCTAAAAATAGGAGGGCCGCCTTATCCAAACCAACGTAAGGCTATCAACTGTATGTATTTTAAAAAAACTTACTGAATTGTAATTTGCTTTGCTGCGGGCTTAGCTAATTCTTTTTTGGGTAAAGTGAGCATGAGAATACCGTTTTCATAAATGGCTTTAATATTGTCTTTATCAATTTTTTCATCTACGGTAAAACTGCGTTTAAATGATTTGTAAGAAAATTCCTTACGTATCATTTTAGGGCTGCTCTCTGTATTTTCTTCTTTTTTTTCTGTACTAATGGTGAGTACATTTTCATCCAGGTTTATAATAAAGTCAGATTTTTGAAAACCCGGAACTGAAAGCTCGAGTTCATAGGCATTTTCAGAATCTGAAATGTTTACCGGTGGAAAATGTAAAACATCTTCTCTTACGGTTTTTGAAACAGCCGATGGGAATTCGTTGAAAAGTTCTTTCATCAGGCCGTCAAAAGATTTGCTGAAATTGTTATTTGTTCTTACAATCATGGTTATTATGTTTTTAGTGTTTTTAATTTTCTTTACATATTTCAAATTGTGTTCCACCCATTTTAATGTGCCTAAAATTCATTTTAAATGGTATTCATATGACATAAAGACAAATCTTATAATAATAATAAGACAGAATGACAAAATCAATGATTTATGGATTGCGATAAATCTAAAAAATATTGCAGTGAAGATTGTAATTTTGTGGCTTAATTTTAAAATCAATATACATGTATCCAGAAGAAATTGTAATTCCTATGAAAGAGGAATTAACCGAAAATGGGTTTACAGAATTATTAACCCCTAATGATGTGGAAACCAAACTTGCAGAGAATGGTACCACGCTGGTAATGATTAATTCCGTTTGCGGGTGCAGTGCAGGTACTGCCAGGCCCGGAACCTTACTGGCTGTAAAAAATGCAAATAAAAAGCCGGATCATATTACTACCAGCTTTGCCGGTTTTGATAATGATGCTGTAAAACAAATAAGGCAACATTTGCAACCCTATCCACCTTCATCACCTGCCATTGCTTTATTTAAAGATGGTAAATTGGTTCATTATTTAGAGCGCCATAATATTGAAGGCCGCAGTGCACAAATGATTGCCGACGACCTGATGAATGCTTTTGATACTTATTGCAATTAATTAATTGGTAAAGAATTGTTTCCTCCTATCCTAAATAGGAGGATTTTTTATGGCTATAGTTTATATTGCATCTCTATTCATTTTTAAAACCTATTCATGTATCCAAATTTATACTACATATTTAAAGATTGGTTTGGGGTTGATTGGGCGCCGTTGAAAATCTTAAATACGTTTGGCCTCATGGTTGCCATTGCTTTTATTGCTGCGGCTTGGGTAATATCTTCCGAATTGAGGCGCAAAGAAAAACTGGGTTTACTTAAATTCCGGGAAGAAGCGATACGGGTAGGTGAACCCGCATCTGTTACTGAGCTTCTGATAAATGGATTCATCGGTTTTTTGTTTGGCTACAAACTATTAGGTTTAATATTTAGTAAACCTGCCGAAATAAATCCGCAGGAATATATATTTTCAGGGGCGGGTAGTATATGGGGAGGTTTATTGGCAGGCATGTTATTGGCTTTTTTAAAATGGTACGAAAAAAACAAACAAAAGCTGCCCCAACCCGAAAAAAGAATCGTAAGGATTTGGCCTCACGACCGGGTGGGTGATATTGTTATCATTGCTCTTGTTTTTGGCATCCTGGGGGCTAAATTATTTGACAGTATTGAGCATTTAAGCGATTTTTTAAGTGACCCTATTGGCCAATTGCTTTCACCGAGCGGACTTACTTTTTATGGGGGTTTAATTTTAGCCGCTATTGCCATATGCTGGTATGCTTACCGCAAAGGCATTACCATTAAGCACCTGGTAGATTCGGCTGCACCAGCTTTAATGATTGCTTATGCCATTGGTAGAATTGGGTGCCAGGTAGCCGGCGATGGCGACTGGGGAATATTTAATAGCGCTTATGTGAGTGATGAATATGGAAAAGTTAGCGTGGCTGCTCCCGGTGATTATAAAGCAAACCTTCAAAAAAATGCTGCTTATTTCCTGGAAGGAAAGGCCCTGGATACCGCAAACCGTTTAGTGAGAATTACTGATCGTTCCTGGCCCAGCCTGGATCAAGTACCCAATAAAGCGGTAAAAGGCCCCTCTTTTTTACCTAAATGGTTATTTGCCTATACCTATCCTAAAAATGTAAATGCCGATGGCATACTTATTCCCGGCGATTATGATGAACATAACCGGGTTTTACCGCAACCCGTTTTCCCTACACCTTTATATGAAACCCTTATTTGTGGAGGAATGTTTATTTTAATGTGGTCCCTGCGTCGTAAAATAAAACTAGCCTGGGTGATGTTTGGTTTTTATTTAATCCTTAATGGAATTGAACGATTCATGGTAGAAACCATTCGTGTAAATAAATTATATGATGTAATGGGCATCCTGCTTTCCCAGGCCGAAATAATTGCCATTTGCCTGGTATTGGCTGGCCTGGGTCTTATTATATATGCCAAAAAATCGAAATTATAAAATTTTGAATTTGTTTTAATTATTGATAATCATTGTATTACATCAATCTTTAGCAATCATTCCTGGTTGCTCACCTCTTTTTATTTTTAAAAATTCCTGCAAAATGGTAACCATTTCTGCTTACCGTTCGTAGTATATTTCACTACCAATTATCATTTTTTTAAACCGTTCATTATTAAACATTGTACTTTGTTATGCATAGTACCTACTTTTGTGAAGTAGTAAATATTTAACCCGATTAGCCCGGGTCATTTTTAAAAAACCGGCTTAAAGTACCGGTAAAAAATAAAAGTATAGTCATGAAAAAACAAATTCTAACTGCAGTATTGGCCATAGGGAGCCTGTGCAGCTTTGCCCAAAATGGGGGCAAAATTTTTGGAAGTATTAAAGATGGGGGCCAGCAGGCCGTAATTGATGCTTCCAGTGTAAGTTTATTACTTGAAAAAGATTCAAGCCTCGTTAAAACTTCTATTACCGATAAAGAAGGCAAGTTTTTATTTGAAAACCTGGCCGATGGCAATTACCTGGTTGCCGCAACATCGGTTGGGTATCAAAAAACATTCAGTAAACCGATGCTCATTTCTGAAACTCAAAAAGAAGAAGATGCAGGGGTATTGCAACTATTGCGAATTCCTAAAGATTTAGCCGCTGTAGTGGTTACTTCAAAACGCCCGTTGATCGAAAGAAAAATTGATCGCACCATTGTAAATGTAGATGGCTACATTAGCAATACCGGTAGCACCGCCATGGAAGTATTAGAAAAAGCACCGGGTGTTTCTGTTGATAAAGATGGGAACATAAGCCTAAAGGGCAAGCAGGGGGTAATTATTATGATTGATGGGAAGCCCACGTATATGAGCGGGCAGGACCTGGCCAACTATTTAACCAGTATGCCTTCATCAAATCTTGACCAGCTGGAAATTATGACCAATCCTTCGGCAAAATATGATGCATCCGGTAATTCGGGGATCATTAATATTAAAACAAAAAAATTAAAACAAAGAGGATTTAATGGCTCATTAAGTAGTTCGTATGGCCAGGCAGCATATCCAAAAATAAGCAACAGCTTAAACCTGAATTATCGCAATGGTAAGTTCAACAGTTTTGCCAGCATCAATGGCAATTACCGGAAAGGAACGCAAACTTTAGATATTTACCGTGAACTATTGGATAATTCAAAAAATATTGATCGCATATTTACCCAAAGATCAGAGGAAAAAAGAATGCGGCAATATTATGGAATTAAAGCGGGAATGGATTATAACGCAACGGCAAAAACGACCCTGGGCTTTGTATTAACTGGTTACTATAACCCTACCGAAGATCCCGGAAACAATACCAGTTATTTTAAAGATGAACATCTTCATGTGGATTCCATGCTCATTGTAAACAGAAGCGAAAAAGGAAAATGGAAAAATGGAGGCATCAACGTAAACATGCGGCATAAATTTGATAGTACAGGCCGTGAACTTACAGCTGATTTAGATTACCTGAAATACAATGCAACCGATAATATGCAACTGCTCAGTAATACCTATTCACCTATGGGCGACCTCTTGAGCCATAGCCTGCTGATTGGAAATTTACCGCAAACCCTGGATATATTTTCTGCAAAAACAGATTATACACAAACCCTGGCTAAAACCATAAAACTGGAAGCAGGACTTAAAACTTCTTTTGTAAAAACAAATAATAAAGCACAATACTATAATCGCCTGAACGGCCGGGACGAGGTAGATTATAACCGTACCAATTTTTTCGATTATAAAGAAAACTTAAATGCGGCCTATATAAACCTAAGTACCGAAGTAAAGAAATGGGGATTCCAGGCGGGGCTAAGGGTAGAAAATACAAACTACGATGCCCTGCAGTATGGGAATATTACCCAACCCGATTCAGCATTTAAAAATTCTTATACTAGTTTATTTCCTACCGTGTATTTGAGTTATAAAATGAATGATAAGAATCAATGGGGTTTCAGCTATGGCCGTAGAATAAACCGGCCCGATTATGAAGATTTAAATCCATTTATTCATTACCTGGATCAATATACCTACGATGTTGGTAACCCCTTCTTAAAACCTATGTATGCCGATAAGTTTGAAATAAGCCATACCTATAATAACTTTCTTACTACTTCATTGAATTATACAGTAACTAAAAATTTATTCAATGAATCGTTTAGCAGGGATGATCAGGCCATTGTTGTACGCAAATCAAATTTTGGAAAATTGCAAAGCGCCAACCTGTCTGTAAGTGCCCAAATACCTGTTCTTAAATGGTGGAAAGCCCAGCTTTATACAGAAGGCAATTATTATCACCTGCATTCAAAAATTGAAGAAAGAATGGTAAATATTGAAACAACTACCTTTTTAGCAAACCTGGTAAACCAATTTAGTTTTAAAAAAGGATGGAGTGGTGAGTTGTCAGCATTTGGAAGAACAAAAGCTCCTGAGACTCAAATTATCATCAATCGTTTGGGTGTGATTAATGTAGCCGTTCAAAAACAGGTTTTAAAAAATAAAGGATCATTTAAATTAGCCGTAACTGATATTACAGGGCCCATGAAAGTAACCGGTAATATTGCTGATTTGGGAAATGCCCATGCCAGCTTTGTACAACACAGGGATAGCCGGGTAATTACCGTAAGCTTTAATTACCGTTTTGGCAAACCTATGAAAACAGAACGCCGCCGTACCGGCGCTGCTACCGATGAACAAAACAGGGTAGGAGGAGCCAACTAATCAGTACACCAAAAACCTCATTTTATATTATAAGATGAGGTTTTTTTATCTTTGTAAAAAATCAATATTATGGCCTCTTTTGATATGGTGAGTAAAGTTGACCTGCAAACCCTGGATAATGCAATCAATGTAGTGAATAAAGAAATTACCAACCGCTTCGATTTTAAAGGCTCGCATGTAGTAATCGACCTGAATAAAAAGGATTTTAAATTGAACCTGGAAGCGGATAGTGAGATGAAACTGAATCAAATCATCGATGTATTGATTAGCCGAAGTATGAAACAAGGCCTGGCCGCAGAAATTTATGATTTAAGTAAAGAACCTTATGTAAGTGGCAAAATTACAAAGAAGGAAATCCCGGTTCGAAATGGCATAAAACAGGAAGATGCCAAAAAGATTGTAAAATTAATAAAGGATAGCGGCCTTAAAGTACAAGTGGCGATAATGGACGATATCATACGGATTACAGCTAAAAAAATAGATGATCTGCAAGAAGTTATACAAGCCAGTAAAGGATGGAATACAGGTATTGCCCTGCAATATGTGAATATGAAAAGCTAGGATTTTCAACTAAATTCTCCCGGTAGCTTCAATTAGCTTATTTTGGCTTTTGTTACTTTAAAAATTAGAACTATCTTTGCGCCCTTAAACTTAATAATACGGCAAAATCCGTATTAAAATAAATATTAAAATGAAAAAGGAATTACATCCCACCAACTACAGGCCTGTTGTATTTAAAGATATGAGTAACGGCCATACTTTCTTAAGCCGCTCTACTGCTGTATCAGGCGAAACAGTAATTTTTGAGGAAGACGGTAAAGAATACCCGGTAATTAAACTGGAAATTTCAAATACATCTCACCCCTTTTATACAGGTAAGAATGTATTGGTAGATACTGCCGGACGTATTGATAAGTTTAAAAAACGTTACGAAAAAAGAGCAAAATAATTAGTGTAGGTTTGTACTTCACTTAAGTTTGTTTTTCATGGCTATACTTTAAAGTCCCTTCGGATTATTCCGGGGGGATTTTTATTAGCACAATTCCCCTCTTTAATGCCTATATTAGCTTATGCGTATTTTATTAGATGATAGCCTGTGCAGGCGTGCACTTTTTCCATTTACACATACCCGCCATGCGGCTCATATAAGAATAGGCATCCTTACCCTGCAGGAAAAGTGGGAAAAATTAGGGGGGCTGCAAGTGTATGTAAATCCCGCTGAAGCTCCTGCAGATGCCATTCACATTTCAGCCAATATCATTCCCACCTTAGCAAATTATGAAGCAATTTTAAAAAATAACCAGGCTGAAGAGGTCCGCACATTAACGCATCCCTGGCAAATTTTTCAATGGAATGATTGGGCGATTAAAGAAGATTTTTTAATCTTAACAAAGGGGAGGAAATCGGCAGCAATCAGTACAACCAATCATATCATAAATCCCGGACAGGTTTTTTTAGAACCCGGTGCAACTGTAGAATATAGTATCATCAATGCAGAAAACGGGCCGGTATATATAGGTGCCCATGCCCGGGTAATGGAGGGTTGCTTAATAAGAGGTTCTTTTTCACTTGGTGAAAATGCAGTACTTAAAATGGGAACAAAAATTTACGGGGCTACCACCTTAGGACCCGGCTGTGTGGGCGGTGGAGAAATAAAGAATTCTGTAATGTTCTCGCATAGTAATAAGGCCCATGAGGGCTACCTGGGGGATAGTGTAATTGGCTCCTGGTGTAACCTGGGCGCAGGAACCAGTAACAGCAATGTAAAAAATACAGGAGCTGCTGTAAAATATAAAATTGATGCAGGTGCGGATTTTGAATGGGCAGGTAATAAAGCCGGGTTACTAATGGGCGATTATAGCCGCTGTGCTATTAATACCTCATTTAATACCGGTACAGTAGTGGGCGTATGCTGTAATATTTTTAGCGCAGGAATGCCGGCCGTATATATCCCTAATTTTACATGGGATAATCAGCCTTATATATTTGAAAAAGCAATCGCCGATATTTGCAACTGGAAACAGATGAAAGGGGCAGCCATGAGTGAACTGGAATTACAACAACTTAAACATTTATACGAATCAAAATAAAAATAAGATGCGAAAACAAATAGCAGCAGCAAACTGGAAAATGAATTTAACGGCAAGCCAGGCACAAGAACTGGCAGCAGCATTGGCAACGGGGGTTACTCAGGTACAGCCGGGCCAGCAGGTTATATTGGGGGTTCCTTTTCCGTATTTAGTGTTGGTGCAAAATAAAGTGGCAGGTAATAAAAATATATTTCTATCTGCTCAAAACTGTGCCGATAAAAAGAATGGCGCTTATACCGGTGAAACCAGTGCAGAAATGCTGCACAGTATTTCTATTCCCTATGTAATTATAGGCCATAGCGAGCGCAGGGAATATTACCATGAAACACATAGCCAGTTGGCAACCAAGGTGGATTTGGCTCTGGCACAGGATATACAACCTATCTTTTGCTGTGGCGAACCCTTGCACGTGAGGGAAACAAATACTCAAAATGTATTTGTAGAAAAACAATTAAAGGAATCTTTATTTCATTTAAGTGATGCACAAATGAAAAATTTTATTATTGCCTATGAGCCTATTTGGGCTATTGGTACCGGTAAAACGGCCAGTAGCGATCAGGCCCAGGAAATGCATGCACACATTCGGCAGGTATTGGCATCAAAATACGGAAATGAAACTGCTGAATCGGTTTCCATACTTTACGGAGGAAGTGTAAAAGCGGCAAATGCAACAGAAATATTTAGTAAGCCCGATGTGGATGGGGGGTTGGTAGGAGGTGCCAGCCTGGTGGCCACTGAATTTATTTCTATTATTGAAAGTTTAAAACCGGGCTCATAAAAAAATCTATGAAATTAAAGCAGGCGCTTATACAAAACACGGCATGGAAAGCCGCCAGCCTGGTTTTCACTTTTTTAAATAACCTGCTTATTGTACGTTTACTGGGGGTAGAAGAAAGTGGAAAGTTCTTTTATGCAGTAGTGTTTTTAACGCTTCTTATCACCGCATTGCGGCTGGGTATTGAAAACGGGATTACTTATTTAAGTGGTCGCTACCCCAATAGTACATCGGTATTATTTTATATTTTATTCCCCCTGGCTCTTATCCAGGGGTTTGTTACTTATTACCTGCTTCGTTTTGCCCACTTATTTCCCTTGCAATTTCAAACAGGCTGGGCGGTTGTATTTGTAGTAAGCAATATGATGCTGATTTACATCAATGCATTTTATCATGCTCAAAAATTATTTAAGCCACTCAATTTAATTGGCGCTTTGTTTACCTGCCTGCAAACTGTTTTCTTTGCCCTCTTTTATTTTAGCCCGCAGGCAAAATCCATTGACTGGGCTGCCCAAATATTTATTGTGATGTCTCTTGCCTGCCTCACCCAGGTATTGATCCAGGCTGCCTGGTTTTATTTTCGGTATCATTATTTTTTTAAACAAGTGAATTTTTCCTGGCCCCTGTTTAAGGGCTTATTTAGTTACTCCGGCTTGAGTTTCATTAGCAGCATTTTGTTTTTTTTAATTACCCGTATAGATTTTTATTTTGTAGAAAAATATTGTACTGCTGTAGAAATGGGGAATTATGTACAGGCGGCAAAAATCGGGCAGATGGCTCTCGTGTTGCCCGGCCTGCTGGGGGGTGTTGTATTTCCTTATGCGATACAGGCGCCACCCAATTTTGTAGAAAAAGTAAGTTATTTATGCCGGGTCATCACGGCGCTTTTTATCATCTTGTTTATGGCTTTAATTATAACCGGGAGTTTTTTACTCCCCTGGTTACTGGGCCAACAATTTACCCTGGTGTATGCGATTATGCTGGCCAGTATGCCCGGGATTTTTTGTATGAGCGTGAGTGTGATCCTGCTTTCTTTTTTTGAAGGGAAAAATCAGCAGGGAATTATTTTAATAGCAAACCTGTTTTGCCTGCTGCTTTTAGTAACAGGCGATGCCTTATTGGTAAAAGAGTATGGTTATATGGCAGCCGCTATTATATTCTCTATGGCAAACTTTGCTGCCATGTTAGTCTTATCCCTCCGGTTCATGAAAGTTTCTTCGCTTCCTTTATTCAGTTTATTTGCCATTAAAAAAAGTGATTTGGAAGAATTTAAAATGAGCTCAAATTTGTAATGCTATTTTCTTAATACCTGTTTAAGCCAGTTATTTATGGGATGTTCGTAGAACTTGTAAATAAGTATGGATAATAGATTGAGATAAACAAAGAGTAATACCGGGTTTTTACTGAAGTATTGAAAAAACCATTCGGTGAAAATACCTACATGCACTAAGTAAAAGATATAAGATGCCCGGCCTAATAAAACAAACGCAGGAGACGCTAAAATTCTGGTGACCCCGTTCTTTTCTGACAATAATCCCCGGTATAATACAGCAATTCCTGCTACTGGTAATACCAGGTTGTTGATTACAATACCACCGGGAAAATAATCTCCATATACATTACCCGTATGCAAAAGGGAGAGCCCCCATACACAGGCAATGATTCCCAAAATTCCCAGGCTGGTAAATCTTGTACCCTTTTTTACAGCGGGTTTATTTTTTTTATACCAAATGGCCAATGCAATTCCTGTAAAAAATTCTATACACCTGCCAAAGAATGTGAAATTAAAAAGAAAACGATAATCTGTAAAGAATCCATAAGGCAGGCTGTTGGCAGCAAAATGTACAATCATCATTCCCATGCCGATAAAACCCAGGGGTAGGTATATTACATTGTATTTTGATCTTCTGCATAGCCAAAGTATGAAGGGGCACAGAACATAAAAACTTTCTTCTACGGTAAGCGACCAGCTTTGGGCAACAAAAAAATCATAAAATCCCGCAAAGAATCCTCTTAAAAAACTAAGGGATCCTAAATAATACAACCATCCATTGGGTATAGCCTGATGGGCAAATGCATCTTTGGATTGGTAGGCGATAAAATTTATCGTCATCACCAGGAATAATACGGGGTAAATACGGGCAAAACGATTCACCATATAATTATAAAAGTTACGGGAACGGTTCATGGCCTGGTCATAATACCGCAAACAAAGCAGGAGGCCGCTCAATACAAAAAAAAGAGTTACACCAATGTGCAGTTCCGAAAAGAAGAGATGAACCCGGTTACCAAACCTGGCAGCTGTAAAAAAATTATAATGATGGATAAAAACGAAGTAGGCGGCAACAGCCCGGATGCCTGTAAGGGCAGGAATAAAAGAATCGTTTTTATTTGGCATGTATAAAAATACGGCTTTAGTTGAATAGCCGGCGTTTACTGCACATTAAACCATACCCGTCTATGCAGTGGCTGCATTCCGGTGGCAGGGTATTGGCACGGTGCATTTTTCTAAATTCATCAGCTCTTTTACTTCGGTATATGGCCAGCACATCCTCTTTATACACATTGCCATAAATCACAGGTTTTGAAATTTGTACATCTCCAAAATATTCAAATGGAGTAGATACGGCTAAATAATCGCAGGGGGCTACATCCCCATTGTAATTAATGAATAATACTTCGGGCTGGGTACAACCCGTTACTTCCGGTATCATACCGGGAAGCCATATTTCCATCCCATTTTTACGAACCCGTTGTACGGCTTCTTTAAAGATATTTTCAGCATAGGCATTGCCGGCAGGCGAGTACAAATAACGCCCTTTATGTAAGCCTGTAAAGGACATTAAATTATTTACATAAATTCTTTTTATGTGTAAGCTATGTACAAAATCAACATAGTCGGGCAGTTCGCTTATGTTTTGTTTATGCGCAACAAAGGTTACGGCAACCTTATCTATCATGCTTTCTTTTTCCAGGTTGCAAAATGCTTCTAGTATTTTTGAATGATCTACCCCGGTTTTAAATGCCTCTACAGTTTCTTTCTTTAGCCCATCGAGTGAAATATTAATTTCGGTGATGGGCATTTTTTTTAATTTGGAAATATTCTCCGGTGTCAGCAACATAGCATTGGATAAAAAAGGGAATTTCATTTTTGGGTTGATTGCCAAAACGGCTTCCATCATTTGAAATAAATGCTTATTCAATAATGCTTCAAAACTGGAAAAATTCATGTACTCCGCATGCTTTACTGCTTTTTCTATTTTGCCCAGTAAAACGGTAAAATCTTTCATACCCATGATGTTTTTTTTACCATCAACAATTTCTTTCCCAAAATTATTGATAAAGCAATGGGTACAGGGGAGATTACAGGCCGTAACGGTTTGCAATAAAATAGTGGTCGGGTAATTCTGTATATAATGCTTATACCCTGTTTTTACCCGGGCATAATATTCAGAGAGGGGGGTGTTAAATAATTTATACCGGAGGTATTTCGTATTCATTTGTAAGAAAAAAATTTGCTATGACAGGCAGCAAATTTAGCTAATAAATGTGGTACCTCACAGGCATTGTATATGAATCTCCGTATTTCATAAATACAAAAAAAGAGGATGGTATAAACGATCCTCTTTACAGCTTTAACAGTAGATATTGTATGCCTTTGTTAGGTTAGTTCTTTATAAATCTCAGTTTTTCAATTTTATTATCTTCAATAATTTCAGCCACATAATTACCTTTTGCCATATAGTTAAAGGGAATCACCAGGGTTCCTGTTCCATTGAGTGTTACCTGTTTTACCAGTTGGCCTTGTGTATTATAAATATTCAACCGGGCATTTACAAATAATACATCGGTATTTATACGAATATCATTTACTACAGGGTTCGGGTATATGAGGATATTTCCTTTACTTCCAAAATCAACAAACCGTATTTCACTCAATTTGTAGTCGCCGTTATTATCCTGTTGTTTGATCCTGTAAAATATTTTACCCCTGCCCGGTGCCGGGTCGGTAAAACTATAATTACCGCCATTACTGCCATTGCTATTTACAAAACCGATTGATGTCCAGTTACGGTTATCCTTACTTCTTTCAACAGAAAAGCCCAGGCTGTTTACTTCATTACGGGTACTCCATTGCAATAAGGTTTGCGATTGGTTTTTTGTTGCATTAAAAGCGGTGAAATTTACCGGTACGATATTAAAATTTCTTTTGAACTGCAGCATCCATTCATACACATTTCTTTTCCCGTTCATGGAGTCGTTATATTGCCCGTTAGCATTTAAATCCAGGTCGTAAGTAGTCCAGGATGCTTCGTGTAAAGGGATAGAAGGATGAAAAATAATCCTGCGGGCTAATGGAGTAGGTGGTACGGGTGCTGCATTTATATGATCTACAAAATAGTTTGTATAACTAAGGGGTACCGAAGGGTCATTATCATTGTGTGTAGCCAGTACAGGTAAATTACCCGCTGCCATATTCAGGGCATAACTCAGGTTGGGGCCCTGGGCACCTGCACAGGGGATAAGCGCTGCAATTCTTTCTGCATATGTTTTACTGGTTCCCGCATAGGCCCAGCAAGCGCCGCCGCCTAAGCTTAGGCCGGTTAAGTACACCCGGTTAATATCTACTTTATAATGGGTTTCAATATAGTTAAAGCACTCTGTAATATTACCACTCCACATGCCAGAGGTAAACTGGGGTGTAATCACAATAAATTTAAAAGTTTCTCCATTTACTGTAAATGAATTTGGGAATATACCTACATTAATTTGGCGAGGTGTGCCATTGGTTAAAACCTTATTTAAATCTGTAGTACCATTGCCCAGTTCTCCAATACCGGTTAAAAATAAAATTACCGGAAATTTTTCATTGGGATTATCCCAGTAACCCTGGGGCAAATATTCATAAAAACCATTTGAGCCGGAACAAATACTTACGCCCGGTTTGGGAGTATGTGTTTGGCTGATACTGTAAAAAGCAGGTAACATAAGGAATGCAAGAATTGCAAAACGAATAGAAAATTTCATTTTTTGGGAGTTATTTAAATAAAAATTATTTCAGCTTGCCGGAGGGAAAATAGTTTGCTATAGTGTTAGGATTACACAAAAGTATCATGCCGGCAAATGATAATGTGTAGTACAAAATATTATTTATACTAAAAGTTTTTCACAATTGTGGATTACTTGTACTAAAATGAACGAATATGTATGAATATTTGTCAGCCGCTTATATATATTAAAATTCTTTAAATAGGATTTTTATCAAAAATCTTACCAATTACCGATAAAAAATCAATTGATTCTTTTCTATTAAATAATATTTCTTACCTTTGCCCTCCTTTAATTTTGGGTCAGTGGCATTTGCCGCTCCAAATAGGGGCCTTCTCAATAAAACGTTTTATATACAATATGTCTGCAACAACTTCAAAAGCTGCTCCTCGTATCAATTTCGGTAAAGTTGAACTGGTAGCGGAACAACCCGACTTGCTCGGTATTCAAATTCAATCGTTCAAAGATTTTTTTCAATTGGAAACAACCCCTGATAAACGTAATGTGGAAGGGCTTTTCCGTGTGTTTAAAGAAAACTTTCCGATTACCGATACCCGCAATATTTTTGTGTTGGAATTTTTGGATTATTTCGTTGATCCACCTCGTTACACCATTGATGAATGTATAGAAAGAGGTTTAACCTATGCGGTGCCTTTAAAAGCAAAATTACGGCTCAGCTGTAATGATGAAGAGCATGTGGATTTTCAAACCATTGTGCAGGATGTTTTCCTGGGCAACATTCCTTATATGACCCCCCGGGGTACTTTTGTGATTAATGGTGCCGAAAGGGTGGTGGTAAGCCAGCTTCACCGTTCGCCCGGTGTGTTTTTCGGACAAAGCATACACCCCAACGGAACTAAAATTTACTCTGCCCGGGTGATTCCTTTTAAAGGTGCCTGGATGGAATTTGCAACCGATATCAATAATGTGATGTTCGCATATATTGATCGTAAGAAAAAATTCCCGGTTACTACCTTATTACGTTCTATTGGTTATGAAACCGATAAGGATATCCTGGAACTTTTTGGTATGGCTGATGAAGTAAAAGCCGATCGCAAAACCCTGGAAAAAAATATTGGTAAACGCCTGGCTGCCCGTGTACTCCGTACCTGGGTAGAAGATTTTGTAGATGAAGATACCGGTGAAGTGGTTTCTTTAGAAAGAAATGAAGTGATCCTGGAAAGAGATACCGTATTGGATGAAGCCAATATTGCTCTCATTACTGAAATGGAAGTGAAAAGCGTATTCATTCAAAAAGAAGAAGTAAGCGGGGATTATGCTATTATATATAATACGCTAAATAAAGATACCAGCAATAGCGAAATTGAAGCGGTACAACACATTTACAAACAATTGCGTGGCGCCGATGCCCCCGATGACGAAACCGCCCGGGGTATTATTGATAAATTATTTTTTAGCGACAAACGCTATGACCTGGGTGAAGTAGGCCGTTATAAAATTAACCGCCGCCTGGGATTAAACTTCCCCATTGAGAAAAAAGTATTAACCAAAGATGATATTATAGCCATCATTAAAACCCTGGTACAATTAACCAATGGTAAAAGTGAAGTGGATGATATCGATCACCTCAGTAACCGGCGTGTACGTACCGTAGGCGAACAGTTATATGCCCAGTTTGGTGTTGGTTTGGCCCGTATGGCCCGAACCATCCGGGAAAGAATGAACGTAAGAGATAACGAAGTATTTACACCCGTTGACCTGATCAATGCCCGTACCTTATCATCTGTTATCAATTCGTTTTTTGGAACTTCCCAGTTATCCCAGTTCCTGGATCAAACCAATCCATTAAGTGAGATAACCCACAAGCGCCGTATTTCAGCGCTCGGGCCCGGCGGTTTAAGCAGGGAGCGTGCAGGCTTCGAAGTACGGGACGTACACTATAGCCACTATGGCCGTTTATGTACTATTGAAACTCCCGAAGGACCCAATATTGGATTGATCTCTACACTCTGTGTACATGCTAAGATCAATGAAATGGGCTTTATTGAAACACCTTACCGCAAAGTGAACGAGGGGAAAGTAGATATGAAAAAGATCACTTTCTTAAGTGCAGAAGAAGAAGATACGGCTAAAATTGCACAGGCTAATATTGACATTGACGATAAAGGCAACTTTATAGAAGATATGATCAAGTCTCGCCAAACAGGTGATTTCCCTATTCTTCCAAAAGAAGAAGTAGAGTATATGGATGTGGCGCCCAACCAGATTGTAGGGTTAAGTGCATCGTTAATTCCGTTTCTGGAACATGATGATGCCAACCGTGCTTTGATGGGATCGAACATGCAGCGCCAGGCAGTACCGCTTATTAAACCAGAAGTACCCATTGTAGGTACCGGATTAGAAGGCAAAGCAGCCCGGGATGCAAGGATCCAGGTACATGCTGATGGTGACGGTGTGGTAGAATTTGTAGATGCCAATGAAATCCATGTGCGGTATAAAAGAGATGAATCACAACAACTCGTAAGCTTTGAAGATGATTTAACGGTGTATAAGTTGACGAAGTTCGTACGTACCAACCAGGAAACCTGCATCAACCTTCGCCCTGCCGTGGTAAAAGGCCAAAAAGTATCTGCCGGCGACTTCTTAACCGAAGGGTATGCAACCAAAGGTGGAGAACTGGCGCTGGGCCGTAACCTGAAAGTAGCATTCATGCCGTGGAAAGGATACAACTTTGAAGATGCTATCGTAATTTCTGAAAAAGTGGTAAAAGAAGATTTATTTACCTCAATCCATATCAGCGAATTTGAAACGGAAGTACGGGATACCAAATTGGGTGAAGAAGAATTAACACCCGATATTCCAAATGTAAGCGAAGAAGCTACCAAAGACCTGGATCAAAATGGAATCATCCGCATTGGCGCCTCTATTAAAGAAGGAGATATCATTATTGGTAAAATCACTCCAAAAGGAGAAAGTGATCCTACACCGGAAGAAAAACTGCTCCGTGCCATTTTTGGCGATAAAGCCGGTGATGCCAAAGACGCTTCATTAAAAGCACCCAGCGGAACAGAAGGGGTGGTAATTGATAAAAAATTATTTCAACGGGCTAAGAAAGATAAGAACGCTAAAGTAAGAGAGAAAGCACAGATTGAAAAGATTGAAAAAATGCATGAGGACAATGAGAAAACACTCATGGACCTGCTGCAACATAAATTACAAACCTTACTAAAAGACAAAACCAGCCAGGGCGTATCCAATAATTTTGGTGAAATGCTTATTGCAAAAGGCGTTAAGTTTAATGCTAAAAACCTGGCCAATCTTGATATTGCTAACGTAAATCCTTTGGGATGGAGTGGCGATGAAAAAACGGATAACCTTATCAATATTTTGTTGCATAACTACAACATTAAATTCAATGAAGAATTAGGCCGTTTTAAAAGAGAAAAATTCAATATTTCTATCGGTGATGAACTACCTGCCGGTGTATTGAAATTAGCCAAAGTGTACTTAGCTGTAAAACGCAAGCTTAAAGTGGGCGATAAAATGGCGGGACGGCATGGGAACAAAGGTATTGTAGCAAAAATTGTACGCCAGGAAGATATGCCTTTCCTGGAAGATGGTACACCGGTAGATATTGTACTCAATCCATTGGGCGTACCCAGCCGTATGAACCTGGGGCAAATTTATGAAACCGTTTTAGGATGGGCCGGTGAAAAACTGGGTGTAAAATTTGCAACTCCTATTTTTGATGGGGCTACCGTAGAAGAAATTGATGAAAATATAAATACCGCAGGCTTACCAAAATTTGGCCATACTTATTTATATGATGGTGAAACCGGTGAACGCTTCGATCAAAAAGCAACAGTGGGTATTATCTATATGATCAAACTGCATCACATGGTAGATGATAAAATGCATGCCCGTTCTATAGGACCGTATAGTTTAATTACACAACAACCTTTGGGTGGTAAAGCACAATTTGGCGGACAACGTTTTGGTGAAATGGAAGTGTGGGCACTGGAAGCGTATGGAGCATCTAATATTTTACAGGAATTATTAACCTTAAAATCAGATGATATCATTGGCCGGGCTAAAACTTATGAAGCTATTGTGAAAGGAGAAAATATTCCAAGGGCCGGAATTCCGGAATCATTCAATGTATTGGTTCATGAATTAAGAGGCTTAGGTTTAGATCTCACATTTGAGTAAACAAAACGGAATGATCATTCCCATTGGATTATCAATTATCAATTAAAAATTATTAATTAAGAATATGGCATTCAAAAAAGAAAATCGTCCGAGACCAGCTTTTTCCCAAATTACCATTGGGTTGGCTTCGCCGGATACTATTTTAGAAAGAAGCTATGGTGAAGTGTTAAAGCCTGAAACCATTAACTATCGTACTTACAAGCCCGAAAGAGATGGTTTGTTTTGCGAAAGAATTTTTGGGCCGGTAAAAGATTACGAATGTGCATGCGGAAAATATAAAAGAATACGGTATAAAAGCATCGTGTGTGACCGTTGTGGCGTAGAAGTTACTGAAAAGAAAGTGCGCCGTGAGCGGATGGGCCACATTAAATTGGTGGTACCCGTAGTGCATATCTGGTATTTTAAATCCTTACCAAACAAAATTGGTTACCTGCTGGGGATGAGTTCTAAAAAATTAGAAACCATTGTATATTATGAACGCTTTGTAGTAATACAACCCGGCCTGCGGGCAGATAAAGGCCAAAATTATGGCGACCTGCTCACCGAAGAAGAATACCTGGATATCCTGGATGCCCTGCCTAAAGAAAACCAGTACCTGCCAGATGAAGACCCGGATAAATTTGTTGCCAAAATGGGTGCCGAAGCGGTACAGGCCATGTTGGGTAAATTAGATTTAGACCAGTTGAGTTTCGATCTTCGCCATGCTGCCGCAAACGAAACTTCTCAGCAACGTAAAGCCGATGCTTTAAAAAGGTTGAGTGTAGTAGAAAGTTTCCGGGATGCGAATACACGTATTCAAAACCGTCCTGAATGGATGGTTATGCAATACATCCCTGTTATTCCACCGGAACTACGTCCGCTTGTTCCTTTGGATGGTGGCCGTTTTGCTTCATCCGATTTAAATGATTTGTATCGCCGTGTTATTATTCGTAATAACCGTTTAAAAAGATTATTAGAAATTAAAGCACCTGAAGTAATTCTTAGGAATGAAAAAAGAATGCTGCAGGAAGCAATAGACTCATTGTTTGATAATAGCCGTAAATCAAATGCAGTAAAAGCAGAAGGTGGACGTGCTTTAAAATCATTGAGTGATGTATTGAAAGGTAAACAAGGACGTTTCCGTCAAAACTTATTGGGTAAACGGGTTGACTATTCCGGCCGTTCCGTAATCGTAGTAGGGCCTGAGTTAAAAATGCATGAGTGTGGCCTTCCGAAAGATATGGCAGCAGAATTATTTAAGCCCTTTATCATTCGCAAACTCATTGAAAGAGGTATTGTAAAAACAGTAAAAAGCGCACGTAAATTAGTTGATAAAAAGGAAGCCATCATTTGGGATATTCTTGAAAATATTTTGAAAGGGCATCCCATCATGCTGAACCGGGCCCCAACCCTGCACCGTTTATCAATACAGGCTTTTCAACCTAAATTGATTGAAGGTAAAGCTATCCAACTGCATCCATTGGTAACTACCGCTTTTAATGCCGATTTTGATGGTGACCAAATGGCGGTGCATGTACCTTTAAGTAATGCAGCTATCCTGGAAGCCCAATTGCTGATGCTTTCTTCTCACAATATACTGAACCCGCAAAATGGTACCCCTATTACCCTGCCTTCGCAGGACATGGTACTGGGTTTATATTATATCACCAAGGCTAAAAAAACTATCGGTGAAGATAAAGTAAGAGGCGAAGGAAAAGTGTTCTATAATTCCGACGAAGTAATTATAGCTTATAATGAAAAGCAAGTAGATCTTCATGCCAGCATTAAAGTGAAAGCAAACTGGCGGAATAATGATGGTACATTAACTTATAAATTAATTGATACCACGGTAGGCCGTGTTATATTCAACCAGTTTGTTCCCAAAGAAGTGGGCTTTATCAATGCCTTGCTTACAAAGAAAAACCTGCGTGAAATTATCGGTGATATTATTAAATGGACAAGCGTACCCATCACTGCTAAATTTTTAGATGATATAAAATCATTGGGATACCGCATGGCCTTCCGGGGTGGATTATCCTTTAATATCAATGACCTTATTATACCCGAAGTAAAAGCAGAACTGGTAGAGAATGCACAAAGTGAAGTAGCCGAAGTGTGGGATAGTTATAATATGGGACTTATCACCAACAACGAAAGGTATAACCAGATTATTGACATCTGGAGCCGGGTAGATACCAAGGTTACAGAAACTTTAATACGGGAACTGGCAGAAGATAAACAAGGGTTCAACTCAGTTTATATGATGCTGGATAGTGGAGCCAGGGGTAGTAAACAACAGATTAAACAGCTGGCAGGTTTAAGAGGCTTAATGGCGAAACCCCGTAAATCAGGTTCATCCGGTTCTGAAATTATTGAGAACCCGATCCTGGCTAACTTTAAAGATGGCCTGAGTGTATTGGAATACTTTATCAGTACGCATGGTGCCCGTAAAGGTTTGGCAGATACAGCACTTAAAACAGCCGATGCCGGTTACCTGACCCGTAGGCTTGTAGATGTGGCACAGGATGTAGTAATTAATGATGAAGATTGCGGAACTTTAAGAGGTATTGCTACTTCAGCATTAAAAGACAATGAAGACATCATAGAACCATTAAGCGACAGGATAGAAGGCCGTACTTCTTTGCATGATATTTATCACCCGGAAACTGAAGAGTTAATTTTAAAAGCCGGTGAAGAAATCAGTGCAGATATGGCTGAGAAAATAGAAGAATGTGGCATTGAAACCGTAGAAATCCGTTCTGTACTTACCTGCGAAAGCAGCCGGGGTGTGTGTGTGAAATGTTATGGTAAAAACTTAGCATCGGGCATACTGGCACAGCGTGGCGATGCCGTAGGTATTATTGCTGCACAAAGTATTGGTGAACCGGGTACCCAGCTTACCCTGCGTACCTTCCACGTAGGTGGTGTGGCAGGTTCGGCTTCAGTAGAAAGTAACCTCTATGCTAAATTTGACGGCACCTTACAATTTGACGGCTTACGTACTGTTGCTACCGAAGGAAACGATGGTAAAAAAGCACAGGTTGTAATCGGCCGTACCGGTGAAATTAGAAACCTGGATGTAAAGAGCGACAGGTTACTGAACACTTCTCATATTCCTTACGGATCTACTTTACTGGTAAAAGATGGCCAAAAAGTAAACAAAGGCGATGTGATTTGTACCTGGGATCCTTTCAATAATGTAATTGTTGCAGAAATTAATGGTAAAGTAAGTTTTGAAGGCGTAATAGAAGGTATTACCTACCGGGAAGAAGCCGATGAGCAAACAGGCCATAAAGAAAAAGTAGTTATCGAAACTAAAGATAAAACGAAACTGGCTACCATTATCGTAGAAGGAAAAGAAAAGAAATCATACAACTTACCCGTGGGCTCGCATATCACTATAGAAGAAGGAGATGAAGTGAAGAGTGGCCAGGTACTTGTAAAAATCCCCCGGATTTTAAGTAAACTAAAAGATATTACAGGTGGTTTACCACGTGTTACCGAATTGTTTGAAGCCCGTAACCCAAGCAACCCGGCTGTAGTTTGCGAAATTGATGGCGTTGTATCTTTTGGCAGCATTAAAAGAGGTAACCGGGAAATTATTGTAGAAGCCAAAGATGGGGTGGTGCGTAAATACCTGGTGCCGCTCAGTCGCCAGATATTGGTACAAGATGGCGATTTTGTAAAAGCAGGATCTTCATTAAGTGATGGACAGATTGCACCTGCAGACATCCTCGCCATTAAAGGGCCTTTTGCAGTACAGGAATATGTGGTAAATGAAATACAGGAAGTTTATCGCTTACAAGGTGTAAGAATTAATGATAAGCATATTGAAGTGATTGTAAGGCAAATGATGCGTAAAGTAACAATTGAAGATGCCGGCGATACAAAATTCTTAGAAGGCGATACAGAAGACCGTATGGACTTTAATGCCGAAAACGATTATATCTTCGATAAAAAAGTGGTTGTAGACCAGGGCGAAAGTACCAAGCTAAAAACGGGTCAAATAGTAACCCTTAGAGAAGTAAGAGAAGAAAACTCTATCTTACGCAGGGCAGATAAAAAATTAGTAGAATACCGGGATACAGAACCCGCTACTTCGTCGCCTTTATTGCTGGGTATTACCAAAGCATCTTTAGGAACGCATAGTTGGATATCTGCCGCCTCCTTCCAGGAAACAACCAAAGTGCTTTCTTCCGCAGCTATACAAGGTAAAACAGATGAAATGCTGGGATTAAAAGAAAATGTAATCACCGGCCATCATATCCCTGCCGGTACCGGATTGCGTGATTTTGAAAATATGATTGTAGGTAGTAAAGAAGAATATGAATTGCTGATGACGACCAAAGAAGCCATGAGTTTCGACGAAGAAGAATAATTTTTTACTAAGAACGAATACAAAGAGCAGGATGACAATCTTGCTCTTTTTTTGTAATATTGATTTTAAAAAATCAAGTATGAGTAAAGGGAGGTTAGAAGCATTCAGCGATGGGGTATTGGCTATCATCATAACCATCATGGTATTGGAACTAAAAATACCGGGGGGAGATCAATTGTCTTCTTTAAAACCATTATTGCATACTATTTTAAGTTATGTAGTGAGTTTTATATATGTGGGTATTTATTGGAATAATCACCACCACCTGTTCCAAAGTGTTACCCATATTAAAGGCAATGTTCTTTGGAAGAATCTGCACCTGCTATTTTGGTTATCGCTTATCCCCTTTGTTACGGCCTGGGTAGGAGAGCATCAAATGAGTGCAACACCGGTGGCAATTTATGGTGTGGTTTTATTAATGGCTGCCTTTGCCTGGTATTTATTATTGACTACCTTGTTGAAAAATGAAGGGCCTCATTCTAAACTGGCCCGGTCTTTAGGGAACGACAAAAAAACATTCATATCCATTGTTATTTATTTTACGGGTATCCTCTCCAGTTTTTTTATACATCCCTGGTTGGGTTATGCCTGCTATATTCTAGTAGCTATCTTATGGTTTATACCAGATAAGCGTATTGAAAAATTAAATGAGCAGTAAAAAATTAAAACAAATAAATGATTCCCTGTTTTAAAACCAGGTAAGCCATCCCGATGATAATTTTCAGGGTTCATACAAAAAAGGGCCTTCTTAATTTACTACCGGTAAACTTATTTTCGTTAGCACATCCGGTAGCATGCAGATTTCATATTTATTAAAATGCCCTTTTAAATTCCTAGCCTGGTAGGTAACATCAAAAAAATCTCATTGCCCGTAAGAGCTATTAATTTATTGACCATTAAAATTTTTATATTGGTTAATATACTTATTTTTGATAATATTAATTAAGCGTTGTAAGCAGAATTGCATGTTCAGTACAATGTTAAATAGATACCTGTTTTTGGTTTTTGTATATATTGGCATGAGCTTTATATTTTCATGTAAACATGAAGCTAATAAAAAATATAAAAACCCATACCTTCCCAATGGTACTAAAGCAGCGTTAATAGTAATTGATAGTTTGCCAAAAAATGCTAATCTACATTCCATCACCTTAAAAAAAATTCGAAAAGTCAGAGTAGGTAGGCCTGTTACTATACCATATTATAATAATAGAAATTTGGCTGGTGAGCCAGTGATTATTTTAAGGAATAAACCCATTATCATCACGCCCGGAACAGATTCTTTTTTACCGACCAGAGATATTTACGTTTCCGAAATTCCTTTTACTGTTAACCTGCCACCGGCTAAGGCTGTACCTGAAATGGCATTTAAAAATCCGAATCCTTCGGGATTTGGTTATTTCAATAAATTACATGGATTAAGAAACGGCATAGTTACTGCACTTTTAGAAGATAAAATAGGAAATATTTGGATTTGTACTGCAAGCGGAATTTCAAAATACGACGGTCACTCGTTTATTAATTTTACATCCAACGAAGGATTGGTAAATAATGATATAAGATGCATATTACAGGATCAATCAGGGAATATTTGGTTTGGAGGGCTTGGAGGTGGTGTAACAAAATACGATGGTTATTCATTTGTAAATTTTTCGGTAAAAAACGGCTTGTGTAATAATAATATTTTAAGCATAGCCGAAGACAAAAACGGAAGCATTTGGTTTGGTAGTCTGGGTGGAGGTATTTCACGTTATCAAAAAAATATACTTACAAGTTTTACAAATAAACAAGGGTTAATAAATGATTCAGTAAATGCCATTGTTGCAGATAAAAAGGGAAATGTATGGTTTGGTACCAGCCAAGGTATCTCTATGTACAATGGGCATTCTTTTATAAATTATTCAATTCAAAATAATATTTCTTTCAAAAATGTATATACTGCCTGTGAAGATAAATTGGGAAACATTTGGTTTGGAACGGATAAAGGGCTTATAAAACACGAAGATTCAGTTTTTATGCAATATACACATGCACAAGGGTTGGTTAGTGATGAAGTGTTTAATATAATGATAGACAAAAATAACAATACCTGGATAGGCACTCATTATGGAATCTCAAAATTTGATGGGAGCTCGTTTACAAATTTTACTGAAAACCAAGGCCTGGTAAATTCCAACATATATGCTATGATCGAAGACAGGGTTGGTAATATATGGATTGCTACGGGAGGCGGGGGCGTTGCAAAATATAATCCTTATTCATTTTCTCACATTACAGAATCGGAAGGGCTTAGTAAGAATTTTGTATTTAGTGTTTTAGAAGACAAGTATGGAAAGATTTGGGTGGGTACATGGCGGGGAGGGCTTTCTGTTTATGATGGCAAGTCTTTTAAAATATTTACAGACCGTCAAGGATTACCCTATAATGATATAAGAAGTATTTGTGAAGACAGATACGGAAACCTTTGGCTTGCCACTTTCAAAGGAGTTGCAAAATTTGATGGTAATTCGTTTATTTATTTTACAGAAAAGGAGGGATTGGTTAATAATGATGTTAATTGTATTAAAGAAGATAAAACAGGGAACTTATGGTTTGGTACTGAAAACGGGGTTAGTAAATTTGATGGAAAATCTTTTACAAATTTTACACAAACACAAGTATTTGCCGATAATCCGGTACTATGCATAGTTCAGGACAGTAAAGAAAACCTCTTGTTTGGCACCAGTAAGGGATTATTCAGATATGATAATCAAAAATTGGAAGGCCTGAAAGTGGGTAGTGAACTCTTTCAAATAAATATTACATCTATATTAGAAATTAAAGGAGGAAATTTATTATTAGGTACAGATGGGAAAGGAATTTTTGAATATAATGGGCAATCCATAATACAATTTACAGAAAATGAGGGCCTGGTGAGTAATAATGTTACGAGTATGCTGCAGGATAAATTGAATAACCTGTGGATAGGTACCCGGTTTGGACTAAGCAAAATGGCATATGATAAGTGGCCTTTTTTTGAAGGCAAGGCAATTCGGGATATAGAGAAAACATTCTTATTCAAAAATTATAATTACAATGATAATTTTTTAGGTATTGGTTGTTATGCAAATGCAATATTACAATCGCAAAATGGGAATATTTGGATCGGTACAAATGGCGGCCTTACCTATTTTAATCCTGCTGCTGAAACCAAAGACACGGTAGCTCCCAATATTCAAATAACAGCCGTCAGGTTAGAAAATGATAATATCGCCTGGTCAAAATTGTTAAAGAACCAGGATACTGTTTTGAAACTGAGTAATGGTAAGGTTTTGAGCGATTTTAATATAGCTTCTATAAGCAAATGGTACAATTTGCCAACACAATTAAGTCTTGCCTATAATAATAATAATATCGGCTTTGATTTTGCAGGTATCGATATGTATCAACCACAAAATATAGAATATCAATACCGCCTGGTGGGTTTATATAACAATTGGGAAATCCTGACAAAATCATCAAATGTTTCTTACAGTAATTTGCCTCCCGGTAAATATAGTTTTATTGTAAAGGCTGTGAATAGCGATGGTTTTTGGAGCCATGAATGCACTTACTCCTTTACTATTCGAAAGCCCTGGTGGTATACCACAGGGTTTCTCTTGTTGGCATTAATTACTTTTACAGGTATCGGGTTTTTGATCATTCGGTTTATATATCTTCATCAATTACAAAAAGAAAGACATGCATTTGAAAAAAAATTAGCGGTGCAATATGAACGACAGCGGATTTCATCTGATCTTCATGATGAAATTGGAGCCACCTTAAGCAGCATCAATATTTATGCAGAGTTAGCCAAAAGCGGTGAGCATTTAAACAATTATCTTGATTCCATCAGGCAAAATGTAAATGAAGTGATCAGGAGCCTGGATGATCTCATCTGGAGTATCAATCCAAAAAATGATTCATTAGTGAGCATTATAGACAGGGTTTATGCCTATGCCATGCCAATTGCTAAAGCAAAAAATATAGAATTTAAGATAGAGAACAAAACAATTAATTTTAACCAGGAAATTTCTGCTGATATTAAAAATCATCTTTATTTAATCACTAAAGAACTGGTCAATAATTCCATCAAACACTCAGCATGTGAATCCATTTTAATACTTTTTACAGGAGAAAAAAAATCTCTAGGAATTGTTGTACAAGATGACGGCGTAGGGGTTACGAATACTTTTACAAATACCCATAGGAACGGTATGAAAAATATGATGGAGAGGGTGCACCAGATCAATGGAACTATGCAAGTATTATCGAAACCGGGTACGGGTACTAAAGTTATTATCCATATTCCCCGTGTCATCTAACATAAATTGGGGATTGTATCCTATTCCTCATTTTCTTAAATTTACCTTTAATGATTCGAGTAGGTTTAATTGAAGATAATCTTTCATACTTAAAAGCAGTGCAGGCACTTATCAGTACCCAGCCCGACATGCTATTGGCCTATACTTCAGAAAATTTAAACGATATTGATTCTCTCATCAATGCCGCACCCGAGGTTATTATTCTAGATATAGATTTACCTGGCGTAAATGGTATTCGGGGGGTATCATTAATTAAAGAAAAATTAAAAAAAGCAGGGGTTTTTATGCTTACTGTTTTTGAAGACGATGATAAAATATTTAATTCAATAAAGGCAGGCGCTAATGGTTACTTACTAAAAAAAGACCCCACCGATAAAATTTTAGAGGCAATCCGGGCCATTTATAGAGGCGAAAGTATGGTAAACGGCAAAATAGCCCGGAAAGTACTTGATTATTTTATTTTAAAAGAGAAAAAAAACCTAGTAGAATTTGAACAATATAAATTGACCAAGCGAGAAATTGAAATTTTGCAAATGATCATTTCAGGTAAATCTTATAAACAGATTGCAGACATTTGCTGTATAAGTTTACACACTCTTTTTTCTCATACTAAAAATATTTACAACAAACTCAATATTCACTCCAGGGCTGAAATTGCAGCCAGGTTCCTGTAGTAGCCTGTAACATAAAACTGGTATATCCCATTTAATTTCCTATAAAATGGGTATTGTAAATGGTAATTCACTCAATTATTTTTACATCGGAGTTTACAGGGAAGTGTTGTAAATACTTGCCAAATTCGATTGTAGAATACAATACATACTTATTCACTCCAAAACAGGTAAGCTGAAATTGGAAAGAATTTTTATGAACTTCTTTTAAAACTTGCAAACTGAACACCTGGAATTTTAAAAGAATACCCAGTATCTTTTTTATAAAATTTTAATTTTAAACATGCAACAATGAAAAGAGCATTCCTCATTATTCTGGTAACAGTGAATTGTTTTTTTGCCATTTCATTTACTAAGCCAGCCGGTAATACAGCCATACAAAGTGATTGGGGTGAGTGGAAAGCGATTCCAGCATATAATGGAATTCTATTTAGGGTAAAGAAGGGTGAGTATAATCAATATGCACAAAAATATTACTGGTATTTTCAATTTAAGAACCAGTATACAAAAGAAGTTACTTTTAATTATGGGTATACGCCCATTGACCAAAGTTATACCTGCAATCCCAATCATTATAAAGATTTACAGGCTGGAGAAGAATCTGATGTTACGGGTGATTTATTAGCCGAAAATAGCAGGGTTTACGTTTGTGTAGGCGACGTAAAATGGGTGCCATAATTTGCATGAAAGATATTTATTAATTAAAATTTATAGTAAAAGTGAAAATTAAAATATTGTTTTTCATATTTGTATCAGCCTGGCTTTTGTCTGCATGTAAAAAAGAGCCTTTAACTGACAGCCCGGGTAATGGCAATGATAATAGCATAGGTGAAGTTATGTTTTGGCAACAGGCGGATCAGGGACAAATTACAGTAACATGTGGCGGTCAAACACAGGTAATAACTTCTTATTATTATAATGGAGCACCTTCTGTGTGCGGCGCCAGCGGCTGTGCTACGTTTAGTTTGAATCCCGGAACGTATAATTACACTGCCAATAGCAATTCAGGTTCCTGGAGTGGGACGATTGTTATCACATCCAATGGTTGCAACCGAATTCAATTAACCGGTGGCAATAATAATGGTGGTGGCAATATTTCGGGTAGGGTCATGTTTTGGCAACAGACAAATCAGGGGCAAATATCTGTAACCTGTGCCGGCCAGACCCAGGTAATTTCATCTTATTTTTCTGGCGGTGCGCCATCCACTTGCGGCACTTCGGGATGTGCTACATTTAGTTTGAATCCCGGTACATATAATTACATTGCCAGCAGTTCTTCAGGTAGCTGGAGTGGTACTGCTGTAGTAACTGCTAATGGCTGTAATAGAATACAACTTACAGGGGGCAATGGTGGTGGAGGTGGCGGCGGCTATAATTCGGTTGCAAATGTTACCTTTTGGGTCGCTTCCGATTTAGGCTGTGGTAACATTACTGTGAGTTGTGGGGGAACTACACATACCATTACAAGCTTTTACGGATCCGGTGCACCTTCATGCGGGGCATCAGGAACGGCAACTTTTTTATTACCAACAGGAAATAATATTCCGTATTCTGCATCATGTAATGGATTATCCTGGAGTGGTAATGTAATTCCTCCTTTAACTGGCCCTCCCTGTTTAAAAGTACAACTGACTCATTGATATGAAAAGGGAAACCCGGTATTTAATGTAATAAAAATGATAACAAGCTTTTTCAATATTTTATCATTATAAAAGCATGGCAAAGTCATTACAAATACATGAATAGTAATATTATATTAAAGGCTGAATTTTTTATGCCCTGGCTTAAGAGAGTTTACCGGTAACTGTAAGAGAATAAATAAAATTTCACTCCTTATTTATGCTTGCCAGGATGCAAGCTGAGCAATAAGTAATCCCTGCGAAACAGGATCCATGAGTACCCGGAATTTACTAAAAAATAATTTTAATATTTACCAAATAATCAGCACAGGTTATGAAACTGATATTTTTTACAAAAATTATATTCATTATGGGCATTGGTGTCCTTTTGTTAGTATCATGCAAAAAAGAAAAAGCCGCCCAGGTAATCGTACAAATTGATTATTTAGGAGCGGGGGGATATTATAACGATAATATAGATGGAGTGCCGGGTGGATTAACAATTGGTGAAAATGGCCCCTACCCAATGGAAAGTGATCGTAGCTACAATATTGAGTATAAAGCAGATGGAAATTTTCCGGTTTTAAATCAAACAATTAATATGTCATCAAAAGGAACCTGGAAGATCCATTGTTATGTAGAAGGCAATAGGGAATACGTAACCTTTTTGCCAGAATAAGTACCGGCAAAATATACATCAAACCTGTTTTAGTTTCATGATTGTATTATTGTGATTTTATCCTTCTATTCATTCAGTTTACCTGAACTGCCTCATTTATTCAATTCTAATTTTTCAATCAAATCAATTATTTGATTTCATTTACTACCGGTAAACTTATTTTACTGCTATGGTAAATTTTAATTTCTTCTTTTTTAAAATCATTTTCTTTTGCATCGGGAATATTGATAAATACCTGGGGATTCCTGTCAACCAAGGGGAACCAGCTACTTTGTACTTGTATCATTATTTTATGCCCCCGTTTAAAAGTGTGTGCTACATCGTTTAGTATAAATTTTACTTGATCTGTTTTTCCCGGCTCAAAGGGTTCTGGCTTTTCATAGCTGTTTCTGAATTTACCCCGCATTACATCTGCCCTTACCAGCCGTTGGTAACCGGCCATTTGAAATCCACGAGGTGCGTTTTTAAAATTGGGTTCATATTCCGGTAATACATCAATCAGTTTTACAATAAAATCAGCATCTGTACCGCTCATACTTACATTAAGTTCAATAAGTATGGGCCCGGCCAGGCTTAGGTCTTGCTTTAAGGTATCGGTTTCAAACAGCAATACATCGGGCCTTACAGCGGCAAAGCGCTGGTCTTCGGCCATATAATCATTATTCCGGTGGCTGTAAATGCCATTGGTATAAGGCACCGGCCTGGCAGGGTCACTTATATATGTCTCAAACCCTTCAGTAGCTTCCTTCTTAAGTTTCATATCACTTCCCAGGTAATAATCCCGGTAACTCATATTTTGGGGTGGCCAGCTGTCAAAATGTTCCCATTGATAGTTCCCGGTTTCAAATACATTCGCTTTTGATGCATTGAAATTCCCTTTGTCCTTTAAATAATAATTAAAAAATGGTGTTTCCAGAGAGTCCTGGAAATATTTACTGGTATTACTGCCAAAATCATGACTGGCATAAAATGTCCAGTCCTTGGATGCCCAGGCACCATGGGTCCAGGGGCCCATCACCAATGTTACTTGATTGTTTCTTTCTTGCTGGTGGATGGCTTGGTATGTATGTAATGCGCCAAATAAATCTTCGGCATCAAACCATCCGCCCACTACAAGCGTTGGAATTTTTATATTTTTTAAATGTGTCCTTATATTCCTGGCCTGCCAGTAATCATCATAAGTACTATGCTGCAGGTATTCATTCCAGATATAACTTTTGTGATTAAAATAGCCGGGCGACTGGGTATTTGATACAGGACCTAATTTCAGAAAAAAGTCATAGGCATCCTTGTAAGAAGTATTAAATAAAAGGCCTTTATAATTTTTTACCGGTCCCTTTCTTTCTTGTCCAAAATAATTCATGAAATTAAAATTATCCAACAAAAAAAAAGCGCCGTTATGATTGGCGTCATCGCCAATAAACTCATCGGTAACAGGGGCCTGCGGACTTACGGCTTTTATAGCCGGGTGGGCGCCCGGTAAAGAAGCTGTTGCATAAAAGCCTGGGTAAGATATGCCATATAAACCTACCCGGCCGTTGTTGTTTTTTATATTTTTCAGCAACCAGTCAATACTGTCAAAAGTATCGCTGCTTTCATCCACATCTGTATTCGATTTTTTATTGGCGATATAGGGGGTTACTTCCAGGTTCACACCTTCACTCATATATCGGCCACGCACATCCTGGTACACAAAAATATATTTTTCTTTCATCAGGTTTTCATTGGGCCCAATGCGCCAGGCATAGTTATTGGCGCCGTATGGCCCTGCAGAATAAGGGGTGCGTTCCATTAAAATAGGATAATTTCCGGCTTCTTTGGGTATATAAATAACGGTGTACAATTTAATGCCATCCCGCATGGCGATAACGGTATCAGTCTTTATGTAGTTATCCTTTACATAGTTTTCTTTTTGCTGGGCATGGCCCTGCTGGCAGTGAAAGAACAGGAATGTAAGAAATAAATATTTCATTATTGTGAAATTACAGGAAGTATAAAATGGGTTTGATTGCTGGCGGTGTGAAATATTTTTATATCGGCCTTTTTAAAATCATTTTCATTGGCTTCATAAATATTCAGGAATTGCTGAGGGTTCCTGTCTGCTAAAGGAAACCAGGTGCTTTGTATCTGGATCATAATGCGATGGCCCTTTTTAAAAGTATGGGCAATATCCGGCAATGTAAAATTCACGGGTGTAATGGCATTGGGTACAAAAGCTTCGGGATGTTCAAAACTTTTCCTGAATTTACCTCTCATGATTTCTCCTCTTACTAACATTTGATAACCGCCCATGGGATAATTCTCATGATTGCCTTTCATATTAAGATTGTAAGAGAATGTATCGGGGAATTCATCAATAATTTTTACAACAAAATCAGCATCAGTAGTAGAGATGCTGGTAACCAGTGCAGCGGTAACAGGGCCGGCTAGTGTAAGGTCCTGTAAAAGAACATCGCTGCTAAAGGTCAATACATCCGGCCGCCTGGATGCGAATCTTTGATCATCGGTCATGTATTCCCGGGTGCGGTGTTCATGTACCGCATCGGTATAGGGAACAGGGTGGGCGGGGTCGCTGGTATATTCGCTAATGCCGGTACCTGCGCCGTTACGCCCCATGAGCCGTGGGGGCCGCTGGTCTTTTTCAAAACTTAATTTACCATCCTGGGTTATAATAAGGTCTTTATAAGCTACATTGGCGGGTGGCCACTGGGTAAATGTCTTCCAGTTATTCTCTCCTGTAAAAAATATATTGGCTTCGGCCAGGTTATTCACAGATCCCTGGTCAGACAGATAATATTGAAAAAACGGGATCTCGATATTTTGTTGATACCAGGCAGATGTGTTGCTGCCAAAGCGGATGTTTCCCAGGTAACTGCCCTCACGGCTCCATTGGCCATGATACCAGGGCCCCATTACGATTTTGTTATTTGTTTGCGGGCTTTGCTTTTTTGTAGCCTTATAACAGTTCCAGGCACCAAAACAATCCTCAGCATCAAAGAGCCCGCCCACCCAAAGCATGGCGGGCTTTACATTGTATAAGCCGGTACGGGCATTACGGGCTTGCCACCATAAGTCGTAATTGGGATGCTGCATCATTTCATGCCAAAATAAAATACTGTCGCCAATCATGGCTGATAAATTTTTAAGAGTTGCTGCTTGTAAATAAAATTTGTAATTGTCTTTAATGGGTGTAGAAAACCCTTTTCCATATTCCATTTTTGGTTTGGGGTGGGGCTGGCCAAAATAAGGATAAAAACTAAAAGCATCCATCATAAAAAAAGCGCCATTATGATGAAAATCGTCCCCCATAAACCAATCGGTTACCGGCGCTTGCGGGCTTACCGCTTTAAGTGCAGGATGCCCGCTCAATGCAGCTTCGGTACTATAAAACCCGGGATAAGAAGTACCCATAACACCTACACGCCCATTGTTGCCAGGTATATTTTTTACCATCCAGTCAATGGCATCATACGTATCGGTTGATTCATCAATACCCGATTTTCTTTTTTTATTTAAAATAAATGGCCTTACATCTGCAAATACCCCTTCGCTCATATACCGGCCACGCACATCCTGGGTAACAAAAATGTATTTGGCCCGGGCATATGCCATTCTATACGTATTCCAAATGGCAGCATATTTATCTTCGCCATAAGGGGCACAAGAATAGGGTGTACGGGTTAATAAAAAAGGATGTTCACCCGCACCCTCTGCAGGAATGTAAAAGGAAGTAAATAGTTTTACTCCGTCCCGCATAGGGATATACACTTCTTTTTTAGTATAGTTTTGTACAAACCAGGCACTATCTGTGTTTTGGGCCTGGGTTTTAAAAATAAGGAGTAAGAAAACGAGGAAAAGGGAGGCTTTTTGCATATCAATAATTTTTTGCAGCATAAATTTACCAAAACAATTTAAGTATGAAAGATAATAATATGGAAGCTCTGGTGGCCGAATTTTATACCGCCTTCCAGCAACTGGATTACCGGGCAATGAATAATTGTTATAGTGAAGACATAGTATTCTTTGACCCTGTATTTGAATTGTTGAAAGGGAACCAGGTGCGTATGATGTGGAAGATGCTTTGCAGTTCAGCAAAAGATTTTTCTATTCAATTTGATAATATCCTTGATCGTGGCGACGGTTATTATACTTGTAACTGGGTGGCACGGTATACTTTTTCTAAAACAGGGCGGCCGGTAATAAACCGGGTAAAAGCACATATGAAAATCCAGGATGGTAAAATCACAGAACATAGTGATGGCTTTAGCCTGCATACATGGAGTAGCCAGGCTTTAGGCTTACCCGGAAAATTATTGGGATGGAATCGTTTTTTTCAACGTAGGATAAAAAACAATGCAAGAGCTAAATTATTGGCTTTCATAGAGACACAATAGAAGTTTTTCGAATTTTGGTGCAACGGTGGTTTGGAGAGACTAATTGCCCGGTAAATACGTTTACAGGAAAGGGCTAACCAACAAAAATATCCGCCATGAAAAGAATTTTATTTTTATTACTCCTGGTTGTATTCTTTGCATCTTGCGCTACAAGTGTTACTACCCAGCAAGCAGCCAATAGAAGTTATAAGAAAGCACGTGCTATAAGATAAATGGCATCATTATTTTTATATTATGGGTTTTGCGCCACCCGCAGGAACCGGCCATTTTTTTATTGAATAAATACCTTTGGGGAATCACATGCCGGGGGCAATAGAGATTTGCCCGGTAATAAAATGAATAGGGGGGTAGATAATACTACAATAAATCTAATGACAAAGCAAAAAGTGTAACATTAAAAGGCAACACTAAAGTGCAATAACCGCCACCGAATGCATACACGGTAAAAAAAACGGCTACAGATACTAAAAATAATAACCAATATATCGCTCTTGATTTTTTTGCTGTTTCCATTTGCAGAAAATTTCAACAAATATAGGTTAGAACCGGCAATTCTAATTTTTTTAATTTAAAATTATGTGTATAAATGACACAATTAATGCTTTTGCTTAAATTGCGCTTATGATTGTGAATTATTTTATACAATACTTTGCCCATTATGGCGAAGGCCTGGTTATTAAGCTATACGATTCTGAAGAAAATACATGGCCCATGCATGTACAAAACCTGGAATATATGAACCCTCAATACTGGTGTGGGGTTCTTGATTTGGATGAGCTGGATATAAAAAATCAATTATTTTATAGCTGCTCGATGATTAATAATACCGGGGCGGAGTATGTAATTGTTCCAAAAACAAACCTGGATATTAAATATAAAAAGAAGTCAATAAACGTATATCAGCAAATTATTCAGCAAGCAGACTGGTCCGCTGTATATCAAACCAGGGCTTTTGATATTCTTTTAAAAAAGCAGAAACATCCACCCGTAAAACATAAAGAAGCTAAAAAACCTACGCATATTTTTAAAGTCATGGCACCACAAATGCAGGCAAGGTATGCAGTATGTATCACTGGTAGTGGAAAGCTGTTAAATGATTGGGAAAAATCAAACCCCTTGCTTTTAGAAAAGAAAAAAAATGGCTGGGCGCTTAAACTGAGTTTTGCAAAAGAAAAAATTCCTGTTGAATATAAATTGGCAGTTTACGACCTGGAATTAAAAACCATTGTGTATTACGAAGAAGGCGATAACCGGCTTATAACAAATGGCGGCGACCCGGAGCAGCCTTCAATCCTTATTTTAAATGCCGCTTTTGATAAATACAGTTGGCGTGGCACTGGTGTAAATGTACCCGTATTTTCACTTCGGTCCGCCAATAGTTGGGGCATTGGCGATTTTAGTGATCTTGCCCTCTTAACGGACTGGGCTTTGCAGGCCGGAATCAATATGATTCAATTACTCCCGGTAAATGATACTACGGCTACTTCTACAGAAAAAGATTCCTATCCTTATTCTGCAATTTCTCCTTTTGCGTTGCATCCGCTTTATTTAGACCTTAATAAATTGGCATTAAACTATGGTTATCTTTTTTCAAATGAAATCAAGGAATCCATAAAACAGGTAAATGAAAAAAAAGCAGTGGATTATGAATCTGTCCTTCAATTAAAAACAAAAGCCATAAAACTTATTTATGCAAATGATAAAAATGCATTTAAAGATGATTTTGCTTTTATGGAATTTTTTGATGTAAACCGGCATTGGCTGGTACCTTATGCGGTATTTTGTTATTTACGGGATACATACAGTTCTGCAGATTTTAATACCTGGAAACAACTCGCTGTATATAGCGAGGAGGCAGTTCAGGAATTTGCAAGCCCGGACACGCCTTATTATGATGAAATTTGTATTCATTATTATATCCAGTTTCATCTTCATTTACAATTAAAAGATGCAGTTGATTTTGCCCATAAAAAAGGAATTATTTTTAAAGGCGACCTTCCTATCGGTATTGGAAGGCACAGTGTAGATAGCTGGATGTACCCGCAGCTTTTCCATATGGATTTACAGGCTGGCGCCCCGCCGGATTATTATAGTAAGACCGGGCAAAACTGGAATTTCCCCACCTATAACTGGGAAGCGATGAGTGCCGATGGATATAAATGGTGGCGTCAGCGGATGGAGCATTTGGGTAATTATTTCGATGCTATTCGTATTGATCATGTACTTGGTTTTTTTAGAATATGGAGTATCCCGCTTTCCAGTATAGAAGGTACATTGGGCTTTTTTCAACCCGTGAAGGCAATGCGGGGCTCCTTGCTGGCCGAGAATGGGATTCATTTTAATTATGACAGGTTTTGTAAGCCGTATATTACAGATCATATTTTAAAAGATGATTTTGGCGACGACATGCATTGGGTAAAAGATACGTTTATGTATGCCGGCAATTTTAAAAAAGAATATACCACGCAGCAAGCCATTGTGAAGTTCTTTAAAGCAAACCCACAAAAAAAGCAATTGCAAAATAAATTAATGGATTTGCTTACAGATGTCATCCTGCTGCCTGCAGATAAGGAAGATTATTATCATTTTCGCATTAGTATGCAACAAACAAGGTCTTACCAGCATTTACCCGGATTCGAAAAATCAATATTAGACCGCTTGTATGAACTGTATTTTTTTAAAGATCAAAATGATCTTTGGGAACAGGAAGGCGTAAAAAAATTAGAAGCGCTCAAGTCCACAACAGATATGCTACTATGTGCCGAAGACCTGGGTATGATCCCGGAATTTATGGACCGGGTTTTACACCAGCTGTATATGCTGTCACTTAAAGTACAGCGTATGCCTAAAAAAGCAACCGATCATTTTTCTGATCCGCAAAAAGCGCCCTACTTAAGTGTTGTTACCACCGCAACGCATGATATGAGTACCATGCGGGAATGGTGGGAGCAGGAACGTGAAAATATTCAGTCATTTTTTAATGAAACACTAGGCCATTATGGAGCAGCCCCGTTTTATTGCGAACCCTGGATTGCTACCGATATTATAAATCAGCATTTACAGGCGCCTGCTATGTGGGCTGTATTTTTATTACAAGACCTATTGGCTATTGACGGTAATATACGGTCAGAAAATGTACGGGCAGAACGTATCAACAACCCGGCCGATCCCAATCATGTATGGAATTACAGGATGCATTTAAATTTAGAAGACATGATGGCACATAGTGAATTTACCCATAAATTAAAAGAAATGGTTCTGCACAGTGGCCGATAATTATTTTTTATCATGAAGGTGAGTTATAAAATTTTTCAATTACCATTTAAATACCCCTTTCGCATATCTAAAGGATTAAAAACAACACAACCTGTTTTTGTAGTAGAACTGGAGTACTTTGGTATAAAAGGATATGGTGAAGCGCCGGCCATTGCCTACTACAATATACCTACTCAAAAAATGGCCGGGGACCTGGAGCGCAAAAAAATATTTGTTGAAAAATTCTCTTTTTCTGATCCTGAAAGATATTGGCATTACCTGCATCACTTATATCCTCAAAATTCATTTTTGGTTTGTGCCCTGGATATGGCCGGCTGGGATCTTTTCGGGAAATTAAAAAGAAATGCATTGCATAAGTTATGGAAATTAGATACCGAAAAAGCGCCTTATACCGATTACACCATTGGCATTGACAGTATCCCAAAGATGCTGGAAAAAATAAAGGAAAATCCCTGGCCTTGTTATAAAATTAAAATGGGTATTCCCGGTGATCTTGAAATGATAGAAACGATAAGGCAGCATACCAATGCAGAGCTAAGGGTAGATGCTAATGCAGGCTGGACGCTGGATGAGGCATTACATAAAATACCCAAACTGGCACAACTGAATGTAAGCCTGGTGGAGCAACCCCTGGCAAAAGATAATTGGGAAGGGATGAAAAAATTATATGACGCATCTCCTTTACCTTTATTTGCAGATGAGTCCTGTGTAGCAGAAGAAGATGTAGAAAAATGCGCCGGTTATTTTCATGGCATTAATATAAAGCTCACAAAATGCAGTGGTATAACACCAGCCCTGAGAATGATCCACCGTGCCCGTGAATTGGGTTTACAAATAATGCTGGGTTGTATGAACGAATCTTCAATAGGTACAGCCGCTATTGCACAACTGGCGCCCCTGGCAGATTATGCAGATATGGATGGCCCCCTGCTTCTGACAAAAGATATTGCTTCGGGGGTTTCTTTTGAAGCAGGGAAAATAATTTATCCCGAAAGGGATGGCCTGGGTGTACAAGTATCCTGGGATTCTTTACTATCCGAACCCACAGCAGAAGACTTGCCTTTGCAAACTTAATTCCTCGTTTTTAGTTCACCCGGCAAATCTATTGTTCCCTTCTTCCATTTCTTTGCCTGATATATCATACATTTGAAATTAAGGTAACGAGATTGTGCAATGGCTAAAAAAATCCTTTTTATTGACAGGGATGGAACCCTTACGCTGGAAGCGCCGCCCGGCTATCAAATAGATTCTTTTGATAAACTAATATTTTATCCTTTCGTATTTACCTATATGCACCTTATAGCAACGGAGTTCGATTACGAATTGGTAATGGTTACTAACCAGGATGGTTTGGGAAGCCCTTCATTTCCTGAAAATTTATTTTGGCCGGTGCATCATTTTATTTTGAAAACTTTTGAAAATGAAGGTATCCATTTTAGCCGGGTATTTATTGATAAAACATTTCCTCACCAGCATGCCCTTACCCGAAAACCACAAACAGGTATGCTTACTCAATATTTAAATAACCCCGGTTATGATATCCCAAACTCCTTTGTGATCGGCGATCGTATTACCGATATGCAATTGGCGCAAAACCTAGGCTGCCAGGGGATTTGGCTCAATACCGATGAAACTTTAGGCAGTTCAGAAATACCCGGGGCCGGAAAGACTGAATTGCAAAAATGGATAAGTCTGAAAACGAAAAAATGGGAGGAAATTTATCTGTTCCTCAAAACACAAAAATAATTTAAAAACAAAATAATACGGTTACCATGCAAAGAAGAAAATTTTTATTAACAACCGGTATTACCGCCGGCGCCCTGAGTGTGTTACCAGTGGATCAATTATTTGCCAATGAAAAGGAAACTAAAATCAGGCTGGCCATAATAGGGGTAGGGGCCCGTGGCCAGGATCACCTGGACCTGGTGTTGCGCAGAGATGACGCAGAGCTTGTTGCTATTTGCGATATTGATAACCGTGCCCTTACAGAAAGCAAAGCATTTATAGAAAAGAAAGGTAAAAAAATGCCGGTTATTTATACAGGTGATGACTACGCCTGGAAACGCCTTTTAGAAAAAGAAAAATTAGATGGCGTTATTATTGTTACCCCCTGGGAATGGCATAAACCCATGATAATCGGGGCAATTGAATCGGGCTTAAAATATGTAGCTACCGAAGTAATATTAGGCCTCACTTTACAAGATCATTGGGATGTGGTAAAAGCAGCAGAGAAAAATAAAGCACATGTAATGATGCTCGAAAATGTTTGTTACCGCCGGGATGTGATGGCCATTTTAAATATGGTTCGGCAGGGTTTATTTGGTGAATTAATTCATTTACAAGGGGGTTACCAGCACGATTTAAGGGAAGTGAAATTTAATGACGGAGTACATGTATATGGCCATGGTGTTGAGTTTGGCGCCAAAGGATATTCAGAAGCACATTGGCGTACAGAACATGCTGTGCACCGCAATGCAGATTTATATCCTACGCATGGAATTGGGCCCATTGCCGAATACATCAATATAAACCGGGGTAATCGTTTTATTACGCTTAATTCCTTTTCATCAAAATCCAGAGGTTTGCACAACTATATTGTAAAAAATGGAGGCGAAAACCATCCCAATGCAAAAGTGAATTTTAAGCTGGGAGATGTAGTTACTACCCAAATAAATTGTGCCAATGGTGAAACAGTTTTGTTGCAGCATGATACCAGCCTGCCACGCCCCTATTCTTTGGGCTTTCGGGTGCAGGGAACAGAAGGATTGTGGATGGATATCAATAAAGGGATCTATATACAGGATAAATCAAAACCACATACCTGGGACGATCAAAAAAAATGGTTAGAACAATACGACCACCCGCTTTGGGTACGCTGGAGCAAAGATACTGAGGGCGCCGGCCATGGAGGTATGGATTTTTTTGTAATACATGCCTTCATTGAAAGTATAAAAAGGAAGCAACCCACTCCTATGGATGTGTATGATGCAGCAACCTGGAGCGCTATTACGCCCTTGAGTGAAAAATCTATTGAACTGGGGAATGAAACCGTAGAATTCCCGGATTTTACAGGCGGCCAATGGATGTATCGTAAACCTGTATTTGCATTGAATGATGAATATTAATTTACAGGATATGCTGAGCCCTGTATTGCAAGAATATGGGCTTGCAGCTTCAGCAAAGGATATTTCCTCTTTACAAAGTGGCTTAATTAATAGCACCTGGAGAGTGGAAACACGGGGCACTTCTTATATTTTACAAAAAATGAATGATGCGATATTTAAGCAGCCTTTTTTAATTGGTGAAAATATAAGAATGATCTCCTCTTTTTTACAGGCAAATTATCCGCACTATTTTTTTGTAAAACCGGTAGAAACTAAAAGGGGTAGCCAAATGTTGCAATGGGAGAATGCTTATTACCGGGTCTTCCCATTTGTTTACGGGAGTATTACATTCCCGGTTTTGCAAAATGCAAGCCAGGCATTTGAAGCAGCCCATGCATTTGGAACCTTTACAAAAAATATGGAATTATTTAATGCGGCTAACCTGCATATTACACTTCCCGATTTCCATAATGTAGCACTGAGGCAATTGCAATTTAATGAAGCATTGAAAACAGGAAACCCGGGCAGGATATCCGACTGTAAAATGATGATCAGTGAAATTGAGAAATACCAGGATATTACGGCCCGTTATCAATCAATAGCCCAATCTGATCAATTTTTAAAAAGGGTAACCCATCATGATACAAAAATAAGCAACGTGTTATTTGACGAAAAGGATAAGGCCATCTGTATTATTGACCTGGATACTGTAATGCCCGGTTATTTTATAAGTGATGTAGGCGATATGATGCGGACTTATTTATGCCCTGTAAGCGAAGAAGAAAAAGATACCCATAAGATTGGGATCCGGTATGAATATTACGAAGCCATCCGGGAAGGATATATGAGCCAAATGCATTCCCTACTTACGCCTTTTGAAAGAGAACATTTTTTTTATGCCGGAAAATTTTTGATCTATATGCAAGCGCTCCGGTTCTTAACTGATTATTTATTAAACGACCGGTATTATGGCGCCACTTACCCCGATCAAAATAAAGTGAGGGCACAAAACCAACTGGTATTACTGGCAGCCTATGCAGGATTAGAAAAAAAATTGAATGCATCGCCCAAAAGATATTATCACTGATGGGATAGCGAAGACTGAACTGAAAAAATGATACATAAAAAAAGAGCTGTAGAAAATACAGCTCTTTTTTTTATAACAGGTTTAATAAATTACGGTGTAATGGTAACCGTTTGGTTATTTTCATCTAATAATACGGTGTAAGTACCTGAAGTAACTGGGGTCTTAAAGTTGTTACCTCCATTAAACTGGATGGGCCTTGGTGTACCTGTAGCGGTACTTTGGCCGCTATTGTCCTCATAGTCAAAATCACCCCATTGGTTTCCTGCCAGGAATTTTATTTCTTTTCCGCCAATCAGGGCAAGTGTAAGGCTCCATTTGCCATTACCCAGGTAGGTCATTTGCGGGCTGCTTCCCGGATCCCATTCATTAACGCCTTGCATACCATTACCTACAATCCGCATTTCAGTAGCATTCATAATTTGGTAGGTAGGCCCGGATGAATAGTTGGTGCCATCCCAAATAACCCGCCTGGCGCCGGCTGTGGCAATGTCAGAAAAATTGCTTCCATTTATTTCTAATGGGCTGCCGCTGGGTTGCCCGGTACCATAGCTACGGGTTTCATCGGGCGTATTACTGCCATTGTTCCATTGGTCATTGTCAATTAATTTCCAGCCGCCGGTCATAAAGTCCTGAACACCACAAAATAAATTGGTGCTGGTAAAACCCATTTTATTTAATGGGAATACAGCCGAAGGATTCCAGTCGGCATGTGTGGCTCCGCCCACAAATCCCATTCTTCCTTCTTTAATATCATACTTCAAAGTACTGCGGTTCATTGAAATCCTGTAAATGCCGGGTGTAGTAATATTGATATTGGGTCCGCCAGGTGCCAGGTTTCCACCGCCACCATCACCAAAATCTGGTTGTCCCCATGCGGTACCTTGTAAAAATTTAAATTCACCTGCGGGCATCTGCAGGTAGATGTAATACATATTATTCAACAGGCCGGATCTTTTATCAGGAATCATTTTCACGCCATTACCGGGGTTCCAGCCCTGGAAGGCGCCAACCATATACATAGATACTTCACGGATTATGTGAAGCTCATTATAATACATGGCCTGTGCTTTAAAAGTACTTGCCATAGCAATTACCGTCCATTGTAATTCTGCTACCTGGCCTACATCAGAAAAACCGTTTGCGTTTAGTGCATCGCTCATAGCCTGGTAAGAAATATCAGCGATTGTATCGGTGCCATTGGTATTGGCATCAAATGAAAACAGGGGAGTGGTAAAGTTGGGGGTAACCGGGTTGCCATTTCCATCGTATTGTTTTTTTGCAAATACTACTTTATAAGTAATTGCATTAGATGATGGAGTGGCCGTAGCTTTTTGCCATTTAAAATGAAGAAAATTAGTTGTTGTAACCGGCGCCATATTAAATACATCGGTACTTGATACGGGTGAGAAAATAGCAAATGCAGAAATTCCAATTCCAAAACGGGTAATTTTTACATTAAAGGGGGTAGCTGTTACTTCTGTTCCGGTACTGTTTGATGCAGTTACTGTCCAGCTTAATTCAGCATCCGCATTAGCGCCAATACCGGCACTGGCCAACGCTGCATCTAAATCAGCATGGGTAACTATGATTTGGGTAGCAGCGCCATTGTTCATGGAGAGGCTTTGCCAAATAGGGGTGGTAGTGGTGCTGTTCCGTAAAGAAACTTTTACCGTGTACTTTACGGGGGAACTATCTCCCTGGGCAGCCGTACTCCAACTGAATACAACTGGGGTTGTAGGGGCCGCAGAATTTAGCATGATTACCTGATTATCGCCGGGAGAAAGCAAGCGGAAGCTACCGATTGATTCACCTGTACTATTATAATCAAAATCAAATTTTTTGCAGGATACCCCCAGCAAAATGAATGCGATGAAGAGGCTTGCAAATGATAAATATTTTTTCATATTCTTTTAATTATTCTTTATTAACTAGTGTAGTACATCAAAATTTTTAGTGTTCTCTGGTCCCGATACGATAATGGGATTACCATTTGAATCATAATATGAACCATCTACGGTATATGTAAAATGGGTTAAAGTAACACCGGCTGGAACTTCAAAAGAAAGGGCCGGAATAAAACTCACTTTGTAAATACCGCTCTGTATCATTTGTACGGGTAATGAAACACTGGAGCCTACCTGGCCATTGGCATCAAAGCCTTTTACAGTAAAGGTAAGTGGTACCATTCGGCTCTCATTGATAGATGTGGCTAAACCCTGGTAAAAATAAATACTGATTGCATCAGATTGATCGCTTTTGCTGGGGAATAAGCGATACACAGAGGGTACATAATTTACGGCTGCAAAAGGAAATTTGGGTGAGTCAGCCGTTTGTTTACTCCCGGTTTTTGTTTTTACTAAGAATTGAAAATTTTTCAATTGCCCGGGTGTAAGTCCATACATGGATGTACCCGTCATGGTAAATGACCAAACGGTTCCGCTCACATGTGTGAATTTGGCAATATCGGGTGAATTTCCCCAATCGGTATTGGTTAAACCATCCCGGCCGGGAAATGAAGAGCCTTCATCTTTGTTGCACCATGTCCAGATATATAAATCAGTTTCAGAGGCCAGTGGTGTACCCGCCACATCAATTGTAAATGTAAACTGTTCGTCACCTGCAAAGCTGGCCGGTGTGAATGTTACCGTGTTAAATTGAGCCTGTGCCAGGCCGGTGCTCAATAAGAAAATTGTGGTTAATATTAATAATTTGCGCATTGCTTATTGTTTAATTTTTTTGAAATGCATAATCGTATTGTATTACAGGTTTGGCACCTTCGTAACGAATACGGCTAAGGCCGAATTGATTGGCGGATAAATAATTTAAATTGTAAAGTACCAGTTTAGTGGTGTCGGTACCATTTATTAAATTCAGTTTACCGGGTGTTATATTATTATCTAAAGCCCAGGTGCCTGCTGTAAGATTAAATACAGGTGGCGCAGAACCGTAATCAATAGTAAAAGTTCCGGGTGCAGTACCGTTTAAACCTAAAGTAAGTTTAATATTACTAAAGGGGGCAATGCCGGAAATGTTTTGTGAAATTAAATTCACATTTGGATTTGCAGGGTCATTATAATTATAATTTTTTGCAAACAAATCGGTTTGCGTTACTGAAGTTAAAGTCCAGGTGCCGGACAGTTGTTTTACCCGGTCCTGCTTTGTGCCTACAGTAAAGTCATTGTCGGGTGTACAACCCATAAAGGCAATGACGATAAAGATGATTAAGAAAGATAATTTTTTCATTGTATTAATTTTAGTTGCAACCACCAATTGGGTTTTGTTCTAATGAATTATAATTTACTTCGTTAGTAGGAAAGGGGAAAATAAGGCCCGGGCAATTATAAACAGCACCCCGTATCATTACATTTTCTCCGTTTCCGCCTTCACGCTTCAGTTCCTGGGTCCTGTTGCCTTCACCCACCAGTTCTAAATTGCGTTCTCTTCTTACTGCTTCTTTTAACAGGCTTGCATTTGCATTTAAAGGTAATAAAAGAGCAGAGCCGGCGCCGTAGGCACGGGTGATAATATCATTGATATCTGTAATGCCAACCGCTAAGTTTTGGTTTTGTTCTGCTGCCGATTCGGCCCTGATCAATTTCAATTCGGTGATCAGGATTACAGGGAGTTCAACTGAGTTAGAATCAAATTTATTTAAGAGGTAATAACCATTTTTGGTTGAATACCAGGCGGCCCTTGCATCGGTTGCCACTGCCTTACCATTGGTATAAGCAGCATTTGTAATGGTAAGTGCCGGTAAGGCCGATCCGGTAGTACGGTAATTACCCAGCAGTCTTTGAAAACGGCCTTGTGTATTATTGGCTTCATAAACCAATTGAAAAACAGCTTCCGGGGTTCCGGCAGATGAATAACGGTGTGAATAATCTGCATCAAAACCAAATCCTCCATTTTCTATTACATCATTTGCGTACAGGTAAGCATTGCTAAAGTCATTCATTTGAAAATACACTCTTGCCAATATAGCTTTAGCGCTCCACTTGGTTGCATACACACCATGAGTAGCAGGTAATAAAGTGTCTGCCTTTTTTAAATCGGAGATAATTTGCTGGTACACTTCTTCTACACTGCTTCTTTGTATGGGCACTCTTTCAGGTGATAAACGGATAGGTACGCCTGGCTGTGTGTTATTGCCAGCTTTTTTATAAGGTTGTGCATACAGGCGAACGAGGTCAAACAAACTAAGCCCTCTTAAAAAATGGGCCTGCCCGGCTATTTCATCTTTTGCTGCAGCACTTGCATTGGCCAGGTATTTTAATGTTTGATTGGCTTGCAGAATGGGTTTATTCATTTGGCCATACATGGCAGAAATACCGGGGTTGAAGATATTGGTATTTCTATTATAGGTTGACAGGTAGTCGCCATTTAGCGTACTTCCATTAATCAGGTCGCCCAATAGTTCATTATACACCTGGAAGCTTCCTCCATAATAATCATCTTGTGCCAGGGCATAATAGCCAGAATTGATGAGTGCTTTAAGATCGGCATCATTTTTTGCTATAGAATCTTCGGTAACAAATCCTATGGGATCCAAATCAACTACTTTATCACAAGAACTAAATGTAAGCAAAGAGGCAGCGCCTGTAATTGCCAACGTGGATCTTATTAATATTTTGATATTCATTTTTTAAAAATTTTGAATGTTTAAAAGTTCACATTTAAGCCAAACTGAATTGTTTTAGCTTGTGGCGCTGTTAGGTAAGTAACATTGGGACTCATATTCCGGTCAGCAGTACCACCATCAGCATCCCTGTTCACTTCAGGATCACCTCCTTTATATTTGGTCCATAAGAAAAGGTTTGTACCGGTAAGGAAAACACGGATATTTTCAATCTTAATTTTCCTGAGTGCATCCGATTTAAAATTATAAGCAACAGTAAGTTCTCTTAAGCGCAGGTAATCTGCGTTATACAAGAACATATTGGAGCTGAACAAAGAAGGATTGCCTACACCGGGATAAAGGTCATAAGTAAAACGGGGGTATAATGTTTGATCTCCGGGTTTGGTCCAGCGATCTAAAAATTCCCGGCGAATATTCCAGTTCTGTCCGCTGCTGGCGCCTAAGAATTGATTTTTTCCTGAGTTATCCCAGATATCTAAACCGGTTGAGAAAGCAAATAAGGTATTTAATTCAAAACCTTTATAGAATAAGTTGCCACCAAAACCACCGGTCCAGTCGGGTATTAATTTTCCAGCGGGCCTTCTGCTGGTTGATACATCTGGAAATACTTTTGTAATTTTTCCATCTTTGTCGAGCCACATCGGAAGTCCATCTGTAGGATCTACTCCTTTGTATATAATACTGTAAGAAGTACCTAAAGGATAACCTACCAATACCCTGGTTTCATTGGTACCGCTTTGAATGGCATCGGGGGCATAGCCACCTGCATCTAATACCACGTTCGTATTATGTGCTGTATTAATAAAGAAATTTAAACGAAGATCTTTTTGTTGAATGGCTTTAAAGTTTAAAGCTACTTCCACGCCTTCATTTCTTACTTTACCTACATTTTGATAAATAGTAGATCCGCCAATGCCATATCCTTCTTCCAGGCCAATATTCATCAATACATCTTTACTTAATTTGTTGTAATAAGAAATGTCGCCGGTAACCCTGTTTTTAAATAAGCCAAATTCTACACCGGCATCAAAATTATTTGCCGTTTCCCATTTTAAATCGGGGTTTGCTACTTGTGTCTGGCCGATAGTACCCTGACCATTGTAAGGGGCATTCCCATTGCCTGCACTGGCATTAAAATTATCTAAATACCTAAAGCTTGGGATAGCGGCATTACCGGTAATACCATAGCTTGTTCTTAATTTAAAATAATTGAAAAAGGGTAGTGAAGATTTAAAGAAGGGTTCTTCACTTAAGATATAACCCAATGAAACGGCAGGAAAGAAACCATACTTATTATTGGGGCCGAATTTAGAAGAGCCATCCACCCGGGCAAGAGCCTGTGCAAAAAACTTACCCTTGTAATTATAATTAATACGGGTAAAATAACTAATGAAACTCCATTGATCTGCCAGCATTGAATCTTTATGCGAAATATTGGGATAATTATTTACATAATCAATAGTGGCTTTGTCAAGCAGCGATTTATTATCATAAAATGAAGTATTTACTGAAGAATCGCTCCTGTAATAATGTAAAACTTTAGTTTGTGATTTTTGATATTCACCACCTAGCAGGAAAGTAAGTTTATTGTCTGCATTAATTGTTTTGTTATACGTAGCTGTGGCAGAAAAATTATAATTGGTGATATCTGTTTTCCAGCGTTCAGCGCTATTGAAACTGCTGGCATTGTATATTTTATTATTGTTATAACGGTCAGTAAGGTTTTTATAATTATCTAAATTACCGGTTGCTTTTATTTCCAGGTTTTGGATGGGTAAGTAAGATAAAGTAAGGCCGCCTAAAACCCGGTTATCGTCTGACCGGAATTTATTTTCCTTGATAGGAACCAAGGGGTTTGCTTGTGCCGTAGAATAAGTGCCATCAGGTTTATAAACCGGGTAGAAAGGCAGCGCTTCACCCATAGCAGCGCCAATGCCACCTGCCCATCCTGCCGGAACACGGTAGTTTAAACCTTTGTTATAACTGGAGGTTAAAGAGGCTTTGAATTTTTCGCTGAATGTATAATCAAAATTTCCACGCACGCTTCCCCTTGTAAATTTATTTCCTATGGCATAGCTTTCATCATTGCCATACGTTCCACCAATAAAAGAGCGGAATTTATTTTTACCATAGTTCATTGATAAATTATAATCCTGCATTACGCCGGTATGCGTTAATTCATCAAACCAATTGGTATTTACTTTTTGAGCATCAGCCCAGCTAATGCCACCGGGTAATGGGGCAGGGCCTGTATGGCCATCGTTTTCCCATCCTTCCTGGCGCACTTGCAACCATTCTTCTGTATTTAATAATTTAGGTTTTACTGAGGGTTGTGTAAATCCAATTTTGGTAGAAAAATTAAAACGGGGTTTGCCTAGTTTACCTCTTTTGGTTGTAATTAAAATTACCCCATTGGCACCCCGTGATCCATAAATACCGGCAGCACCGGCGTCTTTAAGGATATCAATAGACTCTATGTCTTCGGGGTTAATAGATGCCAGCGGGCTTTGTGTAAAACCTGAGCGTAATAAGTAAGAATTGCTTTTTGAACTGGATTCCAAAGCAAGCGGATCGGCGCTTACCGGTATCCCATCAATTACATATAAAGGATCGCCACCTGCACTCACCGAGGCAATACCCCGAATACGTACATAAGAACCCGCACCCGCTAAGCCAGTAGCCTGGGATACTTGCACGCCCGCAACACGGCCCTGCAAACTGGCTTCAAAACTGGGTGCAGCCACTGCATTCACTTCTGCAGAACTCACCCGGGTAATAGCGCCGGTAACTTCTCTTTTTCTTTGTGTGCCATACCCCACAACTACCACATCAGATAATTGTTTCAATTCTTCAACCATTTTTACATTGCCGGCAGCATCAGCAGGTACTTGTACCGAACTAAAACCAACCGATGTAAAAATTAAAACTGAATTTGATTGAGGTACAGAAATTTTGTACGTTCCCTGGATATCTGTTTGAGTACTTGTTTTAGTTCCTTTTACAGATACGGTGACACCTCTTATGGGTTCACCATCTTTTGAATTGGTTACTTTTCCGGTAACCACATTTTGTGCAAAACCCGTAAGGGAAAATCCCATAAGCAGGAGTAATGCAGTAAAAATCCTGGTAAGTGATCTTTTACTTTTTTTCATAATGCAAACTTGTCGTTTAGTTGAAAATAAACAATGTGTAATTATTACACAATATTAAGCTATTTTAAAATACCTGTTAACATTTTATTAAATAATTTTTCCTCATTTTATAAGCTGCCATGGGTATATCCAAAACTGTAAATTAATAATACGATGCTATGTATATCTTCTTAGAAATCAATCCCAATCCAGGTTTTTTTATTTTTTTCATATTTCTTAAAATTAAATTGATAAAGCTTGCCCGGCCGGTGGGGTACATCTTTTTCCATTTCATTGATATCAGTAAGTAAATTCATGGAGAAAAATTTCTTTCTGAAATTCCGCCGATCCATTTTAATATCTAAGATGGATTCGTATAAATTTTGCAATTCCCTTAATGAAAATTTCTTGGGCAATAGATTAAAGCCCAGGGGATGCTCCTGGATTCTTTTTTGTAACCTCTTATAGCAAGTGTCAAATATTTCCTGGTGATCAAATGCCAGGTCTGTTACTGTTTTTACATCCTGCCAATGCAACTCATTATCCAGTATTTTTAATTTATGGTGTTCTACATTTATCAGCGAGTAATAGGCTACGGTTACTACCCGGCCGGCCGGGTGCCTTTTTACAGCACCAAATGTATGTACCTGTTCCAGGAAAATATCATCTAAACCGGTGCGTTGGTGCAATACCCGGTAGGCCGCACTATCCAGGTCTTCATTGGGTTTTATAAGATCACCTAGTAATGACCATTTTTCTTTGTACTTCTTAAGGTCGCTTCTAATTAAGAGTACTTTCAGTTTGTTCTCTTCAAAACCAAATATCACACAATCCACTGACAATGCAATCCGGTTCGTATTTTCTACTTCAGATTGTATGGCCTGCATCGTTTTTGATGCATGGAGCATGGCTTTTATATCATCTGCTGTCATACTTTTTGCATTAAAGTTTTTTGATAAAGGGAAGACTATTTTGTTTTTTATTTTGGCTGATCCTGATAAAATATACGCCCGCAGCCAGGTTACTCACCTGTTTTTGAAATGAAAATGAATATTGCCCGGCTGATTGTAACTCTTCATATAATTTTTTCACCAGCTTGCCATTGGCATCCAGTATATGAATATTTACAATACCGGTTTGGCTTAGGCTGTAATCTATAACGCCGGTGTTATAAACAGGATTGGGTGATAGTTTAATACCGATCCCGTTTTTAATTTGGGTGATGGTTTGGTTGCGATCATCGGTTGTAAAGCTACTGTTGCTGTATTGGCCGCTATTGGTTGCATTACAATTGGCACTCACCCGCCAATCGTAGGTTATGCCCATACCCAGCCCATTGATCTCAATACTTGTTTCGGTAATATTACTTGCCCAGGTTATCCAATTGGCGTCGGTACTTTTTTTATATTCTACGGTGTAGTAATTGCCCGGCTGGCCGCTCCAGCTTAAGGTAGCTCCCTGCATGCTCACCTGGGTAGCGCTTAAAGCTGCAGGCAATGCAGGTGTTGGAATTACTGTTACCGTAATGGCAGCCCGGGGGCTTTCTCCGCAGGTATTCGTTTGGGAAGCATAAAAATGAAAAGTTCCGGCTGTGGTTGTTAACGGGGTTGGCGCTGCCGAAGTACCTGTGCCCCCGGTGGCCGTAGTGTACCATATAATATTATTACCCGTTGCAGATAAAGGTATGGCGGTTGCATTTTGGCAATAACTCACCGCTGCAGATACCCCGGGGGCATCGGGTAATGGATTTATAATTACCGTGATAACCGCTCTTTGACTTTCGCAGGTTCCTGTGGTTTGGCTTACATAAAAAAGATAACTGCCTGCATTTGTGGTTACAGGTATAGGTGCAGTGGAAGAACCTGTGCCTCCTGTTTGGCTATTGTACCATAATAAATTGTTCCCTGCAGCAGTAAGTGCCGTAGCAGTTGCATTTTGGCAATAAGTAACAGGTGTAGTAACCGTGGGCGCCGGTGGGGTGGCGTTAATTTGAACCGTAATCATTGCCCTGGGGCTCTCACAGCCACCATTCGTTTGGCTTACATAATAATTAAAAGACCCGGCGGTTGACGTATTGGGGATTGGTGAAGTTGTATTTCCTGTACCCCCCGTGGCAGCTGTGTACCAAAGTAAATTAGTGCCTGTAGCGGTGAGGGCATTGGCCGTTGTGTTTTGGCAGTAGCTTACCGGGCTCGTAACGGCTGGTGCAGCAGGAATGGCATTTACCTGCACTACAATTTGCGCCCTGGGGCTTTCGCCACAACTTTGGGTTTGGGAAACATAATAAGAGGTATTCCCTGGATTGCTGGTAGATGGCGTAGGGGCAGTTGTGCTTCCCGTGCCACCCGTGGCAGCCGTGTACCAAAGTAAATAACTGCCTGTTGCCGTAAGTTGTGTTGCCGTGGCTCCCTGGCAATAAACTACCGGGCTGCTCACTGTGGGGGCAACTGTACTTGTAGTAATTGTCACCGTTATGATTGCCCGGGGGCTTTCACAGCTACCCGTGGTTTGGCTTACATAATAATTGCTGCTGCCAATCACATTAGTAGGAGGTATGGGAGCCGAAGAAGAACCGCTACCACCGGTGGCTGATGTGTACCATAATAAATTTGTTCCTGTGGCTGTTAATGCGCTTGCGGTTGCATTTTGGCAATAGGTTACCGGGCTATTCACCGTGGGCGCTGGCGGTGTGGAAATAATGGTAACAACGATTGCGGTCCGGGGGCCTTCGCAGCCGTTTAAGGTTTGGCTTACATAATAAGTAGTGGTACCCACTGCAGACGTAGAGGGTATTGGTGCAGTTGTACTACCCGTGCCACCGGTAGCTGTGCTATACCATAATAAGGCATTCCCCGTAGCAGTAAGGGCGGTAGCGCTTGCATTCTGGCAATAGGTAACGGTGCCTGTTGCATTGGGGGCAGGGGTGCTGCATGCGATATGATTTACATATACTCTATATTCACCCGGGTTTAAGTGAATGGTTTGGGCCGATCCCGTTGCAGATATGGTTTCGCTTGAAAAATAATTATACCAGGTGCCGGCAGCAGGGAATGTAACTGAAAGGTCCTGGGCTGTTACCTCAAAATTGGCAAGGGCTACTACCGATTGCTCGGAATTGCTGATGATCAGGGATTTCTTTAAATCATTTCCCAGGTTTCCGCTAATGGTATTGCTTAAAAAAGTATTGGGATATTGTTTGCGCAAAAGTGTAAGGCCGGCAATCACATCATATATTTTTTTTCTTCCGGTTTCAGCAACATAATTCCATAAAGGAGGTTTGGGGCTAAGCTTGCACTGGTCATTACCATAGGGGGCAGGCACCGTACCATCTTCGCACATAAAAATTGATTTATCATATCCCAGTTCACCAAATTCCCAAATCATTTTTGGGCCGGGTACCAAAAATAAGAAAGGCATCATTGCTTCTGTTCTTGCCAGGGCAACCTGTAAATTTTTTACATCGTGTGCCGGGTTGGCAGAGTTTCCAAAAGTAAGGTTCTTGTACATGATGCGTTCTTCATCATGGCTTTCGGCATAAGTAACCAGGTGTGGTTGCGTCCATCCCGGGCGGTTCTTATAAAAGGCACGGCTTATATCAGAACTACTGGAATAGCCCATGGTATTTTGATTGTACGGATCTGTCATCTTGCCCCAGAGCAACATACCTCTTGTGGCGAGATCCGATTCTTCATCATCATTTCCTAAATGTTCTAAAATGCAATATGAACCTGCACTAACGGCTTGGGTACTGTCGTAGTAGCGTTGCCAAATTGCTACCCGGCTGGGGTCATAAGCATTCCATGCCGCAACACTGGTGGTTACATGTTGGGTAAATCCTTTTGATAAATCCCAGCGGAAGCCATCTAGTTTATACTCAGAAAGCCAATGGCGGATAAAACGGCTTACCATATATTTTGTAGCTTCAGACTCATGGTTAAAGTCATTGAACACACTAAATGGGTGGGTTGCTGTAACATTAAAAAAGGGACTGTTAGCGGCCGGGGTATTGTTCGTATTATTCCACCAAAGTTGGGCAAGCGGGCTTAATCCGGTGGCCTGATTTAAAACGGCATCCATTATTACGGCCATACCTTTGCTATGCGCTGAATCAATAAATCGTTTTAAATTATTTTTTGTACCATAGGCTTTATCAGGAGCAAAAAAGAAATCCGGGTTATATCCCCAGCTGCTATTGCCTTCAAACTCATTGAATGGCATTACTTCAATGGCATTCACACCCAGGTTTTTTAAATAATTGAGCGTATCGGTAAGCGTTTGCCAGTTTCCTGCTGCTAAAAAATCCCGCACGAGCAATTCATATATCAGCAGGTTCTTTTTATCCGGCCTGGAATAGCTGTTATTACTCCAGTTATAAACGGGGGCAGCTATTTGAAATGTACTTACAATACCGGTAGTAAGGCCGGTGGGATAAGCCGGTAACGAGGGAAAGGTAGCAGCCGGGATGTACTGATCGTTATTGGGATCTAATATTAGCTCTGTGTATGGATCTGCAATTTTTAGGGTATCATCTACTACATATTGATATTTATATAAGGTACCCGGGGTAAGCCCGGTGAGGGTTATAAAATACCGGTTGCCATCGGGGGTGCGTTTCATTTGATTCGCACAGGTAACTTGCCAGTTAGAGAAATCACCAATTACTACGGCTGAATTTTTCAGGGGGGCAAATAATACCAGGGTTACAGAGGTTTGATCGGCATTGTAATTAATACCATCCTGAACACCGGGGGGCAGTGGCGCCACTACAGTAGCCTGGGCTACATTAAAACTAAATGAATCTTTTACTGTATTGCCTCCCATTGTACCCGTAAGTATAATTTTTTGATCGCAGGCAGTGGAGATAGTTGCATTGGCGCTGATGCCTGAATTATTTGTGGCAGAGCCAAATACATTCCCATTTAAAGAAAGCGATAAATCAGCATTGGCTGAACTTACCCCCGTAACGGTGATAGATTGACCCACAGTGGCATTGATGGGTTCCAGCCAGGGAATATAGCGGGGTTCAAAGGGTGGTAAATTAAACCGAACGGCAAAGGTATTGCTGTACACAGGAATGTACATATCGCTGCCATCGCTATTCACTTGCTTTTGAGAACCGGTGCCGTTCCTGAAGATGATTGCAATTTTTTGGATGGTTTCTCCCGGGGTGATCCCGAAAAAGCTATTCAGGTTAGCAATATTGTATTGATATTTGTTGGCACCCAGGGGGGTGGCTTTTGCTGCGGGATTTGTAGTGCCCCAGGTAAAAAGAACATGTTTCCAGTCACCTGCACCGGAACTTAAGTTTGTAATGACACCAATGTGTACATATACATTATTTGAGTTTCCGCCTTCATAATTTAGTAATCCCTGGTTTCCTTTATTGCAATCTACTGTAATGGATATGCCTCCCGTGGCATTGGCAAATTCAGGAGCCCAGGTTAATAAACGCTGTGCATAGGAACCATAAAAAAAGAGGAATGAAAAAATAACCAGGTATAGCTTTTTCATGCGCAAGTCAATTTAATGTGTAATATTAACACATTATTTGAATATAACATGAATCGCATTTCAATATTTGGGTAGATGTGAAAAACTTTCATTTTACTTTCAATAAAATGTTGGTTAATCTTTATTATAAACTCATTTTAAGCACTTTCATGTTCATGGGTTCAATACTGAATTGAGGTGCATAAACCTGGCCGGAAATTACATCTGTTGCCGTATGGAACCCCCGGGTTCTTTCTGTATAATCTGAAAAATTGATATTTTTTGATTCATCCGATGTATTCATAATACACATGATGGTTTCTTTGGCATCATATCTAAAATATACATACAACCCATCTGTGGGAATATATTGCATCAGTTTCCCGGTTTGAAGCGCAGTAGATTGTTTACGGAAGCGGGCTAGTTTTTTAATATGATCAAAGAGGTTATTTTCTTTATCCGTTCTGCCGGCCGGTAAAAATTTATTTACAGCATCTGTTTTCCACCCGCCTGAAAAATCCTGCCGTACATACCCGTCATTGGGCGATGTGGTTCCTGTCATTAATATTTCATCGCCATAATAAAGTTGAGGTATTCCCCTAAAGCTGAGTAGCCAGCTCATAGCCATTTTATACCTGGCAGTATCTTCATTAACCACGGAATAAAACCGGGGTAAATCATGGTTATCTAAAAAAATAACCTGCCGCATGGGATTTTTATAAACAAAATCATAAGCTGCGGTATTGTATATTTTTGTTACCCCTTCCGTCCAGCCAAATTTTTCGTTTAATGCAGGCTGAATGCCATAAAACAATAATTGAAAATCGGTGGTTGCCTGTAAGTTGCTTTTAAAGGGAATATTGAGGTTGCTTTCACAAAAATAAGCCTGGTTTAATACGCCATGTACCCAGGTTTCACCAAAAATACTAATGTGCGGGTATTCATTGTACATAGCCTGGTTGCATCGGTTCATAAAGGCAAGATCATTGTAAGCATAAGTATCAATACGCCATCCATCAATTCCAAATTCTTCCACACTCCAAATTGCATTTTGTATTAAAAATTTTTCTACAAAAGCATTCTCTTGATTCCAATCGGGCATTGATCTTACAAACCAGCCATTAAAAAAAATATCTTTTTGTTTCTGCGAAGCATACGGATCAAAAGCAACCTGGTCTTTATAACTGGTTTGCGTAAACTTTGGCCACCTGTGAAACCAGCTGCTATCCGGCTGATCCTGGTACAGCACATGATACAGGCCGCAATGGTTATAAATTGCATCCTGTATGAGTTTCATCCCTTTTGCATGGATGGCATTGGCCAGGTCTTTATATGCGGCATCTCCGCCTAAGCGTGGATCCACTTTATAATGGTCGGTAATAGCATAGCCATGTTCGGTACGGTCGGGCATATCATTTTCTAAAACCGGGTTAAGCCATAGGGCAGTAACACCCAGGTCCTGTAAATAATCTAAATGATTTTGAATTCCTTTTAAATCTCCGCCATGGCGATTAAATACGGTATCTCTGCGTAAAGATTGATCCCTCATGCCCACCACCCGGTCATTGGTTTCATCGCCATTGCTAAAGCGGTCTGGCATAATGAGGTACATGAGGTCGGTAGCATTTACACCCCGGGCAAAATCAATTCCATTGCCCTTACGGCGTTTATCCAATGGCCAAAAAACGGCTTGCGTTATGCCGTTATTGGTAAAGTTTATTTTTACGTCCCCGGTTTTAGCGGTAGGTGATATGAGCAGGTCGAGTGCCAGGTACCGTTTATTTTGAAATGTATTAATTTTTTGTAAACGGATTCCCGGATGTTGTATGGTTACTTTACTTCCTGTAAGGGATTGATCTGCATGCACCAAAACCTGGACCGTATGCCACTTCATACCCACCCACCAATTGGTAGGGTATAGATGGATTACTGCATCCTGGGCATGGCAAAAAATAAGTGTAAAGTTGAGCGAAATGGATAGTATAAACTTTTTCATGAATGGAATCTTTTTAAAGGATTGCTAATTACACCGGCCGTTCATTGATCTCCAGTTTTTCCAATGCCGTTTCATCAACCTTTTTTTTGTTTTCTTTTATCATCAGCATACAAATAATGGCAGCTAAAATCATTAATATACCACCGGATTGTACCGCCAGCATACGATCGTTATGCAAAACATTTTTCATCAACCATCCAAATCCTAAAGACGCAATAATTTCGGGTAAAACAATAAAGAAATTAAAAATACCCATGTAGATGCCTACTTTATCCCTTGGTAAAACACCACTCAGCATGGCATAAGGCATTGAGAGTATGCTGGCCCAGGCAATGCCAATACCCGTCATACATCCGTACAGCATATATTTATTTTGAACCCAGGCAACACTTATGAGGCCCAGTGCGCCACAAAGCAGGCATAAACTATGGGTAAGTTTCCGGCCCAGCTTATCGGCAATGGCAGGTAAGATCAATGCAAATAAAAAAGTAACCACACTATAAAACGAAAGCGTTAAACTTCCAAAATCGGCACCATGCGCATACACCGGGTCATTGGCATCGGTACCGCCAAATACATTTACGGCAACGGCCGTGGTATAATAAAACCACATTAAAAATAAGCCAGGCCATGTAAAAAATTGAACCAGGGCAATAGATTTCATGCGGGGCGGCATATGGGTGAGTGCATGCCATATTTCACGGGCACCGCCTCCAAATCCTTTGTTAGATTCTTTTACCTTATCCTTAAACCCAAGATCAGATGGCGGATATTCTTTTGTAGTGAAAACGGTATACAGCACAGAAGCCAGGAAAAAAAACGCTCCTATATAAAAGGAGTATTTTACATTTTCAGGTATATGGCCCTCTGCTGCAGTATTGGTGAGATGAAAAATATTATTCATTACCCAGGGCAAGGCAGAAGCGATGCTGCCTCCCAGGCCAATCATAAAACTTTGCATAATGAAGCCCCTGTTTACCTGGCTATCGGGGAGTTTATCTGTTACAAATGCCCGGAAAGGTTCCATGGCCACATTTCCAAATACATCTAATACCCATAGCAACCCGGCTGCCATCCATAATACACTGCTATGTGGCATAAATATTAATGCAATTGAACTTAAAATAGCACCAATCATAAAGTATGGCCTTCTTCTGCCATATTTTGGGTGCCAGGTCCGGTCACTTAAATAACCAATTACCGGTTGTACCAATAAGCCGGTAAGGGGTGCTGCCAAAAAAAGAAGCGGAACCTGGTCAGGATTAGCACCCAGGTTTTCATAAATGCGTCCCATATTGGCTCGCTGAAGATCCCAGCCAAACTGGATTCCAAAAAAGCCCACACTCATATTGATAATTTCAACAACCGATAGTGTTGGTTTATTTTCGAAAGATGCAGTACTCATGCAATCGTTTTAAAATGATTATGATAAAATAATTTCAAATGGCTTTTTCTTAAGTGTATTTTTTACACAATATTTAAAAGTACATAAAATATACATGGAACGATAAAATGAAATTAATTTTTAAGGGATGGGTATGGATACTGGCAGGTCTATATTGAAAAACAATATAGGTTTTTAGGTAAAGATACCGGATGAAGACAAGGTATATTTACAGGATGGCTGTTATTTATTGCTTTTGTGTACTCCGGTTTTTAAGCCGGGTAGTGTATATAGCAATTAGAATGGGGATGCATATAGCTGTTATGATCCATTTGCCTTCTGATTTAAAAAACTGGGCGGTGCTGTATAAAAAACCTTCTTTTCCATATATAATTATGGGAATATTTCGTGCCGGTAAGTTTACAACTTCGCCATCTTTTTCAATTACATTAATGGATAATTTCAATTCTTTTAAACCAGGCGAAAGTGGTGTAAGTTTCCATTGCCAATAGGCTTTGGACCTTTTTCCCGAAATACTTTGCACTTCAGCTTCGGGGCCGCCTATAAGCTCTATATCAAAACCCTTACCCACGCTGCTGTTCATATCTATCAACCGGGCCTTCATTTTACTGCCAAATTCCATGCTGGTATCAAAAATAATTTTGTTATTTGAGGCATTTGATTGATTTAATGCTTCTTCTTTGAGAGTAGAAAAAATTTGATTTTTCCCCATTACCAGGGTTGCTATATAGCTTCGTTCGATAAGCATGGTATCATCTGCATGAAAAACCAATAGTTCTTTAAATTTTTTCAATAAAATTTTTTCGGGTAATTCATTCGTATTTTTTTTATTTACATTATTCGTATCCGTATGGATACTATTCAGCGACCTGATATCTTCGGCCCCCTGGTTTGCACTGTAATTATCATCTAAAATGTATTTTCCTTTTGGCAATTTATCTTCATTAATTACCTGGTTAATAGCGGTACGAGGGTTCTCAGGAACCGGGTGGGTACAACCATTTATAATGAAGTAAATACAAAGAACTATAAAGTAAACGAAACGAAACATTTTACGGGTTTTAATCTAAAATAGGGAAGGGGCAAGTGATAAAAAATAATCCAAATGGATTATATGTTCGGTATTTCTTATGTCATACTTTCGATTTTATCTAATAAAACTTGTGTATGAAAAAGTATCTTCCATTTATATTAATTATTGCAGGATTATTAATGTCATTTAATGGTCCCTTAACGGGTTTGGTTGCACCCGCTACCCTCGATGTAAAAATTTCACGTCCTCCCATTATAATGCCGGCTATATACAAAGTATATGGAAATGAAGATGCTTTAGAAGGTAAGTATAGCTTATTTAAAATGGTTATTACAAATACCAGTAGCGTTCCTGCAAAAAATGTAGAAGTTACTTATAAAGTAAATAACTACCTGGACTGGACGATAGCAAAAAAAATACCGCTCATTATGCCGGGGCAAACGGTGGTAGTAAATGCCTATCCTGCATTTCCGGATAAAATTGTTGAGAAAACAACGGATTCAAAGGAAATGGTAAATACATTGGTGAAAGGAAGTAATGTATCTGCCATTGAAAATGATTTCACTATTCCAATAAAAGGCAGAAACGAATTTATGTATACTTTTTTACCAAGTGATGAAATTCGTACTCCTGATGAATATTTTGATAATATGAAATTGGTAAGTTGCTATGTAACTCCGGAAGATCCCATCATTAAATATTTTACTCAGCAGATACAGGAAAAAGTATTGAAAGGCGAAACTGCATCCGTAACTCAAACCGATAAAGAAAATGTTCGCTTTATGTTGGGTATTTATTATGCCACCCTGGTAAGCCATATGGTATATAGTGGCACTTCTGGTGTACCCGCATCTATAAGTGATGTAAACTCGATTGTACAAAATATACGATTACCCCGGGAAGTGATAACCGGTAAAACAGGACTATGTATTGAATTGTCAATCATGTATGCAAGTATAATGGCTTGTGCCGGTATGGAACCCATAATTTATATGATTCCCGGGCATGCTTTTCCGGGATTTAGGTTAAAAGGGAATTATTATGCAATTGAAAGTACCTCTATTGGTGGCGAAGGAATTGGTGGATCAAAAAGCCCAGAACAGGCATTTGAGGTGGGGATGAAAGAATTGCAGGATTTTTTTCAAAAAGCACAAGCAGGCGATCCCCGTTATTTTATAGTAGATGTACGGGAAGCTATTAAGCAAGGCGCTAATGCAATGGAGTTAAAAGATGATGCTTTTTTAAGACAAAAAATAGATGAGATTGCCCGTTCATTTTCAACAAATGCTGTTGCTGCTAATGTAAATACAGCACCCAATTCTGGTACTACCGTGGATAATTCCGGCGGTGGTGGTAATGAGGGAGGTGGTGGAAATACGGATGCTGATAATTCGGGGGGAAATTCTGGTGGCAACTCCCGGGTAATTCCTTCAGGATATAAAGCATATAATGGAGTGGTTAATTTTTACTACCCTTCCTCCTGGCATTTACGCAAAGGATCTGTGATACCTGAATTAAAGGAAGTAGCCAATAACCCTGCCAATACTGTTTTTACTGAAGTGTATAAGTTTAATGGATATCAAAGCCCGCAACAGGCATTGCAATATATGCAACAAATTATTTCTACCAATTATGGGGGGATGTTGCAATATCAGCCCTCGGGTCAAATGAGAAATTATCAATTATACAGTGGAACTACGCAGGTAAACGATATTTTACTGGGATGGGTGGCCGCCTTTAAGCCAACAAGTTCGGGCATTGTGGGCATTGTGGCAGGGGCAAACCAGCAAGCAGGAAACCAAACAAGAACCATCGCTAATATCATTAACTCACTTCAATAAAGCCTATTAATTTTATGAACAATCTATTTAAAATTAGCATCCTCGTTTTGCTTTTATTAAGCATCCAAAATGTAATATTAGCCCAGGATAAAAAACCTGCAAAAACGAATTTAGAAGTAACCATTAACGATGTGGGCAATGCAGTTATTCATGTGAACAGTAAGTATAACGCCTCCTACTGGGAAATGCTAAAACAAATGGGCGTATTTGGTTCATCTGTTATTAAAAATGGGTTTAAAAAAGTATTTCCCAAATATGAATTAACAGATTTTGAAGTTAAGTCGGATGATATGGAAAGAACAGTGGATGCAAAATTTACAGTATTGGGCATGGTTGAAATGAGTAAAAAAGGAAAGTGGACTGCCGATTTATCAACTTCTTCAGATGATACAAAAGATGCCAATATTACAAAGCTCTCAGAAAAACAGTTTTTGATGATAGATGATGATAATGGGCAAACCTTTAAAATTAATTTACCTTCCTCTGCCAGTAATTCAAAAATTGAAAAAGATAGTTTTGGTAAAGCGATATTGACTTATAATTCACCCGTCCGGGGCGGCGGGCTGGGTACCTTTTTAAAGTATTTTGGCATTTTAGTCATTCTTACAGGATTGTGGCTATTGTATAAATCAAAAATGATTGGGGGGAGTAAAAACCTGCTTAAACCAAAAGCAATGATTAGCCAGCACAGCCCTTTAGAAATAAGAGATTTGAATGTAGAACCCAATACACAAACAATTAATATTCCCCGAGAGAAAGAAATTTAATAAAGAAAAATAATATTTAAAGAATTAAAAAAGCTAATCAAGCCCGCTCTTTTATTTTAAAGCTGTCTTTTGTATTTCCGGCTTTATCCATCCCCGGCTTAAGCAAAAAGAAAATATGTTTGAAAGACGGCTAACTGATCGGGTAACTTCGGTTAAAGCTACAGTAGCATTTGTAAGTTTTGACGTGTTGTTTTCTATCTCTTCATTTAGCATACTCAATTTATTTGTATTCGCTTTTAATGCCTGAATGATACTTTCATCCATTGAGCGGCCGATTTTATTTTGTAATAAATTAATGGTATAAATTATTTTTGATTTTGTATTTCGTTCTGTTGGGCTAAGCGCTCCATCTCCTGATTCATTTAATATTTTTTTCACATTTTCCAAATCAGAAATAACTTTATACGCAGAATCAATTTGCATTTTTATATTTTTCTCCTTTTCTTCTTCTGCCTCCTGCAAACTATAAGGCCTGTTCATAGCTGTGTTTAAACCATCATTACCGGCATGTGAACCACCTATTAATGATGTGTCAACGGGGTGTTCGGCAATCGTATTTGACTGCTTGTTTTTACAACTCATTTGCAAACCCATTGATATACTCAAAACTAGAAACGTCTTTTTCATCTTTAAATTTTATAAAGTTTTTAAATAGAGCAATCTAAAATCCTCAAACCGTGCCTGCGTGTTTTTTAAGTCAGCAAAACTTCCGTTAAGTTTTTCTATTTCGGTTGGTAAATTATCCGGTGATACATTTTCTTTCATTGCCTGCTCAAAAGTATCAAGTGAAGCCACCAGGTTCTTAATACAAGATTCCATTTTGTTTATTAATATTCCGGCCTCTCTTATTTGTAATTGCCAGTTATTATATATAGGCATATAATATTTATAGTAATTGTAAGGGTTCTGGCCGGAATTTTTTTCATATGCATTTAAATTAGCCAGGAAATCCTGGTAATTTTCTTTCACGTAAGAAGGCATTTCATTCATCTCTGCATGTAACCTGGGGATATCGAAATGGAGAAAGTTGCTGTATATATTTTTTAGTAATTCTTTGCCCTGGGCCATAGCACTGAATAAATATTTTTTTTGTAAGGACTTTATTTTTTTTGAACCTATTTCATTTATTATGGAAGCAACCAACCCGGAAGTCTCGGGTGGGATAGTATTAAATTTTGGATTTACTTTTAGCGAGGTACTGTTATAACGGCTTGTAAGTAAATCAAAAGAAGCCTGCCATTCTTTTTTATGATTTGTAAAACTATATAAATGATTCTTATCAATTAAAGCCAATAAAAATTCACTGTATTTACTTACAATTTTATGAGCATCTGCTATGGAATCAACCAGGCTTAAAAAAGACAAGCGATCCATGAAACCCTGCTCCATATACTCCATCATCTCTTTTGCAGAGCTACTGGTAGAAATCAACCCACTTAATTGTACCTGCTGAGATTGAGATTTAAGCTGGTACATTCTAAAATATATTTCCTGGGGTACGGTACTTACTCCTTTAATTACTGTGGCATAATTTTCTGCCAATTTTATTTGATTTGGTTTTATGCTGCTGCAGGAAGCTGAACATATAAAGCATGCTGCACAAATCATTTTATACATTGGTACCAAAAATTTAAATTACAATAATAAAAACCGGTATTAAATTATAGGAGATGAATTTACTTTAAAACTTAAAATTTATTAGAAATCAGGGGTGCAGTTTTAGCTTTGTCTTAATAAATTTTAGTTCTTTAAAGATAGTATTATATCAGGGATAATCAGCGGTATTTTTCTGCAATGGTAAAGCAAATCCTGTCGGTGATTTTTCTATAGGTTTGCCCGTTCAATTGCCTTAGGCGGGTAACCTTTTTCCCGTCTAATAAGCGGCCTTTTTCATCAAAAGACTGAGCCCGGTCAAAATAAGCCAGTATATAATACTTGGGGGGCGATAGCAGGTACCGGATGAGTTTTGGTTTGATGCTTATTAATACCAGGCGGCGCTGGTGATCGTTAACATAGTAATCAAAATTATTGATCCAGGCACAACTGATACTTTGCATATTTTTTATGAGATAATAAATGGGTTTTGCCTGGTAACCGTATTTAGCCAGGGTATCCAGCAAGCGGGGTTCATCAACGCCTATTTCATAAATATAGGTAAGGCTATCTGTGATCAACTCTATGGATACGATCTGCAATGCCCTGTCAGTAAATGCTGCGGAAAAGGGTTTTGTTTTATAGAGCGCTTTGTAAGTTTGCTCAATAACCAATAATTTATTTTTATTGATGTTATAATAATTAGTGGATACAATTTTGGTACTGCAGGAACCCAGTGCATAAGTGAGAACAAACATCATAATATAGTAAAATCCTTTCTTCATGATAAGGTACAATGAGATACGCCAAAAATAATTTTACGTAAAACTTTGGGGCTTACTTGTATTTGGGTACGATTGCCATAATCCCAATAAATGAGGGTAACTACATTATTTTCTGATTTTATACTTTCCAGTATCACATAGTGAGTGGGAATGCTATATTTTATTTTGTCGTGATTTTTTTTGTGAATGATGCGGTTGTTGATGTATAATACCGTGATGCCATCCTGTATTCTTTTTTGCAGGTATGCAGTCATATCATTCACCCAGGGCCTTACCAGGTCGCTGCCTACAGCCTGCACATGGTATGGAGTCATTTTTTTAACCATCCGGTTAAATTTTGCCAGGTTTGTGGCTGCCCAAAAACTATTCTCATCACCCGGGTTGTAGTGGCGGTTAAAAAAATTAAGATATCCTTTAAAATGATCGGCTAACGTAAGGAACCACATTTGCTCGGCATGGCGTATATCCAATACACCTTTAAACCGAAGGTCGCCGGCAGACAGCATGACTGCCCCGGAAGGTTTAAAAAAAACATGGTGAAATGTAGCTTCCCCATTTTCAAAAAGCGCAATCATAAATTGTACATAGGCCAATGGATCATTATGAATTACCAAATAACTCAAAGCGCCATACGCACAAAAATTTGTGCTGCGCCCCGGGTAAAAACTAAGTATATCGGTAACATTCAGCCGGAGGTTTTCAGTAAATAGTTTCGGCTTTACATGTATCCAATAAGAACTACTGTCTTTTATTTTATGAGCCTCTAAATAACTAAGCGCTTGCTGGGTTGTAGATAAAGGCGGAATTTCAGCAATAGCAAACCGGTTATTCCCTAAAAAGAAAAGAATAAAAAGGAGGAAGCTGCTATATTTTTTAAACAAGTGCAGGTGTAACTGTAAGTTTTGTTATCGTTTTAAAATTAATTTCTTTTCATTTAAATTAAAGTGAAAAAGGCTATAATTTTTGCTTCTCTATTTTTGACCTGCCAGACAATGATGATTTATCTAATATATAGTCGGTAGAAAGCGTTAAATGTCCCGGCCCGCCGGCGAATAATGTTAATTTTTGTAATTTTTTAATAAAAATTCTTTTTTGGGCTGCTTTCAGTTCGGTAAGCGGGAATGCCATATTGTATTCTCCTTCTTTTCCCAAAGGGCCAATATGGTACCAGCTAATTGTTTTTATTTTATATTGTTTTTTAAAATGCCGGATCATTTTCAATACACTGCTATCAGAGGGTACACCGCAACATTCGCTGGTAAACATAAGCGTAGCAGGGAACTTCATCGTTTGCGCCTTGGCCAGGGGGGCCAGTAGGCAAAGGATAAGGGTGGTAAGTACTATTTTTTTCATAATTCTTTTTATTATTAATTTTAAAAACGGGGTAATGATATTAAATCAAAAATAAGACCAGTATTATATTGACTGGTTTATACCCCATTCGTTTACTGAACCTTTTTAATTTGAATATAAAAATTAGGGTCAATTTCTAAAAGCGGGTTACCGCTTTTCCATTTCATTTCTTTGGGTTCAGTAGTAGGATATATCCAAATCTTAGAATCCTTTAGTTTTAAAGGCACCTGAAAACCATCCATGCAATGGGTAAAACGGTAATATAAAATATTATTTTCTATTTTATATTCCAGTATGGGAATATCAGTGGTAGTAAGGTATTGTTTCAGGAAAGGTATTACATCAAATTTATGCTTTACAGAATGATATAAAAAGGCGGTTATATCATCGGTAGTAATTGTTTTGTGATAAAATATTTTGTTAAGCCCTACTAAAATTTTCCTGAATTTTTTATCATTATTTATAACCTGGCGTAGGGTGTGAATCATAGCGCTGGCTTTATAATACATATCGCCACTGCCTTCTTTATTTACCCCGTAGGGGCCAATAATGGGTTTATCATTTTGTATATTTTTGCGGCATCCTATATTATAGGCATTACCGGCAGCGGTACCATAATAATAATCAGTAAATAGGGTTTCACTATAGTTTGTAAAGCCTTCGTGAATCCACATATCGGCAATATCTTTACTGGTAATATTATTGCCAAACCATTCATGCCCACTTTCATGTACAATTATAAAATCCCATTTCAGCCCTTCGCCGGTGCCCGATAAGTCCCTGCCCAGGTAACCGTTTTTAAAATGATTTCCATAAGCAATGGCGCTTTGGTGTTCCATACCCAAGTGGGGCGCTTCTACTAATTTATAGCCATCTTCATAAAAAGGGTAGGGCCCCATCCAGTATTCAAACGCCTTCATCATTCTTCCCGCATCTTTAAAATGAGATTTCGCTTTTTCTACATTGTAATTTAAAACCCAGTAATCCATGGTTAGGTTTCCTTTGCGGCCTTTATATATTTCGCCCCAGTGGCTGTATTTACCAATGTAAGGAACAATATTGTAATTATTAATTGGGTTTACCACAACCCATGTAAACGATTTTTTTTGGCCGTTTACATTTTTTGTTGCCATCAGCCGGCCATTCCCTACTGCCACCAGTGTATCCGGAGCAATGATGGTTAGTGAGGCGCCCTCATCTGGCTCATCGCTTTGTGTGTCTTTACAGGGATACCAAACACTGGCGCCCAGCCCCTGGCAGGCAACAGTCATCCACGGGTTTCCGTCATTATCTTTTTTCCATATCCATCCTCCATCCCAGGGCGCATTCCTGGCTTCTTTTGGCTTACCGCTAAAGTATATAGTAATAGAATCGGTAAACACTTTTCGTAAATCGTTATTCAAATTGGGTAATTGTATAAAGAATGCATTCCCATCCCGGTTATAAGTTAATGGCTGGTTGCGGTAATTAATACTATCCATTTGCATGGGTTCCTGTAAATCTATTTGCATTATGTGTACCCCCTTATTTGTAAAACGTATTGTATTTTTTCCATGTATGGTTTTTGTATTAAAATCGGGCTCCACGGTAATATTGTAATAGGTTACATCCCAGTTCTGGCGGCCATATCCAATACTTCCCCTTAAAGTATCCTGGTGGGTAAAAACAGGCTGCTGCGCCCATGCCGGCAGGCTCATAATTACATGCAGAAATAACAGGGTGCTAAGTTTATTCATATACAGGTTTAAACTATAAAATTAAGGCATCAACCGGCTTCATCCATATTTATGTGAAGAAAGGTAATTGCCGGGTAATATGATGAAATACCAAATGCTTGCTTTATTTTTAAGGGTATGAAAATGCTGGTAATATTTTGTTTTGCAGGAATTTTAATGGTTCGTTGCAGGGATCATACACATGCTGATAAGAAAATTTTCAGGTACAATGAGTCCACCGGCATTGCATCGCTGGATCCGACTTTTGCCCGCAACCAATCCGTAATGTGGGCCATTCACCAATTATATAATACCCTGGTAGAAGTAGATGATGCGTTACAAATAAAACCTTCTTTGGCGAAGAGCTGGAATTTTTCTGATGATAAAAAAACAATTACATTTCATTTACGAACTGATATTATTTTTCACGACGATCCTGTTTTTAATAATAAATTAAGAAAATTAACGGCCAGGGATGTAGAATATAGTTTTTACAGGATTATAAATACCGCAACCGCAAGCCCCGGTGCATGGATTTTTAATAACCGGGTAGATCGGGTACAGCCCTTTATAGCGTTAGATGACAGTACTTTTCAATTAAAATTAATAGAACCATTTCAGCCTATACTCGGAATTTTAAGTATGCAATATTGTTCTATTGTGGCAGAAGAAGTAGTAAAGCAGTACGGAACTGATTTTAGGCGCCACCCGGTAGGAACCGGCCCTTTTTGTTTTGTAGCCTGGGATGAAGGCCAGGCATTGATTTTAAAACGGAATGACCGGTATTTTGAAAAAGACAGTACGGGGCATGCATTGCCGTACTTAGATGGTATAAAAGTAAATTTTTTTGACAGTAAGGCCACTGAGTTTTTAGAATTTACTCAAAAGCGGCTTGATTTTATAAATGATATTGATCCCTCTTTTAAAGATGAAGTACTCACCAAAACAGGGCACCTGAAAAAAGATTGGGAAAATAAGTTGCAGTTAGAAAAAGGCCCATATTTAAATATTGAATTTTTTGGTATTTTATCAGACAGTACCAATCCTTTAGTGGCCGGCTCTCCGCTCAGGCTTAAGAAAATAAGGCAGGCTATCAATTATGCTATTGACCGTAAAAAAATGATATTATACCTGCGGAATTCAATAGGAACGCCGGCTGAAAGCGGTTTTATGCCCCCGGGATTGCCTTCTTTTAACCCCGAGCTTGTGCAGGGTTACCATTATGATATCATTAAAGCCAGGAAACTATTGCAGGAAGCAGGGTATACCCATGAGCAAAATAAGCAACCCATCAGGCTCCTCACCATACCGGTATATTCCGGTATTGCCAGTTTTGTAGCCAATGAACTAAACCAGGTGGGTATCCAGGTGCAGGTAGAAACAATTCAAAAGAGTTTGTTATTTGAACAAACCAGTAAATCGCAGGCATTATTTTTCAGGGGCAGTTGGATCGCCGATTATCCTGATGCAGAAAATTATTTGAGTGTTTTTTACAGTAAAAACCCGGCTCCTCCCAATTATACCCGTTATAAAAATCCTCAATTTGATGCATTGTATAACCAGGCATTGCAGGAGATCAATGATTCAGTGCGGTATGATTTGTATCAACAAATGGATCGTATGATTATTGAAGATGCGCCCATCGTTCCTTTGTGGTACGATATGACCATCCATTTATGGCAAAAAGGAATTTCGGGTTATGGTTCCAATTCCCTCAATATGCTGGAGCTGCGCAGGCTAAAAAAGGACTAACAAAAAACTTTCTATTCTTTTTTTTCAAAAATTTTTGTCAGGATAATTCCAACCCTTACTTTTGCGCCGGAGAGATGGCAGAGCGGTCGAATGCGGCGGTCTTGAAAACCGTTGACTGTCACAGGTCCGGGGGTTCGAATCCCTCTCTCTCCGCCGAATCACAATTCAAACTTTATTAAATCCTTGCAAGCATATTGTTGGCAAGGGTTTTTTATTTTGGGTACTCACCAAATCATTCAAAAATCCCCAAAGAAAATGGTCTAAATCGAGACCTATTCCCTTCATTTTTCCAGGTCTCGCCAAAACGCTGAAATCCTTTACCAGTAAGGGTTTTGTGGATAAAAAGCATTTGGAAATTGCTAACAGAATTAGTAAATTTATAACCTAAAAACGGACCAAAAATGAACAACGTAATGCACCTGTCTTTTCAGGTAAAATCATCCAAGAAGAACGAGTTTGGCAAAGCTCCCATCTATGCCAGGATTACCATTAATGAAGTAAGAACTGAGTTTTCACTCAAGCGGTTTATTGAACCGGATAAATGGATCAATAAAGCAGGTATTGCAAAAGGTAATACCGAAGAAATCCGTACACTGAATGCACATATACTTACTATTCGTACTGCATTGTTTCAGCATTATAATCGCTTACTGGAAACCGGTAAAGCAATCACAGCCGAAGCAGTTAAAAATTCTTACTTCGGCATTACTGAAAAAAGTAAAACGATCATGGAAGTTTTTCAGTACCACAACGACCAGATGAAATCACTTATCGGAAAAGAATATTCTTTCGGTACACATGAACGGTATGCAACAGCATTAAACCACACCAAAGAGTTTTTGGAGTACAAGTATAACGTTTCTGACTATCCTATTAAGCATGTTAATCATGAGTTCATTACCGAGTATGAATATTTCCTGAAAGCCATCCGCAAGTGTTCACACAATACAGCTATTAAGTACCTCACAAACTTCAAGAAGATAATGCGTATATGTCTCGGCAATGGTTGGATAGATAAAGACCCTTTTATCAGTTATCGTTTTCACCTGCATGAAGTGGAAAGAGAAATATTACATGAACATGAAATACAGGCTATCGCCGATAAAGAGTTTGCTACTTCAAGATTAGACCAGGTAAGGGATATATTCCTCTTCTGTTGTTTCACTGGCCTTGCATATAGTGATGTAAAGAAACTCACAAAAGACCACATCATCATTGGCATTGATGGTGAAAGATGGATAAAAGTAAATCGCACAAAAACGGATACCCGATCAAGCATTCCAATTTTGCCTATGGCACAGGCAATTTTAGATAAGTATGTAAACCATCCCAAATGCAGTGCAGAGAAAACTTTACTACCGGTAAGCTCTAACCAGAAAATGAATGGATACTTAAAAGAAATTGCCGCTATCTGTGGCATTGAAAAGAATATCACATTCCACATTGCCCGTCACTCATTCGCCACTACTATCACTTTGCAAAATGATGTACCGATTGAAAGTGTATCCAAAATGTTAGGTCATAAATCAATCAAGACAACGCAACATTATGCAAAAGTGCTGGATAAAAAAGTAAGTAACGATATGGCTTTGCTGAAAGAGAAAATGGGAGTTAAAATTCAGGCTGCAAAAGTAAGAATTGCATGATAATACTAAATCGTTTAGTTATCCACAAAATTCAATATTGCCAATGGTTTTATCCACTAATTGTGGAAAATTGTTGGTAAATGATTCTATTTAAATGCGAATATTATTAGTAAATTTGTTACAGCTAATTCATTAAAAAACATAAGTCTGGAACTATGGAAATTGAGTTGATTACGAAAGCCGACTTTCACACTTTAAAAAGTGAGATTGTCGATGAAATCAAAAGGTTGTTTCAAACACCTGGCGAACAAAAGGAATGGTTGAAAAGCGCTGATGTGATGCAGTTGTTACAATGCTCACCCGGCACTTTGCAGAACCTGAGAGTAAATGGAAAACTCCCCTTCACAAAAATGGGCGGCACTATCTACTACTCAAGAAAAGATGTAATGAGTGTATTGGAAGGGAATAAGTCTAATGCCGCTTAACTATCCCAACACACAACACTGATCGCTTCTGCTAAGAAGCCATCCTTTGAAAAACCGAAATCAAACCAAAACTGCTGTATGAAGAAAGAACACGGACTGCTTTTCAAAAAGCAAAAGAATGAACTATGGCCACAAGGCAAACAAATAAACTTCAGATTCCGGTAGACATAAGCCGATATGTGGTAGTATACGGCCTTCAAAAAGCATTTGCCATTTTTCTCTATCTCAAATTCCACTCCAGCGGAAAGCTGCACAAAGACTCACCCGTATTCAAATCGGTAATGAAAGCATTGCGGATTAGTGATGACCGCACTTATCGCAAACATTTCAATAAATTAATTGAACTTAACTGGATTAACCTTAATGAAAGTTCAGGCATCTACCATTTCCGTGGGTTCGACCGGTTGCGGATTGAATATAATATAAGAAGTAAGCAAGCTACTACATTATTTTACAAGCATTTAAAAATACTCGATGTGTATCTTATTGGAGTTATGCTTTGTGCAGAAGTGAACAAGCAGAAATATTTTTGGGAGGTTGTCGTCAGGCGTAAACTGAGGCCCGTAGCTAACAAAAGGGATGCTACCAATCCTGCCAGGGTTTATGCCGACGGCCCCCAACCAAAGTATTACGGTCTTGGCCTGCCACAAATTGCCGAAATGTTTGGATGCAGTAAAACAAGGGCTTCTCAACTTAGGAAAAAAGCCGCCGATGCCGGGTTTATACAAACCATTCACAAATTCACAGAAATTACCCGCCTGCCAAAACCTGATTATAATATCCGGCCACATATGGAGGAGCAATTCCCGGAGTTGAAAGGCAGGCTACGATTCAGCATTATTGTAGTGAAAGGAGTTGCTTATGTATTGGTACTCGTTCAAACCTTCGATGAGATCATCCCAAAAATTCAGTTTAAAACAATCAGTAAGTTTAATAACCTGGTTGTTGCACCGCAAATTAAAAAGGCTGCCGCAATCCGCATTGCAGAGGCCGCCAAAATTGCCGCATAGTTTATCCCCTATTCCAAACCCGGCCAATTTTGAAATTGATTGATGCATTTTCGCACAATTTTTATTTTCATGCTTTAAAAAAGAGTTTTGTTTTGTTTTTTGCGCCGCCCGGCATCTCTTTTTATGCTGTTTTGTTTGAATTGAACATATAAATACCCTTACTTCCCTTCCTGCAAAGGAATAGCAGTACTATCCGCAGAGCAGCAGAATAGCCCCCTTCCCATACCCATCCCTCATTATAAGGTTCACATTTTTGCATCCCGGTATATTCTGGGGAATATCCCGGGAACAATCTGCTGGTCATACATCTATTAAACGCATATTATAAATTATTACCGCTTGCCCCGGCAGATAAACAGCCCTTTATTCGTATTTTTCCAATTCAATCAAAACTTAATCCTATTCGCACGGCATGACGCTAAAGGAAATCGGCCTTAAACAGGCACTCAATAAGGCTTACCGCCTCATCAAACCCAAACGGCTTGAAATGGAGGCGTTTAAAACCAATCTCATCAGCTTGCTGGGGCAGATAGACGAGAAGGAATCTGAGGAGAATGTGAAAATTCACCTGATGAATTTTCTGCGGGACAGTTTTTATCATCCGGCACACCTGCTGGCCACTAAGGGCAAAACAGATTTTGTGGCCCATACGGGCAAAGACGCTGCCACACCGGCTGCATTGCTCTTTGAGGTAAAAAGACCTTCCAATACGGCCGATATGGTAACCAAAACAAGCCTTAATGCTAAAGCCATGCATGAGCTTATCCTGTATTATTTACGGGAGCGGATTGAACACCGGAATAACAATATCACCAATCTTGTTATTACCAACATATACGAATGGTACATTTTTGACGCCGGTGTTTTTGAACGCATCTTTTTTAAAAACACAGGCTTGGTAAAACAATACAAAGAATGGGCAGCAGGACAGAAAGTGAGCAGTAGCACCGACCTTTTTTATAAGGAAATTGCTAAGCCTTTCCTTGAAGTTTTGGAAGACGAAATGCCCTATACCTGGTTCGATATAAGGGCTTTTGAAAAACCGCTTAAAAATGCCGACAAAACAGATGACAAGGCCCTCATACCGTTATTTAAGATATTATCACCGGTCCATTTGCTAAAACTACCTTTCGCCAACGACAGCAACAGTTTAGACAAAGGTTTTTATACAGAACTGCTGCACCTGATAGGGCTGGAAGAAGTAAAAGACGGTAGCAAAAAAATCATCCACCGCAAAAAGGCTGGCGAACGCAACGAAGGCTCACTACTGGAAAATGCCATCACCATACTTGAAACAGAAAACTGCCTGCACAAAGTACCCGACCTTAACAACTACGGTGATGAAAAAGAAGAACAGCTTTTCAGCGTAGGGCTGGAGCTTTGCATAACCTGGATAAACCGGATCCTGTTCCTTAAACTGCTGGAAGCCCAGTTGCTGAAATACCACAGGAATAACCCGGCTTTCAGGTTCCTGAACTTTGACAACCTGCCCCAGTTTGATGAAGTGTACAAACTCTTTTTCCAGGTGCTGGCAAGAAATTATAACGAACGCAGTGAAAAAGTTCAGAAGAAATTCAGCCATGTGCCTTATCTCAACAGTTCACTGTTCGAGTTCAGCAATATGGAAGATGCCACCATTAAAATAAACATGCTGGACGATTCGGCCGAGTTGCCCCTGATTTCATCCACCGTTTTACGCAACGGAAAAAACAAGCCCAAAGCCGATAAACTGAACAGCCTGCAATACCTTTTTGAATTTTTAGATGCCTACGATTTTGCCAGCGAAGGAGAAGAAGATATACAGGAAGAAGGCAAAACACTTATCAATGCCAGTGTATTGGGACTTATTTTTGAAAAGATCAACGGCTATAAAGACGGCTCCATCTTTACCCCCGGTTTTATTACCATGTACATGTGCCGCCAGAGCATCAGGCAGGCGGTGGTAAACAAATTTAAAGAAACATACGGCTGGAAAGCTGATGACTTTGCCGACCTGGGCAACTATATCAGCGACGACCGCAGTGTAAAGAAACTGAAAGAATACAACAGCCTGCTCAACAGCCTTACCATTTGCGACCCCGCCGTGGGCAGCGGCCACTTTCTGGTAAGTGCCTTAAATGAACTGATTACGGTAAAGGCCGAACTGGGCATTTTAATTAATGAAGCTGGCAGCCGGCTGAACGATATTGAAGTAACGCTGGATAATGATGAACTGCTTATTTACGATACCAAGGGCGACCCCTTTGCCTATACCATAGAAACCGAAAAGAACGGCCGGTTTTATATACAACCCTGGAAACAGGATGTACAGAAAACCCTCTTTCACGAAAAGCAAACCATAATTGAAAACTGCCTCTTTGGTGTTGACATTAACCCCAAAAGTGTGCAGATATGCCGCCTGCGGTTGTGGATAGAGCTCTTGAAAAATGCTTACTACATCATTCCCGATGGGCAACCTCAAAACAGTGGCAGGATAGGGGATGAATTACAGACCCTGCCAAATATTGACATCAACATTAAATGCGGCAACAGCCTGATAAGCCGTTTCAGCATTACAGAAGACCTGAAATCGGCAACACCGTATTTTGAAAAAAAGATACTGGAATATAAAAGCTGGGTGGCCGATTATAAGCATGAAGTGGATAAGGATAAGAAAAGAGGCATACAGCAACTGATGACCGATCTGAAACGTGGCTTCCTCTCAAAAATAACCGACCGCAACCCAACCAAAATTAAACTCACAAAACTTACCGATGAGTTTTTAAAGAAGTATGTAAACGAAAAACTGTTTAGCGAAAGCTTAACACAGGACCAACAGAAAGATAAAGAGAGATTGGAATCAGAAATTGCAAGTTTGAACAAAGAATTAGAGGAGTACATTAAAAATCCAGTATTTAGTAATTCTTTTGAATGGAGGTTTGAGTTTCCTGAAATCCTAAATGATAATGGAGATTTTTTGGGATTTGATATTGTCATAGGCAATCCTCCATATTTTGCAATGTCACAAATAAGAAAAGAATCCGTTTATTATTCAAGCAATTTCTCTGTATATAAAGCTTCTGGTGACATTTACTCTTTATTTTATGAATTAGCCAATAGGCTAATTAAAATTCAAGGACAGCTTGCATTTATCACTTCCAACAAATTTGAACGTGCAAAATACGGCAAACTATTAAGAAGGTATCTACTTAACAACTTAACTTTTAAAAATTACATTGATTTCGCTGAAGTTTTAGTTTTTGACGAAGCAACAGTTTTTTCTTCAATTTTAATCGCAGAGAAATCTAGGAAAGTTAAAAAAAATAGCTCATTTGAGTATTGTAAATTTCTAAAAGATTCAAAAGAATATAGTTTTCATAATTACTTAACAGAAAGAACGATTAGCATCTTGCAAAATTATTTGTCGGAGGAGAGTTTCTCATTTACAGTAGGAACGGAAAAAATTATTCTCGATAAAATGAAGAGCAAAGGCACACCTTTAAAAGACTGGGATGTTTCTTTTTTCCGAGGTGTGACAACTGGCTTTAATGACGCTTTTTTTATAAACTCCGAACAAAAAGAAGCCTTAATAGATGCGAATAGCAATGCCATTGAATTAATTAAACCTGTTTTACGAGGCACCGATATTAAGAAATATACTTATAAGCAAGATGATTTGTTTATGATTTTTACACGACGTGGCATTGAAATAGACAAATATCCTTCAATAAAAAATTATTTGTATCAATTTTATGAAGATCTGAAACCAAAAATAACAGGAGAAGAAGAAAGAGGAAGAAAACCTGGCAATTATCAATGGTATGAAATACAAGATAACACTGCATACTATGAAGATTTTGAAAAGCCAAAAATTATTTGGATCGAAATTTCTGACAAGGCTAACTATGTTTTAGATTCAAACGGAATGTTTTTAACCAATAGCGCATATTTTATTTCAGGAGATAATTTGGAATATATTCTTGGATTTCTTAATTCTAATGCTTGCGATTATTTTTTTTCAAAATCTACTGTTCAGATTGCAGGAGGGAGAAGAAGATACACAAGGCAATACGTAGAACAAATACCAATCCCCTTGCCTTCTCCAGAAATATTAAAGCGACTAAGCGAACTTGTCAAAAAGCTATCAGACAAAGAGAGTAATAGGTCTTTAGAAGATATTAATAAATTAGAAATTGAATTAAATGACCTCGTTTACAAATCTTATAATTTAACTCTAAACGAAATAAAAACAATAGAAGATTCAATGCTTACATGAGAACTCTTAAAACAATCTTCGATGAAAAAACAATTAAGCATTTTTATAAAGATGTGTTACATCATCTATTGCCAAATGCCAGGCATCAGTCAATCGGTTTTTTCGGTCCTGCAGAAGTAACAAATGCAACTGCTGTAATAATAAATTAGTGTTGCAACCAGTATTGCAATGAATCGAAATAAAACAACAATGAATCTCTTTATAAAAAACATGGTTTGCAACCGCTGCATCATGGTGGTAAAGCAGGAACTGGAAGCACTGGGCCTGCAGCCGCTTCATGTGACCATGGGAGAGGCAGAATTGAAAAAGCAACCAACAGCAAAGCAAATGCAGCAATTGAACAGCCGCCTGCTGCAACTGGGTTTTGAAATACTGGACGATCAGAAGCAAAAACAGATTGAAAAAATAAAAAGCCTGCTCATCAAAAAAGTACAGTCAGGCCAGGTGGAGGAACATTTCAGCATTACAGCATTTTTGGGCAATGCCCTGCATAAAGACTACAGTTATATTTCCCGCCTGTTTTCCGAAGTGGAGGGCACAACGGTTGAGCAATATTTTATCCTGCAAAAAATTGAAAAAGTAAAGGAACTGCTTGTTTATGGCGAAGAGAACCTGAGTGAGATTTCATACCGTTTAGGGTACAGCAGTGTAGCCCACCTGTCGGCACAGTTTAAAAAAATAACCGGCTTTACCCCAAGCCAGTTTAAGAAATTGGGAGGGGCACAAAGAAAACCGCTCGACGCTCTGTAACTTTTGTTACGGATGCTGTTATTGATATACTAATACCTTTGCACTATGCAGCAAAAACAACACTGGGAAAAAGTATTTGAAACAAAAGCAGATTCGGAGAAAAGCTGGTTTCAGCCTTATCCCGAAACTTCAGTACAATTTATCAAGGAACTGAATATTCCCAAAGATGCTGCTATTATAGATGTTGGCGGCGGCGACAGTTACCTGGCCGATGCTTTATTGCAGGAAGGATATAACAATATCACGGTACTCGACATATCTGTAAAAGCACTGCAAAATGCACAAAAGCGTTTAGGTAAAAATGCTGAAAAGATTAAGTGGGTAGAATGAGATGTACTGCAGTTTCACCCCGAAAAAAAATATGATTGCTGGCACGACAGGGCCGTGTTTCATTTTGTAACGGATGATAAAGAAATACCAGCTTATAAAAAACATATCGCTACTTCAGTTAAGGAAGAAGGAAAGCTGATAGTTGGTACTTTCTCAGAAAAAGGTCCCGAAAAATGCAGCGGCCTTCCGGTTCACCGCTATTCACAGCAGCAACTTACCGATGCCTTGTCAACTAATTTCCGGAAAATTAAATGTATTGAAGAAATACATCAAACACCTTTTAAAACTACACAGTCATTCACATTTTGCAGTTTTCAAAAAAAGAAGAAAGCTGTTTAGTTGTAAATCATTTCCATAATTCTGTAACGGCCTGCCGCATCTACGTCGGAACTTTGTGTCATTAAATGATGAATATGACACATACCTATAAAGTCTCGGGAATGACCTGTACAGGTTGCCAGGCAAAAGTGCAAAGCCTTTTATCAGGAGTTGAATCGGTAAATAATGTGAAGATTGACCTGGCAAAAGGGGAAGCTACCATACAGATGGATAAACATATTGCAACGTCTGCATTACAGGATGCCCTGAAAGATTATCCAAAATATAAGTTGTCCGAAATCGCTACACAAGACTCACCGGTTTTTTCAGAAGAAGCCAAAACATGGTTAGCTACTTACAAGCCCATCCTGTTAATATTTGCATTTATTACCGGCATAACCTTGTTGAACGAATGGGTAACTGGTGATTTTTTGTGGATGCGCTGGATGAGTAATTTTATGGCCGGGTTCTTTTTAGTGTTCTCTTTTTTTAAACTGCTGAATTTAAAAGGCTTTGCAGAAAGCTACTCCATGTATGATGTTGTGGCAAAAAAGTGGAGCGGCTGGGGTTATGTTTATGCTTTTGTTGAGCTGGCATTGGGTATTGCCTTTCTTACAGGGTTTAACCCCATCTTTACCAATAGCATTACCTTTGTTGTAATGTTAGTAAGCATTATTGGTGTGCTGCAGAGTGTTTTCAATAAGCGTAAAATTAAATGTGCCTGCCTGGGTGATGTATTTAATTTACCGATGAGCACCATTACCATTAATGAAGATGCACTGATGATTGGCATGAGTGGGGTTATGTTGTTAACTATGTTATAATGAATGTCTTTAAACCGATAGGGCAATTTTTCTGGAAAGCATTTAAATTCCTTTTTGTACGCAAAAAGGACTGTTGCAGGTAGGTAATAAGTCATTTAAGTATAAACAGATAGCAGAATTATGTAAGAATCCTCAAAATAAATGTTATACTTTTGTAGTAATCTATAAAATGAAAAAGTTCATCACCGCCATATTAGCCGTTTTGTATCTGGGCACTTCTTCGGGTGCAACGATACACATGCATTACTGCATGGGCAAGCTGGCCGATTGGGGGCTTGGGCACAATAAATCCAAAACCTGCGGTAAATGTGGGATGGAAAAAAGCAACGAAAAGGATAATGGCTGCTGCAAGGATGAACACAAGTTTTTAAAAGACGATTCAGCACAAAAGGTAACTGAAAGCAACCTGCAGCTCATGCAGTTGATGGCAACAGCATTACCTTCTGCTTATATTCAATTACCCGAATTGGCATTGCCTTCATTAACTGAAGAAAGCCCCAACAGCAAGGCCCCTCCCCGAACGCCGGCCGTTCCGGTTTACATCCGCAACTGCGTTTTTCGTATTTAATAGTATTCCCACTTATTGAGCCAGGCAAATGATTTGCCGGGCTAAAGGCATTTCTGTATGCCTTCAATTATTCAATTTTCACAATTAAATCTTTTTAAAATGAAAGCAATTAAAATGCTGATGATGGTAGCGTTAACCATCGTTTCTTTTTCCCTGTTTGCCCAGGACAGCACCAAGCAAAAAACAAAAGCACCCAAACAAAAAATGGAGATGATGAAATACAGTTGTCCCATGCACCCGGATGTAACAGGCAAAAAACCGGGCAAATGCACAAAATGCGGAATGGATATGACCAAATCCAAAAAAGAACAGATGAAAATGGAAGTGATGAAAATGTACACTTGTCCCATGCATCCCGATGTAACCAGTGATAAGCCGGGTAAATGTTCCAAATGTGGTATGGATCTGAAAGAAAAGGAGCAGGCAACTGTAGCATATAGCTGCCCCATGAAATGCGAAGGCGATAAAACCTACGATAAGCCGGGTACATGCCCCAAATGCGGGATGGCATTAAAAGAACAAAAAAAAGACGACCATTCCAATCACAAACATTAATCAACTAAAAATAAAGAAATGAAAAAGACAATTCTTATTATATCAGCAATCACTGCCATTGCAGTGATTTCCTGCAACAGCAATAGTGCTTCCAAAGAAAGTAATACGGGTATGAACCATGACAGTATGCCAATGCCTATGCAGCAAAATACCCAACCTGATAAGGATATTAAAATGGTAGCAACCACATTTACTTCCGTTGAACCGGCAGTAGCATCTTACATAAAAATATTGGTAACGGAGTATCTCTCGGTAAAGAATGCCCTTATAAACAGCAATGAAACAGAAGCTGCAACAGCTTCCGGTAAAATGTATGATGCCATGAAAACATTTGACAAATCATTGCTGAGCACCGATCAGAAAAAAATATATGATGATATTGAATCTGACCTGAAAGAACATGCAGAGCATATTTCAAAAAACAAAATTGAACATCAGCGGGAACATTTTGCCATGATGAGCAAAGACATGTACGATATGGTAAAAGCGTTTGGTGCAGGTATGACATTGTACCATGACCATTGCCCGATGTATAAAGACGGTTCCATGTGGCTGAGTGAAACCAAAGACATCAAAAATCCTTTTTATGGAGATAAGATGATGACCTGCGGTAGTGTAGAGGAGATGTTACAATAAGGAATTAGCAATGTGCAATCAGCAATTGGCAAGTCATGTGGTTTGAGTTCAATTTGCCAATTGCGTATTGCTAATTGCCTGTTTCAAAAAAGTTCACTAACTAATTACGCAATATGATACCTAAAATAATTTCCTGGTCACTAAAAAACCGCTACATCGTTTTATTGCTTGCGGCAGGGTTGTTTGTGTGGGGTGTTTTAAACATTAAGAAAAACCCCATTGATGCCATACCTGACCTCAGCGAAAACCAGGTCATCGTCTTTACTGAATGGATGGGCCGTGGGCCGCAGATCATGGAAGACCAGGTTACCTATCCCCTTGTAAGCAACTTACAGGGCATTCCCAAAGTGAAAAACATCAGGGGCACTTCCATGTTCGGGATGAGTTTTGTGTATGTGATTTTTGAAGATGATGTGGATGTGTACTGGGCAAGAACAAGAGTACTGGAAAGGCTGAATTATGCACAGCGCTTACTGCCTAATGGAGTTACTCCCACACTTGGCCCCGATGGGACCGGCGTTGGTCATGTATTCTGGTACACATTGGATACTAAAAATCTTGACCTCGGGGAACAAAGGGCATTGCAGGACTGGTATGTAAAACTGGCTTTGCAAACGGTACCCGGTGTGGCAGAAGTGGCATCCTTTGGCGGTTTTGAAAAGCAATATCAATTGGTGGTTGATCCGGTGAAACTGCAGTTCTATAATATCAGCCTGATGGATGTGATGTCTAAAGTGAAAGCCAGTAACAACGATGTAGGCGGACGGAAATTTGAAATGAGCGACATGGCCTACATCATCCGGGGATTGGGGTATATCAAAAACAAAGAAGACATAGAAAGTATTGCCGTTGGCAATAATAATGGTATTCCGGTACGGGTAAAAGATATTGGTACGGTGCAAATGGGCGGCGATTTACGTTTGGGCATTTTTGATGAGAATGGTGAAGGAGAAGTGGTGGGCGGTATTGTAGTGATGCGTTACGGCGAAAATGCAGATAAGGTAATCAATGCTGTTAAAGAGAAAATGAAAGATGTGCAGAAAGGTTTACCGGAAGGAGTACATTTTAAAACAGCTTACGACCGAAGTGAACTGATTGAAGCGGCTATCGGTAACATCAAAGTAAAACTGGTGGAAGAAATGGCAGTGGTTGCACTTATTGTTATCATCTTCCTGTTTCACTGGCGTAGTGCACTCAGCATTATAATACAGATTCCCATTACCATTGCCATCAGTTTTATCCTGTTGAATATGTTTGGCATTTCTTCCAATATCATGTCGCTTACCGGTATTGCATTGGCCATTGGCGTAATTGTAGATAATGGAATCATCATGAGTGAAAATGCCTACCGGCATTTATCGGATTATCAAAATAAACCACCCCAAAATACTCAAGAATGAAAAAGCTTTTTAATAAACTCAAACGCAAGTCCAGCTACAACCGGATTCCCGAATTGGAGCGTATGCGGCTAATTGAAAAAGCCAGCATACAGGTATCAAGGGGTGTATTCTTTTCCACCATTATTATTATTACATCATTTCTGCCGGTGTTTTTATTAACCGGCCAGGAAGGGAAACTTTTTCACCCATTGGCCTTCACCAAAACATTCATCATGATGGTGGATGCAATTTTGGTGATCACCTTAGCCCCCGTTTTAATATCCTTTTTTATGAAAGGGCGTTTCAGGCCCGAAACCAAAAACCCGGTAAATCGAATACTGGAAAAAATATACGAACCGGTAATCCGTACCTGTATCAAATGGCGGAAAACAACACTGGCTGTAAACATCATTGCATTGGCCATCAGCATACCCATGTTGCTGAGTTTAGGAAAAGAATTTATGCCACCGCTGGATGAAGGTTCCATTTTGTTCATGCCCGTTACACTGCCCGATGTTTCTAACAGCGAGGCAAAACGCATTTTACAGGTGCAGGATAAGCTCATTAAATCTGTACCCGAAGTAAAAAATGTTTTGGGTAAGGCAGGAAGGGCAAATACGGCTACCGACAATTCTCCTATCAGCATGATTGAAACCATTGTACTGCTGAAACCCCGGTCTGAATGGAGGAAAGGAATGAGCAAGAACGATATCATCAACGAACTTAATGCCAAGCTGCAGATACCCGGTGTTACCAATGGATGGACACAGCCCATCATCAACCGCATCAATATGCTTTCCACCGGTATCCGAACCGATGTAGGGGTAAAAGTATATGGACAAAACCTCGATTCCATTTATGCCTTTGCAGAAAAAGTGAAAAAGGAACTGGAAGGCATTGATGGTGTAAAAGATTTGTATGTAGAACCCATCACAGGTGGCAAGTATATTGATATTGTCGTAAAGCGGGATGAAATAAGCCGGTACGGTTTAACTGTGGATGATGTGAACAGTGTGGTGGAAATAGCATTGGGTGGAATGAGGTTGACTACAACCGTGGAAGGCAGACAGCGTTTTTCCGTGAATGCAAGGTTTGGCCAGGACTTCAGAAACAACCTTGAGTCCTTAAAACGATTGCAGGTGCAAACGATGAAGTTTGGCCCTGTACCCCTGGAAGCCGTTGCCGATGTAAAAATTACCGAAGGTCCGCCCATGATCAATTCTGAAAATGCCATGCTGAGGGGAACAGTGCTGTTTAATGTACGGGAAAGGGATTTAGGCGGTACGGTGAATGAGGCCAAAGAAAAATTGGATAAGATGATTACCAAATTGCCCAAAGGTTATTTTCTGGAATGGAGCGGCCAGTATGAAAACCTTATCCGTAGCGAAAGAACATTGAAAATGATTTTACCGGTTGTGCTGTTGATTATTTTCCTGTCTATGTATTTTGCTTTCCGCAACGCAAGAGAAGCCTTTCTGAGTTTGATCTCCATTCCGTTTGCATTGATTGGCGGAGCCGTCATGATTTATTTCTGGGGTGTGAATTTGTCGGTAGCGGTAGCAGTGGGTTTTATTGCCTTATTTGGTTTGGCCGTGGAAACAGGTATTGTAATGGTGATTTACCTGAACGATGCCATGCAGCAACTGGTGGCATTAAAAGGAAATTCAAAAGACACCATCACCAGGGCCGATTTAAGGGAATATGTAATTGCCGGTGCAGCAAAAAGATTGAGGCCCAAATTAATGACCGTTTGTGTTTCCCTGTTTGCACTGATACCTATTTTATGGAGTCATGGTGTGGGTAGTGATGTGATGAAGCCGATTGTATTACCAATGGTTGGCGGCGTACTAACTTCCGCAACACATATCCTGTTGGTAACCCCATTGATATTTTTAATGGCAAAGGAATACGAATTAAGAAAACATGGAAAAATTGAAGTGCTGGAAACAAAACACTAAGCATATTAAAAAGTAAAGAATATGAAACGATTTCAAATACTGATTGGTTTAATGCTGGTAACCACAATGGCAATGTCGCAAAAGCTGTTGACCATGCAGGAAATTCAGTCTGCCATTCTAGCCAACCATCCTGCTTTAAAAATGCTGGATGCAGAAGCCCGTTCCATGAACGAAGAAGCGAAAGGGGCTTATAGTTGGATGCCGCCGGAACTCGGTGCAGGTTTTTTTCAAACTCCTTATGACCCCGGCAGGTGGAAATACATGAACGGTCAACCCGGAATGGGAGCCTTTATGATCTCAGCACAGCAAATGTTTCCCAATAAGAAGCGGCAGAACGCCGAGTTTGCTTATATGAATGCGCAGTCATCGGTTGAATTACAAAAAAAAGATGTTGTAGTAAATGAACTGCTTTTTACGGCAAGAAAAAACTACTATGACTGGATTGTGCTGGAAAAGAAACTGAAAGTACTGAACGAAAATGAAAAGCTGCTGAAATTCATGATGCAGAGTGCGGAAATACGATATAAAAATGGCTTAGGCAAGATAAGCGCCTATTATAAAGCAAAGGCAGCATTGGCAAATGTGGAGAATATGCAGATCATGCTGCAAAATGAAATAGTTCAAAAGCGGATTGCAATCAATACAGTGATGAACCGAAACACGGAGGAACCATTTTCAGTTGACACCAATTATGTATGGTACGGTTTTAACAGGGCCATGTTCGATTCTGCATCCTTAATGAAACAGCGTAGCGATATTAAAGTAATCGACAGAATGGTGGAAGTGAACAAACTGGAACGTACAGCCGAACTGGCAAAACTGAAACCGGAGTTTGGTATTCGTTACGACCACATGACGGGCTGGGCAAGGCAACCGGTTATGTTTACAGCAATGGCCATGGTAAAAATTCCATTGGCAAGATGGTCATCAAAAATGAATAAGGCAAAAGCCGAAAGCCTGGTTTGGCAAAATGAAGCCTTACAAAACCAGCAGCAGATGATTATTAACGAAGCCTCAGGCATGGCGGCAAACAATTATTCAGAACTGGAATTAAAAAAGAAGCAGATGAAATTGTATGAGCAGCAGATCATTCCTGCTTTGCGGCGTAATTTTCAAACCATGCAGTTAGGGTACGAACAGAATACAGAAGAATTATTTCAGCTCTTTGATGCCTGGGAAGCCCTGAACATGACACAGATGGATTACTTCGACCAGTTGCAAAAAGGATTGCAGATGCAGGCAGAGTTGATGAAAATATTGGAAATAAAATAATTAGTATGGAAATGATTCATAAAATAAAATGGCTGGCAGCGGTTGCAATTACGGTTTTATTTATTGCCTGTAACAACGGCAATGATAAGGCAGCAGCAATGTACACCTGCCCGATGCCGCAGGATTCTGTTTTCAGCGATAAGCCCGGCAAGTGTCCTAAGTGTGGAATGGACCTGATATTAATGGAGAATCATTCCATGCAAAAAGGGCATGAAATGAATGAAAGCAGTATGAATGCAACCCAAGGTTACACCTGTCCTATGCATCCAAAGGTTCAAAGTGATACGGCCGGAACCTGCCCTGTGTGCGGTATGCAATTAGAAAAAGTAAAGTCAGCATCAGAACCCAAAGCCGTTTCACTGAACACACTGCTTAAACCTTCCAATCAACAGGTGATTGCCAATGTACCCATGGTACACATGATGGCAAGGGAAGAAGATATTGAAATGGATGTATACGGCTTCATCACTTATGACAGCAGGCAGACCGGTGTGATTTCTTCCAATTTTTCCGGAAGAATTGAAAAGCTGTATGTAAAATACCGTTATCAAAAGATTGCAAGGGGGCAACGTATCATGGACATCTATAGTCCTGAATTATTAACTGCACAGGAAAACCTTTTGTTTCTCATTAAGAATGATCCGGAGAATACTATGCTGATTAATTCCGCAAAACAGAAATTGTATTTGTTGGGTATGAGCAATCAGCAATTGAGCAATGTAATAAAAACCGGTAAACCGTCTTATAAAGTTTCGGTGTTCAGTAATTACAGCGGACATATACACGAAAGTAACAGCATAGGAATGGGCAACGATCAACAAAACGGTATGCAACAGGTAGCTGTTACAACAGAGGAGCTATCAGTAAAAGAAGGTATGTATGTGCAGAAGGGACAAAACATTTTTGCGGTGTATAATCCAAACAGGGCATGGGCATTGCTCAACATCTTTACCGGGCAGGCTGCCATGGTGAAAGTTGGAAATAAGGTTCGCATCACTCCCGAAACAGATCCAGCCAATGATTTCAGAGCCTCCATTAATTATATCGAGCCGGTTTACCGGGATGGAAGTAAAACGGTAACGGCAAGAGTTTATTTCGACAATTCATCTTACAAAATTCCAATCGGCAGTCAGGTGAAGGCGTCCATTTTTGTAGGAGACCGTTCTGCAAACTGGTTACCGGAAGAAGCTGTTTTATCACTTGGTTTGGATAAGGTTGTTTTTGTAAGAACGGGTGAGGCATTCATAGCAAGAAAAATTGAAACCGGTATTACCAATAAACATTTAGTGCAGGTATTAGGCGGTCTCGATAAAACAGAAGCCGTTGCCGCAAATGCACAGTATCTGGTAGACAGTGAAAGTTTCATCAAAACAAATTAACAGACATGAAAAAGTATATTATCATTATCATTTCAGCTCTCTTTGTTTTACCATCCTGTAAAAACAAAAAAGCAACACTGGTTAATAAGGACGAATATTATACCTGTAGTATGCATCCGCAGATCATGCAGGATAAGCCGGGCACATGCCCTATCTGCCACATGGACCTCATTGTGGTGAAGAAAACAAACACAGCAGCCGATGAAATAATGCTGAATGACGAACAGATAAGGTTAGGAAATATTCAGACAGATACTATCAGTAATGGAATGATTGGTGATAAAGTAATCTTAACTGCTACTTTAAATACGGATGAATCAAAAGTCAACAGCATCAATGCCCGTATTATGGGCCGCATTGACAGACTGTATTTTAAAAACATGGGTGACTATGTTTCAAGAGGAGCACACCTGTATGACTTGTACAGCGAAGAATTGAATAATGCCAAACAGGAGTACATCGTGGCGGTTGAAAAACAACAATCGCTTGACAATTCCATAATAGATTTTAACAGGCTGGTACAAAGTGCAAGGATGAAATTATTGTTATGGGGCATGAGTGAAGCTCAGGTAAATGAACTGGGCAAATCAAAAAAGTCTTCACCCTTAACTTCTTTTTACAGCAATGAATCAGGCTTCATTACCGAACTGCCGGTTATGGAAGGTCAATATGTATCGGAAGGAAGCACCATTGTAAAACTGGCCGATCTTTCCTCATTATGGGCAGAAGCACAGGTATATACTTCACAACTTTCAGCCATAGACCTGAAAGGAACTGCTACCGTTCAATTTCCCGATATACCCGGTAAAGAATGGAAAGGAAAAATAGAATTTGCAAATCCTGAAATTGTTTCTGACAGCAGGCTTAATCTGGTTAGGGTGTCAATACCTAATCCCAATGGATTGCTTAAACCCGGAATGCCTGCTTATGTAAGCATCAAAAGCAAGGAACTCAATACGCTTACACTTCCTTCAGATGCGGTGCTCCGCGATGGTAAAATGAATGTGGTTTGGGTACAATCAGGCAAAAACAGTTACAAAATGAAAATGGTGCAAACCGGTTTGGAAAGCTGCGACAGGCTTGAAATTAAATCGGGATTGCAAAACGGCGATGTAGTGGTAACCAGGGGTGCTTATTTATTGAACAGTGAATTTGTTTTCAAGAAAGGAGCAGATGCAATGGGTGGTATGGATATGAGTGGACATCAACATTGATAGACTATGAAATACTTGCCAAAATCAAAATGGAAAAAAGCCGGGCTGATATTATTGTTGTTATTTGGATTGTTTCAGTTTTATCCAAGACCGGAAAAGAATATTTCATCAGTCGAAGCAAAGAACAGTATCGAAAACCTATTTCCTATTCCCGATTCGGTACTGACCATTCTGAAAACTGCCTGCTATGATTGCCATAGCAACAATACCCGTTACCCCTGGTATAGTAATATACAGCCCGTTGCTTTGTTTTTGAACAAACACATCGTTGAAGGGAAAAAGGAATTGAATTTTGATGAGTTTGGGACTTATACGGGGCGAAGGCAGCAAAGTAAATTAAAAGCAATTGCCAGCCAGGTGAAAGATGGAGATATGCCGTTGAGTTCATATAAGGCCATGCATAAAGAAGCAAGGCTGTCCGATGAAGAACGCAACCTGGTCACGAATTGGTTTAGGAACCAACTTAATAGTCTGAACCGGTAAATTGATCTTGTATGAAAAAGCAAATTAAAACAACAAACTGGTATGTTATTACAGGTGGGCCAAGTACAGGTAAAACAACAGTGATCAACCTGCTTTCAGAAAGAGGGTACAAAACCACGATTGAACATGCCAGGCATTATATAGACACTATGAAAGATGAAGGAAATACTGTTGAAGAGATCAGGGCAAATAAAAGACAATTTCAGTTGGGTGTATTAGATATGCAGATAGACCAGGAAGCTGAATTATCCCCGTCAGATATTGTTTTTCTTGACCGGGCCATACCGGATGCAATGGCTTATTATCAATTTCTGGATTTGGAATACGATCAAAAACTGCTTGATGCAGTACAGCAGGCATCTTATAAAAAAATATTCATTCTTGACAGATTACCATTAGTAAATGATTATGCAAGAACAGAAGACGAACAGGCTCAAAAATTAATTCACAAATTAATTATTGAAGTGTATCAATCTTTAGGATTTCCAGTTGTTTTTGTACCCGTAGTAAGCCCCGATAAACGAATAGAATTTATTTTAAAGAATTTGTAAATTAATTAATCATGGATCACAGTAAACACGAACATCAGCAACATAAGAAAATGGATCATTCCAAGATGGATCATAGCAAAATGCAGCACGACCACGGTAATATACCAATGGGTATGGCAGGCCACGACCATCATAAAATGATGATAGAAGATTTTAAAAAACGTTTTTGGGTAAGCCTTATCCTGACTATCCCGATATTAGTATTATCCCCGATGATACAGGATTTTTTTGGATATAGTTTGAGTGTTCCATACAATTCATATATCCTGTTGGTTCTATCTTCTGTTGTTTATTTCTGGGGCGGCTGGCCATTCCTGCAAGGGTTCACATCAGAAATAAAACAGAAGGGCCCCGGTATGATGACCCTGATAGCTATGGCAATTTCAGTAGCTTATTTTTATAGTGCGGCCACTGTCTTCGGACTAAAAGGGATGGATTTTTTCTGGGAGCTGGCTACCTTAATTGTCATCATGCTTTTGGGTCATTGGCTCGAAATGAAATCAGTATTGGGAGCATCAAAAGCGTTACAATTATTAGTTAGCATGATGCCTGCAGAGGCACATCGGGTTACAAAAGATGGACGTATTGAAGATGTAAAACTGGAAATGCTGCAAAAAGACGACATCATAATGATAAAGCCCGGTGAGAAGGTTCCTGCGGATGGTATAATCGAAGAAGGTAGCAGTTACCTGAATGAATCCATGCTTACCGGGGAGTCAAAGCCGGTAAAAAAAGAAAAAGATAATAAAGTGATAGGTGGTTCAATTAATGGTAATGGATCTTTGAAAATAAAAGTAGAGCATACCGGAAAGGACAGCTATCTGAATAAAGTGATTAAACTGGTAGAGGAAGCACAGAAGGCAAAATCAAAAATGCAGAACTTCAGCGACCGGGCAGCCAAATGGCTTACCTATATCGCCTTGTCTGTTGGCTTTGGTACATTGGCAGTTTGGTTGATTGCTGGTTATCCATTTGTTTTTGCATTAGAACGTATGGTTACAGTGATGGTGATTGCCTGTCCTCATGCATTGGGTTTGGCTATACCATTAGTAGTTGCAATTTCGACAGCAGTGTCTGCTCAAAACGGTTTGCTGATCCGCAACAGAACGGCTTTTGAAGAATCAAGAAAGATAACAGCACTTTTATTTGATAAGACTGGAACTCTGACTACCGGTGTTTTTGGAGTAACCCGTTTTGAAACTGTTGAAACTTCAATTTCAAAAGACGAATTGTTGAGGTTGGCAAGTGCATTGGAACAAACATCAGAGCATCCGATTGCAGTGGGTATTATCAATAAAGTAAAAGAACTAAACATAACCATACCCAAAGCAGAAGCATTTAATGCCATCACAGGAAAGGGGGTTGAAGCAACCGTAGAGGGGAAATCAATAAAAGTGGTAAGCCCCGGTTATTTAAAAGATAAAAATCTGACCGTACCGGAAGGAGCTTATTCAAGTAAAGCAGAAACTGTTGTTTTTGTTTTGGTTGATGATAAGTTGGCAGGATACATCGCACTGGCAGATGCGATAAGGCCGGAAAGTGCAGATGCGATCAGAGTATTTAAGAAAAATGGTATTAAAGTATTGATGGCAACCGGTGATAATGAAACAGTGGCAAAGGCTGTATCTGATGAATTAGGCTTGGATGGATATTATTCAGAAGTTCTGCCACACCAAAAAGTGGAAATAGTAAAAGAATTGCAAAGCAAAGGTGAGTTTGTTGCTATGACAGGCGACGGAGTAAATGATGCACCAGCATTGGCACAATCCGATGTAGGTATTGCAGTAGGTTCCGGAACAGATGTAGCTGCAGAAACTGCCGATATTATTTTGGTAAACAGCAATCCAAAAGATATTGCTAATCTAATTCTCTTCGGAAAAGCCACTTATAAAAAAATGGTGCAGAACCTGGTTTGGGCAACAGCGTACAACAGTTTTGCCATTCCATTGGCTGCAGGTGTTCTTTATTCAGCAGGATTTGTTTTAGGCCCGGCAGTAGGTGCAGTGTTTATGAGTTTAAGTACAATTATAGTAGCGATTAATGCACAACTTTTGAAAAAGCAGATAAATAAATAGGATAGATCATTCCTTTTAACAGATTATTAATTAATGCTGTCGTCATTATTATTTAAGTATTTGCTTAAATATTAAATATTGAGCTACCTTTGCCTTTCAAATCTTTTTAAGAATGGCTAACGACACTTGCATCAGGGTACAGGCAGATATAGAACAAATTAAAAGTTGCCGTCAAAAACTAATAGCCAATGCCCGTTCATTTTCACTGCTTGGTCAGATTCTTGCATTGGCCGGAAACGAAGTGCGGTTGAAAATTATCTATCTGCTGGAAGAAGAAAATGAACTTTGTCCCTGTGACCTAAGTGATATATTGGGTATGAGCAATCCTGCAATTTCTCAGCACTTACGAAAATTGAAAGACGGCAACATTATTGAAGCCAGAAAAGAAGGACAAACAATTTTCTATTCATTGCATAAAGAGCATTTAAAAATATTGCGACCATTTTTTAAGATCATTAATCAACAAAACTTAACAACACAACCTGCATGACAACTAAAACAAAAAATAGTAAAAGTTGGTTAGCAGGAATTTTTGCCGCTGTTGCTGCTTCACTTTGTTGCATCACTCCTGTTTTGGCTTTTTTGGGTGGGGCAAGTGGTTTGGCTTCTTCCTTTTCATGGATTGAACCTTACCGTCCCTATTTAATCGGTTTGACAGTTGCAGTTTTTGCTTTCGCCTGGTATCAGAAATTGAAACCTATAAAAAATGTGGATTGCGAATGTGAAACAGACAGTAAAAGATCATTCCTGCAATCAAAGCGGTTTTTAGCTATCGTTACTGTTATTGCAGGTCTGTTAATTGCCTTTCCCTACTATGCCAAAGTATTTTATCCTAAGCCTCAGGTGACAAAAGTTATTGTAGTTGACAAAAGCGATATCCGGCAAGCGGAATTTAAGATAAAAGGTATGACTTGCGAAAGCTGTACAGAACATGTGAACAGTGAAATATCAAAAGTCAATGGCGTTTTAGAATTCCAAACTTCTTATGAAAAAGCAAACAGCACGGTAAAATTTGACAACAGCAAAACTTCTATTGACAGTATTGCTTCGGCAATTAAAAGCACAGGATACAAAGTAATTTCACAAACAGTAATTAACAACTAATGGAAAAAAGTATCATACTTCAATCAACTATTACATGCCCTGTTTGTGGACACAAACAGGAAGAAACAATGCCCACAGATGCCTGTCAGTTTTTTTATGAGTGTACAAACTGCAAAACCAGACTGAAACCTAAAGAAGGTGACTGTTGTGTATTTTGTAGTTACGGTACTGTTGCCTGTCCACCGATACAGATGAATAAATCTTGTTGTAAATAAAGCTACTTGTAAAAACATTTGCTTTCCCATATCTCTAAACATACTGTCACACCACTTCGCTGACAACTGACAATCCGATTAAAAAAATAAAATAAACTGCAAAGATAGCACCGGCACAAAGCCAACGCTTCGCAGCATAAACACAAGCCCAACTCACAAGGCCATCATTTATACTGCAACCCGCAATCCCGGATGCTGTTAGAGAGCAGTTATTTTATTTTTTCATTTTTAATCGTTTTGTTATGTCAGTTCTTATTCAGCGTTGGCTTGTTGGCAGCATCTGGGTTAGCTGCTGGTTCGTTTCGCCTGGTGTGTTTGTTTTTTCATCACAGTTAGGCCATTCATTTACTTCTTCATGTCAGCCTCCTTGGTAGGGGGCTTTCTTTTTTTTATTGAATGAATTGGATGAAAGAAAACCCATCGCACAACTCCTTGCTTCTTTTCCCTTCGCACAGAACCCACGCTTCGCCGGTAAATAGGTGTTCGTCATTCGTCGTCAGCAAGTAGATATGCCAAACCATTGCATCAGTAGCAATAAAATTGTTTATTACACTTTTATGGTATTGCTGCACATGCAATGCCCTTCGGGCTGCTACGCAGGTTTGTCATACTACTTGCAGTTCCTCCTCATTCCTCACGGCAGCTACTGTGTCCTTCACGCCACTTCGTTCATTACTTCCTTCGTTCCGCTTCATTACACCACGTTCGCAGCTAAACCACTTGCTTCAAGGCCGGGCATCCCTTTTGCCCTGGCACAAATCAATGCACATGGAATGCACCAGCCTTTCCGCAAGCCAGCCCTACAATACTCACCGGGTTCCATTTCGCTGCACTACGTCATACATTCACTTCAGTAGCGTTCAGTCCACCCGCTGCCCATAATTGGCTCGCCTTGCGGCCTGCCACGGCTGCGGGTTTGTCAAGGTTTTTGTGACCCTTGCTACTGACCTGATTAGAACAAAAACACATGCCAAACCCTTGCGTCTCACTGTTGCTGTCTATCGCCGTTTCACGGCTTTTTAGCCAGCACCGTGGCAGGCGCACGCAGCCAATTCCGTTCGTTCCTCTCTTCCATTGGCTTATGGCGGCACGCCCCCTGGCTACAGTGTGGACAAGTGTGCCACACAGCTATGCTTCTTTTTGGCCGCAGGCGCTATTACCTTTTTGCAAACGCACTTAGGTGTTCCAAAAAAGTTTTTTTGCTCGATTCAATTCGGATGCTAAAATGTTGTAGTATCTATTAGGGCCTTCCTGTACATGCCTGAAGCCTTCTATTTCAAAAGCTTCTTTCAAAGTATCATTACTACAGTATTTATTAATACGCCCTTTTCCGAGTATAGTTTGGCTGAGATGTTCCATTAAATGTTTTAAGCCATAGCTTGAACTACCGTTATATATCGTTTTCGCTTTAGTGGGTACAATTATTCTTATTACTGCTTGTACTTGTTCAACGGTAAAGGGAGTTAATGCTTCATCGTTAAGAAAACTCAATTTGTGAATGTCACTTAGTATTTTATCTTCTGCATTATCGGATTGATGCATTCCAGAATATTTATACCATTCTTTCATCTCATCGAAAACGCTGTGTGCGTTTACATACTTCATTGCATTATCCTCTTCATTGAACATTTCTATTGATGTCAAATCAATCAGATTTCTTTTAGCATCAAATAACGGTTTACAGATAAACTTTGGAGGCAGGGTGTGTACAATAAATGGTCCTTTGTTCTTAGTGTTTGTCGCATTACTAATAAGGAAGCGTGGAAATTGCTTTGCCATGTGATTTTTACCAGTTTTTAGGCAGGTGGTTCTCCTGTTCAAATTTATAAAGATGTAAATCTACCAAAGAAATATCAAAAAAAGTACAGCAAGTTAGTCGGCTGGCACAGACCCATGCTTTAAAAAAACAAGGAACTACGGCATAAACACAGCCCCATCGCACAAAGCCATCTTTTATTCCGTTCCTCCTTGTTTTTTTAGCCACGCCGCCTGATGTGATTGCTTTCTTTTTTTCTCTTTTTTCTTTTAAAATAAATTTTATTACGATGAAAAATGCAAATCACTTCTTCGGTTCTCACAACGGTTCCGAAAACTTTTACCGGCACAATCTTTCGGGATTGATTTATACTGACGGTGTAAAAGAACTGGCTGAAGGATGCCAGGCATATTGGCTGATTAATTTAATAATATGTCACCAATGCGAAACACAAGTAAGGAAAGAATCTTTCCAGGTGTGGGATTTAAAACGGACTCAGGAAAATGTGTTTTCTATCCTGGCTACAGATGGAAACCACAACCGGGTAACCAGTCAGGAGATTCCGTTCAGTGACTTTCCTTATGATCTGGCTACAATTTGGTTGGTAGATGGATGCCTGATGTTGCCAAGTGAGTATTAAAAAAAGGCGGTCAGCAATGGCCGCTTATTTACAATCCCGACCGGGACAGATGAATGAAGACTGCTTTTGTCGACGTGTATTTTAATAAGCAAAGATAGCTACGGCAACCAACCGCACAGGCCCGATGCAAAAAACCAAAAGACTACGGCATAAACACAGACCTGCCACTCATAGCCATCTTTTATTCCGTTTCCTTTTGGTTTTTTGTTTGCCTTCGCTGGTGAGATGCTTATAAAATCACTTATTATGCAAAAGCAGCTTCGTATCATCACCAATCGCCGTTTGGCAGTTTGTCCATTCAGCCGGTCCCTTTTTCAGCCTGTTCCTGTTGTTCCTTCCTTTGCGTTCAGCAGGCACTTGGGCAGGCGTTTCACTTGTTATCGCTATTCGGGCTCCCGGGTTTTTCCTTTGGGTGCTTCCGGTTGGTATCTTCATTGTTCACCATCCGGCCGCCGTTGTCTTTCAGCATTGCCCTTTTAGGGCTTTGCTGACATAAATAAGCCCCGCCAGGAATGGCAGGGCTTTCGGACTGAAAGAATGAACTATTTGAAAGTCTTATGATCCACTTACTTTAACCAGCGATAAGGCGTTATAAGCGCCGTTTTTAAGCGGGTACATCTGACCATTAACTTGCTGGTAGAACTCGATACCAAGTGCCAGAAATAAGGGCTTAGTGCTGTTTGCAGTGACTGTATTAGTCAGAGACAGTACAGCAGTTGCGGTAGTATCCCAGGGCAGTATGGCTGATTCATTGGAATCCATTACGAATGTTTCATTTTCAAAATCAATCTCTGCACCGGCAGAAACAATTTTGAAATGGGTTGTTCCCCCCGGAGCTGCAATCATGTTCAGTGGAACAAATGATGGAATACTTGCTTCCAGTGTTCCGGCTACCCGGTCAATAGTGGAAGTGTAGGGAGCATACAAAGTAGTTCCCAATTTACCACTGATGTTGAACTCAAAACCCTGAAGCAATTCAGCTTCACCGTCAATAACATTTCTTTGTCCACGGGGATTTGTCGCATCAGCCTGGACAACTTCAACCATTTTCTGAGTGAGACGGCTGACCATGCGGCTGTCAGAAGCGTTTTGCAACATTGCACGGATTGCATTACGTAAAAGTTTACCGGCTTTACCAGCCCTTCCAAATTCTTCACCGTTTTCACGGGTCCTTTGAAACGCCGGATCAGTTGCAATCTTTTCAGCAGATACACCGCCTTTTTCTCTTGCCAGGTATCCGTCCTGAGTTGATTTGTAAAACGTAATTCCGCCAATCGTACCATCCAATTTGATAATACCTTTTTGCTTTGCCATAACTTAATTTTAAAAAGTTTTTAATAGAATATCGTATTTGACAATAAAATTAGACTGTCGTTAGTGGTATAGGAAATGTTCACTTCCGTTCCTGCCGTTTTGTGCATATTGTTCCATCATGTGTTGTTATTTCCATGATAAAAAAGAAGTAAATTTGTGGTGTCTTTACTCCGTAACTGAAGCATAGATAAAGTATGGATAGAGTATTAAACAGTTAATTGAAATGGAACGAGTTTGTATTTATCCAAAGGATGTACAGATTGTAACAGGCAAAAGCGAAAGATGGGGCAGAGAAGTGATCAAAAAGATTAAATCTCATTACTCAAAGGAACCTCATCAATTGGTATCTATTGAGGAGTTTTGCCAGTATACAGGCTTACCTGTGCAGACCGTGAAGGAAAAACTAAGAGCATAATTTGATGGGATTAAAAGCCCTTAAAATGCGTATCTTAGCATAGAGCAGTAAAGGAAATGTGAGAGTGTAAAAGATGTTTGAAGCGAGACTTTTCCGAGACCTGCAAGGATTGAAAGTTTGAAACCCTTATTACCAAACGAATTGAGAGGAAGGTTCAAGACCCTCTCTCTCCGCCGAATCACAATTCAAACTTTATTAAATCCTTGCAAGCATATTGTTGGCAAGGGTTTTTTATTTTGGGTACACTGCCTATTATGCATTTGGCTTACAGGGTTGTTGCACTCAAGTGTTAGCCTCTCAAAACAGGAGCATGAAGAAAAGAAATTCTTAATTTTTTTTAACCCCTAAAAAACGGGGCAGATACGGGTATAGGCTACTGTGTAAAATTGCTTTATTATATCATGGGAACTGGAAAAAGAATTCGCCGGAATTTATTTTAATCCATTCATTATGGCTGTGTGTATAAATTTGAGCACAATAATTACAGCGGTTTCGATGCAGCTTTTAAAAACAAAATTAAATAACCAATAAAATAAATCATTATGAGTTACAGGAAGTTTTCATTTATGATCATTATCTCGTTTGTAATGATGTATTGTGTTATGTTTTTAAACATTACTCAGCTGGATTATTTTTATGTCAGCACGAACCGCCTGTATATGGCGCTGTTGATGATCTGCCCAATGGCAGTTGTGATGATGGTTTTGATGGGGAAAATGTATCCCAATAAAAAATTGAATAAGGGAATTATTATTTCAGCGGTTATTGTTTTTATAATTGTGTTAGCAGGGTTGCGTACCCAAACGCCCATCGGTGATGTACAATACATGAAAGCCATGATTCCGCACCATTCTTCTGCTATTTTAACAAGTGAAAATGCCAATATCAAAGATCCTGAAGTAAGAAAATTAGCTGATGGAATTATTGAAACTCAAAAAAAGGAGATTGCTGAAATGAGGGCATTGATACAAAAATTGGAAAAGTAAAGGATATAATGGTTCATACAATTTATTTTATTTAGCAGGGAATCATAAATCGAATACCCTTGATTGCCTTTTACTGCTCAAGATCCCGCTAAAGTATTTGTAGGGTAAAGTCAATCGCATTCTAAAGAATTTTATTTTTCAAAATATTGCATTTTGTACCGGGTAAATACTATCCTTTTAAACTGGTAATCCAAAAGGATTATTTGAAATCATAATGTGATCGGATGCTTTTAGTAAAATTTATCCTCAACATACTGGTATGAAAAAAATTCTCCTTGCAGCAGCATTGCTAATTTTTCATCTAATTGTTTTCGGACAATCAGGAAAAACAGAACCCAATGACACGTATGAAACAGCAAATGAATTATTGGAAAATGATGTCAGATCTGCAACCCTCGGAAACGGAGATCTAACTGATTTCCATCTTTTAAGTTTTGAACAAGATGCCAATTTATTTATCATACTCCAAATAACGAATACAGGTTCCAATGGTCCACAAACCCTGGCTGCCTCAGTTTATAACAGCCTTATTGATAATGGAGAGCTTGTAAGTGGTATATACTTCATAAATTATCCTGTTGAGCAGGGGGAAACTGTTTATGACACCATAAAATTATGTGGAAAGATGGCAGATGAATTTTATTTGAAACCTGCCATTAGCCGGCACGATACTACTTTAATACTGCCCCCCAACATTTACTATTGTTTCTTTGTATTGGCAACGGATAGAGTAGGCAATAGAGAAGCTTTAAGGCCGGGTGTAAACCAGTGTGTTTATATCGGATCACCCGTACCGGTAACCTGGTTATACTTCAGGGGTAAAACAGTTGCAAAAGATAATATACTGGAGTGGGCAACAACCCATGAAGTAAACAGTTTGCATTTTGATGTGGAACGCAGCCTTAATGGAATTAATTTTAACCGGGTGGGTATGGTAAATGCAGCTGGCAATAATGGCGCTGCCAATAACTTGTATCAATTTACTGATCATGATATTGACAGGCTTAACAGTGAATATATGTTTTACAGGTTAAAGCAAGTGGATATGGGCGGTCATTTTACATATAGTAATGTAGTCCGGTTGCGATATAATGAAAAAAATATTGCCCATACTCTTGTTTATCCTAACCCCACAGCAGGTGTAATATCCATGCTGGTGGGAGATGCCTCTTTGATAGGTACCTATGCAGCATTATATGACGTTAATGGAAGATTGCTAGAAAATTTTAAAATTGATTCTAACAACCAACAGGTTGACTTACGCAAATATGTGAATGGAGTGTATTTAATAAAACTCAGTAACCGGGAGGTTATTAAAATAATAAAGCAATAATAGTTTAGTGTTGTGTTTACTTAAAGGGTCATTCAGTTGAAAAAGATATTCTTTATCTTTTTCAACTGAATTTTTTATAAGTGTATTTTAAAAAGGGGGTATCATTTGGCAGTATTAATAACTTATTTTATTATAATAAGCCTTTTTCCTGGGCCAGGTGTAGTGCTTGAATCCTGGTGTTCACATGCAGTTTTTGATAAATATTGATAACATGTTTTTTAGCCGTATTGGGGCTAATGCTGAGTTCCTGGCCAATTTCTTTATAAGAAAGGCCCTTAACTAATAATTTTAAGATCTCTGTTTCCCTGTCGGTGAGTTCAAATAAGATTTTCTCATTAGCGATATCTTTTTTTACGATTGTAAGATTGTTGTTTTGTATGAGTTGTAGTATTTTATGGGCAATACCCGGGGATATGGGGCCTGCCCCACTGGAATGCATCTGCCATAACATATCGCCAATATTCTCTGCATTCTCATCTTTCAGCAGGTAACCGAATGCCCCGGCTTTTATAGCTTTAAATATTTTGTCTTCATCATCAAAAATGGTGAGTACCACATATTTTATATTGGGATATAAGGTAGTGGCAGCTGCAATGGTATCTACACCATCCAGTTCAGGCATTTCTAAATCTATAAGGGCTACCTCGGGCCTTTCTTCAGGTGTGAGTGTTTTCATTTTTTGTAAAAAATCACTTCCATTTTCTGCCATCAGTACAATCTCAAAATGGCCATAAGCCAGGAGTTTATTTTTAATGATATTGCGGTTTACGTATTTATCATCTACTATAGCAATTTTTAATGACATAATATATTTTTATAAAATTGGGATACTTAATGTAATCGTACTGCCTTCGCCGGGCAGGGATGATAATTTTAAATGGAACCCGGCTTCTGATGCCCGGTATTTCATATTTTCTATTCCATACGCTTCTGTATCTTCGCCAGGGCCCGCTTCCTGGAAACCTTGCCCGTTATCACTTACCGTAAAAATCCAGGCATCTGCAACCGCATAACTATTTAATAAAACCTTAGTGGCTTTCGCATGTTTTACAGCATTGGTTATGGCTTCCTGTATAATGCGTACAGCATGCAGGGCATTCTGGTAATGCAATTGTTTATCTTCGGGCGCTTCTCCCGTAATCTTAAATTGTATGTCAGGATAATAACGGGAGAGATTTAATACAAAATTCTTCATCCGCAGCAGGCATTCATCTGCCGTAAAACTGTTTTTCTTAAGCGCCCAAATATTTTCCCGTAGTGAAGTAATAATGTCACGGGATGCATATTTAAGATCATTTACTGTGGAAGAAGATTTAATGCCTTCATTTTCTTTTTGTAAAATTTCTGTTTTGTACAAAACCACATTTGCATAGGCGCCAATACTATCATGCAGGTCTTTGCTGATCTTATCCCTTTCTTGTTGTAATTTATTTTCCTGTTCCAGTACTGCTAATTTTTTGTTGTATTTATTTTTTTGATGCCGGCTTATAATAACAAATAAGATGCCCAGGCTGGTGAGAATAAGCAGCGATATAAACCACCAGGTTTCCCAAAAAGGAGGAGAGATGATGATAATGATCTCATTCAGGGGTTTTGCCTTTGGATCAAAAAGGCGGGATGCATATACCTGGAATTTATATTTTCCCGGTTGAAGAAAATATCGTACCGTTTGTAATTCTTTGCTTTGGATCCAGGCATTATCTACGCCTTCCATTCTATGTTGATACAATAAAAAGGATGGGTTCCCATTAAACCGGGCAATAAAATCAAATGCCAGTGAAGATTCTTTGTAACTCAACTTGATTTTCTTTGTGGCCCAAATAGCTGCTGTGTCAGATGCATAGGATTTATTATTTACTTTTATGTCAGTAAAAATTACTTCTATCTTATCTTCTTTTGCATATACCTGCGAGGGATAAAAACTGCTTACTCCATTTACCCCGCCAAAAAAAAGCTCTCCGTCTGCTGCTGCTTCTACGGCCCCGGTATTAAATTCATTTTCCTGTAAACCATCTTCCCGGCTTATTTGTAAAATCTTATGAGCAGTATTAAGCTGAAATATACCCTTATTTGTACTACACCACAAGTCGCCATTTTTTTCGATGTGCAGCGCATAAATACTCTCATCCGGCAGCCCCTCGTTCTTGCCAATATGGTAAAGTACATTCCCCAGGCTATCCATTTTAAAGACCCCTTTGTTACTTCCAATATAAATATATGTGCCATCCGTTTTCATACATCGGACTCCGCCGGTATTCAGGAGGGGGAATTCTTTCTCAACCTGGCTTGAAGTATCGCTGAATACAATATTATTATTTGAAAACCGGATAAAATATTTTCCTAAAAAAACACCTGCCATGCCCCCTTTACTGGGGTAATAATATTTCTTAATTGATTTTTGATTTACTTGAAAAAGGTATTCATTAATGTAAACCCATGCCGGTTCACCATTTTTTGAAATGAGTTTATTGCCGTAATAGTTAATTTTAATATCATTATGAAATGGAGGCGTAATATTTACCGTGGTAAAGCGGGAAGTTTTGTAATTATATAAATATCCTTTAGTATCACTACTAGGTAATATGATATACTCATCGTCATTCACTTTTACGATTGCTGTAATAGAAAGCGCTTTTTTTTGCCCCGGGAGAATCTTAATATGCTTTACTAATTTTTGACTACTGTCAAATATGAGCAGGCCATTGGTAAAAGTGCCTACTAAAATCCGGTTTTCTTTTTTATCAATACATAAGCTGGTCGTAAATGCTTCTCTAAAACCCGGTACTCCAAAATATTTTAAATTGTAATGATTGGTAAATATGACCCTAAAGCCAGAATTAACCGTAAGTAAATAAATATTCCCAAAATGATCTATCGATATTTTATAAATTTCGGCCTGGTCATCAATAATCGTATTCTGCAAGTTTACATATTCTATCTCTGTTCCCGGTTTATTCCCATACTCATAAAAACGGTTAGCGTGTGAGAAGTATTTTTTTTCTTTGTTATAAAATTCTGCAAACCTGAGTGAAGTGGATTTACTTTCATTAATTACCTTTTCTTTTTTTGTAATAAAATCATATTCGGTAAGTAATATTTGGGATCCCTTACTTACCAGGTAACGAATTTTTGAATATTGAAATTGGGGTATATAATAATAGGATAGGGTATTGGGAATTGTATGAAGTATTACACGTTTTAAAATATCAATCAAGTAAATATTATTCGCAATTTTTAAAACAGTTTGGCCATTAATGATATTACCTGCAAAGGAAATGTTGGAATTATTTTGAATGTTCTTGGGCCAAAAAGGTAAATTAAAATGCTGAATATTTTTCTCAGTAAGATGAATGGCATAAAGGTTACCCTCGTTGGTACATACATATAATATGTCCTGGTACACTCCTAAAAAATGAGGAGTTATGCTTTGGGGCTGGTCATACTTAAGAATTTTTGTAAATGTATTGGTATAGGCATCGTATTCTGATACCCCTAGCGGATGGCTGAAATACATTTTTCCTGAACTATCGGAAAGAAACCTTACATTTTTATCATCGGGTAAGCCGGCTTGCAGGGGAATATTTGTAAAGTTAGCCCCATCAAATTTTTGTATTCCATTTTCAAAACTAAGCCACGCAAAATTATATTTATCAAAAGCTATATCATTCACATGGCTTTGCAACAAACCTTCATTTACATTATAAGAGAAAATATTCACCCTTTCAATCATTTGGGCATTTCCGAAATGAGGCAGCAAGGATAATAATAGTATGGTGCCGAATTTCTGCAAATTAAAAGTAGTTTTTTTGCAAGCTACGCTACAAAAGATAGTGAATATATGATCCATTTGGATTATTTGCTTAAAACAAAATCAAAAGAATCATAGGTGCAGGCTCCGTGTATTTCTTCCCTCCTTATTCCTGCTGATTTTTAGTATTTGAGTGTCGGGTCCTTTTTTGCATAATATCTTTGAGCGATTTTCATGGTAATGGGAATAAGAATAGGCATATAACGCCCAAGAATAGGATTAAAAATAGAAACCAAAAATGAAATTAAAAAGGCAAAAGGCACTACCAATGACCTCAAACTACCGTAGTTTTTCCTGGCACGGGTAATAGTTTGTGCTGAGATTCCCGTTTTTTTACTACTGATATAGCGCCATAGCAAATAGTTTAAAATACCGGTAAGGCAAATATTGAAACAATAAAACCCATAAGGAATTAATAGATTGAGTTTGGCTGCATATTCACCATAAAAACCCGAACTAAAAGGCATAAGTGCTATGCTAAATAAGAAAAATAAATTTAGCCAAAGCAACTTATTATCATAATGATCGGCGAATGCAAATATTTTATGATGTACCGTCCAGTATAACCCTACAATGGCAAAACTAATGATGAATCCGGCAAAACGGGGTATAAGATGATTCATCTCCCGGCTTAGTAAATGATCTGTAACGATAGAGTGGCTTATTTCAGGTATTTTAATATCTATTACAAGCAGGGTAATAGCAATTGCAAAAACAGCATCGCTAAACAGGATAAGCCTTTCTAATTGAAATTTGTCATTTGAGTTTTGATGCGCCTGGCTCATATATGCCATTTAGCCTATAAAGCTAAGGCTCTTTTTTTGATTATCCTTATTCGTTCTAATATGATTTTGGATATCTTTTCTCTGCTCATATTCAAAGGATAAACCGGTACTTTGAAGTTTAGTAAAAACCAAAATGAAATTTCCGTTATTGAATTAATAACTTTTCAATTTTTACATCTTCCCCATTTATTAGTTTAATAAAATACATGCCCCTGGGTAAGGTAGAAACATTTATTTGTAAATGCAATTCATGAGTCACCCAGTGATTTACCAGTTGCCCATTTACCTTGTACAAAAGAATTTGGGTTGCAGGATTATTTGTTTTGGCCAGGTAGATATTTAGATTTGCATGGGCAGGATTGGGTGTAATCAATACTTCGTACCCGGGGTTAAAGATGATTGTTTTTACATTGCTATATTGTGCATTTGCACTTATATCTGTTTGTTTTAGCCTGTAATAGTTAATACCCATAACAGGGGCATAGTCCATACTGTTATAGAAGAGGGGTACATTACTGTTGCCTGCAGCATGTACGGTTGCAATTGTTGTCCAGTTGCGGGCATCTACTGAATGCTGTACTTCAAATTGGCTGCTGTTTGTTTCTTGTGCTGTGCTCCAGGTTATTTTTACGTTGCTGTTTATTTTTTGCACATCAAATGCAGTTAAATTCACCGGCAGTACAAGAGCATCGTTTCGGCTGTACCAAATGGGAGCTGTAATAATCCTGGACGAGCCATTGCTAATATCAAGATAATAGTAGCCGGTAGCCCCATCGGGTAACTGGGTATCGGTATAAGTAAGTGTATTGCCTATACTGCTGTAAATATTTGTCGCATTTAAAGTACTACCCGGCACTCCAAACATCACATTGATAATGGCATTGCTGGTAGGCGTAGTGGCATCAGAGAGTTTTACATTTATAACCGGGGCATACCGTTCCATAATCTGGCTGCCCATAATTTGTGTATTAATGCTGAAATCAACTTTGCTATCGCAATCTTCGGTAGCATAAAAATGCATATCACGCATCGCTTTTACGATCTCTGTTTTTGTTAAGGCAGGTGCAATGATTGCGGTACGGGTATAAGAAGTTTTTCCAAACGTGGTATAATGATTATCATGATCAATGGTGGGGCCTACATGGTAACCCATGGCTAATAATTTTTGATAATAAGGCAAATAATACATAGAAGAAGGCGGATTGGAATACGTAGTATTGGTAGAAAAGGCAGGGCCGCTGGCCACCGCAGTTCCCACAATAGCATTGTCTGCAACCGCATTATAACTACCGGCAATATTCCCAAAATCGGTGAAATTAGGATGGGCTAAAGTGGCAAATGTATTTTTGTCAATCCTGTCATTGATGGTTTTAAATAATCCATTAGCGCCGGTATAATCATTTTTTGCAACATACACATCATAATTATTTCCCGGTACTCCGCCTGCATTCGTTTCCCAGCCAAAAAGCTGGTCCATACCATCACCATATACCACCACATGGCCACCGCCGGAAATAACGCCCCATTCCATACCATATAACGCTAAGAAATTGGGATGGCTGAGATTAAAGGTATTGGCTTGTTGTGAACCCAGGTGATAATTACTTACGAGTGTACCCGGGTTATTGTTTGAAGAATAATGATTGTGTTCGGCAATGCCTAAATAGTCCATACATTGGGCAGTCATGGCATAGAGGTAATCATCTGCCGGTGTATAACCGGGGTTATCTTTATTCCCATCTGAATAATCAGAATGAGAATGTAAATTTCCAAAATAAATATTATAGGTACCCGACAGGTTGGTTGTTGAGTTGCCCGTAAGTGGCGCTGTAGTAAAATATTTTTCTCCGCCTGAACAATTTTTATTGGCCGCAAAAATGTATAAATAATATGTAGTAGCGGGGGCCAGGTTCGGGATCACAAAACTAGTATTTGATGTATTGAATAATACTTGTGCATTTCCTATGGCATCACCGGCAACATAATGGATATTCTCTGCAGGCAAGGCAGTAAGGGCGGGAGCGTTGCTGCTTACAATTAAGTAAGAATCAGCGTTAGCGGATGGGGTGAAATTGCCGGCAATCGTATTGGCTGTTGCATATAAAACCAGGTGGCTGGCTTGTGAGGCAGGCGTTGTGCAGGGTTCAGTAGGTTGTGCAAATAACTGGCTCATGGATATCAATCCACATAAAAACAGAAAAATCTTGTTTTTCATTTAGTTCATTTTTTAAATCTGCCAATAGCCATAACAATAACTATTGAGCACGTAAATAAAATAAATAGGGGATAGATAATTGTTTTTTGAAAACCAGGTTGAGGTTGGTCCACGTTTTGTGATTTCCGGCACAGGTGTAAGTGTGCAAAGGTAAGTTGCTATTACCGGGATTCAAAGAAAATGATAAAAAAAATACGGTTTACAAACTGGTATATTATGATAAAAAAGAATACCAAAATACTAATCAAATAACCGTGAAAAATGATTTTCTAAATGGCTTCTCATGCCATTCCTGAATTCTTCAGGCGTACCCTGCTCCAGGATGGCAACTAATTCTTTATGGGATACAAATACTTTTAATAAAGAGAGTTTTTTCAGTAAGCCGCTGTTGTGTACATAATCAAAAACAGGCAATAGCATTTTTTGAAATTTCTTTAAAGTTTCATTACCGGTAATTTCATATAATTTACCATGAAAAGCAATCTCATGCTCTATATTAAATAAATGGTATTGTGTTGCGGGTGGTTCATCATCTACAATTTCATGCAACGCTTTTATATCGGCTTTGGTAATGCGATGAAAAAGTAAATCTGCCATACCAATTTCCAGTACCAGCCTTATTTCAAAAACTTCTCTTAATGTTTCGGGAGACAGGATATGTGGGTTCATACTCTTGCCCAGGTTGCTAAAAATATCCGGGCTTGTAATTACAGAACCTTTTTTCTTTTTTGATTCAATGAGGCCCATTAGCCTCAGTCGCATTAATGCTTCTCTTACAACCGTTCTGCTCACCCCCAGCATATTGGTAAGCTCCATTTCAGTGGGTATAGAATCTCCTACTTTTAATTTTTGCTGTTGCAACAGCTGCACTAAGTTCGATTCTACCTTATCAACCAAACTCTCATTGTCGATGGATTTTATATTTTCTTTAAAAATTTCAATATCCATATCTATTATGTATTACTTAATGCAAATTTATTTAAAAATTAGAGACAAAATTATTTTTTTATATATTGATAATCAACAGGTTAAAAAAAAGTTAAAATTTATTTGGCTGGAAATAAAAAAAATATCTATTTTTATTATGTCATACATAATACATTAACTCGATAAACTGCTTGATATGAATCTTTCAAAAATTAAAGTATTCATTTTTGTTTTCTGCTGTTTCTTTTCATCAATCGCTTTAGCACAAACCAAAAAAATTTCCGGTAAAGTGAGTTCCCAGGACGATGGGAAACCCTTGTCTGGCGTAACTATTAGTGTAAAAGGAAAAACGCTTGCCACCCAAACGAATACCGAAGGTGAATATTCACTGGAGGTTTCACCCAACGATGTATTGGTTTTTAGTTTTACCGGTTATGCCCCGCAGGAATTAAAAGTGGGAAAAGCCGGTACTCTTTCTGTTTCTTTGAAAACAGAAGCCACGAACCTGGGTGAAGTAGTGGTAGTAGGGTATGGTACTCAATCCCGGCGTAATGTAACCAGTTCTATTGGTAAATTAGACAGGGATGTATTAGAAAATACACCCCGGGCCAACGTAGGTACTGCATTACAGGGCTCCATTGCGGGGCTTACGGTAGTAAACAATACCGGTGCACCCGGTGCCTCACCCTCGGTATTATTAAGAGGGGGCGCATCCATCAATACCCCGGGTTCACCCCTGGTCATTGTGGATGGTATTGTAAGATCATATAATGATATACCTACCGATGATATTGCAAGCATCGATTTATTGAAGGATGCTGCATCTACTGCCATTTACGGGGCAAGGGCAAATAATGGTGTTATATTAATTACCACCAAGCAGGGTAAGCAGGGAAGATCAGAAGTTTCTTATAAATATGTTCATGGCTTTAACCAGGATCGTAAAGATTATGAATACATGAATGCCAAAGATTATATTTATTATGGCAGGTTGGGTCACTTAAATTCGCAAAGATCATTAGCACAGGTAAATTCACAAAGAGGTTTTGGCCTTTCGGGCAATGCGGCTGATTTGGCTTTATTTGATATCAGGGCTTATACGCCTGCCAATGCCAATTTATTGCAAGCCGGCTGGGATACAGTAGGAGACCCTTATGGAGGTACCATTATATTTAAAGATCATGGGGGCGAAATTAAAAATCTCTTATTTCGCAATACCAATACCAACGAGCATTATGTAAATGTAAATGGAGGAAATAGCCAGGGAAAATATTTTGCCAGCTTTGATTATTACGATGAGGAAGGAATTATTGTAGGTTCTAATTATAAAAGATATTCTGCCAATATAAATGGATCATATAAAATAAAACCAAAACTGGAAATTACAACCGGAGCTACATTTTCTACTGCTACCGGCTTTGGTTTATTGGGAGGCGATGTAAATACTTTATATAGGAATATGGCGGTATGGCCTACCATGAATCCCTGGTTAGATTCTGCAAAAACAAAACCCAATCCCGGTAATGGCATTACAGATGGTAATCCCTTATACTGGTTAGATAAAAATTACAGAAAAAATGAAGTAAACCGAATTACCGGGAATGCTTCGGCAAAATATGATATCCTCAAAGAGCTGTATGTAAAAGTTTCAGGCAATATATATATGTATGATGCCATCAATGAGTCTTTCACAAAAGCTACACAAACCTATACCCAACTTTATACAAATCCGCAAGGCTTTAATACTTCAAGGCCTGCCATTTGGAGCGAGGGAAGAGTGATTCAAAAGCAATTCAATGCCATTATTAATTACAGCAAGCGCTTTGCTGAAAAGCATAATGTGGATGCGATGCTGGGTGCTGAAAGATTTGACCAAAAATCATTAAACGCCAGGGTGTGGGGAACCGGTGCACCTACCGATGATATCCCAACCGTAAATGCCTCTACCGTTTTCCCGGTAGGTTTAGATGGGAATGGAACTCCTTTTAATTATACCAGTAAATCAGAATACCGCATTATTTCGCATTTTGGAAGATTTAATTATAATTATGATCAGCGTTATTTATTAACATTGGTTTACCGGGCTGATGGTATATCAAGCCTGGCAAAAGATAATCGCTGGGGTTATTTCCCCGGTCTTTCTGCAGGATGGAATGTACACAACGAATCCTTCTTTAAAAGCAGTAAACTGGCTCATGTAATTTCTACCTTAAAGCCACGTGTTAGTTATGGTGTAAATGGTAACGTAGCAGGTGTTGGTGATTATGAAGTGCAGGGCGGGTATGGAGGACAAGGAAATTATAATGATAACCTGGGCTTCTTAAATACACAACTTATCAATGGAAATTTAGTGTGGGAAAAAAGTAAAACCACTGATGTAGGTTTGGATATGGGCTTCTTAAATAATAAGATTACTTTATTATTTGATTATTATAAAAGAAAAACCAGCGACCTGCTTACCAATCTTACCTTACCCAGCTATGTAGGCTTTGGCTCCATCAGAACAAACCTGGGTACGCTTCAAAATGAAGGTTATGAGTTTACCGTAAATGCAAACATACTTCGTTCTAAAACCGGGGTAAATATAGATGCCGGCGCCAATATTTCATTTGTGAAAAATAAAATATTGCAATTGCCTTATAACGGGCAGGAAAATAACCGGCAGGGCGGTTTCCAAATTTACGATCCAAAACAAGGAAAAGTAATTTGGGTAAGCGGATACCAGGAAGGGCAAACCTTAGGTGCCGTTTATGGATACAAACAATTATCAATTTTTCAAACCGATGCCGAAGTGGCCAGCATAGCAGGAAACCGTTACGATCAAATTGCTAATATTACCGGGCCCAATCTTTCCTTTGGAGCCGGAAAAATTACAGCAGGCGATGTGAATTGGTTAGATGTTGATAAGAATGATACCATTGATACCCGTGACCAAGTGTATTTAGGTAACATCAATCCAAAATATACCGGTGGTTTTTCTGCTACCGTGGCATATAAACGAATTTCATTTTATACCCGTTTCGATTTTGCAGTAGGTCATATTTTGTATAATGACCTGGTAGCAAGGGTAATGGGTAATTACCAGGGTACTTTCAATTTTATGAATTTAACCAAAGAAGGATTTTCTGGCGATAATTCAAGAAAAGATATTCCAAAAGTATATTGGGCAGACCAGGTGGGTGTACCCAATGGCAAGAAAAACCTTACCCGTGCAAATAACGCAGGCAGTGTATTGCAGGGCAATAATTCTAATTTTTATGAAAAGGGAGATTATTTAGCCTGTCGTGAAATTACACTGTCTTACGATTTTGATAAAGCCTTGTTATCAAAAACAAAACTGTTATCTCATGCAAGGATTTATTTTAATGCCAATAATCTTTTCTACATCACCAAATTCAGCGGTAATTCACCGGAACCCAAAGGCAATGGAATATTTGCCGGAAATTATCCTACACCCAAATCTTATGTAATAGGGGTACAGGTAACATTTTAATGAATTTTAAAAATAAAAATTATGAAAAAGAAACTTATATATTTCATTTCAGGAATTTTGATAATCGTATCTGCCGTTTCCTGCGATAAGCAATTAGATTTATCGCCTGTAAGTAGCATTACCGATGCCAACTATTGGAAATCTCCTGAACAATTTGATGCATTCGTGTATGGTATTCACGCCCGGTTCCGGTCGCACACCTCTTCACTGCAGGCCTTAGGTGAATTGCGAAGCGATATATTTGGTACAGAACCCGGTAATGCTGGTACTTTTAGCGGCGAAGCAACACAGGGATTAGAACGGTTTTGGCAACAAACGCTAAGCCTGGATGCTGCCGGTGTGAGTAATTTCGGTGATTTTTATAGCAATATTGTACAAATTAATTTACTCATTGATAAATTAAATAACAGCAATATCGTTACCGCTGCAAATAAAAATTATTACCTGGGCCTGGCTTATGGCATGCGGGCATATTATTATTTTCAATTAACAAGAGCCTGGGGCGATGTAGTTATTCAAACCGATCCGATCTCATCAATTGATGTTTCTAATTTAGCCAAAGCCGCATCGCCTGCGGCCGATGTAATGGCATTAATAAAATCGGATATTGAAAATTCAGTTACAAGCTTTGGTAGCGATTATAGTTTCAGGAATACCCGGAGCTTTTGGTCAAAAGCTGCCACGCACATGCTGAAAGCAGAAGTTTATTTATGGACGGCACACCGATCAGGCGGTACAGCCGATGCCAACACAGCTTTAAATGCATTAACAGATATTGAAACCAATGTTACGGGCTTAACTGTATTGCCATCCTTTGCCAGTGTATTTGCTTCTAATAATAAGGGCAATAATGAAATTATTTTTGCCATCCGGAATAAACTAAACGAAAGTTCACTCCCTTTTGCCGGTACCTTTTATCCGCAAACCGCATTACTTGCTAATTATTACGATTCAGTAGGTAACCGTAAATTCAATGTAAACCAGGATAACTGGGCGGGTTTATTAAGGGCGCCGGTAACTGTTTCTACTTTTAGAAAATTCAATGACCTGGATAGCCGTAAATGGTTTACCATTCAACCCGCCTATAATAGCCCTTCACCGGGTGTGTATAATATTGTAGGATGTTTTGTAAAAAAATATGAAGGTGAGCAAAACCTGGGCTCCAGGATTTACACAAATGATTTCCCAATTTACCGTTATGCTGATTTGTTGCTTATGAAGGCTGAAGCAAAAATCATATTAGGACAAAGCCCCGCAACAGAAATAAATATCGTAAGAGCCAGGGCTTTTGGTTCCAATTATGTGGCCAATGTACAGGGCTTTCCTAACCAGGCAATTGATGCCAATCCCAATGAAGCATTGCTCCAGGAGCGATTGTTTGAATTTATATTTGAAGGCAAAAGATGGCTTGATTTAAGAAGGTTTGGGGATAGTTATGTATTTGAACATACTACGGTATTACCTACAGAAGCCTATAAATTACTTTGGCCCATAAGCCGGAATGCTTTAACCAATAACAGGGCGCTTTTACAAACGCCGGGCTATCCTGCATTTTAAGAGATTTTAATTCGTATTTTTTCGTTTATTATCATATAGCAAGCAATCGTCCGGGGATTTCTATCCCCGGAATTTTTACCACATTTGCTATATGAAAAATGAGTTTCATTTAAAATTTATAAAATGAATAAAGATCATTTACAAGGATTAATTGCTGCACCCTTTACACCTATGCATAAAGACGGTTCATTACATGTAGAAATAATACCGGCTTATTATGCCATGCTGAAAGCAAATAATGTAAACGGCGCTTTTATTTGCGGTTCTACAGGCGAAGGGGTCTCTATGACAAGCGCTGAAAAAATAAAAGTGATCGAAGCGTGGACAAACTGTACAAAAAAGGATCCCGGCTTTACTGTAATGCCTTTGCTGGGAGGTACGAGTGTGCAAGATTGTAAAGAACTGGCTGTAAGAGCCAGGCAAGCCGGTGTAGATGCCGTATCATTTACCGCTCCATTTTATTTTAAACCGGCAAATGTTTCTATGCTTGCACAGGCATGTATGGAAGTAGCTTCAGCAGTGCCCGATTTGCCTTTTTATTATTATCATATTCCGGTATTAACGGGTGTAAATTTCCCCATGATCGATCTGCTAAAAGAAATCAGCGATAAGATTCCAAATTTTAAAGGCATTAAATACACGCATGAAGATTTTATGGATTTCCTTTCCTGCCTGCAGTTTAAAGATGGAAAATATGATATGCTTTGGGGCCGGGACGAAAATATGTTACCGGCACTGGCGGTAGGAGCCAAGGGTGCCGTTGGTAGTACCTTTAATTATGCAGCACCCTTGTATTATAAACTCATAGATGCTTTTAATAAAGGAAAATTAGAGGATGCCAGGATCTTGCAGCAAAAATCAATTAACATGATTGAATTGTTGGGTAAATATGGTGGTATTGCTGCCGGGAAGGCATATATGAAATTGATTGGCTTAGATTGCGGTGAATTTAGATTACCTGTAAAAAATATGAGCAGTTCTGATTTTGATTTGTTTAAAAAAGATGTTGATCAACTGGGCTTTAATAGTTTTTGTTCTGAACGGGCAACTACCACCTAGCTGAACTGAATTCATGAAAAATATTATTTATTATATCATTGTTTTATTGCTATTCTCCTCATCAGCCTCAGCACAAAAAAAAATAAAAAATATGCAATGGAAAATAGCGGCCACATTACCCGGTTTACAGGGTACACAATCCCTTGGTTTTGCCGGCCCTGTTAGCGGGGTTTGTAATCAAATTTTTATGGTAGCAGGGGGCGCCAACTTTCCGGGTTCTCCCCCCTGGCAAGGAGGCAAAAAAAAATTCTATAATGAAGTTTTCTTGTATGCCTGCAAAGGCGACACCCTTCAGTTATTGAATCAACAAGCCACACTGCCATACCCCATCTCATACCCGGCTTGCTGCACTACGGCAAAAGGAGTCTTTTATGCAGGTGGTGAAAATGAAAATGGAATATCGGCTAAAGCCTGGTTAATACAATGGGATAACGAAACCCAAAAAATAATTTTTAATAACCTTCCTGATCTGCCCGTACCGGTAACAAATGCGGCTGCTACCGTAATTGAAAATATTGTGTATGTAGCAGGGGGTGAAACTACAATGCAGGCTACAGCGCAATGGCAATGTTTAGATTTAAATAATACAAAAGACGGTTGGAAACAACTGGCAGATATTCCCCATGCTGTTTCTAATATGGTATTGGCCGCCACAGATGACGATCAAATAATTTTAGCGGGTGGGCGTAAAAAAAACAAAAACGGGATTAGTGATTTATATGCTGAAGTGTATGCCTATTCGCCTTCTCACAATAAATGGGAATCAAAAGCCCCCTTACCTTATGCCCTTAGCGCTGCCACCGGAATTTCTTATAAAAATGGAAAGCTCCTCGTTTTTGGCGGTGACCAGGGAACTACTTTTCACCAGGTAGAAACAACCCTCGCTGCCATTTTTACGGAAGAGGATGAAATAAAAAAACAAGAATTGATTCGTAAAAAGAACACATTACTTTCTCAGCATCCTGGTTTTAGTAAAGAAATTTTACAGTATTCTTTGGCATCAAATACATGGAAAGCAACCGGAAAAATTCCATTTAATACGCCTGTAACAACGGTTGCTGTTAAGTATGGTAATTGTGTAATGATACCCAGCGGTGAAATAAAAGCAGGTGTGAGGTCTCCCTATATTCTTGAATTGCGATTGAAGTAAATTTTACACAACCTTTTAAATATGCTATGCCTGATAATAAAATACATACAGATACCGGCATCAACTTAGTACAGCAAAAAAAATATACCTGGGTAGTGGTGGCCTTGCTTTGGGTAGTGGCCTTACTGAATTATATGGACAGGCAAATGTTAAGTACTATGAAGCCTTCGATGCAAATGGATATTCAGGAATTGCAGAAGGCCGAAAATTTCGGTTATCTCATGGCAATTTTTTTATGGATCTATGGATTCATGAGTCCCTTATCGGGTATTATTGCCGATCGCTTAAATCGTAAATGGTTAATTGTAGGAAGCTTATTTGTGTGGAGTGGCGTAACTTTTATGATGGGTTATGCCACTTCATTTAATCAGCTGTACTGGCTGCGGGCCATTATGGGCGTGAGCGAAGCCTTATATATACCGGCAGGATTGTCTTTAATTGCAGATTACCATACCGGCAAAACCCGCTCACTCGCCATCGGCATCCACATGACGGGTTTATATATGGGCCAGGCGCTGGGCGGCTTTGGCGCTACCATTGCCCATGAATTTTCCTGGCAATCAGCGTTTCATTATTTTGGTATTATCGGAATTATTTATTCAGTGGTTTTAATTTTATTCTTAAGAGAGAAAAAAATAACTATACAAAAAACTACTGCTTCCCACAAGAGTGAGGGGAAAATACCGCTACTGAAGGGGTTGGGCATTTTAGTTACCAATATTTCATTTTGGGTCATCTTATTTTATTTTGCAATTCCCAGTTTGCCGGGCTGGGGAGTTAAAAATTGGCTGCCTACACTTTTTGCAGAAAATTTGAATATTGATATGGCAACTGCTGGCCCATTGTCCACGATTAGCATTGCTGCTTCTTCATTTTTAGGGGTTATATTTGGTGGCCTTCTTTCCGATAGGTGGGTACAAAAAAATCTGAAGGGAAGAATCTATACCAGTGCCATTGGCCTGGCATTAACCATTCCCGCTTTGATGTTTATTGGATTTGGCCATTCATTTTTTGCGGTGATAGCTTCGGCACTTTGCTTTGGTTTTGGGTTTGGTATGTTCGACGCCAACAATATGCCAATCCTTTGCCAGTTTGTTTCTGCTAAATACAGGGCAACAGCTTATGGATTAATGAACATGGTTGGGGTTTTTGCAGGGGCATTCATTACCGACTTTTTGGGTAAGTCAACCGATGCAGGAAACCTGGGGCAGAGTTTTGCTATGATGGCTGGTGTTATTGTAATTGCATTAATCATACAGCTTTCCATATTACGGCCAAAAGCCAATGATTTTGATCATATTTAAAAATAAAATGATGAAATTATTGAAAATCTTTTTTTACAGCTTCTCTTTTTTATTATTGATGATGGGTTGCACAGTAATAAAAAAATCAAATACGATGCCCGGCCCTATTAAAGCCATTGCCTATTCGGCAGCCATCCCGGTATTAAAAGGGTTGCAGGCAAACCCGGTACTGCGAATTGCCCTGTCAGTGCCAGCTGGCAATACCGATCAGCATTTTATAAAATTAAAGTGCAGCTTAAATGCAACGGCTATAAATAATATAGAAAAGATTGACGTGTACCTTACCGGTGCAGAACCCTTTAATACCCATACCCTGGTGGGTAGCATACATCCCTTGTTTACGTCTTTTGATATTCCCGCTCAATGGCAACAAAAGCCGGGCATTCAATTTTTATGGCTTAGTGTTGTTCTAAAGAAAGATGCAGATATCAATGAATTGATTGAATTGCATTGTACACAAATTTTTACTATCCATGGAAAATCATTTGCTGTAATGGAAACTAATACCGGTTATGTAAAAAGATCCGGGATAGCCGTTCGCAAAGCCGGTGACGATAATGTGAATACCTATCGTATTCCAGGTATTGCCACTACCGATAAAGGCACTTTGATTTCAGTATATGATATTCGTTACAGCACTTCCAGGGACCTGCCGGGGAATATTGATGTGGGCATGAGCCGAAGCACAGATGGCGGCCAAAGCTGGCAACCTATGAAAATAATTATGGACATGGGAGCCCCGCATGAAAATAATGGGGTAGGAGATCCTGCCATTTTATTTGATCCGCTAACAAAAAAAATATGGGTAGCAGCTTTATGGAGCAAAGGCAATCGCTCTATTGCCGGTTCTTTACCGGGCTTATCGCCGGATACCACAGGCCAGTTTGTACTGGTAAGCAGCAGCGATGATGGGCTTACCTGGAGTGAACCTTATACCATTACACCTCAAATTAAAAACCCGGCATGGCATATATTTTTTAATGGGCCCGGGAGTGGCATAGTTATGCAGGACGGTAAACTGGTTTTTGCTGCACAATATTGGGACGAAAATAAAATACCTTATTCTACCATTATTTATAGTGATGACCAGGGCACCACCTGGAGAGGAAAAATAAATGGCCCAAAATCAAATACCACCGAAAGCCAGGTGGTAGAAACAACCCGGGGTACACTCATGCTGAATATGCGGGATAACCGGGGGGAATTTAGAAGCGTAGCTACCACGAATAACATGGGCCAAACCTGGACGGAACACGCTACATCGTACAATGCATTACACGATCCTGTTTGTATGGCAAGTATAATAAAAGCGAATGTTATTGTGAAGGGACAAATGAAAGAAGTTTTGTTTTTCAGTAATCCCAATACCCCTTCGGGCAGGTACAACATTACTATTAAAGCCAGCTTAGATTTGGGCGAAACCTGGTTGCCGGCCCATGAAGTATTAATTGATGAAAGACCCTGTTATGGCTATTCTTCCTTAACTAAGGTAGATGACAGCAGCATTGGAATTTTATATGAAGGCACAAAGGATTTATATTTTGTAAAAATTCCGGTAAGTGATATAATTAAATAAATGGTACAGTATGTATTCTGAAAATGATTTAGAATCTTTAAAAGAATTTTATTTTAACCAATTGTTGAAAGACAGTATTCCATTTTGGTTCCCACGTTCTGTTGATAAGGAATATGGTGGTTTTCTCCTTATGCGTGATGCTGACGGATCTTTAATAGATGATGATAAAGCCGTATGGATACAAGGCCGTGCTACCTGGTTATTGGCCACCTTATACAATACAGTAGAAAAAAAGCAGGAATGGCTGGAAGCGGCAAAGAGCGGGTATGAATTTTTAAACAAACATTGCTTTGATGCAGACGGGCAAATGTTTTTTCATGTAATGAGAGATGGTACGCCGCTTCGCAAGAGAAGATATTTCTTCTCAGAAACCTTTTATGTAATTGCCGCTGCCGCTTATGCAAAAGCCAGCGGCGACCAGGACGCTGCCAACAGGGCAAGAACTGTTTTTGGTAATTGTTTACAATATGCAAACGGCGAAAAAAAATTAGATCAAAAATTTACCGGCAACCGCCCTGCAAAAGGTATTGGTATTCCCATGATCATGATGAATACGGCACAGCAACTAAGAGAAACTATTGGGGATGAACGATGCGATGCCTGGATCAGTAAATGGATAGCAGAAATTGAATCTGATTTTGTAAAAGATGATATTCAATGTGTGATGGAACAAGTGGCACCCGATGGTTCTATTATTGATCATATAGATGGACGCACCCTTAACCCGGGCCATGCCATTGAAGGAGCCTGGTTTATTTTACATGAGGCAAAGTATAGAAATAATGATCCGCATTACATTGCGCTGGGTTGTAAAATGCTGGATTATATGTGGGAACGGGGCTGGGATACCGAGTATGGAGGGATTCTGTATTTCAGGGATGTGTACCATAAACCTGTGCAGGAATACTGGCAGGATATGAAATTTTGGTGGCCTCATAACGAAACCATTATTGCTACTTTGCTCGCTTTCTTAATGACCCAAAATGAAAAATATGCAAGGATGCATCTGCAAGTGCATGAATATGCATACAACCATTTTCATGATAAAAAACAGGGTGAATGGTTTGGTTACTTACATCGCAATGGAACCATAGCCCAAACGGCCAAGGGCAATCTTTACAAAGGGCCATTTCATCTGCCCAGGCAGGAATGGTATTGTGCACAATTATTACATGAATACCTGGCACATCCATGAAACTGATACTACTTACCATATTGATTTTTCCAATTACCGTGGCCGCACAATTGCAACTGGCAAAAATCTTTACTGATCATGTAGTACTGCAAAGAAACCAGCCGATAACCATTTTTGGCCAGGCAACAGCTGCAAAAACAGTTACAGTACATTTTAATAAAGAAGTAAAAACAGCCATTGCAAATGAAGAGGGTTATTGGCAAATGGAATTTAAAAGTCAGCCGCAAAACACAATTCCACAAACAATTACGGTTACTTGTGATACTCAAAAAATTGTGGTTAAGAATATTTTAATTGGAGATGTATGGCTTTGCATAGGCCAAAGCAATATGGAGTTTCCCATGGAAAAGGAAATACATTTTCCAGAAGCAAAATTAACCGGCAAACAGCCGCTCTTACGCTTTTTTAACCCTGTGTATGCGGGAAAAAATACTTATAAAATAGCTTTTACAGATTCAATCAGGCAAAGGCTTACGCCTCAGCATTTTTATAAAGGCGAATGGCAATGCAGTGATAGCAATAGCTTACGTACTATGAGTGCGGTGGCTTATTATTTTGGAAAGAAAATTTTAGAGGCAGAACAAATCCCCATCGGGTTAATTAACCTTTCTATTGGCGGAGCGCCATTAGAAACATTTATAAGTGCTAATGCTTTAAAAAACAGTAAACAGTTTTCTGCAAAAATGAATGGCAACTGGCTTATGAATGATGCATTGCCGGTGTGGGTAAGGCAAAGAAGAGAGCAAAATGTTGGAGATTTAAAAAATGTACCCACCGATCTGTACGGGCCTAATCATGCCTTTAAACCAGCATTCGCATACGAGGCAGGAATCAAACCGATAATTCATTTCCCGGTTAAAGGCATTCTTTGTTACCAGGGTGAAAGTAATGCACAGGAACCGGAAAGGGTAAATGAATATGCTCTTTTATCTAAATTAATGGTTGATGATTTTCGTAAGGAGAGGAATCAGCCGGCACTCCCATTTTATTTTGTTCAAATATCATCTATTGACACTTTACAATACAATAGTCATTTATGGCCCATGTTCCGGGATGAGCAGCGTAAAATATTATCCCTTGTCAGCAATAGCGGTATGGCGGTAAGCAGCGACTTCGGTTTTAGGAATGATGTACACCCTACCAATAAAAAAATAGTGGGTGAGCGCCTGGCAGCATGGGCTTTACATAAAACCTATCATAAGCATGTCGTGCCTTCGGGCCCTTTGCCCATACAGGCAAAATATAGAAATAAAAAAATCATAATTACATTTCAATATTCCGCAGGAGGCCTGGCTACCGCTGTGAATGAACCATTACGAGGCTTCTCTTTAGATGGCATACAGGAAGCAAGTGCCCGTATTCAAAAAAATAAAATAATCATTCCTGCCCTTATCAAACCCGGTTTTATTTATTATGGCTGGCAGCCTTTTACAAGAGCAAATCTCGTAAATGCTGAAAAACTGCCTGCCTCTACTTTTAAAATACATGTGCTATGATGAAATTTTTGGCAATACCCCAGTCTCTATTGTGTAATAAACAGGTGGTTTGTTTTTTTGCTTTGTGCCTTTTTTCAATGATTTCAGTGGCACAGCCAAAGCATCAATTTGAGTTAAGCAAAACTGAATTTTTGCTGGATGGTAAACCGTTTCAGATTATTAGTGGTGAAATTCACCCGGCCCGTATCCCGCATGAATATTGGCGGCATCGTATTAAAATGGTAAAAGCCATGGGCTGCAATACGGTAGCCGCTTATATATTTTGGAATTATCATGAGCCAAAGGAAGGAGCATTTGATTTTAAAACAGGCAATAAAAATATTGCTGAATTTGTGCGCATCTGCCAGCAGGAAGGAATGTGGGTAATTTTTCGCCCAGGCCCCTATGTATGTGCTGAGTGGGATTTTGGCGGGCTGCCTCCTTACTTATTAAAAATTCCCGATATCAAAATCCGTTGTATGGATCCACGCTATATGTCAGCTACGAACCGCTATATTAAAAAGCTGGCAAACGAAGTTCGCAGCTTACAAATTACAAACGGGGGACCTATATTGATGTTGCAAATAGAAAATGAATATGGAAGTTATGGTAATGATAAAAATTATTTAGAATCATTGAGAAATTCCTGGCAAACAAATGGAATTAATATTCCTTTCTATACTTCTGATGGCCCTACACCCTATATGTTAGAAGCCGGAACACTCCCGGGCGCAGCCATTGGTTTAGATAGTGGTAGTGATAGTGCGAGCTTTGCTACAGCTACCAAATTTAATCCCCACGTACCTTCATTTAGTGGCGAAACATATCCCGGTTGGTTAACGCATTGGGGAGAAAAATGGCAAAGGCCAGATACCAATCATTTAAAAGCAGAAATCAAATATTTATTAAAAAATAAAAAGTCTTTTAATTTATATGTGATACATGGCGGAACTAATTTTGGTTTTACTGCGGGCGCCAATGCCTTTTCGCCCACTCAATACCAGCCTGATATTACCAGTTACGATTATGATGCACCCATTAACGAACAGGGCGAACCTACTGCAAAATATTTTATGTTGCGTAAACTCATTCAGCAGTATGCACAAGATAAGCTGGCTGTAATACCGGAACCTGTTAAAACCATTGCCATACCGGCTATCACTTTAGTAAAGAAATATAATATTTTCGATTATGAATTACCTGTTCATCATAGTCCACAACCCTTACCCATGGAAATGTATGACCAAAACCAGGGATTGGTTTTATACAAAACAAAATTGATAGGCCATAAAAGCGGGGTATTAAAAATTTGGGAACCGCATGATTATGCATTGGTGTTTTTAAATGGAAAATTTATTGATACCATTTATAGAGACGGTGGCAAATGGGAAGTGTTTTTGCCAAAAACAAATGTAGCCATTCCCGAATTAGAAATATTGGTAGAAGGAATGGGGCATATCAACTTTGCCCAATTCATGATTGACCGAAAAGGAATTACCGATCGGGTGACATTAAATGGCATGACCCTGATGAATTGGGAAACCATATTGTTTCCTATGGATGAAAAATTTATGGCCACCCGGGCACCTTTTGCAAAAAATGAAAATTCGAATAAACCGGCTAATTTTTTTGAAGGTAGTTTTGAATTACCTGAAACAGGGGATACCTATTTTGATATGCGTAATTATGCAAAGGGTATGGTTTACATAAATGGCCACAACCTGGGCAGGTACTGGAACATTGGGCCACAGCAACGGTTATATTGCCCGGCAAGCTGGCTCAAAAAAGGCAATAATAAAATACAGGTATTTGACCTTCATCAACTGGATGCAATACCGGTAGATTCAAAAAATCAGTTAACAGATTAAAAGAGCCGGTATGAATTTTAACATTGGAATATGTTTATTTTTATTGTTACCCGGTTTTCTGTTTGCACAAAAATTATGCATCATTTCGCAACCAGTGAACCCAGGGCCATACGGCCAACGCAAGTCATCATTGATTTTTGCTGGTAAAATGATCGTTCCCTGATAAAATAATTCCTTATGCTAAAGAGAATATCATTTCTTTTCTTCTTGTTGTTATCGGCACAGCAGCCGGGTGGATCCATACTGGCGCCAGCGCCCCCGATGGGCTGGATGACCTGGAATTATTTTGGAGAAAATATAAATGAAAAACTGGTAAAAGAAATGGCAGATGCCATGGCGCAAAACGGGATGCTGAACGCAGGTTATGAATACCTGATGATTGATGACGGATGGCAGGGCGGAAGAGATAAAAAAAATAATTTAATTCCCGATGTAGAAAAATTTCCTTCGGGCATAAAAGCATTAGCAGATTATGTGCATTCCAAAGGGCTAAAACTGGGCATTTATTCCGATGCGGCTCCACTTACCTGTGCCGGTTATACCGCCAGCTTTGGTTTTGAAGAGCAGGATGCGAAGACATTTGCGATGTGGGGAATTGATTATTTAAAATATGATTATTGTAATGCTCCAAAAGATGTAAAAACGGCCATTGCCAGGTATCGGGCCATGGCAGATGCTTTGCAAAAATGCGGCAGGAAAATCGTATTTGCAGTATGCGAATGGGGGGTAAGGGAGCCATGGCTATGGGCTGCACAACAAGGCGCTCAATTGTGGAGAACCACTTACGATGTAAGAGATGCCTGGAGCAGTGTTATGGAAATCTACGGGCAAAATGTAACCCTATATCCTTATGCAGGGCCCGGCCATTGGAATGACCCGGATATGTTAATCGTTGGACTTAGGGGAAGCAAAGGGCCTGCCGGGTTATACGGGGGCATTGGTTGTACGGATATTGAATATCAAACAAACATGAGCCTGTGGAGTATGATGGCAGCTCCTTTAATAGCTACAAATGATATAAGAAGCATGCATGAGCGAACAAAAAATATATTATTGAATAAAGATGTAATTGCTATTAACCAGGATGTTTTGGGAAAACAGGCCGAAAGAAAAATTAAAGATTCCGTTTTTGATGTTTTATTGAAACCCTTACGGGGTGGAGATTTTGCATTGGCCATCCTGAATCATAGTGATCATGCACATGAGATTACAATAGATTTTAATACCCTGGGCCTCCAGGGTAGTTATGAAATAAAAGATCTTTGGCGAAAAGACGAAATGGGGATTGCCAAAAAATGGAAAGGAAATGTGTTAAGCCATGAAACTAAACTTTTCAGGTTACAGAAAATAAAATAATCAGCATAAGAATATCATGGTAGAAGAATTAAAAAAAGTATTCATAGAAAAATTTGCGGCAACACCTATACTTGTAAAATCACCGGGCCGTATAAATTTAATTGGTGAGCATACGGATTATAACGATGGCTTTGTATTGCCGGCAGCCATTGATAAATATGCTTATGTAGCCATTCAAAAAAGAGAGGACAAGCATATCAATTTATTTTCTGTAGATTTTAATGAAGCACAGGAAGCCACCCTGCCTGAACTTACAACAGAGGGGAAGCATTGGCCGGTTTATATCCTGGGCGTAGTAGATCAATTATTAAAATCCAATTATGCCCTTACGGGTTTTAATCTGGTGCTGTGCGGCGATGTTCCTATTGGTGCAGGTTTATCTTCTTCTGCGGCCGTAGAGTGTGCAACTATTTTTGCGTTGAACGAGTTGTTTAACCTGGGTATTTCTAAAATGGAAATGGTGAAGATGGCTCAAAAGGCAGAACATGAGTTTGCAGGCGTAAAATGCGGCATCATGGATCAGTTTGCCAGTATGTTTGGGAAAGAAAATAATCTCATCCGGTTGGATTGCCGTTCGTTGCAGTATGAATATTTCCCTTTTTATGTGCCAGGCTTTCAAGTGGTATTGATGGATACCCATGTAAAACATTCACTGGCTTCTTCTGCTTATAATGAGCGGCGGGCACAATGTGAAAAAGGGGTAGCGATTATTCAGCCATTTTTTCCGCAGGTAAAAAGCCTTAGGGATGTAAACCTTCAAATGCTGCAACAGTATGTATTCCCCGTGGATGAATTAGTTTATCGCCGCTGTAAATATGTGGTAGAAGAAATTGAACGAACCGTAAACGCTTGTACAGACTTAATAAAAAATGATTTTATTTCATTCGGAAAAAAAATGTTTCAAACGCATGAAGGATTAAGTAATGACTATGCCGTAAGTTGTAAAGAATTAGATTTTTTAATACAGCAGGTAAAAGATAATCCTGCCGTGTTGGGCGCCAGGATGATGGGTGGCGGTTTTGGGGGTTGTACCATAAACCTGGTAAAAGAGAATGAAGCAGAAGTTTTAATTGAGAAAGTTTCTAAAGCTTATCAAAAGGAAACGTGCAGTGCGTTGTCGGCGTATAAGGTAACTATTCAAGATGGGGTTTCCGTGATAGATAATAAATAATTTTTAAAAACACATCAGATGCAAAAATATGATTACCTGGTTTTTCTTATTTATTTTATTGCAGTGGCAAGCTATGGGTTATGGGTATATCGAAAAAAGAAATCTCTGCATGTTAATTCTGCCGAATTCTTTTTAGCAGAAGGCCAGCTTACCTGGTGGGCTATTGGCGCTTCCCTCATTGCTTCTAATATTTCAGCAGAGCAATTTATTGGTATGAGCGGAAATGGATTCCGGTTGGGTTTGGCTATTTCCTCTTATGAGTGGATCGCCGCTATTGCATTAATCATTGTTGCCATATTTTTTATGCCGGTTTATTTAAAGAACCGCATTTACACCATGCCCCAGTTTTTGAAAACAAGGTACAATGAAACTGTTGCTTTAATTATGGCTGTATTCTGGCTCTTCCTGTATGTTTTTGTAAACCTTACTTCTATTTTGTATTTGGGTACAATTGCTATCAATAATTTAACCGGTGGCGGAAACTTTCATATTATTATGATGGCGCTAGCATTTTTTGCACTCATCATTACACTGGGTGGTATGAAGGTGATTGGGTATACCGATGTGATACAAGTGTTGGTATTAATCGTAGGAGGTTTGTTTACTACTTATATTGCACTCACTGTTGTATCAGAAAAATTCGGGCTGGGATCCAATGCATTGGCGGGTTTTAACCAATTATTAAAATCTGCGCCCGAACACTTTCATATGATATTTAATAAACCCCGTGCAGGCGCATCGCAACAAGAAATTAATAATTATGCAAGCCTGCCCGGGCTGGCCATGCTGGCAGCAGGAATGTGGATCGCTAATTTAAATTATTGGGGCTGCAATCAATACATTACACAAAGAGCCCTGGGCGCCAATTTAAAAACTGCCCGTACCGGGATTTTATTTTCAGCTTTTTTAAAATTATTGATGCCGGTGCTGGTTGTGCTTCCGGGTATTGCCGCCTATGTACTTTATCAAAATGGAGAACTGCAAACTCAAATGCTTACCAATGGTGAGTTCCGGGAAGATAATGCCTACTCAGCCGTATTGGGCTTCCTGCCGGTAGGGTTAAAAGGTTTAAGTATGGCGGCATTAACGGCGGCCATTGTAGCTTCGCTGGCTGGCAAGGCGAATAGCATTTCTACGATCTATACCTTGGATATTTTTAAAAAATATTTTAGAAAAGATTCTTCTGAAAAAAAACTTATTTGGATGGGCCGGTGGGTGGTGATTGTTTCTTTATTAATAGCGATTGCAGTAAACTGGAACGATAGCCTGGGCATCGGAGGGAAAGGCGGGTTTGAATTCATTCAAAAATATACAGGCTATATTTCGCCGGCTATTTTCCCGGTATTTTTATTGGGCTTTTTCTGGAAAAAAACAACTTCCAAAGCTGCTATTGCAGGTATTATAGGCGGGGTAGGCCTGGCCATTTTATTTGATAAATTTTTACCCGGTATCGCCGGTCATGAAACCCTGCTGTACACTGCTTATCCCAATGCTGCCGGTGTTTTTGAAATTCCTTTTTTAATCCAAATGGGCTGGGTGTTTTTCTTTACTGTTTTGCTTATTATGCTGGTGAGTATTTTCGATACCAAAGGTCAGCGTAAAGGCAATCAGATGCAGACTGCCGCTGATATGTATGGCTTGTCAGCTAATCAATGGGTAATGGCTATTACCATCCTGCTCATCGTGGCTGTTTTATATGCCCGGTTTTGGTAAAATATAGATAATCCTTTATTTTAATTATGATGAAAAAATTCATTCAATACGGTTCCCTTTTTTCTCTTTTGTTTGTATGTCTCCATGCATTTGCACAAAGAGATACTTTGCCATTAAATAATGACTGGCAATTTAAAACCGATAAAACTTCGCTGGGGCTTAAAGAAAATTGGCAAAAAAGTATTTTATCCCATACAAGAGCGGTGGTATTGCCTCATACCTGGAATATTGAAGAGGAAAATCAAAATCATTATGGTTGGGGATGGTATCAAAAAAAGATTTTTATACCGGCTCGCTGGAAAAATAAAAATATTGTATTGGTGTTTGGAGCCATCAACCATACCGCATATATTTATCTGAACGGAGAAAAAATTTTAGAACATATTGGTGATGGGTTTAATAAATTTTATGTAAACCTAAGCGCAGCGCTTCTTTATGGAAAGGAAAATATCATTACGGTGGCTTGTAATAACGACTATGGTACTCATAAAGTTCCTTATGGTAGTTCATTTGACTGGCCCAATGATGGTGGGATCATTCGTAAAGTAGCAATGATTGTGAGTGATAAACCTGCTGCTCAATATATTCATGTAATTCCTTCTCTGCAAAATAATAAGGATGGGAAATTAAATATTAAACTGGGTTTTGATGCAGCCCATCCTGACATCCGCTTTGCTGTTAATATTTCAGAGGAAAACCAGGTTACGCATCAAACTATTTATAGTAATACACTAAAACCCCGCTGGCAAAAAAATGAGGCGGAAGTGGATATTGATGTAACCGGCATACATCCCTGGCATTTTGATTTCCCAAACCTATACCGGGTTGTGGTTACCCTCTTTAATAGGAATAAAGAGGTTGATAAAATAGCAACCAACGTGGGATTCAGGAAAATAGAAATACAGGAGGGTAAATTCTTTTTAAATGGGGAAAGGGTGAAATTAATGGGTGTAGAATGGACGGCTGGAAGCAATCCGAATTATGGCTTTGCCGAACCGGATTCGCAAATTATAGCAATGGGTACATTGATGAAGCAGGTGAATTGCATATTTAGCCGTCAGCATTTTCAACAAGGTGATGTGTTCTATGATTTTTGTGATCGCAATGGTATTCTCGTTCAGCAGGAACTGCCACTCTGGGGACCCGAAACGCCTGCCAATGCTATTATTGAACGTATCTCCCTGGATCAATTGGAACAGATGATTTTTACACTCTACAATCATCCCTCTGTTTTTAGCTGGGGTGTGGGCAATGAGTTAAGAGCCAGGGATCGTGATATGAAAAATATGATCACCCATTTATTAAATCGCTCAAGGCAACTCGATCCCGTTAGGCATACCGCTTATGTGAGCAATACCCTTACTGAAAGTTTTTTTAACAATCCAAAATTTGTACCCGATGCCGCAAATGATGGCGATTACCTGATGATGAATGAATATGGGGGTAGCTGGTGGGATATTCCCGTGGGTAAAATTCATAGTTATTTAGATAGTGTTCATTTGAGTTATCCGGGTAAAACATTTTTCATATCAGAATTTGGTTTGTGTGAACCCAATTTTAAAGGCGGTGATGAAAGGAGAATACAAGACCTCATTTATCACATGAGTATTTTTGAAACAAAACCTTATGTAGAAGGAGCCATTTATTTTGATTTAACCGATTACCGAACTCATTATCCGGGTACTTATGATACTACCAAATACCGCCGAAGGATTCATGGCATATATGATATGTATGGAAATCCTAAACCATCTATGCCCGTTTTAAGGGAATTATCATCTCCCATCGAAGTGCAAAATCTGCGTAACTGGAAAAATGGAAAATTAAATGTTTTATTATTTGGGAGCGTGGGCTTACCTCAATACACAGTTACCGGGTATAAACTCTTTGCATCAGATAAAGCGGCTAATTATGCATCTTCAAAACCTTATAACCTGCCCATTTTAAAACCCGGTGAGAGATTGAATTTTGAAATTGATGATTTATACCAGGGTAAAGCTGTTATTACGATTATAAACCCTTTAGGTTATATAGTTTCACAAAAAACTTTTTACTGATATTGGAAATTAAAAAAAATCACTGCCCCAAAGTGAATTTTAGAGAAGTATGAATGCCATCACAGGAGGATTATCATCTTCTGTACAGCTTTGGTATAGTTTCTGCCTATGATCATTTATTAAATGCAGGAATCATGAATGATGTGATGGAGGAATTTAAATTATCGCCGGCAAAACTTAAAAAAGTAATTACCGATACCGTTGCTATGGCAAAGGAAGTAAAGTTGCAATATGTAACGGATGCTGATGAAGGATATAGAAGAATTAAAAAAGGAAGAGGTTTTCAATATGTTTTCAGGAATAAACCCCTGAAGGATAAAGAGGAACTAAAACGGATCCATAGCCTGGTAATCCCTCCTGCATGGAAGGATGTATGGATTTGTAAATTGCCTAATGGCCACCTACAGGCTACTGGTAAAGATGCGTTGCAAAGAAAGCAATATAAATATCATTCTTTATGGAATAAACATCGGAATCATACCAAGTTTCATAAAATGGTTTTGTTTGGAACCATGTTACCCAAAATAAGAAAGCAGGTAAGACGGGATTTAAATTTACCCCGGTTGGTAAAAGAAAAAGTTTTGGCACTGGTACTCACACTTATGGATAAAACCAGTATTCGGGTAGGCAATGGCAGCTATGAAAAATTATATGGTTCTTTTGGTCTTACTACGCTTAAAGACAAACATGCAAAAATAAAAAAAGAACGTATTGAATTTCATTTTAGGGGTAAGAAATCTGTTACACATACCGTAAGCTTGCAAAATAAAAAACTGGCTAAGCTGGTTAAAAAATGCCGTGATATTCCAGGTAAAGAGTTGTTCCAATATTTTGATGAAGAAGGTAAACGGCATGCAGTAGATTCCGGCATGCTGAATGATTATATTCATAAAATTGCCGGCACCGATTTCACATCTAAAGATTTTCGCACCTGGGCAGCTACTACCCGGATGTTTTATAATTTACTTTTGTGTAAAGATTGTAAAGATGCACAGCAAAGAAAGAAAAATCTAATAGAATCCATCGGTGATGTGTCCCGTCAATTGGGAAATACCCCTTCTGTTTGTAAAAAATATTATATTCACCCGGCTCTCATAAACTTGTATGAAAACAATTTATTGAATCAGGAATTACAAAAAATGAGGAACAGGAAATCAGGAGCAAATCCCCATTTAAGTTCTGAAGAAAAATTATTGCTTAAGCTATTAATAGAATTACACAGGAAATAAATACTTCCTGTTCAATATTTTATTACCAGGTAGCTGATCATAATAAAGATGCCGGGAAAAAAGCCCGGCATCCTTATGTATTTTCATTATTTAGGCAGGTTGTGCTGCATCTCTCATGCTTTTAATTTTATCATGTGCATGTTTTAATTCCATTTGTTGTTTTTGTATTACATTTCGTACGTCTATTGATAATGCAGGTTCGTCTAATGCAGCTTCGTATGCCCGCTGAGCCGCATCTTCGCCAAATTCGCAAGATTCCAGTAAAGCTTTACGACTATCGCCTCCAAAGGCTACTTTAATGTCCATCCAGGTTCTGTAAATTTTACCTTTTAAAGTGGTACCGTCATCTGCATCATCTTCGCCCAATTTAACTTCTTGTTTTAATTCATTCACCATGGTTGCACTTTGCTGTGCCATATCAGTAAATAAACTGCGCAGGCTTTCGTCTTTTGCATCTTTTGCTGCCTTGTTGTAACCCTCAATACGATCATTGTTAATAAGGATAAGATCGTTTAAAACTTCAGTATTTTTCATCTTATAATTTTTTTTTGAATGATAAATAAATTTCTCCGGATATGAATGAAAGAATGATGCCAGTTTCATAATTGTATTAACTTCTTAACCGGGATTTTGTGGAACTGATTGTAGAATTAATTCCCTATCCATCCCTTAATTGCATAAAATATGAATACATAAAATCAGGCATTGAATTTTCTTTACATTAAAATAAAACATCTGTATGAAAGCCATTTGGACAGGCACCGTGGGGTTTGGCCTTGTAAACATCCCCGTTAAAATGTATAGTGCAATTGAAGACAGCGCACTGGATTTTGATATGCTTGATAAGAAAGATCACTACAATATAAAATTTAAAAGAGTGAATGAACATACGGGCAAAGAAGTAGCCTGGGAAAATATTGTTAAGGGGTATAAATTCAATGATAAATATATAATACTGGATGATAAAGATTTTGAAAAAGCAATTCCCGAAAAAACAAATCATATTGAAATAGATCAATTTGTGGAAGAGCATGAAATTGATAGCAGCTTTTTTGAACAACCTTATTATTTAGAACCTCAAAAAACCGGTACCCGGGCTTATATTTTACTCCGGGATGCCCTCAGGAAATCGGGTAAGGCAGGTGTGGGTGCATTTGTAATGCGAAACAGGGAGCATATATGTATTTTAAAAGCAGATGAAAATGTAATTTTATTGAACCGGATTCGCTTTGCCGAAGAGATACGCCCTGCTTCGGAACTGGATATTCCAAAAACGAAAGCTAAACCAGCTGAGATGAAGATGGCTATACATCTTATTGATGAGCTCACAAAGCCCTTTGATATAAAAAAATATAAAGATGAATATAGTGGAAAATTATTAAAAATTATCAAGGCAAAGGCAAAAGGAAAAACGCCTGCTTATAAACCTATGAAAGTGGTTCATTCCAATACAAAAGACCTTATGGAACAATTAAAAGAAAGCTTGTCTGCTAAAAAAAGGAAAGCCTCATGAGTTTAATAAAATATAATCAAAAGCGTGACTTCAAGCACACCCGTGAACCGAAAGGAAAGATTTCCCCGAAAAATTTGTTTCGCTTTGTTGTACAAAGGCACCAGGCATCACACCTGCATTATGATTTCAGGTTAGAATTGGGTTCCGTCTTAAAAAGCTGGGCTGTACCCAAAGGACCTTCCCTAAACCCGGCACAAAAAAGATTAGCTGTGATGGTAGAAGATCACCCGGTGAGTTATATCGATTTTGAAGGTACTATCCCAAAGGGGAATTATGGTGCCGGCACAGTAACGGTTTGGGATCATGGAAAATTTATCCCGGTTAATCATGAACATAAAAAAATAAGCGAATCAGAAGCGCTAAATAATGTAAAAAACGGGGAACTTAAATTTATCTTAAAAGGGAAAAAGCTGAAAGGAGAATTTGTGCTGGTAAGGTTACAGAAACAAGATAAAAACTGGCTCCTCATCAAGCATAAAGATGAATATGCAGTTAATAAAATGTATGACGCAGAGAAGGCTACACCGGAAAACACAAGAACTATTGCATCCATACGCCATGGCCGGGCTCATAAAATAAAAGATTATATAAAACCGATGCTTGCTAAAGTTTCTAAAGAGCCATTTAATGATCCCGATTGGATATTTGAAATAAAATGGGATGGCTACCGGGCAATAGCTGAACACAATGATAAAAATGTAAGATTTTATTCAAGAAATGGTATTGATTTTTCACAGCGATTTCCTGTAATATATAATGCATTACAAAAATTAAAACATCCCTGTATTATAGATGGGGAAATCGTGCTGCTGGATAAAAACGGGATGCCAGACTTTCAAAAATTACAGAATTATGAAAGCAATCTTGATCTTCCCCTTCTTTACTATGTATTTGATATTTTACAATGGAATGGTAAAGATATAAAAGATCATTCATTACTGGAGCGGAAAAAAATCTTGAAAAAGATTTTGGGTAAAAATAAAATAATCCGGTATTGCGATCATATAAAAGAAACCGGTATCTCTTTTTTAAACCAGGCAAAAGATAATGGCCTGGAAGGTATTATAGCAAAGCATGTATCAGGTACCTATAAACCGGGTTACCGCAGTAGCCAATGGCTTAAAATTAAAAATGTACAAAGCACCGAAGTTGTGATTGCAGGATATACAAAACCGAAAGGCGAACGAAATCATTTTGGCTCTTTGGTGCTGGCTACTCCTGTAGCAAATGGCTGGTTATACCGGGGGCATGCAGGAACCGGCCTTACAGAAAAAGGATTGCAGCATGTAATGAAAAAAATGAAACCCTTAGAAACGAAAAGATCCCCATTTAACAAAAAAGTACCGGTAAATGGAAACGTAACCTGGCTAAAACCCAGGCTGGTGGCTGATATATCCTATACTGAACTTACAAAAGATAAAATCTTCCGTCACCCTGTTTTTCTGCGTTTGCGAGACGAAAAATCAACCGGTGATTTAAATGAAGAAGAAATTGAAGAAATGACCAGTATCCCTAAAAATGAAATCATAAAAGTAGGAGCGCATCAGGTTACTATAACGAACAGGAATAAAATATTCTGGCCGGTGAAGGCTATAGTAAAGGAGACGTCATTGACTTTTATAACAAAATTTCGTCTTATATATTGCCCTATTTAAAAAACAGGCCTTTATCTTTAAAAAGAAACCCCAATGGGATAAGGGATGATGGCTTTTATCAAAAAGATGCCGGAGAAAATGCTCCTGCTTATGTAAAAGTGTATAAAGCGAATAGTGAAAGCACGAATAAGATCATTGATTATATTGTTTGTAATAATAAAGCAAGCTTAATTTATCTTGCCAATTTAGGCTGTATAGAAATGAATCCATGGAACAGTTCTATTTTATATCCAGGCAACCCTACCTGGATGGTAATTGATATTGATCCTTCTCCAAAAAATTCATTTAAGCAGGTAGTAGATGCCGCTTTGGCCACAAAAGGAATATTAGATAAGGCGGGCATGGCAAGCTATTGTAAAACTTCCGGTGCTACCGGTTTACATGTGTATGTTCCCTTAAAAAATAAATATGATTATAATACGGTAAAAGATTTTGCCCAAATAGTGGCGGGCCTGGTAACTGAAAAATGTTCTGGCTTTACCACGCTGGAGCGTTCTTTAAGCAAGCGGGGAAATAATATTTATATAGATTATCTGCAAAACCGAAACGGTCAAACACTGGCAGCACCTTACAGTTTAAGGCCTGTACCGGGTGCCAGTGTATCTACTCCCTTGCACTGGAAAGAAGTAAACCACACACTGGATCCTTTGCATTTCAATATTAAAAATATAATGGCACGGCTAAAAAAGAAAGGCGATATTTTTAAGGAGGTACTTACAACATCCGGTAATTTGGATAAAGCATTGAAAAACCTATCCGGTTTTATTAAATAATTTTTTTTCGAATCATAAAAATAGCAACATGCGATTAAGAACCCTGGAATCTTTTGGGTTGATTAAAAATGGCCTGTTATACTCCTATCCTTCATTACAAAATAATTTGGATGCAGATATTGTAGTAGTAGGCGCTGGTATTTCAGGAGCACTTACGGCTCATGCACTCATAGAAAACGGCTATGCAGTTACCCTGGTTGATAAAAGAGATGTTGGCCAGGGCAGTACAGCTGCCAGTACCAGTTTATTGCAATATGAAATAGATGTTCCCTTATATTTATTGGCAGGCATGATAGGTGAAAAAAATGCAGCAAGATGTTACCAGGCTGGTATCGATGCTATTCAAAAATTAGATAACCTGCTGCAGGTATACCAGGTGGATTGCGGGTTTAAAAATAAAAAATCGCTTTACATCGCTCATTCCCGTAATGCTGTCAAAAATCTGCAGCAAGAATTTAAAATACGGGATAAATATAATCTGGGCGTACAATGGTTATCTGCCCGGGATGTTCTTGCTAAATACGGGGTAGTATGTTATGGCGCTATTTTATCCGATACAGCAGCCAGTATGGATGTATATAAGCTTACACAGGAATTAATACAAATCAATCTTAAAAAGGGCATGCAAGTATATGACCAAACCGAAATATTGACTTTTGAAACTCATAAAACCCGGCCTGTTATTAATTTAAAAAACGATTCAAAAATTCGCTGTAATAAAATTATATTTTGTACCGGTTTCGAAACTACAAAAATGCTAAAAGAGCATGTTGCAAAACTTTTTTATACCTATGCTTGCGTAAGTGAAACAAAAATAGAGTTGCCTGAGCAATTACATCATACTCTCCTTTGGGACACCCATGATCCCTATACTTATATGCGTACTACTGAAGATGGGCGTTTGTTAGTGGGTGGCGAAGATTCATCTATCAACTTTCCATTTTTTCAAAATCATATTAAAGAAAGAAAATCAATGGCGCTTATTAAAAAAGTAAACCACTTGATACCCGGCATTCATTTTATTGAAGATTTTAGCTGGGGTGGTAGTTTTGGTTCCACTAAGGATGGTTTACCTTATATTGGCCAATCCCCGGAATTTAAAAACGCTTTATTTGTATTGGCTTTTGGAGGCAATGGAATTACTTTTTCTGTGCAGGCAATGGAAATAATCCCCCTATTATTAAAAGGGAAAAAGCATGCATTGGCAAACGATTACCGGTTTGGCAGGTAGTTCGTCGTGTTTTTTCTTATTCAATATAATTATGGAACCCGCATTCAATAACATGCTCCTTATTTGTAACTTCATGTAAATAATTTTTGTATCATGAAGTTAAAGTGGATTTTTAGTTTAATAGGGTTCATCCAAATTTCATTCATCGCTCATTCCCAGGTATTATTACCCCATTATCCCGATTCTGTTTTTAATGCCTATTATCATCAGCGGGTTTCTTTTTTTAACAGTATTCCCAAAACGAATGCAGATATTATTTTCCTGGGTAATAGTATTACCGATGGCGGGGAGTGGGCCGAACTATTTAATGATGTACATATTAAAAACAGGGGTATCAGTGGCGATATTACCGCAGGGGTTTTAAACAGGCTCGATGAAGTGGCCGGCCGCAAACCGGCTAAAGTATTTTTATTAATTGGTATAAATGACCTGGCCCGAAACATACAACCGGATAGCGTTGTGAAAAATATTTTCCTGATTGCAGATTACCTGCAACAGCAATCGCCAGCTACGAAACTTTATGTGCAAAGTGTTTTGCCGGTAAATGATCATTACAAAATGTTTGCAGGCCATGCCAGCAAAGCGAAACAGATAAATGAAGTAAATGAGATATTAAGAAAAAATGAAGCCGGTAAGCAGTATACTTTTATCAATTTATTTACTTTTTTCGCTAATTTAGATGGCAAGTTGAAGCCGGCGTTTTGCAATGATGGATTACACTTAATGGGCCCGGGTTACCTCTTATGGAAGCATCTTATATTTCCTTATGTGTATGATTTGCAAACAAAACCGGCATTGATACCTCAGCCAAAAGATTTAAAATGGCATGAAGGTTTATTTGCATTACACCATGCCCGTTCCATATTAATAAATCAGGATTCAATTTTACCGCTTGCACATCAGTTACAAAACAAATTGAAGGATTGGGGCTACCCGTTACCCATTGTGAAAACTACCTTGCCGGGCGCTAATAATATTTCATTACAACTAATTAATACGGGGAACAAAAATGATGAATCGTACCATGTAAAAATTTCTGCAGAAAATATTCTTATTTCTGCATCTTCGGCTCATGGAATTTTTAATGGGCTGCAAACATTATATCAGTTATTACGGGATAAAACAATGGCAGCCGCTTGCGAAATAAATGATACAGCCGCTTTTGCATGGAGGGGGTATATGGTTGATGCAGGAAGAAATTATCAATCAATAAAACAATTAAAGGCACAGATGGATGTAATGGCATCTTATAAATTAAATATTTTTCATTTTCACCTTACCGAAGATATTGCCTGGCGCCTGCAAAGTAAAATGTATCCTATGTTAACCCAGGCCGGGTACATGCAGCGGAACCCGGGTGAATATTATTCACTGGATGAAATGAAAGATTTAATTCAATATTGTAAGGAACGGTATATTACACTTATTCCTGAAATTGATATGCCCGGCCATAGCGCTGCCTTTGAAAGGGCCATGGGCGTTTCCATGCAAAGCGCAAAAGGTTTGGAAATTTGTAAAAATATAATAACAGAATTGTGTACTGAATTAGAGGTACCCTATATTCATATAGGTGGCGATGAAGTAAAAATTACGAATAAGGATTTTCTGCCTCAAATCATTCGCCATTTACAATCCTTAGGGAAAAAAGGAATTGCCTGGAACCCGGGTGGAAATGTACCCCCGGGTACTATTTTACAAATGTGGAACGGAAATGTAAAATCAAAAGCGGGTTATCCTTCGGTTGATTCCCGGCATTTATACTTAAATCATTTTGATCCCTTTGATGGGGTTGTTACCATTTTCAATCATATAATTGATGATGTAACAACAGGTGATGAAAACCACCTGGGCGCCATTCTTTGCAACTGGCCGGACAGAAGGGTAAGTAAAGAAGAAGATATTATTGCAATGAACGGGGTATATCCTGCCATGCTTACTTTTGCCGAAAGATGCTGGCAGGGTGGAGGTTGGAAAAATTATGTATCTGATTTTGGTAAACCGGGTAGCAGCCGGTATGATGATTTTGCTGCGTTTGAACAAAGATTGCTGGATCATAAAGAACAATATTTCATAGGTAAGCCTTTCCCTTATTGTACACAATCGGGTATTGAATGGAAACTGATAGGCCCCTATAATAATGAAGGGAATACAACATTGGCTTTTGCGCCGGAAGCTAAATTGTTTTTTGATACCCTGCAGCAGGGTCATTATCCTTCCTTATATGGGGCTACCATATGGCTGCGGCATTTTTGGCATCCTATGATTTCATCTCATTTACTGCAGCCACAGGAAAATACAACCTATTATGCTTTTAGAAAAATTTGGGCAAATGAAGACGGTGAACAAAAATTCTGGATTGGCTTTAATAACTTTTCCAGGTCTACGGCAACCGATGAGCCGCCAGCGGGTAAATGGGATAACCGCAACAGCACGGTATGGGTAAACGGGAAAATCATACCGGCTCCCCAATGGAGAAGGGCCGGCCAAAAAGGTAATTTAGAAACCCCCATGGTCGATGAAAATTACGAAATGCGTAAACCGGTTAATATATTTTTACACAAAGGATGGAATGAGGTACTCCTGAAATGCCCGGTAAGTACATTTCACGGAACCGATTGGCAAAACCCGGTAAAATGGATGTTTACGTTTGTACAGTTATGATTCATTTCATAAACTTATTATAAGATTGAAAAAAGGATATGATAAAAGTGTATATTTTATACTTAATTTTGCATTCTGTTCCACCTGGAAATCATTTAATTTTTTAAAACTTGCAACCATGAAAATTTGTAAAATTCTTTTGCTGGTAACACTATCACTTTTTACGGTCTCAGTGTATGCCCAAAATAAAACAAATAAAAAAAACAAAGCAACCGCTAAACAGGAAGTTGCCACAAAGTATTATTGCCCCATGAAGTGTGAAGGCGATAAAACTTACGATAAAGCCGGTAAATGCCCCAAATGCGGCATGAATCTGAAAGAAGTAAAAGCAGCAGCCGTTACCTATAGCTGCCCCATGAAGTGTGAAGGCGACCGCAAATACGATAAAGCCGGCACATGCCCCAAATGCGGCATGAACCTGAAGGAAGATAAAGTAGCTACCCTTACCTATAGCTGCCCCATGAAATGTGAAGGCGATCGTAAATATGATAAACCCGGTAAATGTCCTAAATGTGGAATGGCATTAACGCAACCTAAAAAAACAGAGGGTTAATCATTCTAAAATTTTAAGTTACTGAATGTTTCAGCAACTTCAGCAAAAGGCTCACCTATGCAGGTTAGCCTTTTTTTAATCCCTTTGGTCCTATTCTTAATTTTCATTTGAATACTATTATTATTACATTTATAAAAAAAGAAATGATCCAAAATACCGAACCAACCACCTGGCACATAAAACATTTAAGATCCCGGTCAGCAGGGCAAATAATGTCTGATAAAATTGCCAGGGGTATGGGGTCCTGGAAATTTATCGCTTATCAAACCCTTTTTATAATTCTTTGGATGATTGTGAACCTGGTTGGTTATATCCGGCATTGGGATCCCTATCCTTTTATTTTGCTGAATCTTATTTTTAGTACACAGGCTGCCTATGCTGCGCCTATAATTATGATGGCTCAAAACAGGCAGGCAGAACGTGACCGGGTACAGGCAAAAAATGATTATGACACCAATATAGAAGCCAAAAAGGAAATTGAAGCTTTGCAAATACACTTGAGTAAAATTGAAGTAGAAAAACTCGATTTAATTATAAGATTATTGCAACAGCCTAAAACTGCATAAAAATTAAAGGCTGCCTTGGTTTCCCTTGGCAGCCTTCATCTCTATATGGAATTGTTGAGATTAGTTTTTGGTAAATGGAATACGAGTTGTTGCGGTCCCGTTTATGATCTCTGCTACATAATAACCCTTTGTAATGGGTAATGGGATGCGCAGGGTGCCTTCGCCTTGTATAATCGTTTTAAAAATCACTTGCCCTTGCGCATTATAAACCCGGAGTGAAGCAGCTTCTAATGTCTGGCTTGTAAATAATTGCAGGTTCTCTTGTACAGGGTTAGGATAAATGAGGATACTTGTATTTTTTGAAAAATCTATCAATCGGGTATCGCTCAGTTTACTATCCAGGTTAAAATCTACCTGGTTAATGCGATAATAATTTTTACCCGGTGCAGGGCGGGGATCTGTAAAATGATAAGCAGAAGCGCCGGTACTTTTTACAAAACCAATCACTTCCCAATTCCTGTTATCGGTACTTCGGATAATTTCAAACCCCTTGCTGTTATATTCATTTTCTGTTTTCCATTGCAGCAGGCTTTGGTTACCATTTTTACTTACGGTAAAACTGGTTAAAGTAACAGGAACTACATCAAAGAACCTTCTAAACCGAAGAAACCATTCATATACATTTTTAATACCCGGCCCCATCGAATCATCATAAATACCACTCACATTTAAATCCACTTTATAAGAATCCCAGGAAGCATCATGTATCGGCACAGGAGGATGAAATAAGATCCGCCTGGCAAGAGTGGTTGGCGGAGTAGGATCAGCGTTAATATGATCTACATAATAATTTGTAAGCGCTACGGGAATGTAAGGATCATTATCATTATGCGTGGCCAGTACCGGTAAATTAGCAGCGGCTATTTTGGGGCTTACATTGGTAAAAGGCACCCAATTCACACCATCTACCGCCCATGCGCCAGATACCGGAACCATGGCAGCTATTCGGTTGGCATTATTTACCGATTCACCACAATATCCCCAGCAGGTACCACCACCCATACTCAGGCCTGTGATGTATAACCTGTTTTTATCAGCTTTATAATGGCTCATAATATAATCCAGGCAATCGTTTACATCACTCATGGGAGGGATATTAATAAACTGCGGTGTAATTACAATAAACTTAAATGTTTGTCCATTCACGGTAAATGAGGTAGGAAAGCCTCCCTGGTTTATCCGCATGGGAGTACCATTATTTAAAACCCATTCTAACTGGCCGGGTGTACCATTTCCCCGCTCACTATTCCCAATCAGGAATAAAATAACAGGGAATTTTTCATTCGGGTTATCATAATACCCCTGCGGTAGATACTCATAAAATCCATTGATGTTAGAATTGATTGGGGTATTATACCTCGGCGTTTGTACCTGTGCAAAATTGTGGGAAATACATAAGAGGCAAATAGAAACTATGAATGAAACTTGTTTCATGAATATAATTTTCAGTAAGGGAAATGCGATTTTAGAAAGGATATCTAAGGCTTTTGAAGGAGGGATTTTCGGGGCTTCAAATATAGGATTTTTTATGAAATAGTAATTAAATATTATTTGTATCCTATGACGGGTATTTTTATTTATGAAAAATCATTTTTTTTTAAAATTCAGCTTTAATCACATTTTGTACACAATGCAGTATACATGCTATTCTACGATGGTAATTTTACTAATTTTAGCCACTTAATTGTAAGAAATAATAAAGTCATTATATATGAATTATTTAAAAGCGCTTGTGTGTGTCCTCATATTTCAAATAACGGGGTTGCCGGGCTTTGCGCAACCTCAATATAATTTAAAGTATAAGCAATCAAAAATTTATAGCGGCATCGAAGTAGGGTCAAAAGGCGTAAAAATGAGCATTTTAGAAGTGGGTAAAAATGCACAGAAAGAAAATAGTTTTAATATACTTAAAGACACTTCTGTAAATACGGATTTTATTTCATTTACTCCCGAAAGTTTTTCAGCCACCCTGCAGGCGCTTACCGGTTTATATAATAATGCCGTGCAAATACAAAAAATAGATCCCGCTGGTATTTATACCGTAATCAGTAGCGGTGTAAAAGTGCAGGCCGAAAAAGCTAGTAAAATGGATTGGCTTAAGCGCTTGTCAGATTCTTTCAGGCTGCGAATTGGGGAGGCTAAACGCCAGGTAGAAATCATAGATGCCAGTAATGAAGCCAGGCTAAGCCACCTGGGCATTGTACCGCCAGACCGCAGGTATAGCACTTTCTTAATTGACATAGGAAGTGGCAATACCAAAGGAGGTTATTTTCCCAATGGTAATACAAAAGATTTTAAACTCTTTGAATTATCCTGGGGTACCAAAAGTACAGCGAATGCCGCAGAAAAAAGATTAGGGGATGATAAGACCATTGAAAATTATTTTAAAAATGTAAACCGGGTTTTGGCAGGCCAGGCCGCCGATGAAATTATTTATGCAGTGAATATCAGTAATGCCTATAACATGAGCGATTATGTTGCCTTTAGTGGCGGTATTGCCTGGGCCACGGCCACTTTAATAGCCCCCGAACTTTCAGAAAATCCTGTTATACCGGTAACCTATAACGAAGTGCTGAACCTGCAGCAAAAAATTTATAAAGATTATGCCTCCTTATCCGATAAAAATATTGTGGCCTCTTTGGATGTGGATGCAGAAGAAAAAAAACTGATAAGCGATAAAGTGAAAATTGTAAATAAAGTGTTTGATCAAAAAGCAATGCTGGCGGGCATGGGGTTATTGCTCAATGTAATGCGCCAGTTTGAAGGCGTTTATGAAAAGAAACAATTTTTCCTGGTAAAAAATGGCCAGGTAGGCTGGATATCGGCGTATGTAAACCAAAACTCTGAAGATTAAACCTGTGCATGAAAGATAGTAAAACCATCTTATTGTTAACGGTATCCATATTACTGTTGATTGCATCCATGGTTTTATTATGGACCTGGGGATATAATTATGCTTCCCACCAGCAAAAACCAAATCCCGTAGCTACCGTTTCTGTAAATAATTTTTCGGAACCCAAAAATTTAGATTCCACGGCTAAAAATTATTTAGAGAAATTAACCGTTATTGATAAGTCTATAGATTCTGTGTGGGTTGCAAAAGATACCCTGAAAGCCGACCTGGCGTCAAAACTCGCCCAGTTTTATGCCTTGCGACAGGAGATCAACACCCTGTTAAATAAACCCAGGGAGCAAAATACCCAATCTACCCTCATCTTAAAAACAGTTCAGGAAAAATTAACAGCTATGCAGTTAAAAATTACCGAGCTGAGAAATACAAACCTGAGCGTAGAAAATGAAAATCGCAGGCTCAATGAAATGATCAAACAACTAAGGGAATCTGGGCAAACCGAAAATGCTTCCTTACCTTCTCAAAAAACAGCAGCAGTAAATAATACAATGCCCGCCCAGGGTACCGGCCCGTCCTATGCAGCATCTAACTTAAGCCTTACTGCTTATGCCGATGAAAATGCACAAAAAGAAACAGTAAAGGCAGACCAGGTATCAAAAATAGTAGGCTCGCTTATATTTAAGAATAACAGCAACGTAGCAGGGCCTGCCGAAGTTATAGTAGTGGTATTGCAACCCAATGGTAAAGTATTACAAAAATCAGCCTGGGAATCCGGTACTTTTATTTCTGATAAAGGCAAAATGATTTATTCCTGCAGGCTCAGGAATGATTATGCACCCGGCGAATCACGTAAGCTGGCATTTACCCTGAACCAGGAAAATTATATAAAAGGGAATTATACTATGCAGGTTTATTTTAATGGGGTGTTAATAGCCAAAACAAATAAACTGCTTAGTTGATATTTAATCCCGGTACTTCTGTAAAGCTTGTTGGGTTTTTTCAAATATCACTTCATCGCTATCAAGGTTGGGTAAAAAAGATAAGCCGGTTATTTTCTCGTACAGTTCAATATATTTTTTACTGATGGTAAGTACCCAGTCGTCATTCATTACGGGTATTACCTGCCCGGGTTGGCCCATAAAATTATTTTCAATTAACCATTCCCGCACAAATTCTTTACTGAGTTGGTTTTGTTTTTCACCCTTTTCCTGTTTCTCAGAGTAACCATCGGCATAAAAGTACCGGGATGAGTCTGGTGTATGAATTTCATCCATCAGTGTAATTTCATTTTTGTAAAGGCCAAATTCGTATTTGGTATCTACTAATATAAGGCCTTGCTTAGCGGCTAACTGGCTACCCCGTTCAAATAATCGAAGTGCATAGTTTTTTAGTAATTCCCATTCCCCGGCTGTTGCCAGTTTTGTGGCCAGTATTTCAGATTCACTGATGTCTTCATCATGGCCTTCTGCCGCCTTGGTGCTGGGCGTAATAATTGGATAGGGCAGGCGGTCATTTTCCTTTAAGCCGGCAGCCAGGGGCACCCCGCAAAGTTCCTTTTTTCCTTGCCGGTATGTACGCCAGGCATGGCCGCTTAAGTAAGCCCGCACCACAATTTCAATCTTTATGGGTTCGCATTTTTTACCAATGCTGGTTACTGCCGTGGGAGTTTCTAATAGCCAGTGGGGGCAAATATCATTACAGGCATTCAGCATATAGGCCGCCACCTGGTTTAATACCTGGCCCTTGTAAGGAATATACCTGGGCAGTATTACATCAAAGGCAGAAATTCGGTTGCTGGCCCACATAACTAAAATATCGTTTGTAAGGGTATATACATCTCTCACTTTGCCCTGGTAAAATGCCTTTTGCCCGGTAAATTTTATTTGATTCATGGAGCTAAGTTATGACCTGTATTTTATTTATATTTGATAAACAGAATACAAATATGCACAGTATCGAAAAAATAAAATTTTGTGGGTACTGAAGTATTCTTATTTTGCCTAAGATTTTTTAACCAAAATAACCAATTATGAGAAAATTTAGCAGCTATATGGTTATGTTTTTACTTGTGAACAGTTTTGTATTGTGGTCACAGGCACAAAATATAATTATCAGCGGTAATGTAAAAAATAATGCTACCGGTGAAAATGCTTCGGCTGTTTCTGTAGTCGTAAAAAGTACCGGCGAAGGTACCTATACTGACGATAAAGGAAATTTTACCCTGCATGTAAAGTCACTGCCTGTAACCCTTGAATTTACTTCGGTAAGTTTTCAAAAACAGGAAAAAGAAGTTACAGCACCTACTTCTTCGCTACAGCTTAAATTGGAGCCGGCCAATACCCTTGGCCAGGATGTAGTAGTTAGCGCCAGCCGGGTTTCAGAAAGAATATTAGAATCACCGGTTTCGGTAGAGCGGGTTTCTGCAGCAACTTTAAGAACAGCACCTGTATCTAATTTTTATGATGTAGTTACCAATTTAAAAGGGGTAGATGTGACCACCTCATCCTTAACCTTTAAAACGCCTACTACACGTGGGTTTGGAGGTAGTGGGAATGTGCGTTTCAACCAGTTGGTAGATGGTATGGATAACCAGGCGCCGGGTTTAAATTTTTCTGTAGGTGCCATTATTGGTTTAAATGAATTGGATGTGGATAATATGGAATTACTGAGTGGTGCATCTTCAGCATTGTATGGCTCCGGGGGTATGAATGGTACCTTATTGATGACAAGTAAAAACCCATTTAAATACCAGGGTTTTTCATTTTTGGTAAAGCAAGGGATGATGCATACCGATGGTAGTGAAAGAAATATATCACCCTATAATAACTGGAGCCTGAGATGGGCTAAAACAGTTGGGAGCCGTTTCGCTTTTAAAATAACTTCAGAATTTATCCAGGCAAAAGACTGGATAGGTATGGATTACAGGGATTACGACAGGAGTAATGGTGTATTGAAACCCGGTAACCGCCAAACTGACCCCAATTATGATGGAGTAAATGTATATGGCGATGAAACATCGGTTGATCTGAGGTTGGTGTTGAATAGTGTGGCAGCAGCAGCACCCTTCCTGGCACCTTACATTGCATCTATGAGTACAAATCCCATTTTTGTTTCCCGTACTGGGTTTACTGAAAAGCAATTGATTGACCCAAATACTTTGAACTTTAAATTGGGCGGTTCTATGCATTATAAACTTACGCCCGGTACCGAAGCCACTTTAACAGGTTACTGGGGAACCGGTAATACTATTTACACCGGTGCATCCAGGTATTCTATTAAAGATTTTAAAATGGGCCAGTATAAATTTGAATTGCTGAATAAAAATTGGATGTTACGGGCCTATACTACCCAGGAAAATGCAGGACAGTCTTACAACCTGGCCGCCACTACCCAAAATTTTAATGAATTATGGAAACCAAGCGGAGGCAGCACCGGGTGGTATGCACAATACGGCCAAACTTTTGTTGCAGCAAAATTAGCCGGTATGTCAGATGCGGATGCACACACACAGGCTCGTTCTGTTGCAGATGTGGGTATGCCTAAACTAGGAAGTGTACAGTTTAAAGAGTTATATGATAAAGTAAGAAAATTACCGGTACCTATCGGGGGCGCTTTATTAGATCGTTCAGATTTATATGGTGTGGAAGGAAGTTACAATCTAACGCCTTATACAAAACAGTTTGCTGATGTGATTATTGGCGCAAACTGGAAGCGTTATGTATTAAATTCTGAAGGCACTTTGTTTGCTGATAAACCCGGGTCTCCCATTAGTATCAATGAGTTTGGCGCTTTTGTACAAGCTACCCGGGATGTAACCAATTACTTAAAATTAAGCGCATCTGCTCGCTATGATAAAAATGAAAATTTTGAAGGCCGCTTTACACCCAGGGTAACCGCCGTTGTAAAAGTGGCGCCTAATAATAATGTACGTTTGTCTTATCAAACTGCTTATCGTTTTCCTTCTACCCAGCAGCAATGGATTGACCTGGATTTAAATTCTTATAAACTCATTGGTGGTAATAAGTATTTCATCAGTAAATATCATTTTGATACCAACCCGGTTTATTACCGGGATTCATTGAGAAATGGCAATGCCGTACAATGGAAATACCCATTACAAAAGGCCGAAGCGCTTTCTTCTTTTGAAGCAGGTTATAAAGGGCTTCTGCTAAATTCTAAACTATTAATTGACCTGTATGGTTATTATGGTAATTACACTGACTTTACCGGCAGGATTACCGTAGCGCAATCAAAATCCGGGAACCCAATTGTAGCAGCAGATGCAGATACCGGCCAGATATATTCAGTTCCTGTTAATTATGAAAATAAAATTAAAACCTATGGTTTTGGATTGGGAGTTGATTACAGGCTGCCTCATAATTTTACAGTGGGTGCCAATTTTGCCAGTGATAACCTCGATGTACCTGCCGGCTTAACGGCAAACTTTAATTCACCAAAATATAAAGCGAACGCTTCTTTTGGTAATACCGGCTTTGGCAAAAATAACAGGTACGGATTTAATTTTGTTTACAGGTGGCAGGATCGGTTTTATTTTGAAGGCGACTTAGCGAATGGATTTGTAAATTCTGTTCAAACTTTAGATGGACAATTTAGTTATAAATTCCCCACTTCAAAATCCATTCTTAAAATAGGCGCTACAAACCTGCTGAACCAATATTATTATAATGCAGTGGGTAACTCTTATGTAGGTGGATTGTATTATGTAAGTTTTGGTTATAATATTTATTAATCGGCCATCTCATTAAAAATTAAATTTTAGAATTATGAAATCATATAAAAATTATTTAAAATCCGGGATAGCAGCCTCGTTGTTATGCATGGGTATTATAAGCTCTTGTAATAAGGCGCCCGATGAAATTGGGATGATTGTTCCGCCCACTCAATCATCACTAAGCGCTATTGGCGATACTTTAAAATTATCCGCAGATGATAGTTTGTTTTACAAGGTGATTGTACGGGGCGGGATGCTCAATGTGCTAAAAGACAAATCAAAAAGTTATACCTTGTTTTCGCCTAATAATGCTGCTGTACGTCAGTTTGTGAGTGGAGCAAGTGGCGGTTTAATACCCCCAAGCGGCGCCCCCGAAGCTACTTATGTAGGCTTTATCAATGGTAGTTTACCGGTTGCCAGTGCAGCTTCCATTGTTCAATATCATATGTTGCCGCAAGCTGTATCAGCATCAGCAATACCTACCACGTTTCCTAACCTGGCCTATCCTACATTTTTAAATCCCAGCCCCTCGGCTAGTCCCTTACTCAGGCTGGATGGTTATGTAAGCAGGAGAGCTAATGGAGCCTGGTTAAATAACATACCTGTAATTGCGGCCGACCGGATGGCAGGTAATGGTGTTATTCATAGCATAGCTGCTGTATCTGTACCCCCCTCTACTTTATTGTGGGACAGGATCAATGCAGATGCCGATCTTACCTATTTAAAAGCTGCGATTCAACGGGCTGATAGTGGCGCAGCGCCGGGCACTTCATTGCAATATGTACTGGGTACCCAGGCAATTGCTCCGGGCTTAAACCTAACTGTTTTTGCACCCAATAATGCGGCATTCCGGGCAGCCCTGTATGCACAGGCATATCCTATTGTGTATGGCCAGTTGTACCAGGGCGCTTATGCACTGGCAATTGCCGGGGGGGCGCTTCCGGCCGATGCTGCCATAGCTGCAACCAATTATGCCAATGCCAATGCACCCACTCAAACTACTGCGCTTACATCAGACCCCGTAGCGTTTTTTAATAACCCCGCTTTATATCCATATCTTCCTGCAGTGGCCGTAAAAGGTATTTTGGTCTATCATGTTTTATTTGGGCAAAGAGCTTTCTCTCCCAATATTCCCACTACAGCTACAGCGGTTCCTACTTTATTAAATTCAGTGGTTCCTACTCACCCCGGTATTACTTTATCAGCCACATTTACTGGCCCGGTAGTTACCGCAGCCACCGTAAAAGGGATCGCTAATGCCACAGCTTCTAATGTTTTAATTAATCCCCTGCCCAATGGCAGCAGCGACCAGCATTATGTAAATGGAGTATTGCATAAAATAGACCAGGTATTATTACCGCAATAATAAATCGTTTGCAATAAATTAAAATGGGTTGTCTTACAAAAGACAGCCCATTTTTTGTTTATAAATAATATCCCACCCATTTGTAATTGTATTTGGAAAAGCGGAAATGAACAGATGCCGGTATTAATGAAACTTTCTTTAAATATCGTTAAAGCTTAAATAACTTTTTTTATGGAATGGTTTTTGACGATATTTGTTCCATGAAAATCTTTATTTCTTGCCTGGGGCTTTTTATAATCCTTCCTTTTTGTGGTTTATGCCAACCTGCGGTAGCCGATACAGGCGGTATGGTAGTGGTACAAAAAGATCCCCGGATTGATGTGCTTGGCCAAAAGATGGCAGAATATAATAAATCACTTTCATTAAAAGCCTATAGTACCAAGGGCTACCGGCTGATGCTTTTAAGTACCAATGACCGTAACCTGGCCATGCAGGTGAGATCCAGGCTATTACAGCAATACCCGGATCAAGGGCTGTATATGAGCTACCAAACTCCTTATATTAAATTAAAATTTGGAAACTTTGAATCCAGGGAAGATGCTGAAAAAATCCGCAAGGCTTTGCTTTCTCAAAAAATTGTACCCGGGAATATTTACATTGTACCGGAAATGATTGAGTTAAAACCCAAATCAATTGATTTGAATTCCGATACTTCGCAATAAATATAAATCAATTTACAGGCTAAGAGTTTCAATATAGAAACTCTTTTTTATTTTATTACCTTCATACAAAAAACTACAAATTGCTATGTTGCAGATTATAAAAGAACTGGCTAAAAATTATAAAGAAGAATTTATAGGTATCCGCCGACATTTACATGCAAACCCCGAACTGAGTTATAAAGAATTTGAAACTTCGGCTTTTGTGCAAAATAAATTAAAGGAGTACGGCATAGCGCCCAGGGTTATTGCAACAACCGGTGTTACGGCTATTATAGAAGGGAAAAACCCCGGCAAAAGGATTATTGCTTTGCGTGCAGATATGGATGCATTGCCTATAGAAGAAAACAGTGTACAGCCCTATGTTTCAAAAAATAAAGGAGTGATGCATGCCTGCGGCCATGATGTACACAGCACCTGTTTATTGGGCGCATCAAAAATATTGATGGAAACCCGCTCGCAATGGGAGGGTACTGTAAAACTGGTTTTTCAACCCGGCGAAGAAAAAAATCCGGGAGGTGCCAGTTATATGATAAGGGATGGGGTTTTAGAAAATCCTACACCTCAAAAAATGATTGCATTGCATGTAAACCCGGCATTAGAAGTAGGAGAGTTTAGTTTTAGAGAAGGTATGGCCATGGCCAGTGCAGATGAAATTTATATTACTATTAAAGCAAAAGGCGGCCATGCGGCAGCGCCTCAATATACAGCAGATCCTATTTTAATTGCATCTCATATTATTATTAGTTTACAGCAAATTATTAGCCGAAATAATGTACCTACCAATCCTTCGGTATTATCCATTACAGCTATTCATGGAGGCAATACAACCAATGTGATTCCTGCAGAAGTGAAACTTATGGGTACATTTAGGGCAATGGATGAAACCTGGCGGTTTGATGCCCATCAACGCATTAAAAAAATGACAGAACAAATTGCCCTTTCCATGGGGGCAGTGGCAGAGGTTAACATCGATGTGGGATATCCTTTCGTATTTAATGATCCTGAGCTTACCCGCCAGGCATATAAACTGGCAGAACAATTTGCCGGCAAAGAAAATGTAAGTGAAACCGAATTGAGAATGGGCGCTGAAGATTTTGCTTATTATTCACAAAAAGTGCCGGCTACTTTTTTCCGGCTGGGAACCGGTAATAAGAAAAAAGGAATTACCGCCATTGTACACACGCCCGTATTTGATATTGATGAAGACGCCATAGAGCAGGGCATGGGCATGATGGCCTGGTTAGCTGCTTCTTTATAATATTATTTTTTTATGGGCAAAAGTATTTTGTTGCACTCTGTTTTTCCTTCATTAACTTTAAAGAGCTAAATAATACAATATGAAAATTGCTTTTCATGGTGCAGCACGCACGGTTACCGGATCAAAACATCTTATTACCACATCTGGCGGTAAAAAATTATTGTTAGACTGTGGTATGTTCCAGGGTATGGGTAAGGAAACTAATGAATTGAATTCGTATTTTGGTTTTGAACCTGCTGACATTGATTATGTGATTCTGTCACATGCCCATATAGATCATTGCGGCCTCTTGCCCAAATTGGTAAAAGACGGTTATAAAGGAAAAATATATGCCACACCAGCAACTAAAGACCTGGCTGCTGTATTAATGGAAGATAGCGCAGGCATCCAGGAATCAGATATCAAATATGTAAATAAAGAAAGGGCTTTAAAAGGATTACCATACCTGCAACCCTTATATACTACACAAGATGCCCTGGCAGCAGCAGAACGATTTGTAACTGTAGATTATCACACATGGATAAAAATTGATGAGCATTTTGAATTTTGTTATACTGATGTAGGCCATATAATCGGCAGCGCTGCAGTTCATTTGAAACTCACAGAAAATGGAAAAACAAAACGACTCACTTTTAGCGGTGATGTAGGCAGGTACCGGGATATTATTTTAAAATCTCCCGAAACTTTTGACCAGTCAGATTTTATCCTTCTTGAAAGTACTTATGGCAATTCCTTACACGATGAACATAATCCCTCACCGGATGCCTTGCTAAAATGGATTACGCATACCTGCTTGGATAAAAAAGGTAAATTGATAATACCGGCATTTAGTGTAGGCCGTACCCAGGAGATCCTTTTTTCTCTCAATCAATTAGAATTAGAAAACCGCTTGCCTGACTTGGAATATTTTGTTGACAGTCCGCTGAGTACAAAGGCAACGGCTATTGTAAAAGCCTATCCCAAATATTTTAATAAACGGATACAAAAAATATTAGAAACTGACCATGACCCTTTTGCATTTAAAGGTTTAAAATTTACTAAATCGGTTGAGGACAGTAAACTTCTTAATTATTATAAAGGGCCCTGTGTTATCATTTCGGCCAGCGGAATGGCCGAAGCCGGAAGAGTAAAACATCATATTAGTAATAATATTGAAAATAGCCGCAATAGTATATTACTTACAGGTTATTGTGAACCCCAGTCATTAGGGGGGCGATTAAAATTGCATCCCAAAGAAGTTGGTATTTTCGGGCAGGTGCATGAGGTGAATGCCGAGATTGGAGAAATAAGAAGTATGAGTGCACATGGCGATTATGAAGATCTTTGCCAATGGCTTAGCTGCCAGGATCCCCAAAAAGTGCAGAAATTATTTTTAGTTCATGGCGAATATGATGTACAAATTGATTTCAGGCAAAGGCTGGTAAGAAAAGGATATACGGATGTGGAAATCCCTGAAAGGCATTATGAAATAGGCCTTTCTATGGATTAGTTTTTACTTTTTTTAAGTAAAAGATGTAACCAGGTAAAACCAGACAGGCCCGCCAGTAAGGAGGCCAGTAATACAGAAATTTTTGCAGTATTGATCAATACAGGGTCTTTAAAAGCAAGAAGCGTAACAAAAATACTCATCGTAAAGCCAATTCCTCCCAATAAGCCGGCGCCGAGTATATGTTTCCATTTCATACGGGGAGGTAAACTGCATAAGCCAATGGATACGGCTATAAATGAGAATAAGAATATGCCCACAGGTTTTCCTATTAACAACCCGCCGATAATACCCCAGGACTCCGGGCTGTTGAATGAACTTAACCATCCGGGCTGAAATACAATACAGGTATTTGCCAATGCAAATAATGGAATGATGATAAAAGAAACCGGCTTATGCAACGAATGCTGGAGAATATAAGACGGTGAATTTGGTTTGCCACTGCCAAAAGGAATTACATAAGCGAGCAATACACCGGCAATGGTAGCATGAACCCCGGAATGCAGCATGTAATACCAGGCAAATACCCCGCCGATTAAATAAGGTATAAGATTATATATTTTTAACCGGTTCAAAATAAATAATACCAATAAAATGCCCAAAGAAATACTTAAGTTACTCCACAGGATATGATCCGTATAAAAAACCGCTATAATTAAAATGGCTATGAGATCATCAATAACAGCCAGTGCAGTTAAAAATACTTTTAATGCAGCCGGTACCCTTTTTCCCAGTAAGCTTAAAATTCCTATGGCAAAAGCAATATCAGTAGCAGTAGGAATGCCGGCCCCTTTTTGTAATGGGGTCCCCCAATTGAACATTAAATATATACCGGCAGGTATAAGTACACCCCCTATGGCAGCAATAATGGGTAATCTTGCATTTTTTAAATCGGATAATTCGCCATAATAAATTTCCCTTTCCAGCTCCAGGCCAATCATTAAAAAGAAGATAGCCATCAGCCCGTCATTAATCCAATGGGTAATGCTGTGGCCGCCTGCCTGCGTAAGCCAGATGGCAGAATAACTTTCTCCAATAACGCTGTTTGCAAGTAAAAGTGAAATGGCTGTACAGAGTATGAGTAAGATCCCGCTCGTTTTTTCACTTTCAAAAAAAACATGGAATAGTCTGGAAAGTATCATCTTTATTTAAGTCTTCTTTTTTTGATCATGCCACCTTTCATATCCTTTACACTACTCATCACCACAAAGGCATTGGGATCTATTTTTTCTATCTCTAATTTTAATTTACTTACTTCTAAACGGGTAACAATGCTATATAAAATCTTCATCTCGTACTCTTTTTCTCCACTTCTGCCTACTCCTTTTTCACCGGAGTAAACCGTATATCCACGCCCCAGTTTCTGCTTGATCATGTTACCGATTTTTTCCCATTTAAGTGAAATGATGGTAACAGCTGTATATTCCTCTATTCCCTCCAGGATAAAATCTACCGTTTTAGATGCGGAAAGATAAGTAAGCATGGCATATAATGCGGTTTCAATTGATAAAAACCAGGCAGCCGATGAAAAAATGACAATATTTACAATAAGAATGATATCCCCAATCGTTAAACCCGAACGCCTGCTCATGGCAATGGCCAATACTTCTGTGCCATCTATTACAGCGCCCCCACGTACCGAAAGCCCAATACCGGCACCCAGAAAAAAGCCGCCAAATACGGCAACCAATAACTTGTCGTTCGTAATTTGGGGGTAGGGTATAAAATAAACACATATTGCCAGGCCTATGATGGCTAAAGCCGTTTTTACCGCAAATTGCCTGCCCAGCAAATTATAGCCAAGCAGTATAAATGGCAGGTTAACGAGTAACAATAAAAGCGAAAGCTTTGTTCCTGTAAGTTGAGAAATTAAAAGCGAAATACCCGTAGCGCCACCATCCAAAAATCCGTTTGGCATTAAAAAACCTCTTAAACCAAAACCCGCCGATAAAATACCAATGAATACCACGAGGGCATCCACCAAAAGCTTTGACATGATAAGCCTTAATTCAACCAATCGCCTGGCCTGGCCCAATTTGTTTTTTGGCTTGGGATAATAATGATTTAAAATCGCATCTAAAATGTGGGTTCCTTTTTTAAGCATAATTTTAAAAATACATTTTTTTAGTGACACCCTTTGCATACCAACCGGTTCTATTCATTTTTTTAAAGCCTTATGCTTTCCGTTTTCATTTTCAAAATCATAGCAGCTTGCTATCCAATAAATCGAAAATTGGGTAAACCTGCCTGTAAATCTACTTGGGGCAACCGTATTTTTAACCCTTGTTTCAAATGCGTGTATTTCCTGTAAATATGCCCGCAGAAATTAAATAATTTAATTAAACAAAAAAATGATTATCAGTATATTACAATAATTAATTTGTATTTAATAAAAGGTTATTGGTTTGGGGGTAAATGAACTGCTATACTAAACATTATATACATCCGTTGTACACATAGTTGTAGTAAGATGGCTGGCTACATCTTTACCCTGAAACCAAAACCAATGAAAAACATTTACTCTTTTATTTTTTTATTTTGCGGCCTCATCAGTTCGCTCCATCTCATGGGGCAAACATGTACCGGCCTGCAAGTTTCTTATACCTCATACGAGTCCCGGTGTGCTGCCACAGGCAGCATAAAAGTGACGGTATCGGGAGGATCGGGAGATTACAAATTCAAAGTAACCGGCCCGGTAACTATTAATTTTACCACTTCCGATTCAATTACCGGTTTATCGGCCGGTACTTACCTGCTGGAAGTAGCAGATATTTTAAACAATTGTTCCATCAGCATACCCAATGTAATTGTGGATGGAAATTACCAGGATCCCCGGTTTAGTTTGAGTAAAACAGATGTTACCTGTGAATATGGGAGTAACGGAAGCATAACCGTTGATAGCATTTTGAATGGGCGTCCCCCTTTTACTTTTGAAATTGTTGCCCCTTCTTCGGCAGGTATTGGTCAAAACAATCAAACCGGTGTATTTCAAAATTTACCTTCGGGTTTATACAGCATACAAATGAAGGATTCTTGTGGCGGCATTCAAACCCGGCAAATCACACTCAATGATTATTATTGGTGGATTGATGCCTATCCATTTACCCGTACTAATTGCAACCAGGTTTCAGGCTTTATCAGGGTATGGGATAACCTGGGTAACAATAGTATGGCAGCGCCGGGCGTTCCCGGTTTTATGTATGGCATTACGGCTACACTGGGAGATACTACATGGTCTGCCAGCCCCGTATTTAGTTTCACATTACCACCCGGGGCTCCTTTTGAAATTATAGTAAAAGATGCCTGCGGAAAAATTAAAAAGGTAATGCTATCCGTAAATAATATTCCTTCTTTAGCTGCCAATGTGCAAACCACTGATCTTGCCTGCAGTACATTCTCGGCCAATGTGTATAATGCCCAAAACTTTTACAACCCGTCTTTTTGTTTGTTTGATGAAAATGATGTACAACTGGAATGTAATACTTCCGGATATTTTACAGGATTGGCTTATGGGGCTTACTGTATAAAAGCACATGATGAATGTACTGATTCTACAATTACCCGTTGCTTTACGGTTTTAAAGCCTATGCCGGTATTAGAAGATACCATAAGGGTAACCAATCTTGCCTGTTCTACTTTCACGGCAAGCCTGCATGGCAGTTCCTTGTATAATGCCAGTTATTGTTTGTATGATACAGCGCATGTACAATTGGTATGTAATGATACGGGTATTTTTACCGGTTTACCTTATGGCAGCTATTGTATAGAAACGTATGCCCCATGTTATGATACTACCATCAGCCGGTGCTTTACCGTATTGAGACCCATTCCTACTTTTGGCGATTTTACAATAAATTATATTGACTGTAGCCTGGTAAATGTAAGCACATCGCCCAACGATACTTTATTTGAACCCCAGTATTGTATATATGATAGTATTGGGGTACTCATAACCTGTAATACTACCGGTGTATTTGATAGCATTCCCATTGGCCAATATTGCATTACGGCTTATGATGCCTGTTTTGATACCACATTCAGATCCTGTATTACCATTCCTAAAATGGTGGTAACAAATGACCTGGCAGTAAATATTAGTAATCAAACCTGTACCCGTTTTACAGCAACCATAACGAGTGCCCTGGCTAATGGTAATTTTTGTCTTTACGATACCAGCGGCAATGTACTGGAGTGTAATACAACCGGGGTTTTTACCGGGCTTGGTTACAATAGTTATTGTGTAATTGCGAATGTTACATGCCCGGATACCAGTTTTCAAATATGTTTTAATGCCGGTCCGCCCATACCCTCGGTGAGGGCCACGGTTCAAATTAATAAATTAACCTGTACCGGGTTTAAGGTTTCTGTTGTGGAGCAGCAGAACCTCACAAACCCCCGTTTTTGTTTGTATGACCATAATGATACCTTGCTCTATTGTAATACCAATGGCGTTTTCGTAAATGTGCCATATGGAGATTATTGTATTCGTATAAAGGATGGTTGTTACGATACTACCATTACCCGGTGTTTTAGTAAGTACCCTACCCGGATGAATATTTCGGGCTTTAGTGGCAAAAGTTGTGTTATGGGCATGGCCAATTTAAATATTTCTGTAGCTGGCGATTATGCACCTTATTACGTGGAAGTATTCACACCGCAAAATACACTGCTGGTAGGGTCTGTATTTGCCGGGCCTGGTATTTTCCTGGATAATATTCCGGGTATTGCAGATACTTTGTTGTATAAAATAGTGGTAAAAGATGCCTGCGACAATAAAGACAGTATTTATTTAGCCACACCGGGTAGCTATTTTAAAACGGATATGCATTCTGTATCGAAATGCCCCGGCGCCACATCATCGCAGGGTTCAGGTGATATTGTATGTACGGTAAGCACCAATATGGGAATACCCTATGTAACCCTTTTTGAAAAAGATGGAATTCCCTATGTACCCGAAAAGATGCCGGATATGCAAACAGGAAATACTTTTTATTTTTATGATATGGCACCCGGCATATATATTATAAAAAGCCAGGAAAATATTTGCTGGATACCGAAATACGATACCGTGGTGATACATCCGTATAGTTATCCCTCTTTACAAAATTCTTCGGTATTTCAGTGCGATGTGAGTGGCTTTAGTGTTACGGCAAGGGTGAGCAATGGTGTGGGGCCATTTATGTATGAAATTATTGGAAGTACACCATCTACCCCGGTTATTATTACCGGGCCGCAGGCGAGTCCTATTTTCCCTATCAATAATGGGGCAAATTATTCACTCATTCGCTTACGGGCAACCGATGCCTGTGGCAATGCTACACTGGGAGATGCGAGTGTGTTGCCCCTGGCATTAACGGGCATTACGGTAGTAGGAAATTGCCTCAACTATCCCACCACTTTATATGCAGATCCTATTTATGGTGCTACATATGCCTGGTATAAAAAAGCCTCTATGTCAGCCACAGATAGTGTGTACCTGGGTAGTAGCAGTAGTTATTATATTCCGCTTACCAGTGTAGGCGACCTGGGAACTTATGTCTGCCATTTATCAGTAAATGAGGGCTGTATTAAAAGAGATTATTATTTTAATATGGATGGAAGCTGCTATATAATATTACCTGTTAAGCTGCTGCATTTTACCGGGAAAACACAAGAGGGTAAAAATATTTTAAATTGGCAGGCAGAGCAGGAGGGCAGTACAAAATCTTATATAATAGAAAGGAGTAACGGCGGTAATGCTTACCAGGCTATGGGTCATGTACTTTCAATAAAAGACGGAGCAGATCGTCATGAATATATGTTTACCGATCCGGCACCCCAGGACCGCTTAAATTTATACCGTTTAAAAATAATTGATCAGGCAAACCAGTTTAAGTACAGTTCCATTGTGGTTTTGCAGAATGATAAGAACCAAACGGTAAGCCTGTATCCAAACCCGGCCAAAGAATCATTTAACCTGGTATTTAATAATGAAGGTACCACCCGGTATAAGATTGTTGTTTCTACCCTATCGGGCCAGCGTATTTCTGAGCAATTTATTTATACTGTACCGGGTACGATTTTTAATTATAAGCGCCTGCCGGGTATGCAAAATGGTATTTACCTGGTAAGTATTCAAAATATGCAGACGAAAGAATTAATTACGCACCGTCTGGTATTTTTATAAAAACAGGGTAGTGATGTACTATTTTTAGTTCATAGTTGTGTAAAAGGAAGGATATTTATTCTTCCTTTTTTATTTTAAAAAAAGGGGAAAAGATGGCTAAAATAATATTAAAACCCTTACCTTTGCCGCCCCAAATAGTTCTTTTTATCTGCTCATGCAATAGGAATTACTTCATTATCAATGAAACGAATCTATTGCCTGTAGAAAATGAAGCTTATTTAATTGGGAGTTTTTGTTTAAATAAACAATAACGTTAACACCAAATTTTTTAAAAATGGCTAAAGAAATTACCGGCTATGTAAAACTCCAATGCAAAGGAGGACAAGCCAACCCGGCACCGCCAATCGGTCCGGCCTTAGGTTCTAAGGGTATTAACATCATGGAGTTCTGCAAACAGTTTAATGCGAGAACCCAGGATAAACCCGGCAAAGTATTACCCGTATTGATTACCGTTTTTGCCGACAAATCATTTGAATTTATTATTAAAACTCCACCCGCTGCAGTACAGCTTATGGAAGCTGCAAAACTGCAAAAAGGCAGTAAAGAGCCAAATAGGAATAAAGTGGGTAAGGTTAGTTGGGCACAGGTAGAAGAAATTGCCAAAGATAAAATGGCCGATTTAAACGCCTTTACCATCGAAAGCGCCATGAGCATGGTGGCTGGTACAGCCCGCAGCATGGGAATCACAGTAGATGGACAAGCCCCCTGGGAAAAAAATTAATCGTCAACCTATAAATATTATTTGCAATGATCACTAAAAAAAGAAAAGTAGCAAACGCTAAGGTTGACGCCAACAAAGCATATTCGCTTAAAGAAGCCTCAGCATTAGTTAAAGAAGTGAATACTACAAAATTCGACAGTTCTGTAGATATACACGTAAAGTTAGGCGTAGATCCTAAGAAAGCCGACCAGGCCATCCGGGGAACGGTATCTTTACCTCATGGTACAGGTAAAACCAAAAAAGTACTTGTATTATGTACCCCAGATAAAGAAGCAGAGGCAAATGCCGCCGGCGCTGACTTTGTAGGTTTAGAAGAATTTATTACTAAAATAGAAGGTGGATGGACAGATATTGATGTTATTGTTGCCACACCTTCTGTAATGCCTAAAATTGGTAAGCTGGGTAAAGTATTAGGGCCACGCAACTTAATGCCAAACCCCAAAACAGGTACGGTTACCAACGATGTGGCCGGTGCAGTAAATGATCTTAAAGGGGGTAAAATAGCTTTTAAGGTAGATAAAGTGGGTATTATTCATGCTTCTGTGGGCAGGGTAAGTTTTTCTCCCGAAAAAATTGCAGAAAATTGCCAGGAGTTTATTAATGCTATTATTAAACTTAAACCAGCTACTTCAAAAGGTACTTACCTGAGAGGCGTAAGCATGGCAAGCTCAATGAGCCCGGGCATTATGATAGACACTAAATCTGTTCTTAATTAAAGATTCTCCGGGCACATGCCTAAGGAGGATACAAAATATTTGTTATGACAAAACAAGAAAAAAACGAAGTGATAGAATTGCTGAAAGGCAAATTCAATCAATATAATAACTTTTATATTACTGATACCGAAAGTTTAACGGTTGACCAGGTAACCAATTTACGCCGGCATTGCTATAGCAAGCAGGTGGAAATGAAAGTAGCAAAAAACACGTTAATCAAAAAAGCACTGGAAAGTATTGATGCTGAAAAATACAGCGGCGTTTACGATTCATTGCATAAAGTAACTGCTTTAATGTTTAGCGAAAACCCCAAAGACCCTGCATTAATTATCAGTGGTTTTCGTAAACAAAGCAATGGCGAAAAACCGGTTTTAAAAGCTGCGTTCATTAATGGGGATGTTTTTGTAGGCGACAATCAATTAAAGAATCTTACCCAAATTAAAACGAAGGATGAATTGGTAGGGGAAGTAATTGGTTTATTGCTATCGCCCATCCAACGGGTTATTGGAGCTTTGCAAAACAAACCAGAAGGAAAAGTGGAAGCCAGCACACCTGTAGCTGATACCGCAACAGAAGCCCCGGCAACAGAAGCCCCGGCGGCTGAAGCGCCCGCTACAGAAGCTACATCAACGGATGCTCCTGAAGCAAATGCTGATGATGCTGCAAAACCAGAATAACCAAAGGGTTATTTAAACATGGATAGTATTTTAAAAACTATATAGTTTTAGCAAGGTGTAAAACCGGGTTAAAACGATCATTCACAATTTTTTTAAACAGTCCTCCGGATCCGCATAAAAGTGGGAATGAAGGGGGCAAAAATGAAACACAATGGCAGACGTAAAATCATTAGCCGAAAGCCTGGTAGGCTTAACAGTAAAAGAAGTTCAGGAATTAGCTGAATTCTTAAAATCAGAATATGGAATTGAGCCCGCTGCTGCTGCAGTAGTGGTAAGCGGAGATGGCGGCGGTGGCGCAGCAGCCGCAGAAGAAAAAACTGCTTTCGATGTAGTATTGAAAAGCGGTGGCGCTAACAAATTAGCCGTAGTTAAAATTGTAAAAGATCTTACAGGTCTTGGATTGAAAGAAGCTAAGGACTTAGTAGATGGCGCTCCTAAAACCATTAAAGAAGGAGTAGATAAAGCTACTGCCGAAGAAATGAAAACAAAATTAACGGAAGCAGGCGCTGACGTTGAAGTTGCTTAATTTCTTTTAGAAATGAATAAGGCCCGGGGGTTTACCCGGGCTTTTTTATGCTTACAATATTCCAGGCAGAGAAAGTGCTTTTATTTCTTAAATAAAAAAAGATACCGGGCAAAATATATTTGTAGATTTAATCCGCAATACGTTACAAAAACGGAGCCTATAATAAATGATATTTCAGTAAGAGGAGAAATGAATTAAAATACAATACTTAAAATGAGATTAAACTCATACGGGTAATATGAAAATATGGATGGTAGATAATTACGACAGCTTTACTTATAATCTTGTGCATTTGATTTGCCAGCTGAGCCATGCCGAATTTATTATAAAAAGAAATGATGCTTTTAGTATTGCTGAAGTGGGATCTTTCAATAAAATTATATTATCGCCGGGGCCCGGCCTTCCGGATGAGGCAGGCCAAATGATGGAATTGCTGAACCATTATGCAGGCAGCAAAGATATTTTGGGGATTTGCCTGGGCCACCATGCCATTGCACAGTATTATGGCGCTACTTTACACAATTTGCAGGAAGTAGTTCATGGCAGGCAAACAAAAATTATACAAACAATGCCATCTTATATTTTTAAAAATGTAGAACCTGAATTCGAAGCCGGACGCTACCATTTGGATTGTAAATAAAGAAACATTGCCGGCGTGTTTATAAATTATAGCTGAAGATGAGCAGGGAAATATTATGGCCCTGCAACACGTAACACATACAGTTACCGGCCTTCAATTTCATCCCGAAAGCATCATGACAGCAGCGGGAATCACACTCATACAAAACTGGTTATCTAACTAAATCAGTATAGGAAACTGGCACACCCAATAGGATGCTCTCAGTTCATCATTCTCTATTTACCATTTATATAAAATACAAACCATTTTTTTTTAAATAATAGGGTAACAGTTATCTTAGGCAAACGAAAATGAAATGGAATGAATAAATTCATATTACTGCTTTTTGTACTGGCTGTGCAAACAAGCTTTGCACAACAGTCTTTGTTCGAGCCTCAGAATATTAAACAGGCATATCAAAATAATACCCGCAGTAAAGAGGGTATACCCGGAAAAAATTACTGGCAAAATACAGCCCGTTATTCCATTGAGATCATGGCAAACCCTCCGGGTAAAAATATTAAGGGTACAGAAACCATCAGTTATAAAAATAATAGCCCGGCAGCAATTAAAAACCTGGTAATAAAGCTTATTTTAAATATTCACATGCCCGGGGCAGCAAGGCAAAGCAGCGCTGGTAAAGATTATCTTACCAATGGGATTATTATTGATAAGTTTTTTGTAAATGACGATGAAAAACCTTTTGGATACGTAGGTGCAAATACACAAAAACAGGTAAACCTAAACGATGCTGTTGCTCCGGGCGATAGTGTACAATTAAAATTTGAATGGCACTATGACCTGAGCAAACAAAGCGGGCGAGAAGGTATGCTAGACAGTACCAGTTTTTTCCTGGCTTATTTTTATCCAAGAGTTGCAGTGATGGATGATGTTTTCGGTTGGGATCGAATGAATTTTACAGATGCCCAGGAATTTTATAACGATTTTAATGATTATGAAGTAGCCATTACAGTCCCCGTAAATTATTTAGTATGGGGTACCGGTGATTTAATTAATGGAGCACAAGTGTTGCAACCTGGTTATTTAGAAAAATTAAATAAGAGTTTTACATCCGATGAAGTAATAAATATAGTAACAGCGCAAGATATCCAGGCTCATCATATTACTGTACAAAACCCCACAAATACCTGGCGCTGGCAGGCAAAGAATGTTAGTGATGTTGCATTTTGTATAAGCAATCATTATGTATGGGATGCTGCCAGTGTAGTAGTTGATAAAAAAACCGGCCGTAGGGCAAGTTGCCAGTCGGCTTACCTAAATTCATCTAAAAATTTTCACAACCAGGTTAAACATATACAACATGCGCTGGACTGGTTTAGTAATAACTGGCCAGGTATTCCTTACCCATTTCAAAAAAGTACGATTATTCAGGGCTTTGCTGATATGGAATACCCGATGATGGCAAATGATAGCCCGCAAGACGATGATATTTTTCAACGTTTTATTGCCGAGCATGAAATTGCCCATAGTTATTTTCCATTTTACATGGGGATAAATGAACATCGGTATGGATTTATGGATGAAGGCTGGACAACCGCATTTGAATACCTGATTGGTATTCATGATATGGGTAAAGAAAAAGCCGGCTACTTTTTTAAACAATTCCGGGTGGGCGGATGGGCATTACATCCCAATGATGAAACACAGGTGCCCATAATAACTCCCCTTAATATTTTAAGTGGCTCTGCCATGGGAATTAATGAATATGGTAAACCGGCACTCGCTTACCTGGCTTTGAAAGATATGATGGGCGATGATTTATTTAAAAAATGTTTGCATGGGTTTATGGATCGCTGGAATGGCAAACATCCCATACCCTGGGATATGTTTTACAGCTTTAATAATATTGCCGGCAAAAATTTAAATTGGTTTTGGAATAATTGGTTTTTTACTTCCGGCTTTATGGATGTAGCTGTAGAAAATGTGGTAGCAGGCAAAGGGGGGTATCAAATTATTATTAAAAACAAGGGGGGCTTTGTTATCCCGGTTGATTTTAAAATCACATTTACGGATGGCAGCCTATTGGATAAACATTTCACGGCAGCTATATGGGAAGCAAATTCATCAAAGGCTGTAATTCCCATAATTACAACAAAAAAAATCACATACCTGAAAGTGGATGGGGGAATCTTTATGGATGCGAATGAAAAAGATAATAATTGGGGCCATAAAAAATAAACCGAATTCGTACAGCATCACAAGTAGGATGCTGTACGTTTTATAAAAATATATTTTCAGCTTCAAACCTAAAACCTTCTGATCCATAGCAAGAAACTCTATTGATTCGGGATACGCAGCTTCAATTTCTTAACATAAAAAAGAGATTACTTTTTTACAGGTAATCTCTACAATGAAGTGGTGACCGCGTTAGGATTCAAACCTAAAACCTTCTGATCCGTAGTCAGATGCTCTATTCAGTTGAGCTACGCAGCCAATTTATATTTGGGGTGCAAATATACAGATATTCTCGTTTACCGCATCAAAGGCCGGCTAAAAAATTAGCTTGTATTAAATCTACTACGGCGGGTAAACTTCCGGTTTCTTCATACACTTTTAATTGCCTGTCAGCACCCGTTCCTTCTTCCAGCATTTTATGTACATGGCTTATGGCATGCTGGCTACCCAGGTGAGGAACCACATCACTTATAAAGTCTAATAATTCATATATGAGTACTCTTGTATTTACTTCGGATTCTTTTCCAAAATCAATCATACTTCCTTCAATACCATACCTGCTGGCACGCCATTTATTTTCATTTATCAATGCCCTGGGGTAAATAATAAAATTCAGGTTTTGGCTTCTTAACTTATATAATTTTGCACAAATGGCCTGGAAGAGCGCTGCAATGGTAATGGTTTCCTGTACCGTCATGGGGATATCACATACCCTAAACTCTACTGTATTAAAAAAGGGGTGCACCCTTAGGTCCCACCATATTTTTTTTGCATTATCTATGCAATTGGTTTTTACCAGCAGTTTTATATAATTATCATAAGCTTCTATACTTTCAAAATAATCGGGTATGCCCGTACGGGGAAATTTATCGAACACTTTGGTACGAAAACTTTTATACCCGGTTTTTCTTCCTTCCCAAAAAGGGGAATTGGTACTGAGGGCAAAAACATGCGGTAAAAAGTAACGGGCAGAATTGGCTATATGAATGGCCATTTCCCGGGTTTCCATACCTACATGCACATGCAGCCCAAAAATAAGGTTACTCCGGGCCGCTTCCTGTAGCTCATTTACAATTTCATTGTAACGGGCATGTTCTGTTATTAATTGGCTTTCCCAGTGGCTAAAGGGATGCGTACCACTGGCACCAATACTTAAATCCAGGTCGCCGGCAATCGTACTAATGGTTTTACGAAGTGTGCTTACATCCATAAAGGCTTCATCAATATCGGCACATATATCCGTACCTACTTCTACAACTGCCTGGTGCATTTCGGCCTTCACTTTATCTTTAATTACTTTTTGGCCTTCCTGCACAATTTTTTGATCATGACTTTTTAATTCCCTGGTAAAAGGGTCTATTACCATGTACTCTTCTTCTACACCAATGGTAAAATGTTTATATGAAATACCCGCCATAAGGTTGATTTTGCGATGAGCAATTATATAGGGAAGAATAAAAATGAAAGGAATGAAGGCCGAAAATCCCTTTTTCGTTTTCCATTTCAGTCAAATGATACCATTCCCGGTTTAATATAGTTTTTGTTTGTTACTACTTCTTTTAATGTACTCACCCCAGGTAAGATTATCAGCTCCTTCAATATGAGCTTGTGCTTTTTCAATGGCATAAGTAGCTGCTGTTTCTACTACCCAATCAAAATTTTCTTGTCCTACGCTGTTTACATCTGCATCGGGTGCCGGGTTACAAAAGTCAATGGCATAGGGTACGCCATCTCTTATGGCAAGTTCTACCGTATTAAAATCATACCCCAGGTAGCGGCATATACGCAGTACAATATCTTCCATTAATTTAAACCTTTCAGCAGAGGGTTTAAAGTCGGCTACATATCTCAGGTGATGTGGGTTGCGTGGTTCATAAGGCATAATGCGCACATATTTACCGCCAATACAATAGCACCGGTAATACTCATCAAACTTAATTTCTTCCTGCAACATCATTACCAATTGTTCTGTTTCAGCATGTTTTTCAAAAAACTCATCCATACTGTTGAGTTGATAAACACTCTTCCAACCCCCGCCGGCAAAGGGTTTCATGTAAGCCGGAAAACCAATGTATTTAAAAATACCATCCCAGTCTAAGGGGTATTCAAGATTACTGAAAGAATCTGCAGAAGTATCGGCAGGTAAATCTCTTGAGGGTAAGATCACCGTTTTAGGTACAGGAACCTCAATTTTTGTGGCCAGGCAATTATTAAAAAATTTTTCATCGGCGCTCCACCAAAATGGATTATTGATAACCGCCGTACCACAGAGAGCTGCATTTTTTAAATAGGCCCTGTAAAAGGGGACGTCCTGCGAAATGCGGTCAAATATCACGGCATATTCAGTAGGGCTGCCTTGCATAACCTTGTCAATTTTTACAGGTTCGGCAATGATGCCATCTACATTTTTGCTGTTTACACGTTGTACAAATGCTTCGGGGAAACTTCTTTCTTTGCCGAATAAAATTCCAATTTTCTTCATGAGTCAATTTTTAATAATGTGCTTTGTAAAGGCGTTATTTTTATTATACGATCTGTCTATTGGTGAGGTTAGCCATTTTTTAGATTCAATCGTTACCAATAATGCCCTTTTCTATTATCCTCTTCAAATATATTTTTTACCTGCCAATAAAACAAAATTGATTTATTGCTTTAAAGAATTTGTTTTATTCTGCATTTTCTTACTTTTGGGACTATGCCGGTTAAGAAAGTGGCCCTTATAGAAGAGAAGCACCATGTTTTGTCATCCATATTTTTGGAAAGAGATGTAAAAATTGATTGTTACTTCCCCATGGGGATGGCAAGTTTTGAAGATATAAGCTTACTATTGATCAATGATGGGCAGGATCTTCCCAAAATGCCTTTTACAGGAATATTGGAAGATTTATATGAAAAAAAAGAGATTCTCCCCCTATTTTGTGTAGGTATTCATTGTGCGACAGACAGGAAAAATGAATATGGCACGGCTAAAATTCAAGATTATAAAGGCCGGGGTGCAAGAGCCTATTTATATAATGCTTTCGTAATGCTCGAACTCCTGCCTTTTATCCGGCTTACTTATACGATTCATTCATTCAGTGAGAAATCATTTGCGGGCTTTTCTCTGGGAGGTTTATGTGCACTGGACATTGTATGGAACCATAGCCGGGAATTTACTAAAGTGGGCGTATTTAGTGGCTCCTTATGGTGGCGGGACAAAGCGCATGACGACCCGGATTTTGATGAAGATAAAAACAGGATTATGCAAAGGCAGGTAAGAGAAGGCCAATTATCGCCCTGGCTTCATTTTTTCTTTGAAGTGGGAACCCTTGATGAAAAAGAAGACCGCAATAATAATGGAATTATAGATTCTATTGATGATACCCAGGCACTCATAAAAGAACTTATTAAAAAAGGCTACCCCGAAACTTGTATTGAATACCTGGAACTGAAAGATGGACACCACGATGTGGAAACCTGGGGCCGGGCATTTCCCACATTCTTAAAATGGGGTTGGGGCTATAACGATGAGCTTACTGATTAATATAGCTTATGCATGTACCAGGTGATGCAAAATGATGCCGGTAGCTACCGCCGCATTTAACGATTCGGCCTGTCCAATCCTGGAAATGGTGATTTTCTCATCGCACAAGGCAATCAAATCTTCCTTTATACCCTTTGCTTCGTTGCCAATTACAATAAAACCTTCTTTTACAGATGTACATTTTTGTAACGGCGTACCCGCTAATACCGTTGCATATTTTTTTATTTTTTGCATAGCCAGGAATGCTGCCAGGTCGCAATATATTACATTTACACGCCCCAGGCTGGCCATACTGCTTTGTACTACTTTTGGATTGTACAATTCAGTAGTGTGTAAAGAACATATGATGTTTTGGATCCCAAACCAATCTGCAATTCTTATGATTGTTCCTAAATTGCCGGGATCCTGAATTTCATCTAATACCAATGAAATTTTATTTTTAAAATCCGGTGAAGGATCGGCTTGCTTTTGCTTAAATATGGCCAGTACCTGGTTTGGCGTTGATTGGCCGGAAATTTTTTCTAATTCAAAATCTTCCACTTCAAAAATCCGGGACCCGTAAATTTCAACCATACCTGCCGGTAACAATTGTATCCATTGGGGTAATGCATATATTTCCTGGCAGGTAAATAAACCTCCTTTTAACAACTCGGTTACTAACTTTGGCCCTTCAGCAATAAAACATTGATATGAATCCCTTAATTTTTTCTGCTGTAAACTTTGAATATATTTAACTGTATTTTTGCTCAACATCCCAAAAAAATTTATGTTGTTATCGGTGGATTTTTCATTTAAAATATTTTCCAAATTAAACTTTTTTTTTGGGCTTCTGTTATGGTTGAGTTCCTGTACCATAATTAAAAATGCGCCCAGGGATAAGCCCTACCTAATAAAAAACAATATTAAAATAGAAGGCGGGCAGTTTTCAAAAATAGATAAAGAGGCGGTAGTAGAGCGCATGCGTACTCAATTTGATGACAGTGCCGTAGTATTAACCAAATCGCCCCTGTTTTTTTTAGATATTATAAAAAGGCCACCTGCATTTGATACATCTGCTGTAAACCGGTCATTAAATAATATGCGGGCCTCCTTGTTTCACCTGGGGTTTTACCATCCGCAAACATCGTTTGATGCAGATACCACAGTAGTTTCCCGGGATAATAAGAAAGTAAAAGTAGACTATCTTATCAATGTAGGCAAGCGTACGCTCATTGATACCGTAACGTATCGATTGCAACGGGAAGATTTACAGGAACTCATTTTAAACAGCAGGTCGAAATCAGTTTTAAAAAAAGGAGATCCTATTACCAAAGCCGCTGTATTGGGCGAAATGGCCCGCATTGTAGATACCTTACGAAATAATGGTTATTATAAATTCTCTTCAGCCGAGTTAAGGGTACAGGGAGATACCAGCATTGCCGCATTAACTACTATTAGTGATGATCCTTTTGAACAATTGCAATTGCTTGCAGAAGCCCAGGCACAAAAAGATTCTCCTTCTATTAAATTAGCAGTGGTATTGGTAAATCCTGAAGACAGTTCCAAACTGCTGCCATACCACATTAATAATATTTACTTGTTGCCAGATTACAGGCCGGGGGATAAATTAGAAGATACCATTAATATAATTCAGCGAAAAACGGCTTCCGGTAATTTTATTTTACGCTATCACCAGCCCTTATACCGGGCGGGTGTGCTTATACGCCAAATAAGTTTTAGAAAGGGTGATATATTTCGCCAAAATGAATATTATAAAACCCTTAATAATATTTCTAAAACAGGATTGTGGCAAAACACCAATATACAGGTAATAGAATTACCCGATAGCAATGCAGTAGATTTAGTAGTAGAGCTTATACCGGTGAGTAAATTTGGTTTTGAAGCGGCATTGGAAGCTAGTTATTCATCAGGTAATAATTCTGCCAATGCCATTGCCGGGAGTTTATTCGGGCTTTCAGGGAACCTCTCTCTCACCAACCGGAATATTGCCCGGGAGGGCATTCGTATGATGCATAGCCTAAGGGCAGGGGTGGAGTTTAATAATAAATCGGGCAGCTATAGTTCGGGCCTTATTAATTCTACTGAATTTAGTTATACCAATAGCATTTCTATTCCCCGGGTACTCAATCCTTTTAAAAAAGATAAAAGACGGATATTAGCCGGTGAAACTTTTGTAAATACAACTTTTTCTTACGCTACCCGGTTTAATTTATTTAGCCTGCAATCGGTAAATATGAATACGGGTTTTACCTATCCTTTAAAAAATGGCGCCAAATTTACCTTCAGGCCTTTCTATGCCGAATTTAATTATCTCTTTAACCAATCGGATAGTTTCATCAGGATTAAAGATGCCAATCCTTTTTTGAGATATTCTTATAATACTGCTTTTGTATCGGGTATGGGTGCCAGCTATAGCCGCATTTTTAATAATCCTGTTCATTTAAAAAGTATTTTAAAAGAACGCAGTATTAAATTAAATATTGAAGAATCGGGGCTTACCTGGGGCGCTTTACCCATCCTTAAAAAATATAAAAAACGATACATTAAAACAGATGCCGAATATAAATACACGGTAAATTATAATAAAACTTCATGGGCTTTCAGGTTATTTGCCGGTGTGGGCATACCGCTGGCAAGGGATAGTACGCTCCCGTTTTTTAAACAATATTTTGGTGGCGGCAGCTCCAGTATGCGGGGATGGCCGGTGAGGGGGATTGGCCTGGGCGGCCGGCCCCTGAAACCTTTTGCACAAAATTTATTTAATGAACAAACGGGTGATGTGCAATTAGAAGGGAATGCAGAATACCGTTATTATATTACCCGGCTTATTCCCAATTTGCTTACCCTGCGGGGCGCTTTATTTGTAGATGTAGGTAATGTTTGGAATTTTAATAAAACAATTTTACCCAATGGCGTGGTATCTGATACAGCACAATTTAAATTTCAAAATTTATACCAGCAGATAGGCTTAAGCGCAGGCACAGGTTTGCATTTTGATTTTAATTATGTAATTCTCCGGTTTGATTTTGGTTTCCGGTTTAAACGCCCGGAAATGAGTTATATCCATAATGGATGGAAAGCGCCGGATATTGGGTTTAATGATTTCCTGCAAAAGCTATTCAACCGGAAATATAAAGAATGGCGTTATGAAAACTTCAATTTCACCATCGGGATTAACTATGCATTTTAATTTGAAAAGAAAAAGGGCTTCTTTTTATAAAGCCCTTTTACCCTATTTAAAATGAGAATGAAAATGGTTATTTATGTGCTTCTATCTTTTTTACAAAATTAGCCTTGGGTTGTGCACCTACTAATTTATCAACTACCTCTCCATTTTTTATAAATAAAATAGCGGGTATATTGGTAATACCATAGTTCATAGAAACCTGGGGGTTCTTATCCACATTGAGTTTTCCTACTTTTACTTTGCCTTCGTATTCTTTACTTAATTCTTCAATTACAGGACCTATAGCCCTGCAGGGACCACACCATTCTGCCCAAAAATCTATAACGGTCAGTTTATCTGAATTGATTACTTCTGTTTGAAAGTTTGAATCGGTTAATTCTAAAGCCATAAGGTTTATAATTTATTTGTTTGTATATAGTTTAATTATCAATTGCAAATTTATGGCCATTTACCCGTAACGGTTCAATTGACATATCCACAATCCCCGGAATAAGTTTTTTTACTGTTAAAAAGTCAGTTAAGCAGTCAATACGTTTACTTCCAGGTATGGCCGGTCTTCTAAAAAAGCAGCCATCGAGTCATTCATGGTAAACTTATTATTTAAACTGTGTAAATTGATTATTAGGTTATTCTCTTCATCTTTAATCTTAAAGTTGAGTATGGTATTTCCCGGGTTTTTACTCACATTTTCTGACATAAAAGCTACAAAACTTTCATCTATCAATTGGGCATCCACTTCAATACTTAGTTTTTGCGTCATTGTTTTTTTTATGGTATCCAGCAAATGCATTTTTGATATACTGAATTCATACAGATCGGTATTGTAGCGCTGCCTGAACTGGCCTTCAATTAACAGGATAATGCCTTTCTCTAAATAATGCTGATAGCGCACATAATCTTCACCAAAGAGGGCCAGTTCTGTTTTGCCGGTAAAATCTTCTATGTGCAGGATGCCAAAGTTTTTTCCTTTTTTTGTAAGCCTGTGTTGTACATCTGTTACTAGGCCGGCCAGCCTGAACTGGCGTGATACATATGCTTTGGGCGCTAACCTGATTTCATTAAAATCGCCCAATGCAGAAATGTGGTAATTCTTTAATTCAAATTTATAATTGTCTAAAGGATGGCCACTTATGTAAATGCCGGTAATCTCTTTTTCAAAGTCTAATTGTTCTACCAATTGCCAGGGTTCGCAAGGAAGCAATTTGGGCGGTTTAATGTCGGGCATTTGTAAATCTCCAAATAAGGTATTGGCCGAGTTTGCACTTTGGGCTTGTATAACTTGTCCGAATTTTATTATTTTTTCCATGGCAGGCGCATCACCGGGTGCCTGGTAAAAATATTGTGCCCGGTGCATGTCTTTAAAACTATCGAATGTGCCGCTATGCACTAAGCTCTCCAGTGTTTTTTTATTTACGGCTCTTAGGTTTACTCTTTTCACCAGGTCAAAAACACTGGAAAAAGGGCCTTGTTTTTTTCTTTCTTCAATGATGTTTTCAATGGCGGCATCACCTACACCTTTTAAACCACTGAAACCAAAACGTATTTCTCCTTTTTCATTTACAGCAAATCCTTTGTGCGATTCATTTATATCAGGCCCCAGTACCGTTAATCCCATACGTTTACATTCTTCCATAAAAAATGTGATCTTATCTATACTGCCGGCATGGTTGAGTACAGCCGCCATAAATTCACTGGGATAATGGGCTTTTAAATAAGCTGTTTGGTAAGCTACAAAAGCATAGCAGGTAGAGTGCGATTTATTAAATGCATACTGGGCAAATGCCTCCCAATCTGTCCAGATTTTTTCCAGTTTATCTTTTGAATGCCCTTTAGCAGTAGCGCCATCTAAAAACTGTACTTTCATTTTATCAAGTACATGTTTTTGTTTTTTACCCATGGCTTTACGTAAAATATCTGCATCTCCTTTGCTAAAACCTGCCAGTTTTTGAGAAAGCAACATTACCTGTTCCTGGTAAACGGTAATACCATAGGTTTCTTCCAGGTATTCCTGCATGTCTGCTATATCGTAAGCCACCATTTCACGGCCATGTTTACGGGCAATATATAGAGGGATGTATCCCATGGGGCCCGGCCGGAATAAAGCATTCATGGCAATAAGGTCATCAAACTTATCGGGCTTTAATTCCCGTAAATATTTTTGCATGCCTGCACTTTCAAACTGGAATGTGGCATTTGTTTCTCCTTGTTGAAACAGCTTAAAAGTTTTTTCGTCGTCTAAGGGTATAGCATCAATATCTATTACAAGCCCATGGTTTTGCTTAATAAGCGCTAAGGCTGTTTTTAGGATACTCAAGGTTTTTAATCCCAGGAAATCCATTTTAATTACACCGGCTTCTTCAATTGAATTACCCTCTATTTGGGTAAGCCATAAATCAGATTCTTTTGAAGTGGCTACGGGTAATAACTCTGTAAGGTCTTTGGGTGCAATAATGATGGCCGATGCATGAATGCCGGTATTTCGTACGGATCCCTCTAAAATTTCTGCTTCTTTTAATATTTTACTCAGCAGGTCGTCGCCATTATATATCTCTCTTAATTTTTTTACATTTTCAATATCATCTGCTGTCAGTTGTTCTTTTTCTTCTAATGATTTGTCCTGGCTTTTTTCCGCATCTTTACTGGTGATGGGTGCATGTAATAATCTTTTTAAAACAATGCCCGGTTTTTCAGGAACTAATTTTGATAATGCCCTGCTTTCTGCAATCGGGAGGTCCATTACCCGGGCCACATCTGCAATGCTCGATTTGGCAGCCATGGTACCATAGGTAATGATTTGGGCAACCTGGTTTTTACCATATTTATCCACTACATAGTTCAATACTTTTTGTCTTCCCTCATCATCAAAGTCGGTATCAATATCCGGCATAGATTTACGCTCAGGATTTAAGAATCTCTCAAAAAGTAAATTGTATTTTATGGGATCTATATTGGTTATACCAATACAATACGCAACGGCACTACCGGCTGCTGAACCCCGCCCGGGGCCAATAAAAACGCCCATATCCCGCCCGGCTTTTATAAAATCGCTTACAATTAAAAAATAACCTGCGAACCCCATTTTTTTAATAATGCCCAGCTCAAATTGTAATCTTTCTTCTGCTTCGGGAGTTAATATCTTATATCTTTCTTTGGCGCCACTCCAGGTAAGGTGTGCCAGGTAATCGTCCTGGCTTTTATAGTTTGCGGGTACTTCAAAAAAAGGTAATAAAATATCTCTTTTTAAATCGAGTAACGATACTTTGTCAACAATTTCATTGGTGTTGTCAATCGCCTGGGGCAGGTCAGCAAAAACGGTACTCATTTCGGCCCCGGTTTTTAAATAAAACTGGTCATTAAAAAAGCCAAACCTTTTCCCTTTTGCCTGTACATCATCATCTGTAAACTCCCGCAGGGCTGGGGTGCTTTGTTTTTCACCCGTATTAATGCAAAGTAAAATATCATGTGCATTAAAATCAGTTTGATCTACATAGTGGCTATCGTTACTGGCAATTACTTTTACTTTGTATTTTTTTGCAAATTTTAGTAAAACTTCATTTACTTTTTCCTGTTCGGGAATACCGTGCCTTTGTAATTCCACGTAATAATCTTCCTGGAAAATGTTGAGCCACCACTTAAATTCATTTTCACCTTCCTGTTCTCCTTTCTTTAAAATAGTTTGGGGAACCAGGGCGCCCAGGCAACAGGTAGTGGCAATAAGCCCTTCGTGATATTTATGTATCAGCTCTTTGTCAATACGTGGGTACTTGCTGTACATTCCTTCTATATAGCCCAGGGAGGTAAGTTTTACTAAGTTTTTATAGCCCTGCTCATTTTTCGCTAATAATATTTGATGATGCCGGGGGTCTCTTTCTTCTTTACTGAATGTTTTTCGGGTACGGTCGGTGGTAATGTAAAATTCACAGCCCACTATGGGTTTTACTTTAAGGCTGCCATCTTCATTTTTATGCGCATAAGCCTCCTTTACAAACTCAAATACGCCAAACATATTACCATGGTCACTAATGGCAAGAGCCGGCATATTGCTGGCTATTGCTTTTTTATATAAATTCTTAATAGAAGCAGCGCCATCAAGTAACGAAAACTGGGTATGTACGTGTAAGTGAGAAAATTTCATGTGTAACTTAAGGATTTACAAAACTGAAATACAAATATCGTAAACAATAAAAAGAGAACCCTTTGCGTTTTTCCACATAGCGGGTTAAAAAAAACGAGCATGAAATAAAGCTTGTTCGTTTGGGGTGCATACCTTAACTTTGCCCGGATTTTATGAGAAAAATTTATATTATCGTTTTGTAGGACAAGATTAGCAGGCAGGAATTAATGAACAGGTTATTTTAAGAAAAAGCGAAGAGATTAAGAATACAAGATTAAGTCGTACATACACTAAAAACCAATGTTTTAGGTATGAAAAACTTATTTTTTGTTTCTGTTGCTTTCAGCATTTTTTCAGGAACATCATTGAGTGCAAATGCACAAAGAGTTTTCAATTTTAGCAATAGCAGTACATCTGTAACCAGTAACTTCTCCGATGCGGAACTGGCTCCGGTAAGCAATGCAGTACCCGTAAAGCTCAAAGCTTCGGAAGCTGAAATTGGCCAGGCATTGCAAATCGCTGCTAAAGAAGCTAAAATGGCAGCAGGTAACAAAATGCTATTGGTTACCGAAAACTGTAAAGCAATCCATTTTAAATTTGCCCAAATTTTAAACCGTGAGGTAGAAACCCTTACAAACACCCGCTTATTTCAATTTATAAATGAATGGTGGGGTACCCGTTACCGCTATGGGGGTACTACCAAAAAAGGTATAGATTGCAGCGCATTTACCGGGTTATTAATGAGTACGGTGTATGCCCTTCCATTGCCCCGTACTGCAAGGGAACAATATGCAGTATGCGAAAAATTAAATGAAGAAGATTTGATGGAGGGCGATTTGGTGTTCTTTAATACCCGGGGCGGTATTAGCCATGTAGGCATGTACCTGGGCGACGGCTATTTTGTTCATTCAGGATCCAGTACCGGGGTTACCATTAGCAACCTGCATGAAGCTTATTGGGCGAAACATTTTATAAAAGGAGGCAGGGTGAACGAAAATGAGCTGCCCGCAACTGCAGGAGAAGAAACAGCCAGCAATGCAATTTGTACTAACTGATTTATATTAAGTTATATTAAAAAAGGGATGAGTGATCATCCCTTTTTTGTTGCCGGCAGGGCTGTTAAAAAATAGAAAATAAAATAGCATTTTAATAAAATTATTCAGCTCGCCGGCTGATGGCATAGATATTGTAATTACTTGCCCAAAATGAAAAATAAAATCTCCATTATGAAAAAAATAGTTTTAATGCTGGCCACCCTGTTTATCATGGCTGGCGTACAAGCTCAATCAAAACAAAAGGTTTCAAAAGCTAAGAGTGAAAAAATGGCTAAAGCAAATTTGGCTAAAGCAGAAAAGGAAAGATTGGCGGCGGAAGAAACCGAAAAAAATAAAATGGCTGCCGAACAAATGGAAACAGAACGATTGGCAGCCTTGCAGGCTGAGAAAGACAGCCTGGATTCTGAAAGATTAAAAGAAGAAGCCAGGGACCGGGAACTCTTTATAAAAGATAGTATCGTAAAACTGAATAATGAAAATGAAAGACTGGCTCAGGAAAAAATGGCTATTATTAAAAAGGGGCGTTCTGAAATTTATACGAATGCAGGATTAGACGAATATCAAACCAAAAGGGTGATGGATATCAATGCAAGTTATTTTGCTATGGCCAATGCCATTAAGCAAGATGCCTCTTTAGACGCAAAGGCAATGGATAAGAAACTTAAAGCATTGAACAAAGAAAGGATAAAAAAGATAAAAGACCTGGTAGGCCGTAAAAAAACAGATGCTCTTGAGAAATCCAGAAAAGAGTTACGGGCAGATAATGCCGAAGATCCTGACGTGCAATGGCTTTACGAACTTGATGATACAAAAGGTAAAAAATAATAGGTAAACCACAACCCATATCCATAAAAAAATCCGGGCTTACCGGATTTTTTTATGCCATCACCCAAACGGGAGTCGTTAATTTTGAAAAATAGTTCACCAGGATAATATGCAGGGAAGTTATTTTTACTGCTTATCCGGAATTTGTTTCAATATTTCAAGCAGGAATTTCCAGAATTTTTGCACAGAACTAATTTGAACCCTTTCATCGGGAGAATGAGCGCCATAAATATTAGGGCCTAGCGAGATCATTTGCATAACCGGATAATGCCCACCGATAATGCCGCATTCCAGCCCGGCATGAATAGCGTCAACCCGGGCGGGGCTTAAAAACATTTTTTGATAAAGATCACTCATCATTTTAATTACCGGGTCATCCGGTTTGGGTTCCCAGCCGGGATATTCACCCGTAAAACTTACCTTGCCCTGGCAGGCGATAAAACTGTTTTGAATGGCTGTAGCCAGGTCCTTTTTTTCTGTATCTACTGAACTTCGGGTAAGGCATTGAACCGAAAATTTTTCGTCTGCAGCTTCTATTTTTGCAATGTTATTCGATGTTTGTACCAGGCCATCAATACCCGGGGTCATTCTATATATGCCATTGGGGCAGGCATACACAGCGGCTAAAAAGTTTTGTTGAAACCCGGTTTCAAAAATGGCTGCAGGCATTTCGGTTTCTTGTACCGCCAATACCAGGAGAGGGTCTGTAACCCGGTACTCGGCTTTTAAAATCCCGTTCCATTTTTCAATTTCCTCTTTTACTAATTGGGGATCTGTTGCTGTAATTACTGATTTTGATTCACGAGGTATGGCATTTCGTAAACTCCCTCCCAGGATAGCATGTATTTCAATTTTTCCTTCTTTTTGCAATTCAAATAATACCCGGTTCATTAATTTATTGGCATTGGCCCTGCCCAACTGGATATCTACTCCGGAGTGGCCACCGGTAAGCCCTGTGAGACTTAGTAGAAGTCCCACACTACCCGGTACAGGAGGTTGAGTGGGATAATTTCCATCGATAGTTACATCCATGCCCCCGGCACAGCCAATAGTAAGTTCATCATCATCTTCGGTATCTAAATTCAGTAAAATTTTCCCATTCAGTAACCCAGCTTTCAGTTCTTTTGCACCCGTCATGCCTGTTTCTTCATCTACCGTAAACAAAGCTTCAATAGGCGGATGCGGAATATCACCCGAAGCCAGGATACTCATGATGGTAGCCACCCCTATGCCATTATCGGCTCCCAGTGTAGTCCCTTTTGCTTTTACCCAATCGCCATCTACATACATCTGAATACCCTGGGTACTAAAATCAAAATCAATATTTGCATTTTTTTGGTGTACCATATCCAAATGGCTTTGTAATACTACCGTTTGTTTATTTTCCATACCTGCCGAGGCTGGTTTTTTAATAATTACATTTCCTGTAGCATCTACCATGGTATCTAACCCCAGTGAGTGGCCAAATTGCTTCATAAATGCAGTGATTTTTTCTTCTTTTTTTGAGGCCCTGGGTATGGCATTTATATCCGCAAAGTAATTCCAAATTGCCCGGGGATCCAGATTCCTGGTTTCTGTATTCATGCTTTCTTTTTTTACCAATGAAGGTAGTGAATATGGCTTAATTGCAAGGTGCCGGGTGGCTTCCTGTTATTCTGAAATGAATGCGAATTCGGCTTCGGTATGAGGATATAAATTCGTACCTTTGCGCCCATTTCATTTTTAAATTATGATTAGTGTAAATAATGTAACCTTAGCTTATGGCAAGCGGGTTTTATTTGATGAAGTAAATATCAATTTTGTAAAAGGGAATTGCTATGGAGTTATTGGTGCCAATGGGGCTGGTAAGAGTACATTTTTAAAAATTATCAGCGGCGAAATTGAGCCCAATAAAGGTAGCGTAGATATTACCCCGGGTGAACGCATGGCCGTACTTAACCAAAATCAATTTGCATTTGATGAACAAACCGTACTGAATACGGTAATGATGGGTCATAAAAGTATGTGGAAAGTGATGCATGAAAGGGAACTCATTTATGCCAAAGAAGATTTTTCAGAAGCAGATGGGATAAGAGCCGGTGAATTAGAACATGAATTTGGCGAAATGGGCGGCTATACTGCAGAAAGTGATGCGGCCACTTTATTGAGTGAACTGGGTGTAAAAGACGAATTACATGCATTACTCATGAAAGATATTAGCGCCAATTTAAAAGTAAGGGTATTGCTGGCACAGGCCTTGTTTGGCAGCCCCGATATCTTATTACTGGATGAACCTACCAATAACCTCGATGTGGAAACCATCAGTTGGTTAGAAAATTTTTTGGCCGATTATCAAAATATCGTTTTAGTGGTAAGCCACGACCGTCACTTTTTAGATGCAGTGTGTACCCATGTGGCAGATGTAGACCGCAGTAAAATAAAAGTGTACACAGGTAATTATACTTTCTGGTATGAAAGTTCTCAACTGGCAGCACGGCAAATGAGCGATAAAAATAAAAAGATGGAAGAAAAACGCAAAGACCTGTTGGATTTTATTGCCCGGTTTAGCGCCAATGCCAGTAAAAGCAAACAAGCTACCAGCCGTAAGAAAGCACTAGAAAAATTGGTGATTGAAGATATACAACCCAGTAACAGGAAATATCCCGGTATTATATTTAAGCAGGAAAGAGAAGTGGGCAATGAAATTTTAAAGGTAGAAAACCTTTCCAAAACGGTAGATGGGAAAACCCTTTTTAGTAAAGTGAATTTTGATATTCAAAAAGGACAAAAAATTGCCTTTTTGAGCCGTGACCCTCAGGCATTGACTATGTTTTTTGAAATCATCAATAACAGGCAAAAAGCGGATAGCGGCCAATTTGAATGGGGAACCACCATTACGAAAGCCTATTTGCCAAACGATAATTCAGCCTATTTTAAAGAGAGCAATTACAATCTCATGGATTGGCTTCGTCAATATGTGCCGCCGGGAACGAAAGATGTAGATGAAGACTTTTTAAGGGGTTTTCTTGGTAAGATGCTGTTCAGCGGAGATGAAATCCTTAAAAAAACAAACGTATTAAGCGGGGGAGAGAAAGTGCGTTGCATGATAAGCCGTATGATGCTTCAAAACCCGAATGTTTTGGTTTTGGATGAACCCACTAACCATCTTGATTTGGAAAGTATCATTGCGTTCAACGATGGTATGATCTCATTCCCGGGTATTGTATTATTTGCCACACACGATCACCAGTTTATGCAAACTGTGGCCAACCGCATTATTGAGCTAACCCCTCATGGAATCATTGACCAGCTTATGAGTTTTGATGAATACCTGCAGGATGAACGCATAAAAGCGATCCGGGAAAATATGTATGCCTGACATTTATTAACTAATTAATAGTGTTGAATTTTGCATTATGGCATGATTTTTAATACATTAATAAAGAAAAAGAAAAGTATATGAAACTTAAAGCGCTTATTGCAGTTATTAGCTTTACATTACTAGTAAGTTTTAGCTATGCACAAAGCAACATTCAATCGCAAGAATATAAAACAGCGTTAGGTGTAAAATTTTATCCCGGAGCGGTAAGTTTAAAGCATTTTGTAAAACCCACAGCGGCGGTAGAAGGCTTGGGATATTTTTGGAACCATGGAATGCGAATTACCGGTTTGTATGAATTTCATCATAATATAAATGATGTTAATGGATTAAAATGGTATGTAGGGCCGGGCGCTCACGTAGGTTTTTATAATAATAAATATTACGATGGAGGCACTTTTATAGGAATAGATGGGGTAATTGGTTTAGATTATAAATTCAAAGGAGCTCCTATCAATCTTTCATTAGACTGGCAACCTTCATTCGAGTTTGGAGACGGTGCAGGCTTTAGCGGAAACTGGGGCGGGCTTGCTATAAGATATGTATTTTAGATTTTAAGGATTGTAATTATAAAACCGGTGCAAATCACCGGTTTTTTCTTTTTTGTCATTTTTACTATTAGCTTTGCAGGCTTCACATGAAAAAATGGATAAACCGGCTTCTTGAAGCACTATACCCGCCTTTTAAAAGAATGATGCCCCTGCAAACTTTTAAGTATGCGGCTTGTGGCGGTGGAAATAGTGTGCTGGGTTTGCTCAATTACTGGCTGGGGTATAATTATATATTCGATAAAAGCATTTTTGATTTTGGTTTTATGGCTTTTAAGCCACACATGGCAGCCCTTTTTTATTCATCATCCATTACTTTTTTCATTGGCTTTATATTAAATAAATATATTGTATTTACTGGTTCTTATTTAAGGGGCCGAATCCAGTTATTCCGTTATTTTTTATCGTTTGCCATTAACCTGGTAATTAATTACCTGATGCTTAAAGTACTGGTTGAGTATTTTCATGGAAATCCCATCATAAGCCAGGTAGCCACCATTCTTTTTGTGATATGCATTAGCTATCTTACCCAAAAGCATTTTACTTTTCGTATCCATAAAAAGCCGGGAGAAACCGATTTTACAGAACTCCATTAATTTTTTTAAGAACTTACTGCCATTTTTGCACCTTTTTTTTGGTTGGCATAGTGATTGTCAATTGATAAGCGTATCAATTTACATTTTAAAAAATATATATAATGGGAAAAATAATTGGAATAGATTTAGGTACTACCAATAGTTGCGTTGCTGTAATGGAAGGTAACGAACCAGTAGTTATTGCTAACGATGAAGGGCGGCGTACCACTCCTTCGGTAGTAGCATTCTTAAAAAATGGGGAACGTAAGGTAGGCGACCCCGCTAAGAGGCAGGCTATTACCAACCCACAAAATACCATCACCAGTGTGAAGCGTTTTATGGGACGCCGTTTTGATGAAGTAACGGAAGAAAGCAGCCACTGGAGCTATAAAATTGTAAAAGGTGACAATAATACCGTACGTATTGATATTGATGGCCGCCCTTATACCCCACAGGAAATTAGCGCCATGATTTTGCAAAAAATGAAAAAAACAGCTGAAGATTACCTGGGCCAGGAAATTAATGAAGCCGTAATTACCGTACCTGCTTATTTTAATGATGCACAGCGCCAGGCGACTAAAGAAGCGGGTGAAATTGCCGGGCTTACAGTTCGCAGAATTGTAAATGAACCTACGGCTGCAGCACTGGCTTATGGATTGGATAAAGGAAAACACGATCAAAAAATCGCTGTGTTTGACTTGGGGGGTGGTACATTTGATATCTCTGTACTGGAATTGGGAGATGGTGTTTTTGAAGTAAAATCTACCAATGGCGATACCCACCTGGGTGGTGATGATTTTGATAAAGTGATCATGGATTGGTTGGCAGAAGATTTTAAATCAGAAGAAAATATTGACTTACGTAAAGACCCCATGGCTTTACAGCGTTTAAAAGAAGCCTCAGAAAAAGCCAAAGTAGAATTATCCTCATCTACCGAAACTGAAATTAACCTTCCTTATATTACTGCAGTGGATGGGGTGCCAAAACACCTGGTAAAAAAATTAACCCGTGCCAAGTTTGAATCACTGGCCGATAAATTATTTGACCGCTGCCTGAAACCCTGCGAAACCGCATTGAAAGATGCAGGCATGAGCGCTTCAGACATTAATGAAGTGATCCTGGTAGGAGGTAGCACCCGTATTCCTAAGGTACAGGAAATTGTAGAAAAGTTTTTTGGCCGCAAACCTCATAAAGGTGTAAACCCCGATGAAGTGGTAGCCATTGGCGCTGCTATACAAGGTGCGGTATTAACTGGTGAAGTAAAAGATGTATTATTACTGGATGTTACGCCACTTAGCCTGGGTATTGAAACAATGGGTGGTGTAATGACAAGGTTAATTGATAGCAATACAACCATCCCTACAAAAAAATCTGAAACTTTTTCTACTGCCAGCGATAACCAGCCGGGTGTACAAATACACGTTTTACAAGGAGAAAGGCCCATGTCAAATCAAAACAAAAGCCTGGGTACCTTTAATTTAGACGGTATTCCACCGGCTCCCCGGGGTGTTCCTCAAATTGAAGTAACATTTGATATTGATGCCAACGGTATTTTACATGTAAGCGCAAAAGATAAAGGAACCGGTAAAGAACAAAAAATAAGAATTGAAGCGGGTAGTGGTTTAAGCAAAGAAGAAATAGAAAAAATGAAAGCCGATGCCAAGGCCAATGAAGCTTCGGATAAAGCCGAAAAAGAAAAAATAGAAAAAATAAACCAGGCCGATAGCTTGATTTTCCAAACCGAAAAGCAATTGAAAGAATACGGCGATAAAATACCCGGCGATAAAAAATCAAATATTGAAGCCGGCCTGAATAAATTAAAAGAAGCCCATAAATCGCAGGATCTGCCAACTATTGATGCAGCTGTTACCGAATTGAATGCGGCATGGACGGCTGCCAGTGAAGATATGTACAAGGCTACACAAGATGGCGGTGCCCAACCTCAGCAAGATGCCGGCGCTCAGGGAGATGCCAATGCAGGTGCGGGTGCAGATAATGTAACCGATGCTGAATTTGAAGAGGTAAAATAAGTTTTACAGAGGAACACTTGTATAGGAGGCCGGGGTAAAACCGGCCTCTTTTTATGAAAACCGGCTGTAAAGAGTGTTACCTAAATAATGCCTGCAGGGTAACGGGCGTTTTTTGTAATAACACGATGGTTTTATTTTCGGTAAGTTCTTTTACAATGTCGTCATCATAATGCCTGATGGTAAGGAGCGTAAGATTTTTTTCGAGTGAAACATTAAATTGTATCCCCGCTTCTAAAGCAATTTGCTCAATTTTTTCGGGCCGGTCATCAAAACAACAAAGCAGCGATATGGCTGAATTTTGAATTAGATTGGGATTGAGCCTGGCTGTTTTAAATATTTCCTGTAGTTGCTGTACCGGCTTTCCTTCTACAAATGAAAAATCTTTAGAACTAAACTGCATGAGCACCTGGTTTTCTTTTTTTACAATTACCGGGGGTAATTTTTTTGAGAGCGTGCTGCTGATAAGGGTTCCGGGGAGTTGGGGATTTAAAAAACTTTTTACATACAGGGGTATATTTTTATTTTGAAGGGGCTTAATGGTTTTAGGATGTATCACCTGTGCCCCATAGTAAGCCATTTCTATCACTTCGCTGTAACTCAATGATGGAATCCCAATGGCATCTTTAAATTGCCGGGGGTCGGCATTCATAACAGCGTCAACATCTTTCCAAATAGTAAGTGAGGAAGCATCTAATAAATTGGCAAAAATGGCAGCCGTAAAATCACTTCCTTCCCTGCCCAGTGTGGTACTCTCATTTTCATCGGTAGCGCCTATAAACCCCTGGGTAATTACAATATCATAAGTGTGGAATAGTTTTTTAATTTCTGTTTCTACTTTTTGTTGGGTGTAAGCCCAGTCAATAGCGGCTTCTCTAAAATTATCATCTGTACGAATAATGTCCCGCACATCTACCCAGCAGGCGTTTAATTTTTCTTCTACACAATACTGGTACATAATCCAGGTGCTGAGTAACTCACCGCAGCATACAATTTGATCATAATAAAAATCATAATCTTTCACCGGTTTATCATGCAGCAACCATTCCACTTCGGTAAAGAAATCTTTCATCCTGTTTTCTGCTGCCTGCCAATTTAAAACAGTAATGTATTTTAACGTGTCGAGATGTTGTTGCTTAACCCGGTTAAATAATGATAAAGCTTCTTTTGAGTTGCCACTAAAAAATGATTCTGCCACTTTTTCCAAGGCATTGGTTGTTTTACCCATTGCTGAAATAACCAAAAGCATTTTTTCCCGGGGATCATTTTTTAGGATGGCTCCAGTGCTTTTCATCCTTTCAATCGTTTGAATACTTGCGCCACCAAATTTAAAAATCCTCATATTGTATTGTTATTTTTCTAAAACTAAGGCTGCAGTTCCTTATTCCTGATTCGTTAAATAGCTTACTTTTGAAGCTGCAAAGCTAATGGCTAATTTCTAACTGTAAAATTGTTTTATGCTTGTTAATAGGAATGTACAAACACTTGATGAGTTTACCATCCAGGAGCTTCGGAATTTTCCCCGGGCAACCGGCGAATTATCTGGCCTGTTACGGGATATCGGGCTGGCAGCCAAGCGGGTGAATGTAGAAGTAAATAAAGCCGGCCTTGTAGATATTTTAGGGGATGCCGGTACCATGAATGTGCAGGGTGAAGAAGTAAAAAAATTAGATGTATTTGCCAATAATCAATTTATGGGGGTGTTACGCCATGGTATTAGTTGCGCCGGCATCGGCAGCGAAGAAATGGATGATATCGTAGTGTTTAATGATGAGGTAAGCAACAAATCAAAATATATATGCATGTTCGATCCGTTGGACGGGAGCAGTAATATTGATGTAAATGTTTCTATCGGTACCATTTTTAGTATTTATCGTCGGGTGAGTGAATTGGGGAAACCCGCTACCCTACAGGATTTTCTGCAACCCGGAAATAAACAGGTAGCTGCGGGCTATATTATTTATGGCTCTTCTACCATGATGGTGTATGCTACACGCCGGGGTGTAAATGGTTTCACGCTCGATCAGTCTATTGGCGAGTTTTCACTTAGTCATCCCAATATTCAGTGCCCGGATTGGGGTAAAATATATTCTGTAAATCATGGAAACTTCTTCCGGTATCAACCCGGTGTAAAAGAATATATTACGGCATGCCAGAAAAAAGACAGTTCTAACGGCGGGCCATATACACAGCGGTATATTGGGAGTATGGTAAGTGATGTGCATCGCAATCTTATTAAAGGAGGTATATTTATGTATCCCGGCACAACCGATAAGCCCAATGGAAAACTTCGATTATTATACGAATGCAATCCTTTTGCATTTATAGTAGAAAAAGCCGGAGGTAAAGCAACCAATGGAGAAATCCGGATTTTAGATATTCAACCCACAAAACTTCATCAGCGCACCCCTTTTTTTGTAGGGAGCGCAGGCATGATGGATGAACTGGAAAGCTATATTGATAAAAAGTAAAATGACAACAAAAAAAATTATTACCGTACAAAACCTGGTAAAAAAATATGGCGATTTTACGGCTGTAAATAATATTTCTTTTGACGTGTATGAAGGAGAAATATTTGGCCTGCTGGGCCCGAATGGCGCCGGCAAATCTACCACCCTCGAAATTATGGAAACGCTACGGGAGAAAACATCGGGACAGGTGATGGTCGATGGGTTTAACCTGGACGAGGATCCCGGCAATATCAAAAAAATTATTGGCGTACAACTACAATCTTCCGGCTTTTATCCCAACCTGAACTTAGTAGAACTGATTGAACTGTTTAGCGGATTATACAACCGTAAAACTAATGCCACCCAATTACTTGAAAAAGTGAACCTGGTAGATAAAGCTAAAAATAAGAGCAAAGAATTAAGCGGTGGCCAAAAACAACGCTTTAGTATTGCCACCACCCTTATTAATACACCCCGGATTATTTTTTTAGATGAACCCACTACCGGCCTGGATCCGCAAGCCCGCCGAAATTTATGGGATCTCATCAAACAAATCCGTGAAAATGGAACTACCGTTATCCTAACTACGCATTATATGGACGAAGCCGAGCAACTTTGCGACCGGATCGCTATAATGGATAAAGGAGAAATCATAAAAATGGCTTCACCCGATAAAATGATTGACGAGTTACTGGCTACCGGTTTCGAAAAACCAAAACCTGCTAAAGCAGCTAACCTGGAAGATGTTTTTATACATTTAACAGGAAGAGAAATGAGAGATGAATAAGCTTTCCTAAATTTGAATTGATTTTTATATTTTAAAACGGATACGTATATACATGAAAAAAATAACACAACTGGTTATTCTCGCCAGCCTTTCGTTACCAGTATTTGCACAACAAAAGAAAACAGTAAAAACAGTAAAAACAACATCTGCCGTAACTTCCCCTGTTTTAAAAAACGGAATTGATAGTTTTAGCTATGCCGCCGGCATCAATATTGCACAAAGTATGAAGGCACAGGGTATTGAAAATATTAATAATGCCCTGATGCAAAAAGCAATGGAGGATGTATTTGCCAATAAAAAATTAATGATGGATGAACAACAAGCAGGTATGACCTTGCAACAAAAGTTACAGGAGTTTGCCCAAAAGAAAATAAATGCCGAAAAAGTAAAAGGCGCCGCCTTTCTTGCAAAAAATAAAACCCGCCCTGGGGTTATCACATTACCCGATGGGCTTCAATATGAAATTTTAAAAGAAGGTAACGGGCCCAAGCCCATAGCTACCGATACCGTGGTAGTGGATTATGCAGGTACACTTATTAATGGCGCCAAAGTAGATAACTCTTTTGACCGGGGCGCCCCTGTACATTTTGTAGTAACCCAGGTTATAAAAGGCTGGACGGAAGCCTTGCAGCTAATGCCCAAAGGCTCTAAATGGAAAGTATATATACCCAGCGAACTGGGTTACGGCGACCGGGGCAATGGGGCTGTAGTACCCGGGGGATCAACTTTAATTTTTGAAATAGAATTACACGATATAAAACCTTTAGCAAAAGAATAATGGATGCATTGAAATACCCGGTAGGCATTTATGAACCCCAGCCATTTTCTGAGGCATTGCGGCACGAGTGGATGCAGGAAATTAAATGGCTTCCAAACCAATTAGAATCGGCGGTTGAAAACTTAGATGAAGAAGTCCTGCATAAACCTTACCGGCCCGGTGGATGGACAATTCATCAATTAGTACACCATGTTGCCGATAGCCATGCCAATGCTCTCATCCGTTTTAAAATGGGGCTTACGGAAACAAATCCCGAAATAAAACCTTACAACCAGGATGCCTGGGTGCAACTGGCAGATACAAAAAATTTGCCCATCAATATCTCGCTTACTCTCCTGCATGGCATTCATCTTAAATGGACAGCCCTTTTAAAAGATATGCAGGCAACCGATTGGCTAAAAACAATGTATCATCCTGAATATAAAAAGGAAATGACCTTGTGGTATATGCTGGGTTTATATGCCTGGCATGGAAAGCATCATACCGCACATATTCTCCGCTTTAGAGAAAGGGAGAAAGTATAAATCCGCAGCATATGTTTAAAACATTAGCAACTAAATATATTACAAAGCACCCTTATTTTACATCAAGGGAAGATGCCTATCAAACGCCGCTGGGTAAAATCGTAGATCCCTATTTTGTAGTTGAGATGCCCTCCAGTGCATGTGCCATGGCCATTACAGCAGATCATCAAATGATTTTTGCAGAACAATACCGCCATCCCATTGGCCAAACTATTTTAGAACTACCGGGCGGTTTTATTGAACCCGGTGAAGATGAAAAAAGCGGTATCGCAAGAGAATTACTGGAAGAAACAGGCTATGCATTTTCTAACATTCATCATTTAGGTATTACTGCTGCTAACCCGGGCGTGCTTAATAATTTTACACATCTTTTTATTGCTACCGGCGGCCAAAAAATGCAGGAACAATCGTTAGATAAAAATGAAGAAATAAGCCTGGTATTAAAATCATTACATGAAGCGCATGAGTTATTGCTTCAAAATAAAATTGTACAAAGTATGCATGCACTCTGCATGTTTTATGGATTTCATTATTTGGCCTCTTATAAAAGTTAAATCAGGGTTCTCCGTATCCATCCAGTTCTGCAATAATGAAAAAACTACCGCATATAATGATCGTATCATCTTCAGCAGCCTTTTCTTTGGCAGCTTGTAATGCTTCATTTACGTTAGCGTAACCCATTCCTATTAAGTTTTTTTCATGGGCCTTTTTTTGCAGATCCCTACAATTGAATGCCCTGGGTATCTGTGCCTGTGTGAAGTAGTAACTTGCTCTTTTGGGGAACAGGTCAAGAATGGCATCAATTTCTTTGTCTTTTACAAAACCCAGTATAAAATGCCTTGCCTGGTTTGGGTATTCATTTTCTAACTGTGAAATAATATATTGTATACCTGCTTCATTGTGGCCCACATCTACAATAATGGTGGGGTTTTCCTGTATAATATCCCACCGGCCTAAAAGACCGGTGAGTTGTTTTACATGAGAGAGGGCATATTTTTCTGATGCATTGCTAATAGTGAAATTCATTGTGCGCAAAACTTTTTCTGCTGCCAGTACCGTTTTTATGTTTTCTGCCTGGTACCGGCCCGTAAGGTCCAGTACATAATGTTCCAAAAAATGGGTGTGCATATCTGTAACATCACACTCCAGTAAATTTCCTGTTTTGGTGACCCCGCTTACCCGGTAAGCATCCTGTGCCCAGGTAACAGGTGCATTGGCTTCTTTTATTTTTTGTTCAAATACCGGTTTTGTTTCCGGGGTATAGGCACCAATTATTACCGGGGTATTGTTTTTTATAATTCCTGCTTTTTCATATGCAATGGCTGCTAAACTATTACCCAGGATGTTCATATGGTCAAAACTAATATTGGTAATGATGCTCAAAATGGGTTGTAAAATATTGGTACTGTCCAGGCGGCCACCCAACCCTGTTTCTATAATAGCAATATCTGCTTTTTGATCGGCAAACCAGGCAAAAGCCATGGCCACAGTAATTTCAAAAAATGAAGGTTTAATTTTTTCAATAAGTACTTGTGTTTCTTCTGCAAAATTTACTACAAAATGATGATCAATTTTTTCACCATTAATGCGGATACGCTCTGCAAAATCTTTAATATGGGGCGATGTGTATAAACCCGTTTTATAACCCGACTCCTGTAAAATAGCCGCCAGGCAATGGCTGCAACTGCCTTTGCCATTGGTTCCGGCAATATGTATGCTTTTAAATTGGTTTTGTGGATTGCCCAGTGCAGCGCATAAAGCTTCAATATTATGTAAGCCTTCTTTGATGGCCGCTTTACCGGTATTGCTGAATAATGGCAATTGGCTGTATAAAAAATCAATCGTTTGCTGGTAGGTCATTGAATAGCAGCGTTAAAAATAAACAGGTTTTGGTAATGGTAGAATGAGGTCAATTGATATTAAAATTAAACTGCACCGTAACCAGCGATTCATCCTTAGCCTTATCAAATTGCATATTGCTTAAGTAATTCATGATAGCAGCGGCATATCTTTTATCATAGCTGGTGCTGGGTTTTACCATTTGTACAAAATGCCCTTTGCCTTCGGGTGATACTTTGATACTTGCAAAAATGGTTGCTTTGGGCAAGTCGCCGGTAAATGAATAAAAGCGAATGATCTTTCTGTTACCACTGGTAACCCTTATTCCGCCCACTTTACCACCGGGGGTATTGCCATAAGAATCCTTATTTCCCGAAGGGTCACCGGCATCGCCAGGCCCACCGGGATTATTGCCCTGTTTTTTAAACCCGTTATCTTCTGTATCGTTATTACCATTTCCTTTTCCCGGGCCATTATATGTAAACTTTGGTTTTTGTGGTTTGGGGGCAGGTTTTGTAACCGGTGCAGGCGGTGTATTGATTTTTGGTTTTGTTGTTTTTATTGTTTTTGTAACCGGCGCAGCATTCTCTTCGGCATTATCATCAGGGGTTACGGCCTGGTCTTGCCCGGGCTGAGGTGATGAGGTTTGCAGGTCTTCAACAATGGCATCGGGAGTAGGGTTCCGTTCTCCTTTAATGAGCGGTTGAATTTCGCCAAAACCTTCTTCGTTATTTCCCAGGTTGATTTCAATTAAATCTTGTGCAGGAGGAACTGACGGCGGTGCAACTTTCCAACTGATAAGTATAAATAAAAGGAATAGCAAGGCGCATACGATAAGCGTATAGATGAGCGCTTTCCGGTTTTTGCTTTTTTCAAATTGTATCTCTGCCGTATTCATGCCCTAAAGGTATTTATTATCTTTTTAAACAGATGCATAGAATGGGAGATTCCCATAAAAAGGCAAGAGACTTTAACAAAATTTCAATGCTTGGGTATCTATATGGAATCTATTGGTAAAATAACATGAAATGGCCTTATTTTTACCAAAAAGTATCAACACTATTTTTTCTCTTTTTAATACCTATATGACAAATGGATTTCGATTGATCCCGGTATGCGGGTTGCTGTTTTTCTTAAGCAGCTGCCAGGATAAAAAGCAGGACCCGGGCTTAAAAGAAAAAATCAATTATTGGAATGAACGCCAATCACATTTTACATTAAAGAACCGTGACTCCCTTTTATATTTTGCAAAGCTCATACAGGAAAATGCAAAGAATTTACCGGTAGATTACCAGGTAATGGGGTTGATAGGAATGGCAAAATATCATTCTTATAGCAAGACGGATCTTTCTATGAAATTATTTGAACAAGCTTTAGCGCTGCTGGAACATTCACATACCGATTCGCTGAAAGCAAAAGTGTATGCCGGCCTGGGACTGGGTTATAAAAAGAAATCAGATTTTGCGCTGGCCTTAGAATATTTTTTTAAGGCTTTACGGATTTACGAAGATCAAAAAAATCAAAGAGGTATTGGTGCCGTACTTTCAAATATTGGCGAAGTGTATCAACTTAAATTTGACTTACCTACCGCCAAAAAATATATACTCCAGGCAATTGAAGTAAACAAGCAAGACCATAATGGAATTTCTTATCTGGCATCCATGCAAACCTTAGCCAATATCTATGGCATAAGCAATAATTTTGATAGTGCACTGATCATTGATAAGATCGGTATAGCAGCGGCCGACTCAATGGCCTCATCTTCATTACGGTCTATTTTTTTTAATAATATGGGTAACTGTTATATGTATATGAATAAATTTGATAGCGCCCACTATTATTTTACACAATGCCTGGCGCTTGATTCGGCAGAGGGTAACCTGGCGTATATGGCCGATAATTACCTCACTTTAGGCGAACTGGAAAAGCGAAAAATGAATTATCCCAAAGCAGAGCAATATTTTGCGCATGCTATTTTACTGGCCGATAGTTTAGGTTCAAAACAATTTAAATTCAATGCCTGGAATGAATTGTCGGAGATTTATCGCAAGGATAATAAGCTGCTGCTGGCACTGGATGCAAAAGATTCCGGCATGCGCAGTAAAGACATGATGATAAATGAAAAAACAGAAGAAAAAATTGCAGAGCTGAGGGAATTATACGAAACCGACAAAAAAGAACAAATGATTGCCCTTCAGCAATCAAAATTATCGAAGCAAAAATTAATACTTATTGGGGGTGGTATTTCAATGGGGCTTTTATTTTTATCCGGATGGTTGTGGTACCATCGGTATAAAATAAAAAAGGAAAAAGAATTACAATTGAGTTTAATCGGCCAAAGAGAAACGGCAACACTGGAAATATTAAAAGCAGAAGCGCAGGAACGAAAAAGAGTGGCAGCAGAATTGCACGATGGGGTAGGGCAGGTAATGGTGGCCGCCTGGCTGAACCTGCAGGTACTGGAAGATCAACTAAAAGGATTAGACAGCGAACAACAAAATTTATTACATAAAGCAACAGGCATGGTAGGCGAAAGTTGTAAGGAAGTAAGGCATGTAAGCCATGCCATGATGCCTACCGTATTGCAAAATAAAGACTTTGCCGATGCTGTAAAAGATTTTACAAATAAAATTGATAGTAAGATCATCTCTATTGATGTACATACCGAAGGCCTTGAAAAACCTTTGGAAACAGTGGTAGAAACTATTTTATACCGGGTGATACAAGAAGCCGTAAACAACACCATAAAACATGCCCGGGCTACCCAGTTAGATATATCATTATACAACCAGCCCGAGGGCATTACCTTATTAATAGAAGATAACGGCATTGGTTTCAGCAAAGCCAATCTTGAAAAAGAAGGCCAGGGAATGCAAAACATGAAAAGCCGTATTGCATTTTTACATGGCACTATACATTGGGAAAGCAGCCCCGGCAATGGCACCCTGCTTTCTATAAATATCCCTGCAAAAAATGAAAAAAAATAAAATCCATATTGCGATCGTAGATGATCACCAAATTATAATTGATGGCCTGGTGGCTTTGCTTAAAAACCATCCCAACCTGAAAATTGTTACATCGGCTAATAGCGGGGAAGAAATACTACAACTCATACCAAAATATGAAATAGATATTTTACTCACCGATGTAATGATGCCGGTTATGAGCGGGTATGAATTGGCGAAATTGGTTAGCCGGCAATACCCCGGTATAAAAATTATTGCTTTAAGTATGAGTGGACAGGGGCAGGTAGTTCATGATATGATTGAAGATGCTGATATTTCCGGTTATTTATTAAAGCAAACAAATGCCACCGAACTGGCAGCAGCTATTGAAAAAGTATATGAAGGTGGCCTTTATTTTCACCCCGAAGTATTACAGGAACTGGAGAAATTATCCAATCAAAAAAAAGAAGTATCAAAAGTTAATATTACCAACCGGGAAAAGCAATTAATTGCATTGATAGAGAACGAGTATTCCAATAAGCAAATTGCAGAAGAATTAAATATTTCTTTACTTACGGTAGAAACGCACCGGAAAAATATTCTTCGTAAAACAGGTACCAGCAATGTACTCTCCCTGGTAAAATGGGCCTACGAAAACGGGGTTCTTAAAAACAAATAAATACCTATTAGCAGGTATTTTTAAAATACATGTGGCAGATATCTTTGTCTTCAAAAATTATCAACCGCATGAAAAAAGTATTTTTATTTATTATCTCCCTGGTAAGTATCACCGGTATGGCTATTGCCAATGATGTAGTGGTAACCAATGTATCGCTCATCAATCAAAATACATCTGGCCCGTTAAATACGCATTATTCCGATGTGCAGTTTAGTATAAGCTGGAAGAATAGCTGGCGTACCAGTACCAATGAATCGAATTACGACGGGTGCTGGGTGTTTATAAAATACCGGAAGCAAAGCACTTCAGTATGGCTGCATGCTACATTAAATATGAGCGGGCAGGTATCTCCCGCCGGAAGCGTGGTAAAACCTGTTGCCGATGGCAAAGGTGCTTTTGTGTATCCCAGCGCCAATGGGATAGGGGATGTAAATTATAACAATGCCACATTGCGATGGAATTATGGCAGCGATGGCGTTTTAGATAATGAGAAAGTAGAAATAAGAGTGTATGCAGTAGAAATGGTAAATGTTCCGCAAGGATCTTTTAACCTGGGTAATTCTTCTTTAGAATCTTATCATTTTAAAGATGGCGCCAGCGGAAGCTGGTTTCCTGTTACCAGCGAAAATGCAATAAACTGTGGTACAGCCCCGGGCCAGTTAAATACCGATTATTATTTTACTTCTTTACCTGCTATCCCGGCAGCCTATCCAAAAGGATACAATAGCTATTGGATCATGAAATATGAATTTAGCAATCAACAATACCTTGACTTTTTAAATACATTAGATCAAACCAGTGCCAATGCATTAAATTCAATTGGCGCTACAGGATCAGTTCCAAACATGGTTACTACTTTTCCCGAAAGAGCAGCCGTGGGCTTCACTTCACTTAATATCCTGTCCTGGTTAGACTGGGCAGCTATGCGGCCCATGACGGAATTTGAATATGAAAAAGCTTGCCGGGGCGCCAACAATACCCCCTCACCGCTTGAATATGCATGGGGAAATACTACACTCACTACAATTTCAGGGGGTACTAATATAGGTGCCAATAATGAAACCTGGTTAAATGGCAATGCTAATTATGTAACCGGTGGGCCTTATACAGCAATGCGCTGCGGAGCCCTCGCTACAGCTACCAGTAACAGAACACAAAGCGGTGCCAGCTTTTATGGCGTGATGGAAATGAGTGGAAATGCTTCAGAACTTACTGTTTGCGCAAATAATAATGGCACTGCATTTACCGGTAACCATGGCGATGGTGTATTGGATGCGCAGAGCAATGCCAATGTTCCCGGCTGGCCCAGCCTTACGAATGATTTGTCAATAATTATAAGAGGGGGGTCATTTGCATCTGTTTATGCTAATCTACAGATCTGCGATCGCAGTGCGGGCGTAATATATGTAAGTTCTTCTTATGTTGGCTTTGGCGGACGAGGGGTACGTACTGCTGAATAAAAGACAAAAACAATTTTATTTCGCATACCCGGTTGTAAGAACCGGCCTCACCGTCGGAATAAAAGCAACAATTATTTTTGAGAAACAGGCGATCCTTAAATAGCACGACATGAAGAAATACTTCTTATTATACTTTATTATTCTTTTGGCAGGTGCATTACATGCCCAGCCACCCAATAATACCATTTTTTATGGGGGTTCCGGGGATGGGTTTGCGTCTGCGGTTAATATCATTACCCCCAATACTATTTTTTATGGAGGAAGTGGTGACGGTTTTGTATCACAAACCAATGCGGTTTTTGCAAATACCATCTTTTATGGAGGAATTGGCGATGGTTATGCATCACAAGCCAATATCGTTATGCCCAACATGATTTTTCTGGGAGGGATAGGTGATGGTTTTGCAGCATTTGGAAATTTGGCAGTACCCAATAATATTTATTTTGGTGGCGTGGGCGATGGATGGCATGCCATTGTTACCCCGCTCATTCCTTTACCCGTAACACTCATATCATTTACCGCTACGCAGGCAGGCAATTCTCACCTGGTGAGCTGGGTAACCAGTGCAGAAATCAATACTCATTTCTTTGAAGTACAGCGCTCCGCAAATGGGATCGATTTTAGTACAGCAGGATGGCAAAATGCGAAAGCAGCCAATGGGATGGGCGCTTCCTATTCTTTTTCGGTTCATAATCCATGGATAGGAAATAATTTTTATCGTTTGAAAATAGTCGATCGGGATGGTAGTATTACCTACAGTAATACCTGTTTGCTTAAAAATACAGGTGCTATTTCTATCGCTATTTATCCCAATCCTACGGCTGAGAAATTATATGTAAACATTCCTGTTATGGCGAACATACAACAGTTGAAGGCTACCATACAGGATGCAAATGGAAGGCTCATCATGCAGGCTGTTTTAGAAACTAGCAACAGCAATGCATTGCCCGTTAATCATTTACCTGCCGGCATCTATACATTACAATTTATTTTGGATAATCAGCATTTCGTTTACCGCTTTTTAAAAAATTAATCAATATCTGCTTTTTCATGTGGAAGTATTCCACCAGGGGTTGCTTTTTAAGCAATCCTTTTTTTATTCTGCAAATCGGGCCGCTGGTTCCTAAATCTTCTCTTTCAATTTATTTTAGGTACGGTCAACTATTGTTAACTTGCCGCAGATTGCAAAAGAATAATTTTATGATGGATATGAATTTTAACAAGAATGAAGATGCTATGAAAATGGCCTGGAGCCGGGTAAAAAAGCATTTAGAGATAATATACCAGGGGGGTGGCGCAAAAGCCATCGCAAAGCAAAAAGAAAGGCACAAACTCACAGCCCGGGAGCGTATTGCATACCTCTGCGATGAAGGCAGGCCCTTTACCGAATTGGGCGCTTTTGCCGGTTTTGAAATGTATGCCGAACATGGCGGCTGCCCCGCTGCGGGTACGGTAAGCGGGTTGGGATGGGTGAGTGGCAGGCAATGCATGATCATAGCAAACGATCAAACTGTAAAAGCCGGGGCCTGGTTCCCGATTACAGGTAAAAAAAACCTGCGTATGCAGGAAATTGCCATGGAAAACAGGCTGCCCGTAATTTATATTGTAGATAGTGCCGGCGTGTACTTACCCATGCAAGATGAAATATTTCCTGATAAAGAACATTTTGGCCGCATTTTCAGGAACAATGCAAGAATGAGCGCAATGGGTATTACACAAATTGCAGCAGTAACAGGCGCCTGTGTTGCCGGGGGCGCATACTTACCCATTATGAGCGATGAAACCCTGATGGTAGAAGGCAACGGATCTATTTTTTTAGCAGGCCCTTACCTGGTAAAAGCAGCTATTGGCGAAGATGTAGATGCCGAAACCCTGGGCGGAGCCGAAACCCATAATGCCATTTCCGGTATTGCAGATTATAAATGCAAAACAGAAGAAGAATGTTTAGACCAGGTAAAGAAAATTATTTCTAAGCTGGCAAAACCCGCATCAGCAGGATTCAGCAGAATAGCGCCGGTAAACCCGGCCGCACCAGTTGAAAACATATATGGCATTATGAGCGAAGACAATACTAAACCTTATGATGTACTCGATATTATTCATTGCATGGTAGATAATGACAGCTTCGATGAGTTTAAAAAAGAATATGGAAAAACAATTATCTGCGGCTATGCCCGTATTGAAGGATGGGCTGTAGGAATCGTTGCCAACCAACGCTTAATTGTAAAAAGTAAAAAAGGGGAAATGCAACTGGGTGGCGTAATCTATAATGATAGTGCAGACAAAGCTGCCCGTTTTATTTTAAACTGCAATCAAAAGAAAATACCACTTGTATTTTTGCAGGATGTAACCGGCTTTATGGTAGGTAGCCGGAGCGAACATGCGGGCATCATAAAAGATGGGGCAAAATTAGTAAATGCAGTTGCCAATTCGGTAGTACCTAAAATTACCATCATTACCGGTAACAGTTATGGAGCCGGCAATTATGCCATGTGCGGTAAGGCTTACGATCCCCGTTTTATTTATGCCTGGCCTACGGCAAAAATTGCAGTGATGGGGGGTGAGCAGGCTGCTAAAACAATGCTTCAAATTCAAGTAGGCGGTATGAAGGCAAAAGGCAAAGAAGTTACCGAAGCAGAAGAAAAAGAAATACTAAAAAAAATTACAGACTCTTATCAAAAGCAAACCACGCCTTATTATGCAGCAGCCCGGCTTTGGGTAGATGCCATAATTGACCCCGCAACTACAAGGCAGCATATTGCTGAAGCATTAATTGCTGCAGATCAGCAAAACGATATCCCCGAATTTAAAACCGGCGTGTTCCAGGTATAAATCACTTAAGTGGCCGTATCCATTCCCCTGCACAGCATGAACGAAAAATATAAAATAAATTATAAATATCTTCCCTAAATCTGATGAGGGCAATGGCTGAGGCTTATTTTCTATTATCTTTACCCGTATTGAAAAAGCTATGAATTCAAAAAAAAGAATAGCCCTTTTTGGGAGTACGGGATCTATTGGTACGCAGGCGCTCGATGTAGTTCGTGAGCATCCCGAAATATTTGAAGTTACCCTTTTAACCGCTCAAACTAACGATGAGTTACTTGCTGCCCAGGCCCTGGAATTTAAGCCTGCACTGGTAATTATTGGTGATGAAAGCCGTTACGAAAAATTAAAAGAAGCTCTATCGGGCGGTTCCATTGAGGTACAATCCGGTAACCAGGCCATAGAAGATGCTGCCGAAAGAGATGATTATGAGATAATGCTGGCCGCTATTGTTGGTTTTGCAGGTTTAAAGCCTACCCTTAAAGCCGTGGCAAAGGGTAAAATTATTGCCCTTGCCAATAAGGAAACACTGGTAGTGGCCGGTGATGTGGTTATGCAGCTGGCGGTAGAAAATAAAGCCCCCATCATACCGGTAGATAGCGAACATTCTGCCATATTTCAATGCCTGGTAGGCGAGGCCCGCAACCCCATCGAAAAAATAATTCTTACTGCAAGCGGGGGGCCCTTCCTGGGTAAAAAACCCAACTTTCTGGTAAACGTAAAACGAGATCATGCCTTGCAGCATCCCAATTGGAGCATGGGCGCTAAAATTTCAGTTGACTCGGCAACGCTTATGAATAAAGGCTTAGAAATGATAGAAGCCAAATGGCTCTTTAACCTGGAGCCATCACAAATAGAAGTGATCATACACCCCCAAAGCGTAATTCATAGTATGGTACAGTTTACCGATGGCAGTATGAAAGCCCAAATGGGCCTGCCCGATATGAAACTACCCATCCAATATGCACTGGGTTTTCCCTACAGGCTAAAAAATTCTTTTGAAAGATTTAATTTTCGAAAATACCCCAACCTTAGTTTTGAAGAACCCGATTATAAAACTTTCCGGAACCTCGGTTTAGCCATAGAAGCCTTAAAGAATGGCGGTAATATGCCTTGCATTTTAAATGCCGCCAATGAAATTGCCGTATGGGCTTTTTTAAAAAATCGTATCGGTTTTCTTGATATTACCGCCGTAGTGGAAAAAACAATGCAAAAAATTAACTTTATTAAAAGCCCTTCTTTAGAGGAATATTTTGACAGTGATGGCGAGGCTCGTAACTTCGCCGCTTCTTTATTAAAACTTTAAAACATGTATGGTCCTGGCAGCCGTTTTTCATAGCATCATCGTTGCGTCGCACACTTGTACTGCAGTACATTTGGCAACCCGGCCCGGTACAGGATCATCAACATAACTTTATTTATTTCAAATGTTTTTATCAGATACTTTATTAGCAATTAACTGGAGTAGTGTAGGCCTTAAAGTAGCCCAATTGCTGCTCTCTCTTTCCATACTTGTCGTGCTGCATGAATTTGGCCATTTTATAACTGCTAAATGGTTCAAATGCCGGGTAGAAAAATTTTACCTTTTCTTCGATCCCTGGTTCTCCATTTTTAAAAAGAAGATTGGCGATACCGTATATGGCATTGGCTGGTTACCACTTGGCGGCTATGTAAAAATAGCCGGCATGATTGATGAAAGTATGGATAAAGACCAAATGAAATTGCCGCCACAACCTTTTGAATTTCGCAGTAAGCCCGCCTGGCAAAGGCTTATTATCATGCTGGGCGGTGTAACTGTAAATGTAATCCTGGCTTTTTTCATTTATGCCATGATATTATGGGTATGGGGACAGGACCGTATCATTAATTCTTCTATAAAAAACGGCATCTGGATTACCGATTCTGTGATGTACGATATTGGCTTACGCAACGGCGATAAACTGTTAGCAGTAAATGGAGACAGCATACATTATTTTGAAGATGCCGGAAAAAAAATCCTGTTAAGCGGGGGTGGGTATGTTGCTATTGTACGCAATGGAAAAGATACCAGCCTGGAAATTCCACGCCGCTTAATTGGCGCCCTGGTAGAAAAAAAACGGGCAAAAGGATCTATGTTCTTACCCCGTATCCCTGCCATCATGGGTGCTTTTGATGCAAAAGATACCACACCGGCTGCCCGGGCTCATTTGCAATATTGGGATAAAATTGTAAAAGTAGATTCTGTTCCTGTTGCATTTTTAGATGAGGCCGCCACTTATTTTGACAGTCATAAAAATGAAACCGTAAACCTCACCGTAGATCGTAAAGGCAGCCTGCTTCATTTACCGGTACACTTAGATGAAAATGGTAAAATGGGGCCTGCTTTATTGTCTTTTCCGCAATACGATAGCCTGAATTTATTTAAATACGAGCATACCTCTTATAATTTCTTCAGTTCATTTCCGGCCGGGTTTAAACTGGCCATCACATCGCTAAAAGATTATATCGATCAGTTTATTTTAATACTATCGCCCAGCACAGAATCGTATAAAGCAGTGGGCGGTTTTAAAGCGATGGGATCTGTTTTTTCAGGTGATGAATGGAACTGGCACCAGTTCTGGAGTATCACCGCTTTCTTTTCAATTGTACTGGCGTTTATGAACCTGTTGCCCATACCGGCATTAGATGGGGGGCATGTATTATTTACATTAGTAGAAATGATTACAGGCCGCAAACCCAGCGACAAATTTTTAGAATACGCCCAGGTGGTGGGCATGGTTATTTTGCTGGCATTAATGCTATATGCTAACGGAAACGATTGGTTTGGCTGGGGCAAAGGAAAATAAGATTACAATGCGTTTTTTTTCAAAATTTGTATTTATCTGCAACCTCTGTTTTATAGCAGCGGTCATCCTGCGGCTGGTAGAACGTGGCCGTAAAATAAATATGGAGCAGGGTGGGCCCTTTAAAAATGTAATAAGTTTCCAGCCTTTAGAAAGTACTTTAATTATACTGGGTTATACTGCCGTATTGTTCAATATTATTTTTGTAATTATTGCGCTCCCCCTGTGGCTGGCAAAGAAAACCATACCGGCTCCCAAATTCCTGGTTTGGTTTAATGTAATATTATTTATCGTTCAGCTTTATTACTTTTTTTTTAGTACTTTTTAGGAACCCGGTTATTTTGCTTACATGCCCAGTACATCATTCATTTGGTAAATTCCCTTTTTGCCTTTTAAAAATTCGGCTGCCAGTACAGCGCCTGTGGCAAAGCCGGTGCGGTTATGCGCCGTATGAATTATTTCAATATCGTCAATGCTTGATGCGTAACTTACATGATGAGTGCCCGGCGCAGGGTCTGTTCGCTTGCTGATAATAGAAAGCGCTCCGGGGGTACCTGTTTTGTTATTTACCCAATGGGTTAGCTCCGGGCGGGCTTCTATAATTTGTTTAGCCAGGGTAATTGCGGTACCGCTGGGTGAATCTTTTTTTGCAGTATGATGAATCTCTTCAACTACTACCTGGTACTCCGGGTGGTTTGCCATAAGGGCAGCCAATTTTTTATTGAGTGCAAAAAAAAGATTAGCACCTACACTAAAATTGCTGGCAAACAATAAAGTTCCATGCTTATAATGTATATCAGCCATAGACCAGCCTGTACTGCCACATACCACGGGTATTCCCGCATCAAAACAAGTATTGATGTTTTTTATGGCGCTTTCGGGGTTTGTAAATTCAATGGCAACATCGCATTGTTGTAAATTCTCTTTATTAAATGCTTCCGGATTTGAACTATGAATGATAAGTCCAATTTCATGGCCTCGTTGTTTGGCTATTTCTTCAATGGCTTTACCCATTTTGCCGTAACCGATAAGGGCTAATTTCATGTGTACTATTTTTTGTATTTGCCAGCTGCTGTTGGGCTTGTTTTTATTTTCCCAGCTTCATCACTAAACTTACCCCGGTGGTATTGGCCAGTGGGCTATAGCCGGGTATAATGTGTAAACTAAGATCGTTACTTACATCAAAAGTTTTTAAGTGAGCATCTACAGCCGCATCGGCCACATTCACCCCCCAGGAAATAAGAAAATATAAAACGCAATAATCCATATTCTGCCGCACTGAATTCCTGAAATTACGTATCCGGTCGGGCTGGTCCTTTACGGTATAATATGGTTGCTTAATTTGGTAATCATTCGATGGGTCGCCATCGGTTGCCAGGCGGTAAGCATCCCTCGATTCAATATATTGTTTTTTGTTTCTAAAAAATAAAGCAGATGTGGTACCCAACAGGCCGTACACGATGGGCACTTTCCATATTTTTTTGTTGGTTATTTGTCCCCAGCCGGGTAAAATGGCAGAACGTATGATTGCCTTTTTAGGATTATAATGCTTTGCGGTATCAACTATGGTAAAGGTATTTTTTTTTGCACCCGGTTTCACTGCCATACTATCCTTTACCTGTGCACATAGCATACCGGGGAATCCGGCCAGGAATAGTATCATCACATATGGCTTCCACATTAGCTTACCTCTATATTCAGTTTTTCTAAAAGTTGGTTAAGTTCTTCCAGGCTATAATATTCCAGGGTTATACTTCCCTTCCCTGCTTTGTTATGGGTCATTTTTACCCGGGTATTAAACCGGGAGGCTAATTTATCTTCTATTTTTTTAAATGCTGAGGGAATGGGTGATTTTGTAGTGTTTTTAACAGGATCACGGGGTGCATATATTTTGCGAACCAGTTCTTCTGTTTGCCTTACAGATAAACCTTTTGATTTTATTTCGGAGAAAATATATAACTGTTTATCCACTGCATCTACATTCACCAGGGCTCTTGCATGGCCCATACTGATTACGCCATTGCGAACGGCTACCTGTATATCGGGGGGCAATTTTAAAAGGCGGATATAATTGGTTACCGTACTTCTTTCTTTGCCCATGCGTTCTGCCACTTGCTCTTGTGTATAATCCAGCTCTTCCATCATACGCCGGTAACTCAATCCTATTTCAATGGCATTCAGGTTTTCTCTTTGCAGGTTTTCCAGCAATGCCAGTTCAAGCAACTGGTTATCGTTGGCTTCCCGGATATATACAGGCAGGTCTTTTAGCCCGGCAATTTTTGCGGCCCGGTACCTGCGTTCTCCTGCAATAATGCGGTACCGGCCATTCGGCATTACTGCTACTGTAACCGGCTGAATGATATTATGCAGTTTTATGGAGGCCGCCAGTTCACTTAAAGCAGTTTCATCAAAATCTTTACGGGGTTGGTTGGGGTTTGCTTCTATTTTATCAATAGCTACCCGCTGGCTATGGGCCGTTTTTTCTACTACTTCGTTTTTTAAATTTCCTTCAGTCGTTTTCAGGTCGCTGTTTATATTTTGCAAAAGGCTCCTGATTCCTTTTCCTAAAGCATCTTTTTTATTTGGCTGTGTCATGATGATCGAGTGTATGCCCTGTTTGTAAAAGGGCGTTAGGTCATTATTTTATCTTCCTGGTTTATTTTAGTAAGATTATTTTTTTGTAAAATTTCTTTGGCTAAGTTCAGGTAGTTAATAGCGCCTTTACTATCTGCATCGTACAGGATTACAGGTTTTCCAAAGCTGGGCGCTTCACTTAACCTGGTATTGCGATGAATAATACTGCTGAATACCATATCTTCAAAATGCCTGCGTACTTCACTTACCACCTGGTTGCACAATCTTAAGCGGCCATCGTACATCGTCATTAAAATCCCTTCAATTTGTAATGATGTGTTTAACCTGCTTTGTACAATTTTTACGGTATTGAGTAATTTACCCAGGCCTTCCAATGCAAAAAATTCTGTTTGTACTGGAACTACTACACTGTCTGCAGCTACTAATGCATTTACGGTAATAAGGCCCAGGGAAGGAGAGCAATCAATTACAATGAAATCATATTCATCTTTTACGGGTTCAATAATTTTTTTTAATACGGTTTCCCTGTTGGGGTAATTGATCATTTCTATTTCGGCACCTACCAGGTCAATATGCGAAGGGATAAGGTCTAAATGCGGAATGGCTGTTTTTAAAATCACTTTTTTGGCTTCCGCTTCATTCACCATGCAGTCGTACAGGCTTTTGGTGATATTATGCAGATCGAAACCCACGCCCGTAGTACTGTTGGCCTGGGGGTCGGCATCTACCAGCAATGTTTTATATTCTAAAACGGCAAAACTGGCGGCCAGGTTTATCGCTGTAGTGGTTTTACCTACTCCTCCTTTTTGATTTGCAATTCCAATGATTCTTGCCATAATTGTTGCCTGTTTTTTCTGTTTTGCCCGGCCAGGCTGCTTATACTAATATTTTGTAATGCGAAAAATAAAAAACACTTTCTACGGGTTTTTAGTTTCAGCCGGGCAAATTTAACCATTCGGGCTAAATAATAAGGGAGCCCGGCACTATATTTTGAAAATGCTTTTCTTTCCCCGGAAACAAGCTTTGTAACCGGGTGAAAATGAGCTCACCCTCAATTTAGTATATTTGATACCTTATTTTATAAATATGAGAACACCTGCGGGAGTCGCAATTATTATTTTAATCATGCTGGCGCTTGATTTTTATGTTTTCCAGGCGGTACGTACCATTAGTCAAAACGCAACATCTAAAACCAGGTTCATTCTTTTTTCCATTTACTGGGGCATTAGTATTTTGTCTGTACTGGGGTTTCTTTTTTTTGTTTTTACTGATAGTCCTTTTCTGGGTAAAAGGTTTCGTACCTATCTTTTTGCCAGTATAACGGGCATCGTGTTTGCAAAAATGATCGCTATCATTTTCTTTATTGCCGATGATATCCGCAGGGCCATTCAATGGATTGCCTCCAAAATATTTTTAAGCAGGCAGGAAGGAGAAATATTCCAGGCTACTCCTATTGCCCGTTCTGCTTTTTTAAGCTGGATGGGTATGGCTGCGGGAACTGTGTTATTTGGAAGCCTGCTGCAGGGCTTTTCAAATAAATACAATTACCATGTGCGGAAAGTGAAACTTCATTTTCCAAACCTGCCCAAAAATTTCCGGGGATTAAAAATTGTGCAGATTTCTGATATTCACAGCGGGAGCTTTACCAATAAAAAAGAAGTGGAACATGGCGTTTCATTGGTAATGGAACAGCAGGCAGATCTTATTTTATTTACCGGTGACCTGGTAAACGACCGGGCCGAGGAAATGGATGAGTATAAAGAAGTATTTAATAAAATACAGGCACCGCTGGGCGTATTCTCTACCCTGGGCAATCATGATTATGGCGATTATGTATCCTGGCCAATAAAAGGTATGACCAAAGCAGAAAATCTTGAATTGGTAAAGAAAGCACATGCTGATATGGGTTGGCGATTATTAATGAATGAGCATATAGCCATTGAAAAAAATGGAGAAAGTTTTGCATTGATTGGAATTGAAAACTGGAGTGCCAAAGCCCGTTTCCCCAAGCATGGCCGTTTGGACCTGGCCTATCCCGGCGCAGAAAAATATCCGTTTAAAATTTTAATGAGTCACGATCCCAGCCACTGGGATGCCGAAGTAAGGCCACAGTATAGTGATATAGATCTTACGCTCAGCGGCCATACACATGGAATGCAATTTGGGGTAGAAATACCGGGTTTTAAATGGAGCCCCATTCAATATGTGTATAAGCAATGGGCCGGCTTGTACGAAAGTGAAAATCAAAAATTATATGTAAACCGGGGATTTGGGTTTATTGGTTATCCCGGCAGGGTAGGCATTATGCCTGAAATCACTGTATTTGAACTGGTATAAATTTAATAAAGGGAATCCTATTGACCAATTTAATCATGATTAGAATGATACTATGAACAATCAAATAAAAATAACAGCTGCCAGGCACCCTGATATTCCTGCAGTACTTGTATTGCAAAGCAAATACCTGGTAACAAATATGAATGAAGAAGAAAAAAAACAGGGCTTTGTTACCACGCCGTTTACGGCAGAACAACTTAAAAAAGTAATTGACCTGGATGGATTATTTGTAGCCAAAACCGATGAAAGGGTAGTGGGCTATGCATTTGGTGCCGGCTGGGATTATTTTGAGCAATGGCCAATTTTTCCATTTATGACAAACCGGTTTATAGAACTTCCTCCTTTTAAAGGAATACAAATTACAGGTGCCAACAGCTTTCAATACGGCCCCGTATGTATTGAAACGGAATTCAGAGGTAGTGGCCTGCTGAATCATTTATTTGAAGCGATGAGGCTGGGCTTGCGGGAGCGGTTTCCCATAAGTGTAACCTTTATTAATAAAATAAATGAAAGATCTGTACAGGCGCATACCCGCAAATTAGATTGGGAAATAATTGATGAATTTTCTTTCAACAATAATCATTATTTCATGCTGGCTTTTGATATGCATCATTCTGTACTGAAATAAAGGATTATTCAAAATCGGGGTACAATAAATATTTTTTACGAATCATTTTATATTCATCTAATTCCGGCTGCCAGCTCTTGCGTATTTCTACTTCTGTTTTTCCATCTTTTACCTGTTGTTGTAAACGATCATTACCGGCCAGCTTATTTATAAAATTATTTTTCAGGAAAAAACTGTCTTTGCCCGGGAAAAGTTTATATGCTTCCAGCAAATATTTTAATTGAATTTTCCCGGCCAGTTCTTTACGTATCTCTTCGGGGCTTCCATCAATAAACCAGCCATAGCATTTTTGATAAAAACATTTACTGTTTTTGGCGCCCGCATTGGGCATCGGGGTAAATGAATATAAGTTCCCGGGAAGTGAAGGGTGTCCAAAAACCTGGAAGGGGTGATCGGTGCCCCGGCCTTCGCTTAAAACGGTACCTTCAAAAAAGCAGGTGGAAGGATACAGGTAAATACTTTGCATATTTTTTAAATTGGGCGAAGGCATCACGGGCAGTATATATTTACTGCTATGGGTATAGTTATTACATTTAATTATCTGTACATGAAATGCTGTGTCTGCAGTAGGGGTGGTTGTTTTATTATAGGCATTTATGGCATTGGCTTTATCGCTTAGCCAGTTTTCGCCTGCCATCATCAGTGCATATTCACCCATCGTTAAGCCATATACAATGGGAATGGGCTGGCGGCCTACAAAACTTTGAAATTTTTTATCGAGTACCGGCCCATCCACATAAAATCCATTAGGGTTTGGCCTGTCGAGAATTAATAAAGGTTTGTGATTTTCGAGGCAGGCTTCCAGCACATATTCAAGCGAAGAGATAAATGTATAAAAACGTACACCCACATCCTGGATATCAAAAACCAGTATATCAATATCTGCAAGATCTGCTGCAGTAGGCTTTTTATGATTGCCATATAAACTAATAATGGGAATTCCTGTTTTTGCATCCAGGTCGTTTGCAACTTTTTCACCGGCATCTGCGGCGCCTCTAAATCCATGTTCGGGGCCAAATATTTTTACGATACGGATGCCATAGGTTCTTAAGGTATCCACTAAATGCGAATTGCCCACCAGGCTGGTTTGATTGGCAAATATGCCAATTTTTTTATTTTTTAACAGGGGCAGGTACACGGCCATCCGTTCGGCGCCGGGCTGTATTTGGGAATGTTCAGATGCTGCCAGGGGCCTGGTTTGGCTGCAGCCCGGTAAAGCGGATAAAGCAATGCTGGCGAATAAAATAAACCTTTTCATAACACTAAGTTGCATAAAAGTTTTGAAAGCATTTAGGCATTTATCATTTACTTTGTAATCTTTGCAAATATTTATTTATTCATTTTATTCCTGCTATACAATGCAGGAAGTACAAATTAACATTATGGCACAAGTAAAAAATGGCGACAAAGTAAGAGTACATTATACCGGTAAATTAGTAAGCGGCGAACAATTTGATTCTTCTGCAGGGCGTGAACCATTAGAATTTGTAGTGGGTGCGGGGCAAATGATAAAAGGATTTGATGCAGCCTTGCCGGGCATGGCCGTAGGAGATAAAAAAGTGGTAAATATTCCTGCTGCGGAAGCATATGGTGAAAAAGATGATAATGCCATCATTGAATTTCCAAAAGAAAATGTTCCGGCCGATATGAAACTGGAACCAGGCATGCAATTGAACCTTACCAACCAGCATGGGCAGCCTTTTCCTGTAACCGTATCAGAAATTAAAGAGGATGTGGTGATCCTGGATGCCAATCATTTTTTAGCAGGCAAAGAACTGGTTTTTGATATTGAATTAGTAGAGATCGTTTAATTTTTTAAAAAAATATAAAGATGGATTTTCACATTAACCGGGCTAGCCTGGCAGAGCGCTTTATGCGGTATGTACAAATAGACACACAAAGTGATCCTGAAAGTGAAACATTTCCCACCACGGAAAAGCAAAAAGACCTGAGCCGGTTATTGGCACAGGAATTAAAAGACATGGGCGTTAGCCGGGTGGAGACCGATGCATTTGGCTATGTATATGCCACCCTGCCTGCCACCAGTTCTAAAACAGCGGTGATCCCTATTTGTTTTTGTGCACATGTAGATACAGCGCCAGATTGCAGTGGTACCCATGTAAAACCCATCTTGCATAAAAATTATGATGGGAAAGATATTATTCTGCCCGATGACAAAAGCCAGGTTTTGAGTGTAAAAGATGCGCCCTATTTACTTACACAAATAGGAAAAGATATTATTACGGCAAGTGGCAACACGTTATTGGGTGCCGATGATAAAAGCGGCGTGGCCATTATCATGGAAATGGCAGCCTTTTTATTGCAAAATAAAAATATACCGCATGGCGAAATAAAAATTGTGTTTACACCCGATGAAGAAGTAGGGAAAGGAACAGCTAAAATAGATATGCAAAAAGCAGGCGCACCCTTTGGCTATACTTTAGATGGCGGAGAAGCCGGCAGCCTGGAAGAAGAAACCTTTAGCGCTGATGCGGCTACCATTACGGTACATGGAATTATTGCACATCCCGGCTATGCAAAAAATACACTTGTGAATGCCATGAAAATAGCCGGAGAAATACTGGCAGCCTTACCTAAAAATGAATGGAGTCCCGAAACTACGGATGGCATGCAGGGATTTGTTCATCCTGTTTCACTAAACGGTATGGCAGAAAAAACAACGATTGGTTTTATTGTGCGTGATTTTAAAACGGCAGAACTAGCCAATCATCATGCCAGGCTAAAGGAAATAGCAGAAAAAGTGGTGGCCGGTTTCAAAGGTGCCAAAATGGAATATACCATTCATGAGCAATACCGGAATATGAAAGATATTTTACAACAACATCCGCAAGTAGTGGCCTATGCTGCTGAAGCCATAAAACGGGCGGGGTTAACGGTAAAGATGGAGAGCATAAGGGGTGGAACCGATGGCAGCAGGCTAAGCTATATGGGAATGCCCTGCCCCAATATTTTTACAGGGATGCAAAATATTCATAGCAAGTTAGAATGGATTAGCGTTTATGATATGGCCAAATCGGTAGAAACTTTGATTCATTTAAGTATGATCTGGGAAGAAAAGAACATGTAAAAAATTCATATCAAAACTTTTGATACTTTGTCTAAAAATCCATTTCATATTGTTTGATATTATTTAAAGAAATCAAAGGAAATGTTCCATCTAAAGGCATTGTTTAATTTATAAAAAAATTATATTCACACAGAATATTTCTTTCTCTTTGGACGGTGTCTTCACCGACCGGAACGTAATTCTAAATATTTGATTAATGAAATATACCCCGGAAAATGCCTATGGAATCCTGAAGAATCTAAATATACTTCTAAGTTATTGCAATTCTTTAAGGCCTCCATTTGTGTAAGCAATGGAAGATTTACATTTTTTGCATTTTGCGACCATTGCCTAAAAATACTTATTTCATTTTCTGTGAGTGTTGATTTATCTAACCAAAAGCGGGTTATCATTACTGCTCCCGCAAATACATCGGTACGAAATGCGATGCAATTTTTATATATTCCATCTATTTTGTTATTTATATGGAAAATATTTGTTTTCAATTTGCAGTCAATATACCAGTCGGCATAATAATCAACCGAAACGTAATTCTAAATGTCTATAAACCCAATTTTGAAGGTACCTGAAAATTTATGTTCTACAGCTTAATACGCAAAGGAAGAAGCGCAAAGGCTACAAATCAAAGAACATGAGATTCTCTTGTAGTAGCGTAAAATATCCTTGTACTACAACATCAAAAAAATATTATCTTGCGCTTTAAAAAAAATAATTATGGCATTTTTACAATACTGGTGGTTATTCCTGCTGATCATTGGTTTTTTTAGCTGCTTTGTTACCATTAGCCAGGGTTTCATTGGCGTAGTTACCATGTTTGGTAAATACCAGCGCATATTAAGGCCCGGGCTGAATTTTAAAATTCCGTTCCTGGAACAGATTTATAAAAAAATCAGTATCCAAAACCGTTCGGTAGAGCTGGAATTCCAGGCGGTAACGATTGACCAGGCAAATGTGTATTTTAAATCGATGCTTTTATATTCGGTACAGAATGAAACCCCCGAAACGATACAAAAAGTAGCTTTTAAATTCATCAGCGACCGGGATTTGATGCAGGCGCTGGTACGTACTATTGAAGGGAATATCCGAGCCTTTGTGGCAACCAAAAAACAATCAGAAATTTTAGCTTTACGTAGAGATATTGTAGAGTTTGTAAAAGAACATGTAGATCTTTCTTTAGAAGACTGGGGTTATCACCTGCAGGATTTGCAGATCAATGACATTACATTTGACCAGGCAATTATAGATAGTATGAGTAAAGTTGTGGCCAGTAATAACCTGAAAGCCGCTGCCGAAAATGAAGGGCAGGCTTTGCTTATCACCAAAACAAAAGCAGCTGAGGCCGAAGGAAACTCCATTAAAATTGCTGCCGAAGCAGAAAGGCAAGCCGCCCAGCTAAGAGGGCAGGGGGTTGCCTTATTCAGAGAAGAAGTGGCAAAAGGAATGAGCCAGGCTGCAGCCGAAATGAAACAGGCCAACCTGGATACCAATGTAATTTTATTTAGCATGTGGACCGAAGCCATTAAAAACTTTGCAGAATATGGCAAAGGAAATGTGATCTTTTTAGATGGTAGCAGCGATGGTATGGAAAAAACCATGCGCCAGATTATGGCTATGCAACAAATGGAAGTGAAGCCCTGATTAAAAACAATAATCAAATAAAAAGCCGGCTATTGCCGGTTTTTTTATAAAACTTATTCACGGGTGTTTATAAAATATCAGGTACCCCTGCTAAGATTAACAAATTATTGGGCAGCGATACCCCAATCATTTATTTTATTGCATGCATTGTAAAGCGCATTAACTAAATTGCGGCATCAAAAATCTGGTTTTAAAAATTACCTTAAGTAAAATTTTATGTTTGATATTTTTTTGCAGGTGGATACGGTGGGCCGCACGATGTCGGCAGCCGGCGAAGTAACAAAAACAGAATCGGTATGGAGTATGCTGGGTAAAGGCGGGCCCTTAATGATCCCTTTGTTTATTTTATTTGCCCTGGCTGTTTTCTTTTTTATTGAACGTCTGCTGGTAATAAAAAAGGCATCGAAGGTGGATGATAATTTTATGAACATCATAAAAGACCATATTATCAATGGCAATGTTTCGGCGGCACGCAGCCTGGCCAAAAACACAAATAACCCGGTTGCCAAAATGATTGATAAAGGCATTCAGCGTATTGGTAAACCCATTGATGCAATTGAAAAAAGCATGGAAAATGTGGGAAAACTGGAACTGTATAAAATGGATAAAAACCTGGGGATATTGGCCGTGATAGCACGTATTGCCCCCTTATTTGGTTTTGTGGGTACCATTGTGGGCCTGGTTATTTTATTGAAAGATTTTGCAACCATATCTAACCCGTCTATCAGCCAAATTGCAGATGCGATGTATATCAAACTTATTACCTCAGCTACCGGCCTTATCATTGGTATGCTGTCTTACCTCGGGTATAGTTATTTAGATACCCAGGTAAACCGGGTAAGCAACCGCATGGAAGTAGCCAACAGTGAGTTTATCGATATTTTGCAGGAACCCACCCGCTAGTATGCGGCAACTTTAATATTAAAATCATGTCTTTAAGAAATAATAAATTCAGATCAGAACATTCAGAGCTCGACACCGGGCCGCTGAATGATATCCTCTTTATTTTATTGATGTTCTTCTTAATGATCAGCACGCTGGCCAATCCTAATGTAATTAAAATGAGTGTACCCCGGGCAAAAAGCGATACCAAACAAAAGCAAAGTGTGGTAGTGAGTGTAGATAAAGATAAAAATATGTATGTGGGCGAAAAAAGAATTGCGCCGGATTCTTTAGAAGCAGCCTTACGCAAATACATCAACGAAGGCGATAGTATAAAACCCGCTGTTGTAATCAATGCCGATTCGCTTTCTCAATGGGGCGAAATTGTAAAAGTAATGAAAGTGGCCAGGAAATTAGGAGCTACCACTTCGGCTACTGTTTCGGGCTCCGATTAAGGATTAAAAACCGGTTATTACCAGACATGTCTTTTTCTAAAGCAGCCTGCCAGCCGGTAGCTATAAAATATTTTATGGCTTCTTCTGCTACATCATAATGGGTTTCAGCAAATACTTTTCCGCCGGGTAATAAATGGCCTTGTGCAAATGCAGCGATCTTCTTATAAAATAAAAAGGGTTCTTCAGTATCTGCAAATAAGGCCAGGTGTGGCTCGTGGTTGGTAACCCGGGGGTTCATATTCTTTTTCTCGGCAACCGGGATATAAGGCGGATTGCTGATGATACAATCATACATGCCCAAAGCGGGCCATGTGGTTTCATCTAAAAAATCCTGTTGCAGCCATGCTACCTGTACAGCTAAGTCTTTTGCATTTAGCCGGGCAGTGGTCAGCGCACCGCTACTTACATCCAATGCGGTTATGCGGGCTGCAGTCAGCAACTTTTTCAGGGTTATAGCAATACAGCCACTGCCGGTACCGATATCTAAAATGCGGGGTGATGTGAAGTGTTTAAGAAATGGCAGTGATTTTTCTACCAGTTCTTCAGTTTCGGGGCGGGGAATTAAAACAGATTCATTTACCAGGAATTTAAATTTATAAAACCAGGCTTCCTGCAAAATATATTGAATGGGCTTGTATTGCTGAAGTGCTTTTATATATTCTTCCATTTTCTGCTGAACGGGAACCGGGATTTCTCTGTAATGCTGATCCGGTTGATTAAACGGCGGAATACCTGCATGCTCAAAAAGCAGTTTACAAATGGTTGCTGCTTCTCCTGCATCATAATAAGCAGCCAGGTTTTTCAGCAAAAAATCTTTTAATTCTCCCAAAGTCATACCCTACAAACTTAATCTATTTTTTACTCCTTAATTTTACCCTCATGGAGTGGAAAGATATTTATATGCACCGTTGCCTGCAATTAGCTAATCAAGGGGCGGGCTTTACTGCGCCCAACCCCATGGTAGGCGCTGTGCTGGTTTACGAGAATGAAATTATAGGAGAGGGCTTTCACCGGGCGTATGGGGGCCCGCATGCTGAAGTAAATTGTTTTGAATCGGTATTACCCCGGCACCGGCAATTCATTTGTAAGAGTACCCTGTATGTTTCATTAGAACCTTGTTCCCATTATGGGAAAACACCCCCTTGTGCCGCCCTGGTCATTAAGCAGCAGGTACCCCAGGTGGTAGTAGCTTGCCGGGATGCCAACAGTAAAGTAAACGGGGGCGGCATTAAAATGATGCAGGATGCCGGCATTCTGGTGAGGGAAGGGGTATTAGAAAAAGAGGCGCTGGAATTAAACCGCCGGTTTTTTGTTTTTCATCAAAAAAAACGTCCTTATATTATTTTAAAATGGGCAGAAACGGCCGATCATAAAATAGCAAAGCCAGGCCCGCTTCCGATAGCTATCAGCAATGACCTTACCCATACATGGGTGCATCAATGGAGGGCAGCGGAAGCAGCCATTATGGTAGGAAGTAATACAGTATTAACAGACGATCCTTATTTAACTACCCGGCACTGGCCGGGGAATAACCCGTTACGCATTGTAGTGGGTAACCGGGTTCAGCCCGGTAAATCTTTACATGTACTGGATAACACGGTGAGTACCTGGGTATTTAATAACCATTTACAATGTGAGCATGAAAAAACACGATTTATAAAATTGCCTGAATCCCCACAGTTCATCCGGGATGTATTGCAGTATTTACATGGGCAACAAGTTCTCTCCGTATTGGTAGAAGGCGGGCAGCAACTATTGCAATCATTTATAGATGCCGGCCTGTGGGATGAGGCCAGGGTGATTACCAATACTGAAATGTTTTTGAATGAAGGAATTCAGTCACCGGAATTAAAATATTACAAAAACGGCGAAACAGCCGATCTTAAAAATGATCGCATCCGTATTTATCGAAGGCTCTAAACTGCTCACTCAAAATGGAAAGTTATTTCACTATTGAAAGTACATCTAATGCTGAATATAAAGACCGGGGCAGCCGGTTTATAGCGTATGCAAATCCCTGTAAAACATCAGCCGAATTTAAAAATCAATTAAAAGATTTAAAAAAAGAACATCCAAAAGCTGTACATCATTGCTTTGCCTATCGCCTGGGTACAGACGGAAACCTCTTCAGATCGAGTGATGATGGGGAGCCTTCGGGTACAGCAGGCAAGCCCATCCTGGGGCAAATAGACAGTAAAGGTTTGATTGATGTTTCTGTAATCGTTGTACGGTATTTTGGAGGTACTTTATTAGGTGTGCCGGGTCTTATTCAAGCCTATAAATCAGTTACTGCCCTGGCTTTACAAATTATACCTATCGTGCAAAAGCCCATACTTAAAAATTATCAGTTACATTTTGATTATACCCGCCTAAATGCGGTGATGCATATTATCAAACAAGTTCAGGGAGAAATTATAAAGATTGAAAACCAGTTATTTTGCGATTTAAAAGTAGGAATACCTGTAACCAGAGAAGCAGAATTTATATATAAACTTAAAGAAATCAATAACATAGAAATAATTAATTTTTAATAGTTGTTAAATTTAATTTAACAATAGTAACCTTAACAAAATTTTATACCTTTAGACACAATTTTTCTGAATATGCTAAAATCTACTATTACTGTCTTACTGTTATTTTTTATGTTCACTGCAAGTTCGCAGCAGTTGCACTTTACCACACAGTATATACAGCACAATTCCATGATTAATCCTGGTGCTGCCGGGATTGCGAACAAGGACATGATTGGCCTGTCCTATCGAAACATGTGGTCATCATTCCCGGGTAACCCTACTACCTATATGATTTACGGAGATTTTAATATCCCCAAAATGAATTCCGGGGTAGGGGCTTATCTATACCGGGATCAAACCGGGCCTACCAGCCGAACCGGTTTACAATTGGCTTTTTCAAAACATATCCTGGGTCAAAATGGAAGAGATAAATTTGGCCTGGGTATCGAAATCAGGGGCTTGCAATATGCCATTGATAAAAGTAAACTCAGTGCATCATTAGAAGATGATCCTGTTTTAGCCGGGGCTGAAAACAAATTTGCCTTTGATGCCGGTGCCGGTGCTTATTATACCAATGGAAAAATAAGCCTGGGTGCTGCCGCCAGCCAGTTAATTGAATCCAAAATTGATTTTGGAAATCCTACCGGTACTGATATCCGGGGAAAACTTTACCGGCACTATACTTTTACTGCCAATTACAAAATTCAAACCGGCGATGATATTTACATCATACCCAATGGTATGGTTCGCCTGGTAGAACATGCTCCTGCAGAATATGAGTTAGGCGCCCTGATGAATTACAAAGAAAAAATTTGGTGGGGACTGGGCTGGCGTTTCAACCAGTTCTGGACATTACAGGCCGGCGTTAAAATTTTACAAAGAATGGGCCTTACCTATAGTTATGATATTTATCAAACACCTATTGATGTATTTACGGCCGGTTCCGGCGCTCATGAAATAGGTTTACGTTTTGATCTTAAAAAGGGATCACCACAATTTTAATTTACGATAAGGTTAATCAACAACTAATTTAATTTTTATGAAATTTATCAATACAAAAAAAATGTGCAAGAGTACTGCTACCGGGTGGCTTCGCTACTTAACGGTATTCGTATTTACGCTTAGCATTGGGTTGGTCTCTTATGGCCAGGCGCCCATAAATGATGATCCTTGTGCGCCCACAGAACTTACGGTGGGTACCACTTGTGTGTATACATCGGGTACTACCTTAAATGCAACAATAACCCCCGGCACCCCGGCTCCCGGTTGTGCTAATTTCCAGGGGGGCGATGTGTGGTATTCGTTTGTAGCTCCTGCAGGCGGGTCTGTTATTATTAATACACAGGCCGGCGGAATGACGGATGGAGGAATGGCGCTGTTTGGAGGTGCAGATTGTAATACCCTTACTTTAATAGAATGTGATGATGATGATGGCCCCGGGTTAATGCCTATGATTGTTCGGAGTGGCCTAACCCCCGGCAATGTTTATTTTATTGCAGTGTGGGAATATGGTAATGATAACCCGGGTACTTTTGATATTTGTATTTCTGTTCCACCACCACCGCCCGCTAATGATGATTGTGCGGGCGCTATTTCATTAACTGTGAACCCCGACCAGAATTGTGCAGTAATTACCCATGGTACTACAGAATCGGCTACACAAACTACGGGTGTACCGGCACCTACTTGCGGAGCAGCTGGTGTAAATGATGATGTATGGTATTCTTTTGTAGCCACCGGCCCTGTTCATGTAGTTTCCTTATTAAATGTTGTGGGGTCTGTAACGGATATGGCCATGTCATTATATAGCGGAAATTGTACTGCTTTAACCCATATGATATGTTCTGATCCCAATACCATGTCGATAGGCGGGCTTACTGCAGGTAATACTTATTATATAAGGGTGTGGACCTATACTTCCACCGCCGGAGCTTCGGCCAGTTTTGATATTTGTGTGGGTACACCACCGCCGCCACCAGCCAATGATGATTGTGCCGGTGCCGTTACCTTAACTGTGAATCCCGATTTGAATTGTGGGGTGGTAACTGCCGGTAGTACCATTTCAGCTACACAATCTACGGGTGTACCTGCACCTTCTTGTGCAGCCACCGGCGTAAATGATGATGTATGGTTTCAATTTGTAGCTACCTCGCAACAGCATGTAATAAGCTTATTAAATGTAACCGGTGTAACTACCGATATGGCCATGAGTGTATATGGTGGCGCATCCTGCGGCTCCTTAACTCACCTGATGTGTTCTGATCCCAATACCATGACGGTAGGCGGGCTCACCATTGGCCAAACCTATTATGTACGGGTTTGGACCTATACATCTACCTCTACATCTACTGCCAGCTTTAATATTTGTGTGGGTACACCACCGCCCCCACCTGCCAATGACAATCCATGTACAGCTACAGCATTAGAAGTACAAGCTACCTGTACCATGCAGACCTTTACTACTGCATCTGCAACCGGAACTACCGGGGTACCGGCACCGGGTTGTGCCAATTACCAGGGAGGTGATGTGTGGTTTAGTGTAGTAGTTCCTGCGGGCGGTACACTGGTTTTTGATACCCAGTCTGGTGTAATGACGGATGGCGGTATGGCTATTTATAGTGGTGCCGATTGTAATAACCTTTCATTAATAGAATGTGATGATGATGATGGAGCTGGCCTAATGCCAAAAATTGTACGTACCGGTTTAACCCCTGGCTCTACTATTTGGATCCGGGTATGGGAATATGGAAATGATAACCAGGGTACTTTTGGCCTTTGTGTAACCCTGCCACCACCGGCACCTGCAAATGATGAACCTTGTAATGCTACATTATTAGCAGCAAGCTACGGCTCTTGCAATAATCAAACCTTTACGGTAGCGGGTGCCTTACCCAGTGCAGGCATACCTGCACCCGGATGTGCCGGTAGTGTTTTTAAAGATGTATGGTTTAAAGCAGTTGTTCCCTGCGAAGGAAACCTGTCGATCACCACTTCAGCAGGCCAAATCACTGATGGCGGTATGGCTATTTACAGTGGCACCTGTGGTAATTTAAGTTTAATAGAATGTGATGATGATGATGGCCCGGGCGCTATGCCAGCGATCACCAGGAGTAACCTTACCCCCGGTGATACCATCTGGATCCGTTTTTGGGATTATGGCGGTAACGATGATGGTACGTTCCAAATATGTGTGGAAGTAAAAATGCCACCCATCATTTTACCGGCTCAACCTGCTTCTCCCACTTGTACGGTAGCACAACCTTCTTTCTGTACAAGTACGGTGCCTTATGTATTGCCAAATGTTTCCGGGCAAACGCCAACACAGGCGCCCGGTGGCGGTATTTATGGTTGCCTGTATTTGATTCCAAATCCTACCTACTATCAACTGCAAATACAAAATTCGGGAAGTATTGAACTTACCATTTCACAACAAAATAATTCCGGCTCGGGTGTAGATGTGGATTTTGTGATTTGGGGTCCATTCAGTACACCATTAGCTTGTTCACAAATATCTGCTGCAAATATTGTGGATTGTAGTTACTCGGCCGATCCGGTTGAAGTCATTAATATACCCAATGCCGTGGCAGGGGAATACTATGTTTTACTGGTTACCAACTGGGGCAACCAGGCAGGTACCATTACCTATCAGCAAACAGGGGGTACCGGTTCCAGTAACTGTTGTACATTAGATGCAGCGAATTCTGCACCGGTGGTTTGCCCCGGCGGCACTATAAACTTTACTTCATCCCCGGTTGCCAATGCCACTTATTCATGGGTAGGGCCCAATTGTTTCTCATCTACTTTACAAAATCCAAATGGGGCGATAGCACCCAGTACGCCGGGCCAATATGTATATACTGTAACAGCTTATACACCTACCGGCCAGGTATGTTCAGATACAACTATGGTAACAGTAGTTGCTCCACCCGATTTTGGCGCTGATTCTTCTGTAACAATTTGCCAGGGTAGTACCTTTGATTTAACCACATTGTACACTACTACCGGCCTCACCAGCAACTGGACTTTTGGTGGGTCTAATGTAAATAACCCGGCAGCCGTTTCAGCAGCAGGAACCTACCAGTTAGTAGGTATTAATGCTGCGGGTTGCAGCGATACGGTATTGGTAAATATTTCAATTGACCAGGTGGCAGCAACCGCTCAAACTATACAGGGTAATTGCACCACTACGGGTACCATCACTGTAAATACAACATCTGGCATTTCTCCTTACTTGTATGCTATAAGCAGTGCACCGGGTGAATATCAACCCGAAAATGTGTTTACACCCATCCCCGGAAATTATACCATTAGCGTAAAAGATTCTTTGGGCTGCTTGTTCTCACTGCCTGTTACATTAAGTTATACAAATAACCTGGTATTGGATGTAATGCCAGATACCATTGTTTGTAAAGGTGCGGCACCCGTTCAAATCAGGACGAATAGCAATGCAACCGGCTTTAGCTGGACTCCTGCAGCCGGGTTAAGTGATGCCAATATTGCAAACCCGGTTTATACACCGGGCGACCTGGGAACATACAAATACGTAGTTACCGGAACGCTGGGTGTTTGTTCTTTACAAGATAGCATCAGCTTTACCGTATTTACAGGGGTTACCGTAAATGCCGGCCCGGATATTACATTGGTAAACCAGGAAACAGTACAAATACATGGTACGGCAGTAAATGCAGCTTCTGTATTGTGGACACCTGCTACCAGCCTGAGTTCTGCAACGGTATTAAACCCCAATGTGAGAGGCGATAATATCGGAACATTTGTGTACACACTTACCGGTACCAGCCCCGAAGGTTGTACTGCCAGCGACGAAATGACCGTAACCGTTATTCCATATTGTGTAAAAGTGAAAAATGCATTTACACCCAATGGTGATGGTAAAAACGATTACTGGCAAGTGTATGATAATATTGAATGTATTAAAAACGTAAAAGTGCACGTGTACAACCGCTATGGCGGTAAAGTATTTGAATCCAGGGATTACCGAAACGACTGGAATGGAACCTATAAAGGGAAACCAGTTCCGGATGGTACTTACTATGGTGTGGTTGAATTCTCACTCATCAATGGAAGGGTGTTTACTGTAAAAACAGATCTTACCATCCTGAGATAATTATTTTAAAATCTTAAAATACAGCCTCCCTTTTAAGGGAGGCTTTTTTGTTTATTATATTTGCTTAAATACAAATGGGGTGGATATAGAAACATTAAGAAATTATGCCCTGTCGAAACCGGGAACCGAAGAAAGTTTTCCTTTTGGAAACGACACGCTGGTATTTAAAGTGCAGGGAAAAATTTTCCTCTTGCTTCCTTTAGATGCAGCAGAAATAAAAATGAATGTAAAATGCAACCCCGAACTGGCGGTTGAGTTAAGGGCACAATATCCCGAAAATGTATTACCGGGATATCATATGAATAAAAAGCATTGGAACACAATCATCATCAATAACCAACTAAAACAATCATTTGTTTATAACATGATTGATGAAAGTTATAAATTGGTAGCAAAAAAATAAAAATGCGTTCAGCCAATAAATTAATCGCCTTTATTGTACTCCTGCTGGTGATAGCTGTGTTTATGCTGGGACGTGAAATGGGTAGCAAAAAAGTAAAAACTACCATTGTAAATAATACCAGTATGATCAAAGAAATTGCGGAATTGGCCGCTTTGAATGTGCAGGGGTTCAGTACCATAAAAGTAACGAATAAAGAAAGTTCCGGCAGCATGTACGGCGATTTGAAAAATGCATTGGCAGAAAAAACAATCCATATTACGGTTCCATATGAAGCGAAGTATGGGGTAGATATGAGCCATCAATTATTGAATATAGATACCCGGGCCGGAACCGTAAAAATATATTTACCTGCCGTTAAATTACTCAGTTTTCAATTAAAACTCGACCAGGTAGATGCCCTTTCAAAAACCGGTTTCTTTTACACAGCCAGTATTGAAGATTATGTACAAGTGCAGCAAAGCCTGTATAAAGCCACCCTGCAAAATTTACAAGAGAATGAAGCAAATAAAAAATTAGCCGAAGACCATATTGCATTTATTTTAAAAAAATATTACGAACCGCTAAACCTGAAAGTAACCTGCGTTTTTGAAACGGCTAAAGCGCCATTACCCTGATTGTATTATTTTGTAAAACTTGCGCTTACCACTAAATCTTTACTACCTGCTGTATACGTATAAAATCCTTCACCCGATTTTACACCCAATTTACCTGCATTTACCATATTTACCAGTAAGGGGCAAGGGGCATATTTAGGATTTCCAAAACCATCCTGTAAAACTTTTAAGATACTGTAACAAACATCCAGCCCAATAAAATCGGCCAGTTGCAATGGCCCCATTGGGTGGCTCATACCTAGTTTCATTACGGTATCAATTTCAGGTACAGCAGCCACACCTTCATATAAACTATAAATTGCTTCATTAATCATGGGCATTAAAATACGGTTGGCCACAAAACCGGGGTAATCATTCACACTGCAGGGAATTTTGCCCAGTGTTTTGCTTAACTCCACAATTACTTCGGTAACATCCTTTTTGGTAGCATACCCGTTTATAATTTCTACCAGTTTCATTACCGGTACCGGGTTCATAAAGTGCATGCCAATTACCATTTCGGGACGTTTGGTGGCAGCAGCAATTTTTGTAATGGAGATAGAAGAAGTGTTGGTAGCTAAAATACAATGTGCAGGTGCCAGCTCATCAACCTGCTTAAATATTTTTAATTTCAGATCGGTGTTTTCAGTAGCGGCTTCCACTACCAGGTCGGCATCCTGTATGCCCGCTGCCACATCCGTGTAAGTTACAATTTGAGCTAAGGCATTGTTTTTTTGTTCTTCAGTAAGCGAACCTTTGGCAATTTGCCGGTCAAAATTTTTTGCCAGGGTAGCCAGCGCTTTTTTAAGCTGGTCAGCATTTACATCTACCAGGTTTACTTTAAAACCACTTTGTGCAAATACATGGGCGATCCCATTGCCCATGGTGCCGGCACCAATTACTGAAACATTCTTTATGTTCATCATACCCTTTGTTTATAAATAAAATAATTTGCTTTTATTTAAAAGCATTAAAGCCGGTAACATCCATACCGGTGATCAGTAAATGAATATCATGAGTGCCTTCGTAAGTGATCACACTTTCTAAGTTCATCATGTGGCGCATTACCGGGTATTCCCCGGTAATACCCATTCCGCCTAGCATTTGGCGGGCATCACGGCATATTTGAGTAGCCACCTCACAGGCATTTCTTTTTGCCATACTCACTTGCTGGGGAGTAACTTTTCCTTCATTCATCAAAACACCCAGCCTCCAGTTAAGCAATTGGGCCTTGGTGATTTCTGTAATCATTTCAGCCAGTTTTTTTTGCTGCAGCTGAAAGCCGCCGATCGGTTTGCCAAATTGCACCCTTTCTTTACTATATTCCAAAGCGGTATGATAGCAATCCATAGCAGCGCCAATGGCGCCCCAGGCTATACCATAGCGGGCCTTGGTGAGGCAACCCAATGGGCCTTTGAGTCCTTTTACATTTGGAAAAATATTTTCTTTAGGAACTTTTACCTGGTCAAAAACCAACTCGCCGGTAGCGCTGGCCCGCAGGCTCCATTTACCATGGGTAGTAGGGGTACTAAATCCTTCCATCCCTCTTTCTACCAGCAGGCCCTTTATGTCGCCCGCCTCATCTTTGGCCCATACAACTGCAATTTGTGAAAAAGGCGCATTGCTGATCCACATTTTGGCGCCATTTAAAATTACATGGTCACCGGCATCTTTTATGTTGGTGAGCATACTGCTGGGATCGCTGCCATGGTTGGGTTCGGTTAATCCAAAACAACCCAGCCATTCGCCGCTTGCCAGTTTGGGCAAATATTTATTTCTTTGTTCTTCGCTGCCATATTGGTAAATCGGGAACATTACTAAAGAACCCTGCACACTGGCTGTACTGCGTACACCGCTATCGCCTCTTTCCAGCTCCTGCATCATGAGGCCGTAAGAGATATAATCTAATCCGCCGCCCCCATATTTCTCGGGAATCGTAGGCCCAAAGCAACCCAGTTCACCTAATTGTTTTACTATTTGTTGCGGAAATTCGGCTTTTTGGGCAAAATCTTCAATGATGGGTGAGATTTCTCTCTTCACATAATTACGTACGGTTTCCCTAATGAGTTTATGCTCATCGGTGAGCAATTCATCTACATTAAAATAATCCGGGCTAATAAAATTGTCTGTTTTGGCTGCCATTTTTTAGTTTAATTGGTTATGGGCCCGGCGCCTTATTGCTGATCAGCTTCACAGGCGTCGCACTCTTGTACTTTACAATCTTCATTCGGCCATTCAAGGTCTTATTGATCCGGCAAAGATAGGGCTGCCCGGCATGAATAAAAAATTATGAAAACCAAAAATGTATCCGGGAAGATATTGCTGTTTTACCAATACCTTTACAGCAAGACATACCCGGCCCCGCCCGTTGTTTCATAACCTAATAGATTGTAGTTTTGGAGTAGGGGGCCCGGTACCATGATGGCCCTGTAAAAAATGGATACATCAATTAAAGCAAAAACATATTTAGCCCTTGGCGATAGTTATACCATAGGAGAACAAGTAGCCTTGCATGAAAGTTTTCCTTACCAATGGGTACAACTTTTCAGAAATGAAAATGTTTCATTTGCGGCAGCCGAAATTATCGCTAAAACGGGCTGGACTACCGGCGAATTATTGAGCCAGCTGGAAAAAATAAAATTGCAACCCGTTTACCACTTTGTAAGTTTACTCATTGGCGTAAATAATCAATACAGGGGCCAGGAAATAGCTTTATTTCAAAAAGAGTTTAAGCTACTATTGCATAAAGCAATTGAATTTTCAGGAGGCCACCCGGATCATGTTTTTGTGCTCAGCATCCCCGATTGGGGGGTGACGCCCTTTGCCTCGGGCAGAAACCGGGCAGAAATTGAAAAAGAAATAGATGCTTATAATCTAATTTGTAAAGAGCAAGCCTTGCAATCAGGCGCTCACTTTTTAAATATCACATCGGCACAAAGGATAAATAGCCTGTCGGCAGCAGGCTTAGCCCCCGACGGGCTGCATCCGTCTGCAGCCGAATATCATGAGTGGGCAACAAAATTATTTCAGTTGGCCAAGACCCTGTAAATAATTTTTATTTAGCTATTAGGAAATTTATTTGAATGTGATATAATAAGTTATTACAGAATTTTACTTTTTCATATGAATCTGTAAGTTTTTAATGAATAATCATATTACTGAAAGTATCAAGGTGAGAATATCTTTATTTCCTGTTACCGTCTCCCGCCGGTATATCGGGAGTTATAGAAACCTAACACCCTTTCTCTTTGTTTATTGTATATTAAAAACCTGCCCCAAATTTTATTCTTTTAGAGAGAAATAAGGATTTATTTGTCCTTATATGCCTGGGCCTCAAACACCTGCTGGCCGGTTTTATAAACCGGCTAACTTATGCCTGTAAATGTTTACAGGGAAGCTGCCTTTTTTATTTTGAAATGATACTTAAAAGATTAATATTTGTTTACCAAAATTAATTTTATGAAGTCTTTACTTACCCTATTGCTCATAATCTCCATGTCGGCCATTGGCCAAAACCCGCAAAGCCCATATTCAAAATTTGGAAATATTACATTGGAGGATATGCAAAGAAAAATATATCCTATTGACAGCAATGCGAATGCCGTTATTTTGAGCGATATCGGCGAAACGGCATTAAAGGGAAATTCTACCGGCTGGTTTTCTTTTACCATCAAAAGGCATGCGGTAGTGCATATATTAAATAAAACAGGTTACAGAGAGGCAACTCTGCAAATCCCGCTGTATGTAGATGGCCGGAACAAAGAGGAGATCACCCGATTAAAAGCGGTTACATATAACCTGGAAAATGGAAAAATAATTACCACTAAACTTGAAAAATCAGCTCAATTTACCGAAGATGTAGACCTGCATCACCAATTGGTAAAATTCACTATGCCACAGGTGAAGGAAGGCAGCATCATAGAATACCAGTACGAAGTAAATTCAGATTTTATCTCCGTTTTAGATCCCTGGTATTTTCAAAGTACTACGGCGCCTACCTTATGGAGCGAATTCAATTTTTCTGTCCCCGATTTTTTTAGTTATGATTTTTTGAGCCGGGGTTACCTGCCTTTTAGTTTTACCAGCAAAAAAGTGAGAACAGATGATTTTGATGTATCCAATTCCAGGTCAACCTCTGCTACCGACAGGGCAAGGATTTCTACCGGGGTAACCGATTATGTTTGGGCTATGAAAGATGTACCTGAGTTAAAAGTAGAAAGCTTTACCAATTCAATCCGCAACCATATCGCCAGGATGGAGTTTCAGCTGGCTTCACAAAATCACCCACTCTTAACCCGTGATTTTAGATCCACCTGGCAAGCCGTGATGAAAAGTTTACTGGAATCTGAAAATTTTGGAGAAAAACTGAATAGTAGTAATGGCTGGATGTCAACAGAAGTAAAACCATTGTATGCGGGGATGAATAATACCGCTGATAAAGTAAAAGCTATATTTTATTATGTACGGGATCATTTTACCTGCACTGGGAATACCGGGATTTTTACCAACCAGTCTTTGAAAGATGTATTTAAAACAAAGAAGGGGAGTGTAGCAGAAATTAATCTTCTTTTAACGGCTATCTTACGCTATGCAGGCATGGAAGCTGCGCCGGTTTTAATAAGTACAAGAGCGCATGGGTATGCTTTTGAATTCTCTCCCATGATCAACAATTTTAATTATGTAATTGTGAGCTGCAATGATGATCAGCAAAACTATTACCTGGATGCCAGCGATGAAAGACTAGGGTTTAATAAGCTACCCCTGGAATGCTATAACGGCCATGCCCGTATGGCGAATCCAGTAGCTACCGGGCTTAATTTTTCTGCTGATGCATTAAAAGAAACAAAAACAACAGTACTCTTTTTCTCCCGGGATAAAGAGGGGAAATGGGGCGGATCCGTAACCCAATCACCCGGCTATTACGAGTCTTACCAAATCCGTAAATCAATAGCCGAAAAGGGATCAGAAAAATTTTTTAAAGAAATACAGGAAACTTACGGGCCTGCTTCTGTAATTACCCAACCTTCTATAGACGCATTGCAGAATTATGATATACCCCTTACCCTTAAATATAATATTCAATTAAATACCGGCGACGATGATATTATTTATATCAATCCCACATTTGCCGAAGGGTATAAAAAAAATCCGTTCTCAGCTGCAGAAAGGGATTACCCGGTAGAAATGCCTTATACCTCCGATGAAACAATTATCTCCACCATTAGTATTCCCGATGGATATATGGTAGATGAGATCCCCAAACAAATGATCCTTAAATTAGATCCCGAGGGAAATACTGTTTTTGAATACCGGATTTCTCAATCAGAAAAATTAATTTCATTTAAAAGCAGGATGAAGATTAACCCGGCCTTATATATGCCGGAAGCTTACCCCGGCTTAAGGGAATTTTTTAACCTGGTTGTAAAAAAACAAAATGAACAAATTGTTTTCAAGAAGAAAAAATAATTATGCATAAAATTGTATTGTCAATTACCATCCTGTTTGTTTTTTCTTCGCAGGCTGCCGACAGAAAATTCCCGGTAAGCTCCATTCCTTTGCCATTATTGAAAAATGCAAATGTGGTTAAGCGCATGGAACAAACGGAGTTTACCATTTTAAACCCGGGCGCTTCTGTATTAAAATCACATTATGCCTTAACCATCCTGAATGAAAATGGGAGGAACCATGCCGCTTTGGAAATTTATTACGATAAACTAAGGCAGGTACCTTCAATTGAAGGCATCTTGTATGATGCACTTGGAAATGAGATAAAAAAATTAAAAAACAAAGACATTGGTGACCAGAGTGCAATAGATGATAATAACCTCATGGAGGATAGCCGGAAAAAAGTACATAATTTTTATTGCGGTAATTATCCATACACAATTGAATATATAGTAGAACAAAAATTCAATACTACCTTTTTTTTCCCTTCCTGGCTGCCACAGGAAGATGAAGACTATGCGGTGGAAGAAAGTTCTTTTTCTATCAGCTTCCCGCCAAATTATCCTGTTCGTTACCGGGCATTTAATTACCGGGGTGAGCCAGTAAAATTTACCGGGAAAGATAAAACTACTATGACCTGGAGCATCCTAAATATGCCCGCTATAAAAGCAAAATTTGCAGTAGCCGCCTGGCGAGACCTTACCACCCTGGTTTATTTTGCCCCTTCCCAATTTGAAATACAGGGATATAAAGGAGATATGACCACCTGGAAAGATTTTGGGTTGTTTCAAAACTCATTGAATGCCGGCAGGGATGTACTGCCGCAACATGTAATTGATAAAGTAAACAGCCTCACTGCGGGCATTACCGATGTAAAAGAAAAGATCAGAATTTTATATGAATATTTACAGCAAAATACACGCTATATCAGCATCCAGCTGGGGATTGGCGGATGGCAACCTTATGAGGCAACTTACGTGGCAGCAAAAGGCTATGGAGATTGTAAAGCCCTGGCCAATTATATGCACAGCCTGTTAAAAGCTGCAAATATACGTTCAGTTTATACCATTGTATATGCAGGCAGGTCCGCTTATGCAAAAACGAGATTGATTGAAGATTTCCCGTCTAACCAGTTTAATCATGTAATTCTTTGCGTGCCCCTGGACAAAGATAGTGTATGGCTGGAATGTACCGATCAAAATATACCTGCAGGATATATGAGTGATTTTACCGCAAACAGAAAAGCGCTTATGATTACTGAAGAAGGAGGCGTATTGGTTTCTACCCCCCGGTATGGCCTGAATGAGAATGAACAAATAAGAACTATACAAGCTGTAATGGATAATAGCGGCTCGCTGAATATGAGTGTAAATACCGTTTATACATGTGTACAGCAAGATGAGCTAAGCAGCATGATACACTCTTTATCAAAAGAAAAAGTAGAAAGATATTTGCAAAGGAGATTCCAGCTTTCAACCTACGAGGTAAATCATTTTAACTACAGTGAGAAAAAATCAAGCGCCCCGAAAATCGATGAGCAGCTTACTATTTCTGTACCGAACTATGCGACAGTTTCGGGTAAAAGGATTTTTATTACACCCAATATTTTAAATAAAGCAGGCGCATATCTTACTGAAGACAGCCTGCGACAAACGGATTTTGTTTTAGCCCCGGCATACCGGGATAAAGACCTTGTGGAAATAAAAATTCCCGAAGGATATGGAATAGAATCATTTCCCAAAAACATTTCGCTGCATACAAAATTTGGCACTTATTCTATTTCAGCAAAATTAGAAAACAATAAAATCATCTATTCAAGAACCAGGGAATTATATGAAGGCAGCTACCCGCCAGCTGACCAAAAAGAGATTATCTCATTTTACAATGAAATTTATATGGCAGACCGGGCCAGGATTGTATTGGTTAAAAGCAAAACAGACTAATCTCCCAGCATTGTGTGCCATTTGGCAGGATCCTGTTTTACATATATAAATAAACAGGCAGCTGTAAAAAACGAAATTAAATACAAATGCAATCTATACCCTATTAAGGTTAATATTTTAATATATTTACTTACTGATATGGGATTATGAAACAAAAATTATGGGTATTCAGGCTGTATGCCTGTTTTGTTTTTTGCTTTGTGTTTCAGGTAAAAATATTTTCACAGCCCATTCATAAAGCCAATGTAATAAACTCCGACCAGGGGCTTTCACAAAATTCTGTATATGCCATTCATCGGGATGTAAAAGGGTTTTTATGGATTGGTACAGGAGATGGCTTAAACCGTTATGATGGCAAACAGGTAAAAGTATTTCGTAAAACATCTTCAAATTCGGGGAGTGTGCTTAAAGGGTTTTCTGTTCATTCAATGACCGAAGATAATCAGCATAATCTTTGGTTCAGTACAGAAAGAAACCTGGTTCAATACCACATGCCCTCCCAGGTTTTCACTGAAATTATACCCTTCGATGATTCTGCTTCTTACCCTGGCAATAAAGTGCTAATAGATGTAGATACACTTAATAATACCATCTGGTTATTACAACCAGCCGTTTGCATTTTCAGTTATAATTATGTAACTAAAAAATTTAAAAGGTTTAACCTGCCCGGTAATGCAACCCGTAAAATGATTTTTTTAAATTCAAATGCGGTATTGGATGCCCATGGAAATATCTGGATGGGTTCTACAGATGGTTTGTATGGTTACGATATAAAAAAGAATGTATGGAAACAGTATTACCAGGGTTATGAATTGTTACGGCTTTGCAAGGATGCTTTTGGCAAAATATGGCTTTTAAACGAAAATAATTTATACAGCTTTGATCCCGCAACGCTTTGGCTAAAAGTTTTAAAAAATCATAAATCAAAATCAATTACTTATATTTCATTAGCAGCCGATCAGCGGGGGTATGTGTGGGTAGGCACACTGAACGGCATTCTTTATTACGCTTCTTCATTAGATGATGAAATAAATTGGGGAGCCAATATAAATGCATTGGCTTTTTCTCAAAATATCCTGGAATTACGATGCTTATATGTTGACAGGGACAACCTGCTGTGGATTGGAACCGAAGGGGGTGGCGTTATACAGGTGAATTTAGAACCCGGTAATTTCCATATTTTTCCCAACCCGGATGATCCGGGTAACCTTAAAACTTTATACATTAAAAGTATATTTTGTGATGATGATTCAAAAGTATGGTTAGGTACTTTTAAAAAAGGGATATATATTTTAGATCCGGGTACGGGTACATCTACCGTATTACCGATTCCGGCCAACAAAAATTTTAAAAAATTTGCAGATGTTGTATATACGATAACTAAAGATGCAGAGGGCATTTACTGGATTGGGTATGATGGTTGCCTGATTGCTTATAATAAAGGCCTGGGTAAATTTTATTTCCATAACCTGCCTGGCATCCTATCAGACAAGAGGCCGATAATAAATAAAATTAGTTTTCATAAAAATGAAATGCTGTTATCCGCCACTACTGGTTTATATAAAGTGGTTACGCAAAATGCAGGTAGTTCAGTCAGCTTTAAAAAGATACTATCCACAGCTATCATGGAAGCTCTTTATACTTCCGACGGAAGTTTTTGGGCATCTTCCCTGTATGTAGGGCTCATAAAAGTTTATGATGATTTAAGCTTTACTACTTTTTTTAAGGATAATGGTTTTAGATGCTTAACTGAAGATAAGGAACACGGAATTTTATGGGGCGCTTCACAAATGGGGCTGCTGGCTTATCACCTGCAAACCGGTAAAAGCCGGTTTTATAATGAAAGCGATGGGTTAATGAATACCTACCTGTACGGGATCATAAGAGACGGAAAAGAAATTTGGGTGAGTTCAAATAATGGAATTTCATGCGCCCGGGTAAACTTTAAAAATGGGAGCATTTTCCCCACCTTACAATTTAAAAATTATTTTAAGCCCGATGGGCTTCAGAGTAATGAATTCAATACAGGCGCTTATGCCATTTCGAAAGAAGGCGTTATTTATTTTGGAGGTATCAATGGCTTAAATTGGTTTCAATCAAAAAATATTTCAGAAAATAAGTACCGGCCTGCCGTGTCGTTTACCAGTTTAAAAATAAATGATAAGGCCTATGCGGGTGATACTGCCATTGAATTTAAAAAAGCAATAACGGTGCAGTATAATGCCAATACTCTTACCATTGGTTTTATGGGTTTAGAATTTTCTAATCCGAAAGGCATTAGTTACCAGTATAAACTGGAAGGGCTTGAAAAGGATTGGACCTATGGAAAAAATACTGACCTGGTGCGGTATGCTAATTTAGCGCCGGGTACCTATCAATTTAGATTAATGGCTTCTAACGCCGATGGATTAATGGGAGAAGAAGCATCACTTCTTATACAGGTATTACCGCCTTTTTACAGTACCTGGTGGTTCCGGTTGCTCATGGCCATCCTGGTAATATCTATGGTTATCATCATTACCCATAAACTTTCACAGTATAAATTAAAAAGAAAAATCAGGCATTTGGAAAAATTAAAACTGGTAAACGATGAGCGTATAAGGATTTCAAAAGAAATGCACGACGACCTGGGGGCCGGCCTTACACAAATATCTTTGATAAGTGAAGCAGCTAAGCAAATTTATAAGGAGGGCGGGTACCCGCAAGAAGAATTAAAAAATATTTCTGCTACATCCCGGCAATTGATAGAAAATGTAAGTGAAATTATTTGGGCCATGAATCCTGAGTTTGATACCATATCGGGTATGTTTGCGTATTTGAGAGAGCAATTGGGCAAACTCCTGGAATACTCCGGGAAATCCTATGAATTAAATTTTCCTGAAAATTATACGGAAGGTAAAATATCAAATATTCGCCGTAAAAATATTTCGATGCTCCTGAAAGAAGCAGTAAATAATTCAATTAAGCACAGCCATGCCAGTTCGGTGTTTGTAAAATTATCTATCATCGGAAATACGCTGCACATGGAGGTAAAAGATAACGGGCATGGCTTTGATACCACTACCGTATCCTGCGGCAATGGCCTTAAAAATTTTACTTACCGGTCAGCCTTAATAGGGGGCAGCGCTAAAATCATCTCTCATGCCCGGGGTACAGAAATTTATTTTAGCATACCACTTTAATACCATTTTTTAAAAGGATAATAATACCGATGTTTGAAGAAGAAATGCATTCATTAGCCATCATAGAAGACGACCCTACCGTCTTGAAGTACTTGAACCGGATTATCGGGGAAGCATTTCCGGGTATTGAAATATTTCTCTACAGCAACGGGAAAACCGCCTGTGCTGAACTGGCTGATAAAGAAGTAGAGATGGTTCTCTTTGATATAGAACTCCCGGGGATGAGCGGAATTGAATGTTTGTATATCCTAAAAGCCCGCAGCCCCCAGTTAAAATGTATGATGCTCACCAATTTTGATGATGCAGATAATATTTTTAAAGCTTTAAAAGCAGGAGCCAGCAGTTATATTTTAAAAAACACCCAGCCCGAAAAAATTATAGAAGCGATAAGGGAACTCAATAACGGCGGCTCGCCCATGAGCAGCCAAATAGCCCGCAAGGTATTATCGGCATTCCAGGAGCATGTGAATACCCACAACGATTTTTTTCATTCCTTAAGCCAGAGAGAGCAGGAGCTCATCCAGTATTTGGCTAAAGGGTACCGGTATAAAGAAATTGCGGCAAAATTATTTATCAGTGAAGATACCGTAAGAACGCACATCAGGAATATTTATGGAAAACTCCAGGTAAATTCCCGATTGGAGGCGCTCAGAAAAACGGGGCTTCTTTAAAACGAATAATGCCTGCTACTACTATTATCACATTTTTTGGGTGTGGGTTATTGTATAAGTTTACATCATAACTTAAAAAATAAATTTATGAAATTACGTAATGCAGTCTATGTATTAGCAACTGTTTTCCTTGTTTTATCTGTCAGTTGCAAAAAAGATAGCACCCCTGGAGATCCCTACAAATGCACTACTTGTAAAACTACGCCCGATGCCCTGGCAGCTAATGATGCGAGCAGCAAAGGGGTTTACAAAGGAGTAGTGATTGGTTCTACAGGTACCATTTATTTTAACATTGCCAATAACGGTAGTACCATCAATGCCGTTATGGTATTAGATAATGTATCTACCACGCTTACTGCTTCGGTAAGCTGGGTTGCCGGTATATCTTATGTGTCACCCTTTACCGGAACCATCAATGGGTCACCGGTGGTTATTACATTCCAGGTAGATGCCAACGGGCAAAACCCGGTGATATTAACTTCATCCATCCCCGGCCACCCGAGTGCCCAGTTCACTTTAGTGAAGGAATTATCCACTTCGTTAATTGAATGTTTTGAAGGTACCTATACCTCTACCAGACCTGAAACCGGTACTTTCAATTTATTGCTTTCCCGGTCACTGGGCCGTTTTGGCGGATCCTCCAGGGAAACCGGTTCCACTACCAGCGAAGATATTGATGAAGGCACCATTGATGCAAGTGGCAATTTAATTTCTAATGGCCAACCCATGGGCCATTTAGACGGCGATGTAATAACCGGTACTTTCCACGATTCACAGGGTAATACGGTTACGATAAATGCCCACCGAACTTTATAATCTATTTTTCTGAAATCTATTTTTCATTACAGGCATCATACCCGTTTGTAGCATGAGGCCCCGGTAAGGAAAGCAGAAAGAGAATTAAAATTGTATTAGCATAAAACCTCCGCAAGGAGGTTTTATTTTTTTTATGCTGCCGTATGAAAGGAGGGGCAAATAATATTTTTCGCAACTGCCTGCTACCTGGCTCCCGGGTTTCTTTTTTATATTAGTGTAGCGGGCTATTTATAAAAAAATAACGGCTCAATAAAAAGACCGGCCCTTGCAGAATTGATTTTAAAATAAAATTGATAAATTGGGAATGAAAAAGCCCCCGTCAAAGTCGAGGGCAACTTAATGTTTTCACAACGGGATAAACCCTTATTGCGATTTGCTTCGTTGTAAAAATAGATATAATCGAATCAATAATCAAAATTTATGAGTAAAAAAATTTTAGGACTTGATCTTGGAACTACTTCAATTGGTTGGGCTTTTGTAAGAGAAGCTGAAGATTTTCAGGAAGAATCATCCATAGAAAGGATAGGCGTGAGAGTAAATCCATTAACAACAGATGAACAAATAAATTTTGAAAAAGGGAAGCCTATATCTGTAAATGCAGATCGCACCCTTAAACGTGGAGCAAGACGCAACTTACAACGATACAAACAACGCAGAACTAACCTCATACAATTATTAAAACAATATAAAATAATAAATGAAAATACAATTCTAGCAGAAGACGATAAAAATACAACGCACAGTACTTATGCATTACGGGCAAAAGCAGTATCTGAAAAAATAAGCAAAGAGGCCTTTGCCAGAGTTTTGTTGATGATTAATAAAAAAAGGGGGTATAAAAGCAGCCGGAAAGCCAAAAATGAAGATGAAGGGCAAGCCATAGATGGAATGTCAGTTGCAAAAAGATTGTATGAGGAAGATATAACTCCGGGGCAACTTTGCCTGCAATTGCTGAAAGAAGGTAAAAAAAAATTACCAGATTTCTATCTTTCTGATCTGCAAGCAGAACTTGAAAAAATCTGGAATTTTCAGAAAAAATTCTATCCGGAAATATTAACTGATGAATTTAAAAAAGAAATTGAAGGAAAGGGACAACGAGCAACATCAGCAAGTTTTTGGGCTAAATATAAATTTAATACAGCTGAAAATAAAGGTTCAAGAGACGAAAAGAAAATGCAAGCATGGGAATGGAGAAGCAAAGCGATAAATACACAACTTACAAGAGAAGAAGTAGCATATGTAATTACTGAAATCAACAATAATATTAATAATTCAAGTGGCTACCTTGGTGCAATCAGTGATAGAAGCAAAGAGCTTTATTTTAATAAAGAAACAGTTGGAGAGTATTTATTCAGGCAATTACGCTACAGTCCTCATACAAGAGTAAAGAATCAAGTATTTTACCGGCAAGATTACTTAGATGAATTTGAAACTATTTGGGAAAACCAATCAAGATATCATAACGAACTGACTAATGAACTGAAATCAGAAATAAGGGATGTAGTAATATTTTATCAGAGAAAATTAAAATCTCAAAAGGGCTTGATAAGCTTTTGTGAGTTTGAAAGCAAGCAAATTGAGATTCAAAAAGATGGAAAGATTGTAAAGAAAATAATTGGATTAAAAGTTTCGCCTAAGTCCTCACCATTATTTCAGGAATTTAAAATATGGCAAATACTGCAGAACCTGGAATTTACAAATAAAGAAACTAAGGAAAAGAAAGTACCAGATTTTGAAGCAAAAAATCTTCTTTTTGAAGAACTCAATATTAAGGGAAACTTAAAAGGTGAAAAGGCGATTGAAATATTAGGATATAAACCAAAAGAATGGTTGGTAAATTATAAAGAATTAGATGGGAATCGTACTAACCAGGTGTTATATGAAGGATACTTAAAGATATTGGAAGTAGAAGGTTATGATATTAAGGATTTACTAAAAATAAAATCAAATAAAGATGAAGTTAATCTTTCAGAATTATCAAAGCCTGTTTCTGAAATAAAAGATTTAATAAAATCAATCTTTGAATCCCTAAATATTAATACAGCCATACTCGACTTTAATCCTGAATTAGAAGGAAAAGATTTTGAAAGACAAGCATCTTACCAGTTATGGCATTTATTATATTCATATGAAGGCGACAATTCTAATACGGGCAACGATGAATTGTATAGGCTATTATATCAAAAATTCGGGTTTGGTAAAGAGCATGCCCAAATTTTAGCTAATTTATCGTTTTCACAAGATTACGGGAGTTTGAGTGCCAAAGCAATGCGAAAAATTTATCCTTTCATTAAAGAGAATAGTTATAGTGAAGCTTGTTCACTTGCCGGTTACAATCATTCATCCTCTATTACAAAGGAAGAAAATGACAAAAGAGAATTAAAAGAAAAATTGGAATTGCTTCCTAAAAATAGTCTTCGCAATCCTGTAGTTGAAAAAATTCTGAATCAGATGGTAAATGTCATAAACGCCATCATTGCAGACCCTTCCATGGGAAGGCCAGATGAGATTCGGATTGAACTAGCAAGGGAATTAAAGAAAAACGCAGCTGAAAGGGCAGAAATGACAATACATATTAATAAAGCAAAATCTGAGCATGATAATTACAGGAAAATACTTACTACCGAATTTGGAATACCCAACCCTACTCGAAATGATATAATCAGGTATAAATTATATGAAGAGTTAAAAGTAAATGGTTACAAAACACTTTATTCTAATACATATATACCAAGAGAGAAGTTATTTTCAAAGGAATTTGACGTAGAACATATTATACCTAAGGCATTATTATTTGATGATAGTTTTTCTAATAAAACAATTTGTGCAAGACAGGAGAACTTAGATAAGGGTAACAAAACAGCTTTCGATTTTATTCAGTCTTTCTATGGAAAGGAAAAATTTGAAGAATATTTACAAAGAATTGAGAGTCTTGCAAAAATTAAAGAAGGTGATACATTCGTAATTAGTAAAGCGAAGTATAAAAAACTTTTACTACCAGAAATCGAAATAGGAGAGGGATTTATAGAAAGAGATTTGCGCAACAGCCAATATATTGCCAAGAAGGCCAAAAGTATGCTGCTGGATATATGTAAAACAGTTGTCCCAACAACTGGAAGCATTACTGACCGTTTACGAGAAGACTGGGGACTCATTAATATTATGCAGGAACTGAATTTTGAAAAATATAAAAAATTGGGTTTGATTGAAATGGTTGAGAAAAAAGATGGTAGTTTCAAAGAACGTATTACAGATTGGACCAAACGCAATGATCATCGCCATCATGCTATGGATGCTTTAACAGTTGCATTTACAAAGCATAATCACATTCAGTATCTTAATTATCTGAATGCCCGTAAAAATGAAAACCATAAAATGCATGGGAATGTAATTGCAATAGAACAAAAAGAAACGGAACTTCTTGTAGATAGTGTAGGTAAAAGAAAGAGGAAGTTTAAATTGCCTATATCTAATTTTCGGGAAGTTGCCAAAATGCATTTAGAAAACATTTTGGTTTCCTATAAAGCCAAAAATAAAGTTGCAACTAAAAACAAGAACCGTTTTAAAACAAAAAATGGGGAGAAAGTTAAAATAGAACTAACTCCGAGAGGGCAACTGCATAAGGAAACTGTATATGGCAAAATGAAAAAATATGAAACTAAAGAAGAAATAATTGGTTCTAAATTTGATGAAGCAACGATATTGAAAGTAGCCAATCTTGAACAACGAAATGCATTACTCCAAAGATTAAAAGAGAATAACAACGACCCTAAAAAAGCATTTAGTGGAAAAAATAGTTTAAAAAGCAATCCCCTCTATTATGGGGTTGATAGCAAGCCAATACCTGAGAGGATAAAGATTGTTTGGTTGGAAGATGATTATACCATTCGAAAAGAAATTACACCAGATTTAAAAATTGATAAAGTAATAGATATTGGAATTCGGCGTATCCTTGAAAATAGATTAGCAGAATTCAATGGAAATGCAAAAGAAGCTTTTTCAAATCTTGAAAAAAATCCTATTTGGCTAAATGAAGGTAAAAGAATTGCGATAAAAAGAGTTACCATTAGTGGCGTAAAAAATGCCGAAACACTGCATTATAAAAAAGATCATTTAGGCCATGAAATGCTTGATAAGCAGGGGAAAAGAATACCTGTAGATTTTGTTAGTACAGGTAACAATCATCATGTTGCAATATACAAAGATGATAAAAGTGATTTACAAGAAAAGGTTGTATCATTTTATGAAGCTGTAGAAAGAATAAATCAAGAATTACCCATAATTGATAAATCTTTTAACCATGATTTAGGCTGGCAATTCCTTTTTACGATGAAACAAAATGAGTATTTTGTCTTCCCGAGAGATGGTTTTGACCCTTATGAAATTGATTTATTAAATCCTGATAATTATAAAATAATTAGTCCCAATCTATTTAGAGTACAAAAAATTGCTACTAAAAATTACGTATTCAATCATCATCTTGAAACAAAAGCAGTTGATGGAGAATTATTAAAAACTAAAAAAGATCTATCTGATATAACTTACCGCTTTATTCAAACACCTGTTAATCTCAAAAATATTATTAAAGTTCGTATAAACCATATTGGTCAAATCGTAAAAATTGGAGAATATTAAAAAATAAAATGATAGTGGTTTCGTTAGGTATTGGTAAAACCACCAATATCCATGATAAAGCGGACTCTTTATTTTGGGAACCCTGCGTATTTAAAAACCAATAACGACCAGCTTGTTATTGATATGCCCAATGCTGTTGAATCAAAATCAACACCCATTGAAGATATCGGCTTGCTGGTGCTGGACCACCAGCAAATTACCATTACACAAGCCTTACTGGCTAAATTATTAGCCAATAATACGGCCGTTATAACCTGCGATAATACCCACCATCCCACCGGCATGATGCTAAGCCTCGACGGGCATAGCCTGCAAAGCCAGAAATTCCGGGCGCAGCTCGCTGCTACCATCCCGCTAAAAAAACAACTCTGGCAACAAACCGTAATAGCTAAAATAAAAAACCAGGCAGCCCTGCTGGCCGGTACCAGGCAGGAAAATAAAATATTAATAAACCTTGCTTTAGAGGTAAAAAGCGGCGATGCTGAAAACTGCGAAGCACAGGCCGCTGCCTATTACTGGAAAAAACTGTTCCCGGGTTTCCTGGCATTTAAAAGAGACCGGTATGGGCCGCCCCCCAATAATTTACTGAATTATGGCTATGCTATCCTTCGGGCATCTGTAGCCCGTAGCCTGGTGGCAAGCGGCCTGCTTCCTACCCTGGGCATACATCACCGCAACCAGTACAATGCCTATTGCCTGGCCGATGATATCATGGAGCCATACCGCCCCTATGTGGACTATACCGTTTACCATATTGTGATGAATAATGGTAAGTATCTTGAGATGACTCCTTCTATGAAAAAAGATTTACTGGCCATACCTGCCATGGATGTAACCATCGATGGCAAAAAGAGCCCCCTGATGAATGCCGTGCAGCGAACCACGGCCAGCCTGGCAAAATGTTATGAAGGCTGTTCCAGGAAAATATTATATCCTGAAATGGAATGAAAAACTGGCGCACTATAAACCGGAAAAATGTTTCACAGATTCAATGCTTATCGTATTATGTGGGTACTTGTATTTTTCGACCTGCCAACCGAAACCAAAAAAGAAAGGAAAATATATGCCCGTTTCCGTAAAGACATTATGGCCGATGGGTTTACTATGTTCCAGTTCAGTATTTACCTGCGGCATTGCGCCAGCCGGGAAAATGCCAATGTACATATAGAAAGGGTAAAGAAAATATTGCCACAAAAAGGGCATATAGGCATTATGTGTATTACCGATAAACAGTTTGGAATGATGGAAATATTCAGGGGCCAAAATATGGTGGATGCGCCGGAAACAGTGCAACAACTAGAACTATTCTAAAAAAATCATTCAAAAAAGTAGCTGGTGGGGCCATATCATTTTTGTAAATTTCCTAATTAAAACGGGGTGAACAGGAATAAAAAATGCTCAATCAGAGCATTTTTTTAATTCTAAAACTTAGTTCAAGATCATTAAAATCAGCAACTTATAAGGTTCGTACTGTGAAAGAACTAAGCTACTAAAAAATTTGAAAGCAAATCACAACAAGCGGCTCCGGTTTGTGTTATTAATAAAACTGTGAAAGAACTAAGCTACTAAAAAATTTGAAAGCAAATCACAACTAAATATACTTTTTTCATTTTTATAATTTACTGTGAAAGAACTAAGCTACTAAAAAATTTGAAAGCAAATCACAACATCGGCCTTACAGCGTTGAGCCAAAAGGAACTGTGAAAGAACTAAGCTACTAAAAAATTTGAAAGCAAATCACAACTCAGTTACTACCTGCGCTCAGTGAATGACTACTGTGAAAGAACTAAGCTACTAAAAAATTTGAAAGCAAATCACAACATAGCATCCCCGTTATAATTGGCGCCACTAACTGTGAAAGAACTAAGCTACTAAAAAATTTGAAAGCAAATCACAACCAAAATGCTAATAACGGTACTGCGTTAAAAACTGTGAAAGAACTAAGCTACTAAAAAATTTGAAAGCAAATCACAACCACGCCTCCGGTGGATAGCTTCACTGCTTTACTGTGAAAGAACTAAGCTACTAAAAAATTTGAAAGCAAATCACAACTATTCTTCCACGGCATGACCGGCAACGGCAACTGTGAAAGAACTAAGCTACTAAAAAATTTGAAAGCAAATCACAACTCCAGTGGGAAAGTTGTTATTTTTGGCTCTACTGTGAAAGAACTAAGCTACTAAAAAATTTGAAAGCAAATCACAACCTCCAGATCTTAGCAGTTTCTGCAGCAATTACTGTGAAAGAACTAAGCTACTAAAAAATTTGAAAGCAAATCACAACAACCGCAAATACAACTGTAATCTCAGTGGAACTGTGAAAGAACTAAGCTACTAAAAAATTTGAAAGCAAATCACAACACAAAACGTCCGGACTCGTTAAAGAATAAACTGTGAAAGAACTAAGCTACTAAAAAATTTGAAAGCAAATCACAACAGTCATATAATTAACTGTTTTTTCATTAAACTGTGAAAGAACTAAGCTACTAAAAAATTTGAAAGCAAATCACAACCTCAGTTACTGGCTGGCAATATACTGGCGAACTGTGAAAGAACTAAGCTACTAAAAAATTTGAAAGCAAATCACAACTGTTGTTCAATTCAAACGGTGCTGTGTACTACTGTGAAAGAACTAAGCTACTAAAAAATTTGAAAGCAAATCACAACTACCGTGTAAATGTATATTTTCAGTTCCGACTGTGAAAGAACTAAGCTACTAAAAAATTTGAAAGCAAATCACAACAGTAATGTAATTAACTGTTTTTTCATTAAACTGTGAAAGAACTAAGCTACTAAAAAATTTGAAAGCAAATCACAACAAAGAAAATATGCGGCACTTATAATTAAAAACTGTGAAAGAACTAAGCTACTAAAAAATTTGAAAGCAAATCACAACATACACCCAGCAAGTATTTCCATGCCTGTGACTGTGAAAGAACTAAGCTACTAAAAAATTTGAAAGCAAATCACAACACCAATGGTTCACATACTGCAACGATACAAACTGTGAAAGAACTAAGCTACTAAAAAATTTGAAAGCAAATCACAACTACCTCCTAATTTCTGCCTGGCCCTACCTAACTGTGAAAGAACTAAGCTACTAAAAAATTTGAAAGCAAATCACAACTAATCATGTTATGTAATTTGACCTAATCGACTGTGAAAGAACTAAGCTACTAAAAAATTTGAAAGCAAATCACAACAAACGTGCAGTGCGGAACAGGGTTATTTGACTGTGAAAGAACTAAGCTACTAAAAAATTTGAAAGCAAATCACAACCCTTACTGTTCCCACGACCTGGTAGTCGTTACTGTGAAAGAACTAAGCTACTAAAAAATTTGAAAGCAAATCACAACTAAACTTTTGTACGAGCTACTTCACTTAAAACTGTGAAAGAACTAAGCTACTAAAAAATTTGAAAGCAAATCACAACTACCTCCTAATTTCTGCCTGGCCCTACCTAACTGTGAAAGAACTAAGCTACTAAAAAATTTGAAAGCAAATCACAACTAATCATGTTATGTAATTTGACCTAATCGACTGTGAAAGAACTAAGCTACTAAAAAATTTGAAAGCAAATCACAACAAACGTGCAGTGCGGAACAGGGTTATTTGACTGTGAAAGAACTAAGCTACTAAAAAATTTGAAAGCAAATCACAACCCTTACTGTTCCCACGACCTGGTAGTCGTTACTGTGAAAGAACTAAGCTACTAAAAAATTTGAAAGCAAATCACAACTAAACTTTTGTACGAGCTACTTCACTTAAAACTGTGAAAGAACTAAGCTACTAAAAAATTTGAAAGCAAATCACAACTGTATCTTTCAATATATGCGGCCCGTTTGGACTGTGAAAGAACTAAGCTACTAAAAAATTTGAAAGCAAATCACAACTACTTGCTACTGCCTTAAATGTTGCTAAGGACTGTGAAAGAACTAAGCTACTAAAAAATTTGAAAGCAAATCACAACTAACAAAGCCAGATCCATCGAATAAGACAACTGTGAAAGAACTAAGCTACTAAAAAATTTGAAAGCAAATCACAACTTACATTCAACAAGCAGCAACGGTGCATCTACTGTGAAAGAACTAAGCTACTAAAAAATTTGAAAGCAAATCACAACATAATCACCTGCTTCCCAAACTACATCAGTACTGTGAAAGAACTAAGCTACTAAAAAATTTGAAAGCAAATCACAACATACCTTTAAAATTATATGCACTTTCTCCGACTGTGAAAGAACTAAGCTACTAAAAAATTTGAAAGCAAATCACAACATTGAATGAGTTGGAGATTGGCTATCCCGAACTGTGAAAGAACTAAGCTACTAAAAAATTTGAAAGCAAATCACAACGCCCCAGCCGGGTTACGCCCTGGGCTATAAACTGTGAAAGAACTAAGCTACTAAAAAATTTGAAAGCAAATCACAACCCAGGAAGAATTTTACCAGGGCTGTTTTGAACTGTGAAAGAACTAAGCTACTAAAAAATTTGAAAGCAAATCACAACGCAGCCTGACGGGACCATATTTAAAATACACTGTGAAAGAACTAAGCTACTAAAAAATTTGAAAGCAAATCACAACACCTCCGAATTAATTTTATATGCAAAATCAACTGTGAAAGAACTAAGCTACTAAAAAATTTGAAAGCAAATCACAACAATGTGGCATAATGGGTACGCTAAGGCAATACTGTGAAAGAACTAAGCTACTAAAAAATTTGAAAGCAAATCACAACTACTTCGTAGATTGATAAATATTGTACAGGACTGTGAAAGAACTAAGCTACTAAAAAATTTGAAAGCAAATCACAACTTGTAACCATTCATTCTTTTTACTTCTACAACTGTGAAAGAACTAAGCTACTAAAAAATTTGAAAGCAAATCACAACGAGCAAACTTCGCAGTATGTAAGATGGGGTACTGTGAAAGAACTAAGCTACTAAAAAATTTGAAAGCAAATCATCCCTACGACATAGTAGGGATGAAAGAACTAAGCTACTAAAAAATTTGAAAGCAAATCATCCCTACGGCATAGTAGGGATGAAAGAACTAAGCTACTAAAAAATTTGAAAGCAAATCATCCCTACGGCATAGTAGGGATGAAAGAACTAAGCTACTAAAAAATTTGAAAGCAAATCATCCCTACGGCATAGTAGGGATGAAAGAACTAAGCTACTAAAAAATTTGAAAGGCAAGTATACAAGCAGGTGATATATTTTTCATTTTAATTCTTTTTGTACAGGTATAAGTTTTTAATACCCTGCGATGAACTTTGCATAATGGTAACCGGGTTATCCGATATGGCATATCCTTTTAAATTGTGTATACTAGTCAAAAATCCATACAAATTAATGAGCCGGGAGCCCGTCCAAACAAAAGCTCCAAACTGGTACCAGGTTGAATATAAGTTGGTGGGGGCATTGGGAAAATCGTTGGTAACCCAGGAATTACTAGACGGATTATACACTAACACATTCTTTGTATTGCCGCTTGAAAATAAAATCCTGCTGCCGCAGATGATGGCTTGGAAATTGACGGGTACAATATTTACGCTATTGTTAACCGGAATAGCCGTCCAGGTATTTGTTGCTGGATTATATTTTGCCCCATCTTTAAAAGCAATATGATTAGTAGGAGTTGTACAATTGCCAGAAGCAAAATGCTTGTCTTCTTCCTCGCCACCCCAAACAACCATCTCTGTTCCCGTCCAGGTGGCTGTGTGCCCGTTTCTTGCTGATAAAGCAGTTTGAAATACAACTGAATAAACATTGGTTGCAGGATTATATTTAAAACAGCTTGATAAATTATAGATAGTATCGTATTCAATATTCTGACTGGTGCTATAACAATTTACTGTTCTGTGTTGTGTGTTTTTTCCACCAAATACAATTAGTTCCGTTCCATCCCACACGGCAGTGTGGTTAATGCGCCCCGGAAAAATAATGCTTGCCGATGGTATGGCTGTCCAGCTATTACTGGCAAGGTCATATTGCCCTCCATCACGGGGGTAAGCAGTAGCAGGCGATACACCACCCCATACCAACATTTTAGAACCTGTCCATACCGATGTGTGGCCATCCCTTACACTTGGTTGGTTAATCGTGGATATAGTGCTCCAGGCAAGGGTTTGCAAATTTAACTTAATGCCAATTGCTGCATTACCGTTATAATTTTCTCCCCACATTAAAATATACTGCCCGGCTAAAATGGCATTGTGCGTAATACTAGAAAAATCATTCGGAGTGATAATTGTACTGTTCGTTAATAGACTAAAAGTATATACGTCATTTACCGGATCATAATAAAAAATGGTATCTCTTTTTAAGATAAATGCTTTTTGCAATGTTTCATCATAGAATGTCGGTGAAAGCGAACTAAGAATATCGTATGACGGCGCAGAGGCATTATTGGGTTCGTGCTGATTAATAATGTACCATGTTTTTGCAGGTATGATAACAGGCGTTTCCTGGTACAGGTTATTGCCTAAATATCCTAAATAAGAGAAACCATTGTTCATCAAATTAAGGTCATGGTAGGTTTCGCTCATTACAACAGTGCCGGAAGGCAGCTTATTTCCACCAATAATATTCCAACTGCTGCCGCTGAAACTATAAAAACCTGTTGTATTATCTGTCTGATAAATCAATAATCCAATTGCAGGCGTCACAACAGCATCCCGCTGCGCCATTGTCATCCGGGGCACCAACATTCCTTTAGTTGTACTCTTTACATCCAATGCAGCGCTGGCATCAGCAACAGAGGCATCGTTATTGATGGATACAGATTGGGAAAAACTAGTTTGAGATAAGGTAAAACTAATCAGCAATAAGAAGACTATTTTTTTCATAATTTTTTATTTTGAATGTTTATCCATTTTTGCTGCCTACGGCACATTCGACAATGTATCCATTCGGGGGTAATCGCTAGAGCGTTTCCTTTACCTTGTAAAACTAGATACGGTAATTAATGTGTTGGTAACATATCGGTGAAGCGGATCTGATGCCTCGGCTTCAGTTTCCTGGTTCATATAAATTTTGAATACCTGGCCGGTGGCAATATAATTTGTAAAATACTTATGCGATAAAATGGTGATTCCGTCATTTTCATCCGGGTCATCGTAACTAACCAGGTACCTGTGCGGATCCATCGCTCCATTAGAGGCAGGAAGATATGTAGCGTGTTGTAAATATACTATTTTGTGCCTGGCAGGATCAAAAGTTCCACTTTGAAAAAGATCCACACAATCGTTATGAAACCCCGGAAAGTCATCTATTGGCAGCCATAGCGCCTCTACTCCTTGGTTTGGCGTATCTGCTTTTTTTAACCACCAACCATCACTCCGTTTTTGTAAATAGATGAATAGTCCCGGGGGACCATAAATATCCGGATAGGCAACTAAACCACTGGAATAGATGGCCAACCATTTCTTTCCATCCAATACGGTATCTTTTGCTACCAATTTAAATACCCCGGCGGTATCTTCAAAATTCCCTAAATGCGGAAAGCCATACAAAGGAGAATCAGGATCATTATTTCCGGGTACTGAATTGCTGGCCTCATAATAATATACCACTTCATTTAATATCCAGGTGCTGCCATCCCGTGGGTCGGTATCGGATGAATTTCCGGGATTGGAATTAGATGAATTCTTTGTGCATGAAATGAAGAAGCTAGTAATACAAAATAATAAAACTAAAAACAGGAAGATCTTTTTCATAAAAGTATTTTTTGAAATACAAATTTGAAATTGATATCGTACTCATACAACCCCAAAATTGGGGTGAATTGAAAGGAAACTCATTCAGATAGTACACTGAAAAATTTTACAGGAACCATTTTTTTGAGGGGATAAGAGTGGATGTTATGGAAACAGGGTAACTGGTATTGGGATAAAATACATCAGATCAATCTTTCGTTTATGGCTTTACTTACTGCCTCAGTAGCGGAATGTACCTGTAATTTTTCGTAGATTTTCTTAATATAGGAACGAACCGTTTCAAAAGCTAAATTTGATTGTGATGCAATCATTTTATAACTATTCCCTTTACAAAGCAAAAGTAAAATTTCACTCTCCCGGGCAGTAAAATGATAGGGATTCCCCACAGCATGCTGAATAGAGTGGACTACCATTTTAGCAATGGCCGGGCTCATTGGGGCTCCACCTTCCAGCACTTCCCTGATAAAAGGGATCAACTTATCGGATACATTTTTTTTAAGCAGGTAGCCCGATGCACCGGCACATATCGCATCAAATACATTTTTATTGTCATCAAAAACGGTGAGCATTAATATGGCTATTTTTTTATTGAACTGCCTTATTTTTTTTACAGCTTCAATACCGCTCATGCCCGGCATATCAATATCCATTAAAACCACATCGGGGTTGTACTTCTTTACATCCTCATCAGCATGTAAGCAATTGGCGCTGGAGTTTACTACAATAAATTCATTGGAAAGTAATAATAATTCCTGTAGCCCGCAGCGCAGGTTATCATTATCCTCGTATATTAAAATATGGCTGGTCATAAATTATTATGTAATACTAAATAAAAAATGCTTATGTCAATACCCCAATTCGGGTTATATAATCTTACTCGTTAATTCTACATGGGTACCTTTGCCTGCTGCCGATGTAATATTCATTTCGGCTTGTAACTGCTGTGCCCTGGCTTGCATGTTTAGCAAGCCATTTCCCTTTTTGTGATCCTGCATGTTAAACCCAATTCCATCATCCATAATTGACATTCGGATAATTGCCGCTGCCGTTTTATTCATATGTACATGGATATTCTTGCACTGGCTGTATTTAATTGCATTGTTAATAGCTTCTTTAAAAATCAGGAAAAAATGTTTCCGCTTTTCAGTATCTAATTTTATGTTTTCAATACCGGCAGAAGATTCAAAATACAATTGCACTTCCCTGGGTTCACAAATTTCTGCCGCCCATTCTTTCATTTTGGATATTAAACTTTCAATGCTATCATTATCGGGGTTTATTGCCCAAACCATATCACCCATACTTTCCATAATATGTAATGAATAATCTTTTATGCTGGTTAATTGGTTTTTTAAATGCTCTTGTATATTGGATTGCTGAAGAGCCACTTTACTTATTATATTTATGCTGCTGAGTGTAGAACCAATATCATCATGTAAATCCCGTGCTATTTTTTTACGTAAGCCTTCTTCAACAAAATTCCGGGTGAGCTTTTTGGCACAAGTGTCGGCAATTTTTTGCAGTATATCCAAATGCCTTTTGGTAAAGAATCCGGCACGGCTGTGTTCAGAATCAATAACACCTATTAATTTTCCATCTACGATTATGGGGACTGCAATTTCTGATTTACGGCTTATGTCATCTACCAGGTACCGGTTATCATTCCGGGTGTCTTTTATAATTTCCGGCTTAAAAGATTTTGCAACGGATCCTACAATACCTTTGCCAACAGGTATCTCCAATACATTAGTGATGATAAAACCATCGGGGTTCTTGGGGCCAAAGGCTGCTTTTTGTATCAGCATATTCCTGGATTCATCTAAGCTGTATATAACACAATCTTCAAAATTTAATTGAGAAATACAATTTTTTGCAATATCCCAAAATACATCATCTACCGTATTTTGATTGTATAAAGAGGTGGCAAAATAATTGAGTGTTTTTTGTTCCCGTATTTTTCTTTGGGTATCATAAATCCAAATCAATAAACTGGTGAGTAAAAGAGCAAGAATACCGGCTATAAAAATCCAAAGGATCATTTGATTTTTAGATTTTAGCAGGCTGATTTCTTTTTCTTTATTTGCATTTTCAAATTTCCTGTTAAGCGAATTTACTTTTTCAATTTGATTGATGATGCCAATACTGTCATTCCAGTCAGCCTTTTTTTGAACGTAGAAATATGCATTCTTCCAGTCTCCTTTTTTGGAATACATTTCCTGGAGCACATTTGAAATCCATACCAGGTACTTATGGTTTTTGAGTGAATCACATAGTGTATAAGCATCCAGTAAATAGCTTTCTGCTTCTTTAAACCGGTTCATCCCGGTAAGCGTTCTGCCTATCGAGTATTTTTGATAAATAATATCAACTGTACTCTTCTGCTTTTTAAATTGAGCCAGGGCCTCTGTAAAATAATGCAGGGCCATTGCATAATTTCCCATTTCAAGGTAAGTATCTGCATAATTTTCCCGGATGTTTGCATAAAGCAGGGAGTCTGGTGGTGATTGTTTGTTAAATACGGATAAACATTGTGCCAGTATGCGCAGGCTGCTATCGTTTTGATCCATCAGGCGATAGGCCATACTAAGATTGCAGCCTGCAGAAATATATTTTGAAAAATTATTTTGCTGGTAAAATGCAGCCATCGCTTTTTTAAAATAACCGGCAGCTGTACTGTAATCTTGCTTATTTTTAAATACCAGGCCTTTCATCCAGTTTACATCCGCCTGCATAGAAATATTGCCTGTAACAGTACTTAGAGAATCTGCCCGCAGCAGGTAAGTTAAAGCACTATCTATTTTGAATTGCCCGATAAATACTTTTGCCAGTGCAATATCTGTATATGCTGAAGCTGCTTCATTCTTATTTTCTAAGTAAATATTTTTTGCTTTTATATAAAACAACAAGGCAGAATCCGTTTGCCCTTTGTAGGTATAAGCTAATGCCATTCCGGTGTATGCTTTTGCTTTAGCCGGTTCGTCTTTATTTAATCCTGCCTGTTTTAATTCTTTTTTTGCAATTATCATGGCAGCATCAGCATTCCCGGGCATTGGGCTGTACGCTGTTGCCGGCACTTGAGCCATAGCTACCATCAGGCGGAGAGAAATGAATACGGTTATCGTAAAACGCTTTAGCATGTTCGTAAAACCGGTGATAAGTTTGTAAAGTAAATTTTATTGAATTGTATTAATATCATGAGATAAATAAACTCCTTAGTCCATATTGTAATTTAATAAAATGAACGGCAGGTAAATAAATTATTTCTTTTTGCCCACTAGGAACGGGGTGTGTACGCTTTTATTAAATACCCGCTGTGCTGATAAATTTTTCCATCTCTGACTGGTATTGCCTGGCTATGATGGCGGCTTCTTCGGCAAAATTTTCTTTAGCCCCGGCAAATATGATGGTACGGCTAACATTTACCAATAAACCCACTTCTTTATTCATGGCATGTTTACTTATATTTTGTAAACTGCCTCCCTGGAAGCCAACGCCGGGCACCAGCAAAAAATGATCAGGCACAATCTCCCTTATATTTTTAAATTCGGTGGCTTGTGTTGCACCTACCACAAACATCAGGTTGTTGGTATTGCCCCAGCCGGCCACTTTTTTTAAAACCCGCTCATATAAAAATTCAGAGCGTAAATGACTGCTTTCATCATCATTTTTTAATCCCAGCATTTCAAAATCGCCAGCGCCTTTATTACTGGTAAGCGCCAGTACAATCGCCCATTTATTTTCATATTCTAAAAAAGGGCGGATGCTATCTTCTCCCATATAGGGCGCCAGGGTAATGGCATCAAATGGCAGGGTTTCAAAAAATGCTTTGGCATATTGACTGGATGTATTGCCAATATCGGCCCGCTTGGCATCCGCAATTTTAAAATGGGTATTGGGAATATAGGCGAGCGTTTCTGCCATGGCTTCCCAGCCCTTTGGGCCCAGGGCTTCATAAAATGCAGTATTCAATTTATAAGATACACAATAGGGCAGGGTGGCATCAATGATGGCCTTATTAAAATTAACAATGGCATCGGGTTGCTGCTTTAGATGTTGAGGAATTTTATCAATATCCGTATCTAACCCCACACAGAGGTATGATTTCTTTGTTTTTATTTGTTCTATTAAAATATTCCGGTGCATAATTATAATTGCTTTTTCATTTGATGGGCTATGAACAAATCGCCTGGGGTTTTTCTTTTTTCCAACTCTGTTACTATAGCGGCCCGGTCTTCGGCATCATAGTTTTGGCTAAGTTTAAATACATGGTCCAGTTGTGTGACTTCAACCCGGAACCCAATTATGGCTTTTAAGTTTTGTTGAATATACGCTTCGGGTAAATGAGCAAAAGAGGCTTCGGTATTTTTGCCAATATGCTTATCCGTTATTTGCTCAATGGTTTTACGGGTGCCGGTTTCATCTAAAAAATGAATAATACCCTGTGCATGTACTGACATGTAATTTACCGTACTGGCTTTTGCTTTTTGTTTATACCAATTCGCATCAATATAAGCATGCGGGCTGCTAAAGATCACTAATACATTTTTATTTTTTTCAAATGCCCGGTGGTGATCCGTATTTCTCATCAGGTGGCCGGTAAACCAAATTTTTCCATTTTCTTCTGTTACTTCCAGCGGCAGTTGGGTGGCGGCAGGAAATTGAACGCCCATACCTATTACCATGGCAAATGATTGTTCCCTCATAAATTCGAGTACTTTTTTTTCATCAATTTCACGGTAATAAGAAAACTTATACATGGGCGCTGTTTATTTTTTGTAATATCGCTTCTTCTACCCGGGGGCTATCCCAAATGTCTTCAATACCCGGCAGGCGCATGATTTCATCCATAATGGCTTGTTGCCGGTTCCCTTTTTCAAGTGCCGTACTGTACCGGATATCGGGCCTAAAGGTAACCAGCCCGTAAGCCGGTGTCCACAGCCGGGGGTATTTACTGCTAAACCGGTTTTCAATTTTCTTTTGCAGCAGGAATACCGGGTCGGCCACTTTATCCCTCATTTCAATAAAATTATTCAATGCCAAATCAGCAATGGCATCTGCATCGGGTTTGCGTAATGCCTGGAATCGTTCTAATATTTTTTCCCAATCTTCTTTTTCTTCATCTGCCAGTTTATTTAAAACCGAACAATCTTCAAAACCGCAATTCATGCCCTGGCCAAAGAAGGGAACCAGCGCATGGGCGGCATCGCCGATAAGTGTAAAATTATTTTTTCGTACCCAGGGAAAACATTTTACGGTAACCAATGAAGAGGTGGGGTTATTGATAAAATCTTCTAAAAGTGTTGGCATCAGTTGAGCCGCATCGGGAAAATGCTGATTAAAAAAATCGTTTATTTCCTGTTTTGTCTGTAAGCTGGCAAAAGAAGGGTTCCCCTCGAAAGGAAAAAATAAAGTACAGGTAAAACTTCCGTCTGTATTGGGTAAGGCAATGAGCATATAGTTTCCCCGGGGCCAAATATGCAATGCATTTTCTTTCATCCTGAATGCACCCTGGTTGCCGGGAGGTATATGGAGTTCTTTATAACCATAATCAATATAGTATTGGTGATATTGAAAGCGGTCGTGCTGTAACTGGTGATTGAGCCGGGCTGCAGAATAAGCGCCATCGCTGCCAAATAAAAGATCGAAATTTTTAATAACCGTAGTTTCTGCGTTTTTAAATTGAATGGTTTTTTTATCCCAATTAATAAAATCACAAGTATGATTAAAAAATATTTCCACGCCGTACGATTCTGCCAGGTTCATTAATTTAATATTAAGTTCACCCCGGGAAACCGAATTTATAAACTGGCCTTCTAATCCATAAGGTTGGTAAGCGCTGCTTCCGTCTTCATGATGAATTTGCCTGCCATGCATGGGTATGGTAATGGGGCGTATCTCATTCATTATGCCTACTTCTTCCAGGGCTTGTATGCCCCGGTCGCTCAATGCCAGGTTGATAGACCGGCCAGCAGCCATATTTTCTTTGCGCATATCTCCCCGGCGTTCATAAATTACAACCGGGTATCCTCTTTTTGCCAGGTAGATGCCTAGCAGGGAACCTACCAAACCGGCCCCTATAATGGTTACTTCTCTTTTCATATTGTATTTACGATGCGGTTATAATAGCCCGTATGATTTCATAAAAACGAAATACTTCTTCAAAACGGTTATATAAAGCAACGGGTGCTACTCTTATTACATTCGGCTCACGCCAGTCGGCAATAACACTTTCTTTTTTTAAAGTTTCAAATATTTTTTTACCGTCTTTCAGCATCAGCATACTTACCTGGCAGCCCCGTTCATTTTCATGTGATGGGGTAATTACTTCAATTCTCTTTTCTGCGGTGATGCTGTTGAGGTCATGCAACAAGTACATTAAATAACTGCTTAAATCTTTTCCTTTTTTTGCAATATGCACCATGCCGGCTTCATCAAAAATATCTAAGGAAGCTTTATGGGCGGCCATACTTAAGATGGGGGCATTACTCAGTTGCCAGCCTTCGGCAGTGGGCGTGGGTATAAATCCTTTTTTCATTTCAAACCGGGTTTCATCGGGGTAACCCCACCAGCCTGCAAAGCGGGGCAGGCTTGTATTTTGGGCATGCCTTTCATGAATGTACACACCGGCTACGCCACCCGGGCCGCTATTTAAATATTTATAACTGCACCAGCAGGCAAAATCAACATCCCATTCATGCAGTTTTAATTCTATATTGCCGGCTGCGTGGGCCAGGTCGAACCCGGCATAGGCGCCAGCTGCATGGGCGGCCTTTGTGATGGCTTCCATATTATATACCTGGCCATTATAATAATTTACAGCACCCAAAATAACGAGCGCCAGTTCATTTTTATGCTGATCGATTGCGGCTAAAATATTTTCTAATTTTACGGTATGCTCACCCGGTTCGGGGGCTATTTCAATTACGGTTTCATCATAATTAAAACCATGCAGTTTCACCTGCGATTCCAGGGCATATTGATCAGAAGGAAATGCTTTGGCTTCACAAATAATTTTATAGCGCTGTTTGCTAGGCCTGTAAAAACTAACTAAAAGCAGGTGCAGGTTTACAGTGAGTTGGTTCATGGCTACCACTTCGGTAGGTAATGCCCCTGTAATTTTTGTAAGCGGTTCGGTAAACATTTCATGGTAATACATCCAGGGGTTACGGGCATTTAAATGTCCTTCTACGCCGTAATTGGCCCAATCTTCCAGTTCATTCAATACATAATCCTGGGTGGTTTTGGGTTGTAAGCCCAATGAGTTGCCGGTAAAATATATAGCATCTTTACCATGCAGCAGCGGGATATAAAATTGATCCCGGAAACTTTTCAGGTGATCCTGCTCATCTAAATATTGGGCGTACTCCAGTGTATTTTTAAATTGCAAAGGCAAACCGGTATGTTTTTCCATAATGTATTTTTTATAGGGTAGCAATAACTTTTAATTCAATAGCAATAGGAGTAGGGAGGCTTTTTACTTCTACTGTTGTTCTGCATGCATTTATTCCTTGAAAGTAATGGCCATAGATTTTATTATATATTTCAAAATCTTTTTTCATATGGGTTAAAAAAACTGTTACATCTATCATGTTTTCCCAGCAACTGCCACTGGCTTCCAGCACTGCTTTTACATTGGCAAATACGGCATGGCACTCGGCTTCTATATCATAGGTTACGATGTTGCCTTCCGCATCCAATACCAGCCCGGGAATGGAATTGTCAGCCGCCTGCCTGGGGCCAATCCCTGACAGGAATAATAAATTACCTGCCTTGCGTGCATGTGGGTAAGCACCCAGGGGCCGGGCCGCATGTAAGGTACTCACAACTTCCGGGTGTACATCATGGGGCAGGGTATCAGCAGGTATAGAATCCGCCTTCGTTGCCGGTTGTAAATGGCTGATAAAGGCATCTATTTTTGTTACGATATTATCTGTACCAGAAACCAGTTCATCACGTATTTCTTTTGAAATATATTGGCGTTCACAGCATCTCATCAATTGCGATTGTAATGCAAAGGCCGATGCTTTGGACAGCTGAAGGTATTGTATAAAGGCCGGGTTATCGCCCTTTCCAAATCCTGCTGCAATATTGTCGGCGATGGAGCCGGCGGATTTGTTTGCCTGTTCTTTCAAAGCTTCATCAGGGGTAAAGTTTGACTGGTTCAGGATCGCATTTGCTTTATTGCCTAATGCATGGGCTGCTTGCCAGATTTCCAGGTCAGTAAATTTTTTGATCATTGTAATGCCCTCCCAATTAGAAATGTAAATGAATGATGCTGCTTATAAAAGTAACTATGCATTTTAATATTCAATACAAACATTTTTTGCTTCTGTAAAAAAACGCAAAGCCTCCCAACCGCCTTCTCTTCCTACGCCACTATTTTTAATGCCGCCAAACGGGGTGCGTAAATCCCGCTGTAGCCAGCAGTTTATCCACACAATACCGGCTTCTATGCGGCTGGCAACGCTATTCGCTATGCCGATGTTGCTCGTCCATATACTGCAGGCCAGTCCGTAGGGAGTGGCATTGGCTAGTTCCAGCGCTTCTTCTATATGATGAAATGCCTGTAAAGTAACTACGGGTCCAAAAATTTCATCGGTATTGGTTTTGCAGTCAGGCCCCAATCCTTCTATTATGGCAGGTTCTATAAAATAGCCACCAGCACAATCCCCGCCAGGGTTTACAGCATTACCACCGCATAACAGGATGCCGCCTTCTTCTTTAGCCAACTCAATAGCATGTAAAATTTTATCAAAATGCATTTTACTTACAATAGCGCCCTGCTGGTTTTCCGGCTGCCTTGGATCGCCGGTTTTTAAAGCTTTTGTTTTTTCAACAAATTCTTTTTTAAATTTTTCATATACGCTGGCTTCTATTAAAATGCGGCTACCGCAGAGGCATATTTGCCCCTGGTTGCTGAAAGAAGATTGCAATGTTGTTTTCATCATCTTATCCCAATCACAATCTGCAAAAATGATATTAGGATTTTTACCGCCCAGTTCTAAAGAAAGCTTTTTAAAAGCAGGTGCGGCTATGGATGCTATTTGAGCCCCGGCACGGGTACTGCCGGTAAAAGAGATGGCCTTGATATCGGGGTGTTTTACTATGGCTTCGCCACAGCTTATACCATCACCATGAACAATATTTAAAACACCGGCAGGCAGCCCCGCTTCCCGGGCTATCTTACCTAAAAGAAATGCAGTAACGGGTGTTACTTCCGAAGGTTTTGCAATTACACAATTACCGGCAGCTAATGCCGGGGCAATTTTCCAGGTGAATAAATAAAGAGGCAGGTTCCAGGGAGATATACAGCCCACAATACCGATGGGTTGCCGCAAAGTGTAATTAATATATTTATTTTCGCTTGCATGGCTTTCCGAAGCAAAATGCATCAGGCCTGTTGCAAAAAAACGGAAGTTTGCAGCTGCCCGGTAAATATCCACTTTGCGGCTAAGCCACAAGGGTTTTCCATTATCTTTTGTTTCGGCTTCTGCCAGCGCTTCGGCATTTTCATCAATTAAATCAGCGATTTTATGTAAGATTAAAAAACGATTTTCTAAACTGCCGGCCGCCCAGGATGCCTGCACTTTTTTGGCTGCCTGTACGGCAATATCAATATCCCTTTCGTTACTATTGGGTATTTGTGCAAACACGGTGCCTGTGGCCGGGTTTATATCATCTATAAATTTACCGCTCAGGGGCCCGATAAAATTTCCGCCAATAAAATTTTCCAGGTGATAGGGGATGTCCAGTTGCATGGTTCAAAATTAAGCATTTCATCAAAAAGGGCATGGCAATAAAAATAAATGCAAAGGCTTAACTTTACGATATCCGCAAATAAAACGGCGATCCCGGTAATAGCGGTTTATTTTTTCAATTAAAACTTTTGTATATGTCAATAGCAGCGCCTTTCAACTTAAAAAAATGGGTTGATGAACACCGGGATTTATTGAAGCCACCCGTGGGAAACCAATGTATTTATAAAGATGCCGAAAACTTTATTGTAATGGTAGTGGGTGGCCCTAACTCCCGTAAAGATTATCATTACAACGAAACCGAAGAATTGTATTACCAACTGGAGGGAGATATTGTGGTGAAAATTATTGAAGATGGTAAGCCCCGGGACATACATATCCATGAGGGCGATATGTTTTTATTGCCTCCCCAAACGCCGCATTCACCACAAAGAGGCCCCGGCACCATTGGGTTGGTAATAGAAAAAGTAAGGGAAAATGAAAAGGACGGTTTTCTTTGGTATTGCGAAAATTGCGGCAATAAATTGTATGAAGAGTACGAAGTAATAAACGATATCGTTTCTCAATTACCGCCCATTATGGAAGGTTTTTATAAAGATGAACACAAGAGAACCTGTACCCAATGCGGTGCCGTTATGAGCTTACCGGTTAAAAAAGGGTAAGAATAAGCCATCATAAATATGCCCGTGATCGGTAATAAAATGAAAATAGACATACATACACATATCATGCCCGGTACCATGCCAAACTGGATTAAAAAATTTGGCTATGGCGATTTTATTCACCTGGAACATAGGAATTGCCAGGCCTGTATGATGAAAGGCGATACCGTTTTTAGAGTAGTAGATAATAATTGCTTTGATGCCAGTGAACGGCAAAAAGAAATGGATGCCACCGGCGTAAGCGTACAGGTATTATCTACCATCCCGGTTTTATTTAATTATTGGGCAAAGCCGAAAGATGGATGGGAGACCAGCCGTTTTTTTAATGACCATATAGCCGATACGGTAAGTAAAACCCCCGACCGGTTTATAGGATTAGGTACGTTACCCATGCAGGATATTGACCTGGCCATACAGGAAATGGAAAGATGTGTAACCGAATTAAAAATGCCTGGTGTAGAAATGGGCAGTAATATAAATGGCGAAAACCTGGGTGAAGAAAAGTTTTTCCCTTTCTATAAGCGGGCTGCAGAATTAAACTGTGCCCTGTTTGTACATCCCTGGGATATGATGGGGCAATCGCAAATGCAAAAATATTGGTTGCCCTGGCTAGTGGGGATGCCGGCAGAAACTTCAAGAGCGATCTGTTCATTGATTTTTGCCGGGGTGCTTGAAAAATTCCCGGCACTCAGGATTGCATTTGCCCACGGCGGAGGCTCTTTTCCTGCTACGCTGGGCCGCATTCAGCACGGCTTTCAGGTACGCCCCGATTTGGTGGCTGTTGATAATGCCATCAACCCGAAAAATTATATTGGTAAATTCTGGATTGATAGCCTGGTGCATGATCCGCTGGCATTGCAATTTATTATAGATGTAATGGGCGAAGATAAAATATGCCTGGGCAGTGATTATCCATTTCCTTTAGGTGAACAGCATCCCGGGAAATTAATTGAAACCTCTGTTCCCGGTCAGGAATTGCAGGAAAAATTACTATATAAAAATGCACAGGCCTGGTTACATGTACCCGGGCTGTAAATGAATTGGAAAGTAGTGGCTGAGCCCTCCCGGCATCATCCGGAATATTTATTTCTTTACTTCCTTCGCCCAGGCATCTTTTAGTGTAACGGTTCGGTTAAACACTAATTTTTTTTCTGTACTGTCGGGGTCCAGGCAAAAATAGCCTTTGCGTAAAAACTGGTACCGCTTTTCCGGGCTTGCTTTCAATAGCGAAGGTTCTACAAAGGCATTGATCACCTGCAGCGAATTAGGGTTGATGTAATCTTTAAAATCGCCCTCTTCTCCCGAAGGGTCTTCTACTTTAAACAAACGGTCATACAATCGTACTTCGGCAATGCCCGCATGGTTAGCCGATACCCAATGAATGGTTCCTTTTACTGTCAAACCACTGGTATCTTGCCCACTCTTGCTTTCGGGAAAATAAGTACATTGTATTTCTAAAAGGATCCCGTTTTCATCTTTTATAAAATGATCGCAACGTACTATGTAAGCGCTCTTTAAGCGAACCATGGCGCCCGGTGCCAGCCTAAACCATTTCTTTGCCGGCACTTCCATAAAATCTTCCCTTTCTATCCATAGTTCTTTGCTAAAAGGAATCGTACGATGGCCATACGCTTCATCCGGCCCGTTTTCACTTGGCAGTTCTTCGGTATGGCCATCGGCATAATTTGTAATCACCAGTTTTACAGGGTCCAGCACGGCCATGGCTCTTAATGCAGTCTTATTTAAATCTTCACGCAAATGAAATTCCAGCAAACTAAAATCTACCAGGTTTTCTCTTTTAGCCACTCCAATGGTTTCACAAAAATTCCGGATGCTTGCGGCAGTAAATCCACGCCGGCGCATACCGCTGATGGTGGGCATGCGGGGATCATCCCAGCCGTTTACATATTTATCAGTAACCAATTGCAATAGTTTTCTTTTACTCATTACCGTATAAGAAAGGTTGCGGCGGGCAAACTCATATTGGTGCGATGGATATATTTCTAATTTTTCAATCAGCCAGTCATATAATTCCCGGTGGGGCACAAATTCTAACGTGCAAATGGAGTGGGTGATCTGTTCAATAGAATCACTTTGGCCATGGGCAAAATCATACATCGGGTAAATGCACCAGGTATCGCCGGTACGGTGATGGTGGGCATGTTTTATACGGTACAGCAGCGGGTCACGCATCAGCATATTGGGGTGGGCCATATCAATTTTAGCCCGCAGGGTACGGGCGCCATCTTCAAATTCACCCTGCTTCATGCGTTCAAATAAATCCAGGTTTTCTGCTACGGAACGATTGCGGTACGGGCTATCTTTGCCCGGTTCTGTGGGCGACCCTTTTAGTTGTGCAATCTCTTCGCTGCTTAAATCATCTACATAAGCCAGCCCTTTTTGTATAAGCAGGGTGGCATATTCATACAAAGTATCAAAGTAGTCCGATGCATAATGTTCATTCTTCCATTCAAAGCCCAGCCATTTGATATCGTTCTTAATATTTTCTACATATTCAGTGTCTTCAGTAACCGGGTTGGTATCATCAAAACGAAGGTTGGTATAGCCCGGGTATTTTTGGGTAAGCCCAAAGTTCAGGCAAATACTGGTGGCATGGCCCATATGCAGGTATCCATTGGGCTCGGGCGGAAAACGGGTTACAATGGATTTGTATTTTCCTTCGGCCAGGTCTTTCTCAATAATTTCCTCTAAAAAATTGAGGCTTCTTTCTTCACTCATAAAATTTATTTCAGCTTAAGTTTTTATTTTTTTGTTTCCGGCATCCTGCAAAGCCCGGCTTCATAGGTGTCACTCACTTGTACTCCGGAGCGCCAGTCAGCAAAACAACAAAGGTAATGCTTATTCATTTTTGCTTGTTTCTCATTCATAAAAATAGCCGCTATGCAGCGGCTGTTTTTTATTTTACCAGGCAGGGGTTATGCCACGCCCATGTGCTTTAAATGCAGCGTATGCGAAATAATCGCCTGGCGGGTATGTTTAAATTCATTATACTTTACATTAAATTCTTCGCAAGTGCTTTTAATGATCTTGCTAATGGCCGGGTAGTGCACATGCGAAATACGGGGAAATAAATGATGTTCCACCTGGAAGTTCAGCCCGCCCACCATCCAGCTTACAAACTTATTTTTTGTAGCAAAATTGGCGGTAGTTTCCAATTGGTGAATGGCCCATTCATTTTCAATATTATGGGTATCTGCTGACCGTTGTGGAAATTCAGTGATCTCTACGGTATGCGCCAATTGAAATACGGTGCTTAAGATCAGGCCAGCCGTCATGCTGATGATTAAAAAGCCAACCAGCCATTCTGTAAATCCAATCAGCATGATGGGCAGTACTATCATAAAGAAATAATAACCCAGTTTGGCAATCCAAAATGCAAAGTGATCATACACGCTTAATTTTTTAATGGGCACCGGCCCCACTTTTTTACGGAAATACTTGGTATAATCAGTAGCAAAAACCCAAATGATAAGCAATAAAGTGTACAGGAACCAAACATAAATATGCTGGAACCTGTGAATCTTATATTTTTTTTGAGTACTGCACATACGCAGCAGGGGTTGTATTTCTATATCATCATCTATCCCTTCTATATTGGTGTAGGTATGGTGTACAATATTGTGTTTATTGTTCCACATCAGCCCGCTGGCGCCTAATGCATTTACAGAATAAGCCGCAATTTTGTTCCAGAATTTACTCTCACTGAAACTGCCGTGCCCGCCATCGTGCATTACATTAAAACCAATGGCAGCAGTAAGCCCACCCATAAGTAAACATTCAAATGCGGCGATCCATAAAGAGGGTGTAAAGAACATCACATGCACATACAGGGCAATGTATAAAGCCCATAATAGGCCTGCTTTAAAAAATAAAGAAAAGTTACCGGTTGGTTTCTTATTGTTTTCGGTAAAATAATTGTTTACTCTCTTTTTAAGTTCCTGGTGAAAAGAATTTTTTGAGGAGTTTACAAACTTAGGTGTGATTGATATTTTCATAAATAATTTAAGTGTCTTTTAAAATTAACGCTTCCAAACCGGCGAGGCCTACCATTTTAGCAGAGATAAAACCTTCTGCATATTCAACCCCAATCATCTTACCAAACATTTTGGCCCGGTTTACAATACCCTCTAAAAAAAACGGGGTAGAAATATAAGTCTCTGGTTCATCATCATTTTTTTGATCGGTATAAAACTGTGTGTCGTATGCTTTTATCGATTCCATTTTTTGTACAAAATGTTCCGATACATCTATTACAAAGTTGGGGTTCAAATAATAATCTTGTATATAATTCAAAACATATTTGGGCCTCCAGGCTTGCTGTATTTTTCCCGCATCGCTGGTCTCCACTTTCATTAACCCGGATAAAAAAGCGGCATCTGCAACCAACCCGGCACTGCGCCCATGATCGGGATGCCGGTCACGGGGTGCATTGCATAAAATAATTTCAGGCCGATAGCGCCGGATCACCTGGATGATTTTTTTTTGATGAGCTTCATCATTTCTAAAAAAGCCATCCGCCATTCTAAGGTTTTCCCTTACATCTACCTGTAAAATTTTTGCTGCCCTGGCAGATTCTGATGCCCGGGTTTCGGGGGTACCCCGGGTTCCCATTTCTCCTTGCGTTAAATCAATAATTCCGGTTCTTTTTCCTTTACTCTTTTCTAACAACAATGTTCCGGCGCATCCCAGTTCTACATCATCGGGGTGAACGCCAAAAGCGAGAACATCTAACTTCATATAAAACTTGTAATTGCGGGGCAAGATACGCTTTAATCGGCGTATTCCTTTAGATTGTGCATATCTAAAAACCCATGGGGAAAACCAATTCGCTCATCAAACCCGATGGTAAACGGTATGAGCCGGTTTATTTTATAACAATTTGGTATTCCTGATTTCAGCATATCCATACATACGCTGCACTTCTTTTACAAAATGCTCAATATAAGCATCGTCTGTATTTTTAAGATCATAAGGTTGTTTCAAATTACTGTTAAAGAAAAAAGCAACCGTTTGATAAAACCGGGCTGTAAGCCCTCCTTTATATTCCTTAATGATCTCGTAACAATTATTGCCCGTTTCCCGGTTTATGAGTTTCATTAACACTTTGCCCTGGTACACCGAAAGGTTGGTAAGCGGATCTGTAAATTCTTTTTTGAGTTCTTTTTCCCGGGACAAGATATATTCTTTTCTCGATTTTTTGGGATCTAATAAGGCAAGCCGCATATTGATATCGTTCATCACCATGCCGGCCCGCCGGGCATAAGGGTATGTTACATATACGGCATTACGCAACCGGTTATATTTTGCAATGGAAGCCAGTTGGGCTTTTGTTAATTTACTATAGAGAAAAACATTTTCAAGTGTCCTGGCTTCTATTGTATCGCCATTATAAATAACAGCTTCTGTAAGCAGGGTATCATACATGCCATGCCCGGCAGGAGTTTGCGCCTGGGAATATAATATACCCACCAGGCATATAAATAAAATGAGGAGTTGTTTTTTATAAACGTACATAGGTATAAACCGGCAACTGTATTTTTATATTATACGTATTAGAGTAACAAAGTAACCCAAAATGTTGCTTCAATATAATATAAAAACTGTTAATTAGCCAGTAAGAAAAGGTAAAATAAGGCCAATGCAATGGGTATTAATGCCATTAATGTTTGGGTACGGTTTAGTTGTAACCGGTGTAAGAGGCTTAGTATTACGCCAATACCCATAATCACAAGGCCGAGCCACACCAGGTTAATGCCCGGGAAGATATAGGTTTTCACGGTAACAAAATCAATGGGCTCATCCGATTCTTTAATGCCGATCCTGATGGCAGCGCTATCTGTAACGCCGGCAAAACGAAGGAAAAGGTTTTGGGCATAAACGGTATCATCTGTCAATTGTACCTGGTTCAGGCTATCAATTTGAATGAGCGGCATGGCAGGGTAGTGCATACTGTCTTTGCTTACCACGGTAATATCTGCCATCAGGGCCATATCGTTGGGAGCAAAATGATACCTTTCATTTATCGGGTTTTTCTTTACGCTATTTAAAATAATATAACCCCTGCTGTAAAAACTGCTATCGCCGGGTTTTAAAGTCACAATATTAAACTGGCTGGTATCTTCGGTGTTTTTACCGCTTAATGCATAAGAGATGTAAGTAAAAATATCCCGGGTTAAATATGATTTTGTATCCGGGTTGCTGCTCATATTATTATCTTTCATCTGGTACACATCCGGTTCCAGTATAAAGGATTCGCTAACCTGTTTGGAGTTCTTTTGTTTTTTATTAAAATGAAGGCGGTAAAATTTTCTTCCTTTTTCATGGCCTGCACTATCGCTGCGGTAAGTAACTTCGTAAGGGCCCATGCGGGTGGGCACATCCCTTATCAGGGTGAGGTTCTCCATCGGGTTGTCCTGTTGCTTAGTCATGGGGTCAATCATGCCCGGCATATTGATGCCGTTTACCAGGCTGCTGCTAATCACTTCTTTATTAGAAGAAGAGATAAGCATGCCCACTATCATCAATGCAAAACCAGCGTGTGCAATAGAAGCGCCTGCATTTACCAGCTTTCCTTTTAATACCAGCCAGATGTAAAATACATTGGCGAAAAAAGAATATATCGTCGCAAAGGCACCCAGGTAAATGGCTCCTAAAAACCCGGCCCCATGCTTATGAAATTCCAAAGGATAAAACACCACAAGAAGGGCAGTGGCCAGTACCGCCATCAAGGTGGGCCACATTAATTTCTTAAGAAAATAAGACCGGGTTGTGTTCCGGTATTTTAAATATTGTGTAAGCGCAGTAAGCAACCCCAGGATGATGGCTACCATAAGAGCCACTTTATTATACGAAAACTCTACATCCTGCGGCGCCGCCATCGAGGTGCCGAATATTTTATTGTAAACCGGTAATGATGTTTTTGCAATAATGAATAATGCCGTAAAAAATAATACCAGCGAACCGATGAACATCCAAAACTCACGGGAATCGGTGTTTTCTTCTTTTACAATGGCAGGAATTTTTTTGTACCGTACAATAAATAAAACCAGCGCCGGTATTACAAATGAAGCCACAAACAAACCAATCATGATATTGATGGCCTTGCCGGCTTCGGTAAAAGAATGTACAGAAGTGTCGCCTAATATGCCCGTTCTGGTTAAAAAAGTAGAATATAAAACAAATGAAAAACTCAGGATGCTGAAAAAATAACTGGCCCGTAAAGAATGCCCCGTTGCTTTATAAATAAGCATGGTATGCAAACCGGCCACCATAATAAGCCAGGGTACAAAAGAAGCATTTTCTACCGGATCCCAGGCCCAGTAACCACCAAAGCTTAAAGACTCATAAGCCCATTTGCCTCCCATCATAATGCCTGAACCCAATACAGCTGTTGCAGCTAATGCCCAGGGCAGGGCCGGCTTTACCCAATCGCCGTATTTTTTTGTAAGCAAGCCGCTATAGGCATACCCAAAGGGTACCAGGCACAGGGCAAATCCTAAAAATAAAACAGGCGGATGTATTACCATCCAGTAATTGCGCAAAAGAACATTTAAACCCATACCGTCTTTTATAAAAACCAAGTAATTGGGCTGGTTGAATATGGGGCCGTTAATCTCATTGCGGGTGAGAGAAAATAAACTATTGCCAATACGGGTATCACCTATATAAATACCCAGTATCATCAGCATCATAAAAAATTGTGCTAAGCTGGATGCGGTCAGTACGGGGGCTTTGGAAAGGGCATTCTTTCGCATCAGCAACAATCCAATCAGGGCATTCCAAATACTCCAAAGTAAAAAACTCCCTTCCTGTCCTTCCCAAATGCAAGCCAGCAGATACTTGGGTTCCAGCTCTTTGGAAGCATGTTTATACGCATATAAATATTCATACAAATGCTGTGAGCAAATGTAAAATACAAGTGCAAATATGATAAAGATGCAAAGGGCCTGGGTAATAAAGGCGGCTTTACCCAGCCTGAGCCATTGTGTTTTTTGTAAATCATTTTTGTGGGTAGATGCCAGGAAAAATGAAATGACTGCTACCAATGAGGCAACAAAAGAAAGTATAACAAAAAAATGTCCGAATTGCCCGGGCAGTAAATGTTCGCCTATAAATTCCATGGATTGAGTTTAAATTTTTAATGCTGGGCAGCAGCAGAAGTTTGTTCCTGCATGTTTTTTTCTAACTGCTTTTTATCATCCTTATATTTACTGGGGCACTTTAGCAATATCTCCGAACATTCAAAATGGTCTTTTTGCATTTTCCCTTTCATCACCAGGCGCTCACTTTTTTCAATATCAGTGGGTTTGCTATTGCGGTAAATCACTTTCGTGCTGCCTCCCAGGCTGTCAATAGCATAAAAGCTTAAATAATTGGGGTCTTTCAGCGGGTCATACTCCAGCGGGTAGTTATGATCCAGCTTTGCGATGATATGTACAAATTTACCTTCCTTGTGTTTGGCCGATGCAATAGAATCGTAAGTGGAGAAATCGGCCGAATAGGCCAGTAAACCGGCAATCAGCACAGCGATACCCACTAAAATAATAATGTGTGATTTTTTCATGTTGATCACTTTTTAAAATGCATTCCCCGTAACCCGGGGAAAACTGTTTTTAAATTTTGGCAAAGGTACTTCAATTCGGCTGGAACTCCCCTAAAAAAACAGTTTATTGTGGTTATCCTTATCAAAAACAAATCATGTTATTTATTCATATTTTAAAACCTTTTCCGGCCACGGCTTTTTATCCCAGCGCCGGCATTCACCCCGCCTTCTTGTAATGTATATATATTTGCAAAAAAAAAGTTTTCATGAATGATTTAATGCATTTTGATCCCAATTCGGTAGCAAATGCCAATAACAATATTTTTGGATTGCCCACGTCCGAAGAATCGGCCAGGCTGGTGATCCTGCCCATCCCCTGGGAAGTTACCGTAAGTTACCGGGCGGGTACCGCCCGTGCCCCGGATCATATACTCAATGCAAGCCTGCAGGTAGATCTGTATGATCCCGATTATAAAGATGCCTGGAAGCAGGGAATCTATATGATGGAAACCAATAAAAAAATATTAACCAAAAGCGATTACCTGCGCAAAGAAGCCGAACTCTACATCAACTACATCTCCCAGGGCGAAGCCGTGGAAGACAATAAGTTTATGACCAAGAGCCTGAAAGAAGTAAACGAAGGCAGTGTGTTTTTAAATGACTGGGTGTACCAGCAAACAAAAAAACTTTTTGAAAAAAATAAACTGGTGGCTTTACTGGGCGGCGATCATAGTACGCCCTTTGGTTTTTATAAAGCCATGGCAGATAAATATGAATCATTTGGCATTTTACAGATAGATGCACATTGCGATTTACGTAAAAGTTTTGAAGGTTTCGATTATTCCCATGCCTCCATCATGTATAATGCATTAGAGCAATTACCCCAGTTAACAAAGCTGGTGCAAATAGGCGCAAGAGATTATTGTGAAGAAGAATTAGCTTATATACAACAAAGCCAGGGCAGGGTAGTGTGTTATTTTGATAAAGAGATCAAAGAAAGCATGATGGAAGGAATTACCTGGAAGCAGATCGTGGATACCATCATCAGCCAGTTGCCCGACCAGGTATATATCAGCTTTGATATTGATGGCTTAAACCCCAAGCTTTGCCCGCAAACAGGTACCCCCGTTCAGGGTGGCTTTGAAGCAGACCAGATATTTTACCTGTTTAGAAAAATGCATGAAGCGGGTAAAAAAATCATTGGCTTCGACCTGGTGGAAGTAGGTGTAAGCCAAAACGAATGGGATGAAAATGTGGGCGCCCGAATCCTGTTTAAAATGTGCAGCCTTCTTATAACCAGCCAGGGTGGATAATTATATTATACAATTGCCCGAAAAAAACAATACCCTCTACCGGGTGGTAACGTTATGTGTATTGCTGATGTGTATTACCTCTTTTTCTTTTGTATTGTTTGTACACCTGGGCACTGCCCGGTTCCCGTATGCTGTAGCCGGTGTGGCAGGTTCCTTTACGGGCATCATCGCCTGGTTACCCCGGTTTCAAAATAAAAAAACATTTCCCTTAATCCCCTTGCTCTATGGGATCTTTGCCCTATTATGGTATGTACTGGGGGCTGGTTGGGTAGCCATTTTATTTCTGTTGCTGGCGGCGGCAGGTTTATTTGCACGCAAAAAAAAGATAATAAAAATTTCTGCTGCCGGCATTCAATACCCATCCTTCCCGCCGCAATTTTTTACCTGGAAAAAAATACACCGGGTATTGTTAAAAGAAGATGTACTCTCTATAGATCTTAAAGACAATCATTTTTATCAATTTGTATTACAACCGGGAGATAATCCCGGCTTGCAGCAAAATGAATTTAATGAATTTTGCAACCAACAAACCCTTTCGGGAAATTCATGATACACTCATCCTGAAATTGTAATTTTAACAAATGAAAGCACTGAAGCAATCGCCTTTCCTGATGTATTCTGATGGCGTGGGGAATATATTTGAAGATGAAAGCCTGTATGTTACCGGCCGTAGTGGGTGGGATGCACTCCCCGTTCCCGTGGAAGACTGGATTGAACTTCCCGAAGGAGGCCAGTTATATGAATTACCCGGCCGCCGGGGTATTGGTATTGATGTAGCAACCGGGGAAATGCGCCTTTGTGAAAAAGGCTGGGCCGTAGCAGCTTTCATACCACCGGCCCATACCGGTTTATATTTATCGGCCTACGAAACCCTGCCCATTGCGCCCACACTTCCGCTGTTTTGTTATACGGCAGCAGGCTGGCAGCATGACAAATTATACGTTCCGGCCATCCGGGTAGAAGATGATATCCGGCAGGAATGCAGCGGCTATGATGATAAAAAAATAAAAACCGGGGCCGCCCATTTAGTGGAAGCATACCCGCATAACCGGCTGGTGAAGCATTTGATGCAAACCTGCTGCATGACTTATACCTGCCCTGCTGCCAGGAACTTTGCATTAAGCCGCTGGGAATGCCCCGTACCGGTATCACCGGCATGCAATGCCAATTGTGTGGGATGCATCAGTTTTCAACCGGCAGATGAAGATATTGTAAGCCCGCAGGACAGGCTCAGTTTTAAACCCACTGCTGAAGAAATTGTAGAATTTACCGTGCCTCATTTAGAAACCGCTCCCTTCCCGATTGTGAGTTTTGGGCAGGGCTGCGAAGGCGAACCCCTGCTCATGTGGCAAACCATCCGGGAAGCCATTATAGAAATAAGAAAACATACAGCAAAAGGCAGTATCAATATCAATACTAACGGCAGCATGCCCCATGCCGTTAGGGCGCTTTGCGAAGCCGGTCTCAATAGTATCCGGGTAAGTACAAACTCGGCTTTAGAAGAAGTATATATGCCTTATTACAGGCCCAATAATTACCACTTTGCGGATATTATGGAGAGCCTTAAAACAGTACATGAATTTGGTGGCTGGACCAGTATCAACTATTTCACTTTCCCGGGTATGACCGACCGGGAAGAAGAATACCAGGCTTTACGAAAACTTATAATGGAAACAGGCCTGGATATGATTCAATGGAGAAATTTTAATATTGACCCCGATTGGTACCTGGGTAAAATAGGGATTGCCGATACCGAAATGACCATGGGAATCAAACCCATGATGAATTTAATCCGAAAAGAATTCCCGGCGCTTCGTTTTGGCTATTTTAACCCATCCCGGGAAAGAATAAAAGGCGATTTTTTAAAAGATTTTGCCCATCATTAAATTTTATTTCGGCGGCCTTTTACCACTAATAACTGGCGGCATTTTTCAATTTTAAATAGTATAATTTATTATAATTAATGAGTTTGTGTTAAAAAAAATACAAAATAAATTTGGATAGTACAATCTTCTTTATATATTTACTGCATTATTTGTATTAACTGTACCCTGTGATATAAATAACAACACTCCGTTACCTTTCTATCCAAATGATCTGATTAAACCAACTGCTTGTCTTTCGTGGCTACAGCCTGTACGTTCCCATTTTAACTTGATTGGTTAATTCCATTCACTTTCTATTTTAAATAATTACAAATCCTTTGGTTTTTGCAATAGCCATTGCTTTGTATTAACCCATGGAGATTGTATTGCCTGTATATTTTTATTGTTTTTAAACATTTATGACAACTATGAACCTACTAACTAAACACAGCAGAGTAATCCTGGTGATCACTCTTAGCATGCTAACCAGCCTGGGCCTATTTGCCCAGGTAGATGTTACGGCAACCGGGGGTACGGCTACGGCAAGTTACCCTACCTTAAAGGGTGCCTTTGATGCGATCAATGCCGGCACCCATACCAATGTAATTCAAATAAGCATTACCGGTACAGTCACCGAAACCGCCACCGCTTCGCTGAATGCAAGCGGGTCGGGGACCGCCAGTTATACCGGCGTTACCATTAACCCGGTGGGCAATGCCGTAGTTACCGGTAATTTAGCATTACCCCTTGTGGACTTAAACGGTGCCGATAATGTAGTGATTGATGGGTTGAATACCGGGGGCAACAGCCTTACCATAAGTAATACCAGTACCTCAGCTACATCAGGTACCTGTACCATCAGGTTAATCGGCGATGCTACAAATAATACAATCACCAATTCCATTATCCTGGGTTCGGCTACAATGTCATCTTCTACCAATGGGGGTAATATTTATATTTCTACGGCTGCTTCGGGTGGTAATGGAAATGATAATAATACCATCTCCAATAATGATATTGGGGCCTCACCGGCGGGTACACCCTCTAAAGGGATTTATGCAAATGGTACCACTACCAACCTGAACATTGCAAATAGCGGGATTAACATTACAAACAATAATATTCATGATATTTTCCTGGCATCAGGAGCGGCATCGTTTATATATGTTAGTGGCGGAAATACACAGTATAATATCTCTCAAAACAAATTATACCAAACAGCGAGCCGGGCATTTACCGGCACGAGTAGTTTTTATTATATTTATTTCAGTAATTCCACTTATGGAGAAGGCGTAACCATTGAGAATAATAAGATTGGATATGCTGCTGCAGATGGTACGGGTACTACAACATATACCGGAACAGGGGCTTCTGTTTATGGCATAAATACTACTTTTAATTCTTCTGCTTCACTTCCCTGTAACGTGAATGGGAATACCATTGCTAATTTCGCCTGCAACCAATCTGGCAGCGGTTCATTTTACGGGATTTTAAATTCCACTTCCTCAGGTTCCAGTACACTTAATTTTAACAATAATACCATTAAAAACATCAGCAGCAGTACCACGGGTGCTTTTTATGGTATAAGCTGGGGTAGCGGTTTTATCATTTCCTTATCAGGTAATACCATAAAAGATATTTCTAAATCTGCTTCTGCTACTATGTATGGTATGTATTCAGGAAGTTCTTCCTATACAGAACAAGTGAATAATAACAATGTATTTAATTTTACTACTACCGCTACAAGTTCATCTACTCTTTATGGTATTTATCAATTAACTACTACTACAGGAACTAAATCTTACAACAATAACAAGGTGTACAATTTTAATGCTTCCGGTGGGGCGACAATTATTGGCCTTAGAGTAAGTTATGGTTATGATATCAGCATGAGTAATAACGAGGTTCATGATTTGAATTCTACCGGTGGTACATCGGCAACTATTTATCCTTATTATATATCCTCCAGTGTTTATGGAGGTAAAGTATCGAAAAACAAAGGATATAATTTTTCAACATCCGGAACTACAGGTGTTTGTTATGGTATATACTTGTCTACCAGTAGCACGGCATTGGATGTATATAATAATATGATAGGAAATTTAAATTCCACTACCTATTCATCCACTACGGCACCCTATTTGTCAATAGCAGGTATCTATGTATCAGCGGGTACTGTAAACTTGTATAATAATACCGTTTTCATTCCTGCTTCTTCTGTTTCTTCCGGTACCAATGCATCTACAGCAGCTATATATGCTTCTACTTCATCCACGCTGCTCATGCAAAATAATTTACTGGTAAATCGTTCTGCACCCAAAGGCCTGGGTAAATCTATTGCTTATGGAAGGAGTTCAACTACCCTTACCAGTTATGCCTCTGCTTCAAACAATAACTCATTTTTAGGTACATCCGGAGTTTTTTGGGATGGCACCAATTTTTATCCTGATTTTGTAACTTATAAACCAGCCATGGGAGGCAGAGACCTGGCTTCTATTTCAGTAGATCCGGTTTTTGTAAGTGAAGTAGGAAACGATGCCGGCTATTTGCATATACCGGCTTCAGCAACGCCAAATCAGTTAGAAAGTGCGGGCTTAGCTATCAGTACAGTTACAACAGATATTGACGGTGATGCAAGGCCCGGCCCGGCAGGCTCGGTGAATGGCGGCGCTATAGCAGATAAAAATGATATAGGTGCTGATGAGTTTGATGGTAATCCATCTGTTACTTGTGTTACGCCTACACCGGGTAATACAGTTAGCACGTCTAACCCGATTTGTATTGGTCAGCAGATTACACTCAGTGTAGAGAATCCTCCTTCTAGTTTAGAATCAGGATATAGTTACCAATGGCAATCTTCTACAGATGGCATCACTTATGTGAATGTAGCAAATGCTATTACGCCTACACTTACGGTGACACCTACAACCAACATTTATTATCAACTACAGATAACATGTTCTAATGGACCGGTTACAGTAGTTTCTACACCCATACACGTCATTTTTCAGCACAATATTGTGTCCACTACACCCGGTACAATTTGTGGTATAGGTTCTGCAACACTACAGGCCACTGCTTCGGCAGGCTCTACACCCACCTGGTATGCAGCCGCTACAGGGGGTGCGCCATTAGGCACCGGCAATACTTTTAATACGCCCAGCATTTCTGCCAACACTACATTTTATGTAGCTGCAGAAAGTCTTTCTGCAGGGTCAGCCGTATTGGGTACTGGTACTAGTACAAACACTACTGCTGTGGGCGCTGCATTTGGAACCTTTTATGGCAATGGCCGTGCACAGATACTGGTATTGGCAAGCGAATTGTCTTCGGCCGGTTTAAGAGCGGGTAATATCAGCGCTGCCTCCATCAACATCACAAGTGTAGGCAGTCCTGCTACATTAGCGGGTTACAGCATGAAGATGATGGCCACATCAGCCACCTCACTTACCAGTTTCCAATCCGGAACCTTTACTACGGTATTCGGTCCGGTTGATTATACCGTAACCGTGGGTACCAATACGCTTACATTCTCTACCCCATTTGTATGGGATGGAGTATCTAATATAATTATTGACTACTGTTTTGGAGCTGGCAGTTCAGGATCATCCAGTTCGGTAAATACATATACTTCTACTTCTTTTTATTCATTTGTAAATTACCAGAGTGATTCTAATAGTGATGCTTGTAATAGTACTACCACTTCTAACTCCTATTATTATAACAGGCCAAACTTTACTTTAGTAGGTCAAGTATCCTGTGGTAGTGGAAGGGTTCCGGTATTAGCCAGCAGCACTACTGCGCCAGGTATTTCTATCAGCCCTGCCAACCCTGTGGTTTGCCCGGGCAATAGCATTGCTTTAACGGCAAGCAGTTCCAACTCAGGTTATAGCTATACCTGGATGCCGGGTAATTTAACAGGCGCCAGTCAAAATGTTTCTCCTGCTGTAAACACTACTTATACCGTATCAGCATTTGATGCCGTGAGTGGTTGCAGTACAGTAGAATCAGTAGATGTAACCGTATCAAAAGCGCCTATAGCACAAATCGCAGCATCTTCCAATAATGTATGTAGCGGCAGTGAAATTACCCTTACAGCCAGTGACCTTAACCAGGGCCTGGCAGCTTATAACTTTGGCGCCGCTACGGGAGGTAGTTTAGACCCCATGACAGGCGCAACTATTGTTATTAATAGTAGTGTGGATGATGCACCTGCAGCGCCCATTGCCTTACCATTTGCATTTAAATTAGATGGGGTTAATTATGCTAATTTCGCAGCTTCTCCCGATGGATGGATCATGCTTACAAACAGTACAACTACGCCATCAAGCCAATTCACTAATTCTGTAACCAGCAGTACCAATACGCCGAAAATATATGCGTTGTGGGACGACCTGGCTACCGGTACAGATGGTAATGTATCGTCCCTTGTAACAGGACTGGCTCCTAACCGTATATTTAAAATACAATGGAATGTAACAGTACCCCGGAATACAACAGGTGCGGCCAATTCTAAATTCCAGGTTTGGTTATACGAAGGATCAAATAATATTGAATTGCGTTATGGATCAGTAGGTACTACCTCCAGCGGATCTGCCGGTATTACCGTAGGTTCTGCAAATTATCAAAGTATTACTTACAGTAGCAATACCAGCAGCGCAACTGCAGCAAACGATAATAATACAGTGGCTCCTGCTTCGGGTACCATTTATAGCTTTACCCCGCCAGTATATACCTATAGCTGGAGCGATGGCACCAATACCATTGGATCAGGTTCTTCACCAACAATTAATGTTTTACCCGGCGGAACAACTTCTTATACCGTAACCATTGAAAATAACTATGGTTGCCAAAATACATCTGCACCGGTTTCAGTAACGATCTTACCCGTTCCGGCGGCACCTTCTACATTCCCATCTGCACAATGCGGTGAAGGTATTCCTACTGCGTATGCAATAGGAGCAGGAGCAGGCCAGCATTACAACTGGTACACAACTTCTACAGGAGGTTCTCCATTAGCAGGTGAAAATAGCTTTGTATTGGGTGCTTACTCAATCAACACAACAACTACTTTTTATGTATCTGTTGCAGATGCTACTTGCGAAAGTCCCAGGACACCCGTATTAGCTACGGTGAATGCACCGGATGCCATTAGCATCATTCCCAGCAGTACCGTTATATGCCTGCAAGCCTCACTTACGCTGGATGTACAAAAAGCAGCCGGTTCTAATAATTATGTATATAGCTGGGATGCCAGCCCTGCCAGCGGCAGTGGTTTAGCAGCCAATACCCAGGGCGCTTCCATAACAATTACACCCGTAGCCGCCGGCAATTATACCTATACCGTAGAAGGAGTAGATGGCGCTTGCCATACCAGTTATTCCATTTCTGTTTTGGTAAACGATAACCCGGTTATTAACAGTGCTACGGTAACCCCGGCAACAGCAGTTTGCTCGGGTACTACGGTACATTTTGCAGCCAGTAGCCTGGCAGCAGCAGCAGGTGTTGCAACCATTGGTACAGGTACCGGTACTACAAGTACAACAGGGATAAGTCCTTTCTCTAATTATTGGGAAGGGGCAAGGTCCCAGTACCTGGTTTTGGCCAGCGAATTACAAGCCGCTCATCTGGTAGCAGGAAATATTACATCGCTTAGCTTTAATGTAACCGGTACAGCTACCAATTATGACTTATCTGCTTATACCATCAAAATTGCGAACACAGCCAATACTTCTTTATCGGGTTATGGTACGCCAAGCGGTAGTTTCACTACTGTATTTGGACCTACTACCATTCCGGCACCCGGTATTGGTACACGCAGCTTTACTTTTACCACTCCATTTGTATGGGATGGCGTATCGAATATACTGGTTGATATTTGCCACGATAATGATCCTACCGGGGTTATTAGTGGCGCTTACGGAAGTACAAATAGTGTTTCTTATTCTGTTACTTCATTTAACTCAGTATATGGCAGCTACGATGACGATGCTCAAAGTTGCGGTGTGGAAGCATCTTATTCTGTATCTACTTATAATAACAGGCCCAATATGCAATTTGGCGGTATGGTGGGCACTGATTTTACTTCGCAATATAATTTTGAATGGAACCCGGGCGCTATGGCCGGTAGCAGTATAGATATCCCTGTTTATAATAGCGATACCTATACAGTGAAAGCAACCAACCCGCTAACGGGTTGCTATAGCACAAAAACGGTGGATGTGATAGTGAATCAACCGCCGCCAACTCCTTCTGGAGGGTTCTCACTGCAATGCGGTACGGGCATTCCTACTGCCGAAGTATATTCTGCTTCTGGCGCTGCCAGCCCCGTATTCAACTGGTACGATGAAAATAATGTACTGTTGCAAACAGGCACATCTACTACTTATTTACAACCCATCAGCAGCAGCATAAACTTCAATGTTTCTGAACTAAGCGCAGATGGTTGCGAAAGCGAGAAAACAATTGTTCAGGTGTATGTGATAGAAGCTGATCCAATTACAGCGATGGCAAGCGCCAGCCCGGTATGCGTTGGCAGCCCGGTAACATTAAGCTATTCCCAAACAGGCAGCAGCAATACATATAACTTTAGTTGGTCTGCCAGCCCCGAATCAGGAAGTGGTATTACCAATCCTGCTTCTGCTACGGGCCCCATTACCATCACACCTACCCAGGCAGGTACCTTTACTTACACATTAAATGGTGAAGATTTGGGATCTAATTGCTATGCCATGTCAACCGTGGTGGTAGAAGTGAAAGCACTGCCTGTAATTACATCCGTGGTAGCCTCACCCGTTCCACCGGTTTGTGCAGGTGAAAATGTGAACTTAACGGCAGATATTGCTAGCATCGGACCAGGAACGGTTACTATTGGTGCCGGTGCACTGGTTACATCAACCAGTGATTCTTATACAGGTAATAATGTGTCTCCATTTAGTCATTATTATGGTGGCTTTAAAGCTCAATACCTGGTAAAAGCAAGTGAATTACAGGCTGCCAACTTAATGGCAGGTAATTTGACCTCATTGGCTTTACAGGTTACTTCAGCGGGCTCTTACCACGACAATTTTGCCGTTTCATTAGCACAAACTTCATTAACCAGCCTAAGTTCCAGTATGGTTACAACAGGACTGAGTACCGTTTATACCAATGCATCTGAAATACCGGTAGTGGGTACCAATACCTACAACTTTAGTACACCATTTGCATGGGATGGTACCTCAAACATCCTGGTACAAATTTGCTGGAGCGATTTAGATTACGGTGGAGATGCATCTGAAGTAGCGTATGATAATACTTCATACGTTTCTGAAAGTTATTACCGGACAGATAATACGGCGGCTTCTACAATCTGTAGTTATTCCAGTACCACAGGTACTACTTCATCCCGTCCTCAATTTGTATTTGGCGGCACTACCAATAGTTCAGCGGCAACGAATTATAATTGGGCATGGACCTGGAGTGGTGGCTCTGCAACGGGTAATGCAATTTCAGTACAACCCCAGCTAACTACCGTATATAGCGTGGTGGCCACAAATGCACTGGGTTGCAGTTCTGATCCTGCTGCTACCATTACGGTAAATGTGAACCCGCTGCCATTGCTGCCCAATGTTACCAATTCGGTACAATGTGGCGCCGGTATCCCTGCTGCTTCGGTATCAGGAGCTGGAAATGGTACCGGTATCTTTACCTGGTATGATGCCGCAACCGGAGGCAATGTATTGCAAACCGGAACTAACAATACTTATTTACAATCTATTTTAAATACAACTACCTTCTATGTTTCTGAGCAAAACGGTACCACCGGTTGCGAAGGGCCTCGTGCGGCTGTGGTTGCTACGGTGAACCAACCGGATGCCATTACCCCCATGAGTTCGGCTGCCGCTGTGTGTATCGGTTCTTCATTTGATCTCTCCGTTTCAAAAGCAGGTAATACACAAACTTATGTGTACAGTTGGGAAGTTACTTCCGCTAATGCCGCTACCAGTGGTATTTCCGGAACCCCCACAGGCCCGTCAATCAATGCCGTTACACCTACTGCCGCCGGGGTATATACTTACCGGGTAACCGGAGTAGATGCCAGCCTGGGCTGTACCATTTATGCCGATGTAATAGTTACAGTAAATGCCTTGCCTCAGTTTACTTCGGTTTCGGCATCACCTTCTGTAATCTGTGCAGGCGCACCGGTAACGCTTTCAGCAGTGGTTCCACCTACGGTTACAGCTACCCTGGGTACAGGTACTACCACTACAAGTACGACTGGTATAACTCCTTTTGCTAACCTGTGGGAAGGATCAAGGAGCCAATACCTGGTACTGGCAAGTGAACTCAGTGGAGCAGGTTTAACAGCCGGCCCCATCACAAGCCTTGCCTTTCATGTTTCTTCTACCTCTAATAGCAGGCTCATGAATGCCTTTAGTATTAAGATCGCTAACACTGCCAATACAAGCATCACAGGCGCCTATGGCACACCGGTGGGTTCCTTTACCAATTGCTATGGCCCGGTTGATGAAATGGTGAATACTACAGGTGTTAAGACGTTTAACTTTACCACTCCATTTGTATGGGATGGCGTATCCAATATACTGGTGGATGTGTGCCACGATAATGACGTGGATGGTACCTGTTCTTTATGCTATAACAGCAACAGTACTATTTATTACACAGCCACTTCATTCAACTCAGTATTTGGCAGCTATGCCGATAATGCGCAAAGTTGCGGAACACAGGCCTCTTCAAGCGTTTCCAGCACTTACTATACTTACAGGCCCAATATGGTATTTGGTAAATCAAGCCAAACCATTACCTGGAACCCCGGAAATATTACCGGCAGCAGTATAGTGGTGAACCCCACCATAAGTACAAATTATGTAGCTACTGTGCTGGATAATGGTACGGGTTGCAGCAACACTTCATCGCCGGTTTCAGTAACCGTAGTGCCTTTAACCTGCTCTCCCATTGCGGTGAGCGGACCTACCTGTAAGAGCAAATCATTTACTTTAACGGTTGGGGCAAATGGCAGTGCCGGCCTGAACTATAGTTGGAGCGATGGGGTTACCGCTACTGTATATCCCAATGCAGCTACCATTTCGGCAAACCTGCCCATTGGTAATTACAACTTTACTGTAGTAATCAGCAGCCCTTGCGGTGAAACCTGCACACAAACCTTACCCATTACCGTGCATGAATTGCCTTCACTCAGCATCAGTGGCAATCCATCATTTACCGTGTGCGGACCTACCGGTTCTACTACGCTTACTGCATCGGGAGCTACTACATATAGCTGGAGCCCCGCAGTCGGTTTGTCTGCTACTACCGGAAGCACCGTTATTGCCAGTCCTCCGGCTAATACCAACTATACCATTACCGGTACAGATGATAACGGTTGTACCAGTATAGTGTCACAAAATATCGTAGTAGGGCCCGGCATTGCTGTAAACCCAACTGCTGTGGCAAATGTGATATGCTCTGGCGGAAACGCACAATTAGCTGCTAACGCAGTAGTGAGCGGAAAAATGGGCGGACTGGTAAAAACCTATGCTTTTGCTACCGATACCAATGGCGCTTTAGATGCCATGGCCGGTGCTACCCAAGCGATTGGTTCCAGTGATGATGATACCCCTTCCGGAGTCCTCCCAATCGGGTTTGGCTTCTACTTTGAAGGCAATTACTATACTGATTTCTCTGTATCGCCTGATGGCTTTATGAAATTAGGTTCTACAGCAGCGTCAAGCCAGTACGCTAATTCATTAACCAGTACCACCAATGTGCCTAAACTGGCGCCCTGGTGGGACGACCTGGCAACAGGTACTACCGGTTCTGTACAATACTTATTGAGTGGTACAGCGCCTAACAGAATTTTAAAAGTACAATGGTATGTAACCATCCCAAGGAATACCACAGGGGCTGCCAACAGCACCTACCAGGTATGGTTATACGAAAGTACCAACGTAGTAGAATTCCGCTATGGTACTGCAGGAGGAGCTAGCTCTAGCGCTTCTGTGGGCTTATCCGGATTTACTTCTACGGCTAGTAATTATATGAGTGTAAATGCCAGCAACGTGGCAAGTACCACTACTGCCAACAATTCTCTTACTGTATTCCCTGCAGCAGGAAGAAGGTACATCTTTACACCGGTTCAGGCGCTTAGTTATACCTGGACGCCTTCGGCTAACCTGAGCAGCGCCACCGTTGCCAGCCCGATGGCTAACAACTTAACCAATACAACAGAATTTACTGTAGTGGCTAAAGATGCCGTGAGCGGATGTTCTGCAACAGGTACGGTAACTGTAACCGTAAATACAGCTCCTGTATTTACTACCTGCCCTGCTAATATGAATGTGAACACCGATGCGGGTTTAAATACAGCAGTGGTGAATTATACTCCTGTAATTACAGGCCAGCCTAACCCCGATGTAAGCTATAGCTTCAGCGGCGCTACTACCGGCAGCGGTACCGGCGACGGCAGCGGATCAGTATTTACAAGAGGGGTAACCACCGTTACTTTAACGGCACACAACAGTTGCAGTCCCGATGCCGTTTGCAGCTTTACCATTACCGTAGTGGATAATGAACCACCGGTAATTACACAGTGTGCTCCTGACCAGGATGTAAACCTGGGCAATGCCTGCGAATTTGTAGTACCCGATCTTACAGGCGCTATCACAGCATCTGATAATAGCGGTATTGCCAATGTGAAACAAAGCCCGCTGGCTGGAACTGTGCTGAGCCTTTCTAACAACAGCACACAGGTTGTTACCATCACAGTAACAGATATTAGTGGCCTTACTGCTTCTTGTAACGTAACACTTACAGCAAAAGATGTAACGCCACCGGTTATTACCCAATGTGTAACAGATCAAAATGTAAACATGGGTGGTAAATGTTCTATTACCATTCCTGATTTGACCAGCATGGTGGTATTCAGCGATAATTGCGGCGCTACCATCACTCAAAGTCCATTGCCAAACAGCGAAGTAAGCGCCGGCCACAATGCACCGGTAACTGTAACCTTTACGGTAACAGATGCAGCGGGCAACCAGGCTACCTGCTCTACTACGCTTACTGCAATAGATAATGTACCTCCGGTAATCATCATCTGTGCCGAAGACCAGGATGTAAATATGACTTCCGGTTGCAGCATTATAGTACCCGACCTTACCGGTGATGTAGGTGCAGGCGATAATTGCGGATTTACCCTTACACAATCTCCTGCTGCAGGTACCGTATTAAGTGCAACCAACAATGCTACTTTCCCTGTAGTTATAACAGCTACCGATGCGGCAGGATTGTTTGCAACTTGTACAGCTACCCTTACCGCTAAAGATGTAACAGTACCCGTAATCGGTTCTTGTCCTCCAAACCGCAACGTGAACCTGGATGCAGGCAGCGGTTGCACCCTCACCGTACCTAACCTGGTACCAGAGCTGGTAGTGAGCGACAATTGCGGAAGCGGTACGGTTACCGTAACACAAAGCCCGGCAGCAGGTACACATGTATCTACCACTAACAATGGTACTGTGATTGTAACTTTAACAGCTACTGATGCCAATAACAATTCCACAACCTGTAATGTAACCCTTACAGCTAAAGACGTAACGCCACCTGTAATTACTTGCCCTGCCAATGTAGGCCCGGTATTTACGCCTTGCGGCGCCGCCTTTAACCTGGGAAGCATTTCAGTTACTGATAATTGCGGCCCCGTAAATACTACTTACCAAATTCTTACTTCATCGGGCCAACCGGTGAGTGGAGGAAATATCCTGATCGCTATCTTATTTGGCCAGGGTAACTTTAAAGTAGTGTACACGGCTACCGACCTGGCTGGTAATGTATCTAAATGTACTACGGCGGTAAATATCCTGCCACGTATTCCTGAACTTACCGTTACGCCAATACAACCTACCAGCAACAGTACCCCGCCGGTAACTCAATACAGCGATAATGTACAGCTTAAAGTAACCATACCAGGCGGGGTTGCGGTTTGTAATGGTTCCGGCGGAGCGGTTACATTTAAAATGACGGGTAGCGGAAACGTAAACCTGGGTAGTGCAAACTTTAGCCCGGCTGTAAACGGTGTAGATTTGGAAGCATCAATAATTGTTCCCATGGTAGAAACCTCTGGCAATGGAGCATTTGCACCGGGATTGAAAAATATCAGTGTAAACTTCCAGGGCTTCCAGTTTGGTGGTGTCATCAATGCACTGGTTGCCGATAAATCACTCCTGGTGAAACAAGAAGATGCATGGGTAGATTACACAGGTAATACACAGATCTTTACCAACAGCCCATCTTCATCTACAGCCAATGTAGTATTGAAAGCAAATATTCACGACATCAGCGTACCGGCATCTCCTGCCAACCCGGCTTACGATAACTCACCCGGCAATATTACAAATGCCAAAGTGAAATTCATTGTAAAAACCACCGGCGGCAGTGTAGTGAAAAACTCGGGCTGGTTATCAGTAAGTACTTTACTTACACCCGGCGACCTGCGCAGCGGTACCCTTAGTTATAGCTTTAGTACCAGCATTGGCAGCAGCAGCAGCCGTAACTATACCGTGGATGTGTACGTGGGTTACGATGCCAGCAGCAATAGCAGCAGTGGTTACTATATTGGATACGGATCTGCCAATATCACCATCTTAAGGCCCGCTCACCTCATCAGCGGTAATAATACACCGCCTCCCACAGCACCGGAAATCAAAGCCGGTACTGACCAGGTAGCGCCCGAAGGATTGTTTGATGTAACCGTGTATCCGAACCCATCTACCGATGAATTTAAACTCAAGATATCGACAGATAATATGAAAAACCGCATCCTGGTTAGAGTAGTGGATGCCGTAGGCAGAACTTATAAACAATTTACTTCCGAACCGGGCGAACTCGTACGGTTTGGCAGGGAACTCAAGGCGGGTAATTACCACGTAGAAGTAATACAGTCAGGGCGTTCCAAAGTTGTGAAACTGATCAAACTCTAATTTTGATTGATGTTCTAAAAAATAACTCATCCTGCCTGGCGCAGGATGAGTTATTTTATTAAGAATAACCTTATATTTACTTCCGGTTACCCCCTCATAATCTGTTACTCTCGTGATCATCTGTACCTCCTGATTATTTTAGAATCCCTTTTAAATCCTGGATTACTGTTTTGTAATTAATTAATTATTAAGGACCCCTGTTTCATGAAAAGAAATTTACTTTTTTTGTGTGTGCTTATTCTTGTGAGTACAACTAAAATTTTTGCCCAGGTAAATCTTACGGCAACGGCAGGCACTTTAAACGCCTCCTACACAAATCTAAAATCGGCTTTTGATAATATTAATAATGGGGTACACCAGGGCACTATCAGTATCTCTATTATCGGCAACATTACCGAAACCGCAACAGCCAATTTAAATGGCAGTACCGGCACGGCCAATTATACTTCAGTAAACATAACCACTACCGGGGCTTCTACCATTTCAGGAAATATTGCCTCTGCTATTATAAAACTCAGCGGCGCCGATAATGTAACCATTGATGGAAACAACCAGCTTACCATCTCCAATACCAATGCATCTACCAGTGCTACCCTTATCTGGGTGGCATCTACTTCCTGGGGCGATCCTGCCAAGAATAACGTGATACGCAATTGCATACTTACCGGTGCTTCAAATACCACGACCTATGCCGGGATATCCCAGGCATCTGAAAATAATTTTAAAGCCCAGGCCGATGCCCCCAACAGCGATAATACGTATTCTGAAAATATTATTACAAAAACCTATGTAGGGATTGCTTTATTTGGTTATACTGCGCTTGAACAGGGTAACCAGGTAATCAAAAACACCATTGGGGATGCCTCGGCAGATGCAAATAAAATCGGGTTTAGAGGGATCTATTTATCCAACCAGGACGGTGTTTTGGCAGATCAGAACCTGGTACTCGGTGTGAAAGGAAGTAATTCTTCAAACTACAATCCGCTTGGCGGCATTGTTGCCGATGGAGGCATTACAAACGGTAAGATCAGTAACAATAAAATTTCGAATGTAGAAAATACAAGTACTTCCGGTTGGGAAGCCGATGGCATCACCCTGATGTCAACCTCTGCCGCAACCAATTTGCAGGTATATAATAATTTTATCTGGAATATAGTAGGCTATGGATGGGATTTTTCTGCTATTGATAATGGCCACGGTATTGCCATAAAAGATGGGGGCAAATACTTTATTCATTATAATTCCATTAACCTGGTCAATAATCAAACCAGGGGCATCAGCTCTGGTATTTATATCAGTTACAGCACAGATGGCAATAATGTAATTACCAATAATATTTTTGCCAACCAGCAAACTACCAATACCCGCTATGCCATTTATTCTGCGGCGTCTGCCAGCGCTTATTCTACCATTAATTATAACGACTATTATAGCCTGGGAACCCTGGGTTACCTGTCGGGTGATATCACCACATTTGGAGCCTGGCAAACGGCCACCGGCCAGGATGCCAATTCAGGTGCATTTGACCCGGTATATACATCAGCTACCAATTTACATTTGTTCCCCAGTTCACCCTTAAACGGTATGGGCAGCAATATTGCCGGCATTACCACCGATATTGATGGTGATACCCGCAATACACCCACCGATATTGGCGCCGATGAAATGACGCCCAGCCCTTGTTCCAGTGCGAATGGAGGCACTGCAACCGCATCCAGTATCGATTTTTGTGCTTCCGGTACGGCAACGCTAAGTGCAACCGGGTATTCTTATGGGTTGAGTATTGGATACCAATGGCAAGAAGCCACCAATATCGCCGGGCCCTATACCTCTTTAGCCGGCCAGACAAACCCCTTTAACGGCAGTACCGGCGTAATAAATCAAACCCATTACTACCGCTTAAAAGTTACTTGCGGCGCCGCTACCGGGTATTCTGATACGGTAACCATTACAGTAAACAATCCTGCCGTAGCTACTACCACGCCCGGCAGCCGCTGCGGCTATGGCCCGGTTACCCTGGCTGCCACCGCACCGGGATATACATTAAACTGGTACAGTGCCCCTGCCGGCGGCTCGCCCATTGGCACGGGTAATAGTTTTGTAACCCCACCCATTGGCGCCACCACTAATTTTTACGTGGCAGCTACTACCGGCTCATCAGAACATGTGGGGCCATTGATAAGTCCTGCTACTTGTGGTAGTTTAAGTAATAGTACTTTAAGTGACTGGCCACTGCGCTTTAATACTTATGGGCCGGTTACCATCGAAGAAGCCGATATTTATGTAGTAGCAGCCGGAACCATTGTGGTGGGCCTGCGCCTGAGTGGCAGTACAACCAATATTGATACCCGTACCATATCATATAGTGGAGGCACATTTCCAAGAAGGGAAACCATTCCGCTTGGTTTTGTAATCTCTGCGCCCGGCCAATACCAGCTCACCAATATCAGTGGATCGGTAGGGCGCATCAGTCCTTTCAATTGCAGCTATCCATTTACCAGCACCAATGGTAATTTCTCAATTGTAGGCTCTGCCGTTTTTTCTAATTCCTCTACCACAACCGCCTATTATAATTCATTCTTTAATTTAAAAGTAACGGCGGGTTGCGAAGGTACCCGTACCCTGGTACCGGCTACTGTAACAGCGCCACCTGCTTTTTCGGTTCTTTCTGCTACACCGGCTGCTATTTGTGCAGGTAACTCATCTACACTATTTGTAAACAGTGCCAACCCCGGTTATACTTACCAATGGCAACCCGGCAACCTGGGCGGACAGTCTCAAACGGTGAGCCCGGCGCAAACCGGCTACTACGTGGTAACGGCAACCGATGCCTCAGCAGGCCCATATAATGGTTGTGTAAATAAAGATTCGGTATTGGTTACGGTAAACCTTACCCCCAATCCCATTACGCTTAGCCCCAACGGGTTCTCTACCTGTACCAACGTGGTACAGCCAATAACCGCAACCGGTGGTGAGATCCCCAATAAAATTATTCTTACCGAAAATTTCAATAGCCCCGGCCCCGCACTGCCCGCAGGCTGGTTAAAAACCAGTCTCAATGGCGGCACTGCCCCAGATAACTGGACGCTTCATAGCTCCGGTTATTCGGGCATTACCAGCAATGATGCCACTCAATATATTATGAGCAGCAGCGATGACCAGGGCCTTGGCAGCACAACCCTCTCAACCTTAATTTCACCTGCCTTTAGCCTGGTGGGCTGCACGGCAGCTACCCTGGAGTTTTGGCATTATTACCACGACCTGGGTTCATTGGCTAGGGTGGATTATTCTATAGATGGGGGGAGCAACTGGGCGCCTACACCCATGGTATCTTATACTTCTACCCAGGGTTCAGCGGCTAATTTTACCAAAGCTACCATTAGCTTCCCGCCTGCGGCGCTGGGCCAGCCCAATGTAAAAATCCGTTTTTATTATAGCGCTACCTGGGACTGGGAATGGGCGGTAGATAATGTGAAAATATATGCCAATTACCGGCCGCTGCAATGGAGCAGCACGCCCCCGGGCTTACTTTATTCAAACGCCGGAGGTACCATCCCTTATGCAGGCGAAAATATAGGTACCGTTTATTTTATGTCTAATACCAATGGTAGCTTCTCCGTTACGGCAAGTTCCGACCCCGGCACTGGTTGTACCCGTTCTACTACCATTCCTGCAATTGTGCTGGCAGGTGGCGCTTCAGAATATGTAACCATTACCTACAACGATGCAGATAGCATTTTGTGTACCGGCCAAACGGTGAGCTTTACTGCAAACCCTACCAGCCTGGGTACCAATGAGTATTATAACTGGTATAAAAATGGAGTAGCCGTAGGCTTTGGAGGTAATGGCCCCGGCTATAAAGTATATACAACTTCAGGCCTGGTAAATGGAGATAAGATAAGTGTGAACTATGGTTTGTTATTGCCCTGTGGAGGCTATTCATTATGGAGCGTGATTACCATGACGGTACAGGGGTACCCCAGCATTAGTTCTATTACGCCCAGCCCGGCAACCATTTGTGCCACCGATCCTCCCGCCAGCTTAACGGCTGTAGTTAGCTCAGTGGCTCCTTATACCTATCAATGGTATAATAGCGGGGGCGCCATTGGCGGCGCTACTGCCAACCCTTATTCAACCAATATAGCTGGCAATTATGGTTTACTGGTACAAACCAGCGGCGGCTGTAAAGACAGTAGCAGCGTAACATTATCGCCTACCAGCACGTACAATATTGTTTCTACTGCAGGGCCCAATGGCAGCATCAGCCCCCTGGGTACCACTACCGTAAACTGCGGCGCCAGCCAGTCTTATATCATTACTGCCAACATCGGGTATATCATTAGTAGCATTATAGAAGATGGAACTCCATTGACAGGACCTTTTACTTCTCCCTATACCCATACTTTTACCGCTGTAGCTGCACCGCATACGATTTCGGTAACCTTTGGCGTTACCGGTTGTGCATCTTCTTATAGTGCTAATGCCGGGCCGGATAACAGCATTTGTTCAAATACGAGCTTTCCCCTGCCTCAAAGCCCGGTGGCAACCCATACAGGCACTTCGGCCAGTTGGAGCAGCAGCGGAACAGGCTCTTTCAGCAATAATAATTACGGGGCAGGCGGAAATTATATCCCCTCTGCTGCCGATATCCTGGCAGGCGGGGTATATCTTATTCTTACCACCAATACCCCTGCAAGCCCCTGTATTGCGTCATTCGACAGCATGTACCTGGCCATTAACCCGGCGCCCTCAGTAAGCATATCGGGTATATTGGGTTATTGTTCCGGCAATACAACCACCATTACGGCCAATACAACCATACCTACGGGTACGCTAAGCTACCAATGGTATAATTCCGTGCCTGCCCTGGTGGGCAGCGGCAGCAGCCTTAGTTTTGGCGCTTCCGGGCCCAGCCAGCCCGCAGGAAATTATTCTGTGCTGGTAACCGGCGCCCCCGGTGGCTGTACCGCCAGCCAGAGCTTTACCATTATTGCGGCTGCAAGCCCCACGGTGAGTATTGCGGGCAGTAATCTGTTATGCCCCGGCGCTACCAATATCCTCAATGCCATTGCCACTGCAGGCAGCGGCAGCATTTCGGGCTACCAATGGTATAACCCGGCCATCATACTGGGCGCCACCGGCGATCAATACCTGGCCAGCACAGCCGGTAACTATACGGTGCAGGTTACCAATACTTATAATTGTACAACCACCAGCAACCCGGTATTTAATCTTGCGATGGACAACAGCCCCATGCATGGCCTCTATACCATTAGCCCGGCACCGGTAAGCTGTACCAATTTCCAAAGTTTCGATAGCGCTTTTTCCAGTTTAAACCGCAGGGGTATTGATGCCAGCGTGGTATTTGATGTAAGCCCAGGCCTGGTAGAAACAGCACCCAGCAACGGTTTAAGGCTGGGCTCTACTACCCTGAACGGCTCAGTGGGCGCCTTTACCATCCTCTTCCATTCGGCGGGTGGCGGACCCAACCCGCTTATTAAAGCCCAGAATCCGGGCACCCTGATGGGTATCGTAAGCATTAGCGGGGTGGACAATGTAAGCTTTGACCAAATTGATTTGATAGATGAAAATGCAAACGCCGCCACTTCGGTTCGCTGGGGTTATGGCCTTTTTAAATATAGTGCAGGCGATGGCGTGCAAAATAATACCATTAGTAATTGTAATATTATTTTAAATGCCGCAAATACCGTAGCCAGTAGTGGAAACCTATTATCCGGCTCTACGGGTATTTTTGTATCAAGTAGTATATTAACAAGCCCCTGGACATCTATAAATTCTGGCAGCACTTCTAATAGCAATAATAAATTTTATGGGAATACCATTTCTAATGTAAATACCGGGATTTACCTGGTAGCTGATCCCAATGCAACCCGTGCAGATCAAAATAACGATATTGGGGGCAGCGCTGCATCTACCGGGAATACTATATTTAAAGTAGGCGCTGCAGGCACTACAGATCCCGCCGGCATCAGGTTTATAAACCAATACAATTTTAATATTGCCTATAATACCATCCGGGATACCCTGAATGCAGCCCCACTTACCAGTAAACTATATGGTATTATGGGAACCAACCTGGCGGGAAATCCTGCTGCCAATATTGAAAGAAACGATATTGTGCTTTTGGCAAATACAACCGGCATTGTATCAGGTATTGAGTTTGGTGCTATTAGTACATCTTTAACCAATTTAAATATTATTAATAACCAGGTTAAAATCGGTAATAGTAATGGTACGGCCGGTGATGTAAATGGTATTAAAAACGATGTGCAGGCAACGAACTTATTGATGAATGCCAACCGGGTTTACGATTGTAATGTACCCTCTGCAACTGGTATTTTCAGGGGTATTCTAAGCCAGGGAAATGCTGGGTCAGGTACAAATAATATTACCAATAATGTACTGGAAAATTCTATCATTACTACCACGAATACCAGCTTTTTTGGTTTAGGGCAATACAGCGCTTTTGCCAGTGTAGCCAATATTAATAATAACCGTATTTCGGGAAATACATTTTCGAGCGCTGCAACTACCCTGCATTTACTAAATGGGAATGGTTCTACTACGCTTATTATGAATAATAATACGGTTACCAATAATATACTAAGTGCAACCGGCGCCGATGCAACCATTAATATGATTGGAGGCTCATCTAATAATACTACTTCATTAACCGTTACCGGTAACCAAATCATCAATAACCGGGTAACAAATAATATTGCTGCCACCGTAGTTACTTTTAGCGGTATCGGGATGTTATGTAAAACTCCATTTGCGAATCCCGCTCTTATTAGCAATAATACCATTCGTAAACTATCCATTGGGGGTGTTTCTACCGGTATTCATAATTTAAGCGGCATCAGCCCGGCAGTAGCTTCCGGTACTCTTCAATCTATTTACGTGGAAAATAACCAGGTGGACAGCTTGTATTCCGATGCGGTGAATACCGTGGTTTCGGGTATTAATGCATATAATAGCACCAGTACTGCCATTATGCGAAAAAATAAGATCCATAGCTTATTCCCCGGTACAGGCGCCAATGCCAAGGCAGTGGGCATCAGGGTTAGTCCAACATATATAGATTCTATCTATAATAATTTTATCAATTTAGATCTTACCAAAACATTTACACCCGTAGCTGGCTATGGTTCTTTGGGCGGGACTGCCTTAAGTACCGATACCTCCTTAATTGGCGTTTGGTACGAAGGGGGAACCTCTCACCGGTTATTATATAATACCATCCGTTTAAATGGAACGGGTACTGGTAATTTTGGCGCCGTGGGAATCCTGGTAAGTGGCGGTACAATGAATGCCATTAAAAACAATATCGTTACCAACCTGGCCACAAAGCAGGGTACGGGTAGCATTTTGGCAATTAAAAATAGCGGAACTATTACTGCTTCCGGCGCAAACTACAATAGCTGGAATGCCTCAGGCCAAAACCTGGCAGCCATACAAGCATTTACAGGCGGAGATGCCAATTCGGTGAACGTAAACCCGGTATTTGTAAGTGATATGGACCTGCACATTGATGTGAATTCAGCTACAAATACATTTTTAGATGGGACAGGTACGGCAATAACTTACCCAGTAACCGATATTGATAATGACCCAAGAGCAACTCCCCCTGATATTGGCGCCGATGAATTTGATATGTTGGTTGCAACGCCATATTATTACCGGAGCTATGCTACCGGAACCTGGAATAATGCCAATAATTGGGAATATAGCCCGGATGGTATATCAAACTGGAATCCGGCTCCCAGCGCTCCCAATGCTATGAACTCTGTTAATATTAATATCCAGGCCGGCCATACCATGACCATTAATACTACGGTTAATTTTGACCAGTTGCAGATTAACGGCATTTTGGAATTTGCTACCGGTGGCGATATGACCATTAAAAATGGAACCGGCGATGATATTACCATCAATGCCGGTGGCCAGTTATCGGTTACCAATACTACAGCATTTATTACGGTTGTACATTTCGAAACAAATACTTCCATGCATGTACTAGGCACGGGCAGAATCAGCATTAGCCCTACCACAGGAGCGGGCGGCATGAATGGTTTTGCTATAAGAACTAATGATATTTGGGAAACCGGATCTATATTTGAATGGAATAATACAAGTTCATTTGGTGCATCAGGTGTTACTTTCTTCCCCAGTGCAGCTTTGGGTACCAGTCCCATTTTCTTAATCTCTAAAACACCCGGCGGCGGTGTGGGGGGAACTAATCCAACCACCATCAATGGTATATTAAAAGTGGATGCTAATATTACATGGAATGGTGCTGCTCCCGGTACGAAAACTTTCAGAGATGGAATTACAGGTAAAGCTACATTTGTTACTGTTGCAGGAGTAGGTACACTTTATTTGGGTGATGGAGGATCCCCAACTTCGGCCATATTAGGAGGAGGGGGGCTTATTATTAATACAAATGGCAAACCAATTAATATCCCGGCTAACGCTACCGTTACCGTTCCAAAAGATTCGATGGTTACAATGCTTTCTACTTCGGGCAATTTTGCGAAAGCAGACCCTGCAAAGTTCATTGTAAATGGTACCGCAGATTTTAGCACGGTATCAATGTCAAATTCAATTAACCCCGGAAATGAAGTTACCATCAATGGTAAACTGATTACCGCACACCTGGGTGGCCTGAAAGGAGGGATGGTGAGTACAAACCCTTCTACCGTAAATGTAAACCTGGGCAGCACCATTGAATACAATGCGCCTGCCGGTAATCAAACCATAACGAATACCAATGTTTTACAAGGCAGCATGCCTTACGATACCTTAATTATTTCGGGGGGCGGAATTAAAACACCCGGAGTTGCCAGTTATGTAGAAAGCCTGGTAAGAATAACCGGAACACCAACCGTAAATGCAAGCGCAAATAACTTTGGCAAAACCGGCGCCAATACCACTTTATTCCAAATGGATGGTGGCCGCTTAATATTGGGCAGTACAGGCACCCAGCCCAATATGAATGGGCTATACACACTTACCGGTGGGGTAGTAGAATTTGCAAATAATTCAGTAACAGCACAAACCATTAATAACGGCGGTACTCATTATTACCAAAATATAGAAGTTTCAGGCTCTAATGTGGCCAACTCAAGCGGTTATACCAACCTGAATGACCTGGGTACCTTTACCATTAAAAACGGGGGCGTATTTAGTATCAATAATTACAGCATTAATGGCCCTACCGGCACCCAAACATTTACGATGGAGTCAGGCAGCCTGTTAAACTGCGGCAATGAACCCGGGTTTAATGGCCCCAATGCCGGCTCTAATTATTTTTCAGTGAACAGTAATATTGAAAACATTAGCCTGGCAGCCAACAGCACCATTAATTACTATAGGAGTAACCCGCCGCTAACCGGCACGGGAGCGCAGGATGTAACCACTACCATGCCTTACCAGCATATCATCTTTAGCGGTACAGGCAATAAAACACCGGCTGCTGCCAGTATTTTAGAGGTAAAAGGAAATATTACAAAAGATGGTTCGGCGGTATTTGTTCATAATGATGGTACGGTATTACTCAGTGGTACCGCTCTGCAAAAATATACAGCCATTACAGGGCCCATTATAGATATGAATAATATAACGAATAATAATACCGTGGGCTTCAATGTACAAAGCGACCTGGGGATTGCCGGTAAATTTACCCTGGGCTCAGCCGCTAAAATAAGCCTGAGGGATACTTCGGATGTGATCCTGCGTTCTGGCGCCGCAAAAACGGCCAATGTAGCGCCCATACCCACCAATGTAACCATTACCTATGCCGGTACATCTCCTTTGAAACCCGATTCCGGCCGCTTTGTAGTGGAACGCTATATGTATAATGCAAAAAAATGGCGGTTCTTAAGTGTACCTACCGTTACGCCGCAAACCATCAGGGAAGCCTGGATGGAAGGGGCAGCCAATAGCGCCAGCAACCCGAAACCGGGCTATGGTACCCAATTGGGCAGTTATTATGCAAATTGGGCGGCCCGTGGCTTTGATTTTAATACACCCGGCGGGCACGATATGAAATATTGGAGTAACGATGCCAATCAAAAATACATACCGGTTCCCACACCCGATTCTATTATTAATACTAACCTGGGTTATATGAAATATGTGCGGGGCGACCGGAGCGTAATTGCCGGCCCGGCCAGCGCTGTAATTTTAAGAAGCCGGGGCGAGTTAAAACGGAATATAATTACCATTCCTTTTACAGCCACAGCGGCCAACCAGTTCTTTAGCGCCGGTAACCCTTATGCCTCGGCGGTAGATATGCGCAATATTACCCGTAACAATGCTTCTGCCAAGTTCTATGTGTGGGATCCTAAGCTGGGCGGCTCTTATGGCCTGGGTAAATTCCAGCTCTTTACACTCAGTGGCGGCAATTACCAGGTATTCCCCGGCGGGGGTAGCTATGGCGCTGCCAATTCGGTAGATAATTTAATGGAATCAGGCGCTGCCTTTTATGTACAATCTGCTGCAGCCGGCGCTGGCTCGGTAGTGTTTGATGAAAACACTAAATCCGATGGCAGCCGGGAAGTGTTCTTTACTTCGGGCAGGTTACAACGCCTGGTGAATATCCTGGAAACCACTACGGCCAATGGTATAGAAACAGTAGATGGTACAGCTATTGAGTTTGATGATACCTACAGCAACGAGGTAAATGGCGATGATGCGGCCAAGATGAACAATACCGGCGAAAACCTGTACATCCGCAAGCCACAAAATACACTGATGTATGAATACCACCGCAGCGTGCAGGAAACAGATACCGTTTTCCTGGGTATGAAAAATATGGTACCACGCAATTACCGCTTCAACCTGCAGGTAGAAAATATGGATAAACCCGGTTTGCAGGCCTGGCTCATTGATAAATTTGATAACAGCCAAACCGAAATAAACCTGGTTAGCGGCAGCATCTATCCCTTTACGGTTAGCAGCGAGGCAGCCACATCGGCCGAAGACCGCTTTATGATTGTATTTAAACAAGCCGGGGTAATACCGGTGAAGATCGTACGCATCCGGGCCGAGCATGCAAGCGGGCACACAAACCGGGTATTATGGGAGGTAGAAAATGAAACCGGCATTGCGGCTTATGAATTACAACGAAGCAGCAATGGCACCCAGTTTACCGTATTAGAAACCGGCATCGCCCCAACCCATAATGCAGGGGGTGCCGCTTCTTATATTAAAACAGACCCCCAACCCTGGGACGGGGATATTTATTACCGGGTAAAAGCATTGGGCGAAGATGGCCGTGTGGAATACAGCGCCATTGTAAAACTGGCTTCGCAAAAACAAGCCCCGGCCATTACGGTATCGCCAAACCCGGTAAAGAGCAAAACCCTGCAAATGAATTTCAGTAACCAGCCCACGGGTAACTATAGCATACAATTACTGGCGGCTAACGGGCAATTGGTTTATAAGGATATCATTACGCTGGGCAATGGCAATGCCAGTGAATCTATCCGCCTGAAATCAACCGTAGCACAAGGTTCTTATACATTACAGGTAACCGGCCCGGATGGGAAAGGTACCAGCATAAGCTTGTACCTTGAATAAGAAGATGAAAAGATACCCATGCCGGGATGTAAAAACCGGTTATGGGTATCTTATTTTTAACAGCCGGCAATAAATAACAAATAAAAAACCTTAATTTTCGTTCCTGACTCGTATTTTAAATAAACAATTCTTATTTTTACGATTCTTAAAATTTGCAGAACCTGATATGAGTAACCTAAGAAAAATTTTTGCTACATTTTTAATAACGGCAATATGCAGCCTGGGCGCTTCCCGGGCCTTTGCCGGCGACCCGGATCCCGGCTGTGATCCCGATGATCCTTTGTGCCCCATTGATGGAGGCCTTAGCCTGCTGATCGCAGCGGGTATTGGGCTGGGCGCAAAAAAAGCGTACGACAGAAAAAAGAAAACAACGGGTGAGTTTTAACCTGCTCAGCATAATTTATAAAATGCCAAACAACCCGTTTGGCTTTTTTAATAAGAGAGGTTTTTTAAAAAATTAGCTTACCACTGTATGTACAATGTATTGCCGGATGTACAATGTATTGCCGGGATATTTGATTCATACAGGCGTCTGCCATTTTCACATTTGAAAATCGGGTATATTCACTAATTTTAGCGATATTTGTTTATCGTTTTTTTATTTTTTTTCATCGCTATCCAAAATCAGTTTAAACGATTTATGTATCAATCCACCAATTGCCCCGGCAATGCTTTCTCAGCAATAAAATGGGGCATCCTGGCGCTTTTTATCTGGGCATTTTCTTCCTGTACCAGCACCCGTAATTATACTTACTTTAAAAATATAAATACCGATACCAGTTTTAACGACCTGGTTTCAAAAGATTTTGAATCTAAAATAAAACCCGGCGATTTGCTAAACATCCGGGCCACCAGCCTGAGCCCGGCAGAAGATGAACAATTTAATAAGGCGGCGGCCACGGGTGAAACGCCGGGCTTCCTGGTAGAGCCCGATGGCAGTTTGTTATTCCATCGCCTGGGCAGGGTGCAGGTAGCCGGGCTGACCCGCCGGGAACTGGCAGCCCAACTTCAGCAAGGCCTGTTGAGTTATATGAAAGAGCCGGTGGTAACCGTAAATTTCAGCAATCACCGCATTACCGTTATGGGCGCCGTGGGAAGCCCCAAAGTGATCCCCATGGCCGAAGAACAAATGAATTTATTTGAAGCCCTGGTGCAAAGCGGCGATATTAACCCGGAAGGAATGAAAAACCAGGTGATGCTGATACGGCAGGATAGCAGCAGGAAAACCATAAAGATTTTAAACCTGGAAGACCACAGTATTCTTACCAGCCCTTATTTTTATTTAAAACCCGATGATGTGATCCTGGTAAAAGCAGATACGAAGAATACAGAAGCAGAGCAAAAAAGACGTAATATTCAAACCACCCTGGCTTTAGCGGCTTCAGGCATTACATTAGTGGTATTGTTAATTGACAGAGTGTTTAAGTAAACCACCCGCATTACATGGCAGAAGAACAATTTTTTGATGAGAAGCCGCAGGCCAATATCCTGCAGCAGATCGTACAACGGTATTTACCTTTCTGGCCGGTGTTTATATTATTCACAATTGCCAGCCTGGTAGTAGCCCATATTTACCTGCGATCAGAAACCAGGATGTACGTGGTAAATGCCAAAGTACTTATAAAAGACCCCCAAAAAAGCAGCAGTGAATTGCAGGTATTGGAAGGCCTGGCCAAATTCGGTGAAAAAAAATCAATCGATAACGAGATTGTTACACTCCGCTCCGGTAACCTCATGCGCAAAGTGGTAGATAAACTTCATTTATACAATACGGTATATAATGAAGGCAATGTGCAAACCGAAGAACTGTATAAAAGAAATACCCCGCTTTGGTTTATTGCCAAAGACCTGGATAGTGTAAAGGCAGCCGGTAAATTTTCATTTGAAGTGGACTGGCCCCGCAACCAGGTGGAGATCAATAATCAAAAAGTAAGCTTAGATAGCGGGATTGTAAAAATTGCTGACCAGGCGTATATCGTAGTGGGCAATAAAAATTATAATCGCAATGCCAAGGGGAAAAACTTTTTTGTAGTCTTTAATTCGGCATCCGGCGCCAGTTCTGCCCTTATTTCCCGGTTAAAGATCGTTACAAACAGTTATGGATCCAGTGTACTGAACCTTACTTTACAAACCCCGGTACCCGATAAAGGTGTGGATGTTTTAAATACCCTGTTTGAAATTTATAATAACGAAGGGATCAATGAAAAAAACCAGACGGGTGATAAAACCATGAATTTTATTGATGAACGCTTAGCCGTGGTAGAAGGCCAGCTGGACAGCGTGAATAATAATATCATGAATTATAAAGCCCGGGAATCGGTAACCGATTTAAGCGCCCAGGCCAGCCTGTATTTTAATACTGTAAAAACACTGGATCAAAAAAATACCGAACTCGGCCTGCAATTAGATGTATTGCAATCCATACAAAATTATGTAAACCGCAAAGGCGCCGACCGGGGTACCGTGCCTTCTTTGAATATGGTAACAGACCCTATATTGGGAAACCTGCTGAACCAGTTATATACGGCCGAGTTTGACCTGGAAGGAGCCAAAGCCATAGCCGGGAATAAAAGCGAAACGGTAGAGCTGGCATCAGATAAAGTGAATAAGATTAAAAAAGATATCCGGGAAAATTTAAACAATATCCGCTCCAGTTATGTAACGGAGCAAAACAGCAATAATGCTGAAATTGCGAAAAACAATTCCCTGCTTTTGGGTGTACCCGCCAAAGAAAGAGGTTTATTAGACATTAGCCGGCAACAGGCTATAAAAAATAATATTTACACTTTCTTATTACAGAAAAAAGAAGAAACAGCGCTGGCCGCTGCCGCCACCGTGGCCGACCTGAAAGTACTTGAAAATGCCTATGCCGGGGGCCCCATTAGCCCCATTCCCAAGAACTATTATATGGCCGGCTTCTTTATCGGCCTGCTCATTTTCTTACTGTATGTGCAAATACAGGAACAGTTCAACAATAAAGTATTGTTCCGTTCAGAAATAGAGAAAAAAACAAGGGTACCGGTAATTGCCGAAATTGTACAATCGCCCAATAAAGACAATATCGCCATCAGCGAAGGAAAACGTACCGTAATTGCCGAGCAGATACGCAGCCTGCGTACCAACCTGGCGTTTATGGGCTTTAACGAAACCCATAAAACCTTATTGGTTACCTCCAGTGTTTCGGGCGAGGGAAAGAGCTTTGTGGCCATCAACCTGGCCATCAGTATCACCCTTACCGGTAAAAAAGTGGCGCTCATGGAAATGGACCTTCGCAAACCCAGGTTAAGCAAACAGCTAAAAGTATCCCGCAACCCGGGTATCAGCTCATACCTGGTAGGCAAGGCAGGTATTGATGAGATCATCAAGCCAACGAGTTTCGATAATCTCTTTGTGGTATCTGCCGGGCCCATCCCGCCAAACCCCACCGAGCTCATACAGCTTCCCGAATTTGGGGTGATGATGGATGAACTCAAAAAGAAATTTGATTATATCATTATAGATACAGCGCCCATCGGGCCCGTTACCGATGCCCAATTGCTGGCGCCCTATATTAATACAACGCTGTACGTAGTGCGCCATGCCGTAACGCCATCTACTTTTATGAACTTAATTGATAACCTCAATAAAGAAAAGAAATTCCCCGCTATGTGCGTTGTGTTCAACGGCATCAAGCCCCGTGGGGTTAATTTGTTTGGCTATGGCTTTGGCGGCTATGGAAATGGCTATGGCTATGGTTACGGCTATGGCTACAGCTACGGGTATGGGTATGGTGAAGATACGTACGGGTATTATACTTCCGATGGAGGTTTCCCGGGCTTTAAAAGTATATGGGGCTTCTGGAAAAAAATAAAGAATATATTCAAAAGAAGATATTGATTCCCACTTCCTCAACCGGCTGAAAAAAAGGCTGAAGAGGGGGCGCTTCACATAGGATTATTTTACATTTTCCTCACCGTTACAGGTTCGCCTGTGACTGAGGAACAGCGAAGCTTTGGCCTGTATGGAAAAAAAATTACAATGGTACGCTGTATATACCCGTCCCCGGAATGAAAAAAAACTTTCGCTCCGGCTCGATGAAATGGGGATTGTAAACTATTGCCCTTTGCAAAAAGTGCAAAAGAACTGGAGCGACCGTAAGAAAGTAATATTAGAACCCCTCTTTAAAGGTTACCTCTTTATACAAATGCCTGAAAAAGATAAATGGGAGCTCAGGAAGATTGACGGGATTGTAAATTTTGTGTATTGGCTGGGTAAGCCCGCCATCATAAAAGAAGTGGAAATTGAGAACATCAAAAAATTTTTAAACGAGTTTACCCAGGTAGAAGTGCATAACCTGAACTTTAAGAAACAAGACCCCGTGAATATCAAGCAAGGGGCATTGATGGATTTTAAAGGAACCATCATGGAAATAGTCGGCAACAAGGCATTGGTAAGGATTGAAAGGATGGGCCTGGTATTAAGCGCCCTCATAGAAAAAAAGAACCTGGAATTATTAAAATCAATTTGATTGACTTCACCCTCATGTAAAACCGAAATCATTTGTGCAGGATCGCAGGCATATTAACCTCACCCGGAAACCTGGAGGAGAGCCACCAGGCAGTGCAGCAAATGTGTACCATACAGCAGCACGGCGGGCCGGATGATGAAGGCATTTGGGCCGATGCAGCCGCCGGCCTGGTACTGGGCCACCGCAGGCTGAGTTTACTGGACTTAAGCGCTGCCGGCCACCAGCCCATGTGCCGGAAAAACAGGTATTCTATTTCATTTAACGGGGAGATCTATAATTTCCCGGTTTTAAAAAATGAACTGGAACAAATGGGCCATCGGTTTCAAACACAAACCGATACCGAAGTGATCCTGGCTGCTTATGATCAATGGGGCGTGCAAAGTTTTAAACGCCTGCAGGGGATGTTTGCTTTTGCCCTATGGGATCAGCAGGAGCAGGAATTATTGCTGGTACGGGATGCATCGGGCATCAAGCCTTTGTATTATCACCAGTGTAACGGCCTGCTGGCCTTTGCTTCAGAAGTAAAAGCATTTCAATTTATACCTTCTGCCAGGGAGCAGGATAACCATTGGCCGGTTTTTATGATGGCTTATGGCCACCTGCCCGAACCGGTTACTACCTTAAAAGAAGTTAAGCCTTTGCCCAAGGGTTTCTTTTTGAGTTACCGGGTAAAAACCGGCGAAACCAGTTTGCAGAATTTTTCATTTAACAGCCTGTATAAAAAAGAGGAAGATGTTACTGAAGTAAAAGAGCGGCTGGCCTCACTGCTTCGGCTTTCAGTAAACCGCCACTTGCTGGCCGATGCGCCCATTGGGGTATTCCTGAGCGGAGGTATTGATTCTGGTATCCTGTTCCTGCTGGCCGCCGAACAAAAAAAAGAAGGCCTCAACAGCCTGTCATTATATTTTAATGAAAAAGCCTATTCCGAAAAAAAATACCAGGATATCTTACTAGATAAGGTGAATTGTAAAAGAAACCAGTTTTTATTAAAAGAAGATTTGTTCCTGGAGCAATTGCCCCGCATTTTAACCGATATGGACCAGCCCAGTTGCGACGGTATCAACACCTGGTTTATCAGCCGCTATGCCCGTGAGCAGGGGCTTAAAGCGGTATTAAGCGGTATTGGCGCCGATGAATTGCTGGGTGGCTATCCCTCGTTCAGGCGCCTGGGAATTGTAGCGGCACTACAGCAAACACCCGGGCTTAGCGCCGGAGCTACATTCTGGAAGGGGCGCAAATTAAGCCGGCTTGCTTATTTACGATTACCCGGCATTAAAGGCATTTATCTTTCGCTGCGTGGCCAATACCTGCCTATTGATATTGCCCGGCAATTGGATGCTACCGAAAAAGAAGTATGGCAAATCCTGGAAGAAAGCCCGGTATTACCTGCCATTCAGCGCTTCGACAGCCGCAACCAGGCCTGCTGGATGGAAACCCACCTGTACATGCAAAACCAATTGCTGAAAGATGCCGATGTAATGAGCATGGCACATGGTATTGAGATCAGGGTTCCCTTTTTGGATGCTGCATTTTTACAGTACTGCATGAACATTCATCCCCGTATAAAATATAGTGGCCGCCTGCCCAAATCATTATTGATCCAGGCTTTTAAAAACGAATTGCCCGCAGCGGTATGGAACCGTCCTAAAATGGGCTTTAGTTTCCCCTTTACCGAATGGTTTAAAAACAGCGGCTATGTAACCGAAACCATTCAACAGGCAGGGCCCCTGGCGCAGGAAAAATACAATGCTTTTTTACAGGGCAGCCTGCACTGGTCGCAATTACTCACCCTCATGCTGGTGCACAATAAAACCCATGAAAACTAATACCCTTTTTCTTACTTTAAATATTTTTTCGGCTACCGGCGGTATCGAAAAAGTATGCCGTATTGCGGGTAAAGCATTGTATGAACAGGCGATAGCGCATAGCCAAAGCCTTATGATTTGGAGTATGCACGATACCGAAAAAGATATTACGGGCAATGCCTATTTCCCGGCAGAATATTATACCAGCTTTTCCGGTAACCGGGCCGTTTTTGTAAGCCGGGCGGTAAAGCAGGGCGTGCAGGCCGATACGGTGATCTTAAGCCATATTAATTTGCTGATGATTGCCTGGCTCATTAAAAAAATAGCGCCCAAAACAAAGATCATTCTCATGGCCCATGGCATTGAAATTTGGGGAAAGATCAGTGTTTTTAAAAATATAAATATCACGGCGGTAGATCGTTTTTGGGCAGTAAGCCATTTTACAAAAAACCGGATCATGGAACAGCACCGGGTACCTGCCAAAAAAATAGCGGTACTGAATAATTGCTTAGACCCTTACCTGCCGGCTCCTCAAAATATTTTTATACCACACGGCTTAAGGCAGCGCTACCATTTACAGGAAGGCGATAAAATACTATTCACCCTTACCCGGTTGAGCAGTAAGGAAAAATACAAGGGCTACGATGATGTGTTGCAGGCATTAAAAGAATTAAACGATCCGGCCATTAAATATATACTGGCAGGCAAGGCCGACCCCGTGGCGCTAACCCAAATAAAGCAGCAGGTGAAAAACCTGGGTTTGCAGCAGCAGGTAATACTGGCGGGGTTCATACCCGAAGAAGAGCTGGCGGCTCATTTTACTCTCAGTGATTGCTATATTATGCCCAGCAGTAAAGAAGGTTTCGGCATCGTATTTATCGAGGCCATGTATTATGGCATACCCGTAATTGGCGGTAATGCCGATGGTACCAGCGATGCCCTGCAAAATGGTAAGCTGGGCTGCATGGTAGAGCCCGGTAATATTACGGCCATAAAGAATACCCTTCAAAAAGTGCTGGCCGCAAAAGAAGCCTATCAGCCCGATACCCATTTGCTGAATGAATTGTTCAGCTACCATAGTTATAAGCAAAAGTTAGAAACGCTTAGTTATTTAAAAAACAAGAGAGCCAAATTACAAGATGCAGGAAACTAATATTCATATAGCCGATGACCATTGGGACCAGGTAATAGAACCTAAGGCCCGTTTTTTCGATTTAAACTTACAAGAAGTCTGGCGCTATAGAGACCTGCTCATGCTTTTTGTAAAGCGGGATTTTGTAGCCCAGTATAAGCAAACGGTGTTGGGGCCGCTTTGGCATTTTATCCAGCCCATTTTTACCACCCTGATGTTCCTGTTTCTGTTTGGAAAAATTGCACGCATCTCTACCGATGGTATTGCCGCCATCCCGTTTTATATGAGTGGCATCACCATCTGGAATTATTTCAGCAATTGCCTTACCGCTACCAGTAATACCTTTGTAGCCAATGCCGGCATTTTCGGGAAAGTTTATTTCCCCCGCCTGGTAATTCCCCTGAGCACGGTGCTGAGTAATATCATAAAATTTGGGATCCAGTTTTTATTGTTGTTAACTGCATTGATTTATTACGGCATTAAAACCGGCCATTTTTATATTGGGTTAAGCTGGTTACTGATACCTGTGTTAGTACTTATGATGGCAGGTCTCGGCTTGGGGCTGGGTATCATTATTAGTTCGCTCACCACCAAGTACCGTGACTTTAATGTGCTCATTAGCTTTGCGGTTCAGTTACTTATGTATGCAACACCTATCGCTTACCCGTTAAGCGCATTGTCGCCGAAATACATAGCCGTACTCAAATGGAATCCGCTTACGTCAATAGTAGAAACATTCCGCTTTGCCATCTTTGGAAAAGGAACCTTAGATGTGTATGGATTGCTGTACAGCGGTAGTTTTATACTCGTTGTTTTATTTTTGGGCGTATTACTATTCAATAAAGTAGAACGGAGTTTTATGGATACGGTTTAATTGTGAATGAGGAATTGTGAATGAGGAATTATGAATGAGGAATTATGAATGAGGAAGGAGGAAGGATGAATGTTGAATGTGGAACGGGTTCATAATTCCTGACTAAAAAATTATACAGAAATGCCAAATTTTTTAAAAGAAAAATCATTTTCATTTGCTTTGTCTATAATTCGACTTTACAAGAAATTAATTGAGTCTAAAAAGGAATTTGTGATGAGCAAGCAACTTTTACGAAGTGCAACTTCAGTAGGGGCAATGATTCGGGAAGCTCAAAATGCCGAGAGTAAAATGGATTTTGTTCATAAATTAGCAATAGCACAAAAAGAATGTGATGAAAGTTTATATTGGCTGGAACTACTTTTGCAATCTGCTTATATTGAGCGGGATGAATATGTGGCTTTTTCTAAAGACGGGGAGGAAATATTAAAAATGATTAAGAGTGCTATTTTAACAACAAAGAAAAATTTGAAACGCTGAAATGGGGGATAATTAATGATGAATGATGAGAGATAAATGATGAACGGATCCATAACTCACAACTCACAACTCATCACTCAAAACTCACAACTCATAACTCATAACTCATCACTCACAACTCACAACTCATAACTCATCACTCATAACTCATCACTCATAACTCATAACTCATCACTCATAACTCATCATTAACTTGAGTACAGTAATAAAAGTAGAAAATATTAGTAAGCAATACCGGCTTGGTAAAGTGGGACTGGGCTCATTAAGCCACGACATCAACCGTTGGTATCAAACTACGCTTAGGGGTAAAGAAGATCCTTATTTAAAAATTGGGGAAGCCAACGATCGGTCCGTAAAAGGAGAGAGTGATTATGTATGGGCCTTGCAGGATATAAATTTTGAAGTAAAGCAGGGTGAAGTGTTGGGCATCATCGGCCGCAATGGGGCCGGCAAGAGTACCTTGTTGAAAATATTGAGCCGTACCACCACACCCACCACGGGGCAGATAAAAATTAAGGGCCGGGTGGCTTCTTTATTAGAAGTAGGCACGGGTTTTCACCCCGAGCTAACAGGCCGGGAAAATATTTTCCTAAACGGCGCTATCCTGGGTATGACCCGGCATGAGATCAAAAGCAAGTTTGATGAGATCGTTGATTTTGCCGGCGTAGAGCGCTATATCGATACACCGGTAAAAAGATATTCTTCGGGTATGTATGTGCGTTTAGCATTTGGCGTAGCCGCTCACCTGGAACCTGAGATATTAATAGTAGATGAAGTGCTGGCCGTAGGCGATGCCGAGTTTCAAAAAAAAGCGCTGGGGAAAATGAAGGATGTGAGTGCAAAGGATGGGAGGACGGTGTTGTTTGTGAGTCATAATATGCCGGCGATAAAACAACTGTGTGACAAATCAATAGTTTTAGTAAATGGATTTATTGGTTTTGAAGGAAATGTTGAAAGTGGGATTGAATTTTATCTGAGCTCAAATAATGATAAAGAAATTGATGACCTGGGATCATACTACAAAATAAATAGTAGAGATGATAGTGCGATTGAATTATTGGAAGGTCAAGTTGTTGATATAAATAATAATCAAAAAGCTTTATTTGATTCGGCGGAAGAAATCTTTCTTAAATTTAGAATAGCAAAAAATGTACATATACCCAATATCAAAGGATATTTAGTAATTAAAAATCGTGAAGATGATGTATTTATTGAAACGGATACTTTTGATTTTTTACCTAATATTTTAGAAACAATTGATATAGGTATTCATGATTTCACTTTAAGTATTCCTAAACGTATATTGCCTAACGGAAAATTTTTGGTGTATGTAAATTTTACAAGTGAATTTTCAATAGCAAACTTTAATATTCACAGCCCAAAAGAAATTTTAAATTTTGAAGTGAGCGATATGTTTACCAAAAGAGGACAAAAAAGAAAAGCAAGAACTAACAGCATAATTCAATGGAAAAAAATCAACTAAAATGTTATCAAATAAATCGATATTAATTACAGGAGGTACTGGATCTTTGGGGAAAGCGTTAACAGCTATAATCTTAAAACGGTATCCCGATGTAAAACGTTTGGTTATTTACTCAAGAGATGAGCAAAAGCAATTTCAAATGGCGCAGGATTATCCTGAATTGAAATACCCGCAAATGCGATTCTTTATTGGTGATGTAAGAGATTATGAACGGCTGAAACGGGCATTTGCCAATATAGATTATGTGATACACGCCGCCGCCATGAAGCATGTTCATATAGCAGAATATAATCCTGATGAATGTGTAAAAACCAATATTGGTGGTGCTGAGAATGTAATAAGAGCATCCCTGGAAACAGATGTAAAAGGGGTAGTAGCGCTCTCCACAGATAAAGCCTGTGCGCCCATAAATTTATACGGCGCTACCAAACTCACTTCAGATAAATTATTTATAGCCGCTAATAATATTAAAGGAAGTAAAGACATAAAATTTAGCGTGGTACGATACGGCAATGTGATGGGATCGAATGGATCGGTAATCCCGTTTTTTTTAAAAAAAAGAAAAGAAGGCAAGCTGCCCATCACCAACGATCAAATGACGAGATTCAATATTTCACTGGGCGATGGAGTTGAAATGGTGTTACATGCCCTGGAAACGGCGTGGGGGGGTGAGCTTTTTGTGCCTAAAATTCCTTCTTATAAATTAATGGATGTTGCCAAAGCCATTGGACCGGATTGTGAATATCCCATTGTAGGCATCAGGCCGGGTGAAAAAATACATGAAGAAATGATCACTGCTTCCGACTCTTTCACTACCTACGACCTGGGAAAATACTATGCCATATTACCCCTGGCACCCACCTGGAACTTAACCGACTTTATTACAAAATTCAAAGCAGTAAAAGTGGAGGAAGGTTTTAACTACAGTTCGGGCAAAAATAGCGATTGGCTTACCGTAGCCAATTTAAAAAAACTAATAGATGAATTTATAGAAGAAAATAATTTATCAAATTGATGAAACCAATTCCTTACGGTCGCCAGCATATTACAGAAGAAGATATTCAGGCGGTAGTTGAAACACTGCGTTCAGATTTTCTTACTCAAGGGCCAAAAATTGCAGAGTTTGAAGCAGCATTTGCCAAGTATATTGGATGCAAATATGCTGTAGCAGTTTCTAATGGAACTGCCGCTTTGCATTTATGTGCATTAGCCCTGAATGTACAACCCGGTCAAAAAGTAATTACTACGCCGATTACATTTGCTGCTTCCGCAAATTGCATCAGGTATTGTGGAGGTGAAGTAGTGTTTGCTGATATTGATCCGGTTACTTTTTTATTGGATATAAATAAGGTTCGTGCGTTATTAGAGGCATCTCCTAAAGGAACATACAAAGGTATTATTCCTGTTGATTTTGCAGGGGCTTCGGTTGATTTAGAAGCTTTTCGGAAATTAGCTGATGAATATAATTTATGGATTATTGAAGATGCTTGTCATGCTCCGGGAGGTTATTTTACGGATAGTGAAGGTGTAAAACAAAATTGTGGAAATGGGAAATTTGCTGATGTGGCTATCTTTTCCTTCCATCCGGTAAAACATATTGCTACGGGAGAAGGAGGAATGATTACAACCAATAATAAAGATGTATTCGAAAAGCTTTGTTTGCTGCGTACGCATGGGATTACGAAAGCGCCTGAGCTATTAAAAGAAAATCACGGGGGTTGGTATTATGAAATGCAAGAACTTGGATATAACTATCGCTTGTGCGATATGCAAGCAGCATTGGGGATTTCTCAATTAAAACGAGCAGACGAAGGATTAGAAAAACGAAAAGAGATAGCTAAAAAATACGATACTGCTTTTGCACACAATAAAAATATAGAAACTCCTAAATACAATGAAGGACATGCTTTTCATTTATACGTTATTAAAATAAAAGAAAGATTAGGTTTATATAATTATTTACGAACTAAAAATATTTTTGCGCAGGTGCATTATATACCGGTGCATACGATGCCTTATTATCAAAAGAAGGGGCATAAAAAAGAAAGCTTTCCTTTTGCAGAAAAATATTATGAGGAATGTTTGAGCATTCCTATGTATCCGGGTTTAACAGATGAAGCACATCAGTATGTAATTGATAGTATTAATGAGTTCTTTACAAAATAACATAGCAATTATTCCGGCACGTGGAGGCAGCAAACGTATTCCTGGAAAGAATATTAAACTTTTTTTAGGGAAACCAATAATTGCTTATTCTATTGAAATAGCTATACAATCAGGATTATTTGATTATGTAATGGTTTCTACTGATGATGATGAAATTGCTAAAATAGCAAAACAGTCTGGTGCTGAAGTGCCATTTATGAGAAGCAAAGAATCAGCTACTGATTTTGCAAGCACTGCCGATGTTTTGGTTGAAGTGCTGGATAAATTAAATGAGAAAGGGATGCAGTTTAACAATTCCTGCTGTATCTATCCCACTGCACCGCTTATAACTATGCAAACATTAAAAGAAGCTTATTGTTTACTTAATGATAAAGGATATAAAAGTGTATTACCTGTTTGTAATTTCTCGTATCCTATACAAAGAGCATTAGAAATAAATAATGATTCAAAAATAATGTTTGTGAATCCTGAAAATAGCAATACACGTTCACAAGACTTACAAGCACGATACCATGATGCAGGTCAGTTTTATTGGATGAATACCCAACTTTTTTTAGAAGAAAAAAAATTAATTACAGAAAATACAGGAGCCATTATATTAAATGAATTACAAGTGCAGGATATTGACAATGAAACGGATTGGAAGTTGGCAGAATTAAAATATAAATTAAGTAATAATATCGAATAATGGGTGATTATAAAACACAACAAGAAAATTTTTGGGCGGGAGAATTTGGTAATGAATACATAGAGCGAAATCAAAGCGATGAGTATTTAGCCTCTAACCTGAATTTTTTTACTAATGCTTTGCAAAAAGCAGATAAACTGAATACTGTTATTGAGTTTGGTGCCAATGTAGGAATGAATTTAAAAGCAATAAAACTATTGTTTCCTCATATAGATTTGAATGCTATTGAGATAAATACTAAAGCGGTTGAAATGCTTTCAATGCTTGTAGATAAAAAGAATATTTATACGGGATCCATCTTGGAATATCCCGTTCCAAAGCAATTTGATTTGGTTTTGATAAAAGGTGTATTGATTCATATTAACCCAAATGAACTGCCCGGTGTGTATGAAAAGCTTTATCATGCAAGTAATAAATACATACTGGTTGCCGAATATTACAATCCCTCACCCGTTACTATTACATATCGTGGACATCAAGATAGATTATTTAAAAGAGATTTTGCAGGCGAACTGCTGGATTGCTATCCGGATTTAAAGCTTATTGATTATGGCTTCGCATACAGACGAGATGTAAAGTTTCCGCAAGACGATATTACATGGTTTTTAGTAGAAAAATGTTAATGCCAAATAATATTTATTTAAAATTCTTGTTTAGAAAGGAGCAATAATAAATGGCGATCTTTCCTCAAGTATATCATGCCTTAAGGCAAAATGTTTTTCAATCAGGAAACTATAAACTCATACCTATACGTGATGAAGATAAATACTTAATCATGCAATGGCGCAATGATCAACTGGCAATTCTTCGTCAAAAAGAACCTCTTACCATTACACAACAAGAAAATTATTTTGCTAATGTTGTTTCTGATTTATTCTTGCAAGAAAAACCACAACAATTACTTTTTAGTTTTTTAGAAAACGATGTACTCATTGGTTACGGTGGTTTGGTACATATAGATTGGGAAAGTAAAAGTGCAGAAATATCTTTTTTAAGTGAGACATCAAGAAATATCAACAATGAGATATTTATTAATGATTGGTGTACTTATTTAAGTTTACTAAAGCAAATCGCTAAAGAACAATTGCAGTTTACAAAAATTTATACTTATGCTTATGATTTACGCCCCCATTTATATACTGCTTTATTGCTAAGTGGATTTATAGAAGTAACACGTATAAAAAATCATGTTAGGATTGACGATAAATATTGCGACGTACTAATACATACGTGTTTTTTGAATGAACTTGTTTTTAGAATGGCAACTGAAGCTGATTTATACAAATACTATGAATGGGCAAACGATGCGGAAGTAAGAAGCAATTCATTTTCTACTGAAAAAATAACAATTGAAAATCATAGCAAATGGTTTTTGTCGAAATTAGAGTCCAAAGAATGTTATTTCTATTTATTTTTATACAAAGGAGAGTTTGCTGGACAAGTAAGAATATATAAAAGTAATAATGAAACGGTTATTGGTATTTCAATTGATAAAAATTACAGGGGAAACTCATTAAGCAAACAAATGTTGCTGGAAGCAAGCAATAGCTATTTTTTAAAACACCCTACTTCAACAATTGTAGCTTATATAAAAGAAAATAACAAAGCTTCGTTAAGTAGTTTTAAAAAAGCCGGATTTGCAAATGAAGAACTTGTAATAGAACAAGGTTATAAATGCTATAAATTATATAAAGAAGCGGATGAATGAATTTAATATAGGAAGTTATAATATTGGTAGTAATAATAAACCATTTATTATTGCCGAAATGTCTGGCAATCATAACCAGTCATTAGAACGGGCTATGGAAATTGTACAGGCCGCAGCCACCGCAGGTGCGCATGCCATTAAACTGCAAACATACACGGCAGATACCATGACCATGCCTTCCAGTAAAGGAATGTTTGCTATTACTGATGAGCAGTCTTTATGGAAAGGAAAAAATCTTTATGAATTATACGAGGAAGCCCATACACCCTGGGAATGGCATGAACCTCTTTTTGCAAAAGCAAAGGAATTGGGGATACTGGCCTTTAGTTCCCCATTTGATGAAACAGCTGTAGATTTCCTGGAATCACTGCATGTGCCTGCCTATAAAATAGCTTCCTTTGAAAATACGGATTGGGCTTTATTAAAAAAAGTGGCAGCTACCGGCAAGCCGGTTATTATGTCAACCGGGCTGGCTACTTTAGCTGATATTGATGAATCCGTAAGAATATTGCGTTCGAATGGATGCCAGGATTTGATATTGCTGAAATGTACCAGCACGTACCCGGCTTCTCCTGAAAATTCAAATTTAAAAACCATCCCTTACCTCAAAGAAATTTTTCAATGCCAGGTGGGCTTGTCAGATCATACCCTGGGTATCGGCGCTTCTGTAGCTGCTGTAGCATTAGGTGCCACGGTAATTGAAAAGCATTTTACATTAAGCAGGGCAGAGGGTGGTGTTGATAGTGCGTTTTCACTGGAGCCAAAAGAACTGGCAGATTTAGTAACAGAAACAGGCCGTGCATTTTTTGCCCTGGGTAAAGTACAGACCGGCATCCAGGAAGCCGAGCAAAAGAGTTTGCGATTTAAGCGCTCTTTATATGTTGTAAAAGATATACAAAAAGGAGCATTATTTACAAAAGAAAACCTGAGGGCCATCAGGCCCGGGGACGGGTTGGCGCCAAAATATGCAGAGCATTTTTGGGGTAAACCGGCCAAAGAAAATATTCAGGCAGGTACCGCCTTGTCATGGGATTTATTATAATTTTTCTATATTATTAATGGGCTACGCTAAGGTATGACTGAGAAAATGGAATCCACAATAGATCCTGTTGCGTTACAGGAAATAGTGGCAGAACTAAACCAAAAAATAAAGGATCCTCATGTTTTCCTGTACGAAGGCATGAATTGGTTACACCCTATCAATATCAATATTGCTCATTATTACCGGCATGCGGCTATCCATGCATCAAAACCGGTAATTGAAAAAAAAGGGGAATCACCCGTACCCACACTTGCATTTAAGATCCGGTTTAAATGCAGCCAGGTGATTCGTAAGTACCAGGCGGCATACCGTTATTACCGGCTGTTGAGTACTATTATTGGCTATAAAAAGAGGGTCGCCGGTAATCCTTTGAATTTTTTGCAGGGAAATTATAATGCCTGCTACAATGGAAAATACTTCAATACTTTCGGTGATAATATAAATCTTACAGAAAAAAATGTAACCGGTATATTTTTGTCAGGCAACGGCTATAACAAATCACAGCAGGCTTTTTATACACCCATAATAATAAACCCATGGATATTAACCTATCTGCAGCATCATAAAATAAAATCCTGTTTTCCCACCCCCTTTATCAATTTCCTGGAAACCCATCTTGAAGCCAAAGTATTTGTATTTGTAAAAGACACACTGCAAAGAACCTATCATTACTATTGTTTTTTTTTGTGGCTATTAAATGAATGGAAACCTGCTAATATTTATTTATACGATTCGTATAATGAATTTAGCCTGGGCTTAATAGGTGCAGCTAAAAAGCTAAAAATAAAAGTTATCGAACAACAGCATGGCATTATATATCCCTCTCATTATGGTTATCAATATCAGTATGAAAAGATAGGGAATAGTTTTATTTGTGATGAACTGCATTACTATACCGAGCCCCTTTTTCATACATTAAAAACCAGGTGGAAATATGGCCCGCTTTTAAAATATATTAACCATTCGCCCAATTATGTAATCTGGGAAAAATATGGCAAGGGTCAAAAGAGTGAAAGTATTAGCAATTTACAGCTTAAGGCCGGGACAAAGAAGATTGTGAGTTTTGGATTAACCACGTATCATATTCCTGACTGGTTAGTGAATACCTTAACCAAATTAGATTCTACAGAGGAATTTTTTTTTTGCTTTCGCAGCCATCCACGGCATCATAAAAAATTGGTGGATCATCTCAGGCAGCTGGAAGTGTCATTAACAAATTTAGATCATGAAATCTGCTCACAAATAGCGTTATTTGATCTATTGCATATATCGCATTTTTTTTTATCAGACGGGTCCAGTACTTTAATTGATGCGTTGGAATTTAATTTACCGGCAGCCTGTTTTAATGAATTATTTGCAGAGGCTATATTTGAGCCATATATTCAACAGGGAGAGATGGCGTTATTAAAAGAGCCGGATCAATTCATTGAATTTCTTTCAACCGGTAAAAACAAAATTGCATAAAACCGATTTTTAATTTTTCGAATGATCACATTTAATTTTATATGGAACCCCGGTTTTTAGAAAGAGATTTTACAAAGCATTTGGTTTCTGTTATAATACCCACTTATAACCGGGATAGTTTAGTAAAAGAATCGATTGAATCGGTAATAGCACAAACCTACCGCCCCATTGAGTGTATTGTAGTAGATGATGGTTCTACCGACAATACCAAAGAAGTAGTAAACGAATTGATTAAAGAAAATACCGGATCCTTTACGCTAAAATACATCCGGCAGCAAAATGCCGGTTCACAGGTAGCCCGAAATACGGGCACGGCGGCTGCAAAGGGAGCGTTTATTCAGTATTTAGATTCTGATGATTTATTATACCCGGATAAAATTGAGAAGCAGGTATCTTTTTTGAATGAGCACACAAATTGTGATGGAGTATTTGGGGATTGGGAAAAGGGTACAATAGAAAATAAAGAAAGAATATTTGCTTACAAAAATGATAATCTTGTTGAGCAGTTTCTGGCGGAAAGATGCATTGCGAATTTTGCGATTTTAATGCGTTCAGCTCTTATCAAAAAAATTGGCGACTGGGATATTACCATCAAACGAAACCAGGAAATTGATTTTCATTTAAGAGGAGTTTTAGCCGGGGGGCGTTTTGGGTATGCATCGCTTAATTGTGGTTTATGGAGAGTACATGATACGGAAAGGATTGCGAATAAGGCCAATTTATTTGATGCCATCCGGTTTTATCAAAAATGGGAAAAATTACTTTTAGAGAAAAAGCAGTTTACAAATAATATACAGCAAGGTATTGTGAAAAATTATATGTGGTTTTTAGGAGAATACCCGGGTAGCCGTTATCGGGAACTTTCGGCTTTATTGAAAGAGGTATATAGGTTACATCCTTTACTTCCCATTTTTAATTCATCTAAATTCAGGTATTTAAGAAAATTACTGGGTTTCAATATGGCAGTAATAATATGGATATACAGGTATAAACAAAACCTGGTAAAGAATAAAACAATACACGGATGATGCACCCGGGAAGTACAGCAGGTCATGAAAAAGATATTGTTTTTATTACGCATTCAGTACCCCTGCCCCCCATTGGGGGAGGCACCCGGTCGTATCATATATTAAAATCACTGGCACAAAAGGGGAATGTAACCCTGGTAGTCTTAAATTCATTACAAGCAGGTGAGCTTTTATTATTAAAACAGGTTTGCACTAAAATATTGTATTTTGATGAAGCGCTTACAGTAAAAAAAAGTTCCGGACTTAGCAAGATCAAAACCACCGTTAAATTGCTGCTGCCTTTTTTAATGAGTAGTTATGAATTAAACGGCTGGCTTATGTATTTTAAGAGAAACCCGGCTCATTTATTTTCAGTCTTTAATAATATATTCTTTTTCTGGTTATTTCCCTGGTTTGCAGTAAGAAATACATATCCTTTAGAAGTGTACCAGGCACAAGGCAGTATGAATGAGCTAAAAGAAGAGATCAGCAGGCTATTAAAAACAAAAGGCAAGATCCTTTTTTTTGATTTCAATTATTTTCTTCCAGCATTCCATAAAAAATTTAATATTTCTGGCCATACCATACTCAGTAATGCCCATAACGTGGAATTTGATGTTTTGCAGCAATCCCTAAGTTTTGAAACACACTTTAAAAACAGGGCCTGGCTTTACGTGCAATATAAATCCATGAAAGAGTCAGAAAAGCAAAGCCTGATCTTATCCGACAAAGTTTTTTGTTGCTCTGCAAAAGACCGGCAAACTTATCTTTCCCTGGTAAAGGAGGCTACTGTTTTTGTAGTGCCTAATGGAGTGGATACACATTATTTTACATCGGAAGTAAATGATCATGTGGGTATGTCATTATTATTTACCGGAACTATGAACTATTTTCCAAATCAGCAAGCCGTAAAATGGTTTATTACTAAAATATTCCCCCTGGTATTAGAGCAGCATCCGCAGCTTACTTTTACCATCGCCGGGAAACATGCCGATAAACTGCTCATTGAAACCCATCCGAATATCCGGGTAGTAGCAAACCCACCGGATATACGGCCATATTTCAGTGAAGCCTCTGTGTATATAGTGCCCCTGCAATTAGGTGGTGGCACCCGGTTAAAAATATTGGAGGCTGCAGCCATGGGGCTGCCTGTAGTAAGTACACAGCGGGGTGCAGAAGGGCTTGATAACTTAAATAGCTCTTGTATTATGCTTGCCGACAATGAAGTGGAATTTGCCCGGGCCATAAATTTATTAATCGTGAATAAAGAAATGCGAAATTCCCTGGCCTCAAACCTCAATACATGGGTGAAGAATTGGTATTCCTGGGAAAAAATTGGAAGCGATATGAATGAGATCGTTTTTAATTAAAACCATTTCTTAATAAAAATTTTAAAAATAAATTTGAAGACAGCATTTATAACAGGAATTACAGGCCAGGATGGGAAGTATCTTGCTAAATTTTTAATTGAGAAAGACTATCGTATTATTGGTATGGTAAGAAGCTCCGGTGAAATTAATTACACCGGCTTTGATTACCTGGGTATAACCCATCAAATTATATTTGAAAATTGTGATTTGCATGACCTTACCCAAATCATAACCCTGTTTAAAAAATACCAGCCGGATGAAGTGTATAACCTGGCAGCCCAGAGTTCGGTAGGCGAATCTTTTTTTCAACCCATAGGCACAATACAGTTTAATATCATCTCTGTATTAAATTTGCTGGAAGCTATTAAAATAATTGGCTATCCTACCCGTTTTTACCAGGCATCCAGCAGCGAAATGTATGGTAAAGTAGATACACTGCCTATTAAGGAAAACACACCCATGCACCCCTTAAGTCCTTATGCCGTATCTAAAGCCTCAGCCCATTGGATAACCACCAATTACAGGGAAGCCTATAATTTATTTACCTGTTGCGGTGTTTTATTCAACCATGAATCTTTTTTAAGGAAGCCATCTTTCTTTGTAAAAAAAGTAATATTAGGCGCCATAGATATCAAGTATAAGCATAAAGAAAAGTTGTTTGTAGGGAATATCAATTTAAAGCGTGATTTTGGTTATGCTCCAAAATATGTAGAAGCGATGTGGCTGATGATACAACAACAAAATCCTTCTGATTATTTAATTTGCTCCGGCGAATCCGTTTCTTTGAAATTTGTAATTGAATTTATATTTGATCGCTTAGGCCTTTCTATGAATTGCGTGGAAGTATTGCCTGCATTACTAAGGCCTACCGAAATAGAAGATATATATGGTGATAATACCAAAGCAAAATCAGAGCTGGGCTGGGATTATAATTACCGGTTTTCTGATGTGCTGGATATATTGCTGCAGGAAGAATTGAAGTTTCAAAAACTTATTGAGAAATGAAAAGGAAGATTTTAATGATTATGCCTTTTGAAAACATCTATCCGCCCAGAAATGGGGGGATGCACAGGTGCTTTCATGTTTTTCACCAACTTTCTAAATATTTTGATGTTACAGCAGTTACCCATACCCGCAAGGAAGATTTATTATCGGGAACGGCCAGTTATCCTGCCATAGCCCGTGCATCGGTTTATTCTACATATGATGAAATAGCGCCGAAAGATATTTTTTCTTTCTTGCCCGCCCGTACAGGTAATGCCTTGAAATATAGATTTATCATTAAGGATTTGAATAGGAATACTGACAGCTCTTTTTTAAAGATGTACCCCATTTTAAACAAACTTTTAAGCAGGCAGCAATTTGATTATATAATCCTGGAGAATTTACAATTAACTTATTATGCTTCCTGGATAAGGAAATATAATAGCAAGGCGGCCATATTTTTTAATGCTTATAATGTAGAATCTTTACTGGCTCAGCGAAATGTAAATAAAACGGCAACCCAGCAAAAGGAAGCTGATGATATATTACGGGTAGAAAAAAACCTATATAAGATTGTAGATGGTATTTTCTGTTGCAGCCAGGTAGATTTGGATATTTTTACTGAAATGAACCGGGAAAAAATACCCCTGGGCTATGTATTGCCAAATGGTATTGATACAACCTTGCTTACTCATTCTATTAATATTTCTCCGGAACAATTAAATAACATCCTGTTTTGCGGAAGCCTGGATTATGAGCCCAATAAAACAGGTTTACTTTGGTTTTACAAAACGGTATGGCCATTGGTCATGCAGCAATTGCCAGGTAAAGTATTATGTGTAGTAGGCCGGGGCAACAGGCAAGACTATCATGACATGCTGAATGACCCAACCGTAAATTTTATAGGCGAAGTAGAAGACGTGGAGCCCTGGTACAGGAAATGTAATATCGCAATTGCCCCTTTATTAAATGGAAGCGGAACCCGGTTTAAAATATTAGAAGCAATGAGTTTAGGTAACCCTGTTGTTACTACAAGTATCGGGATTGAAGGCATTGAATCTGTAAATGAAATACATGCCCTCATTGCAGATGATGCAATTGAATTTGCAAATAAAATTATACAGTTAACGAATCATCCGGGTAAAAGTTCTTTAATAAGCAGCAATGCCAGGCAATTGGTGGAAACTAAATATAGCTGGGACATCATTGGTGAATCATTGGCAAATTACCTGGCAATAGCCCATTAAAACAGAAGGATTATGAAGTTGAAATCTTTTTTTAAAAATAAAATATTCCCGGTTGATGCTAATTATTATGCGAAGGGGATTTACATGAATTTGCTGCTCAATAATGCTTTTTCAAGGAGCGCTATTTCTGCAGCAACCAGGAATATAGACCCGGTAAAACCGGAGACCTGGGAATTTAGTGGGTTCAGTCAAAATGGGGAAGATGGTATCATTGATCATTTGCTGTCAGGCTTAAAAGAGCCTAATAAATACTTTATTGAAATCGGATCAGGAAATGGTTTAGAAAATAATAGCAGTTATTTGGCTCATGTGAAAAAATATACAGGATTGCAGATTGGCATCATGACGCTTTAATTATTAAACCATTTTTGGTAGAAAGCCTGAACCTTTTTGTAGATGAAACTACTGTAAAACAAATTTATGAAAAAGCATTATATAAAAATCCGGATGTATTTTCAATAGATATTGATGGCATGGATTACTATATAGCCAGGATGTTATTGGAAACAGGGCTGAGGCCTAAAATAATTGTTGTGGAATATAATTCTGCTTTCGGTCCTGAAAAAAGCCTCACCATCCCTTACAATTCCACATTTAATATGTTTTACACGGCTCATCCATATCTATATTACGGTGTTTCAATCAAGGACTGGCAAAATTTATTTGCACAATATAATTACCAATTTTTAACAGTAGAAACCAATGGTATTAATGCTTTTTTTATAAATGCCGGAGAATTTAGCGAAGCGGTTCCGGAGAATATACGTTCTATCCATTTTAAAGAAAATATCCACCAAATGCGGCTTTTTAAAAAGGATTTTGGAGGTCAGTTCGAAATGATTAAAGACCTCCCTTTGGTAACCATCGAATAAATAACCGAAAATAAAATCTTCGTAATTACAGGGAATGGTATTTTTATGTTATATGCATTTACAATTTTTATATGAACATACATAGTCCACTCGTTTCTGTACTGATGACGGCTTACAACCGGCAGCCATTTATTGCAGAAGCTATAGAGTCTGTGATTGCTTCAACTTACCAAAATTGGGAATTAATTATTGTTGATGATTGTTCTAATGATGATACCGTATCAATAGCCAAATCATACTTACTTAAAGATAATAGGATACAGGTTTTTGAGAATAAAAAAAATCTTGGGGATTATCCTAATAGGAACCTGGTAGCATGATGCCTCAATAATAAAACATGCTAATCATTATGTTTATAGTCGGACGCTTTAAATAAAAAAAACTATGTGTGGGATAGCAGGAATATTAAGATTTAATTCAAAGAGAGTAGAATTACAGGAAATTAAAAACCTAACTGATCCTATTGCTCACCGTGGGCCAAATGGGGAAGGTGCGTGGATTAATAAAAGTGAAAACATAGGCCTTGGTCACAGGAGATTATCTGTTCTGGATCTTACTGATAATGCATCTCAACCTATGCACTATGCAGATGGAAGATTGTCGGTGGTTTATAATGGTGAGATATTTAATTTCGCTGAACTAAGAGAGGAATTAATTCACAAGGGCTATCAATTCAAATCAGATTCTGATACTGAAGTATTATTGGGAGCATATCATTTTTGGGGCAAGGATTGTTTGCATAAATTTAATGGATTTTGGGCCTTTGCCCTTTGGGATGAGCTAAACCAGGAATTATGGCTGGCTCGTGATCGCTTTGGCATTAAGCCTTTGCATTATATGAATCAACCGGGCAAACAATTTATTTTTGGATCTGAAACCCTTCAGTTCAAAAACATAGACGGCTATAAACGACAGCCGGATGATGACATGATTTCTTACAATATACAACATAGTTGGGGCATAGAAGGGTTGGGGAAAACTATTTTTAAAGGGATTGAACAAATAAGACCCGGCCACTATATAGTTGTAAAACCAAACGCAAAAATACAGAAGGTAAAATGGTGGGAAACTGCTGATCACCTGGTAGATGTTCCCGGTTCATATGATGACCAGGTGGATACTTTTAAAGAATTATTTCATGATGCTGTAAAACTCAGATTAAGAAGTGATGTAAATATTGCATCGGCATTAAGTGGCGGATTAGATTCATCATCTGTTTTTGCTACTATAAGAAGCATCGCAAAAACCAAAGAAAAATGTTACCGGGTACCTAATGAATGGCAACGTGCATTTGTAGCCATATTTCCCGGCACAGAACAGGATGAACGAATGTATGCGGATGAAGTATTGAAATATGTAAATGGAGAGGCGATTTATGTAGATTGTACGAAGGATTATAAAGATTTACAATCAAAGCTGATGCTAAGTATCAGGGAGCATGACTCTATTAATGCAACTCCTATGTTTATTATTGACAGTTTATATGCCTCCATGAAACGCCATAATATCACCGTTTCAATGGACGGCCATGGTGTAGATGAAATGATGTATGGATATCCATATAACGTACTGAATGCATACGGACATCAACTTCATAATCCCGGGTATGCCGGCGAAATAAAAAATATTTACCTGGGAATGCTTCCGCCGGATGAGCAATTGCATTATTTGAAAAAAATGAAATTTCATAATCGGGCTTATCGTTTTGCACAGAGAAAGGCAAGGGGTTTAATGAGTAAGTTTAGTCAGCCAGGGCTAAAAGATAAATGGTTTCACTCAGACTTAAGAAATCGAATTGATCTGCCGAACCCCGTAATATCTGAACGATTCAAGGGATCAGAAGCACAATTGTATAGTGATTTTCATTTTACTACCTTGCCAACTATCTTGCGTAATTTCGACAGGGGTGCCATGAGAAACAGTATAGAAATCAGGATGCCTTTTCTGGATTACAGGTTGGTAACTTATGTATTTTCTTTACCTATGGCCAGTAAATTAGGAAATGGGTTTACCAAACGAATTCTAAGGGACGCCATGAAAGTGGTTCTTCCGGACTTTGTAAGAACACGGCAGTTAAAAACTGGATTTAATGCGCCTTTAAAAACCTGGTTTCAGCAGGAATTAAAAAGTTTTATTCTCGATGAAGTTTCCTCAACTGAATTTATTTCCAGTACTATTTGGGATGGCAGGATGATTCGTGACCAGGTAATTGCAAAAACAAAATCTGGTGAATGGACTATGGAAGAGTGTTTTAAATTTTGGACAGTATTAAATGCCCATTTACTTTTTAAAAACTGAAAAGTATTAAATGATTAGTGAACCATTAGTTTCTGTATTAATGACTGCTTACAACCGGGAAAAATTTATCGGCGAAGCCATTGAATCTGTTATATCTTCAACTTACCAAAACCTGGAATTAATTATTGTGGACGATTGCTCAGCGGATAGTACGGTTGAAATTGCCAAAAGATATGCACAACAAGACAACCGGGTAAAGATTCATATTAACGAAAAAAATTTAGGCGATTACCCAAATAGGAATAAGGCTGTTTCACTGGCTATAGGTAAGTATGTTATGTTCTGTGATTCAGATGATACTTTACTGAAAGATAGTATGACGAAAGTAGTTGCACTTGCAGAAGCAGACAGCCAGTTTAATTTTGGCTTTTCATGGGCTTACTGCAAAGAGCCAACAAAAATATCTTCTTATGATGCATTAAATAAACACTTTTTTAAACAGCAATTTCTATATATTGGACCCGGTGGAACCTTTATGAGCAATTCGTTCATTCGAAGAATGGGCGGTTATCCTGTAGTTTATGGTCCTGCAAATGACATGTATTTTAACCTTAAAGTGGCATGCCATAGCACTATTTTGATATTCCCTTTTGATTTGATGATATACCGCCAGCATGAAAACCAAGAGATTAATAATAATTACGGTTATTTGTATAATAATTTCCGGTATATGAGGGATGCTCTTGAAGAACTTCCTCTCCCTTTTACGATAAAACAAGTGGAAAGACTTAAGAAAAAAAACTATCGAAGATTTGTTGTAAACTTATTTCATTATTTTTTTAAAACCTTGCATTTTAAGAATACTGCTAACGCCTGGAAGCTTGCAGACTTTAAATTCAAATACTTTTTACAGGGCGTATTTCATTAAACAAACTTGAATTTTCTTAAACTATAAGATCCAAAAGTGTGCTTATAATTTACAGAATGGTAAGCGTACAATAGATAAACCCATTTATAAAAATGCCAATAGTTTCCGTAATCATTCCAGTATTTAATGAAGAAAAGCGAATTGAACAATGTATTAGCTCCATTCAAAACCAAACACTTAAAGACCTTGAAATTATTGTAGTAAATGATGGCAGCACAGATCATTCGCAAGACATCATTAAAAGACTTTCTGAATTAGATAATAGAGTTAAATTATTTAATTATTCAAATGGCGGAGCTGCTTTTGCGTTGAGTATGGGACTACAGAATGCGACAGGAAAATACATTGGATTTTCAGGGGCTGATGATTGGATAAAACCTCAAATGTTTGAAAAAATGGTTAATCGGATAGAGACTGACCAGACAGATTTAGTTATGTGTAACATCCAGAAAGAATGGGAAAATAAAATTCAAAATACAATCACAATAAAAGCAAATGAAATAACGGGTGACCGTTTATTACAAAGATTCATAGCATTTGAGTTTGATTACTCCATTTGCAATAAACTTTACAAAAAGGAATATTTAAACCAGTATAAGATTGATTTTGCCCATGAGATAAGAATTGGGCAGGATGTACAATTTAACCTGGAAGTGTTTTCTGTAATTCATAATATTTCTCTGATGACTGAATCCTTTTATCATTATGTTGCAAAGCCGGGTTCATTAATGAGTTCACCACCACAAAAAAGAATCATAAGTTTTAACCAGATCATACATTCATTTGAAAAGTTTTGTAAAACTTATGACTTTATAGATCAATGGAATATTTTTAAGGACCGTATCGGTAATGCCTATCAAAGCTATTTTTTCAATTTACTTTTGAATTCTGCTTATACAAAGCCTATGGGGTTTATTCAATATTATAGATTTTTGCTGAATTCCTTACCTCAATTACATCCATTATTGATCCCTTCTTCGGATCAATCCCATTCGCTAAATCAAAAGTTTAAAAATTATATTTTGCGCAATAAGCAATTTAAAATATTCTCTTTTTTATCAGCAGTCCGTCATAAATTAATAGCATAATTGCTTCCCCTGGTTTCCATAATAATTCCGATTTACAATTGCGAGCGCTTTTTAAGAAGGGCATTGGAAGGGGTATTGCAGCAAACATATCCGAATCTTGAAATTATTGTGGTAGATGATGAATCCTCGGATAACAGCTATTCCATTGCAAAGCAATTTGAAACCCGGGCTGTAAAAGTTTTTCGTCAAAAAAATGCAGGCGCAGCTGTAGCACGAAATACGGGATTGAAAAATGCCAACGGCGCCTATATTCAATTCCTGGATGCCGATGATTATTTATCACCGGGTAAAATAGAGGAACAAATGAAAGCGCTGGATGGACAACAGGATAAAGTGGCCGTTTGCAATTATACAAGTTTTTTAAACGATGAAGAGCTACTGCAACAGCGGCCTTTAGTTGATCAATCTGCTTTTATATTTAGCTCTGATAACCCGGCCGGTTTCCTGGTAAATTTGTGGGGAGGCAACAACGGCAAAAGTAATTTTATTCAAACAAACTGCTGGTTAATCCCCCGGACATTAATTGATGAGGCGGGCGGGTGGAGGCCCTATCGCTGCCCGGATGATGATGGTGAATTCTTTGCCAGGGTATTGCTGGCCAGTAAAGGGATCATCTATGTGCCCGGTGTAATGAACTATTACCGCAGGGAAAATACAGAGCATAAATTAAGTTCTAATCCCAAAAACAAATATGTGCAGAACACTTTACTCACAATTGATTTAAAATATAAATACCTGAAAGAAAAATACAACGATGAAAAGCTGGATAAGGCATTCGCAAAGCAATACCTTGATTTTGCAGTTCATCAATATCCGCAAAAAAAGATACTTTCTCAGTTAGCAATGCGCAAGTATTTAAAAATTGGGCAAAGAGCAATATTACCTTTGTTAGGTGGGCGTACGATTGAGATTATAAAAAAATTGTTTGGCTGGAGAGTAGCCCGTATCATCAAATATCGTATTCGCTAATTGAAAAAAATACTGTTTTTAACAACTTATAATCTTGCGACTCATCCTCGTATAGTGAAAGAAATAAGATAAGCTATAAAAAATGGATTTTTAGTAGAAGTCATATGTTTTAAGTTTGATAACAGGAGTTAACAATTGAATGACTACCACATATATCCAAAATAAAAGGGGACAAATCCAGCCTACAAATGCAGGTCGGGTAAATTTTTAAAGCGCTATACAAATCTATCGGGATATTTATTTAGGATCTACCTTGGTGCTATTATGATAGGCTTTTAATTGCTCTTCATCATAATAAATTTTCAGGCCTTCCCGGTGATAACCAATAATACCTTTTTTTCTTTTTTTACGCAGGGTACATACTGACATATGCAGTATTTTGGCAGCTTCTTTTTCGGTCCAGCGTTGTGGGATAGGCCGGCCATCCATTGATTGGTCGCTGTTGTTGGTAGGATTCATTTGCTTTTATTTACGGATTAATAAATATTACAAAGTTTACTATTCATAGATGGGGAGGAAGCATGGCCGCCCCCGGTGCTTAGTAAAAACCAACCGGTTTTTATACTAACACATATTATATAGAAATAAATATAATAAAAAAAAAGATTGCTGCCTTTTTTTGCCAACAATCTTTTCATTTAAACCGCAAGATGCGTTCTTTTTTACTGGGCAAAGCGGGATACAATAGGGCTGCTGGCTGTTTGGTTGCCCTTCATGGCAGTTACCCTAAAGTAGTACCGTTGCCCCGGTTGCAACTGGCTAAACTGGTGTTTGCTTTTGCTGCTGCGGGTACTTACCCATACCGTTTCGGGTCCGGGTGCGCTGCTCGTAATTTCGAAACTATACATGCTGGCGTGTTTTACCGGTTTTACTGTACAAACCAGTTCGCCGTTTAGCAGGCCGTTTCTAATTTCGGGCGCTTTGGGAGTTGATAAATATCCCGGCTCCCTTACCTTTTCTAAGGGAAAGCCCGTACTCATCAATTTGCTGGCATCGCCTTTCGCCTGGCTTAAGCAATAAAGGCCCAGGCGGCTTAAACTATCCAGCAAATGGTTGCGGGTAAGGTTTTTTTCCAGTACCAGTGCCATATCCCGGTTGGCAGCTGCGGCTAAATCTGCTTCGTATTTTGTACGTAGCGTAACCACTTCTGTTACCAGTGTAGTAGCACCCGGAAAATTGGGGTTACCTGTCATGCCCAATAAAATGGCATCGGTTACGGCAAGTAATGTTGCATTGGAATACTTGCCCAGGTTGGTGATGATCTTTTTGTTCATAGAATTTTTTTTTAAATGTTATAAAATTTGTTAACAGCCACATACGTATGATTTTGGTTGTTCATTTAAATAACAAATAAATTTTATTTTCATTATATCCATTTTAAAAATGGGTTACAATTGCACACAGTTGCTCACAAAAAAACACAAAATACCAGGTATTTTTTTTGTAGCTGATGTATAAAAAAGGAAGCTGAAAATGCAGGTTCTTAACCCCTTGCTGTTTTAACCGGGCAGCGGCTGAATAACCATCAAAATAGCTCCTCAAAATATTAATAACATCATTTTCAATAAATTATTAACAAAAAAGAAACCTACTTTGCCGCAAAACATACATGTTTTTTGCCAAAGCAGGATTAAAAATTTGTAAAGCAGGCTTACTTTAGGTTAATGTAGGCTTAGTTTAAGGCAATGCAGTATTGAAAATTTGCAAAGCAGGATTCTTCCGGGCCCATGCAGAACTAAAAATCAAAAAAACAATCCTGCTTTAGCGCAGCTTCATCCTGATTTGCTTCATTCTAATGCTGCATGGAGCTAAAACAGGATAAGAAATGGGTAAAGCAGGAATAAAAATTTGTAAAGCATTTATAAAAAACCGTAATAGAAACCTGCTTTACGGTAAAGCATGCCTGCTTTAAGAAAAAAGATTCCTGCATTTTGCAAAAACTAAAAAGTAAACAACAAAATACAACTCATCAGTTGCCCCATATTTTATTTATCAGTACACATAATTTGGCCAGCAATCCACGCCTTGTAAAAGAAATGCAACTGGCATTGGATAATGGGTTTACGGTGGAAGTTATTTGTTTTAGGTTTCGCAACTGGAGTTACGCAATCAACCATAGATTACTGGATAGTTTTAGGGCAAGGGCTGTAAAATTTCATTGCATAGAGGCAGGGAAAGAGGGGGGCATGGGCTGGTTCTTTTCGGTTCTTTATGAAAAGTATTACCGGCTTGCAGCCAGGATATATAAATTAAAAGGCTACAAATTGGCGATGGCTGTTTCCCGCCGCAATTATTTATTAATAAGAGCGCTAAAGAAAATAAAACAGGCAGACCGGGTAATTGGCCACAACCCCGGCGCCTTATATGCCACAGCCTTTGCTGCTAAAAAACTAAAGGCAAGCGCAGGTTTTGATGTGGAAGATTACCACCCGGGAGAAGGGCATGATATTTTTTTACAGGGTTTAACCCGGCAATTCATGCAAGAACTGCTGCCGGCCATGGATTATGTAAGTTTTGCCGCCCCTTTAATAAGAGAAGCCGTAAAAAATGATGTAGGAATGGAGGGAAGCAACTGGATTACGGTGATGAATTATTTTCCGGCTGCGGAATTTGTTGCACCGAAAAATATAGAAGGCCCTTTACAATTGGTTTGGTTCTCACAAAATATTTCTGGCGGCAGGGGGCTGGAATATATTTTACCGGTTTTTAAAAATTTTACGGGGCAAATAGAATTACACCTATATGGCCATGTGGACGAAAGTTTTTATGAAACTCATGTAAAGGGTATAGAAAATGTATTGCTGCATAAACCGGTTCCGCAAAAAGAGTTACATTCAGGTTTAAGCAGTTTTGATATTGGATTGGCATTGGAACCAAAGAAAGATTTAAATAATGATTTAGCAGTTTCTAATAAATTATTAGCTTATTTACAGGCAGGATTATTTGTTTTGGCAACAAATACCCGGGCTCAAAAGCAATTGTTGAACAGCATGGCCGGGCATGGCAATATTACAGAATTGGAAACCCGGGCATTTGAAAACACTTTGCAAGAGTTGCTGGATAAAAAAGAGGATATACGGTCTGGAGCAACTAACCGATTTGAAAAAATAAAAAAAATGTGCTGGGAAGAAGAATCTAAAAAAATGATAAGGATATGGGCTTGAGATTAGCCAGGTATGCCTTTACAAAAACCCGGTAAAACATTCATTGAAAAAGATACTCATCTTATATCCGCATTTTCCGCCTAGCAACCTGGCAGGTGTGCACCGCCCCCGTTTATTTGCACAGCACTTACCGGCATTTGGCTGGGAGCCCACCATACTTACAGTACATGAAGATTATTACGAGGAAGCTCCGGACTGGAACCTGGTGAAATTATTACCTAAAGATCTTCGTATAGAAAAAGTAAAAGCTTACCGCATTACAAAACCGAGGCTGATTGGCGACATTGGTTTAAGGGCATTTTTTCAATTGTATAAAAGAGCCAATCAGTTAATTAAAAATGAAGGGTTTGATTTTTTATATATTTCCATTCCCTCTTTTTATAGCGCTTTATTGGGCAGGATGCTGCATCGCAGTACGGGTATAAAATACGGTATTGATTATATAGATCCCTGGGTGCATGATTTCCCGGGAAGTAATAAAATATTTTCAAGGCATTGGTTCAGTAAAAAGATGGCTGGCATCCTGGAACCCATTGCCATCAAAAAAGCTTCCTTAATAACAGGAGTAGCAGCCGGCTATTACGAAGCTGTACTGGAAAGGAACCCGCATTTAAAAACCCGGGCTGTTTCGGGTGCCATGCCATATGGCGGTGAGGAGAAAGATCATGATTTACTTACCCAGTTACAGGTGCAACCTTATCTTTTTAAAAATAAGCCCGGAAAAATACAGTTGGTATATGCGGGGGCTATGTTACCCAAAGCTTATCAACCCCTGGAAGCAATATGTAAAAGCATCCGGCAGCACCCCGAATTATTTCTTGCTGTTGAATTTCATTTTATCGGTACCGGGAAAACCGCCAATGATGAAAAGGGATATAACATTAAACCGCTGGCTGAAAAATATGGGTTATGGCAAACCGTAATTTTTGAATACCCGAAAAGAATACCCTATTTGGATGTGCTGGTACATTTAAAAGAAGCAAACGGGGTTTTTATTTTAGGCAGTACGGAGCCTCATTATACACCCTCCAAGGCCTATCAGGGCGTTTTATCCGGGAAACCCATTTTGGCCGTGTTGCACACCAAAAGCACGGCTTTACAGGTTTTAAAAGATGCCGGGGCAGGTATTGTATTGAGTTTTCATGGCGAGGCAGAACTTGCCCGGGTAGAAAATAATTTTGATGCCTGCTTTAGCGACTTTTTGCATTTCGCCGAAAATTTTAATAAGGATTTGATTAATCAAAAAATGTTTGAACAATATTCTGCCCAAGCTGTTACAAAAAAATTAGCCACTTTGTTAAATGAGGTAAGTAAATGAAACCTGCAGATAAATTCTTATCCTTGTACAGGTCATTGCCCTGGTTTAAGGGGAAAATGCGTTTAGGTAAAATGATGTTCAATGCCGGCATCAATCATGCTGCACCGGCTTTCTTTAAAGCACACGATGGAATATTTTATAACCTGCCCAATACAAAAGAAAATTTAGGACTCGAATTGCTTATTAACGGGGTGTATGAACAGGACATCGTTCAGTTCCTGAAAAAGAAAATTCCCGATGGCGCTGTTTATTTTGATATTGGCGCTAACATTGGATCCCTTGGCCTGCCCATTGTAAAAGCAAAACCCGGTATTCGGTATTATGGTTTTGAAGCATCGCCCCTGGTATTTCAATATTTGCAGAAAAATTTTATTGACAACAATATTGCTCATTATGAATTGTATAATAAATTGGTACATAAAGATGATGCACAAAGCATGAAATTTTACCAAAGTGACCTGTATGGCAAAAGTTCATTGGCTCCTACCTATTCACAGGATTACGTAATGGTAAATTCATTAAGCATCGATCGTTTTTGTGCACAAGAAAATATAACCTCTATCGACTGGATGAAAGTGGATGTACAGGGTTTTGAATTATATGTTTTTGAAGGGATGAAAGAATTACTGAATCAAAAAAAAATAAAAAATATTTTATTTGAATTTGAACCCTGGGCCGAAGAACAGGCAAAAGTGAGCATAGGCGCTGCAAAAGAATATATAGAAAGCAGGGGATATGCCTTATTTTCATTACAAGGCAAACCCTGGGCTCAGCATGAAATGGGCACAGGCACAATGATATGGGCAAAACCTCTTTTTTAAAAATTGGCAGCCGGAAAAAAAAATAAAGTATATGTTCAGTTTCCTAAAACGGGTTTGGGAAATATGATGCTGGTATGGGCAAAGGGAATGTTGTTTGCTAAAATAAACGGGTTGCCATTCGTTACTTCTTCCTGGTGGGGTTTGCATTGGGGGGCATTGCTGAGGAGAGAAAATAAATCCCGGCTCTATATGGGATATTTTAAAGAAACCGGCATTACCCAAAGGGTTTTTATAAAATGGCAATTATTGTTTTATAAAATTATTCGGGAACCGCAGGTAAGTTTAATTCAAGAAGTCAACAATCAAAAAACAATTTTTCTTTTCAACCAGGTCATCACCCATCAAGACCTGTTTGGTGAGTTGCGGCCATACCAGTCATTAATATCCCGTGAATTATATGGGATACTCACTTTACAAATGCGTAACCAATTAAAAAAGTATGCAGCGCCCGTAGTGGGAGCTCACATCAGGCGGGGAGATTTTAAATTAGGGAATCAAACCACGGCATTAGATTTTTTTAGTAAGGCCATAAAATTAATCAGGGAATCAGTAAATGAAATCGTACCGGTTACGGTTTTTACGGATGCTGATCCCTCTGAAATTAGTGAATTAGCTGAATTACCAGGTATTGAAATGGCAGCCCCCAAACCCGATATTTTAGATATCTTATTATTAAGTAAGAGCCAAATCATAATAACAAGCAGGAGTAGCACATTCAGTTATTGGGCAGCTTTTTTATCTGATGCATTGGTGATAAGGCCTCATAATGATTGGCAGGAGAAAATAAAATTTGCTGGGGAAGGGGAAAATTACTGCGAGATTAAATGGGATGAAATGAATAAGAATGGTACAGAAAATCTAGTTAGAGCATTAAAAGCAAGAAAAATTAGCTCATGAACTTTAAACAAAAGCTTAATAAAGTACTTAGCAAGTTTAATGTGGAATTACATGGAACCAGCTATCTTCAATCATTGGCGAAAGGCGATTTTAAAAAAAATGAATACGATTACTTTAATCAATGTTTTGGAAATAAACCGATTATTATTTTTGATGTGGGTGCTAACAGAGGCACTACGCTAAAGAAATTTTTTGCGACATTCCCGCTTGCAAAAATATTTGCATTTGAACCCATTGAAGAACTAAACCAAACCATCAAAGAAGACTTTAAAAATAACAGCCAATTAAAATTATATTGCCTGGGTATCAGTGATAGGCAAGATGAAATTCCATTTTATGTAAATAAAAGCCTGGATACAAGTTCCTTTTTGTCTTCTCAAAAAACAGGCTTAAACTCAGATGAACAGGTAAAGACCCTGTCCGAAATAAAAGTTCCGGTAACAACAATTGAAGAAATAGTTGCAAGAGAAAATCTTACACATATTCATCTGCTTAAGCTGGATATACAGGGCAGCGAATTAAAAGCACTACAAGGAGCTGCTTCTTTGCTTGCTAATAAGTGTATTGACATAATTTATACAGAAGCCTACTTTGTTCAACAATACAAGGACCAGCCGTTATTTTATGATATTGCGGCCTTCTTAAGAAAACATGATTATGTTTTGCAGGACATCTATAACCCGATTTATGGTAAAAATAAACTTGCCTGGTGTGATACCGTCTTTATCAGGCAGGATTTTAAATAAAGCAATATTTTGTTGATTTGAAAAGACTCGCCATAATAACAACGCATCCGATACAGTACAATGCACCGCTATTTAAAAACCTGAGTGGGCAGCAAAAGATTTCAATAATGGTTTTTTACACCTGGGGCAAGGAGGTCATGGCTGATAAATTTGATCCCGGGTTTGGGCAAAACATACAATGGGATATTGATTTATTGGAAGGTTATGCTTATACATGGGTTAACAATGTTGCAAAGCAACCGGGTTCTCACCATTTTAAAGGGATTGATAACCCAAGCCTGGTGCCTGAATTAAAATCATGGCAACCTGATGCATTATTAATTTTTGGTTGGAATTTTAAAAGCCACCTGGCAGTAATGAGGTACTTTCATAATAAAGTCCCGATTTTTTTCAGGGGCGATTCTACTTTGCTGGATCGGCACAATGGAGTAAAAGAATTTGTAAAGAAAATAATATTGAAATGGGTATATCATCATGTTGACAAAGCCTTGTATGTAGGAGATGAAAACAGGAAATATTTTAAATATGCCGGTTTGCAAGATGACCAATTGCTGTTTGCGCCCCATGCAGTTGATAATGTTCGATTCAGGTTTGATGGTGAGGCCAGGCAAAAAATTCGTAACTCTTTGCAAATACGGGGAAATGAAATCGTTTTTTTGTTTGCCGGTAAACTGGAACCCAAAAAAGATCCTGCATTATTAATACAGGCATTTATTAATTTACAAGAAGGAAACGTTCATCTCATCATTGCCGGCAATGGTGTTTTAGAATCATCGCTTAAAAAAGAATATGAAGGGAACCCCCGAATTCATTTTCTTCTTTTTCAAAACCAAACAGAAATGCCCGGCTTATACAGCGCATGCGATATTTTTGTGTTACCGTCTAAAGGCCCCGGTGAAACCTGGGGATTATCAGTAAATGAAGCAATGGCCTGTGGCAGGCCGGTAATAGTGAGCAATAAATGCGGGGGTGCCAGTAACCTGGTACGGGATGGTAAAAACGGCTTTATTTTTGAGAGCGGGAAACAAAAAGACCTTCTGCAAAAAATGGAATATTTTTTACACAACAGGAATTCCCTGGGCCGCATGGGAAATATGTCATTTACAATAGTTAATGAATTTTCGTACCAAAGAATTTGTGACGTCCTTGAAAAATTAATGAATAACTCACATTGAAAACCTTAGTTACACCAAAATTTAATTGGGGCCTTTTTATCTTAACGGCAATCTGCATCAGGCTTTTTTTAATTGATATGACGGGGCTTGCCTACCTGGCCATTTTAATTTCACTCTATCAATTTGGTTTGTTATTTGATTCCATTGGCCATTTTATACCGGTACGGTATTTATTGGGCTCCTTTATGTGTGTGCAATTTTTTGTAGGCCCGGCCTTTGCTTATTACGGGCTGCAGGATTATGCATATTTTATGTACCAGATGCAGGTACCTGCATCAGAATATTTTTTATATGCTATTCCCTCGGTTTGTGCTTTTATTTTAGGGTTACATTTGTTTGCCGGTAACCTTGACGGGGAGGTTATTAATCAGGAAGGAATTAAAAAGTTTGTTCAGCAGAATGGGAAAATTCCATATATTTTTATCATCCTCGGTTTTTTTGCCAGTGTGATTTCTAATTTCTTTTCGTCAGAATTTGGTTTTGTATTTTACTTATTAGGTAGTTTTAAATTTATTGGCTTGTTTTTACTGATATTGGGAAACAAGCGTTTGAAACCTTTACCCATGGTTCTGGTCATGGGCTCTATTGTTTCTTCCTCACTCGGTGAAGGAATGTTTCATGACTTGCTGACCTGGATTATTTTTACCGCTTCTATTTTTGCCATCAAATACAAGATTTCATTTAATACAAAAGTAATAGGGGCTTTTGTTTTTATTTTATTGGCTCTTTCTATTCAATTGCTTAAAGGCAGCTTTCGGAAAGCCCTGGGTACCGGCGAACAAGGAAGTATTGAAACCCTGGCGAATGTATATGAGGAGGAAAATTCAAAAAAAGGAATATTTAATTATGAAAGTATTGCATCGGCAAATACCCGCATAAACCAGGGCTGGATTATTACAAATATTATGATCACTGTTCCTGATAAGGAACCCTATTCTAATGGAAAAGAACTCATGCAGTTACTGGAAGCAGCCATACTTCCCCGTATTTTAGCGCCCGATAAATTAAGGGCAGGTGACCCTGAAATTCTTTATAAATATTCAGGTGTAAGGGTTACCACAGGCACTTCAATGGCCTTAGGGGCTATTGGTGATGCATATGTAAATTATGGACCCTGGGGAGGCTGTATTTTTATGTTTGTGATGGGCCTGGTTTATAGTTTTATTTTATCTCTGTTTAAAAGATTCAGTAAAGATTACCCGGTTCTCATATTGTTTACCGCCCTTTCATTTTATTATCCTATACGGCCCGATTGTGAACTGCAAACAGTATGGGGGCATCTCATCAAATCTTTATTTATCATTTTTGTAATGATCAAGGTATTTGAACATCAATTTAAAGTACGCCGGGCAACAATTAATATTGCAAAAAGCAGCCATTATTTACCGGGCAGTAATTTACCGGGTAACCCAAACGCAGAGCTCAAAATAACAAGGCCATAAAAAAGGATATTTTTCATCCATGGGATACTAAACTTTTAGGGTAACTATATAGCTTTCGGTATCTGGTATCCAGGCAACGTCCATTTAAAATATATTTTTGGTCATCTATGCCATCAATCTTCATCACCATCCCCTGGTTTAGCCCGGCTTTTAAAGCCGGTGGGCCCATACAGAGTATAGTAAATATGGTGAATGAACTAAACAGCGGTTACCGGTTTTATATTTATACCAGCAACAGCGATCTGAACGGGGAGCCCATTGCTGTAGCGCAGGTAAATGAATGGCTGCCTTTTAATGAACATACAAAAGTTTGGTATGCAACCAATAAAAACCGGAGTGAAAATTTAATAAGCCAGGTGGCTGCAATCAGGCCGGATTGGATATACATGATCGGTATGTTTTCCTGGCACTTTACCTTGGTGCCTTTGTTTTATGGCAGAGCGCCACATAAATTATTATCGGTAAGGGGTATGCTGCACCCGGGGGCATTAGAACAAAAATCATTGAAGAAAAAATGGTTTTTGCAAGCCATGAAAACAGTAGGGCTTACGAAGAAAACAATTTTTCATGCCACAGACCTTGTGGAGCAAGAACATATCGCATCAGCTTTTGGCCCAAAAGCCCAGGTAAGGGTAGCGGCCAATTTCCCCCGCTTGCTTACCCAACAGCCTGCTGCGGCCAAAGAGCCGGGTAGCCTGCGTTTGGTAAGTGTTGGCATTGTAAGCCCCATGAAAAATTATTTATTGGTATTACAGGCATTGGAAAATGTGGATGCTACTATTGAGTATAATATATATGGCCCGGTAAAAGATGCGGCATATTGGGAAACCTGTTTGGAACAAATCAAGAAACTGCCCGCAAATATTGTTGTGCATTTTCACCGGGAGATCCCCACGCATAAGATCCCTGCAAAATTAGAAGGGCAGCATGTTTTTATTTTACCCAGTGTGAGTGAAAATTATGGGCATGCCATTATTGAAGCGCTAAGCGCCGGGCTGCCGGTGATAACCAGTCAAAATTTACCCTGGCAAGGCCTGGAAGAAAATAAAGCGGGAATGAATATAGAGCCCTCAGCAGATACCATTGCTGATGCCATCACTCAGTTTGCAGCCATGAACAATGAAACTTATTCCATATATAGCCAGGCAGCAGCCAACTATGCCAGGGAACAGGTAAACCTTACGGAATTGACAGCAATTTATTCATCCCTTTTTGAAACCACTATAAATGATGCCGCTGTTTAATTTTGCAATTGTTGGGTGTGGTAATATTGGCAACCGCCATGCAAAATATATTGCAGAAAGGGGCCATTTACAGGCCGTTTGCGATATCGTTCCCGATAAAGCAAAAACCCTGGCTGATGCATATCATGCGAAAGCCTATACCAGCCTGCAAGATTTGCTTGAGCAAGAAAAAAACTTAGACCTACTGGCCGTATGTACACCCAATGGTTTACACGCTACCCATAGTTTGGCCGGCCTGGAAAAAGGATTGCATGTAGTTTGTGAAAAACCGATGGCCATCCGCAGCGATGATTGTAAAAGGATGATAGAAGCGGCTGATAGAATGAAGCGCCATTTGTTTATTGTAAAACAAAACAGGTTTAACCCGCCGATAGAAGCCGTTAAAAAATTAATTGAAGAAGGCAGGCTGGGAAAAATATTGAGTGTGCAGGTGAATTGTTTTTGGAACCGACCGGCGGCATACTATCAAAATTCGTGGAAAGGTACAGCCGAACTGGATGGAGGTACTTTGTTCACGCAGTTCAGTCATTTTATTGATTTGCTTTATTGGCTTTTGGGTGAGCCGGATCATGTACAGGCTTTTATTGCCAACCTGCATCACCAGGATCTTATTGATTTTGAAGACACGGGTGTAATAAATTTTCATTTTGCCAATGGCATTTTAGGTGGTATGCATTATACAGTGAATAGCTTTGAAACCAATATGGAAGGTTCGCTTACCATCATGGCAGAAAATGCAAGCATTAAAATTGGCGGCCCCTACCTGAATGAATTAAGTTATCAGCGCATCAAAGATTTTAGCATTCGGGATTTGCCGGCAGGCAATCCTGCCAACGATTATGGAGCTTACCGGGGTACCATGAGTAATCATGATAAAGTATATGATAATGTGATCGCCGTTTTGGCGGGCCATGAAAAAATAGCTACCAATGCATTTGAAGGATTGAAAACAGTTGAGATCATAGAAAAAATATATGCCACAGCCAAAGCATTCCCCAACTATAAAAAATAATATGCAATTTTTACTGGATAAAAAATTTATTGGGTTTCTTGTAAAATTCTTATTACTCTTTGTGGTATTGTATTATGGTACCATTGCCATGATTGGCCTGGCAGCGCCGGGCGGCTACCATAGTGTGTTTATAGAAAAATACCTGGACTATGTAAGCTGGCTTAAATATTCATTGATGTATGCTGTAAAATTAATTTTATGGATAGGAGGCATACCTACTTATTTTGCACCTGATTATGTGATACGGATTGTGAACGGCCGGGGCGTAAAGATCGCTATGGATTGCGTGGGATACGGGGTATATAGTTTTTGGGCCGCTTACGTAATGGCCAATGAAGGAACTTTTAAAAGAAAATTATTTTGGGTATTGGGTGGTGTTTTTTTATTGTGGTTCATTAACAGCCTGCGTATTACTTTGTTTTTGCTGGCCACCCAAGGGGGATGGCCCATGCCATGGGGCCTGGATCATCATACCTGGTTTACTATATTTGCTTACCTGGCCATATTTATGATGATTTATTTTTTTGAGAAAAAAGGAAAGATATCCCCGCTTAAACCGGGTACAAATAACCCGGGAAAAACATAAAAGTTCAAATGATAATTATAGGAATTAACGCTTACCATGCCGATGCCTCCGCAGCCATATTTGTAGATGGCAAATTAATGGCAGCTATTGAAGAAGAAAGGTTCACCCGTATAAAACACTGGGCCGGTTTTCCCAGGCTTTCTATTGAATTTTGTTTGCAGGAAGCTGGCGTGGGCTGGCAGGATGTAAATTATTTTGCCATTGGCCGGGATCCCAAGGCTAAAATGTGGCATAAACTTTTTTACCTGGCCCGTAATTTTGGCGGCAGCATCCCGGTATTAAAAGAAAGGTTTAGCAATAGCCGTAAAGTGGCTTCTACAGCCGAAGAACTTTCAATTGCCTCCGGTTTACCGGCTTCTGTTTTTAAAGACAAAATAAAAAATGTAGAGCATCATCGCAGCCACTTAGCTTCTGCATTTTTTGCTTCACCGTTTCAAAAAGCAGCCTGTCTGTCTATTGATGGTTCGGGTGATTTCAGCACCACTATGACGGGGGTAGGAAATGAAAGCCATATTTCAGTTTTACAATCCATCAACTTCCCGCATTCGCTGGGTATTTTTTATACGGCATTTACCCAATTACTGGGCTTTCCGCATTATGGTGATGAATATAAGGTAATGGGCATGGCGCCTTATGGCAACCCCTTATATATGGAAGCGTTGGATGATGTAATTCATGTTACAGCCGATGGGCTGTTTAATTTAAATCTTCATTATTTTAGAAAAGGCACTTCGGGGGTTATTTCTTATAATCAAAATCATGTACCCGAAGTGGCGCCTATGTATAGTGCACTCATGATTGAGAAATTTGGAGCTGTACGGGCAAAGGAAGAACCCTTAACTCAATATCATAAAGACCTGGCAGCCTCCGTTCAAAAGAAAACGGAGGAAGTGATATTTCATTTGCTGAATCATTTACATAAGCAAACGGGTTTGTTTGATGTATGCATAGCAGGCGGTGTGGCACAAAACAGTGTAGCCAATGGTAAGATCACCCGGAATACGCCTTTTAAAAATGTTTATATTCCTTCTGCCGGGCACGATGCAGGCATATCTTTGGGAGCTGCCCTCTACGTACAACATGAAATGGCCGCACTGGAACGCCAACCCATCTTTTCTGCCTACACCGGCAGTAAATTCAGCAACGAACAAATTATTAAAATGCTGCAGGAAAAAGGGATAGCTTTTAGTGAATTGGCCGATGATACATTATATGATGTGGTAACCGATTGCCTCATACAGGGTGGGGTAGTGGGCTGGATGAGTGGCCGGGCTGAATTTGGCCCCAGGGCCCTGGGCGGAAGATCTATTATTGCAGATCCCCGGAGAAAAGATGCTAAAGAATTACTGAATAGTAAAATAAAAAAAAGAGAAAGTTTCAGGCCTTTCGCACCCTCGGTTTTAAAGGAATATGTACATGAATATTTTGAACTTGATGAGCCGGTACCCTTTATGGAAAAAGTATTTCCTATAAAAAAAGAAATGCAGCATTTGATTCCGGCAGTTACCCATGTGGATGGTACGGGCAGGCTGCAATCGGTAGATAAAGAAACTTCTAAACGGTATTACCAGCTTATTGACTGCTTTCGTAAAAAAACTGGGATCCCGATTTTGTTAAACACTTCTTTTAATGAAAACGAACCCATTGTAAATGACCCTTTGCATGCTCTTAATTGCTATTTACGTACCGATATGGATATGTTGGTTATGGAAAACATCCTCCTGCAAAAACAAAAAAAAGATTAAATATTCAATCCGTTTTGCCTGATTATATACAAGCTGCCCCGCCCTTAAACTCAAAGACAGGATCATAAAATAAATACCTGCTTCCTTTCGTTCCAACTATGAATGGCTTCATACGGGCTATTTTTACGCTTTCACAAATTAATAAAACAGTTATGTTTTTTAAACTTAAAATACGGGTAACGAACTATTTATAAAAAGAATCAACAACAGGAAAGCAAGGGGATGCATTATCTTTTTTGAAAAAAAATTAATAAAATTTAAAAATTATATTATCTTTCCTTACGTTTTCTGAGTTTTTTATATTGCTTACCCAATATCTATACATCCCGGTATAAAAACTCATAAATAGTAACCACCGGTTCCCCTCTATTAAATTTAACTTATGAATGAAGTGTTAGCGCCTGCTGTAGTACACACGCAAAAAAAAGAAGGGGAATATGTACATACCAAAATAGCGACTCCTAAGGTCTCTATTATTACAGTTACATTCAATTCCGGTAAATACCTGGGCGATTGCATTCAATCGGTAATTCACCAGGATTACAAGAATATCGAGCATATTATTGTAGATGGAAGATCTACCGATGATACACTTAAAATCATTCAGCAGCACAAAGATCATATTGCCCGCTGGATATCAGAAACTGACCGGGGCATGTATGATGCCATTAATAAAGGGATGAATATGGCCACCGGCGATATCATTGGGATTTTAAACAGTGATGATATGCTGGATACCAACGATGTGATAAAATCGATTGTACAGGCTTTTGAAAATAAACAGGTAGATGCCATTTACGGCGACCTGGAATATGTAGATAAGCATAATACCAACCGGGTATGGCGTATCTGGAAAGGCAAGCCCTATAAGCGCTCTCTTTTTAATATTGGCTGGATGCCTGCCCATCCTACTTTTTACATCAGGCGCCCGTTGCTGGCTAAATATGGCGGTTACGAAAATCATTATTATACTGCAGCCGATTACGAGTTTATGGCCCGCTATTTATATAAATTTCATGTACCGGCTTTCTACTTGCCTAAAAACATCGTAAAAATGAGGGTAGGCGGCGCCAGTAATAAAGACATATACCAGCGTTTCCGGGCCAACCGCCGGGATTACCTGGCCATGAAAAGAAACAACATTCCCTTTGCATTTATCGTTTCTATTTTAAAACCCTTGAGCAAACTCCACCAGTTTTATAAAAAATAGTACCGGCCAGTTGCCGGCAGGTTTGCAAAATCATAATCATATTGCTTTCTCTTTTTAAAAATAAAGGCGCCGGTTCACCGGGTTATTTTCCTATTGTAACAGATATGCACTCGCATATTTTACCGGGTATTGATGATGGCTCACCCGATGTGGAAACCTCTGTTGCCCTGGTAAAGGGATTGATAGGGATAGGGCTTCGCCATTCCATTGCCACCCCACATGTTATTTCCGATATGTACCGCAATACCCCCGAAACCATACAGGAAGCATTGGATGCATTAAAAAACGCATTGGCTAAAGAAGGAATAGACTATGCCGTAGAAGCCGCTGCAGAATATTTAATGGACGACCAGTTTTTTGAAATGCTTCGTCAAAAGCAAAAATTATTATCGGTAAAAGATAAACTGATCCTTACAGAATTCCCCTGGTCTTTCCCGCCTGCAAAACCCGAAAAAATGTCTTTTGCCATCATCATCGAAGGCTACACCCCCATACTGGCACACCCTGAGCGCTATACCTATTTTCATAACGATTATAAAATTTACCATCGCTTAAAAGAACTTGGCTTTTTGTTACAGGTAAATATTTTATCTCTTTGCGGCTATTACGGCCCCGGCCCAGCAAAAGCGGCCCGGTATATTATGGAAAACGACCTCAACCATTTTTTAGGCACCGATCTTCACCATCTAAAGCACCTGCAGGCCTTGCAGGATGCCTTTCATTCCCCCTCTTTTCAAAAATTATTGCAAACTAAAACCTGGAACACATCGCTTCAAAATAATAAATAAAAAGCGGGCCTGCTTATTTATAACGCCAGGTAATAACCTGTAAGCAGCTTTATGGCTTCTTTGCTGTACCCGTCATTTATTTTAATGCTAAAATTGTGGATGCTGGTTTTTGTTTTATGCTGCCCCAGCCTTAACAAAGTTCTAAAGGGTTTGTGCAAGGGGGTTTGGCTTATATGAATCATCTCTTGTGGGTATAAAGCATTTTCATTCGCATATACCTGTGCCTTTTGATAGCGGTGGTAAGGCAGCAGGAAAGCAGCTTCGCCAACGGGAGATAAATATTGGCGGGTGATGCGGAATAAAGCTTTCAGCGATAAATGGGTGGAATGTTTGGCTTTATTTTTTGAAGGGTCAGCAGCCTGCAGATCATTTTCAAAAAATGGCGGGTTACTGATAATAAAGGAATAGGGTTGTACCGGTTGAAAGCATTGTATATCGCCCTGTATTATTTGTATGCGGTTTGCCCAGGGGCTTGCCTCTGTATTTTCTTTTGCCTGTGCGGCACAGCGGGCTTCTATTTCTATGGCATCTATTTTGGCAGGGGATTGTTGCGCCAGCATCAGGCTTAGTAAACCGGTGCCGGTGCCAATATCCAATACAGGATCATACCGGGGATTTTGCCTTATATAATCGGCCACCCAGGCACCAAAAAGGCAGGCATCGGTGCACACTTTCATTGCACAGTTTTTTTGCTGTATGCTGAATTGCTTAAAATTAAAATGAGTATTGCGCAAGCAGCAAAGCTACTGGTAAAACCAGGAAATGAAAAAAGGGTTGTTCATTCAGGCCCAACTGCTGCGGGCACTGGGTACGGCATCTAAAGAAACGAAATCGTTTTCTAAAAACTTATAATAAGCGGTAATGGCGATCATGCCTGCATTATCGGTGCAAAATTCAAAAGGCGGTATAAAAGTTTTCCACCCGTTTTGAATGCCCATTGCTGTAAAAGCATTTCTTAAGCCCGAGTTGGCGCTTACGCCCCCGGCAATACATATTTGTTTAATACCGGTTTGGTCAGCCGCTTTCTTAAGTTTGTTTAACAGGATGCTTACGATGCGTTGCTGTACGCTGGCACAAATATCTGCCAGGTGTTCCTGGATAAAATCTTTTTTCTCAGCTTCTGTAGCTGTAAATATTTCTTTATAAATGGCAGACTTGCCGGCATTTTGCAAAAAATACAAGATCGCTGTTTTTAACCCGGAGAAACTAAAGTTAAGGCCGGGGATCTGCGGCTCGGGAAATGAATATGCAAAAGGGTTACCTTCTTTGGCATAGCGGTCAATTAAGGGCCCGCCGGGATAGGGTAGGCCCAGCAGTTTGGCCGTTTTATCAAAAGCCTCACCGGCGGCATCATCTATGGTTTCGCCAATCACTTCCATATTTCCGGGAGCATTGCATTGTACAATTTGGGTATGGCCCCCGCTTACGGTAAGGCATAAAAAAGGAAATGAGGGTTTCTCTTCCGGAATCAGGTTGGCCAGTACATGAGCCTGCATGTGATGCACCGCTATTAAAGGTTTGGCCAATGCCAGCGATAAGGATTTGGCAAAACAAGCGCCTACTAATAAGGACCCGATAAGGCCGGGAGATTGGGTAAAGGCAACAGCATCTATTTCCGGTAAGCTGATCTGCGCTTTCTGTAAGGCCGCATCAGTAACCGGAATAATTTGTTGCAGGTGTGCCCGGCCGGCCAGCTCGGGTACCACGCCACCGTATTGCTCATGAATTTTTTGGGTAGCTACAATATTGGCTATTATTTGATTGCCCCGGGCAATGGCTACCGAAGTTTCATCGCAGGATGATTCTATGGCTAAAATTACAGGTTGAATAATACTTAGTTTTTTTGCAAAGATAAGAAGCCAGCGGGTTTAGCTTCTTATAGCCACTACCGGGTTCATACGGGCGGCCCGGGATGCCGGGAAAATACCGGCTAAAATGCCCACCGATACACAAATAACAATACTTATGACCAGCATAGGCAGCGAAATAAAAATAGGGAAATTGAGTAAACTGGTAGAAATTTTAGTTCCGATAAATACAAAGAACAAACCAAAAGCGCCTCCCAGTAAACAAAGAATAATGGCTTCGGCCAAAAACTCAAAAAGGATACTTCCTTTTTTTGCACCGATTGCTTTTTTTAAACCAATGATGGGGGTTCGTTCTTTTACCGTTACAAACATAATGTTGGCAATACCAAAAAGCCCTACAATGAGGCTGATACCGCCAATAATACTGCCAATAACATTCAGCACCGAAAAAAAACCGGTTATGGCCTGGCTGAATGCTTCTACACTGTTGAGCGAAAAATTATCTTCCTGGGTAGGGCTAAGCCTGCGTACCTGGCGCATAGCGCCTTTAAGTTCCTGTACCAGGGCATAGGTACTTACATTGGGTTTGCCTTTGGCAATCAGGATGCTGCTGCCATTTTCATAATTAAATAATTGCATGCTAAACTTGTAAGGGATCATTAAGCAATTATCATAATCCCATCCTATAAAGTTTTGGCCCTCTTTTCTTATCACACCCACAATGGTAACTTTAAAACCTTTAATATCTAATTGTTTGCCCAGGGCCCTTTCTGCACTCCCAAAAAAATCTACTGCATTTTGGTATCCCAGTACACCGGTATGAGCGCCGCTGTTAAATTCAGATTGCGATAAAAAGCGGCCGGCCGCAAAATTGATGGGCTGTATAACTATCTGTTGCGGGGTGATACCATAAATGGTACAATTTCTTTTCAGGTCGTTATTATGGCTCAGGGTGCTGGCATTTTGCATCAGGTAGGCAATATTTTCCAGGGCATCTGTACGCTCTGCCACCAGCCCCGCTTCTTCGTATTTCATAGAAGGCCTTGCCCGCATCTTCCAAAAGGGCTGGTTGGGGCCGCCGCTATAATCCCATTTATCAATATAAACAGTATTATTGCCCAGCGACTTTACTTCATTTTGGATATTGATTTCTAAACTGTTTACGGCAGCCAATACCCCAATGATACAAAAGATGCCAAAAGCTACACCGGTAAGGCTTAATGCCGTACGCAGTTTATTTACTTTTAGTTCTTTAAAAGTAAGTACAATAGAATTTTTTAAAATATTCCAGGAAGCAGCCATGGCTCAAAGTTAATAGAAAGCATCTTCTTTTAATCTTAATTTTTACTAAATACATTCCCTGTATTTTTAGCGGCAGGCCGTTTTGTAAAAGCGCCTTATGCTTATCTTTGCGCCCTTTATGAAATATATTCCGGAAATTAACAGGCGTAAAAGTTTTGCCATTATCAGTCACCCCGATGCCGGGAAAACTACCTTAACAGAAAAATTCCTTTTGTTTGGAGGGGCCATTCAAACGGCAGGTGCCGTAAAAAGCAATAAAATAAAAAAGCATGCTACCAGCGATTTTATGGAGATAGAAAGGCAGAGGGGAATTAGCGTGGCCACCAGCGTAATGAGTTTTGAATACGAAGGCTACCTGGTAAACCTGCTGGATACCCCCGGCCATAAGGATTTTGCTGAAGATACCTACAGAACGCTTACTGCCGTAGACAGTGTAGTACTGGTAGTGGATAGTGTAAATGGGGTAGAAGCACAAACCCGGCGACTGATGGAAGTGATTGCTATGCGCAAAACCCCGGTAATTGTGTTTATCAATAAAATGGACCGGGATGGCAAGAACCGTTATGAACTGCTGGAAGAGATAGAAAATGAATTGAAGATACAATTGCATCCCATGACCTGGCCTATTAATAGTGGCAAGGACTTTAAAGGCGTGTACGATCTGAATGATAAAAGCCTGGTATTATTTGCAGCCGGTACCAAGGCAAATGAAGAAGATGTAGTGAAGATTGATGATTTATCGAGCCCGCTGTTACAAAAAAAAATTGGTGAAAAAGAAGCCGCTACCTTACGGGAAGATGTAGAATTAATTGATGGCGTATATGGGCCTTTGAATAAAAATGATTATTTGAGCGGCCAAACCGCCCCTGTATTTTTCGGGAGTGCCGTAAATAATTTTGGAGTAAAAGAAATGCTGGATACTTTTATTCGCATTGCGCCTACGCCCAGGCCCAGGCAAACTACTATAAGAGAAGTAAAACCCGAAGAAGAAAAATTCAGTGGATTTATTTTTAAGATACACGCCAACCTGGATCCCCGGCACCGGGACCGCATTGCTTTCTTAAGGGTGTGCAGCGGTAAGTTTAGCCGCAATACCTATTACCATCATGTAAGGATGAATAAAGATTTTCGGTTTAGCAATCCCTATACTTTTTTGGCCCGGCAAAAAGAAGTGATTGAGGATGCTTTCCCGGGTGATGTGGTGGGTTTATTTGATACCGGTAATTTTAAAATTGGCGATACCATTACAGAAGGTGAAGATTTTTTCTATACCGGGATTCCTAGTTTTTCACCTGAAATATTTAAAGAGGTGGTAAATAAAGATCCGTTAAAAACCAAGCAATTAGAAAAGGGACTGTTGCAACTTACAGATGAAGGGGTGGCACAGCTCTTCACCCAGTTTGGCGGAAATAAAAAAATAATAGGTTGTGTGGGAGAATTGCAGTTTGAAGTTATTCAGTACCGCCTCCTGCATGAATATGGCGCATCGGTTCAAATGAATAACCTGCCATTTTATAAAGCCTGCTGGCTTACCAGCAAAGACCCCAAAAAATTAGATGAGTTTACAAAATATAAGCAGGCTAATATCGCATTAGATAAAGATGGCCATTTAGTTTACCTGGCCCAAAGTGAATGGTTCTTAAATACTGAAATTCAAAACAACCCCGATATTGTATTTCATTTTAGCAGTGAAATACATAAATAAATAGGATAATATCATTTTTTTTCACAATATTGCAGTTTGGTATGATTTTCGACCCTTTATCAAAAAATTCTTTTAAATACTAAATTTCAAACATTATGAAAATGAAAGCAAAGTTATTAACCGTACTATCTGTTTTGCTGGCACTCAGTTTCAGCGCCTGCAAAAAAGATGATAAGAAATCATCTGCTACCGATTATTTAACATCCGGTAACTGGAAAATAGTTTCTGACCAGGAAAAAATAGGATCTGCCGATTGGGTTGAAACTATAGGTGATTATGATGCCTGTGAATTAGATAATTTCTATAAGTTTAATACTGATAATACCGGTGTTTACGACGAAGGAGCCAGTAAATGTGATCCGGGTGATCCGCAAACCGTTCCTTTAACCTGGGAACTCCTGAATAGTGGTACACAGCTTAAAATTGGTACTACACTTTATGCCGATACAGCCGCACTGGTTTCAGTAAATGCTACGAACCTGGTTTTACAAAGCAGCGACGAATACAATGGCGTGGTATCATTATATAAAATTACTTTCGCACACTAAGTCATCTTTTAAAATAATTCAAAAGAGTAATTCATGCAATTGAATTGCTCTTTTTTCGTTATAGGGATAACCCTATATAATCACTACATCGTTTTAGCACATACTACTACAAACTTATTCATTGGATTTATTTTTTTTTGCAGGCAACCATTCCTGTTTGTGGCATTAGGTTTGCAAGAAGCACAAATAATATCCTAACCTCTTGAAAGTTAATTTAATTAATTTTTAAAAGCTTTAAAACCATCAATGTATGAAAAACCTGAGATACACCTGTTTCCTGGTATTTCTTTTTTTTAGTGTAATTAGTTTGGCTCAAACGCATACCGCTAAGCGGGGTGTAGTTACCTGCCCCATCAGTAATGGATATTATGAATACCTGCCCCAGGGGTATTGGGATAACCCCAATGAAAAATTTCCCGTTATTATTTTTGTTCCCGGTGTGGGCGAATTAGGCAATGGCACCACTGACCTGGACAGGGTATTGGCGCATGGCCCTGCCAATCAAATTGCTGCCGGCCAGTTCCCGGCATCTTTTACGGTAAATGGCCAAAATTTTAAATTCATTGTAATAACACCCCAGTTTACACAAGGCCCCTGGACAGGACATTTTAATACATTTCTTGATTATATCTTAAGTCATTATAAAATAGATATTAACCGGGTTTATTTATCTGGTTTTAGCCTGGGTGGAGGTACCTGCTGGAGCTATGTAGGTGAGAAACCCGAATATGCAAGCCGGATTGCTGCAGTAGTTCCCATTGCCGGTGCATGGGCACCTAATTCGGCGTACTGCCAGAATATTGCCTCATCAGGCTTGCCCGTACTGGCCATGCATAACAGTGTAGATAATACAGTACCTACCTGGTACACCAATAGCTGGGTAGATGGCATCAATACAGCTCCTCAACCACCTGCCATACCGGCTAAAAAACTTATTTACCCCTTAACCGGCCATGTATGTGTATGGAGTTTCGATTTAAATTTAAATAGTAATGGGCAATGGGATTTTCCTGCGAAAAATGTGTATGAGTGGATGTTATTATACCAACGCAACCTGGCCATTCTGCCGGTTACTTATACCCGGTTCCAGGTAACTAAGCAATCCGGAAAAGCAAACCTTCTCTGGAGCACCGCCCAGGAAACAAATAACCGGGGCTTCTATATTCAAAGAAGCAGTGATGCTATAAACTGGCAAAATATTGCTTATGTAAACAGCCTGGGAAATAATGGGGGCGATTACAGCTTTACCGATGAACAACCATTAGCTGGAAAAAATTACTATCGTTTACTGCAAAATGAAACCGATAACCAACTTCGATACAGCGATACCCGCATGATTGAATTTAGTAATAAAGTACAATTAACTGTTTATACCAACCCGGTTACAGATATACTTACTATACATAGCAATACCCAATTACAAAATGCACGGGTGAGTATTTATAATATGAGTGGGCAGTTGGTAAAACAACAGGTAATAAGTGGTTCGGCTATAATACCGGTATCCATAAGCGGGCTCAGTGCAGGCGCATACATTGCCCATATTTATAATGAGGCAGTAAATGAAAAATTAAAATTCGTAAAGCCTTAGCGCAATTTTTATAATTCTGTAAAAGCATACCCGCCCGGTATGCTTTTTTATAGCCGGTATCCTGTACCTTTGAGCTTAAATTTTTAGGCTATGAAATTGATTTTTATGGGGATGCTTGCCTGTGGAACCCTGCTATCATGCAAGAATAATGAAAAGAAACCTGCTGATGCGGCCACACAAACTGAAAAGCCCGGCAGTATGCAACAGCATGAAAGCAGCCATTTAAATGCTTCGATGGTAGATAATAAAAAAGATTTTATTTGTGGTATGCCTACTTCAGCAGGTATCAGCGACACCATGCATTATAAAGGGAAAGTATATGGTTTCTGTTCTCCTGAATGTAAGGCCGATTTTGAAAAAGAGCCTGAAAAATACCTGGCAGAAAATAAATAAAAAAGCTTGTACCAGGTAACCGGTTTTACCCGGTATTATTTTTTCCTTTCTTCTTTTTATTCTTTCTCATATCATCGAGTATTTGCTGCTCGGTTTTTAAAGGGAGTTCATTGCCGTCTTTTAGTTTTATATACATATCAAATCGGCTCACCAGGGTGGCATTGTCTTTTCGGTATATCATAATGGTTACTTTGGCGGGTTTAAACCCGGCATCTACCCATAAACTGTTTCCAAAAAATTGGCCGCCATCCGATTTAAATACCAGTTGATTACTATCTAAGGGTTGATAAGTTCCATCGCTCATGCGGGCATCTACATTGATGTAATTGTAAGTGCCTTTCTTCAGGCTATCAGTATATAGGTTTACAAAAATACTGTCAATTTTCTGCGCAAGCGATTTTTGGGCAAACCCGGCAAAGAGTAATGAGAAAATTATTAATTTCATTTTTGCATCTTATGCAATAAGCTTTCCAAAAAAAAGATATTTAGTTAAGTCCATCTTAAATTCGTCAGGTATTCCAGATGGCTACTCTCTTTCTTATGAATAAATCTTTTTCTACTTCGTTCAGCATAAACAAAGAAAGGTCGCCGGCATTAATATAAGGATTGTTAATGGCCGGGGCGAAATCTACCGCAGTTTTATATAAACCTGTGGGGTCGGCATTTTTTATTTCGGGGGGGCAAACCATCGTCCAGTCTAAACCCGAAGCGCTCAAAAAGGTGAATGCTTTATAATGATCCAGGTCGGTTTCTTTTTGTTTTTCAGGGTAGTCTGCCAGGTCCATCATCAGGCCGTTGCCTTCACCCGGATCATCTAAAATACCCATGCTGCCAATGGCAACAATACGGCTTACACCAGTATTGATCATTTGGGTAGCGATGTTTTTCATACCCAGTGAGCGGGTTTTATCCATACCGGAAGAAGGGCCGCCAATGGCAGACAGCACCGCATCAGCCCCGTGTAAGGCACGGCTTACCTGGCTTTCATCAAACAAAGCCCCGGGTACCAGTGTTAAGTGCTCATGCTCCCTAAAATCGGCCGTGTACACATTGCGGCCAAATGCCCTTACCTGGTGACCCATGATAAGCGCCTGTTTCACTAAATGTTTTCCTACGATTCCGGTTGCGCCAAAAATTGTAATAATCATAATTATAAAATATAATGCACTGTAAAATTAAGCTTTAAATGTTTTATTTGTGCACAATGGGGTAAACTGCCGGGGCAATTTTAGACCTATATGTAATATGCCGGATTTTTTATATTTACTGTTAATATTTTATTTACAAATAAAATTTAGCGCAAAGAAATTTATCTTGCAGCAATTAGTATTATTAATTTTATAATGTATTTCATGAAAAGATTTTTATTTCTTTTTATTCTATTACCGGGTATTGCCCGGGCACAAAAACCGGGTAATAAAAAATTGAACAATTCAAAAGAAGTGACTGTTACGCCAAGTAAATCTGCAGCCACATCATACAGTATCGAGGGTACGGTATCGGGTTATACCGATGGGGTACCTGTAAACCTGCTGAATCCCAATACCGGTGCCCAGGAACAAACGACCCGGGTTGAAAATGGTAAGTTCAGTTTTAAAGGAAGCTTGCCTTACCCCGATTTGAAACTTATTAATATTAACAATGAACAAAAATATATTACCCTTTACTTAGATAATAGTAATGTTCACATCGAGGTGAAAAAAGATGCCGTAGAACAGGCTGTAATTACAGGCTCGCCGGCACATGATGATTTTGCGGCTTACATGGCTGCCATAAAACCTTATGAAGGGGTGGTAAACCAACAAGGCAGGTACGATGCCGCCACTACAGCGAAAGCAGTAGCGGTATTGGAAAAATTTATTAACGAACACCCCGGTGCCTATATTTCTCCCTTAGCCATATATCGTTTTTTTCAGCTTACTTCCGATGGACAAAAAATGGATGCTTTATTCAGTTCCTTACATGTGGCGGTAAGAAAAACGCCGGTAGGTGAGTATGTAAATCATATGATAGAAGAGGAGAAAAAATTACCCATTGGTCAACCCTTGGCAGATTTTAGCCAGGAAGACCCGGACGGTAAACTCATTTCTTTATCTTCTTTTAAAGGAAAATATGTACTGGTAGATTTTTGGGCAAGCTGGTGCGGCCCCTGCCGGGCAGAAAACCCAAACGTGGTACGTACTTACGAAAAATACAAGGATAAAAATTTTACTGTTTTTGGTGTTTCATTAGATAAAGACAAGAAGAAATGGTTAGATGCCGTAAAAGCAGATGCCCTCAACTGGCCACAGGTAAGCGACCTGAACGGGTGGAGCAATGCGGTGGCTTTACAATTTCAAATTACCTCTATTCCTCAAAATTTTTTAGTGGGCCCCGATGGAAAGCTGCTGGCTAAAAACCTGCGTGGCCCGGCATTAGAAGCAAAACTGCAATCTATCTTTCAATAATTAGTGTAAGGATATAATTTAAAAGCTCATGATTTCTTCATGAGCTTTTATTATAAAACATATCATCGATTATGGGCAAAAATAATTTGCCGCCTATACGTTATTTTCCTTTTAATTTTTTTACGGCATCAATAATTTTAGGCATTACTTCAAAGGCATCGCCCACAATACCATAATCGGCCGCTTTAAAGAAAGGGGCTTCGGGGTCTTTATTGATCACCACAATGGTCTTACTCCGGTTTACACCGGCCAGGTGCTGGATGGCTCCCGAAATACCAATTGCAAAATATAAATTAGGCGCAATGGCAAGGCCGGTTTGGCCTACATGCTCATGATGCGGACGCCAGTTTACATCCGCAACAGGGCGGCTGCAAGCAGTAGCGGCTCCTAGCAAATCTGCCAGTTCGGTAACCATTCCCCAGTTTTCAGGGCCTTTTAGTCCGCGGCCACCACTCACCACAATTTCGGCTTCGCTCAATGGGATTTCTCCTTTAATTTTATTGATGGACTCTACTTTTGTTTTTGCAGCGGGGATGTTCACCGATATGCTTTCTGCATCCGCACTATCCGTACCGGAAGTTTTTACACCAAAAGAATTCGGGTTTACTGAAATGATTTTTTTAGCACTGTTAATCTGTATGTTGGCAAATGCCTTTCCGCTAAATACAGATTTCTTTACTACAAAGCCATTAGAAGTATCGGGTAATGCAATAGCGCCGGCAACCAGCCCTGCTTTTAATTTAGCGCTTAACCGGGGAGCCACTGCTTTCCCGTTTGCATTATTGCTAAACACAATAATATCCGCACTCATTTTTTCAGTAACCTGTGCAATTACCGAGCAATATACCTGCGAATCAAACGAATCCAGGCTGGCATCGCTAATGGTATATACTTTTTGTATTCCGTAATTTCCAAGTATCGCTGCATCTGCCGGAGGGGTACCTAATATTACGGCATCGGCTTTGGTATGGGTTTGTGCGGCAAAAGCCGACGCATAAGCACAGGCTTCTAAAGATTGTTTTTTTATTTGCCCTTCGGCATGATCAATATATACTAAAATACTCATGGTATGTTTGCTTTAATAATTTTATAAATAATTTAAATTAAATAACCCGGGCTTCTTCGTGTAATAGCCTTACCAGTTCTTCAGGCTGATCGGGTGATACTAACTTTACGCCGGCCTTGGGAGCTGGCAATTCAAAAGATGCAACATTGGTGAGGATTTCGGCATCTACCGGCTCTTTTACTTGTAAGTGTTTGGTGCGGGCGCCCATAATGCCTTTCATATTTGGAATGCGCTGTTCCGCCATTCCTTTTTGGCAGCTAACCAACAGGGGTAACGGGGCTTTATCGGTCTCTTCGCCTCCATCGATCTCCCGTACTACCGTAGCTTCATTACCACTAATATCTAATTTAATCGCATGAGAAATATAGGGTAAGTCCAGCAGTTCTGCCAGCATTCCCCCAATAGATGATCCGTTATAATCAATGGTTTCTTTACCTGTTAATACCAGGTCGTACTGGCCTTCGTTGGCAATAGCGGCAATTTGCGAAGCCACATTAAAAGAATCGGTATTGGTGCTGTTTACCCGGATCGCTTCATCACCACCCAGGGCCAGCGCTTTGCGAATGATGGGATCGCTGTCGGCGCCCCCTACATTTATTAAGTGAATGATGCTAGTGGCATCTGCTTCTTTTAATTCAATAGCACGTACTAAAGCATACCATTCATCATATGGATTTATGATCCATTGAACCCCGTCTCCTGCAAATTTCGTATTGTTGTCAGTGAAGGCTATTTTTGCCGTGGTATCCGGCGTTTTGCTTATGCAAACTAATATTTTCATTGAAGTTGTTTTTTATACTCGTAAGAGGTTAGAAAAAAGGTTGTTTATGCAACTATGTGCAAATATATAGATTTCAAAGATACCGGATACCGTTTCTACAAAAAAATTTGAATGAACAGAATTGAAAAACTTACCGAATTTTTACAAGCCTCGCCGGAAGATAGTTTTTTAAAACATGCGCTGGCATTAGAATATATAAAAGCAGGCAATGAGGCCGGTGCCCGGCAATTATTTGAAGAAATATTAAGTAAGGAACCCGGCTATGTAGGTTCTTATTATCACCTGGGTAAACTCCTGGAAAGGGCATCGGAATATGAAAAGGCGATTGAGGTGTATGCTGCCGGTATTTTGGTGGCAAAAAAAATGGGAGATGCCCATGCGGCCAATGAATTGATAATGGCAAAAGAAGAAATTGAAGAAGACGAATAGTGATTTAATGATATTACCATGACGTTGCAACAGCAATTTGAAAATAACATACAACAGCAACAGTTTTTTTCTAAAAAAGATAAAATACTGGTTGCGGTAAGCGGGGGTATTGATAGCGTAGTACTCTGCCAGCTGCTGCACCAGGGTGGTTTTACATTTGCTATAGCCCATTGTAATTTTACATTGCGGCAACAGGCATCAAACGAAGACGAAGCCTTTGTAAAAGCAATGGCTGAAAAATATAAAGCAGATTTTTTTTCACGTTCTTTTGATACCCATGCGTTTGCCGAAAATAAAAAGATCGGGATACAGGAAGCAGCCCGCACGTTGCGGTACTCTTTTTTTACTGAGCTCGTAAGTGAAAAATCCCATCAACTGTATGGGCTGGTTACAGCCCATCATGCCGATGATAATGTGGAAACCTGTTTAATGAATTTTTTTAAGGGTACCGGCCTGGCCGGGCTGCAGGGCATGGCGGCAAAATCCAGGCAATATGATATTTTAATAATAAGGCCCTTGTTAATTTTTTCTAAAACACAACTAATTGAATATGCCGGGCAAGAGAAACTGCTGTGGCGGGAAGATGCTTCAAATGCCACGGATAAATATACCCGCAACTATTTTAGAAATACATTAATTCCCGGATTGCAAAAAGTATTTCCACAGGTAGAACAAAATATATTGGGCAATATGCGGCGATTTGCCGGGGCCAGCGAAATTTATCAATATGGCATACAGCAGTTATTGAAAAAGCAATTGCAGCAAAAAGGGGAGGAGTGGCATTGGCCGGTATGGATGCTACTAAAAAGCCCCGGCAGCCTCACTTTATTATATGAGTTTGTAAAAAATTATGGTTTCCTGCCCGGACAGGTACCGGGTATTATGAATTTATGCCAGTCGGAAACGGGTAAATATGTATCGAGTGAAACACATCGTATATTTCGCAATCGCCGCTGGCTGGTGCTGGCCCCCTTGGGCGCCGGGGCTTCTCATTTTATAATTGATGAAGAGCGTACACAAGTGTTTTTTGATGGGCAGGTACTAAAAATAAAAAAGTTACACGCCCCCGTTAACATAACGCCGGGTGAATTTACTGCACAGTTGGATGCAGGTGAAATTCAATTTCCATTATTACTACGTAAATACAAAACAGGTGATTATTTTTATCCCCTGGGTTTAGCTAAAAAGAAAAAGCTGAGCCGCTTTTTTATTGATAAAAAATTATCTGTATCGCAAAAAGAAAAAGTGTGGGTAATAGAGAGCCAGCGAAAGATTGTGTGGGTAATTGGTTATCGTATAGATGATCGGTTTAAAATAACGGCCCGCACAAAAAATGTGCTGCAGCTGAGTGCAGAAGCAGTATAAGCCAGGGCTATCTTCCAAAAATGCTGGGGTGTTTTAACTCTTCTACAATTCCATTAAATAATTCGGGTTGCCGGGTGGCAATTAATAACAGCGTAAAAGCCAGGCCAAATAAAGAACCCCATAAATGAGCATCATGGTTCACATGATCGCCTCCCTTTTTACTCATATACACACAATATAAGAGGTACAGGCCGGCATATAACATAGCCGATATTTTGATGGCTCCATAAATATAAATACTACTCCAGGGGTCAAATATAATGGCCGCAAATACCACGGCCGACACAGCGCCGGACGCTCCCAGCGAACGGTAATGGGGTTGATCCCTGTATTTTAAATAGCTGGGCAAATCCGATGCAATAAGCCCCAGGAAATACAGCCCCAGGTAAGCGGCGGCACCCCCTAATAAATAATGCGAAAAATAAATTTCCACGGCCCGGCCAAAGAAAAATAAGGTAAACATATTGAAGAACAAATGCATGAAATCGGCGTGTAAAAAACCGGAAGAAATAAACCGGATATATTGATTTTCTCTTTTTACTCCATAGGGCCACATAATAAATTTATTCACAAAACCGGGGTTGCTAAAACCGATGAGTGAAACGATTACATTGGCTGCAATCAGTGCAAGGGTGATGGGCATTGCCGAAAAATCCATTTGCTGTAATTTCTCCAAAAATAGATGAATTGAGCCATATTGGTTAACTTGCTGTATATGTTACACGAAGTTTTTTAAAAAACGAATTATGAAAACATATCAAGCCTTTCTTTTATCTTTCTTCATGATACTGGCAACGGGTTTTGTGAAAACAGATTTTTGTGAAAACAATACAATTTTACAAGATTATAGCTTAGCGGGTGAATGGGAATTGGTAAGCAATACACCTGAGCAAACTTTACAGGGCAGCCGGGTGAAAGTGGATCCCGTTACCGGGGAAGCTGTCTTTACCTTAATAAAAGAAAATTCACAATGTTATGAACCGGGGAATATACATTGGAGGGAAATAAAAGCAAAGCGGAAAAATAACTTCCAGTTACAGCAATTACTAAGTAATTGTAACCCGGCAACCAAATCTTATACCCCTGCCCATATTCAATTGATAAATGCCGATGAATTAAAATTAGTAGGAACTAACCTGGCAGGCCAGTTTAGCACGCAAATCTGGCATCGGGTAAATGAATAACCCGGTGTTTTTCCCGGCCCGGGGATACGGTAATTATTTGCATAAACCCATTATCCAGTAACTTGCAATATTTAATGCCATACCAGTAATGCGTTATTAAAATTTATATGAGTAAAAAGAAGAAAGAAAAAACAACTAAAAGATCGGCTCCTTCCAATATCGTAAAAGGAACACTGGATATCAGCCGCAGTGGAATGGGTTTTGTAGCAGTAGAAGGGTTTGATAAAGACATCATGGTGAAACCCCATGATTTTGGAAAAGCTTTTGATGGGGATACCGTTTCGGTAAAAATAAATCCCGGGCTTCAAAATGGCAGGCGCATAGAGGGCAATATCATTTCGGTAGAAGGCCGTAAGCAAACCGAATTTTTAGGGCAACTTCAGCTCAACGGCAAAATTGCATTTGTGGTAATAAACGGTGATAAACCCATGCCCGATTTTTTTATTGCCCCCGATAAGTTAAACGGCGCCGTACATGGTGACCGGGTACTGGTGAATTTTTTGAGATGGGACCCGCAGGACCGTAAACCGCTGGGCGAAGTAGTACAAGTGATAACAGCCCGTAATGAGGCCGATATGGCGATGAAAGAAATTTTATTGCAACATGATTTTTCACTCCAGTTTGATGAAGATGTATTAAAAGAAACCGCCGCACTTAATGGAGCTATTTCGGAAACAGAACTGGCTAAACGAAAAGATTTCAGGCAGGCGCTCACCTTTACCATTGACCCCGCCGATGCAAAAGATTTTGACGATGCCCTGTCTATTCAATACCTTGAAAATAACACCTACGAAATAGGGGTACATATTGCGGATGTAAGCCATTTTGTGCATCCCGATTCGGCGCTGGATAAAACAGCCTACCAGCGGGCTACCAGCGTATATTTACCCGACCGGGTAAACCCCATGCTGCCCGAAAAAATATCAAATGAACTGTGTTCACTCAGGCCCCATGAAGATAAATATACTTTCTCTGCTGTCTTTATAATCAATCAAAAAGCCGAAGTGAAGCGTGTATGGATAGGCCGTACAGTGATTCATAGCGACCAGCGCTTTTCCTATGAAGAAGTGCAGGAGAGCATCGAAAATAAAACCGGTAAATACGGTAAAGAAATTTTATTGCTCAATGACCTGGCACAAAAGTTCAGAAAAAAACGATTTGCCAATGGAGCCATTAATTTTTCTTCGCAAGAGGTAAAATTCCAGTTAGATGAAGAGGGGAACCCCATGGGTATTGTAATAAAAGAAAGCAAGGAAGCACACCAGCTTATTGAAGAATTTATGTTACTGGCCAATAGGAATGTGGCAGAATATGTATCTAAAATAAAAGTAAATAAAAAACCTATCTTATTTCCTTACCGCATACACGATACACCCGATGAAGAAAAGCTGAAACCCTTTGTAGCATTTGCCAAAAAATTTGGTTATCAATTTGATCTTACAGATGAATATACCATTGCGGCTTCTTTTAATGAATTAATTAATAATGTAAAGGGAAAACCGGAACAGCATGTGCTGGAACTGCTTGCCATCCGTACTATGGCGAAAGCCTATTATACTACTGAAAATGCAGGCCATTACGGCCTTGGCTTTGAGCATTATTGCCATTTTACATCTCCTATCCGGCGCTATCCCGATGTAATGGTGCACCGTATTTTACAACAATGCCTCGATAAGAACCTGCCGGTAAATAAACAAGTAGAAGAAAAATGTAAGCACTGCAGTGAAAGAGAGAGGGCGGCCATGGAATGTGAAAGAGCCGGTAATAAATATAAGCAGGTACAGTTTATGCAAAAATATGTAGGCGAAGAGTTTGATGCCGTAATAAGCGGGGCATCTACTTTTGGTTTTTGGGCCGAAACCGTTTTACATAAATGCGAGGGATTGGTAAGCACCCGTGACCTGAACCTGTATGATGATTTCAGGTTAGATGAAACAGATTATGCCCTGGTAGGAGAAAGAACAAAAAAGAAATTCCGCATAGGAGATAAAGTGAAAATAAAAGTGGCCGCTGCGAATCTTAGCCGCCGGCAACTGGATTACGATTGGATACCCGACAGGCCTTTGCGTACCGCCAAATCAAAAGAAAAATTAAAACCCGGTAAGAAGAAAAAAAAGAAATAAAAGATGAAATCATTTACAGAAGTTTCTTCCCTGTTCGAAGAAAAATGTAACCGCCGTCATTTTCCGGATGAACCCGCAAAACTTTACCAGGCCGCCCAATATATGTTAGGCATTGGTGGAAAAAGAATACGCCCTGCTTGTGTTTTAATGACAAACGAATTATTCGCTCCTATTAACGAAGATTCATACCATGTAGCCATGGCGGTAGAATTGTTTCATAATTTTACCCTGGTGCACGACGATATTATGGACAAAGCGCCCATCCGGAGAGGGTTACAAACCGTGCATGCAAAGTTTGGTGAATCTACAGCCATTCTTGCAGGCGATGTTTTGTTTGCGCAGGCTTATGATTACCTCATGCGTATAAACCCTGCTTACCTGCAACCGGTATTAAGGATTTTTACAAAAACAGCCAAAGAAGTATGCGAGGGCCAGCAACTGGATATGGACTTTGAAGAAAAAACAGGGATTCGTATGGAAGAATATGTGCAGATGATTACGCTTAAAACATCGGTACTATTGGCGGCCAGTATGCAGTTAGGAGCAATATTGGGGGGCGCAGGCGCCGGCAACCAGGACCAGCTTTATGAATTTGGTAAATACCTCGGTATTGCTTTCCAGGTGCAGGATGATTATTTAGATACTTTTGGTGATCCTGAAAAATTTGGCAAACAAATAGGCGGTGATATTCTTTGTAATAAAAAAACATTTTTATGGCTACATGCCATGGAAGTGGCCACCCACACACAAAAGGAGCAACTCCTGGCATTCACAAAAAATGAGGAGCCTAATAAAGTAGAGAAAGTAACTGCCATTTATAAAATGTGCGGGGTAGATGCATGGGCAACTTCATTGAAAAAAAAATATCTTGAAAAGGCGCTTTTCCATTTGGATGAAGTGGCTGTTCAAAAAGTACATAAACAGGAATTGCACAAAATGGCTTTATATTTAATGCAGCGGGAGAGCTGATTTCAGGGGGAGATTCCCTGTTTTATAAATTGATTCCTAATAATTCTGTATTTTTCCCATATCAAACCAACTGTATTATATGGCAAATCCCTTATTTCGAAAAAAGAGTATTGAAAGGATTTTAAGAGAAAGCGAAAAGGAAAACGCTCATCATAAAGGGTTAAATAAAGTGCTGGGTGTAAGAGATCTTACCTTTTTGGGTATTGCTGCAGTAGTGGGTGCCGGTATATTTTCTACCATTGGGAATGCTTCTTATAATGGCGGGCCGGGCATTTCCCTGTTGTTTGTAATAACTGCTATTACCTGTGGTTTTTCTTCACTTTGCTATGCCGAGTTTGCCAGCCGGGTGCCCGTAGCCGGCAGCGCTTATACTTATTCTTATGTGGCATTTGGCGAGTTAATCGCATGGATTATTGGCTGGGCGCTTATCCTGGAATATGCTATTGGGAACATAGTTGTTGCCATTAGCTGGAGCGGTTACTTTAATAACCTGCTGGTACATGTTTTTCATATTCATTTACCCGATTGGATGCTGGTAGACCCCCAAACAGCTACTGCCGCTTTTAAAACAGCAACACAAGCTTTAGCGGGAACTGAAAGCCTTACTCCGGAAATGCGTTCGAGTTATGATTTTGCCATCCAGGCTTACCATAATGCACCCATAATCGGAGGCACCCATATCTTCTTTAACCTGCCGGCATTTATTATTGTAGCGCTCATTACATGGGTAGCTTATATCGGCATTAAAGAGAGTAAAAACATGGCCAATTTTATGGTGATATTTAAAATTGCCGTAATCATCTTTGTCATTATTGCAGGTGCTTTTTTTGTAGATACCAACAACTGGAAACCCTTTATGCCCAATGGTTTTGAAGGGGTGTTAAAAGGCGTATCGGCTGTTTTCTATGCCTATATAGGCTTTGATGCGATATCTACCACTGCCGAAGAATGTAAGAACCCGCAAAGAGATATGCCCCGGGGCATGATTTATTCATTAATTATTTGTACCGTTCTGTATATTTTAATTGCCCTGGTATTAACCGGCATCGAAAATTATTCTGCATTTAAAGATGTGAACGATCCATTGGCTTTTGTTTTTGAACACCGGGCTCCCTGGATTGAAAAAATTGTTTCCATTAGCGCCGTCGTGGCCACCACTTCGGTTTTACTCGTTTTTCAAATTGGGCAACCCCGTATTTGGATGAGTATGAGCCGGGATGGTTTATTACCTAAGCAATTCAAAAAAATTCATCCCAAATACCATACCCCTTCATTCTCAACTTTAGTAACAGGTATTATTGTGGGTCTGGGCGCTTTATTTATCGAGAGTGGATTGGTAACTGACCTCACCAGCATTGGTACCCTCTTTGCCTTTGTGCTGGTTTCCGGCGGCGTATTGTTTTTACCCCGTTTGGTTAAAGAAAAAGGAAAATTTCAACTGCCTTATTTGAATGGCCGTTATATTATTCCTTTACTGGTCATCCTGTTCATCATTGTATCCAGGGGGCGCATTGCAGACGCTGTAAATAATATTAGCCATGAAGGCTACCAGGAAGTTTTATTTTTACTCTATATCCTGCTGGCTTCACTTATTAGTGTGTTTACATTTATTAAAAATTATTCTTTTATTCCCGTGATGGGGGTGCTTTCCTGCATGTACCTAATGATAGAAATCCCTTCTGTAAGCTGGCTTTGGTTTTTTGTGTGGATGGGGCTGGGCCTTACCATCTATTTTTTATATGGTTACCGAAACAGTGTACTGGCTAAGGAAAGTGATACCTAAGTATGCCAAATGATTTTTGACCGTAACTTTGCCTGTTCTGTGAACAGGCAAAATTTTTAATATGAAATACCAGGTAGGAGATAAAATAATCGTGTTGCTCTCCGATGAAGAGGGTGTAGTAAAAGAGATCATTAATGAACAAATGGTGATGATAGAAGTGAGAGGCGTACGATTCCCGGCCTATATGGATCAAATAGATTTTCCTTATTATAAAATGTTTACCCAAAAAAAACCGGTTGAAAAAAAGAAAATCTATGTGGATGATATTAAAAAGGAAAAAATAAACCCGGCTCAGCATGCTGCCAGGCAGGTTTCTGAAGGGGTGTTACTGAATTTTATGCCCGTTTATGATAAAGATGTATTTGATGATGACATTGTAGAAAAAATGAAAATATACCTGGTAAATCAAAACAAGGAAGCCTATCATTTTGAATACAATGTATATTTTACAGGAGAAAGTGATTTCCAGTTAAAAAATACCCTCCACCCCTTATCTGAATTTTACCTGCACGACCTGGCTTTTGAAGATTTGAGTGACAGCCCCCGTTTTAGCTTTACATTCAGCCTGGCAGAAAAAAATAAAAAGAAGGCTCCATTTTATGAAACCCATCTAAAGTTAAAAGCCCGCCAGCTTTTTAAAAAGATAGAAGAAATAAAATTAAAAAATGAACCCACGTTTGCCTATGAACTTTTTGTGAACTATCCCGATAAGACTGAAGAAGAAAAAGTAGATATTGGCAAATTAGGAAATGCCGGATTCAGGGTTTATGATGCGGGTAAAATAAGGAATAACCTGCCACCGGCCCGGTCAGTAATTGATTTACACATTGAAAAACTTACGGATGATCATACACGCCTTAACAATCATGAAATTTTGATGATGCAGCTCCATGAATTTGAAAAGTATTACCAGCTTTCTGTATTGCATTTTCAGCCCTCGCTGATTGTTATCCACGGCATTGGGGAAGGGCGCTTGCGGGATGAAATTCACCAGCTGTTAAAATCAAAAAAAGAAGTGGCCTCCTTTGTAAACCAGTTCCATCCCTTGTATGGCTTTGGCGCTACTGAAATTTATTTTAAATATTGATAATGTTTATACCCTTAGAATTTTAATCTTTTTAATCTACGATTGTGTATTCTCTTTCCCGGTTAGCCAAAAAATATATTTCCTTTTATAGTAAAGCTTCCAGCCGTAAGGGGCATGGCATTCATTCTCCTTTTGTTTTTGATTTTATTAAGCATATAAAAAATGACAGGACACAGCAGGACGCATACCATCCCATTGAAAAAATAAGGAAGGAGCTTTTAAAAAATAAATCCATCATACCCGTACAGGATTTTGGAGCCGGGTCAGCCGTTATAAAAACGAATGACCGGCCTGTTTATAAAATTGCCCAAAGTTCTCTTAAGCCCAAACGCTTAGCCCGCCTGCTTTTCAGGATCATAAAAAAATATGAACCGAAAACCATCATTGAGTTGGGAACTTCTTTTGGCATTACTACGGCTTACCTGGCTACTGCCCGCCCGGCATCTGCCGTGTACAGCCTGGAGGGAGCGCCGGCCATTGCCTCTATTGCCAAAAAAACTTTTGAAAAACTTTCTTTACAAAATATTCATTTAATAGAAGGAGATTTTAATGAAACCCTGCCCCGGTTATTAGACCAGTTACCCGGTTTTGATTTTGCCTTTATTGATGGGAACCATCGTAAAGCGCCTAGCTTAGCCTATTTTAAACTGTTTAAAGAAAAAAGAAATAATGATAGCATCCTTATTTTTGATGATATACACTGGAGCCGGGAGATGGAAGAAGCCTGGGATAAGATCAGGCAGGATGAAGATGTTACCCTTACGTTAGATCTTTTTTATTTGGGAATTGTTTTTTTTAAAAAAGAATGTAAAGTAAAGCAGCATTTTTTACTTCGATTTTAATGGCAACGGTTTTCACTCTCGTATGAAAACCGTATTTTTTTTTTGACGGTTTTCTCATTATTTAAATAGTAATTTTGAAATGTAAAGATGGATACCAGTTTAAATAAATATATCAGCGATAGCGGCTTCTGCAGCCGGCGGGAAGCGGATAAATATATTGCTGATTGCAGGGTAACTATCAATGGCCGGGATGCCCATAAAGGGAACCGGGTTATGCCAGGCGATATTGTGAAAATAGATGGCGAACCTTTGAAAAAAAATGTTGCCCGGGTTTACATGATGCTGAATAAACCCAAGGGCATCACTTGTACCACAGACCAGAAAGACAAGAGCAATATCATTGATTATATCAATTATAAAACCCGGATTTTCCCAATAGGCCGGTTAGATAAACTTTCTGAAGGATTGATTTTCCTCACCAATGATGGCGATATCGTAAATAAAATATTACGGGCTGGCAATGGCCATGAAAAAGAATATATCGTAACTGTGAACAAGCCGATTACCCCGGGCTTCATTCATGCCATGCGTAATGGGGTTCGTATTTTAGGCACAACTACCCGTAAATGTTTTGTAAAACAGGAAGCCGAAGATCGTTTCCGCATCATTCTTACACAAGGATTAAACAGGCAAATAAGAAGAATGTGTGAAGCATTGGGCTTTACAGTAACCGCATTAAAAAGAGTACGAATTATGAATATGACAGTAAAAGGGCTTGCCCCGGGCAAATGGCGTTTTTTTACAATAGCAGAAATAGCCGCCATAAATGAGATGTTACTTCAAAGCAGCAATTTAGCAGATGGCGAAGGTATGGGCGAATAAAAAACAGGGTTAGTAGCAAGCCATGGGAAGAATATTAAAATCAATATCCAGGGGATACTAAATTAAGATCAATCCTGTTTTATAAAATATCCCGGCTACGAAAGGGAGAGCCATAACATCGTTTTCGTGGTATAGCCATCTCCTGGTTTATGTAAGTTTTCATCATGTTTCTTTATCATTGTATTTTTTACCTAACTTAGAACCAACAATTTAAATATGATCATTGCTGTATTGAAAGAACCTGCTCCCGAAACAAGAGTATCCCTTTTACCCGAACACCTGGCCACTTTACAGAAATGGAACTGTACCGTTTGGATTGAACATGATGCAGGCCTGGCCTCATTTGCCACCGATCAAAAATATATAGATGCAGGTGCATCTGTACAAGACAGGAAAAAAATAGTAAGTGAAGCAGACATCCTTCTTTCCATCAACCCGATCGCTGAATCAGACCTTGCTCAATGCAAAGCCTCCGTATTACTGGGCTTTTACCAGGCATTATACAATGCAGCCCTTATTCATACATGGGCAACTAAAAAACTTACCGTCTTTAGCATGGATATGCTGCCACGCACTACCCGGGCCCAAAGTATGGATGTGCTCAGTAGCCAGGCAAATATTGCCGGTTATAAGGCCGTATTGCTGGCAGCTCATTTATACCCCCGTTATTTTCCTATGTTCATGACGGCAGCAGGCAGTATTCCGCCGGCTAAAGTTTTGATACTGGGTGCCGGTGTTGCCGGTTTGCAGGCTATTGCTACGGCAAAACGACTGGGTGCCGTTATTGAGGTTTTTGATACACGCCCAGCTGTAAAAGAAGAAGTGATGAGCCTGGGCGCAAAATTTGTAGAAGTAGAAGGCGCTGCGGATGCCAGCAAAGCAGGCGGGTATGCCGTGGAGCAATCGGCAGAATTCCTGGAAAAACAAAAATTAAGAATTGCAGAAGCTGTGGCAAAAGCCGATATCGTTATTACAACTGCCCAAATTCCCGGTAAAAAAGCGCCTATTCTTATTACCGATGATATGCTGCATGCCATGAAAAATGGTTCGGTTATTATTGATATTGCCGCTGCAACAGGTGGCAATACCAGCCAAACAAAAAATAATGACACGGTTCAATATCATAATGTAATGATTGCAGGAAAAAGTTTTTTACCCGCTGCCATGCCCAGTGATGCCAGCAAATTATATGGAAAAAATATTCTTAATTTTTTGCAGCTTATCATTAACAAGGAGGGGGAACTTCACCTGGATTTTGAAGATGATTTAGTAAAAGGAACCTGCGTAGCCTACCAGGGAAATATTACAAACGAAAGGATATCGGCATTATTGACCTAAGAAAAAAAACATGCAAATGGAAAATTTTTTAAACTGGATCATGCTCAACCAACAAATCATTTACATAGTGATCCTGATGATCTTTGTGGGCATTGAAGTAATAGGGCGTGTACCCAGCGTATTGCACACCCCTTTAATGAGTGGCGCCAATGCCATACATGGCGTAGTCATCATTGGGGCAATCATTGTAATGGGCAAGGCCCAAACCGATAATTACCTGGCATTAACACTGGGTTTCCTGGCTGTGATCCTGGGAACGCTTAACGTAGTGGGTGGTTTCGTAGTTACCGACAGGATGCTGGAAATGTTTAAAGGAAAAAATAAAAAAAAGTAAGCGCTGTTTGCTCAAATCCAAACCAAATTTATGGCTCAAATTCTTACGCTTTGTTACCTGGTTGCTTCTGTAACATTTATCATCGGCTTAAAAATGCTCTCGGGCCCGGCTACTGCCCGCAAAGGAAATTTAGTGGCCGCTGCCGGTATGACGATTGCTATTTTTGGAACCATTTTCTTATATGAAAATGAAGGTGTAAAACTGGGCAATTATGCCTGGATATTCAGTGGCCTGGCTATTGGCGGTTTTTTAGGAACCCTGGTAGCAAAAAAAGTAAAGATGACTGCCATGCCTGAAATGGTAAGCCTTTTTAATGGAATGGGTGGCGCCTGTGCTGCTTTAATTTCGCTGGTAGAATACAATCATCTTTCGCATGAAATACAATTATCCGGAATTGAAACCGGGCATACCGGTAAAGTGATCATCATCGCACTGGGGCTTATTATTGGCTCTGTTTCATTTTCCGGCAGTATGATTGCCTGGGGTAAACTGAATGGTAAAATAAAAGATTTCAGTTTTGCGGGGCAGAATATCCTGAATATGATCCTGTTGCTGGTGGCTTTACTTGGCGCTACCTGGCTGGTTATACATCCGGGAAATATGATGTACATCTATGCAATTTTTGTTTTGGCATTATTGTATGGGGTATTATTTGTAATGCCCATTGGTGGCGCTGATATGCCTGTGGTAATTTCTTTACTCAACAGTTTTACCGGTATGGCAGCTGCTTTCGGAGGCTTTTTATACGATAATAAAGTGATGCTCACCGGCGGGATATTAGTAGGCGCTGCAGGAACTTTACTTACCATGCTCATGTGTAAAGCCATGAACCGCTCTTTGAGAAATGTTCTCATTGGCTCATTTGGCGGAAATAAGAAAGGCCTTGCTGCCGGTGCCCAAGAACAGGGTACATACAAAGAAATTTCAATAAGCGATTCGGCTATGCTGATGAGTTATGCCAATAAAGTAATTATTGTTCCCGGATATGGATTAGCGGTGGCCCAGGCGCAACATGCCTGCCACGAGTTAGAAAAATTATTGGTTGATAAAGGAGTAGAAGTGAGTTATGCCATTCACCCCGTAGCAGGCCGTATGCCGGGCCACATGAATGTATTACTGGCCGAAGCCGATGTGCCTTACGAAAAATTATTAGAGATGGAGCAAGCCAACGATGAATTTAAAACTACCGATGTGGTACTCATTCTGGGTGCAAATGATGTAGTAAATCCCGCTGCTAAAAAAGATCCTGACTCACCTATTTATGGCATGCCCATATTAGAAGTAGAGCAGGCAAAAAATGTAATTGTAAACAAACGCAGTATGAAGCCTGGTTATGCCGGTATAGAAAATGACCTTTTCTTTCAGCCTAAAACTTCTATGCTTTTTGGTGATGCCAAAAAAGTTTTGCAGGATTTGGTTACCGAAATAAAATCTGTTTAAATTATTTGCTGAGAAAAGTTTTCATTAAAGCGAAAAATTTTGCTCTTTCCTCTACCTGCGGGTTATGTCCGCTTTTTTCAAACATTACAAATTGGGCTTGCGGGCAATATTCTTTATATTTTATTTGCATCATCGGCACGGCCACCCGGTCGTACCGGCCGGCAATAATCAATACCGGCATTTTTAAATCTTTTAACCGGGTACGGTAATCAAAATTACCGATATCATTCCCCACAATAAAATCACCGTCTTTACCTACCATTTGGTAATACAGTTTACTATTAAAGGAATTGGGATACGGTTTAGATCCTCTTCCGGTAAAGTTTTCGGGGTTATATGCATATAAAAATCCATAAGGCACTTTACTATAAATGTCAGCATGTATGGCATCGCTGGATACCACGCCCTGTTCCCTTACCTTCATGAGGGTATCCCATACTTCGGGATAATTTATTTTAATTTCATGATTGCTATTATCATCGTTGGCTTGCCACATAATAAAACTATGAAAGCCATTAGCAATTATTAAATGGCTGGTATTTTCGGGATATTTAATGGCATAGCCTTGTGCTACTACGCTACCATAAGAATGGCCATACAAACTGATTTTCTGTAAACCCATGGCTTTCCGCAAACCTTCCACATCTTCAATGTCCCGGGCAATGGTATATTCCGTTACAGCTTTGGCAGTATCTGATTTACCCCGCCCAAATGCATCAAAATAAATTAAGCGGATATGGCTGTTTACCGTTAGCGAATCTAAGCTCCTGTAAGGAAAATGGGTGCCGCCGGGCCCACCGGGAATTACAAAAACAGGCTCCCCGGTGCCTACTGTTACCGTGTATAGTTTGGCGCCGTTTACCGTGTAATAGGTACCATCGGTAAAACTATCAGGAAAGGTTTGGGCATACAATTGAAAACCTGCCAGGGCGATTATGAAAAAGAAAAATATTTTTTTCATGGATCTGATTTTTAAAAAATGATAAAAAGATAGCCGCATTTTTTTTAGGTTTATTACTTTTGGGCTAATCAAATATACTCAGTGCAGGTAGAATTACCTTATTCATTTTTAAATTCTTTACAAACGGTAAAGGGGTTCCGGGAAAATAAATTTATTGAAGCACATACTTTACATAAACCTGTTACTTCCATTCGGATCAACCCGGCTAAATTAAAAAATGCTAAAGCGGATACGCTTTTAACAACTTGGCTCCATGAAAGAGTTCCCTGGAGTACCTGTGGATATTATTTAAATGAGCGCCCTTCCTTTACTTTAGATCCCTGGTTTCATGCCGGTGCTTATTATGTACAGGAAGCAAGCAGTATGTTTTTAGAACAGGCTTTGCGGCAATGCCTCCCCCAAAATGTTCCGCTGCGTATTCTTGATTTATGTGCGGCCCCGGGTGGTAAATCTACCCATATTCAATCTGTTATTTCGCCCCGGTCTTTGTTAGTTAGTAATGAAGTAATAAAAACAAGAGTCAATATCTTAACTGAAAATTTAATAAAGTGGGGCACCGGGAATGTAGTGGTGACCAATAATGATCCTAAAGATTTTAACCGCCTTCCTCATTTTTTTGATTGTATTGTAGTGGATGCACCCTGTAGCGGCAGTGGCTTATTTCGTAAAGACCCCGATGCGGTAAAGGAATGGAGCCTGCAGTCAGTAGAACTCTGCAGCCAGCGTCAGCAGCGCATCCTGGCCGATGTGTTGAATGCATTGAAACCCGGTGGCATTTTAATTTATTCCACCTGTTCTTATTCTTATGAAGAAGACGAAAGAATTAGCGATTGGATTTGTGAAACCGGTGGTTTTACCGGCATGCCCATTCAAATTTCGCAGCTACCGGGAATTGTAGAAACATTTAGTAAACATTCTAAATCTCCAGGTTATCGTTTTTATCCCGATCGTTTAAAAGGAGAAGGATTTTATTTGTCTGTATTTCAGAAGAAAGGCGATGCAGCTTCCCGGCCGCATGAAAAACTAAAGAACAAACCTGTTTTGGCTTCAAAAGCAGAGCAACAGGTTTTAGCTAATTATTTGCAAGACACCATTCCGTTTGATTTTTTAAAATGGAAGGAAGATGTACTGGCAATTCCAAATCATTTATTACAAGCAGTTTTATATTTACAGCAAAACCTGTATATAAAAAAAGCCGGGATCAATATGGGGCAGCTGATACGCAACCAATATATTCCTTCGCATGAGTGGGCATTAAGTGAGCCCATGGCACCCGTTTTACCGGTTGCAGAAGTTGATGAGCAAACTGCTTTAGATTATCTGCGTAAAAACGAAATTCACATCAATGCCAGTCATAGAGGCTGGAGTATTTTACAATACAGGGGCTTGCCACTTGGACTTATAAAAATTTTACCCGGCCGCATTAATAATTATTACCCGGCGGGCTGGCGCATTCTTAACAAGTAATAAGCAGTTTAATGAATGTTTTTCTTGATATTTGCAGGAAAATATTTTTAATGAAGAAATTATTTTTTGTTTTGTTCTGCTTGCCGCTTACGCTTTTGGCACAAGAAGGAAAAACGTATATCACACACACGGTAGCTCCAAAAGAAACTTTGTATTCACTGGGCAGGCAGTTTAATATTCATCCCAAAGAAATTGCCAGTTTTAATAATCTTGATTTTAACCAGGGGCTTACCATCGGGCAGGTTATTAAAATTCCTGCGAAAGGTACACCTGCACCCCATGTGCCGGCACCCGTTGCAAAAATAAATGAAACACCGGATGAACATGTGGAAACAGGGAATCCCATTTATCATGTAGTTCAAAAAAAAGAAACTTTATATGCAATCAGCCAGCAATATGGAAAAGTACCCATAGCAGATTTAAAGAAGTGGAACCATCTGAGTTCCGATGGAGTAAATGAAGGCGTAAATTTAATTGTGGGCTACCAAAAAAATAAACCAGGCGGTAACGAATCAAAAAAAGAAGTGAAGCCGGAAAAGCAGGAACCTGTTGCACAGGTGATTGAACATAAAGAAGAACCCCAAAAGAAAATAGAAGAACCCAAAAATATCCAGGTAGCGCCCACAGTACCTGCAAATACAAAAAATGAGCTGGCTAAGGCAGATGCCAGTACATCGGCGGGTTTTTTTAAATCAGCGTATCATAGTTCAGATAAAAGATCAGAAGAAACTGGCATAGCGGGTGTGTTTAAAAGTACCAGTGGCTGGGACGATGGTAAATATTATTGCCTTCATAATTCGGCACCGGCCAATTCCATTGTAAAGATTACAAATACATCAAATAATAAAGTAGTATATGCTAAAGTGCTTGATGTAATTCCCAACTTAAAACAAAATGAAAAGATCATTATTCAATTAAGTAATGCAGCCGCAAATGCATTGGGGGCCGGGGAAGAAAACTTTGAATGTATCGTTAATTATTAATATTTGTATAAAATGGCAAAAAGGTTTTTTATTGGTTTATCATTTGCTTTATTAAGCAGCACCTTATTCGCACAGGATGTAGCTACTCCCGAAAAAAATACCGGTTTTAATATTGATCAGATTAATAATGCAACCCCGGTGAAAAACCAGGGTAGTACGGGAACCTGCTGGGCTTTTTCAACAACTTCATTAGTAGAAAGCCAACTTTTAAAAGCCGCTGCCGCACCTGTGGATGTGAGCGAAATGTTTACGGTAAGAAACATTTATATAGAAAAAGCCCGCAATTATTTATTACGCCAGGGTAAAACACAATTTGGCGAAGGGGGATTGGGGCATGATGTGATCAGGGCTATAAAAAATTATGGCGCCATGCCCGAAGCAGCGTATCCTTTTTCCCAAAAAGCAGGCGGCGATGCCTTTGTAACTAAATTAAAAAGTTATTTAGATAACCTATTGGCAAATCAACCCATTTCAGACGATTGGCAACAGGGCTATGAAGCTATCCTGGATGAAACCATGGGAAAACCCGCTGAAAATTTTGAATATAATGGAAAAAATTATACCGCTCAATCATATGCAAAAGAAGTTTTGCATTTTAATGCAGATGATTATATAAATCTTACTTCATTTACCCATCATCCTTATTATAAAACTTTTGTTTTAGAACAGCCTGATAACTTTAGTAATGGGGAATATTATAACATGCCACTGGATGAATTTACCGATGCCGTGAAAGATGCTATCAACAAAGGCTATACCATTATGTGGGATGCCGATGTGAGCAATAAAGGCTTTCGCCAGCAGCTAGGATTGGCTTTGTATGTATCACCGGATGCGACTACTCCGTTTACTGCCGATGTAAAAGAAGATGCTGTGAATGCATCCATCCGCCAGCATTTATTTGAAAATCTTACTACACAAGATGATCATTTGATGCATTTAACCGGAATTGTAAAATCAAAAACCGGAAAAACATTTTTTGTTGTTAAGAATTCATGGGGCAATGTAGGGCCTTTACATGGTTATATCAACGTGTCAGAAGATTATTTTAAAATAAATACCATCAGTATTGTAATGCCTAAAGCAGCGCTAAGCCCTGATTTATTGAGAAAATTACATTTATAATATACACTGAAACGAGAATAAAAAGCAATTGCAAAAGCAGTTGCTTTTTTTATATATACCAAGAATAAACCGCACCATCCTGATTCTTTTTTGTATGATTTTACCTGCTGGTTGTTTATCAAAAAGAACTTGCGGGAAAAATATTTTTCAACTTCATAATGTAGCAGGGGAGGATATGAGGATTACCGGAACATTGTTCCTTACCCGTAAATTTTTTAGGTTCATTCATTTACCTTTGTTGTCATGATAAAAATGGAAGTGCAGAAAAAAGAAACGGGACCCGAAACCTTTAACCTCACGCTAAAACCCTTGCGTATTGTTTTTATGGGAACACCCGATTTTGCCGTAGCCTCATTAGATGCTTTGGTACAAGCCGGCTTTCATATTGTAGCTGTAATAACAGCCCCCGATAAACCGGGTGGCCGGGGAATGCAACTACAACAAAGCGCTGTAAAAAAATATTCAGTAGCCCGGGGAATCCCTGTTTTACAACCGGAAAAACTAAAGGATCCTGTTTTTATAGACCAGTTGCAAAAGTTAAAAGCTGACCTCCAAATAGTAGTTGCCTTTAGGATGCTGCCGGAAATGATTTGGAACATGCCGCCGATGGGTACTTTAAATTTACATGGAAGCTTATTACCCCAATACCGGGGGGCTGCTCCTATTAACTGGGCGGTAATGAATGGTGAAACTGAAACGGGTGTAACCATTTTTAAATTAAAGCATGAAATTGATACAGGCAATATTTTATTACAAAAGAGTTTCCCTGTTTTGCCGGATGATGATGCAGGACAGGTACACGATAAAATGAAAGCAATAGGAGCTGAAGTATTGGTGGAAGCAGTGAAAGGTTTAATACAGGGTACCCTGGCAGAAAAGCCGCAAGAAGAATCTGATACTTCTCCCCTGAAACCGGCACCAAAAATTTTTAAAGAAGATTGCGAAATTGATTTTACAAAATCAGTGAGTGAAGTTTATAATTTTATAAGGGGATTATCGCCCTATCCCGGTGCTTTTTGTAAAGTAGAGGATAAAATATTTAAAATATATAAGGCTGAGAAACGTAAAGAAATAATTTTACCGGGTATTACTCCTATGCAGGCGGGGCAACTGCAAACAGACGGCAAAACCTATATGGCATTTGCCTGTGCAGATGGATTTATTTTTGCTAATGAAGTGCAAATGGAAGGGAAAAAGAGAATGCCTGTAACTGATTTTTTAAGGGGATGGAAGAAATGAGAAAATAAATTTCTTTGTCGAACTCTATTTTAGAGTCCCCGATAGTATATCATACAGCATATTACCTATTTCTTAACAGGTACCGTTTTGATTTTTTTGGATAAAGTAATAGATTTATTGTGTCAATGGTATTTTAAATAATCATTTAAAAACCTCAAATGAAAATCTTAACTGGTTTTTTAATTGGTTTCCTTGTCTCTTTTACATTTATTTCTTGCAGTAAGGATAACACTGTAATCCCCCCGGATACCACAAATAATCTTATTTATTTTTACGATCATAAAGAAAACGGAAATTTACAGGTTTATTCTTATGATGGAACTGCCGAGAAAAATTTAGTGAATGATGCTACGAATGATTACTGGTGGATAAAAGTAAGCCCGGATAAAACCAGGTTCCTATGCTACCGCTCACCCAAAAATGCCGGGCTTAATTCATACACAGTATCCGATTTAATGGTTTTTAATATAGATGGTACTCATGGCCAGGTAATAGTGGCAAAAGGAGCAAATGGCTGGGAATTGCAGGCACATGCAAAATGGTCTCCCGATGGAACCCAAATTCTGGGTACGGCTAAATGTAAAGACCCCTCAATTAATGATATGGTATCACGGGGGCGCCTGGTGGTTTTTAATGCAGATGGCACAAACCCAAAGATCATTTCAAAATATCTTTATGATCTTGCAGACCCGGCCTGGTCGCCGGATGGGAAAAAAGTAACCTATGTGGGGCCTTCAGATTTAAATGACCCTGCGAATACTGAAAAAGCCGAAATATTCCAGGCAACCTTAAACCCTGTTACGCAGTTAATGGAAAACCAGGTACGTTTAACTTTTGATGATAAATATTGTTATGATCCTGCCTGGTCGCCGGACGGACAGTGGATAGCGTATAGTAAAGGGGCATTTATAAATTTATTTTTTACACAAGACCATGATATTTATAAATGTAAACCGGATGGCTCAGCGGATGTATTGGTTTTGCATGATGGAAAAGTAAACGGGGTGCCAAGCTGGACTCCTGATGGTAGCCGATTATTGTTTCATGTAATTGGCTATTTTAACCCACCCCCTTTTAGCTTATTTAGTTGTAGTGCCAATGGGAATGATAAAAAGCAGGTATTGGCAACAGGGGGTGTAGAACGTACCACAGTTTCAGCGATTTTAAAATGATAAATAGAGAATTTGAGTGATTAGAGGAATCACTGGTATTAATTCAAATAGCCATTTCGGCTTCCCCGGTAACCATATTTTCTGCACCGGCACTAGCCAACGGGCCAATTTATTTTTAGCCAGCCCAACCTTTTCCTGTGCTTACAGCAACTTTCATGAAAAAGGGTTAATCATACTGCTAAAGGCAGTACGTATTTTGTAACGATTTTTATTATGTAAAAATCCATACCTTATATAGAAACTATATAATGGGAATGTGCAAAATGAGTTTTCCCAAACATTAAAAAATGAAGCAGGTTTAAATGTACAACGATACATTTATCATAAAAAAGATAATCGTCTTAATTCCCTTATACAACGAAGAGGATAATGTTTTTGCAATTACCCAGGCCGTAGATAATGTATTTAAAAATATTGCTCATTGCTGCTACGAAATTTTTTTTATTGATGACGGAAGTACAGATAAAACACTTTCAAAAGTAAAAATTCTGGAGGCTAAGTATAGGAACATTTCTTATTTGAGTTTTTCCAGGAATTTTGGTAAAGATGTAGCTTTATTGGCAGGTTTTCAGCATATTTCTCCTGCTATTGATGCGGTAATTACATTGGATTCAGACCTTGAACATCCGCCCGATTTGATCACCGATTTGATTGAGCAATGGCAAAAAGGATATGACCTCGTGTACGCATACCGGAAAGAAAAAAACAGAAATACTTCGTCTCTTTCTAATGCATCATCTAAAATATTTTACTGGGTTATATCAAAACTAGCAGATGTAAAATTGGAGAATGGCATTTCTGACTTCAAACTCATCGATAAAAAAGTACTTTCAGTAATTAAAACGATACATGAAGATAATCCTTTTTTTCGGGGCCTTTTCAAGTGGGTAGGCTTTAAACAGATCGGCATCCCTTATTCAGTAGGAAAAAGAGTACATGGAACCTCAAAATATTCCAATAAGGCATTAATACGTTTAGCATTAAACAGCATAACCTCATTTAGTACAAAACCACTTACTATAGCGATTTACATAGGTTTTTTTGCTTCACTTATTTCTATTCTTTATATACAACCCCTTTTTAATTTTCTCTCCCGAATGAGCATTTCTTTTTTAGATAGAAGTTCTTCTACATACACCAGCTTCCAGGGCAGTTTTGTAGAAGTATATTTGCTTAAGCCTTCATTATGCTGTTGAATTCTGTTTTTTGGGTTTTCAGTAGAACCTTTATAAAATGTTCCATCTACTTCACTTTGAATTATGTAAACATAAAATGGCATAAAATAAAAAGAGGCTGTCTTTTTAAGACAACCTCGTGCGGACCGGACGGGACTCGAACCCGTCTCTACGTCTGTAGAGATGACAGGGCAGCCTAAAGAAACTGCTGAACAATATTTTTATTACCGAATATTATTTTTTGAAAATACTCAGCATTACCCCTTTTTAATTTTCTCTCCCGAATGAGCATTTCTTTTTTAGATAGAAGTTCTTCTACATACACCAGCTTCCAGGGCAGTTTTGTAGAAGTATATTTGCTTAAGCCTTCATTATGCTGTTGAATTCTGTTTTTTGGGTTTTCAGTAGAACCTTTATAAAATGTTCCATCTACTTCACTTTGAATTATGTAAACATAAAATGGCATAAAATAAAAAGAGGCTGTCTTTTTAAGACAACCTCGTGCGGACCGGACGGGACTCGAACCCGCGACCTCTGCCGTGACAGGGCAGCATTCTAACCAACTGAACTACCGATCCAAAATTTTAAAGAGCATTATAATATTACCACCGAGTCTCGAACCCGTCTCTACGAAAGTAGAGATGACAGGGCAGCATTCTAACCAACTGATCTCTACGACCGTAGAGACCGATCCAAAATTTTAAAGAACAAAACTATAAATATATGATATTAAAATCCCGGTATAAAAACCGGCAAGATAATAATATCTTTACTTTTATGTAAACCTTTAAATCAAGAACTTACCCCTTGTAAAACAACATGATATTGTTTTTAGGACGGCAAAGATAGGTATTTTTGTATTTTACAAACAAAAGTTTTTAAAAAAAATTACTTACCCTACTTTTACAAATCAAGTGCGAATATTTAATTGCATGTAACCTGAATTTATATAATATGCCCCAATTACAGAATCGACAATTTCTTGATTTTGAAAAACCAATCAAAGAATTATACGACCAAATTGAACAGCTAAAAACAACACAGGAAAAAAGTAAAACGGATATGAGCAGCGCCATATCTGCACTGGAAGAGAAAGTTATAGAGGCTAAACAACATTTAACAGAAACCCTTACCCCCTGGCAAAGAGTACAATTGAGCCGCCATCCCGACCGGCCATATACTTTAAAATATATTGAAAAAATGACCACCGGCTTTATCGAACTGCATGGTGACCGTTTTATTAAAGATGACCTGGCTATGGTAGGCGGTATGGCCTTACTGGGCGATGAAACGGTGATGATCATTGGCCAGCAAAAAGGGCACAATACGAAAACCAGGCAATTGCGAAATTTTGGTATGGCCAATCCTGAAGGATACCGTAAAGCATTGCGTTTAATGAAACTGGCCGAAAAATTTGATAAACCCATTATTACCATGATTGATACCCCCGGGGCATACCCGGGCCTGGAAGCCGAAGAAAGAGGACAGGGCGAAGCTATTGCCCGTAATATTTATGAAATGATGAATCTTAAAGTACCCGTAATTTGTGTAATCATTGGCGAAGGCGCCAGTGGCGGGGCTTTGGGTATTGGCGTAGGAGATAAAGTGGTAATGCTTGAAAATACCTGGTATAGTGTGATATCACCCGAAAGTTGCAGTAGCATCTTATGGCGTACCTGGGATAAAAAAGAAATTGCCGCCGAGCAACTCAGGCTTACGGGCAGCGATATGCTAAAGTTTGGATTGGTAGATGATGTAATTCCTGAACCCATGGGAGGGGCCCATTGGGATTATGATGGGGCTGCTAATATTTTAAAAAATTACCTCATCCCCACCATCCGGGAATTAAAAATGAAAACTGCTCAGCAACGTATTGATGAGCGTATTGAAAAGTTTAACAATATGGGCTTTTGGGATGTAACTGATGAAAATGCAGTTACTGAAAACCACTCATAATAAATCTTTGCTATGCTCAGAATTGCGGTATTTGGTGTAGGCCATCTTGGAAAATTCCATTTAAATAACTGGAAAGAAATTGAGGGTATAGAAATTGTTGGATTTTATGATCCTGATGAAAATAGTGCAAAACAAGTGGCTGAAAAGTATGGGATCCCTCATTTTAATGATCCGGAAGCGTTATTAGACAAATGTGATGCGGTGGACATCGTTGCACCCACCATAAAGCATTTTGAATTATGCTCCCTGGCGCTTCGTAAAGGCAAACATGTTTTTGTGGAAAAGCCACTGGCCAATACAATGGATGAAGCCCGGGCTTTGGTAAAATTGGCAAAAGAATCAAATGTAAAATTCCAGGTGGGCCATGTAGAAAGGTTTAACCCGGCATTTATTGCACTTCAGGGAAATACCTTGCAACCTATGTTTATTGAAGTGCATCGTTTGGCTCAATTTAATCCCAGGGGAACCGATGTAAGCGTAATCCTCGATTTGATGATTCATGACATTGACATTATCTTAAGCCTGGTAAAGAGTAATGTGAGCCATATTTCGGCCAATGGGGTAGCGGTAATGAGCAATACGCCGGATATTGCTAACGTAAGAATTGAGTTTGATAATGGTTGTGTAGCCAATCTTACCAGCAGCCGAATCTCAATGAAGAAGATGCGGAAAATGCGTCTCTTTCAAAAAGATGCTTATATAAGTATTGATTTTTTAGAGAAAAAAACGGAGATCATCAGGCTGGATGCACCCGGTGATAAAAATGTATTTACATTTGATATTGATACCCATAATGGTAAAAAAACAATTGCTATAGCGCATCCTGATGTACAGGATGGCAATGCCATAAAAATGGAATTAGAGGCTTTTAAAAATGCTATCATAAATAACCAGGTTACACCTGTAACCGTTTTTGATGGGTTTAGTGCGATGGAAGTGGCACACCAAATCCTAAATAGGATAAATAGTAACCAATAATATTTTCTGTATTTATTTCATGAAAAAACAGCCCCGGTTAAATACAACGGTTTATCTTTTTGCAGATGTATTGGTTTGCCTGGCCAGTTGGATTATTTTTTATTATTTGCGTACCCGTATTTATGGATATACTTTTTACCTGCCCCAGGGATTCTATTGGGGATTATTTTTATATACAGCAGGTTGGGTAAGTTTAGACCTGGTAGCGGGAAGCTATAATTCACTTTATTTTAAAAGCCGGCTGGGCGAAGTATTAAAAACGGTACTCATCGCCATTATAGGTTGCCTGTTGCTTCTTTTCTTTTTTATTCTTAAAAACCCCCAATCGGATAACTACCGGTATTATGTTGAGTTTTTTATTCTCCTCGTTCCTTTCATGGTATTGAAGTTGTTTGTAAGAATGCTCATTTTAAATTATACCAAGAAGCAAATGCTGCAAAAAAAAGTATTTTTTAATGTATTGCTCATTGGCTCAGGCGCAGCAGCCAATCGGTTGTATAACTCATTTTTAAAGAGTGAGGAACATACAGGATATGTGATTACATCATTTTTAAATGTAAATGGTTCCATAGGAAATAATGCACTGGCTGCTTTGCATTGTTACCAGGGGATAGAGCAATTGGAAAGGGTGATTAAAACAGAAAAAATTGAAGAGATCGTAATAGCTGTTGAAAAAAATGAGCGGGCTTTAATAAGTGAAATATTAAACCTGCTCAGTGATAAAAATGTAAATATTAAGATTTCGCCCGATACAGCAGATATTCTGTCGGGCGCTATACAAACCAGCAATGTTTTGGGTGTGCCCCTTATTGATATTCATAGCGGGCAATTGCCCAATTGGCAAAAAAATGTAAAGCGGCTTATTGATTTTGCAGCCGCCCTGGCAGGGTTATTTATACTGAGTCCTTTAATGCTGTATATTATTATAAGGGTGAAATTTTCTTCACCCGGAAGCATTTTTTATAGCCAGGAGCGGGTGGGGTATAAAGGAAAGATATTTATCATGCACAAGTTTCGGTCAATGTATATGGATGCAGAAGAAAACGGGCCTCAATTAAGCAGTGATCATGATCCCCGGATTACTCACTGGGGCAAGATTATGCGTAAATGGCGATTTGATGAATTGCCCCAGCTTTGGAATATCCTTAAAGGGCAAATGAGCCTGGTAGGGCCCAGGCCCGAAAGAAAATTTTACGTAGATCAACTGGTTGCGCTGACACCGGAGTATAAACACTTGTTTAAGGTAAAGCCGGGATTAACGAGTTGGGGAATGGTGAAGTTTGGCTATGCTTCTAACCTGGAGGAAATGATCCAAAGAATGCCTTTCGACCTGCTGTATGTAGAAAATGTTTCATTGGCGCTTGATTTTAAGATAATGCTCCACAGTATTACCATTATACTATCGGGTAAAGGAAAATAATGATTTAAAATATATTCCAGGACATTGCCCCTGCTGAGCTGGTACCCCAGTACATTTAGATGATTATTGAAGCCATAGATTTTTACGGTTTATGGTAAAGCTGAATAAAGCGAAATAAAATGCCTTCATCGTTTATCGCCTGTATATTTTGCGGTGGTATTTTTATAAATGCAGGGATATTGTGTGATTTGCACAATTAAAAATAGGGCTGAGTTTGAACAGCCCTATTTTTAGAAAACTGATAAAAATCTTTATTTTATGCAGTTTGGCTCTACATTTGAACTTCCTGGATCCAAACATTGATCTGTATGGCCGCCGTTCGCATCATAAATTGGTGTACAATAACCCTTGTTACAATTAGGATCTTTATCTGCAGGGCATGTACCTCCGCCTGGTGGTGTTACTTTTGCACTTACAAAATAACAGGTACCAGTTAAAACTACTGCAACAATTAAGATAAATTTTTTCATAATAAAATAAATTAATTAATGGTAAAAAATTGGCTATATAAAAAACAGATAGCTTTCATAGAGCCTTTCAATCATAAAATTGGAGCTATTTTAAAACCAAATAAATTTGTATTCGAAATATCTTATTATAAATAGAAATATTTATAAAATTAAAGCGCTGATTTTTCACCTTTAATATAGGTAGATTTTTTTTGTGCAAATTTAGATAGCCTGATATTTGAAAAATTGTAGGCAATTCTGATACTTAACATCCTATTTGGGCGTAAGTTATTAGTGAACTGTTTTATATTATCGTAATTTTTAGAAGATTGGGTAAGCCTGTTCCTTTTCAGAAATTCATCGGCAATGAATGTGATAGCTATTTTTCTCTTAAATAATGTTTTAGCATAAAAAAAAGAATATCTTAATGGGCCATTGTAAGATCCCTGGCTGGTAACCCTATTCCCTTCTATTATTCCCCAAAAACCTAAAGATCCGAATTTAGAATTAATGAAATAACTAAAATTGGGCTGAATCCTATATAGTATTCCATGAGAAGAACTGTGGTTAATATTATTTTTTCTATCTAAATATGAAATGCTTGAAAAAAATGAAATATTGAGTTTTTTGCCAATCAGCTTTTGAAAATAAAAGCTATAATAGATTCCAAAACCAGATTCCCCATTATTGGGGCTGGTAACCTGTATTTTTTGTATGCTATCATAAAGCGTGAAAAAACCAGGTTCGTCAAAACTATACCAACCCGAAAGATTTTGCGAAAGGCTTGCTTTTTTTACAATGGTATATTCAACTCCCCCGTTAATACTTTTACCCGGCGTTAAATTTGTTGCACCATGCCTGGTCTCTGTTGGGTTATTGTAATATAGAATCCCGGTAAAATAATCTTCGGATGGTTTAGAGAAAGAGAAGCCCAAAGAATATTTAAGCGATGTATTGTTTTTATACAATGTTTTGTAGGATATGTTGATGCCGGGCAACAAATAATATTTCCTTTCTGAATTTTTATTTTTTATAGAATAATATTCAGTATTTACATTGAGTATAAAATTCTTTTTAGGCGAAAAATCTTTATCGTATTTAAAATAAGGCCTTACAGCGTATTGGTTTAATAGCAATGAGTCTTCCTTTGAATAAAGAATATTTAAATTCTCATTGGTAATATTGTTAATTGAATAATGATAGTAAGACTGGCTAAAATCTTTTTTATAAGCCTGTATACCATACTCAATATTGTAGGTTTCATTTTTGGTATCCAGGTAATTGTATTCCAATATCCAATAGCTAGGCCTTGTTTGCGATTGATGGTTAATGCTATCCGTGTTTTTTGGTTGCATAAATGAAAACCGGTTATTAAAATCCTGGCTTTCTATATTGCCATTTGCACTCAGGCTTTTTGTGATAAATTTATTTTTACGATGTATATAACTTACATTAATAGTACCGCCTAAATTGTATAAAATATTTCTTTGGTTAATTACCGGGGCAGGATAGCTGTAATCAGTAATAAAATTTTGGTTATTCTCATACCTGTGAAGGGATACAGAAATGCCAATATCATGGGCAGAATCTATCCGCAGTCCATAGCCCAAATTAGCGGTATATGCATAGTACTTGTATTTTGTACTTATTTTGCTCTCGTAAATTAAATGATCATCTTCCAGCACTTTGGATTGTAAAGAGGTTGACTGTACATCGTTATTACTGCTTATATTAAGAGAGAAATCTGCTTTTTTGTGCTGCTGGGTAAAACTTAAACTTGGCATAATGGTATTCCTGGTATTAAAAATGACAGCTGCAGAAAATGTTTTACCATATAAATTAGCATCAAGCGTTAAAATATTGATGATCACATCATAGCCCTGGTTTTTAATATAGGCAGGTACTTCTGTTTGCATCTCTACTTTATATATATCTTTGGCTTTTATAGCTCTAAGGATACTATTCCAATTTCCGGTAATCCCTTTTTTTTCTCTGCCATTTATTTTGTATAAAACCCTGCCCCCTATATATTTAATTTCATCTTCTTCTTGTAATATCATAAAGGGTAGCCTTTGCATAGATAAAAGCAGGCTTTGGTTTTTAAAAATACTATCATTGGCAGGTGAATATTCAAAACCCTTAAGTGTTTGCTGAACCACTCTTTTTTTTGAGTTTATAATTACCGGTTCCATATTTTTAGGAGCAATTATAAAAAGGGTGTCGGTATAAACTTTTATATTTTTTATTCCCGGTATTATAAATTCCGGGCTTTCAAATTCTATGGCGAAATTTACCCCCTTATCTACCAAAACCATATCATCCGGTCTGCATTTTGTTAAATGGCCGTTTTGAGTAAGGCTAATGACAATTGTTTTTAATTTAAATATAGATGAAGTATCGGTTTTAAACCTTATTTTACATTTATTACTCTGGGCATACAGGATACTTTTATTAAAGAGGCAAAAAATAAAAAAGAGAATAGAAAATAATTTAATTTTCATGCAGGAGTATTTATGGTTTTAAGTACTGTATTAATTTAATGTTATCTGCATTTTTTTGATATAGTACCGGGTAAATTTCATATAGATTATTTGAATATTTAAATAAATTTATACTATCTATAATTACGTTTTTTGCAAAATATAGTTGATTGAATTTATTTTTAAATATTTTTAATGATCGTATTTTTGTAAAAATGAAATAAATGCTATCATTATCCACATTCCTAATAGCTAATTCTTCAATACTACTAATACAACCTGTGCATCCTGATCCAGGAATTATATAAATTTTAGCCCCATTTTTTATCTCATTTAGTTGATGAAAAAAATTAAAGCTTGGATTTCTTTCAGAAATACAACTGTTATTTGAAGTGATTAATAGTATAAAGCTTAAAATGTAGATTATCTTCATCATAATAATATTTTTCATCTTTTACAAGAAAACCTCTTTCTGTAATAAAAAAAACAGTACTAGATATACTCTCGCTAAGTTCAGTGTATCCCAAGAAATTTAATTTACTATCATAGGCAAGTAGATATTTCTTTTTAATACCTAAACTTCCCCTGTTAAAATCTTTTTCTGAAGTTGGAAGTAATAAATATCTATAAAAAATTTTTCTATATTTATCATATATTATTCCTTTAAATGAATATTGTCCATAAAAGTGTTCAGCTCTTTTAATATTATCTTTTGCAGAAATAATTGTACTTCCACTAAAGGGTCTTATCAATTTATTTATCTCAGGATATAGTTTTATATATTTTGTTCTATTTGTATTCATATTAAAAATTGCAATATAATCACTTGCGGGAAATGAAATATAGATTAAAGAATCTTCTACTAAACAATTATATACCATTCTATAATATATACCACCCCAATTACTTTTTTTGTAATCGATTGGATAATTTACAAAGAAAAATGTTTTATCTTTTGTTATTTTATTCAGAACATATCTTCTTGTATCAAATGATTTTGAATTTTCTCCAAGAGAAAATCCGGGAGCATATATTGAATTTTTATAAATGGTAGGTTGTTGACAGGTTGAAATACTTGGCATTGGGGTTATTGTGAGTTTTACCTCAGGTGTATCACTTTTAATTGGGAAACTATCAAAACAATATGTTTGCTTGTTAAACAAATAGATAATTTTTTGAAATGAAGAATAAATAAAAATTGAATCTATGGAGGTAAACCATGAAGCATCAACCTTGAATTTAGGATGACTTACTTTAAATTGATCGAAATTGTAGTTATAAGTTTTACTCCTGTTTAGATTAATGAATGTGATAGTATTATTAATTTCATTTTGTATCATTAATAATGAATCAATTAATTGCATATTTTTTGATCCTCCAAAGGTTACTGAATCTAGCTTCACAATAAGGCTATCAGAAATTTTTAAAAAAGATGGGTTAGATAAATTTATAGGTTTATTGTTTTTACAAGAATTTATTGATATAATAATAAAAACAATTAAAATAATTTTCATAGAATTTACAATGGAATTATCTTTCAATTTTATGGCTTTAAAGATAAGTTCCTATTTTAAAAATATTTAATTTCAATATGAAATATTGTTATTACTTTTATAAATAAATCTCTTTATATGGATTTCGGAACAAAATTAAAATCAATTCGTAAACTAAAGAATTTAAGCCAAAGTGAAATGGCTGATTTATTATTTACAACACAAGGGAATTATAGTCAGTACGAAAACAACAACAGAATTCCTTCTTTAGATTTACTTAAACGTTTAATTGAGCAATTTGATCTTGATGCCAATTGGCTTCTTTCAGGCAGTACGGAGCAGGTTGTAAATTTTAATGATAATAGCTCATGTAATATTGTTTCATTAAAAACTGAAAATTATCATCAACCATTTGATCAGTTTGAAAAACTAGAGAAAAAAGTTGATAATATTTTAAATATAATTTTAAAAGATAAAAGTAATACATAGGGTACCTATCCCTATGGTTATAGTGTTTCATAGTTGTATTGGTATCTGGTATTATTGCTTCAAATGTATCTGAATATAGATGCTTCAATTAGATTGGTCATGCATAATTTTTAATAACATTCCTTAGGCAATACAAAGTTTTATTCAATCGTAACTTCGTCCGTAAAAATATGTGTACTTCCTCCTGCTCCTTCGTGCCAGCCTGGTAGTTTACCATATTGCACCGCTTCAATACGTACATATCTTACCGGTTGTTTTTTAAATGCGGCTTGTACTGTAATTACTTTCGGTTCCAGGTCTTCAATGGGTATAAAATTTTCTCCGGTATAAAGGGTTGTAAAATTTTTGCCATCGGCCGAAACAGAGATCACTACTTTTTTAGGTGCCACAATCCATGCCCTTGTATCTTGTAAAAATCGGATAGAAACATTTTCAATCTCTTGTGTTTTATTAAGATCTATCAAAGCATCCAGGCCATGATGCTGGTAACCCTGCCAGTTTCCACGCCTCCAGTCTGCAGTTCCCTCAATGCCATCTATTAATGCATTTATGCCCCCACCATCATATTGTTTACTGTATTGGGTTCGTAAATTTATTCCCCAGTTGTGGGGTAATTTTTTATAAGTGCCTGATTGTACTTTGCTTTGGTTGCCCACTTTATTTATAGCTACTGCACGAATGGTTGCGTTTTTAGTTATTTCAAAAGGAGTTTTATATAATTTACTATTTGTAGTGGGCATGGTTTCATCTACCGTAAAATATATACCTGTTGCCGGTTGCCGGTTAATCATTTTAATTTTTCTTTTACCGGCAAATGAAGGGCGGCCACCATGTAGTATGGGATTTATAATAATTTCATTCCCCTCCTTATTGTTTCCTGCTTCTGTAAGATAAGGGTGAGCCGAGAAAAAATTTATAGGTTTGTTGCCCATATTAAATATAAGAGTACCCCCGTTCATGATGCTGGCATGAGGAATATAACTGCTGTAATTGAAAAAATTATTTCCATTGGCAAGGGGGAGTTGGGCAGATTGTACATAATAGTTTTCCTTATTAAGGTTATTGGCCACAATTGTAAAATGATTCCCATTTTCTAAACGGAGATTTATTTTGCTAAAAAAGGGAGCGCCGGGAATATACACAGGTGCCCCTGGGGTAAGCGAATAAAATCCCATTGCAGTTAATACATACCAGGCACTCATTTGGCCACAATCTTCATTGCCTATTAACCCATCGGGACTGTTTTTGTAAAAATCATTCATTACCCGGTGTAATAATTTTTCAGTTTTATGGCTGCCGGGTGTATAATTGTATAAATAAATGATGTGGTGGCTGGGCTCATTGCCGTGGGCATATTGGCCAATCAATCCTGTAATATCACTTTGATCCCTGCCTGTAGTTTGGGCTGGAGCTGTAAATAGCCCATCTAAGCGCTGCTCTAATTTTTTAGCGCCCCCCATCAATTTTAAATAACCGGCAATATCCTGGGGAAAATAAAAGGAGTATTGCCAGCTGTTTGCTTCTGTAAAATTATTATTTACTTCACGGGGATCAAAAGGCTCTATCCAGTCGCTATTAGAAATAGGGCGCATGAAACCCGTGTTTTGATCTAAAATATTTTTATAATACTGAGCTCTTTGTATATATGTATTGTAATCATCTTTTTTATTAATGGCTTTTGCAAATTGTGCTATGCACCAATCATCGTAGGCATACTCTAAAGTTTTACTTACACTTTCATGTTCGTCATCGGCTGACACGTAACCATTTTTAATATAAGATGGCAAACCCAGGTGATTCCAGGTAGCGCTTTTCTTCATCGCTTGCAGGGCAAGTTGGGTATCAAAATCCCGGATGCCTTTCATATAAGCATCTGTAATTACCGACACACTATGATAGCCGATCATGCAATCTGTTTCATTGCCCAGCAACTCCCATACAGGCAAGCGGCCGCCCTGCTGGTACATGGCTAAGAATGTTTTGATATAATCCAGGGTTCGTTTTTGATCAATAATTGTGTATAGCGGATGTGCCGCACGATAAGTATCCCAAAGTGAAAAAACAGAATAATAATCAAAACCATCTGCCGTATGAATTTTATTATCCATACCCCTGTATTGATGGTCTGCATCCATATTGATGGTGGGTACAATGGCTGTATGGTACAGGGAGGTATAAAAAACCGTTTTCTTTTCTTCATCAGTATCCTGTACATCAATCCTGGCCAATTCTTTATTCCAAATGGTGGTGGCTAAAGATTTTGTTGCTGTAAAATCCCAGCCGGGTAATTCGGCGGCCAGGTTTTTCTTTGCACCTGTTACGCTTACCGGGGAAAGCGCCACTTTTGTTTCTACCGTTTTTGAATCATCTGTATTAAAATAGAAACAGGCTTTTATATTTTTACCGGTAATGGTTTCTCCGTTAGATATTTGAATAGGTTGGTCGTTTTGCCAAACCCCCATTTTTACAATGGGTTTCGAGAATTTAATAACAAAAAATGTTTGCTGATCCTGTGCCCAGGATTTACTTCTTCTAAACCCGCTAAGGGTAACGCTGTCTTCTAATGTAAGGGAGGCTTCTAAAACTTCATCCCTGTGTTTTAAATCGAGCAGGATATAGTTATCATTTGCCCGGGTATAAATATATTGATGATACCCCACCCGGGGGGTTACAGTAAGGTTTACCCGGATATCTTCTTTATCTAATTTTACTGAATAAAAGCCGGGCTGGGCTACTTCATTTTTATGGTTGAATGAAGAACCATATTCTTTATTATTGGGCGAAGCGGTTCCGCTCCCGGGAACCAATAAAATATCACAAAGATCGGGTACACCGGTTCCGCTTAAATGGGTATGCGAAAAACCATAAATAAAATGATCGTCGTAGTGGTAACCGCCACAGCCATCCCATCCTTCCAGCCGGGTATCGGGGCTAAGTTGTACCATACCATGCGGCATTACAGCCCCTGGGTAGGTATGGCCATGGCCGCCGGTACCAATAAAGGGGTTTACATATTTCACATAGTTCTGCTGTGCAAATGCAAAACTTATTGAGCAAAACGCTAAAGCGGTAAATGCAATCTTTTTCATTTTCTATATTGTTTCGCTAAGGTAACATTTATGCGTTGCGATAAGTAAGGGGCAAAAAAAAAGCACCCCTGGGGTGCTCCTGTTTTTAATTTATTAAAACGGCAGGTCATCGTCGGCTGCCACTGTAGAAGGGGTTGTTTCCGGCTGTGTTCTTACGGTAGGCGAGGGGGTGCTTCCGGCATGGGATACATTGCCCTGGTTGCTGCCATTAGAATCGGCGCCACCCAATAATTGAATGTTTTGCACACGCATACGTAAGGTAGCAGCTATCTGCCCGTCTTTATTTGTATAAGCATCGGTATCCGGTGTGCCTTCGGCATATACGGTTTTCCCTTTGGTGAGGTATTGTGCAATGGCGGTACGGTCAGTCCAGTAAGCACAGTTTACCCAAATGGTACGCTCTTTTAAATTGCCATGAGAATCTTTAAATTTTTCGCTGTGGGCCACATTAAAATTGATTACGTTTTTTCCGTTTACTTCTTTTTGAATGCAGTCGGCTCCCAGGTTCCCGATGACTTGTAACTTAATCATAATTGTAATTTTTAAATGTTATGAATCGATGTATCTGTTTGCTAAAATTAGTGAATAAGGTTTTTGAACGGGGTATTAATTCATTTTCTTTTTTAAAGTTGTTACCTGGTTATGTAAATTATTTACAAGGCTGGCTAAGCTATTCACATCCCAGCGTTGTTGGGTAGGTACCTTGCCAATAACAACCTGTGCCTGCCAAAGTTCTACAATATCTTCAGTATTTATTTGATAGGGCTGGTAACTGGGATTATCACTTACCAATGTAACTTTTGCTTTGGACCGGTTATTTTTTACGATGCGTTTATATACAATTCCTTCATTGCGGCTTACTACAATATAAGCCATATCATTTTTTACATCCTCAATACCGTTTATTTTTTCACCTACTATAACGCTACCGCTGGGGGTTGGCATCATACTGTCTCCCACAATTTCAAATGCCCGGTAATGGCCACCACTTAGCATGGGTAGGGTAAAGGTATTCAGCTCATCAATAAATTCACTATCGGCATAACTGGTTAAATAACCTGCAGCTGCTTTTACAGGAACAAAGTGGATGAGATTTCTATCGGCCGTAGCCATCTTTTGTTGCCTGCGTTTTTGCAGGTAACTGCCTCCCTGGTTGTTTAAATCTTTTAGTAAAAGTTCATCCAGCGTAAGCTTAAACATATCGGCGATTATTTCAAGCACATCTAAGCGGGGGTCTGCTCTTTCTTCTTCATAAGCGCCTACCAGGGATCGCTTAATGCCTAATCTTTGTGCAAATTCTTCTTGTGTCCATCCACGCAATTTGCGCAGGTATTTTAAATTTAAACCAGCTTGTGACATAACGGCTAATTTGATTAGCACAAATATACTAATAAATTTAGTTTAAAAAAATATTTTTTCTGCACTGGCCGGCTTCTTTTTCAATATAAAACCGCAAAAACCACCCGTGATACAAAATAATTCCAAACGTGATATTTTCCCTATTGCGATTAAACGGTAGTTGTATAGCCTTTAAACACCATTATATCAGTATATGTGCTATTGTAATTCATCGTATTCTTTGTGGTCGAAATTACTGCATTTTTAAAGGGATTGCTATAATCCGTATAAGTTCCCATCCATTCGCAAAGCTCTAAAATATGCGATTTGTTACTAGTGAAATAAAAGTACTGTTTACTGTTCAAAGTAGTAAGTACATCAAGGTAATCCGCTAGCTTCCAATAGCCTGTATACGTGCCTACTTCCGTACTCAGGTAAGGTGGATCAACAATAAACAAAACATTCTGCTTTTTCTCGAATTTCTTAAACAGCTCCCGGTAACTCATCCGAACCACTTCAAGGCCATCAAGATACCCACTGGCATCGTAATCGCTCAATCGCACACAATTGTAAAATGACGATTTGGCCATATCCTCGAAGCAAGTGGCATAATTCATTGAAAATAGCAGGCTGCTGCTAATGGTTATATAATCAACAAAGCCGGTTTCTTTACTTATACGATCTAGTATTTCATTCTTAAGCGCTTGATCCAGGCGCTTGTCTTTTGGCATTTCTCCTATCATTGAACGAATATCCATCAACAGCTGATTAGTGGCTGGAATAGCCTCAATTCGCTGCTTGTAATTATCAAAATCGTTATAGATAACTCTGGCTTTCGGATGCGTGTCCTTAACTGCACGACTCAGCAAACCTGATCCGCCGAATAGATCAACATAAGTTGCATCAGTAGGGCAGGTCATTAAATACTCTTTAAACTTGTTTAAAAACTTTCTTTTTTGCCCCATAAATGGCAATGGAGCTTGATTGTACTTTTTTTTCATTTCTATGCTTTACATTTGTTTTACTCTCAAAATAAATAGGTGCACACACACCATCAAAGGCATTGCCTTCGGCTTGGTGTGTGTGCACCTTTATTATTGTAGGGTTGAGAGCCTACAGTAAAGTCGGAGGCATTTTTTTTGCGCTCCATAAAATACCAGGTATAGATATACCCGGCCTACTTAAACCCAAACAAACTAGTTTATTAAAAAATAGTTCTTTCCAACACCCGCAAACCCTCCACTATATAAGATGATCTGAGGGCTTTCCGTAGCAATTAAGTCTAAGGTCCCGGCCCCGGAGATCGAATTACCTGTTGTTGTATTATTTAGTGTAATTACCTCATACGATGTGCTGGCCGCAAATGGTAGCCTTACAGCTGCTGTACTTCCATTGCTCGTGGCTCGCCAATACACCAGGGCCTTCTTACTTGCGTCAGTTGCTAATTCATACTTGTGCAGGTAGGTAGAGCCATTATGAACGGCTCCTGTAAAAACATAGCCGCTAAGGCTGCCCTTTAGTGCCTCAGTATAGTAATATGCCAGGCGTGGAATATAGAGCGGCTTCCAGGCGATCACCGTATCAAAACGAAGCAAGCCTGCACTATTGAAAGTACCACAGGTTGTACCCGATTTGTACTGATCCGCCAGCCAGTATATGAATAGCTTAGTTCCTGTGCTGGCATGTAGCAATAAATTTCGTACCGTCCATTCAGCTTGAATCTGTTCTTCTGTCTTACCCGCAAATGCTTTAATAGCCATAAATGAACCTCCCCATTTTGTACCAGATGGACACGAGCCAGACGTGATCACTTGATCTTCCGGGTAACAATCAAAACCCGACTCTGTATTCCAAAGTGGCACACCCATGATTGCGGCATAGTACCTGGCAGTATCTAATTTACTTTTAAGATTGTAAATAGTGTCCTCCGGCGCTACAGCTTCACCGGCGCCAGTAAATTGTAATTCAAACGTGCCAGGGTAAGCATGAACCGAAAACACGTCTAAAGGGAATTTTTTATACCCTGCTGGTCGATTGAACTTCCACCAAAGGATCATGCTTTCAATATACCGAGGGCTTATGTACGCTAATGCAGGGCTTACTAATTTTATACCCGTACCCGCAACCCCAACGCTATCTCCAGCAAATGTTACCGTCCCTCCATGCCCATCATAATAGCAGCTGATCATGGCGGCCAGCTGCTCAGGGTACATATAACCGGCGGCTTTAAAAGAGCCGTCTTTCTCGTTATCAGGCTCAATGTATTTAAGACCTAATTGCTTATGCGCTTTCGCTAAAGCTCTCAGCGTCCAAGCTGCCTGTGCATAGCTGGCCGGATTGGATGCAATCTCATTGAATGTAAGAATGCCACCATATCGTTGGCCGTTGGCGCTATCACCTAATGCTGTGTTGATCGGCTTTTGACTGGCCCAATCGCCGCCGCTGTTATTACCGGGAGTAACCATTCCGGCACTTACCATGCTACCCATAGCATAATATAAATCGGTACCACTTCCAACAATTCTATTAACGAACATTTCTTCTACTTCACCCGCTGTTCCGGATGGATGAATAAGCGTACCATCTGCATGCGTTATGTAAGTAGCGGCTGCAAAATGCCTGGCGCCTGCAACAATATGCTCATCGTAATTTGTACCGTTTGAGCTTTGCCCCATTTGAAACACCATATTCACGGCAGCCACACTGTCAAACTTCATTTTTGAAGCCGATAAATTAACTGTCTGCTCAATATAGTTTTGTAATTTATATCCGTAAATTTTTATTTCTTTAATGATGCCAAAACCCTCGCCAACGGTTAGCTGCAGCCATTGAGTTGTGTCGCTGCTTGAAAAACTATACCATTGCTGGCTCAGCGTTCCATTGTCAACGATCTGCCCAATAGGGTTATTGAAATTAAACGGCAATCCTGATTTTATACGCAGTGTATCGTTACTATTTCCATTTGGTTGCACAAATATTTGAACGCTGCTTATTTTAAAAGTGCCATTCAACTCAAACTCATAATGAATGCCCGAGGGCGGTAAAGCACTGGTTCGGTATGCACCCGTGTAGCTGTTGTATTGAAGTATAACCGAAGTATTTTTATTAAACATGCTCAGGCTCTCCCACCAGTCATTAGAATTAGCAGGAGTTGTTAATGCTTGCTCATCTATAAATGCTTTTTCGTTTCCCGTTTGGGTTGCGTTATAAATCTTTCGTATTGGTATAAGCGTTTGCGCACTTAACATAAAACCAATCATGCAGCATAGTGCTGTCAATTTCATCTTCATAATAATATTTTTATTGTCCTTAATTCAGTTTTTAAAATAAATAGCCCGTTCGAGCGAACATCAATGTAGTTATAGCCTAACTTCAATCGTCCTGCACATACCCGTTGCCCCAGTATATTAAAAACAGCATAGTCTCCCAATCGGTTGGCTTTAAATTTTATTGTTGTACCGTTTATTTGTAACTCATTTTGTGGACCAGGAGAATTTACCGGGGGTAAGCTCAACACCGGTTCTACAATTACACTCAGCATCCATTCGTATATATTCAGAAATTGCCCGTTAATATTTTCTTTGTATTGAGGATCATAGAGGCTGTTCCAATTGCCATGGCCACTCGGTAAACGTGTCCATTTACCGCCGCATGCATTTATGAATGTCTCGGTGTATTGGTATGGGCAAGTAGCATCTTGCAAGCCATGAAACGCCCAGGTTGGCTTTCCTGTCCAATATGCATAACCGGAGCTGTTACCGGCACCTGCAGCACTCATAGGCACGATGCCTGCCACTTGTGCAGCCCATTCAGGGCTTGTGGTTACAGCCTGCAGTATCATACCTGCGCCCGCACTAAGGCCGGTGAAAAATATTGCATTCCTTTTAATGCGTGGCGCCATGATCGGATCATGCTGAAGTACATAAAATACATCAGATGGCTCAGTACTCCATCCTGGGTTTTGTATGGCAATGGATATAAATTCCATTGGCTGGCCGCTGACCGGATTATTGAATTTTAAATTATTACCAGTAGAGATCAACCAGGGCAGGCCATGTGCCATTAATTTATTCAAATCATTCTCTGTACTTCCGGCTTCGCCTGCGCCATGAAAAAATACAATAACAGGATGCACACCCTCAGTTGGTGGAATGCGGTACAGCCCCCACTTAGTATGACCCCATTGATCGGTAATAAATTGATGCTTCACCTGCCGCCCCAGGCTATCGCCTTCACTTGCCAGGCAACAAAAACTTAAGAATATAAGTATGTAGCTAAAAATTATTTTCATAGAATTATGGAATAGTAATTGTTATTGTAACATCATAATCTGTAAGGAAACTACTTCCGGGCAATGGCCACATATAAAGGGCTTCAGTATCATTAGGAGCAACGTAGCTAATCTGCCACCTTGGAGTATCAGGTGTACCGGTATTATCAGTCATTTGCAAACCAAACCATTGCGAATAAGTCTTAATTTTAATTGATTCCGAATATATTTTAACAAAAGCGAGTTCTGTCATGCCTCCAATTACAACTACAGAATCTACGGTTAAATTGGTATTATTATATACAACTGCTAATCCGTGGGCGCTACTCATGTGAATAATCATTTGTTTGGGAAGCTTCGCATTGATCAGACTATCCAAATTGCCAATAAAAGAGATTTGACTCTTATGAGCATTTATAGAATCTATCTGTAAATAACCAGTTGAATTATCTGCAATAGCAAATGTATCTCTAACACGTTTCCCAATTTTGTCAGCTACATAGGTACCAAGTCCTACCACCTCATTGGTATCTGTTGTTACAGGTTTCCATATAGCAGCATCTAACATACCATCATAAGTTAATACATCTCCATCTATCGCTCCATTAAGAGGTAAGCGCATTTGAGTTATGTATGGTGAAATTGAAAAAGTGTTATCACCTGCTTGAGCTTCATTCCCTAATGCTATGGCATTGTTGCCAAAAACAAATGATTGTGAACCTATAACTGTGTTGTTATCTCCATAAACCAATGAGTTTGCACCCATAACTATAGAAGAACTATTGGCTCCAGTTGTACTTAATTGACTTGAATTACCTATAACAATATTATTACCACTCCCATCTGTAGATATACTTGGATTTGTTCCTATTGCTATCGTATTCTTTGGTACAGTTATATTCTCGCCGATACCTATTGCATTTTCTTGTGTGTTAACATTTTTACCCATTGACAGCGCAAGTCCATTACTACCATCTGCATAATTACTTGTACCAACTGCTATACCATTGCTCAGTGTGTTATTGCTGGCTCCTAAAGAAATACTATTGTCCGAAACTGCCCCATTGCCCAACGAAATTCCCTGGTTGGTTGAACTTGAATAATATCCAAAATTGAAACTCCCATCAGTATTTAAACTACCAATTTCTGTATCATTCGACCTGAATTTTAATGGGTAATTATTTTTAGTGCCTATAAATTCATCTCCGGTAACAAGGCTGTTACCCATCAATTTCCAATAATCAGCTGGAGCCCAAGTTGCCCCACCATTCGCATCACTTTGTAATATACGCCCATTACCTGCCGAAGGATGCTGATATTTAAATCCCCCCACTAATGTGAGTGAACTATCAGGAGTAACCGTGCCTATCCCGGTTTTTCCATTATTTAAAACAACAAGAGAACTTCGCCTATTAGCACTGCTCGTGCCAGTACCTATGTCCAATAACCTGTTTAATGAATTTATGGTAGTTGCTGATGCAGCAGAAGTCGTATCATTAAACATTCCTAATGCAACGGAGCCGAAGCCTTGTGCCTTTAGGTTAGAGCCGATTGCGATACTTTTTTGACCATTACTATAGCTCATTGATCCTAATACAATACTTGTGTCGCCCACTGCTTTTGTGTCAAAACCAATGGCCGTAGTGAAGCCACCAATTGTTGTTGCAGAAAAGGCGCTAAGTGCAATACTGTGTGCGCCCATTGTTACAGCAAATGGGCCAATAGCTGTAGAATTATAAGCAAGTGCAGATGCAAATGGGCCAATAGCTATCGCATTACTACCACTGGCTCTATTCCCTAAGCCAAGCCCTACACTGGCTATTCCGATGCTAGGCTCATCCCACTCGTTACCCTGTGCCATGCCTGCTCTGAATGCACCTTTTGCTGGCATCCATATTAATTTACTACCCGGGCCGTTCAATGTGTCCTGGAGTTTAAAATTGTTGCCTTGCCGCACTAATCCACTACTGGCTGTAAAGTTTGGAACGTCGCCACCGCCGCTAACCGGTAAGTTTGCCAGGCGGCCAATTACAAACTCTCGTATAGTTAATGCTGTAGGCAGCACCGTTGCACTTGATAGTGTGGTATCATTACTAATACCAGTCACTTTATTATTCCCGATGCCAAATATTTTATTTACCTGCAAACGATCAGTGCTGATACTTCGTTGGCACATGGCCATACTGCTTGCAAATATTAATAGGGCTGTAAAAAAACTTTTCATCATGCTATTCTTTTTTTAATGATTTTAATTGAAGTTCCGGCTGGTAACCCGGTAATTTTAATTTGATGAGCCACATAAGACAAAATGCCAACTTCCACCAGCGCACCCTTATCTGCATCTACATCTAAGTCGGCAATACTAAATTCTTCACCGGCAATTGTGGAGGCAGTAACAGCTACAACGCAAGTAGTAGGCGCCTTAATTATTATATCGCTTAGTAAAAAATTAACGGGCAATGAATATTCAAAATCAACCGCAGCACTGGTGGTAAATGTTTCAATGGGCTGGCTCAACTCATTAAGTATTTGAGTTAATCCGGAAATATCGCCAATGGCCAGGGGTTCATCTTTCCAGCGTAGTTTGCTAAAGAAAGAGTAAAACTGCGCCTGCGTTGGATAGTCGCCGGTTTCAAACCATGGTTTTACGTCATCTATAAACATCTCTTCTTTTTTATAATTTTTGAATTACAAGCGTTACTATATATGGCTGCAGATTATTGTGTGCTAGCCCGCCACCGGCATATTCTGTTTGATGAGTGTATTGAGTTGGGTTGTTCACTCCGTACCCTCCACCGGCTGGATTACTGTCCACGCCGCCAACACCACCATGTTTATAATCATGGCGATGGCTGGGCAGTTCGTTAACTGATAAAGTGTGTGTTTTTGCTCCACCTGTTTTTCCCATCAAATTAAATTCTACCTGAGCTGCATCCATTGCCGCACTTACACGGCCTTGCCTATTTTTTGTACCATTATTTCCGTTACAAATTGCCCATCCAGCCCGCTCATTAATGCCCAGGCCGGAGCCATCAAAATTGGCAGCGATATATGCCGCATCGCAGTCAATTTCTTTTATATCACCTTTCACCCAAATCTGGCTGAGTGGTGCTAAAGCTTTTAATTCTGAAAACAAGAAAGCTCCCAATGCACCGCAGGTAGCATACTTTGTAAATTCTACATCATGCTGCGCATTGTCTTCAAAAATCAAGGGAACAACGGTTTCTGCAATTACAACCTGTGCGCCTAAGCTGCCGCCAACAAATGGCATCAGCTCGCCGTTGTAAGCAATCCATCCATCGCTTACATTACCAGCTGCTACTTCCACACCATGCAATATTGTTTTGTCACCACATAAACGAGCCAACGCACCCAATGCGCCTCGGTAACTATCTTGCATAAATGCCAGGCTATCCTGATCTAGTGGGTATCCACCTAAATTCGTGAAGTCAATTTTTTTATTCATCTTAGTAAGTCTGTATTATAAATTTTGTTCCCACCAATTTGTATATCTTAACAAGGCTGGTCATTTCTGGCTTATTAAAAACAAGTGAAACCGGCACCCATACAATAAAGTAGTCTGTGTCCTGCTCCGTCTCGTTTCTAGTATATAAATACACCGGCCTGTTTTCGCTTCTTCGATATAATGCCAATGGTTTGTTTTCATCTCTGCGAAAAATGTAAACTGGCGGCGTATCGGGCAGGTCATCAATGTAAATACGGCGCTCAGTGCTGTCGTATCGGTCGTTAAGTAATCTTTCTAACCAGCATTTTTGGCTAGTGATCATTAGATGATAAAGCTTTGCTTTGCGAAACAATAAAAACTGCTGATGCAATGTGGAAAAAGGGTAAACCAATACCCATACCCAACTAAGCAAGAATGGTTTTCTTATTTTCTTTGGTACAAACCAGGTTGCTATTACATTCCAGTTAATATTGAAAATATTTGGGTTCATTAGGTTTGATATGTTATTGTTAAGTCGGCATCATCAATTCTTAAATAACCCGCATCAGGTATTACACTGATGCCACAGCTCGTAAAGGGCAGCAGGCCGTATTTAGTTTGCACTGTTTGCAATTGCAGATCATCTACACCATCTACAAGCTGAATTGCATCTACCAGTTTTTGAACGGAAAAAACGCCATTGAATGGGAGGTTCTTTAAATGTTCTTTAATGGCTGTTTTAACGGGCATAGAATTACTGCCGTCTAACCGGGCGCCGGTACCATCCAATACCAGCGGATCGTAAACTATAACAAGCTGCAGTTTTAAATTATCGGCTGGGCCGCTGGTGATCAGAGCCTTTACTCCTGCATCTTTTATTTCTTTTATATAGCGGGTAAAAGCATCTACTTCCGGAGTGCTTAATGGACCTAAATCAGCACCAACCGTCTTCGCTACTTTTATTCGTATCCCTCTGCTTTGTTCCACAACTGCTGCATAGCTTACTATCTTGCTTTCATTCACAGTATCTTCCGGTATATCGGTATTGTCATAATAATCTGCTTCATCCACCAGGTCGAAGCCAAATTGAAACATTTTTGCCCGCTCTGCGTACCACCGTAAACTGTGCGGCTTCATGGCGCTAATCGTTTCGTTGATTTCTACTTTTGCCAGATCATAAATGGTTTCAGTTGACCAAGCACAAAATGCAACAATGTATAAGTACAACCGATAAATTGCCGTTTGGCTGCTGCTATATAGTACAGTTGTTAATACAGCATCATCTGCAACCTTTTGCAAAAGCTCCGCATGAATTTCTTTAATTGTTCTAGCCATTTAACTTACTTTAAACCCATTATTCCAATTATTCTCCTGTGAACTACCCGGCATGATGCGCATAAAGCCAATACCTCCGCTGGGTATAAATGGCATCGCAAATGCTGTTGCAATCACTAGTTTACTCTTTACATAATCAGCCACCACTTTATTATCCACTACCACAGTTTCTAGTTGCGTTCCCGGAGGCACTTCATCTGTAATGCCAATGCCATTCAGCATTGCAAAAACAAAGACAGCTTCCATACTGCCGCAATGCTGGCACGTAAAATCAAATAGCGTTTGGTGTTTCCGTATAACTTGCATCAATGTTTAATTTTCCATTAGTTCCTATTTCAATATTTTTAACCGTCAGCCCATCCCGTTCAAACTCTTTTTTTATTTCTCCTAATAAACCATCCCCATCGTTATCTTTTAGCCACAGATCAATTCCAACACCTACCGTTGGAGCTTCTTTCCAGTCTCCCTTATCTGTTAATAATAAAAGTACCTGGTGCTGCACGTCACTGTTTCCGGCTGCAAAATCGCCAGCGATAAAAAGCAGGTCATATTCATCATTTAATAAAAAATCAGTCATTATAAAATTGTTCCCGTTGTTGATGTCCCGGTTACAGCACCACCACCACTCGGAGCCAGTAGCCCATTACCGGGTATTTTTATTTCAATAGCCGTTTTAAAATGATCTATAATGCATTCAGCAACTTTTTCCCAATATGCCTGCCTGGCTGCTGGTAAGTCTGCATCAGAAATTGCCACATCATTCCAGGCATTGGTTGCATTGTTTAAAGCTGTGCCCAGCGTTGTTTTATTTAAAGCCATTAGTTAAATATGTTTGTTATCATTTCTTTTGCTGATGCCAGTTTTAGCCGATCCGGGTTGGTGCCTTGTAGTACCACTATTTTTTCTACAGCTTCAATTATTTTAATCATTGCATCTTTTAAATTATCGGTTCCCTTTTTGATTGTAAAGCCACTGGCCGCAATCTTGAATTGGGTGCCATCGATCTCAACCAACTCGAAATCTATTGCTTCAATAGCCAATACAACATAATCGTCTGAGCCGTCAATACGCCCAACCAATACCATCGAGCCCACGGATGGGAACTGCACGATTTTATTCCCTGCCTTAATAACACTTCTAAGTCTTGCATCATCAATTTTACTTTCATCGCTAAATTCAATTTCAATCGTACAGTCATTTTCATTTACAGCCAGCACCTTTGCCGGCATAATGATGGAAGGGCCATATTTATTAGCAAATGCTCCTAACTGCTCCTTTATATTATCTTCTGTTGCTCCCATTTTATAATTTTGCACCGATGCCAACTGTGCGCCGGTACCCACTCATGCCATAAGTAACCGAAGTACTTTCCACTATATAATTACCGCCACGCTCTTTATATTTATTATCGCCCAATTCGCATTTATAACCAGGTTCACAGTATGGTGATCCGAAAGCTGTTATTTTACCCTCGTAACCATTAAAGCTTAGCTGTTTTTGTTTTGCCGCTGCCATTGCTTTTAATGTTGCCTCATCAGTAACAGCATGTGTTTTTATAACTTTAGTTTCACCCCTTGTACCCGCCTTCCCGGAACTGGTTATTACTTTTACTTTACTGCCGTCTTTTTTTTCGCCAATCATATTCACCGTCACTTCCTGATTCTTGGCTTCTCTCAGCTTTAGGTTATTATCTTTTATCACATTCCAGCCAATCAGGTATTTAACCGTTTTTTTAGGTGGCAGATAAAGCAAACCGGCATATAATATTTTGCCAGTAAAGTACATTCTGATCGTTCCGGCACTTATCTTTTTTATCATCTCCAAAGCTTCTACACCATTATGTTTCGCCAGTACCATCTTTTCTATTTTGAAAATAGGAATGTCCGCATCAAGTTTAATATCAGTGCCCTCTATAATGAACTTTAAAATGTCCTTTAATTGAGCATTTACAAATGTTTTAAGCAATGTTTTTTTGCGGAGCTGGTAACTATAACCTTCGCACTCTACCTCCAGCGGCTGTGTGAAATTGATGCGGGCTATAAACCCCTCAAACTCCGAATAATATTGCTTGTTATATCCCAACTCAATTTTTACAAAATCACCTTCTTTAAACTGCTTGGCTGTTTCAATACTGGTTGTAATAATTTCTCCATCTCTTTTTATCCGTGCAGTAATAGGTAGTTTTATTGTGGCCTTGTCTACAAATTCAAAGATGCTTTTATCAATTTTAACCTCGTTAGGCTTTATGCCAACAAACTGCCCCATTGATATTTTACTGCAGAGTGAAAACATTACACACCAATATTTACAGGGCCAACAAATAGTTTCTCCAACTCCAGGTTAAAAATCATATCGCTTTCCAGTTCCATTTCAAATGGCTTTGCATTTTCAACGCCGCTAACTGATGGCCAGCTTATTTGCTTAACCACCACCCGGTGCTCAGCTGAGCCGTTTAAAAAAATATCGGTAATGGCACTACGCAATATGAGGCTCTCATTTTTTTCAAATAACTTATGCAGTGCAATAATTTCAGCTTCCGGCCATTCATCCGCATCATTGATGAGTATGCCTTTAATATTGAACAAGTAATCATCCACGCTTATCATTTCTTTTACACTACCACCACGTTCAGGCATCGGTGTGCTTACAATCGTTTTCTTTTCGGTGATCCCTACCACAGCGAATGGAATCAGCAAACCATCAAGCCGTACAGGTAAGAAAAACTCCCTACCCAACAGATCTGTTTCATAATACGGTTGGCCAAGGCTGCTCGTATTCTTGCGACCGGGTGCGGCTTCTATATTAAACCTGTTAGCATCAGCCAAAGGAGGCTCCGTGCCAAAAGCTTGCAGGTAAATATTATCAAGAGCTAAACTCATACGGCTACATTATTTAAACTGTACAAAGTGCGCAGTACTTCTTCACGAACTACTGAAGCAAAACCTTCGGCTGCTTCTTTTGTGCCACCTACTATATGCTGCTCTATTTTTTCTCCAATCTTGCCAATATTAATTACAATGCTTTTTTGGCCTCCGTTGTTGATGCTGTCGCTTTTGGAAGATGATAGCCCGCCATTATTCTTGGGATTAATTGGTGTAGTTACACCAAGCATTTTATTTTTCGCATGTTTTGCATCAAAAGCAAATTGGGCTTTTTCAAATTCTGAATTATCAAAGGCCGGTTGTGCTGCTATGGTTGCAGTTCTTGTGCCATCTGTAACTACTACTTCTGTTTTTCCACCGCCAAACAAACCTTTTATATTGCTGTAAATCCATTCTACGGCATCAAGTATTGGTTTAATGGTATTATCCCATATCCATTCAATGGCATCACCTATTTGTTTAATTACCCATTGTATGCCCTCAAAAGCTTTTCCTATTGCCCATGCCAAATCTTTCATCAATTCGCTTTTTTTCACCCATTCCACGATGCCGCTTACAATGTTCCACACATTTGAAGCCAGCGATTTTATGGTGTTCCAGCTTGATATAAGTATGGAGCGCACTATATTGATGTATTCGCTCCATTCGCTTGTACCGCTGTTAACAGATTGAAACAAGCTTATTACATACTCAATTCCGCTTTGTATATATGGAATTACTATGGTCGCCAGTTCGGTAAGCTTTTGAATTACCGGAGTAATTACAGGCATCAATCCTTCACCTATGGCCACCTTCATATTGTAAATGGCATTATTAAAACGCTCTTGCATGGCTGCCGGGCCATTAGCTGCTTTCAAAGCATCTTCACCAAATGTTTTTTGCATTTCGGCGGCAAACTTTGGCAAAAAGTCTTTTGCAGCTATTTCACCTCTTTCAAGCATCTTGCCCAGCTGCGCTTCTGTTACCCCCATTGATTTGGCAGCTATACCAAACGCACCGGGTATTCTTTCGCCGAGTTGGCCTCTTAATTCTTCCGCAGACACTACTCCTTTACTGGCCATTTGCCCAAGTGCAAGCATGGCACCTTTACTTTCCTCTGCACCCAGCTTCATTGCCGCTATACCTGTACTAACACCTTCAAATATTTTCATCTGTTCGGCTAAAGGCATATTCATGCTTTTTAACCCGCCGGTCAAAGTTTTTACCCCTTCCAGGCTGGCTTCATAATTCAACCCATACTTATCGCTAATAGCACTTGTTTTCTTTACGGCTTCGGCACCCTGGCCGCCTGTAGTGCTGTTGATGGCTGTGCGTAAGCTCGAATCTTTTAAGGCGGATTGGTAAGTGTCGCCAATCCCGTCCTTTATAATGCCAAGTCCTGTTTCAATACCTCTACTAATTAAATTGCCCTTTACAATACCACCGAGCATGCCGCCACTTCCTGCACCTTTCTTTCCTTTACCCTCCATCTGATCTATCTGCCTTTCCAGTTTATTAGCTGCCCTGGTGGCAATATCAAACTCCCTTTGTACCTGAGTACCAAAGCGCACTTTATTTACAGCATCCAGCCGCTGGCGTAACTCGTCTACGCTGCTGGCCATCTTTTTACCGGATTTATCTATTTTATCAAACTGTTGCTGAATTTGCACGGCACTGGAATTACTTATGCTGGCCGCCTGGCGCATGCTAGGAGTAAGCATATCTTTCAGCTTCAGTATGTATTCAAGTGTATTGCTCATGTTATAAAATAGAAAGCCATCGGTTTTATCCAAATGGCTTTCTTGCTGCTTCTGCTTTTCTAATATTCTCTAGAATGGCATAATGTTCTGCCCATTCTTCATCCGTCATTTCATTTAATTCCTGCTTTGTAAGCCCAAGATGATAGCGTAATTGGAGATTGATATATTGAATTGGGTTTGCTTCGAAATCGCCTTTTGCAGCGCTTAACACTCCCCCAGGTTACCTTTCTTTTTTGCCATTAATTCTTCAACGAATTCAATCAGACCAAAATAATAGCTATCCTCTGTGCGAATACATTCATCACCGCCTAGCCAAATACCATTGATCACTACCTCGTTGAATTTGTTCGGGCCGGCACTCGTTACTTTGCTGGCTGCCAGGGAATATGTGTTTCTATCAACGGGCCGCAGGTAAGCCACTTTGCCTTCTACTTCGTATTTAAACACTTTGCCATATTTTTCCTTCCAGGCTTGTATTTGGTCTGCAGATACTTTTTCTTCGTTCATGTTGGTTGAGTTTATAAATAAATAATTATTGCTGTTTTAAGCGTAAGAAAATGAATGGCAATGTCACTTCCTTAAACTTGTCTCCCTGTTTCATTCCATCTTCAAATTCCGTGAATTCAACATTGATCAGTCCTACACTTGACAGGCCTGCCTTATCTTCTTCTTTTTGATACACACAGGTAATATCAATGAGCTTACCGGGCACATCTACTATGCCGTCATACCCTGCATCTCTTGCAGCCTGGTCAAGTACATCCATATCACTTTTTAAAAGAGACAGGCTGCCCTCGTATTTTTTATTACCACGCTGTACAGCTCGGCCTTCGTTGCCTGCTCCATACACCACTTCTTTTTCCCACGATTTTTTATAAGTAAGGCCACGTAAGCCCTCTAGCGTTACGCCCAGCATACTTACTTTTATATCGGCAAATTCGAATTCTCTACTATTAAAACTCATTTTAAAACGGTTTTAAAATTGATTAATTAAGGTTACTAGTAAGGCCCAGATACACATTGATATATTTAAGGCAACCCTTTGGCTGAACCTGTAAGAATATGTATACCGTATTTGTTTGAAGGATGTTGAAATTTGGGTTAGTGATGCCAGCAGATGCATACAAAGCCGCATACTTATTTGCATCAGGGTTTACCAGGCATTTTACTGATGGTGATCCATCCTTCTTTTGCGACAATTGGCCGCTCATTTGATTGGCTATGGCCATTTCGATTTTAGTCTCCAGGGCTTTTTCGGCAGCGGCATTTAAGCGCCCATCTTCGTCTACAAACACATCATCTTTTAGTTCCTGGTAATAGGCTAGGTAAGCAACACGGGTGGCATTATCAATCACTCGGCCATTCGCCAGGTTATTGAAATCATCCGCAGGCTCGGTTAGCATGTTGTCATCATTGAAAACATAGCCGGTACCAATTTCATTCCGCTCAATTACTATATAGCGTTTGGTATGCAATGTTTCCAAATCAGTTGTATCGGTAAGCTCAATAGTATTTGCGCCTATTTTAACAACCGCTGTTTCGGCAATTTTTAATGCACCTGATTTGATGCGGCCAATATTTTGCTGCGGCTCACCTGATGCAGCTCTACCCATTGCCAGCAGCGTTAATTGCGCTGTGCTGTCATTGATTTTACCAACAATGATGGCACCATTGCGTTTATTATCTGTGCTATAATCTTTTGCAGCTGCTGCAGCAGCAAAAGCGAATCCTTCTATAAAGAATCGGAAGGGCCTTTTTTGAGCGAGCCAGGCATCTGCCAGGGTTTGTGCGTCCACAACAGCGTTGTGTACATCGGTATCAAACCCGTCTGTGATCTCCGGCACGTAGGCGCCACTTGGAAATTTTACAGCAGCCAAAAGCCTTGCTTGTGAAGTAGCCAGATTTAAAGGCTTATTGGCATTAGCAGCAGAAACCAAAGTTTTTAATGTGGTGGTTGGTGCCATCGCAAGCACATATAATTTGGTGCCTTCCGGAGCCTCCGCATAGAAACCATTATTAATAGCCGTAACGACTGCTTCATTGCCAGCCTGGGCAAATGCGGTCTCTACCTCTTTTTTGTTGCGGCATAAAAATGCCACACCATAACCGGCAACCGGTGCCAGTGGCGATGCTACCAACAATACGCTGGTGCCGTTTTCACTGGGATTGGCCAGGTTGAGGCCACCATTCAATATGCTTACACTTACATTTGGACGCATGATATTTCTAAATAAAAGTTATTAATGTATTATTCTCCTGCCCCTTCTACCACGGGAATCGCAGCAAGAGCTTCTTTGGCTTCCTCCAATTCTTTGTCTATTTTTTCATTTGCCTTCTTATCCTTGCCCTTACCAACTTTTGCAGAAGGGCTGGCTATTTTATTTTCCAGCACTTCCTTTGCAGATGGTTCCGCAGATTTTAAATTTTCGTTCCGCAAAATGGAGATCACTGCATCTTTATCTTTCCCCAGGCTTTTAGCATGATTATCGGCATTTACTTTTACCTCAAAAACTTGCTCATCACTGGTTACATGAAATTCTTTTGCTGTTGGATAAGTTTTGAAAAACGGAGCCGCTACTTTGGCTGCTTGATCTTTGTTCATATTTTGAAAATTTATGTGAGTTGTATAAATCCCTTCATACCCGAAATTGTTCTTACTCTCTTGGCCACTTCGTAACCTTCCCGGCTTCCATCGTCATTCGTATTTCCTTCTATTGTGTGAACCAATGAACCTTCAACTTTCGCAACAAAACCGGTATGCCCCCTGCCTTTTGAAAACTCCATAATAAAAATATCTCCGGGTTTTACAGCTCTACTGGTTTTCGGAATTTTCCTACACGATGTTTCATTCCATTGCCGTAAAACGCCACCCGTTTTTATTAACGGATTCTTTATGCTCATTTCTGCTGCAGCTTTATTTACGCACCAATAAACAAAAGCCATACACCAAGAGTAACCGGGGCCAAGGCCAATGCTTTTTAAATACTGATTAACTTCAGGGCCGCTGTTGCTGTTTTTTGGCCGCTCACTCACTCCCTCCTGACTTGCAGCAATACAAAGGCTCCTTTGGCTAAGTGTTGGTTCCATTATCGAAATGATATTTTTAGTTTACTAACTCCCCACAGTAACAGGTAAATGCCAACGCACAACCCTACGATGTGCCATATATTCATAACCTGTGTTTCGCTTTTTTTTATCAGGTTTTCATTTACAACCTGCAGACTATCAGCTTTGCTTTTCCACCCACTATCCTTACTTATAATTTCAGTCCTGGTTTTATCTTTCCCCCATTCTCTTATAATGGCAGTTGGGTAATAATTATGAATCGTACAGTCTCTTACCGGCGGATAAATAATTACCTCTTTGCCCCAATCAATATCTTTAGTTTCAGTGGCAGCGATGCTTTTGATTGCACCACTATCAATTTTGGTAACTGATGTACTGTCTGCTGCGCTTTTAAAGAACTCTTTGCTGCTATTACAACCAAAGACTGCAATGAGCATTATGAGACAAATAACTTTATCCATGGCTTTCTTTGTCTGCTTTGGATGATCCGAAATAAAAGCCCAGGATAACACCCACGCCCGAGAATACGCCACCGCCCAACACGTTTACCAAGTCTTTGTTTTGATCCGGAACGGCTTTAAATGCCAGCACATAGATGAATACCAATACCAGTAATGTGTACAGGATGGCTATGATATTGCGAACATCTGTGCGGTTAATATTTTCAAGGAACTTTTTCATTCTTTTTGTATCTTTTTATGTACACATTCTTTACAATTGCGTAGAGCTCTTTGCCTGCTACACCCAACGCACCACACACCATTGCTGTAATACCAGCTTCCAACAGGTTAATGATGAAAATATTGGTGAGGTAGCCCATAGAAAACTTTATCATTCCACCAAACGCTCCACATATACCAGCCAGGTAAACATTGAGCCTTTCTTCTATGGACATGCGTTGAAACATTTTTTTAATTTAGGAGTAGGCTTACGGGCCTACTCCTTATGGATGGGACTGCAACTAAAAATTAATATTAAGCAGCGTTATCTTGTACAATGGCGTAAATACCCAGGCCGTCTTCTCTACGCACTCTACCGCCTGCCATTACAAGAGCTGAATGTACATCGCCGTAGTACAGAGCATCATTTGAATTTTGGAACAACTTCATGTCACCAATTGCAGTGGCGAGGCTGTTTTTGTGCCATGCCAGGCTTGCCAAATGATCTGTAGCTCCTAAAGCTGCACCAAGTGCTTTAACTGTGCCCGCATTGGCAAATGCAATCACGCTTGCCCTGGTCATGATGTGGAAGCCGTGCAGCTTACCCACAATACCATTCTCGGCATCAGCATAGCGGCTGAAGTCTTTTGCGTTGGTATCGCTTAAGCTCGTATAAAACGAATCGAACATGTTATCGTCAATAAGAATATAACGATCTTGTTTAGGTACTTTATCTACATTCATCCGGATCATCAGTTTTTGCAAATCTGTATGCGGGAACCCTTTCCGGTTGCCTGTTTGGCCAGTTATTGGGGCAACTGCCACACCGGTAGTTTTCACGATAACGGCATTGGTAGCCCACTTAAGCAGTAAATCATCAGCTACAGTTTCATTCAATACAGCCATGTGATCGCCCATAACAGAATCTTGCTTACTGTAACTAAGGTGAATGGCGTCTATATTGGGGATGTGCGTAGGATCGGTACTATACTCATCCAATGCATACACTACATCAGTATCGGATCGCCTAACAGCAGTGCCGGGGAATACGGCTCTGTTCTTCACAACCGCTGGCTTACTACCTGGCTGAGGAATGTGAACAATGCGGCCACTTAAAACATTATCACTATCATCAAACGTATTCTTCAAGAAGGCATTATCCTTCCAAAATCGCTCAATGATGTAACGAGCCCAAGTTTCCAACACAACGGACATCAGTGCGTTTTTTGGCATGGGTACAATACAGCTCAACACAATGAGGGTTACAAATGGTAAAACCGGGTTTGTGTCAAATAGTACAGCCACGAATAGGGCTACAATAAAAAGCTTAATCAAGCCAAGTAAAATACGTGTAGGTTTCATTATTGATCTTTTGTTTTTCTAAATTTTGTTATGGTTTTTAAAATCAGCCCTTAAACTCTACGCCGAAGGCTTCCTTGTATTTGGTTTTAAAATGAGGTTCGCTGAGCTTGCGCAGTTTTTCCAATTGACCGGTTTTATACAGGTCAATACCGCTCAGTTTTGTAAGTGCATCCAATTCTGCTTTATCAGTTTCTTTGGCTGTACTTAATTTAGACTCCACAGATTCGTATGGCTTCATTTTGCTAATAGCAGCCTGTGTGGTTTCAAAATCAGCGGCAGCAAGCTTTTTGTAAGTCGGTGCATCTTCGGCTGTGAGCTTACCTTCATTTACAGCTCCATCAACCAGGTTATTGATTTGCGCCGCAACTGCTGCATCTTTCAATTGTACGATCTGATCTTTCAGCGCCTGGTTTTCTGTTGTCAATTGAGTGATATTGCTTCCAGCAGTAAGTACCGCCTGCAGTTTCTCACTAATTTGAACATCTGTGGCATCTTCTGCCAGGCCTAGTTTAACGGCCAGTAACTTTTTATCCATGGTTTCTTTTTTGTCGATTGAAATGTTTTGTAAAATCGTTTTGATATCTGTCTTGTTGGTATGGGCGCTCAACTCAATCCTGGCTCCATCGCTATTGCGTAATGCAAGTGCATTTCTGCAGTTGGGTATATCAACAATGCTTGCTTCCAGGATGCCCCACCGTGTAACAGTAGGTAAGTATTGGCCAGGTGCTTTTAAATGATCCTCATCACTACTGGCTATCGGATCAATCCAAACGCTTGCACCGTTTAAGTATTTTTTCTCTACCTTCTTTTGCACCTTCATTGCCATATCATCATCATCATCAAAATCAGGCTTAGCCAAAAGCTGCCGATCTTCTACACGTATATCCCACCAGCGGCCAATGGGCAACATTATTTCATCCTTGCCTCTCCACTCGCTGGGGCGATTGTGCTGTAATAACATAACCGGATTGGCTTTAAAATCTTCCAGCTCGGCACCATCCATCAAAGCACGAAAGCCGAAACGCACAGTGGTTTCGTCAAGTAATACAAAATCAATATCCAGTTTTGCCATGTGATGCCTACGTGTTTTAAAATGTAAAAATGGGGGCTAAAACAAGGCTTTACAAATCATATAAACATGATGTAAATGCAGGCTGACCACGACATTCCGGTAATTGCACCGTCATGTTTTCTTGAATTTTATTCGGCTTTATTGAGGTGCATTTTTGTATAGATGAGCACAATAAAAGACAAGCAGGCAAAAGCCAAGGCATTGTATTGCACCGGCCAATATTTGCAAAAAGAGATTGCAAGCATTGTGGGTGTATCTGAAAAAACAATCAGCAAATGGAAGGAAGAGGATGGCTGGGAAAGTCTCCAGACCTCATTATTAACTACCCGTGAAAATGAATTAAAACGGCTTTATAAGCTGCTTAAAATCTTAAATGATAGTATTGATGAAGCCGGTGAAGAAAAAATTCCGATCAACAGCAAACAGGCCGATTCTGTATTGAAGCTCACAGCTGCAATTAAAAATCTAGAGATAGAAACTTCCATTGCAGAAAAGGTGGAAGTAGGTACCGAGTTTATAAACCTGGTACGCAGCCAGGATATTGAACTGAGTAAAACAATAACTCAATGGTTTGACCTGTATATAAAACAAAGCATTAAATAATTATGGATATATACCACTTAATACTACTGTTGGCTGCTGTATTCTTTTTATACAAATGGCTCAAAACAAAAAAGGACGCCCGGCAACTGGCTGCTTTTATGACAAAATACCGTAGCGATAAAAAAGTAGCGGAGGAACGATTAAGAATAACCAAAGCCGGTGCATCAACTGCATGGCCACATTTATTTGCAAGGATAAAAGGTAGATGAAATTAAAAGATAAACAGGCGCTCAGTTATTGGGATAAATACCGCAAACAGGTTGCGGCCAGTACTTTTATTGACTTAACCGAATCGGCTTCTCAAAAGAAAAAAAGAATAGAGCAATTAGAAGCTGATCCGGAAGCCTGGTTTAAATATTACTTTCCAAAGTTTGCATTTGCGGAACCGGCGCCGTTTCATAAAAAAGCAACAGTTCGGGTACTGAATAACGACCGTTGGTATGAAGTAAGAGCATGGAGCAGGGAACTGGCAAAAAGCACCCGCACCATGATGGAAGTGTTGTATATGACGCTTCTTAAAAAGCGTTTTAATGTGCTTTTAATTAGCAATAGTTATGATAATGCCGAAAGGTTGCTGAGGCCATATAAAATAAACCTGGAAAGCAACCAGCGCATTATTAACGATTATGGCAAACAGCAAAGCATTGGCGATTGGGCCAGTGGTGAATTTGTAACGAATGAAGGAGCTGCTTACCGAGCTATTGGCGCAGGCCAAAGCCCCAGGGGTAGTAGAGCTGAAGAAAAAAGGATTGATGTTATTTTAATTGATGACTTTGATACAGATGAGGAGTGCAAGAACCTACGCATTATTAAAGATAAATGGGAATGGCTTGAACAGGCCGTAATGCCTACTGTTAGTATCAGTGGCAAATACACATTTATATTTTGTGGCAACATCATAGCCAAAGACTGCTGCATAACCAGGGCAATCCTAAAGGCGAAGCATACAGATATTATCAACATAAGGGATAAGAATGGCAAAAGCAGTTGGCCGCAAAAAAACAGCGAGAAAGATGTGGATGACATTCTAAGCATGATCTCTTATGTTTCGCAGCAAAAAGAATATTACAACAATCCAATTATTCAAGGAACTGTATTTGAGGAAATGCATTATAAAAAAATGCAGCCACTTTCATCTTACCCGTTTTTAGTTGCATATAATGATTTGAGCTACAAAAGCACGGCTAAAAATGATTATAAAGCCTGTGTACTGATGGGTAAATGGAAAGATGAATATCACATAATTAAATGCTTTATTAAGCAATGTACAACGGCCACATTCGCAGCCGGTATGCACGACATTGAAAAGTTTGTAAACGGGGCAGCACCTGTATATTGGGTGGCGGAGGACAACTTCATTCAGGATATTATTATTAAAGAAATTCAGAACGAGTTGAAAAGCCTAGGCTCCACGATCGTTATTACCGGCGATGCCCGAAAAAAGCCGGACAAGTTTACCAGGATAGAAGCTACGCTTGAACCTTTGAACCGCAAGCATAAATTGTTTTTAAATGAACTAGACCAATACCTTAAAAACCCCAGCATGGAAACGCTGAAAGAGCAGTTTATGGCGCTGCAGCCCGGTAGCAAAACGCATGACGATGGACCTGATGCTGCTGAGGGAGCTAAGCATATTATCGACACTAAATTATTTGCTGCTGCACCTATGATTTTAGGAGGCAGAAAACCACATTCAAAACGATTTTAAAATGCCATATTTAACAGCTTCAGAAATATCCAGCCACTTATACGGCGAAGTAGTAAAGGAAATAGAAAGAGACCCTACCACAACTGCACAACTTGATTTTGCAATCGATGCTGCTATTGAAGAAGCCAGGGGCTATTTGACGGCCTATGATACGACAGCGATCTTTAATGCAACCGGAGCCAACCGCAACCCCATTCTTTTGTTGTATGTAAAAGATATTGCTGTATGGCATTATATACAACTCAGTAATCCGGGTGTAGAAATGGAATTGCGGCTAAAACGCTACGAGCGGGCAACTGAATGGCTAAGTGAAGTGCAAAGAGGTAAAAATAATCCTAACCTGCCTTACCCAACTGTAGCGCCACCCAACGAACCTAATAACTATATTAAATGGGGCAGCAACATAAAGAGAAATAATAATTTTTAAAATGGCAAAAGTGAAACCAGGAGTTATTAAAAAAAACGGTAGCATCACCGAACAGGGGTTGCAGATCATGAACATCAACATCAGGCCGGTACAGCGTAGCATGCTGGATATTGACAAGTGGCGCAATGCACATATACAAGCCGAAAGTATTAATGGAAGCCGAGTGCTTTTAATGGATATGTACGATGATGTACTTAAAGATGGGTTTCTGAAACGCCTGGTGGCCAAACGTGTGTTGGCTGTTACAAAAAAGAAATTGAGATTTTGCGATAAATCAGGCAAAGAAATAGATGCTGTAAACGATTTTATAAACCTTGCGGAGTTTCGGAAGCTTCGAAAAAAAATACAGCTTTGCAAAGCATGGGGCATCGGGTGCATTGAAATAATGAACGCTGATGGGCTTAAGATTTTTGATGTACCCAAAAAACATATTAAGCCAGATGAAGGCCTTATTGTGTATGAGCAATATGGCGTAGATGGTATTGCCTACCGTAACCCGCCATTTAGCAATTATGTGGTTGAAATTGGGGAATGGAACGATCTCGGTTATCTATTGGAAGCTTGCGCCTACGTTATTTATAAACGTGGGAATATTGCGGATTGGGCTAACTACGCACAAATATTTGGCATGCCCTTTAGAGAAGCCCGCTACGATGGGTTTAATGAGCAGGTTCGATTGCAATTGGAAAATGCATTGGATAAAGCAGGTAGCGCCGCTTATGCTGTATTACCCAAAGAGGCAGAATTAACCTTCCATGAAATGAAAGGCACCAGCGGAAGCTCTGATCTATATGATCGCTTGCGTACGGCTATGAATGAAGAGCTTGCTGTACACATACTAGGGGCTACTGAAACCACTACCAGCAGCAAAAGCAGTGGGTATGCGCAAAGTGAAACGCATTACAAAACGGTGAATGAAGTGGCTGAAGATGATCAGGAAGATGAGCTCAGCATCCTGAACGAAAAAGTAAAGCCTGTATTAATTAGGCTTGGCTTATTGCCTGCTGAAGGAAAGTTTACATACGATGATCCGGTGGAGCCGGAGCTGGCCAATAAACTGATTGATATGGCCATTAAATTAAAGAATGCAGGTATACCTGTAGATGATGAGCATTTTTATAACATCAGCGGCATTGCTAAACCGGCAGATTATGATTTGCAGAAACAGGAAATTGAAGCAAAGAAAGAAGCTGAAGCTCAGAAGCCACCAATCGTTAAGCCCGGTAAAAAATTAAGCGTTGAAGATGAAGTTAAAAAAGTGTTGAACGATTTTTTTGGCGAAGCCCTGTAATTGCAGGGCATTGGAGGCTTAGGTTGCAATACCAGGATAATTGCTGCGGGCATAAATTGAATGCTGATAAAAAACGCATTGCCGAGCTGGACGCCTTGATGGAAACCGTGGCTAAGGATTTATATGATGCCAAAATAAAAGAAGGGCAGATACCCATTGATATTTACCACTACAATGCTAAAAAGCTGACGGACGCCATGTGGCATGGACTGGATGGCACTTCTTTTAGTTTTGAGGATAGCCGCAACGAATTAAGCGCTTACCTGCAGCAGAACATACATGCATTTTCTGCAGCCAAAAGCTTGTATGAAATGCAACTTTTTACTAAAATGATGACAAAGCAGGATGGTAGCTTGCGAAGCTTTACTGACTTTAGAAATTCCGTAATGGATGCCGGGCATGAAATAAACCATAGCTGGCTGCAAACGGAGTACAACACAGCAAAAAGCAGTGCAGAAATGGCCCGTAAATGGGATGAATTTAGCAGCAACGGTGTAGAGTACTTAGAATACTCTACCGTAGGCGATGGCCATGTAAGGCCGGAGCATGCCCGCCTGGATAAGTTTACAGCTAAAACCACCGATAAGATTTGGAATACCATTTACCCGCCCAATGGCTGGAACTGCCGATGCAGTGTAGTGCCGGGCATTGCCGGTAATGCAAGCAAGATAACGGTTGATCCTAAAGCTGATTTTCAAAAGGAATATAAAATATCACCTTATTTTCAAAAGAACATGGGCAGGAATAAACAATTGTTTGACCTGGAAAAGAATACTTATCTGAATAACCTGAAAGGTATTACAACAGGCGATAATAGCTACCCCGATTCACTATCAGCATTGGATGCTATAAAAAACTACAACCTGCCTGCGGTTGAAAAAATACTGGCAGATAGTGTGTGGCCTGCCCCTCACAGCTTTGAAAATGCAGCCGATGCTATTGAGTGGTTTGATGAAGTATATAAAAAAGAAGCATTGATTAAAACACCTACGGGCATCACAGTTAAACTACGCCGAGAATCTTTCAGGCATGCTATAGAAGATAAACCGGATGATAAAAGATGGGAGTTTGGGGCCTCTTTCAATGATATTTTAAATAACCCTGATGAAGTATGGCAAAGGCTTAATAATAAAGGGAAAAAATTAGAGACCGAGTTTATAAAATATTTTGATGCTGCAGCTATTGTGGTTCGGGTAGATAAGGATTTGTTAGGCTGGACAATTCATAAAATTACAACAGATAAACAGGCGAGAACACTAAGGTCTGGGCAACTTATTTATATAAAAAGATAACCGGCGATATGGTCCGACCCTTGGAAGGGGACGCCATAACTACCGGTTATCTACAGTGCAAATATAATGAAAAATTTAATAAGTGATGGACTGATCAAAAAAACCAATGAGCTGAAGCAGTACATGCATTACCAATGGCCAAAGAATGTAGGGCAAATGGCCGTACGTTTTGTTAATGGAAATTTCAGAGCGCAAGGCTGGCAGGGCTCTAGTTTTCAAAAGTGGAAGGCCAACAGCCGGAAAGGTACTATACTTGTAAAAAGTGGATCGCTACGCCGCCGCACCGGCTTTAGAATTATGGGCTTGGCGCTGGTGCAATTATACAATGATAGCCCTTATGCCAAAGTACACAACAATGGTTATAAGGGAACAGTAAGCGTACGAGCGCATACGAGGCGATTGTTGGGCAAAAAGCGGGTAGCATCAGGGAAGTTTACCAATAAAGGTAAAGAGCGAATGAAAAGCGTTACTGTGCTTTTAAGCACTACGAAAGTGAATGCATTTACCCGTAAAGTAAATATACCTCGCCGCCAGTTTATGCCGGTAAGCGGCGCTGATAGCCCGGTACTAAATAAAGCTGTGGAAAGGGAAACTTTGAGGGCCTTAAAATCAATATTTAATTAAAATTATTATGAACAGTCCATTTGCTAATTTATACGAAAGCATTTTGCAGCGGATAAAAGCCCTGGTGCCGGAAGTACGTTACATTAACCAGGATATGGGGCAACTTGAGAATTACGAGCTGCGCCCAGCTGTGAGCTGGCCATGCTTATTAATAGATGTGGATGATTTTAAATACAGCCAGGTACAGGGCAATACTACACAAATGGCTGAGGGTATTGTAACGCTCAGGCTGGGGCTGGTGCAATATACCCAAAGCGATAACCTGGTACCGGATAATATCCGGCCAAACGCATTGGCTTATTATGAAGTAGAGGAAAAGATAACACAGGCATTGCATGGTTGGGCTCCGACCGGCTGGAGCCGTTTAATGCGTGAAAAAAGTGGAACTGAAAAACGGGATGATGATATACGGGTAAGAGTGCTGCAGCTTAGTTGTGCATGTACCTATACTGTTGAAAAAATTAAAACAAAAGTAGAGACTCCCGACCAGGTAATTACTGCCAATTTAAATAGGGGTACTTAGTTTTAAAAAAAGCGGATGCAGGTTTATCGGTGTTGAGTGTTTTTAAAATAGAAGTGCATTCTGATTCGCAAAGCCGTTTTGCAATGGTGAATGCAGCTATATCAAATTCCTGTTCTAAATCGTTAAGTGCAACGTGGTACTGCTTTCCTTTAATTTTTACAAGCCACCAATAACGGTGTGCAAGCTTTTCGTTTCTCTTTTGTAGAAGCAATTCACTACGGCCACGTCTTAATGCCACCGGTAGTGGAGTGATGATTTCTTCATTAAACAGTGAAAGGTAGACTGAGCGGTGGCCTCGCATATAATGCAAGTATAAAATATTTTTTTATTGCATACCAAATAAGATATGAACAAAAAAGGGCTGCGATGTGCAGCCCTTATGGTTTTGTTTTTGTTATTCTGATTTATCTACTTCAACTAATTCCTCAAGCAGCTGCGCCAACACAAAAAGATTATCGCCATCAGCGGTATACTTTTCACCGGAACTTAAATTTGCATTCCAACGAATAGCTGCGGCAATGGCTTTTATTAACCACTCCTTTCTTTCTTGTGGGTCGCTTTCGGGTATAGTTATTATTAATGCATCGCTTGTTATTTTTGTCATTTTACGCCTCCTTTTTTTAATGCCAGTAAATAATCTGATGCAGCTTTGTAATCTTTAAGCGCTTCAAATAGTACTATACTTATATACACCTCGCTGCCCTGTTGCATAAAATGTAAAGGATATTTTTTTTGCCTTTTTTGCAACTGGTGTATGTGGGTACTAAGGCTAAGCTGCTTCATTGCATCCTGGTATGGCAGATAATATGGGTTATGCATGGGCACCTCCCGCTTTTAACAGTTTAACCATTGCAGACCCAATCATGTGACTGGGTTTTATGCAAAGCAGATCAGCCACTGCATCCTGCCTTACAAACCATGCTTCAATACCATTGTGTGGTAATTTGGTGGCTGTGCCTAGGGGTTGCATTTTACGCAACTTGTAACTATAGCTACCACTACTGGTTTTGCCACTCAGGCGGCGGAGCTGGCCAGCCGGGTACCATAAGCTGTTCAGGTGGCTGGTAGGCTTCACCTGGGCGAGTAGTTGTTGAACTGCGTCAAAGCCCTCAATAAAGGCGGCCTGTAGTTTTCGCAATTCTTTTTCGGCCTGTATAAAATACAGCCGGGCCTGTTTACCCTTTTCGCTGCGCTGGAGCATGCTAAGCTCCTTGGCCATGTCCATAGTAATTGTGTACTCTATGGCCTGGCGGCCACCAGTACTTTTCGCCAAATTTGGCGAAAAGTCCCTGCCTTCAACAAAGTCGAAATCGGTAATGTAATCTTTGATCCAATTGGAAAAATCTTTACCTACTTCCAGGAAGCGGTGAAGCGTGCGGGCATCTACCCATTGTTCTTGTTCACCCCTCTGAATGATGGGGATGATCTGTGTTGTGTTTCGCATTTTTTTAAATATTTAAAGCCAACTGCCCCGGCTGCGAAACACAACACAATGAAGTGAGGAGTTAAGGGATTGACTACCCTTACCGGGGCAATTGGCTTGTGAAAAGTTGATTTGAATTGCATTGTGTTATTTGTGTTTCGCAATTCAAATATAGGAATTATTTTATTTTTTCGAATTGAAAATCTATTGGGCCTTTTATAATAGAGATTTGAGGATTTGCATTTTTCCAGGAAAAACACACTTTATCTGAGGCATTATTAGTGCAAATTTCCCTATTAGTTTTAAGTCTATTATAATCGAAATCAAAGTTTTCCCAATAAAAAATAAACATATCAATAACATCATTGGCAGTTCCAGAAATAGTTACTTTAGTAATTCTATTTTCTTTATTTCTAAAAAATGACATATTCAATTTTGCATTGTAAGCCTTTTCGTTATTGTACATTGTAGCGGTTGCCGTTATGGCTCCATCCGTTTCTTTTGTTGATATTTCCCAATGTTTTTGCATTAAATAAAGTAGCAAGTAATTTAAATACCCTGCTTTTGCTCCTATCAAAAAAACTCTATATCCATTTCTACTGCTATTCATAATTTGCTGTTGCATTTTAAATTCGGTTTCACTACCGAATTTATAAGCAAATGTTATAGAATCCATGTTCAGCTTTTCCCACTCTTTTTGAGCGGTAGAAGTATTTACAATACAAAAGCTGAAAACTAAAATAATTATTTTCTTCATATTAAAACGCTTTTAAATGTGATTTATATACCTGTTCAAACTGGCTTACTAATTTAGGTAATTCCGGGTATGTATATGCCTGTAATTTTTTCTTTAGGTAGCTATGCTTAACGGCCCATTCATCGAACTGCTGGCCATTGGCTACCAGCCTTCCTTGTGGGTTTAGCTTTGTCCACCCCATTTGGTGGCAATAATAATAAAGTTTCCGAATCATTTTATCCCGATCATTATTTGAGGGCTGGCTTTCTTTTAAATAGCGTATCAGGTCAATGCTTTCCTGATGGTTCAGCCCCCGCATGCTGGTGGTGCGTCCCTGGCTTATGGAGGCTACAATGTTTTCTTTTTGGGCAATAAGGCCTGTTTTATGTAAAATGGCATACGCTGCCTTATACTGTTCCTGGTTCATTGGATGCTGTTTTCAGTTGATCAATATAAGCCTTAGCAGCTGCCAAACTAATAAAGGGCAGCATGGGTAATATGGTAATTGTATAAAACCCATTCTCGTATATAATTTCGTAGCCCTGGTAAAAGGAACTACTGTACGGGGTAAATTTGATATTAGTATTCATCTGTAAAGCGTTTGTTTTTTAAATAATTATCCGGATCAAGTTTGCCAATACCGGTGCGTTCTACATACTGATTGTATTTGCTAATACCTGCCAGGGCTTTTATTTTTTCTTCCGGGCGCAGGTGGTTCCATTCTTTAATTGCCCGCAGCCGGTTTACTTTCTTTTTGTACTTATCCCAAAAATCTTCGAATGGAATAACATAGCCTGATTCTATTACAGTGAGCTTAGTGTTGCTGATGCATTGCTGCAACATGTCAAAATCGGCAGGTATGTAAGCTTTAAAGGTATTGATGGCATTTATACTCATTGATGTATCACTTACATCAATTTTAACCAGCCGGTTATTGGCATCGTACTGCAGTATGGCCGTGCCTTTAAAATTGGGTGAGGTTATTTGAAACTGGCGCATTGTTTATTTAGATTAGTTGAATGATTCAATTACTTGCCCGGCTATCCACTCCATTGCTGGTGGTGTTACAGCATTGCCGCATTGTTTTACCTTGTTTTTGGAAGTGCCTAATATGATATAGTCTTTATCAAAAGCCATTGAGAGCTTTACTTCTTCATCTTTCAGCATGCGGTAATAACAGTCTTCAATTTTAGGCTGTGTATATGATACCAGGCTGAGCCTTTGCCCGGTTGGCTGTGTGCCGGTTGATGCTAATAAATGGCTGGCCTGATCTGTGCCACCATTGTAATAAGATAAAAACGCATTTAAAGCACCATCAGTAAGGATGCCCATTTTTTCTCTTGATGTGGCAGTATTTAACACATTTGTTATAGCCCTCGCTTTGCCCTTGCTTGTATATTCTGTAAGGAAAACAATGCCACTACTATGAGTGCATGTTTGCGCCTGCATAACATCAGCAGCCGACCTTATATTATTATCACCATTGCTGAGGTTTTCCATCTTGATTATGTATGGAACTGGCGGCAATGCAATTGCCTGTGATGAGAAAGTAGTTTGTGCAAAACCATAAGAAGTAAGTGGCCTTACCACGCCTCTTGCCTGATCACTGTATGCAGCATGAAACTGTAAAGGAACATCGCCAAACATTTTCAACCCACGTTCAATGCGATCTACTGATTTTGAAGCAAGCGGCTTTTTTCTATCCCCAATCCTTTGGCCTCTATCACTCCAATCAATGATATTCATTGCAGCATAATAATAAGGCTCTACTGCGGTGGTGCATGAAGGGCATGAATAAACATATTGAGAACGATACTTGCCATACTGTTTGTATGGGTTTTTCCATGTTTGAACGCTCTGTACATCTTTGCAACATTTGCCACAATAAGCAGTGGGTTTAAAATCAAGATCAGGCGCTTTATTCCCTTTTTTCCAAAACACCACATACATCCGATCCCTGCTTTGTGGCGTTGGGTGGCAATGCATACTATTCAAGTAAACACATTTATGGTTATAGCCCAATGTATGCATGCAGGTGAGCCAGTTATCGAATAGCGGCCACCGGGTTTTTGCTTCCACCACATTTTCAACTATGATGGCATTGTATTTATGATACTCTGCAAAGCGGCATACATCCCACATGGTTGCTCTGCTTCGCTCTGTGGCGGGATCAATTTTACCTGATGCAAACAAATCCATTTGTGCTTTCAAAGCTTTATGATGGTTCCCTCCGGCTGGGGTATGAGTAGTGCATTCAGGGGAGGTTACCATCACATCAGTGGAAGGATAGCGGCGTGGATCGCATGCTGATATATCTGTGCAATCGTGGAGCGTTTCGGGAAAATTAGTTTCGTGTGTTTCAATGGCCAATTTCCAGTGGTTTAAAGCCATTTTAACTTCTATTCCACCTCCTTTTTTCTTTGATAAAGAGCGTACACCCTGAGAGCTGCCACCGGCACCGCAAAACTGATCTGTGAAGGTTATGTATGAATTTTTACGAGGCATAATAAATGATGATGATGTGTTTAAATGATGTTGTTTTCAAATTAGGCATGCCGCAAAAAGGTTAATTGGGTTGGATTTATAAAATTTCAATTCTCTCTATTTTTTCAATAGGGTATCGGAGCTGTAAAAATTCGCCTTCTTCATGCAAAATAGCAAAGCCTCCCACTTGTACTTCATCAATATTATTGACTGTAAAACGTTTCCAAACCCAATGTTGAAAGGGTTGAACATCTAAAATTTCTCCATTTTCGGAGCAGATAAATTCCAGGAAGTCCTGTCCCCAATCTTCAAACGTTATTTTAATGTTATGCATGGCGTAAAAAGGTTAATTGGGTTGATAGATTAATGGGGTGCGGGTGCAGCTCTCCATCGGCTAAAGCAAAATAGCGGTAAGTGCGGAAGTAAGTTTTTTTAATCGGGCATTTCACAACGGTAAATACCGTCTTTTTTTTATCGCCCGTGCGATAAAAGCGATCTCCTACTTGGAGTTCTTTAATGGTTGTTTGTTGCAATCTTTCCATAGTAATTATTTTGTATTCTTTTTACCGGGCCAGTACTTTCCGGCTATTACTTTTTTAAAATTTTTGCCCCATGCTTTTTTGGCTCCCTCTTCCCAAATAACAATAGGCATATTACTGGCCCCTTCCATTCGGCTTTCAACATATACCACATATCCCATTGCTTCAAGCTTTACATCGCAGTCGTGTTTTACATGCAGTACAAAATCATTCTTTTGCCAGTGCGATATAAAAGCCACTATTTTACCCCGGCGAGCATTGCAAAAACGATTGGTAAAAGCGATGTAATCTTTTTTTGACATTTGTGCATGCTGGATGGAATCAAGCACGGCAAATCCTGCGCTGCCTTTTCGGCTGAGTACTTCTGCAAACGTCTCTTGTGTACTACTTTCAATGGGCGCCTGGTAATAACGGATGGCTGTATCGTGAAGCTCTGTGATGCCCGCATATTTCATTTTCTCAATGATGGTACTGGCATCGCCACCTTTTTCTTCATGGGTATTGTAATCAACTTTTACGTGCTGGCTGATGGCAGCGCATAGCATTGATATGAAAGTGGATTTACCGCTAAAAGACTTGCCGGTTATGAATATTTTAGTGCCAAGTTCAAGTTTACCAATACTGTCTCCAATAGGGCCGTCTAACTGGATATAACGCCTTTCTTTATTGATGATTTGTGAAGGTCGTAATACTTTGGTTTTCTTTTTCTTAGGCGGCTTTTGCGCTGTTTTCAACAAGCCCATTGCAGGTAGTATTTTTGGTGCCAATCCTTCCATTTTTATCAGTTGATTTATTCCTTAGTCTTTTGATTATGTGTTAATTACGTTGTTTTTAATGCGTTTTTTGGGTAAAAAATGGCATTTATTGAGGTATTAAAAGCCATTTTAGGGCTAAATACTTGAGAAGTTTAGATTGATATTACGATATTGGCCATCTTCTTGTTTTTCCCATATTCGCATATACAACTTGGTTTTGTCGATGCTCTGAGCGGACTTCATTAATTCGCAGGATTTCTGAAAGTCTTTGTTTTTAATTTTATCCTGGTATTTGAGTATTTGAAAAACTTTTGCATTGTCAATCATTCCACGGCTATTTGCAAAAGCAGATTGAACTAAACCTGCAAGTAATGCATTGGCTTCTGTTAGATTTTTACTTAAATATGAATTAAGAAGAGCCAGGGCTTCGGTCATTAAAGCGTTATCCCATTTTACGATCTCATTCATATCAGCTTCTATCTTTATGGACCTGTCAAAATTGAACCAGGTAATGGAACCCTTGCCCTGTTTTTTTTGCTTCTTATGCTTCAGTTGATATTCTTCTTTGATGAGGTCGGAAACAGTATCAAAAGCACTACTTAATTGTTGATGAAATGATTTTAAAGTTGCCTCGGCCAATAATGCAGCTTTGTACATTTTTGCTGATAAAACCTCCTTTTTCTTATCGGATTGAGGAACGAAATTGAAGGGGACAAGATCGCCGGATGCATTTCTCCAAACATTGTCTTTCGTTGTGTGAAATTTCACTGATTTCATTTTTTATTTTTTTTATGGTTAAAATTTCTGTTTTTATAAATTCGATAATGCTCGGCTTTTGCTGCCTGTTCTTCTTTATGACCTATATACTCATAATAGAGGCCTACCACTTTTATGAGTACAACAATGATGATGATTATTAAGAGTATTATTTCCATTGCTTATCTACTTGGTTACAAATGTTTTTAATAATAATGTTACTTTGGTCTACTGGATTGTAAGAAATACCCTGGTAATATAGATATAGGGCAATTGCACACTCATCTGGGATTGTAATTGTGTACTTTGGTTTTAACTCTATGAGTTTTCGGGCAAGTAATATATATAGCCGGTTAAGCAACATAGCGAGTAGTTTATCTGTAATATCGAACTGCTCATATTGCAATACTTTTGACAGTTCCAATTCAAGAGCTTGCATTTGATGTTTGTTTAATTTTAGCTTCATTATTTATGAGGGATGGAGGTAACTAATTCCTTTACAGGGTTATAAAATTGTAACAGGTAAGGATCATTGGTGGCAATATAATTATTGAACCTTTTTATAGCATTTATAACAGTACCGTGGTCTTTTATATTTAGTAGCTTGGCAATTTGATTGTAAGTCAGCTTTGTTTCTTTTCTTAATATAAAACAAAGAATTTGGCGTAGCGCAATATGGTGTTTGTCACCTTTTTTTTGCCGTATATAAGCCATGTTTACCTGCCAGCGATTGAGGCAGTGATTAATGTAATAATCTGAGATACCATAACTAATTACCTCTGTCACTTCTACCTTGCAGCGAACGTTTAGTTCATCTTTTATCTTTTTTTCTGCATCTGCAAGTATTTTGTGTATGAGTATTGTGTCTGAGTTATTTAGCATATTGATGATTTTTTTGGGTTTAACTCTTCTAAAACAACAGCGTTGGGGCGGGTATCAACTGCCATCGCCTGGGGATCATGCAATCCCTCGTATGCCTGTATAATTGTTTCTCTTGAACACTCCATCAGGCTGCGCTTGTAGCTTAAGAAGCTAATATCATATTGCAGCCAAACGAACTTGAACCAGTTCCAAAAAAATTTACTACGCTCTAAAATATGCCTGGCCTTTTCATCAACAGGGTAACGCCACTGCAGATATGCTATGCCGCACTGATATTGGTATTTTGTGAAACTGTCCAGGTCAGTATTAAGAAGCTGCAATACGGCCTCCTGGGTTTCTATGGCTTGCATTTGCCACTTTTGTACATGAGTTGTTGATTGATCCATGGGTTAATAGTTTGGAAGGTTATGGTATAAGCGAAACATGTGTTCGGTAACGGGTTGATCGGTTTCAAAAGCTTCTCTTAAAACGGGTTCCAAGTAATCGTGCAATTCACCGTAATTGCTACACAGGGTTAGTAGTAGTTTTTGCAGGGCTTTGTCGTTAGGAATGTACTTTTCAAAGAATGGTTTAAACCCTTCGTTGTGGTTATTAATATGCCTTATACCGGCTTTTAAACGGCGAAATAATTGCGGTATGCCAGTGGCATCTTTGCGGCGCATGCGGTCTAGTGTGTGAATCAGTTGATCTGTAGCAATCAGGGCGATGGATGTATATCCTTTAATACCATCATAGAGGCCTTTGAGCATTTTTAAAACAGGGAGCTGCATATTCTCGGCTTCATCAATAATGATGATCATCTTTTCGCCGTTTCGTTTTAACTCTTTAAATTTTTCAATGAGAGCTGTAAGTGTTTGGCTGGTGCTCCAGGCAGCTTCTACGCCAATTTTATCGCAAATGGCTGCTAAAATATCTTTGAGCTTGTAGGTGCTATTGATTGTTACTTTTACACACTGCCTTGGGTGGCGATGTTGAAAGCGATCAATGATATACGTTTTTCCAAGGCCGGTATCTGCCACCAGGGTAATTACGCTGCTTGTTTTTTTGGCATATTCCAGCTGTGCTAATATTTCTGAAAATTGGCGGGTTGGAATAACTTCCCACACTTGTTTTTTAAAGGGAAGCTGCGCCCAATCGGAGAGCTGATAAAACCAACGATCAGCAATCTCTACATCTTTGCCTTTTACGCTTACTATAAATTTTTGGTTAAGCATATTGCTGAGGTAGCCGCTATTAATACCACTCAGCCGGGCAACTTCATTTTGGCTTAAGTTTTTTTCTTTGATATACTGGCTTGCTGCTAGTACAATTTGGTATTTAGTTTCTTCTTGCATGATGGGATGGGGTTATAAGTATTGTGATAAATCTGTTTTGCTGTTTAGGTACTCCTGCTGTTGGGCATCCCAACTTTTCTGCGCTGCTGATTGTTCAGCTGCAGCTTTTTTATTTTCTAATTTCTTCAAGCCCTTGGCATCTTGTAAGCGTTCTTTCTGCTGGCCGTATTGATCTGTGAGCATAAGCTTCAAGGCCGTTTCATCATCATTACTCAGCTGCAATGTGTTTTCAATTACGTCCGCAATTATGGCGTCATCAATCAGGTTTTGTTGTACTATCTCTTCTTTGCGCTGCCTGTTAAAGTCATTAATACGTTGGCGATATTCCAACTGCTCAGGTGTTGTGTTTTTGAAGCCCATACCCACTTTCATTTTGTTGTGCAACATGAAGCGTTGTTTTCCATCTTCTGTAACTGCCAGGGCTTGGCTTAAATCTTCGGGATCATATATTAATTGGAAGCGGGTAGAAAATTGAAGCGCACGGAATGCCGGATCAAAACTGTCGAAGGTTAATTTTTTACCTCCGATTGTTACAATCAAACCCAAGCCGCTGATGTGGTTAAATTCAGTATGAGCTCTGCCAAATACAACCAGGCAATCTTCAGGAGTAAGTGTAATCTGATCCTGGACTGGCATTGCCATCCAAGCTTCTTTATAGGCTGGCAGTAATTCGGTACGCTCTTGCAACATTAGTCTGTTTAGCTGGTCAATGACGCCCTGCTTATCCGGGAACGATTTTTTGATTTCATTTAGCTTTTCGGTGTTCGGCTGGTTGCCTGGGCGTGATGTGATGTTATGGCCGCTCCAGTTAAATTGCTTTTTACAGCGTTTTTTATTGAAGTAATTAAACCAGGGTTCTATCACTTTGCTCTTAGCATTGCCAACCGCAGCAGGCGTATATAAATGAGTAACCGAGTTGTAAAATGGTGTAAGGTTTTTTATACCGTAGCGATCTGATTGTAACTGCCAGGGCCTATACACAGCTCCAAATAATTGCTGCATGTGAATTACAGCATTGCGAAGTGCCATACGGATCAGCTCTGTATTTTCCCTTTCGCCAATGGCATACCCAACCGGGTAATTATTCATTACATCTAGCACAACAACCATAACAAGCCGGTTGTCATACTTGCTCCCATCTTGGTAAAGTAGCTCGACCGTCCAACCGTCAAGGGTCCAGTAGTATCCAGGGTATTCTGGCCGCTGGCGGCTTACCTGCATTGCAACTTTATTGTTGTATACCTTTTTACCGTTTCTATCTTTTATAATGGAGGGAAGGTGTTCTTTTATACGGTTAGCAATGGTACCGGCTGAAACTGTTGGCCAACCTTGTTTATGAAAAATATCATTTGCGAATGATTCTATTTCTACCGGGTTAAAATTAACATGCAAGCGGGCTAATTTTCTTATAATGGCCAGCTGCTGATCTTCTAATTGAGCGCAAAAGCCATCAGAGGTTTTACCAAGCTTAGCACTATTTTTATTACCAAAGCGCCAGTCGATTAACGATTCGTATTTTGATTCTTTGTACTTTTTTAAAGCGCTGTCTTTATTAGCAACAAGCCTGGCATAACTAGTTGGCAGTTCTACATTCTCTGTTTTTATTAGCACGTAGATATTCTGCCAAAACTGATCTATAGTAAGTTGAAGCTCTTTTTTGATGAAGTTTTTATCACCGGTAACAGTAATGATCATGTTAAGCCAACTGGCCGCTATTGTGTAGCGATGCTGGTGTTCAACTGGTAGCACCTGGTTATTGCCGTACCGGTAACTATTATAAAATTGCTCGGCATGCGGATCAATTTGTACCAGTTTTTTGATTGGAGCAGCGGCCAGGTGATTATATACATTGCCATTATAATGATCATTAATTCGCTGCTTTAAGCTGGGCCGCATGGTTTCGAATTTCACCATTGGAATCCGGCCATCATTCGGGTTTTGCATCATGTTCCAATACTGCCCGTTCCGTTGATTATTCTTAATAAACGCATCGTAACTCATGATGTGTGGTACCAGGTCAATTCTTTCCAGGTATAGCTCGTTATGTGTCTTTTCGTTCTTTACCATGGCTTAGTTATTAAAAGGCACTAATTTTTTTACTTCTTCCAATAGATAATTCTTCCGCTCACTCAGTTCCATGAAAACTGCCACTACCTCATCATTTTCCCGGTCCCCTCGCATTACTTTTTGCACGTAATTTTTTGATATGCCTAACAAACCGGCTGTTTCTTCCACCGTTGCCGCTCGCCTGATATCCCTTTTATTGTGTTTTCCTATGTTTTTTTGCATATATTTACCTGTCCTTTTATAGAGGACACAAATATACGTCCGAATTATTTGGATGTCAAAATAATTTTGACTTCATTTTATTAACATTGTGTGGATATCGTGAAAACATTAATTAATAATTTTATTTTTTTGAGAGAGAAAAGCAAATTAAGTCAGGCACAGCTTAGTTTGACACTTGGATTTAGCCGAGGGGTTTGGAATATGTATGAAAAAGGGAATTCTAAACCAAGCCTTGACGATTTGGTTAAAATATCCGATTATTTCGGATATAGTCCCGCTGATTTAATCGGTACTGATTTGTCAAATGTCCATCTAAATGAGAAAATAGAGAGTGAAAAAAAATCAAAAAATGTCCACCTAAATGTCCACCCAAATGTCCACCTAAGTGGCAAGAAAAAAGAACAAACGCATGATGTAAAAATTACAATTGTATCTGATACACAAGATAAATACGGCTCTAAAATAACGACAATACCCATTACAGACCTATCTATTGCCGCTGGTGGTGGCGCCATCAATGAAAGCAATATTGATATCAGTAATTCTATTCAATTGCCCTCTATTTTGGTTAAACCAGGGCATAGCTATTTATGTGTTAGAATAAAGGGCGAAAGTATGGCTCCAACATTGCAGGATGGAGGCTATGTTATAGTTCGGCTTTTAGATAGGAGTGAATGGGCTAAAATGCGGGATGAGCGTATATTTGGCGTAATAGATACAGAAGGCAAATCATATTTAAAGCGCATTAAAAATAGGTTTAAACAGGGCTTTATTGTGTTAAGATCAGACAACCCCGATTATGCCTCTTATCCATCGTTTAATCTAGAGCATGATGAGATATCTTCTATATGGTATGCGGAGTTTTATTTAAGCGCCAAGATGCCCAACGTTCACGATCAATATTATACCAGGTTACAGCAACTAGAAGATCGATTCGATTCTCTTTCCAATTACATCAAAGGAATTAACCCAAAATAGAACCGAATTTACGTTTGGTTTTTTCGGCTTCACAATAACTAATTCGCTCAAAGCTGCGCCAGTTGTGCATTTTTCGCACATTTTTCTAATGTGTTTATTATCACGTATGGTTTTACCCCCCTTAAATAATAGTGAAAAAGGAAAACAAAATACGGGTCAGTGAACCTTTCCAAAATCGAATGAATGGATATTCATATTTTACTTTGATGTGCTGAATCCGGGTATTTACAATATCGCAGATCACTTATCTTTGTTGCAAATTAAAATAAAGCGTATGCAACTAGTTTTAGATTTACATAATATAATGCGTTGGGCCATCTTATTATTTGGGGTATGGACTGTTTTAAATGGTTTGACCGGTGTAATGAGTAAGCGAAAATTTACCGCTAAGGACAGCCGGATCAATTTATTTTTTATGATTGGTTGCGATATACAATTATTAATAGGCCTAATTCTTTATTTTTCAAATGGCTGGTGGGATAAAATGAAAGGGGGCATGGGAGAGGTGATGAAAAACAGTTATGACCGTTTTTTTACTGTAGAACATTCCTTGATGATGATTGTAGCCTGGATTTTGGTACATATTGGCAGGAGTGCCGTAAACCGTGCCGGCACCGATGCTGCCAAACATAAAAAAATGCTCCTGTTTGCCGGCCTGGCGCTCTTACTCATTTTAGCCGCTATTCCCTGGCCTTTCCGCACCGAAATAGCCCGTCCTTTATTCAGGGGTTTTTAAGAATCAACAAAAAATAATATGGCAAAAAGAAAAGAGAAGCCCGTTATCTTAATTACAAATGATGATGATATAACCAGCAAAGGCATTCGGAGTATGCTGGAAGCTGTGAGTGATATAGCTAAAGTAGTAATTGTAGCGCCTGATAAACCGCAAAGCGGTATGGGGCATGCGATTACCATTGGCTCGCCTTTACGGATGAACCAGGTAAATTTATTTGGTGATATTGAAGCCTGGCAAACAAACGGAACACCCGTTGATTGTGTGAAACTGGCTGTAGATAAAATCCTGAAACGTAAACCCGATCTTTGCCTGAGCGGCATTAATCATGGCGCCAATCATTCTATTAATGTATTGTACAGCGGTACCATGTCGGCCGCCATGGAAGCGGCTATCGAAGGAATTCCGAGTATTGGTTTTTCTTTGCTAGATTATAGTTATGATGCTGATTTTACAGCTGCAAAGCAAGTCGTTCACAAAATAGTAAGCGCTGTTTTAGGAAAACAAATACAAAAACATTTATTACTGAATGTGAATATTCCAAAATGTACGCCCGAAGAATTAAAGGGAATCCGTATTTGCCGGCAGGCATATGCCAAGTATGATGAAGATTTCCTGGAACGGATAGATCCGCACCAAAAAAAATATTTTTGGCTTACCGGTGAGTTTAAAAATTTCGACAAAGGCCGGGATACAGATGTATGGGCCCTGGATCATAAATATGTAAGTGTAGTACCCGTTCAATTTGATCTTACCGATTATACATTGAAAAAGAAACTGGAAAAATCAAAACTGTTCTAATGAAAAAAGATAGTATCGGCCTGGGATTATTACTGGGCGCTATTGCACCCATAATAGGATTATTCTTATTTAAAGCCTATAAATTTGGCATTTTCAGTTACAAGGAGTTCTTTCAGTTCCTGGTGGTGGAACCCGGCTTCAGAACGCTCTCTGTAGCCCTCTCCTTATCCCTGCTTTTAAATGCATTGATATTTACTGTTTTTATAAATGCACATAAAGATAATACGGCCAAAGGCATTTTTATATTTACTGCTATTTATGGCCTGGTGATCCTGCTTATTAAAACATTTTACTAAGTTTCAAATTAACGAAATCATAGAATTTAATTAGCGAACTGTTAACACGGATTGAACTGTAAAAATGGGAAATTTGTACTGTTGATTTAAACAAGTAATTTAAGAATTTCTCATAAGCAGTTAGTTTTGGTAAACGAAGCCCTTAGTCTTAGGGGCTTCTTCTTTTTTTATCCTTTCTGTTTTTATTAGATTAGTTCTTATAAGTTTGCAAAGTGCAATCATTCTCCAGTACATCTAAAATCATTATTACATGCAGTAACCGGCTATCGGCTTACCTCGTTATGGAAGTAGAGGCGCTGGGTTTTACACCTGCCCGTATTTTTAAAACCGGCCTGGCTTTACAAGGCACTTTACAGGATTGTATTTGGCTAAACCTGAACCTGCGTTGTGCAAGCCAGGTACTCTTTTTACTGGATGTGTGTAAGGCCCAGGATGCAAACGGGCTATATGATCATTTACTTACCTATCCCTGGGAAGAGATCATTCCATTGGGCGGTTATTTTTCAATTAGCAGTAATGTGAGTAATGAAACCATAACGAATAATCTTTTTGCCAATGTAAGGGTAAAAGATGCCATTGTAGATCGTTTCCGAAATAAAGGATATGACCGGCCCGATTCGGGCCCGGAGCTTAATGGGGTAGTGATTCATTTGTACTGGAAGGAAGAAGAAGCCGAAATATTTTTAGATACATCGGGTGAAACCCTTTCAAAACATGGATACCGAAAAATACCGGGTAAAGCGCCAATGCTTGAATCGCTGGCAGCGGCTACCTTGCTGGCCGGTAAATGGAACCGCAAAAGCCCTTTTATAAACCCCATGTGTGGCTCGGGTACACTTGCCATTGAAGCCGCCTTGCTGGCTACCCGAAGAGTACCGGGTTTGTTGCGTAGCAATTATTCTTTTATGCATATTTGCGGCTACCCCGCAACGCTTTATAATGAACTCTATAAAAAAATAGAGCAACAGGTTACCGAATTGCCACCGGGTATAACAATTATCGCATCTGATATAAGTAGTGATGCCATATCAATCTCAAAAATAAATGCCGGTATTGCGGGTGTAGAACAATATATTCATTTTGAGGAATGTGATTTTGAAGAAACCAGTTTGCCGGCCGGCGAAGAAGGCGTAGTATATTTAAACCCTGAATATGGCGACCGGCTGGGTGAAGAAGTGGCGTTACAAGCTACCTACAAAAGAATGGGCGATTTTTTAAAACAAAAATGTAAAGGTTACCTGGGATATATTTTTACCGGTAACCTGGAACTGGCAAAAAAAATAGGTTTAAAACCCAGGCGCCGCATTGAATTTTTTAATGGCAAGATTGATTGCCGGTTATTGGAGTATGAATTATATTCGGGTAGCCGTGAAAATTTAAATTAAACTTCGTAATAATTTAAGGGGTTGGCGTACTATCCTGTATCATTCTCTTATCTTTTAATTCCTGTAACTTTTTCTTTCCTTTAAATAAGTCAGAAATTTTTTCAGCATCTTTACGGTAAGAGAGCTGTACCCCCCAACGGTTGCGCTGGCCGGTAGTAAAATCGGTACTGGTACGGTTAAAGCCTACCAGCCTTAATGACCCATCTGTTCGGAGTAACCATTCCATACTAATATCAGGGGTAAATAATCCCCGCCGGTTTAAGAAATACGGGTTATTATAATCTAAGTTCCCGCCCAGGTACACAATGAATTTTTTACCCGGCATTAGTTTTAAACCACCTCTTACATTGGCTTGCAACTGGTTGTTTGGATTGCGGGGATCGTAAATGGGATTGATATCTATGTATGAACTCACTACACCATTGGTTGCTTTTTCTAACTCTTTATTAAATGTATTGGTGAGCCAGCCGCTAAGCATAGAGCCAATGGTATTGGTGGCCAGGCCAATCGTATTTTGCTGCGAAAAAAAGTTTTGCTCATCTGAAATAAATGTATTGAATAAAAGCAGGCTGGCTACTTGCTTGTTCATTGTATTTTCATCATTCTTAAAATCGGCCAGTCTTTTAATTACAATATAATCTTTACGCAGGGGGCTTCGTTCCGGCAAATCAAATTCAAAAGTTACAAAGGGCTTTTTTAAACTACCGGATAAATGAGACAGGATGATAATATCATCTTTTAACCGTAAGCCGCTGCCCGGTGAAAGGTTACTCATGTCAACATTCTTCGCCAGGTATTCTGCATCCATATCAATAATGGCTAAGTAGGGGTCACCATTCCAGGTAATGGTACCGCTCTTTAAAGTAAATGGTTTTTTAAAGAATGTTTGAAAGTTAAAAGTATATTCCCCTTTGCTTATTTCGTATTGGCCCCGAATGCTTAAGGGTTCACGGGTACCTACCCGTATATTCAGCCTGCCATTGCCTTCGCCTTTTATTACATCGCCGGTTTCTTCATCTAATATCACATCAATTTTGCAACTGGGATTGGCCACAATATTCATGTTTACGGTAATGTTGGCAGTTTGCGTACTGTTTTTTACGCTTTGCATTTCCGTACCAAATTTTACAAAATCAATATAGTCAACGGCATTGCTTTCTTTGCTTTCGCCGGTTGGTAAATATATATGGCTACTATCGAAAATGCCCGGCTGGCCGGATATATTCATCCGGATATCCGATAGTGGCCCATCAATTGTCATCAGCGCACTTCCTATTACTTTTCCATAAAATTGACTGTTGTCTTTTTTGCTGGTATTCAGTAAAAGCATGTGTTGCGATTCTACCCGTATATTTTCAAACTCAAAATTTTTGAAAAACCGGTGGTGGAGTTTACCACTCAGGGTTCCTTCGTTACCCAGTGTATCTTTTAGTGTAGTTAATCCCAGGTCTATTACGTTGTCACCAAAATTAATGGTTTGGTTATTGAGCAGGTAGGTTACCTGGGTATACGCCACTTTTAACCTGCCATCTTTAATTTTTGATAAGCCGGTGATGTACTGGTTCCCATTGTTACTATAAATCCTGATATTACCGTTTGCCGTTCCGCTCAATTCGCTGAAAATAGAATTCATATACGGTTCTAATATCGCCAGGTTAAATTTTTCAGCATCAAAAGCCATATCAACTTTTTTGCCCGTGGTATCTTTATAATTAAAATAGCCCTGCAGTTTAAATTTATTGGCTTCATCATTTACATCGGTAACAAAATTGATAAGCCCATTATCGGTATTTACAATGGCATCGATATTTGTGTGGCCTATATATTCCCCGTCCATACTCAGGCTGTCTGCCACTCCATTAAATTTTATTATGGGTTTCCCGGTAATATCACTTATGATGCCTTTGCCATTTAAAATTCCTTTTAATGCCGGGCGCACAATAACGAAGGGGGCAAAATCATCAATATTAATGTTTCTTAAATGGGCTACAAGATGGGTTTCATCGGTAAGTTCATCCATTTCGGTAGAGAGCGCTATTTCCTGGTCATCATGAATGAATTTTACTTCATTGGCATCTAAATATTTTTTTCTCAGGGTAAGTTCACCGTCTTTTTCAAGAATCCATTTTTTGTTATTTATTACAAATGAGGAGGGGGAGAAGTGAAGCCTTACGCCATCGGTAAGTGTGTACACAGTGCTGTTTAGTTCGGCACTGTTTAATGTTTTACTGGCCCTGGTAAGAATTTGTACAGTAGATACATCATGATGTGCGGCTAAAGTAATTTTAGAATTTGGAAAATAGAGACTGTCATTCAATTTAAACTGGTCAATCAATACATCGGCAAATAAAGTATCAAGGGTTCCTTTACCATTTAACAGGGTATTGGAAAAGAGCCTGCCATCATACCCAAATTGAGGAACCTGCGCCCGGATACTAAGCTCATTGGTTTCTGATTTTAAACTGCCCTCAATAAGTGTATTATTAAAACCGGTAAGTTTTTTTGAAAGAAGAGGTGTATAACTATCGAACTGGTAAGTTTGTACATGAAAACTAAAATCCTGGTTGCTTAAACGGGTTTTGGGTTCTTTAAAATAAGAAGGATAATAATTATATAAGAAGCGCTGGAAGGCATTGGGCAGTTCCATAATCTTAAAATTACCGGCAATACTGGCTTCAATTTCATTGGACCGTACTTGTAATTTTTTTTGGCCATCCTGTATAAAGGAGGTGAGGGATAGTGAGTCGAAACGCATTTGATTGCTGTCTATGAGCAGGGTTGCCCGGCTTATACGGGCATTACCCAGGAAATTATCAATATTATTGCCTGTAAAATTCAGGTTCAATAAACCCGAGAACGAGATATTTTCTTTTAGTAAACCCAGGTTCTTAAAGTTGATGTTTGTAACGTCGGCATTGGCTTGTATTACGGCTTCTTTTTGAGAAAGATCAATGGTGCCATATAATTCTCTTACCCGTATATTCGGATCGTTGATGGCGAAGTAACCTTCAAATTTTCTTTTGGTAAATTTGCCATTCATTGTAATATTGCGATAGCTGTAGGAGTTATAATCTATACGGCTGATGCTGCCATCTATGGAAGCATCCAGGGTTTTAAGGGTAAAGCCATTGCCTTTTATTTTTGTATCCACTGCCAGCATGCCTACATGGGGGTCTCTTAAAAAACGGCCGAGGTGAAAGCCATTGGTTTGTATCTTACCACTGTACACCGGGTCTTTGCCGGCTTGTAATTTCATATTCATATCCGACTGTACAATACCCAGGTTGGTTTTAAATGTACCATAGGTTACAAAATCGAGTGGGAAACCGGTAAACCTGCCTTTATAATGAATGTTGCCCAGGCTGTTAAAATCAGGGACAGTGCTGTGTTTTAAGGCAGGTACCAGTATGGCAAGATCGGTATAATGGGTGGTAAGCTCATTGGCATCCAGGTCAATAAAAGTACTATTGATATCCGGCAGGCCATGCATCGATAAAGTACCATCCAGGTAGGTAGGGCCGGATTTAATTTTCATATCCCGGGCTACAAAATTATCGATGGTACCTTTTGCATGCCCTTCTAATTCAAAAATCCGATTCCAGGTTTTTAATGCAGGGGCAAATAAGGCAATGTCATCACTATAGATCTTACTGTGATTAAAATTAATTTCGAGTGTTACTTTATTTATGAAACTGCTCATATCATCATTAAACCTGTTATACCGCATGGCATAATAATCTCCCAGGGTACTGTTATTGGTTTGCAGGTCCAGGTGGTTAAAAACCATTTCATCGGGGGTAAAGCGCATATCGCTTTTTAATTTCTTAACTTCTAAACCACATCTTTCTTTTGCACTTAAATGAATTGAGGCAGCGAGAGTGTCGTTTAAAAATTGTAAATTTTCTATAGTACCTGATATGCCTGAAAAATAAATATGCTGCCCATCAAACTTATCATCAAATACAGGCCTTTCGGTTTCCTTATCGCTTCTAAAACTCCCATTGTCTACCGTAATTTTTTTTGTAGTCACCACCCATCCTGAGTTATTCCATTTAAATGCCGAGATGACGGGAATTTTTTCCAATACTTCCCGTATATCGGGTTGGGGCGGCCTTTTGCCGGTAAAGTTTGATTGCCAAAACTGGGGTTCAGATAAATACACTTCTTTGATGGCGACTCTTTTTGTATTAAAATTGAGTGAATCCATCAGCAGGTCAAATTTTTTGAGGGACGCTACCAGGCTCTGGCCAATCCAATAATCGGCTTTGGTAAAATGAATATTGGTAAAATGAATTTGCCTGAGGTCTATTTCCAGATTTTGTTTTTTCTTTTTATTAGGATCATTGGATGTGGCAAAAAAATCAACCAGGAACTGGTAATTCCAAACCGAATCTGTGCGGTTCATATTGATGATGGCATCATTGAGCTGAATATTTTTAAGTGATATTTTATCTTTAAAAATAAACCAGTCGTTTACATTTGTTTTAGCAGCCTGAGCATATAAAAGCGTATCTTTTTTTTGATCTTCTATCAATAGGCCTTCCAGGATGAGTTGATTAAAGAAACGAAATTTCACTTTATCTACACTCACTTTAGTATGTAATTTTGCCGATAGGTTTTTGGCAACTTTGCCTACTACCCAGGTTTGTACTGCCGGAATTTGTAGCAGGCCATAGAGCAATATGATGATAAGGGCCAGGGTTAGTAAGACCCGTAACGATATTTTTAAAACTTTTTTCAGTGTGTTATTCAATTAGCTGTAAAAATAGCCAATAACCCGGCATGGCTTATAATCGGCTACAATTTTATGTTATTATTTAATATCCCCGGGCATCATCATCGCCCCGGTGATCGGCTACAGCTTCTATTTTCTTTTTTTGTGTGGGGTTTATTTTTATAAGTTCTGTACGGCCAATGGCGCTGCGTGTTTGAAGGGTATAGCCCATATTACGAAGCGAATCGGCTACTGCAGGCGAAAATCCTTTTTCAATATAAATGACATCAGGTAACCATTGGTGATGAAATTTGGGTTTATTTACCGCATCTGCTGCATTCATTTTAAAATCAATAATGTTTACCAGCGATTGTATTACACTGGTAGGAATGGTAGTACCACCCGGTGTTCCTACCACTATAAAAGGTTTTTTATTTTTTAAAACCAGGGTGGGCGTCATACTGCTAAGCATTCGTTTTCCCGGAGCAATGGCATTGGCTGCATTTCCTACGGCGCCATACATATTGGGAACCCCTTCTTTAATACTAAAATCATCCATTTCATTATTCATGATAAAACCGGCGCCTGCAATTACTACCCGGCTTCCATAACTGCCATTTAGGGTAGTGGTTACCGATACGGCATTGCCCTCTGCATCCAGGATGCTGATATGGGTTGTTTCCTCATGTTCAGGAATTATACCGGCTTCGGTTTCCTTACTATTGCCTGCTTTGCCCGGTATATAATCGCTGATGCGCTTTTGCAGGTAAGTATCCTCTAACAGTTGCTTTACGGGAACTTGTACAAAATCAGCATCACCCATATATTGTGCACGGTCAGCAAAGGCACGCCGCTCAGCTTCTACAAGCAATTGTACACTGGCTGCAGATTGAAACTGCAGGGCCTGCACATCTTTATTTTCAATCATCTTGAGTACCTGCTGTAAAATAATACCCCCGCTTGAGGGTAAAGGCATACTGATGATTTGATATCCCCGGTAATTGAACCGGATTGGATCCCTGAATTTTGCTTTATAATTTTTAAGGTCATCCAGGCTTATGATCCCTCCGTTTTTCTGTAACCCGTTTTGAATCATGAGGGCGGTAGCGCCTTCATAAAATCCACTAGCCCCCAGTTTACTAATTCGGGTAAGGGTGGCGGCTAATTGCGGTTGTATTAATGTGTCACCGCCTTTCCATAATTCTTTTTTTACAAAAGCAATGGGCTCTTTATTTAGATCCATAAAATCTTTTCGGGCACTATTGAGAGAGGCAGCTTCTTCCTTGGTAATTACAAATCCTTTTTCGGCCAGTTGTATGGCTGGCGCCATCAATACCGGCATTTTAAATTTTGCATAAGGCAGGGCTGCAAAAAGACCGGCAACGGTGCCCGGTACGCCACAGGCTTTATAACCCCATTGCGACATAGCTGTAACGGCATTGCCTGCGGCATCCAGGTACATATCTTTAAAGGCTGCTGCAGGCGCTGTTTCCCTGTAATCGAGGCTAAAATCTTTTCCATTTTTTAAATGCGCTACCATAAACCCACCGCCACCTATATTGCCTGCGCCTGGGTAAACTACTGCCAGGGCAAACTGGGTTGCAATAGCAGCATCAATGGCGTTGCCCCCTTTTTTTAAAATACTTTCACCCGCCTGGCTGGCCAGGGTATGTGCCGAAACTACAGCCGCCCTGGAAACAGTAATGTTTTTTTGTGCTTCATATTGGTAAGCTGTAATTTGTGCAGTTGCTAACAAACAGTTTGATACAAAAACAAAAATGATTAAATAAAACTTTATCCGCATGGAAATGATTTTATACAAATTTATATTTTAATGAGCAAACAGGGCAGGGAAGATCCATGGATAACTTTCCGATGCCCCTTACTCCAGCTACTTTGCCTATTTTATTTATCTTCATATTTCTATTACCAGTATGATTAAAATTGATTACCCCTTACAGAAACCGGCTATTAAAAATGAAGATGGCAAAGATTCTATTTTATGTATTGTTCGTAAACGTTGGGTTTTGCTCACACCCGAAGAATGGGTAAGGCAAAATTTTATTTTATATCTTACCGAAACACTTCATTATCCTTTATCCTTGATCGCTGTTGAAAAAAAAATCAGCATCGGGCAAATGACAAAGCGTTTTGATATTGTTTTGTATGCAACCGCAGCAATGCCTTTTATGCTTGTGGAATGTAAGGAAATGAATGTAGCCCTCAGCAATCGGGTACTGGAGCAGGCGATGCGTTATAATATCGGCATACAAGCGCCTTTGCTTGTTATTTGCAATGGTTTGTATATGGCCGCATTTAAAAATGAAGGAGGCCGGTTTACCGAATTAAAATCACTTCCTGTATTTAATGGTTAATTTATTTTAAAACCTTTTCAAATAATTTAAAAATACGTTTATACTCATCCATCCAGCTGCTGGGTTCTGTAAAGCCATGGTCTTCTAAGGGGTAGCTGGCAAGTTCCCAGTTTTCTTTTTTAAGTTCAATGAGCTTTTGGGCAAGTTCTACAGCATCCTGGTAATGTACATTTACATCAACCATGCCATGGCATATGAGCAGGTTGTTTTGTAAACCCTCGGCAAAATAAAGTGGAGAGCTTTGCCGGTAGGCAATACTATCGGTAACAGGTTCATTTAAAATATGGGAAGTATATCCCTGGTTATAATTTGCCCAGTTTGTTACCGGCCTTAAGGCGGCGCCGGCTTTAAATACATTCGGTTGTGTAAAAAGAGCCATCAGCGTAATAAAGCCTCCATACGAGCCTCCATACAAACCAATATGAGCCGGGTTTACGCCATAATTTTTTACAAGAAATGGAATTGCATCTAAATAATCGGTGAGGTCTTTGCCTCCCATATGCCTGTATATGCCGGTACGTACATCCCTTCCATAGCCGGCGCTGGCCCGGTAATCTATATCCATAACGGTATATCCTGCATCGCATAGCATATTATTAAACATGTATTCCCTAAAATAAAGGCTCCACCATTTATGTGCATTTTGTAAATAGCCGGCGCCGTGAACAAAAAATACCGCAGGATGATTTTTGTTTTCTGTGGCTGGCTTATATACACGGGCATATATCATTTGCCCGTCTCGGGCTGTAAAGGTTACAATCTCAGGGTCACGCCAGGGGTAGGAAGCAAATTCGGCGCTTTGTGCTTTAAAAGTAATTTGCTTTGCTTTTTCGCCTGGTTTATTTGGCTGTAGGTAAAGTTCCCATGGCTTATTGGTATATGAATACAGGAAGGCAATTTGCTTTTCATCTGGGGGAAGAACCACTTTATTTGCGCCTGTCATGCGGGTGATCTGTTGTTTTTTACCGGTAGCAATTTCCAGTTTATAAAATTGTTGTTCGCCCGGGTGTATTTCATTGCTGTTGATATAAAAATATTTTTTATCCCCGCTTAAGACGGCGTCTTGTATTTCATATTTCCCAGACGTAAGGGCTTTACTTTGTTTAGTGTTAACATCTGCTATATAGATGTGGGAATAACCGGTAAGTTCCGATTGGTACCAAATATGATCTTCGTCAATCCACCCCAGGTTATACATACCCGGCCCGCCAATCCAGGCATCATCATGCTGGCGACTGATGAGTTCCAATACATTATTTTGTTTATTCCATAAGGCAACCCAGCGGTCTTTATTATCTTTTGCCCAAATATTGAGTATTACATGGCTTCCCCCCGGCGACCAGGAATAGTTTACGACCGATACATCCCGCTTTGCATTTAATTTTTTTAATTCCGCATATTGCAACGGGTAGTTTTTTACATATTCAGGAATGTCCCGCATACCGGGTAAGGTATCGGGATGAAGCAGGTATAAAGTGTCGGCTTGCCTGTCGAAGATATAAAATTGAGTGGAGCTTTCATGGCTCCCCACTTTGGTACGCCCATTGAGGATGCTGGTATATCCACTTTCGGTTACAAACTCGGGGATCAAAGTTTGTCGGGAGGGCGCAGTAATACTAAGTTGATAACTAATATACCGCCCGGTGGGGTCCATACTGAGTTGTTGTACTTTTTTATCGCCTATATTAATACTCCTCATTTCTTTATTACGGGTAGCTGCTAAATATTTTTCGGTGGCTTCTTTTTTCTCTTTACGTTCTTTTAATATATCAAATATTAAAAGCTGATCTTTAGCCAGCCATTCATCCTGGGTAATGCCCTCTTTTTTTTCTTTTGTTGTTTGCCCGGGTGAGCTTCCGGGTTTCAAGTTGCTGAGTTGCTGTGTTTCGCCGCCGGCAATATCCCATGCATATAAATTAAGATCCCGCTGGTAAATCACTTTTTTATCGTGAAAACTAAATTGTGGATTGGATTCCCACTCCTGGGTTTCCGTAATACGGGTTGTTTTGTTTTTATTTAAATTGGTAAAATACACATCGCCATTTTTGCTGAATACGTATGCTGTTCTGTCTTTATTATAAATAAGAGAGGCTGCATTTACCAGGTTTTGTTTTTGGGAGGAGGTAACTTTCTTCGGGTTTAAATCTTTGCTGCTGATATAATACAGCGAATCAGCAGGCGCCTGCTGGGGGTTCCAGTAAAAATATAATTTTTGATCGGTACCCCAATACGGGTTGGTGGGTGAAGATCCAATCCATTTGGGGTCACGCATTATTTTTTCGATTGTTAAGCTGTTTTGCTGAGCCTGCAAACCGGGGAACAGAAATAGGCATAATCCTGCCGCTATTATTTTCATCTTGCTATATTTGCTGTGAGTGTTAAATATATCGAGAATTAAGCAAATGGAAAAAGCAATGAAACATATTTATTCCCCCTGTTAAGGGCTTGTAATAAACCTGCTTATGTATCCATTGCTGTTTTTACATTTTTTTTTAGTTGCATTAATTGTATTTATTTATGTGTTTTCCTTTTACATTTGTAAGTTAAATACTAACCCTGATGTGGAATAAAAATAACCTGAGTGTCAAAACATATTAATAAGGTAACTGCAATAGGCTTATTTGTTGCCCTGGGAATTATTTATGGTGATATTGGAACTTCACCTTTATACGTATTCAACTCTATCATAAAAGACCGGTTGGTAAATGAGGAACTTATCTTAGGTACCTTATCATTGATCATCTGGACGTTAACCATCCTCACTACAATAAAATATGTAGTATTGGTGCTTAGGGCCGATAACCGGGGAGAGGGTGGTATTTTTGCTTTATATGCCCTGGTGCGCCGCCGCCGGAAATGGCTGGTAATTCCTGCCATGATTGGGGGCGCTGCCTTACTTGCAGATGGCATTATTACACCGCCCATAACGATCACATCTGCGGTAGAAGGGTTAAAGGAACTACCCCGGTTTGCAGGTATGGAACAAAATACCATTGTGATGATTGTACTAGCCATTATTGGCATTTTCTTTTTTTCACAACAATTCGGCACCCATTCTATCGGCCGCTTATTTGGGCCCATTATGATGATTTGGTTTTTGATGATGGCCGTGTTGGGATTGATTCATATTTCTGATGATTTCTCGATCCTGCATGCATTAAATCCTTATTATGCACTACACTTTTTATTTAATTATCCCGAAGGTTTCTGGTTATTGGGTGCTGTATTCCTCTGTACCACGGGGGCCGAAGCATTGTATAGCGACCTGGGGCATTGCGGCCGGGATAACATCCGTATTTCATGGGCTTTTGTGAAAATTTGTTTACTGCTCAATTATTTTGGCCAGGGTGCCAGTTTATTAAAACATCATAATGGTAAATTACTTACCAGCGATGTAATTTATGCCGATGGCATCAATGCCTTTTACGACCTGATGCCGCAATGGTTTATAATACCCGGTGTGCTGATAGCTACCACTGCAGCTATTATTGCCAGCCAGGCAATGGTATCGGGTTCTTATACCCTCATTAATGAAGCCATGCGATTGAATCTTTGGCCCAAAATGAGGATTAATTATCCTTCTGAAGCCAAAGGCCAGCTATTTATACCCGGTATTAATTTATTGTTGTTTTGCGGTTGTACCGGTGTGGTACTTTATTTTAGAGAGTCGGCCCGGATGGAAGCTGCTTATGGATTGGCGATTATCACCACCATGATCATGACCACTATCTTATTTGCAAATTACCTGGTTATACACCGGGTAAAATCTATTATCGTTTATTTTTTCCTGGCCTTTTACCTCACCGGTGAGTTAGGTTTCTTATTGGCACTCATGGATAAATTTAAACATGGGGGCTATATCACACTCATGATCGGGTTGGTTATGTTTAGCATTATGTATGTATGGTTCCGCTCCCGGAAAATTAAAAACCGGTACGTGGAATTTGTACGGGTAGATGAATACATCCCTAAGTTAGAAGAATTAAGTAATGACTCTTCTGTTCCTAAATATGCTACCCACCTGGTGTATTTAACCAGCGCTAACAGCTACCGTGAAATTGAACATAAGATCATGCACAGTATTTTAAACGGTAAACCCAAGCGAGCCGATATTTACTGGTTTGTGCATGTAGATACATTAGATGATCCGTACACATCAGAGTATTCCGTAAATCACATCATACCCAATGATATCATCCGGGTAGAATTTAAACTGGGTTTTCGGGTACCCCCCCGCATCAACCTCATGTTTAAAAAAGTGGTAGAAGATTTGGTGGCCAATAAAGAAGTAAACATTATGAGCCGGTACGATAGCCAGCAAAAAAATAATGTGGTGGGCGATTTTCAGTTTATTGTTTTAGAAAAATTCCTGAGCCAGGATAATGAACTTCCTTTTTTTGAAACCATTATTATGCGGATGTACTTCTGGTTAAAAGCTTGGAGTGTGAGTGAAGAAAAAGGATTTGGCCTGGAGCAAAGCAATGTGGCTGTAGAAAAATTTCCGTTGGTGGTAGCCCCGGTAAGCAAGCTGAAATTAAAAAGGGTGTACGAGAATGAAGAAGAATATTAAATAGTGGCCATGCAAAGCATCAATGCACAGGAACTGCATCAGCGATTAAAAAGTGGTGAAAATATTTTGTTGATAGATGTACGGGAACCGCATGAACGGCAGTGGGTTCATATTGGCGGGATTTTAATTCCCACGAAAATTATTTTACAATATCCCAATTTAGTACCCAAAGACAGGCCGGTTGTGTTTTATTGCCAAAAAGGAATCCGAAGCGCTATTACCATACAACGGTTACAAGAAAAATATGAATATACCAACCTCCTGAATTTAACCGGGGGAATTGATGCATGGCAAGCGTCATTCCCTAATTACCCTTGGGATCTGTAAAACCTGCTTCCGACGTGTGATCATTTTTCATTCCATGATGAATCATTATCTTTATTGATAACGCTTTTGTACGTGAGCTCCACATTACTCTATATTATTGCTGGCTATTTGATATTAGTGGCGTTAATTTATCTGCTGCAGGAACGCTTTATTTTTAAACCGGAAAAGCTAAAGCCGGATTTTAAATATGAGTATGATGCCCCCTTCAGGGAACTAAATTTTGATGTGGAGCCCGGCGTACGCATCAATGGATTACATTTTACAACAAAAAATCCGCTGGGGCTAATTCTTTATTTTCATGGCAATACCCGGAGTATAAAAGGTTGGGCAAAATATGCCAAAGATTTTTACCGGTTTAATTACGATGTGGTATTGGTTGACTACCGGGGCTTTGGTAAAAGTACCGGTAAGCGTAGTGAAGCAGAGATGCTGAAAGATATGCAGTTTGTATATGAGAGACTGGCAGCGCAATATGGCGAAGCCCACCTGATTGTATATGGGCGTAGCCTGGGCAGTGGATTTGCTACCAAGGTTGCCAGCGATAACAATCCCCGTTACCTTATTTTAGATGCCCCATTCTTTAGTTTTAAAAAAGCCATTGAACGGTTTTTTCCCATTTTGCCAATGCGTATCATTTTACGTTTTCATTTACGCACCGATCTGTGGATTGGTAAAGTAAAATGCCATACCTATATCCTGCATGGTACTAAAGATCGGCTGATACCTATCAGCAACAGTGAAAAATTACAGGCCATCAATCCTAAAAAAATTACTTTAATACGCATTGTGGGCGGCAGGCATAATAACCTGCCGGCATTTAATGAATATCATAATTTTATACGGGATATTTTAAAATATTAATAAACAGGGCATGATAAAAAGGATTCTTAATATTATAGTGGTTTTGATTTTTATTTATATCGTTGTTGGCCTGTTGCTATATTTTATACAGGATCGTTTTTTATTGCATCCTAAAAAATTAAGCAGGCAGCATCGCTTTTCATTTGCTGCCAGGCACCAGGAGATGGATATACCCGTTAATAATGAAGATACCATCAACCTGATGAAATTTTTGCCTGCTGCAAACAGGCCCAAAGGAGTCGTTCTTTATTTTCATGGAAACCGTGAAAATATTGAACATTATGTAAAATATGTAAACCGGTTTACCATACGTGGGTATGAAGTATGGATGGAAGATTACCCGGGTTTTGGAAAAAGTACAGGAGAAATTTCCGAACAAAAATTATACGACCAGGCCAGGCAAATAAGAACATTGGCCGCTTCACGCTACCCAGATGATAGTGTGATTATTTATGGAAAATCTTTTGGTACCGGTGTAGCTGCTTATACTGCCCGGTTACAACCCGCTAAAATTCTGATATTGGAAACCCCTTATTACAGTATTCCTTCTTTATTTAGCCATTATGCTTTTATGTATCCTGCCCAGGTAATGAGCCATTATTCTTTACCCACTTATCTCTTTCTGCAAAATTTAAAAACACCGGTTATTATTTTTCATGGCACCGATGACGAGGTGATCCCGCTTTCGCAGGCAGCCCGCTTACAAGAAATGCTTAAACCGAACGACCAGTTTATTGAAATTGAAAATGGAAAGCATAATAACTTAACCAGTTCCCCGGTATATGAGCAAGTAATGGATTCTGTTTTAAAAAATTAAACTTCAGCAAGGGTCACTTTGTTTTTAGTTACCTGGAGTGTATAGTTTAAGCCAATTTTTAAAGCTACATTTTCTTTATTATGGCTAACCGGGAAATGGAAACAAACAGGTACTTGCAATGCCAGGGTATATTCCTGTAATATTTCATCCATTGATTTTCCAAAGGGGCGGTCGGTATCCTTTGTATCGGTAAAACCGCCCAGTACAAGCCCTTTTATTTTTTTAAACTTACCGCTTCGTTTTAGTTGAAGTAGTAACCTGTCACTGCTGTAAAGGTATTCGCCAATATCTTCAATAAATAAAATGCAATTTGCCGTATTATAATCAGAAGGGGTGCCAATCATATTGGCCAGCAGGGTAAGATTACCGCCAATAAGTTTCCCGGTTGCTTTACCTGTGTTATTAAAAGGGTGGGGGTTACAGGTATATTTATTTTTTTTGCCGGTAAGCGCTTTTTTTAAAGACAGGATATATTCATTTTTATATCCATCATCATTAAAAGCCGCAGCCATGGGGGCATGTAAGGATGCGATGCCCATCTTACTGAACAAATGTGTATGAAAAACGGTAATATCGCTAAAGCCAATAATCCATTTAGGATTTTTTTCTAATTTTTTAAAGTTTATCTGATCAATAATGCGGCTGGCGCCATATCCGCCACGGCCACATAAGATGGCCTTTATAGAAGGATCGTTTATCATGGCCTGCATTTCATCTCTTCGTTCTTCATCTGTACCACTAAAGTAATGGGTAGATTCACTGCCCAGTGTTTTGCCAACCATTACCTGGAAGCCCCATCTCTGAAGTGTTTCAATACATACCCGTGCCTTTTCGTAAGCCATATACCCGGCCGGGCAGGTGATGCCAATAATGTCGTCTTTTTGTAAATACGGCGGAACTTTAATCTTCATGCAGCAATATTAAAGGATAAATTTTTTTTTATAAATATCGGACAAAGAACCACTAAAAAGTATAATAAAAGAATGAAATCAATAATATTCTTAACTTTATCGCACTGATTACTTCATTATGACGGAAGATAAAAATTCCAATACCGAAAGAAAGATTAAAGAACTCACCTACCAAATTAGCAGGTACGATGATCAAACAGCCTATAAGGCACTGTTTTTTATTTTATTTCCATCCCTTCAAAATTTTGTTTTCTCAATATTAAAATCCCGGGTATGGGCCGAAGAAATTGCATCTGATTTATTGATGGATGTTTGGATGAAGCGGGAGCGGCTGGAGGAAATTGAAAACCTGAAAGTATATCTTTTTGTAAGCGCCAGGCATGCCGCACTGGCCCGGCTAAAGCAGGAACATAAAATGGATTTATTTTCGCTGGATGATGTGGAAGTAGAATTCATATCAGATTATACCCACCCGGGCCAGGCTACTGAATTTTCAGAACTGGAATATACCATTGCCAAAACTGTAAAAGAGCTGCCCCCGGCTTGCCAACTCATTTATAAATTGGCTAAAGAAGACCGCTTAAAGTATAAAGAAATTGCTCAAATACTCGACCTGAGTGTAAAAACCATCGACAACCAGCTGGCCATTGCCATAAAAAGAATTGCAGAATCCATCCGGGTGCATAAAAAAACATTTCCCTCCCTTTAGGGGATTTTTTTTTAAAACTACTCATATATATAAGAACGATGAGTAATGACCGCATTTGGATGTTATTGACCCGTAAACTTTCGGGTGAAGCCACTCAAACAGAGCTGGAAGAACTTGATGCGATCCGGTCTGCCAACCCCGAAGGTCTCCACCGCATTCAGGAGCTTACTCAAATTTGGAACAAAGAAGCGCTCCAGGACTCCGATTTTATGGAAGCCACCTACCTGGCACATCTGGTAAGAATGAAAGAAAAAGGTATTGTCCTGAATATGGATGAACCTGAATTAAATGAAAATGAAATAGAAGAGATAAAAGTTAATTCTTCCTGGAAAGCATACCGTAAATTAATCCTGGCGCTAAGTATTCTGGTTGTACTATTTACCAGTTGGGCCCTGCTTAATACTTCCCATTCCACAAATAACCCCGCTATTGCCGGCAAGCTGAAAGAAGTACAAACACTAAAAGGAACCCGAACTAAAATCATTTTGCCCGATGGGAGCAATGTATGGTTAAATGCAGGGAGCAAACTGAATTACGAAAAAAAATTTGATGCTAAATTAAGAGAAGTCTATCTTTCCGGCGAAGCCTATTTTGATGTAGTTCATAATGCCAAACGGCCCTTCCTCATTCATACAGCAACCATCAATATTAAAGTACTGGGAACCCAGTTTAATGTAAAAGCTTACGATGATGATAGTTTAACGGAAACCAGCCTTATTAAAGGCAGTGTGGAAGTATCATTAAAAAATAATGATTTAAAAAAATACATACTCTGGCCTAACCAAAAATTAATTTTGCCTAATGAGGCATTCCTCGCCATTCAAAAGAAAGTATCTGCTGTAAAAAGCGATTCAAAAGATTTGGAAATGTATGCCCCGCAAATAAAGGAACTCACCTACCTGAAAGATGATTACAATACCAATATAGAAAGTAGCTGGACGAGAAACATATTGTCTTTTGAAGACGAATCATTTACTGAGGTAGCCAAAAAAATGGAGCGCTGGTACGATGTTACCATAAAATTTGTAAACCCACGCTGGGAAAAACAATATGTAAGTGGCGCATTTGAAAACGAGAGTTTAGACCAGGCGATGAATGCGCTTAAGTTTACAACAGGGTTTAATTATAAAAAAGAAGGAAACACGATTATTATTTATTAATTAAAATGCTTCAATGCCTGCTTATGAATTTTAAATATGAATATGGTTAACACGATCCGGTGCAAATCAACCAACTACAAAACACGAATTTTATTTACAGGATACTTCACAAAAAAATTCTTATATTGTTATTACTAACTACCAAACACAAAACTGATAATGAAAAAAGCTAAAACAATTGCAATGGCGCTCTCTGAGTTAAAAAAGCCATTACTCATTATGAAATTAACATTACTTTTTATTATTGTCTGTACCATGCAAAGCATGGCGGGCCCGGGTGCCAATGCACAAACTGTTTCAATAAGAGCTGAAAATAAGGAAATCAGTAAAGTGCTTTCTGCCATTCAAAGGCAGGGCGACTTTCGTTTTATTTTCAACAGCCGGCTTACAGATCTGAATAGAAAAGTATCGGTTGAATTTAAAGATGTTGACATTACAAATGTGATGCAACAATTATTTTCAGGCACCAGCCTTACTTATAAAGTGCTGGATAATAACCTGGTTGCCATTCGCTCTTTAAATCCTGCTGAGGCAGATATAGAAGTGAACGGCCGGGTGATCAACGATGCGGGTGAACCTGTACTGGCTTCCATTACAGTAAAAGGAAGCAATAGGGGAACCACTTCGGGTGTGAATGGTAATTTTAGTATAAGTGTACCTGAAAATGCAGTGTTAATCGTATCAGCTGTGGGCCATAATACGGTAGAAGTTGCCGTAAACGGCCGCCAGCAAATTACCATTACATTAACCCGCTCTGATAAAAAAATGGATGAAGTAGTGGTGATTGGTTATGGTACTGCCAATAAGAGAGACCTTACGGGTTCTATCACAAAAGTTTCAGGCAGTGAAGTAGCCGATAAACCCAATACAAACCCGGTTGCCTCTTTGCAAAGCAAAGTAGCAGGCCTAAGTGTAGTAAATAGTGGTACACCGGGGCAGGCACCCGATATACGCATCAGGGGTACAAACAGCCTGGGCGGAAACTTAAAACCATTATACGTGGTAGATGGTATTTTTAATGATAATATTGATTTCTTAAATCCGGCTGATATTGAATCTATCGAAATTTTAAAAGACCCCTCATCACTCGCTATTTTTGGGGTAAGAGGCGCTAATGGCGTTATTGCCGTTACTACTAAAAAAGGAAAGGCAGGGCAAACCAATATTAACTTTAATAGTTCTTACGGGTTTAAGAAACTGGTAGATAAAATTAAATGGGCAAATGCAAGTGAATTTCAAATGTTGTTTGATGAAGAAAAAACAAATGACGGAACCATTACCGCATCTCCATTCAATTATAATTTATGGAATGCCAATACCGATTGGATTGATGCCGTTACACAAACAGGAACTTTTAGCAGCAACAACGTAAGCTTAGCAACAGGTAGTGATAAGAATAAATTTTACATTGGCCTGGGCTATGTAGTAGAAGAAGGAATTATTAAAAGAGAAAAATTAAAAAAATACCTGATTAATGTAAGTGATGAAGTAAAGGTGAAACCCTGGCTTAAAATGGGCTTCAACTTAAATGTAAATAAACAGGATAATCCTTATGGCGCATCCTGGGTATTAGACGCAGCCCGTAAAGTATTGCCACAAGTTCCTGCCGGCACTAAAACAGTTTATACCAAAGACCCTTATTCATTAGATAGCGCTAATTATAATTTATATTATGCATTGCCTTCAATTCAAAATTCTGGCGTTATCAACCCCTTACTTATTTTAGAAAATGAATGGAATAAAACCATTAGCCAGGAATACCGGACTGTAGGAAATGTATTTGCAGAATTTACTTTCTTGCGGAACTTTACTTTTAGAACTGCATTTTATGCTGACATAAGTAATGTAGATACCCGGGTTTATACTCCTTTATATAATGCATGGGATGCCGAAGGAAATAAACCTTATTTAGAAAGTTACAGAACCCGGGTAAATGAATCTAACCTGGATTATAAAAAATTCCAGACAGATAATATTTTAACCTGGAAAGGAAAGATTGCAAGAGATCATAATTTAACAGTAATGACAGGGTTCACCACATTTGATGATCGTTATGCAGGCCGTTTTGCCGGCGTGGCACAAAGCGCTACTGGCAATGCCATTCCCGATGATCCCCGTTTCTGGTATATCACCAATGGGTTTGAAGACAGGACAACTGCAACCAATAGTTCCGGGCAAAGAAGATGGACAACAGCTTCTGTACTAATGCGTGGTATTTACAATTACCAAAATAAATATTTCTTAAATGCATCATTACGTTATGACGGAACCTCTGCGTTTCCTAATAACACATGGCAGCCTTTCTGGGCAGTAGGTGCGGCCTGGGAACTAACCCGGGAAAAATTTATGGAAAATCAAAAAACATTTGATTTCTTAAAAATAAAAGCATCTACCGGTATCTTAGGAATTCAAAACAGGGGCAACTACGATTATCCCGCTTACCCATTACTTACTACGGGTGGTGGTGTACCATTTGGCAACAATACTTATACCGTAGCACAACCCCAATATAATGCCGATAAAGATTTGCATTGGGAAAAGAACAGGGCAATAGAAGCCGGCTTTGAGTTAGAATCTTTTCAACGCAGGTTACATGTAGATGCGGTTTATTATAATAAAAAGACAACCGACTTACTGGCCTATGTTCATAATATCGGCTCTTTTGATGCATTATTGAACCAGGGTTCTATCCGCAACAATGGGGTAGAATTAAGTGCCAGCTGGAGGCAACCGGTTAACAAAGATTTTGAAGTAACACTGGCCGGAAACTTTACTACCTATAAAAGTAAAGTATTGGAACTGGCCAATAATGGTACTCCCATTATCAACAACGCCTCCATCATACAAGTAGGAGCACCCGTAGGCGCATTTTATGGTTATATAGTAGAAGGTGTTTATCAATCTTATGCCGATAAATTAGCTTCTCCCGTAAATACCGATTTCTCTTATGGCCCCGGTGATTTTAAATATAAAGATGTAAATGGTGATGGTATCATCAGTTCTTTAGACCGTACCATTATCGGCGACCCTACCCCTGATTTTGCGTATGGGGGTTCGGTAAATGTTAAATATAAAGGATTTGATCTGGGATTGGATTTTGGCGGAGTTTATGGAAATGAAATTTACAGGATGTGGGGGGGTACAGAATCTCCATTTCAAAGAGTAAACTACCCGCAGTTTAAAATTAACCGTTGGCATGGTGCCGGTACTTCTAACTGGGATCCTATCCTGGGGCAAGGCCACCGGATCAATTACGAATATTCAACTTATGGAATTGAAGATGGTAGCTATTTCCGGTTAAGGAATATACAGGCCGGTTACAATTTCAGTAATGCCCTTATCTCAAAGATCAGGTTAAAAAGTTTACGCTTATTTGCCAATGTGCAAAACCTTAAAACCTGGAAAAATAACCTGGGTTATTCACCTGAATTTGGTGGAGATGGATTACAATTTGGTGTTGATAGGGCCGGAAATGCAATCCCCATGGTAACAACTTTTGGCATCAATGTAAATTTTTAATGACCGTTCAAATTTAAAATAATGAAAAAACTAATAAATTTTAAAAGCATTCTTTTCCTGCTCCTGTTAATGGCAACCATGGGCAGTTGTAAAAAATTCTTAGATCAAAAACCTTTTGGCGCCACCATCGATGATTTAAACCAGGGTGGTATCGAAGCCGAAGTTTTTGGTTGCTATAGTTATATGCGCAGTAATACCGGCTTCGTGGGTATCTCCTGGCTTGCATTTCATGATTTCAGGTCAGATGATTCTGAAAAAGGAAGCGATCCTTCAGATGGCCAGGAATGGGTAGCGCCTTTTGATAATTTTCAATACGTAAAAAATATATGGGCCAATGATGTGTATTGGGAAAACCATGTACAACTAATTAACCTGGCCAATATTGCCATAGCAAAAGCCGATTCATTGGGCGCTACAGATGCTACTACACTGGCAAACCTGGGAGAAGCCCGCTTTTTCAGGGCATTCTCTTATTTTGATATGGTGCGTACTTATGGCGAAGTACCTATTTATCGCCAGCCTACCCAATCAGCCAATGATTTATGTGTGGCAAAAGCTACCATTCCTCAAGTGTATGCCCTCATTGATGAAGACCTTAGTTTTGCTGAAGCCAACCTTCCTTCCAGTTGGGGCTCTGCTTATGAAGGCCGTTTAACCAGTGGCGCAGCTTTAGCATTGCATGCAAAAGCTTACTTATACCGCCAAAACTGGGCAGCCGCATTAGGCCTTTGTCAGCAAGTAATGGCTCGCCCGCAATATGGTTTATACAGTCCTTATTATATGATCTTTAAAGATGCGGGTGAAAATTGTAAAGAATCTTTATTTGAAGTACAGGCATATGTAAGCCCCGATGGATCAAAAGACCTGGGTTGTGAATTTGCCACCACACAAGGTGTAAGGGCTTCACAAGCTTCGGGCTGGAACCTGGGCTGGGGCTGGAATACACCTACTGATAACCTGGTAAACGCATACGAACCCGGTGATAAAAGAAAACCTTCTACCATCCTTTTCTCCGGCCAGTCTGATGATCCCACTTACGGTGGTTACGGAAGAACTTTACCCAACGATGTAAGTAATGGAGGCCCATTGCCCCGTAAATACTGGAACAAAAAAATATATGCAGATCCTGCTTACCGTGCCTCTACAGGCATGAGCGATAACCCCCGCTGGATTAATAAAAGAGTTATTCGTTTTTCTGATGTTGTACTCATGGCAGCAGAAGCAAGTAATGAACTGGGCCAGGGCGCAACAGGCATTAACTGGCTGAATGATGTAAGAAACAGGGCCGGCCTTTCTGCAAAAACCTATACCACAAAAGAACAACTGAGAGATGATATAAAACACGAAAGGAGAGTAGAGTTTGGGGTAGAAGGAGAAAGGTTCTTCGACCTGGTACGCTGGGGTGATGCTGAAACCGTTTTGGGCGGATTGGGCTACACACATCGTTGCCGGTTTTATCCAATTCCTCAAAAAGTAGTGGATGCTTGTCCCGGTGTTATTCAACAAAATCCTGAATGGTAATTCTTATTCAATTTTAAAAATATTAAAATGAAAAATTTAATTCAATCGATCATGGCTGCCACAGCATTTGTATTCCTGCTTATGGGTTGCCAAAAAATGGACAGACCTGCTTTAGGAAATTATCCTGAAGATGTAAATACACCAGGCGGCCCGTTAAAATTCTATGCTGCCTTTGATGGCACCAGCGACGACCCCTTGCGAAATGCCGTGGATAGTATCCGTGCCAATTTTGCATCCTCTAATCCATATACCACAATTGATGGTGTTAACGGGAAAGCCGTGCAAAGTGTAGATAAAAAATTCATAAAGTACCAAAAACCCAATGATTGGGCATCTACCGCTAAAAGTTTTACCATTTCATGCTGGTATAAAAAAGACGGGCAAACAAAAAATAATGCCGGAGGTAACGGCCCGGAATATATTATGAGTTTTAAATCAAACAACGGCCATTGGTCGGGCGGAAGTTTTCTCCTGATGTTAGAAGGAAACAATGCCGCATGTGCCGTAAAAGTAATGGTGGTAGATAAAGATATGCACGATGCCTGGTTTACCTGGGAAGGCGGTAATACCATTCCCGGTTTATTAGATAATCAATGGCATCACCTGGCCATTGTGTACGACAATACAACCAGTACCATGAAATTATATATCAATGGTGTACAAAATCCAATTGTTCCTTCATGGGGTGGCCATGGCGATATAAATATGTCGGATGCCGCTATTAGTGAAATGCGGGTGGGAGCCGGCCCGCAAAATAATTTCGATTCTGATGATTGGTTATCTTCATCACTCAAAGGAGCATTAGATCAATTAAGATTATATGGTGTGGCGCTAACAGCCAGTGAAGTAAGCGCTTTGTATACCAACCATGAATAATAAACCAGTAACATCTTTTTTGAGATATAATTAGTTTCTGATAAATAAGAAGGGCTGGTTGCTTAAAGCTGCCGGCCCTTTTTATTTGGCTGTCGTTTATTAAATTAAAAAAATGCCTGGTGCCCAGGTTATGTAAAGGATGAAAAATAAAATATTCCATGCAGGGTTCATACTTATTGCTTTCCTGTCGCTTTCAGCGAGCTGCTCAAAAGATAAACCAAGCCCGGTAACAACACCGGTAAACCCACCGCTAACCAATGAAGTAGATTTTTGGTTAACCCGGGGGGATAAAACCTCATTACTGGAAAAGCAAACAAACATATTGGGCTTTGCCGAAGCTGCCAATGGCTTTACCAATATTATAGTTGATTCTGCTGTTACTTATCAAACCATTGATGGATTTGGTTTTACGTTAACAGGTGGTAGCGCCCAATTGATTGACAATATGGGCGCCGCAGAAAAAAATAACCTGCTCAATGATCTTTTTGCTGCCAATGGCATTGGTATCAGTTACCTGCGTGTGAGTATAGGCGCCTCTGACTTAAGCGCTTCCGTATTTAGTTATGATGATATACCTGCCGGCCAAACAGATCCTACTTTAGCAAACTTTAGTTTATCCCAGGATCTTACACACCTGGTTCCAATACTGCAGAAAATATTAGCCATCAATCCAAATATTAAAATCTTAGGGTCGCCCTGGAGCCCGCCTGTGTGGATGAAAGATAACGGGAGTAGCATAGGCGGTAGTTTACAATTACAATTTTATGATGTGTATGCACAATACTTTGTAAAATATGTACAGGCCATGGCTGCATTGGGCATACCGATTGCTGCCATTACCATACAAAATGAACCCCTGCATGGTGGCAATAACCCCAGTATGATCATGACAGCAGCCGAACAGGCCAATTTTATAAAAAATAATTTAGGCCCGGCCTTCCAGGCAGCATCTATTCAAACAAAAATTATTATTTGGGATCATAATTGTGATAATCCGGGATACCCATTAAGCATTTTAAATGATGCCGCAGCGAGGCCCTTTGTAGATGGTTCGGCATTTCATTTATATGCCGGGGATATCAGCGCTTTATCATCGGTGCATGATGCATACCCCGATAAGAATGTTTACTTCACAGAACAATGGACTTCGGCCAATGGCTCTTTTGATGGCGACCTGGCATGGCATATCAAAAATGTAATCATCGGCTCTATGCGTAACTGGAGTAAGGTTGCTTTAGAATGGAACCTGGCAAACGATCCCAATTATCAACCCCATACCCCCGGCGGCTGTACCGAATGTAAAGGGGCGCTCACCATCAGCGGATCGGGCGTGGCAAAAAATGTGGCTTACTATATTATTGCACATGCTTCTAAATTTATTCCTGCGGGTTCAGTAAGAATCAGCAGTACATCGGCGGGTAGTTTACCTTCTGTTGCATTTAAAACCCCCAATGGTAAAAAAGTACTTATTGTTTTGAATGAAGGAAGCACAGCGCAATCTTTTAATATTAAGTATAAAAATAAATGGGTTACGCCCAATTTGCCTGCCGGTGCAGTAGGTACATTTGTTTGGTAATTCATGTAGAAAAAATTAAATTCTGTACCATGGATAAATACCCATTAAAATATTTGAAATGAACAAAACATCAATCCTTCTGGCATGCCTTGTAATTTTTTCCTGTTCACCGCAACAAAATAATGAAAAGGACAGTCCCCCCCAATCCACAGGTAAAACCTATTCAACCAAAGGGAAAACTGCAGTGGTGTTTACAACGGCAGACAGTACAGACTATCGACTGAGTGCCGTGGATACACTTTCCTTTTCATCACTTGGCCAGCCGGTAGAAAGTGATATCACTGTGTTTGTGGATCCGGAAAAATCTTTTCAATCATTTTTTGGAATCGGTGCCGCCCTTACCGATGCATCGGCAGAAACATTTTATAAACTTCCCAAAGACACACAGCAAGAATTATTAAAAGCTTATTTTGATCAGCAAAACGGGATTGGGTACACGGTCGCAAGAACCAATATCAATAGTTGTGATTTTAGCAGCGACATGTACACTTATATCCGGGAGGGAGATAAAGACCTTACAACATTTAATATTGCACACGATCAAAAATATAAGATCCCATTTATAAAAGAAGCCATGGCTGCAGCTGGCGGTTCATTACATTTATTTGCAAGCCCCTGGAGCCCGCCGGCATTTATGAAAGACAATAATGATATGCTGCATGGAGGAAAATTAAAACCTGAATTTTACAATAGCTGGGCTTTATATTATACCCGTTTCATAAAAGAATATGAAAAATCGGGCGTACCGGTTTGGGGAATTACCATTCAAAATGAACCAATGGCTACCCAAAAATGGGAGAGTTGTATTTATACGGCAGAAGAAGAAAAAGATTTTTTAAAGAATCATCTGGGCCCTGTGATGGAAAAAGAAGGGCTGAAGGATAAAAAAATAATTGTATGGGATCATAACCGGGATCTTATTTATCAACGGGCAGAAACGTATTTTAATGACCCCGAAGCCAGCCAATATATATGGGGCATTGGTTTTCATTGGTACGAAGACTGGAGTGGAGGTACACCCATGTATGAAAATATAAAGCGAGTACATGAAGCCTACCCCGCTAAAAATATTTTCTTTACCGAAGGTTGCGCTGAAAGTTTTAATCCCAGCCGCTATCATGCCTGGGCACTGGGCGAAGAATATGGCCGGTCTATGATAAACGATTTTAATAACGGTATGGTGGGGTTTACTGACTGGAATATTTTATTAGATGAAACAGGCGGCCCCAACCATGTACAAAATTTTTGTTTTGCCCCGGTACACGGAGACACCCAAACGGGTAAATTGATTTATACCAATGCCTATTATTATATTGGCCATTTCAGCAAATTCATTAAACCAGGGGCAAAAAGAATTATAGCTTCATCAAGCCGTAGCCAGTTACTAACTACCGCTTTTAAAAATGAAGATGGTAAAATAATCGTAATTGTGATGAACCAAAGTGATATCAAAACTGATTATGCTTTGTGGATTCATGGCCAGGCAGCTAAAACAACAGCATTACCACACTCAATTTCTACTTTGATATTTTAAATGAATCCAAAATGAGGAAACATTCCCATCTTTTTCTCCTCCTTTTTTTATTCCTGTTCAGTTGCAGTAAGCATGGCGGCGATGGCCCGGGAACACCGGATCCGCTTCCTGCTTCATTGCGGTTAAATAATGTAATCTTACACCAGTTAGTAGCTTCGGCTTCGGCAACTAATTATAATATAGACCCTGCAACTGTTATTAAAATGCAGTTTAATAATAAAGTAAACCGTTCCACCGCTTCAACAGCTATTGCCATTCGTGAAAATGGCACAGCGATCGTACCCGTGAATATTAATTTTGCGAATAGCGATAGTACGGTTTTGGTATCCGGCATACCGGCCTTGAAATTTCTTACAAAATATACGCTTTCTATTAATACTTCATTAAAATCTGTTGAAGGCGCTAACCTGGTTGCTCCATCAGAATACAAATTGCTTACAAAAATTGATTCCGGCAGAAAATTTCCCATCCTGCCAGATGATGCATTACTTACCAAAGTACAACAGCAAACCTTTACCTACTTCTGGGATTTTGCTCACCCCGTAAGCGGCCTCGCCAGGGAAAGAAATAGCTCTGGCGATGTAGTGACTACGGGTGGATCCGGTTTTGGTATTATGGCCATACCGGTAGCTATTAACAGGAATTTTATTACAAGGGCCCAGGGCCTTGAAAGAATGCAAAAAATAGTAGGGTTTTTAAAAAATACGGCTGTAAAAGTAAAAGGGGCTTTTCCGCATTGGCTTAACGGGGCTACGGGAGCCATTGTTCCTTTTAGTTCTTTTGATGATGGCGCCGATTTGGTGGAAACTTCTTTTTTAATGATGGGATTGCTTGCAGCACGCCAATATTTTAATGATGCAGGTGCAGCTGAAACAACTTTACGTAATGACATCAATACACTTTATCAAAATGTAGATTGGGATTGGTTCAGGCAAGGTGGCCAGCAGGTTTTATATTGGCATTACAGCAATACGAACGGGTGGGCTATAAACCTCCCCATTAAAGGATGGAATGAATGCCTGGTTACCTATGTGTTGGCAGCCTCCTCTTCCACGCATCCGGTACCTGCATCTGTTTATAATAATGGTTGGAAATCCGGGAGCCAGTATGTGAATGGGAATACTTATTATGGGTATAACCTGCCCCTCGGCCCGCCCCAGGGCGGGCCTCTGTTCTTTTCTCATTATTCTTTTTTGGGCATTAACCCCACAGGACTTTATGAAGCCGGGATAGATTATAATTTGCAAACAAAAAACCATACCCGTATTAATTATCAATATTGCCGGGATAACCCTCAGAATTATTTTGGGTACAGTGATTCTGTATGGGGGCTTACTGCCAGTGATATCGAGAACGGCTACACGGCCAGTTCTCCCACCCATGATGTGGGCGTAATTGCACCTACTGCGGCTATATCTTCCATGCCATATACACCCGATCAATCAATGGCCGCCTTAAAATTTTATTATTATGTATTGGGCGATAAAATCTGGAATCAGTATGGATTTACAGATGCATTTTCTTTGCAAAATACCTGGTTCGCAAATTCTACTTTAGCTATTGACCAGGGCCCCATCATTGTGATGATTGAGAATTACAGAACCGGTTTGTTATGGAACTTATTTACCAGTTGCCCCGAAGTGGTTTCTGGTATGCAAAGCCTGGGATTTACGGCACCTTATTTATAATGGATATTTAAATGTATAAATGATGCTTAAAAACATTGCGATTGTAGTCTTCCTTTTTTTTAGTACCGCCGGTTATACACAAAAAACGGCAACACCTTCTTTTGACCCGGTAAAAAGGCCCAAGAATTTATCTGACTCTGCTTTACTTGATTTGGTACAAAAACAAACTTTTACCTATTTCTGGGATTTTGCACACCCGGTAAGCGGCCTGGCCAGGGAAAGAAGTAATGAAACTTTTAGTTATGGCCCCGAAACAGTAACAATGGGTGGCAGCGGTTTTGGAGTAATGAGTGTGATTGTTGCCACCGAAAGAAAATGGATAGGCCGGGATACGGCTGCCAAATTTTTATTAAAAATGGTAAAGTTTTTATCAAAAGCAAATTCATACCATGGCGTTTTTCCTCATTGGTTAAATGGCGCCACAGGAAATACCATTCCGTTTAGCAGGAAAGATGATGGCGCTGATTTGGTAGAGACCTCATTTTTATTCCAGGGATTATTATGTGCACGGCAATATTTTAATGGCAACAATCCTGTAGAAAAAGGATTAAGGGCAAGAATCAATGGACTATGGAATGATATTGAATGGAATTGGTTTACTAAAGGCGGACAAAATGTATTGTATTGGCATTGGAGCCCAAATAATGGATGGGCCATGGATTTCCCGGTGAAAGGATTCAATGAATGTTTGATCATGTATGTATTGGCAGCCAGCCAGGAGGGAAAATATGCAGTGCCTGCAGATGTGTATCATAGAGGTTGGGCAGAAAGTAATTTTTTTATCAATAAACGAAAATTTTATGGATATACATTACCATTGGGATTCGATTATGGCGGACCTTTATTCTTTTCGCAATATTCATTTTTAGGATTAGATCCCCGGGGCTTAACCGATCGGTATACAAATTACTGGGAACAAAATCAAAATCATACATTCATAAACCGGGCATATTGTATTGACAATCCTAAAGAATTTAAAGGCTATGGGCCTGATTGCTGGGGCCTTACAGCCAGTGATACCTGGAATGGATATACCGCTCATTCACCTACCAACGATAATGGTACCATATCGCCAACGGCTGCTCTTTCTGCTTTTCCTTATACACCGGAGTATAGTATGCAGGCATTAAAGCATTTTTATTACGACATGGGTGATAAACTATGGTCACAGTATGGTTTTTATGATGCCTTTAACCAAACAAAAAACTGGGTTGCCAGTTCACACCTGGCCATCGACCAGGGGCCCATCATTGTAATGATAGAGAATTATCGTTCCGGTTTATTATGGAAATTATTTATGAGTTGCCCCGAAGTGAAACTGGGTTTAAAAAAATTAGATTTTAAAAGTCCATACTTTACGAATTAATCAATAATGAAAAAAATGTGGCCGGTAATTTTATTACTTATTGCGACTAGCTTTATTACGATGCAGGTATTAGCACAGGATTACCGGGCATATAAAAAAGAACAGCTTACAATAGGCACAGATAGCCTGCCATACAGGATTTTATTGCCTCTCCATTATGCTCCAGGTGAACAATATCCCGTAATCTTTTTTTTGCATGGCGCAGGGGAAAGGGGCAACGATAATGAAAAGCAACTTATACATGTAGGTAAATTATTTTTAAAAGATTCAGTGCGTAAGAAATACCCGGCTATCATCATTTTTCCGCAATGCCCCGAAGATTCTTACTGGAGCAATGTTTTAATAGATACCGATTCGGCTACCCAAAAAAGATCATTCCATTTTTCTGTAGATGAACCCCCTACAATTGCTATGCAAATGCTGATCAATCTTATTGATCACATAGAAAATAATTACAAGATTAAAAAAGAACAGGTATATGTGATGGGCTTATCCATGGGCGGCATGGGTACTTTTGAACTTGTAAAAAGAAAACCTGATTTTTTTGCTGCCGCTATTTCCATTTGCGGTGGTGCTAACCCGCTAACAGCACCGCTATTATCGCATACCCGCTGGTGGATTTTTCATGGTGCCAAAGATAATGTCGTGTCTCCTGAACATTCTGTAACTATGGCAGGTGCTTTACAAAAAGCCGGCGCCGATGTAAAATTTACATTATACCCCCAGGCAAATCATAATAGCTGGGATAATGCATTTGCAGAGCCGGTTTTATTCAACTGGGTATTTCAAAATAAAAAAGATGTAAGATGAAATATATAATATTCTCCATGCTGTTTTTCTTCAGCTTTCATATGTATGCACAAACAACGGTTAAGATGATGAGCTATAATATCCGGCTGGATGTAGCTTCCGATGGAGAAAACCGGTGGGATGCAAGAAAAGATAAATTGGCAACACTTGTAAATTACTATGAACCTGATTTTATGGGCGGCCAGGAAGTGCAACAGCACCAGCTTACTTATTTATTAAGTGCATTAAAAGGATATGATTATATCGGCGTGGGCCGTGATGATGGAAAAACCGGGGGAGAATATTCATGCATCTTTTATAAAAATGATAAATATAAATGCATCCTGCAATCTACTTTTTGGCTTTCACCCACTCCTGATTCTGTTTCTTTCGGCTGGCATGCTGCCTGCAGGAGGGTGTGTACTTATGGCTTATTTAAAGTAAAGAAATCAAAACAATTCATTTGGGTTTTTAATACCCATTTTGATCATATCAGTGCAGAAGCAAGATTAGAATCAGCAAAACTGATCTTGAAAAAAATAAATGAACTCAATACAAAAAAATATCCCGTTATAATTTCAGGAGATTTTAATTCAAAACCTGGTGAAGCGCCTGCAAAATATATGATGGAATATGTAAACAACAGCAGGAATATAAGTGACCTGGTATTTGGGCCATTGAAAACATTTAATGCCTTTCAGTATTGCAAAGAAGCTGAAAGCAGCATTGATTATATTTTTGTTTCAAAGGACCCTCGCATCCATGTCTCTAAATTTGCAACCCTCACCGATTCTTACGATTTAAAATATCCATCCGATCATTTTCCAGTTTTGGCCACCATAATAATCAAGAAATGAAATTTACATTCGTTTTTATATTCGTTTTGTTTTTCACAATATCATCTTTTGCCCAGCAACAAAGCTATTGTAACCCGGTAAACCTGGATTATGGGTACACTCCCTTTCCTTCTTTTACCGAATGGGGAAGGCACCGGGCAACTGCCGATCCTGTAATTGTAAATTACAAAGGCGATTACTATCTTTTTAGCACCAACCAATGGGGCTATTGGTACAGCAGCGATATGTACAACTGGAATTTTGTATCAAAAAAATTCTTACGGCCCTGGAATCATGTATTGGATGAATTGTGTGCACCCGCAGTGGGAATCATTGGAGATACGATGCTTGTATTTGGATCTACTTATTCAAATAATTTTACTTTGTGGATGAGTACCAATCCCAAAGCAAATGAATGGAAGCCTTTGGTAGATTCATTTGAAATAGGGGGATGGGATCCTGCATTTTTTACAGATGATGATGGGCGTCTCTATATGTATAATGGCAGCAGCAACAGGTATCCCGTTTATGGTGTAGAGTTAGATAGAAAAACGTTTAAACCCATGGGTACCCGTACCCCTATGTATTTATTGCAGGATTGGCGGTATGGCTGGCAGCGTTTTGGAGAGCACATGGATAATACTTTTTTAGATCCATTTATTGAAGGTGCCTGGATGACCAAACACAAAAACAAATATTATTTTCAATATGGCGCACCGGGCACTGAATTTAGTGGCTATGCCGATGGGGTAGTGGTAGGAGATAAAGCGCTTTTTGATGGAGCCAGTACCGAACCACAGAGCGACCCGCTAAGTTTTAAAGCCGGTGGTTTTTCACGGGGAGCTGGCCACGGATCTACCTTCCGGGATAATGCAGGAAACTACTGGCATGTATCTACTTCTATCATTTGTGTAAAAAATACCTGGGAACGCAGGATGGGAATTTGGCCGGCAGGCTTTGATGATGATGATGTGATGTGGTGCAATACTGCATTTGGAGACTACCCTCACCGGTTGCCTTCTGCAAAAAATGAAAACTCCAGGACGAACTACAATGAATCCGGCTTTATGGGCTGGTACCTCTTAAATTATAAAAAACCGGTTACGGTCTCATCTACCCTAGGAAATTATAATGCCAATAATGCCGTGGATGAAAGTATAAAAACGTATTGGAGCGCTCAATCTGCAAAGGCAGGTGAATGGATACAATCTGACCTGGGAAGCATTTCAACGGTACATGCCATACAAATAAATTATGCCGACCAGGATGCTGAATTTTTGGGTAAGCAAACCAATATTTATCATCAATATAAATTGTATTACTCTTTAGATGGTAAGAATTGGCGATTACTGGCCGATAAAAGCGCTAACAAAAAAGATGTTCCGCATGATTATATTGAATTACCCAAACCGGTGCAGGCAAAGTTTATCAGGCTTGAAAATATACATATGCCAACCGGCAAATTTGCAATCAGTGGTTTGCGTGTTTTTGGTAACGGCAAAGGAGCCAGGCCGGCCACCACAAAAAATTTAATTGTGCTGAGAACCGAAAAAGACAAACGCAGCGCTTATATAAAATGGGCTCCTGTTGATAATGCCTTTGCATATAATTTATACTACGGCACGGCTCCCGATAAAATGTACAATTGTATTATGATACATGATGTGAACGAGTATTGGTTTAAAGCCATGGATAGCAAGAAAAAATATTATTTTACATTAGAATCAGTGAATGAAAACGGGGTGAGTGAAAAATTTCAAATCAGGGAGGCAGAGTAATATGAAAAAAATATTCCTGGTATTTTTTATTGGCTGCTTATATTTTGCAAATGCACAGCAGCACCCTCCTTTTTGGAAAGAGATACAGGAGTTTAAAACTCAGGATAGCCTGGCTTTTCCTGAGCCCAATCAAATTTTATTTGCAGGCAGTTCTTCTTTTACCAAATGGACCGATGTACAGGATTATTTCCCCGGCTTTCCCATCATCAACCGGGGTTTTGGCGGTTCATCACTTACCGATTTAATTCGCTATGCCAATGATATTATTTTACCCTATCAACCCAGGCAAATTGTAATTTATTGTGGCGAGAACGATTTTGCAGCTAACGAACAAGTAAGCGCAGCAGAGGTAGCCAAACGCTTTTATCTATTATTTTCTATCATTCGCAAAAAGTATAAAAAATTACCTGTGGTTTATGTGTCAATGAAGCCAAGTCCATCCAGGATACAGCTGATGCCAAAATTTGATTCAGCTAATTATATGATTAAACAATTTTTAAAGAAAAGACCCCGAACCGCTTTTGCAGATGTATATCATGCCATGTTGCAAAAAGACGGAACGGTAAAACAAGAAATATTTTTAAAAGATAACCTGCACATGAATAGTAAGGGCTATCATATCTGGCAACAAATTTTAAGACCTTATTTAAAAAAATAATTTGAAAACCATCCACAAAAAATGTAAAATATGAAGCGAATTTTTTGGTTAATCCCCTGCTTTTTAGTGTTATTTTCTGTTCATTCATTTGCCCAGCAGAATGATAAATCTAAAATGGATTTGTTCATTAATAATTTGATGAACAAGATGACACTCGATGAAAAGATAGGCCAGCTTAACTTACCCGGCTCGGGTGATATTGTTACAGGCCAGGCGAAAAGCTCAGACATTGGTAAAAAAATAAAAGCAGGCCAGGTAGGCGGACTGTTTAATATTAAAGGCGTTGAAAAAATAAGAGAAGTACAAAGAGTAGCCGTTGAAGAATCCAGATTAAAAATTCCTTTACTTTTTGGTATGGATGTAATACATGGTTACGAAACTACATTCCCCATACCCCTGGCATTAAGTTGTAGCTGGAATTTAAAAATGATAGAACAAACAGCCCGGGTGGCTGCTATTGAAGCAAGCGCCAGTGGCATTAACTGGACCTTTAGCCCCATGGTAGATATTTGCCGTGACCCACGCTGGGGGCGCATTGCAGAAGGAAGTGGTGAAGATGCTTACCTGGGTTCACAAATTGCTGCTGCCATGGTGAAAGGATACCAGGGCGATTATTCTTTAAACAGCAATATCATGGCCTGTGTAAAACATTATGCATTGTATGGGGCTGCGGAAGCCGGCAGGGATTATAATACCACCGACATGAGCAGGATTCGGATGTTCAATGAATATTTACCGCCCTATAAAGCAGCTGTTGATGCAGGTGTAGGAAGTGTAATGGCCTCTTTTAATGAAGTGGATGGTATCCCGGCAACCGGCAATAAATTCCTGATGACTGATGTGTTAAGAAATCAATGGGGCTTCAAAGGTTTTGTTGTAACGGATTATACAGGAATTAACGAAATGATTGATCATGGTATGGGGGATCTGCAGCAGGTATCTGCTTTGGCACTCAACGCCGGTATTGATATGGATATGGTAGGTGAGGGATTTTTGCTTACGTTGAAAAAATCATTACAACAAGGTAAAGTGAAACTTTCTCAAATTAACAATGCCTGCCGCTTGATTTTAGAAGCAAAATACAAACTGGGTTTGTTTGATAATCCGTATAAATATTGCGATTTACAAAGAAGTAAAACAGAAGTATATACACCGGCACATAAAAAATTTGCACGTGAAGCAGCGGCAGAAAGTTTTGTGTTACTAAAAAATAAAGATGGATTGTTACCATTAAAAAAAACAGGAAAAATTGCATTGATTGGCCCATTGGCCAATAGCAAAGAAAATATGCCGGGAACCTGGAGCGTGGCCACGATACTTAAAAATTCAATAAGTGTAAAAGAAGGATTAGAAAATGCTGTAGGAAATGGTGCCCAAATATTGTATGCTAAAGGTTCTAATATAGAAGCAGACAGCAACCTGGAAAAACGAGGCACCATGTTTGGCCGGGAAATAGGCAGGGATAACCGTACAGAAAAAGAATTATTGGATGAGGCTTTGGAGATTGCCAGCCAGAGTGATGTAATTATTGCAGCTTTGGGTGAAGCTTCAGAAATGAGTGGAGAAAGCAGCAGCCGTTCTCATATTGATATGCCCCATACCCAATTAAAATTATTAAAAGCATTGGTAAAAACCGGCAAACCTGTTGTGCTGGTATTATTTACCGGCAGGCCGCTTACAATAACATGGGAAAATAAAAATGTTCCTGCCATTTTAAATGTATGGTTTGGCGGAAGCGAAGCAGGAAATGCCATTGCTGATGTATTGTTTGGTGATGTAAATCCATCGGGGAAGCTGAGTACCACCTTCCCTCAAAACATTGGCCAGGTGCCCCTTTACTATAATCATAAAAATACGGGCAGGCCCTTGCCCGAAGGTAAATGGTTTGAGAAATTCCGCAGCAATTATTTAGATGTAAGCAATGATCCCTTGTATCCTTTTGGCTTCGGGTTAAGTTATAGTGATTTTGAGTATAGCGATATTACAGTAAGCAGTAAAAAGGTAAAAGGAAATGCTACTTTAACGGCATCGGTAACCGTTACCAATAAAAGTAAAACTGATGGTAAAGAAGTGGTTCAATTGTATATCAGGGATATAGTAGGCAGCGTAACCCGCCCAGTAAAAGAACTGAAAGGATTTAAAAAAGTAACCATAAAAGCAGGTGAATCACAAAAAGTAAGTTTTCAAATCACTCCCAGCGATCTTAAATTTTATAATTACAATTTAAAATACGATTGGGAAGCAGGTGATTTTAATATTATGATTGGCGGTAATTCCAGGGATGTAAAATCGGTAATGATAAATTGGGTTAAATAAATGCCGGCTTCCTGGGTACTGGGGTACAATAAAAAGTAGTAAAATTTTATTTTTTATTATGCTATGCACCGGGTATTTCAATCTTTTGATTACGTTTTTATCATCCATTCAATTATCTTTAAAAAATGATGGTTAAGAAATATTTGTTAAGGAGCCTGATCCTGGTTTTATTATTTATCACCCAGCAAGTATTGGCACAACCTTGTAGCGGGCCCGGCAGAACGCCACAAACGGCAACCGTTGTGTGCGGTACCCTTGTTTTTAGCCAACCGGTGGTAACTTCCTGTACCGGGCCCAGTTTGCCTGCAGCAGGATGCACAGATTTATTGCCTTCTACAAATTCTATCTGGTACCGGTTTCATTGTTACCAATCGGGTACATTGGGGTTCTTGTTAACGCCCATTTTAGCTTCTGATGATTATGATTGGGAAGTACTGGATATTACCGGACATGCCCCACAAGATGCACTTATAACAAACCTGGCAATATCTGTAAATTTTAGCGGAATAAGCGGGCCTACGGGTTGTACGTCCGCAGGCTTACTTGATCTTCGCTGTGCAGGAGGCGCAAATGGAACGCAATTTAACAGGATGCCCGCCATTACGGTTGGGCATGATTATTTATTGGTTGTAAATAATTTTTCAAACACAGGCCAGGGCTATAATCTTTCATTTTCAGGCGGCACCGCTGTGCTCTCAGATAATCAATTACCCACTGTAACTGCCGTGGGGCCGGTGGGTTGTAATACTTCTCAAATTAAAGTTCAATTTTCAGAAGATATATTGTGTAGTAGTGTAACGCCAACGGGTTCAGAATTTGTAATCACAGATGGAACCAATACCTTTCCCTTTACAGGCTTTAGTTCTCAATGTTCGGGAGGTTTAAATGCCATTACTGAACTTACTTTTAATATGCAAAACCCTCTGCCGCCCGGCAACTACAGCCTGGTTGTAAATACAGGTACTGATGGGAATACTTTATTGGATGTTTGTTTAACAGAATTAATCCCGGGCACAATGTACCCGATCACGATCACCGCACAGCCTGCGCTGGCTATTACAGGCATTACTCATACCGGTTGTGCTCCTGTAAAATTAAAAGTAGCGTTTAATAAACCCGTTTTGTGTAATAGTATTACGGCTAGCGGAAGTGAGTTTTCAATTTCACCCGGTAACCCGGCGATCACTTCAGTACAAACAATTTGTGGCGGGGCCAATACCTATACGGATACCATCGAAATACAATTACAAAACCCCTTGCCTCATGGCAATTATCAATTGATTGTAAATAATGGAACAGATACCAATACTTTTTTAGATACCTGTGCCATTCCTTTGGCAGCGGGTTACAATTTTCCCTTTACAATTTTACAAACTTCGGTGGCCCCGGCCATACAATCAATCCATTTTGATGAATGTAAACCATTCCGGGTAATTGTAAATTTTGATAAGCCAGTTGATTGTAATAGTATTTCTGCAACAGGTTCCGAATTTTCGGTTACACCCGGCGCTTTAACCATCAGCAGCATACAAACAAATTGTATAGCCGGGTATACGAGCCGGGTTATTTTAGATCTTTCAGGAAACTTACCCGCCGGTAATTTCCGGGTAAATATCAATACAGGCGCAGATGGAAATACCATCTCCGATTCTTGTTTTGCATTTACCCCTGCTATGGCTGTATTCCCATTTACTACTACCCAGGCGCCTGCACCTGCTTATGATTCCCTGCAATTTGATAAATGCTCGCCATCTTCTATAAAAGTATTTTACAGCAAACCGTTATTGTGCAGCAGCATTCAGGCCGATGGCTCAGAGTTTTCAATTACCGGCCCGGCAACAGTGCAGGTTAATTCTGTGACTACCGATGCTACTTGCAGCAATGGCTACACTCGTTGGGTATTGCTGAACCTATCGCAACCCATCAATACCCTGGGTACATTTACCCTGCATAATATTGTGGGAGCAGATGGAAACAGCGTTTTGGATACCTGCTATGCCGCCCAGCTTACCAATGAAACGATTTCATTTAATGTATTGGGTTCCCCTTCTGCCAACTTCCGGGATTCCGTGCATTTTGGTTGTATAAATGATACTTTGGTTTTATCTCACCCAGGTGGTAACGGCATTAATTTTTATCAATGGACTTTTAGTGACGGCACTGTTTTTAACGGGCCTTCAGTATCGCATATTTTTCCGGTTTTCACTGCAACGGCATCCGTTCAATTGATTGTATCAAATGCGGTGTGTGCCGACACCCTGTCAAGAAGCTATACGCTCAATAATGGGTTTGCAGTGGGTTTTCACATGAATACCGATACCGTTTGCCGGCAAAAAGCAATTCAATTTACCAATACCTCTTCGGGAAATGCTTTAACCTATAGCTGGGATTTTGGTGACGGGAATATTTTTAATGGCGATACAGCGCCTCCTCACCCGTATTTACTGCCCGGAAATTATGCGATTACCCTTACGGCAACAAATAATCATCATTGTTCATCGGATAGCATCCTCATTGTGCATGTTACCGATACACCGGTTGTGCGGTTTACCGGGTTGAATACACAGTATTGTACGGGTGAATCAATCCTGTTACAAACAAATATCAGTTCATTAAACATAACCGGTTACGTGTGGAATAATGGCAATGGTTTACAAAGTAACAATCAAACCCCTTTTCGTTTTGGTTATGCATCGCAGGGTAATTATACCGTTAGCTTAACTGCTGCAGACCGCTTTTGCGGTGATTTTTCTTATTCATTACCGGTTCAAATTTACCAGGTACCTGTATTTTCTTTGGGTGATGATATTACTTTATGCCCGGGCATGAGTGTAAATATTGGAGTTACTTCAGCAATAGGTTATACGTACCTATGGAATACGGGCGCTCTAACACCTGTTATTCCTACGGGTCCTGCATCGGGTACTTATATTCTTACTGCAGATAATCATAGCTGTACAGCTACCGATGAAATGTATGTGAATGTTTTAGATAATTGCCTTATTAAAGTTCCCTCTGCTTTTACGCCCAATGGGGATGGGGTGAATGACTTGTTAAAAGCCATCAATGCCGACCTGGCTACCCAATTCACGCTAAAAGTATATAATCGCTTTGGCGAAATGATGTACCTTACCCATATCCCCACCCGGGGTTGGGATGGCAGATATAAAGGACAGGAAGCCGACGCCGGCACCTATGTGTGGATGTTAGATTATATTCATCCTGTTTCTCAAAAACATGTTTTTGAAAAAGGAACATCGGTTTTGTTGCGGTAATTCAAGATCTAAATTTGCGTTAATTGGCTTCCATTGGCAGTTACGCTCAACTGGTGCGGCATACCGCATTTAAGTGCAAAATTATTGCGCTGGTGGCCCACCGGAAAATCAAAACATACCGGGTAAGAAAACTCTTTTATTTTGTTAAGTACAATCTCTTCTAATGAAATTCCAAATTCATCGCCGGCATCATCTTTTTTTGCCTTAAATCCGCCAATGATTAATCCTTTTAAATGATCCAGTTTACCACTACGCTTCAGGTACCAAAACATACGGTCGATACTGTATAAATATTCACCGGTATCTTCTACAAATAAAATTTTCCCCTCTGTAATGATATCACTTTTACTACCCGACAGGCTTTCTATGGTTTTTAAATTACCTCCCACCAAAGGGCCGGTTGCGGTACCGGTTTTATTCTGTGCATTTGCGGGAGCCAGGTAATTCATGGGATCACCGCTTAAGCATTTGTGGATGCTTTCAATGGTCTCTATTTGTATGGGATCGGCATCAGCCCAATGATCCGGGAAACTATTACACATTTTAGAATGGATGCTGGCGATATTATAATTTCGGTTCAGGTGGCAGTGAAATACCGTAATATCGCTAAAACCAATGATCCACTTGGGGTTCTTTTTTAATTTTTTAAAGTTTAACCCATCTACAATTCTTACACTTCCATATCCGCCCCTTGCACAAAGGATGGCTTTAATTTCAGGATCATCCATCATGTGTTGCAAATCAGTTAGACGCTCTTCATCAGTACCGCCAAAGGTAAAATAGCGTTTGCCAATGGTATTGCCAATGCGAACCTGGTATCCCCATTCCTTTAATTTGCCGATGGCAGATTGTATTTCATCTAAAGTAATATAGCCTGCCGGGCTGCAGATCCCCACTGTATCGCCTGCTTGCAGGTAAGGAGGATTTAATATGGGTTTATCAACCCCGGCCAGACCGGTGGATATAGCCTGTACCGATATGGCTGCCGGAACAAGGGAACTAAGAAAATGCTTTCGATTCATGGAATGAATTTACTCAAATTTCGGTATTGAGTATGCATTGGTTATTTTTGCGCAAGTTTGCAGTATATTTTTGAAGAAAAATAAAAACTGTTTTTGTTGAATCAGGTGCTGAAGTACAAGTGTGCGACGCCCATGCGGCTGATACTTGTACAACAGCCGGGTACATAATAATAAAAATGAACAATCCTAAAAGATACCTCATTACTTCGGCCTTGCCTTATGCCAACGGGCCCAAGCATATTGGCCACCTGGCGGGCGCATACCTGCCTGCAGATATTTATGTGCGATATTTGCGTGCCCAAAAAAGAGATGTACTGTACGTGTGCGGAAGCGATGAACATGGCGCTGCTATTACTATACAAGCCATGAAGGAGAATACAACCCCCCAAGCCATAGTTGATAAATATCATGCCATGCTGCAAAGTAATATGGCCGACCTGGGTATTTCTTTTGATATTTACCATCGTACTTCAGCGCCGATACATACCGAAACGGCACAGGCATTTTTTACAGCCCTGAATGATCATGGCGACCTGGAGCAAAAAGAAACAGAACAATTTTTTGATGAAGAAGCACAAACATTTTTAGCAGACCGGTATATTGTGGGTACCTGCCCCGTATGCGGAAACGAAAATGCCTACGGCGATCAATGTGAAAAATGCGGCACTTCACTAAGCCCCGAACAATTAATAAACCCACACAGCACACTTAGTGGTAAACAACCCGTAAAGAAAAAAACTACCCATTGGTTTCTGCCATTAAATAAACATGAAGATTTCTTACGAAAATGGATTTTGCAGGATCATAAAAATGACTGGAAACCCAATGTAATAGGACAATGTAAGGGATGGATTGAAGCGGGTTTGCAACCCCGTGCGGTAACCCGTGATTTGAACTGGGGCGTAAAGGTTCCGGTAAAGGGGGCCGAATCAAAAGTATTGTATGTGTGGTTCGATGCACCTATTGGCTACATCAGCGCCACCCGCCAATGGGCCTTAGATCATAAAAAAGACTGGAAACCGTATTGGTATGATGAGGATACCAAGCTGGTGCATTTTATAGGAAAAGATAATATTGTATTTCATTGTATCATTTTTCCAGTGATGCTGAAATTGCATGGGAATATTTTGCCGGACAATGTGCCCGCCAATGAATTCATGAACCTGGAAGGTGATAAGATGAGTACCAGCCGGGGATGGAGCATCGAGATGAATGATTACATTGATGATTTTGTAAAACCCCAAAATGGAGGAGGCCAAATGGTGGATGCATTGCGCTACTACTTAACATTAATTGCCCCCGAAAATAAAGACAGCGAATTTACCTGGAAAGGATTCCAGGATGCCGTAAACAGTGAGCTGGTAGCCATTTTTGGTAATTTCGTAAACCGCAGTTTTGTTTTAATGCATAAATTATGCAAAGGCAAAGTGCCGGCATTTTATAATGATATCATAGATGATAAGGATAAAGAAATTGTAAACCGGATTGCTGCTGCCAAACAAAAAATAGAAGATTGCATAGAACATTACCGTTTTAGAGAAGCCTTGTTTGAAGTTATTGACCTGGCAAGGGCAGGGAATAAATACATGCAGGAAAAAGAACCCTGGATTGTAGCCCGGCTGGCAACAAAAGAAGGTATTCCTACACCAGAAGCCCAGGCACAGATTGATAATTGCCTTCATATTTGCCTGCAGTTATGTGCCAACCTGGCCATTTTTATAAATCCATTTTTACCCAATACAGCACAAAAAATGTGCTATATGATGAAGGTGGTAGAAAAAATGCTTGATTGGGAACATGCCGGTACCATGAAACTGCTCAGCATTGGTTATAGCTTAAGAGAACCCCAATTATTATTCCGGAAAATTGATGATACCGAAGTAGCTGCACAAATTGAAAAACTAAAACAAAAATCGGCTCAAATAAAAGCAATGACAGGAAATATTACCACACCGGGAAAAGCACCCATAAAACCCGAAATCATTTTTGATGATTTTGCAAAAATAGATTTGAAAACAGGAACCATCATAGCCGCAGAAAAAGTTGAGAAAGCAGATAAACTTTTAAAGCTGGAAGTAGATTTGGGTTTTGAAAAGCGTACGATTGTGAGTGGTATTGCCATGCACTTTAATCCTGCTGATATTGTGGGAAAACAAGTAACTGTGGTGGTAAACCTGGCGCCACGTAAAATGCGGGGCATTGAGAGCAATGGTATGATCCTGATGGCAGAAGATGCAAACGGGAAATTAATTTTTGTAAATCCTGATGAAACGGTTGCTAATGGAAGTGGCGTGAGCTAAGGGGTACGATAAAGCATAGAAGCGCTTTGTAAAAATGCTTTTACATGTAATGTAAGATCTTCTGCAATGGGGGTTCCCAGTAAATTCTTTTTTGGTTGATTTCTTGCATAACAACTTACCGCTTTACCTTCATCTACACTAAATATAAGTACTTCTTTTTTCCGGGTGGCCTGGTATAAGTTATTATTCAGCTTGCTGAATACAACCCGGTCTTCCTGTAAGGCAGTATCGGTAAGGGCTGTGCCAAAGCTGGTAAAGGGTTCCCGGGTGCCTGCATAATGCAATACCGTATTCATAATATCAAGCTGGCTTACCGTACTGTTTATTTTCCTGGCCTGCGGCTGTTGGGGATCAAAAATTATAATCGGTATCCGCAGGCTGGCCATACTATTATCGCCATCCAGGGCAGGGGCAGGGGCTCCCCAATGATCGGAACAGAAAATAAAAACAGAATTCTTATACCAGTCCTGTTTTTGTGCTTCTTTAAAAAAGTGCTGTAAGCAATCATCGTAATATATCATTGCCTTCATAGCATCAGAAATATGCGGAGTTTTAATTTTTTTCTTAAAAGCCTGCGGTATGTCAAATGGAAAATGAGTGCTTATATTGTATAGCACAGAAAAGAAGGGCTGTTTTTGAGAAGCCAGTTTGCTTTGCATAAAAACCAGCATGTCTTTATCCTGCAAGCCCATGGTATGTTTTTTTAATAGCTGGAAACCCGGTACATCCTGCATAGAATAGTAATGCTGTATGCCTACCCAATTACAGCATTTTGCAAAACCAAAATCATCGTAATTATCTCCAATAAAAAATGAACTTTGGTAACCTTTATGCGTTAAGGCAGTACCCAGGTCAGTTTTTTTAAGATGGGTGAAACCGGAGTGATAAAGAGGGATATCCGTAAGCGTGGGTATGCCGGTGAAGATACTGGTAATACCCTGGTTAGAATGATACCCAAAACTATAGGCCTGTGTAAACAAGGTAGACACATTTACCAGCGAATCAAAAAATGGGAGGCTGGGTTTAAACAGGCTGCTACTATCAAAATAATCATAAGGAACACTTTCCATGATAAACAAAACAATATTCTTTTTTTCTTTTGAAGCAGTTTGGTTTTTTTTAAAAGTGGAAAAAATGGCATTTTGTTGAGAAAAGGTAAGATAGTTTACAGGAGGCAGCGCCACCTCTTTATTTCTAAATACAGAATACAAAAAGCAGTGAAATGAATTTTGGGTAAGCGGTAATTGGTTTGTGGAAATATGGGTAAGCGGCCGATTGGGTAATATATTACTGGAATGGCCTGTAAATAAACTGGCTGTCATGATGCCGCAAATAAAAAAGCTGGTATAGAACAGGATTCCGGATTTTCTTTTTTGAATCACCTGGAGCAGCGATCGCCAGCACCAATGCGCCATAATGGTGAATGCCAGCAGCATAATAATTATGAGAGACCATACTTTTATAGAACTGTTTTGAAAGGGGTTTCGCAGTACATACAATAAATCGGCATCTGCACGCTGACGATGAAAGGGGAAATAAAAAATATCTATCATGTTTAGCAATAGCATAAACGACAGCAGAAAACTGGTAATGATGGCCATGCACTTATATAAGGCCGAAAAGCGGGGAGGTAAAAATAAAACGATAAAAAATGGCAGCAATAAAATACATATAGTAACTGTATCGTAATAAAGTGACCAACTGAGTATGGGCAATACAGACGAAAAAGAGGTAATGCCAAATGAACTATGATCGTTAGAATTATAAAAATAGAAGATACATTTTACCAGGCACAGTAAAATAAGTAGCTTTAATAAAAATGATAAAGCTGGTTCTTCTTTAAAAATCACTTTTTTAAGGCCAAACAAAATGTATCCTTTAATGAAAAGAAAGGGTTTATTAACGAACAAATATACACTGTCTGCACTCATTTTACTTGCTATTGTTGTAGGCGATGTAATAATTCACAGGGGAATCAGCAGGGTCATGCTACCGGCCAGTTTTACCAGCCAGCGTCATCCTGTTACGGATTATTTACGGTGCCGGCAAACGGTTGAATATGGAACGCATTGGGCCAAGGCAATCAATAACCTTGCAATCGCAGATCATTTAGATTCGTCTATAAATGGAATTGAAATGGATGTTTATTTCGATGCCCGTCAAAAAATATTTTTTGCCTACCACGATAGCGTTCATCTATCAAACACCAGGGTAGAGGATATCCTGACCAGGCTTCAGCATAAAGACAAATCTTTTACCTATTGGTTTGATTTTAAAAACCTGGACTCATTAAATGAAGCGATGGCATTACAGGCGTTGCTGAGCATAAAAAATAAATACCAGCTGGAGCATAAAGTAATCATTGAGTCTGCCCAAATACATTGCCTGCAAAGTTTTTGTGATGCCGGATTTTTTACCAGCTATTATGTTCCATTTTTTAATCCCTACACTGAAGATGAACCAGCCATTATTCAATATATTGATTCCATAGCCCATCAAATAAAAAAATACAAAGTTTCTGCATTATCGGGGTATTATTTTCAAATGCCACTTTTTGAGAAATTTTTTCCCGGTATGCCCTTGCTCACCTGGGCAGATAATAGCAATTACAGTATCATTGGCCTGGCCTTCAAACACCAGTTGCAAAAAGATGCTGAAATTAAAATTGTATTATATCCGCCTGTAAATTAACGTTTTATGTTAAGTTTAAAACTAAGCCCAGGGGATCGGGGGAGTTTGGTAAAGCTTTTGCATGAATACGAATGAACCAATAAAATAAAATGATGATAAAAAGATTATTAGGATTTTCCATTTTTTTGATCATGGCGACAAGCCTTGTTGCACAACAAACAGATTATTCTTATATACCCTATAGGAATGCTGATAAATGGGGATTCTCAAGCCCGGATAAAGAAATTATAATAAAACCAGTTTATTCCGAAGTGCATTGGTTTTCTTATGGATTGGCTGCTGTAAAAATGGGTAATAAATGGGGGTATATCAACACTGCGGGAAAAATGGTAATTCCTGCACGATATACCGTAGCAAAAGATTTTACCAAAGGATATATGCCCAAAGCAAATAATCCAAGAGGCGATACACTCATTTTTGCCGGGGTATCCCTACGACCCGATAAATATGAAATTTGCATTAATGCGAAAGGTGTTACGATGCCGCAGTGCCCCGCAATTTCTGATAATGCAGGACCCAATGGCGACCAGCCCATCCGGACTATTAAAATTAAAAAAACATATTCGCTGGATAACAGCAGCGGCTTGTTTGATAAAATAGTGGATGATTATAAAATTGCAGACAGCAATGAAACCTATTATATTGCTGAAAAAGGCGGTAAATATGGTGTTTACAATTCCAAGTTTGCTACCATCGTACCGTTTGAGTATGACGATATTTCAATTGATGACAGTACCGGTGAAACTTATTTAAGGGTGGTGAAAAATGATTTAATTGGGGTACTCAGTAAAAACGGGAATGTATTAATTCAACCCGAAAATACAACCTTACATATAGTTCGTACAGTTGATGGAAAAGATTATGTAGTTACCCAACGTGGATTAAAACATTATGTAAAAGACATCAATAACCAGGATATCATTTCTGATGGTTTTTTAAATATTGAGTACGATGGGCATGGGTTTATTTTTACAAATGATCAAAATTTAAAAGGGTATTATTTTTTAAATACTGGCCGGCGTATTTTACCGCATTATAAAAGCATTGAATATATGCCGAATGATAAATTTTTAAAAGTTACAACCGGGTCGGGAAAAACCGGGTATGTGAGTGTGGATGGCACAGAATATTTTAAAGATTAGCTTTCGTCTCTTCGTAAAGCCCGGCTTTGCCGGGCTTTTTTAATGTTCGTTATACACCTTAAAACAATCATTTACATTTTATTTTCATTTCTGATTAATTCATACCTTCGTTAATAAATAGTTGTTTAACTAACTAATTTGAATATGGCAAACAGAATCATAAAAAAAGTTGCAGTTTTAGGAAGTGGAGTTATGGGTAGCAGGATAGCCTGTCATTTTGCTGGCATTGGGCTACAGGTTTTATTATTAGATATTCAGCCCAAAGATTTACCGGCAGAGGCAACGCCGGCACAAAAAAACAAATTGGTGAATGACGCCTTGCAGGCCGCATTAAAATCGAATCCTTCCCCGGTATATACCAAAGATGTGGTAAAAAGAATTACAACCGGTAATTTTATTGATCAAATGCAGGACATCGCATCTGCCGATTGGATCATTGAAGTGGTAGTGGAAAGGCTGGATATCAAGAAATCTGTTTTTGATGAAGTAGAAAAATATCGCAGGCCCGGCACTTTAATTACTTCTAATACCTCGGGCATCCCCATTCATATGATGGCCGAAGGAAGAAGTGATGATTTTAAGAAACATTTTTGCGGAACTCATTTTTTTAATCCGCCCCGTTACCTGCGCTTATTAGAAATTATCCCCACACCGGATACAGACCCGGAAGTAACTCAATTCTTATTACACTATGGAGACCTCTTCCTGGGTAAACAAACCGTTTTGGCAAAGGATACCCCGGCTTTTATAGCAAACCGCATTGGGGTATTCAGCATGATGGCCATCATGCAAATTATGAGTAATCTCGGGTTGAGTATTGACGAAGTAGATGCATTAACAGGCCCTTTAATCGGACGGCCTAAATCGGCCACTTTTCGCACAGCCGATGTGGTGGGTTTGGATACGCTTATTAAAGTAGCCCGGGGTGTGGCAGATAATTGCCCGGAAGATGAAGCCAGGGCTTATTTTGAAATACAGGGATGGCTGGGGGATATGGAAACTCGTAAATGGTTGGGCGATAAAACCGGCCAGGGTTTTTTTAAAAAAATAAAAGAGGCTTCCGGTAAATCGGAGATACAGGTCCTTAATTTGCAAACCATGGAATACGAGGCTCGTAAAAAGCCCAAATTTGCTACGGTAGAAACGGCAAAACCCATTGAAGACCTGGCACAAAGAATAAAAGCATTAGCTGCCGGAACTGATAAAGCGGGTGAATTTTATCGCCTCTTTCATTATGCCTTGTTTTCTTATATCAGCCTACGGATTCCCGAAATAAGTGATGAAATATACCGGGTAGATGACGCCATGAAAGCCGGCTTTGGTTGGGAAATTGGCGCATTTGAAAGCTGGGATGCTTTGGGATTGGTAAAAACAACGGAAGCTATGAAGGAGAAAGGTTACCTGGTTGCGCCCTGGGTAAATGAAATGCTGGCCAAAGGATTTACTCATTTTTATAAAATAGAAAACGGGAAACGGATGTGTTATGATCCGGCAACCGGAACTTATAAAACCATTCCGGGTGCTGAGGCCTTTATTGTAATGAAAAACTATTCCGATCAAACTATTTGGAAGAACAGCGCATGCCGTACGTATCATTTGGGTGATGATGTATTGGGACTGGAGTGGTACACCAAGATGGGGAGTATTGGAGGCGAAGTACTGGAAGGCATTCAAAAATCAGTGAGTGTAGCAGAAGAAAAATATAAAGGCCTGGTAATCGCCAATGAAGGCGCTAATTTTAGTGCAGGCGCCAATGTAGGAATGATTTTTATGCTGGCCCTGGAGCAGGATTATGATGAACTTGATATGGCCATTCGCCTTTTTCAAAATACAATGATGCGGGTACGTTATTCCGGTATCCCCGTTGTAGTTGCCCCACACGGCCTGGCATTGGGTGGCGGTTGTGAACTAAGTATGCATGCCGATAAGGTAATTGCAGCTGCAGAAACATACACAGGACTGGTAGAAGCGGGCATTGGCGTGATACCCGGTGGGGGTGGTACCAAAGAATTTGTATTAAGGGCCTCTGATGAAGTACAGCCCGGGGAACCTGAAACCATTAGTTTACAAAATCGGTTTCTTACCATCGCTACAGCAAAAGTAGCGACCTCAGCATTTGAAGCGTATGAAATGGGAATTTACCGCAAAGGTACCGATGTGGTTTGCATGAACCTGAACCGGCGCATTGCCGAAGCTAAACAAGCAGTGATAAAATTACATGAAGATGGGTATGTAATGCCTGTGCAACGGAAAGATATTAAAGTACTCGGCCGCACCGCATTGGGTGCCATGCATGCTGGTATCAATGGAATGTGGAGAGGAAAATATGCCACTGATCATGATGTGGTAGTTGCCAAAAAATTAGCCTACGTAATGTGCGGTGGCGATCTTACGGAACCATCCCTGGTAAGTGAACAATACCTGCTCGATTTAGAAAGAGAAGCATTCTTAAGCCTTACCGGCGAAAAGAAAAGCCTGGAAAGGATTCAAAGTGTTTTAAAAACAGGTAAACCCCTGAGGAATTAATACTAGGTTTGGTAATAGGTATCCTGCGGATCATAGTGGGTAATATCTCCGCCGGCAGGGCTTGTCTTTGATTCCCACTCTTCCTTTGCACATCCTTTATTATATTTGTTCTCATTAATCGCTTTTTTATGAACAAATTATTTTTATTGGCTATTGCCTGTGTTTTTACTGCTCTTTGCATGGGCCAGCAAAAAGTATTAAGTATGCAGGATGCCATGCTGAATGCACGTACCCGGCTGGCTCCTGAAAATTTGAAGCAATTGCATTTTATTGCCGGTACAGATGATTATGTGTATTTGGCCAAAGAAGGCGACCGGGATATTTGGCGAAAGGGAAATTTTAAATCAAAACAGGAACAGCCTTACCTCTCCTTACAAGATCTGAATATACGCATGCGTTCAGCAAACCTCGATACGTTTACAGCCATGCCGGCGATTAAATTCACCCAAGAAGGGTTACAACTTACTGTAAAAGGAAATAAATACAATCTAAATAACAACAATACATTCTCACTTACTGATGATAAATCTATATCGGGGCTCGCAGCTTACGAAAGAAGCAGCGCCGGTTATAGCGCTTATTTAAAAGAGCATAATTTATATGTAAGCAATAATGGAATCGAAAAGCAAGTAACAACAGACGGGTCGGCAGATATTGTGTATGCCTCTTCTGTACACCGGGATGAATTTGGAATTACCAAAGGTACATTTTGGAGTCACCGGGGGAATTGGCTCGCATTTTACCGCATGGACCAAAGTATGGTTACCGATTATCCTATCATCAACTGGGTTCCTGTTCCTGCCCAAAATGAAAATATTAAATATCCGATGGCCGGCGATAAAAGCCATCATGTAACCGTGGGCGTTTATAATTACGATAATAATAAAACTATTTATCTTAAAACCGGGGAACCGGCTGAGCAGTACCTTACCAATATTGCCTGGAGCCCCGATGATAAATATATTTTTATTGCGGTATTAAACCGTGACCAAAACCATATGTGGTTGAAACAGTTTGATGCAACCACCGGTGATTTTGTGAAAGTGATCATGGAAGAAACCGATGATAAATATACAGAACCGCTGCACCCCATGCTATTTCTGCCCAATGATCCCACGCATTTTTTATGGCAAAGCCGCAGGGATGGCTGGAACCATTTATATGAATACCGCCTGGATGGTACGATGCTTCGTCAGCTCACATCAGGCCCCTGGGAAGTAATAGATGTAAAACAATTTGATGCGAAAGCAAAGAACTTGTATTTTACTTCTACCGAAGTATCGCCTATTAATATAAACTTATACCGGGTAAATATGAAAACGGGGGTTCGTCAACGCATTACAGGCAGTGAAGGTATGAATACCGTAATGATCAGTGATGATGGGGATTATGTGTTAGCTTCTTCCTCTACCATCAGCAATCCCAGGACCATACAACTTATAGAAACCAAATCTGCCCAATCAAAATTATTATTACAGGCATCCAATCCCCTGAAGGATTATTTGCTGGGTACGCTTCGTTTATTTACCATACCCTCTCAAAGCGGGGAAGATCTTGTGTGCCGCATGTTTACACCCGCAGGTTTCGATAGTACGAAACAATATCCCCTGATCGTTTATTGGTATGGCGGACCGCATGCACAAATTATTAATAACAGTTGGAATGGGGGCGCCGGTGATTATTGGTTTCAATATATGGCAGAACGGGGCTACATCGTATTTTCATTAGATACCCGGGGCAGTGCAAATAGGGGTAAAGCCTTTGAGCAAACCATTTTTAGACGGGCAGGCCAAATGCAAATGCAGGATCTTGAAACGGCTTTACAATTCCTGGATACAAAACCCTATATCAGTAAAACAAACAGGGGCTTATTTGGATGGAGTTATGGCGGGTTTATGACCACTGACTTTGTATTAAATCATCCGGGCGCTTTTAAAGCGGCCGTAGCAGGCGGACCTGTTATGAACTGGCGCATGTACGAAGTGATGTATGGCGAAAGATATATGGATACACCTCAGCAAAACCCCGATGGTTATGAAGCTACCAACCTGGTAAAACAAGCCGGTAAATTAAAAGATAAATTATTGTTGATTCATGGTTTACAAGACCCGGTGGTAGTACAGCAACACTCGGTTGATTTTGTAAAAGCCTGTGTGGATGCAGGAGTTCAGGTAGATTATATGATTTACCCCGGGCATGAACACAATGTACTGGGTAAAGACCGGGCACACCTGTATCAAAAAGTTACTGATTATTTTGAATTGTATTTAAAATAATTTACCTAATGGGCATTGCTGAACTTAATGAAGAAGAAGGAAGCTTAACGGTATCAGCCCGCTTGTTTTTTTATGGTGATGCGGTATGGCCTTCCCTCTGTACAGATATTGCCAATGATATTGAACGCCATTGGAATGAAGCCAGGGCTTCCGTAAATATTAAAGGCCATACTTATAGGGTGCAATTTAAAATGGAAGGTATTTATAAACCTGCCCTTACTCCCAACGAAGTATTTGAAAATACCGATCCCCGGAACAACTATTTCAGGATAGAAGAATATTCAGCTACAGATATTTCTTTTGTAGATGGGGTGGGTTGTAATACCGGTTATTTTAAACTGGATAATCTTTTACATAATTCCACTACGGCAGCTCATGAATTCGGGCATACCATTGGCCTGGATCATCCCGATGATTTAGATATCAGGGGTAGGGGTACGCCGGGAATTATGTATCCCAGGGGTACCCTGGTAGATCCTTCCTTTCAATATAACCCCGGGGTAGCTGCTGGTACGGTTGGCGGTACATTGAACCCATTTCTTCGTAAAGTATTACAAGCAGATTTTGACCATTTAAAATTATTCAAACTTAGGTTTGATGACCAAGGCAGGGCAATACTGGGCGATTTTTCTTCTTTGTGGCATCCTAAGCATAACCACCTGTAATTGTATTTTACTTTTTATCCTTTATTCAGTATGATTTTAATTTTCATATGTTATCTTGTTTTCAAATATAGCTTATGTCTGTAGTCTCGCTTCGGCAACTCTCTAAAAATTATGGTAAAATACAAGCCTTACAATCAGTAAGCTTTGATGTACCCCAGGGAAGTGTATATGGTATCCTGGGGCCTAATGGAAGCGGTAAAACAACCCTCCTGAGTATACTCATGAGTATCTTAAAACCGGCTTCCGGCAGTTATACTCTTTTTGATGAAGAACCCCATGATGCTCACCGTAGGCGCATGGGCACCTTACTGGAAACCCCCAATTTTTACCATTATTTATCTGCTATACAGAATTTAAAAATTTCTGCTGCTATAAAAGGCCAGCGGGGAACAGATATTGAGAAAGTATTAGAAACCGTAAACCTGTTGCAAAGAAAAAATTCTGCTTTCAGCACCTACTCTTTAGGTATGAAGCAAAGGCTGGCTATTGCTTCTGCACTATTAGGCAATCCCGAGGTCTTAATTTTTGATGAACCTACCAATGGCCTGGACCCGGTAGGCATTGCCGAAATCAGGAGCCTGATAAAAGGCCTGGCACGCCAGGGCAAGACCATCATCATGGCAAGTCATTTACTAGATGAAGTGGAAAAAGTGTGTACCCATGTTGCCATTTTAAAACAGGGAAACTTAATTACTTCCGGACCGGTAGATGATATTTTTGTAACGCATGATTGGGTACAGGTGGCAGCAGCCAATATGGAAGCATTAAGAGAAAAGGCACGTGGCATGGCTGGCTTACAGGATATGGCAGAAAATGAAGGCTACCTGGAACTTGGTTTTGCTGCCGGTACGTCCAAACTGGCAGACATAAACAGGTATTTTTTTGAAAATGGAATTGTACTTTCTCAATTGCAACCCAAAAAGAAAAGCCTGGAAAATAAATTTTTTGAACTGACTAACGGTAAATAAATGAAAAAATTACTCGCCATTGAATGGCTCAAAATAAAAGATTATAATGCTTTTAAAGTTATTGGCATCTTATTTATACTGGGTGTGTTCCTGGCTAATTATATTGTATATAGTGTAAATAAAAATATTGTAGGCGAAATGGGACAGGCCGGTAAAATGATTTCTTTTAAGCCTTATGATTTTGTGAACACATGGCAAACCACCAGCTATGTTACCGGCTATATCCTTATTATTCCTGCATTACTCCTCATAATTCTTATTACCAATGAATTTAGTTTTAGAACCAGCCGCCAAAATATAATTGATGGCTGGAGCCGCAACCAGTTTATTCATGTTAAGTTGATGCAGGCCTTCCTTATTGCTGTGGCTTCTACCATACTGGTAATGATCACCGGCTTTTTATTTGGCTTGTTTTCAGGTACTGCAATTTCATTTAGCCGTTTCTCCAGTATCGTTTTTTTCTTTTTAAAAGCATTTACTTATAATACCCTCGCCGTATTTATTTCGGTGTGGGTGAGAAAAACCGGATTTGCTATTGGTCTTTATTTTATTTATTTGGGGGCAGAAAATATCATTTCTCAATTATTGGATATACTGAGTATAAAATTAAAAAAAGATGGGGTAGGCGATTTTGGAAACCTGGGCGACCTCCTTCCCATGAATGCTTCTGATGGGTTGCTTGCATTTCCTGATAATCCCGTAAAATCAATGGCAAAAATGGTATTGCCTTCAGAAAATACAAGCCTGGTATTTGTTTTTGCACTTATGTATCTCGCCTTATTTATATGGGGCAGCAGGATGCTGTTTATAAAAAAGAATTTATAAAATACAAAGAAAATACAGAATTATCATTCTCATTGCAGCCAATTCTAATATGAGTTGTCTTATATACATTACACTTGTAAAAGTTGTAAATTTATATAAATGTATATTTGATAATTATGAGAGCGACCCTTCTTTTTTTTATACTAATAGCAAATCTTGCAGCCACCAGCCAGGAAATCATTTACTCTGTTCCCCACCGGGAAGATAATGTGGATATTAATTTTGAAATTATCGGTAAAGTGTCAGGCAATTTCATGGTCTTTAAAAATTCAGGAAACCGCCATACCCTACAGGTTTTCAATAACAACATGGTTGAGTTAAGGAACGACCGGCTCAATTTTTTAAGCGACCGAACATTACAAGTAAATTTTATTGCTTATCCCGATTTTTTTTATATGATCTATCAAACACAAAAGGGCAATATCCTTTTTTGTTATTATGCCCAATTTAATGGCGCAGGAGAAAAAATGGGGGATCCCGTATTGCTGGATACCACCAAAGTGGGTGTTTTTTCAGAAAATAAAATTTACAGCACTGCGTATTCCGAAGATAAGAATTACATATTGATCTCTAAAAGCCGTACCGATAATAATGAAGTATCTTATGTTACCAAGCGGTATTCCAGAACTATGCAATTAATAGACAGCGCCAAACAAATTTTCAGGTATAATCGCAGGCATGATACGTACACCGACCTGCAAATTGATAATAAGGGCACCATTATTTTTGCAAAAGAAAAAATGAAAGGAGCCCGGGAAATGATTAATGAAGCATCCTTAATTACGCTGCCATTGGGCGCATCTCAAACCCTATTTACTGCTTTGAACTTAAATGAAAAATATATTGATGAACTTAAAATAAAAATTGATAACCTGAACCAGGATTATATTTTGAATTCGCTTTATTTTACCCGCATTTCCGGAAATGTTGAAGGGCTCTATTCGGCAAGGCTGAATGACCAGTTAACTGAAACAAAAGCCAGCTTTATTCCTTTTCCGGATTCGGTGCGTGCCAAGTTCAGCAATGCCAGGTATCGTTCTGCATTTGATGATATGTTCCTGCGGAATATGTTTTTAAAAAAAGATGGCAGTTTCCTGGTGATAGGTGAAGATTTTTCGAGCCAGACCAGTGGTTCCCGCTGGGACCGCTGGGATTATATGTATGGGTCACCCTATCCCTACGATTATTATTGGTACCGGCCCGGGTATTATAATTATTATAGCCCGTATCGTAATTATAGCCGTAATGTGAATACCCATTTTATGTATGATAATATTCTGATTATGGATATAGATAGTAATTTGCTGCCCCGCTGGACTAAACTTATATTTAAAAATCAATCAGATGATAATAATGACAGTTATCTTTCTTATAGCACTTTAAATACAGGTACCGAGATTTTATTTTTATTTATTGAGAAAGGAAAAAATACTCAAGTGGTAACATGCCAGGGTCTATCACCCGATGGCAGTATAAATCGCTATGCCACGCTGAAAAGCCGTGAAAAAGGTTTTCAGTTTATGCCCAGGCTGGCTAAACAAACCGGTTTAAAGGAAATTGTAATGCCCGTTGTGTACCGGAGTATGATATCTTTTGCAAAAGTTGATTTCTCAAAACCCGCTAATTAGCAATCCATTTTTTAAACATTGACATATTGAAAATAATTAAGCAATTTTGTAATCATTCATTTCGTTCGATAATAAACGTATAAAAGTGATAGGTACTTTTAAGGCCAATATTCCATATAATAATTTCTTTCTTTTTTTATATGCACTTGTAATAAGAGTACCCTCTCTTTTATACTCGGCTGTACCCCATTCGGTAGATGGAGATGGTGTAATTTATACTGCTTTATTAAACTGGCTAAAAACAGGGAATGAATCTATTTATTGGTATCCTGTTATTAGTTTAGTACTCGTTTATATACAGGCCTTATCTATTAACAGGATCGTAAACAGGCAAAGGCTTTTTGCAAAATCACATTATCTCACCGGTATGAGTTATTTGCTTATTACAGCCCTCTTCCCTGACTGGTATGTACTATCTGCTGCTATGCTGGTAAATACATTAATGATTTGGGTTTGGTCAAAATTAATGGGTTTAGGAAATGATATGCGCCCCAAATCCACCTTATTCAACCTGGGTTTCATTTTATCTGCCACTACTTTTTTTTATAATCCCACCTTTGCGTTTTTTATTTTGATCATCATGGGGCTTAGTATTAGCCGGCCCTTTAAAGCGGCAGAATGGGTAATTGTATGCATTGGATTGGCAACTCCATTTTATTTTTATTTATCGTGGTTATACCTAACGGATAGGTGGGCTGCATTTCAATGGCCACGCTTTGGTTTTTACCTTAAACATTTCCAGGATTCTAACTGGGTATATAGTGGCCTTGCATTGGCTGTATTTACTACTTGCCTGGGTATTTATTTTGTGCAAAGCAATATGCGCCGGCAAGTGGTACAAACAAGAAAGAGCTGGCACATACTATATCTTTACCTGGTAACGGCAATGCTGATCCCATTTTTAACGGCTGTTACAGGTTTTGGACATAGGATATTAGTTGCGGTACCATTATCTGTTTTTATATCTGCTGCTTTTTTTTATCCCGAAAAGAAATTCTTTCCCCAGCTTATACACTGGGCCCTGTTTTTAGTAGCCTTGCTTACAGGTTTATACAATAATTTCAATTTTTGATACCTAACTTTGCCCTGAATTTTTAAATTTTTTAAAATGAAATTTGGGTTATTGGTTTTTCCGGGATCAAATTGTGACAGGGATATGGCAGATGCACTTGAAAAAGACCTGGGGCAACAAGTAATATTATTATGGCACAAAGACAAGGGGCTCCATCCGTTTTCTACTGATGATTGCATTGTGTTACCGGGAGGTTTTAGTTTTGGTGATTATTTACGCTGCGGTGCCATTGCCCGCTTTAGCCCTATGATGCAAAGTGTAATTGAATTTGCAGGAGCGGGGGGCAAAGTACTGGGCGTGTGTAATGGCTTCCAGGTTTTATGTGAAAGCGGTTTACTGCCAGGTGTATTACTTCGCAATGCAGGCCAAAAATTTGTATGTAAAAATATTTTTATAAAAGATAATTTAGAAAAAAACATCCTGAAAATTCCGGTTGCCCATGGAGAAGGAAGGTATTATGCCAATGCAGAAACTTTGCATAGGTTAAACATGAATAACCAGGTAATATACCGGTATTGCGATGAAAATGGAGAAGTGGATACCCGTAGTAACCCCAATGGGGCGCTGGAAAATATTGCAGGCATTTGTAATGAAAATAGAAATGTTTTTGGCATGATGCCACACCCGGAACGGGCTTGTAACCCAATATTGGGAAATATAGATGGCAGGCAGGTATTTAACAAGTTATTTGGCATTTAGGTAAATTAACATTCTTTAGGATATACCTTGCTTTTGTTTTTTTAATTTTACACTTAATTTATTTAATCATCATGAAGAAAATATTACTTTCTCTTTCTCTGTTCACATGTATTGGTAGCATGGCTTTTGCACAAATTGAAAACCCGGTAAAATGGAGTTTTTCAGCAAAAAAAATATCAGCCACTGAATATGAATTACACTTAACGGCGAACTTAGATAAAACCTGGCATATGTATGCCCAGGATGCGGGCGAAGGCCCCGAGCCTACTTCTATAGCATTTACTGCAAACCCTTTATTAAAATATAATGGAAAAGTAAAAGAAGTGGGTAAACTCACTAAAGAATTTGATCCTAACTTCAACAGTGTTTTAAAATTTTATGGAGATAAAGTGGATTTTGTTCAAAAAGTATCCGTAAAAGCAGGAGTGCCTACCATCGCAAAAGGTAATATAACCTATATGGTTTGTAACAATAATAAATGTTTACCACCCAAAGCAATGCCTTTTAGCATTAAAGTAGGAGGTAAATAAAAATTCCGTTTCTTTTATTGGAAGCCGCTGATAAGCGGCTTTTTTAATAGGGAGTCCATGCTCAATTTATTTTAATTACAATGCCCCCCGGGAAGATAATAATATATGAGCGGCACCGGTATTTTAGTTAAAAGCAATGAATCGCCTTACCTGTTTTAGGCAATTGTAATCATATTTCTTTTGTAAGAGGTACAAATAAAAAAGCTGCTTCCGTGTAGAAGCAGCTTTTATTAAATTGTTATGGTAGTTTAAAAATTAATTCTTAAACCCAGTTGGCTCACCCAGCGTGAACTTCCATTCAGGTTTACAATACCATCACTTATAGTATAAGGTTTATTATTCTTCACCGGTGTAAATTTATATTGCGGTGTTAAATTAGATGCACTTACATAGCCTGTAAAATCTAACAGGATGAATTGGTCGTTAGATTGAAAGTACTGTCTGCCCCAATTTTTATTCAGTAAGTTGGTGAAATTAAATACATCGTACGTTAATTGCAGTTGATAAGTTTTACCTCTCACTTTTACATTAAAATCTTGTTGTAGTTTTAAATCAACCACGTTAGAGAAAGGCAACCTGGCTCCATTTCTTTCTGCATATTGTCCCCTGCGTTTGCTAAGGTATTTATCTCCATTTATAAATTCATCCAGCATTTGGCGTTGCTGATCTGGTGTGTATGTAATGGAAGTACTGCCTGAGGTTACTGTATTGGTCAGGAATACCATTTGTTGCAATTGTGCAGTGGTGGGTACAAACATCAGGTCGTAGGTTTCAAAATTATCGAGGTCACGTATCAACCCCCTGTTCAGCACATAGCTATAGGGCGAACCACTTTGGCCATTATAAACCAATGAAACGGTAGTTCCCAAAATGCCATTCAGGTAAGTGAATTTCTTTGCCAGGTAAGCACTGATGCGGTGGCCGGGGTCAAAATCACTACGAGATAAACCGGTAAAATTTCTTCCGTTTACGGTTTCCATATATCTCCACTGGGAGTTATTTTGAGAACTGGTTCCTTCGTTAATTACTTGTGAGAAACCATAAGAGTAGTTTACATTAAATGCCCAGTTTTTTTGCCATGCTTTATCTATCGTAAATGTAAAGTTGCTGGAATATCCATGATGTTCATTATTGTTGCTCAACAGGTAAATACCGGTATAGGGATTGGTGCCATTAGCACGTAAAGGAATTTGTTTTGAAAAGCTTCCGCTTAAATCATAAATATGTCTCACATCGGGACCCACGGTTTTTAAAGTGGGTGGCAGGATATCTACCCTTTGATAATTAATTTCATTGATGTTTCTTGTTATAATGGCTTCCAGAGACAGTTTCCAGTTATTAGCTAATCTCTTATCAAAACCCAGTGAAGTTCTCCAAACTTTATTCATCTTAAAGTTTTTGGCAATTAAATCTACTTGCCCGGAAGGGATAGGAACATTAATACCAAAATCATCGGCATTGTATTGTCCGAATGGATCTTGCCTGAAAGCTACATTACTTTTTGAGATACCTGCTAAACTGATCCCATTGTTATTATATACACCGCCGGGCCATACCAGGGGTACACGACCGGTAAAGAAGCCGGTTCCACCCCGAATGGTAACTCCTTCATCGGGTACCCGGTAAATAAATCCTACCCGTGGGTTCAGCGACCATTTAGGGCTTGAAATTTGGCCGGAGCGGGCTCCTTGTAAATCATAATAAGCAGATAATTTAGCGACTGCTGTATCATTAAAGAAATTATCTGTTTTAGGCGTTGTTAAGAATTTAGTATAGTCTGCCCGTAAACCAATGGTGATACTAAAGTTATCGTTAATCTTAATTTCATCCATGGCAAAGAATGCTAAACGAAGGCTATTGAATTTAGCCGCAGCATTTACTGATTCATCACCCGATTTTCCGGGATCTAATAATGAATAAGTACGATTATAAGTATCTGCAGTTCCTCCATTCATGAATGTAGAAAGGCTGTTGAAAACATAAGAACCAAAGTTTTGGCGGATAAAAATATTTTTTGAATTACTAAATTCATTATCGGTACCCAGTGTAAAAGTGTGATTGTTTTTAACCATTTTCACTACATCAAACAAAGCGAAGTTTTTTTGATCGAGCAGGTTGCCGGTAGAAAATTCTTCAGTACCAAATACAATGGAGGCCGGGCCATCTTTAATTGTTACCCTGGGAAATGGGCTTCCAATAGGTCCCCGGTCATCTTTTACCAAAGTACCTGTTAGTAAAAGTTTGTTGCTTAAAGAATTATTAAACCTTGAGTTTAACTCTAAAGATGCAGAATGGGTAACATCCGGCATTTTATATCCATTATTATAAAAATTAATTGTAGAATTACTGCTTCGTGATACATTGTTCCTAAATCCTTCATTATAGCGGTAACTAATGGTTACTTTTTGTTTGCTGGAAGCATTCCAGTCAATTTTTGCAGCTACCCGATTTGCTTCTACCAGTTCGGGATTGGTTAAGTATTGTCCGGGATCGTATCCATATTTTGTTTTCACATATTCTGCCAAAATAGGAATGCTATCAATCCCTGCGCTGCCTCTGTAATCAGCAGGTGTGGGGTAAGGTTGGGGCTTTTCATCCCTTTGCATTTCTGCACTTAAAAAATAGAACAATTTATTTTTTATAATGGGCCCGCCTACACGGAAACCATAGGTTTTATTAGAAAAATCAGGAAGTTTAGTCCTTTCATCTTTCGTTAAATTAATTCCCGGTGTTTTGCCAGATAAATTCTGGTTGCGGAAAAGATAATAAAGCGAACCTTTAATTTCATTGGTACCGCTGCGGGTTGTGGCATTAATACCGCCCCCGGTAAAATTACCTAATGATACATCATAGGGCGAAAGTATAACCTGCATTTGATCTATTGCATCCATTGATATGGGAGCAATATTGGCTTGGCCACCATTGGTACCCGATGCAGATAATCCAAATACATCGTTGTTTACGGCGCCATCAATATAAAATGAGTTATACCGGTTATTTTGCCCGGCAAGTGATACACCGCCATCGCCTGTAATTTTAGCTTGTGGTACATACCGAAGATAATCACTTAGGTTACGGCCTACAGAAGGCATATTGGCCATTTTATCCCGGCCAATATTGGTTTCGCTACCTCCTTTGGCATTGGATGCAGCACGGGCTGTTCCCGCAACTACAACCTCAGCCAGTTCGCTGGCATTATTTATTAATATTACATTGCTTACTGTGTTTTCACCCAATCCAAGATTAATATTGGCATCCTGGTAAGTTTTAAAACCCACAAAGCTGGTGGTAAGGGTATAGGGTCCACCGGGCGCAATATTTTGAAATGCATAATACCCGTTTGCCTTGGTAGACATGGTATATGTGGTTCCCGTAGGTCCATGTACTAAACTTACTGTAGCGCCCGATAAAGGATTGCCTTTATCATCTTTCACAGAGCCACTTAAGCTACTTGTGGTTACCTGGGCCATTATAGCCATCGGCAACATAAAAAGGAATACGAAGACTGGTAATAATTTCTTTATAAGCATATAGTTCAGTTTTATAGAGCAAAGAAACTAAATAATCATGTAAAAAAGTCGTTTTAGCGTTAATTAAATATGATCTTTATGTAATAAAACTTGATTATATCACAATTTGTTATCCTCTTTTTCGAAAAGCGAAATCCTGCTTCCTGTTGCCTGAAACCTTATTAACTTTGCATTTTTAAAGTATGTAATTATGCTAAATAGGATAGAAGATGCCATTACAGATATTCAAAATGGTAAAATGGTTATTGTGGTTGATGATGAAAACCGTGAAAATGAAGGTGATTTTGTAATTGCTGCCCGCCATGCAACGCCCGATAACATTAATTTTATGAGTAAATACGGGCGGGGATTAATATGTACACCCCTTACCGAAGAACGCTGTGCAGAGCTGAACCTGCAGGCCATGGTGAATAATAATACTTCATTGCATGAAACTGCATTTACAGTAAGTATCGATCTGCTGGGCCATGGCTGCACTACCGGAATATCGGCACATGACCGTTCAAAAACAATTCTTGCACTTATTGACCCGGGAACAAAACCCGAAGACCTGGGCCGCCCGGGCCATATATTTCCATTAAAAGCAAAAAAAGGCGGCGTGCTGAGGCGTGCCGGACATACTGAAGCGACTATTGACTTAGCCCGGCTGGCCGGGTACGAACCTGCCGGTGTATTGGTAGAAATTATGAATGAAGATGGCAGTATGGCTAGGCTTCCTCAACTTTTTGAAATTGCAAATAAATATGACCTTAAAATTATTTCTATCGAAGATTTAATTGAATACCGTTTAAAAACCGAAAGTTTAATTGAGGAAGAAGTTACCGTGAGCTTGCCTACAAAATATGGAAATTTTGAACTCACCGCTTTTAGGCAAACCAATACCGGCGATATACACCTGGCATTAAAAAAAGGAAAATGGGCAATTGATGAACCCATCCTAGTAAGGGTACATAGTAGCTGTATTACCGGTGATATACTGGGATCTTTACGTTGCGATTGCGGTGACCAGTTGCACGATGCGATGAAGATGATAGAGCAGGAAGGTAAGGGCCTTATCCTTTATATGAACCAGGAGGGAAGGGGCATAGGCTTACTCAATAAATTAAAAGCTTACAAACTGCAGGAACAAGGTCTTGATACCGTGGAAGCCAATATAAAGCTGGGTTTTGGCATGGATGACCGGGATTATGGCGTAGGTGCACAAATACTTCGCCACTTGGGTATTTCTAAAATGCGGCTGATGAGTAATAACCCTAAAAAAAGAGCCGGCCTGCTGGGTTACGGATTAGAAATAGTAGAAACCGTTCCGGTAGAAATAAAACCCAATACACATAACGAAAAATACCTGGCCACCAAGCGGGATAAAATGGGACACCATATACTAAAAGGATAACCTGTTGGTAAGAAACCTCGTTATTCAAAAAACCGAAAAAACTTTTTTACCGGGTATGATTTTAAAAGAAATTAATTTTTGAGCCGTTGTAACATTTTTCGATTGGTAGGGGATTTCGTTTTTTTTAAATTACTGCAAACTTTTTCTTTTTAATTTTTTTGACAGCTGTAAAGAATGCCGCAAAGAATTTGTATTATTCCAATCGCCATGTGAAATAATAATATATTTTGAAACTGGATACTTAATTATCACTTTTTTTAAAGTAGTTGCATACTCCTGGATATTTCCATCACCTAAATAACCCAAATCTTTGGCATCGGCAGCTTTTACCAGGCAGCCGGCATACAGCATTTTCTCCTGCTTACACCATATTACAATGTTATCCGAAGTATGGCCTGGCCCGGGGTAATAAGTTTCTAAAGTATATTGACCTGCCTGAAATGCAGTGTCCTGGTAAATTATATTTTCAGCTCTTTTTTTATTATTGATTTTACTTAATTCATCGGTAAGATAAGTGGTGTAAGTCTTAATACCCTTTTGCCTGTAATATTCCAGGCCGGCAGTTTTGTCGCTATGCCAATGGGTTGCAATACACAGGGTAACTTCTTTGTTGTGTTTTGTTTTTATGCTATCCAGCAAAGGTTGAAACTGGGTTGTGTCCCAGGGTGTATCAAGCATTACAACCCCATTGTTAGTAATAATATACATCCCGTTGGCAGGTACTTGTGTATTTTGGTAGCTATTATATGTGGTGTAAACATAAAAATCACCGGTTACATGCGAAATACTCAACTTTGTTTTTATTTCCTGTGCAAAAGAATTTGTAAACGAAAAAATAAACAGGATGCTTAAAAAATATCTGTACATTATTTATTGGATGAATGATGTGATCATTAAAATTACGAATTGTGCTAAAAGTTTTCAAAGGATTTCAATGTAAAGAGGCTTATTCATTTATTTCGGTTACTGAATTTTTAATCCATTGTTTTGAAAATATAAAAAAAGCCGGTAAAAACCGGCTTATCAAATGGTTGAAATATTATTGGCCAATTTTCTTTTTTAAGCCGGCATCAATAGCATCTAAAAAGGCTTCGGTATTTAAATAATGCTCACCTTCTTTTACATTATTACCATGTATGCATACTGCCAAATCTTTTGTCATTTTACCGGATTCAACTGTTTCTATACAAACATTTTCCAGGGCGTTACAAAATTCGATGAGTGGTTGGTTGTCGTCGAGTTTTCCCCTAAAGGCCAATCCTCTTGTCCATGCAAAAATAGATGCAATGGGATTTGTGCTGGTGGGTTTACCTTGCTGGTGGTTACGGTAATGGCGGGTTACTGTACCATGCGCTGCTTCAGCTTCCATGGTTTTTCCATCTGGTGTCACCAAAACGGAAGTCATTAAACCCAGTGAACCAAAACCCTGGGCAATGGTATCGCTCTGCACATCGCCATCGTAATTTTTACAAGCCCATACAAAATTGCCATTCCATTTTAAGGCACTCGCAACCATATCATCAATTAAGCGATGTTCATAAACGATACCTGCTTTTAGGAACCCGTCTTTAAATTCATTGTTATATACTTCTTCAAAAATATCTTTAAAGCGGCCATCGTATTTTTTTAAGATGGTATTTTTTGTAGAAAGGTAGAGTGGCCATTTTTTGCTCAATGCCATATTGAAACAACTCCGTGCAAATCCGTATATACTCTCATCCGTATTATACATAGAGAGCGCTACGCCATCTCCTTTAAAATCGTACACTTCAAAAACCTGGGCGGCGCCGCCATCTTCAGGAGTAAAAGTCATCGTTAATTTTCCCTTTCCTTTTATTACGGTATCGGTGGCCCGGTACTGGTCGCCAAATGCATGCCGGCCTACAATGATGGGTGCATCCCAATTGGTTACAAGCCGGGGAATGTTTTTTATTACGATGGGTTCCCGGAACACAGTACCATCTAAAATATTACGGATGGTTCCATTGGGGCTCTTCCACATTTGTTTTAATGAAAATTCTTTTACCCGGGCTTCATCGGGTGTGATGGTAGCACATTTAATACCCACACCATGTTTTTTGATGGCATTGGCTGCATCAATGGTTACCTGGTCGTTGGTTGCATCCCGGTGTTCAATACCCAGGTCGTAATATTCAATAGGCACTTCCAGGTAGGGAAGTATCAGTTTGTCTTTAATAAAACTCCAGATGATTCTTGTCATTTCATCACCATCCAGTTCTACCACAGGGTTTGCTACTTTAATTTTTGCCATATTTTTATTTGTTTCTTAAATTTAAAATGAATGTAAAATATTTTGGTTTATAAGCTGGAACTTTTCTTAAGTTGACCATCGCCGGTAAACATCCCCATATTGGCAATTACCTCGTTTCCAAATTCACTGGTTTTAAGCAAGGTGGCGCCTGTCATTAAATTATAAAAATCGATGGTTACGGTTTTTCGCATAATGGTGGCCTGTAGTGCCGTTGTAATAATTTCGGCGGCTTCTTTCCAGCCAATATAATCAAGGAGCATGCAGCCACTTAAAATGACAGATGAAGGATTCATACTATCCGTGCCTGCAAATTTGGGAGCGGTACCATGTGTTGCTTCAAATACGGCATACCCTGTTTTAAAATTAATATTTGCGCCGGGTGCAATGCCAATTCCTCCTACTTCGGCGGCCAGTGCATCAGAAATATAATCTCCATTCAGGTTGAGAGTGGCAACTACTGAAAAATCGTTGGGTGCAATTAAGATTTGTTGTAAAAAGTTATCAGCAATCATATCTTTCACTAATAATTTACCGGAACTTAAGGCTTCTCTTTGTACTTCATTTGCATGCGCTTCTCCTTTTTCTTTTTTTAGTGTATCCCACTCATCCCAGGTAAAAGTATATTCACCAAATTCTTGCCGGGCTACTTCATACCCCCAGTTTTTAAAGCCTCCTTCCGTAAATTTCATGATATTGCCTTTATGCACAAGGGTGACTGAGGGGAGTTTATTTTCTAATGCATATTCAATGGCAGCACGAACCAATCTTTTGCTTCCCTGGTTTGATACCGGCTTTACCCCATAGCTGGAGTCGCCGGGAAAACGAATGTTTTTGACACCCATTTCTTCAATCAGGAATTTCTCAAACTTTTGGGCTTCTGCACTACCTGCTTTCCATTCGATGCCCGCATATATATCTTCGGTATTTTCTCTAAAAATCACCATATCCACTTTTTCAGGATGTACAACGGGCGAGGGTACCCCTTTAAACCATTTTACCGGCCTTACACAGGCATACAAATCGAGATCCTGCCGCATAGCTACATTTAAAGATCGAATACCGCCTCCAATGGGAGTTGTGAGCGGCCCTTTGATAGACACCATAAATTCCCGGGCAGTTTGTAAAGTTGCTGCCGGTAACCATTCTCCTGTTTGCTTAAATGCCTTTTCACCCGCCAGCATTTCTTTCCATTCAATTTTACGCTCACTGCCATAAGCTTTTTCTACAGCAGTATTAAAAACTTTTTCAGCTACTTTCCAAATTTCGGGGCCAATCCCATCTCCTTCAATAAAGGGTATAATGGGATTATTGGGTATTATTAATTTACCATCTTTTCCCATTGTTATTTTACTGGCCATATGATTTCTTTTTGATACCGGTTTTAAAGAGCCGCAAAAGTACTAATTCATTTTACCAAATAAAAACGCTTTTCAGGAACACTAAGAATTTTTATTTTTTATAGACCCATTAAATTAAATAACCCCCAACGAATTGGGGGTTATTATGACAACTAATTGAACCTAATCAATTAGTACGTTCGCCGAACCCTGAAATTAGAGCTGACAATATAAGTTGCTGATGTTGTGTTTCCGGTAAATGTTCCTGTAAAGTTACCGGCAATAAAGCTTCCGATGGCACCCAGTTCAGTAATATTAACATTTATTAAACCTACGGGTGTTAGTTGTTCGCCAATAGTAGTAGGCGGTAAAAATTTCACCAGGTTTTGTGTACTGTTCAGGGCAATATTAGCTTTAACAAAAACCAGGTTTGTTTCATAATTATTGGCCACACTATAGCCGCTGATTCCAATATCTGCATTATTGGTACCATTATAAGCTACGTGTTCCGATAAGCTATCAGTAGGTGCTGTAAGGTTATAGGTTGTGCCATTAATATTCATATTCCAATATTGTTGTGTAGATATTCCACAAGCTTGTAACGTAGCCATATTATTTGCTCCGGCATGAATATTTACTGTTACCGGCAGGCTTTGCTCTCCACCAGCAATATCTTCAGCAATAAAAACTACATTTTCAGGCCCGTCACATAGCAGGTAATGCCAGCTATAATGCCCGTTTGTAATAGGAATTATATTAAATCCGGATGGGGAATGGATAAACATGCGCCCGTGAATAACCGCTGCATTGCTGCAATTGGTAACCGTGCCTTCCACATTGGCTGTAAGGGTTGGCGAAGGTGAAATAATAATATCACCCAGTGAAAGGGCTGTAGTACCGGTAGTAAAAATTTGTGTGTACACCGGTTGGCCACAATTATGATCACTAAAAACTTCCATTTTTAATTGGGTATTAGAAAATACAGCTCCTGATACATAGCCGGAAGAATCGGTGTAACCGTAAGATGCCATTTGAGGATTACTGACAACGCTTATTTTTACCCAGGCATGCGGCACGGCTTCACCGGCTGTATTTTTAATGGTCATACTCAATTGAATATAGTTGGCAGGCATATCGCAATTCCAGAATGAAAAATGGCTAACATCGCCTACATATTCATTACCTGTTTTCAAGGCGCTTCCTTCTTCAATCCACAATCCTTTTGCTTCATCAAAATGCCAAAGCTTAATACTGGCAGGCGCCGATGACAAAAGTGAAGCGGGTAAAGGAAAATGTACGGTTGCTTTTTTACCGGAAGTTATTTGTAATTTTTCGCCAGTTGCCCCGGTGAGTTCAACAGCAGCCATGCCATAGGTAGTAAGTAATTGCATATTATTATCTGAATTGATGGCCCTTAAATCACCGGGCATTTCGCTATGCAATGCACGGGAACTGGGGTCTATCCAATATGCTGCAACCTGTACCGGGCCTGTGTATGCTGCTTGCGTAGTGGCATTGATTACAGCATTTGCCGGGAGTTGGATGCGAAGGCCGCTAGTTGTAGATACTGTGCCTCCCGAAGCTGCATCAATGGACCCGGCATTTACTTTGGGCAATAATTTCATCCTGAAAAATGCCTGCTTTCCTTCTTCGGCCATAAATGTTTTAATGGCATTAAAATACCCGGGCATGGTTACCGTTACTACGGCAGCCGTTTTGGTTACTTCTGTGGCGCCAAACTCAAAATAACCAAATTGATTGGTGCTGGTAGTGGCGCTGCCCAGTTTTACCACAGCCCCAGAAACGGGTAAATTATTTTCATTACTCACAAATCCCGATACGGCAGAAATGGTTACCCGGCTTGTAAAATCAGGTAAAACAGGTTCTGTTACCGGATCGGAGCCACTTAAATCTTTTTGGCAGGAAATAAATGATAAAATAATGATTACAGGAAGTAAAAATTTTAAATACTTCTTGAAGTGATAAATGGATTGCATATTTACAATTGTTTAATGATGATGGACAGTTTTTTTTATAGATGCCGTCATTATTAAAATTGTTGCCTCAGTCAAAATATTAAATAGCCAGGCTGCAGTTTATCCATTCATCATCGAATGTGGCATGATATTTTTCATAAAAATGAATAGCAGGCTCATTCCAGTTTAATACCTGCCATACAATACCGCTGAATTTTTTCTCTTTTGCAATACGTATCAAAGAATCCATCAGCAGGCTGCCCAGGCCATGGCCTCTCATGTTTTTTGTAACTATAATATCTTCCAGGTACATACGGCATCCTTTCCAGGTGCTATAGCGTATATACCAAAGCGCAAAACCTTTTACCTGCAGTTGCCCATTTTCTTCCGTTTCGGCTACAATAGCTTCCCATACCGGTTTTTCTCCAAACCCAGATTCTATAAAATGATCCATACTTACCGTAACTTCCTGGGGCGCTTTTTCGTACTCGGCTAATTCATTAATAAGGGTAAACATGGCGGAGCAATCTTTCTTTTGTGCTTTTCTTATTGTTATTTGCATATCAGGGGCCTTTATAATCGTATCGTATTTTCACCTGGTTGTTTTGGCTTAAATTGGTATTAATGTAATAAGCCTTTCTAAATTTCCCGTCAATAATTTCAAGTAAAGAAGTATTGGGCGGGATCGCACCCAGGTTATCTGCTACAAAAATAATATTATTTATTCCCGGTTCCAGTGTAACAGTTAAGAACTGTGGTTTTTTCTTTACTGCAAACCCTTGTACTATCCATTGGTCATTAATGCTCAGGCTGATGCTATCGCCATCTTCTACCGCATCGTCCCAAATAGCTAATGTAATTTGAGCCGAATTTAATTTTATACTATCTACCAGTTTGGTTTCTCTTTCTAAAGCCCGGTCAGTGATTTTGATATTTTTTGGCGGGGGAGGATTCCTGGTGGTTTGCCAGTTGTTTTCTTTTTTTTGAGGGTAATAATATATTTTGGCTACTATAAAAGTGGCGGAAATATCTGCTTTGTTTGCAAAATTAATGGCAAATTGATCCTGCTCGAATGCCAGGTTTAGTTTGGCTGTATTGGGCGGCACATGGCCATAGTTATCGGCATAAAAGCAAAGCAGGTTCATGCCGGTATCCAGTTGTATTTCTGCAGTAGGATTTTGTTTGCTTACATCTATTTTGTCTAAAATAGTTTTACCGTTAAGTGTTACCGATACGGTATCATTATCTACCCGGTTATTATCTGTAAAATGTAAAATACCATGGGCAGACCGTACCTGTATGCTATCCATAATACCATAGTAAACACCAGACATCCAGGGATATAAAATTTTATCAACCGATTCACTTTTCCAGGGTTCGCTGTTAATTTTATTTAGAACAAGAGGAGCTTCTTTTAAGGAATCTCTTAGTTGCATAGCCAGGTGGCGAAAGGCATCTGTATAATTTAATAAAGAGGGCATGGTTACGCCATATTTATTCGTAGGTATCCGCTCTGCCTGTAATGTTTCATAACCCCGATGCTTTTTATATTGAAAAACCCCGTTCAGCATCACCGTCCAGGCACCAATAGAAAAGGGGGTTTCCTGAACCGGGATTTTATTTCTGCCAATGGCTAAGCTGCCATCGTTTTTTTTTACAAGCAGTAATTCATATGCTCCCGAAAAATTACCATATGTAATTTTTAATTGGGCAGGATACAATGTATTTTTTTCGGGGTTGGCAATTTGTAAACGTATATGCAGGGAGGCGCTATCGCTTTTATACATTTCCCAGGTACCTGTATAAACATTTTTCTGTGCGTTGGCCTGCAGCAAAAAAAATACACATACGAAAATGCAGTATGTACGAGCCGGTATGTAAATGAATTTATTCAAAAAGCTCCAGTTTGTTTTTTGGCCTGCGGGCATCCTGCCATAAAAATCCTTTTAAGATCTTAAGCTCCCCCGGAATTTGGTTTAATGGATACAGGGCATTATCCACATCATTGATGTATTTTATTTTGTTCATCTGCTTATTTAAAAAATAGGCTTCTATTACATCGCTTTTACTTCGGTTCATACCAATATAGGCGCTGTCATCATCTTGCGGGTAAAAAATACTTTCGGCTGGTGATCCTTTTATTCTTACATAATCTATATTCCCATTTTTAAAATAGGCATTCAGGGTGCGGCCGCCAATTTGATTATACATGCTATTGTTTTCTTTCCCAATCACCATACTGTTATTAAATACAGATAAATGCTGAGGCTGCTGATTTTTAGTAAACATATACATGGTATCTCCGCTCACCTGGTTTTTTCCGTTCCAAAAAACGGGATCCTGGTATAATCGAAATACAGAATCTTCGGTGGAATAATATAAGCTGTCGCATACGGCCTGGAGTGAATCATTAAAAATTCGCACATGGTGAAAGGCAAGGATATAGCGAATGGTATCTGAAGCAGAACCAATTTCTACCGTAGTGGTTTTATTGAGCGTATCGGTTTTTATAATAGTGTGATTCCCGTTTTTATCATATTTGCGTATGCCGGAAAACAGGGTATCGGCTGCTACATAGGTACTGTCATTGTCTTTATGGATAATCATTACGGGTTTGCGGGTTCCCAGGAATGAATTCTCTTTTTTATTCAGGTATAATAAATCGCCAATAAGGGTTACCTGGTTTACACTATCTACAATTTTACCCCGGTCTTCTATTTGTGCAATACCCGATTTTTCATCGTAAGCAATACGGCCCCCGGTAACAGAATAATTACTATCGCTGATTGCGGAACGGTCAAAAAATTCTGCCTGGCCGGTTTCTAAATTATAAATCCCGTTTTTGGTATTGATGATCGCCCCGTCTTTATTTACAATGGTGGTAGGTGCAATAAAATAAGCAGATTTTAATTGCATATTATACCGCAAACTATCGGCTTTTATATCATATTTGGGATCGGTAAGGTGTACGTATTTTTTAAAATATACATCTTTGGTATCTGAATAATAAGTGGCATCGGTGCTGGTGAGTATGGTATTTCCATTTACCACTTTACCTCCGTTTTTATAGGTACCAATACCGGTAGCAACATCATACTGCAAATCATCAGTAAACAAAGTGCCTTTCCCATCTGTTAAGCGTACTTTATTTTTAAGATAGGCCATGCGTTCGGGGCCTACATAGCGAAGGTATTGTGCGTAAGTATGTACACTGTCTGCATCATTAATATGTACGTTTCCAAAACACTCTGCAATACCGGTTTGTTGGTTTACAGCAATACTATCTGCTGAAATTTTTGTATTTCCCTGTTGCACACGGGCATCCCCGGCAAGGGTAACAATGGTATTTTGTTCATCTATTTGTTTTTGCCGCATGGAATTGCCATGTATTATTTGGATTATGCGGCTAGTGTCTTGTGCTGAACAAATAAGCGTTTGGCTTCCGTAAAAGAAAGCAATAAGCATTAATATTTTTATAGTGGGAGCAGTCAAGCCGGTCTTGTATTTGCTGCAAGATGCAAAAATAAATGATAACAGTTTGATAAAATCCTTATGGGTTCACCTTTTCAATATAGTAGGGGCTGTTTAAGGTATCGGGTACGGGTACAGCAATGGGCTCGTTTTTTTGTTTTTTACCAAAGAGCGAAATGCTTACATATCTTTTGGGGTGAATGCGGATGTCATCAATCAGCAGGTTTAATTTATTACCGGTAGAGGCAAGGTTTTGATATAGGGTAGGGTCATTAATTAATTTGCCCAAAGTGCCATCGTTGGTACTTAATTTAGCCATGGTTTTTTGAAGGTCATTTATAGCTGCATCCAGGCTGTTCATTGTTTTTTGTAAATCAATCTGCGAAAGGTTGCTTGTTGTTTTATCCAGGTTGCTTACAATGTGGCTAACTTTTTCATTATTATTAGCGAGGTTACCGGTAACGCTGTTCATATTATTCAAGCTCTTTACCAGCGGGCTGCTTTCGCTTAGTAAAGCATTCAATTGGGCAGTTGTTTTAATAAAAGAGGCGGTGATGGTATTTACATTTTGAAGGATATCCCCAATATTATTTTTTGCCCGTGGATCGATGATAGAATTGATATTTTGTATGGTAGTATCCAGGGTAGAAATGGCTTTCCTTACTTCATATAATACGGGATCTACTTTTTTAAGTACTTCATCAAAAATACCTTTATTGGCATCGGTAATTAGGGTGTCTTTATTGTGCAAAAAGGAATTGGCATCGCCTAATTTGATCTCGATATTGGTAGTACCCAGTGGATTGGGTTTTACAATGGCGATTGAATTACTGGGTATTTGAATGTCTTTGGTAATATTAAAATCTACCAATATTTCCCGCATATCTTTTGATGGCGTAATTCTGTACACGGTACCCACTTGCATACCATTAATGAAAATAGGATTTGAATTTTGCAAACCCTGAATATTTTCATACACGGCATATAATGTGGTACTTTTACTAAAAAGTTTTTTGCCTTTTAAAAAACTAAATCCCAAAATCAAAAGTGTGATAGCTACAACTACGATGGCACCCACCTTTGTTTCATTAGAAATTTTCACAGTCCAGTTTTAATTTAAAAATATATTTCCCTTACATCCATTCTTCCATAATCATATGTAACCAATGAATATATCCATTCATTAATCAAATTATTAGCCAAAGTTATACGAATGCAATATAATCTGCTCAATTTTGTGCAGTATGGGGCGATTCTAATATTTTTTTATAACGAATAACGGCTTTGGTAATTGCTTCTGCCAGTTCCTGCTGGCCTTTTTCGCTGCTTAAGTATTTTTCATCAGCCGGGTTATTGATAAAGCCGGTTTCAATAAGAATGGCCGGCATATTTGTGGCTTGTAATACCCATATTCCTTTTTGGCGCTGGCTTACACCCAGTGCAGGGCGATGGGTTTTTTCAATTTCATCATTTACCAGGGTGGCCAGGCGGTCACTTTTTTCCTGGTAGCGTTTTGCATACACTTGTGCCATTACCCGGCCTTCCGGGGTATTAAAATCAAAATTATTATACGTAGAATCTTCGCCGGTTTCAATTTCAAAATCACCTTCTTCCCGCATGATAGCTTTTAATTTTTCACTTGTTTTAGCAGCCGCAAATATCCATACACTGGTACCAGACCGGGTGAGGGGCAGTTTATAATATTCATATACCGGTTCGGTAACCTGGTAAGGAGTCGAAATCTTTTTTCTGTGCTTTCCTTTTCCTTTGTAGGTTATTCTATGCCGGGTAACCGTACGGGTGCCTACTTGCCTGCGCCCGGTTTTTAAGGGGCCGGAATCGGCATGGATACAAAGAAATAAGTCGCCTTTTACATCGTTGGCAATATTTGCTTTTTCACGGGGATCCTGGTAAATATCGGTAGTTCGGGTAGGAACTATTTTTACATCGGGTAATTGTTTTTTCAATTCTTCCACTACTTTTTTAGATATGGCCAGGGTAACATCTTTTTCTTTAGTTCCTAAAGAATTTTCATATTGGCCAACAGCACCGGCATCTTTGCCTCCATGCCCCGCATCAACAACAATCGTTTTTAATAGTTTTTTAGATGTTTGTGCAAATACCTGGGTTTGGCTGAATAAAAAAAGAATAGAAATAAGTAAAGAGAAATTTATTTTCGCCATAATGATTCAATGGGTTTAATGGGTTTGTTTTAACTCAATAATTAACAATTGCTATGTTTTAATATCTATTTTTGCGTTCAACTATTTTATGAGGCATATTTACAAAGGTAAAGCAAAAAAAAATTGGGCTCTCTACTGCATTCACATATGTGCCATTTTATTATGCCATGTAGTTTCCTTTGCACAACAAGACTCATCGCTGCCCACTATTACCAATAAAAATATACCGCAAAAAGTTAACGCAGGGTTAATTCCCCGCCTCCATGATTCTACCCGGCTTAACGATACAACTGTAAAAATAGTGTCTGATACTTTTGATTTTAAAATTTCGAAAGATTCATTGGCAGCCCCTGTATTTTCTCATGCAGAAGATTCTATGGTATTGTATGTGCCTGAAAAAAAAATTATTTTATATGGTAAATCTTCTACGGTAAAATATATTGACAATGAACTGGGCGCTCCGCAAATAGAATATGATCAGCAAACAGCGCTGGTAAAAGCAATGTTGAAAAAAGACAGTACGGGTAAGGTTATTGCTTTTCCTTATTATAACCAGGGAGAATCTAAAATGGTGATGGATACCATTATTTTTAATATGAAAACGGGTAAGGGATTTACGAAAGGCACTTATACCAAACAGGGCGAAATGTATGTATATGCCGAAACCATTAAACGTACCAGTCCCGATATTTTTTATGCCTATAAAGGGAGGTTTACCACTTGTAATTTAGATACCCCTCATTTTGCTTTTGTAAGCCCGCATATAAAATTTGTAAACAAAAAATGGGCCTATTCGGGGCCGGTGCACCCGGAGTTTGAAGGGGTACCTGTTCCTATTTGGCTGCCATTTGGAATTTACCCGCTTAGTACTGGCAGGCGCTCGGGCTTATTGTCTCCTGAGTTTACCACCAATAATGAGTTAGGCTTAGGACTTACTGGCCTGGGTTACTACCGTATTTTAAGCCCTTACTGGGATGCTATTTTCCGTACAGAAATATATTCTTATGGCACCTGGGCAGCACAATTGAACCCCCGCTATTATAAAAGATACCATTACCAGGGAAGTTTCAATCTTAATTACCGTTCTACCAAAGCGCTCGATCAACCGGCCAGGAAAGACATACAAATTGCCTGGGTGCATTCCAGCGATAATAAAGCCAGGCCCGGGGTAAGCTTCAGAGCCAATGTGTTGGCAGGAAGCAGTAAATACAATTCTTCTATACCCAATGATCCCCGGCGCAATTTCAACAATCTGATGAATTCTTCCATCAGTTATTCAAAAAACTGGTCGAATAAAAATATTATAATTAATGCCGGCCACAGCCAAAATACCAACGAGAAATTAATAAACCTCACATTTCCCGATATTTCTTTTTCGCTTAACACATTATATCCATTTCGCCGGCATGAACCGGTGGGAGCCTATAAATGGTACGAAAACCTGGGCATTGGCTTAAGTTCTATTGCTAAAAGCCAAAGTTTTTTTTATGATACGGCGAAAGCTGTTTTTCACCAGTTAAATAACAATTTAAAATATGCAGCTTCTCATAGTGTACCCATCACGCTGGCCTTACCTTCGCTGGGGCCTTTACAGGTTTCACCCTCGGTATCGTACAATGAAAATTGGTACCAGCAAAAAACACTTAAGGAATGGAACGCCGTTACTAAAAAAGTAGATACCCTCTCTGTACAAAAAGGTTTTTTTACCGAGCGTGAAATTTCATTTGGTATGAGTTTGTCCACTCGTATTTTTGGGATGTTTACATTTCATCGGAAAAGGGGAGTGCAGGCCATCCGTCACGAAATAAGGCCACTGGTTTCTTTTAATTTTAAACCCAATATCAATAGTAAGCATTTTAGAACCATACAAATTGATAGTATTGGCACAATAGCTCCTTATAGTATTTATGCCAGTAATTTATTAGGAAATTTTGGAAATGGCCGTTCGGCATCCATGTCATTTAGTATTGATAACAATATCTCAATGAAAACACGCAGCCGGAAAGATACTACAGAGAAAAAAATAACTTTACTTGATGGGCTCCGTTTAGATGGCAGTGTGAACTTTTTACTTGATTCCTTTAAATTCTCTCCCTTGCGCCTGTCGGCGAGAAGTAATTTGTTTAATAAAATCGGGTTGACGGCCAGCGCCGGTTTTGACCCTTATCAAACCAATATAGCAGGTAAAAGAATTGATAAACTTATATGGCGTAATAACCCCATTTCACTTGGCCGCTTAACGAATGTAAATATATCTTTGCAAAGTAGTTTTAAAGGAGGCGATAAAGGAACAGGTAAAAGGGGGATAAGCCCTAATAATAACCAAATCATCAATGCGGTAGGAGCTGATGGGTTGCCTATAGCAGATTATGAACAGGAAGCGGCTTATGTACGCAACAACCCGGCAGAATTTGCTGACTTTAGTATTCCCTGGAGTATTGATTTCAGTTATACATTTATTTATACCCGGCAGTATAGTTCCACATCCGGTTGGCTGCCCGGCAATTTTAACCAGAATGCCACTTTCAATGCATCCCTGAATCTTACACCCAAATGGAAACTGGGTTCCAATGGATCGTATAATATTACCACTAAACAATTGGGGATGCTTAGCGCTTATTTATCGAGGGATATGCATTGCTGGCAAATGGCCATCAACGTTTCACCCGTGGGGTTATATCGTTTTTTTAGTATCAGCCTTTCTCCCCGTTCGCCTATATTGAGAGACCTGAAAGTAAATCGTACCCGGTCTTTTATTGATCTGTAAAAAATGATTATTGCTGGGAGAGGATCACTGTTTTCATTTGTTGAAATACCGTTTCTTTTAATGATTCCACCGTTTCATTTACGGGAGATACAGGCGGTAAGAATTGCATTCTTAGTTTTGCAGGCAGTAAATAAAATGTTTTATGAACAGGCATGGCCTTTTGGGTGCCAGTAAGTACGCAGGGTATTATTTGTTTTTGCGAAGCGATAGATAATTTAAATGCGCCATCATAAAATTTTTTCAAGGGTTCACCCGTGCGGTTACGGGTACCTTCAGGGTAAATACACATGTGCATACCTGCTGCCAATACCGCTTTCATTTGTTCAAAACTGCGGCTGCGGCTTTTATCATCTTTACGGTTTACCAATACAGCGCCTCTTTTATAAAACCATCCAAATACCGGCACTTTAGCAAATGAAGATTTGGCAATGGTTTTATTACTCCCGGGTACATAGGGAGCCGACAGGGGCACATCCAGCATACTATTGTGATTAAAAAGCACGATATAATTTTTATCTTTTTCAAAATAAGCCCGGCCCTCTACTTTTACAGGGCAGGCAATTAACCACAACCATACATTCATCCAGATTTTTGAAACGGCAATAAAATAAACCTGTCCCTTTTTGTAGTCTTTAAAAAGATAGGATACCATCGAGGGTAAAAAAATAAGAATAAAGCTGAGGATAAAAACGAGCAAACCCCAGGCTGCCCAAACCCTGGCGAAAATATCAGTACAAAATTTCTTCATGAATGCAATTTACGGGGTTAATAATTTCCAATTAATGGGGGTTTCTCCATGAGCCATTAAAATCTCATTGGTTTTTGTAAAATGCTTACACCCAAAAAAACCTTTATGCACCGAAAAAGGGGAGGGGTGTGCTGCTTTTAAAACAAAATGTTTTGTTTCATCTATCAGCGCTTGTTTTTGCATGGCAAAATTACCCCATAGTAAAAAAACAACATGCTCTTTTTGATCTGAAATTTTTTCAATGACGGCATCTGTAAATTGAGCCCAGCCACTCATAGCATGGCTATTGGGTTCTTGCGCCCGAACAGTTAATGAGGCATTGAGTAATAATACACCCTGCTGTGCCCAGGGTAGCAGGTTGCCGGATGTTACAGGCATTACAGTTCCTGTATCCTGCTGAATTTCTTTAAAAATATTGATGAGCGAAGGAGGCGGTTTTATACCATAGGGAACCGAGAAGCTAAGGCCATGCGCTTGCCCTTCCCCGTGGTAGGGATCTTGCCCCAGGATTACCACTTTTACTTTATCAAAGGGTGTTTGATTAAAGGCATTAAAGATGAGGGGCCCCGGCGGATAGATTGTTTTTCCTGATAATTTTTCTGTTTTAAGAAAAAGAACCAATTGCCCAAAATAAGTTTTTGTAAACTCATCTTTTAAAACTTCTTTCCAGGATGGATGAATTTTTACATCCATAATTTATTTTTTTAAAAGCCTGTTTTTTGCAGATGATATCCACATATTTTTTGAAAATAAAAAAAAACAGGCAGCTATGGCTGCCTTTGTGATCCGGATTGGATTCGAACCAATGACCCTCAGCTTAGAAGGCTGATGCTCTATCCAGCTGAGCTACCGGACCCAATTAAGGGCTGCAAAGATAATTTTTTGCAGTAAATTGGCAATTATTTTTAGATAATCATTATATTTAAATCTACAATTGCAAATACTAAAAAGATATAATCTTATATATTTGTTAAAAATATTTAAAATTCATATGGATTTAGGCATTAACTTTGCAACAACTAAAAGTAACTAAACTAATAAAAACTCCTAACTACTTGGGGTACAATTAAATTAAAATTAGCGTTTATGAAACAAAAAATTGCGTTAGCGATTACAATGATGGCTCTAACCATCGGAGCTACTGCACAGAATTCTAAAAGCAGATTTGCATCTGAAACAAAACCTGCCTTATTTGGAATACACTATGTAGCTGCAGATTTTATTACACCAGAAACTTTTAAAAATCAAAGTGTATCTGCGAGAAATTTTGCGAAATTGAAAGATATGGGACAGGGCTTATCTCTTTCTTATTGGAAAGGTTTAACACCTACTATTGATTTCTCAACCCGGGTGAATGCAATTTTTTATGATTATGCCGCCGATGTACGCATGGAAGCTACTGATAAAAAAGAGATTGGGTTAGAATTAGAACCCAGCCTGAATTTTCGCCCCATTAAAGACAACAACCTGTTTGCACCTTTCTTAACTGCAGGTGTAGGCGGTGGTTATTATACCGGCAAATTTGGTTCTTATGCTCCGCTGGGTGGTGGCCTTCAATTAAATTTCAACAGTGTTTCTTATTTGTTGGTTCAAATGCAATATCGCTTTGCACTCACTAAAGATGTATTAAAAGATCATTTATTTTACTCATTGGGCTTTGCACAAAATTTTGGTCCTGAAAAACCAAAAGTAGTTGCCCCCCCACCACCACCACCCGTAGCAGATCGGGATGGCGACGGTGTTCCTGATGCAGATGATAAATGCCCCGATACCCCGGGATTGGCATCTTTACAAGGTTGCCCCGATCGGGATGGCGACGGTATTGCTGATGTTGATGATAAATGCCCCGATGTAGCCGGTATTGCAAAATACCAGGGTTGCCCAATACCAGATACCGATGGTGATGGTATTAATGATGAAGAAGATAAATGCCCAACTGTAAAAGGGGTTGCCCGTTACCAGGGTTGTCCTATACCCGATACCGATGGCGATGGCGTAAATGATGAAGAAGATAAATGCCCCACTCGTCCCGGCCCGGCAAGCAACCAGGGTTGCCCGGTAATTGCAAAAGAAGTGATTGAAAAAGTGAACATGGCAGCTAAAAATGTATTCTTCTCTACCGGTAGTTATAAATTACTTCCTAAATCTTACAAATCATTAAATGATGTAGTAAGCATTTTAAAAGCAGATGAAAGCCTGATGATTGATATTGATGGCTATACTGATTCACAAGGAAGTGATGAACTGAACCAAACTTTATCTGAAAACAGGGCAAAATCTGTAAAAGATTATTTGGTAAGCAAAGGCATTGATGAAAGCAGGCTGAAATCTACAGGGTATGGCGAAACCAACCCCATTGCAGATAATAAAACAGCTGCAGGCCGTGCTAAAAACCGCAGAACAGAAATGACCATAAGAAATTATTAATTTCTTTTAAACTCAATAATAAAAAATCCTCTTGCCTTGGCAAGAGGATTTTTTTATGGATTCATTGTAAATGATGCGTTACTATAGTGAGAAATTCAAGGGAGGTTTAATCCGCAATCACCAGGTTGTCTTTTGAGTAATCTGTAATTTCATTATACAGGGTATCTCTTTCTATGGGTATTCGGTGGGCTTGTTTAATAAGCGCAACCAATTCTGAAGTCGTCATGGTAGGCGATTGTTCCTCACTGCCTGCCATTGAGTATATTTTTGTAGAATCATCAATGGTTCCATCAATATCGTTTACACCAAATTGAAGGCTGAGCTGGGCGTTTTGCCTGCCCAGCATGGGCCAATACGCTTTTAAATGGGGAAAATTATCAAGGTAAATCCGGGCAATGGCATAAAGCCTCATATCTTCTACTAAAGTACTTTCTGCCACATGGCTCATATCGTTATTTGAATTTCTGAATTTTAATGGAATAAAAGTATTAAAGCCATTTGTTTTATCCTGCAGGTCTCTCAATTTTCTCATGTGATCAATACGATGTTCATATTTTTCAATATGCCCGTATAACATGGTGGCATTGCTGGCCATGCCCAGGTGATGAGCTGCTTCATGGATATGTAGCCATCCTTCACCACTTACTTTATCGGCACATATTTGCGCTCTTATTTCCGGGTGAAATATTTCTGCACCGCCGCCGGGTAAAGATTGTAAGCCAGCTTCATGTAGCTGTTTCATCCCTTCTTCAATACTTAATTTCGCTTTCCGGAACATATAATCCAACTCTACGGCTGTAAACGCCTTTATGTGCAAGTCCGGCCTGTGTGCCTTTATTTTTTGAAGTAATTCAATAAAATATTTCATATCCATTTTAGGATGTACACCCCCTACAATATGCACTTCGGTAATAGGTTTGCCATCATAACTTTTTACTTTATTCAGCATATCATCGATGCTCAGCTCCCATCCTTCTTCACGGTGTGCATACAGGCGGCTGTAAGAGCAGAATTTGCAACTGAATACGCAAATATTTGTGGGTTCTATATGAAAGTTCCGGTTGAAATAAGTACGGTCACCATGCTTTTGTTCCCGGATGTAATTGGCAAGGCTTCCAACAAAACCCAGGCTTCCCTTTTCAAATAATAATAAACATTCTTCATCCGTAATTCGGTTTCCTTCTTTTACTTTAATAGCTATTTTTTTAAAGCCTTCCGGTAGGTTAGTATTTATTAATGTGTTTATCTGGCCACTCATCTTTTGTAATTTTCTGCAAATTTAAGCCATGTAGCCTGTACCCTAAAATTGTAATTCAATATTTAGGGTTTTATACAAAATAGCCGATAATTATTTATCTTACTCCTTCAATTACTGCATATGAATATAAAGTTTCGGCTAACGATCATGAGTTTTCTCCAGTTTTTTGTTTGGGGCGCCTGGTTAATCACCATTGGCACTTATTGTTTTAATGCAAAAGGATGGACAGGCGCACAATTTGGAGCTATATTTTCTACCCTGGCTTTATCTTCTTTATTTATGCCGGCCATTGCAGGCATCATCGCAGATAAATGGCTCAATGCAGAAAAGCTATATGGCATCCTGCATATCTTATATGGAGCGGTATTATTTTATGTTCCCCAGGTGAATGATCCCGATACCCTGTTTTATGTAATCTTCCTGGCAATGATTTTTTACATGCCTACCATTTCGCTTTCAAATTCTATTGCGTATCATATTTTAAAAAAAAATGGAAGTGATGTGGTAAAAGAATTTCCGCCTATCCGTGTATGGGGCACCATTGGCTTTATCGTAGCTATGTGGGTTACCAATCTTACGGGCAGTAAAGCCAATGCCAACCAGTTTATTATTGCTGCCATAGCTGCCATCATATTGGGTGTTTTTTCATTTACCTTACCTAAATGCCCGCCACAAAAGTCAATTGCCAAAGATGCCTCTATTATGGAACAAATGGGATTAACCGCATTTAAACTTTTTGCCGATCTTAAAACGGCATTGTTTTTCATATTCTCTATGTTCTTAGGGGCTGCCCTGCAGCTTACGAATATGTATGGCGATTCATTCCTGTCAGATTTTGGGAACATTGAGAAATATAAAGATTCATTTGTGGTGAAATATTCTACCATCATTATGTCTATCTCTCAAATTTCTGAAACCCTTTTTATTCTTACCATACCCTTTTTCTTAAAACGTTTTGGTATAAAAACGGTTATGTTATTCTCAATGCTGGCCTGGGTTTTAAGGTTTGGCCTCTTTAGTTACGGAGACCCTGCCGGGGGATTATGGATGATCATTTTATCTTGTATCGTTTACGGAATGGCATTCGATTTTTTCAATATCTCCGGATCTTTATTTATTGAAACAACAACCAGCCCGGCTATCAGGAGCAGCGCCCAGGGATTATTTATGATGATGACGAATGGGGTAGGTGCTTTCCTGGGAAGTGTAATAAGTGGTTGGGTAATTGATAAATATTTTACAACAGGCGGCGTTAAAGACTGGCACGACATCTGGCTGGCTTTTGCTATTTATGCACTCATTATTGCGGTGCTTTTTGCCCTGTTTTTCAAACATAAGCATGACCCCCATGCAGCCCCTGTGGTTGCAACACATTAATTAAAGCGGGATGAGAAAAAAGCTACCGGTTTCTCATCCCGTTATTTCTATAAGATAATAATTTCTCTTACCTTTTTGCACAAGCAAATAACGATTGTGTAAAAGCCAACTGGAGTTAATAGTATCGGTTGCGTTATTTACTTTTTTCCTGTTTATGCTTAACCCACCATTCTGAATCATTTTCCGGGCCTCTCCTTTGCTGCTAAAAATAGTGGTATCGGCCATGAGTTGAGTTACCTCAATCCCTTTTTCCAAAAGCTGTTTATCATATTCTTTCCTTTCAATTCCTTCTATTGCTTTTAAATCCTCTTCACTTAAATTTTCAATAGCTGCATTTGGGTTAGAAAATAATTTTGCCGTGGTTTCCCATGCTTTTTTAAATTCTGCTTCGCCATGAACGAAGAGCGTAAGCGTTTCAGCTAATTTTTTTTGCAGGATCCGTTCCGATGGGTTTTCTGCATGTTGGCGTACCAATGTTTCAATGGTTTCCCGATCCAGGAAAGTAAATATTTTAATCCAGTTTTGGGCATCGGCATCACTGGCATTTAGCCAAAATTGGTAAAATTGGTAAGGCGAGGTTTTAATGGGATCCAGCCAGATATTGCCGGTTTCAGATTTCCCAAACTTACTGCCATCGGCTTTGGTAATTAAAGGAGAGGTGAATGCAAATGCTTCACCAGCGCTTTTCCTGCGAATAAGTTCAGTACCGGTTACAATATTGCCCCACTGATCGCTACCCCCCATTTGCAACTTGCAATTTTTATTATTATAAAGCCAGTAAAAATCGTAACCCTGTATTAACTGGTATGTAAATTCTGTAAAAGAAATTCCGTTATCAGCTTCCAGCCGTTTCTTCACACTGTCTTTACTCATCATATAGTTTACGGTAATATGCTTCCCGGTATCCCGGATAAATTCCAGGAAACCCATATTTTTAAACCAATCAAAATTGTTTACTATTTCTGCAGCATTGGCTAAAGAGGGATCGAAATTTAGAAATTTTTCTAATTGTTTTTGAATACCCAATACATTTTTTTGCAATACATCTTCACTTAACAGGTTTCGTTCGGCACTTTTACCACTGGGGTCGCCCACCATACCCGTAGCGCCGCCTACTAAGGCAAGGGGTTTATGCCCTGCCTTTTGTAAATGCACTAAAAGTAAAATTTGAACCAGCCCGCCAATATGCAAACTATCGGCAGTGGGATCAAAACCAATATAAGCAGCAGTCATTTCCTTATTTAATTGTTCGGCAGTACCGGGTATTATATCCTGGAGCATACCCCGCCATCTTAATTCTTCTATTAATTTGTTCATACTCAAATAAAATCTATAAAGTGGAGTGCAAAAATGCCCCCTTTTTTTTAATTATAAAGAATTCCGGCTTATTTCATAAAAAATTGTGGTGAAGCAACTCTTTTGCTTACATTCACCTCTTATGTAAAAGCGGCTATCTTGATGGGAGCTTGCCTGAAATATAGTATTTTTGAATTTAGCATCGTATGGTATGGGTATAATCCATACAATTTGTTGGGTAAAACTACGTTTATCAGTATTAAGACCAATCCATATTCAAACAATAATCATATAACATGAAACAATGCATAGTTGCATTAACCTTACTGGCTCTGCTTTGTAGTGAGAAATCATATTCGCAATTTAGAAAATATTCTAACGAATTTTTAAATATTGGCGCCGGGGCCAGGGGGCTGGCAATGGGCAATGCACAGGTAGCCTCGGTAAATAATGCAACGGCGGGATATTGGAATCCAGCGGGCCTTACCAGTATAAAAGATAATCCCAGTGTATCGCTTATGCATGCTGAGTATTTTTCCGGCATCGCCAAATATGATTTTGCCTCAGTAGCGATTCCCGTACAGGATAATAAAAGAACCCTGGGGTTTTCATTGCTGCGTTTTGCAGTAGATGATATTCCAAATACTTTGTTTTTAGTGGAACCCGATGGTACCATTAATTATAATAATATCCAGGCATTCTCTTCGGCCGACTATGCTTTTTTATTTTCTTTTGCTCAAAATATAAAGGATGATGAAGATAAAAATATAAGTGTGGGCGCCAATGCAAAAGTTATTTATAGAAAGGTAGGCCATTTTGCTACCGCCCTTGGCTTTGGATTAGATGCAGGAATACAAATGAGAGGAGATAAATGGCGGATCGGGTTAATGGCAAGGGATATTTCAACAACATTTAATGCCTGGTCATTTAAATTTACTGAGAAAGAGAAGGAAGTTTTATATTTAACTAAGAATGACATCCCGGTAAAATCCACAGAAATTACAGCTCCCCGTTTAGTGCTGGGGGGTGCCTACCGCTTTCAATTTGGACGCTCTGTAGGGTTATTGGCAGAAGCGAATGTAGATGTAACTTTTGATGGAAAACGAAATACTGTTTTAAGCGGAAACACCGTGAGTGCCGATCCGCACCTGGGTTTAGAAGCAGATATTAATAATGTATTTTTTATTCGGGGCGGTATTACCAATTTTCAAAGAGCATTGGCAGATGAAGATACCCTCAATCAAAAAAAAGTATGGATTTATCAACCCAGTATCGGCGCCGGTTTTAAAATAAAAAATGTAACCATCGATTATGCGTTTACCAACCTGGCTAACCAATCGAATCCATTATATACACATGTAATTTCTCTACAATTAAATCTTGGCAAAAAGGAAGATTAAAAAAGAATTTCTATGAAGATGAAAAAATTATTATTTCCATTTTTGATCTTATTGGCATTTACTGCAAATGCACAGTATAATAATAGCTGGATAGATTATTCTAAAACGTATTACCGCTTTTCATTATTAAAAGATACCCTTACCCGTATTCCGCAATCTGTATTATCAGCAGCAGGGTTGGGTAATGTAAATGCAGATGAATTTCAATTATGGAGAAATGGGGTACAGGTAAGGTTATATACCTCGGTGAGTGGTGCGCCATTGCCTGCCAATGGATATATTGAATTTTGGGGGCAAATGAATGATGGGAAACCGGATAAAGCGCTTTATCGCAATCCCGATTTTCAACTTTCAGATAAATATAGTATGGAGAATGATACTTCATCCTATTTTTTAACGGTAAACCCCGGCGGAAATAACCTGCGCTATGTAAATGATGTAAATACCGCACCTTCTGCCCAAACCCCGGATCCTTATTTTATTCGTAAAGTAGATTTTTATTATAACAGCAGGTTTAATAGGGGCATGCCTTACCTGGCAGGTGAATGGGTATATTCTGCCAGTTACGATGAGGGCGAAGGTTTTGTAGGCCCCAGTGTAGGCCCCGGCCCCGGAAATGCTTTTATTCAGCAGGTACAAAATATGCATGTATATACCGGCGCACCGGCAAACAGTGTTTCAGTTTGGGCCAATGTAGTGGGTGGCGCTGCCTTAATCAGGAATGTGAAAATAAGATTGAACTCCAGCTCACTTTACGAAGTTCCCTTACCCTTATTTGGCTATGCAAAAATAAATATACCCAATGTACCTCTGTCTTATATCACAAACCCGGAATATGTAAGTTTAGTTGCTGAAAACGTAAGCTTAAATGGAGGGGCAGCCGATAATTACAATGTTGCTGCCATGGGTATTTCTTACCCGGCAAAATTTGATTTTGACTTACAGCGGAATTACAAATTTCAGCTGGCACCCAGCGCAACCGGTAATTATTTAGTGATTGATAATTTTAACTATGGTACTGCCGCCCCGGTATTATATAATATGACAGATGGGTTGCGGTACCTGGGCGATATTACATCTACACCGGGCAAAGTAAAATTTGTATTACCCGCATCTGCACAACCGGTAAGAGAATTTATATTGGTAAACCAGGAAGCCTCTAATTATTTTACCATTAATGGCTTAAGCTCTAAAACATTTACAAACTTTTCAAATGCTGCCATGCAGGGCGACTATTTAATTATAAGCAACCCTTTATTATATGATGATGGAAATGGAAATAATTATGTAGAGCAATACAGGCAATATAGGGCCTCTGCATTGGGCGGCGGGTTTAATGCAAAAGTGTACGATATTCATGAAATAATGGATCAGTTTGGATACGGTATACGCCGTCATCCCGATGGCCTGCGTAATTTTATATTGTGGGCCAAACAAACTTTTTCTACCCCTCCCCGGTATGTTTTTATTATTGGCAGGGGCGTATCGTATTACGATTACCTGGGAAAAGTAGATGATCCAAACTTAGACAAAATCTCAATGGTGCCTACATTCGGGTGGCCCCCATCAGATATTTTATTAACCTGCCTGCCGGGTACTTTAAAAAGTCAAATTCCCATTGGCAGGTTAAGCGCCATCAATGGTACAGAAATTGGTCATTATTTAGATAAAGTAAAAGAATATGAAGATGTATTGCGTGTACAGCGCCCTACGGTAGCCGAATCGGGCTGGATGAAAGATATCCTCCATGTTTCCGGTGGTAAAACGACCGATGAAGGAGCCCAGTTTGAAAGTTATATGAACGGGTATGCAAATATTGCAAGAGATACCCTGTATGGCGGGTATATAGAATCATTTGCAAAAACAAGTAATAGCCCTGTACAGGAAGCAAACAATAACAGGATAGCGGAATTATTTGCTAACGGGTTAAGTGTTGTTGGGTATTTTGGCCACTCATCTGCCAATACATTTGAATATAATTTAAGTAACCCCGAAAACTATCATAGCCAGGGTAAATATCCTTTCTTTAACGTAAGTGGTTGCATGGCCGGAAACCTATTTACATTCGACCTGCAGCGTATCACGGGCAATTCAATGTCATTATCAGAAAAATATGTATTGGCACCCCAAAGAGGAAGTATCGCCTTTTTAGCAGATACCCATTTTGGTATCCCTTATATACTTGATACGTACAATAGGAACCTGTACTATAATTTTAGCACCCGTATGTATGGGCAGGCATTGGGCGACCAAATACATGATGTAATTGAAAGAATGAATATTCCTAATATTGATCTTTCACACAGGCTGCATTTAGAAGAAATTACACTCCATGGTGATCCGGCACTTAAGCTTACCAATTTTGCCAAACCCGATTATGTGATAGAACAACAGATGGTATCTATTGATCCTAATATTATTACCGTGGCTGATAATAATTTTAAGATAGATATTAAGATGCGTAATATCGGCAAAGCTATTAATGATTCTATTAATGTAACGGTAAAAAGACAATTGCCTAATGATTCAATCATGGTATTATTCGATAAAAAAATATTAGCCATCAAGTACATGGATTCATTGCAACTGGATGTACCCATTTTACCAACCCGGGATAAAGGTTTGAATAAACTGATTGTAACATTAGATAATACGAACCGGGTAGATGAAGCATTTGAAAACAACAATACGGTTACCAAAGAATTTTACATATTTGAAGATGAATTAAGGCCCATCTCACCCTATAATTATGCCATCGTAAATACGCAAAATATTACCTTTTCAGCCAGTACAGCAGCGCCCCTGGGCGTAAGCCGAAATTACCAAATGGAAATTGATACCACCGAATTATTTAATTCTCCTTTTAAAAAGCAATATAATACCAGCACAGTGGGAGGCGTAGTAGATTTTACGCCAACCAATTTAAATTTTACAGATAGTACCGTTTATTACTGGAGGGTTTCTATTGTACCAGATAATCCCGGTGGCCAGCAAATTTGGAATACGGTTTCATTTGTGTACTTGCAAAATGGAGGATCGGGATATAACCAATCTCATTATTTTCAATTCCTGAAAAATTCCTATGCCGGTATGAGTTTGGGAGATGACCGTACGTTTACGTATGGTACTAAACCCATTTTATTTACGGTAAAAACCGGCCATAAGCCATATGCGAATGAAACAGATGATTATTCTATTGCTAAAAATAATGCCGTAGAACAATCCGGGCTGGCTGGCCCGCTGGTGACCAATAGTAACGTGTTGCGTTTTTATATCATTGATGGTAATACCATGAAGTTTTGGAAAAACCAGGATCGTGGTGGCGGAATGGGCCAGTATGGAAGTTTTGCCCCCCTGGGTATAAACCAATATTCTCAACTTGGCTTTTATCACTTTGATATATCTACACCGGCACACCGGCAGGTAGTTAAAAATTTCTTTGATTCCATCCCCAGTGGAAATATCATTGTAATGACCAATGCACCTGGCGCCGTGAGCGACTACAGGGCTGCGCAAATGAAAGCAGATGAAGTAACCCTGGGTACTACGGATATACTGTATTATAAGCTTAAGAATATAGGCTTCACCATGCTCGATTCTTTTAAAACGCATATCCCATTTATTTTCGTAACAGAAAAAGGTACCAATACGGCCATTATGCAGGAATTTGGTTTGGCTGAAAGTGATAAAATGTTAAGAGAGTTTACAGTTATTGCAAAAAATACGGATGCCTCTATGCAGTCTGATGTGTTTGGCCCGGCTTTACAATGGCAAACTTTAAAATGGAGAGGAGCTTCTACTGAATCGCCTTCTACCGATAATAATAGCATTGATGTAATCGGCATAAAGCCTGATGGCACAGAACAAACATTAACTACCGTGTACCAGGCGCAGGATACTTCATTAAGCTGGGTAAATGCGGTAACCTATCCTAAAATCCGTTTAAAATTAAATACACAGGATACTGTAAACTTAACGCCTTACCAATTGCGTTACTGGAGAGTGAATGGTAAATATGTTCCCGAAGGGGCGCTCATTCCTTCTCTGAATTTTGCCATACAGGATAGTGTGGCACAGGGCGACAGCATTCATTTCTCTGTAGCATTTAAAAACATCAGTGAAACAAATTTTGCTTCACTCATTAAATCAAGAGTAACGATACTGGATCGGAATAATAATCCAACCGTTATTAATATTACACCCCGCAAGGCTTTGGTTCCGGGTGATACCCTTATAATTTCCGGCGCTTTTGATACCCGCAACCTGGCAGGCATCAATACCTTTATTTTAGATGTAAATCCTGATAATGATCAGCCCGAGCAATACCACTTTAATAACATTTTATATAAAACTATTAAAGTAACAGAAGATCTCTTTAACCCGCAATTAGATGTTACGTTTGATGGGGTTCATATTTTAAGCAGGGATATCATTTCATCTAAACCCAATATTATTGTGAAATTGAAAGATGAAAGTAAATTTCTGTTGCTGAAGGACACGGCCTTATTAAAAGTGCAGGTGCGTTTCCCCGATCAAAGTTTGCATACCTATCATTTTGGTGATACCATGCGGTTTATACCCGCCGATATCAATGCCGGTGAAAATACTGCCACCATTGAGTTTAAACCCTACTTCCCGGATGATGGGGAATATGAATTCATCGTATCAGGAAAAGATATGAATGGCAACCCGGCCGGTTATTTAAATTACAAAGTGATATTTAATGTGATCAATAAATCAATGATTTCAAATCTCATGAACTATCCAAATCCATTCACTACTTCTACTGCATTTGTGTTTACCTTAACTGGCCAGCAAATACCACAGAATATGCGGATACAGATACTCACCATTTCGGGTAAAGTGGTAAGGGAGATTACGCAGCAGGAACTGGGCCCCATTCATATAGGAAATAATATTACAGAATACAAATGGGATGGTACCGATATGTATGGGCAAAAACTAGCCAATGGCGTTTACCTGTACCGGGTACTTACAAACCTGAATGGTAAGAAAATTGATAAGTTTGATGGCCGAAACAGTAATGGCGATGTGATTGTAGAATCAGTAAACAGTACCGATCGGTTCTTTAATAAGGGCTATGGTAAAATGTATTTGATGCGATAAAAAAAACAATGAATATTTAAACTGCCGGATCACCCGGCAGTTTTTTTATGCCCTTAATTCCCTTTATAGCAAGTATTTTAGTGTATGGGAGCCTTAATTTTGCAAAAAAAGGAATATGGCTAAAATAGCGATCAATATTGCAACAGGAAGTTTACAAAAAGAAGAAGTAATTGTGGGCATTGACCTGGGAACCAGCAATAGCCTGGTAGCTATCATTCATCCCGAAACGGGTAAGCCGGTGGCATTGAAAGAGCATGATAAAGATGGCAAACCTTCTTCTTCTTTAGTTCCTTCTGTAATCCATTTTTTAGATAGTGGGGAAGTGATCGTAGGCGAGGAAGCCAAAAAATATCTGGTAAGCAAACCTTTACAGACCATTTTTTCTGCAAAACGCCTTATGGGCAAAAGTTTTTCTGATGTAAAAGAACACGAAGATCAATATAGCTATAAAATAATAAATGATAATAAGGAAGCACTGGTAAAAGTACAGGTAGCTGATAAATTTTATTCACCGGTTGATTTTGGTGCCCTGATATTAAAAGAATTGAAAAGCCGGGCAGAACATATTTTAAAAACACCGGTAAACAAAGCGGTCATTACGGTTCCTGCTTATTTTAATGATGCCCAGCGCCAGGGTACCCGGGATGCCGGTAAATTAGCAGGCTTAGATGTACTCCGTATTATTAACGAGCCTACTGCAGCAAGCCTGGCATATGGCATAGGTTTACATAAAAATGAAAATAAAGTAATTGCCGTTTATGATCTTGGCGGCGGCACATTTGATATTTCTATTTTACGAATTACTGACGGCGTTTTTGAAGTATTGTCAACCCATGGAGATACTTATCTTGGTGGCGATGATATGGATATGGCCATTGTAAGATACTGGCAGGCGCAGTTACAAATTTCAAATGAACAGCTTCATTCAAATAAGAACCTGGCTCAAACTTTACGGTTACAGGCAGAAGAAGCAAAAAAAACAATAAGTACTCAGCAATCTTTTAATACCAGAATAGAGATAGGGGAATTAACCCTGTCACGTGAAATATTTAATGAATTAATAAAACCGCTTGTTACAAAAACCATTGAATGCTGTAGTAAAGCATTAAAAGATGCCCAACTTTCAAAAGATGAAATAGAATCGGTGGTATTGGTAGGAGGGAGTACAAGGGTGGCACTTGTAAAACAAATGGTAAGTGAATTTTTTGGCAAACCGGTAAATGATTCAGTACACCCGGATGAAGTGGTGGCATTAGGCGCAGCCATACAGGCAGATATACTGGCGGGCAATAACCGGGAAGTATTATTGCTGGATATTACTCCGCTCAGCCTGGGGATTGAAACTTCCGGCGGTTTAATGGATGTTTTAATTCCACGCAATTCCAAGATTCCATCGGGTGCCGCCAGGCAATATACCACGCAAATAGACGGCCAGGCAAATATGCGCATTAGTGTGTACCAGGGCGAGCGTGACCTGGTGAAAGATAACCGCAAATTAGCCGAATTTAATCTTACCGGCATACCGGGTATGCCTGCCGGGTTAGCAAAAGTAGAGGTGAAATTTATTATTAATGCCGATGGTATTTTAAAAGTATCTGCAAAAGAATTAAGAAGTGGTGTAGCCCAGGAAATAGAAATAAAACCCCAATACGGAATCACGGATGAAGAGGTAGAAAAAATGCTGATGGATTCGGTAACCCATGCCAAAGAAGATATTGCATTAAGAGCGCTTACCGAAGCAAAAACAGAAGGAGAACAACTATTAAAGACAACAGAAAGATTCCTGCAAAAAAATGCCGGTCAATTGTTGCCTGAAGAATTAACGAATACGGCAATCGCCATGCAAGCCTTACAATTAAGTATCACCATGAATGATAAAGACCTGGTGCATAAAAAAATGGAAGAATTGAATACGGTTAGCAGGCCTTACGCAGAGCGCATTATGGACAATGCGATAGCTAAGGCTATGAAAGGAAAAACAATCGGGTAAAAGGAAAAGGCTTAGTATGAAGCTTATTTAATTTCAAGTTTCAATAAGCTTTGGTTTCCTAAGAAAGCTTCTAGTTCATCGCCCACTACACATTCGCCCACACCTGCCGGTGTACCTGTAAAAATAAGGTCGCCAATATTGAGTGAAAAATAATTAGAAATATGAGCAATGATACTGTCGAATTTAAATATCATTTCGGCAGAATTGCCTTCCTGTACCGTAGTACCGTTGCTCAGTAATTTAAAAGTAAAATTTGCTTTTTTTTGATCGGGTGTTAAATCCAAAAATTTTCCAACCGCTGCAGAGTTATCAAAAGCTTTTGCTTTTTCCCAGGGCAGGCCTTTTTGTTTACAAATTTCCTGTACATCTCTTGCTGTAAAATCAATACCCACGGTTATTCCATTGTAATACTGGCCGGCATTGCGTTCCTGGATATATTTTCCATTTTTGCAAACTCTTAGTACCAATTCACATTCATAATGCAGCTCATTGGTAAATTCAGGATAATAAAATGGGGTATGAGGTTGCAGTAAAGCGCTCTTAGGTTTCATGAATATTATTGGTTCATCAGGTACCTCATTACCCAACTCTTTCACATGTTCTCCATAATTTCTACCAATACAAATTATTTTCATTTACCGATTTTAAGTTATAGGTTGCATTTAAACGAGCAATATAATAAAAACTGCTTAAAAATAAGCATTTTATACATATTCAGGGCATTGAATAAACCTGGTTATTTACAAGGGTCATGGTTCTTTCAATACCAATACTTGCAAAATTCTCAATAATTTCCACCGATTTTTCAATTTTAAGCTTCACTAATGGGAGCTCCTGCTGCGTCCATTTTCCCAGTACAAATTCGGCTTGTAACCCTTTCGGATAATTATTGCCAATACCAAATCTTAATTTAGGGTAATCTACAGTACCCAGAACGGCCTCAATATCTTTTAAACCATTGTGGCCACCTGCACTTCCGGATGCTCTTAACCTTATTTTTTCAAGGGGTAATGCAATTTCATCTACCAGCGTAAGGGTTTGTTGCAGGGGGATATTGAGCTTATCGAACCAATATTTAAAAGCTTTACCGCTTAGGTTCATGAAGGTGGTGGGGCATATTACCGTAAAGTGCCTGCCTTTCCATTTTACTTCTGCAACATAGGCCAGGCGGCCAATGGTAAACGCACCGGCATGTTTTTGTACAAAAGCATGTGCTATATCAAACCCAATATTGTGGCGGGTATTGGCATATTCATTTCCTGCATTACCAAGGCCTGCAATTAAAAATTTCGACATACTTTTTTTATTAATCAAAAGATGTTTTTAAGACATCTCATTAAGATGTTGTTGCAAATCGGCATCTGTTTTTATGAGTACATCCCTGGCCTTGCTTCCCTGGTTGGGCCCAACAATGCCGGCAGCTTCTAACTGGTCCATTAACCGGCCGGCACGGTTATACCCTAATTTCATTCTTCTTTGTAATAATGAGGTGCTTCCGGATTGGCTGCTAACAATAAGGCGGGCAGCATCTTCAAATAATGAATCTTTATTGTTTAAATCAAAATCTTTGGCATCTAAATCTTTTTCATCAATGTATTCGGGCAATAAAAATGCCTGGGGATATCCCCGTTGGTCGCCAATAAAATCAGTGATGCGATCCACTTCAGGAGTATCTACAAAGGCACATTGCAGGCGTACCAATTCTCCATTATAACTAATGAGCATATCGCCTTTACCAATTAATTGTTCCGCACCTCCCACATCTAAAATGGTACGGCTATCTATTTTACTGCTTACTTTAAATGCAATACGGGCAGGAAAATTAGCTTTTATGGTTCCAGTAATAATATTTACAGAAGGCCTTTGTGTGGCAATAATTAAATGGATACCTATGGCCCGGGCCAGCTGGGCTAAGCGGGCTATGGGCATTTCTACTTCTTTGCCTGCCGTCATAATCAAATCGGCAAATTCATCTACCACCAGTACAATAAAAGGTAAGAACTGGTGTCCTTTTTCGGGGTTTAGTTTACGGGAAACAAATTTTTCATTGTACTCCCGGATATTCCTGCAGCCGGCTTCTTTTAAAAGATCGTAGCGATTATCCATTTCAATGCAAAGGGCATTCAGTGTATTCACCACTTTTTTCGTATCGGTTATAATCGCATCTTCTTCTCCCGGCAATTTGGCTAAAAAATGGTTTTCTATTGTTTTATAAATACTCAGCTCTACTTTTTTGGGATCTACCAATACAAATTTTAGCTGCGAAGGATGCTTTTTATACAACAAAGAAACCAGGATGGCATTTAAGCCCACTGACTTTCCCTGGCCGGTAGCGCCTGCCATAAGGAGGTGGGGCATACTGGTAAGGTCAACAATAAAATTTTCATTATCTATTTTTTTACCAATGGCAATAGGCAATGAAAACTTACTTTTTTCAAATTTCTCCGAAGACAGTAAAGTCTTCATGCTTACAATATTCTTTTTTGTATTAGGAACTTCAATACCAATTGTGCCCTTACCGGGTATAGGTGCAATAATGCGGATGCCAAGAGCTGCCAGGCTTAAGGCAATATCATCTTCCAGGTTTTTTATGCGTGAAATCCGAACGCCTGCTGCCGGGATGATTTCATAAAGTGTAACTGTGGGACCCACCGTTGCTGAAATTTTTTGAATGATGATATCATAATTCTTCAGCGTATTGATAATTTGGTTTTTATTGTTTTCTAATTCCTGGGGGTCCTGGATAATTTTATCACTTCCATGGTTATCCAGTAATTCGAGTGAGGGATATTTATAATCCCTTAAGTCTAATATTGGGTCATAATTTTTAAGCTCTTTTCCGGTCGTTTTGGTTTCGGGTACATTCATTTCATCAGCCGGGGGTTCAGCAGATTTAATTTCCAGTTCCAGGGCCGAAGCAGGTGCTGTTGGTTGGGTAGGTGTAGCCGTTTCAAAAACTTTCACCACAGGTTTTTCTTCTGCCAAAACAGGGTTGTCTTCTTTTTCAATTATTTCAAGTTCCTGGTTAAATACAGGAGACTGATCGGGTATGTTCCCCATCGTACCACCGGTTTTTAGCGCATTTCCCATGGAGACAGGGGCCGTAGTAGTTTCATCTTCAGGAGCTGCTTCTTCAATCATTTCATTTTCAAAAGAATCACGGGCGGGTACCGGTATTTTTGATTTATTTAGAGCGAATGATGGGTTAAAACGCCAAATAACATAAGCCAGGAAAGTAACAATGATAACGGCATAGGTTCCTATTTGGCCAATTAATTTAAACAAATATTCTTTACTCATATCACCCACAGCGCCCCCCCAGGGGAATTCTGTAGTACCAGCTAATGCCGATGCGGTAACACTAATTAATGGCAAGCCAATGATGATGTATTTTAGATTGCGTACAATCGAAAATATTTTCTTACCAAAAAATAAATTAAAACCAATTACAAAAAAGAAACTGCAAATAAGGTAAGAGGCTACCCCAAATCCTTTGAAAATAAAAAAGTGGGAGATGTAAGCGCCAAAAGTACCCATCAGGTTTGCCACCTTGGTATCACTGGCCAATAATAATTTATAGCCTTCATGAAATACTTTATCCTGGTCTTCATCCCAGGTAAACAAATAGGAGGTAAATGCAATGAAAAATAAAAGGCCCAGTAAAATTAAGATACTGCCTGCAATTTTATGGGTACGCTCATCTGTGAGCAATTGTTTTACTTCAATGCTTTCTTCTTTATCCTGTTTTAAAGCAGTTTCTGATTTTATATTTTTTTGTGTTGCTTTTATTTTTTTAGCCATGGATATACAAAGATAATCAAATACTCAGCTGTGGTAGCTTTGCGAATGTAACTTCAATTGATTTTTTTACAAAGTACAAAGGATATAAAGTTTACCACAGTTGTGTATAATCAATATAACCAACCGGTGGTGAACCGATTTAACGGCCTGTTTTTCCTTTTGTATGAAGCCCCAGTGCCAGCATCAGCCAGCCGGCCATAAAACAAAGGCCACCCAGGGGCGTTATGGCTCCAATAGCGGTAAACCCTTCCATGTTTTTTACCTGCAAAAAAGTAAGTGCATACAACGAGCCACTAAATAAAAAAATTCCTGCTAAAAACAGGATACCTGCCAGGTACATTTTTTTGTTGGGGTACTGTGCATATAAAATCCCCGTTAGGATCAGTGCAATGACATGGTAAAACTGGTATCGCACGCCTGTTTCAAAAATTGTAAGGGTATGTTCTTGTGCAATTTTCTTTAATCCATGGGCAGCAAAAGCGCCCAGGGCTACTGAAAGGGCAGCTAAAACAGCGCCTGTTTGTAAAAAACTTTTATGCATGTTGTTTCTTATTCATGATCTTCTCAAAACTCATAGCATTTAAATCTGAAATGTCTAAGATCAGTGTTGCCTGTTCATAAAAAGGTTCTCTTTCTTTCATTAATTTTTCAATATAATAAATGAGTTCCGCTTCGTTTTTATCTTGTATTAAGGGGCGTGCGGTATCATCTGTTTTTATATTCTCCAATAACTCAGCGGGTTTTGCTTTTAAATAGATACTGGTTCCATTTTCCAGTATCCAGTCCATGTTATTATGGTAGCAGGGGGCGCCTCCTCCGCATGATATGATGCATTGGTCATACATAAGCATACTTCGCAGCATTTGAGCTTCAATTTCTCTAAAGTAGCCTTCGCCTTTTTGCTCAAAGATCTGTGCCACTGATTTTTTTTCTTTTTCTTCAATTACCTTATCCAGGTCAATAAAAGACAAATGTTGTTGGGCAGCCCACTCCTTACCCCAATAAGATTTTCCTGCACCCATAAATCCAACCAGGAAAAATCGGGACTGGCCGGTAAAAGGTATTTTTTTATTCATGATATGCAAAGAAAATAAATAATATACTTTCCTGTATAAACTTTTTTTACATCCGCATTAAAATAGAAGGCCGGGATGGCTGCGCTTATTTTTTTGATTTAAAATCGCCCCGTTTCCATGCTTTTATAAACTCGTTCCAGGCAAAGGGGTTAAAAATATTTTGTGGTGCAATTTGGCCGGCATAGCTGAGTTTATTGGCATATTGCCGCATATAATTATTAGAAGCTTCCCTGCCATCGGCGGGCAGCGAAGCCGAGAGAAGCCTGCGTGTAGCAGCATTATTATTTTTCCGGGCAATGGTTATATCGTCATCAGGCACTACGGTATTGGCAAAATCACGGGCAAATTGTTCCTTGGTAGGGCGTGGTTTTATAATAGTAGCAGGTAAATAAATGGTATCGTTTACCATAAGCTGGATAATACTATATTGATTTCCTGCCAGGTCTTTAGGAATTGATGCTAATACCGGTTTATAACCAATACTGGTAAATTCTACTTTGTCTCCTTTTAATACTACAATACTAAAAACCCCATTTTCATTGCTGATCGTTCCCCGGTTTTGCCCTTTTACCATAATACTTACGGAGGGTACCCCGTGTAAACTATCGGCCGTCATTACCACCCCGTATAATTGTACCACAGAATCCTGGAAGCTCTCAAACTGGGCATGGGCGGCTATTGGGAATATAAAAAAAGTAAATAAAAAGTATCGTAATTTTTTTTTCATGGGCTAACCCTGCTCTTTTTAAATGTGCTTTGTAGTACAATCTATGAAATACAAAGTAAAGTATGTTTTGGAGTTTTTCAATAATGTGAAATGGTATGGTAGAAAAGATGCAAGTGTGGTTTTCGAAAAACGAAACATATTCTCTACTTCTCAACAAAATAACGGTATCAATGGCTAATTTTGCGCCAGATACTTCATATTTAACAAATAATTGAACCATGACGAAGGAAGAAGTTTTAAAAGCATTGAGTAATGTACAGGAACCCGATTTGGGAAAAGATTTAGTTACCCTAAATATGATTCAGAACCTGGCTATAGAAGGCAGTAAAGTAAGTTTTACCATTGTGCTTACTACGCCTGCCTGCCCCATGAAAGATATGATGCGTACAGCGAGTGAAAATGCCATAAAACTCCTGGTGGATAAAGATGCTGAAATAAAAATTGATTTCACCAGTAAAACTTCTACCAACCGGGTAGATGCAAAAAAAATGCTGCCGGGTGTAAAAAATATAATTGCCGTAGTGAGTGGCAAAGGCGGTGTAGGTAAAAGTACCGTCTCTACAAACTTTGCATTGGCATTGGCAGAAACAGGAGCCAAAGTGGGATTAATGGATGCTGATATTTATGGCCCCAGCCAGCATATCATGCTTGGCCTAAGGGGAGAAAGGCCCATGATGAAAGACGATGGAACGGGTAAGGGGCAAATAGTACCCCTTGAAAAATTTGGAATCAAGATGATCAGTATTGGCTCTTTAATTGATGAAAAGCAAGCCGTAGTTTGGCGAGGCCCCATGGTGAGCAGCGCTATTCGCCAATTTGTAAGTGATGTAGATTGGGGAGAACTTGATTATTTAGTAATTGATATGCCGCCCGGCACCGGTGATATTCACCTGACCATAGTGCAAACTGTACCTGTTACCGGGGTAATTGTTGTTACCACGCCTCAATTAATTGCTCTGGCAGATGCAAAAAAAGGGGTAGCTATGTTTGGCCAGGCACAACTTAAAGTTCCTGTTATTGGGTTGGTTGAAAATATGAGTTACTTTACGCCTAAAGAATTGCCGGAAAATAAATATTATATTTTTGGAAAAAATGGGGGTAAAAACCTTGCCGAAGAATTTGATATTCCTTTATTGGGCCAAATCCCAATTGTGCAGTCTATCAGGGAAGGGGGCGATATTGGCGTACCGGTGATGTTAAGCGATGATGAGATTACAAAAAAATCGTTCAGGGATTTTGCAAATAATGCAACACGGGGAATTGCTATGAGGAATGCAAATTTGCCTGCTTCTCAAATCCAGGAAGTTTTAGTGTAAGATTTTATCCATAATTTTATCATAAACCCGGGCCGGCTTATGAAACAATCTTTTCCTGCAGTTTGTTTTCTTTTACTTTTCGTATTTATCAATGCCTGCCATAGTACCCGTAAAATCACTTCAAATACCTATGTGCCCATGAACTATTTTGATGTACAGGGCCACCGGGGCTGTCGTGGCCTGATGCCTGAGAATACGGTTCCTGCTATGATTAAAGCGTTGGATTTGGGCGTAACTACTTTAGAAATGGATGTTGTAATTACCAAAGACAATAAAGTGATCCTCTCACACGATCCTTATTTTAGTCATGAAATTACTACCAAACCCGATGGAAGTTTTGTTACCCGTCAAGAAGAAAAAGAACTGAATATCTTTGAGATGAATTACGAGCAGGTGAAACGCTATGATGTGGGTTTAAAAAACAATCCCCGCTTTGCACAACAAGAAAAAATAGCAGCCTATAAGCCATTACTTGCGGATGTATTTCAGGCCGAAATGGAATATATGAAAACACGCAGGAGGCCCCTGCCTGAATTTAATATTGAAACAAAAACAAACCCGGCTACCGATAATATTTACCATCCTGCCCCGGATGTTTTTGTGGATTTACTGATGGACCAAATTTTGCAAAACGGTGTTCAGGACAGGGTAACCATTCAATCTTTTGATATACGTACATTACAATACTTGCATCAAAAATACCCGGGTATAAAAACGGCATTGCTGGTTTCACTGGGAAATCAGTTTAGTTTTCGAAAGCAGATAAGCGACCTGGGTTTTACACCTGCCATATATAGCCCGGATTTCCGGTTGGTTACAGCCCACCTAGTTACAACATGTCACGATCAAAATATACGCATCATTCCCTGGACGGTAAACGATAAAAAAGAAATGGATCGTTTAAGATCATTGGGTGTGGATGGATTCATTACGGACTATCCAAATTTACTCGGGCCATAAAATACATTATTTAATTACCTCTTCAATTACTTTTCCTACGGTACCATTTGGCATTTGAATATGTAATAATGCGGCAATAGTGGGCGCAATATCCGTCATATATACTTCCCGGTTTAGTTTGCCCGGCTGAATGCCCCAGCCATAAAAAAGTAAAGGGATATGGGCATCATACGCATTCCAGGTTCCGTGTGTAGTACCCCGGGCTGTTCCACTAAAATAACCCGGCAGCGTCAACCATTGAATATCACCACTTCGCTTTTCATTGTAGCCGTTTATCATTCTTTCCCGCATAGGTTGCGCAATGGTTTCGTTCATAATTTGCGGTAATTCATAAACCCCGGATATAAATGGTTTTTTAAGTAATTCCTTTTTGATAATGGCAACGATATGGGCCCTGTTTTGTCCTGCCTGCTCAATGCCTTCATTATTCAGGTAAACCTGGTAGTTCATTATTTTAGTAATGGACTGGCTAAAGCCGGTAAGCCGGGAAATTGCTTCATTCAATTGCATTTGTAATTCTGAATCTGAATAGAAGCCAGCCGGAATTTTATTTTCTCGTAAAAAACCCGGTACATGGGCAACGGCATGATCGGCCGTTAAAAAAACAGTATAATTGCCTTTTCCTGTTTTTTGATCTAAAAATTTTAAAAAGTTTTCAATATCCTGGTCAAGCCTTAAATAAGTGTCCTCAATTTCAATGGAGTTGGGGCCAAAGGCGTGCCCTGCATAATCAGTAGATGAAATGCTAACACATAAAAAATCGGTAGCATCGGTAGCACCCATTTTTTCATTATCAATAACTGCTTTAGCAAAATCGAAAGTATAATTGGCGGCAAACGGAGTACACTTAAATGCCTCAAATTTCTTTTTGCCTGCCGAATCTAAATGATAGGGAAAAGTATTGCCCCTTATGCCGGTAATACCCGCCTCATAAGTTTTATCATCGGCTGTACTTTGGGTATAGGTATTAATTGGGTACAGGGTATTCCAGGTGCCTTCCATTGTTTTTTCAGGAATTTGTTTTGCATTATAATTATTTACCCAGGCAGGCAATTCCTCCATATAGTAGTTGCTGGTCATCCAGTTGCCGTTATCGTACCAATAAGCAGCATTGGCGCTATGGCCGGCCGGAAAAATGGCGCCACGGTCTTTGAGCGCAATACCGATTACTTTACTTTTAAAATTGCTGGCGAGTCTTAATTCATCGGTAATGGTAGTGGTCAATAAATTAGCCGGGCTCATCTTACCGGCTTTTTCAGCACCACCTACTGCACGTACACTGGTATCTTCACTACAATACATATTACGGTTCAGGCTCCTGTCGTACCAGTTATTGCCAATAATTCCATGTATAGCCGGTACACTGCCTGTATATACACAGGTATGGCCTACTGCTGTATAAGTAGGTAAATAGGGTAAAAATGTATTTTCACAACTAAAACCCTGGTTTAATAAACGCTTAAAACCTGCCGGGCCAAAACGGTTGTAAAACCGGTATAAATAATCCCACCTCATTTGATCTACCACAATTCCTACAACTAATTTTGGCTTTTGAAGGCCTTTATTTTTAACTGCATTACCAGTTTGCTGGGCCATTAAGGGTAAGCTGCATAAACAACTTATAAAAAATGAGTAAAATATTTTTTTCATAGTAAAACCATTTCGTTCAAAGATAAGCGGCTTTTCAAATGGCCAGATTAATCTGACGCCAATTTCTTAATTTTGCTTCGTTTAAAATTAATTTATTACTATATATACTTATTAAAATGGCAGATCTATTTGAAAAGATGATAAAAGATGGCGGTCCGCTTGGCCACTATATGGACAGGGCACATGGATATTTTGCATTTCCAAAATTAGAGGGCGAACTGGGACCCCGGATGAAATTCAGGGGCAATGAAATGATTGTATGGAGCCTGAATAATTATTTAGGTTTAGTAAACCATCCCGAGGTAAGAAAAGCGGATACTGAAGCAGCAGCAAAATATGGTATGGGAAACCCCATGGGATCCCGGATGATGAGTGGGAATACAGAATTACACGAACAACTGGAAGCGGTGATCAGTAAATTTGTAAACAGGGAAGATGCCATGTTATTAAACTTTGGTTACCAGGGGGTGATGAGTTGCATTGACGCACTGGTAAACCGCCACGATGTAATTGTATATGATGCAGAATCTCACGCCTGCCTGGTGGATGGAATGAGATTACACATGGGACAAACTTATGCTTTCAAACATAATAATATTGAAGATTTTGAAAAGCAAATGATCCGTGCTGAAAAAATGATTCAAAAAACCGGTGGTGGTATTTTAGTAATCACCGAAGGTGTATTTGGTATGGATGGTGAACAGGGCATAGTAAAAGAAATTACAGCCCTTAAGAAAAAATATCAATTCAGGATACTGATTGATGATGCGCATGGCTTTGGTTATATGGGCCCCACAGGTGCGGGTGCCGATGAAGCCCAGGGATGCCAGGCAGAGGTAGATCTTTACTTTTCTACGTTTGTGAAAAGTATGGGAAGCATAGGGGCTTTTATTGCTGGCCCTAAAAATATTTTAATGTACCTGCGCTATAATGTACGCTCACAAATATTTGCAAAAAGCCTTCCTTTAATTATTGTAGAAGGGATGATGAAAAGGATGCAAATGCTTACCGAAATGCCGGAGTTAAGGGAAAAACTGTGGGCAAACGTAAACCGTTTGCAGCAAGGGCTTCGGGATCGGGGATTTGATATTGGAAATACCAATAGCCCGGTAACCCCTGTATTTATGAAAGGGGATGTACCCGAAGCAACACAAATGGTAATGGACCTCAGGGAAAACTATCATATTTTTTGTTCTATTGTAGTATATCCTGTAATTCCAAAAGGTGATATCATTTACCGGCTGATACCTACGGCCGCACATAGTTTTGAAGATATTGACGTAACACTTGATGCCTTTGAAGCAACTAAAAAGAAATTAGATGCCGGTGCTTATAAAGCAGATAAAATTCCGGATATGGCAGAAAAAGTATAACGATTTACAAACACCAAAAAAAGATGCGGCATACGGGATGCCGCATCTTTTTTTTACATGAGGCTGTCAGGTAAATATTTTTCAAAAAAAATATTTCTTCCCCGTTTTTATTTTTATTTATTTTCCATCGCTCATAATCTGCCTTTTTGTTTTACCAGATAGTTTCAGTTTTATTCTCATGTATCGCAATTTTCCGATGCGGGAATCATGAAAAACTACGTTGTACCCACCGTAAGATTTCGCTTTTACTTTCCTAAAATCCCCGATCTTAAAAGATTTTAGCGTTTTACACAATAAGCCACAATTTTTAAAGTTATCCTTTGAATAAGATCTGTCCTTATTCTTATGAAACCTAAGAAAAACCTATTGTATGAAACCTTTTTACCTCTTACGTAACCAGAATATTCTGTTGATATTCGTCTTCAGTTTATTATTCAGTGTACCGGTGCATGCACAACAAACATTAACCCATATTGATGGTTGGAATGCATATGTGCATCTGCCGGATGATTACAATGATGGCACTATGCGTAAATATCCACTTATATGCTTTGTACCGGGTGCAGGTGAAGTGGGAACCGATGCTTCAAAATTACTTGTATATGGCCCGTCAAAATTTGTTGCGAGCGGGCATAATATGCAATTCAATATAAACGGGGTAACCGTGAAGCCCATCGTTATTTCTATTCAGCCTGCTTCAGGCTGGCCTTCTCCCGCTGCTTTAAATGCAAAACTGGATTCTATTATGTTGCGCTGGCGCTGCGATCCTGCCCGGATTAATGTAACCGGCTTATCTATGGGTGGCTGGTCATGGGATAATTTTGTAGATGGGTATAATGCTTCGTATAGTGCCAAGATCGCCTCTATTGTGGCAATGAGTGCACCGCCGCCCGATAATACAATTCCCAATATGCGTGACTTTGCCATTGGTGGCGGACGCTGGTGGGGTTTTGAAGGTACCCAGGATTATAGACTTATGGACATCATCAGGGATACATTAAATAGTGCTTCACCCGGTTCGGCCCGCTATACAAAATATATAGGTGGACATTGTTGCTGGAATACCTGGTATGATCCTAACTGGACTGAAAATGGTGAAAGCATTTATACCTGGATGTTAAAACAATATCGTCCTGAAATTTCAGGTACCGTAAATCCTATTGCAAATGCAGGCAGGGATACCGCATTTGCCACTTCTATAACCGCTTTTGATTTATTAGGCAGTGGCTTTGATCCCAATGGATTGAATTTAGAATATAATTGGAGAAAAATACAGGGCCCTGCTGCCGGCTTTAGCTCTACCAGTGATCCACAAGTTTCATTATATAATCTTGAGTTTGGCTACTATGCATTTGAGCTGAAAGTAACCAATACCCTGGGCGGCGTGGGCTTAGATACAGTATATGTTTTAAATGGAAAAAATGCTTTACCAGTTTCGTTAACGCAGTTTACTGCAAAGCGCCAGGGAAAATCTATCCTGCTAAACTGGCAGTCGGATAATGAAATTAATTTTGATCATTATGAAATTGAGCGAAGTGCAGATGGCATTCATTTTAGCCAAAAAGGAATTCAACTTCCAAATGGAAATGGAACTGGCATAGCCCGGTACCAGGCTGTTGATCAAACTCCATTAGCAGGAAGGAATTATTATCGGTTAAAAATTGTAGACCGGGATGCATCATTTGCATATAGTAAAATTGTATTTATTGATACGAAATCGGATGCAACCATTGATATAAAAGCCTATACCGGCCAAAAAGGAATTCTTAAATTATTTATAAATGCGCAAAGTTCAATAGAGGGAACCCTGGTATTTACGAATACCATCGGCGCCACTTTATATGATACCCCTTTAACCATTAATGCAGGAGAAAATACCCTGAATATTCCATTTAATTATCAAAAGGGCACATACTATATTAGTTTCATTACTCCCGGATCAAAAAATACCATTGGCATCATTCAATAGCAGTGAAATGATTTTAGGAATAGAAAAATTTGAAAGTGGGCATTGCCCACTTTTTTTATAATCAATCTTTATTCACAAAAACTTTTATATACTATACTGCAAATCCTTTCGTTTATTTGTAGTATTTAAAAAAAGGATATAAGTAATACCCAATTAATAACAAACGAATTTATTAATTTCGTAATCTAACCCGAAAATATATATCATGACAATGGAATGGATTAGCATTTTAAAATGCCCGATAAGCCAGGCTGACCTACGAGTTTTAACTGCTTCTGAAATACTTGATTTAAATGCTAAAGTAGCCAATGGCCAGTTGTGGCAAACAGATGGCAAACCCATGACTACTCCTTTAGAAAATGGATTAATTGGGGTGAATGGAAAATACATTTATCCCATCATCAATGAAATATTTCTTTTATTACCCGATCTTGCAATCGTTGATTCTAAAGATAAAATATTGGGTGATAGCCTCAGCGACGATAAAAAACTGGTAAAAGACTTTTACGACAACAGGGGATGGCATATTACAGAAAAAGGAGATTACGAAGATGCCGATATATTTGAAGACCTGCGCCCATTTGCACAGGATTATATTACAAAATGCCACAACCGGGTAAACCGTTATTTAAACCCTTCGGGTACCTATATGTTGGATGCTGCCTCGGGCGCATTACAATACCAGGACTATCTTCAATATTCTGAAAATTATAAATACCGCATTTGTGTTGATATGTCGTTCCAGGGATTGGCAGAGTGCAAGAAAAAGCTGGGTGAAAAAGCCATTTGCCTGCTTTGTGATATGACAAACCTGCCCGTAAAAAGTGATCAGATAGATGGCTTTATTTCTTTAAATACCATTTATCATATACCTAAAGACGAGCAGGTAACTGCCATAAAAGAATTATACCGGGTTTTACAAAAAGGCGGTAAAGGAGTGGTCGTGTATGATTGGTATAAACATTCGCCATGGATGAATATAAGCTTACTTCCATTCAGAGGAATAGAATTTATTCGCCATCGGCTCAGGGGCCTGGCAGCAAAAGCAGCTGGTAAAAATAAAGCATCAAAAAATCTTTATTTTTTTGCACACCCGTATGAATACTTTAAAAAGCATTTGGATATTCCGTTTAAGTTGGTATCCTGGCGTTCCATTAGCGTTCCTTTTATGAAAGTGTACACACATTCCTGGCTGTTTGGAAAACAAATACTGGAGAAGATTTATCGTAAAGAAGAGAAAGATCCGTTTACTTGTGGGCTGAAAGGCGAATATCCCATGTTTGTTTTCGAAAAATAAGGCAACAGGTTAAGTGTCCCTGTTTTTTACAATGGTGAATTTCTGCTTCAGCTTCATAAAAGGTTTTTCGTAAATCTCGTAAGATAAACCGGCAACGATTGCAGTAAGGAGGGTACACGATATAGGATATATAAAATCATACAGCAATGTTGTTTTTTGTGGTATTAGTTTTAAAAATGCAAATAATAATAATTGCGATACGGTAGCATGAAATACGTAAATACCATAAGAATATTTACCCAGGCTTTTTAATATGGGCTTCTCTAAATTGATAAAGAAGTGCCCGGTAGAAGCAGCTAATATCAGGTAAGCAAAAAATATTGCCGGGGTAGTAGAAAAGAAATATTCCTGTTCAAATGCTGGCATGGGCAGCACTTTAATCATATATAAGGTAACAAAAAGCGCTGCACCCACTTGTATCCATTTATTTTCTGTAAAAGGTTTCACTTTTACATACAAGTCTTTTCTAAAATACAGGTAAGCAGCTAAAGCGCCTATTCCAAAATTATCAATGCGGCAAAGCGTAAATAGGTATAAAGGGTTATTATTATTAAAGTCAACATGTTTTACAAGATCCAGCCACCGCATAAAAAATTTGGAACCAATTCCTATTACAATAAATGCAATAATGACATACATCATTTTTGGAAACCATTTTTTTACCAGTAAAGGAGCAAAAAGATAAAATTGTTCTTCAATACAAACTGACCAGTATAATTCTATAATCCCCCTGTTTAACTGGCCAAAGAGCAATTGAAAATTGATACTAAAGATGAGGAGGAAAAATAAATTTGTAAACTCCGGTGTGTTTACCGGTGTGCCCATTAGTTTTAAAATATAATCTATACCAAATATGAGTACAATCCCAAAGCCCAGGTATAGTGGCCATATCCTTAAAACCCTTCGGATATAAAAGCTCTTTACATCAATCGTCTTTTTCATTTCATGTTCTGCAAAAAGCAGGTAAAAAATAAGGAACCCGCTAAGCACAAAAAATAAGGTAACGCCATAACTGCCAAAATCTTTAAAATAGGGTAGAAAGTGATTGGGTAAATTTTTACCTGTGTCAACTTTATACTCAGCTGTATGTTGCAGGATTACCAGAAAGGCAGCAATAAACCGGATACCATCTAAATTTTTAAAATAAACTCTCATAAATGGTTCATGATTTATTTTTTTATTTCCTCTAACCCGGTGGTTACGGAATGTTTGGTAGCTACCGATACTTTATTTGCTTTCGCAGCTTTGGTAAGTGAGAGTATTTGCATGCTAATAAACCTGGGGATGTGAATTATAGATTTATATAAATTTTTATCTGCGCCGGTATTTGCCAATGCAATAAAAAACGCCAAAATAAAAAGCAGGAAACAAATTACCCAGGCCCAGGCAAACAAGCTATTGGTAAAGAGATTTATTAAAAAGAAACTGCCTGATAGTAGTAACAGCAGAAACAAAGGAGGCCTTAGCAATACAAATCCGAATAATAATTGGTTTAAGCTAAAGTTTTTAAGACCCTGGCCGAAAATTGTAAATCCAAATCGTACATACCGGAACCAGGTGTTATTCCACCGGGCCCTTTGCTTTACTAATTGATCTGCATTGTCAGTTTTCTCATCATACACAATGGCTTCCCCGGCAAATGCAATCCTGTATTTGTTATAAAGAATTTCTTTTTGTAAAATTTTGTCAAAGCCGGCGCCACTGCTCTTTGTTTTATCTAAGAATGATTTGTATAATGCTGTAGTAAAAGCCATCCCGGATCCCGAAAGCATGGCAGAAGAGCCAATGGCAAATAACACCATACGGTCATAAAATAAATAGTATAATTCATTCAGCGCATCTACCGATGCATATGCTGTATTTGTATTTTTTGCTTTACGCACACCTTGTACTGCCTGGTAGCCTTCTTTAAACCAGGGATTCAATGCTTCAAGATAATTTGGCGCCACTAAATTATCACTGTCAATGATGGTAACAATAGTATGTTGTCGTTTAAAATGTGTTATGGCAAGTACATGTGATTTTAACTGGTTGGCTAAAACGGTTTCGGGTTTTATAATAACCAGTTTTTCATGAGGCGGATAAATTTCTCCCTCACCGCAATTATCTGCTACCACGTAAATTATAAATTGAGGATAGCTTTGCTGTAATAAAGATGCAATCACATTTTTTAAATTCCCGGCATAGCCATAAGCCGTTACTATTATGCCATAATCAGGATTAATGCCAGTGAGTGCCGGCGACACTTTTCTTTTACCCGCCCATAAAAATACCAGGTAGCTAAGAAGCGGGAATACGAGTATAATAGCCGTAATTCCCTGGATTATTAACCATATATCATAAATCACAGTTCCCATGATGTAAGCGCTGTCTGTTTAATATAAGTTCTTAACGGTTTTGTATATAAAAAATTTCACGCTAAGTAAACCTAATTCAGGTTTTCTTTCAAAACCTTTTCATATACTTTTAATGTTTCTGTTACTGTATTCTCCCAATTAAATCTTTTTACATTTTCAAAACCTAAAGCCTGTAAGTTTTGGCACAATTCCGGCTGCGTTACTACTTGCTGAATGGCATGGGCAATTTCACCGTGGTTGTAAGGATTTACCAATAACGCTGCATTTCCTGCAATTTCAGGAAGTGAAGTGGTGTTTGATGTAATAACCGGTGTGCCGCAAGCCATACATTCAATAATGGGCATTCCAAAACCTTCAGAAAATGACGGGCAAACAAATGTAATTGCATTTTCGTACAATAAAGGCAGGTCATCGGGGTGTATATATTCGGGTAAATATAAATAGGCCTGAATTTGTTGTAAATTATGCTGAAGCAGTAAATCCAGTATTACTTCTTTCCTGCATCCTGAAATAACGAGGTTTACCGGGTTTTCATTTTCTTCTACATATTTTTTAAAACCCAGTAAAACACCCAGGGTGTTTTTTCGGGTTGCAGTATTGCCAAAATGAAGAATGTATTTATTAGGAAGCTGGTATTTATCAAAAAAAGAATTGTTCTTTTCTATATTGCCTTCCATCTTAAACCGGGGGTTCACGCCATTGTAAATAACAGTGATCTTTTGTCCGGGAATCTGCAGGGCATTCATTATTTCCTGTTTAGAAAATTGCGAAACGGTAATAATGGCTTTTGCTTTTTTTGCAATACGGGGTACAATAAATCTCCGGTATTTATTCCCAAAATTTTGATACGCAGAACCTGAGTACTCATTTTTATTCATGTAAATTACATCATGAATGGTTACTACCAGCGGTATTTTTGTAAACAGCGGCGCTGTATTAGATGTGCAATGCAGTAAACGGGCGCCTAGTTTTTTGGCAACCCCGGGCATTATTATTTGTTCCCAAACGGGGTAGGGTTTTACCGGAATTTTAATGACGGATACATTTTCAGTATCCTGCAGGCATTCATCTTCATCTGCTTTTACTAAAACTTTAAATTGTACACCGGATTTTGTTTTTTGCAACTGCCGGAGCCAATGTAAAGCAGCCACTTCCATACCATACTTTCTTTTACGAAATAATCTTTGGGTCTCTATACAAATAATGTTCTTCATATTTACTTCACGTGCTTTTATGGGTTAGGTTCCACCAAACCGCCTTAAGGTAAGCTTTTAATAATGCCGGCTTTCTTTGTATGATAAAATGAAAAATAATTTTTGGGAAACTGAAAATGGAATAAAATAAAGAAAAAATAAGTAACTGGGGAAAACTGCCATTTCTCCGCATAAATAAAATACGGTTCCGGTTTAAATAATACGTTTTTAATGTACTGTCTTTACCTACACTCATAGATTCTTTATGATAAATAACGGCCTGCGGCTGGTAATATATTTTATAGCCGGCATTCATTATCCGCATACTCCAGTCCCATTCTTCGTAATACAAAAAAAACGTACCGGGAAACATCCCTGTTTTTTCGATAACTTCCTTTTTTACCATCATGGCACAGCCATGCGCCCCATTCGTATAGCCTGGGGTATTGTATTGCCCTGTGTCTTTTTGTTTATCACCTATACTATGGGTTCTGCCTGTGTACATGTTCATTTTTTCGAAACCTGCATATTGAATGGTATCCGGGTGGCTGAAATATTTTATTTTAGGGCATGTAACGCCGATAGAAGCATCCTCATAAAAGGGTTCTAATAACTCGTCAATAATACCAGGTGTAAGTTCAGTATCGTTATTTACTATAAAAAAATAATCACCCGATGCCTGCTTTATTCCCCAGTTATTTCCTGCTGCAAAGCCCAGGTTTTTTGAACTGACTAGAACTTTTGTATGCGGATAATGCCCGGCATTTATTTGAGATTGGGGATTTATAAGAGAGTTCATATCACATACCAATATCTCATAATTGGGATATAGTAAATTACGGGAACTTTCTAAAAAGCTACAGGTAACATCAGTTCCATTCCAATTAAGTGTGATGATGGAAACTTTAGGCTTGGTGTGAACAGTGCTCATGAGCTGCAAACTTACACATTCGTTTTTTGTAAGATAGCAGATGGCGTTTTCATGATAATTTTAAAATCGCCGGCCAGGCTGCGGGAACGTGCATAATCAATATCAAGTGAGATCCTTTCTTCGGTACTCATATCTTCTTTTCCACGTTTTGAAATTTGCCAAAGGCCGGTGATCCCAGCCGGGGCCATAAAGCGCTCTGCCCACTCATCGGTTGTTAAACTTACGGCTTCGTATAAAGGCAGTGGACGGTTGCCTACAATACTCATATCTCCTTTCAATACGTTTAATAATTGAGGTAATTCATCTAAACTGGTATTTCGTAATATTTTACCAAACCGGGTAATGCGGGGATCGTCTTTTATTTTAAAAAAAGATGGGTTTTTTGAACCTTCCCGGGCATATAAGTTCCGGTCGGCTAATTCATTTACTTTTTTATCTGCATCTGCCACCATGCTCCTGAACTTATAAAATTTAAATATTTTAAAACCCTTACCGGCCCTGGGCGAGCTGTAGATGATAGGCCCTTTGGATTCGATTCTGATGATGAATGCAATTATTAAAAGGAAGGGTAAAAGCAAAACTATTGCGGTTAGGGAAACGATAATATCAAAAAGACGCAATAGGGTATTCCCAAAATTAAATTTTTCAATATTCGCCTTTTCTTTGTTGCTGGTATGCTTCTGAAACTTTTTAATCAGTCTTGCTTTTTGGGGAAGCTTGTTATAGTGCCGTTCCAGGTTTACAATATCATCTACCAGCCTTTGCTGGTAAAGGCGTTTTATTTCACCGGGAGCTACTGCCTTTTCACTATATATGATGGGCGTTTTTTCAAACCGTGTATTGGCTTTCCAGATTTTAAATGAAATGAGATCTTTATAATTAAGAGGCATATCTAAAATAATCAGCCCGGGTAAGTAATCCTTCTTGTCTAATAATTCAATAGCCTCATCAAATGTTTCAACAAAGTTGCTATTTGGAAAATATTTACGATAAATATCGTTACCAGGAATATTGGCATTGCCTATGAATAAAAATACTTCATCGGACATACCATCACACTCCATGGCATCCCCCCCTAAATTCTTTGATTTAGTTGTGGTTTGCATATACAACAATTTACTATTATTTCACCTAAAACGATAAGGTAAGCAGGTTTATTTGGTGAGATATAAAAAAATTAGAAAATATTCAGGTTAAACGGAATTTTCCTTTTCCTGGCCTTAGCACCGGATTTGCTTGTGATATTACCTATTTGATTTGATAAATATACGGGATCAAAGGGCTTAGATACAAACAAAGAGGCACCGAGTTCTGTAGTTTTACTTTTAAAATCTTCATCAGATGAATTAGAAAGTACAATTGTATTAATGTTACTCAATACAGAACTGCTGGCAATATGCTCTAAAAATTGATAGTTATCACTATGTTCATCCGGAATGTCAAGGATAATTAAATCCTTTTCTGCAGATGTTTTTAGATAATTAATGGCGTCTGCGCATGAGGATGCCCGGGTTACGGAGTAATCCTTTTTTAATACAGTGGATAATAAATACCCCATGGCACTACTATCTTCTACTGTTAAAATTTCTTTTTTTACCACTTGTAAAATTTTTTGTTATTAAACATGATGTTCAAACAATAATCTTTCAAGGGGATAACTTGGAGAGATACGGCTATTCGAGTACTACATTAATACACTAAGGTATTATCGATAATACAATGGATATAAGAAATTCAAAAAATGCTTAGACGTAGATTTTTGCAGTGTTTCAGGATAGGTATTGGAAATTGTGAAAAGAATATGAAATTCTCTTGCAGGATGTAAAGCTATAATAAAAATTGGGTTTACAAAACTTTTTTCTGATTTTTTTAAGATTGTTAAAAAAAATCAGGCTTTTCGCTTTGCTTTTTCCCAAAGAACAGATTGTTTTTTATTGTAAAACCGGGCCAATCCTATGTATAAGGCAAGATTCATAAAAACAAAATAATAGGGGACATACAATAATTTAACTTTAATATTTTTTAAAGAGAACAGCCAGCCGATGAGGGCAGCTCCATAAAATAAGCATTGGGCCCATAAAATGTAATTGTATAAAGAGCCCGCTTCATAATAATAAAGTAATATATTACATATTAGCATGAGTGGAAGTAAAAAAGGACAAATGGCCCAGCGTAGTACACGGTGAGAAATATATTGAAAAGACAATTTCCCGTATGTAAAGATATTCAGCAGGTCTTTTAGCATAACCATGGATTGAAAACCACCGGCACTAATCCTGATTTTCCTTTTTTGTTCTTCACGCATAGAATGGGAAGGCGCTTCGGCTGCAAAGGATAGCGGTTCATATACTACCCGGTACCCTTTTTTCGCAATTTTTAATGAGATTATAAAATCGTCAAGTAATACATCATTGCCTGTAGGCTCAAAAAGGGCGGTTCTTACAGAGAAAAGCTCGCCCGCTGCACCCACTACTGAGTAAAATGCCGAATCAAGCCGTTTTAAATAAGATTCATATTTCCAATAAAGCCCTTCGCCTGCGCCGGCAGCATTCTCTTTTCCTGATATATCCACTACTTTTTTCTCACCCGCAACAGCTCCTACTTTTTCATCTGCATAATGTTTCACAATCTCTTTTATACAATCTGTATTTAAAAATGTATTGGCATCGCTAAAAATAACAATAGGCGAGGTTACTAATGGCATTATTCGGTTAATGGCAGCCACTTTGCCTGCCCGGCCCGGTTCATAATATAATGTAATGCGAGGGTGTGATTGTATTATATTTACAGTATTATCGTTTGACCCATCTGCCACAAAAATGAGCTGTAGCTTATCTTCAGGATAATTTAGTGCAAAGCAGTTGGCAATTTTGGCCTCTAAAATATCCTGTTCATTATAAGTAGCAATAATTAATGAAACCGGAGGCTCAAAAAAAGGGAGGGCGGGGTTTTGTTTTTTAGCATTAACCCTTTTTAATTTTATCCATATCCATAGCAAGATTCCATAGCCGATATAACTGTAAAAAAGGATAAAAAAAGAAACCCAGAAGAGGGTTTTAATAATGAGCATATTTCAAAATTAAGCGAAAATAAAATGGATCCCGGGTTTTAACAAAAACGAAATTTTTGAAAAAACATTACTTTTTTTCTCAAATTTATTTGTATAAATCAGAAAAATAGATACATTTGTTCCGAGTTTATTATTACCTCTTATACTCCGTCCAAGTTTCTATTCAAAACTCCTCTGTTTAAAATCCCCGCATTGTACTCTATTACAAAGAAAGTAATCAGTGTGTGCATGAATCCAGCCAATAAATCATTTTAATATTCAATTCCTGTAAGGCCACCTCGAAACACTTATATATAATACAGGATGAAACATACACTTTTACGATTAGCCTTTTTTACCATTTTATTAGGTGCTATGCATATTGCAAATGCACAAACCATGAGCCCCGCAGATCCTAACTGGGTGTTTACCGGTACCAATAATCCCGGCCAGCCAGCCTGGAGTAATAATATTATAAAATGGGGCCATACAAACCGGCTGGGATGGAACCCGTATAATGTGGGTTATAAGTGTTATTATTATAAAGGCATGGTTTTCAGGTTGAAATTTCCTAAAACATACCAGCCTGGTGTGAATGACGGAAAAAAATACCCCATCTTTATATTTTTACATGGCATGGGCGAAAGAGGCACCATTTACGATAACGAATACCAATTGTTACATGGAGGCCAGATTCATCAGCAAAAAGTGGATGACGGAACCTTTGATGGATTTTTATTTTATCCGCAAAGTACAGATGGCACTTTTGCCGGTAGTTTTCCATTATATAATGATATCATTGATTCTTTAGTTCAATATAATAAGGGAGATGTGGATCGTGTTATTTTAAGCGGGCTTTCCGGCGGGGGCCAGGCTGATTATGAATATATGAATGCCTACCCCAAAATTTTTGCCGGTGTGCTTCCTATCTCTGCTGCCAAAACAGATTACTTTCCACAATTACATAATTATATAACCATTCCTATTTGGCTTACCAATGGAGGCCAGGATACCAACCCGGCACCGGGAGTGGTAACGGAGCTTATTGATTCATTCCGTGCACAGGGTGGGTTAATAAAACAAACTTTCTACCCGCCCCAGGGCCATGGTGTGTGGAATAGTTTCTGGTCAGAGCCAGATTATTTTCCTTATTTACCATTGCAGCATAAAGCCAATCCCTTGGTTTATTTTCAGCACAATGAATTTTGCTCTAATGACCCTGTAGGCGCCAGGTTGGGTTTACAACCCGGGTTTTATGCCTATGAATGGCAAAAAGACGGTGTTACTATTGATACCGCCACATCTAGCGAATTTATAGCTCATGAATATGGTACTTATCGCTGCCGTTTTAAAAGGACTGCCACTTCCAACTGGTCCGACTGGTCACCCAACCCGGTAGTGGTTTCGGTAAAACAAGCTACAGTAACGCCACCTATCACCATTAATGGAATGTATAGTAATATACTTCCTGCTCCTGACGGAAGCAATACGGTTCCCCTAATGGTACCAGCTACCTATGCATCCTATGAATGGAGGCGGGTAAGCGATAATACATTGGTGAGTACCACCAATATTTATAATGCTCCTGTAGGCCAGTATAAAGTAAAAGTGAATGAACTTTATGGTTGTAGCAGTGATTTTTCACCCATCTACGATGTTATTTCTGCAAATGGCATCAATACACCCGATGGGGTTACCAATGTTACAGCTACTACCGTTTCGAGCAGTACTATAAAAATTGACTGGAACGATAATCCAAACCCGGCGAATAATGAAACGGCATTTGAAATTTATCATAGCAAATCAAGTGGTTCCGGTTATTCGCTCGCAGGTAAAGTAGGTACCGATGTATTGACTTTTAATGATCAAAATTTAGATCCCAATACTACCTATTACTACATCATCAGGGCAATTAACTTAAATGGTGCATCTGGCATCAGTAACGAAGTGGATGCTAAAACTTACGGAGACAATCAGCCGCCCAGTATTCCCCAAAACCTAAGGCGGGTTTCCAGTAGCACTACTTCCATTAGCCTGGCCTGGGATCCCTCAACAGATGATTACGGGATATACAAGTATGACCTGTATGTAAATGGCGTAAAAAGATACATTACAGAAAATAATTACTTTACCGTAAATGGGTTAACTACCGGGCAATCTTATGCATTTTATGTTCGTGCCAGGGATATCAGTGGCAATACATCCGGCGCCAGTAACCAGGTAAATGCCTATGCATTATTATCTGGCTTAAGTTATAAATATTACGAAGGAACCTGGAGTTCACTACCGGATTTTAATGCACTTACCCCGGTTAAAACAGGGGTTACCCCAAATGTTTCCTTAGACCCAAGAAATGTGGATGACTTTTTTGGATTTCTATGGCAGGGCTATATTAATATTCCAGTAAGCGCTACGTATCAATTTGGTATTCAATCAGACGATGGTAGTAAACTATATATTAATACAGCCTATTCAGCCGGTGCAACCCCTTTAATAAATAATGATGGTTTGCATGCCGAACAATTGGTAACAGGAACCATTAATTTAACCGCTGGTGTTTATCCCATTGCGATCACTTTCTTTGAGCGTGATGGAGGAGAAGCCATGAAATTAATGTGGAGATCCGTTACGGCCGGTATACCCACGCTTACACCCATTCCGGATAGTGCATTTTGGAACAATACAGTACCAACCGTAAATTTATTACCGGCTACTCCTTCTAACTTAACCGCAACAGCCATTTCCACTTCAAAAATAAATTTAAATTGGATTGATAATTCTTCTAATGAAACCGGATTCCAATTATTCAGGTCGGCTTCTGAGAGTGGCCCTTTCCAAAGTATTAATATCAGCCCGGCTGGCGCTACTTCGTATACAGATTCTGTAAACTTAATGCCGAATGTAAAATATTGGTACAAAATAAGGTCGGTAAATGACTATGGTGTATCTCCTACGATTTATAATTTTGAAGCAATCTGGAATCTTAATAACAATTACCTGGATGCGAGTGGAAACAACCGGAACCTGAGCCCGGTAAATAATCCTATCTTTTCAACTGACAGGAAGGAAGGATCCCATTCTTCAACACTCAACGGATCGAACCAGGCAATAAAAGTTTCAATGCCTGCTAACAATTTCCCCGGCGATGCATACAGTACACGTACCATTGGCGTTTGGATTAAAGCAAAAAGCAGTACGGTAAATAAACAAAACAGGATCATATATGATTTTGGCGGAAAAGATAATGGGTTGAGCCTGCGGTTTAATTCAGGGGCTTTAGAAGCAGGTATTGCATCTAACAATGTAAGAAAAAAATTAACGGTAAGTAATTTGTTAAGCTTACCCGGGTGGAATAATGGAGGATGGAACCACATCACACTTGTATATAATGTAAATAATCTTACCCTTTTTGTAAATGCAGTACAGGCGGGTACTACCTCTTTAACTTTTTCATCGGTAGGTATAACCAATGATCTCTCTAGCCTGGGTGCAAGTACCGGAAGCAATGCATTTAATAGTTCATCAACTTCCTCTAACCTGTCAGCAGGTATTGATAATATTGTAGTATTAAAAGAAGCTATTAATGCGGCAGATATTGCCTCTTTTATGACTTATACTTTGCAAAGTGATACCACTTTTGCATTGCCTGCAATACCTGCAGCGCCATCCGGGTTATCGGCTATGGATAGCACTACATCAAGTATATCATTAGAGTTTTATGATAATTCCAGCAATGAAAACGGTATTGAAATTTACCGATCAGTAAATAATAATACAACATATCGTTTGCTCACCACTATTCCCGCCCACGCCGGCTACCAGGTGAATTATATTGATAGTAATTTATTTGCGAATGCAGCTTATTATTATAAAGTACGTGCCGTAAATGACGGAGGGGCATCAGCCTATTCAAATGAAATTTTAGCAAATACAAAGAATAATTTGCCTGTGATTGTATCTACCAATCATTACAGCATGAAATATGGCACTACCGAAACGCTGGCAATTCATGCATCGGATCCGGATGAAGAAAACCTTACTTTCAGCTTTACAGATATATTACCGGATTTTGTGAGTTTTGCAACTACCGGAAATGGAAAAGGCAGTTTTACTTTTACAAATCCTTTAGAGGCACAGCAAGGGAATTATACCATTGGAATTGTGATTACCGATTCGCATGGCGGTGCCGATACCATGCAATTTATATTAACTGTAAATGATAATAATATACCGGTAGCCACCCTGGTACCCGATAAAAATGTAGATGAAGGATCTGTATTACTGGTTCCGATTATCGCCAATGATGCAGAAGGAAATACAGGATTGGTATGGACCTTAGATGAAGCACCATCATTTGCAAGCATTACCGATACAGGCAATGGCACTGCTACGATCAGGTTCTCACCTGGTTTTTCAAATGCAGGGGTCTATCATATTACAGCACGAATTACCGATTCCCAGGCTGCCTATAGTACCATCACATTTGATGTAACAGTTAATGATCATGATCCTGTATTAGAAACCATTTACAGCAATATGGAATATACTGCACCTACAGCAGCGGCTCCCTGGAATAATATTTATGGCGCTGTAAATAATAATCTTTTAAATAGTGATGGCGTTGCCACTAATGTAGGGCTTGACTTTGTAGGAGCAAGCTGGTGGAGTAGTGTGGGAGCAGGGGCTGTTACCGGAAATAATTCAGGTGTATATCCCGATGCGGTGATACAGGATTATTTGTTCTGTGGCGGCTATGGCGGATCGGTAGATACCATTGCAATGACTTTCCGTGGCCTTACCCCCGGTGCTACATACAATGTAACCTTATTTGGAAGCAGTAATTGGGCAACCTTTGCCGATAATGGAACCACTATCTATGATTATAAAGGCACATTGAAGCCGCTTTACATTCAAAACAATACGAGCAAGACTGTTACATTTAGTAGTTTATCACCCGATGTAAATGGCAAAATTGCTATACGTATGTATAAAGCAACTGGTTCACCCTATGCAGTCATCAATTCTATAGTTTTACAAAAATCTTTAGATGATGGTACTGTACCGGCAATGCCTGTTCAATTAAAAGCAGTTGCATTAGATAATGCAGGGGTTTTACTAACCTGGAAAGATGTGGCATATAATGAAAGTAGTTATACAGTGTACAGATCATTAAATGAAGCGGGCCCTTATGCCGCATTAAACCCCGGTGCATTTAATGCCAATGATACTACTTATACGGATACTCAAACCGAAAGCGGGGTACAATATTTCTATAAGTTAGAAGCCGTAAACGGAAATGGCAGTTCTGGTAAAACAGCGTTTGTAACAGTAGTTACCACAAACAGGTTACCGGTTATTGCAAGCTTAAGCAATATTTTTGTAAATGCAGGGCAATCTGTAAATACAAATGTTTCTGCAACAGACCCGGGTGACGTAGTTACACTAACTACAGAGGGATTACCGGTTTTTGCTTCCTTTACACCGGGTGCCGGTGGTACCGGTGTTATCGCTGTTTCACCGGGGCTCAATGATATGGGTACATACCATGCAACATTAATAGCTACTGATAACCGGGGAGGAGCAACCCGTAAAGACTTTAATATTTATGTTACAGATCCAGTAATGCGAAATGTGTACCTGAATTTTGGGCCTGCGAATGCAACTCCAGAACCAGCTCCATGGAATAATTTATTAAGTTATCCCTTCAATAATACCATGATTAGTAACCTGGTGGATGATGCAGGCAACAATACCGGGTTTAGTGTAAAACTTTTAAGCGCATGGCAGGATAATTTTAACTATGGCATGGTTACCGGTTATAATAATGGAATATATCCTGATAATGTAATGAAAACAAGTATTTACACCCAGGAAAATACGGCTAAATCAATTCAAATTGCCGGATTAAACCCGGCTAAGCGATACAATATTGTTGTATTTAGCAGCCATAATGCCGGCATTAGTTCCTTGTTAACAATCACCAGTGGCTCCAGTACCACATTAGAAGGTATGTATAACAATAATAAATCGGCCCAGTTAAATAATTTAACGCCCAATGCTTCAGGCATCATTACCGTTTCATTATCCAAAACCAGCACTATTAAATATTTAAACTTAAATGCACTGGTAATACAGGAATATGCAGCCAGTGTGCCTACTAATTCTATTATTCGTCCGTATAATTTATTTGCAGAAACAATTTTAGATAGTAGTAAGGTTAAACTTACCTGGAGCGATCAAAGTAGTAATGAATTGGGTTTTGAAATCTGGAGATCTACTTCTCAATACGGTACTTACAGTTTAGTTACTTCTGTAGGGGCCAATGTTACCACGTATACCAATACAGGCCTGGCTCCCAATACCCGTTATTTTTATAAAGTAAGATCATATAGGAACCCTTCTTATTCAAGAATATATAGCAGCTATAGTAATATTGCCACTGCTATTAATTCTCCCCGTATTGTATATGTAAATTTAAATGTGGAATCAAATATGGCAGGGCCTGCTCCATGGAACAATACGACTTCACCCTCTACCCAAGGGACAACTTTCCCTGATTTACTGGATAACCAATCAGTAAATAGTGGTGTAGAAATGGAAATTACAAAAGAGTTCAATGGTACAGGTTATACCGGTAGTGCCGGCCCGGGTTTATTTCCCGCAGTAGTTATGCAAAGTAATTATTGGGGCGATGCTAACCAGTTATGCCAGGTGAAATTTAAAAACCTGGATATCACAAAAAAATACCGAATTGGTTGCTTTGGTAGCGCAATCTTCTTTGGGTATGCTACCGCAAACTATACTTGCAATGGATACACAGTACAATTAAACAGTTACAACAACAGCACTGAAATTGTGTACCTCGATAATTTAGTTCCGGATGAATCAGGAGAATTGGTTGTTTCTGTAAAAACAGCGCCAGGTGAACCTTATACCTTCACCAGTGCATTTACATTAGAATCTTATACTGACGATGGCAGTTATACACCCATTACTACGAATAAGGTAACTACCCCGGGCAGTGAAATTTATAATACACCGCATATCAGTACAGCAAATGAAAATCCACCGGCTATTACACAAAATGATATACAGGCCAGAACTTCAGCTGCTTTACAGGACAATACCAGGCAGGGCGAAAATATAAATGTATTCCCAAATCCTTTTACCAATAAAATTGAGGTAGAGATCAATACAGAAAAAGTAGGTACATTCTCCATCACACTTATAGATATGAATGGCAGGCAGGTTTATAAATCGGCTGTGACCCATGCAATAAACGGAAAAAATAAGATCAGCGTAAATTTACCCGGCGGCGTTACACTCGCCAGGGGAAGTTATTTATTAAATGTATATACTGACGGTAATTTAAGCAAGTCAGTAAAACTTCTAAAGATCAACTAGGAAAACCTAAAACTAAAAGATTCTGGCATCATCATGATGCCAGATCTTTTTACTTTAACTTTGCTCCAGACCACAAAAAATTAATTCTATAATGGATTTACTCTATTTTCTTAAAGTACTCTTTAGAAAAAAATGGATTATTCTCGGCCTTAGTATATTGGCTGTAGTCGTTACTTTTCTTCTCTTACTGAATAAAAAACCATTGTACGAATCGGTGGCCCAATATTCCACTGGGTTTACTGCCGAAACTATAAAACTGGCAGATGGTACCACAGCAATTGATTTATTTACCGCCGATGTAAAATTTGATAATGTAATTGCCACTATTAAATCACCACAGGTAATGAACCGGGTATCCTATACATTAATGGTACACGACCTGGTGAACCCCGCAAAAGCATACCGGCATTTAAATGAAAAACAAAAGGAAACAGGTGCATACAGGGGTATCAATGCCGATACAGCACGCAGAATTTTGATGGATAAACTAACATCTAACCAAATACTGCAACCCGATATTCCTTTAGAACGGGTTTTGGTAGAATATTTAAAATTATACCGGTATGATTACTTAAGCTTATTACAAGATATGATGGTAAGACGGGTAGACAGGACCGATTACCTGGATATTTCATTTCAATCAGAGAACCCTGAACTGTCTGCTTCTGTTGTAAATAATATTGGCAGGGAATTTTTAAATTATTATAAAAGTTTAAACTCGATGCGTACTGACGAATCTGCAGAGAGTTTGAAGAGTATTATGGAAGGCCAGCAATCCAAAGTGGACAGTTTAAATAAGCGGTTGCTATCAGAAAAATTAGCACAAGGCACCATTGATCCTGTGAGCCGTACTACTTCGGCAATGGAAACGGTAAGCTCATTAGAAGCCTCTTTAGCAGAACAAAGAAGTAAATACAATGAACATGCAAACCGGCTGCAATACCTGCAAGCACAATTAAATGCATTACAAAGCGGAAATAATAGTTCGGGCGGTTCTAATAATAATGCAGAAGTGGTAAGGCTCATGAAGAAAAAAGATGATTTAACGGCAGAACTGGCACGCAAAGGAGGCAATGATGCAGCCCTGCAGCAGCAAATAGATGACCTGAGATCAGAAATTGTATTGAAATCGAATAGCGGGGTAAGTAAAACAAAAAAATCAGAAGATGTTACTGCTTTAACCAGGGAGATCAACGAAGAAAAAGCGCTCATGAATGCGGCATCTTCTACCATTAATGAATATACAGCAAGTATTCGTAAATATATGGGCATGACCAATGTGAATGCAGGCAGTGATGTAAAGATGGATGTAATAAAAACACAATTGGACATGGAAAATAAGCAATTGAACAATGTGATGGAGAAATATTCACAGGTGCAGGGGCTTTCAAAAGATGATCCTACGGTAAACTTTATTCAAACCCGGGTAGGGCAGGTAGCGGCAGAACCTCAATCAAAGAAAACTTTCTTAAAAATGTTGCTCTCTGGCGCTTCTGTTTTCTTTTTGTCTTCAGTCCTGTTTTTGTTTTTAGAGATTTTTGATACTTCTGTAAAAATGCCTTCTTTATTTAATAAACTTTCAAAAGTAAAAGCCAGCTCCATTTTAAATAAAGTAAACTTTAAAAAAGATACCGCTTTTTCGCTCATCATGTCAGATGAAACATCCATGAAAGCTAAAGGATTGGCCGTATTTAAAAATAATATCAGGAAATTACGTTTTGATTTGCTTAATAGTGAAAAACAAGTGTTTTTATTTACCAGTACAAAAAATAAAGCGGGTAAAAGCACAATTATAGAAGCCCTGGCTGCCAGTTTATTGCTAAGCAAAAAATCTGTGTTGATCATTGATCTGAATTTCATGAACAATACCCTTACTCAAAAAATCGGTGCTAAACTTATGATTGAAGACCTGGCTGCCCTAAATAAAAATTGGGGTGCCTTTCAATCACAAAAAGCAGCTACAGATACAGAAGGATTGTATATTATCGGGTGCCGGGGAGGCAATGTAACCCCACTGGAAGAATTGTACAATATTGACCTCCACGCATTCTTAGATGCTATGAAAGATAAGTTTGATTATATACTTATTGAGGGAGCATCGTTAAATTCTTATGCAGACAGCAGGGAAATTGCCCGTTATGTGGATGGTATATTTACCGTTTTTTCTGCTGATACCTCGATAGGTCAGATGGACCGGGAATCCCTGGATTTTGTAGCTGAACATAAAAGCAAAAATTTTGGAGTCATACTGAACAAGATATTTACCGATAATATTGGTTTCTAGTACTCCGGAAAAAGGTTATGAAAACTGCAAGATTGGCTTGGATAGACTATGCCAGGGGTATAGCTATTATATTGGTATTGTATCGCCATGTTTTTGAAGGCATAAAGCAGGCAGGTATATCTGTGGCTCATTACCTGCCGGTAGAATATGCAAATATTATGTTTTATAGTTTTCGAATGCCTTTATTTTTCATTGTGTCGGGCGTATTTGTAGCTCGTAGTTTACATAAAAGGGGCATTCAGAAATTCATTGAAAATAAAGCCAGGACAATCATTTATCCTTATGTAATTTGGGGTTCTTTACAAATTATACTCCAGTATATTTTTAGTGCCTACATCAATACCGATAAAGAAAATTTAAACCTGCTTTACCTGCTTTATTCTCCCCGTGAAGTGGGGCAATTTTGGTACTTATATGCTCTGTTCAACGTGGCTGTATTATATGTAATATTAAAAGTGTATGCAAAATTGAATGCGTTACAATGTACCGCCTTAGGTATATTGATGTTTTACCTGTCTTCCCTCTTATCGCAATACCAGGTAAATACCTGGTTCCTGGCCGATATCCTGCATTATTTTGTATTCTTTGCCGTAGGCGACCTATTTAGCAGCATCGTTTTAAATTCAATTCATAATGAAGTGGGATATTTTAAAAAGCATATCCTCTTATGGGTAATCCCCTTCATAGGGGCGCAGGCTGTTTATTTATATTTGAACCTGCAACACCCTTCGGTGCTTTTTGATTACGTAGAGTATAGTATGCCGGTTATTTTTCTTATCATCGCTTTTTTAGGTTGTGGATTTGTTATATTACTATCTCAATATCTCGATAAAACCGGTAAAATAAAATGGTTAAGAATTGTGGGCGAACATTCTCTGTACATTTATGTGGTACACGTAATTGTAATGGCTGCTGTAAGAATTTTTATGATGCATGTACTCGGTATCACCAATTTACCGTTATTGCTTATTACAGGCATCCTGGTGGGCCTGCTCATTCCAATCTTACTATATAAACTGGCCATTAAGGCAAATATGCCCTGGTTATTTACATTGGAAAATAAAAATACCAGGAACTTAAAAAAAGAATAAACCCCACCCGGGTTTGCAAGCATGCATACAACACCTAAATATTCAAATTGGCTGGGAGCCGCATTATATAATGGGTTACAAAAATTATCTATACCCATTTTTGGTGTAGTAAGTACCATGTTGCTGGCCCACGAAGGACTCACAAAACCCGAAATGGGGGTGTGGTCTTTATTCTTGGTTTTTACTTCATTTATTGAATTAATCAGGCAGGCTTTGGTGAAAACATCCTTGATTAAGTTTGTTAACCATGCAGGTGAAGAAGATCAAAAAAATGTACTATCGGCTGCTTTTTTTTTAAACACCGCAATCACTTCAATCCTCATTTTGGTACTGATCGTGGCCGGGCAATATTTTGAAAACGTGTTAAGCGCCCCCGAACTGGGCTCCATGTTATATATATTTATTGCAGGTATGATCTTACTGATCCCCTTTTCACATTTTGAATGGATCATGTATGGAAAGAGTGATTTTAGAGGATTATTTTGGATATACTTTGTACGCCAGGGATTAAATTTATTGCTTATCATTGGCTATTTATTTTTTCGCAGCCATGTTCCTTTAGAGATACTGGTTTTATTTTATAATTGTGCCATACTGGCCGGCACGATTGTGGGGTACCGGTGGGCCAGTAAACATTTACTTAAAGTATTCGTATTAAAAAAAGAATGGTTAAAACTCTTGTGGAACTTTGGAAAATACGTTTTTGGAACAGGGGTAAGCTCACTGGTATTAAGCAATGCAGCCCAGATTATGTTATCACCTATGCTGGGAAGCACCACTTACACTGCATCGCAGGGGATTGCTAACCGGGTTATAAACCTGGCCGATATTCCTTCGCAGGTTTTAGGGGATATTCTTTATCCTAAAAGTTCCAAACAGGAAAATGCTCAAAATAAAGGGATCATTAAATATTATTATGAAAAAACGGTAGGTGCCGCACTTTGTATAAATATTCCCGTTGTACTTTTTATGGCATTATTTCCCAAATTTATTGTTTTGGTTCTGGGTGGTAAGCAATATTTAGATGCAGCACCCTATTTGCAATTAATAAGTGTAACAGGCATCTTTCTTACCTTTTTAAAGTATTATGGCATTATTACCGATTCATCGGGCAGGCCCAAACTCAATTTTTTTACGACTACTGTAATTGCTATTATTAACATAGCCCTTACTTACTTTTTTATATTAAAATTTGGATTCCTGGGGGCTGCTTATGCCTATATTATTACGCATATTATTGGCTTTGGCATCACCCAGGTATTATTAAATAAAATGTTTGATATCAATTTTATAAATTGTTTTAAATATGCAGTTGGCTTCTACCCGGAGCTCACAAGGCTGGTTTTGCATAAATTAAAAAGGAAATGATAAAAGGAAAATTACAAAACAGGGATATAATTATGATTGGGATACAGCCCTGGGATTTTGAAATTGGCTGTAATTTTAAAGATATGGCTTTTGAAATCGCCAGGCATAACCGGGTACTCTATGTAAACCGGCCACTGGACCGTATTACAGCATACAAACTTCCGGATGATGTAAAAACAAAAAACAGGAAAAAGAGTATTCAAGACCCTGCCAATGCATTACAGGAAGTTGAAAAAAACCTTTGGGTTTTTAATCCCAGGATTGTGTTAGAATCAATAAACTGGATGGCGCATCATGCACTATACCGTTTTTTGAATAAAAGGAATAATAAAAAGCAGGCAAAACAAATTAATTGGGCTATTTCAAAATTACATTTTAAAAACCCCATTTTATTTATTGATAATGATTTTTTTAACGGCCTTTACCTGCCGGATTTCCTGGATGTAGATTGTACTGTTTATTACATACGGGATTTTTTACTGGCACAACCTTATTTTAATAAGCATGGTAAAATTTCGGAACCTGAATTAATAAAAAAAGCAGATGCCGTTGTTGCCAATTCACTATACCTGGCATCTTATGCCAGGCAATACAATGCAAATAGCACTTATATAGGCCAGGGTTGCGGACCTGATTATTTTAGGCCTGTTCCCGATACATTTCCTGCAGATATTATTCATATCAACAAACCGGTAATTGGGTATTGTGGCTTTTTAACAGCCGCCCGCCTGGATATTGATTTGCTCGTATCCATAAGCAAGGCCCGGCCCCATTGGAACCTTGTATTAGTGGGCCCTGAAGATGAAAGTTTTAAAAATTCGGCATTGCATCAATTATCCAATGTTTATTTTTTGGGCAGGAAGGAAGAAAAAGATCTGCCGGATTATGTAAATTATTTTGATGTTTGCTTAAATCCACAATCCATCAACCAGCTTACCATGGGTAACTATCCTCGTAAAGTAGATGAGTACTTGGCCGCTGGCAAACCTGTGGTGGCAACCCGTACAGAAACCATGGAAGCCTTTGCAGATTGCACTTATTTATGTACAGGTACTGATGATTATATAAAGGCCATAGAGCTGGCATTGGCAGAAAAGGAGGATATTGCACGCATTGAAAAAAGAAAAGAAGTTGCCCGGTCACATAGCTGGGAAAATTCAATTGCTGCTTTTTACGGAGTGGTAGAAAGTTTAAATAAATAATTAAAAACAATGCTGCAGGAACAAGATAAAGATGAGTTAGAAGAAGGGCATGAATCTACAGGTTCATTGCTTACCCTGGTTATAGCATTGCTTTTTGTTACCATTGTAATGGCTTTTTTATTTTTTAAAATCTTATTCTTTTAAATATATTGAAACTGGAAGCTAAAAATATTTTATTTAGTATTGCTGATGGGTTCCGCCGGGAGGTATTTGTAAAACGGCTGAGTTCACCGCTCGGCCTGGGCGTATTATTATTCATGGCATTGGTATCTGGTTTTTTAGCTGCCAAAGATCTTTTTATAGTCCCTTTTGCCCTGGGCGGAGCTTTAATTGGTATTACAGTTGTAGTATTTTGCTTATTCAAACCTTATATTGCTTATTACCTGGTTACCATTTTGGCATTTTTTATTTTTTTTCCAAGTCATTTAATCGGGTACGATATTAAAGTGGCCATGGCCCTGGAAATTTTGATCTTGTTTTTATTTTTTGGTACCATGCTTCATAAAAAAGCAAATCCTTTGGCTAAAAATGATTTAATAAAAACGCCCATAGCCATCCTGTTTATGCTTAACGTAATCATGTTTTTGCTGGAAGCATTTAACCCCAATGTTCCCAATTTAGCAGGATGGTACACACCCACCCGCCGGTTGCTGGTATATGTGCTGGTCTTTATTTTGTCTTACCGATTGTTCGACAGCTTTGCAAAAGTGAAGCAGTTTATAAATGCATGGATTATTTTATCTTTTATATGCGCATTATATGGTTGCTACCAGCAATGGTTTGGTTATTTACCCAGTGAAATCAGGTATATTATGAGCCGGCCTGGCGAATTTGAATTAATGTTCCAGGGCGGGCAATTTCGTAAATTCTCATTTTTATCAGACGTTGTAACCTTTGGAATCCTTTGCGGAAGTATGTCCGTATTAACTTTATTGCTAGGGATTAATGAAAAAAATAAGCGTTGGCGGTACTTTTTATTTTTTGCAACCCTTATTTTATTACTAGGCATGGCATATTCCGGAACCCGTACTACTAATATTATGTTGCCTTCGGGCATGGCATTGTATGGATTTATTACCATTCAAAAAAAGCGTACGTTGCTGGCATTGTTTGGGATGGTCATGCTGGCCATGTTTGTTTTGTTTGCGCCGATCTATAATAATCCTACTTTAAACCGGATGCGAACTACCTTTGACAGTAAAGAAAGCTCTTTAAATGTACGGGATGTAAATAGAAAATATATACAACCTTATATACATGCGCATGCATTTGGTGGGGGTATTTCCACATCGGGTGTAGAGGGGGCTTCCTTTTACCCGGGGCATCCTTTAGCGGGTTTCCCACCCGATAGTGGTTTACTAAAAGCAGCGCTGGAACTGGGCTGGATGGGATTGGCCTTAATGATTCTGTTTAATCTTGTAATCTTGTACCAGGGTATTTATTATTATTTCAGAATGCAGGTTGCCGAATATAAAAAATATGTGGTTGTAATATTGTGCAGTTTGTTTCCTATGATGGTGGCTTTATATTCTCAAAATGCGATAGGCCAAATACCCACAGCATTATTTTATTATTCTGTAATTTCAATAATTAAACGATTGAAGGAGTTTGATGATGAGTTTATTGTAAATTCACAGGAGAGAAATAAATCAATTAATTAATCGTTACTATATTCGTAAACTACTTTACTATGATGCTAAAAAAATATTGGAAACTCGCTGCCTTTCTGGTAACCGGATCCATCCCCTTGCAATTATTTGCACAACGCATTCCGCAGGTACCAGATAGTATCCGCAAACAATATAAAGTAAGGTATCAGCAAGAGGTATCAGCAGTAAAGCAGGAGCAGCAGAAATTAGAAGATAGTAATGTGCCTGCCATTGATTTTACAAAATATACTAACGATACTTTGCTTAAAAAAAAGCTTGTACAATTGGCCCTGGATAATTCGGAACTCAGGGTGGCAGATGCCAATATTGAAATTGCAAAAGCCCAATTCAAATATGCTAAATCATCCTGGCTAAGCTCTATCAGTGCCGGAGCCAACGTAAATGAGTTTGTAATAAATAATTCGGCAGCTGCCAGTTTTTTCCCAAAATACAATGTGGGGCTGGCTTTGCCTTTTGATATAGCCTCCCGGACAAAAAAAGAGAAAAAAGTGGCCAGGGAAAATATTGAAATAAACCAGGAACTTAAAAAACAAAAAATGGCATCAATAGAAAAGGAAACATTGGTGCGCTATGAAAATTATAAAGAGCAACATGAGATATTGATGCTGCAGCAAGCATCGCTGGAATATGACCTTACTGCCAATGAAGCCGCTAAAAAATCGTATGCTGATGGTGAAATAAAGTTAGAGGATATGAATAAAGCCTACCAGGTAGTATTGAGTGAGAAGGCAAACCTGATTTCAAAGAAAAGAAATTATAATGTAGCCAAATTAGAATTAGAAGAAATTATTGGCGTTAAAATTATTGATTAATTTCCTATATTTGCCCCCGCTTAAGGGGGATTAGCTCAGTTGGCTAGAGCGCTTGCATGGCATGCAAGAGGCCGCCGGTTCGAATCCGGCATTCTCCACTAAAAGTCTATTGAACCGTAATTAACTAATTGATTACGGTTTTTTATTTGGGGGGTTAAGCCGCATGTATTCAATATTTATTATCTCCCGGTAGCGAAATTCCGTTTATCCTGATTTCATAAAGTGCCTGTAACAAAATGCCGATATACCCTTTAGGAAACCCTTTTCTTGCAAACCACTCCAGGTAACTTACCGGTAATTTTTTTAAAGGAGTATCCCGGTATTTGCCAAATGGCATTTTCATGGTAAGGATATCCATAAAAACCTTTTCATCGGGCATAGGGGCATCTTCCATCTTTGTGATTTTATTTCAGCTCAATCTATTTTTTTATGAATGCTGTAATTACGCCATTTTTCAATAACCTGTTTCATATCATTGGGCAAATCACTGGTAAACATCATTTCTTTTTTTGTAACCGGGTGTATAAAACCCAGTTCCCGGGCATGTAGGGCTTGGCGGGGACAAAGTGTAAAGCAATTTTCTACAAACTGTTTATATTTAGTATATACCGTTCCTTTTACAATTTTATCGCCGCCATAAAAATCATCATTAAAGAGAGGATGGCCAATATATTGCATGTGTACCCGTATCTGGTGTGTACGCCCGGTTTCCAGCCTGCATTCTACAAGGGTTACATAATTAAATCTTTCTAAAACTTTATAATGGGTAATGGCTTCTTTTCCATGATCCCCCTCGGGGTAAGTGGTAAATAATTTTCTAAAACGAAGATGCCTGCCCACATGACCGGTAATTGTACCCTGCTCTTCCTCAAAATTACCCCATACTAGTGCCACATACCTGCGATGCACTGTATGTGCAGAAAATTGTTTTGCAAGATCGCTCATAGCCAAAGCTGTTTTTGCCAATACCAATAAGCCACTGGTATTTTTATCAATCCTGTGTACCAAACCAAAACGGGGTAGGGTAGATTCATCAATGTGCGGATTGATTTCTTTTAAATGCCAGGCAACTGCATTTATTAACGTACTATGAGGATTACCGCTACCGGGATGCACCACCATGCCAACGGGTTTATTGATCACTAAAATATCATCATCTTCGTATTCAATTTGTAATGGAATTTGTTGCGGGATAATTTCAGCACTATCGGGAGCCTCATTTTCATACAACACCAGTTTATCCCCTGCTTTCACTTTGTAATTAGCCTTTACAGGTTTTTCATTTACTAATACTTCTTCCAGCTCTATGGCTTGCTGTATTTTATTACGGGTGGCTCCCTCTATACGCTGCATTAAAAACTTATCAATTCTTAGGGGTTCCTGGCCACGGTCTATGATAATAGAAAGTCTTTCATACAATGATTCATTTTCTGAGAGTTCATGATCCCCGCTATCATCTATAAGGTTTGACATGTACAATATTACTGCTTAAATCAATAAGAATGGATGGTTTTTTATTTTCGGGTTGCCATTGAAAGGGTTTGCTACCTGTTTCCCGTTTTTATATCTTTTGGAATAAAAAATTTATTCTTTTCTATCAGTTCACTGTTATTATAAATTTCAAAAAAATACCAGCCTGAATGCCTGAAATTCATTTTGTCTAAGATTAAATATTCATCTTTTAGTTTGTTCAATTCAAAAACCTTATTACCTGATTCGTCGAAAAACTTTACGATATAATTGGTAGTTGATGCGAGCGGTAAATGAATGACTACACTGCTAAGTTTTGAAGTGAAAATTCTTTTACTGGGATAAGCAGGTTCTGTCTTTGTAATTACAGGAGGCTTATTTATCTGCGGTAAAGTGGGTGCAGTAGGGGGAATTTGTAATGCACTGTCTGCAAAGGGATTTGTTTGCCAGGGATACCGTTGTTCGGCAACGCTGTCAATGGTTACTTGTTTTACAGGCCTTACGGGTTGAGTTATTAAATAAGAGCCTCCTTCAAAAGCAATAAACACCCGGTAGTACATCCTGTTATAAGGTGGGTTATTATCTGAATACCCATTTTCATAACTGGTGGGGCTTAATACCGAACCAATTGTTGTATAATTTTTTAAACTGTCGTACGACCTTTGGATGCTGATATTTGTTACCGGAACTTTATATTCATTTTTCCAGCTGATAACAATATTATTATTCAGGTTGTTTACAGAAATATCGGGCAATATTTTTTGAGCCTTCAAAGATGCCGATACCACGATGAAACATGCAAAAAAAAGAAAACGTTTTAGAAAGTATTTTAGCACAATGCAAATATAATAAAGCCCATTAATTGTTATTGTATTTTATTAAAAATGCCTGTTAAAGACTTTAAAAAATAAGGGTACCGGGTGGCAATCCTGTATTTCCCTGGAGCCCACCGGTATGCAGGCATATAATTTTGCTCCCGGTATTAAAATAATTTTTATTTACCAGGTCACTAATAGCCAGCATAAGTTTGCCGGTATATACAAAGTCTGTGGGAATCTGTGTTTTTTCAAAAAACCGGTTCATAAAATCAATCTCATTTTTTGTGTGTTTTGCATAGCCTCCTTCATGATAATTCGGAAACACTTGAATATTTGGCAGTACGGGCTTACCTGTTAAATAAGATAACCGTTGCGGAATATCACTTATATTTTTTAAAACAGGTATCCCTATTATTTCCTGGCTTTTATCTGCTGCTAATGATAATCCCGCAAGGGTGGTAGCCGTTCCTACGGCCGTACAAATATGTGTTGCATTTTGCTGCGATAAAAGATCCATAATATGAGATGCGCCCAGGGCTCCTTGTTTGCCATAGCCACCTTCGGGTACTATTATGGGATCGTTGTATTGTTCCAATAAGACTTTATTATTTTCCGAGGCGGCCATTTTTTTATATGCTTCCCGGCTTACAAAAATCAAATTCATTCCATATTCTTTGCAGGCAAGCAGTGTTGGCGACCATTGTTCCGGCTCTTCGCCCCTTACAATACCGGTAGCCGCAATTCCACAAGCTTTGCATGCAAATGCGGTAGCCACTAAATGATTGGAATAAGCGCCACCAAAAGTAAGGAGAGCTTTTTCAGGAAGTTGTTTACAGGCCTGCAGATAATAAGCTAATTTAAAAATTTTATTTCCGGAAACAATGGGATGCAATTGATCTAAACGGGCAACAAAAACCTGTATATTTTTTCCGGGATCAAAAAAAGATGAGATATCGGTACAGATAATTTGTTTTTTATGGAATAGAAATTGCATTTACGATTGCTTTAGGCTTATTTTTGCGACAAATTTTAAATAAAATTTCCAGATTAATTATGAAACCTACTTTATTAATTTTAGCAGCAGGTATGGCAAGCCGGTATGGGAGTATGAAACAAACCGAAGGTTTTGGCCCATATCATGAAACGATTATGGATTATTCCATCTACGATGCCATACATGCGGGTTTTGGAAAAGTAGTCTTTATAATTCGTGAAGATTTTGCTGAAAATTTTAAAGCCATTTTTGATGAAAAGCTAAAAGGTAAAATTGAAGTAGCCTATGTGTACCAGCATTTAAACAGTTATGCAGAGGCCCGGTATATTCCGGAAGGCCGTACAAAACCGTGGGGAACGGGGCATGCCATGCTTTGTGCCAAAGATGTAATTCAAGAACCTTTTGCTGTAATTAATGCGGATGATTTTTATGGAACAGATGGGTTTGTAAAAGCTTATCGTTTTTTGGTTCAGGAATGTAATGCCCATACCTATGCTATTATAGGATACAAATTGGCCAATACATTAAGTGAATTTGGTACCGTAAGCAGGGGGGTATGTAAAACAGATGCAGCGGGTAACCTGGTAGATATTCATGAACGTACAAAAATATACAGAAACGAACAGGGTAAAATTGTGTATGAAGAAAATGATGAAAAAACAGAGGTGCCGGAATCCTCCAGTGTATCCATGAACTTCTGGTGTTTTCACCCATCCGTATTTTTAATCATTGAAAAATTATTTTCTGAATTTCCTAAGAACAATTTACAGAACCCGAAAGCTGAATTTTTTATTCCGCTGATCGGGGAGCATTTTATTAAAACCGATGGAAATAATATCCGGGTAATACCTACCGATTCGCAATGGTTTGGTGTTACCTACAAAGAAGATGCGGCCGGTGTAAAAGAAAATATTGCTGCATTGATTGCTGCCAAAGCATATCCTGAAAAATTATTTTAAAATGTTTCAATATAAAAAAGGCTGCTTGTAAAAGCAGCCTTTTTTGTATGATATATTTACCAAATCTTTACCCGTAAACTATCGGGCCGGTACATTTTATCGCCTGGTTTTATTCCAAATGCTTCATAAAATTCCGGTACATTCACTACCGGGCCATTTACTCTTTGTATGGCTGGCGCATGCACATCTGTCATTACCTGGCTGGCTACACTTTCGGGCCGGTTTTTATAAAGCCATCCCAGGGCATAGCCTAAAAAATATCTTTGTAAAGGGGTATAACCAGAAATTTTTTCATTCTTTTTATAGGTATCGGTTTTCTTAAAAGCATCAAGCCCGATTAGCATACCTCCCAGGTCGGCAATGTTTTCGCCCTGTGTGGCTTCTCCATTAATGTGCAGGGTATCAATAGGAATAAATTCATTAAACTGTGCTATGATCTTTTTTGCACGGTCACTAAATTCTTCAGCATCTTTTTTTGTCCACCAATCATACAGGTTTCCTTTTGCATCATACTGGCGGCCCTGGTCATCAAAGCCGTGGGTAATTTCGTGGCCAATAGTAGATGCCGCAGCATATCCATACACAAGGGCATCATCCAGTTCATTATCAGCATAACCGGGTACCGAAAAGATGCCGGCCGGTAACACGATTTCATTATTGCTTGGGTTATAATAGGCATTATAGGTTTGAGGTGTCATTTCCCATTCGTTCCTGTCAACCGGTTTACCCAATTTATTTATTTCATATTGATGCCACCATTCATTGGCTCTTTGCATATTTAATACCCATGGGCCGTCGTCAATTTTTAAGCTGCTAAAATCTTTCCATCTATCCGGGTATCCTACTTTCTTTGTTATTTTTGCTAATTTATCATAAGCTTTTTGCTTGGTGCTGTCATTCATCCAGGTAAGTTTTTCAATTCTTTCTTTGTAAGCAACACGCACATTCTCTACCATATCGCTATATCTTTTTTTGGCAGCTTCTGTAAAATATTCCTTCACGAATAGTTGCCCCAGGGCTTCACCAATAGCTGATTCTTCGGCATCCAGCACCCGTTTCCATCTGTCTCTCGGTTTGGTTGCGCCGGTAATGGCTTTGCGGTATTCAAATGCATTATTATAGGTAGCGCTGTCTAAATAGGCTGCGGATAATTGTATAAGCCTGAGTTTTAAATAATTTTTCCATACATCAAGGGGTGTTTGTTTTATTTCATTTGATAGCGCAACAATAAATTCCGGCTGACCTACAATTACAGAATCTACTTTATTGGCACCCACTTCTTTTGCATAGTTTATCCAGTTAAAGGAAGGCCCGGTTTTCATTAACTGTTCCCAGCTCATTTTGTTGTAATTTTTATAGGGATCTCTCAGGTCTGCTAATTTCCGGCTGGCTTTTGCAAGTTTTGTTTCTAAGTTGAAAACTTGATTCACATTCGCAGTAGCTGTTGCAGGGTCAATCCGGGTAAAAGTTTTGGCCATATAATCCTGGTAAGCTTTTTTTACCTGTACAGAGCGGGCATCGGTATTAAAATAATAATCCCGGTTGGGTAATCCCAATCCGCCCTGCGAAAAATGATAGGCCATTTCATCGCTTTTCTTATCATCCTGGTACACATAATCACTAAAAAGGCCGCTAACCCCTTTGCGATGAAGCATGGCTGCTACGCTAACCAGGTCATCGGGGGTTTTAATGGCGTCTATCTTTTCAAAGTCAGGCTGTAAAGGAGTTAATTTAGCAGCTTCAATAGCTGCAGAGTCCATCCCGCTTTTCCAGAAATCACCAATTTTTTGAGATACTGATCCGGCTCTTGCCTTTTCTTTTATTGCATCTTCATTGATCTTGCGAAGTTTTTGATAAATTTCATCTTGCACCATATTGCCAATGCCCCATCCACTTTCTGTATCTGGAATTTTTGTTTTTTTATACCATCCACCGTTTGCAAACATAAAAAAGTCGTCACCGGGTTTTACCGTACTATCTATGTTCATTGCCAATATATCCGGTTTAGCTGCGTTGGTTGATTTTTTTGAATTGCATGAAATGAGTAATGAAATTGAAATGAATGCAAGAAATATTTTGTACATGGTTTATTAAATTAATTTATAAATGTAGTTTAGTAGCGGTTGAACTGCAAATTAATTTTATGAAAGGTAAACCGGGCAGGGTATAAAAAAAGCGATGAATACTCACCGCCATTTTTTATTCTACTTATTGCCTGGGTTAATTGCCCTTAATCATAAAGACGTAATCTTGTAATTTTTTAATTTGATTTACCCTGTCATTTCCTTTTAATACATTAGAGCCTTTAAATGCAATGTTTTCATTGCCTTTTATTTTTTTCACTTCTGCTATAGCACGGGTAATATTGACTGCTTTTATGGCAAATACTACGCCATCGGCATTGGTTTCAAGGCTATTGATAACACCTACCAGTTCACCATTCTTATTAATCACGGGCGAGCCGCTATTGCCTTCGTTGGCCGAGGTACTGAGCTGGCAAAATATGGTATCCATTTGATAACCGTTTCTGGCACTTATATAACCTTCTCCATATACTACTTCCTGTTTAGGAAAACCCAGCATGAAAACCTGTTCGCCAAGTTCAGCATTTGATTTTTTAATGGTATAGGGTAGGGATGCCATCTTAGGAAAGTCGTAATCATCTACTTTTATGATGGCAAGGTCCATTTGCGGGTTTACATAAACAGAATGGGCGCTGAATTGTTCCCCTTTATTATTTTCAATAATCAATTTATGTTTTGCCTGGTCTATCACGTGAGCATTGGTAACTATATAATTGTTTACGGCATCAATCATAAAACCGGTAGCCCTGAACTTGGCATCGAGCCGGGGTTTTACGACAGGTGCGTTTACGCCGGCTTCCAGTTTGCTGAGCTTGCTTTCTATTTGGCGTGTTTTACTTTCCTGTTGGTTTAATTTTTCAACAAGAGGTTTTATATTGGTAGGGTTTTGCTTGGCAACAGAAGACACCAGCCCGGCAATAAACAGGGATACCACACCAGCTATAGAAGCCGCTACGGCAATGGTACGCTTGGATCGGGCCCACAGTTGTATGAGTTTGCCTTTGCCTTTGGGGAGGTTACGGGAAATGATACCTTCTTCTGAAAGTTTGGTTTCCACTTCGTGCAAGGCGACGGTAAAGTTTTTGCGATCGCTGTATTTCTCGAGTTCGTTGTAGAAAAATATTTGTTCTACTACGGTTTGGTCCAGCTCAGGATTATTTTTTCTCAGGTCTTCAAAATATATTTTTTCCTGGGCGCTCATTTCACCTTTTACAAACCTTTCTACCGCATCCATTAATAAAGAATCTTCCATATCTTATTCACTAAATTTGTATTGTGCAAAAAATAACTTTTTCAACCGCACAAGGCATTTATATTTTTGTGTTTTCGCATTATCCGCATTGGTATATCCAAAATCGGATGCTATTTGTTGCATGGGCTTTTTTTGGATGTAGTAGGCTTCCAGTAAACTTTTACAAGGTTCGCCCACTTTTGCCATGGCAGCTTCCATCAGGTTAAAGTCATTTTGTTTTTTTTCATGATGCTCTACATCATCATCTACCGGTATGCTTTCTTCCAGCATATCATTTTGGCTGATAAATCGGTTGCTTTGTTGTAATTTTTTCAGCCAAAGCCTCCTGCTTACCGAATAAATGAATGTTTTAAGCTGGCAATGCAACTCAAATTCACCTGATTTCGCTTTTTCAAATAGCACAATCATGGTTTCCTGGAAAATATCAGCGGCATCATCTGAAGAACCATTGTTATTGATTACCAGAGATTTAACCATGCTATAATGCTCCCGGTATATCCGTTCTATTGATTCTTTGCGCTCCTGGGCAAGCCCTTCCAGTAAAAGCTTTTCTTGTTCTAATGTTGTCACCGGTCTGATATTAATACAATAATAATGGTTTTGTAACCCAAGCAAAGAAAAAAAATATTTTTTAAACCCATGGGTTACCTTTTTCTTATGTGGGGTATTAACATGAAATTATAATTTTAATTAAACAAAAAACAAAAATGAAAAAATTCTTAGCTGTTGCTGTTATCGCAATGTCATTAGTAGCTTGTAACGATGGTGAAAAGAAAACTGAAGAAGTTAAATCTTCTGATACTACAACTATCGTAACTCCTGCTGCTCCCGAAACTACTCAAGTAGTTACTGATACTACAGTTAAAACAACTGTAACTACAGATACTTTGAAAAAAGACTAATCTGGATTTCAGCTAATATTCCTGGGTTTTGCCACCGGGGTATTTAAAAAATAGTTTTTAGGCAAGCAATCGTAATAAACCGTTCATTTTTTGAGCGGTTTATTTTTTATACTTATAGCATTTTTATTTTAAGAAATGATTTGCCCATCTTTCATATGAATTACCCGGTTACTCATTTGGGCCAGTTCTTCATTATGGGTTACTATCAAAAAGGTTTGGTTGCGGGTATTACATAAATCAATGAATAATTTGTGTAATTCCCTGGCATTTATACTATCTAAATTACCGGTGGGTTCGTCTGCCATAATGATATCGGGGTTATTAATCAGTGCCCTGGCTACTGCTACCCGCTGTTGTTCACCCCCGCTTAATTCCCCCGGTTTATGCTCTGTTCGGTTTTGTAAGCCCATTTGTTCCAGTAATTCCATGCCCTTTTTTACCGTTTCAGCTCTTTTTGATCCGCCAATCCAGCCGGGGATGCATACATTTTCAATAGCTGTAAATTCAGGTAATAAATGATGAAATTGAAAAATAAAACCGATATGCTTGTTCCGGAACCGGGCAAGCGATTTGCCGGCTAATTGGTCTATGCGGGTGTTTTGTAAGATAATTTTTCCCTTATTGGGCTTATCTAAAGTGCCTAAAATATGTAAAAGAGTACTCTTTCCGGCGCCAGAAGAACCAACAATACTAACGATTTCGCCTTTTTGAATTTCCAGGTCTACTCCTTTTAATACTTGTAATGCTCCATATTTTTTTTCTATTTGCTTTGCCTGTAACATAGGCCGAAAATACTTCTTTTAAGGCATAATAATGACGGTGTACCGGAATCAAAAAAAAATCAAATTGAAGTAATCGGGCATAAGATACAGGGGGAAAAACGGGGATGTTTAAAAACACTTTTGGTAGTTTCAGGGTAAAATTTACATTTGCAAAAAATTAAACCAGATATAGACCATGTTTTGGACACTCGAATTAGCATCGCATCTTGAGGATGCACCCTGGCCAGCGACCAAAGACGAATTGATTGATTACAGCATTCGTAGTGGAGCTCCTATTGAAGTAATTGAAAATTTGCAGGAACTGGAAGACGAGGGAGATCTTTACGAAGGGCTGGAAGATATATGGCCTGATTACCCCAGCCAGGAAGATTTCTTTTTTAATGAAGATGAATATTAAATAATACCCGCTGCGTGCGGTAGTACCTGATTATAAAAAAGCCCTCTGTAAAAGAGGGCTTTCATTTTTATAAGTAAAACATCAATAATGCAATACCTCCAAACTTTTTTTAATGATCTGGATACATTCATCAATTTGTGTTTTATTGATGATAAGCGGGGGGGCAAACCTTATTTTATCGCCATGGGTGGGCTTAGCCAGCAACCCGTTTTCTTTTAAGGCAAGGCAAAGCTCCCAGGCTGCATCGGGGTTTGGGTGTTTAATAATGATTGCATTTAATAACCCCATTCCACGAACCTGAATATGCTCAGAATCAATTTTTTTCAATTCGGTCCTGAAATAAGCTCCTAAAGTTTCGGCATTCTCAGCCATATTTTCTTCTTTTAAAACTTGTAATGCTTTTATGGCAACTGCACAAGCCAGTGGGTTACCGCCATAGGTGCTGCCATGTTCCCCGGGTTTTATGGTAAGCATGATATCATCATTGGCCAATACCGCACTTACCGGTAATGTACCCCCGCTCAGCGCTTTCCCCAGGATGAGTACATCGGGCCTTATATTTTCATGGTCACAGGCTAGCATGCGCCCGGTTCGGCATAAACCGGTTTGTATTTCATCGGCCATCATGAGTACATTGTATTGGGTACATAATTCCCGAATACCTTTGTAATAGCCATGATCCGGCACTACTACCCCCGCTTCTCCCTGTATGGGTTCAAATAAAAAGGCGGCTGTATCCTTATCCTGCAGTGCCGCTTCAAGCGCAGCTAAATCATTATAAGGAATTACCTGGAAGCCAGGTAAGTATGGGCCAAAGTTTTGTTTTGCTACCGGGTCGGTACTAAAGGAAATGACACCTAAAGTGCGGCCATGAAAATTTTGAGCACATACAATAATTTTTGCTTTCATCGGTTCTACACCCTTTACTTCGTAAGCCCATTTGCGGGCTAATTTTAAAGCGGTTTCCACGGCTTCTACACCGGTATTCATGGGGAGTACCTTGTTGTACCCAAAGTATTGCGTTATAAAGGACTCATAGGTTCCTAAAATATTATTATAAAAAGCTCTTGAAGTAAGGGTTAATACCTGGGCCTGCTGTAAAAGAGTATCAATAATGGCGGGATGGCAATGGCCCTGGTTTACGGCTGAATAGCCACTTAAAAAATCATAATACCGCTTTCCTTCTACATCCCACACGTGTACCCCAAGCCCTTTGTTTAAAACTACGGGTAAAGGATGATAATTATGGGCTCCGTATTTTTCTTCCAGGTCAAGAAAATACTGGGTATTGGCACCGGCCTGCATAGTTGTTTGCATATTTAAAAATTTAAAAATCGTTTAGAAAAAAATAAAAGAAAGTGTCTCCCGGGCGGGAGTGTGGCACAGCCTAACTTCGATGATTTAATAAATCAAGATTGCTTTGTAAGAATTGTTGTATGGTTGTAACCTGGCTGATAAGCAAATTTAAAATATTAAACCCACTTGCAGAAATAGTTTGCAGGAAATTTAAAGTTGCTTTTTGTTTTTTGTGGAAATAAGCCATATACCGTGCTGCCGCTGCCGCTTAATGAAGCATACATGGCGCCCTGCTCGTATAAATGGTCTTTTATAGATTTTATAAGGGGGTGGGCATTAAATACAACAGATTCAAAATCGTTGTGAAGATTTTTTCTCCAGGTTTCAATGGGTTGTAAAACTGTTTTGGCGAGGCTTTCACGCTCTTGAGTTTGTATACGAATATTATTAAAAGCCCAACCGGTAGCAATATGTATTTGCGGATTTACAATTAAGATCTCATATTTTTTTAAATCCAGCGCTATGGGCTGTAAAATTTCTCCCCGCCCGGTAGCGAGTGCTGCTGAATTGAGTAAAAAGAAAGGGCAATCGCTACCCAGTTGTAATGCCAGTTCTTGTAATTTTTTAGCAGGGATGTGTAAATTAAATTTTTTTTGAAGCAATTGGATTACCGCTACGGCATCAGCAGAACCGCCGCCCAGCCCTCCGCCGGTAGGAATTTGTTTTTGTAAATGCATTTTTATGGGAGGTAAAAAAGGGTATTCTTCTTTTAATAGTTCAAATGCTTTAATACAAATATTTTCATGGGTATGTCCGGGAATGGGGAGGCCTGTTTGTGTAAATGAAACAGAACTTCCGGGTGTAGCCTGAAAATCTTCTACAATTTCTACAGCATCATAAAGGGGAAGGGGGTAAAATACGGTTTCCAGGTTATGATACCCGTCGTTTCTTTTGTTACCAATATGCAATCCCAGGTTTATTTTGCAATTGGGGAAAATTAGCATGATATACGAGGTTATTTATTTTTTCCCCTGCTTTTTATTTCATCTCTTATGGCAATGGCTTTTATATAATCTTCCTGTTCCAGCACATCATTAAGCAGTTTATTCAACTCATCGAGTGTTTTAGTTTTTAAATCATCTTCGCCAGTACTTTCTTCGGTTGATGTGGTGCTTACTTTGCTTAATTCCTCATCAGGCTTTTTAGATTCTTCTTCCATGAGTACACCGGCTTCGTTCAGAATATTTTCATATGTATATATGGGGCAGCCAAACCTTACCGCTAAGGCTAATGCATCTGAAGTACGGCTATCAATTTCTACAGTATCATTTTGTGAACTGCATACCAGTTTCGAATAAAAAATGCCCTCCTGTAAATCATTAATCACAATTTCATGCAACTCTACATCAAAAGCCATCATAAAATTTTTCATGAGGTCGTGGGTAAGGGGCCGGCTGGGGTTCATTCTTTCCAGGGCTACGGCAATAGCCTGTGCTTCAAAGCCACCAATTACGATGGGTAAACGCTTCAAGCCATTCACTTCTCCCAGCACAACAGCATAGGAATGTGTTTGAGTAATGCTATGAGAAAGGGCTACAATTTCCAATTCAATTTTTTTCATACGTTGGGATGGCATGTGGTATGGGTTCCTATCCTTGTTTGTAAAAAGCAAATATAAACCATTAATGCTATTTTAACATATACAAATGAATGATTTATGTTCGATACTGATTATGTCTTGATATTAAAAAAAAGGTTGCCGGGCTGGTACCCATTGGTTTAAGGCTTGTTTCCCTGGTACATAAACCGTACAGCCCCACTTTTTTGCAGATCGCTACTGATGCGTACTTCATAGCGTTTTGTACCATCTGTAACTATCATTAAGGCCGTATTGGGCGGAATGGAGCCCAGGTTATCGGCATACATCACCAATTCATTGGGAGCATTGTCCCAGGGGTTTATCTCTACTTCAAGCGAAAGGGGTTTGTCAGTAAGTTTTTGGTGAGGTAAAATTAATTTGCCATTGAAAAAAACCGAAACAGTATCCCCATCAATTTCGCCATTATCATATAAATCCACTTTTATTTTTACGTTCTCAACAGGTATTGTCCTGATCACACTGCTATTTCTTTTTTCAAAATAATGTTTTGCATCCAGGTCATAATGTTTATTAACGTAAACCAATTCGGGTGCGTTGGTTTTTATGGTATCTAAATATGCCGGTTCAGGATTTGCCAGATTTGGTTTTTTTACAATGTTTTTTGCAGTGGTATTGTTCCTGGGGTTTTCTTTGGGTTTAATAATATTCCTGGTAATAACCGGGGTACGGCCACCCGGCTTTACTTGCTGGGGTGCCGGGTTGTTATTGGGTTTGCCCAATGCCTGCAAGCCCGGGAAAGCCTGTTTAAGAAGACGCCTGGAAAGCTCGGTAGTTCCATGCCCGCAATTGCCGGTTTGATTGGGAGCGGGCAACCATACGCCTTTTAACATTTCAATTCCATTTTGTACCGTGTAATAGAGTTTATGAACCTGGAAGCAATTGGTAATATTTAAGGGTACATTGGTTTTTGTACGTTCAATTTCTTTTACTTCTACATATTTTCTTCTAAGGTCAGCCTTGCCGGTGATTTTACATATTGTATAAAATTTTTTACCATTTGCCGTGTAATAAGTATAAGAATACCCTGAAACACGGGTACCCTGCATCGTAAGTTCAAGTACATAATCGCTTTGGTAACCTCCCCAGTTTACATTAGAACTGCTGTTTTCTACAAAATCGCCCTTCCATTGGCCGGTAAAGTTTTGAGCAAAACTGAATTGATTTTGGAGAAAAAGAATTAAAAAAAGAGGTAAAATTTTATGCATGATATGAACCAAATGGTAAAATTGATAGAATTGCCCAAAGTTATTCCAGATAAGTTTTTGCTTCGCAAAGAGTTCGTTAAATTTGCAGCCTCAAATTAAAATAGAGAATAAAAATTTCATGATTAGGATAACATTACCCGATGGCTCTGTAAGAGCGTATGAAAATGGTACCACTGCAATGGATGTTGCCAAATCTATTAGTGAGGGCCTGGCAAGAAAAGTGCTTGCAGCAGAAATTAATGGTGAAGTATGGGATGTCTCCCGGCCTATTACAGCAGACAGTAGCTTAAAATTGCTTACCTGGGCAGATGCGGGCGGAAAATCAACTTTCTGGCATTCTTCAGCCCATTTACTGGCAGAAGCAGTAGAAGCGATGTACCCGGGTGTAAAATTTTGGGTAGGGCCGGCAGTGGATCATGGATTTTATTACGATATGGACCTGGGCGATAAACGGATGAGTGAAGAAGATTTTGCGGCATTAGAGAAGAAAATGAATGAACTGGCCCGCCAGTCAAATGTTTATCAGCGTCAGGAACTGAGCAAAGCCGAGGCAGTTCAGTATTTTACCGAAAAAGGCGATGAGTATAAATTAGACCTGTTGCAGAACCTGGAAGATGGAAAAATTACTTTTTATACCCAGGGAAATTTTACAGATTTATGCCGGGGGCCGCATATTCCCCATACCGGGTTTATAAAAGCAATCAAACTCATGAGTGTGGCAGGCGCTTATTGGAAGGGCGACGAAAAAAACAAACAACTCACCCGGGTATATGGTATTAGTTTTCCGGCACAAAAAGAATTAGACGAATACCTGGCCATGCTGGAAGAAGCAAAAAAAAGAGACCATCGTAAGCTGGGTAAAGAACTGGGAATTTATACCATGGATGATGATGTAGGTCAGGGTTTACCATTGTGGATGCCCAATGGGACAATTATTATTGAAGAGCTTGAAAAATTAGCAAAAGAAACTGAAAATGCGGCTGGCTACAAACGGGTGGTTACCCCTCATATTGCTAAAGAAAGTATGTATTTAACGAGTGGCCACTTGCCTTATTATGCCGATAGTATGTTTCCACCCATGGAATTGGATGGTACCCGGTATTATTTAAAAGCCATGAACTGCCCGCACCATCACAAAATTTTTGATGCAGAGCAAAAGAGTTATAAAGATTTGCCCTACCGTATTGCAGAATATGGAACTTGTTACCGGTATGAGCAAAGTGGCGAACTCTTTGGCCTTATGCGGGTTCGTTGCCTGCACATGAACGATGCCCATATTTATTGCAGTAAAGAACAATTCGCATCGGAATTTAAGGCAGTAAATGATATGTACCTGAAATATTTCAAAATTTTCGGGATAGATAAATATGTAATGCGGTTAAGTTTGCACGATCCAGAAAAGCTGGGCCAAAAATATGTAAATGAACCGGAGCTATGGTTAGAAACGGAGGAACTGGTGCGAAATGTATTAATTGAAAATAAGATACCTTTTGTAGAAGTAAAAGGGGAGGGCGCCTTTTATGGTCCAAAGATTGATGTACAAATATGGAGCGCTATCGGGCGTGAATTTACGCTTGCCACCAACCAGGTAGATTTTTCGCAGGGTAAAAGCTTCAAACTGAGTTTTACAAACCAGGATAACGAAGCCGAAACCCCACTGATCATACACCGGGCACCCTTGGGTACCCATGAGCGTTTCATTGGGTTTTTACTGGAGCATTATGCCGGAAAATTCCCCGCCTGGCTGGCGCCCTTGCAGGTTAAAATATTGCCTATAAGCGATAAGTTCTTAGATTATTCAAAAACAATTTTGGATAAGCTTAAAAAAGCAGATATTCGTGCTGAAGTTGATGACAGAAACGAAAAGATTGGAAAAAAAATAAGAGATACTGAGCTGCAAAAAGTACCTTATATGCTGGTGATAGGAGAGAAAGAAGTGGCTGAACAAAAGATATCGGTTCGGCTGCAAGGTAAAGGTGATGCAGGTGTAAAAGAAATTGATGACTTTATAAAAGAACTCACAGAAGAAATAAAAAACAGGGTGTAATATTTTTCAATAACTAAAAAACCATATTGTAAACTAAAATTAATAAATGGCATTTCCGAACAGACCCAGAGGGACATTTAATCCCAGGTTTAAAAAAGAACAACAACAAGAACACCGTACAAACCACATGATTCGTGTACCCGAAGTAAGGCTCGTGGGCGAAAACCTGGAACCGGGTGTTTATCCTACCCAGGAAGCAATGAAGATAGCCCAGTCACAAAACCTTGATCTGGTAGAAATTTCACCGGGCGCTGTACCGCCAGTTTGCCGCATCATTGATTATAACAAATTCCTGTATAATCAAAAGAAGAAACAGAAAGAAATGAAGGCAAAGGCAAAAACGAGTGAGGTAAAAGAAATTCGGTTTACACCCAATACGGATGATCATGATTTTGAATTTAAATGTAAACACGCCGAAAAATTCCTGCAAGATGGTAATAAAGTAAAAGCACATGTGCAATTTAAAGGGCGTGCAATAATGTTTAAAGAAAGAGGTGAACTGCTATTGCTAAAATTTGCCGATCGGTTAAAAGATGTAGGCGCTTTGGAAGGACTGCCTAAATTAGAAGGAAAAAGAATGCATGTAATGTTTGCACCCAAAGCACAAAAGAAAAAAAGCAGTGAGAACAGTTTGGGTAAATTAATTAAAGATGATCCTAAACCGGATCCGGAAACCCCAACAGCTACAGAAGAATAAATGATTTTAATTAAATATGAAATGACCCGGCTTGCCGGGTTTTTTATTGGGTAAAAAATACATTATTCACCTTCAAAATTCAGCGCTTTTTCATCATCAAATTCGCCTTCCCAGCGGGCTATTACGCAACTAGCCAGGGTATTGCCAATTACATTTACCGATGTACGGGCCATATCCATCAATTCATCAATACCATATATAGCCATAATGGGCCATAAAGGAAAACCAAATGTAGATGCAGTAGCAATTAAAATCACTAAGGAGGCACGGGGTACAGCGGCCACCCCTTTACTGGTGAGCATAAGTGATAAACCAATAAACATTTGATGTGCAAATGTAGGGTGCTGGCCTGCCGCCTGGGCCACAAAAACAGAAGCTAATGATAAATACAACGTGGTTCCATCTAAATTAAAAGTGTAACCGGTAGGAATTACAAAAGAAACAATTTTACGGGGTACACCAAATCGCTCCATATTTTCCAGCGCTTTGGGCAACGCAGAGTCGGAACTGGTTGTTGCAAAAGCAATAGATACAGGTTCTTTAATGGCCTGGATAAATTTCCTTAATGGAATTTTAGCAATAAATAAGGCAATGGGAATTAAGATAATCAAAATGAATGCAGTTAAAGCCATATACAATGTCATCAGCAGCATTAATAAGTTCTTCAATATATCTACTCCCAAATGGCCTACCGTTACGGCAATGGCGGCACCTACGCCAAAGGGTGCAAAATGCATAATGATATTTGTAAACTTAAACATGACTTCTGCCAGGCTTTCAGAAAAATCTAATAATGGCTTTTTCTTTTTATCATTTAGCATGGCTAATGAAATACCAAAAATCACACTAAATAACACAATGGGCAGCACATTGCCCTCGTACACCGATTTAATAATGTTTTCTGGAAAAATATCGATGATATGGTCTTGCCAGGTTTTGGGTACAACCTGGGGCAATTCTTTTAATAAGGCTTCAGGAACCTGGATGCCAACCCCGGCATGGGTAAGATTAATAAATAGTAAACCAATAAGTAGCGCAAATGTTGTAACCACCTCAAAATACAAAAGAGATTTCCAGCCCATACGGCCTACTTGTTTCAGGTTTGAGTGGCTGGCAATACCCACCACCAGGGTAGAAAATAATAAGGGCGCTACAATTGTTTTTACCAATCGTAAAAATATTTTACTTAAAAATTGCAGGTTTTGAGAAAATGCAGGAAAATCATGGCCTATCTCTACACCTATTACCATGGCGGTAAGTATCCAGGTGGTTAAAGATTTTTTATATAAAGAATAAATACAAAGGCTTAGGATAAGCACTACCCGGCTGGTAAATAAGACAGAATGGGGCAAGGGATTTACAAATTCATGAACCAGGTGAAGGATCGTTAAGATCGTAAATACAATAAATGCAATCCAGCCGGCTTTTGTTTTATTCATACCTATTCATATAAAGTGCATTAAAAATAAGTATTTATATGCTTTAAGTGAGTAAAAAAATAAAAATCAGAATTGGTTCATTCAATATTAAGCAATCAGGTTAAATGAAAATAAAATGGTAGTAACAAATAAAATACCCAGGCCTAAAAGAAAAACCACATCTGCTATTTGTTCATATTTATGTGCACGCAGGCTGGAAGAACGTAATGAAAGGAATGAAAAAATACAACTCGCCATAAACATAACGATGGCGATGGTGGTTATTTCATCGGCGATGGTAACATGCGATACTTTAAACACCCGGAATGTAGTGAGTAAAATAAAACAGATACCCAATAAATTAGAGGATGCAGTAAGTATATGCTGAGATTTTTCGGGTTTGTTTGGCATGCGTATCAATTTGAAAAAACAAGTTCACTTTGTTTGATTTTTAAATTCATTTTATTGAAAGCGGGAATTAAAATGTAAAACCGGGTTTTCATACAATAAAGGGTATTTATTGTATTCCATATTTCCTTTCGTATTTTTCATTTAATTGTTTGTGTTTATCCACCAGGTTTATTTCACGGCCTTGAATAAAGGCATGGGTTATAACGCTGCTTTCCATATCTAAAATATCGCCGGTACTAATAACGATATTGGCATCTTTACCTGTTTCCAGGCTCCCGGTCTTATCTGCAATGCCCAGTATTTTAGCGGCATCCAGGGTAATTGCTTGTAATGCTTCTTCTTTATTGAGGCCATAAGCTGCTGCGGTACCGGCATTAAAGGCCAGGTTCCTGCCTGTTGTATTTCCATCGTCATCATTCAGGCAAAATAATACGCCAGCTTTTTTTAAAAGATAGGGCGTTTTAAAAGGCTGGTCCACATCATCATCATCCAGGGTGGGCAGCGCATGCAGCTGCTGTAAAATAACGGCAATGCCATTTTGCTTTAAAAGATCGGCAATGCGCCAACTTTCACTTCCGCCTACAATCACTACATCAAAACCAAATGTTTTGGCAAAGTCAATGGCTACCAGCATTTCTTTTACAATATCGCAGTGAATATATAATTTTTGCGATTTATCGTAAAGCCCTTTTACTGCTTCGAATTTTAAATTGGTGGCAACATGATTTTTTTCTGCCAGGTATGCTTTTGCTTCTTTAAAAAAGTTACGGAGCATTTCTACTTTATCCATGGCTTCTTTTTGCTGATCGCCTGTGGCAGAGTTTTGGCGAAAGCGGCGGCTTCTCATTAATAAGCCCGGGAAATTAATATGAATACCGGCATCCATTTTATATGCTGCATCTTCCCAGTTCCAGGCATCAAATTGAACTACTGACGAAGTGCCCATGAGCAAACTGCCCTGGGGAATAATATTAGCGATGAGTATGCCATTGCTTCTTAAAACATTGATGATTTTACTGTCCGTATTATAGCTCACAATACTTCGCACATTGGGGTTTAATTCACCCAATTCCCGGTAGTCATTGGTGCCCCTTACGCTACCGGTTATTTCCCGCAATCCAATAATGGTTGCAGCGGCAATAAGTGCGGGGTACACTTGTTTACCTGTAGCATCAATTACCCTTGCATTGTCGTTTTTTAAATCATTACCTATGGCGGCAATTTTCCCGTTTTTTACGAGGATAGAACTATTGTTTAAAACCTGTCCATTCCCTACATGAAGGGTTCCGTTTTTAATAAGGATGTCTTTGGTTTGGGGCGGGGCAGGGGAGATATTATCCTGCCCCCCGGCCAGGTGTATGATTAAAAAAAGCGAAACGTAAATTAAAAATATTTTTTTCATCTTATTCGATTTAAGGATAAAGAATTATTCTACATCTTCAATTAATAAACCATGCTGGTGAAAATGGTCGCTGCATACATTCATTTCCCGGTAAGAGGGCATGGCAGGCATTGTGGGAGATCCCGATTTTTTCTCTTGCAGCATTTTATGCACCAAGCGGGTTCTTTCTTTTTCTATAGAGGCCCGCTCCAGTAAATCATTTTGCCTGTTAAAATAAATAACACCGTCCACAATAGTGGTTTGGGCAACTGCATAAATACTTAACGGGTTGTTGTTCCAAATTACAATATCGGCATCCTTACCTACTTTCAGGCTACCTACCTGTTTATCAATATGTAACATCTTTGCCGGGTTCAGGGTTACCATTTTTAATGCTTCTTCTTCCGTAATACCGCTGTATTTTATAATTTTTGCTGCTTCCTGGTTTAAGCGACGGGCCATTTCAGCGTCATCGCTGTTGATGGCCACATTTAATCCTGCTTTATGCATAATGCCGGCATTGTATGGAATGGCATCCTGTACTTCCATTTTATAAGCCCACCAATCACTAAAAGTAGATGCATTGGCACCATGCGCTTTTAGCTTATCGGCCACTTTATAACCTTCTAAAATATGCGTAAAAGTGTTTATTTTAAAACCAAATTTTTCGGCTATGCGCATGGTTTCCACTATTTCACTTTGAACATAACTGTGGCAGGTGATGAATCTTTTCCCATTCATAATTTCTACAAGAGCATCCAGCTCCAGGTCTGGCCGTACCCATTTTCCATTGGGTCCTTTTAATGCGGTTTCGTAATCTTTTGCCCTGGTAAATGCATCCATTTGCACCTGTTGTACCCCCATGCGGGTATCGGGGAACCGGTTGTTATTTTGGCTGGTAGTTCGTTTTACATTTTCGCCAAGGGCAAATTTAATAAAGGGGTCAGCGCCTTTAAATTTCAATCCTTCTGCATCCTGGCCCCAGCGAAGTTTTATGAGTTGGGTTTGCCCCCCAATGGTATTCGCACTTCCATGCAAAATATGAGAGGTAGTAACGCCCCCACTCAGTTGCCGGTAAATATTTATATCATCAGGATTTATAACATCAGCAATGCGTACCTCGGAGGTTACCGATTGGCCTCCTTCGTTTATAGCGGCTGCGGCAATATGTGAGTGTTCATCAATTATACCGGGGGTTACATGCATACCGGTAGCATCTATTTGTTTTGCGTTTCCGGCTGGTAAATGTTTGCCAATGGCTGCTATTTTACCATTCTTTATGAATATATCAGTTTGTTGCAATACCCCTTCATTTTCGTTTGTCCAGAGTGTTGCATTTTTAATAAGGATGTCTTCGGGCTGAGGTAATGTTTGCCAGCCATACGCCATATTGGGATAAGTAAGCTTACTGCTGCTAAGCATTTTCTTTTTTTGCGATGTATCTGCTATTTCTTGCAGGGGTCCCGTATATTCAGCCGTCCAGCTAAAAGTTTTACCACTACTATCAGTTCCTGTTCCGGTCCACTTTGTACCCCAGGCAGCGCCACTTAACCGATAACCACTCCGGCTTCGTTTTGATTCGCTAAATTGGAGTGATACCAGGGTATTACTAAATTTGAATTTGGCTGCCAGGGTATCTTTACTTATAATATTTGCTGAGTTATTATTTTTTACATCCAGCATAAATGTTTTACCCGGAACATTTACCTGGTATTTACCCGATACTTCATTCAGTTCATTGGGGCCATCGCTATACTGTTCGCCCAGTACCCAGTTTTGTAAAATATTTGTTTTATCAGAAAATACCGGGCCGTCGGTAATAATAAAATTGGCATATTTACCTGCAGCAATGCTACCTATTTCATTGTATGCATTTAGTAATTGAGCGGGGATGCGGGTGAGGGCATTGAGCGCCATATCTTCCGAGAGACCATTGTCTAAAGCCTTGCGGAGATTACTGAAAAAAGATTTGGCATCTTTGAGCCCGTCCGGGGTGATGCAAAACAGGATCCCTGCTTTTTCAAATGCCGACGGGTTAGTAGGAGCCATATCCCAATGTTTTAATTCAGCCAGCGCTACAAACCTTTCCTCATTCGGGTCTTCTACATCCATGGCCTGGGGAAAATTGAGCGGCAGGATAAATGCGGCCTGGCTTGCCTTCATTTCAGCCATGCGTTGGTATTCGTTGCCACCGGCTTTTAAAATAAATGAAACACCAAATTCATCGCCAATTTTATCGGCTCGCAGGCAGTTCCATTTATCGGATGCATCAAATATTTGAGGTAACTGCAAATGATCATTCCAGGCTTGCAGGCTAAGATTTAATCCTTCTTCATTTTTTTTAGAAGCAGGTAAATTTTTATACCAATTGGCATCTAAAAAGGTTTGCCTGAGCAAGGCTATACTGCCCATTAAACTGGTTGGGTAACTTTGCGTGGATGTTCCTTTATTAAAAGAATACTCAGCACTCGCTTTATCTTTTATAATTACTAAGTTTTCTTTTTTATTGGCAAGGGCAACCAGGGCAGAAGTACCTCTTGCGATTCCATCTTTTTGAATTGTGTTTACGACCCCAAACCCGGATTGACGAAGTTGGGCTGCTTTATCTGCATTTACACTAAAAGTTTCAACGGCATTTACTTCGGGCTTTATTGACTGGTTCCAATTATAAGGTCCGGCTTTTGATGAGGTGAATTGGGTAGGGGCGCCATAATTAAATCCTCTTTGCGTAGGGTTTAGGGCTTCCATTCCATAGTCAGAAAACAGGTCAATAAATGAGGGGTATATATATTTTCCTTTGCAATCCACCACAATGGCATCGGCTGGTATTTTTACCTGGCTACCCACATCCATGATCTTCCCTTCTTTTATAAGTAAGCTGGCATTATTTAACTGGGTACCTGCCTGGGTAATTATGGTAGCGCCTGTAAATATATAATAACCCGATCTGTTATCGGCTACACCATTTACCGGGTTCGTTACTTGCGCATTGCCCTGTAAAAAAATACCAAGAGCAAGCATTATAAAATTGATTATTTTTTTCATAGACTTTATTTAGTCATTGTAAACAAAAAAGGACAAGAGAATTATAAATTAGAATCAGCGATCTTTTCCAATGATGTTTTAATTAATTTTTCAACAGCCGCATCGCCATCTTTTGAAAATTGTTGTGTAACCCTGTTTGCTACTACCACATTTAAACTTAAGCATTCATGGCCCAGGGCCCTGCCCAAACCGTAAATAGCAGAGCTTTCCATTTCAAAATTCGAGATGCGGTGGTTACCGGTTTTAAAATTGGTTAATTTTTCTATCAGCCCGGGATAAGCCAGGGGCAGGCGAAGGATTCTTCCCTGCGGGCCATAAAAACCCGGGCAGGCAACAGTAATACCCTGGTGGTAAGCATTACCAAACAGGGATAACAGGGAGGTACTGCCACTAAAAATATATGGAGTTACATTCCCATTTTGCAAACCGGTATGGGCTTTAAAATCGGCAATCATTTTTTTCTCACTTTCATTATTTTCAATAGCGTAATAATGCATTACGTTATCAAAGCCTAATCCATGGGTACCCGCAACCAATTCATCAACCGGAATATCTGCCTGTAAAGAACCCGAAGTGCCCAATCTCAAAATATGCAATGGAACAAAGTCTGTTTTTATAACCCGGTTTTCAAAATCAATATTGGCCAGGGCATCAATTTCATTTAAAGCTATATCAATATTATCCGGGCCAATACCGGTACTGATCACAGAGATCCTTTTATTCCCTAAATACCCGGTATGGGTAATAAACTCCCTGTGACGGCAAGTTGTTTCAACCCGGTCAAAATGTTGGGTTACTTTTTTTACCCTGTCAGGATCGCCCACTACAATAATTATTTTTGCCAACTCTTCGGGTCTTACCCCCAGGTGATAAATAGCGCCCCGCTTATCAAGTATGAGTTCAGATTCTGGAATTTTAAACATGCCGCTGGATTTAATGAATGATCTTTATTATATAATTTGTATCAAATGGGTTAAAAGGTATCATTATTTTGATAAAATCATAAAATAATGTGCGTTCCGGTGCTTAAAAATAAAGAATATTTAGTTTTATAGTTCTCATGTGTTAAATTTGGAATTCACAAAAATAGATATGGTAGAAAAGAATCTTGCATATTTACCCGACTTTAGCCTATCTCCCCATATAGACCAGGTAGGAATTGAAGAACGGGCCGCTCGTTTTACAAAACGAAGTATAAAAAAAGAAACCAAGCTCAATGGCTTGCTCCTCACATTAAACATGATTGACCTTACCACCTTGGAAGGAAAAGATACCGTGGGTAAAGTGCAGCAAATGTGTTATAAAGCCAAACATTTGCATGATGCCTATGAAGGTTTACCTACCGTAGCTGCCGTATGTGTATATCCTACCATGGTGGGTGTAGCAAAAAAGGCAGTAGCCGGGTCGGGGGTAAAAGTGGCCTCAGTGGCAACAGCATTTCCCAGTGGCCAGGCACCCCGTGATGTAAAGATCAGGGATACCAAATATGCTGTAGCAGAAGGTGCCGATGAAATAGATATGGTGATAAGCCGGGGGAAATTTTTAGAAGGCGAATACAATTTTGTATTTGACGAAATTGCCGCTATTAAAGAAGCTTGTGGCAATGCCAGGCTGAAAGTGATCTTAGAAACCGGTGAACTGGTTACTTATGATAAAGTACGCCGGGCCAGTGATATTGCTATGTATGCCGGTGCCGATTTTATAAAAACATCTACCGGTAAAATATCTCCCGCAGCAACCATGCCTGTTACATTAGTGATGCTGGAAGCCATTCGGGACTTTTATTATAAAACAGGTAAAAGAATTGCCATGAAACCGGCGGGCGGCATTTCTAAATCAAAGTTAGCATTGCATTATTTAGTGATGTTAAACGAAATATTGGGAGAAGCCTGGATGAACAATGAGTGGTTCCGGTTTGGCGCCAGCAGCCTGGCCAATGATGTATTGATGCAAATCATGAAAGAGAAAACAGGGGTGTACCAGGGTAAAGATTATTTTTCATTAGACTAATGATAAAAATCATATTCAGTAATTTATAAAAGGAATAAAAAAATACATGGCTTCCAGTAAAAATAATACCATCAAACTCAAATTTGACAGTGCCCGTAAATATGCACCCGCTCCAGAAAGCAGGAGCTCGGCGAAAATTAATGCACGCTATGACCTTTTTATCAATGGCAAATTTGAAAAACCAGTAAGCAAGAAATATTTTGGAACAATTAGCCCTTCGTCTGAAGAAAAATTAAGTGAAGTGGCCGATGCCAATGCAGCCGATGTGGACAAAGCCGTAAAAGCAGCACGGCAAGCCTATGACCGTTACTGGAAAAAGCTAAGCGGTGCCGAAAGAGGAAAATATATTTACCGCATAGCCCGAATGATACAGGAACGTGCCCGGGAACTGGCTATTATTGAATCATTGAATGGCGGCAAACCCATCCGGGAAAGCCGGGACTTTGATGTTCCCACGGCGGCAAATCATTTCTTTTATTATGCGGGCTGGGCCGATAAATTAGAGTATGCATTTCCAAACCGGCAGGCACAACCTTTAGGCGTGGCAGGCCAGATAATTCCCTGGAATTTTCCTTTATTAATGGCTGCCTGGAAAATAGCCCCTGCCCTGGCAACGGGCAACACGGTGGTATTGAAACCTGCGGAAACTACGCCGCTCACGGCTTTGAAGCTTGCAGAGATAATACAGGAAGCGGATATTCCACCCGGGGTAGTAAATATTATTACAGGTGCCGGCGCAACCGGTGCGGCCTTAGTGAATCATCCCGGTATCGATAAAATAGCATTTACCGGCAGTACACAGGTGGGAAAAATTATACAAAACGCAATAGCGGGGACATCCAAAAAAGCTACCCTGGAGCTAGGGGGTAAAGCAGCGAATATTATATTTGATGATGCGCCATTAGACCAGGCAGTAGAAGGAGTCATTAACGGTATCTTTTTTAACCAGGGTCATGTATGCTGTGCCGGTTCCCGGTTATACGTGCAAGAATCTGTTTTTAAGCAAGTGGTACAAAAATTAAAAGATCGCTTAGAAACTATGATCGTTGGCGATCCGCTGGATAAGAATACAGATATTGGAGCCATCAATTCAAAAGAACAATTGAACACCATCAATAAATATATTAAAATAGGAATTAAGGAAGGGGCAGAAATGTATCAAAGCAGTGCTGAGTTACCCCATAAAGGTTTTTGGTGCAGGCCAACCTTGTTTACCAATGTAGCCCAAAGTAACCGAATTGCACAAGAAGAAATATTTGGCCCTGTACTGGCTATTCAAAGCTTCCGAACCGATGATGAAGTAATTGAAAAAGCAAATAATTCTCCCTATGGTCTGTCATCCGGTGTATGGACTGATAAGGGGTCCAAAATTTTCAACCTTACAACAAAATTAAGAAGCGGGGTAGTATGGGCCAATACCTTTAATAAATTTGATCCTACATCACCCTTTGGTGGCTACAAAGAAAGTGGGTATGGCCGGGAAGGCGGACTGCATGGCCTGAATGCTTATGTAAAATTAATATAACAACCCAAGTGTAAATTAAAAAAAAGAAGATGCGACTTGAAGTGCTAAAAACGTATAAAATATATATAGGAGGAAAATTTCCACGTACAGAATCGGGGAGATATTATATTGCTGAAAATAAAAAAGGCGAGAAGCTGGCCAATGTGTGCCTGGGATCCCGAAAAGATTTTAGGGATGCTGTAGTGGCTGCCCGAACCGCTTTTAACGATTGGGGAAGCCGGGCCGCTTTTAACAGGGGCCAAATTTTATACCGCATTGCAGAAATGCTGGAAGGCCGTAAAGCCCAGTTCATCGAAGAATTAATTAAGCAGGACAGTACCCGTGCACAGGCTGAAAAAGAAGTGGCTCTTTCCATTGAACGATTAATTTATTATGCCGGCTGGTGCGATAAATATCAACAGGTATTCAGCTCAGTGAATCCTGTTGCCTCCAGTCATTTTAATTTTAGTACTCCGGAACCTACCGGCGTGGTAAGCATTATAGCTCCACAAGACAGTTCTTTACTGGGGTTGGTAAGTGTAATTGCGCCCATCATCATAGGGGGTAATACTTGCGTGGTATTAGCTTCGGCTACAAAACCATTATGTGCTGTAACATTTGCTGAAGTGCTTCATTCATCTGATGTACCGGGCGGCGTGGTAAATATTATTACGGGTAAAGTACCTGAATTATTAAATTGGTTTAGCAATCATATGGATGTAAATGCCATGGTGTATTGTGCCAATGATAAAGACTCCATTCAAAAGATACAGCAAAATGCTACGCTTAATATGAAAAGGGTTTTGCTTTGGAATACACAACAGTGGTCTCAATTATCTTCACAATCGCCATACCTGGTTTGTGAAGCACAGGAAATAAAAACAACCTGGCACCCTATTGAAAATATCGGGGGCGCCAAAGCAGGATATTAATGCATTAAAAAAATTGTGGATGAGCCCGGCAGAATTTACTGAAATGGCTTTGTCTTTTGATGGTACCCTGGGCCAACCGCATTTTGACAGGACCGCCTTTAAAGTTATTACAAAAAGAATATTTGCTACTTTACAGCAAGAGCAGGAATTGGCGAATATTAAATTACCCATTGCCGATCAACTCGTTTTTTGTTCCCTCCATAAATCAATTTTCCCGGTACCCAATAAATGGGGCGACCAGGGCTGGACAAGTTTTGAAATCAGGAAGGTAGAGCGTCATATTATTTTGGATGCACTCAGTGTGGCATACGGGGATGTGATAAAAAGAAAAATTAAATAAAAACAGGATCATGCCTGCATCGTATGCCTAAATACTTTCATCACAGCAATGAACATCCGGTCACAAAAATTCATTTTATTTAGTAATACACAGTCAGCTGCTATTATCTATTTATTTCTATTACTGGGGTTGTATTGCCGGGTATTTTCAAATCGTTTTTTTTGAGGATTTTTATTGGGCTGATTGCGGTTAGTAAAACTTCTTTGAGGCGCTTGCCGGGAAACCGATCCTTTTGCATGAACACTAAAAGTAGTATGATAGGGATGGTTTTCCTGAACGGGAATTTGCTTCCCGATGAGTTTATGGATATCCCTTAATTCTTCTGTTTCTTCTTCACTGCAGAATGAATAGGATGTACCGCTTAAGCCGGCCCTGCCGGTTCTGCCAATACGATGCACATAAGTTTCGGGCACATTGGGCAGTTCGTAATTAATAACGTGTGTTAATTCATCTACATCAATACCCCGGGCTGCAATATCAGTTGCTACTAAGATGCGGGTTTCCCTGTTTTTAAAATTGTTTAATGCCCTTTGCCTTGCGTTTTGAGATTTATTACCGTGTATGGCTTCTGCACGAATGCCGATGCGTACAAGGTCTTTTACCACTTTATCTGCACCATGTTTTGTCCTGGTAAATATAAGCGCCGTTTCAATATTTTTGTCAGATAAAATAAAGGCAAGCAACGATCTTTTATTTTCCTTTGCTACATAATATAACGATTGGTCAATGGTATCGGCGGTAGAGGATACCGGGGCTACTTCTACTTTTACGGGATTATGCAAAATACTATTCGCCAAAGATTGAATTTCCTGGGGCATGGTGGCAGAGAAAAACAAGGTTTGCCGTTTAGCAGGTATCTTGGTAATGATCCGTTTTACATCATGCACAAAACCCATATCCAGCATGCGATCGGCTTCATCTAATACAAAAATTTCGATATCTTTTAATTGGATATAGCCCTGGCTGATGAGGTCTAAGAGTCGCCCGGGTGTGGCAACCAAAATATCAATCCCTTTTTTAAGCTCGGTAACCTGGGGGCCCTGGTTTACTCCCCCGAATATCACCAGGTTTTTTAACCGCAAATTTTTTCCATAAGCATTAAAACTCTCCTGAATCTGTATGGCAAGTTCCCGGGTAGGCGTAAGGATCAATGCACGAATGGGTCTTTGTCCACGGCTCGCCATACTGATTGGCTTCGCTAATAATTGTAATATGGGTATGGCAAATGCGGCTGTTTTACCCGTGCCGGTTTGTGCACACCCCAGTAGGTCGCTGGTTTGTAAAATATGGGGAATGGCCTGTTGCTGGATGGGTGTAGGTTTGCTGTAACCTTCATCATGAAGCGCATCTAATATGGGCTTGATGATAGCTAAATCTGTAAATAACAATTTCTATTTTTTAAAAATGATTGCGGTAATGAAATGATTCTTTCATCATCATAAACGAGTATGGCTCGGGAGCTTTTATCAGGGAGGTTGTTACATCTATAATACACTGGCTTGTAATGCCGCTAAATATAAGAGCTTTTGCAAAGATAGGTTTTATTTATATGCAGGGCTTATTAAAATTATTTTCTCCCTTATTTCATTGGATTGTATTTTTAATAATGATTTAAAAGGAATAACCCAAAGTATGGCAATATTAGAAAGAAAATTAGGCCTCGGGCAAGCTACTGCCATTAACATGATAGATATGGTAGGGATTGGCCCTTTCATCACTTTACCGATGGTGATCGGAATGATGAATGGCCCTTATTTTTTATATGCCTGGATCGCCGGCGCCTTATTATCTATTGTAGATGGCATGGTGTGGAGTGAATTAGGAGCAGCGTTTCCAAAGGCGGGCGGCAGTTATAATTTTTTAAAAGAAGCGTATGGTAAAAACGGCGCCGGTAAAATGATGAGTTTCCTTTTTGTTTGGCAAACCATGATACAGGCTCCCCTGGTTATTGCATCGGCAGCTATCGGGTTTGCAAAATATTTTTCTTATCTGTTACCCCTTACTTCCATTACTGAAAAAATGGTAAGTGGTGGCGTAGTTATTTTAATAGTGGTTTTATTGTACCGGAAAATAGATGCAATAGGAAAAATCAGTGTTTTTTTATGGACCGGCGTTATCATTACCCTTCTTTGGATTATAGGTGGCGGAATTATGCACGGTAATTTTTTAACCCCGGTAAAAAATATCAATAACGGGCTTAGTGTGGACTATGCTTTTGTTACGGCTATTGGTTTTGCAAGTGTAAAATCGGTATATAGTTACCTGGGCTATTATAATATTTGCCACCTGGGGAGTGAAATTAAAAACCCGGCAAAAAATATACCCCGCAGTATGTTTATCTCTATAGCCGGTATCGCCGTTCTCTATTTATTGATGAATATTAGCGTTGTGAGTGTGATTCCCTGGCAGCAAGCCAGGAACAGCGATTTTGTGATCAGTGAATTTATGGAGGTATTGTTTGGCCATACAGCCGCTACGATTGTTACCTGCTTAATATTATGGGTGGCTTTTGCCTCCGTTTTTTCTGCTACGCTTGGGTACAGCCGTATTCCTTATGCGGCGGCTGCAGACGGTGAATTTTTTAAAATATTTGCAAAACTGCATCCCGCAAAAAAATTTCCTTATGTATCCTTATTGTTTTTAGGAGCTGTCGCTTTTATTTTCAGCATGCTTTTAAAATTAAGTGAAGTAATAAGCGCTATCCTTGCCATGCGCATCATGATACAATTTATAGGACAGGCCATTGGCTTATTCATTTTAAGAAGAAAAATGGATAAATCCTTTTTTCCCTACAAAATGCCTTTATTTCCCCTGCCGGTGATCCTGGCAATAGCTTTATGGCTGTTTATCCTTATTTCAACCGGAACGGATTTAATGCTGAGTGGTTTTGTGGTAATACTCCTGGGCACCCTGGTTTATTTTATTAAGGCAAGGTTTCAAAAAGAATGGCCATTTTAAGATTCCCGTTTTATTACATCAAATAAGGCCACCCGTTTTTTATGGATGCCCAAAGAAAGGTGGTTACAGTCCTGTTTTTTTTCCTGTTTCTATTCTCTTTACTTTATATTTACTGTATAAAATAAAAAACAAATGGCAACTAAAAAATCAAATGCCCGTGCGGCAAAATCAGTTGAAGATAAATCTGCCCTCACAAAAATTGCAGAAACTATCGGTGAAGTAGCTGCTGAAATTTCAATTAAAGCAGGGCAGGTTTCCGGTATTGCTTCCCAGGCGATGGATACGGTGAAAGCTAAAATTCATACCATTACAGCACCCAAAGTAAAAAAGATTAAAAAAACGGCTAAGAAGCTTCCCAAAAAAGAAGTGAAAGCCGTGCAAAAACAGTTGAAGAAAACTGTAACAAAGCCGGTAGCGAAAAAAGTAAATTCTGCTAAGAAGGAGGTAAAAGCAAAAGTAAAAAATGTGAATAAAAAAATAGTAAAGCCGGTTTCCAAAAAAGCAGCCTCTGCAAAGAGCGCCATGGTAAAGAAAGCAAAACAAGTTTCCAAAAAAGCAACAACGGCCAAAAAGGCGGTTAAGAAAACAGTAAAAAAAATTGCAAAGAAAGCCGGGAAAAAATAATGCCGGCGGGGTATCGTAACAAAGCAACCAGGCACTTATCTTAAAAATAATGAAAGTTCTAAAACACACACTGCTACTGGCATGCATGTTTTGCCTGGGTTTTTCATTTAAAACAATCATGTTAAAAAATAATGATACTATGAAACGGGTAACAGGAATTGGCGGTATTTTTTTTAAATGCAAGGATCCGGGAAAATTGAAAGAATGGTATAAAACACATTTGGGTATTGATGCCAATGAATACGGCACTACTTTTGAGTGGAAAGAATCTGCTGACTCTTCCAAAAACGGTTCCACACAATGGTCTCCTTTTGCCGAAACAACAAAATATTTTGAGCCTTCTCAAAAAGATTTTATGATTAATTACCGGGTGGCCCACCTGGAAGCATTGGTAGAAGAATTAAAGAAAGAAGGTGTGATGGTATTAGATAAAATGGAAACATATGACTATGGAAAGTTTGTTCATATAATGGATTTAGAGGGCAACAAAATTGAGTTATGGGAACCCATTGAAAAAGAATAAACAGGATGTGGCACTTATTATGAATTCAAAAGTGGTATGCCCGGAAATTGAATTGGTAACAGGAATAGCATGACCGGTTTTAGCGAGTCAATGAAAGTATGATATCGAAATGCCTGCCATTATATTTTCTTTAAGCTTGCAATTGTTGCAGCGGGGTTATTAGACTTAAAGACGGTATTGCCGGCTACCAAAACATCGGCGCCTGCTGCTATTATTTCAGGGGCGTTTTGCAGGGTTACGCCTCCATCAACTTCTATTTTTACCGGGAGGCCAGCCCCAGTTATCATTTTTTTGAGTGCTTTAATTTTGTGAAGGGTATGGGGTATAAATGCCTGTCCGCCGAAACCGGGGTTTACACTCATCATACATACCAGGTCAATATTTCCTAAAATATCTGCCAGGCTTTCTACCGCTGTATGCGGATTAATCGCCACACCACAATGCATACCCAAAGATTTTATTTGTTGAATATTTCTATGTAAATGCCTGCAGGCTTCCAGGTGTACCGTTAAGCTATCGGCGCCCGCTTCTTTAAAAGCTTCCGCATATCTTTCGGGTTCTTCAATCATTAAATGTACATCGCAATATTTGGTGGTGGCTTTCCTGAAAAAGGAAACAAGCATAGGCCCAAAACTGATGTTGGGTACAAAGCGGCCATCCATCACATCTAAATGGTACCAATCTGCCTGGCTTTCATTTAGCATATTACAATCTTGTTGTAAGTTTAAAAAATTGGCAGATAATAATGAGGGTGCGATAAGCGCCATAAAAATATTTTTAGTTTATTGTTTTACACCTAAGTTGGCCAATGCTTCTTTTGCTTCACTAAAATCGGGAGCATAAATAAGGGCTGTTTGGTAACTCTCAATCGCATCTTCTTTGCGGTTTAGTTTTTCAAAACAACGGCCCATATAATAATATCCTTCTTCAAAACTATTATTCAATTTTACTGCTTTTTCTAAAACCAATAAGGCTTCCATATATTGTTGCTGATCGTATAAAGCCAATGCTTTTTCCCGGTATGCTTCCATAAAAGTAGGGCTTACCTGCAATGCTTCATTAAAAAAAGAAATAGCATCCTGTTTCTTACCTATGGCGCTAAAATATAATCCTTTTATAAAATAGGCTTCTTTTTCAGCATGGGCTTTATATCCAATCAGTAAGGCATCAGCCAATTCAACTGCCCTTTTATTTTTTGTTTGGGCATATAAAGTGGCCAATGAAATTATATAGGCAGGTTCGGGAACCAACCCTACTGCTTTTTCAAAAGCATGTATGGCCTGCAGGGTATCTCCATTTTCAAAATGAAGAATCGCCTTCATGTCCCAATAGCGGGCACGGGTACTATCAACCTGTAATGCCCTGTTTACGGTAGCAATGGCTTTTTCATAATTGCCGCCATCCCGGTAATATTGCGCCAGGTTTTCAATTAACAGGGCGCTATCCGGGTATTTTTTTACAGCAGCTTCTAACTGGTCTTCCCTGGGAGTTTCTAATATTTTAGCATCCGTGTTGTTCTCTTTTTCGTTGGTGCAGGAAAGAAACAAAAGAATAGATAAAAAAGCTGCGTATTTCATTTTGCAAAAATACTGTTTACTGTTTAGATGACAATTATTTGACAATTATCATACTTTGTAGCAGTAACTTTGCGAAAATTTAATTAAGATATGAAATATGTTTTAATGGCATGCGGGGTAGCCTTTTTTTTATTGGGATTTACCGTTTTAAAAAATAATAAAAAAGCAGGTAATAACCCCAGTCCGGTTAATGATACCATTCATTTTGAAGGGGAAGGCCATTTTGCGAATATGCGCCAACTTACTTTTGGCGGTGATAATGCAGAAGCTTATTTTAGTTTTGATGGAAAATATTTAATTTTTCAAAAAACTAATCCCAAAGAAGGCATCCTTTGCGACCAGATATGGATGGGCAAAATACCTGTCACACCCGGTGAAACATTTAACCCTAAATTAGTAAGTACCGGCACAGGCCGTACTACATGTGCCTTTTTTTACCCCGATGGAAAACATATTTTGTATGGCTCTACACATTTAGGTAGCAAAGAATGCCCACAGGTACCCGATAGAAAAAAACATGGCAATAAATATATTTGGCCCATCTATCCCAGCTTCGATATTTTTAAAGCTGATACCAGCGGTAAAATTGTAAAGCAACTTACTAAAACCAAGGGGTATGATGCTGAAGCAACCATTTCGCCCAAAGGCGATAAAATTGTTTTTACCAGTATGCGAAATGGCGACCTGGATTTATATACCATGGACCTGGATGGTAAGAATGTAAAACAAATCACATTTGATTTAGGCTATGATGGGGGCGCCTGGTTTAGCCCCGATGGAACCCAAATTATCTGGCGTGCCAGCAGGCCCAAAACACCGGAAGAAATAAAGGAGTATAAAGAACTGTTAGCCGAAAATTTAGTGGCGCCTACGAATATGGAAGTATGGATAGCCAATGCAGATGGTAGTAACCCGAAGATGCTAACCAATTTAGAAAAAGCGAATTGGGCACCCAATTTTACACCCGATGGTAATCACTTTTTATTTTGCAGCAATCATGAATATGAAAGAGGGTTTCCATTTAATATGTACATCGCCAACCTGGATGGAAGTAATATACAAAAGATTTCAAGAGATAAAGGCTTCGATGCCTTCCCTATGTTCAGCCCCGATGGTAAGAGAATTGTTTTTAGCAGCAATCGCAATAATGGGGGCACCCATGATACAAATATCTTCATCGCTGATTGGGTGAAATAGATGGGTATCATTATTATGAAAACAGGACATACTTCAATATGCCCTGTTTTTTTATACAGGGTTATAAGAAATACCGGCCAGCATTTTTCCTCTTTCATAAAAAGACTGCATTTCTTGCGGAGGAACTAAATTACCACCCGTTGACCAGGCAATATGCCGAATGTTTTTTTCTGCTATCTGCTGGGCTTGTATATAATTTGTAACAGCAATTCGTTGCGGGCCTATGAGACCCGCCGTGGCAGAGGGTTCCAGGAAAATGGATTCGCTATCAGCAAGCTGATAAAGCAGGGTAAACAATACATCATCATCCAGGGTATAAACACCGCTTATGAGTTTTTTACTGATGCCTGTTGCAAAAGCCGAAGGGCGGCCAACGGCTAAACCATCTGCTTCGGTATGGTTATCAATTCCAAAATCATGTACACTTACTTTTTCCATTTTCCCGGTGAGGAGTCCTATAAGAACAGATGGGGAGTGAGTGGGCTCAGCAAAAAAACAATGAGCAGCATCTCCAAAAACCTGTCTTAGTCCAAATGCAATACCCCCGGGTGAGCCGCCTACGCCACAAGGTGAATATACAAATAAAGGATGCTGTTCATCTACCAAAATATTTTTTTCTGCTAATTGCTTTTTTAACCGAAGGGCAGCAACACTATAACCTAAAAATAAATATTTTGAATTCTCATCATCTACAAAATATCCTTTTGGGTTCGATAAGGTTACCTTTCTTCCTTCATTAATGGCCTCACTAAAATCGCCTTCGCATTCCACAACCGATGCCCCCTTTGCCAGCAAGAGATCTTTTTTCCACTGCCTGGCATCCGCACTCATGTATACCGAAACTTTAAAACCTAATTTAGCGCTTATAATTCCAATACTTAAACCGAGATTGCCTGTAGAGCCTACCCCGATGGCGTATTGATTAAAAAAATGTTTACATTTTTCTGAATCAAAAATGGCATAATCATCATTTGGATGAACCAGGTTATTTTCAATAGCCAATTGTTCGGCATAATGCAAAACTTCGTAAATGCCGCCCCTGGCTTTAATAGAACCGGCAATGGGCAATTCATGATCGCATTTTAAAAATAACCTGCCGCTAACAGGCAGTTTTATTTTGTTTTCAAGAACCTGTTTCATCACAGGTATTTCTTTTAATGGAGATTCAATAATGCCATTGTACATGGCAGTTTCTGGGAATGCTTTTACCAGGTATGCTGCAAACCGATCCCAAAGTTTTTCAGCCTCCTGCATATCATTAATACCTACGGGTAAAGAATGGATATCCATCATTTTCTTTCGATGGGGATTGATCCAGGTAACAGGCTTATATTTAATTATTTCATCTAATAGAGGATAATCATGAATCCAATGATCTAATTCTTTAAAAGGCATGATCGCATTATTTAAATCATCAGTTATGGCAATTTGGAATAACCTTGCTGCAAAGGTAGAACTATTTTTATACCTGCTTTTGTTAATAAAGCAGCTTGATACAGGTATTCATAAAAAAAGAGAGAAGATCCAGTATGAATGGATCCTCCCGCTTGCATGTATTATTTTTTTTCAATCCTGGTTTGTACTATATTTTTTCCTTTCAGTTCAATATCTTTCTTTTTTGCTTCCACATCTAATTCTAATAATTTCAACTGCAGGTCTTTTACTTTTTTATTATAGGCTTTGTCTTCTGCATCTTTTTCGGGATCATAAATTTGAAATTGCCCTTTAATTGAAATATAAACTTGTACCATGGGTTCGTTTACTACCGGGTTTATCACTTTATCAAATTGTTTATCCGGAACCTTATCGTAAAAAAGGGTGCGGTTTTTTTCAGCATAGTTATAGGTTATAGTAGTTGGCTTTTTATCTCTATATTGAATGAATTGTGCCGGCATGCCGGTTTTGGCAGCTGTATATTGTAGATATCTTTCAGCCGGGTAAGCGCTTCCTTGTTTTTCGCCAATACTTACAAATCGGCTAAAGATGCCTGCTTTTTCCATATTCATTTTTTTTGATAGTAAAATGTTCATGGCTTCATTCCTGAGTTGGGCATACACTGCTTCGAGGTCTTCCAGGGAATATTCTACTTTTACCATATCGTAAATTTCTGCTTTTGCTGCCATACTGATGAGGTCATTAATAGCGGATTGTTCTTTAAAACTGATGTGTACATTTTTTTTTATTTCAAAGCCGGCAGGCAGTTCATTAAATGTTTTGCTGTATTTTTTTTCTTGTAATTCTGTTTCATAAGTGGGTAGCATAGAAACGGGATCAATAAAAACCAGGGCATCTGCAATCCCGTTTTGTTTTAAAAACCGGGTAAAAAATTCAGTCCTTTGCCGCATGGCTGTTTCTGCTTCCTCAATTGATTTACCATGTTGGCTCAGGCTAAAGATGGCAACATAGCCCGTGGCTTTCACGTTCATCATTACACTCGCTTCCAGTTGGTTGCTATAATTATAAGAGGAAGAAGGGTTCAAGGCCAGGTTTACCGGTTTGCTCTCATAGTTTGGATTGCTCTCCACTACATTTCCGCCAATTTGTGAAAATCCGGTATAAAATGAAATAAGTAAGCCGGCTGATAATAAAATTTGTTTCATGTTTATTTTTTGATTTATTTATTATCTGTACACGCTTCATTCAAAATCGTTCAATTTTTATAAAACAAAAAAAGCATTGCGGTTACACAATGCTTTTTCGTAGAAAATATCTTTACTCTATGGCACGGCAAAATGAATGCTTACTTCATGGTAAGCGGTTACCGGTTTATTTTTAATTTTTGCTGGTATCCAATCTCTTGCCTTGTTTACTAACCTTAGTGTTTCTTTACCCGTTCCATACCCGGGATCTTTAACTATTTCCAGGTTACTCATTTTGCCATCTTTGTGTATAATAAATTTTACAGTAGCCGTATAGCTTCCGGCGGGCGCTTCATTATCGGTAGCTACCGTTTTATTCCGGTTGTTTTCTACATAAAGATTCCAGGCTTCATCACCCCCCGGGTAAGTTACCGGAACATCTGTTTTTACGTAGATTTTATCTTCCTTTAAGGCTTCCGGTTCCTGTTGTGTTTGGCCAAATGCAGAAGGGACAATAAAAAAGAGTCCTAAAAAGTATATTGTTTTAAGCATCATTTAAGTTTTTTTAATTGAAAAACTAAGTTACTGATTAACTAAATTAATTGTACTGATTTTACAGGATAAACTACATAAATTTAATAAGTATCAGTAACTTTGCCGCATATGACAGCAGAAGCATTAAAAGATATGAAAGACCGTATCCTGGTCTTGAGGAGGTTTCTTTGACGTTGAGAACAGAGAAACCAAAATAGCGAACGATAAACAGCTTTCCCTTTCACCGGGTTTTTGGGATGATAATGCCCGGGCTACCTCTATTTTAAAAGAAATTAAAGAAAATGAGTATTGGACTCATATGTATTATGCGGTGAAGACTCATGTAGAAGATTTTGCTGTACTTTTTGATTTTTGGAAAGCAGGTGAAGCCTCAGAAGACGAAGTAAAAGAAGCATATAATTTAGCATTAAAAGGAATTGAAGATGCTGAATTTAAAAGTACATTAAATGATCCCGCTGATGCTTTGCCGGCTGTAATGGAAATTAATAGCGGCGCCGGGGGAACGGAAAGCCAGGATTGGGCAGAAATGCTTTCTCGTATGTATCGTATGTATGGTGAAAAACAAAACTGGAAAGTAACAGAGTTAGATTGGCAATGGGGCGATGGGGCCGGTATTAAAACCTGTACCATGCAATTTGACGGGCCTTTTGCCTATGGCTTTTTAAAAGCAGAAAGCGGGGTGCACCGTTTGGTGAGAATATCGCCCTTTGACAGTAATGCCCGCAGGCACACTTCATTTGCCAGTGTGCATGTATATCCATTGGTTGATGATAGTATTGATATTGATATTAAAGATGCCGATGTAAAAATGGAAACAGCACGGAGTGGGGGAGCAGGTGGTCAAAATGTAAACAAAGTTGAAACAAAAGTATTTTTAACGCATATTCCTACAGGCATTGTGGTGGTTTGCCAAACGGAAAGAAGCCAATTGGCAAACCGGGAAAAAGCCATGCAGATGCTTAAAAGCAGGTTGTATGAACAAGAATTGCGCAAACGCAATGAGTTAAGAGATGCCAATAATGCCAATAAGAAAAAAATTGAATGGGGCAGCCAGATCCGGAGTTATGTGTTTCATCCCTATAAAATGATAAAAGATCATAGAACCGATTTTGAAACCGGCAATATACAGCCCGTGATGGATGGTGAACTGGACGGTTTTATCAAAGCATTTTTAATGAACGAAAAAGAAGCAGCAGGATAGCCCTGCATAAATAATAATCATCATCAATCATCATTTATAAAATCTTACATTATGCAATACGGCGATTTTTATTATCCATTACCGGTTAATGAACCGGTATTGAGTTATGCCCCCGGCAGTGCTGAAAAAAAGAGGTTAAAAGAAGTAATTAAAGAGCTAAAATCTACAGCTATTGATGTACCCATGTATATCGGCAGCGAAGAAGTACGAACAGGGAATACTACGGCAATAAGGCCCCCGCATGAACATAGCCATATACTGGGTAAGTTTCATACCGGCGAAGCAAAACATGTTACAAAAGCAATTAATGCTGCCTTAAAAGTAAAAGATAAATGGGCCAGCATGAGTTGGGAAAACCGGGCGAATATATTTTTAAAAGCAGCAGATCTCATTGCAACAAAATACCGGCCTTACTTAAATGCCACTACCATGCTGGGCCAAAGTAAAAATGCATACCAGGCAGAAATTGACAGCGCCTGTGAATTGATTGATTTTTTACGGTTTAATGTACATTACCTGAGTGAAATTTATCGCCAGCAACCCTTTAGCAGCCCGGGTGTAAATAACCGGTTAGAGTTCAGGCCGCTGGAAGGGTTTGTTTTTGCACTCACTCCATTTAATTTTACTGCCATTGGCGGAAACCTGCCTACAAGCCCTGCTCTTTGTGGCAATGTAGTAGTTTGGAAATGTGCCAATACCCAAGTGTACAGTGCGCAAATGTTTATGCGTATTTTAAAAGAAGCCGGCTTACCGGATGGCGTTATTAATTTAGTATTTATTGATGGCCCCACTATTGGTGAGGTTGTTTTTAATCATCCTTCTTTTGCTGGCCTTCATTTTACAGGAAGCACGGGCGTATTTAACCGCATGTGGGAAACCATTGGTAAAAACATGTCGAACTATATTAGTTATCCACGTATAGTGGGTGAAACAGGCGGTAAAGATTTTGTGATTGCACATAAATCAGCAGATGTGGATGTGGTAGTGGCAGCTCTTGCCCGTGGCGCTTTTGAATACCAGGGCCAAAAATGTTCAGCAGCTTCCCGTGCCTATATCCCATCGAACCTGGCAGCGGCTGTTAAGAAAAAATTGGTAGAAGAAGTAAAAACCATGAAGATGGGCACCGTGGAAGATTTTAGCAATTTTATAAATGCCGTGATTGATGAAAAAAGTTTCGATAAACTGGAAGGCTATTTAAAAAATGTAAGAAAAAGGAATAGTGGCGCTAAAATATGGGTGGGTGGCCATTGCGATAAAACTAAAGGGTATTTTATTGAACCTACAATCATTGAAGCCAGTGATCCAAAATATGTAACCATGTGCGAAGAATTGTTTGGCCCCATATTAACCATTTATGTGTATGATGAAAATAAATTTGAAGAAACTTTAAAATTGGTAGATACCACTTCTCTTTATGCATTAACGGGTTCTGTTATTGCTACCGATCGTTTTGCCGTAGAACTGGCTACCAATAAGCTTCGTAACAGCGCTGGTAATTTTTATATTAATGATAAACCGACAGGCGCCGTAGTAGGTCAGCAGCCATTTGGCGGGGCCAGGGCAAGCGGTACCAATGATAAAGCAGGGTCTGCATTAAATCTTTACCGCTGGTTGAGTGCAAGAACCATCAAAGAAACATTTGTTCCGGCAACAGATTACCGGTATCCGTTTTTACAAGAAAAATAAATTATTATATGTGAAGGGATTTTTAAAATACCCTTTTTTATATAAGCATACTCCTTTTTCATAATTTCGGCTATATGTATGAAAGAAGAATTATAACCTATAAAATAAATTTAGAAAAATATAAAAGCGTATTCATTTAAAATTCATTTTTATTATAATCCATTTTAACTGTGCTATGAAAAACCTGTTTTTTGTATTTTGTTTACTCTGCAGCAAACCCATTTTTTCACAAACCTATATATTGGTGTACGAGTTTCGTTTTTTAAACTTGGATAGTTCCAAAAAAACACAGCCACTATATTTAAATGGACGTAAAACTGAGCGTTTTGATTTTCCCCCCAGTACCTTTTATTATGTGTATAATGACAGTATGGCTTATACATACTGGCAAGATGCAAGTGTAAGGAGATTAAAAAAAATTCAAAAATTTAAAGAGATAGGAAATAAACCCAGGGAAGGCCATTGTTTTATTGACCTCATCAATAATATTTCATATTCTTATAGTTTTGGCTTAAAGAGCAAACCCAAACTCATAAGATATCCCATTGATGTTCCAAAAGTAACTTATACCGTAATGGCTGATTCTACAAATAATGGGATCCAGGAAGGTTATTTTTTTACTTGGCCAAATAATCTTTATATGGTGAAAATGCAGATGGGGAAGCAGAGCTATTACATTTTCCAGCATCATAAGTTTGAAGGTTTAGTGTTGGAATATTTGAATACCCGTACGGGCCAGTATTTCAAATTAGTAAATGCATTTGAAACCCAAATGAAGATCAAAAAGCCATCTTCAAAAATTAAAATCATAGAATTTCCGAATAAAACGAAAACTCATGGAAATATTTATAAGCATTAGTTGATTGTAATAGGTTAATTTATGAGAAAAATAATAACCCTTATTTTGCTGGCCTTCTTAACCACAACGCAAGCACAAGAAATAAAATTAACTTACAAAGTAGTGTATGATGCAGGGTTACTTCATCCCGACAGTTTACTATCCGTCACAAAAAAATCACCCAAATTTGACACCCTTCCTTTGAATAATATGATGCAGACTCGATATTTAAATATAGTTTACAACGATACCATTGGTTATTCATATTATTCTTTTAAAAATGAAAGAAGGTATCACAAAAAAAAAGATAGTCTTTATGGTTCAAAACCGGTACATCATGATATATATTTTGATCTGATAAATTTGAAAAAATATGATTATTCTGATTTTAAAATGAGGCCTACTTTATTCTCTTTCAATATGGAAAATAGCCCACTTGTATTTACACCAATAAATAGCATTGACAGTTTAAAATACCGGACGGGTTATTTTATAAATGATAGAAATTTAATGGTCTATTTTGTACTACGCAAACAAGAAGAAGCAGGTTTCCTATATCGCAAATTTCCCGGTGTGGTATTAAGCTATTATATTCCTAATTATAATTATTATTTGCAGTTAATGAAGGAAGAAACTGGGCATTTTTCAATTACTAAGCCTGATTTACCCATTGTATATCCCAAAAAGTGATATCCTGTTTTTGTAATTTGGTACGGCCTGCAAAATGAACCGGGCATAGTGTTAATGGGATTCGCCAAAATGAAAGGGTTATAACCCTTAAACACTCAAATACGGTATTTTCTCTTCTCTTCAGATAATAAAAATTTCTCAGTAAGTGTTTACGAATAAGATTTTGCAAATACATACAAGGCCTGCAGTTTTGTATAAAAAAAAACTCCCTGTGCCGCAGGGAGTTTTTTAATGTAATTTTTTTTTAAAGCCGGGTTACCCTTACATCAATTCTCCGGTTTTGTGCTTTACATTCAGGGGTACTATTTAGCGGGCATATTGGAAACATAGGGCCGTAGCCTTCAGTAGCAATACGCTTTGCATCTATACCCATTTTTACAAGTGCTGCTTTGGCGCTTTCTGCACGGGTAGCACTGAGTTTAACATTCATCAGGCTATCGCCGGTATTATCCGTATAACCACCCAGTTTAACTTCTGCAGTGGGGTATGCATTTAATAATTGGTATAAATTATTGAGCGCTTCTTTTGATGTTTCTTTTAAATTGGCGCTACCACTTTCGAAATATAAATTTTCAATGGTATACCAATTCGATTTATCCAGCAATTTAGCCTCTTTGTTTTGTAAGTCTTTGCTTAATGTGAGCATGCGGCTATTGCTGCCCAGGTTAATTTTAGTTTGGTTAGGAAGTGTTACTTCTGTTATCTGACCCAGGTCATATACAAAATCACCCGCTTCATCAACCCGGCCATTTACCATGGAAACATTTGTTTCAGGATTCACCGGCGTAGGAGCCATTATATCAGCAGCTGTAAGATGTGCTGTTTCATTCAGCTTATCCATCTGGATTAAAGTTTCTATTTTGGCTTTCCGGTCACTTTGAATTTTATCGAAGTGTAATTTAGCAATGGTAGGGGCAATTACTAAAGATACAATACTCATTAATTTAATAAGAATATTCATAGAGGGACCCGATGTGTCTTTAAAAGGATCACCCACGGTATCGCCGGTTACAGAAGCTTTGTGTGGCTCAGATTTTTTGTAATGCATTTCACCATTTATTTCAACTCCTTTTTCAAAAGATTTTTTTGCATTATCCCAGGCACCGCCGGCATTGTTTTGAAAAATGCCCATCAGTACGCCACTCACGGTTGCGCCCGCAAGGAAACCACCCAATACTTCGGGGCCAAATACAAAGCCAATGAAAATGGGGGTTAGCAGGGCAATAGATCCGGGCAACATCATTTTTTTTAATGAGGCTTCAGTAGAAATTGCTACGCATTTATCATATTCCGGTTTACCAGTACCTTCCATAATGCCGGGAATGGTGCGGAATTGGCGGCGTACTTCTTCTACCATGGCCATGGCAGCTTCGCCCACCGCTTTAATCGCAAGAGAAGAAAATATAAAAGGGATCATACCGCCAACGAATAAGCCGGCCAGCACATCTGCATGATATATATCAATGCCATCAATTTTGGCAATACCCACAAAGGCTGCAAATAAGGCTAAAGCTGTTAAGGCAGCAGAAGCAATGGCAAATCCTTTTCCACTGGCAGCGGTTGTATTTCCTACGGCATCCAGGATATCGGTTCTTTCACGCACTTCCGGGGGCAGTTCGCTCATTTCGGCAATACCTCCTGCGTTATCAGCAATAGGGCCAAAAGCATCAATCGCTAATTGCATGGCCGTGGTTGCCATCATACCGGCTGCAGCAATAGCAACCCCATACAAACCGGCACATTCATAAGAACCATATATACCGGCAGCCAATACTAAAATAGGTAGCATGGTACTTTCCATACCCACCGCCAGGCCGCCAATGATATTAGTCGCATGGCCGGTACCCGATTGGCGGATGATGCTCTTAACCGGGCGTTTGCCCATAGCGGTGTAATATTCTGTAATGATACTCATCAGGGCGCCCACAATCAACCCCACCATGATGGCGCCAAAAACTCCATTTTTTGTAAATGCATGTCCTCTTAAGGTCATTTCGGTGGGCAATAAATATTGTACTAAAAAATAAGCAACAATGGCGGTCAGGATCATAGAGCCCCAGTTGCCCATATTCAATGCATTTTGTACTTTATGGGTACTTAAACCGGTATTATCGCCAATGCGAACAAACCAGGTTCCTACAATTGATAACAGGATGCCTGCACCCGCAATTATCATCGGCAAAAGAATGGGTGAAAAACCTTGAAAACCATCTGCCAGGGCTGTTCCGTCCATGGCGGTAACTTCATGGCCCAATACGATTGTTGCCAAAACCGTTGCCACATACGATCCAAAAAGATCGGCACCCATACCGGCTACATCACCTACATTGTCGCCCACATTATCCGCAATGGTGGCAGGGTTCCGGGGATCATCTTCGGGGATGCCTGCTTCTACTTTTCCTACCAGGTCGGCGCCTACATCGGCAGCCTTGGTATAAATACCTCCCCCTACACGGGCAAATAAGGCAATGGATTCTGCACCCAGTGAAAAGCCGGTTAATATTTCAATGGCTTTAGCTACATCCTCTGTATTAGACAATGCCCCGGGAGCAAAAAGTTTTAATAATATAATAAATAAACCACCCAATCCTAAAACGGCCAGGCCGGCAACGCCCATTCCCATTACACTACCACCGGTAAAAGAAACAGAAAGTGCTTTGCGTAAACTGGTTCTGGCTGCCTGGGCGGTACGTACATTCGCCTTAGTGGCTACTTTCATTCCAATAAAACCGGCAAAGGCACTAAAGAATGCACCCAAAATAAATGCAAGTGCAATACTCCAGTGGCTGCTGGGGTTTGAGTAACCCATTACACCCAGCAGGATACCCGCTATAATAACAAAATAGGCAAGAATTTTATATTCTGCTTTTAAAAAGGCCATCGCCCCTTCAGCAATATAATTACTGATCTCTTTCATGCGGCTATTGCCTGCATCTTGCTTAGAAACCCATAAAAACTTAACCAGGGTGTAAATTAAACCTACAATTCCCATGGCCGGTACTACATAAATCAAATTTTCCATAATAATGAGTAAAAATTTTGGAGGGCAAAAATAGGGGAAAACAGCCATATAAAGGCCTGTAATACATTTGGTTTAAAAAAATTAATGAACAAAAAAAATCTTTTTAAATACAGGGCGGAGCCTAAAAAGGCATCTTCCTGACGCAGAGTTGTTAACAATTATACAATAACTTACTCATTTACTGTTTATAACTGTAACAAAATTGCACTCAACCCATCCTACATAAAATTCTATTATTACTTTTGCAACCATTAAATTTACGATCATGAGTATTGGCTGGATTATATTTATTATCGGGGCATTGGGCTGGCATATTGGAATGTATGGTATGTTTCAAAAAGCACGCATTACTCCCTGGAAGGCATTGATTCCTTTTTATAATACCTGGTGTATGGTAGAAAAAATGCAATTAAAAAGGATATGGTTTTTTCTCCAGTTTATACCTGTTGCTGGTATATTTATCACCATTTGGATCACAATAAAATTTGTTGAACATTTTGGCCGGTTCGGCATCCTGCATCATGCAGCAGCCGTATTTGTGCCCTTTATATATTTTCCCTACCTGGGTTTTTCTAAAAATGAAAAGTATGCAGGGAAGCTGGTAATGGATAATTATAAAAAAAGTACAGCCAGGGAATGGGTAGATGCTGCCGTATTTGCCATTGTTGCTGCCACGCTTATTCGTACATTCTTTTTTGAAGCATACACCATTCCTACCGGTTCTATGGAAAAAACATTATTGGTAAATGATTTTTTGTTTGTAAGTAAATTCAATTACGGACCCCGGTTACCCAATACGCCCATTTCATTTCCCTTTGTACACAATGTATTGCCTGTTACAGGCACCAAATCATATTCTGAAGCTATTCAAATTCCTTATACCCGTTGGTTTGCCAAGCCGGTAAAAAGAAATGACGTTGTAGTTTTTAATTTTCCGGTAAATGATACACTCATAAATGATGATGCACAATATTATGGTAGCCGCATTACATACTACCAGGCCATGAGAGACGAAGGGCGGGAAACCATTTGGAATAAATTTGGTAATGTTATCACAACCCGGCCGGTTGATAAGCGGGATAATTTTATTAAACGCTGTGTGGCTATTGCAGGCGATGAAATTAAAGTGGTTAACGGAAGAGTTTATACCAATGGCACGGCACAGCCTTTATTTCCTCATTCTGAACGGTACTATATTTTAAATCACCCGGCAAATACATTTGTAGATGCAGAAGCCGTGAAAAACCTGGGATTTTATGTAAGGGAGAGCCAGAATGATGTAATGCAGTTTCCCGGTAAAACCACTATTTTGGTGAATGTAACCAATAAAGAAAAAGAAACCATTAAGCTGCCCCCGGGTTATTCATTATCTGATTTTATTGTTGATTATAATGATCCCTATTACCGCAGCCAGGAATTATTTCCTTATTACGATACCATTCACCACTGGACGGTAGATAATTATGGGCCATTGGTTGTGCCTGCCAAAGGAATGACCATTGAACTTACAGCAGATAATTTAATTCGCTACCAGCGTTGCATTGAAACTTACGAAGGAAATAAATTTGAAAATAGAAACGGCCAGTATTTTATAAATGATCAACCAGCCAAAAATTATACTTTTAAAATGAATTATTACTGGATGATGGGAGATAACCGGCATAATTCATTAGATAGCCGCTATTGGGGGTTTGTTCCCGAAGACCATGTAGTAGGCCAGGCTTCTTTCATTTGGTTCAGCTGGGAAGGCGGGCCCAGGTGGAAAAGATTTTTTAATGCTATAAAATAAGAACTTTAATAAGGCCATGCCCGGTTTTAAAACATGTTTGAATTTCACCAGGACAAAGAAAAATATTTTGATATAAATGTTGCGAATGTAAAGAAGCATATCCTGCCCTTTATAGAAGCGAAATATCCCATACAGGCGGGCATGCGGGTGCTGGAAATTGGCTGTGGTGAAGGCGGTGTACTAAAGGCTTTTCTTGATTTAGGTTGCACCGGCGTAGGGGTAGAGTTAGATGAAACCAGGTTAGTGGATGCCCGTAAGTGGCTGCCTAAAGAAATAGAACAAGGGCAGGTACAATTCCTGGCAAAGAATATTTATTTTACCCATGTGGAAGAAGACCTGGGTGGTAAATTTAATATCATCATTCTCAAAGACGTAATAGAGCATATTCCCGATCAACCCCGGTTAATGGCGTTTATGCAAAGTTTTTTATTACCCGGCGGCGTTATCTTCCTTGGTTTCCCGCCCTGGTATATGCCATTGGGCGGGCACCAGCAAATTTTAAAAAATAAAATTCTTTCTAAAATCCCTTATTATCATCTACTGCCTATGCCGGTTTATAAACGCATTTTAAAAGCGGCAAAAGAAAATGTGCAGGAAATGGTTGAAATAAAACAAACCGGTATTTCTATTGAACGATTCGAAAAAATTGCATTGCACACAGGATACCAGGTAATCAATAAAAAGCATTATTTAATAAACCCGATTTACGAATACAAATTTGGCTGGAAACCAAAAACTCAGTTTGCTTTTGTACAGGCAGTGCCCTTTATCCGAAATTTTTTCACCACATGTGTGTATTATCTTTTGCAAAAAAAAGACTAAGCGCTTACTTTGTGCGAAATGTACCATACACTTAATTTAGATTAACCCCATACATTATGATTCATTTAGTTTTTAATGAGGCCGATATGAAACCCTTAGCTGCCGCCATGGAATTAGACGAAAGCCTGCAAGGGGAACTGCTTCTTATTCAGGATGATTATGCTGTAGGCCCCGTGGAAGATATTTATACAGGAACCGGGTTGCAGGAAAGAGCCAACTGGTGGGCCTCTGTTTTAACCGGTGGTGATTTTGAAAATAAATTAAATACTCAAGCAGATCAGGATGATACCCTGATGACGAATATACAGCATCGCTTAAGAGAAAATGAGGAAGAAAAAATATGGATATGGGCAGCGCAAAATAAACATGATGTAAGCGGGTATTACTGGATTTTACCTTACCTGAAAGAATTCCAGGGCAGGGCTTTTATTTTATATTTACATAACCTTCCGTTTATAAACGAAACGGGTAATATTTTTTATCCTACCTGGTTGCACCAGATTCCCGCAAAAGAATTTATAAAAGCTAAAAAACTAGCCCGTGAAATAACGCCCGGTGAATTTGAAGTAGATACCGAAGAATGGGCTAAGCTGTGTGCCGAAAATAAAGGTGTAAGATTACTGGAAGGAGCTAAAAAATTAGTACAAGCAGATTACGATTTTTACGATTCTGAATTAAAAAAATATATTACAACCGACTGGCAAAAAGCATCAAAAGTTTTGAGCCATTTTTTAAATAAAGCTAAAGAAACTGCTTCTGAACCGTATTTACTCTGGAGGCTAAAAACAATGATCGCCATGGATATGTTTGATGTGCAGGGTAACCTGAAAAAGGCTAAAGAGTTTGAAATAAAACTAAAATCTTAATTGATTTGGATTTCATACAATTTAGGCCATCTCTTACCTGTAATAAAAAATGTTTTACTGGTACTGTCGTAAGCAATTCCATTAAAATAATCGGTAATACCGGCTTTCTTTTCACTTTCGGGCAGCAGGTTATCAAAATGCATAATACCCACTACATGGCCACTTACAGGATCAATTTTTAAAATAACATTGGTAGTATATTTATTGGCATATACATACCCATCCACATATTCCAATTCATTTATTTCATATACGGGGCCATTGTTATCGGCCACGCCAACCGTACTTTTAATTTTAAATGTGGCAGGATCTACAAAATATAAATTCGGATTTACCCCATCACTTATGATCAGGTCTGTACCATTATTGGTAATACCCCATCCTTCATAAGGCCAATGAAACGTTTTTACTGGCTTTGATAAGTCTTTTAAGCTATACACATAAACAATATTGTTTTGCCAGGTAAGTTGGTAAAGGGTATCATGTAAAATGGTAATCCCCTCACCAAAAATATCTTTGGTTCCCATCATGTGTTTAAATTCTACTTTCCCGGTTTTATAATCCGTAATACGAAGTGAAGAATTCTCAAAGTCGCCGGTGCCTTCGTACATCTTTCCCTGGTACAATTGTAAACCCTGGGTATAAGCTGTTTCATCATGCGGGTGCTGGGCGATTACCCGGTAAGATAAAACAGCAGGGGCCAAAATGCCAGACATTAAAGAAGTATCCACAATATTGGGGTCATTATTTTTATTTTCATGGCAAGAAAAGAGGACTATACAACAACACACATACAAGATACCTTTCATTTGTAAATAGATATTAAGGATACAAATGTAGGGGAGTATCCGTTATTCCAAAAAATGTATCCTGGTAAAAATTATTAAAATTTTGTATTTCCATTATTTAATTCTATTTTTGGAATACCTCTGAGTCTATATTTCCATTTCCCCAAAGTGGCTAATTAAACTCTAATCTCAATAGCAGGTTCCCTGCGTTTCCTTAAATCACCGGTTTCCAATATCTCCTGGTAAGATCATAATTACTTACACTTACACATTGGAGCATTATGCGTTACCTTACCGGTTTACTCATTGGGGTATTTAACTTTTTAGCCTTGCAGGCGCAGCGCAACTGCGGTACTGTTGATTATGTAAAAGCACATCCCTTCGTAGCTACTCAAAATGCTTTTGAAAGAGGGGGCAGGGATACGATCGTGAATGAAATTATTACCATACCAGTAGTGATTCATGTGCTATATAATAACCCGGTACAAAACATTAGTGATGCGCAAATACTTTCACAGATAGATGTTTTAAATAAAGATTACAGGGCACTTAATGAAGATATAGCAGGCACTCCACAAGTATTTAAAAATTTAATTGCAGATAGCAGGATTAGTTTTTGCCTGGCAAAGGTGGCGCCCGGCGGATATTCTACCAATGGTATTGTAAGAAAATATACAACTGTATCATCATTTTTACCCAATGATGATATGAAATTTTCTGACCGGGGGGGTGCTGATGCCTGGGATTCAAAAAAATATTTAAATATATGGGTGTGCAGTATGCAAGGCCGTATCCTGGGATATGCCACTGTACCCGGTGGCCCAGCGAATGCCGATGGTGTAGTAATCAATTACGATGTATTTGGTAATCGGGGAACGGTTCGTAACCCTTTCAATAAAGGCCGTACAACTACACATGAAGTAGGCCATTGGCTGGGCTTGAAACATTTATGGGGCGATACCGATTGTGGTGATGATGGCATTGCAGATACACCTCAACAGTATGGTTACAACTATGGTTGCCCTAATTTCCCCCGAAAATCTTTATGCTCTTTGGATGCGAATGGCGACCTGTTCATGAACTTTATGGATTTTTCAAATGATGCCTGCATGTTCATGTTTACCCACGGACAAAAAATAAAAATGCGCACAGTTTTTTCTAAAACAGGCTTTAGGAATGCCATGTTACAAAGTTTCACATGCGATTCTGCAAATGCAAGTGCAGGCCCGCTGCCCCAGGAAACGCCCCGTACAACAGCTATTGAGCCCATCCAGGAAACTATTCGCTTAAAACTAAACCCCGTATCGGATTTCATTGAATTTATATACAAAGAGAAATCACAATTGGCCGGTAAGCAGGTACAAATTTTTACTACAACTGGGGTAAGGTTATACCATACTACTTTACTTACTGGCACCGAAAAAATAAGCGTTCAGTATTTGCCCTCGGGCATTTATTTATTGGTAGTAGGGAATGGGGCCCATCGGAATATTTTTAAGCTGGTAAAAATTTAAGCAGGATGGCAGAATACTAAAAAATTACGAAATGGTTTTACGGTACCGTACATTTCGTTTTGCCAGATAATCCATTATAAACTCAAAACAACCGGGTGCAGGCGCAACCCATTCGGGGGGAAATACCCCTTTTTCAGAAAATAGATTTTTCAATAATACATTTACAGCAGCCGTACAGGTATAACCGGTAGTTCGGCTCATACTGGAAGTTTGAGTGGCCGGATCATATTCATCGTACAGAAAATATTCTATACAAATGGGGGTATCCTGCATCATTCCTCTCATGATGATTTTCATGATAGTAAATTCGGGCTCCTTTTCGCCCAACTTCCATTGTTCAAATAATAAGTTTGATGTGAATTGCAAAGGTGAGATGGGCCGGCCTTGTACCGGGATGGGTTCCGGGTTTAGAAAACCGGCTTTTTTTAAGGATTGTATTAAATCAATATGACCCGGGTAACGCAATGTTTTTTCTTTCATGTGGGGTATATGCGGCATCGTAAACAGGAGGCTTCTCAAACCATCTGTATTAAAACTTTCGAGAGTGCCTGCGTATTCAAAATCTATTAATTCAGCATCACTGAGCGCCGGTTTGGTAACGATATGGCCATTCTCCACATAACGGGCCGGGCGTGTATATTCTTCTAATACATCAATAGGAGAAAAAGGGGCTTTGTATTCCCAGGGTTTTATTCTTTGCTTTGGTAAACCTCCTACCAGGCATTCAAAATATTCAATTTTCATTTTCGTATTGTAGTAACCCAATATCCAGTTACTCATACCTGGGGCTACCCCACAATCTACAATAGCGGTAACGCCATATTGCTTAGCCAGCTCATGTAATTGAAGGGCATCTTCAGGAAAAAAAGAAATATCAACCACATTTTTTCCTTGCATGATCACCGCTTCCAGGGTTTTAAATCCCATAAAACCGGGTACTGCACATACTACCATTTCACAATGTTGTAATAAAGAAGCATAACCGGGTGTATCTGTAAGATCAGCTACACAGGTAGCTATTCCGTCGGGTAATAAAGTAAGGTTTTTCGGATTGATATCAATACAAGTTACCTGGTGTTCTTTGGCTAAATCAATAGCCATAGCCCTGCCAACCATACCCGCCCCCAAAACATGAATTCGCATACAATATTTTTAAAGATATATTTTATAAAAAGAAAATTTTATCAGGCCCACTTGTATGAAACATCTACCACCAGGTCCGGGTGCAAACTTTTCATCACCGGGCAGTTATTTCCGGTATTTTCCAGGATTTTTATTTCTTTTTCATTTAAGTGCAATGCCGGTATATGCAGTACAATTTCAATTTTACCGATGCGGCGGGGATCCGGTAACATGTGTTTGGTTACATCAACCCGGGTGCCTTTTAATTCAATTTGCATATCAGTGGCCTTTATGCCCATGGTCGTGATCATGCAAGTAGCGAGCGCCATGCATACTGAATCGGTTGGGCTAAAACGCTCGCCTTTTCCCCGGTTGTCAGTGGGTGCATCTGTTTCAATAATGGATCCACTTTGCAAATGCGTGCTTATACAACGCAGGTTACCTGCATATTCTACGGTTGCTGTCATGTTTTTGTTTTTTATTTGTGTACGGCCTTGCGGCTATTAAATTTTAAAAATTACGGTTCCTACTTCCCGGGTAAGATCTATTTCCATTTGTTTTAAATGTTTGTGCAATTCCAGGCACATCATTTGATCCTGGGCATCGGTACATTTTTCAAGCTCTGTTTGATTTTCAGCAATTAATTTTTTTATTTTCCTGAGTTTTAAATAGTTTAAAGTGGATAATACTTCTTCTTTAAATAATTCTTCCCGGGTAGGGATATGGCCCTCGTACCGTTCTTTCCAGTTGTGGCTAATTTCGGTAGAATAATCCATCAGGTTTATCACCAAAATATTGAGTTCCCTATCTTCATGGTATAAAAAGTTTTTTGAGGTAGGCTTTAATCCCTCCTGGTACCATTTTTTATACGTTTCCAAAACCCTCACCAATGCTTTATTGTCCATCATATTATCCAATTCATTTTCTTCTATTTCAGAAAAAAGAAACTCAGCCACTGTTTTTGATTCATTCCAGGGTTTATTACCAAATTCAATCAGGCTGCGTACCAGGGCTTGTTCGTTGAGCTCATCGGTATTGAAAAAAGGCAGGTCTTCTCCCGTGGTTTCAGTTTCGGTTTGTATGGGTTTAAAAGCATTTCTATTTTCTTCTTTTAAAACTTTATCCCTGATTAATTTGTTTACCAGTGCATTCATTCCCGCTTCTTCAATCTTTAAAATCTGGGATACTTGTTTTATATAATCCTGCCGTTTAGTAAATTCTTCTGTTTTATTTATTTTAGAGATCGTTTCGGCCACCTGGTTTACCAGGGCTGCTTTTTTGGTGCTATCGTTTCCCGCTTCGGTAAGTGCCGCTTCTAACTGGAATAAAATAAAATCCTTTTTATTTTCCGCAATAAAATTTCGGAAGGCTTCAGCGCCTATTTTATGAACATAGCTATCCGGGTCTTCATTACCGGGTATCAATACCAGTTTTACATGCAATCCTTCTTCAATAGCAAGATCCAGCCCACGGAGTGCCGCTTTTACGCCGGCACTGTCGCCATCATAAATAATGGTTAAGTTAGTGGTGTATTTTTTTATTAATCGCAGTTGGTCGGGAGTTAAAGAGGTGCCCCCGCTTGCCACTACATTTTCAATACCCGATTGATGCAGGCTTACCACATCAGTATATCCCTCTACCAGCAAACATTCATCGGCTTTATCAATTGCCATCCGTGCAAAATAAGATCCGTATAAGACCTTGCTTTTGATATAAATCTCATTCTCAGGCGTATTAATATACTTTGGTGCTTTATCGTTATTCTTAATAATCCGGGCGCCAAATCCCAATACTTTACCGCTTTGGTTGTGGATGGGGAAAATAATCCGTCCCCGGTAATTATCATTTAACTGCCCGTCCCGCAACACTACCAAACCACTTTTTTGTAAAAGCTCACTATTGTATTGGGCATGGGTAGCCGCCTGGGCAAATTCATTGCGGGCCGAGGGGTTGTAGCCCAACTGGAACTTTTGGATGATATCTTCTCTAAAACCTCTTTCTTTTAAATAGGATAATGCAATTTGTTTACCTTCTTCCGATTGAAAAAGGGCATTGCTAAAAAACTGCTGGGCAAAATGATTAATGATATAGAGGCTGTCTGCACTTTGCTGTATTTGTTTTTGCTCTTCAGTTTGGGCCGTTTCTTCAATTTCTACATTATATTTATTGGCCAGCCACCTGAGCGCTTCTACATAACTGTATTTTTCCAAATCCATCAAAAAACCAATCGTATTACCGCTTTTGCCGCACCCAAAACATTTATATATTTCTTTGGTGGGTGAAACCGTGAAAGAAGGTGTTTTTTCATTGTGAAAAGGGCATAGCCCCAGGTAATTCGACCCTCTCTTCTTAAGTTTTACAAATGAACCCACAATTTCTATAATATCTATGCGGCTTTGTATTTGTTGTATGGTTTGCTGACTGATCAAAAAAAAAATTATGCTAAAATAGGGTATAAAATTACCAACATTCAGCCAAAAAATTCCAGCAATCAAAAATATACACGCCATGGCACGATTTATGAATATTTGGATGCGCATATCGGCAACTTATAATACCTTTAACATTAAAAATAAAATTTTACAGATGAAGCAATTTTTTATCCTATTTACACTTTTATCAGCCACCCAGTTTACCTATGGGCAAAAGCTGGATGATATTAAAGCATTAATTAATAAGCAGCAATACAAAGAAGCGAAAGCCGGTATTGATCAATTTTTAGCAAATGCCAAAAATGCCGAAGATGCTGATGCCTGGTATTATAAAGGAAGAACATATAATGCACTCAGTTCAGATAAATCTGTACCCGTTACAGAGGCATACCAGGATAAAATAATCGCATTTGAAGCATTTAAAAAAGCCCAAGCACTAGACCCGAAAGAATTTCTTTTTAAGCTGGAACAATACCTGTCTTATCTTGATTTATACTCAGGATTTTATGACCTGGGTGCCAAGGAATTTAATGAGAAAAAATTTGATGCCTCTTTGGCTTCATTCGAAAAAGCTTTGGAAGTAAAAGATTATATCCTGGCAAAGAAAATTACGTTCGACCAGGTAACCCTGCATCCATTAGATACGGGCCTGGTTATGAATGCTGCGATTGCTGCTTTGCAGGCAAATAAAGAAGATGTGAGTATGAAATATTTTCAGCAAATGGCTGATTATAATGTAAGTGGAGAATCTAATTTGCAGGTGTACCAATTATTAGCAGATTATTATGAAAGAAAAAAAGATACGGATAAGCTGCAAGCTATACTGGATAAAGGCCGCAAGCTTTATCCCAATGATGGATATTGGGATGAAATAGACCTGCGGCAAATAAAAGATAAACCTGCATTATTAGCCAAATACCGGGAAATGATCGTAAAAGATCCCAATAACTTTGCATTGAATTATAATTATGCCGTAGAAATTTATAATTTATTATACAATAAAAATGATGAACGCCCGGATCATGAAGATGAATTAAAAACGCAGCTTACAGAAGCATTAAAGAACAGTATTAAGTTAGATACCTCAATTGATGCAACTGTGCTAATGGCAAATCATTTATACAATGTTGCAGCAGACTATGGGAATGCTGCCACTTTAATAAAAGGCACTAAGCCCGAAGACGTAAAAAAACGGAATGAACTTAACAAGTTATCTGCTTCTGCCATGGAAGAATGCATTGGCTACTGCAATTCGGGCATTGCTTATTACGATAAATTACCGTCGCTGAGTGGCAGGCAAAAAAGTAACGAAATTATTATGCTGGGTTACCTAATTGATATTTATGGCATAAAAAAAGATGCCAAAAAAGTTGCTGAATATGAAGCCAAACGCAAAACTTTAATGTAATAACTTCATAAAGAATAATACTAATAAAAGGGGGAACATTTGTTCCTCCTTTTATTTTGTAATTGTTGCCAGCCATACAAGTTCTTTGATAATGCTGGCAGCATTTTTATCTGTTCGGGTTTTGTTTACCGGGCTGCCATCTTCCCGGAAAGAATCCTGTACTTTGGCAACCTGGAAAAAAGAAGGCACCAGTAAAGCTTTAAGTTTCCATAAAGAAAATCCAAGCGAGGTAAGCACCTGTGAAGCGGCAAATGAACCGCTGGAAACGCTGGCAATGGCTACCGGTTTGCGATACCATTCTTCTCGCAGCCCATCCATCATATTTTTTAATGCAGCAGGATATCCCCCGTTATATTCTGGTGTGATGATCAATACGCCATCGGCATTTTTTATTTTTTGAGAAATCGTTACTAAGGCAGGAGGCGGGTTATCCAGGAATTTTAATCTTTCCTGTAATAAAGGCAAATTCATTTCTTGTAAATCAATGATCCCGGCATTTATTTGATATTCTTCTTTTAAATAATTTTTGAAATACAGCGCCACCCGGTTACTCATCCTGCCTTGCCGGATACTGGATGATATTATCATTAATTTTAGCATATATTGTTATTTTTCCAAAAACCAGGCCTTCTTCTTATGAAAATCCTTAGCCAGAATCGGGTATTTTTGTTTGTGTACAACCTGTGCATAATTACGGGGTTATTCCCATAAAATCAAACTAATTTTCATCATCCATTCTGTTATATTTGCTCCCTTACTTAAAATAGAAAAATAGTGCGTTTAAAGAGTCTTGAAATAAAAGGTTTTAAAAGCTTTGCTGATAAAACTGTATTGAATTTTGATGAAGGAATTACCGGTGTTATTGGCCCCAATGGTTGTGGAAAAAGTAATATTATAGATAGTATCCGTTGGGTAATTGGTGAGCATAAAATAAGCAACCTGCGGAGCGAAAATTTAGAGAGCCTGGTATTTAATGGCAGCAAAAGCCGCGGCGCCAGCGGGCTTGCCGAAGTAAGCCTTACTTTTGAAAATACAAAAAACTTATTGCCAACCGAGTTTAATACAGTAACTGTTACCCGTAAATATTATAAAAGTGGCGAAAGTGAATACCGGCTAAATGATGTGGCCTGCCGCCTTAAAGACATTCATAATTTATTTATGGATACGGGTATAAGCACCGATAGCTATGCCATTATAGAGCTGGGGATGGTGGATGATATTATTAAAGACAAAGAAAACAGCCGCCGCAAAATGCTGGAACAGGCTGCGGGTATTACCATTTACAAAACCCGCAAAAAAGAAGCTAAGCTTAAGCTGGATGCTACAGAACAAGACCTGGCCCGGATAGAAGATTTATTATTCGAAATCAATAACCAACTGAAAACATTAGAAAGCCAGGCAAAAAAAGCGGAGAAATATTATGAAATAAAAAAAGAATATAAAGAAATTAGTATTGAACTGGCCAAGGCTGCGCTGGAAGGATTTAACCTTACATACCGTGACCTGAATGAAAAACAACAAGCTGAAGTAGATAAACGTATTGAGCTGGAAACTGCCATTGCCAAAGAAGAAGCAGCGCTGGAACAGGAAAAACTGGCCTTTATTGAAAAGGAAAAGGCTTTGCATATAATGCAGCACGATTTCAACGAAAAATTAGATAAAGTACGGAATAAGGAAAATGAAAAGAACCTGGCTGCCCAGCGATTACAATATCTAAAAGAACGAAAATCGAACCTGGACAGTTTTATCAATAAAGCCGGCGATCAGCTTAAAGGATTACATGAAAGTATTCTTTTTACAAGTAAGCAAGTAAATGATGAAGAAATAAAACTTACCGAGCTGGAGCATAAAACCGGTGAATTAAAAAAACAAGTAGAAGAAAAGAGGCTGGTTTTTGATGATAAAAGAGCGCTGATTGATGGGTTGCGCAAAGAAAATAATGTATTGCAACATAAACAATTTGATGCAGAAAAGAAAGTGGCGGTAGCCGATACTTCTATTCAAAACCTGCAACGCAATATTCACCAGCTGGAAGAAGAAAAAAAACAAAGACAAATTACTTTACAGCAATTAGAAGAAGATAGAAAAACAAAAGATGCAGAACTGGAAACCCAGAAAGCCCGGTTACAGGACATGCTGCAGCATCAGCAAAAAACCAAAGAACAAATATTGCAGGCACAGGCCCTGGTGGAAGGCCTGAGAAATAACCTGGCCGAAGAAAGCAGGAAATTAGATGCCCGCATCAATGAATATAATCTCTTAAAAAGCCTGGTAGATTCCATGGAAGGCTATCCCGAAAGTGTAAAATTCCTGCATAATAACCAAAACTGGAATTATACCGCTCCATTGCTTTCGGATATTATTTATGTACAGGAAGCCTATCGTACAGCAGTAGAAAATGTACTGGAACCCTACTTGAATTATTATGTGGTAAATAACCTGGAAGAAGGATTACAAGCCGTGTATTTACTCGATGAAAATAAAAAAGGGAAAGCGAATTTTTTTATTTTAGATCAGTTTGAACCCGGCTCCGAAACAGCTCAGCCAGCCGGTACTTTACCCGCTTTACAGGTAATTGAAGTGGATGATAAGTATAAAAAAATAGCCTCACACCTGTTAGGGAATGTTTTTATTGCAAATGACGATGCCATTAACCTGGCTAACGTAAATACAGATGCCGTTATCCTGGAAAAAACAGGCAAGTACGTAAAAGGGAAATATGCCATTAGTGGGGGCAGCGTGGGTTTATTTGAAGGGAATAAAATTGGGCGTGCCCGTAACCTGGAAAAAATGCAACAGGATATAGATGCACAGCAGGTTGTTGTAAGCGCATTAAGAGCTGATATTCAGCAAAAGCATCATGAAGTAATTACGTTTAATGAAGACCTGAAAGAAAACGAAATCCGGCAGTTGCAGCAAGAGATCAATACACTTACCAATCATGTGTTTTCACTTCAAAATAAATTTGAAAACCTTACCCAGCAGGAAAATCAAAGTATTAGCCGGTTAAAAGACCTGCATCAGCAATTCAACCAAAATCATGAGTCCATTGCAGTTACCAGGCAGGAATTAGAGAATTATAATACCGGGTTACGGGAATTAAACACCCGGCTCCAGGCGATAGAATCGGATTATACAGCAGCAGAAATGGAGTATGCTGAGGCCACTCAAAAATTCAATGAGAGTAACTTACAGGTTACCCGCCAGCAAAGTAAACTGACTTCTATTAACCAGGAACTTCAATTTAAAACAAGCCAGTTACAAGAATTAAACCAGCAGGTAGAAAATAGCAATAGCCAATTGCAGGAAGCTACCCTGAATATTGAAACCGAGACTTCCGCTTTACAAGAATTAGAACAATTAGTAATAGGCTTATTGCACAGTAAAGAGGCAGATGAAAAGAAACTAAATGAAGCCGACCAGGCATATTATAACCTGCGAAATATTTTACAGGCAAAGGAGAGTGAACTTCGTTTAAAACAAAGAAATAAAGAAGGGATTGATAACTTACTTACTGAAATTAAAGACAGGCTTACCGATTTAAAACTGCAACTGGCAGGTATGAAAGAAAGATTGAATGTGGAGTTTAAGGTTGACCTGGACAGCATTATTGATGAGCCCCGCACCGGTGAAATGCCTTTGGAAGAATTGCAGGAAAGAAATGAACGGCTTAAAAAGCGGTTAGAAAATATTGGTGAAGTGAACCCTACCGCCATTGAAGCTTTTACCGAAATGAAAAAAAGGTATGAGTTTATTCTTGAACAAAAAAATGATTTGGTAACGGCAAAAGACAGTTTACTCCAAACCATTCTTGAGGTGGAGGCTACTGCCAACCAGCAGTTCCTGGATACATTCAATAAAGTGCGTGAAAATTTTCAAAAAGTATTTAAAGCTTTGTTTACTGAAGAAGATACTGCCGATATGGTATTGGTGGATCCAGAAAACCTGGCCGAAACGGGGATTGATATTGTAGCCAAACCCAAAGGCAAACGGCCCAGCAGCATTGGCCAATTGAGTGGGGGAGAAAAAACACTTACGGCAACTGCCTTGCTTTTTGCCATCTATCTTATTAAGCCGGCTCCATTCTGTATTTTAGATGAAGTTGATGCTCCGCTGGATGATGCCAATGTGGGCAAGTTTACCAATATGATCAAGCAATTCAGTGAAAACTCTCAGTTCATTATTGTAACGCATAATAAGCAAACCATGAGTGCTGTGGATGTGATCTATGGCGTTACCATGCAGGAAGCCGGCGTAAGCAAATTGGTGCCGGTAGATTTCAGAAGTTTAAATTAATAAAATATTACTATTTATTACTTTATAATCAATAATTATAGAGAATTTCTTAAAATCATTATATGAAAATATTTTTTCATTATAGTATTTTCCTACATGGTTCCTGAAGAGCCCCTTCAATTACATACCATCATCACTCTACCGAGTATGTATTATAAAATACGGGAGAGTTAAGTAATGTAACAATTTATAATACTACTGCAAGCCCTATGATTGCAAGTTATATTGATGGGTTTAATAGAAATACTACAAGAACTTTACCATTATTGGATCATATAAACTTTTGGACTTTAAGGACTCCATCAAAAGCCGAAGTAACTTGGTCTTGTCAAGTTCATTTAAAATATGCTTATACTGATGGTGTCAGCCCAGTATATACCCGGCAAATATTTCACACAAAAACATTAATTGTACCCTAAAATATCAGGAATAGGTTCACAAATGAAATTGGTTATTTTTTAAAGAGGCTCGTCCAGCTATTAATGATCAGCATTATTAAGAAGGCGGCGGCCATTGCAGTAGCGACTGTAAATGAAATGGGTGTAAATAAAATACTTAGAATTCCCAGGCCGGCTATCATCATGCTAAACTTATTTTGCCTTCCGTAATTTTTAAACGATAAAGGAAAATGAATACTGCTAAGTGGCATACTAAGCCCCCAAAAAACCAGGGTACATAAAGTAAAAATATTTATTAAATTGTTTTGCGTGGCTGGCAGTAAAGCGAGAATAATTAAAGAGATCATACCGGCGCAAAGCGCTGTAACCACCGAGATAGATGAGTATTTTTCACTTGGCGTTAAAGCATACTTCCCATCTTTATGAAACAGCAGGAAAAAATTTGCCAACGGGCCAATAACCCATGACGTTATAACAAACAGGAGATACAGGCCTACGATTACATACGCCACATTTTTATAATTTTCTGTATGCTGGAATAAGGAGCTTCCCAAACGGGTCAATAGATATAGCCCAACCGGTATAATCCAGCGCATATTTTTGCCTTTATTATTTACCCAGAAACTATATTGCAAAAGCCAGCGGTAAGGCGGGATATTAGATTTTAAAGATTCTTTTAAACCCAACTGTGCCGATGAGTAGTTGGGATTAATCCGTAACGCCTCCTTAAAATGTTTGTTTGCTTCCTTGTGTTTTCCTTTTTCTAAAAAATTCCAGCCTACCGTGGTATGGGTATGTTCATTATCCGGATCCTGTGCCAGAGCATGTTTCATGGTCGCAATGGCTTCATCAGTCATTTTTAATTTATTCAGCGAAATAGACCGGGCATTCAGGCAGCTAAGGTTTTCCGGCTCCCAGGCCAATCCATCATTGGCATAGGCCAGGCTTCTTTTAAAATCTTTTTTTTCGATATACACGTAGGCCAGCATCGCATATACTTCTGAGAAATAAGGTTGAAGCATTAATGCGGATTCATAATTTTGAATTGCTTTTTCCAGTTTATCAGTATGGTAATAACCAAATCCTCGTAAATAAAATAAATAAGGATTCTCAGGATCACTTTGTATGGCTTGTTCTACAATGTCAAGGCCTTCATCATATTGGTTTAGCTGGTAGCTGCAACGGGTAAGTAAGGCGAGCGCCTCACTATTTTGGGGTTCTTGCTGTAAAATGTTATGCAATTGCTCCTGGGCATCTTTCACCCGGTGCTGATGCAATAATATATTTGCACGATCTAATCCCGCCTGTACATCTTGCATAGCCTCCCCTTATTTTTTTATTTTAAGATACTCCAGTATGTCATTATATTGCCCGCTTTCATTGGCATATAATGCATAATTACGGGCACTGGCAAACCATTCCAAGGTAGTAGGCTTGTGTTTTTTTATGGCAAATAGCAAGTCTTTTGTTGTAATGGGATCCAGTTTACCACTTTGCAGCGAAACCCTCAATTTCTCTTCTACAGCAATATCAATTACGGCATTCAAATCGGCACCCGAAAATTCAGCCGTAGCCTGTGCAATTTTTGTAATATCGATATCCTGTACTGGTTTATCTTTTAGTAAAGATTTAAAAATTTCCTGCCGGGCCTCCAGGTCAGGGGGAGCTACAAAAATAATACGGTCAAAACGCCCCGGTCTTCTAAATGCCGGATCAATATTCCAGGGTGCATTGGTGGCTGCTAAAATTAAAACCCCCTCGTTGTTGGAGGATACGCCATCTAATTCTGCTAAAAACTGGTTAATGGTATGCCGCAATGCCGATTGTTTCAAATCACTTCGGCTGGCGCCTAAGGCATCTGCTTCATCAAAGAAAAGTACACAAGGTTTATTACGCCTGGCCATTTCAAATACTTCATGCAGGTTCTTTTCACTATTGCCAATCCACATATCCAAAATATCATGCAGCCCTATGCTGATAAATTTGGCATCAATTTCACCAGCAGTCGCTTTTGCAATAAATGTTTTTCCGCAACCGGGAGGGCCAAAAAGAAGGATGCCGCCTCCACTTTTTTTGCCAAAAGCTTTATACAAATCCGGGTTTTGCATCGGCTGAATGATCTTGATGGCAATTTCTTCTTTCACTTTCTGCATACCCCCTACATCTGAAAAACGGGTAGTAGGTTTTTCCATAAAATAGGTTTCATCTTCCTCTAAATCTTCTAAATAACTATCCATTTCATTTCCTGCACTTATACGAAACATGCCATCTAATTCCATATCAGAAAAACCGGGATTTTCCGATAATAGTTGCTGATAAATATCCTGGGCCTGGGGCAACGAGCCCTCTTTTACCAAACATTTTATATATTGTATTTTATCTGCTTTTGGTAAATCACTTCCCAGTTGCTCATAAATAATAATGGCTGCAGAATATTTATGCATATGATAATAACAAGAGGCCAGGCCAATGCTGGCTTTACTGTTCCCATAATTTAAATGTAAAACTTCAAGGTACTGCTCCGTGGCTTCATCATAACGCTTGTCTTTTAAAAGCATTTCTGCCACTTGCAGCCGTAATGGAATATTTTTAGGAGATAAGTCTAAGGCTTCTAAAAGGTTTTTAATTAATTCTTCGTTCATAAAGGTATTTTTAGGTAACACGGGGTAGATGGATTATTCAAATGTAATGCTTAATTTTTTATTGTATTAGCAGCTTGTAGTAAATTACAGCCTTCCCTATAAAAGGGTTGATTTTTGGATGCATAAATACAATAAAATTGTACATAAACATAATTATTTCAATATAAATTCTCGTTATGGCCGTTACAAGTTCAAAATATGATGCTGTTAAATATAAAACACCTACGGGCACTCAATTACACTGTAAAGGATGGATACAGGAAGCAGCGCTTAGAATGTTGCTAAATAACCTAAACCCGGAGGTGGCAGAGCGGCCGGATGATTTGATAGTGTATGGTGGAAGGGGAAAAGCGGCCCGGAGTTTTGAGGCCTTAGACCATATTATTGCTTCTTTAAAAATTTTAGAGAATGATGAAAGTTTGCTCATACAAAGTGGTAAACCGGTAGGAATATTAAAAACACATCCCGAGGCTCCCAGGGTACTCATCAGCAATAGCCAACTGGTACCCAACTGGGCCAATTGGAAGCATTTTGAGGAATTGGAAAAAAAAGGGCTGATGATGTATGGCCAAATGACAGCAGGTAGCTGGATTTATATCGGTAGCCAGGGAATAGTGCAGGGTACTTATGAAACTTATGCGGCTGCCGCCGATAAAGATTTTGGAGGTAGCCTCACAGGAACCTTAAATGTTACAGCCGGGCTGGGCGGTATGGGCGGGGCTCAGCCACTTGCCATTACTATGAACGAAGGCGTGGCTTTGATTGCTGAAGTAGAAGAATGGAGGATAGATAAACGGATTGAAACAAAATACCTGGATGAAAAATATACGGATATTGATAAAGCCATCGATGCCGCATTACAATATAAAGTAACCCGGCAGCCTAAAAGTATTGGCGTTTTGTGCAATGCGGTAGATTTACTAAAACGCCTGGTACAAAGAAAAATAATTCCCGATACCCTTACTGACCAAACCAGTGCCCACGACCCCTTAATAGGTTATGTACCCCATACGTTAACGAACAATGAAGCCAATGTGCTGCGGGAAAAAGACCCTGAAAAATATGTACAGCTTAGTTATGAAAGCATGTACCTCCATGTGCAGCTCATGCTGCAATTAATGGATGCAGGCGCCATTACATTTGATTATGGAAATAATATAAGAGCCCGGGCAGAAGAGTATGAGCAAAAAAACAGTATCCCTGCACAACAGGAGAATAATTCTCTTTCACAATTTAAAAAAGGAAGATGTTTTGATTTTCCGGGTTTTGTGCCTGCTTATATCCGTCCATTATTTTGTGAAGGAAAAGGGCCTTTTCGATGGGCTGCTTTAAGTGGCGACCCGGCAGATATTGCTGTAACCGATGAAGTAATCATGAATTTATTCCCCGAAAATAAAGGGATGATCCGCTGGATGAAAATGGCGAAAGAAAAAATTGCTTTCCAGGGATTGCCGGCTCGCATTTGCTGGCTTGGCCAGGGCGAAAGGGAAAAAGCAGGACTAGCTTTTAACGAATTGGTACGTACCGGAAAAGTAAAAGCCCCCATCGTTATCGGCAGGGATCATTTAGATACCGGTTCGGTAGCCAGCCCCAACCGGGAAACGGAAGCTATGCTGGATGGTAGCGATGCCGTGGCAGACTGGCCGATCCTGAATGCCCTGGTAAATACGGCAGGGGGCGCCAGTTGGGTAAGCCTGCACCATGGCGGTGGGGTAGGCATGGGCTATAGTATTCATGCGGGGATGGTAATTGTTGCCGATGGCAGCCCCCAGGCGGAACAACGGTTAAAACGGGTTTTAAGAAACGATCCGGGTATGGGAGTCATACGCCATGCCGATGCAGGTTATGAACTGGCCAAAGAAACGGCCAAAGAATTTAATTTAGATTTGAATTCAAGATTGAAATAAAAAAAATCAGGAACCGCCAATCAATATATAACTCACTGAATCATTATGCATTAATAAAAAATCAGGTTTTTTTTCGGATACGTTAAACTTTTTAAGCGGCAAATAATCTATACAAGTGTAATTATTTAAAAAAACTTAAAAAGTAATACCATGAAATTATTATTTAGTAACCGGTTTAAAGCATTTGCTTTTGCAACCGCTTTTTTACTGGTTTTATCTTCTTGCAAAAAAGATGAAATTACCCCCACACAAGATGAAGCAGTAACAGATACTGCAATCATACAAAATGCAAATGAAACGGCCAGGGCCGATGAAAGTTTCACCAATTTAGATGACGTAACACAAGTAGCCAGTGAAGAAGATGATGAAGCCAGCCCGGCAACTCCGGGAGGGGCATATAACCCCAGTTTCGGCAGGTTAAGAGACATCATTGGTAATTGTGCTACCATTACTGTAACACCCCATGATGGAACATTTCCAAAAACAATCAGCATTGATTTTGGAAATGGTTGTATAGGATTAGACGGGAAACGCCGTGCAGGTAAAATCATGATTTTTATGACCGACCGCCGCAGCCACCCCAACTCTGTAATTACAACTACCCTTGTAAATTACAGTGTTGATTTTATACAATTACAGGGTACAAAAGTTTGTACCAATAACAGTAATGCGGATGGAATTCGTTTTTCAGTTGATATTGAAGGCGGCAAAGTGATTTTTCCCAATAACCATGGGTACGATTTTGAAATGCATAAAAATAAAAGGCAAATAGCCGGCCAGGCAACGGCAAGCCCAATGGATAATGTATTTGAAATAACAGGTACATCTAATGTACATTTTTTTAATGGAAATAATATTCATGTTAGCACGCAGGTACCGGTAATAAAAGCAGTGAATTGCCATTGGAGAAGTGATGGTATCCTGAAGATTGTAGTGAGCAATACCAATCATAATTTTAATTTCTTATTTAATTATGGTTACCCTGCTACTTCAGGTGCAGGAGCTTGTGATAACCTGGCCTTGCTTAGTTGGAATAACGGCAATGGCAGCACCATCATTACATTACCTTAATTATAAAATAGGAAAAGAAAGCCGGGAAAATATTTTCCCGGCTTTCTTATTTTTACAATCATATAGATTACCAAAGTGGTTTTTTACCTGCCGGTTTAGGGCCTCCTTTCTTTGTTTTTGATAATTTAATATTGTGGTTATTATAATTTTTTTCAGCTGCTTTTTGCTGCGCTTTTTGATCCATATCGGGTAATGTTTCCGTAATAGGCGCAGGTTGCTGTATATCGGGAACTTTTTCTTCAAAAAGTTTTGTTTGTGTTCCTTGATCAGTTACCGGGAAAGACGGGGGCGGAGTAACTATGGGTAAGGGCGATTTTTTTGCTGCCTTCTTTTTTACAACAGCTTTCTTTGCTGGTTTGGCTGGCATTCTTTTTTTTGCCGCCGGCTTTTTACTCACTGCCGCTTTTTTTATTGCTTTCTTTTTTGTTGCAATTTTCTTTTTAGCAGGCTGTTTTTTGGCGATACTTTTTTTCTTTTGCGCTGCTGGTTTTGAAGCTTTTTTTGCAGCAGGCGCTGCTTTCTTTTTGGGTGTTGTTTTTTTAGCCGTACTTTTTTTATTTACGCTTTTCTTTTTAGCCGCAGCTTTTTTTATGATTGCTTTTTTTGGGGCAGCTTTTTTATTTTTTTTTGCTGCTGCCTTCTTGGGGGATGCCATAAAATGTATTTTAAATGATTAATGGGTGAACCATAAATTAAAATTATGATATAGATATTAGTTTTCAAATTTTGTACCAACAAATATTTTGTTTCCCCGGGTTGATACTGATCATAGGCTGCCGGATAGAAGCGAAAAGCGAAGCTTTGCGCAGCTTGCAGCGGATAGCCGGAACAGTTGCTGAATAAACGTAAGCAGCAAAAAAGCCCCGGTATTAAAAATTAAAGTTCCTTTGCCTCATCTATATTAATTTGCAGCTATGAAAATGGGAGGGATTTTGCTGGCTATGATGTTTTATTGCTGCTGCCAGGCCCAGCAGCCGGTAGATTCTTTAATTGGCAAAAAAGTAATCACCCTGAGCAATGTGGTAATTGATAATAAACTGGATGTACCTGGTTTTATTCGTAAAATAGAAAACGATAGCAGTTTTTATAAAGCTTTTTTAAACCTGCGGATACTGGGTTATACTGCTCTGAATGATGTGCGTATGCTGGATAAAAAAGGGGCTTTAAAGGCTTCCTTACGTAGTAAAACAAAACAATACCGTAAGCATGGCTGCCGGTTTATGAATACGATTGAAGAAAGCAGTACCGGCGATTTTTATACTGATGACCACCAATACAATTACTATACTGCTCAAATGTATGCTTCGCTGTTTTTTACAAAAGATTCTGTTTGCCATGAAACCAATATAGTGGCAGGAACCCGGTTCAACCCTAAATCCAAATCGGGCATGGAAAAACATAAGGAACAATTAAAAATGCTTTTTTTTAATCCGGGCAAACGCATCACCGGCCTTCCGTTTATGAGTAATAAAACGGCGATATATGATGATGACATTGCCGATGCCTATGATATGGATATTGATATGGATGTACTGGACGGAAAGCCATGCTATATTTTTCATCAAAAAGTAAAACCCGGTAAAGAAGACAGGGTAGTGCTTGATGAAATGACTACCTGGTTTCAGGTGGCAGATATGGAGGTGATGGCCCGTACCTATAAGTTGAGTTACGATGCCGGTTTTTATGATTTTAAAGTAGATATGGAAGTACAAATGACACAATTTAATGGCCTTACTGTACCTGCCCTCATACGCTATACCGGTAACTGGAAAGCCATACTGAAGAAAAGGGAAAGGGGCATTTTTACGGCAACCTTATTTGATTTTACCAGCGCTGATGGAGCAAAATAATAACCCGGCTTTTGCCGGGTTATACGCTATAACTGAATTCCGTTTTTGATTATTGCAAAAGCATCACGGTTCCTTTTTGCTGAACCGTTTTCCCGTTTTTATCTTTTCCTTTTATTATCCAAACATACGTTCCTACAGGTTGCTTACGGCCAAGATAAAATCCATTCCATCCTTTTAGCCATTCATTGGTTTCAAAAACCAGTTCACCAAATCGGTTGAAGACCCGGAAATATTCGGTAGAAGTAATGCCGGAAGGTATGGGCCTGAAAATATCATTTCTGCCATCACCGTTTGGAGAAAATGCATTGGGTACATAATAAGTGGGGCCGGCATATACTTTTATAAATACAGTATCCCAACCTTCGCAACCCGCAATATCCTTTACAGTAAGGGTAAACCGGGTGTCCTGTTGTAATATAGCCAATGGATTTTGGGCAAATGCATTATTTAAAACTGCTGATGGCGCCCAGGTATATTGCACACCACCGGAACCGAATAATTGATGCGGTTGCCCTAAAACAGCAATGGTATCATTTCCTGCAAATGCAGGTACAGGTGGCGTTACCGTTACCGTTACTTCATCGGAATGGCTAAAATTACAACCATAATTATCTGTTATGGTAAGTGTATAAATAAATGTACCATCATTGGTAGTGGTAACTTGTGTTACCGGGGCATGGGGGTTGCTTAAACCACCCGAAGGCGTCCAGGTATAAGTAACGGGGCCGGATGTATTGGTTGCACTGCCATGCAGAGTGGCCGGCGTGCGGTAACATACAGCAGTGTCGAACCCGGCATGGGCAACGGGTTTGCGAAGTACATTAATTTGTATGGTATCCCTTCTCTGGCAAATGCCCCATGTAGCCAATAAAGCATAGCGGGCAGTATCAGTAGGGTTCACTACTGCATTTTTCACTTGCGCATCTTGTATGGTATTGGCTGGAGCATCTAATGAAGTCCAGGTAAAAATAGAGGTAGCCGCATTGGTTTGCGGGTATATCGTTTTACTGCTTCCGGCACAAACTGTAGTATCGGGTCCCAATGTCAATCGCATGGTATCGTTTAAAGCAACATTAATGGGCGTTGCGGCGGCAATACATCCCTTAGCATCTTTTACTTTTATATTGGAATACGGCCCAATGGCAGGAGCGGTAATTACAGCGTTGGATTGATATGCCGTTCCGTTTATTGAATATTGATAGGGGATAGTGCCACCCGCCCCGGTTACCGTTATTTTACCATCATTGCCAAAGCAGGTAGAGGCTAAAGAATTGGTAGCACTGGCAGTAAGCTGTGCAGGTTCTAATAAAGTGATGGTCGTATCTTTTGTACAACCTACTGCATCTTTTATCCTAAAACTATAGGAACCTGTTGCTAAACCGGCAAATGTATTAGTGGTTTGAAAACTGGCAAAACCAGGCCCCATCGCATATTGATAAGGGCTTACGCCACCACCGCCATTTAATTTTATGGATCCGTTTGCGTCTCCATTGCATAAAGGCATCGTGTTTACATTGGGCATTTTTAATGCACTATTCGTAGTTAATGTAAATGAGCCGGTACCTGTACACCCGATGGCATCTGTAAATGAATAGCTGTATAGTATATTGGGGCTAAGCGCTGTAAATATACCGGTGCTATTGGTTTGAGGGGTAGTACCATCAGTTAGTGTGAAACTAAATGGCGCTGCACCGGAAGATGGCAACAGGGTTACCTGGCCGTCATTTATACCATTACAGGGAGGATTAACAGGAGTATATGTAGAGGCGATGGGTGAACCCATGCCTACCACAGGATCTACAGGTATTGTGCCGGTACAGCCAGCTGCCGATACAAAACTTATTGAATAAGTGCCTGCTGCCAATCCCGTAAAAGTAGGGCTGCTTTGTACAATATTGCCCGGGTTTAGTGTAAAAGTATAGGGGCCTGTTCCCGTAGGTGACAGGGTAATGGTACCATCATTTACAGTTGGGCAGGAAGTAGCGGTTGTTACTGAAGTACCCGTTAATGGAGCGCCGGCATTAATCACAATATTATTCTGGGTATAGCTGCAACCCAGACTATTCAATACAGATACCGAATAGGTACCCGGAGCCAGGCTTGTAAAATTGCCAGTCGTTTGTGTAACCGCACCCGGGTTTAATATATACGTAAATGTACCGGCTGTTGTTGGGGTTACCGTAATGGTACCATCATTTACCCCCGAGCAGGAAGTATTTGTATTTACAACATTGGCAGCTAATGGCGGACCCGCTGCAATGACCACATTATTTAATGTACCACTGCAGCCCATTGTATTTGTAAAACTAAAATTATAAGTTCCTGCTGCCAATCCCGTAAATAATGGATTGGTTTGAGTAATGGAACCAGGGTTGAGGGTATATGTATAAGTTCCTGCAATGGCGGGGCTCAATGTAATGCTGCCATCGCTTGCACCCTGGCAGGTAGTGGCAACACTTGATGAAGTAGCGGTGGCAACCGGTCCTGCACCCAATACAATATTGGCTATCGTTCCGGTACAGCCCAGCGTATTTGTAAAACTGGCCGAATAGGTACCAGCGCCCAAACCGGTAAAGTTCCCGTTTGATTGATTATAGGGTCCCCCGGGTCCGGTGAGTTGGTAAGTATAAGTACCTGCCACTGCAGGGCTAATGGTAATAGTGCCATCGCTTGCACCCTGGCAGGTGGGTAATGCCAGAGCAGAAGTACCGGTTATCACAGGGCCTGCTGCTATTACAATATTATTAATAACCCCACTACATCCAAAGCTGTTTGAAAAATTAACGCTATAAGTACCCGGTGTTAAGCCGGTAAAGCTTCCTGTAGTTTGAGTAACAGCCCCGGGATTTAATGTGTAGGTATAGGTACCCGCAACGGTAGGCGTTATGCTGATGCTGCCATCCGATGCACCCTGGCAGGAACTGTTTACATGAGATTCAGATGCCGTTAATGATGAACCGGCAGCAACCGTAATATTATTTACCGTTGCCATGCAGCCGAGGCTGTTTGAAAAACTAACTGAGTAATTACCTGCAGCCAGGCTGGTAAAAACCGGGTTTGTTTGAGATATAGCGCCCGGATTTAGGATAAAAGTATACGTGCCGGCTACTGAAGGGGTAATGGTTATTGTGCCATCCGTAGCGCCTAAACAACTGGTAGCCGTGGATGCTGAGGTGCCTGTAATAGCCGGGCCTGCTGCAATTATTATATTATTAATGGTTCCGTTACACGTACTTGCGTTTGTAAAAGTTGCAGAATAAGTACCCGCTGCCAAACTGGTAAATGTTCCGTTAGTTTGCGTATAAGGGCCGCCCGGACCGGTGAGTACATAAGTATAAGCGCCGGCAATAGAAGGAGTGATGGTAATGGTACCATCCGTTGCGCCCTGGCATGTAGTATTGGTATGTACCTGCGTTCCCGTTAATGAAGAGCCTGCAGCTACAGTAAGGTTATTTAAACTGCCACTGCAGCCGGTTGCATTGGTGAATGTTACCGAATAGGTACCCGCTGCCAGGCCGGTAAATGTGGGCGTTGTTTGTGTATAAGGACCACCCGGGCCGGTTAAAACATAAGTATGAGGCCCGGGGATAGTTGGCGTAATGGTTATAGATCCATCGGAAGCCCCTGAGCAACTGGTGGCGGTTGTACTGCTGGTTCCACTTAAAGAACCGCCTACCGAAATAATGATATTGGTTAGGGTTCCGGAGCAACCTGCAGCAGAGGTAAAAGTAACGGAATAGGTGCCAGCAGCTAAACCGGTAAAAGTGTTTCCGGGTTGGGTGATAGCCCCCGGGTTAAGGGTATAAGTATAGGTACCGGGAACCGTAGGTGTTACTGTAATGGTACCATCTGTGGCCCCGTTGCAAGTAGTATTGGTATGAGTTTGAGAACCCGATGGCCCCGAACCACCACCTACGGTAATAGAACGGGTACCCTGGCATCCATTATTATCTTTGAAAATAACGGTATGAACGCCACTGCTTAAGCCGGTAAATACATTAGAAGTTTGAAATAGGCCTCCATCAATATTATAGGTATAGGGAGGTACTCCGGTTATAGGTGTTAAGGTAACCGTTCCATCAGTGTTACCCGGGCAACTAACGGGTGTTTGAGTTATTGCACCAGTTAAACTACTACCTGTACCCACTGTCACGTTAACATTCGTGCTGCAACCTCTGGAATCCTTTACTAATATTATATGTGATCCACTTGCAACTCCTGTAAAAACATTACTTGATTGAGGGGTGCCACCGTCTAAAGTATAAGTGAAAGGTCCAACACCAGAACTACCAGGTGTAACAGTAATAGTACCATCTGCAGCACCGGAACAGGATGTTGAAGTCTGAGTTGCTGTAGCAGTAATAGTTGACCCTGCAGTTATTGTTGCAGATACTGTTCCAGTACAAGTATTGGCATCTGTAAATGTTATTGAATAGCTACCAAAATTAAGTCCTGTGAAAATACCAGTTGTATTGGTTGTATTCCCTGGCGTTAGTACAAAAGTGTAAGGCCCTGAACCAGAAGTTGGAACAATTGTGATGGAGCCGTCATTTACCCCAGTACAGCTGGTGTTTGTAGTAGTAACAGTACCTGTAAGAGTAGGAATTACATTTACAACTACAGTAATTGTATTTGTACAGCCATTTATATCTGTAACAGTAACAGTATGACTTCCTCCACTTACGGAAGTAAATACATTGGTTGATTGTGGTGTTCCACCATCTAAAATATATGTATAGGGTGCAACACCAGAGCCAGTTGGAACATTCACAGTGATGCTTCCATTATTCATTCCGCAAGCTGCATCAGTAGTTGTTGCTGTAAAAGTTAATTGAGGCGATTGTGTTAATTTGATGGTATCCGTGCTTACAATGGTACCCGTTGGGCAGGAGTTGTAGGTCGTTTTTAAAATAAAATCACCAAAACTTGTTGGACAAAAGTTGGGAAAATCAACGTTTAACATGCCAGGAGTACCAGGCGATGTAGTGGCAGTAGCTAAAGTTGTACCAGACAGGTCAGTAATTTCACAAGAAATAAACCTTGAACTGGAACCTGCTGGTGTAAACCTGTATCCCGTATTGGTTTCAGTCCATTGTGTACAATTCTTTCCAGGAGCTACAACGGCTTTTGTTCTTGTATAATCTTGTATACCTAATATAGCGTTACCTCCATTCCAGGTGCAAATAGGTTTTTCAGTAATATATACCTCAATGATTCCTGTACCTTCATGTAAAACTATTTGAGATGTCATTTTAGAATTACTGCAACTAGATCCAAAAAATATAACGTTATAATAACTTACAACAAATTTTCTACATGGTGCAGAGCCAAATACATTATATTCAATTCTGCGTAAAGGAGAGCCTGATGTAATGCTAGGGTCAATATCCATATATGCACCCATAATAGCGGTACGGGGAATATAGCGGTCTGTTATACTGGAAGGTACAGAAACTGAATTGTTAGGTATAGTTATGGGGGGATCTAAATCATAATTATTAGATTGGTTGGCACATATAGCTTCAAATGTTACCATCCCGTTTGAACCAATTATGATATTGTTATAAGTACTATCATAAAAACAAAAAGGAAATGTTAGGGGTATTAAAGAAGAGTATTTATCATCAATATAAGTTGAAACAACTTCGGTACCTGATGTTGCCGGATAGTTCATGTAAGGAACCGTAGATATAACATAATTTTCATCGCTTCTTATATCTGGGATGCTAAAACTTAAATCTTTGCAAGTGGCATTGCATGGATAAGTTATTGTCGTACCATTTAAATTTGTTGGAATGCAATTTTGTGAAAGCACTTTTTCAACAAAAAATAAATTTATCACTGAAAAAAGAATGAATAAAGTTTTTTTCATTGTAAGCTCATGTTGTAAGAGTGCAACAAGATACTTAAATTTTTAGGTATCTTAACATAACTACAACAGTTTGTAGAAAAAATTTTAACAAGTAATTCTTTGATACAAAAAAATATATTAACAAAATACAATATTCAAAGCTACTTAGGATTTAAATGGAATTTAGTGTACTTAATATAGGGTAATATATCAGTAACTCCATCGTACAAATGCCTCCATGGCAGCATATTGTGTAAGGCCCAGTTGTGCATAAAGTTGAGCGGTATTGCTATTTCGGGCTTCGGCACGTTGCCAAAATTCCCTGTCATCACTACCCTGGAATGGTACCGTATCTTTTTGCGACTGGTGGATAAATATTCCGTTTCTTTTTTGGAGTACCTGGTCGGGGCTCATGGGTACAGCCATTTGAATGTCGGTAATATCCCATTCCTGCCAGGCTCCTTTATATAACCAGAGCCAGCAATCCTGAATCCATTGTTCTTTTTTAGATTTTAATCTTTCCAAAGCCGCAAGTACTACATCAAAACAAACTTTATGGGTGCCATGCGGATCGGCAAAATCGCCGGCGCAAAACAGGATATGGGGTTTTATCTCTTGCAGCAGTTCTATTGTTTTTACAATATCAGCCTCACTCATCGGATTTTTTTCAATGGTTCCTGTTTCATAAAAAGGAAGGTTCTGAAAATGGATATTTTCATCCGGTATCCCTACATATTTACAAGTGGCCCTGGCTTCGCATTGGCGAATTAATCCTTTGATTGCCCTGATTTCTTCGGTATCTTTTTCACTGGTTTGTTTTTTTACCAGGAAAGTATGGGCATCCGCCAATATTTTTTTGCTCTTGCTGTCATCAATATTAAAAAGTTGTTCAAAACCTACAGCAAAATTTAAGAAGCGGGTCACAAACTCATCAGTTACAGCAATATTGCCACTGGTTTGGTAAGCCACATGTACATCATGCCCCTGGTTATGCAAACGCATAAAAGTGCCTCCCATACTTATAATATCATCATCGGGATGGGGAGAAAAAATGAGGCACCGTTTTGGGAAGGGGGTATTCCTTTCGGGATGTGATAAGCGGGAATCCATGGGTTTACCGCCCGGCCAGCCGGTAATACTATCTCTTAATAAATAAAAAACCTGTAGGTTTATTTCATAAGCATCGCCTTTTTCGGTGATGAGATCATTTAACCCATTATCATTATAATCGAAATTGGTAAGGCTGAGTACCGGCTTTTTTAATTTAAGTGCCAGGTTAATCACCGCTTTTTTAATCATTTTTTCTGTCCATTCGCACTCACCGGTAAGCCAGGGTGATTTAAAACGGGTAAGTTCACTGGCAGCGGCTTCATCTAATACGAAACAACAATCATCATGGTGCTGCAGTAAAGAGGCAGGTATCTCATCGGTATCGTCATCTTCCACCGCTTTTTTTATTACAGGCGCTTTGGTTTGGCCCCAGGCCATTAAAATAATTTCTTTTGATTTTAAAATGGTATTGATCCCCATTGTGATGGCCATACGGGGTACCTGGTTCATATTGCCAAATTCAAAACTATTGGCCTGGCGGGTACTGTTGTCTAAAGTAACCAAACGGGTTTTGCTAAAAATGCTGCTGCCCGGTTCATTAAAACCAATATGCCCGTTAACGCCAATACCTAATATTTGTAAATCTAATCCACCGGCTTCTTCAATTTGTTTTTCATATTGCAATGCATGTTCTTTCACTTTATCCTTCGGTAAAGTGCCATCGGGCAGGTGGTAATTTTTGGGATCTATATCGGTATGCTCAAATAAATATTTACGCATAAAATAATGATAACTCTGCAATGCATCTTTACTCATGGGGTAATACTGGTCAAGGTTAAATGTAATTACCTCTTTAAAACTCAATCCTTCTTCCTGGTGCATACGTACCAGCTCGGCATATAAGCTTTTTGGCGTAGAGCCTGTAGCCAGCCCAATCACACATTTTTTTCCTTCTGCATTCTTTTTGCGGATGAGTGCAGCAATTTTTTTTGCAACAAATACGGAACCTTCTTTAGGCGAAGGAAAAATCTTAACCGGAATTTTTTCTAATGAGTCAGTAAAATCGATTTCTTTTATCATTACCTGATTTTATAAATGAATGTTGATTTTTTAATTTATTTCAATTTCATCGAAAAAGATCCAGGGCCTATACCCTGCGCCGGCCATGCCGGAAGGTATTAGTTTCATGGCCAGGGCTTTTATTTTTATATACCTGGCTTTACCGGCTTGATTGCATTGAAAAATATGATTGCGGCGGGCATCCGGCAGGCTTACTGTTGCTAATTGTGTAAAGGAAACCCCATCTTCACTTTTGTAAAATATGACTTCGGTAGCCGGGTAAATCCAACTGTCGGGTTGTGCAAAAGCATGCAGATTGATCGTTTGAAAATCAGTGTCTGCCCCCAGGTCAACAATCGCTTCCATATCGCTTCCATTGAATCCTAAAAATTGCGAAGATTTACTCATGCCCATTGTATTTACTACCCCATCTACTAAAGTAAAGCCACCGCTGCCGGCATATTTGGCTGAGGGCGGGTAGGTAAGTACCACCGGTTTGCCGGATGCTTTATTCAGCAAAAATTGTTGCTTTACCCAATTACTTACTATTTTTTTATTTTCATCCTGCAAAGCTGCCTGCCAAAAGCCGGATTTTTTAATTTCAACCGGTTCTGTATAAATTGTTGCAGTGGCCTGGCTTTCGCTATTGGCAACTATAATTTTATCGTTTTTACTTTTAGTAGAAAGGCTCCAGCCAATTTTATCCTTGGGCAGCGGAACTACTTTTGCCTGCAAATCGTAGTAGGCATTGCTGTAGTTGGCACCCCATAATTTGTATCGTTTCATTAATTGGGGGATGCGCTCTTCAAAACCCTCCCAGTTCCTGGATTCTTTAGGGCTCCACAATACTTCGCTCAGGGCCGACATGCGGGGGAAGATCATATATTCTATCTTACTGGGATTTGTAATATATTCCGTCCACAGGTTGGCCTGGGCACCCAGAATGTAATGCATTTCCCCTGGTTGTAAACTTGCCGGAATGGGTTCATATCCATATACTTTTTCTAAAGGAAGATAGCCGCCGATGGTTACACTGTCTTCATTCAGGGATTGGCTATGGTCAATATAGCACCATTCGCCGGGTGTCATTATTACATTATGTTTTTGTTTGGCAGCTTCAATGCCTCCACTTTCACCACGCCAGCTCATTACCGTAGCATTGGGAGCCAGGCCACCTTCTAATATTTCATCCCAGCCAATGATGGAACGGCCTTTTTGGTTTATAAATTTTTCTATCCGTTGGATGAAATAGCTTTGTAAAGCAAACTCATCTTTTAAATGGTTGTCTTTAATTCTTTTTTGACATTGTACACAGTGCTTCCATCTTTCTTTGGGGCATTCATCACCACCTATGTGAATATATTTTGACGGGAATAAAGCCATCACTTCGGTTAATACATCTTCTAAAAATTGAAAAGTGCTATCGTTTCCGGCACAAAAAACATCTTCTATCACACCCCAGGTTTCAAATGTTTTATAAGGGCCTTTTGTACAGCCCAGGTAAGGATAACTGGCCAATGCTGCCATGGCATGGCCGGGCATTTCTATTTCGGGAATTACATTTACATGGCGGGCGGTAGCATAGGCGACCACTTCTTTAATTTGTTCTTGTGTATAAAATCCACAATAGGGCGTATTGTCGTATAAGTCGCTACCATAGCGGCCCACCAGCGTTTGGGCACGGCAACCACCAACGGATGTTAACAGCGGGTATTTTTTTATTTCAATGCGCCAGCCCTGGTCATCGGTTAAGTGCCAATGAAAATTATTATACTTATGCATGGCCAGGTAATCAATATATTTTTTCACAAACGCAACCGATGAAAAATGACGGGCCACATCCAGGTGCATGCCCCGGTAGGTAAAGCGGGGTTTATCTTTAATGAGTATGCCGGCAATATCACATGCCGTCAATTTTTCTGGCGGAAGCAGTTGTAATAAGGTTTGCAGGCCATAAAAGATACCGGCGCTGTTTCCGGAACTTATCTGAATGGAATGATCATCAACCCGCAGTTCGTATGCGTCTTCTTCTTGTATGGCCGGATTATCCTGCAGGATGATCTTATTGACATGGGCAGGAAGTTTTTCCGGATGGGTAGAAAGAGATAGCCGGTAGCCATAAAATTGCCGGAGCAAATCGTTGAATAAATCTGCTTCTTTATATAATTTTTTACTTTTAGAAACGATTACCGTCTTGTCATCAAAATGAAAAAGGCCGGGTTGGCTTTGGGCAGAAGCCGGAACAGGGGTCAGTTGCAGGCTCGTTTGTGCCATTATATGATGACTGCAAAAGAAAAAGAGGAGAACCGTTATAAGTTTTCTCAAAATAAAGAGGGGTTTATAATTCAATGATTGGAAAAGTGAAAATACAAATTTTACCCAAGATTATTTATTTTCATTTTGCTGTTTTATACAGGTGATTAGTACCTCATAAAACTTAAATACGGTACCCCGAAATGAATGAAGAGGAGGATCCTGTAAAGTATAAAAAAAATCTTTGGTTGCAACAACATTTTAATTATATATTGTACAAAAAAAGAGATGATAAAACAGGAGGCCGGGTATTCGATTTTAATGTTATTGACGAATGTAGATCGCAAGCTCAATGTGGCCGAAGATATGGTAGTGCGTAAATGGCTGGAAGAAAACTTTGAAAATAAAGGAGACCTGGACCATTGCATGCAAAAAATAAGTGAATTAAATGAAAGCGATTACCCGGTTTATTTTCAAAAACAAATGGAACAGTTTTACCGGGATTCTACTGCAGCCGACAGGCTAAGATTATTGCATTTTGCCATGGATCTTATAAAGGCCGATGGAAAAATAACAAAAGAAGAAAATCTTTATTTTGATATTTTGTATAATGCATGGAGTGGCGATAATGCAGAATAATCTATTCATCTCTTATTTATACTCACCAAAAACGGATCGAAGAGTATCGGCAATTTCGCCCAGGGTACATTTATTTTCCACTGCTTTTATTACAGGAGGCATTAAGTTAGTGGTGGATAATGCGGCATTTTTTATATCCTGCAGGCATTGCAGGGCTATTTCCTGATTTCGACGGGTTTTTAAATTTGCGATTTTACCTGATTGGATTTTTCGAATACTTTCATCAATTTTAAATTCAGGCGCCTGAAAAGATTCTTCAATTTGAAACTTGTTTACACCCACACTTATTTGTTCTCCTGATTCAATTTCCTGTTGTACTTTGTAAGCACTATCGGCAATTGCCTGCTGCATATAGCCTTGCTCAATAGCGGCAACACTTCCGCCTAATTGATCAATTTTTTCAATTTGTTTCCAGGCTTCTTTTTCCACCTCGTCAGTAAGCCATTCTACATAATAACTACCGGCCAAGGGGTCTGCCGTATCGGGTACGCCACTTTCGTACGCCACAATTTGCTGGGTACGTAAGGCAATTCTTGCCGCTTCTTCCGTAGGCAGGTTGAGCGCTTCATCATACCCATTGGTATGTAAAGATTGGGTTCCGCCCAATACGGCGGCCAGTGTTTGCAGGGTTACCCGGCTTATATTATTTAATGGCTGCTGTGCCGTAAGGGTACTGCCTCCTGTTTGGGTATGAAAACGGAGCATCATCGCTTTTTCTTCGGTAGCGCCCAGGTCTTTCATCATTACCGCCCACATGCGGCGGGCAGCCCGGAACTTGGCCACTTCTTCAAATAAGTTATTATGTGAATTAAAGAAAAAGGAAAGCCGTTTGGCAAAAACATTAATGTTAAGCCCTTTTTCTAATGCAGCTTTCACATAGGCTTTCCCGTTGCTTAGGGTAAATGCAATTTCCTGTACGGCTGTGCTGCCAGCCTCCCGTATATGATAGCCGGAAATTGATATCGTATTCCATTTGGGCAATTCTTTACTGCACCATTCAAAAATATCGGTGATGATACGCATTGAAGGGCGTGGCGGATAAATATAAGTGCCTCTTGCTGCATATTCTTTTAAAATATCATTTTGTATTGTACCTGATATTTTCTTTACGTCGGCCCCTTGTTTTTTTGCCAGTGCTACATAAAATGCCAATAAAATAAATCCTGTTGCATTGATGGTCATACTGGTAGAAACCTCTTCTAACCGGATATCTTTAAATAGCAGTTCCATGTCTTCCAGGCTATCAATAGCTACGCCTACTTTTCCTACTTCACCTTCAGCCAACGGATGATCGCTATCATAACCAATTTGAGTGGGTAAATCAAATGCCACACTGAGGCCGCTTACGCCCTGGCTCAGCAAATAATGGTATCGTTTATTACTTTCTTCGGCTGTAGAAAAACCGGCGTATTGCCGCATGGTCCATAGCTTTCCACGGTACATGCTTTGCTGAACTCCCCGTGTAAATGGGTACGTACCCGGGTCACTGGCGGGTGATCCTGTAAAATCGGAACTCCTATACACTTCTTTTATTTCGATACCCGAACTATTCTTGATTTTTTTCTCACTCATTTTTATTCTAATATTTTTTTTGCCTCGTACCGCAATGCATCCAGGACTACAATATTTAATTCAGCATTTTCCTGCATGCTATATTCAAAAATTCTTTTACTTAAATCAATCGCCATGGCATTGTGGGGCAGGGGAGCAGCCAGTTGGTTAATGATAAATATGTTCTGATCTTTTAACCGGGTAATGGCATTCCACATTTCGGTGCTAATGTAAATTTGCTGGCTGATATTATAATCATATTCTGCACGGATGGTTTCATTAAGTGTTTGGTGAAGCTGGGCTGCAGAAATTCCCTGTAAATCAGAGCGGCTTACCAGGTTTTGAAGCCCGTTTCTGTCAACAAATAATGTGAGCCTTTCCAGCGCCTGCAGTTTTAATTTTAATATTTCTTTATCAGTATTATTATCATTTTGTAAACGCTTTTTTATCCCATTTAATTCATAAATGATCAAAGCACTGAAGGCAAGGATAATGAAGAGCGCAACAACCAGGGTGATTTCGAAATTTGTAAGGAGTAGTAGCATTATTTTCTGTTAATGATTAGGCAAAAATAGTCATCTTATGCTAACTATTTCCTGCTTTCGTAAGGTTAATGAGCGGTGTTTTTTAAAATTCAATGTAATTTTGAAAAAAAGAAGTTATGGAAGTTTCTATTCAATCACCGGTAAGTTTTACGCCTTCGGCAATCCAGGAGCTTAAGCGAATTATGGCCACTGAAGATTTTAATAAAGACCATAAATTAAGGATTGGTGTAAAAGGTGGCGGATGCAGCGGTATGAGTTACTTGTTAAATTTTGATACAATTACCGATACGGATGAAACTTTTGAAGTGAGCGGGGTTCCCTGCATCATGGATAAAACGCACGGGATGTACCTTCAGGGTATGGAAATAGACTGGCAGGGCGGTTTAAATTCCCGTGGCTTTACTTTTAGAAATCCCAATGCCAGTACTACCTGTGGTTGCGGCAGTAGCTTTGCAGTATAAATATTTTTTCCAGGTATAAAAAAAGGGCTCTATTTACGAGCCCTTTTTTATTGCCTATCATCATTCCATATGAGGGGTGTTTTTCCTTAGCAACGACTGCTTTTTTTAAGGAAAACAGGGGGTTTACTTTATTTTTACCTGCCGGGTTTCACGATTGCCATCGCTGGTTATGCGTATGCTATAGATACCGGTGGGTAATGAAGTTACATTGATCTTTATGTTGTTTTGCTGCTGGTATTTAAATTGCCGGAGCCGCTGGCCGGCAGTATTTATGATTTCTATTTGGCAATTTGCTGCGGTGTATCCTAAATCAATTTGCACAAAATCGGCAGCCGGGTTTGGAAATACGGCTACTGCTGTTTTCATATCAAAATTGAGCAACCTGCTTTCACTCAGGCTGGCGGTACCATCTAAATCTACCTGCCTGATGCGATAATAATTATTACCACGGGCTACATGTTCATCAGTGAATTGATAAGAAGCACCGTTATTATTGGCGCTTAGCGCAGCCACAAATCCTATATTGGTAAACTGGGTCCCATTACTGCTTCTTTCAATATAAAATCCTTTATTGTTTATTTCGCTATAGGTACTCCAGCTGAGTAATGCGGATGCATTTGTTTTTTTATTGGCCGAAAACTGCATTCCGGTAACCGGCAGCGCACTGAAATTTCTTTTATAACTGAGCATCCATTCATATACATTCATCCCGTTTTCACGGTAATTAGGGTCGTATGTACGGCTCCAGGCATCATGCCCGTTAATATCGTAAAAAATAGATTTTTTAGCCAGCGGATTGGGAGGATGGGGCGCACTATTCATTCCATCTACATATTGGCTGGTAAAAATTACATTCACCGTAGGATCTGTATTATTATGGGTAGCCCAAACCGGTAAGTTGGCATCGGCCATATTATTAATACGCTCTTGCGTAGAGCCTGAAGCGCCACATACAGGTACTATGGCGGCTACTCTTTCGGCAAAGGCTTTACTAAATCCAGCATATTCCCATACACATCCACCGCCCATACTTAAGCCGGTAAGATAAATACGGTCAATATCTACTTTATAATGGGTAACTGCATAATTTAAGATATCATAAATCTGTGCATATCCCGGCCAGTTTGTAAATTGGGGTGAAAGGATAATGAACTTAAACGTTTGCCCCCCCGATGTGAATGAAGTGGGGAATGTGCCCTGGTTAATTAACCGGGGCGTACCATTGGTTAATACTTTGGAAAGATCGGTTGTTCCGTTTCCACATTCTCCTAAACCATGTACAAAGATGAGTAAAGGAAATTTTTCATTGGGGTTGTTGTTATAGCCTTGTGGTAAATATTCATAATACCCATTTGAAATAGGCGTCATGGATGTGTACACCGGTTTTTGTACTTGAGCGAAACTGTTTAGTGAAAAAATAAGCATAAAAATGCCTATGGTAATTCTAATAGGTTGCTTGAACATAGTTATTGGTTTTTCATTGTCAATTACCAAACATAACGTATAAAGCAGGCAGATTAGTTTGTTGAAAGCCTAAAAAATGGCTTATAAAACAAACAAAAAAGTTGTAGCTTTTATACTACAACTTTTGAAAAATATTAGAATTAAGATTTAAATAGCACTAAGAGTTCTGATATCTTGTTTTTCAGCTCTTTACGATTTACAATAAAGTCCATAAATCCATGTTCCAGTAAAAATTCGCTTCGCTGGAAACCTTCTGGGAGATCTTTTTTGATGGTTTCTTTAATTACCCTGGGTCCGGCAAAGCCGATGAGGGCACCCGGTTCGCTGCAAATAATATCTCCCAGCATGGCAAACGAGGCTGTAGTGCCACCGAATGTGGGATCTGTACAAAGAGAGATGTAAGGTATTTTGGCTTCACTTAATAAGGAGAGGCGGGCCGAAGTTTTGGCTAATTGCATTAATGAAAATGCGCTTTCCATCATACGGGCACCCCCGCTTTTATTGATGATCATAAAGGGAATGCGGTGTTCCACACAATAGTCGCATGCTTTGGAAATACGTTCTCCCATCACACTGCCCAGGCTGCCTCCAATAAATTCAAAATCCATACAGGCTACTACTAAATCCTGGCTATTTACCAGGCCATGTGCCACCGTAATAGAATCATTCATACCGGTTTTGGAATAGGTTTCTTCCAGCCTTTGTTCATAGGGCTTTAAATCTACAAAGTGTAGAAAATCTTTTGATCTTATGTTGGAGAAAAGTTCTTTATAATTGCCATTATCAAATAAAATTTCGAAATACTGATCACTGCCTACCCGGTGATGGTAATTACATTGCGGGCACACATATTTGTTTTCTGCCAGTTCACTTACGGTGCATGTGTATTTACATTCGGGGCATTTTGTCCATAACCCTTCGGGGGCATCTTTTTTATCCCGGGTAGAGGTGAGTATCCCTTTTTTTATTCGTTTAAACCAGCTTGCTTTTGCTTCCATTTCGGGAGATCCGGGTTCGCCGGACAGGTTCACATCAAAGTCTTCTTCTTTCTTCATTGAATAAATTTACAAAGAATTTAATTGTAATCTTTTATACTGTAGATGACGTAAATGAAAACCCATTTAAAATTTATGCGATTGTAATTTTTTTATCAAGATATACATCCTGGATATTATTCAGTAATGCAATACCTTCTTTCATGGGGCGTTGAAAAGCTTTCCTTCCGCTTATCAGCCCCATACCGCCAGCTCTTTTATTAATAACAGCGGTTTTCACGGCATCAGCCAAATCAGAAGCGCCTTTACTTTCGCCACCACTATTAATTAAGCCCACCCGGCCCATATAGCAGTTTGCAACCTGGTAGCGGGTTAAATCAATCGGGTGATTGCTGGTTAATTTATCATATACTAGTGGAGAGGTTTTACCATGTTTGGTGGCCAGGTAGCCAGCGTTGTTAGTAGGTAATTTCTGCTTAATGATATCTGCCTGTAAAGTTACGCCCAGGTGGTTGGCCTGGCCGGTAAGATCAGCAGCCGTGTGATAATCTACATTATCTACTTTAAATGCATTATTACGCAGGTAACACCATAATACGGTAGCCATACCCAGTTCGTGCGCCATAGAGAATGCGGTAGCTACCTCCTGTAATTGGCGGGTACTGGCATCGCTTCCCCAATAAATAGTAGCGCCTACGGCAACGGCTCCCATATTCCAGGCATCTTTAATTTGGCCAAACATTACCTGGTCAAATTTATTGGGATAACTTAAAAATTCATTGTGATTGATTTTTACCATCATGGGAATGCGATGGGCATATTTACGGCTTATGCTGCCCAGCACACCATAGGTAGAGGCAACGGCATTACAGCCTCCCTGCATGGCAAGTTCTACAATATTTTTAGGATCAAAATAAATGGGGTTGGGTGCAAATGAAGCGCCGGCGCTATGTTCAATACCCTGGTCAACCGGTAATATAGAAACATACCCGGTACCGCCCAGCCGGCCATGATCCAGCATTTTTTGTAAACTGCAAAGGGTTTGATTACTACGGTTACTATTGATCCAGCTTTCTTCTACATGATTGGGAGAAGGAAGCATGATCTGGTCTTTCGTAATGCCCTTGCATTTATGGTTTAATAAACTGCTGGCTTCTTTGCCTAATAATTTTACAATTTTATCTACCGCCATGATGTTGTTAGTTTTTTACAAATGTAAGAAAGTGAAGTATATAAAGAAAGCTTTTTACAGTTCCCTTATTTTTTGATGAAGTTGGTGAAAGTATTCCGGGGCTTTAAGCAGGCGGCTGCCATACCAACTGAACATTTCACCATCTGTAAGAATGAATTTGATTCCCGGCAAAAGAGATTGCATTTCATGAATATGTTTTTCTTTAAAAGGGTAGGGCTCTGAGGATAGTAACCCGATTTGGCAACCCGATAATTTTATTTCCGGGATGCTTACTTGCGGGTAGCGCTCCTTGTTATTAAAAGCATTGGCCAGGCCGGCTTCCTTCATCATATGGTGAATAAATGTATGAGAAGCAGCCACCATGCAGGGTTCTTTCCATATAAAATATGCCGCCCGGATGGGTTTGATTGTATTTTTTTTATATAACTGGAACTGTAATTGAATATCTCTGCATAATTGTGCCGCTTTTTCTCCTGTATGCGTAAGCTGGCCAATATCCAAAATCATTTGATAGGCATCCGGCAAATGATTTACATCGGTAAGCCAAACCGGGAATTTTAATGCCAGGGCTTCTATTTGCTCTTTTGTATTTTCTTCTTTATTGGCAATAATTAAATCGGGTTGCAGCGCTTCTATTTCTGAAACATGAAGTTGTTTGGTACCCCCAATTCTTTTTTTAGTATGAAACCAATGATCTGGGTGTACACAAAATTTAGTGATCGCTATTACCCCGGCTTCTAAACCCAGATAGTAGAGTAGTTCCGTTTGAGAAGGTACTAAGGAAATGATTTTTTGGGGTCTATAGGGAAGTATGGGTGATGTTAAAAGCATCGGTAAAGTTACTGAATACCCAAAATAAAAAACTTCCACAGAAGTCGCATTATGCTGTCAGTCTGTGGAAGTCATCTCTTTAAGCTTTACACTGTGGTTTCTCAGGGGAAATTTACTTCTGAGGGGGTTCTCATATCGTAAAAATTATGTTCCTGGTTTCAGTGATCGGTCTTTCGCCATCATCGCATGGTATAATACCTGCATAGGCAACTTAGGATAATTGGTTTGGTTCTTCAAGATCTGGCCAGTTTTTAAAGTACTGTAACTTTGTTCTTCCGGGATATTGGTTTCAGCTTTTAAAGTACTGCAACTTTGGTTTTTCAGGATATTTTCAGTTTTTAAAGTACTGTAACTTTGTTTTTCAGGATATTGGTTCAGTTTTTAAAGTTCTGTAACTTTTGCTATCATCGCCTTTTACAGCATAAGCTTAGATATTGGTTTCTCGAAAGGATTTTATAGTTATTACTACCTAATGTCAAAGAAAATAGAAGTTGACTGATATTGAATTTTAAGGCTTTCCTCAATTGGATATTGGACGCTTTTTCTTTCTGCTTTTTAAGCTTTTGGCTTTATCAGGATCTTTGGACAATGATTGATATTTAATCGCTATCAATCAACTTCATAACACAAAGATGGGGCTAAATAGAATGGTATGCAAGAGCAAGATTGCTCAATTTTATGTATAACATAATTACTGTTCAGGGCTTAAAACAATCGTATTTTTCATAGCATAGATACGATGAAGAGTATCGTAAAAATACGTTCTTTTGAAATCCTTTGTACCTTTTAATTCAGTTCAAAATCTTATTAAAACCTTACTGGTATTGTGTTTTAAGTATTTTTTAAAAAAACGGGTACCGCAGGCTTACCGTGGGTATCCATTGAAAAATATGATAAAAAAACACATATAGGGAGTATCATAATTTATAAGTTTTCCACTTTTGTAAAATGTTGAAATTTTAAAATCAGTTTATCTCTATATTTACAAAACAGATAAAAAAAGAAATAATCGCATGGTTACTACCCTACAAGAACAATTTGAAGCAGCTGCGGCAGCAAGTAAGTCACTTTCTCAAAAACCAAGTAACGATACATTGCTCCAATTATATTCCTTATATAAACAGGCAACAGAAGGCAATGCATCGGATGAAAAGCCTGCAAATCCATTTGATTTTGTTGCCAAAGCTAAATATGAGGCCTGGGTTTCACTAAAAGGACTACCCGGCAACGAAGCAATGCAACGGTATATTGACCTGGTAAAAAAACTATCCGAGTAATTTTTCATTTTATATTTTGAGTTCTTTTGGAATAAGCCTTCATTTTACGGAGTGCTATACTATTATATAAGTAAGCGAATGTTCTTTTACTTTTTAAGAACCCTGTATCTGCAGGCATTAGCTGTTACGTGGAAAGTTTCCCCCACAAATACGTAATTTCGTAAGGATGTCTCATTTGTTTACGCTTAATCGATTTTTTTGGAAGTACCGCAGGCGGTTTTTCTTTGGGATATTTTTTGTGGTTCTTACAAATTATTTCAGGATTCTCTCCCCCCAGCTTACCGGCTACATTATTAACAGTGTGATTGCTGCATTAAAACCTGGCACTGCCATGGTGCCTCATGCAACTAAAGGAGGGTATAATTTTATTGTACGTTATATTATTGATTGGATGGGCAGCCTGGCATTTCATCAAAAGATACTGGCTACGGGCCTTACCCTTATTGGCCTGGCATTAATAAGTGGTTTCTTTATGTTTTTAATGCGGCAAACAATTATTGTAATGAGCCGGTTAATAGAATTTGATCAGAAAAACCAAATTTTTGCTCATTATCAAAAACTTGATAATACATTTTATAAATTACACAGTACCGGCGACCTTATGAACCGGATTTCAGAAGATGTAAGCCGGGTGAGAATGTACACCGGGCCAGCCATCATGTATTTCATTAACCTGGCCGCTGTTATTGGGTTTAGCCTTTTTTTTATGTTGCGTTCAGATGTAAAACTTACCCTGGTTTCACTTTGCCCCTTACCCATACTTGCCATTGCCATTTATTATGTAAATACCATTATCAACAAAAAAAGTGAACGCATCCAGGTAATGTTAAGTAACCTTACTACCAATGCCCAGGAATCTTACTCCGGCATCAGGGTTATAAAATCATTTGTACAGGAAAACCAGATGTTCCGTTTCTTTAAACAAAATAGTGAAACTTACCGGGATCATGCATTGAGTTTAGCCAAAACAGAAGCCATTTATTTCCCCAGCATGGCATTATTAATTGGGCTAAGTACCCTTATTACCATTATGGTAGGCGCTTTAGATGTGGTACATGGTGTACCCGGCGCCGATGTGGGAAAAATTGCCGAATTTGTAATGTATATTCAAATGCTCACTTTTCCGGTGAGCGCTATTGGGTGGACAGCCAGCATGACCCAAAGAGCAGCTACATCGCAAAGACGAATTAATGAATTTTTACTCACCGATACCATGATCAAGGATGGGCCTGCTGCAAAAGATATTTCTATTACGGGTAATATTGAAATTGAAAATTTAAATTTTACCTATCAGAATACTGGGATACATGCTATAAAAGATGTAAATATAAAAATATTACCGGGTGAAAAAATTGCCATTGTTGGCAGAACAGGTTCAGGAAAATCAACCCTGGCTAAACTATTGCTAAGGATGTACAATGCCGATAAAGGGATTATACTTTATGATGAAACCCCAATTGATGATATCAAACTGCATTCACTGAGAAACCAGGTAAGTTTTGTGCCGCAGGAAGTATTTTTATTTAGTGATACCATAAAGAATAATATCCTGTTTGGTAAGGCCGATGGAACGGATGAAGAAGTATATGAAGCAGCCAGGCAAGCCGGTATTTATACCGATATTATCAATTTCGACAAAGGCTTTGAAACCCTGGTGGGAGAAAGGGGCGTAACCCTGAGCGGGGGACAAAAACAAAGAATAAGTATAGCAAGGGCATTAATCAAGAAGCCCGAGCTGGTTATTTTTGATGATTGTTTAAGTGCCGTAGATGCCCGTACAGAAAAGGAAATACTGGGGCACTTATACCAATATTTGCAAGATCGAACGGCTCTCATTATTACCCACCGCATATTTTCACTATTTAATTTTCACCGGGTAATTGTAATGGACCAGGGGCGTATTGCAGAACAGGGTACGCATGCTGAATTACTCAAAGCCGGTGGCCTTTACGCTTCCATGTACCAGCAGCAACAGGAGCAACACCCCGATGAGGAAGCATAAAATACCCCTGCTGCGATAAATTTTGTGATTTCAAAAACAATTTTATCTTTGTCCGGCTGTACAAGCAAGTTTAAAATTAAAAAAAACAATTTAAAGTGGCGTACGAAAACAACGACAAAAAAATGGAAAGCGTTTATAGTAAACGTATAAAAGCAGGGAAACGCAGAACTTACTTTTTTGATGTAAGAGAAACCCGGGGTGCTGATTATTACTTAACCATTACTGAAAGCCGTAAGCGTTTTGACTCAGATGGGTATGACAGGCATAAGATTTTTTTATACAAAGAAGATTTTAATAAATTTATTAAAGGCCTGAATGAAGCAGTTGATTTTGTAAAAACTGACCTGATGCCGGATTTTGATTTTGATGCCTTTAATCATGATACACCGTACGAAGAATCGGGTGAAGCACAGCAAAACTCCGGTGTGCCTGCCATGGAAACAGCGGAAGGCCATACTCCGGAAGAATCTCCTGTAAATTCATCGGAACCTGTTGCGCCCTCATCAGATACACAGGAACAACCTAAAGATGAGCCCGGCACCGGTAGTGGCATACAGCATGAAGAAGTGGATAAATGGTAATGCCTGAAAATATAAATAAAAGCCTTCATCACTGAGGGCTTTTTTGTGAATATTATTTTTTTAATTTAACGTTGTGAAAAGACTTTATTTATTATTTTCACGTTCAAGTTTTGTAACCCCCCAAATTTTTTCTATACCATGCCTATGCGTTCATGCATAATATTGAATATTATCCTATGTTTCTTTAGTTATTCTTCGTTTGGGCAACGGGCGCCCGATATGAAACTTTTTACCCGTTTGCAAGACCCTTTAAATAAAGTAGAGGATTCCGTAAAAAAACAATTTGAAAGGCAAAATTTAAATTGGCCACCGGCCTCATTATATATCCGCTCATTTAAATACGACCGTCAATTAGAAATATGGGTACAGAACCATATTGATGAACCCTATAAATTATTTAAGACTTATAAAGTATGTATGCAAAGCGGAACCATGGGGCCTAAGCGCATGGAAGGGGATTACCAGGTACCCGAAGGATTTTATTACATCAATGAATTTAATCCAAACAGTGTTTATCATTTATCACTGGGGCTCAATTATCCCAATGCTTCTGATCGCATACTAAGTGATAGTGTAAGGCCTGGCAGCGCTATATATATACATGGAAATTGTGTAAGTACAGGTTGTATCCCTATTAGTGATGCACCCATTGAGGAATTATATGTTTTGGCTTCGGCTGTAAAAGCAGCGGGCCAGGAATTTATACCCGTACATGTATTCCCGGTAAAATATTCAGTAAAAAAATCATTGGATTATCTCAATGCCAATATTCAAAATAATGCCTACCTGCAACATTTTAGTGCCAACCTCAGGCGTGGGTTTGATTATTTTGAAACGAAGAAGAAACTTCCCGTCATTATGGTTAATAAAGAAGGGGAGTATGTGTACAATTAATTTGCAGCAATTAATACTATTTTTTGTTATCAAATAATTTCAAAAGGGCAGCATTAAAAGGATGTTGAAAACAGATACATATTTTCATGTATTTTTACAACCATCAATAAAATTTTAACGAGCTAATTTTGAATACTTTTGGTACCATATTCCGGATACATATTTTTGGTGAATCCCATGGGCCGGCAGTAGGCATTTTGATTGATGGCTGCCCGGCTGGTATGGATATAGATGCGGATATGTTCAGTGCCGATTTAAACCGGCGCAAAGGAGGCGTACAAAAAGGAACAACCCCCAGGGCAGAGCCGGATATTCCTGTTTTTCTATCGGGTGTTTTTAATAATAAAACAACAGGAGCGCCCCTTACCATTATTTTTGAAAATACAAATACCCGTAGCCAGGATTATGAAAAGCAACGTGAAATACCACGCCCCGGCCATGCCGATTTTGTTGCCCAAGAAAAATATAAAGGCATGCAGGATTACCGGGGTGGTGGCCATTTTAGCGGCAGGCTTACCGTGGCATTAGTGGCAGCAGGCGTTATTGCCAAAAATATACTGGCCAGGCGAAACATTCATTGCAAAGCCAGTATTATAGAAATTGCAGGCGAAACCAATATTGAAAAAGGATTGCAAAAAGCCATTGATGCAAAAGATAGTGTAGGCGGAATTGTAGATTGCCATATCACCGGCCTGCCTGTAGGCCTGGGTGAACCATTTTTTAATTCAGTAGAATCACTCCTTAGCCACCTGGTTTTTTCTATACCCGCTATAAAAGGAATTGAATTTGGAGCGGGTTTTTCTGCAGCAAAAATGTTTGGAAGCGAACATAATGATCCCTTGCTGAACAAGGAAGGTAAAACTTCTACCAATCATGCGGGGGGTATCGTAGGAGGCATTACCAATGGCAATGAAGTAAATTTTAAGGTAGTGGTAAAACCAACTTCATCTACTCCTCAAAAACAAACCAGCCTAAACCTGGCTACAGGTAAACCTGAAGTTTTTTCAATAAAAGGCAGGCACGACCTCTGTATTGCATTACGGGTTCCTGTTGTTTTAGAGGCAGCGGCTGCCTGTGTAATGGCAGATTTATTATTTATTAATGACCAACAGTTACATTATTCATGAATAAAGGTATAGCAAGATACCTGTTGCAAAAATATTATGGCATTAACGAAAGAAATGTATAGAAGAGCCTGGGAGAAAATGTGTTTGGCAAAAGCTATGGCCGAAACCTATGAAGCCAACCGGCAAATTTGTAAATATGTGCACAGCACAAGCCGGGGGCACGAAGCGATTCAACTGGCCACCGCATTTAATTTATTACCCTGCGATTTTGTAAGCCCTTATTACCGGGATGAAAGTATCATGCTGGGTTTGGATTTTTCACCCTATACCTTAATGTTGCAATTATTGGCAAAAGCAGGCGACCCTTTTACCGGCGGCAGGGAATATTATAACCATCCCAATGGCAGGTTGCCGGGTAAGCCCACCATGATACACCAAAGCAGCGCAACCGGTATGCAGGCAATTCCCACAACCGGTATTGCCCAGGGCATAAAATATTTAGAACGCACAGGATCAGATCAACTTCAAAAAGGCCCATCGGGTGAATTGCCGGTAGTGGTATGCTCTTTAGGCGATGCCAGTATTACAGAAGGAGAAGTGAGTGAAGCTTTTCAATTTGCCGCTTTGCATCAACTACCCATCATATATTTAGTACAGGATAATGACTGGGGAATTAGCGTAAGCAGGCAGGAAGCCCGCACCTCGAATGCGTATGATTTTATTTCGGGTTTTAAAGGAATAGAAAGGATCAGTATAGATGGCAGTGATTTTGAAGCCAGCTATAACACTATGAAACAGGTTATACAAGAAGTCCGTGAAAAACGAAATCCCTGGCTGCTGCATGCAAGGGTGCCTTTACTGGGCCACCATACCAGTGGGGTGCGTAAAGAATTTTATCGGTCGGAAGAAGATTTGCTAAAGCATGGATTAAGAGACCCTTTCCCGAAGTTACAAGAAGTGCTTTTGAGAGACGGGATTTCACAAGCTGAATTAGATGCCATAGAACATGAAACAAGATTACAAGTATTGGCTGACTTTGAAAAAGCAGTTGCCTCGCCCGAGCCGGATGTGGCACAAGTTGAGCAATTTGTATTTGCAGACACCCCCGTAGAAATAGAAAAAGGAGAAAGAGAACCCCGTGGAAAAGAAAAAGTATTGATGGTGGATGCCGCACTATTTGCCATAAGAGAAATTATGGCGCAGCATCCCGAAGCCGTTTTATATGGGCAGGATGTAGGGCGCAGGTTGGGTGGCGTTTTTAGAGAAGCCGCCACGCTTGCTGAACAGTTTGGCGACCACCGGGTTTTTAACACGGCTATACAGGAAGCCTATATTATTGGTTCTACGGTGGGCATGAGCGCTGTGGGTTTGAAACCTATTGTGGAAGTTCAGTTTGCCGATTATATTTACCCGGGATTGAATCAATTGGTTACTGAAATTTCTAAAAGCGGTTATTTAAGTTGTGGCAAATTTCCCGTACAAACACTTATCCGGGTTCCTATTGGCGCTTATGGCGGGGGCGGTCCTTACCATAGCGGAAGTGTAGAGAGCACTTTGCTTACGATTAAAGGAATCAAAATTGTTTACCCCTCAAATGCCGCTGATATGAAGGGTTTGATGAAAGCCGCTTTTTATGATCCCAACCCGGTTGTGATGCTGGAACATAAAGGATTGTACTGGAGCAAAGTGCCGGGAACCGAAGCTGCTAAAACCATTGAGCCAGCTGAAAATTATATAATCCCCCTGGGAAAAGCAATCATCAAACAAAAGGCATCAGAAATAAAAATACAGGAGGGGCAAAGTTGTTGTATCATTACCTATGGTATGGGCGTATATTGGGCATTGGAAACAGCCCGCAAGTGTGAGGGTAATATAGAAATAATTGATTTGCGAACTTTATTCCCGTTAGACGAATCCCTGGTTTTTGAATCGGTGAAGAAACATGGGAAATGTATCATACTTACTGAAGAACAACAGAACAATTCATTTGCAGAAGCATTGGCAGGAAGAATTGCAAAAGCTTGCTTTAGATTTTTAGATGCACCCGTAGATGTATTAGGTGCATTGAATTTACCGGCAGTGCCCATGAATATGGGATTGGAAAAAGCAATGCTGCCCAATGCAGAAAAACTGGAAGCCCGGGTTCGCATGCTCCTGGCATATTGATTTTGTAAATTGATTTAAATATCTTTTTAAATCCTTTTTTAAATCTGTTTTAATGATGAAGCAGCATGAAATATTTACAATAGGCCACTCTACCCGTACACTGGATGAGTTGGTGAAAATGCTTACTTCATTTTCAATAGAATTGTTAGTAGATATTCGAAGTTTTCCCGGTTCCCGGAAATTTCCGCAGTTTAATAAAGAAAACCTGGAAGCCACTATTCCTTTATATGGCATTGAATATTTACACATGCGTGACCTGGGTGGCAGAAGAAAAGCATTACCTGTATCCCATAACATGGGCTGGCGATTAGCAGCTTTTAGAGGCTACGCCGATTATATGGAAACACCCGGTTTCCTGGAGGCCATTAAAAAACTTGAAAAGCTGGCTACAAAAAAACGGGTAGCTTATATGTGTTCTGAAGCGGTTTGGTGGAGATGTCACCGATCTTTGGTATCTGATTATTTAAAACTTAAAGGATGGAAAGTGATGCATATTATGGCAATAGGTAAAGCAGAAGAACATCCCTATACCAGCCCTGCAAAAATAATAGATGGAAAATTAGATTATAGCCCGGGTACGGCTTCCTAAAAAAACTAAATCACGGAATTTAAAAAATTGAACATGCAAATCATTCGTTATTTTAATATCCTGCTTACAGGCATTATTACCGGCATTCTTGCAGGTATTTGGATCGGACTGAATCCCGCCGGCTTTAGTTTTGCTACTTACTTGCCCATTCAGCAAAAATTGATCAGCGATTTATATCATTATTTACCGGGCTTACAATTAGCGGCGCTTATACTTTGTGTTATTTCTGCCTGGCAACATAAAAAACAAAGATTGGTATTCTGGGGATTTATTGTGGCTTCCCTGTTATTGGCTTGCAGTATTTTAATCTCACTCATCGCTATTCATCCTTTGTATACACAAATGATGAGTTGGACGATAACTACTTTACCGGCACAATGGGAGCCGCTGGAAAGGGAAAGTTGGCAATACCAGCAATGGCAAACCATGGCGGTGCTGCTTGCATTTTGTATTATTGTATGGTATTCTTTATCAGAGCCTGAAATAAAACCTGCATAACCTGGGTTATTGTTTTTTTATTTCATCTTCTCTCCATTTTATTTACTCAGTAACAATCCATATTGCAGTTTATTATCGGGTATTGGAATTTAATTTTTTGTTGTATTTATTTTAGCATATATTTATCGAAGCCTATAAAAATTCACAACCATTTAATGAAAATTCCTATGATGATATAACCAGTTTAATAATTAAAGCTTTACATGGAGTCGAAAATAAAGATCCTCGTAGTAGAAGATGAAATGCTAATTGGTGCAAAAATTTCAATGTTGCTTACTGAACTGGGCTACGAAGTAACCGGGTTATTCCCACGGGGAGAAGAAGCGCTCTTACACATGAAAGAAAGCAAACCCGATTTGGTATTATTAGATATACAACTGAATGGGGAATGGGATGGAATAGAAACAGCCCGCCGGTTACATGCAGAAAACGATATCCCCATCATATTCTTAACAGCCAATGCCGATGAAGCGACTTTTAACCGGGCAAAAATTACAAAACCTGCGGCATTTATTTCAAAACCATTTAAGCAAATAGATTTGCAACGGGCAATTGAATTGGCAATTAGCCGTATGGCTGATATGAAATTAGGCGAACATGATACCTCTCCATTTTTACACGAATCCTTTATTTTAAAAGACCGCATATTCATCCGGCATAAAGATAAAATGATAAAGATTATGGTGGATGATATTTTGTTTATAGAAGCTGACCGGAATTATAGTAGAATATTTACCCAAAATAAAGAATTCCTATTATCTGTTACGCTCAAAGTAATTGAAGATAAGTTTTCAAAAAATAATTTTGTACGCATACACCGTTCTTATATGGTGAATATAACCCGTATTGACGAAGTGGCCGAAAGCCATGTGGTAATTGGTAATAAATCAATTCCTTTGAGTTCAGGATTGAAAGAACAATTGATGGTGAGGATACAAACTTTATAGCCAGAATTTAAAACTAGATGAAAAATTTATTCTTTATTTTTTTACTTATACTGCAAACGGGATATGCACAACAAAAAACGTATGACAGCCTGGAGAAGAAATTGAAAGAAGCTGTATCCCCTGATCAAAAACTAGAAATACTCAATCAATTAGTAGCTGTTTCATTTAATAAGAATATTAGCCAGGCGCTTATGTATGCCAACCAGGGAGTGGAACTGGCAGATAAAACAGGCAATAAACAATGGCAGCCCAAATTTTATGAAATGGCAGGAAGGATGCATGCCAATATGATTCACTTAGATACCGCTTCCGTTTTCTTTGATAAGGCCATGGCCGGATACCAGCAATTGGGCGATAAAGAAGGCCAGGCTTCCACCGCTTTTAAAATGGCCTGGGTTTATAAAAAGAAAGGTGAAACAGATAAAGCTATGAGCAAAGATTTGTATGCTTTAAAGCTCATGGAAGAAACGGGAAACAAAGCGATGATATGCAATGCGCTCACCCGTATTTCAGATGACCTTACCCGGCAGGAACGTTTGGAAGAAGCAAAAGATTACGCCCTGAGAGCTATTGAAATGGCTGAAAAGAATAATTTATCATCAGAATTGTTTTATGTTTATTTCAATGCAGGGAATGTAGCTATGAGCGCTAATGATTATAAATCTTCATTGGATTATTATAACAAGGCAATGAAAATAGTGAAAGAACAGGATTTGGGCATGGGCAGTTTATGTGATATTACCAATAGCCATGGTAATGCATTAAAGAGAATGGGCCGTTACAAAGAAGCAAAATATGATTATGAAACCGCCCTCAAATTGGCAAAAAAGGCAAATTATCAGAATGCAATTACCGCTACCATTGCTAACCTGGGTGAAATAAACTTGCTGATGGGTAATTATACACAAGCATTGGGATACCAGCTTGAAACCGTTAGGCTGCAGGAGCAGGATAAGGATTTAAGCAACCTTACTGAAAATTACCAGCATGTAAGTACGATTTACGAAAAGCTGGGAAATTATAAATCTGCTTTGGAATATCAAAAAAAAGCATATCATATGAGAGATAGTGTAGCATCCATTAAAAGTGATACTACCATGAGTAAAATGCTCACCCGCTACGAAACCAATAAAAAAGAAGAAACTATTGAGTCGCAGCAAAATGAAATTTCACAACAAAAAAAGTTACAAGGCCTTACCATTGGCATCCTTTTCTTAATGTTTGTTTTTATTGTTTTTGGTATTATAAGTTACCGGCTGAGGGTAAAAAGAAGCCGTTTACTGGCTGCAAAAAATGCAGAGAATGAATTACTGTTAAAAGAAATTCATCATCGTGTAAAAAATAATTTAGAAGTAGTAAGTAGTTTGCTGGCCTTGCAATCTGCACAAATTGATGATCCCAATACAAAAGAAGCGATGCGGGAAGGCCAAAACCGGGTGCACTCCATTGGTATCGTACATCAGAAATTATACCAGGCCACAAACCTGGGCGCTATTGAAATGAAAGATTATTTTTTAAATCTTAGTGAAAGCATCCTGGATTCTTTTGGCGCCGAAAACAGGGTAAAGATTGAATTGGCGATGGAAAAACTGGAAATAGATATTGATACGGCCGTACCCTTAGGATTAATTGTAAATGAATTGCTCACCAATACCATTAAATATGCTTTCCCGCATGGCAAGCAGGGAAATGTAGTTATTAAATTAGAAAAACGAAAAACGGGTATCCTGCATCTTGAAGTTTCAGATGATGGTATTGGTAAATCAAATATCATTAAAGGAACCGGTTTCGGAAGCCAGCTGATTTCATTACTTACACGCCAGCTGCGGGGCCATATGAAAGAAGAAATCAACAATGGCACCCACACTTATTTTAATTTCAATCTAGAGAAAGTTGCCTGATGCGATGGCCGCCTGCTTTTGGTTTTACTATTGGCATTGAACATTTAAAAAATGAATGGTAGCCCGGTTATAATCACTATAAATATGGTGGCTGGCCAATGCGATATTGATTTGTGATACCAAAAACAGTTTTTGATTCAGGCTTAAATTACTGATTACCGGGAACTGGTTGGGATTGGCTTGCAAAGCGGCAACCAGGCTATCGGAATTACCAGTAAAATAATCCCGGTTATCCATATAATTTTTTAGTTTAAGTTCATTTACAATATTCATGCCCTGAGCAACAGAGATTTCCCCGCTACGGGCTATTCTTTCAGGGTATAAAGGAGATCTTTCTGTAATAAAGTATTTGCTGCAAATTCCCCTTGCATTCAATTGATTAAAATAATTTAATGCAGCTGCATTTCCTGCAGGGCCCACTTCATCGTTATCATCAAAGCGGGCCATACAAAATTGAGTAGGGATTGTAGTAAAGGACGGCAGGTTACTTCCCCCTTGCGCACAATACTGAACACCTGCCTTAAAATGATAAACATAACTGAGTGCCCCGGAAAAAAATCCGCCATTGCTCATCCCTATTGAATAACGGGGTTTTTGCCGGTTTGTAATTCCCCGGTTATAAAAAGTGTCGGTAATAATCCTGATATTGGCAAAATCTACATTATTAATAGTATCTACCGGCAATAAGTACCATCTTAATTTTCCATCTCCATTCGCATCTGTATGGGTTGTTGCTTCCTCCGCTTCTGTAATGATAATGCCATAATTATTATAAACTAAATCTTTAATGAATTGCTGCCATTCATAATCTCCTGCAATATTGGAAGCCGTACCCGAAGTGCCATGCAGCAAATACACAATTCCTTTATGCCCTGCAGGAAAATAAGAATACACATTTTTTACCCTGTCTCTGCCCATGATGGATTCATTATGCAATACAAAACTTTGCATACCCAGCAAGTTGCCTGTAAAAACTACATTTCTATTTGGCATAATAAACCAGCTGTGCCATTCTTCCGGGGCATCCAAAAGGTTTATATCGCCTGCCCAGCTTCCAAAAACCTGGTTTGTTCCCCATGCATTTGAAAAAATATGAACCGTATCTCCCGTTTTGAATTTACCGCCCCCATAGCCATTGTTTACTGTAACTGTGAAGCTGTCGGTATTATTTGGTGGTATGGGGTTATCGCTTGATTTGCTGCAGGAAGTAATGGCGCCTGATACTAAAACAGAAATGCCTAGGAAGAGTATGATTCTCATATTTTTAGTTTGTGTATGGACTTAATAAATTAGGAATGGTTTAAATGAACATTCAAAATAATAAACTTACCATTTTATATAACTAAAACGGGTACCCGGATTATTTATTTGGTAAAAATGTAAAAAAATAAATAAGCTTGATAACTAATTACGCTATTCATCCAATTTATATGGGCATTCGTCCTCAAATGAATATCTGTATCTATTCTTTGCAATAGATTTATATCAGCAAATTCAATCCTCAAAAAGACCGCTACTGCAAAGCCTGATTTTTTTACAGCACTCAATGCATTTTTTGTACACCTCTTTAATACGCTCATTTCGCTATACAGGAAACTGTTTATTATTTAAATATTAAAATTAAAAAGATGAAAAAAACGATGTTCACTGCTTTATTATTCTTATTTGGAATAATGGCTTTTGGCCAGCAGAAAGAAAATGGAACTATTTACATTGCCCATCCCTACATTGATGTGGTGATGAAAACCAGCAGGGCTTATGAAACACAAGATTGGGCTGCACTAAAAAAAATGTATTCTGATACCGCCCGATGGTGGGTTTCGGGATTAGAGAAATTTATACCCATTGCCGATGCTTTCAAATCATGGAAATCTGATTTTGATTTTTATAATGATATTAAGCAGGTACAGGTTGGTTATCCCGATTTTTTGCATTACAAAAAGGAAAATGTAATGATTGTACAATCCTGGTGGAACTGGACAGGGAAATCAAAAAAAACAGGCGAAGAATTAAAAGTGCCAATGGTAATCTTTGATGAATTTAACAGCGCCGGGAAAATTGTTAATGAGTATATCTATGGCGATTTTTCTAAAATGGAAAAATAAAAACAGCTTGCAAATAACCGAAATTCACTAGGGCTCCGGGTTATTGCAAATTTTAATGAAAGCCTCAGTAAGATCCATACCTCCATACTTTTTCTACAGGTAAAATAGGTGTCGGGGTATGGATATTTAAATTTAGCAACTGAATGTTATAAAATATTATAAGCGCTCAAGAAGCTGCCTTGTAATTAAAATACCACATACGAATGAAAACAGTAGGTATTATTGGTGGATCCGGATTTATTGGTAGCTATATTACTAAAATATTCCTGGAAGAAAATTACCAGGTACGGGTATCATCTACCCAAATCAATAACAAAGAGAAATACCAGCATTTATATTCCCTGGCAAATTCAGATAATATGTCGGTTGTTCCATTAGATGTAAGAGACGTTGGCAGGTTACAGGAATTTGTTGATGGCTGTGAAATCATTGTGCATGCAGGAACGCCTTTTGTGTTGAATGTGAACGAGCCGGTAAAGGAATTATTTGAACCCACCGTACAGGGTACTAAAAATTTCCTGGATGCGGTGCAAAGATCCGGGCATATAAAGAAGGTTGTTATTATTGCTTCTATTGCCTGCTGGAATACTTCCTTTCCATTAAACCCCGCAAGCTATTCTCATAGCCATATATTCACCGAAGCGGATCAGCCGTACTTTAATAAAAATGACCATCCTTATGCACAAGCAAAATATTTTGCCGACCAGGAAGTAAGAAAGTTTATGAATAATAATCCCGGGTTGCCTTTTGAGATTACTTCGCTATCCCCTACCTGGGTAGTGGGTAATAGTTTGTCAGAAAGAAATGACTCCACCTCTTTAGGGATGCAATATTTAATTAAAAATAAAGTGCTGGAAAACCCCTTCGTTAAAATGTTATTTGATACAGAAGCAAAATTCTCGATGATAGATGTAAGGGATGTAGCCGAAGCTGTTTTCCAGGCTGCTATAACCTGTGGAACTCATGGGAGAAATTATCTTATTGCTAATGAGAGTTATTCTGTTTCGGATATATCCAGGATGTTGAATAAAGAAGAGCCAGTTCAAAATGCTGCCATAATTTATAATAGTGCGCTGGCAAAAAAGGAATTAGGTATTGCATTTATTGCGATCAAAGAAACCCTGCATCACTGTATGTAAAATAAATTCTAATATTTTCATAATTAAAACAAAACATCATGAACACAATTAAAAAAATCTTTGTCTTCCTGCTTTTATTGCCCCTGGCAGGTTTTGCCCAGGAAAAAGGCACATTACTGAATATCTCTGAGATTACCGTAAAACCGGGGCAGGATGCCCAATTTATAGAAGGGGTTAAGCTTTGGAAAGAATGTTATTTAAAACATAAAGGCACAGATCATTGGAATATCTGGCATAGGGTGCAAGGCGTTGGTAATGTATATGTACTTGCAGGCCCCCTGGAAAAATGGGCTGATATGGATAAAAAAGATACATCCGGCGATGCCTGCAATAAAACCGTAAGGGATTTTATAATGCCGCATATTGAAAAAATAGATTATAACATTGCCCAGCTAATTCCTCAATTTAGCAGGCCGGCAATGAAGGACACAAAATTAATTTGGGTAACTTTTTTCAAAATAAAAAATACACCCGATTTTATGGATGTGGTGAAGGGTGTTTCTGATGCGCTTAAAACGACAGAAGGAAATTACAGGGGTTATTGGTACAGAATAATGGGAGGGGCACCAGAAGCAGCCGATTATTTTACTACGGAACCCTTTAAAGGGTTTGCCGATTTAGATAATGAACCCATGGGTATCTGGAAAGTGTACGAAAAAGTGAATGGTACAAAAGCGACTGAAGCCATTCGGGCCAAGCTGAGAAGCGCATTAGCTCTCAACTGGTCATACCTTTATACGCTTAGTGAAGATATCTCAAATTAAAACTTAACCGAACGAGAAATATTATTTTTGAATACATCTTAAACCCGGCAGGACTTTATTCCTGCCGTTTTTTTGCTATCAGAAGCAGATCGACATTCTCTTACTATTGATAAAAAATAATTTCATGCTGCAGGTATTTTATATTTAAAAATATTTCTTCGGATATTGTGCAGGAATCATGAAAAATTAATTACTCTAGTATGATAAAAATGCTAAAAATGAGAAGTTTTCTTGTATGGGTTTGCCTACATTCGGTTTTCTTGTCGTGCAATCATGCTAAACCTATAGGCACAGCTCCATTGGATACAACAATTGAGAAAGCAACCATCCTGGCTACACTCGATTCATTAAACCAGGCTGCTGCAAAAGCTGATTATACAGGTTATTTTCATTTTTATTCAGATGGAGCCATTTTTGCCGGCACAGATGCTACGGAACGTTGGGATAAAAAGGAGTTTATGGTTTGGGCAAAACCATTTTTTGATCAGGGTAAAGCATGGCATTTTACCGCAATTGAAAGACATATCTATCTTAATAAAACCGGTGACCTGGCCTGGTTTGATGAACTGCTGAATACACAAATGAAAATTTGCAGGGGCTCGGGTGTTCTATTGAAGCAAGGGAATAGCTGGAAAATTCAACAATACATTCTTTCTGCTACTGTTCCCAATGAACTGATAGATAAAGTAACAATAATGAAGGCGCCTGTTGAAGACAGTTTAATTAAAATAAAATCAGGAAAATAAGGTTGGGAATGAGGTTAAGTGAAACAATAATGTTGATATAATAGTAATACAAACCCATACATGGCAAATCAAAAATCTTTTCCTGGCCCCATTCCTATTTTGATGATTGTTATTTTCCTGGCTGCTCTTTGTACCTGGCTTTTACCGGCGGGTGAGTATAAAAAATTATCTGTACATGAAAATAATTTTGTAATCAATAAAGATTCAGGCGAAATCATTCTTCCGCTTACACAAAAAACATTAGATAGCCTGGGTATCCAGATAAAAGCAGAAAAATTCATACATGGAGATATTCGAAAGCCTGTATCAATACCCGGCAGTTTTACCCCGCTAAAAAGGAATGGCCAGGGTTTCATTGCCATTTTGCAAGCGCCTATTAAAGGGATAATAGATAGTGTTGATATTATTTTATTCTTACTCATCATAGGCGGTTTTATGTTTGTATTTAATGAAACCGGGGCTATGGTAAAAGGCATTACATGGCTGGCACATACAATGAAAGGCAAAGAAGCCTGGCTTATTGCCATCCTCACCATTGTATTTTCCTTTTTTGCAGGATCGTATGGTATGGCCGAAGAAGCCCTGGTATTTTACCCCATCCTGGTTCCCTTGTTCCTGGCTGCAGGATATGATTTATTGGTACCCCTGGCAATTATATTCGGGGGCACTTCGGTAGGTGCATTGCCTGCCTTTTCTAATCCTTTTTCTACAATTATAGCCTCGAATGCTGCAGGTATTAACTGGATGGATGGTTTACCGCAGCGCCTCATTTTGTGGGTAATTGTTACGGGGCTATTAGTTTGGTATATTTTAAGATATGCTGCTAAAATTAAAAAAAATCCTAAAGCCTCATGGGTATATCAAATTGATGGAGCGGTAGCGCCTATTTATGATATACATATCAGTAGTAATAGCAATCCCAAAATTGATGGAAAAACAAAACTTTTACTGCTTATTTATATTGCTACTTTTCTTGGCATGATTGGGGGAGTGGTTTTTTTAGATTGGTGGACAACAGAAATGTCGGCCCTGTTCCTGGCATCATCTATTCTTATCGCATGGATAAGCCGCATAAAAGAAAAAATATTTATTCGTGAGTTTATCAAAGGGGCGGAAAGTTTATTATCAGTTGCCTTTATTGTGGGGGTGGCCAGGGGAGTCACTATTATTTTAAATGAAGGCCATATCAGTGATTCCATATTATTCTTTACTACCCATGTAGTACAAGGTATGCAACCTGCTTTATTTATTCTTTTATTATTGTTCTTCTATATCATATTTTCATTTTTTATACAATCTTCATCCGGTATGGCTGTTTTAACGATGCCTATCATTGGGGCATTGGCCATATTAGTACATATTCCCGGCAGGGAAATTGTAAACTCTTATATGTACGGCATGTGCCTTATGTCTTTCCTGGCGCCTACCGGCCTCATTTTACCATCCCTTGCCATGGTGAATATTAGTTATAAAACATGGTATAAATTCGTCCTGCCTTTTTTAATTATACTTGTTATTATTTCTATGGCGGCGCTCATCCTGGGTATTTATAGTTAAACAAGATTAAATTGAGGCACCCAAAATAAAATTCACGGGAGTATCCTTCCCGGGATTTTCTTTATTGCATTATCAGTATAGGTAAGGGTAAGTGTAAATTTAAAAACATCATTAAAAGATGAATAACTGAAAGTTTAGTTTACCTTTTTGCTGTTACCTGTTTTCCAATAGCTAAATAAACTAATGCTACAACCAGGAAGAGCATAAATATTAAAAAGGAATGTATCATTACATTGGTAAAACCCAGTTCATTTACATCTAAAAAAGGGTAGGGGTAAAAATGAGAATAATGTCCTCTCCATAATACAAAAATCAAATATAAAAAGGGATAAATGAGCCATGATTTTATCAAACGGTAATGAAGTCTTTCTTTGTTTTCAAATACATACCAATAAATAATGCAAAGCAATGGTATCACACTATGCAACAGTTCATCCACTATTTTTTGAATGCCCCGGGGGTGCCATGTTTGCCTTAATAAAACCTGGTAAACCAATCCTACGATTGTAATATAAACCGTAATTGCAGTAAACATTCCTTTTTCTGCAGCCATTAAATCATCACCTGTATTTTTCCTGAAAGACTGTAACAACGCATAAATGCCTGCCAGTGAATTGGTGAGGATTGTAAAATAACTAAAGAACCGGATAGAAGTTTCTGTAACAGGAGCCACCCGGTTTTGCATCATTATATAAAATTGTACAATTACGGTACCACAAGCCAGTAAGCCCAGAACAAGGAACATGATTTGTTTTAAAGGATTTCTTTTATGCATACCAGTTTATTTCTTTTATTGTTTCAGTTTGCTGCATTTTATCAATTAATTCTTTTATTTTTTCCTGGTTATATTTTTCAAATTTAAATTGAATGATACTTTCATTTCCATCCTGTGTTATATCAAAATTTTCCACTTCATTATTTTGCCAGATCTGTGCAAGTAAATCATTCACATCTTTTTTTTGAGTAATCACAATGCGAAGTGTTTTTTGCCTGAACCTTTTGCTATACATTTTTTCAAGCGGTTGTAAAGCCCATAGAATAATTAAAGCGAGGAGGGTAGTGGCGCTGGCGGCAAAGTACATACCTCCGCCACTGGCAAGCCCTATGGCAGCAACAGTCCATAAACCCGAAGCGGTAGTAAGGCCCCGAATGGTTCCAAATTTCAGGAAGATGATGGTGCCTGCTCCAATAAAACCAATGCCACTGATTACCTGTGCGGCTACTCTCGAAGGATCTAATACAATATGGTCCCTGCCTAATACGTCGGCAAAACCATAGGCCGATACCATCATGATTAAGGCAGAACCCACGCATACCATCATATGTGTACGCATTCCTGCTGCCCAGTCTTTTCGCTCTCTTTCTAATCCTATTAAGGCACCAAAGAAAGCTGCCAGGCCCAGTCTGATTAATATCTCATGCCATGCCAGGATCACCCTGTAATTTACTGAAATAAATTTTAATGCGTAAGCGTGAATGATAATAAAGAAAATTATTCATTTGCCAGTTTCAGAGAATCAAGATCATCAAAAAACCGGGGATACGATTTATTCACGGCTTCGGCATCACTGATCATAATAGGTTCCCTGGCTGCTGTTGCCACTACGGCAAGGGCCATCGCTATCCTATGATCCTGGTGTGAATCGGTGGTGGCGGCAAGAATTTGTGTGCCGCCTTGTATCGTCATACTATTTTGGTGAAGACTGATGGGGATGCCCAATTTTTCAAATTCAATCTTTAATGTTTCAGCCCGGTTGGATTCTTTATAAAACAATCTTTCAATACCCTGTATTACCGTTTCACCGGGGCAATAAGCAGCCAGGGCTACGATGGGCGGAAATAAATCGGGGCAGTGAGTGGCATTAAATTGAAATGGCCGAAGCTGGTCTTTTATTACCCTTATGCATTCGGGTTGTATGGTAACTTGGGCGCCAGCTAATTCCAATACTTTTAAAATATCTTTATCTGCCTGGTAAGAATGGATGTTTAAACCGGTAACCGTAATATCGCCCAAAATAGCTGCTGCAACAAATAAAAAGGAAGCGCTGCTCCAATCACCTTCTACGGTAAAATCAATTTCCTTTTTTTCTTTTTTTTGGGGTGTGATGCTGAACAACCTGTAATCCCGGTGAACAACCCGGTAACCGAATTCCTGTAATAATTGTAAAGTGATATCGATATAGGGTTTGCTGCTGAGGTGGGAGACTTCAATTTCGGTACTTTTTGTGGCAGCATGCGCCAGGCTTATGAGCAACCCGGTAAGGAATTGCGAACTTAGGCTGCCATCTACCTTAATATTTTTTGGCTGCATGGGGCCTTGTACTTCGATGGGTAGTTTCCCTGCATTTGTTTTTATTTTTACCTGTAATTGCGGGAGCGTATCCTCAAAAAAATACATAGGGCGTTTGGTAAGGCTGCCCGACCCCGTAATGGTCATTTTTTTTGATGATAAAGCTGCTATGCTGGTAAACATCCGCATGCTTAAACCACTTTCGCCACAATCTAAAATTTGGCTGATGGGATGTATGCCCGTGGATACAATTTCAATACACGCCCCGGGTAAGTATTTTATGTTGGCTCCTAAGTTTTTTATAATAGCCAATGCGGCTTTATCATCTGCACTATTGCCAGCATTATGAATACGGGTGATGCCTGTGTGCAATAAAGCCAATGCACATGCCCGTTGCATTACACTTTTAGAAGCGGGAGCCTGTAGGGTGCCGGATATATACCCGGGGCGTATGCTTATTTTCACAATCAGGATTTAGGTTTAATGAAGTAAATAAAACCGGGTTTATAATGAGAAAACCATTTCTTTCAACTGTTCCAGGCCAATAGATGAGATGCGCCCCTCGCCAATTTTATTTAGTAAAATAAAATCCAGGGTATCTTTTTCTCTTTTTTTATCTCTCAGCATAGTGTCCCAGATTTTTTCTTTATCTCCAAAAAAATCTGTTTGCAAATGATATTGATTCAATAAAGAAATTACTTTTTCTTTTTCACTGCTATAAAACATATTCATTTCTTCAGAAAATTTACAGGCAGCCGCCATGCCAATGCTGATGGCCTGGCCATGCGGTAATTGATACAGGTTTTCAATTGCATGCCCAACGGTATGGCCAAAATTCAATAATTTCCTTTCTTTTTTTTCATATTCATCTCCTTGTACAATTTCGGTTTTCAGCCTGGCATTTTGTTCAATTAATAAAGAAATCAATTCGGGATTATCCATAAAATTTTCTAACTGCTGTTGCTGGAGGCTTATAAACATAGCCTCGTCTTTTATACAAGCATGTTTAATGATTTCTGCAAAGCCGTTTATCCACTCTTGTTTGGGTAAGGTTTTTAAAAATGAATAATCAAATACAATGGCAGCAGGCTGGTACACGGTACCCACCATGTTTTTATATCCTTTCACATTGATCCCGTTCTTACCCCCAATGGCTGCATCCGTCATAGCTAAAATTGATGTGGGCACCAGGATGAGCTTTATTCCCCGTTTATATATTGAGGCAATAAAACCGCCCATGTCTGTTATTACACCACCGCCTACAGCAACCAGTATAGCATTGCGGGTGGCTTCCTGTTGCAGTAGCTGATCTATGATGCGGTCAATACCGGCCTGTGTTTTGCTGGATTCACCTGCTTTTTGAACTACACAATGCAGGCCGGAAAATAAACCGGCATAATGCATATATATGTTTTCATCAGTAAGAATTATTAAACGATCTTTTTCAAATTGCTGTAAGTATTCGGTTACATGGGCATCAAATAGATAACTTACCTGGTTGTTTGAAAAAGTGAAAACTTGTTCTTTCATTATTTTGTTTCTTCCTTTTTTGCATACATAACACTATTTTGCCGGCTGATACTTTCTAAATGTACGGCATCAAAATAGCGGGCAATAAAGGCAGGGCTCAATCCCAGCTTTATTCCTTTTTGTATTGATTTTTCTAATATCTCATTCCATCTTTGTGTTTGTAAGATGGTAATATTATTATCTCTTTTATACTCCCCGATTTTCTCGGCCAGTTTCATTCTTTCGGCAATCAATCCTAATAATTCCTCATCCAGGTTATCGATGCGGGCCCTGAGTTTGGTTAATGCATCCACAAATTCCTGTTCTGAACTTTGTTCAGAACGCCATACCAGGTTATTGAGCATAACCATTAGGTCGCCGGGTAAAATTTGTTGCTTAGCATCACTCAAGGCTTTGTCAGGATTCGGATGGCTTTCCACCATCAGGCCATGGTAGCCCAGGTCAATACTTCGTTGTGCTACTTGATGCAGCATATGCCGGTTGCCACAAATATGCGAAGGATCGCAAATCAAAAGCATTTCGGGGTACCGCCTTTTCATTTCAATAGGGATATGCCACAAGGGGGCATTCCTGTAATTAGAATCACCATACGTTGAAAATCCCCGGTGAATCATACCTATGTTTTTTACATGCACTGCCTGTAATCTTTCTATGGCGCCGGCCCAGAGTTCAATATCCGGGTTTACGGGGTTTTTCACCAGGATGGGCACATCAGTATTTCTTAATACATCGGCTATTTCCTGTACACTAAAGGGATTTACCGTTGTTCTTGCACCGATCCACAAAACATCAACACCCATATGCAATGCTTCTTCCACATGTTTTGCATTTGCCACTTCTACACAAGTTGGCAGGCCCGAAAGTGAACTGGCCAGCTTAAGCCATTGCAAAGCGATGCTGCCCATGCCTTCAAAAAGCCCGGGTTTTGTCCGGGGTTTCCAAATACCCGCACGCAACATGGCTACTTTCCCTGTTGATGCAAGTGCCATAGCCGTTTCTACCAGCTGCTGTTCAGATTCTGCACTGCAAGGGCCACTGATAATAAGCGGCCGTTGTTGCCAGGTTTTAATAATGGACGGGTTTGTCATTCTATTCATTATTTCCATTGTAAAGCTATATGAATTAAATAATTGATTCCATTTATTTCAAATCTTTCTTTCTATTTTAATATTCTTCTTACTTTATTGGCTTGCAAAATAAGTTGATGCAATAAAATAAAATTCTCCTTTTCCAGGCAACTTTTAAATTTTCTAAGTTGGCTGATGTGTTCATTGAGTACATCCAATACATTTTCTTTATTTTGTTTAAAAATGGGTACCCACATATCCGCATGGCTTTTTGCCAGCCTTACGGTACTTTCAAACCCGGCACTGGCAAGCTGGAAAATGGTATCATCATCTCTTTCTTTTTCCAATACCGTATTTGCCAAAGCGTAAGCGGCTATATGGGATACATGGCTTATATAGGCGGCATGTAAATCATGATCTGCGGCATGCATATAAAGAATAGGCATCCCCAACCGGGTATAAATATTTTCAATAATTTGCCTGGATTCTTTGCCAGATTTTTCGGCTTCACCAATCACCAGGGTACGGCCTGTAAAGGCTTCTTCGCTGGCAGATTGAGGGCCACTGTTTTCGGTTCCCCACATGGGATGGGCGGCTACAAATTGTGGGCGGTGGGGTAGGGTATCTGCCAATTTGCAAATCGCTGATTTGGTAGAACCTGTATCTGAAACTACCTGGCCTTCTTTTACTAATGGCATGATAAGTGGCAATAATACCAAAGCCACATCTACAGGTACCGCTAAAAATATAATTTGTGCTTTTTCTATAGCAGGTACCAGGGGTTCCATTGTATCTGCCAGGCCCCTTTGCATGGCTATTTTTGCATGCGCCGGGTTATTTTCCACACCAATGACATGCGAGGCAACCCGATGCTTTTTTAATGAGAGCGCTAAAGAACCGCCTATTAATCCCATACCAATAATGGCAACTTTCATAATGTGTGTAAAATAAAAATCCCGGGCATCTTAATGTCCGGGATTCAAGTTTGTTTTATTATTTAAAATCATACATACTTGCTCCCGTGACAGCAGTAATAATAAGCAGGAGTATAATATGTAAAATTTATTTTCATTTATCTAAAGTGTAAATGTAGGAAAGCATTTTTAATTTTAAAGATTTATTTTATACTTTTCCTGCATCCCTTGAGCCCGAAATCTCTACTCAAGTACTCCAAATTTCCCTTCCTGGAAATCCCGGATTGCCTGGTGGATTTCATCCTGCGTGTTCATAACAAACGGGCCATAACTGGCTATCGGTTCATCAATAGGCTCACCGCTCAATAATAAAACAACGCTATCTTTTGTGGCTGTTATCTCTATTTCTTCCCCTTCATTTTCAAATAGCACAAAATTATATTCAGGCACATCGGCATTATTTACTTGTACCGCACCATTAATCACCACCAATGCCGTATTGTGGGTAGTGGGAATACTTGCTTTTACTTTTCCATTGGTATGTAAATGAAAATTGATAATGTTTACTGGGGTATAGGTTTTTGCAGGGCCTGCAATGTCATTAAATTTTCCTGCAATAACTTTTACGATGCCTGCATTATTTTCTAAAATCACTTCACCCATCATATCCTTTGTTAAGGCCTGGTAATGGGGCTCTACAGATTTTTTAACTTTGGGTAAATTTACCCACAGTTGTACAAACTCCATCGGGCCGCCTTTTTTTGAAAATTCAGTTTCATGATATTCTTTATGCAAAATGCCATTACCTGCCGTCATCCATTGCACATCACCGGGATAAATGATTCCATGATTTCCTTTACTATCATGATGCTCTACGGCGCCCTGGTATGCAATTGAAACCGTTTCGAATCCTTTGTGCGGGTGTACCCCTACGCCACGTACTGTTTTAGAAGGACCAAAGTCGAATTCAGGTGCAAAATCAAGCATCAGGAATGGGCTCATCCTGCGTTGAGAAATTCCTGCCCCGGGTATTAAATTAAATACCCTGAAACCATCGCCAACCATATTGGGCAGGGCAGGGCGGGGTACTATTCTTTCTATTTTCTTTTTCATTTTTTTTTTATTTTTATTGTATGTGTACGGGAATGGAACTTATTTCAAAAGCATCATCCCGTATTGAAATAATCGGTTTTATCTTTTTTTCAAAACTTAAGATACATTCATTTAATATTGAGGATACCGCCGGTACATTCTGGTCATCAATCAAAATAATTCTCCCTTCGGGAAACTGGTGATTAAATATTCGGGCCAGTTTTTCTGTTTCATGTTCAGTGTCCTGCTTTTTTAAAATGAGTATATCAATAGGATACTGGTGCATTTTTTCAATGGCATCTTCAGTATCCAGGGCAGCGATTGATTTTACTGCCGTTTGGGGCATTTCTTTCCACTGTGCTGCTACATAAAGCATGCTGTAATGATTCATGTTATATCTCCTTTTTTTTATAACACAAATTTACGTATTACACTTGCGAAAGCAGTTAATCCAGGTTAAGTGTAACTTATTTGGAGTTAAAGGGGCGGTTAAGCATCTTACTCAAAAATTCCGGGGTAACGCCTATGTAAGAAGCGATATGTTTTTGTGGAAGCCTTTGAATAAGCAGGGGATATCGTTCACATAACTTACCATATCTTTCCTGGGCGGTCAGGCTTAGGTTTATAGCAAATCTTTGCTGGTATGCGGCCAGTGCATTTTCTGATAATTGGCGGAAATAAATATTTAAACCCGGAATGGTCTGTAATAAGGATTCTTTGCCCGGCTGCGAAATGGTTAATAAGCGGCTATCTTCAATTGCTTCAATATTAAATGAGGCGGGAGTTTGGTTGAGTAAACTAAGCATATCACTCATCCACCACCCATTTATAGCAAACTGGATGTTGTGGTCAAAACCATTATCATCGGTAGCATACATGCGCAATAATCCTTCTACCACAAAATAAGAGTACTTAGTAATTTCGCCTTCTTTTAATAGTACTTCCTTTTTTTTTACTTCAGCTGTATGAAAGGCCTCTTTCAAAATTGCTTTTTGCCCCGGCGTGAGGGGTAGAATTTGCTCAATAGAATGTATTAGTGACTGATGTGGCATAATTAAAAATAAAGATAATAAAATCACCATTATAAAGGGGTAAACCATTTTGAAAGAATCCCCTACCTTTAAATAAAGAACAGGAGGTATGCCGAGTATCAGTATTAATACGGTTTTTAATATCCAACTTGAATTTGAGATCGCCGCTTTTCACAAGCGTTTATTTGCCTGGTTTATTGATTTTGCTTTGTTGATTTGTTATTTATACAGCATGAAATACCTTTTTTACGGGTGGATGGGTATTTCTATGAAAGATAACCTGGGGGTAGATATTTTATTGATTTCATTACCCATGTTATTGTACCCGCTCATATCAGAAGTTACCATGAATGGCCAAAGTGTGGGTAAGAAGATAATGAACATTCGGGTAGTGAGTTTGCAGGGCGGCGAACCCGGTTTAGGACAATATATATTGAGATGGATCACCCGTTTTTTTGAATGGCCTTTTTTGTTTGGCTATATCGCTTATTCTCCGGTAAACCTCATCCAATACATAATACTTACCTGTATATTTGGCATTGCTGTGGTAGTAGCAATTAGTGTTACTAAATTCAGGCAAAGGATTGGTGATATTGCAGCAGGCACGGTGCTGGTAGATACAAAAACAAATTATAGTGTTGAAGATACTATTTTCCAGGAAATTTCATCACCTGATTACCAGGTTATGTTCCCCGAAGTGATGCGCCTTTCTGATAGTGATATTAATACCGTAAAATCGGTACTCAACCAGGTGGCCAAATCAAAAAATGAAGATTTAAGTTACCGGGTAGAAATGAAAGTAAAAGAAGTTTTGAATATTGAATCGCATTTAACCTCAGTATATTTTTTAGAGAAGCTTTTAGCAGATTATAATTACCTCGCTACTAAAGAATGATTTATTTTTTTTTATATGCAGGATGAAAAGCATCCAGGGTACTGCGTAAATAAGCCCGGTCCAGGTGCGTATAAATTTCAGTAGTGGTAATACTTTCATGCCCCAGCATTTCCTGAACTGCACGTAAATCTGCACCGCCTTCTACCAAATGGGTCGCAAAAGAATGCCTGAAGGTATGGGGAGAAATATTTTTTTTGATCCCGGCCTTTTTGGCAATATCTTTCAGTAATAAAAAGATCATTACCCGGCTTAAGCGGCTACCCCGGTGATTCAGAAATAAAATATCTTCTTCACCCAATTTTATGTTCAGGTGATTGCGTACCCCAGTTCGGTACAATTCAATTTGCTTAATCGCTTCTGCACCGATCGGGATTAATCGTTCTTTATTGCCCTTCCCAATTACCCGGATAAAGCCAACTTCTAAAAATAAGTTGCTCAATTTTAATTGTATTAATTCACTTACCCGTAGGCCACAACTATAAAGCGTTTCCAGGATGGCCCGGTTGCGTGTACCTTCTGGTTTACTTAGGTCAATGGCGGCAATAATTTGTTCAATTTCTGTAAAAGTTAAAGTATCCGGCAATTTTCTTTTTTGTTTGGGCGCTTCTAATAAATGGGCCGGGTTCATCTTTGTAATTTCTTCTGTAATGCAATATTTAAAAAAACTTCTTAAGCCGGAAATGATCCTTGCCTGCGATGCGGCTGACATGCCCAATTCATGGATATAATGTACAAAGGTTTCTAAATCTTTTAATTCAATTTTTTCAGGGGATTGCATCCTGTTTTCTGCCTGCAACCAGTTGGTAAATATCTCTATATCGTGCAGGTAGGCTCCTACAGAGTTTTCTGCCAGTGATTTCTCCAGCTGTAACCAGGCTTTATATCCTTTTTTATACGGCTCCCACATAGCAAGAATTAGTAAAAATTTGAAAATGAAAAAAACAAATGTAAACTGTTTCCTGTTTTCAATTAAATTTAGTGCAACAAACAAATGGGTATTATGAAAAAAATAACCTTGCTGGTGATTTTACAATTGGGCTGCTTAGGTATGCATGTACGGGCACAAACTGCAACCGATAGCGTAAAAGCAGTGATTCATCAATTATTTACTGCTATGATACAAGCAGATGAAAAGGCTTTGCTGGATTGCTTTAGTGATAGCGCCATCCTGCAAACCATTACCAAGGCAGCCGATGGTTCATTCACCACGCAAAATGAAAGTGTTGCCGAATTTGCTGCTTTCATTGCCAAAGAATCAAAAGGGAATGCCGATGAACGTATCCAATTCGAAACACTCAAAATTGATGGGCCATTAGCGATAGCCTGGATGCCTTATCAATTTTATTATAAAGGGGTTTTTAGCCATTGCGGTGTAAATTCATTTCAATGCTTACGTACGAATAAGGGCTGGAAAATTATTTACCTGGTTGATACCCGCCGCAGAAATGGTTGTAAATAAATTGTATTTTTATTTGTTTTCAACTGAAAGAAAATTATTGATGAATAAAAAAAGAGCCGCTGTAATGCGGCTCTTTGCGTGTAAGGCAGATGAAATATTATTGTACTTTTTGTATTTTTCCGTTATAGTTCAATTCCTCATTGTTGATGGTTACATAATATAAACCGGCAGGAATATTAGGTAAACGATTCAGCTGAACCGCATTGTAACCTTTCGTTACTTTTATTTGGGTGCGATACACAATTTGACCGCTCATGTTAATGATTTTAAATGTTGCATCACTTGTTTTATCAGCGCTGAAAGAAGCCGTGAAATCAGATTTGAAGGGGTTAGGATACATTTCAAAACTTTGTTTTGTATTGCCCATATTCAGGCGGATGATATTGCTGTTTTTAGATTTACCATCTAAATCTACCTGGCGTAAGCGGTAATAAACATATCCTTGTCCGCTGTATTTATCTACAAATTGATATTTTTTTGCCAATGCACTATTAATGGCTCCGGGAACAGCGCCTACCGTGGTAAAGTTTATACCATCTGTACTTCTCATAATTTCAAAACGATCGCTATTCCATTCCATACTGGTTTCCCAATTTAAAGTGCTCACGCCATTGCTATATTTCCCGGTAAAGGAAACCATGGTAACCGGGGTAGGTGAGCAAGCCGGTACTACTAAAGTATATTCATTAAAGAAACCACAGTCGGGGCTGGTTAGGCCGGCAGCGCTGGTAGCAACAACCAAACGGTATTTGTAGCCATTCATACTCATTAATGCAGCGCCAATGTTTTTGGTAAGCGTATAGCTGGTTCCTGTAAAAGTAGCTTGCGCCGGGCTGCCCTCATTGGTAAATGTGGCGCCTCCATTGGTACTTTTTTGCCATTGATACCATGAGTTGTGAGCAGTAGCATCTGTAACCGTAAAGTTTACCGTTACATTCTGGCCTTCACAAAAAGGAGCAGGCGTGCTTACTTCTATTTGAGATCCACATAAATTTATTGAGATATCGTCAAGGCCTAAATCGTTACCGGTAGCAACAGCTGTTGCATTTACCACTTCTAAATCTACAGTACTGGTGGTAGCTACAAATGAGCCACCCACTTTTACCCAGATGGGCGTATTGTTATAGGCAATGGCACCTGAGTTTGCTATTACATTTCCGTTTACTTTAAATGAAATATTGGGTTCAGAACCGGCTACAGCTGCAGAACTGGTACCGGGTAACAGGTTAATTACCCAGGCTGAAAATTCATACGTAGCACCTATACAAACCGGGATATTTTTAATACGATAAAAAGTGCCGCTTGTACTTGTATTGGGGGCACCGTTTACAGCCATAAAATAACCGCCATCACCTGTATGGTCAGAAGCTCTCCAATCGCCTTTAATACAGTTACCCCCTTCGGAGTTACCGATTGTTTTTAAAATACTGTATCGTGCTTCAGGGCCCAGGCCACCACTTGCAGCCGTGTAGGTATAATCTGAACAAGGTACATACGAACCGGTCGTATTGGTACAAGATGAAATGGAGTTACCTACATTTCCAACCGGGTTGTAAGAGTTTGATCCACTCCGGGTACAACTGGCCGCATTGTTGTTTACGGTAATAAAAGGTGTTGAAAATGTACCTTTTGCACCCAATAAATTAGGCCCTTTTACTCCATTACATTGTGCCTGTATTTGCTGAGTAAAAATTAAGCTGATAAGGCTTAAAGTAAGTTTGTAAAACTGTTTCATTTTTTTCTTTTGTGGTTTAGAGAAATAGATCGGTAATACAAAAGAATTGGATAAAATAACAACGGAATTTTACAAAGGATAATAGGAAGGAAGATGAGGTATAGTGACTATACATCAATATTTTTATTGCTGCATTACAAAGGGGTGTAATTAGGCAAATGAATACTCAATAAATAAACGAGGATAATTGTGATTAGGTTAGGGAGCGTAAGAGGTAAATGCTGATGTAAAATTATAGAATAATTCGAAAGATGCAAATATTTTGGAAACTATTTTAAAAAATCATTTGAATAATCCGTGCAAACCTTTGCTGATCAAGGGTTATAATGAAAAAAAAATTATCGCAATAAAATGGTGCTTCCTTTTTGCTGGTATCTTTTTCCCGATAAATCTACTGCATCAATCATCCAGACAACAGTTTGCATTTCTTCCAGAATACCATTTGTTCTGCCATCCCACCCGGGGTAATCGTTGCTTGCATTATATAATAATTTACCCCAGCGGTTATATATTCTAAAATAATTTACTTTGGCAAATCCAAAAAGTAAAGGACGTAAATGATTATTCCTGCTGCCACTTTCGGGTGCAAAAACCGAGGGTACATAAATACCGGTTTTTCTTACAGATTTTACAAACAAGGTATCTACAATATGGCACCCTGACCGGGTTGTAAAATCAATAGTATATAATTGTGAATGATCTCCTTTAAATAAAGGCTTTGGGCTATGCGCATCAGAAAGTTGGCTGGCAGGAGACCAGGTTACCTGGTTGCTGATTTCCCTTGTATTTAATGGCATGGGAAAATTAATGGGCACTTCTACATCGGGGTAACGTTGCGCTTGTTCGGCCATTTCAATTTTTACCAGTAATGAATCTGAAAAAACAGTTCCATTACATACATTATAGGTAAGGGCCGCTTTGTAAAATCCATTTTCCAGAGGTGAAAAATCGGGGCTGGTACTGCCGTTTATGAGTGTGTCATTTCTATACCATTGCACCTGGTCAGCAGGGTCTACATGCAATTGGGGTGCATTGGAATTTGATGTACAGTATGGGTTATCTCCTGTAAGATTAATTTGCGTACTAATATTTCTCCGGTACACTTTTACTACTTTAGAATTGCTGCAGCCGCCTCCTTTTGATGAAACTGTAAGCGTATAATCCATATCAGTGGCAGGAAAAGCACGGGGATTAGCAATACCCGGATTACTCAGGCCGGTTGCGGGCGACCACTGATAATTTAAGTTTGCCTGGGGGGTGGTACCTAACTGTACGGAGTCTCCATTACAAATGGCTTTATCTGTTCCGGCAATAGCAGCCAGGCTTAAGTCATTGCGAATAGGAACCAGCAAAGTGTCTTTACAGCCATAGCCGTTAAATGGGGTAAGCTCTAATTTTAAATTGGTGCCGGTAGCAGGCGGGGGCGCTACATGATAAATTTGTGAGCTGCTTAGTAATTGAGAATAATTATTATTAAACCATTTATAAGATTGATACCCAACCGGCGCTTTTATGTCGAGTGAAGTATCGCCCGGGCAATATGAAGAACCGGGCAAATTACCGTTACATTCCGTTTCAATATCAAAATAGGCATATCCGAAATGCTCCTGGAATACACAATCTGCGGTGGTAAAGGAAATAAGAATGGTTTTCCCCTGCATATTATCCAATTTAATCGTACTGGCAGACCAGTCTTTGTAATAATATTTTTTATCTGCAGTAGATCGGGGAGATAAAATAAAGCCAGGTAAATTGGATGTGGCTACAAATGAAAATGACGGACAAGCTACGGTATCAAAATCAGTAAGGTTAATGACCTGGATTTGTAAACGAGGCTGCTCATAAGAAGCATGGCCCGGATCCTGGAACACCAGTGCATAATGATATATCAGGCTGAACCGGGGCGTATTGTCTGGAATGGTAAAAGTATAATACACACCTTCTGCTTCATGTTTGCCAATATCATCTCCCAGCTTAATTGAATAATTGCTGCCATTGGGGCAAATTTTCGGGAAATTGCCATAGTAATCATAACCGGGAAATGGGTTTGCGGCTATAATATCCTGCCTGCCGGGTATTTGTTGGGTACCGGTATATTGAATTACATTTTGATAATTTACAACTTTGGTAATTCCATTCCTGAAATTCCAGTGATTAAAAGTCCCTTCTTCAAAGTCTAAGTTTGGCGGGCATTGTGCTTTTAAGGTAAGGCAAAGGGTATATAATAATATAAAAAGAAAATACTGTCGAAAATGCATCTGGTAAAATTAATTATTCTAAGGACATAACTGGTATTTTTATCTATAAACGGTAAAAGAAATAGATACTTACTTATGTTTATGTATGGTGATATTTCTCATTTTTTAAAATAGTGCAAGCCCGGTAAAGCTGTTCGGCAAGCATTAGCCTCATCAGTTGGTGTGGAAATACAAGAGGGGAGAGGCTCCAGGTGAAATTTGCTCTTTGCTTCATTGCATCATTAACGCCAAAAGCGCCACCAACCAGGAAAACAATCATTTTCTCACTTGCATTGGCCCGGGCCTGTAAAAATTGGGCTAAGGCCTCATTATTCATCATTTTGCCCCGTTCATCCAGCAATACCAGGTAATCATCCTTTTTTAATAGCGCCAAAATACTTTCCGCTTCTTTATTTTTTTGTTCTTCGGGCGGTAAGGAGGCTGTGTTCCTGGGCTGAGGTATTATTTTCCACTCAGTGGGAAAATAATGGTTTAATCTTTGCGTAAATAAAGCCACACCTTCTTTTACATAGGGTTCATTGTTTTTTCCCAGGCTCCACAATTGTATTTTCATTTATTATTTAAGTTGCTTGCTTACTAAATGCCATTATTTTTATATATAGAATCCCATTTTATAATCTTACATACGGGGTTCTTAAAATCAGGCACGGTATTCATTATTATTTATTTATAGTTTCTTAAAGCTAAACCCCTAAGTTTTTGAAAAAAGGAATAAAATTAACGCTAAAAATCATTTCGGCCGTATTCATTTTCATATTGCTGCTGTATGTGGGCGTATCATTATATGTAACCTATAACAAGAAACAAATCATAAACCAGGCTTTATTAGTCATAAAAGAGAAAGTTCGGGGAAATATTTCCATGGGTGATGTGGACCTGGATATGTTTGGTCATTTTCCCAGTATTTCAGTAAGTATTAAAAATATCTTACTCACAGATAGTTTATATCACATACATAAAAGGCCATTACTAAAGGTATCGGAACTCGATCTTACATTACAGGTTTTTCGGGTACTGGCCGGAAAGCAGGCCGTGAGTGCGGTATATATGAAAGACGGGGTTATTGATATTTTTACAGATCAGGTGGGCTATACCAATAAATATATATTAGCTCCTAAAAACCCTGAGACAGCACCCCGGGAAAAAAGTGTAAAGGAATATGCTTTACAGGATTTATACCTGAGAAATATACAAATCATTATTGAAGATGGTACCAAAAAAAAGCGTTATGATTTTTTAGCACATACCGTGAATATTGATTTTAAACAATCTGGTGCAGATATGATTTTAAATACAAAAGCCGATATTGGTATTCATGTGCTTGCTTTTAAAAATGACAGGAACCGATACCTGGAAAATAGTAGTTTAAAAGGAAACTTTATAGCCAGGATTAATGCAGCCAATCATTTGGTATTTAATAATATCCCTATCCAATTGGCCAAACATCCTTTTCACGTGACCGGAGATTTTAATATGGGCCGTGATAATCCCTATTTTAAAATACAATTACACACCACACAAATTTCTTATGATAAGATCAAATCGATGGTTCCGGCCCGGATAAAAAACAGTTTAAGTATGGTAAGCCTCGATAAACCTTTAAATGCAGATGCCTATATTACCGGCCCGCTGAGAGGGGGGCAGCCCCATGTGATACTAAAATGGGAAGTGAGAAACAGTAAAATGGCAACCCATTTTATGGATTTTGAAAACGTAAATTTTACAGGTTCCTTTACTAATGAAATATCTCCCGGGTTACCCCGGCGGGATCCCAATTCAAAAATTGCCCTGCAGCACTTTACCGCTAACTGGCACGGGCTTGCCGTACAAATGAAAAATATTGAAATTCAAAATTTATTGGAGCCGGTTTTAACTGCCGATCTGAATGCTGATTTTAAACTATCCAAACTAAATTCTATATTAGAAAATAATACTCTTAACCTGCAGGATGGTGAGGCAGACCTGGCTCTTCATTATCATGGCCCATTAAAGCGTGATGAAAATACAAACTCATTTATTGATGGGCAAGTAGCCATAAAAAACGGTAGCCTTGTATATGAACCACGCAATGTGAAAATGCAGGATATGAATTCATTGATCTTATTTAAGAATAATGACCTGATGGTACAAAACCTGGAGTGTAAAGTAAAAAATACACAACTCAAAATGGATGGAACAGCTTCAAATTTTTTAAAACTAATCAATACCGATCCTGCTAAAGTGATTATTGACTGGAATATATTTACACCTTCGGCAGACCTGGGATCATTTATTTTTCTTTTTCAGCAGCGTAAGAATGAAAGAAAAAACAGGGCATCAACAGGCAGTTTAGCAAGCATCACGAATAAAATTGATAATTTATTTGAACAGGGAAGCTTGCAGGTGAATTTTACAGCCAATGAAATTCGGTATAAAAAATTTACAGCTACCCGGTTGGTAAGTAACTTTTCAGTATCTCCAAATATCTACACCCTGAATAAAATCAGCATGCAACATGCAGGGGGTACCGTGGATATTTCCGGAGCCATCAACCAGGTGTCTGACAAAACCAACCGGGCAAAAATAAATGCCATATTGAACCATGTAAATGTAGCCACCGTTTTTTATTCATTTGATAATTTTGGCCAAACCGGTATTGAATCCCAGAATTTAAATGGACAGCTCACTGCCACGGTAAATACCCAAATGAACCTTGATGCGAATGGAAAAATAATGCCCCGCTCTATCGATGGACAGCTAAGCTTTTCCCTGAAAAATGGAGTATTAAAACATTACGAACCCATCATGAAAATACAGGACTTCATATTTAAAAAGAGGAATTTTGACAGTATTGCTTTTGCAGAACTGAAAGATACCTGGGAAATTCAAAATGGCGAAGTAAGGATCAACCGCATGGAAATTCAATCTTCGGTATTGAGTATGTATATCGAAGGGATCTATAGCATGCGGGGCAATACTGACCTGAGCATACAAATTCCTTTTAGCAATTTGAAAAAGCGAAAAGACAATGAGGTACCTAAGAATAAAGGGGTAAATGCAAAAACCGGGTCCAGCCTGTATTTAAGAGGGCGCAATACAGATGATGGCACTGTAAAACTAAGCCTGGATTTATTTAAAAAATATTTTAAAGACAAAGAAAAACGGGATAGTACCGGTAAGTGAGCTGTACAATTTTACCGAATACTTTATATTAAATACATTTGGGGCAAAATGGAAGCCATGTTATTGGATAAAGATACCGCCCGGAAAAAAATATACCGGATGGCTATGCAGATTGCCGAACAGCATCTTGATAAAGAAAGCCTTGTATTAATAGGGATTAAAGAAAATGGAATTGCCATTGCAGAAGCTATATGTAAATACCTGGCAAATTATTTTACTGGAAATTTATCGGTAATTAGTTTATCACTGGATAAGCGTAACCCCGGGGATATTACCCTGGCACCCCAGCTTTCGTTAACGGGTAAAACAATTATTTTAATAGATGATGTTGCCAATAGCGGCCGTACCATGTTATATGCCATTAAACCCCTGCTTAATCAAAACCCGGCAGAAATTCAAACACTTGCTTTAATAGAACGGACTCATAAATTATTCCCTGTAGCGGTAAATTATGTAGGTTTATCCGTATCAACCGGTATGCAGCAGTATATAGAGGTGAAGGTAGAAGAGGGTAAATATTTTTCTGCCGTTATTAAAGACAAAAAATAATCAACATTCAAAAGCCTAAAAATAGTATTATGAGAAAATTAAAATTGATCCTGGTTTTAGTATTTATTTTTTCAGCGGCTGTAGTAAAAGCAGACGAAGGGATGTGGCTTCCGCAATTATTGCAAAAGCTCAATGAAAGCCATATGAAAAGCCTGGGCATGAAAATTAGTGCAGCCGATATTTACAGTATTAATAAAGGCAGCCTTAAAGATGCAGTAGTGAGCCTGGGTGGGTTTTGCACTGCAGAAATCATTTCGTCAAAGGGTTTAATTTTAACCAATCACCATTGTGGATTTGATGCCATACAAAACCATAGTACATTACAAAATAATTACATAAAAGATGGTTTCTGGGCTAAAACCAACCAGGAGGAACTTCCAAATAAAGGATTATTTGTAACATTTATTGTTCGTATAGATGATGTAAGCAGGGTTGTAATGAATGGGGTTACGCCGGCTATGACAGAAGCAGAAAGGCAAAGTATAATTGATAAGAATATAGCAACTGTACAACGGAATGCCCAAAAACAAGAAACACAAAAAAGTTTTGTACGGGGTTTTTTTGAGGCCAACCAATATTATTTATTTGTTACAGAAACCTATAATGATGTTCGGCTGGTGGGAGCGCCACCTTCTGCCATCGGCAATTTTGGAAAAGATACCGATAACTGGGTTTGGCCCAGACATACGGGTGATTTCTCCATGTTCAGGATTTATGCTTCAAAAGATAATAAGCCTGCTGAATATGCAACTGATAATATTCCCTACACCCCCAAACGGGCATTGAATATTTCATTAAATGGTATAAAAGAAAATGACTTTACACTCATCTTTGGTTTCCCGGGCCGTACGTCAGAATACTTACCTGCCGTAGCAGTGGAGCAAATTCGCACGGTAAGCGATCCGGCAAAAATTGCAATCCGTGAAAAAGCACTTGCTATTATTGATAGTTACATGCGTAAAGATGAAGATATTAAAATAAAATACGCCGCTAAATATGCTTCTATTCAAAATGCCTATAAAAAATGGCAGGGCGAAGTATTGGGCCTTACCAGGACAGATGCTTTTGCCAAAAAAACAAATTATGAAAAGGAATTTCAAAAAAGAGTAGAAGCCAACCCCAAATGGAAAAATCAATATGGCAATTTGCTTACTGATTTTAAAACCGTATATACGAACATTGAACCTTACAATTTAGCCAGGGATTATTATTCTGAAATATTTTCTAAAATTGAATTGTTTTCCATTTGTGCCAGGCTAAAAGCATTGCAAACTGCCTATGAAACGAAAGGCGAAACGGCATATGCAGAGCGGTTGAAAAATATACAACCGGATTTGCTGCATGTATTGGAAGAGTATAATACCGAAGTAGATAAAAAAGTAGCAACTTCTTTGCTGGAAATGTACGTTCAAAACCAGGATAAAAAATACGTGTCGCCTGAATTACTGCAGGCGCTGGAAACCACCGATGGTAATTTTGCAGCCTTTACCAACCGCTTGTATAGCCAATCCGCTTTAACCCATGCGGATAGCCTGGAGGCCCTGCTTGCTTTACCTGCTCCCTTAGCTGTTGAAAAAATAAAACAATTTGATGCCATTCATTTATTTAGTGATGTACAATCGGTTTATCAAAACCAGGTACAGAAACAACAAAATATTTACCAAGCTGAAATTAATAAATTGCAGCGTACTTACATGCAGGCACAAATGGAAGTTATGAAAGAGAAAAAGTTTTATCCCGATGCCAACAGCACCATGCGTGTTACCTATGGCCAGGTAAAAGGGTATAATCCCAAAGATGCTGTTTATTATAATTTTCAAACAACATTGGATGGCGTTATGGAAAAATATATTCCCGGCGATTATGAATTTGATGTGCCCGCTAAATTAATTTCATTATACCATAAGAAAGATTATGGCAGGTATGGCGAAAATGGAAAAATGCCGGTTTGTTTTATAGCCACCAATCATACAACGGGGGGCAATTCCGGCAGCCCTGCTTTAGATGCCTATGGAAATTTGATAGGCTTAAACTTCGACCGGGTGTGGGAAGGCACCATGAGCGATATCAATTATGACCCCTCCATCTGCCGGAACATTATGGTAGATATCCGTTATGTACTCTTTATTGTGGATAAATTTGCCGGGGCAACGCATTTAATAGATGAAATGAAGCTGGTACAAGCCCGCAAGTGACAAATTATCCACATAACAATTTCTTAATACAGCAGGTAGTGATACCTGCTTTTATTATACGTAAATTTGCATTGTGCTGGTGAATGAATACAGCGGTTTTAAGCTGATGAAAAAGATTTTTTATTGAAATACTTTAACTCAGTAAACCAAATTAATATGAAAGAAAAATCTTCAAGCTCTTTAAATGAGTTGCTCCAGGAACAGAAATCTTTTGTGGACCTGGAAACGAAGAAAAAAATTGAACAACATCTTTCTAACATCAATGATGTTATTACAGATAACGATCTCAGGAATGTAAAAACAGATATTACACTCATTCAGCCCATCACGCCTCCCATATTTTAAATAGGCCGTTCTGCTGGTAAGCGTTTCATGGAGACCAGGCCTGTTAATTAATTAATATACTTTAGTTATAAAGGCCAGCAAGCTGGTATCACTTTCTACGGTGGCGCTTATATACCTGTCATAATTTTGATTATCCAATTTCACCGTATCGGTACTATCCGGTTTTTTATCATTCATTTTGGCTATTGTTTTTTCCGATGGTTTAAAAGTGTTTTGCATCGTATCTTTTATGGCCTTATCAACGAGTAATGAATCCGGGGATTGGGCATGTTCTTCTGCCTTTTGTTCATTTGACCTTACCACGGGATTGCTTTTTTCGGCCCTATTTTGCAATATAAAAAATAAGGCAATCATAATTGTTACCAGCGCTGCGGCAATCAGCCAGCCCTTATTTATTTTATAAGTTTTTTCAGCCCATAACTGTTCTTGTATGTGCTCCTGCACTTTTTGGGATACCGGTGGTATTGATGCTTCCTGGATAGCCGCTTGCAACATAATTTGCTTTACTAAATTAAACTCTGGTTCCGAGGCGGCCAATTCTTGTATTTGTAGCTTTTCACCAGCTGTTAATTCATCCCATTCTTTGTATTTTATGATTTCATCTTCGTTCATACCTGTTTTATTTTATGGGTAAGTAAGCAATCCTTCAAACTGTTTTAAATTTTCTCTCATCTCTTTTAATAAATTAAAAATCCTTGATTTTACAGTGCCTTCCGGTAAATCCATAATGGCAGCAATTTGCGGAATGGTATAATTTTCAATAATACGTAAAAAATACAATTCCTTTTTTTGCGGTTGCAGGGCATCTGTACATTGCTGCAGTGCCGTGCTAAACCTTGCCAGGTCAGGGTTATGAGCCTGGATGGTATTTGTTGCCTCTTTCATTTTATTAAATTTCACTCTTACTTCCTGTTTTCGGTACTCATTTTTACACATATTATGGGCAATACTAAAAAGCCAGGTGGCAAAATTTCGGGTTGCGTCATACCCGGTTTTGTTCTTTATGAGTTTTACAAATAGGTCTTGTGTAAAATCCTCAGCCCGGTCTTTATCCTGCCATAGCATTTTAAAAAAATACCTGAATATTTTTTGGCCGTATCTTTTATATATTTCATCAAATACCCGGTTATCTCCCTGTTGCATGAGTACGATTAATGCCTCATCAGTTAAGTACGTATAATCTTTTTGACCTGTCATAATGGAGCCGCAGTTTTTAATATTTCATTTACCCGGGCCTCCATATTTACCTGCTTAGCGATATATTCAATTTTCTTTTTTACAAATTCTTTCATCGGGGTAGCCTTGCCATAACTTTTATATAAAAGAATAAGCGCAGGCAAGTAATTTTTATACAGGGGTATTTCACCTGGCATTAATGTTCTTTGCTGGCTGATGAATGAAAATTTAAAATCATTTTCTATATGGTCTTTCAATTCAGTAAAATCCTTTGCCTCGTCTAAACAAATCAGTAAGCCTGTATAAAATGCTTTTGGGTAACTGCTGATTATTGTTTTTCCCAGGGATAAGCACAGGTATGCATTTTCCTTTTGTACAACCGGGGCATCATAATACCTAAGATCTATATCTTTTCGTATGCCCGAAGCCTGCACCATGGCCAATGATACCAGGTCGGCAATGCCCTGTGCATAGATATGGGCACCCTGGGTAGCGCTCATTAAAGTGTTATAGTGATACTCGTATAAATTTGGTGATAACGGGTTTGTTTCATTGAGTTTGTTTGCATATTCAGTAAGCGTTTGTTTATCGTTTGCAATGATGGCGTATTGTACTAAATAAGGATAAATAAGGGTTTTCTCATTTGCCAGGCTCAATGCTTTCATTACAAGGTTTTTTTCCTTTTTCCCTGATTGAATAAAAAGCATCAGGTTGTACTGCCAGGAATCTTTAATAAAGCGGGATGCCTGCGTAATACAGTTTTCCATTTCTGCCTTTTTCATTTCATCAGGAATCGTTTCGTCATGATCCAGGGCTAAAAAATAACTCCACCAATGAACAGCATTGGCAGCGGCAGACCAGGCTTGTTTTTTTAAAGCAATGAGGGTATTATTTTTACCCAGGTTTATCGTATTAAAGTTTTCCTGTATTCCGGTTCGTTGCTCCGGCCTACCTGTGCTTTGGCCAATGCAGGCCATGGATGCGGTGAAAAATATTAGAATAAGAATATATTTCATATCATGCAGTACAGTTATCTTTAAATTTCGTTCATTTTTATTGAAATAAAAATTTCAATTTTTAAAATCGGTTAAGCACACCTGAATTGTCTTAATTTTATCTTATGAAATTCATGCCAGGCCTTTTACAAATTATTTTTCTCGTTTCTGTTTTTTCATCCTGTAAGGCTCAAAAGGATCCTGCTATGAGCAGGGCGCCAGATGGGAATACCTTGCTTTGGGAGGTTTCTGGCAATGGGCTAGCATCGCCAAGTTACATTTATGGTACTTTCCATTTAATGTGTAAAGACCAGGTGCATATTAGTGAAAACCTGATCACGGCTCTTTCACGCAGCAAAGAGGTATATTTTGAGTTAGACCTGGACGATTTATCATCGACCCTGGGCGCTCTTTTTTTGATGAACATGAAAAATGATACCCGGTGGAAAGACTTATATAATGAAGCAGATTTAAAAACCGTAACCGCCTACTTTAGGGATACATTGAAAATGCCCCTGGCAATGGTAGAAAAGATGAAACCCTCTTTTGCCGAATCGATGCTTTATCCCAAATTTTTAAATTGTAAAAATATCACCGGTGTAGAACAGGAAATTTTGGCTTTGGCAAAAAAAGAAAATAAAGAAATAAAAGGATTAGAAACGGTTGCATTTCAAATGTCAGTCTTTGATAGTATCCCTTACAAAGAGCAGGCACAAAGCTTGCTGAAAACAATTGACAGCTTGCAGCAAAGTAAAATATTTTTTGATAGCCTGGTACATATTTACAATTCACAGAATCTTTCAGCAATGGAAGCGGCTTTTTCAAAACCGGAATATAGTATGGCAGATAACCTGGATATTTTGTTAAATAGACGAAATATAAACTGGGTATCCCAGTTCAAAAAAATATTTGCAGGCCAACCGGTACTGGTAGCCGTAGGGGCCGGCCATTTGGTGGGCGACCAGGGAATCCTGGCTTTATTAAAAAAAGAAAATTATACTGTTATACCCTTATTAAATAAATAAAAATGACTTTTCAGGATTACCTTGAATTATTTGAGCATATTGTAAGTGGTAAACTTACTCAGCCCCCATACGATGAAACGGATATGCTGGATTATACCAAAATGAATTATACCCGGATGAACCGTTGGCTGAAAACAGGACAAATACTGCCTGCCTTAAATTTGGCCATTAAAAATATACAGCAATCCCAGGTTTGGGAATTAATTACAGAACCCTGGTGCGGAGATGCTGCCCATTCTGTACCATTTATCTATTTACTAAGCGAATTAAATCCAAATATCCACCTGAATATCCAGTTGCGTGATTCCGGTTCGGAAATAGATCAATATTTATATCATGGTGCAAAGGCAATTCCCCGTTTAATTGTACGCAATGACCGGCAGGAAGATATTTTTATTTGGGGCCCCAGGCCGCATGATGCACAGCAATTATTTCTGCAATTAAAAGGAGATAATACCAGCTACGAAGATTTAAAAATACAAATACAACATTGGTATAATCAAAATAAAGGCGTTATGCTGCAAGAAGAAATTATGGCAGGATTAGTGAAATAGGAATTACCATACCAGTGCACTGGCGCCTAATATGGCCGCATCTGCTTCTTTAAGTTCACTAAAAATGAGTTTTACTTTATTTTGAAAGATAGGCAGCAAATTGGCTTCCATAGCCTTGCGGGTTGGATTCATAAGCAAATTACCCGCCTTGGTAAGCCCGCCAAATAAAACAATTTTTTCAGGGGATGAAAACATGACAAAATTCGCAAGCGATTCGCCTAATATTTCACCGGTGAATTCGAATATTTCATTGGCCACTTTATCGCCCCTGATGGCACATTCATATACCGTTTGGCTAGTAAGCTCATTTATACTGTAATCTCGTAATAAACTTTCTTTTTCGGGGAACTGTTGTAATTTTTCAATGGCCGTATCCCGTACTCCTGTTGCCGAGGCATAAGCCTCCAGGCTTCCCCGCATCCCGGTACTTTTATGCATTCTGCCACCCGGCCGAATAATGGTATGGCCCAGTTCTCCGGCAAAGCCATCATGACCTACTACTATTTTACCATCAATTACAATGCCGCTGCCTACCCCCGTACCCAATGTAATGGTGATAAAATGTTTACAGCCTTTAGCACAACCAAAAATCATTTCTCCCATAGCAGCCGCATTGGCGTCATTGGTGAGTTTCGCTGTGAGGCCAAATTTTTTTTCCATTAAATGGGCAATAGGTATGATCCCTTTCCATCTTAAATTGGGCGCATACTCAATGGTGCCGGTATAAATGTTCCCATTGGGTGCGCCCATACCTATTCCTACAAAGTTTTCAATGCCCCCTGCATTTTCAATCATGGGCATTAATTTTTCATGAATATCATTTATGAATTCTTCTACAATCTCATGGCTATTGGTAAGCAAGCGATCCTGGATAATGATCTCACCATCCCGGTTTACGATGCCAAACTTGGTGGTGGTGCCGCCAATATCAATCCCCACTGCAAAGGGCTTATTATTATTCATTATTATTCAGTTTTATTAATGGCCTACTGCATTCTCCAATGCATCAAAATGAATTCCCTGTTTTTTTAATATTCCTTTTACTGCAAATGCAAAAATAGCCAGGTAGCTAAAGCATAATACGGGTACAATAAAGGAAGTGTGAATACCAATAATATCGGCCAGTTTACCTTGTAATGGAGGAAATACAGAACCTCCTAATATCATCATAATTAAAAATGCCGAACCCTGTGATGTATATTTTCCGAGACCGGATATGGCCAACGCAAAAATACAGGGCCACATGATAGAACAGAATAAACCCCCGCTTAAAAAAGCATATACCGCAACCATACCTTCACTAAAGATACCAATCAGCATCGCCGTAATGCCTAATAAACTAAATATTAAAAGGGTTTTGGCAGGGTTGTCGCCACTTACATAAAAAGCAATAATTTGAATCAGTACACATACAATATACCAGCTTAGTGGCGCTATATCCTTTCCTGCAATGGCATTTACGCCAATGATAATTCCAAAAGCAATTAAGGGTATCACAAAAGTGAGTATTTTTTTGGTTTGGCTGCTAAAGTTAAAGGCAGAGATTGCGCCTGCCCACCGGCCAATCATCAAACTTCCCCAGTACATGGAAATAAAGGGGGCAATTTGAGATGCTTTATAACCGCCAAATTCTTTGTGTTTTAATAATTCACCCAGGTTACTGCCAATAGCCACTTCTACGCCTACATAAACAAAGATGGCCAGCATACCCAATACCAACTGCGGGTACTTCATAGCACCCCACCCGGCCGGGTTTTTTGTTGCAATACGGTTTGATAATAAAAGGCCTAATACCACTACGAATAGGGCGCCAAATAACCAATACATTCTTTTTTGTTCCAATGGCCCCTTTATCAAAGCAATTTCATCAGTTTCTGTTTTTACAGAAGCCCTCAGTTGGGTGATTTGATCATTTAAAGCAGGTAAGGCATCCGCCGCTACTTTAATGGTCAAATTATCTAATGAATCAATTTGATGGGTAACGGGTGCTATTGTTTGTGATATACTTTCAATTTTTTTAGCTTCATCGCTTTTATAACTGCTAAATACAGGTACAAACATAATAATAAGCAATCCTGTAATAATGATCAATGCATTTAATGCCTTATTTGCTTTTTCAGTTTTCTCATAATTAATACCCGCAGGTACTTTTTTAGAAAAACCAAACAGGCTAGCTGCGGCCAGGAACAAAACGCCCACTCCGGCATACAGGATTATTACTTTACTCAGGCTTAAAGAAGCAATTTTATCATCAGACAAATCAGTGGCTGATCCAAATAAGGCGAAAGCCACAATCAATGGCCCAATCATGGTTCCAAAAGAATTGATGCCACCTCCTAGATTTACACGGCTTGCACCGGTACTGGGATCTCCCAATAAAATGGCAAAGGGCTGGGCGGCCGTTTGCTGGAGAGAAAATCCTAAAGCCACTATAAATAATCCCACCAGCATGCCCGCAAAAGTATTTCCCTCTACTGCCAGGATCATGGCGAGTGCACCCAGTGCAGAAAATAATAAACCATATACAATACTTTTCTTATAGCCCCATTTACCCACCAGGTCTTTACCACCAAATGCACCATAAGCAAATAAGATAAGAGCGCCAATGTAATAGGCTAAATAAAAAGCAAAATCAATCAACTGGCTTTGAAACTGGTCTAAATTGAACTTGTGTTTACAAAAAGGAATAAAGACACTATTGCCTGCTGCTATGAATCCCCAAAAGAAAAATACAGTAACTAAAGTACTGAGCGCCCCGTAATTGGTTGGCTGTAACGTAGCGGCATTTTGATTGCCGGAGCTGTTTGATGGCATATTCGTATTTATTTATAACCTGAAAAGTACCAATTAATTTTATTGCAATAAAATTAATATGGCATCTATTTTTTTTATTTGCCCCGAATGATTTATTTTAATTACTTTAAATAAACAAATGCGGCTTTCATTTATCGTTCATACATTCATCTAAAATTTAAAACCGGATATGGAAATATTACATGTAAGTGCAGAATGTTATCCTGTAGCTAAAGTAGGTGGACTGGCAGACGTAGTGGGGGCTTTGCCAAAATACCAGCAGGCACTGGGGCATATAGCAAAAGTGGTGACACCCATGTACCGCACTAAATTTCTATACGAAAATGAATGGGAAGTGGTTCACAAAGGGAGTTTTAATATGGGCATACAAAGCCTGAACTTTACCATTATCAAAGAAAAAACAAATTCACTGGGTTTTGATTTTTATGCCGTAGATATTAATGGTTTGCTTGACCGGGAGAAAGTGTATGGCTACGATGACGATTCAGAGCGTTTCACTGCTTTTCAAATTGCGGTTTTGGAGTGGGTGGCTCATTGGCAGCATAAACCTGATGTAATAAATATTCATGATCATCATACGGCGCTCATCCCGTTTATGCTTACCTATTGTTTTACCTATAAACATATTGCTGATGTACCCACGGTATTAACCATTCATAATGCCCAGTACCAGGGATGGATGAGTTGGGATAAAGCCGATTATTTACCCACCTGGGATACCTGGAAATGGGGGTTATTGGATTGGAGCCATACCATCAATCCTCTGGCTGCCGGAATAAAAACGGCCGACCGGGTAAATACAGTAAGCCCCGGCTATATGCAGGAACTTATGACGCAAGCCAATGGGCTGGAATCATTGTTTCAATCAGAATGGGCTAAATGCTCGGGGATATTAAATGGAATTGATTATGGAGTATGGAACCCGGTTACCGATACTTTTATTTTAGATAATTTTTCTGTAAAGGATATTACCGAAGGAAAAGAATTAAACAAGAAAAAGCTATGTGATGATTTTGATCTGAATATCGAATTGCCGCTATTTGTTTTTATTGGAAGGCTGGTAGGAGAGAAAGCGGCCGATTTGCTGCCGGCTGCCATTACTAAAGCTTACCAGGAATATGGAACGATATTTAATGTGCTTATCCTGGGAAGTGGCGAACCCAGGATTGAACATGAATTGTATAGCCTTCAAAATAAATTTGTAGGCTATTACAATACTCAAATTTCTTATAATGAAAAACTAAGCCACCAAATGTACGCCGGTGCCGATTTCCTGCTGATGCCAAGCAGGGTAGAGCCTTGCGGGCTTAATCAACTTTATGCCATGCGGTATGGTACCATCCCGGTAGTTCGTAAAACTGGTGGTTTAAAAGATACGGTAATTGATTTTGGAGATGATGGCGGATATGGTATTACCTTTATAAATGCATCCGTACAGGATATCGTACATGCTATTCAAAGAAGCATAACCCTTTACCGGGATATGGATAAAATAAAAACACTAAGAAAGCAAATGATGCAATTAAACTTCAGTTGGGAAGAAAGCGCACAAAAATATATTGACCTTTATACATCTATTCAGCCATAAAAACACCAAGATATGATTAGCAAAAAAGTTGTTGCCGTTATTTTAGGAGGGGGTGCAGGATCCCGGCTTTACCCGCTTACGGCTACCCGTAGCAAGCCGGCTGTGCCTATTGCAGGCAAATACCGGTTGGTAGATATTCCTATTTCAAATTGTATAAATAGCAATATTAACCGCATGTTTGTGCTTACCCAGTTTAATTCAGCATCGCTGAATAAGCATATAAAAAACACCTACCAGTTTAGCGGCTTTAGCACCGGGTTTGTAGATATACTGGCTGCCGAACAAACTCCCGAAAGCGGCGAGTGGTTCCAGGGTACAGCAGATGCCGTAAGGCAAAGTTTGCGGCATATCCAAAATAATGACTTTGAGTATGTATTAATTTTAAGTGGCGATCAATTGTACCAAATGGATTTTGGTGAAATGGTAGATAACCACATCAGTAAAAACGCAGATATTACCATTGCTACCATTCCTGTAGGAGCCCGGGAGGCTCCTGAATTTGGTATTTTAAAATCAAATGCAGAAGGTAACATAACTTCCTTTATTGAAAAACCGGCCAAAGAATTATTACCGGAGTGGGAAAGCGATACCGGCCATGAAATGCAGCAATTAGGCAGAAATTACCTGGCTTCTATGGGGATATACATTTTTAACCGCAATCTTATTTTTGATAAGCTGGGTATTGAAAAACCCGATGCAAAGGATTTTGGTAAGGAAATTATTCCCGATGCTATTGATAAACATAAAGTGCTCAGCTTTCAATACCAGGGCTATTGGACAGATATTGGGAATATTTATTCTTTTTTTGAAGCCAACCTGGCTCTTACCCTGGATATACCGCCTTTTAATTTATTTGATAATCAAAAAATGGTGTACAGCCGTGCCCGTATGTTACCCCCGGCCAAAGTGAGCGGTACACAAATGCTTCAAACTATAATGGCGGAGGGTTCTATTATTAAGGCCAAAAAAATTGCAAACTCTGTAATTGGTATCAGGAGCCGTATTGGCACCGGTAGCGTAATAGAAAGTTGCTATATTATGGGTAATGATTTTTATGAAACCATAGAAGAGATTGCGTATGATCTTAACCATGGCTTACCGCCCATTGGCATCGGGGATCATTGTCATTTAAAAAATGTAATTGTAGATAAAGACTGCCGCATCGGTAACAATGTAAAAATTATAGGAGGCACACATCTTAAAGATGAAGACCATAATTTATACACTGTAAAAGAAGGGATCGTAGTGGTAAAGAAAGGAACCGTAATTAACGATGGGTTCGAGTTATAAAAATGTACTCCATAATAATTGTTCCATCCACTTTTTTGAATCTTCATCATCGCCACCGCCCCAGTCGTTGGTGCGTTCTAAAAATGTTTTCTTGAGCTCAGCAAATGTCATTGGCTTTTTTGCCGGGATGGGTTTAATAGCGGCTACATCCACATCATTTACCATTACCCGGGTGGCAATATAAGAAGTGTATAGGCGGGGTATGGTCATTCCCAGGATGAGACCGGGCAGGCCATTTACAGTACAGGGGCCACCGGGTATTGTAATTTCATCGGTATAAAATGCAAATACATATACACTATCCATTATGATTCCTACTGCTTTCCGGCAATTAAAACCGGCTATCATCCGGTTTTCATTCTCAAATTTCCAGTTTATATGTTTAATGCTGTCTTCCACATTAAACTTGCTTCCAAAAATACCTTTCTGAATGCTGCTGGTTCCCCGGCTGTAATCAAAATACCAAATATTATCTTCATCATTCCTGCGAAGAAACTCGGGCATAGTAGAATTAGGTTCCCAATGATCAAATTTAAAAATGCTTTTATTGTCGGCAAAACTCAGGTTATAATAGGCCGTTTTAAACTGGGGTAATTTGTCTTTAAGCATTTCAGCAAAACTGCTGGTACCCATGGTTTTCTTAAGGTTGGTTTTTACTTCATATTCTACCACCGCTTTATCAATAAACTGCTGGGCAAGTAGCGGCGCTACAGAACAAAAGCAAAGGCATACGGTAAAGAGAAATTTATTTTTCATTATAGCTTCTTTATTTGGCTTTAGGGGCTTTGTTTTTAAAATTCCAGGCAAACCCAATCATTGCATATCTTTTTAAGCGTTCACTCCGGGTTTCATTGTATTGGTTGCCATAATAACTACGGTCTACCCCAATATTTTGATTTAAAATATCTCTCACCAGCACATAAGCAGTAAACTCATCATTCTTAAATGTACGCTGCAGCCTGGCATTCCACAAATGGTTGTTTAAATTTTGATCGAGTGGGTTTATCTTTTGGCGCACATTAAACATATAATCTGTATTGATTGACCACACTTTTTTATAATAAACAGTTCCATTAAAGCCCAGGCTATTGGTGCTATAATCTGACTTTCCGTTTTGTGAGCTCTTGGTATTGTTATAGCTAAAATTATTAGATATACTTAGATCATATTTCTTATCCTTTGCTTTTGAAATGTATAAGCCCAAACCGGTACTGGTAGTTTTTGACGTAGTTTTAATACTGTTTAAAATATCAGCGCTTTGGTTATAGTTAAAGTTGGGGCTAATATTGAAACGGGTATCAATCTTTTTTACTTTAAACCCTACACCTCCCCAAAAACTAATATTATAATTCCCATTGCTGTTAATGGGTGTAGAAATAGTTTGCCCGGTTGATGGGTTGATTGACCTGTCGTATGTAATAGAATTGCTTACCGTTCTGAAATTAAGGGATTGATAAGTCCATATATCTTTAAGGAAATTGTACCCGTTGTGCATAAGATTAATGCTGTTGCTAAAAGAAGGTTTCAGGTCGGGATTGCCTTTTACAATATTGAAATTATCATTATTATTTACAATAGGCTGTAATTGATTAATGGTGGGCTGGGTAGTATTTCCATAATAATTCAAGCGCAGGTTGTGATTGCTTTTGTACATATAATTAAAACTGGCAGAAGGGTAAAAATTGGTATAATTGCGGTCATAATCTATATGCTCTGTAATATCTTTTAAGGTATAATTTGTAATACCGAAACCAGAACCAAAGTTAAACTTGATCTTTTTTGTGGAATAGTTAATTTTAAAAGAAGGTTTATTTGTGATAATATTTTGCTTAAAATTATTACTTAATGAATCTACCACTTCATCATACTTACCGGTACCGGCTGTATAGTTATAAGTGAACTGATTGTTTTTTCCTGTATTCAATGAAACTTCATGCGAAATTTCGAGTGAATAATTTTTTGACAAGGGCTCAGTATAAGTGGCTTTTACCCCCAGTCTTTGTGTTTGCTTATCGCTGTTATTTTTTTGATCAATTAAAAGTGTAGAATCTAAATTTCCATGATCATAAAACAAGTTGGTTGATTTGGTAAAGCCTGTGCCATCTGTAGCCAGTAAGTTCCAGTCAGTATTTATAGATAGTGTCCGGCGGGCTTTTTTAAATTTATGTTTAAATAACAAACTGGTAGAAAAGGATTGCTTGTCATATTCATTTTGAGTTTGCTTTTGGTATGCATTTTTATTGGTAAGGGTATTGCTTAGGGTAGCAGACTGGGTTGTTTCATCAGATTCCGTATGATAGATATTGCCTTTTACAGTAAGTTTAATAGAGTTGCTGCTGTCAATTGTAAAATCAAGTGTTCCGCTGTTTTTAAAGTTGTAACGGTTTATGTGGCTTACTTTAGTACTGTTGTTGCTAAAAACAGAATCGGGCGCATAAAATGTTTGCTGTAAACTGCCCACCGTATTATCATACACCTGGCTATTGTATTTGGGAGAAAAATTAAGCGTGGTTTTATTATTCCATTTATTGCTGTAACTAATACCGGCATTTGTGTTTTTTATAAAACCATTATCGGTATTAATATAAGGTTCATCATCGCTACTCCCGCCACGAAACATATACATAAAACCACCATCATCATCAAAGTTCATTGTCATGTCATCATTACCACCAAATTTTTCATTATCCTGCCAGCTTAATCCATCCTGGCCGGTATTGCCATTCAGAAAAAATCCTGAAATTTTTCTTTTTCCTTTGAAAGAGCTTAGCATCAGGTTTGAGTTGTACCGGGGATCTTTGCCTTTTAATGGCCCGGCAGCAGCATCTGCCTTACCAAAGTATCCCCGCTTCTTATCTTCTTTTAATTTTAAGTTGATGGTTTTTTTGGTATTTCCATCATCAATCCCGGTAAATTCAGCCTGGTCGCTTTTTTTATCAAAAACCTGCACTTCTTTTACGGCATCGGCCCTTAAGTTTTTAACAGCCATGCCGGGGTCATCTCCAAAAAATTCTTCACCATCCACCAGTACTTTTTCTACTTTCTGGCCCATGGCTTTTATGTCGCCATTTTTATCTACCTGTATGCCCGGTAATTTTTTTAATAATTCCTCTACATTGGCATTGGCGCTTACTTTAAAGCTGTCGGCGGTATAAATAGTAGTATCGCCTTTTATTTTCATAGGCGAGCCGCTTTTTAAAATAATGGCTTCCAGCAATTTGCTTTTAGGTGTAAGGGCAACCATCGGTAATTTGGATGTGCCCGGGGCAATTTTAATATTATCTATAAAATCTGCAAATTTAGGATGCATTACCATCATATAATAATTCCCCGGCTTTACGGACGGTAAGCTGTAGTGGCCATTATTATCGGTACGGGTAAATGTTTGCAAGATAGAATCGGGCAATGAAAACAAAGCCACCACTGTATTTTTCAAATTATCGTTAGATAATGTGTCTTTTACCGTTCCTGAAATTTGTTGCGTTTGAGCCTGGCTATAATGGATTATAAATAAGCAAAAAATAAGGAGCAGGGGTTTGCGGAGCATACAGTTAATTTAGTATCAGAAAAAAATCGTATTTCAAAAATCAAGATAAAAAAGCTGGCTGCAAAATAACAATCACTAAATTTATGTTAATAGCCGATTATGTAAACGGTATTATAACGGTAACGATGGCATACGAAGACGAACATTTTATTGATAGTAGCAGGCAGGTATGGAATTATTCCTTTTTCAGTAATGAAGAAATTGTATTATTTCAAAAAGGGCAATTGTTTAATGCATACGATAAATTTGGCAGCCACTATTTGCGGCTGTTAGATACGGATGGATTTTATTTTGCCGTATGGGCGCCTAACGCTGTTCGTGTTGCCGTAATTGGTGAATTTAATGGGTGGAAAAAGAAATTGCACCCCTTGTTTGTACGCAGTGATAGTTCGGGAATTTGGGAAGGTTTTATACCCCGGTTGCCAGCGGGCGCATTATATAAGTATCATATAACGGATCAGCATGAAACCGAATACTTCAAAGCAGATCCCTATGCTTTTTACAGTGAGTTAAGGCCGGGTACAGCCTCTATTACCCGGAATTTGCATATGGACTGGAATGATGGAGAATGGATGCTTCACCGGAAAAATAAAAATGCATTAGATGCGCCCTGGAGTGTTTATGAAATGCATTTAGGAAGCTGGATGCGGCCGGTAAAAGATGATGAAAATAAATTTAACACCTACCATGAAATAAGAGAGCGGCTGGTTCCCTATATAAAGGCGATGGGCTTTACGCATGTAGAGTTTATGCCGGTCATGGAATTCCCTTATGATGGAAGCTGGGGCTACCAGGGAACCGGGTATTTCTCAGCTACCAGCCGCTTTGGTGTACCCGAAGATTTTATGTACCTGGTTGATGTACTCCATCAAAATGAAATCGGTGTCATACTAGATTGGGTTCCCTCTCATTTTCCGGCTGATGCACATGGCCTCTTTCGTTTTGATGGCGCCGGTACATACGAATATGAAGATATGCGAAAGGGTTTTCACCCCGATTGGAACAGTTACATATTTAATTATAGCAGGGGTGAAGTACGATCCTTTTTATTGAGCAGCGCTCATTTTTGGATGCATAAATTTCATGCCGACGGTTTACGGGTAGATGCCGTAAATTCCATAATCAGGCTCGATTTCTCAAGAGCAGAAGGCGCCTGGGAAAAAAATATACATGGCGGAAACGAAAATTTAGAAGCTATAGAATTTTTAAAACACCTCAACCAGGTAATGTACCGTGAATTTCCAGGCACTCAAACCATTGCTGAAGAAGCCAGCGACTGGCCAGGTATTACAAAACCAATAAGTGAAAATGGTTTTGGGTTTGGATTTAAATGGATGATGGGCTGGATGCATGATATGTTCCGTTATTTTAAAAAAACTCCTGAAGAACGGGTGAAAGTACAAGAGGATTTTACATTTAGCATGATGTATTTTTATGATGAAAATTTTATGCTTCCGCTCAGCCATGATGAAGTTGTACACGGTAAAAGCCCCATGATCTATAAAATGCCGGGCAACGAATGGGAACAATTTGCCAATTTACGTTTGCTATATGGATGGATGTACCTGCATCCCGGTGCCAAATTACTTTTCATGGGCAATGAATTTGGCCAAACCCATGAATGGGATTATAAATCAGAGTTACAATGGGAATTATTGCAGTATGATTCACATAACAAATTGCAGGAATATGTGAGGGCTTTAAATCATTTATATCGCAATGAAAACAGCTTATATCATTTTCAATTTGAACGGAAAGGGTTTGAATGGATTTGTTTAAATCAAAAGAAAAAAGGAATACTGGGTTTTAAGAGAAAAGGCAAATTAAGGGCAGATGACATAATTGTTTATTTAAATGTGACCAATATACCCCAGGAGTCAATGTCCTTTACAATAAAAGGGAAAACCCATTTACAGGAAATATTAAATAGTGATGATGCTGCCTTTTGGGGAAGTGGTAAATACATGAATACCACACTGGATATACAAAATGTTGATAAAAAGAAGCGCACCTGCGAAATAAAGATCAATCTCCCTCCGTTAGGATTAGTGGTACTTAAATGATGGAATAAAAATTGTATTATTAATTTCATGAAAAACCTCCTCACTACCGCAATCATGCTTGCCCTGGTGTGCCATGCATTTGCTTACACTGACAGCGCTGAAATTTATTTTAACAAAGGGATGGAAGAAAAAAATGCACGCCGTTTTTTATTGGCAAACCAGGCCTTTGAAAAAGCAATAACCTTTAATCCTTCTTTTACACAAGCGTATATTCAAAATGCATATACCGCACTTGAAATGAGGCAACCGAGTGCTGCCATTACGAACTTTGAAAAAGTACTTACCCTGCAGCCTCAAAATAAAGAGGCGATAAAAGAACTCACTACACTTTATTATAATTACCGCCGTTACGATAAAGCAATCAACCTGGCCAATCAATGTACCGGTTGCGAAAATGCACAACGTATTTTAGGAATGTGCTATTACCAGCAGGAAGATTATGCAAAAGCCATAAAATATTTAGATGATTATTTAAAAGTGCACCCCCAGGATGCCGAAGTATTATATTGTATGGGGCGAAGCTATATTGACATGGAACAATATAAGAAAGCAGTAACGTATTATGAAAAAGCGGTAGCGGCAGATCCTGCTAAAGCAGGATGGTTTAATGAGCTGGGTTTATTGTATTATAATACCAATAATTATAAAAATGCAGCCCTTGCATTTAATAAAGCATTGGATGCAGGATATAATCCCGGTAACGATTTTAAAGAGAACCTTGCATTTGCTTATATTTATGCAGGCGAATTTGAAAAAGGGGAAATATTGGTAAAAGAAGTTTTTGCAAAGAAACCGGGGAATACTACCTTATTAAGAGATGCTGCACAGGCATTTTATAATGTAAAACAATACGACCGTTCTTTATTATTTTGCCAGCGGCTGATGGAATTGAATGATAAAGACGCCAAAGCGCTTTACCAGGCCGGTATGTGCTTTCAAAAGAAAGGGCAAAATGAAAAAGGTGAAAAAATGTGTGATAAAGCCATTGAAATGGATCCTTCTTTAAGCAACCTTCGCCAAAAACAGGAAATGCCTGGCTTTTAAAAAATAGTATATTTTATGGGCTTTTCTTTTCAGTAATTTCTGTAGGGGGTAGCGGCTTTATTTCTGTTGTTTTCTTTTTATTTTCCAAAAGCATTTTAATTCCAATAATTACGATCAGCACAGCAAATATTTTGCGTACTGTTTCCTGTGGTAAGCTAAGTGTAACTTTACTGCCGATATAACCGCCAATTACAAATCCCAGTGCCACATACAACACTGCCGGTAAATCAATATGGCCCTGTTTGTAAAATTGCCAAACAGCCAATATGCCTACGGGTAACAACAATATTCCCAATGAAGTGCCTTGTGCCCTGAACTGAGAAAACCCAACAAAATAAACTAGCGCAGGCACAATGATGATTCCGCCGCCTACACCCACCAGGCCGCTTAAGGCCCCGGCGGCAACTCCAACTATAATGAGGATAAGTATGGTTTGGATATCCATTTTTTTATTATTTATGGGTGGCCTGTTTTTCACTGTAGTTTAGTTTATAACGGGCAATAGCATCGGTAATGATGCGATAAGCAATTTCTTTGCTCTGGAAATCATCAATGAGTACTTTTTTATTTTCCAGTACTTTGTATTGTTCAAAATAATTTTTGAGTACCGCAAAAAAATGGGCAGGGATGGCATCAATATCCCGGATGTGGTTCACAGAAGGATCGGTACTGGCTACCGCAATAATTTTATCATCTTTTTCACCACTATCAATCATTTGCATATTGCCAATTACAGTAGCCGTTACCAGGCATAAGGGTTGTATGGGTTCACTGCACATCACCAAAATATCCAGCGGATCTTTATCTTCTCCCAAAGTTTGGGGTATAAACCCGTAATTGATGGGATAATGAAAGGATGAATAGATGACCCGGTCCAGGCGCAGCAGGCCGGTAACTTTATCTATTTCGTACTTACAATTACTTCCCTGCGGAATTTCGATCAATGCATTTACAACCTGCGGCTGATGATCGCCATAATGAGCCCCATGCCAGGGATGCAATGTATATTTCATAATACTTTTTTATGTTTGAACCAACCGGTAACCCCACCAGCAAGCCAATAACCCGCCCATGATACTAATACAGATATAAAACAAAGCCAGCCCGTATTTTCCGGCATTCAATAACTCCATATTCTCCAGGCTAAACGATGAAAATGTAGTGAATCCGCCACAAATTCCAGTGGCCAGGAATAACCGGTAGGAGAGCGGCCAGTTGCCATTTTTAAGAAATAATGCCACTACTATACCAATAATAAAACTGCCTAAAATATTTACAAATAAAGTAGCCCAGGGATAAGCATTTTCTTTAAAATATAAAACTGATAAATAACGCAAAATGCTTCCAAGTCCGCCGCCCAGCCCAATTAAAATTAAATTTTTTATCATTAGTTGATGGGTAAATTGCCGGATGATAAATAAGAGAAATCAACCCACCAATCGCCACCCGTCTTCACTACTTTAATCTCCATGGGCCGGTTAATAAATGAGTTGCTATAATTAATGATGGTAGTGGAATCATTTTCATCGGCATATTTGTTGATCATATAATCAGCGCTCTTAAAATTTTTCTTTTCTTCATCAGAAATACGGTTATAATACAATTTATACCTGTCAAATAATTGCATACTCTCAGAATCTTTCAGCAACAGGTTTTCGGCAGTCTTAAAATCACCATCCAGGCTTGCCCTTATAAATGCCCGGCCAGTGTCTAATGCGGTATGGGGCCGCTCCGGTTTTTGATTACATGCGCTTACATATACCAGGCAAACAAAAAATATTGAAGCATACTTCAATAAAGTTCTTTTCATTTATTTATAATTTTATTTGAATGTTTTTTCCCAGGCTATCTAATTTTTTTATACCCTGATTTAATTTATCTGTAGCAGAGTCGGTTAATTCCCCCATTTTATTCAACAGGCTGTCTTTTGTAACCAGCAGGGTATCTATTTTTTCTTTTACTTTATTTTTAATCATTTCCGAAATATCGGCTTTTTGCAAAGATACTTTCCATCCCGTAATTTCTTTCTTTAGGGTAAATGGGATCTTTTCACCACTTCTTAATTCAATGGCCGTAACTGTAGCAGAATCTCCTGTAATACGGGTAGATTGAGGGTCTACCCTTACGCTATCCAATAATAGCGTATTGGCCTCCTTATTATTTTGCAGGGTCCATTCCATTGTTATAAAACCGGGAATACTTTCTGCTGTAACCAAACTGCGGGCTTTTGAGAAATCATCATGTTTCAGGGCATCAAAAAATTCATGTAAAACTTCATCGGGTGAGTTGCTTTTCTGCTCGCAGCCTGCAAAAAGTATAATACAAAGAAACCCGGGTAGCCAAAATAATTTTTTCATATTTTATTTCCTCATGTATTTCAAAGTTAACTAATCCTGTGAGTAAATGATGTGTAAAACACTTTCAATTATTATTCCGTTTTTATTTTTTTTAAAAATTCCGGCATACATGAATAACCAGGTAAGGGGCTATTCAAAAAAAGGAAGAAAATAAAAAAGGCGGTATGAATACCGCCAATAACATGGTTTTCCAATAGACATTTATTTTTTTTCCGGTTCTTTGGTATGGGCTTCATCATACTTATTATAAGCTTTGATGATTGATTTTACCAATTTATGCCTTACTACATCTTCTTCATCCAATTCAATATGCGCTATACCCTCAATATTACGGAGTATTTTGGTGGCTTTAAAAAGGCCACTGTGCTGGTTTTTGGGGAGATCTATCTGTGTAGGGTCCCCGGTAATAATAGCTTTGGCGTTGGGGCCAATACGGGTGAGGAACATTTTGATTTGTAAGTCGTTGGTGTTTTGTGCCTCATCTAAAATAATAAAAGCATTATCCAGCGTACGCCCCCGCATATAAGCCAGGGGTGCAATTTCTATGGTACGGGTACTCATGTAATAACCCAGTTTATCTGCCGGGATCATATCATCCAGCGCATCATATAAAGGGCGTAAATAAGGATCAATTTTTTCCTTCAAGTCGCCGGGTAAAAATCCCAGGCTTTCTCCTGCTTCTACGGCAGGGCGTGTTAAAATAATTTTTTTAACCAGCTTACTTTTTAATGCCCGTACTGCCAGCGCTACAGCCGTATAAGTTTTACCGGTACCTGCGGGGCCAATGGCAAAAACAATGTCATTTTTATCACAGGCCTGCACCAGCATTTTTTGATTGGCGGTACGGGCCCTTACTGTTTTCCCATTAGATCCATATACCAGTACATCATTAGGATTACGGTCCATAAAGTTGTCGATCGATTTTTCATCGTCGCCACCTAAAATTTGTTCAAAATAATTTTCACTCATGTGACCGTTTCTTTGTAGATATTGAACAAGAAGATCAATTTTTTCCCTGGCTCCTTCTATTTGTTCCGGGGCTCCGCTTAATTTTAACTGCGTGCCACGGCTTAAAATTTTTAATAAAGGGAATTTCTTTTTTAGGATATCGAGTTTACCGTTGTTCACTCCGAAAAACTCAATAGGATTAACTGTTTCAAGGTTAATGATTGTTTCTGTCAATGTGTTCAGATTTTAAACTTTGTTCAGTTAGCTGAAAAAAGTGTTTGGGGTTAATGGAATATTGATACTTTCAAAACGACTTACTATCCAAATTTATAGGAGGAATTCAGAGCATTACGAATTTACTTATTCACATCAAGCTTATTATGGTGGAAAAGTTAAAAATAATTTACATGCTATTATAATAACAAACTGTTTTAAAAACGGGCAAAGAGTTTTGCATTCAGTAAGCGGGGAGTAAGCCGGTTGGGAATTGCATATACAGAATTTGAAAAATCTTTTATCAGTTGATAACTAATTGTATTGGCCCGGTCAATTAAATTAAATACTTCCAGGCTGGCCCAAATATTTTTGAACCCCCGAAAAGGACTGTGGCTGCGCCTTTGCGAAGCTTCGCTAAGCAGTTGGGCGCTAAAGCCAATATCTACCCGCATATAAGGTTCTACAATAAGGCCGTTTCGGTAACGTACACTGCCGGGAATATTATAACTCATATTGCTGCCATAAAGCATATTTAAATGCACTTTAAAATTTTTATTGGTAGGCAAATAATCTTCCATATATAAACCCAGTGTAAAAAGTCTGTCGCTGGGGCGGCGTAACCATCCTACTTGCTGTACTGTGCTATCGGCAACTACTTTATCGGGGGTATTGGCATTAATGATTTCGCCTGCTGCATTTTTATATAAATAATAAAAATCATCATTTAAATTTTCACGGCTTCGCATGATGCCAATACTGAGCCAGCTTTCTGCCCCTTCAACCAATTCGCCGAACAATCTAAAATCAAGTCCTGCGGTATAGGCTTTTGCATTGTTGTTTCCCAGGTAACGAATTTTTACATTGTCAATATCATAGGGTATTACATGGTTCATTTGTTTGTAATAGGCTTCCGTTGTAAAGCGGAATGGCCTGTTGCCCGGTCCTTTAAAATTATAATCGATCCCGGTTACAAATTGTAAACTGCGCTGGGCTTGTATGCGGGTATTAAGGCTCCCGTTATACAACCGCAATTCCCGGTAAAATGGTGGCTGTACATAGATGCCGGCAGCTGCTTTAAATACCATATCATGCCTCCAGCCCGGTTTTATACTGGCTTGCACACGGGGGCTTATATGGGTTTCTTTATTTACGCCATTATAATTTAATCTTACCCCGGCTTGTATCGTGATATCTGTTTTTCCGGAACTAATATGAATATTATCCTGCAGGTACCCGTTGTATTTATTAAAAGAAAGTTTTGCTTTATTATCAAATGCATTTATCAAACTGGGCGATTGCGGGTTATAGGGCAGGGAATACCCGGCAGAATCCTGGTATTGCCATTGCTTTAATACATCATCAATCTTTACAAATTCTGTATTGATGCCCCATTGAAAAAAATGATTTTTATAATCATATTCACCTTTATGTTGTAAACTTAATATATCAATTTGTAATTCATTGCGGGCATAATCCTGGTACAGGCCGGCACCCAATGGGTTTACAATTTCACCAAAACTGCTGCTCTCCCTGTCAAAATCACGCTCACCAAATAAATAGGCGCCTGCTATATCATAATTCTCTTTCTCTTTATCAGTAAACCGGCTTACCATCCATTTTAAATTGAGCGAAGATTGAGGGCGGTGAACCAGGGTGAAGCCGGTTAAAGAACTGGTATATCTGTCTTTTTCCTGGCCTTCAAAATATACATCTAAACCCAGGTTCATCGAAAAAAAAGGAGAAAAAACAGAGGCCGTCTTTTTTACCGATTCGGGGTAGAAATTAAATTTAGATACAGAATAAATTCCCAGTAATTCTGCTTGTAACTTATCGGATATTTTATACGTTAAAAATGCCTGTGCATCGCTGGCAGATGGTATGTAAGCGCCTTTGGTTGGTTGATTGCTTAATACATTACTGTTAGTTTTATTTCGCACCCCGGCGAGGTAAGTAAATTTTTTATTTTTTGAATTACCTTCTATATGAGCGCCTTGTTCCAGGATACTGATATATGCGCTGCCGCCAGTTCGCACTGGTTTTTTATATTGTATATCTAATACGCTGCTCATTTTATCGCCATATTTTGCCTGGAAGCCCCCCACATAAAATTGCACATTGCGGGCCAGTTCAGGATTTATCAGGCTAAGTCCTTCCTGCTGGCCATTGCTTACCAGGTAAGGACGGTAAATTTCAAAATCGTTGATGTACACCAGGTTCTCATCATAATTACCGCCTCGCACACTATATTGTGAAGTAAGTTCATTATTGCTGCCCACCAGCGTTTTTATCAGCGATTCTACACCCCCGGTGGTACTGGGCAGCGTGAATGCATTTTTAGGATTTATTTTTATAAGGCCTGTTTCTTCTCTTTCTTTTTCATTTTGCAGTATTATGGCATCCAGGGTTTTGCCTTCGGGGCGAAGGATAACAGTAATCATTTCTTTTTCTGCCGGGCTTAAATAAAAATTTTTTTGAACGGTTTGTAAATTGCTGTGAGAAAAAACCAGGGCGAATGCTTTTTCTGCCGGAACACTCATTGAAAAATAACCGCTATCATTAGTAACAATACCGGTATGTTTACCCAAGATGATAACAGAAGCCTGCTTTACCGCATTTTCATTTTCATCTATCACCCGGCCCGAAATATAGGCGCTTTGATTTTGGGCAAACAGGAAGCAGGGGAAAATAAATAAAGCAAATGCTATAAGCAGTCTCATTTTATGAAGATAAATATTTTTATAATGGCATCCGCCCGGGTATAAATGAGAAATGGCTGATTAAAAGCAGGTAATTCCCCGGTGAAAAAAATCAAAACCCTGTAATTTATAAAAAGAAAGGTGCTTATTTTTCCATTTGATCAATTACGGCATGAGATACGCCGGTAAATGAGAACCCGCCATCATGAAACAAGTTCTGCATGGTTACCATTTTAGTAAGGTCAGAAAACAGGCTCACTATGTAATTGGCACAATCTGCCGCACTGGCATTTCCCAGGGGGCTCATAAATTCGGCATAATTCATAAATCCATCAAATCCCTTTACACCACTCCCTGCCGTTGTACGGGTAGGCGATTGTGAAATGGTATTGATACGTACATGCTTTTTTATACCGTAATGATAACCAAAACTGCGGGCCACACTTTCTAATAATGCTTTGGCATCGGCCATTTCATTATAATCCGGGAACACCCTTTGGGCCGCAATATAAGTAAGCGCCACTACGCTGCTCCATTCTTTTAAAGCATCTTTTTGCATACAAGTTGCCAGTACCCGGTGCAGGCTAATGGCAGAAATATCCAGGGTTTTCGCATTAAAGCCATAGTCAATTTCGGTATAAGATTTCCCTTTCCTCATATTTACACTCATGCCAATAGAGTGAAGGATAAAATCAAAACTTCCTCCAAAATGCTCCATTGTTTTATCAACCAGGTTTGTTACATCATCATTGCTACTTACATCGCAGGGTATTACGGGGGCATTAATTTTTTCTGCAAGCTTATTTATTTCACCCATGCGCATGGCTACTGGCGCATTGGTAAGTACAATTTCAGCGCCTTCTTCATGGCAGCGCAATGCCGTTATCCAGGCAATAGAATTTTCGTCTAAAGCGCCAAAGATGATCCCTTTTTTTCCTTTCAGTAAGTGATAACTCATAACATTTTTTATTTAGCATTGAAGTTGTAAAAATAATCTTTCTCAACCAAACAAAGTTGCAGAAAACTTAAGTATAAAAAAATCTACCAGGAACACAAGAATAAATACAGCTATGAAATGGAATAAGAAATAGAGAAATAAATGGTTCACACTTTTACGGGGGTCAATAAATCTTTTAATAACCTTATGTACCGCATAGCCCAGCAGTAATACAAATACAATGATGAAAAGTATATATAGCTTATGCAAATTGAAAAATATAACTTTTAAGAGCCTGTGATTATTTTAATGAGCCTGGTTATTTTTAATTTCCTGCAGATTCCATTTTAATTAAAAAATCATACCCTTCATTTTTTATTGTAACAGGGTGGTGGTTCCTTTTCTATAAACCGTTTTACCCCGGTAATCGATACCCTGTGCAATCCACACGTAAGTACCGGTTGATTGCATGACGCCATTGATGCGGCCATTCCAGCCCTGGTGAAAATTACGGGTACTAAATACCAGTTGCCCCCATCGGTTGTAAACTTTAAAAAATTGAGTTTGCTTCATGCCCACGGGTATGGCTCTTAATATATCATTGGTACCATCGTTATTGGGCGTAAATGCAGAGGGCACATAAATTTCCGGTCCTTTATATACTTTGATATGGATCCTGGCAGAACCTTCACAGTTCTCGGCAGTTCTGCCTGTTACTTCATAAATCATGTCATGATCAATGGTAGCGATGGGAGATTGTATAAAAGGATTATTCAACCCATAAGGAGGATCCCATGAATAGGTGCTTACTCCACTGCTGCCCAGTTCTACTGCATATAATTGAATAGGTTGGCCCATGGCTGCAACAGTATCGTAACCTGCAAACATTCTTACTGATGGAGTTACTTTGAGCATGACCGTATCGTACACTAAAGAATTACAACCTTTCGCATCTTTCACTTTTAAATAATAATACCTGTTTTCTAATGGACGAACCACGGTAGGTGTTGCAGCATGCGGATCGCTTAACCAATCGGAAGGGGTCCATGTGAATTCAATACCGCCACTGCCATGTAATTCAATACTTCCGCCCACACAAATAGCCACATCATCTCCTGCATTGGGAAGAGGAGCCGGGTTCACCCGTACTTGTATACTATCTATTTTATTACAAATACCCCGGGTAGCCGTTACATAGTATTTAGTATCTGCCGTGGGATTTGCAATGGGATTTTTTATTCCTGCATTGCTTAAATGAGCAGTGGGCGTCCAGGCAAATGAGCTTGCATCAGAAATGAGAGGTAAGGGCCCCGAGGAACTTCCCTCGCAAAAAGGCGGGAGTAAGCCTGCTTGTAATATAATATTATTATGAAGGCCTATCACCACATTTTGAGGTTGTGACAGGCACCCATTGGCATCTTTTATCTTAACGATATAATTGCCCTGCCTTACCGGGAAGTTATTACTGTTTTGATAGCTGGAACCATTGTTAATGGAGTATTGAATATTGGGTTTACCACCCGTAGCATTAACGATAATATGGCCATCGGCATTACCACTGCAGCTGGCAAATGAAGTATCAATTTGCTGAATTAAAAGATCGGGGTAAGATTGTACCAGGCTGGTACTAACACTATCTATACAGCCGGATGCATCCCTTATTTTAATGGTATAATTGCCCACAGGTAAATTATTAAATGTAGCAGCAGGTTGCCAGGCCTGGTTATTTAAAGAGTATTCAACAGGCGCCTGCCATCCTGTACCCACTGAAGTTGTAATTTGTCCTGTATTTCCACCCGCACAATGAACATCTGTTTTAGTATCTAACTGTATCTTTTTTACTTTTATATTAATAGAATCACGGGCATTACAAGTACCAATACTGGCGGTGCAATAATATTTTGTGTACTCATTTTGGGGTGTTGCAATGGGCGTACGAATATTGGCATTGTTCAAAGTACTGTTTGCATCCCATTGATAAGTGGTAAAACCGACTGATGCATGTAAAGTAATACTGGAATTATGACAAACAAATGCGGTATCCGGATGCTGGCCAGGGAAAACAGTAAGAGTATCATAATCCCTTAATTCAATCATGGCGCTATCCGTAGGGATGCTGCTGCTGCCGCAAGCCGCCAATGTATATATTTTTAAAATTTCATTTCCTTCTGTGATATTATCAATTAAAGGATGAATATTTAATAACACTTCTGATTGACCCGATGGTATGGTTACACTGTTGGGCATGGTTTGCACATCCACCCCATTGGTAACAGTACCCCCATAAGCCAGGTTCACTACCTGTGAAAATGAAGAAGCGTTTCTTCTTTTTATTTTTAATGCCCCGGTTACACAGCCCTCTACCAAATAACTCACCCCATTGGCATCGGTTTGTGTAAGATTGGTGAGTTCAAATGAATTTGAACTTAAACTTTTTGCTTCCAGGAAAACGCCACTATCATATAAGGCATCTCCTACATCGGAGATCACTAATTTTAAATGGTAGGTTTGGCAGGGAACTACTTCGGCAAGGGCAGTCAAAACCGTAGTATGCCCGTCATGGGTGAGATAAGAGCCGCTGGTATTATCTACATAATAAATGGTATTTGCCGGGCATAAAGCAACACCCGAAAAATCTTTTACATTATTGATATTGAAAATAGATACCGGTAAATTTGTGTTGGGCACCAATGCAATATTGGTAGGCGCAGGAAAACCGGGTCCGGTAATAAAAAAAGCAAACGCATCATTATAGGAACTAAAAGTGCCCGGGCAGGCAAAAGCAGGTGTGTATTCTTCGGAACTAAAAACATACCTGAATTTAATGGAATCGCCCAGGGGAATAAAATCAAATTCCAATATGGCTGCATCATGTAATTCACTTAAAGGAAACCCGATTGCATTGGCAAGCTGTGTATCGCCTCCTAAATTCCAGCTGTTATCGGCCAGCACATTATCGGCAATATCCAACCCGTTTAAATCTACTCCATTATCTCCTCCACTCGTTTTCGCCCTGCCATTGGTTATTACAATGCCACTGTCTAAACCCAAACCCACATTAGGGCGGCTATTAAAAAAAGCTGCCATTTCTGTACTTCCGGTAAAAGTTACATTGCTTATACTCACCCCATCACCCACCAATCGTTGGGCGAGGGCCTGGGCATTGCTGGAGGGCGTAATGGTTAACTGGGCCGTGGCTTGCATACCGAATCCCAAAAAAGCGATACAATAAAAAGGGAGGCGTAAATGTAAAATCATAAACGTATTAAGGTTCTAAAAATACAAAAAAAATAATAAGAAATGCCGGTAAAAGTTACCGGCATTTTAATAAGGGATACCCTGTTTTACCAAAATTGCATCAGGACAGGGTTGCTAAAGTTTCATTCATTTTACGAACAGCATCAGCACTTTTGTTAAACATTTCTTTCTCCTGGTCGTTTAGTTTAAAATCAATAATTTTTTCCCAGCCGTTTTTTCCAATAATAACCGGAACGCCAATACAAATATCCTTTTGGCCGTACTCACCCTCTAAATATACGCAGCAGGGCACCATTTTCTTTTCATCTCTTACAATGGCTTCTACCAGCATGGCTCCGGCGGCACCGGGAGCATACCAGGCCGAAGTACCTAACAGGCCGGTAAGGGTTGCGCCACCCACCATGGTATTGGCAGCCACTTTTTGTGCTTGTTCATCATCCAGGAATTCAGATACCGGGTTACCGCAATAAGTAGCAAGCCGGGTTAACGGAATCATGGTTGTATCACCGTGGCCGCCGATTACATTGGCTTGTAAATCATTTGGCGAGCAGGGGATAGCCTGGCTTAAGAAATAGCGGAAACGGGCGCTGTCTAATATGCCTCCCATACCAATAATACGGTTCTTAGGCAACCCGCTTGATTTAAGCGCCAGGTAGGTCATAGTATCCATGGGATTGCTAATAATAATAATTATACAATCGGGAGAATGTTTTAAAATATTTTCAGTAACTGACTTTACGATACCTGCATTAATACCAATCAACTCTTCCCTGGTCATACCCGGTTTACGGGGAATTCCGGAGGTAATTACAGCAACAGAACTTCCAGCTGTTTTGCTGTAATCATTGGTACTGCCGATTATCCGGGTGTCAAATCCTTCAATTTGGGCCGTTTGCATCAGGTCCATTGCCTTCCCCTCTGCCACGCCTTCTTTAATATCTACAATAACCAGTTCGTCACAAATTTGTTTGCGGGCAATATTATCAGCACAGGTTGCACCTACAGCACCAGCGCCTACTACAGTTACTTTCATAAGAAAAAATTTATTTTTTAAGTGAGCATTTTTTGTGCTGCAAAGGTAAATATTTATCAGTACATAATTTAAATGCAATGGATTGTATTCCATATTATCCACTTCATACTATCAACCGGATATAAAAAAGAGCGAAAACGAATTTCATATTTAAATGGGGGTTTCCTACTTTTGCAGCCTTAAAGTACTAAAAACAATTTATGGCAACTACAGCAGATATGCGTTCCGGCCTTATCTTAAAAATAGATGGCAACCTGTATACAGTAATAGAATTCGGGCAAAATAAAACAGCCCGTGCCGCTGCAAAAGTTTGGGCAAAGATGAAAGGAGTGGATAATAACCGCACTATAGAAATTACCTGGAACAGTGGTGAAACCATTTATCCGGTACGGGTAGAGAAGAAAGCGTATCAATATTTATACAAGGATGATACGGGGTATAGTTTTATGGACAATGAAACTTTTGAGCAGGTAACTGTTGCAGAAAGCATGGTAGATGCCCCCCAGTTTTTAAAAGAAGGCCAGGAAGTAAGTGTATTAATTAACGGAGAAACAGATTTGCCCATGGGTGTGGAATTACCCGATAAAATTGTATTAATGGTCACGTACAGTGAGCCGGGCATTAAAGGAGATACAGCTACCCGAACGCTAAAACCTGCAACGGTAGAAACCGGTGCTACTGTAAATGTTCCGCTGTTTGTAAATGAAGGCGAATTGATACGTATCAATACCAAATCGGGCGAATATGTAGAAAGGGTAAAATAATAATATGATAAGGTATAAGGGTGGTTTTTCCGCCCTTCTCTTTTTTAGTCATTCATACAAAAATCAAAGAATTTCATTCAATTTCTGCGAATTTTGAACAAAAACAGGCTCATTTTCATCAAAATCTTATAAATATTTCTTGCCTCCATATTTAATCATTCCATATCTTAGCTGTCCGTTTGTCTATCTCATTCATCATTTAACCAACACACATGGATATTAAACAAATTCAGGAGCTTGTTAAGCTCATTAATAAAACCTCCATAGGAGAAATTACGATTGAAGAGGATGGGACTAAAATTACCATCAAGCAAAAAAAAGAACCAGTTCAAAAAATTTATACCAATGTTTCGGCGCCACAAGCAGCCCCTGCAGCTCCGGCGCCTGCTGTATCGCAGGCAACCCCGGTAACGGCAGCAAAGCCGGCAGCAGAGCCGGTAAAAGATAATTTAATTACCATTAAAAGCCCGATGATTGGCACTTTTTACCGACAAGCCGGCCCGGATAAGCCCTTATTTGTGAATGTAGGAGATGAAGTGAGCCCCGGTAAAGTGGTATGCATCATAGAAGCCATGAAACTTTTTAATGAAATAGAAAGTGAAGTAAAAGGAAAGATTGTAAAGGTACTGGTTGATGACGCAAGCCCGGTAGAATACGATCAGCCCCTTTTCCTGGTTGATCCTTCATAATTACTGATTTAAAATTTCAAGTAAATACATTATAAGATTGATAATCATTATAAATACTATAATGTTACTTTCAAAACAAATCCATGTTTAAAAAAATATTAATTGCCAACCGGGGTGAAATTGCTTTACGTATTATTCGTACCTGCCGGGAAATGGGCATCAAAACGGTAGCCGTTTATTCTACTGCTGATAAAGACAGCCTCCATGTAAAATTTGCCGATGAAGCGGTTTGTATTGGCAAACCTGCCAGTGCCGATAGTTACTTACGTATACCGAATATTATTGCAGCAGCAGAAATTACAAATGCCGATGCTATTCACCCGGGTTATGGTTTCCTGGCCGAGAATGCAAAATTTTCAGAAATATGCAAAGCTTCAGGTATTAAATTTATAGGCCCCACTCCTGAAATGATTAATGCGATGGGGGATAAGGTTACAGCAAAAGAAACCATGATTAAAGCCGGGGTTCCCGTAGTACCGGGTGTAGAAGGATTATTGAGAGATGTAGATCATGCAAAGGAAGCTGCAAACTCCATAGGCTACCCGGTTATCTTAAAAGCTACCGCCGGCGGCGGCGGAAAAGGGATGCGGGTAGTGTGGAATGAAGAAGATATACAAAAAGCATTTGAAACGGCTAAAATGGAAGCGGCTGCCTCATTTAAAAATGACGGCATTTACATGGAAAAATTTGTAGAAGAGCCCCGCCACATAGAAATACAAATTGCAGGAGACCAATACGGCAATGTATGTCATTTAAGTGAACGGGATTGTTCTATACAAAGAAGGCATCAAAAATTGGTAGAAGAAAGCCCGTCTCCCTTTATGACGCCCGAACTGAGAGAAGCCATGGGTAATGCAGCCATCAAAGCGGCAGAAGCTATTCAATACGAAAGTGTAGGCACAGTAGAGTTTTTAGTAGATAAGCATCGCAATTTTTATTTTATGGAAATGAATACCCGTATCCAGGTAGAACATTGCGTTACTGAAGAAGTAATAAATTACGATCTTATAAAAGAACAAATTAAAATTGCCGCCGGCGATAAAATAACAGGAAAAGCTTATTACCCTCAAATGCATGCCATTGAATGCCGGATAAATGCAGAAGATCCTTATAACGACTTCAGGCCAAGCCCGGGTAAAATTACCGTACTGCATACCCCCGGCGGGCATGGCGTACGGGTAGATAGCCATGTATATGCCGGGTATGTAATTCCTCCTTATTATGACAGCATGATTGCTAAGTTAATTGCAGTAGCTCAAACCCGGGAAGAAGCGATAAAAACCATGCACCGGGCTTTAAGTGAATATGTAATAGAAGGCATCAAAACGACGATTCCCTTTCATTTACAACTTATGGAAAACGAGCAATTTCAAAGTGGAAATTTTACCACCAAGTTTTTAGAAAGTTTTAAAATGCAATAAAAGATTGCCTGGGGTTATCCTGGCCAAATAAAATCCCTGCTTTTGATAAAGCAGGGATTTTTTATGTACAACACCGGTAACGCTTATTTATTACTATCTGCCGGTTTTAAAACAGGTTGTGTTTTGATGGGTGCTGTTGTTTCGGCTGAGGGGGGGAGCGGCATTTTAAATTGCTGTTCCATACTCATCAGGCCACGCAATAAATTATCATTGCGTTGTTCTTCATATTCCAGCCCATCTCTTTTATTGGGCGGCAGGCCCTGATAATATGCAGCCTGCTGTTCCATATCTTTTTTAAGGGCGTTAAATAATTTCTTTGCTAAAGCGCTATCGCCTGATAAGTTTGCGGCAATATACATTTGCATTGAAATTTGGTTGTGTTGCTGGCTGCGGCTGGCCATCGCAATCGGCATATTTTCTTCCAGCATACCCTGGTCGCATTTGTTCAGCAGTTTCCTGGCATCTTCCTTTCTTCCATTTTCTGCCAGGTTGCGTGCAGCGCCGGCATAAGCCAGGCGAATACTATTTAAATGCCGGCGGTTCTCTTCATCAAAATATACTCCGGGTTTATCCGCATTTCCAAATACAAATTTGTTCATCATTTTATCTACCACCCAATCTTCATTTACCTGGCTATTTTTAACCGGTACCAGCCTGTAAGTAAGGCCATCCTGGCGCAGATAATCACCAAAACCAAGCTCGCCATACGCCGATGTAAAATAGATGGGGCGTTTCCATTTGTTAGCTGCAATAATATTTAAAATGGCTGTTTCATTTTTATACAATATTCCTTTTGGTATGTCAAAAACTACCGGGTTTACCACGGTGTCATTTGCATTTACGGTTCCGTTTTTACGTACCAGTGCTTCATCTACAGGAATAGAAACCCGTTTAACAGGAAAAATATTGATAATGGAACCATCGGTACCGGTTTGCGTTTTCTTAGGATCATCACTACCGGCATAATCCTTCATCATCGTATATAAATCCATGGGTTGACCAGGATCTTTAATACCGGCACCTGCCAGGAACTGGTTAATCATACCGGTATTATTTCCGTAAATTCTTTCCGGTGCATAAATAACATCCCGGTTGGCGCCTACAATTTCTTCAGGTGTCCAAATCGGATCAATAGGATCACTTTCATTTACTTTATACCTAAGTTGGTTAATGTACCAGTCGGTTCCTAACAAGCTGCTATTGATTACCCTGATATCTCTTCTTATACCTTGTACTTCCTGTGCATACCAAAGCGGGTAGGTATCATTATCGCCAAATGTTATTAAGATGGCATTGGGGGCACAGCTTTCTAAATAATCGATGGCCAAATCCCGGGCCAGTGTTTTATGGCTGCGGTCATGATCATCCCATTCTTGCGAAGCCATGAGGACCGGCACCAATAATAAGCATAACAGCCCGGCAAAATAATTGCTTACAGAAAGTTTTTTAAGATATTGCATTAAAAAGTCTCGCACATAATAGAAGCCCAGGCCAATCCAGATGGCAAATGCATAGAATGAACCCACAAATGCATAATCCCGTTCACGGGGTTGATTTCCTGCCTGGTTCAGGTAAATAGAAATGGCAAAACCCGTGAAGAAAAACAATAAACCCACCACTAAGAAATCTCTTTTATCTTTTTTAATTTGATAAAGTAATCCCAGTAATCCTAAAATAAAAGGCAGGGCAAAAAGTTTATTATTGGCTTTATTGTGTTTTAAAGTATCGGGCATTGAGTTTTGATCGCCCAGACGGATTTTATCAAAAAATCCAATTCCGGTCTTCCAGTTTCCGTCTCTCACATTGCCCATATTGATTCCTTGTATATCATTTTGCTTTCCTGCAAAATTCCACATAAAGTAGCGCCAGTACATCCAGTTTATCTGGTAGCTCCAGAAGAACCCGATATTTTCTGCCATGGTGGGAGCCCGATCCCAATTGCCTTGCTGGTCTTTTTCTATCCCGGCCCAGGCCGCATAATAATCAGCATGTCCCTGGTCGTTACTCATATCCCACATGCGGGGGAAAAAATGTTTACTGCCGGGGGCATAGATGTATTCTATTTTACGACCGCTTTTTTCATATTTGCCATTGGCCTTCACATAGGTTTCTGTAATTTTAGAATCCTGTATTTCTGAGGTAAAATCCTGTCCGTATAAAATGGGCCAGTCGCCATATTGTTCACGGCTTACATAACCTACCAGGTTTACCGGGTTATCTACATTAAACATATCTACTGCCGGATCTGCATTGCTGCGAATAAGGGTGGTAAAGTAAGTAGAATATCCCAGCAGCATAAATACAAAACTCCACAATCCTAATTTTAAAAAATTCCAGCCTCTTTTTTCTGCTGTTCTTAAACCAAAATATACCAATACAGAAATTAATACGAAAAAGAATGCAAAGCCGGAGAAAAAAGGAAGCCCAAAACTATTTACAAATAATATATCCATATTACCGGCTCCTTTAATGCTCCATTGTATCACTGCTTTTTGTACCAGGCCGGTAATCAAACACCCGATTACAAAGGCCCAAAACGTACCCCAGTTAGTAACTTTATATCTTTTAAAATAATAAATAACCACCAATGCCGGAATGGTGAGCAGGTTTAGCAAATGAACCCCAATGGAGAGGCCCATCAAATAAAAAATAAGAATGATCCAGCGGTCGGCTTTAGTGAAATGCCCTTTAATACCTTGCTGTTGTTCTTCCGTAACATTGTGTTCCCATTTTAACATGGCCCAAAAAACCACGGCTGTAAAAAAAGATGAGAGGGCATAAACTTCACCTTCTACAGCGCTGTACCAAAAAGAATCAGAGAATGTATAGGCTAAGGCGCCCACCGCCCCTGCAATCATAATTCCAATAATATTTTCACGGGTAAGGTCACCGTCGTTTTTCTTTACCATTTTGCGGGCAAAGTGAGTAATGCTCCAGAATAAAAACAAAATGGTAAAACCGCTTGCTAACGCACTCATCAGGTTGATACCCGTAGCAGCATGATCGGGTCCGAAAGGAATCATAAATAAACGGCCAATCAGCACAAACAAAGGCGCACCCGGAGGATGCGGAATTTGTAATTTATAAGCGCTGGATGCAAACTCGCCACAATCCCATAAGCTGCCGGTAGCCTCCATGGTCATAATATATACCGCACATGCTATAAGGCAAACTGCCCAACCGGTAATGTTGTTAATGCGTTTAAAATTCATAATAGATATATATGATTAATAAGTGGGCAAATATAGGGATGTTTAGCTTTGGCAGGTTGCCGATTTTGTATTTTATATAATTTTTGGATTTACATATCAACTCTTCCCGGCAAGGCAGGTATTTTACGCTGGTATCTTTTATGCCCATGGCCATCTTATATTTGCGCTATCAAATGAAGAAAGCATTTATTCAATTACACATTGCTGTTTTTTTAGCAGGGTTTACTGCCATACTGGGAAAGTTAATTCAATTAAATGAAGGATTATTGGTTTTTTACCGGTTACTCATTGCCATCATTGTATTGGGTGGCCTGTTGCTGGTAAAGAAACAATTGCCCCGGTTGCCGGTAAAACAGATGTTGAAAATAGCATGGGTAGGCGTAATGGTTGCTTTTCATTGGGTCGCTTTTTACGGAAGTATAAAATACGCCAATGTATCTGTTGCCCTGGTATGTTTTTCTGCTACCGGTTTTTTTACCGCTTTATTAGAGCCTTTAATTCTGCGCCGTAAACCGGATATGGTAGAAGTAATACTGGGTTTACTGGTAATTGCCGGAATTATTATTGTATTTGATTTTCACCCGCATTATAAGCTGGGTATTTTATTTGGTATGGCAGCAGCAGTAGGTAGCGCAATTTTTCCTATTTTAAACAAGCAACTTTTACTGCAATTTACTCCCAAAGTTCTCACCTGGTATGAATTTGCTGCGGGGTTCCTGTTTCTCTGCCTGGTATTACCGGTTTATTTTATTTTTTTTCCACCTGCCTATTATTTGCCTACTGCCATGGACTGGCTCTGGCTCGCCTTATTGGCGGTCATTTGTACCATCATCATGTTTGATTTACAATTGCAAGCCCTGAAAAAAATTTCTGCTTTTACGGTAAATTTAAGCTATAACCTGGAGCCTGTATATGGGATCATTTTGGCTTTTTTTATTTTTGATGAAAGCAAGTTTTTACATATCCAGTTTTATATAGGTTTAGCGCTGATTTTATTATCCATTTTAATTAATAGCATACGCCAGTTCAGGAAGGCAAAAAAAGCTAAACTTATGGCAGCAGCTGCATAATGTATATCCTGTAAATAATACTACAAAGGTGGTGCAGCCTTTAATATTTTTGTATCTTTGAAACTGTAATGATCCCGGATTATCCGCATAAAATTTTTGGCGATAAGCGTAATTTTTATTGCTTGCTGTTAATGTCGCTTACGATAGGTCCTGTATCGGGTATCTAGTAACTTTTTTTATAAAAAGCTTTTTCTTTACCTAATCATTTTTTTAATTTCTATAATTTTTAAAATATGTCAAGTACAACAATACAACCAAAATCAAATGTAACACCGGTAGCAGATTTTCTGCCTTTATATGGAACTGATTATGTAGAATTTTATGTGGGCAATGCAAAACAGGCCGCCCATTTTTACAAAACCGCATTTGGTTTTCAGTCCTTAGCCTACAGTGGCCCCGAAACCGGGAATAAAGATTTTGCAAGTTATGTGATCAGGCAAAATAAATTAACTTTTGTACTGACTACCCCCATACGATCAGACAATGCTGTTGCAGAACATATACGGGTACATGGTGATGGCGTAAAATTTTTAGCGCTTAAAGTAGAAGATGCTGCAGATGCCTGGAAGCAAACCACCCAAAGAGGAGGAAAAAGTTTTAAAGAACCCGAAACGCTTACTGACCCGGATGGGGAAGTCGTAATGAGTGGTATTCATACCTACGGCGATACGGTTCATCTTTTTATAGAAAGAAAAAATTATAATGGCATTTTTTTACCCGGGTATGTAAAATGGGAAACTCAATATAACCCTACCGAAACAGGCTTGCAATATGTAGATCATTGTGTAGGCAATGTAGGTTGGAACCAAATGAATCCCTGGGTAAAGTTTTATGAAGATGTAATGGGCTTTAAAAATATTTTAAGTTTTGATGATAACGATATATCAACAGAATACTCTGCGCTGATGAGTAAAGTAATGAGTAATGGCAATGGCTATGTAAAGTTCCCGATAAATGAACCGGCCGAAGGAAAAAAGAAAAGCCAGGTAGAAGAATATTTAGAGTTTTATAATGGGGAAGGAGTACAGCATGTTGCCTTAGCCACAAATAATATTATTGAAACCGTTACTGCATTAAAAAACAGGGGTGTAGAATTTTTAAAAATTCCCGCCTCTTATTACGCCGATGTGCTAAGCCGGGTAGGGCATATTGACGAAGACCTGGAGCCTTTACAAGAACTGGGTATTTTAATTGACAGGGATGATGAAGGGTACCTGTTACAGATATTTTCAAAACCATTACAAGACAGGCCAACTGTTTTCTTTGAAATCATACAACGTAAAGGCGCAAAGAGTTTTGGTAAAGGAAACTTTAAAGCCCTGTTTGAATCTTTAGAAAGAGAACAGGCATTAAGAGGAAATCTGTAGATTATATTCTCCTGTTTATTTTTGCTGTTTCCTTTATTTGAAACAGCATTTTTTATTGTTTTATGGGAATCAGTCCCCGTATTCCCATATCAATTACAGTATCTCCATTGGCCGGGTCAAAAAGGCCATTGGTATCATTATCTTTCCATTCAAAACTTTTATTGGTAGATAAAGAAACGGTAATAAAAACATCCTGGGTTTCATTACCGGATATAATTAAAGGGGATGCAAATTTGCCGGTTACCACGCAGGAACCAGCCGGAACCGGCGAGGTATTAAATATCGGGTTTGGTACTGTGGTAGCACCGGGAGGAGCTTGCCCGGTTTGAACAAATCCATACCCCAATAAACCGGTTTCAAAAGCCCAGTACCCCTGTAATCTGTTCCCATTTACTGTTACAATACTGTCTTTTATTTTATATTGGTGAATATAAGTATTGTAACCAATAAAAGAAGCAATGGTAGCATCTGTCATCATACCCGCTACATGTACTGAAACGGTATAATTTTGATAAGCTAATGAAACCCTAAGCCATTCATAAGAACCCGGGGCAAAATCTTTTATGGGTACAGCTAAAAATTCCTGGTTATTCCCTGCAAAATGAGATTGATTAAAATCTATTGCAGTAGCGCCACCTGTATTTACTTCTGGCGCATGATATAATACCTGGCCACTGCCAAGAGGAGTATATGCAGAAGGAGCCAGTTCTACATAATGAGCGCTCATACTGTTAAACCGGGGACTTTGGGCTGCATGGCCTGCAGCTACATTTACAGGTTCACCAAATCCGTTCAGGCGAACCTGGGTAGAATCGAATGTAAACAGGAAATGTATTTTTACTTGATCAGCATTTTCATCTGCTGCTTTTTTACAGCCTAAAAAAGGAAAGACCAGGATAATGGCCCAAAGCAAATTTTTCATACAGGTGAGTTTTCTTTAAAAATAATATTTGCACACTACTAAAGTGTTTCCAATATGTTAATTACCTGCTGAACCATTTGAGGGCTTATACCCAGGTGCGTTACAATTCTTACCTGGGCAGCAGAAATAGGGATGGTGAGGATATTGTTTTGCTTGAGTATTTCCACAAACTGCTTCGCTGTATACCGGCCCATTACATCAAAAATGATAATATTTGTATCTACCGGTAATACCTTTCCCACAAATTCTTTTTGTATGAGAATTTCTGCTATTTGTTTGGCATGATCATGATCCTGGGCTAAACGGCCGATATTGTTTTCCAAAGCAAAAATTCCGGCTGCCGCCAGGTAACCAGCCTGCCTCATTCCGCCTCCCATCACTTTACGTACACGGCGGGCACGTTTAATAAATTCCTTTGGCCCTATTAACATACTGCCTACCGGCGCACCCAATCCCTTGCTTAAACATACAGAGATACTATCAAATAAATTGCCGTAAAATTTAGGATCTTCATGGTTTGCAACCAATGCATTAAATAAGCGGGCTCCATCTAAATGAAGTTTTAAATTATTTTGCAGGCATACTTCTTTTATTTCCTGTAAATCGGTTTGGTTATAGCAGGCACCGCCACCCCGGTTTGCCGTATTTTCTAAACTTACTAAGCTTGAATGGGCCCGGTGTATATCATGTGGATTGATAGCCGCTTTTACCTGGTCGGCATTTACCAGGCCACGGTTTCCCTGGATCGTTTTCACCTGGCAGCCACTATTAAAAGCAATGCCCCCCGCTTCATAATAATAAACATGGCTGTTAAATTCGCAGATAACTTCATCACCGGGATTTGTATGGCATTTAATAGCAACCTGGTTTGCCATGGTTCCACTTGGGCAAAATAAAGAGGCATCCATCCCGAAAATTTCTGCAACAAATGCTTCCAGTTGGTTTACACTGGGGTCTTCGCCAAAAACATCATCACCCACAGGGGCTTGCATCATGGCCTGTAACATGGGGGGTGTGGGAATCGTAAATGTGTCGGAGCGTAAATCAATTATCATTTTACAAAAATAGGGATGTATTATTCAGAAATTTTGAATTAATTAGGGTTCTCTTAACAACTTTTCATCATCAAAATGCATCTAATTTAAAATCGGTTCATTAATTACAGCAGCTATTCTTATTCACCATTTATCCAATTTTTTCGATATAATTATGATTTACGGTATCTGTAATGTAACTTTGCCATGATTTTGTAGAATATTTGCCTGAAACTCCTTATTTTACAACTTCATTGCTTTTGGATTGATATTTTATTACACTCACGCACAACACTTTACACATGAGGCAACTTAAAATCGCTACCCAGATTACAAACAGGGATTCCCAGGCCGTTGAAAAATACCTGCAGGAGATCTCTAAAATATCGATGATTACCCCAGAAGAAGAAACCATCCTGGCCCAAAAGATAAAAATGGGCGATCAGCGTGCTTTAGACAAATTAGTACAGGCAAATCTTCGTTTTGTGGTATCGGTTGCCAAACAATATCAGCACCAGGGACTTTCTTTAAGCGATTTAATTAATGAAGGAAACCTGGGTTTAATTAAAGCCGCTCAGCGTTTTGATGAAACGAAAGGATTTAAATTTATTTCGTATGCTGTTTGGTGGATCCGTCAATCTATTTTACAGGCACTTGCCGAACAAGGCCGCCTGGTTCGTTTACCCCAAAATAAAATTGGTACATACAACAAAGCCAATAAAGCCTATATGGCTTTTGAGCAGGAACATGAAAGAGAACCCTCTACCGAAGAGCTTGCCGAACTTTTAGAAATGAGTGAAACCGAAATCAATAATATCTTTCAAAGTAATACCCGTCATACTTCTTTAGATGCTCCCGTACATGAAGCAGAAGATGTGGCCATGGGCGATTTACTGAAGGGCGGAGCAGAAACAGATGAAGATGTGATGCACGATTCATTAAAAAATGAAATTCGCCGGGTATTAAAATCATTGAGCCCAAGAGAGGCAGAAATTGTAAATGCTTATTTTGGCCTGGATGGTGAAAACGGTGTTACCGTAGAACAGATTGGCCAGAAATATGATTTAACAAAAGAAAGAATTCGCCAAATTAAAGAAAGAGCTATTAAACGTTTACAAAAAGCCCGCTATAGCGGCGCTTTAAAAGCATATTTAGGTTAATACATACCTCATCCTGTTTTTAAAAGCTTCGGGTTATCCCGAAGTTTTTTTTATCTATTTTTTTTAAATGAATTGTACAACCCTGTACATCAAAAGCAGGTTTTACAGCCTGCATTTAATTACAAGTTAAGACGATATTATTACCTGGATTTAATCTTATAAAAAATGAATTCCCCACATTGCTGAATAATCCCCTAAAAACACTTTAAAACCCGTAATTTTGCGCCCTAAAACACGGGAAATCGTTTATGAAGAATATCCGGAATTTTTGCATCATCGCACATATAGATCATGGAAAAAGTACCCTGGCAGACCGGTTACTGGAATTTACCAAAACGGTAAGCGAAAGGGATATGCATGCCCAGGTACTGGATGATATGGACCTGGAAAGGGAAAAAGGGATTACCATAAAAAGCCATGCCATTCAAATTGATTACCCGTATAACAATGAAAGATATACCCTTAACCTGATTGATACACCCGGCCATGTGGATTTTAGTTATGAAGTAAGCCGGGCACTTGCGGCTTGTGAAGGTGCATTGCTTTTGGTAGATGCTACACAAGGCATACAAGCCCAAACCATCAGCAATTTATACCTCGCTTTAGAAAATGACCTGGAAATAATTCCGGTTATTAATAAAATTGATATGGAAGGTGCCATGATCCCGGAAGTAAAAGACCAGATCATAGAATTAATCGGCTGTAAAGATGAAGATATTTTATTGGCCAGCGGAAAAAGCGGCATCGGTATCCAGGAAATTTTAGAAGCTATTGTAAAACGCATCCCTGCTCCCAAAGGCGACCCCAATGCACCTTTACAAGCCTTGATTTTTGATAGCGTTTTTAATAGCTTCCGTGGTATTATTGTGTACTACCGCATTTTTAATGGCAGTATAAAAAAGGGTGATAAAGTAAAATTCTTTAGCACCGAAAATGAGTATGAGGCTGATGAAGTAGGGATATTAAAACTAGGAATGAGTGTGCGTGATTCCGTGCAATGCGGCGATGTAGGCTATATTATTACGGGCATTAAAAATGCAAAAGAAGTAAAAGTAGGAGATACCCTTACCACCGTGCAAAACCCTACCCATGAAAGAATTGACGGCTTTGAAGATGTAAAACCGATGGTATTTGCCGGTATTTATCCCGTAAATACAGATGAGTTTGAAGAACTGAGAGATTGTATGGAAAAATTACAGCTCAATGATGCTTCGCTTACGTTTGAGCTGGAAACCTCCAAAGCACTGGGTTTTGGTTTTCGCTGTGGGTTCCTGGGATTATTGCACATGGAAATCATACAGGAAAGATTAGAAAGGGAATATAACCAAACCGTAATAACTACGGTACCCAACGTAAGTTTTATTGCTTATACCACAAAGGGAGAAATCATCCAGGTAAATAATCCTGCTGAAATGCCCGACCCAAGCCGCACAGAGCGTATTGAAGAACCTTTTATAAAAGCACAGATCATTAGTAAGCCGGAATATATTGGAAATATTATGACGCTTTGTATGAATAAGCGGGGCATGCTCATACATCAAAGTTATTTAACAACTACCCGGGTTGAACTCCAGTTTGAAATACCACTTACCGAAATTGTTTTTGATTTTTATGATAAATTAAAATCACAAACCCGGGGCTATGCCTCTTTTGATTACCACAGGATTGATAACCGGGAAAGTGATATCGTAAAAATGGACATCTTACTCAATAACGAAAAAGTAGATGCCCTCAGTGCATTGATCCACCGGGGTCGGGCGCAGGAATTTGGCCGCAAACTCTGTGAAAAATTAAAAGAACTTTTACCCCGCCAGCAATTTCAAATAGCCATACAAGCCGCTATTGGAGCTAAAGTAATAGCCAGGGAAAATATAAGCGCCATGCGAAAAGATGTTACTGCAAAATGCTATGGTGGGGATATAAGCCGTAAACGTAAATTATTGGAAAAACAAAAAGAAGGTAAAAAGCGGATGCGGCAAATTGGTAATGTAGAAATTCCCCAGGAAGCATTTTTAGCTGTTTTAAAATTAGATGAATAAGTAAAGGGAGTATTCCCTTTTGGCAAAAAAGGAGGAGGCCATACAGGTATGAAAATTTTTCCTGCATCCACATTAGATCAATTAGAATTTAATAAAGTAAAAAGTTTACTTGCCGGGCATTGCCGTACTGAGTTTGCTGTACAAAAAGCCACACAACTAAGAATCCACACCCAGGTACATTTTATAGAAAGGGCCCTGCAGCAAACCCATGAATTTAAATCGCTTTTACAAACAGCCCAATATTTTCCCAACGATTTTGCAAAAAATATAAAGCGGGAATTAAAGTTGCTGGGCATACCCGGCGCCACCTTAAGTGCAGAACAGTTTATCGCTCTTAAAAAACTGGCAGAAAATACGCAACAGGTTTTTCGGTGGTTCGATGATGATCACCGCCAGGCATATCCTGCTTTGGCACAGGTGATAGAAGGAACCTATTATGAGAAAGCAATCAAAGAAATGATTGAGGGTGTATTAGATGATGGGGGTGAAGTAAGAGACAGCGCCAGCACGGAACTGGCAGAAATCCGGATGAAACTATATAGGAAACGGAATGAACAAAGGCGCCTGTTTGATAAAATCGTTTCACGGCTCAACAAACTTGGTTACCTCACCGATATTGAAGAAAGTTTTATGAATGGCCGCCGGGTATTAGCGGTGTTTGCTGAACAGAAAAGATTGGTAAAAGGGGTGTTGCACAGTGAGAGCGAAAGCAGGCGTACCAGTTTTATTGAACCGGAAGAAACCACAGAGATCAATAACGAAATATTTTCATTAGAATATAAAGAAGAAAAAGAAATCACCCGCATCTTACAAGAACTTACCAAACGATTGGCCGTGTTTTCAACTTTGCTGAATCAATATTTTATCCTGGCGGGTGAATTTGATTTTATAAGAGCCAAAGCTTTATTGGCCCTGGATATAAACGGACATTACCCCATGGTAAAAGATAAAGCCCACATTCATTTGGTAAATGCCTGTCACCCTTTATTGTATTTATATAATTCCCGGGCAGGTAAATCCACTATACCCTTATCGCTTACCCTGGATGCAGAAAAAAGAATCCTGGTGATCAGTGGCCCCAATGCAGGTGGCAAAACGGTAACCCTTAAAACCGTGGGCCTCTTGCAAATTATGTTACAGGCCGGATTATTGGTGAGTGCCAGCCCGCAAAGTGAATTTGGTATTTTTAAGCAACTTTTCATTCATATGGGTGACGAACAAAACCTGGAGTTTGAACTGAGTACCTATTCATCCCACCTGACCAATATGAAATATTTTATTGAAAATGCAAATGGCAAAACTCTTTTTTTTATTGATGAATTGGGGAGTGGGAGCGACCCCAGCCTGGGTGGCGCTTTTGCAGAAGTGATTATGGAAGAGTTGGCTTATAAACATGCATTGGGTATAGTTACTACGCATTACCTCAATTTGAAAGTAATGGTCGGGCGGGTAAAAGGAATTATAAATGGCGCCATGCAGTTTGATGAACAAAAATTAGCGCCCCTTTATAAACTGCTGGTGGGCAAACCCGGGAGTTCATATACATTTTCAATTGCCGAACGTATTGGCCTCCCACAAAAATTAATAAGCCGGGCACGCAGGCTTGTGGATGAAAATCATTTTACTTTAGATACCCTATTAAACCGAACCGAACAAGATTTGCAGCAGATTGATAAGGAAAAAGACACTTTGGCTAAATTGCTGAAAGAAAATGAAAGATTGAAGCATGATATGCAAATGGTGATAAATAAAGAATTACATCGCCAGCAGGTAGAAAAATTAAAATACCAGAATCATTTATCAGAAGAAAAAATACATTACCTCAAAGACATGGAACGGCGGTTAAAAGCCCTGGTAATAGAATGGCGAAAATCAGAACAAAAAGAGGATGTTATAAAAATGATCCATGCCTTACTTTTTAAACAAAAAGATAAAATGGTAGTGGAAAAAAATCAAAAAAAATTAAATGAAAAATATATCGAAATTGGAGGTACTATACAAATTGGCCAAAAAGTAAAAATGAAAAATAACCGCTCTGTGGGTATTGTTAAAGAAATGAGGGGTAAAAAAGCAATATTGCAGGTAGGCGCCGTTCCCATAACAGTGAATATCACCGACCTGGTAGCCATTGCAGATAAACCGGTTTCTTAAAATTTCCTGATTTTTGAAATAAAGTCCGTTTACTTTTATTAGTTTAGTTTCATGAAAATAAAAAACAATACTTTCCTCGTTGCTTTTTTACTCATCCTGTCAGTAATCCTTTTTTCTGCTGCGATACCTTACCGGGATGGGTTTAAAAATTTACAGGTGCTCCCGAAAAATATTTCTGAAAAAAAATTAGATGATATAATGCACCAGTTTAACGAAGGCCTTGCCGTAAACTGTGAATACTGCCATGTGAGAGATAGTAAAACAGGCCATATGGCTTTTGAGCTGGATGATAAACCCGAAAAGGATATGGCCCGGGGCATGATAAAACTTACGGATAGTATTAATTACACTTATTTTAGGCAGTATGATAAAGATAGCATGCTGGTATGGAGAGTAACCTGCTATACCTGCCACCACGGCGATCCTTATCCCGATGCCAATAAACCTGCCAAGCCAATCAACCTGCTTAACGGCAATTAATTTAATGCCCTGTTTTGGTGTTCTGCCTTATAATGTATAATTTACACATTAAAGGCGCTAACCTTTTTAGGAAGCCGGGAATTTCTACCCTGTAAAAGCCAGGCAATTTATTGTGTACCGGATAAATTTTACGTCAATGATAAAACGTTTACTTTTTTCACTGTCCTTTTTATTTTTATTAAAACCCCTTTTTTCGCAACAAGTATTCATGCAAGGCTGGTATTGGGATTATCCAAAAACAGCCAATGGGTATAGCTGGGCAGATACTTTAAGATTAAAAGCGGCATCATTAAAACAAGCGGGTATTACCCATATATGGTTTCCGCCGCATGCTGTAGCCAGTTTTGGAACCAATAGCAACGGTTACGATCCAAAAGATTTATTTATTGGAGATCAAACAACGGGCCTGGGTACACGGCCTTCTTTAAATGCCATGCTGGCTGAGTTTACGGCACAAGGAATTGCACCTGTTGCCGATGTAATCTTTAATCACCGGGATGGCGGAAGTGCAGAAAACAACCCGGCTGTAAAAAGTTATATCACCAATTATTATACAGCAGCCAAAGAACCCTTTCCATCTGACCGGTATCGTTGCATTTTACCTTTAGGCGGAAGTTCCGGAAACGGGGCTGGTGATTATTATTTTAAATTAAGTTCTAAAAGCGGTGATGCTCGTTTTAATGCTTATCAATATAAATTGTATTTGCAAACGAACCGGGTGGGTTATGCCGGTCTTCCTGCCACTACAGAAACAGAACCCAATGGCGGGGGCGATTGTGGCCAGGGAGACAATAGCATTACCCTGGGCAGGGATATGATTGTAAATATTGAAAACGGAACTTCTTGTGGTACCGATGAATTTAAACTGAGTTTAACAGCCGGGGATTTTTATGCTGCCGGGGATACCATTTTTATTTATTTGAATAATACAGGTGGTTATTCTGATCACCGGATATATGGTTTATGGAGTAGCAGCCGTAGTGCCGATATTGTAAACGACATCCAATATCAAACTTATACCAACTTCAGTAATATGCCCAGCGGGCGGGGGCAAATGAATTTTGAATTTTTTAAACCCAACTCTGCAAATGCAGCTACCACCTATCTTTCCGGGGATTGGGATGGGATGTATTTTTTTTATGACTACGACCAGTTTCAAAAAAGATCAAAAGATACATTGATCAATTATGCTAAATGGAATTGGACTGACCTGGGTGTACGTGGATTTAGAATGGATGCCGTAAAACATTTTACACCTGAGTTTGTGGGCGATATGCTGGATAGTTTACATGATGCCGGTATGGATCCATCAATGGTAGTGGGAGAGTGGTACAGTACCAATACCGGTGAATTAAATGGCTGGATCAACAGTGTAAAATCATATATGAACCCTGCTACACAGGCAGCCATTCATCCAAAAATATTTGATTTTGCACTTAGAGAAAACTTGCGCCAGGCATGTGATAATCCCGGGTTTGATAGTCGCAATATTTTTAATGGAAGCCTACGAGATGCAGCAGGCACCAGTGGTTTTAATGTTGTAAGTTTTGTAAATAATCATGATTTTAGAGATGGCTCAGGCTTTGCATCCTTAATAAGAAATAACCCCATTTTAGCCTACGCTTATATTCTTACCAATAACCAGGTGGGCGTGCCCACTATCTTTTACCCGGATTATTACGGTTACCCGGCTCCGGCCGGTGGGCTATATGCCTACCATCCTACCCATTTGCCTCCCTATAAACCTGAAATAGATGCTTTAATAAAAGTATTGCAAACTTATATCAATGGGTCTCCCTCGGTAGATTATTTAAACCGGTTTGGTACAGCATACGCTTCTAATTACATACAAGGCAGTGCCGATAAAGCTTTAATTTACCAATTACAGGGCTTTGCCGGAAATGGAAATAAAGATGTACTGGTAGCCATCAACTTGGGTTCAGGCACTTTACAGGTAGATCATGCGATTAATACAAGGGGCGGTTTAATTCCGCAGGGAACCCGGTTTACAGATATTTTGGGCCGCTCGGCTTATCCCTATCAAATTGTAAATGCAGCTTCACAAGTTTATTTTGAATTGCCTCCTTACAGCTATTCAGTATGGGTACAGGGCGATGATCCTGTTTTGCCCATTACCGGTTTGCTGTTTACTGCTACGGCCAATAAAAATGAAGCGATACTCAATTGGCAAATACAGGAAAATGAAACAGCCGCTTACTTTGAAGTACAGCGGAGTTTGGATGGCATTCATTATACTACATTGAATCAGGTAACTGCCCATGCCAAAAATGGAATGGAGCAATATCATTTTATTGATGAAAACCCGGCCTTTAATACAGCTCTTCTCTACCGCATTAAAATAACAGATAAAACCAATAAATATGGTTATTCTGATATCCGGATGCTACGGTTTGCAAATCCGGGATTAGTGGTAAAATTATTGGGGAACCCGGTGCAAAATAATTTGCAACTACAATTTAAAAATGACCAGGCACAAAAAATATATATTTCAGTATATAATGATAAAGCCCAAAAACTTTTGCATGAGGAAATAAATATAAATGCCGGTAATACGAGCAGGAATATTTTACTTGGCAAATGGCCGGCCGGCAATTATCACTGCCTTATACAAACGCAGCAGGGTACAAAACAAACTATTCAATTCAGTAAATTAAATGGTTATTAAAAAAGGCATTTAATATTTCCTGGGGAAAGCTTATTTTTTAAAAAAGGATTGAGTTGCTTTATTCGATCCCTGGCTTAATACAAGCTGGTATTGGCCTGTAGCAAGATGGGAGAGATTAGGAATAATGAAAATATTTTCTCCTTTTGCTGCCACCCGGTTTATTTTGAGTACTAATTTACCCGCTGCATCTATCACTTGTATCGTTGTGTTTTGTTGTTGAACACTTGTAAATACGATCTTCAATTCATCTGTAACGGGGTTGGGATAAACCAGCATCCATTCGCTGCCTTTATTTTTTAACCGGAGTTTGATGACCGGTGAAAAATTCATTCTTCCATCTGCATCTATCATCGCTAATCGGTAGTAAAGGGTATTGACCGCTGTGAGAAAATGATCGGTATATTGATATGTTTTAGTATTTGCCATATTCCCCGTTGCCTCTATTTGTGTAATATCAATAAAATGAACAGCATCTTCGCTTCTTTGCAGCACATAATTCCTGCAATTTATTTCCTGGGCAGTTACCCATTGCAGCAAAGCTGTATTATTGGGAAGCAAAGCAGCAGAAAAAGAAATCAGTTGAACCGGAACAGGGCCGCCGGTTGCGCCCATAACGGCCGTGCTTTGATCGATAAATTCAATACCGGAAAAAGTAGAAGCGCTCACCGTACCTGTATTGATAACCGATGCAGGAGTAGCCGGTGCCCTTACTTTAAATTTCACCTGGTAGGTATTCCCCGGAACTAAAATGCCGCCTTGATTATTGGTAGCACCCTGGCCCATATAGAATTTTACAAACTGGCGGTTACCTGCTATTCCGGTGTATGACATATCTGCCAAGTCCTGTTCATCAGTTTGTACCCCTTCAACTACACCCGGGCCATCGGTAACCAGCATAGACCCGGGAATATATGTACAATTGGCAGGAATGGTATCTACTATAAAAACACGGTAAGCATTGGTGCTGGCAATTTGTTTTCCACTTAAAGTATAATTTAGAATTTCGTTCGCACCGGCCATTTGATCACCATCGCTATCCTGTACGGTTTTATGAATGGTAACGGTAGGTGATTTCATTCGGATAGAAAAAGCAAACATACTCGGAAAATACTGATCTGCTTCTGTACCAAAATCAATAGTTACAGAATTTGCATTGGGTTGTATGCCATAACCAATCCCTACATTTATTTCGTCGATATCAATTCCCATTTGGTTAAAATAATCCGGCGTTTTGGTATGTACATAGTCTCCATTTTTTGTAATACTTCCATTCCAAAAATTGTCCGGGGGATTCGTAATATTTGTAACGGTAACATTATTTACTCTTAAATAATCACCAGCGGGGTTTGTACTTGTGGCGCCTAAATTGCCATCACCTTCCCAGCTCATTGCCGTCATTACCGCATCTTGGGCAGTTAAAGGGTTTTCAGGAACATTTAACCCCGTTAAATTTACCTGCAGGTTGCTAGGCAAGCCATTATTATTAAAAACCTGGTAATATCCATCGTAAATGCGGATACTATTAAGCGGTGCATTACTGTTTTGATAGGCAACAACCATACACCAGCCTGCATAATTACCGCCACTGCCTACATAACCTGTGCTGGCAGGCACATTGGCAACGGTATAATTACCCGAACCCAAATCCTGAATATAGGGGGTAATATCCGCATAAGCCTGGTAAATAGTTTCCGTATCGGTAACCTGGAAAATATCTACAGCATTTTGGGCAGCGAGTATGGGAACATAGGTTCCGTTCGTATTTTTTATCAATACTTTTCTAAGTGTATCCGTTGATAGGGTAAGTGCATAATTTGAAATGCGGCCGCCCCAATACAAACGGGCAAATTTTATGGTATTGTTTCCGGCCGGTAAAATAAGTTGAGCAGCGCTGGAGTTGTAGGTATTTGTATTTACATCAATATCTATAAATTGCATATTTGAAAAATCATTCCCATAAATTGTATTCCCGATGCCCCCGGCACTGTTTAAAGGGTTGGCAATATCATTCATTTGAAAAGTATCGGGCATATTGGTAAACGCATCTATAATATGCATTGAACTATTTCCAAGAACAGTTGTATTTCCTTTTATATTGGCAGAATAAACCAATGCGTATGGCCTGATGGCATTTTGGGCCTGTACCATCAATGGCCCCACGAGGCAGGTGAAGTAAAGAAAGTATTTGATGATCCTCATTACTAAAGTTAAGGTGATGATGAGGAATTTCTGAGGATATATTCGTTTCTATCGGGTAACTTGAAATGGCCGCTTACAAATTTGGTGAAAATTTATCAAAATTCAAACAAGTACCGTCATTATTAAGCCGGCATGTAAAATCCCGAGCAACGTATGCTATTCGGGTTTCTTGAGTTTATCTTTAAATACAGCCCTCACTTTATCTACTTTTGGTTTTATCACCAACCGGCAATAGGGTTCTTCGCCGTTTTCATTATAATAATTCTGATGATAGTTTTCTGCTTTGTAAAAATGGGTAAAGGGTTCTATAGCCGTAACAATAGGAGCATCAAAAGCGCCGGCGCTGTCTAATTTTTCTTTGTATTGGGTAGCCAGTTGTTTTTGTTTATCATTGTGGTAAAAAATCACACTCCGGTACTGGGGGCCAATATCATTTCCCTGTTGGTTTAACGTAGTGGGGTCATGAGTTTTCCAAAACACTTCAAGTAATTCATCAAAACTTATTTTGGCAGGGTCGTATTCAATATTTAAACATTCGGCATGGCCGGTGGTTCCGGTACATACTTGTTTATAAGTGGGATAGGCAACCTGGCCGCCACTGTAGCCACTTTCTACTTTTACAACACCTTCTAATTGCTGAAAAACAGCTTCTGTACACCAAAAACACCCGTTTCCAAAAGTTGCTGTTTCCGTATTAACAGGTGTATTGTGGGCAGCGCTGCTGTTTTGCATCTTGCTTGTATTTTGCGCATGGCAGCTAAAGTGCAATGCAGGTATAAAAATAAAGAGGAGATAAAAAATTGAATTTTTCATTTGTTCACAAAGTACAAAATAGGATGTTAAGAAATTTTCAATTTTTACATGATTATTGAATTACAATTTGGGTAATCACTTTTTCTCCCAGCGCTTCATTTACCCTTTGTATAATTAAATCTTTTTGATAGAGTAACTCATTTTTTAATGGTGCCACCTGCGATGTTATATACAAAGTACTGCCTGCAATCTTTAAACTATCGGTGTATTTGGCGATGGTTTTGCCCATTATGGTTTCCCATATTTCATCAATTTGTGCCGCTTGCACACCCGTTTTAAGACGGCTTTTATTTAAAAACTGTTTTATGGCATCCTGTAAAGAAATTTCTCCCATCCGGTAAAGTTAAAATTTATAATTCTATAATCGTTCCTTGCACCTGCAATAGTTCAAATGCCTGTTCCAGCCTGCTTTTATGGGTATCTGTAATAAATACCTGGCCGCCACCTTCCCGGCATACTTCTTCTAAAAGATTTTGAATACGGTTGTTATCCAATTTTTCAAATACATCATCTAATAACAGTAATGGACTAAACCCTTTATATTTTTTTATGAGTTCAAACTCTGCCAGTTTTAACGCAAACAATAAACTTTTACGTTGCCCCTGAGAAGCGATGGCTTTAAAGGGCTGGCCCAAGTAAGAAAAACTAAGATCATCCTTATGAATACCGGACAAGGTGCGCTGCATAAATAAATCTTTTTCCCTGTTTTTCTTTAACAGCGCTTCCAAGCTGCATGCAATTAAATCACTCTCATATTGAATTATGATCTTTTCGTGGGTACCACTAATGGTTTCATATAAATTACCGATTAAAGGCAAAAGTTCATTTGTAAAAGCCCGTCTTTTTTCAAAAACCTGTTTACAGGGTAATGCCAGTTGCTCATCTAATACTTGCATCAGCAATTCGTTTTGCTGAATAGACTGGTTGAAATTTTTAAGTAAACTATTGCGTTGCAGCAATATCTTATTATAATTCATAAGATGTTGCATATAATCCGTATCCAGTTGGCAAAGAATGGTATCTAAATATTTTCGCCGGTTAATGCTGCCGCCGGTAATAATTTCAATATCGTCTGGCGCAACCATTACTGCCGGAAGCAGGCCAATATGCTGGCTAAGCTTTTCATAAACCACTCCGTTTAAAGAAAGTTCTTTCCTGCCATCCCTGTTAATGCATATTAATTGATACAGCTTGTCTGCCTGCTGAAACTGCGCTTCTAACCGGAATCCATTTTTGCCAAACCCCGTATTCAGGCTGTCAGTAGGGGTAAAATAGCTTTTTGTAAAGCAACAATAATAAATTGCATCCAGCAAGTTGGTTTTTCCTTTTCCATTTAGCCCACTAATGCCAGTGGCAGTTTGAGGGAACTCAAAGCTGTTTATTTCGTAATTTTTAAAATGGGTGATGGTAAGCTTTTTTAAATACAGCATAAGCCTGCAAAGGTAACATTGCATTGCCCTTTCCCCATGGGGATCGCTAAAAATTGTTTGTAATAACCAAAATGGATTTTAATACAGTTTTTCCAGGATAATTACAGTTGAACTTCTCAAGCGATTTACCTATATTTGCACCCTAAAATTTAAAGGCCTTGGCTACAAAATTTTCAAAAGAAACCTACTTATACTGGTACGAATTAATGTTACTCTTGCGCAAGTTTGAAGAAAAAACGGGGCAATTGTACGGAATGCAAAAGATTCGGGGTTTTTGTCATTTATATATTGGCCAGGAAGCCATTGCAGCAGGCTGTATGACGGCCACTACGCCCGATGATAAATTCATTACCGCTTATCGTGACCATGGGCTGGCTATTGCCAAAGGGGTAAGCGCTAAATCCTGTATGGCTGAATTATATGGCAAAGCCACAGGCTGCAGCAAAGGAAAGGGGGGAAGCATGCACTTTTTCGGGTTAAAAGAAAATTTCTTTGGAGGTCATGGAATTGTAGGGGCACAAATAGGAACCGGAGCCGGCCTGGCATTTGCAGAACAATATAAAGGTACCCAACATGTAGTTCTTTGCTTTTTTGGAGATGGTGCAGCCAGGCAGGGTATTCTGCATGAAACCTTTAATATGGCCATGAACTGGAAATTACCCGTAGTATTTATTTGCGAAAATAATAATTACGCCATGGGTACTTCTGTATCTCGTACCAGCAATGTACCCGATATTTATAAATTAGCCGATGCCTACGATATGCCCGGTGATGCTATTGATGGCATGAGCCCCGAAGATGTGCATAATGGTATTTTAAGAGCCGTAAACAGGGCCAGGGAAAAAGGCGGGCCTACCTTACTTGAAATTAAAACTTATCGCTACAAAGGCCACAGTATGAGCGATCCGCAAAAATATCGTACGAAGGAAGAAGTAGAATCCTATAAACAAAAAGATCCTATTGAGCATGTATTAGGAGTTCTTACAAAAACGTATAAAGTAACTGAATCAGAAATAGAAACCATTAACGACAGGGTGAAAGCGGAAGTAGAAGAATCTGTAAAATTTGCAGAAGAAAGCCCTTGGCCCGATGATGATGAATTACTGAAAGATGTATATATACAGGAAGATTATCCTTTTATTGTAGACTAATTTTTTATACCATTGCCCCAAAAAACAAACATGGCAATATTCCCGAATAAACATTCAAAATAAAATGGCAGCTAAGAAACCGACAACAGCAACACATGAAGCGAATATAACATTAGATAAAACCCTTCATTTTTGGAGCAAATACAATAAACTCATCATTTATATCGGCGTTGCCGTAATAGCAGCCCTGGCTGCATTTTTTGCGTATAATAAATTTGTAAAAGAACCCAAAGAAGAGAAAGCTGCTGAAATGATCTTTCCGGCGCAAAGCCTTTTCGATAAAATGGCAAATTCTGACTTTAGTAAAGATTCAGTAAATATATTATTAAACGGCGGTACTTTACCCGATGGTTCGGCGGTAACAGGCTTACTTAAGATAATGAATAACTATTCCGGTACCGAATCAGCAAACCTGGCTGCTTATATGACGGGTGCCAGTTACCTGCAAATAAAAGAATTTGATAAAGCCATCAAATATTTAAAAGAATTTAGCAGCCATGGTGCCAGGCAGGTAGAAAGCAAAGCCAACCTTATGCTGGGACATGCTTATGCCGAAAAAAAGAATGTAAACGAAGCCTTAAGCTATTATAAAAAAGCAGCTTCTGTAAATGATAAAGACGAAACCATGGCGCCCACGGCATTGATGATTGCAGCCAATTATGCCGAAAGCCAAAACAATTCCGCAGAAGCCATCAGCCTTTTTAAACAAGTGAAAGATAAATATCCCACTTACCCCAGTGTAGCCAGTGGCGAAATAGATAAACACCTTGCCAAACTGGGTGTGTTAGAATAAGAAACCGAACATAAAAAATGGCTTTAGTCAATAAAAATATTTTTGAAATAACAGGCATCTCTTTACCGGAAGATGCCTGTGTTGTAATTGTACGAACTGCATGGAACGAGCCGATAGTGAATAAACTGGAACAGGGATGCGCAGATGTTTTAAAAAAACAAAACGTACCCTATAAAATAATCACAGTACCCGGCGCTATTGAAATCCCATTTGCCATTCATACCTATTGGGCACATTCGATAGATGGGTTTGTACAAAAACCGTCGGCCTTTATTGCCCTGGGATGCGTGATACTGGGAGATACCCCACACTTTGAATACGTTTGCCGCTCCGTAACAGACGGCATTACCCGGCTCAATACTTCATTACCGGTACCATCTGTTTTTGGCGTACTTACGGTAAACAACCAGGCTCAGGCAGATGAGCGTACCGGTGGGGTGCATGGCCACAAAGGTGAGGAAGCCGCTGCAACGGCTATTAAAATGATGCAATTAAACGCCTCATTTAAAAATGAATATCCAACTTTATGAGGGTTCAATTATTTATACCATGTTTTATTGATCAGTTGTATCCGCAAACTGCTTTTAATATGGTAAAAGTGTTAGAAAAAGCGGCCTGTGATGTTCATTATAATACCAATCAAACCTGCTGTGGACAGCCTGCTTATAATGCCGGCTTTGCCGCAGATAGCAAGGCTGTGGCCCTCAAATTTTTGAAGGATTTTGAAGGCGCCGATTATATTGTAGCGCCCAGTGCAAGCTGCGTGGGATTTGTGCGAAATTATTACCCGGCCCTGTTTGATAATACCGCATCGCATAATGAAGTTAAAAATATAGGCAACCGCATTTTTGAGTTTACCGAGTTTTTAATTAAAATTTTAAAGATTGAAAATTTTGGGGCTTCACTGCCGGTAAAAGCTACTTACCACGACAGTTGTGCAGGATTGCGGGAATGTAAAATTAAAGAAGAACCCCGGCGGTTATTAAACCAGGTGCAGGGACTGGAACTCCTGGAAATGGAGGATAATGAAACCTGTTGCGGATTTGGTGGTACCTTTGCTGTAAAATTTGACCCTATTTCCATTGCCATGGCAGAACAAAAAATTGGCCATGCGATGGATACAGGTGCCACACACCTTATATCAACCGATCATAGTTGCCTGATGCATATTGACGGTGTTATAAAAAATAAAAAATTATCCCTGGAATGTATGCATATTGCTGATGTGCTCGCCAGTGGATGGTAATTATTTCATCTTTTAAATAAAATTTACAATGGCATATTGGCTTGTAAAATCAGAACCCTTTGTTTATAGTTGGGATCAATTGGTAAAAGATAAACAAACTATGTGGAATGGGGTACGTAATTATTCGGCTCGTAATAATTTGCAAGCAATGAAAAAGGGCGACCTGGTATTATACTATCATAGTAACGAAGGAATGGCCATTGTAGGTATTGCAAAAGTGATTAAAACGGCGTACCCTGACCCCACTACCGAAAATAAGACCTGGGTAGCCGTAGATATTAAACCAGTAAAAAAATTAAATACGCCGGTTAAATTAAAACAAATAAAAGCAGAGCCCAGGCTGCATGAGATGGACCTTGTGAGGCTGGGGCGCCTCTCTGTGCAAACTGTGAAACCCGAAGAGTGGGACGTCATTATGCAAATGGCCGGTGAAAAATAATTTTTAGGTTTATCCATTTTTATTTTAAACCCACTGGCAGAAACCCCTTACAATCCTTAATTCATTACAATCATGAAACATGTTGTTGTACTTACCGGTGCAGGAATCAGCGCCGAGAGCGGCCTAAAAACCTTTCGGGATGATGATGGCTTATGGATGGGTTATAGGGTAGAAGACGTGGCCACCCCTGGAGCCTTTTATAAAGACCCGGCCATGGTACTTGATTTTTATAATATGCGCAGGCGTGATGTGGCTAACGCATTACCTAATGCCGCACATTTTGAATTGGCTGCTTTAGAAAATGAATATACAGTAACCATCATTACCCAGAATGTAGATGACCTGCACGAAAGAGCAGGGTCCAGCCGGGTGATTCATTTGCATGGTGAAATTTTTAAAATGCACAGCCTCGGGAATCCCGGTACCACATTGGATATCAGGGGAGATATAAAACCGGGAGATAAGGGGGAAGACGGTACGCAACTCAGGCCGCATATTGTGTGGTTTGGCGAAGCGGTACCCATGATGGAAGTTGCCATTTCCTATGTGGAAAAATGTGATTATTTTATCATTATTGGTACTTCACTGCAAGTGTATCCCGCCGCATCCCTTTTATCTTTTACTGCACCGGGTACTCCCATCTTGATTATCGATAAAAAAATCCCCGCCATTACACATAATCCCTCATTTACATTTATTGAAAAAGCTGCCACAGAAGGAGTGCAGGACATATTCGCTTTTTTAAAAAAATAGAACGGTATTAAATAGTTGTCTCAGTAAATTGGATCCCTTCCATTTCCAGTGATTTTAAAACAGGCTCATAAATTTCTTTTATAATGGGGATATGCAATCCCGTTACATTTAATTTTCCTTTTAAAATTAATGTGGCCGCAATGCCCAGCGGCAGGCCCACTGTTTTTGCCATGGCCGTATGCAAGGCATCTTTCCCTTTTACAATCAGGCTGCTTTGTAAATGACGGGAAACCCGGTTTATTTCATACTCAAACTCATGAAGCATTACAATCATATCCTTATCTAAAGGTTGCATGGCCAGGCGGGATTCTAAAAGAAATTGCAGGATATCGGCCGAGGTTTTTGCCTGCCCAGGTACTTGCGATGTTTCAAAAAATCCGAGAAATTGAAACATATCTTTATTTTCATTTGTAATAAAGGGCAGGATAGGAGCGCTCCACTTTTCAAAGCTGAGGTTCAAAGAATCTATACCCCGGGTATCATCCGTTAAATGAGCTTGTACGATATGATTCCATTCATGTATAAAGGCCGGGTACCGTAATGTGGTGCGCATAAAAGTATCTGCATCCTGCAATCCATATATGGGAATATAGGCCAGTGAATCCCGGTTTGGGTAAAATGCCAGCATACCCAGCCCAGGCACCATGACCTGGTTTGCCTGATTGAATATTTGTGAATAGGCAATTTTTTTTAGGTTCTTTTCTTCTTTATACTCTGCGCCCGCAGCGCCTGCCAATACTACATTCCGGGGATTCCAGCTTATTTTATAATGCCAGGGATTATCATCACTCTCGGGTGAGACCAGGCCACCACAATGGCTTTTAAAACTTTTTACGATTCCTCCATTCGATTTTATTTCATCAATAATTTTCATAGCGCTCATATGGTCGATACCGGGATCAAGCCCCATTTCACAGAGAAACAGGATTCCTTTTTCACGGAGTGTGGGTGCTAATTCTTTTATTTGTTCATCCACATACGAAGCCGTAAGCAGGTGGCGGCCATATTGCACACAATCCCGGGCTATGAGATAATGTAAAGCCGGTGGCATCATTGATATAACTACATCGGCTTCTTGAATATATTGCCGGCGAAGTTTGTCATCCGTAATATCCAGGCCCAGGGCAACAGATTTTGGATGTTGTTTTGTTTTTTCTTCAACTCTTTCTTTTACCGCATCGGCGATGATAATGCGCCAGTCTTCTTTTTCTGACTGACGTAATAAAAATTCAATTAAAACCGTTGCTGATTTTCCGGCTCCGAATAATAAAATCGTTTTCAAAAGCGCATATTTTTTTTGCAAGTTAGGGCATATGCCCGGATGTGTAAAAACTAAAGCTTGTTTGAGTTCAATTAAACCCTGCAAAATTACCCGGAACATAGATGAATAGCGTGTTTTGGTACAAGTGTGCGACGCCCATGCAGTTGCAGGCAGTTACCCCTGCCGGGCTTCAAATACTTCTCCACATTTGCTTTTTAATTGTGTACAAATACACGATAATCCGGCGCCTTTTTTAATAGGAAAAAAGCTGAATTTCCGGTATATTTGCGATCTACTTTTTATATGGAAAATAACGATCTACAACCAGAAGAAATCCCCAATAACCGGGGTAAAATAATACCGGTAAATATTGAAGAACAAATGAAGACCTCGTACATTGATTATTCAATGAGCGTAATCGTGGGTCGTGCCCTGCCGGATGTTCGGGATGGGCTGAAACCGGTGCACAGGCGGGTATTGTATGGGATGAATGAATTGGGAAATGCCAGTAATAAACCTTACAAAAAAGCCGCCCGTATTGTGGGAGAGGTGATGGGTAAATACCATCCGCATGGGGATAAAGCCATTTATGATACCATGGTACGTATGGCCCAGGACTGGGCGATGCGGTATAAAATGGTAGATGGCCAGGGTAACTTTGGTAGCCAGGATGGCGATATGCCTGCCGCCATGCGATATACCGAAGTGCGAATGGAAAAGTTTGCAGAGGCCATGATGGATGATATTGAAAAGGAAACGGTAGATTTTCAATTGAATTTTGATGATTCATTGAGTGAGCCTACCGTGCTGCCTACCAAAATTCCACAGTTGCTTGTAAATGGCAGTAGTGGTATTGCTGTGGGTATGGCTACCAATATGATGCCGCATAACTTAACCGAAGTAGTGGATGGCTGCATCGCTTATATTGATAACAAGGAGATAACGATAGACGAATTGATGAAGTTCGTAAAAGCTCCCGATTTTCCCACTGGCGGTACTATTTATGGTATTGAAGGGGTGAAATCTGCTTTTTTAACCGGCCGTGGCCGTGTGGTTTTAAGAGGTAAAACCAATGTAGAAACAGATGCCAAAAAGCGGGAAAAAATTGTAATTACCGAAGTGCCTTACCAGGTAAACCGGGATTCATTAACCCAGCGCATTGGCGAACTTATTAATGAGAAAGTACTGGATGGCGCCATTGACGTAAATAATGAAAGTAACAATAAAGAAGGCACCCGTATTGTAGTAGAACTCAGGAAAGATGCAGTAGCCCAGGTGGTAATTAACCAATTGTACAAACACTCTGACCTGCAAACATCATTTGGGATCAATAACGTAGCCCTGGTAAATGGCCGCCCCAAAATCCTGAATTTAAAAGACCTGATATCAGAATTTGTGAAGTTCCGGCATGAAGTAGTGGTTCGCCGCACACAATATGAACTTCGTAAAGCCCAGGAACGTGCCCACATCTTAGAAGGATATATTATTGCCCTGGATAACTTAGATGCTGTAATAAAACTGATTCGGGAAAGTGTGAACCCCGATACTGCGAAAACCGGTTTAATGAACCAGTTCGGCATGAGTGAAATACAGGCTAAAGCGGTACTGGAACTGCGTTTACAACGCCTTACCGGTATGGAAATAGACAAAATCAGGGAAGAGCATGCAGAGATCATGAAATTAATACAACGCTTACAGGAAATACTGGCCAATGAAGGAATGCGTTTTGATATAATTAAAACGGAACTCGCCGAAGTAAAAGCAAAATTTGGAGATACCCGTAAATCGGAAATAGAATATGCCGATGATGAGTTGAATATGCTGGACCTGATTGAAGAAGAAGATATGGTGGTAACGATTTCGCATTTGGGTTACATAAAAAGAACTTCCACTACAGAATACCGCCAGCAACGCAGGGGTGGCCGGGGCGCCAAAGGCAGTAGTACCCGCCAGGAAGATTATATAGAACATTTATTTGTAGCCAGTACGCACCACACCTTATTGTTTTTTACAGAAAAAGGAAGGTGTTTTTGGTTAAAAGTATATCAAATACCCGAAGGAGATAAAACCAGCAAAGGGCGAGCTATACAAAATATGGTACAAATACCGGCCGATGATAAAATTAAAGCCATATTAGACGTAAAAAATCTTGACCAGGAAGATTATGTAAGCGGTAAATATATTTTATTATGCACCAAAAAAGGCATCATAAAGAAAACCGACCTGAAAGATTTTAGCCGGCCCAGGCAAACAGGCATTAATGCCATAAATATATTACCGGGAGATGAATTACTGGAAGCAAAACTAACAGATGGCAATTGTGAAGTATTAATGGCTGTAAAAAGTGGCCGGGCTATCCGTTTCCCCGAAGGAAAAGTAAGAAGTACCGGCCGTGGCGGTATTGGTGTAGCAGGTATTGAAGTAGATGATGAAAAAGATGAAGTGGTAGGAATGGTTTGTGTAAATAAGGATAATGAAAATGTAAGTATCCTTGTAGTAAGTGAAAAAGGATACGGAAAAAGAACTTTATTAAATGATCCTGAAACCGGTGAACCCAATTACCGGGTTACCAACCGGGGTGGCAAAGGAGTAAAAACAATTAATGTAACCGGTAAAACGGGATTCCTGGTAGGTATGTTGCAGGTAAATGAAAAACAAGACCTGATGATTACCTGTGTGAGCGGTGTAACCATTCGGATGCCGGTAAACCAGATCAGTGAACAGGGACGGGCAACCCAGGGCGTAAAATTAATACGGGTTGATGAAGGTGATAGCATTGCAGCTATAACCAAGCTGGATGAAATGGAAGATGAAAATGATACCGAGTTATTGGGAAGCATCACCGATCCATTGATTGCGGGTGAAAATGGAATGGATTTACCAAATGATGAACCCGCTGCGGGTGAGGATGAAACCCCGGATGCAACCTAACTTTTTTATAAGATTTATTTAAGCCGCCATAGTGCGGCTTTTTTATGCAAAAGATTTAAAGCAGGAGTGGTTTCAAATGCCATGGTTATTATTTATTTACTAAACCGGTATGGGCTGTATTTCACTTAAAATTTATTACTTAACATAATATTAATTATAGGGTATTAATAACGTATCAACGGGTTAATAGAAAAATAAAGGCTGTGAATTATATTTGTAAGGATGAATAAGGATATGCATTTAAAATATTGATATCATGGCTAAAGCAAACAAACAGAATGTATCTAAAGATGAAATGAATTCGCTTCTGCAAATTTTAAAAAACCGTTTTGAAAAAAACATACACCGGCATACCGGCATTGCCTGGGAAAAAGTACAGACGAAACTATTAGCCAACCCCAAAAAATGTTTTGTGCTTAATGAAATGGAAAAAACCGGTGGCGAACCCGATGTGGTTGGTTTTGACAAGAAAAACAATGCATTCATTTTTTATGATTGTGCAGCAGAAAGCCCCAAAGAACGCAGGAGTATTTGTTACGACCGGGCAGCTTTAGATGCCCGTAAAGAAAATAAACCCAGGCATAATGCGATAGATATGGCTTCGGAAATAGGTATTGATATATTAACTGAAGAGGAATACCGGGAATTACAAAAATTAGGCGAATTTGATTTAAAAACTTCAAGTTGGATACAAACTCCCCCCGGGGTGAGAAAACTGGGTGGCGCCTTGTTTTGTGACCGCCGTTTTGGAAAAGTATTCACTTATCATAATGGCGCAGACTCTTATTATGCCGCCCGTGGCTTTAGAGGCTCTTTAAAACTATAATGAAATTACAGATCTTCATTTATAAAAATGAGGTTTTCATGCTTCATGCTAAATGAAAAATTATATTTACTGATTGCATTAAATACGGCTTTAGAAGCCCCTTTTTTCATGCCATCATGTACTTCTACAAAAATGATACGGGTAAAGGGCAACCAATTTTGATAGTTCCCGGAAAATACTTCTTTTTCTGCTCCTTCAATATCAATTTTTAAAATATCAATTCCCTGCCAGCCTTGTTGCTGCATGATGGCATCAAGGGTAATGGCCTCAATACGATTGTCCGTTCTTTCCTTTGATTCTTTCACCATAAAAGCATCTTTGCTCACCGTATCATCTACAATTTCCAGGTACGTTTCTTTATCCCATACCCCTTTTTGCAGCATGATGATCCGGGAATTATTCTGGGTGTTCTTTTTTGCCAGTTCAAAATTTTCTGTATCCGGCTCCAGCGCCACAATTTTTGCATGGGGGAATTTACCCGCAAAATAAAGAGCTGCCAACCCGATATTTGCACCTGCATCAATTATGGTTTGCGGCTCAAAGTGGATGGGTATTTCATATTGCTTATCTATAAAAACCTGCTTAAAAATACCGGCGTCTGTGTTATTGTTTCTTAAAAAGAAATGAATTTTCTTTTTTGAACTTGTAAACCACCCCAGAACATGCAATTTCAACCTGATATAATATTGGCTCCCATCTGCAAATCCAAACTCTTGTATTAAATTTTTTATTCTTGATGACATGCTAATTATTTGAGTTGTTTATTTTCTTAAATGAATTTATAAAATCAATAACCAGGTTCTCAAATTTGGTGGCTTCGTAAAATAAAAAATGATGCTGAACCGGCAGGCAATATACCGGCAAACCGGATAATTCTTTTTCAAATTTCTGAAGGCGTACGCTATCTTTTTCTGTCGTGAGAATCATTTTGCTGGGTCGGGTCATCTTACTGAAACTTTCTTTAAAATTTTTAAGATCATCTGAAGTAAATATATGATGATCTGAAAATTGCAAAATCTCCATGCCGGTCATTGTCTCTTTCAAGAATTCAATCATATAGCCGGGGTTTGCAATACCTGTTATTAAGAGTATGGATGTATCCTTATTTAATTCGCCATATTGTTTATTAAAAATATGATACGGACGGCCATATTTATTTTCTGTAAAAAAAACATGTTGCTCTTTACCGGGTTTTAGCTTGCTCATGATCTTTTCTCTTTCATCGTTTTGCAGACCGGCGGGGCATTTCGTAACTACAATCACCTGGGCTCTTTCCGCCGCCCGGGGAATATCCCGGAGGTTGCCGGCCGGTATCAAAAAATCTTTGTAGTACAAATTTTTATAATCGGTAAGTAATATATTGAACCCTGCCCTTACCTGCCTGTGTTGAAAGGCATCATCTAAAATAATCACTTCTGTTTGGGGTATGGCATGTAATAACTGGGGTATGGCAACCAGTCTTTCTTCCCCCACTGCAACGGTGATATCAGGGTGCTTTACATGTAATTGCATGGGTTCATCACCAATGTCAATAGCGGTCGTATTTTTATCTGCAATAGCAAAGCCTTTAGTTTTACGTTTATAGCCCCGGCTCAAGGTGGCGATGTTAAAATGACTTTTAAGCATGCTAACCAGGTATTCCGTCATAGGGGTTTTCCCGGTACCCCCGGTGGCAATATTGCCTATACAAATGATGGGAAAATTAAAACTGGCGCTTTTTAAAATCTTTTTATCAAATAACCAATGCCGGATTCTTAAAATTCCGGCATACAGGAATGAAAACGGGTATAATATTTTTTTTAAATTTTCTTTCAATACAAATTAATCTGAGAAATGATAAATGCTACCCGGCGTAATGCAGATATCTAATGGAATATCATGGCTATTGATATCATCTATCCGATCTACGGGATCAAAAAAACTAAAACCAAATTTTAAACAATCGGGCCGGCAGCCGGCTAAAAAGGAATCATAAAACCCTTTTCCGTACCCCACCCGGTATCCCTTATTATCAAAGGCAAGCAAAGGAACAAGGATCCAGTCTATATCTTTTTTATTTCCTGCAATACCATGAGCAGGTTCACTTACGCCCCAGGCATTTTTTTCAAATACGGTTTCATCAGAAAATAAAATGGGGATTATATTATTTGATTGCACCAGTGGATAATATAATTGAATACCGGGATTTTTAAATTCACAATACTTGTTTACCAAATGCGGATCGTATTCATTGAAGTGTTCCATGGGTGCATAGGTCATTAATGTGCCGGGGATATCCAGGTTCACCTGCTGAAAATGGATAAGCATCAGGTCTTCTAACTTATTTTTTTCTGCCCCGGTAAGCAACATTCTTTTATGGCGGTAATATTTCCTGATGTCCGTCTTATTCATACTATTATTAATCCTGTATAAAGATAGAAAAAATGGTGGTTCCATAATTTCTTTCAGAGCGGTAATGCGGAAACTTCTTGTAATCGTTTCGGGGGGTATGTTCCAGCACAAACCAGCCGCCTTTTTTTAGTAATTTTTTTTCAAAAACCCGGTGTGGCAAATCATCAATAGCGGTAAGTGCATAGGGTGGCCCGGCAAAAATAAAATCATAACGATCACTGCAGGTTTCTATAAACCTGAATACTTCAGATTTTATTACTTTAAAATTTACCAGGTTCAGGAGTGCAGCCGTATTTTTAATAAATGTGTACATAGCAGGATCTTTTTCTACAATCGTAAGATCTGCCGCTCCCCTACTGGCCAATTCATAACTGATGCAGCCAGTACCACCAAATAAATCCAGGGTATGCATTCCCTCTATTTCAAGATTGTTTTGAATTACATTAAAAAGGCCTTCTTTTGCTAAATCGGTTGTAGGCCGGGTATGGGGCATTTTTGCAGGAGGAACAATTCTTCTGCCTCCATGTATGCCACTTATAATGCGCATGAAGCTAACTGTATTAGATGAACAAAGTAATGCCCCGGGTATTGGCTAATGGGTTCCGATACATTCACATCCCGGGGCATTTCTGCAAAATTGATCGTTAAAAAATATTTGTACATGTCCTGGTACAATGTTGAATCGGTTTCTATATAGCCATATAATATGAGCGGTATGGAGTGAGGGCTCATTTCATATTGCTTACAGGTATTTAATAAATAATATACTGCATCTACAGGTGTATGATAAGTAAATTGCTGAATGATCTGAAGCGTGCCTCCGGAAAATAATATTACTTTCAGCTGGTTTCGTTCCACAATACAGTGTAGTGCATCCCCGCTCTCGCAGGTACCTGCCAATGCCATGGTATTGGCATGCAAATACCGGGCTCCGGGATAATGCGTTTGCAAATAATGATATTCATCCTGCTGCATGCGCCAAATATTTTTAGCCTGCAATTGCGGCAAATCATCGGCAAAACAGACCGTTTCTAATGATTCTCCAAAAACAAGGTCTAAACTATTTTCATTTTCACCCGGCGAATAATACGCATTGGGAACAAGCAATGCAGGTTTTCCATTGCCCAGGATATAAATATTTTCCCAGGTTTCATTTTTACCCGGTTCCTGCTTACAGGCTTCCGCCAGCAAACCAGCCCGCTCCAGTTGCCCCGGTACATTACTGTATTGATATACTGAAAGGCCGGCAACAAAGAAAGGATGTTGTTGAAAGTACAAAAAACTCACCCCCTCTTCTGATGGAGAGACCAATACATGCTTTGCCTGGTTTCCCGAAAACGCAGGTGGAATATGAAATACTGTTTTTATCATGCGCTAAAACTGGCAAAATAAGATATTTTTGCCAACTTATGGATGGAGCATCGGCAATTCCCAATTTAAAAGTGCAGGTCAATAACCGGCAAATCCTGTCAATTGCAATGCCCATCACACTTGCCATATTAATTCCGCAGTTGAATATGCTTACCAATAGCATTTTCCTGGGCAGGCTAAGTACCGAAGCTTTGGGCGATGCGGGCATCACAAGTGTTTTTTATTTAATTTTTGCTGTCATGGGAAATGGGTTAAATAATTCCATGCAATCGGTTTTCTCTAAATATGCCGGTGCCGATAAGCCGGAGTTTTTTAAAATTATTTTTTCACAGGGATTGCGCTTAAGTGTACAATTTGCTGTTGCCGGTATTTTATTTACCTGGCTGGTGGCCCCTTATATTATGCAGGCCGTTGCCGATCCCCGGGCCTACCCGGTTGAAATGAATTTTTTACGTATCCGAATTTTCGGATTGCCTTTCCTGTTTTTTTTTCAAATGTGCAATGCTTTTTTAGTAGCCACATTAAATAGCCGGTACCTGATGATTGGCTTTATTATGGAAGCATGTTGTAATATATTTTTTGATTACGGGCTTATTTTTGGTAAAATGGGTATGCCTGCCATGGGATTTAATGGCGCAGCAGTGGCCTCTATCATTGCCGAAGCAATTGGTATGTTTACGGTGATTGCTGTATTATATGCAACGCATTTGAAAAAGCAATATGGTATAAAATTTAGTTTTACGTATCATCGTAACATCCACAAAGAAGTGCTTAGGGTATCGGTTCCATTGGTTTTACAATATTTTATAAGTGTTACAACCTGGCTGGTTTTCTTTCTTTTAATAGAAAGGCATGGTGAGATGGCGAAAGCCATTAGTAATACCATGAGAAATGTGTTTGGCCTGGCCGGGGTTTTTGTATGGGCTTTTGCGGCTACCAGTAATAATATGGTTAGTAACCTCATTGGCCAGCAAAAACCAGAGCTTGTTTTAAAAGCCATTAACCGGATCATGTTGTGGAGCTTAGGGTTTGCTATCTTTATTTGCGGCACTTTAAACCTGTACCCGCAACTGTTTTTTGGAATGTTTGGCCAGGGGCCGGAATTTATTAAAGAGGGTATCCCAGTTATTAGAACGGTAACTTTAGGGATTGTATTTATGAGTGTATCCTGTGTATGGCTCAATGCCGTTACCGGTACAGGAAAAACAAAAATGAACCTGGCTATTGAATTGGTAGCGATTTCGCTATATATGGCCTATACCTGGTACTTCCTGGTAGTGAATTATATAAACCTGGCCACTGCCTGGACAAATGAATTTATATATTGGCTTTCAATTTTACTTATGGCAAGCTGGTATATGCGAAGCAAACGATGGGTAAAACAAAAAGTTGTTGCAGATGAATAAAATTACCATTATACGTTCATTGAATATGGAAAGGAATTCAAAGCGGGGTAAAAAATTATTTTTTGTCGTAAACCATGCTGTGGGTATTCAAAAGGCTCTCCTCATTTTTTAATTTTACTTTACGGCGATAATTTTTAAACATACTTTGCCATTTCAAAGAGAGTACTCCCCATATTCCTTCTTTTACAATTCCTTTATTCATTTTACTTATGCCCAGTTTACGATCTTTAAAAGTAATGGGAACTTCCTTTATAATAAATCCCAGTTTCCAGGCGGCAAATTTCATTTCTATTTGAAAGGCATACCCCACAAAACTGATGGCATCCAGGTTTATAGTCTCCAGCACTTTTCTACGGTAGCAAACAAAACCGGCTGTAGGATCTTTTACCGGTATATTGGTAATAACCCGGGTATAAGCCGATGCCCCTTTTGATAACATAATACGGTTAGCAGGCCAGTTTTCTACCTCACCTCCATTTACATATCTTGATCCTACACTTACATCTGCCCCATCCTCGGCACAGGCATTGTATAATCGTTCCAGGTCTTCGGGGTTATGAGAAAAATCGGCATCCATTTCAAAAATATAGTTGTACCCTCTTTCTAAAGCCCATTTAAAACCCAAAATATAGGCGGTACCCAATCCCAACTTGCCATGTCGTTCTTCTAAAAATAAAGTACCCGGGTAAGCAGGAAATAAGGAACGTACTACATTGGCTGTGCCATCGGGAGATCCATCGTCAATAATGAGAACATGATAGCCTGCTTGTAATTGATGTACGGCGGCAATGATAGCCCGAACATTTTCGCTTTCGTTATACGTAGGTATAATTACAATTTTCTCCAAATGATGATTAATAATTATTGCTTATAAAATTAATGATTTTGGATGTGTAAACAACGAAAATATTCGTTCAAAAAAAGGAAATTATTTTTTTAACAATGCCTTATTGAATAATTCAGTTGCTTTCATCTTGGTATGTAAGGCAAAATCGCTTTTCATGATCCAATCGTAATACTGGGGCTCGTAGGTAAACACATCGGTAGTGGTTTTACCTTTAAACTTACCAAAATTAAATACAGGTTCATTATTTTCATTGTAGCCAAAGCGGCGGGCATAATCAATGATTTTATCTTCACCAATGGTTTCCAGGATGCTGGAAACGGTATCGCCCAACTGTTCATAACGCTTTAATTGCGCTTCAAATACTTCGATGGTGGCCATGATGTCCACTTCGGCACTATGAGCATTCTCCATTTCTTTATTACAGAAAAATTTATAGGCAGCTGTGAGCGTACGAGGCTCCATGGTATAAAATATATGTTGCACATCTACCATACGCTGTTTGCTCAAATCAATATTCATTTCTGCCCTTAAAAACTCCTCCATCAGCATGGGTACATCAAAGCGGTTACTATTATACCCACCCAGGTCACAATTTTCTAAAAATTGTTTTATTTCATTAGCCGCCTGTTTAAAAGTAGGAGCATCTTTTACCATCTCATCGGTAATACCATGTATTTCTGTAGAACTGGGTGGAATAGGAACCCCGGGATTAATGAGTTTTCTTTTATTAATACGGGTACCATCCGGCATAATTTTCACCATCGCAATTTCAATGATATGATCGGTAGATAAACTAAGGCCGGTAGTTTCCAAATCAATAAAAACAATAGGATGCGTTAATTTCAGGTTGTTCATCGGAGTTTAGTAAATTTTGGTTTTCAATTTTAATTGTCTTATGAGCCAAATACAGGCTTTTAAGAATGTGACGCAAATGTAAATGTTATTCGTATTTAATAAAAACCATTTATAATTTATATTTGCAGATAAAAATCATTTTTATGAACAAAATAATATGTATGCTGGTTCTTGCTGCCGGAATGCTTTTTTTATGCTCAAGCTGTGGTACGAGCAGAAAAACCGGTTGCCCCACTTCGGAAAGAATCATTCACTAATTATAATATTTTACTTATGAACTGGATACCCCTGGAAAACACCGATGAATTAGAGGCCTTACTAACAAGATCGAACCATCGCCCCCAGGTTATTTTTAAGCATAGTACCCGATGCAGTGTGAGTAGTATGATAAAAAACCGGCTGGAAAGAAGTGAGGCTCCGCCTGAAATAGATTTTCATTATCTTAATTTAATCAGGTTTAGGGCGCTTTCAAACGAAATTGCAACTAAATTTGACGTACATCATGAAAGCCCGCAGGTTTTACTGATAGAAAACGGGGAATGTATTTACGCCGAAGACCATAGCGCCATTCACATGGAGGAAATTAAAGAACAAATAAATTTAGCGTAATCCTTACCCGGTTTTATCTTATTTTTTGGCCAGCCAGCTTAGTACTTGCGGATCGTGCCCATAGATATCTTTTCTAAAATTCAGCATTCCATTTTGTGTATTTACAAATGCTGTAAAATATCCGATAAACACGGGTACCGGCTGTTTTAAGCGTACTTGCACTTCTTTATTAAGATGCATTAAACTATCAATTACCTGATCGGTATATTTAGGTTCATTTCGTAATAAGTACTTAGCCAGCATTTTAGGCTCACTAAGACGAATACAGCCATGGCTAAATGCACGATTGGTAAAGTTAAACCGATCCTTTGCCGGTGTATCATGAAAATAAATATTATAGCTGTTGGGAAATAAAAATTTTACCAGCCCCAGAGAGTTATTTTTACCCGGCAGTTGCCTTACCCTGCCCTCGCTTACTATTTCCATATTGTTTCTTTTTAAATAGGCAGCACTAAGCCTTCCTTTCAATTCATTTTTATAGATGCTGTAGGGCACATTCCAATAAGGGCTAAAGGCAATGATTTTTAAAGTATCATTAAAAATTACGGTTTTAGAAGCTTCTTTTCCCACTACCACTTTCATGCTAAACTGAACTTTATTATTTTCATATACATATAAGCGGTAATCGGGAATATTCACAATGATATAATCCGGGCCGGGGTTATAAGGTAACCATCGGCATCTTTCCATATTTATCAATATTTCTTCAATGCGCTTACTTACAGGAACATTCATTTCTGAACAAGTATTTTTGTCAATCAGCGCTGTATCACTTAAACCATGCCGGGTTCTAAACTTTTTTACAGCTTCGGCCAGCAAAGCATCAAAAAGCCGGGTAGTATCCGCTATGGTTAAGTCACCGCTTATAAAAAGCCGGCGTTTTATGGCAGGAATACTCAATGATGAATCCCCAGGTTTCAACTTTTTTATGGTAGAATCTACCAATGGCCACCCCCCTGCCATTTCAATTTCTTTATACTTCTTTAAAAAATCTTTTAGTAATCCATATTGTACATATACCGGTTCGGCTTTAAATACATCTTTGGAGCTGTCTTTCAATACCTCATTCAAATATTCAAAATAGGATATTTTTTTCGGGGCAATATTCCAGCCCAATTCTTTAAGTTCCTTAGCAGATAAAGCCCCATAAATTTGACGTGCATACATAAAATACTGGGCAGAGAGCATCATTTCAGTAAAAATAAAATTTGAATCCTTCAACTCATTTTTACCCATTAATAGGGCTTCATCAAAAAGCCGGTTAAATTGCTGGCGGTATAAAAGGCTGTCATCCAGGCCATCGTCAGAAAGATTATTGATTCGGTTATGCAGGTTTTGTGCAGCACCGGTAATACCGTTGCTGTCTGCCCATGCAAATGAGTAATTCCGTTCCCTGTAAAAATCTACCCAGTCTTGTTGTATTGTATTGAGCCTGGGATACCGGGCAAAAAACAATTGGGCATAGGCAGAATCAAACTGGTTGGAGGAAGCCGGTGCAATTTGTTTTGGTAAACTGATATCGATATCTTTTGCAATGCCGGGTAATTTATTTTTATCATCTTTGCAGGCTGTAAAATAAATGAATAAGAATAGCATGGCCAATAGGGTGCATAAAGTTTTTCTCATACTGCAAAAATCGGTAATAGAATCTTTATAAAAGATTAAAATCTCCTGGAATAACAGCTAATTCAATATTCTTAATATCTTTCACTATGCACTTGCAGTTACAAAATTTCCTAAAAGCAATAGATATTGAAGAAAAAGAACAGGCAACCCGTTTTAGCCTGGATCAGCAACATAGTGTAAAACAATTAAAAGCAGAAGGCCTCGCCTTACATCCCATTATCGTTACCCGAAAACGATTTGGCTATGCCGATTATCCGGAAATTGATTTTAAACTTAGTTTTCCGGCAGAATTAAATTTCTTTTCAGATGGATCTGCCATTGAGTGTTTTAAAGCAGGTGAAGAGCCGGTGAAGGGCGTACTTGTAAATTTTGATGGCCGGCAGGGCGAATTCAGATTGTATGCTCCAGATTTTCCTGACTGGATTGAAGAAGATGCTGTAGGCATTAAATTAAGCCCGGATACCCGTACCCATGGGATGATGAAAAAAGCGCTTGAAGATTTACCGCATCACACAACATTATATCCATTATTTGAAAAATTACACAGTGTGGCTGGCAATGCACAAATGCAACCACCACCCCTACTCAGGCTTACTTTAACTTTTTTCAATAAAGATTTAAATGAAAGCCAGCAACAGGCAGTACAAGCCATTACTGAAAATACACAATTATGTGTACTGCATGGCCCACCGGGTACCGGAAAAACCACAACATTGGTAGAGGCTATTTTGCAATTGATCCAAAAAAAAGAAAAAATAGTTTTAACCGCTCCCAGCAATACTGCGGTAGATCATATTTCAAAAAGTTTGCTGGCAAAGGGTGTAAAATTATTGCGGGTAGGCAATACCGGGAAAATAGAGGCTTCTGTATTTCCCTATACGGTAGAAGGTCAGCTCCAAAACAGCCGGCAAATAAAAGAAATAAAGGCGTTAAAAAAAAGAGCCGAAGAATTTAGAAAAATGGCTTTAAAATATAAACGTAGTTTTGGAAAGGCAGAAAGAGAGCAGCGCAACCTGCTATTTAAAGAAGTAAAAAACATACGTACCGAAATAAAAAAGTTACAAGCCTACAACGAAGAAAAATTATATCGTGAAGCCGATGTTATTGCCGGCACGCCCGTTGGTTTGATAGATGCTAAAATGAACCGGCATACCTTCCATCACCTGGTAATAGATGAAGCCGGGCAATGCATTGAGCCGCTTGCCTGGCTGGTATTTCCACTGGCTGAAAAAATAGTATTGGCAGGTGATCATTTACAATTACCCCCTACGGTGATCAGTATGCAGGCTGCTCACCTGGGATTGCAGTATTCCGTTTTAGAAGCTGCAATGAGCTATTGGCCAAATATTTACCTGCTCAATATGCAATATCGTATGCGCCATGCGATCGCCGGTTTCAGCAGCGCATATTTTTATGAAGGCTTGTTACTTTCCCCGGATATATTAAGCAATACAGGTACCCATATCAGTTTTATTGATACCGCCGGTACGGGCTATGCCGAAGCTCGTGGCCGGGATGGTAATAGTTTATTAAATGGAGGCGAACTGGCTCTTGCCCAAAAATTATTAGAAACAGAAGCTTTGAATATCGCACATACGGCATTTATATCGCCGTATAACGGCCAGGTGGAAGCAGCCCGAAGCCTGTTGCCCGCTGCCATGAGAATAAGCACCATTGATAGTTACCAGGGTCAGGAAAAAGAAATTGTAATTCTCTCTCTGGTGCGGAGCAATGATGAAGCAGAAATTGGTTTTCTTAAAGATTATCGGCGTATGAATGTTGCCATTACCCGAGCCAAAGAACAACTTTTTGTAATTGGTGACAGCAGTACCCTGGGCAACGATAAATTTTACCGGGCATTTTTAACCTATTTGGAAAAACACGGGAGTTACCGCACTGCGTGGGAATTTGGAATAGATGTATAAGGCAGGATCTGTTTTTTTATTTCCAAAGCATAACTCCCCCATCAATTCCTTCCATATTGGTTACAATTTTTATGTTACCCGCTAAAGAAAAATCAATAAAACGTGCATTACCACCACCTATGTATAGGGTATCATAATTAAAAACTGTTTTTATAATTTCTAATGCATATTCCAAACGCTTTACCCATTTTTTATTGCCTTTATGTTTCCTCGCTTCCTCACCCAGGTATTCATCATACGTTTTCTTTTTCTTTATTGGGTGATGGGCCAGTTCCAGGTGGGGCAATAATTTACCATCCAGGTATAAAGCGGTACCAAAACCAGTACCTAAGGTAATCATCATTTCTAACCCCTTACCGCTTATAACGCCCAGGCCCAGTAAATCTGCATCATTTACAACCCGGGCCGGTTTCCCCAATGATTCGGATAGCAATTGCGAAAAATTAATTTTATGCCAGGCGCTGTTTCCCAGGTTGGGCGCTGTATATACAATGCCATCTCTTACATACCCGGGGAAACCAGCCGATATGCGATCGAAAGCCAATCCTTGAGCCAGTTTTTCTATTACCGTTATTACGGCTCCAGGAGTAGCATGAGCGGGTGTTTCTAATTTATTATAAGGGGCAATTAATTTCCCATTCTCATCTAAAGTACTCGTTTTAATATGTGAGCCTCCTATATCAATACTTAATGTAACCATGATTATTGCTGATTTATTTAAATTTAATACAAATACTTCGCCAATTCATAACAAGTTTACAGGAATGGTATTAAAGTTGTAACTTTTTACCCGGCTGCACCTCTTATCATATAAAAGATTAAAATGCGGCAAAAAAACATGACTGATATAAAGGCTGAAAAAAGAAGACTAGAAGAAAATTTAAATTCCGGTAATTTTTTAGAACAATGGGGACCCTATATAAGTGAAAGGCAATGGGGAACTGTACGGGAAGATTACAGCAGTAACAGCGAACCCTGGGAATATTTTCCACATGATCATGCCCGCAGCAGGGCTTATTTATGGGGCGAAGATGGGATTGCCGGCATTTCCGATTTTTTTCAAAATATATGTTTTGCCCCCGCATTTTGGAACGGGAAAGATGACATCATAAAAGAGCGGCTTTTTGGCCTCAGTAATCCTGAAGGAAATCATGGCGAGGATGTAAAAGAATTATATTTTGCGTTAGACAATACGCCTACCCATTACTATATGAAATGGCTCTATAAATATCCCATTCAAAAATTTCCTTACGAAGCATTGAAAGAAAATAGTGCCAACCGGAACAAACAAGAACCTGAATATGAAATTTTAGATACCGGCATTTTTAATAACGGTTATTTTGACATTCAAATTGAATATGCCAAAAACAATAGCCGGGATATATTTATACGTATAGAAGCAATTAACCGCTCTGCTGAAGCGGCTCCTCTCTTTATATTACCAACAGTATGGTTTTATAACCGCTGGCAAAGCGAAGCTTTAAAAAAGATACCCAATGCCAGCCTCGTAAATGCGCATACCGTAAGATTACAGCATGAACGCATGGGTGAATATTATTTTTATTTTCAAAATGAAGCGGCTACCTGGTTCACCCATAATGAAACCAATTTCGAAAAATTATTCAACCGCCCCAATTCATATGAACTGGTAAAAGATGCTTTTCATGATGCCCTGGTAAACGGGAAAAATAAAACCGCCCTGGAACAAGCCACATCCGGAACTAAATTTACCCCGGTATATGCTTTGCAATTAAAACCCGGCGAGCATAAGCAAATTGTATTAAGGATAAGTGACGATTTTACTGAAACGCCTTTTGAAATGGATATACCGGAATTATTTACCCTGCGTAAAAAAGAAGCAGATGATTTTTATACCCCTCTTTTATATTCCGATGACCCGGAATTAGTAAGCTTGCAAAGGCAGGCATTTGCCGGTTTGCTTTGGAACCGTCAATATTATCATTATGATGTGGAATGGTGGATCAAAAAGTCAGATGGCATCACCCCAATTTCGGAACAAAGAAAAGAAGGGCGGAATGCACAATGGAAATTTTTAAAGAACCAGGATATTATTGCCATGCCGGATAAATGGGAATATCCCTGGTATGCAGCCTGGGATACCGCTTTCCATGCCATAAGTATGGCACTCATTGACCCCAGTTTTGCGAAACACCAATTGGTACTTTTAATGCGGGAATGGTTTATGAACCCCGAAGGTCAATTGCCGGCATACGAATGGGATTTTGGAAATGTAAATCCACCGGTACATGCTTTTGCTGCCTTACAGGTTTATGAGATTGAATACCGGTTAACGGGTAAAAAAGACCTTCCTTTTTTAAAAAAAGTATTTCAAAAACTTATTATCAATTTTACCTGGTGGGTAAACCGGAAAGATGCGAATGGCAACAGTATTTTTGAAGGAGGGTTCCTGGGTATGGATAATATTGGCCTTTTCAACCGCAATCAGAAACTGGCAGATGGGGTATTGCTGGAACAAACCGATGGTACCAGTTGGATGGGCATGTATGCATTAAATATGATGCAAATAGCCATGGAGATAGCCACACACGACCCTTCCTTTGAAGATGCCACTACAAAATTTTATGAACATTATGTAATTATTGGCGAAGCATTAAACCAACTTGATTTATGGAACCGGGAAGATTGTTTTTTTTATGATGTATTATCTGTAAATCAAACCCGGAAATTACCCTTACGCATCCGAAGTATTGTAGGATTAGTCCCCTTATTTGCAGCTGCCATATTTGAAAACAATGAAATTGAAAACCTGCCCGACCTGAATAAGCGTATGAAATGGTTTGAAAATTATCGCAGAAATAATCAAAAATACTTGCCGAATGAAGAAACAAAAGATGGCAAACGATTATTATTATCCCTGGTAAATAAAGAAAAATTAATTGCCATACTGGAACGTGTTTTTGATGAAAATGAATTTTTATCCGAATATGGTATTCGCTCCTTGTCTAAAGTATATAAAGACCATCCTTACACGGTTGCATTAGATGGAGAGACATACACTGTGCAATATGATCCTGCTAACAGTACCAGTGGCATGTTTGGAGGAAATAGTAACTGGCGTGGCCCCATTTGGTTGCCTATCAATTACCTGTTCATAAAAAGTCTTCATACCTACTATGATTTTTATGGCGAGGATATTAAGATCGAATTTCCAAAAGGATCCGGCAATTATCAAAACCTGCAGGAAGCGGCTTGTGCCCTCACCCATCGCCTGCTGTCGATCTTCTTAAAAAATGAAAAAGGAGATCGGCCGGTATTTGGGCCTTATGCCGGTTTTTATAAAAATGAAAACGACAACCTGTTTCTTTTTCATGAATACTTTGATGGCGATACGGGTATGGGGCTCGGCGCATCGCATCAAACCGGGTGGACGGCGCTCATTTTAAATTTACTGCAGGATATGAAGGAACGGGAAGTATGCCCGATCCATCATGATGCATCATCAGGATGAATGATAAACTAATGAAATTGCTGTGAGGCGATACCCATAAACTTTATCTACATGAAAACTGGAAAGATAAGCATGGGTATTTATTCAAAGAATTTCAGCTGGTAACTTGCTTACCAGATATTTTGGGGACAGCTATATTTCGATTTGAATGGTTTATATTGGTAAGGTTTTAATTTACCTTTTGTGGCAAGTCGAATTCTGAACGTTAACCCCGAAAAGAAATATAAATCATTGTTTTTAGGATTGCCTCTTATTGTCCCTTCTGCCGGGTAACTGCCATCACCCCGGTACGCCATGGCTACAGCGCCCAGCCCCCTGTTTTGGGCAAGCACAGAGCGATTGATATAGGTTGTACTCACATCATCTAAATAATCAGTAAATGTTTTACGAACCCCTACTACAAATCCAATTCGTTTATTATCTGTTATAGCCCATAGTACTCCGCCTCCCATGGGTATTGAAAACTGCCTTAATTTATAGGGTTTACGATCTTCATAAAAGCCCTGGCCTTCAGTAGAATAATCGGGTAATACAATAAAATTTCCTTTGCCGTCTTTTGTGGTGGGTTTAAAATGAAAGGCAGCAGCGCCAGCAAAAAAATAGGGCGACAGCTTGTAATCGTATAAATTGAATAATACATATTCAAAGGAAAGAGAAAATTCACTGAGGGTGCTTTGGAAACTTAAATTACGGGAACGGTTCTTCGGGTTGAATTTATCATCGCCACTTATTTTGCCATCGGTAAATTCTGCACGGATAAACATGCGGTCGTTCAACTCTACCATAAAACCTAAACCCCAGGCCGGATGTGAATGCCTGAAGAAATAGTTGCTGCCGCTCAGGTCGCCGCTGTAATTACTCATACCCGCAAAAAAACTGGTAAATACCTGCTGGCTCCTGGCTGGGGCGCTAAAAGATAAAATGATAGAAAAATATAGAAACCATTTCATTTAAAAATTAACGAATGCACTACCGGGTATATTGTATCACTTAGCCAAATACATCACTTCCTTTACCAGCTTTACCGTACGCTCTATACTGGGCAGGTAAGCAGCTACTAAATTGGGTGCATAGTGCATGGGGGCATCGGCACTGGTAATACGCCGTATGGGAGCATCTAAATAATCAAAGCCCTCTTTTTGAATCCGATAGGCAATTTCTGAACTTACAGATGCAAATGGCCATTGTTCTTCTACAATTACCAGCCTGTTTGTTTTCTTTACACTTTCTAAAATGGTAAACCAATCTAATGGCCTGATGGTGGCTACATCTATCACTTCTGCTTCTATTCCTTCTTTGGCTAATTCTTCTGCAGCCCCCAGCGCCACTTTCATCATTTTATTAAAAGATACAATGGTTACATCTTTGCCGGGCCTTTTAATAAAACATTTACCAATAGGCAATACATATTCTTCTTCCGGTACTTCACCCTTATCGCCGTACATTAACTCACTCTCCATAAAAACAACAGGATCATCATCCCGTATTGCAGCTTTTAATAAACCCTTTGCATCATATGGATTGCTTACAGATATTACTTTTAACCCGGGAATATTGGCATACAAACTTTCAAAGGCGGTAGAATGTTGTGCGCCTAACTGACCGGCGCTTCCATTGGCACCTCTGAATACAATCGGGCAACCAACTTGTCCGCCACTCATTGCCAGCATTTTAGAAGCTGTATTTAAAATTTGATCTAAGGCCAATACTGCAAAATTCCATGTCATATATTCTACAATGGGGCGCAGGCCATTTTGAGCTGCGCCAACGGCAATAGCAGTAAAGCCAAGTTCGGCAATGGGTGTATCAATCACTCTTCTTTCACCAAATTCCTCTAACATACCCTGGCTTACTTTATAAGCGCCATTATATTCGGCTACTTCTTCTCCCAGCAAAAATACCCTATCATCTTTTCTCATCTCTTCCTGCATGGCTTCCCGCAGGGCTTCTCTGAATGCTATTTGACGCATATAAACCTGGTTTTTAGTTTCGTTTGTAATTTAGATTTGTGTGCGCAAATTTATGCCCAATCGGGCAGATGAACAAATCGCACTTATAGAACTAATAAAGAAAATTCTTCATTTTTACCCACTCCTTTTTATGTTGCTGTTTGTATTGAAACTCCAGGCATATCCACTACTAACCAGCTGAATAAAAGATAAAGAGATACTTATTTACGGTATTTATAATATTTATATACCAGGTACAAAAAAGAGTTACCAGGGGCAACTCTTTTTAATATTCATTTTCTTAAAATCAAACATTTTCAATTACCATAGCGCTGGCTCCTCCACCTCCATTACAAATACCGGCAGCGCCATATTTTGCTTTGTTTTGTTTTAAAACATTTATGAGGGTAACAATAATTCGGGCGCCACTGGCTCCTAAAGGGTGCCCAATAGAAACTGCGCCTCCATTTACATTTACTGTAGCAGGATCCAGTTTCATGCGGCGGCTATTCTCGATACCTACCACAGCAAAAGCTTCGTTCAGTTCCCAATACCCAATGTCTTCCATTTTTAAACCGGCTTTTTCTACCGCTTTGGGAACGGCAATGGCGGGAGATGTAGTAAACCATTCCGGTGCTTGTTCGGCATCTGCATAGCTTAACACTTTGGCAATGGGTTGCAAGCCCAGTTCATCTGCTTTTTCTTTACTCATCAGTACCAGCGCTGCAGCACCGTCATTCATTGTACTGGCATTAGCGGCAGTAACAGTTCCTTCTTTACTGAAAGCGCCTTTGAGGCCGGCAATTTTGTCGAACTTCACATTAAAGGGTTCTTCATCTTTAGCAAAAATGATAGGATCCCCTTTTCGTTGCGGGATAGATACTGGTACAATTTCATTTTCAAATTTACCTTCTGTTATGGCAGCCTGGCTTCTCTTATAACTTTCAATTGCAAATGCATCCTGGTCTTCACGGGATACATGGCATGAGCTGGCACAGAGGTCCGCCGCATTTCCCATGGCTTTACCATCATATACATCCGTAAGGCCGTCTTTTGCCAATCCGTCGATTAATGTGGTATTGCCATATTTATTACCCCAACGCATATTATCGTTATAAAAGGGAACATTACTCATGCTTTCCATGCCGCCTGCAATCACAATATCTGCATCGCCTAATTTTATACTTTGGGCAGCCAGTGCAATGGCTTTCATACCACTGGCACAAACTTTATTTATAGTAGTACAATTTACTTCATTGGGCAACCCTGCAAACTTGGCCGCCTGGCGGGCAGGCGCCTGGCCCAGGTTTGCCTGGATTACACTACCCATCAATACATCGTTTACCAATGCCGGGTTTACCCCTGCTTTTTCCAATGCCCCTTTTATTGCAATAGCACCCAGTTGTGTTGCGCTTAGTGGTTTTAATGAACCTCCAAAACTTCCTAAAGGGGTGCGTACTGCAGCCATAATATATACTTCTTTCATATCTTATTTTTTGTGTGCAAAGATACAACCTTAGCATGTAAAGGCCGAAACAGGCAGGAACTATGTAATTTTAATTACAATGCTTTACTTTGCAGGATTGATTTTTAAAATATGTTTTCATTTAATAAATATGGTAAAATTTTGCTCTGGGGCGTAGTGGCACTCACGGTGCTTTTTGTAACCGGCAACCTGTACTCACTTTATTTTAAACCCACTTATGCAACAGGCCCCGGCAATAACGGAAATGTAATGGCATTTTTGGTATTTGGCTTAATACTGGGTGGTGCATTGGCTTACCTGGTTACCCAACTCAACAAAAAAGCAAAAAAAGAAATTAAAGAAAGTTCGCACACAGTAATTGAAAGTATAAGAAAAGTATTTAAAGTAGTATGTGCCGAAGGGCAATTTAGCGAACTCTATAATTATGAAGAAACAAAAAAAATATTTCACTTTATCCCTTCTACTAAAAAAGCGTTGGTGATCATAAAGGCCAAAGTATTGGTGGGATACGACTTTGAAAAACTACAATGGGAAATGGATGAACTCAGCCGCAAACTAAAGATTGTAAATTTTCCTGAACCGGAAATATTATCAATAGAGCCGGATTATAAATATTATAATATGGAAGAGAATATCTTTAACCTTTTTAGCCGGGATGATCTTTCCAAGATACAACAGAACGGTAAAAAACAGGTAGAGCAGGCTGCGATTGGAAGTGATTTACCCAGGATTGCCGCAGATCAGATGCGAACCATTCTTACCGAAGTATTGCAAACACATAAATGGAATTTAGAAGATAGTTATAAAATAACATCGCCTGCTCAAAAGATGGAAGAAAAAGAATAACTCAACCCTCGTTCAGCCTTGGCCTGAGCCTTTGTTTAGATTTATTAAATACCATCCTCCCTTTATCAATGCCCTTACGTAATTTCTTTTGTTCTTCTTCAGGCAACAGCAGTACATCCCGGCATTCGGGGCTGCAGCATCCATTAAATTCTGCGGCACATGCAGCACATTGAATAAATAATAAATGGCAGGCTTCATTTTTGCAATTGGTATGGGTATCTGCCGGCATACCACATTGATGGCATTTCGCAATAATCTCTTCTGTAATACGCTCCCCCAGTCTATCATCAAATACAAAATTCTTTCCTTTGAATTTATTGGGTAAACCGGCTTGTTTTATGGTATTGGCATAATGAATAATACCCCCTTCTAAATGATATACATTCTTAAAACCCCGGTGTAACATAAAGGCGCTGGCTTTTTCGCAACGAATACCACCGGTACAATACATAATGATATTATTTTCTTTTTTATCTGCCAGCATTTCTGCTGCCATGGGTAACTGCTCCCGAAAGGTATCACTCGGTATCTCAATTGCATTTTCAAAATGCCCCACTTCATATTCATAATGATTACGCATATCTACTACCACGGTGTTTTTATCAGCAGCCAGTTTATTGAATTCTTGTGCGTTCACATATTTCCCTTTTTGCCGCATGGTAAAACCGGGGTCGTCAATGCCATCTGCTACTATTTTATTGCGCAATTTTACCTTTAATACCCAAAATGATTTTCCATCATTATCTACTGCGATATTTAAGCGTAAATCTGTAAGGGGTTCAATGCTGTTTACATATTGTTTAAACTTTTCTAACTGGTGTTCCGGCACACTTATTTGTGCATTAATGCCTTCTGAAGCGATATAGATACGGCCAAAAACCTGTAATGCTTCCAGCGATTGATACATTAGATCCCGAAAAAGCCGGGTATCTTCAATAAAAAAATATTGATAAAAAGAAATGGTAACCCTTTTAAAAGGTTCCTGGTACAGGCGCTTTTTCAGCTCATCCTGGTTTACCCGGTTGTGTAATACTGCCATATTGTAAAATTTGATTCCGCCTGGTGCGGAAAACCATTTATAAATGATTGGATGCTTGCAGGGCAAACCAAATAATTTTTACAAAGATAAAAAATATATTATACACCTAAAATTCAGGTATCGCTTTGGGCCTTTGTGACACTTTAATAAATCCACTGCCCAGGATCCCGCCAAAACCCAGCCGGATATCACTTTTTACTTTTGATCCATTATTAAAAGACAATACATAATCGGCCCGGATCACTTTTAAAATATTTTCGATGCCAAAAAATACTTCAGAATAATTACTTTTTTTGTTTACCAACAGAATATTGGTTCCAGTAATAAGGTTCCAGTTTAATCTTTTAAATAAAGGGATTTTATTGGTAAGCAATCCATTTAAATGATGTTCTAAATGTAAGAACCCGTATAAATTATCGATGGTACTATGGGCATAATATTCTTCCATTTGAAAACTGTTTACATAGGTTCCGGCCAGGATACCCATATTGCCATTAAAATGCTGGTAGTCCATTACCGGTACTTCTTTATGATTCAGGAAGCCGCCGGTGCCGATATTATATTTTAAGAGACCGGCAAGCCTGAGGTTGATGTCATCCGTAACCTTAAACTGCCATTTATCAAAATCAACATCACTACCGAAAATATTCTTTATCCCTTTTGCATAGCTAAGGGTAAATGTGGGATATTTTGATCCTAAGGGAAGTTTCTGGTAAGGCAATTGAATGTATTTTTGACCCGGTTTAATACTGATTGAACCACTGATTATAAAAGCCTGATGCGGCGTAAATTGAGCATTAATCAATTGTTGCGGATAATTGGGCGTTATATAAATACTGTCCTTTTTTCGAAAAGTATATAAGGTTGTATTGTTTAATGGTATCCTGTCTTCATATAATGCATTTACAAAGAAGCGTACCCCATTCTCGTAAGTTTTATTATAATAAATATTGCCAAACCAGTTCTCATATGTTTTTATAAAATTTTGGCCATAGAGTAAAATAGAAAAACTGTTGCTAATCGGATTTAATGAACTACCTCTAAAGAATTCAGTTACTCTCTTACCACCACTCAAAGATATGAGCCGGGTACCGGCATTCATTTGCCGTAATTTTCTTTGGGGTGTAATGTCCAGGTTGGCCCAGGCATTTACATGGGTGTTACTAAAACCATAGCGGATATGGGGTTCCCATTTTAATGCAGAACGCAATGCCGGCGAATGTTTGGATATCATGCCACCCAGGTTTACCACTACGCCTTCTGCATTATTGTATTCCATATTAGGTAGAATGCCGTCAATACGCCATGAGTAAGTACCTTTCTTTTTAAAATGTGTTCGGTTTATTCCTCCTAATAAAAGGGCGGCAGGTTTTATTTTTCCCTGGCGTTTATTCAATGAATCTAGCGATGCCTGGCTTTTTGAAGAATCTAATCGCACCTGGTATAAACTATCTTTCACTTTATAATCTTTTAATTCTTCTTTTTCAAGGGGAACGGGCCGTATAGAATCCCAATATTCTTTCGATTTTTTATTTACAGCCGTATCATATTTAATAGTAACCCGGTTGAATACATCTTTATTAAATACAGGATCTATTTTGTAATTGGAATATACAGACAGAAATTGGCCGGTTGCACTAACGCCAAACATATTGATCTTAAATTGAAGTAATTGGTTTTTCACACGCCATACTTCATCGGATACGGGTACATACAATTGATTTATGGATAAGCTGTCAATCAGTTCCAGTTGTGCTGTTTTGGTAAGTAAAAGATCAAAGCTGTGGATGCGCCAGGTATCATCAATAATATTTATAATTCCAGTAAACAGGGGTTCATATTTCCGGCGTGGAGTTACCCGGATACTATTGATCATCTTTCCATCTTCAAAATAGCTGCCCAGTAATTTAAATTTATAGTAGCCGATGGCTCCATCAGCAATTGGCGACACAAAACCCCGGGGATTAAGTTGTTCGGCAAATACGGATACATTGTTTTTATATAAGCTGATAAATGTAGGAAAACTAAATCCAAAACCGCCACTACCGCTAACCCGGCTGCTTATCACTTCCATTTTAAATTTATCGGGGCGCTGGGTGTAGATTTTCGAAATAGATTCTGAGAGATAGATAATTCCTTTGCCAGTAGAATCAAGGCCCATCCCCTGCCGATCCTCATCAGGCACTTTTTGACCCAGTACTTTTTTGGGCAAATGATTTAACTTAACCAGGTCTTTACTGTACCTGTCGCACTGGAACCCATTTACTTCTTTGTCGTATTGATTTCTTTTTTTTATGGCCTGGCGTATAATTTCATAAGCTGGATCTTCTCCTCCATTTTGAATGACAACTTCATTTAATGTAAGTTTTTGTTCTTTTAAAATAAAACTTATTTCTGTATCGGATTGCAGGTTCACTGTTTTTTCAACAGTTTCATACCCAATATGCTGGCATACGAAAACATATTTACCCGGTGAAAGGGAAAACGAAAAACGGGCTTTGTTATTGGCGCTGGCACCCCTTGTAGTTCCTTTGATGGTAATAGATGCATAAGGGAGCAAATCACCTGAATCATTAAATACAGTGCCATACACTTTTTGAGATTGCGAAGCAAATGGAATAATAAGAATTAAAAAGATTTGTAGCAATACTTTCATACAGGAGATAGTTTGCATACGAAATTAAGCGGAACAAATGTTAATGAGAGTATAAACATAAATATTTACTCTTCTTATTTTTTGCAGATTATGAGTATGGGCTGATTCTCCGTTCCATGGCATTACGGTATTTATGGGGAGGTACACAGAAATACGGTTAAAAACTTCCCGAATCAAATGAAAATAGATTTTTAGAAATATTCAATCCATTCAAATAAATATTCAGGCTTATGTTCAATTTCAAATTTATTCAGGAATTCTACATATTCTTCTTTAAAAGATATTTTTTTATGATGCTCCTTTTGATTCCTGATATAGGTAATAACGGGATCTAAATTAGAATGGCTGTATGAAAAAGCGCCAAAACCCTCTTGCCAATTAAATTTTTGTGGACAAAAGTTTTTTGTTTTAATAAATTCATTGCTTGCCTTTTTAATTTCCCTCACTAAATCAGACAAGCAACAGGATGGTTTCATTCCAATTAAAAAATGAATATGGTCGGGCATACCATTAATGGCGAGCATTTTTTGTTCTTTGTTTTGTACAATGCCGGTTATGTATTTATAAAGATCATCTTCCCAGGAATTGTGGATAAGGCTTTGCCTTCCCTTTACGGCAAATACAACTTGAATGTAAATTTGTGAAAATGTTCCAGACATATATCAAGAAATTATTGAACTTGCATATTCATGTGTATTTTTTAAAACATACCGGTTAACATATTCAAGAAAAAGACTTCTCACTTTCAATCCCGAAGGGATTACACATCTATAAAATCTTATCCCATTTTGGGATGCGACCCCAATGGGGTCGTATATACCTTTCTACCACCATGTTCTATATATATTTGAATCCTTCGGATTCATGTACTAGCTAATATTTTTACCGATATAAAAATTTGAACCCCTTAGGATTCATGTACAATCTAATGTTTTTCCTTTAAATATATCTTTTGATATTCAACAAAATCCAAATTCTCAAAAAAATTCTAATTCATAATCCCGAAGGGATTGTACCCTATAAAATCTTATCCCATTTCGGGATGCGACCCCAATGGGGTCGTATATACCTTTCTACCACCATGTTCTATATATATTTGAATCCTTCGGATTCATGTACATTCTTTATAAAAAAAACTACTAAAAAATTTCGACAATCACAAATTCTTCCCAATTTCAATTCATAATCCTGAAGGGATTGTACATCTATAAAAAATTATCCCTTTTCGGGATGCGACCCCAATGGGGTCGTATATACCTTTCTACCACCATGTTCTATATATATTTGAATCCTTCGGATTCATGTACATTCTTTATAAAAAAAACCACTAAAAAATTTCGACAATCACAAATTCTTCCCAATTTCAATTCATAATCCCGAAGGGATTACACATCTATAAAATCTTATCCCATTTCGGGATGCGACCCCAATGGGGTCGTATATACCTTTCTACCACCATGTTCTATATATATTTGAATCCTTCGGATTCATGTACTAGCTAATATTTTTAACCGATATAAAAATTTGAACCCCTTAGGATTCATGTACAATCTAATGTTTTTCTTTTAAATATATTTTTTGATATTCAACAAAATCCAAATTCTCAAAAAATTCTAATTCATAATCCCGAAGGGATTGTACATCTATAAAAAATTATCCCTTTTCGGGATGCGACCCCATGGGGTCGTATACACCTTTCTACCACCATGTTCTATATATATTTGAATCCTTCGGATTCATGTACATTCTTTATAAAAAAAACCACTAAAAAATTTCGACAATCACAAATTCTTCCCAATTTCAATTCATAATCCCGAAGGGATTGCACATCTATAAAAAATTATCCCTTTTCGGGATGCGACCCCATGGGGTCGTATATACCTTTCTACCACCATGTTCTATATATATTTGAATCCTTCGGATTCATGTACTAGCTAATATTTTTAACCGATATAAAAATTTGAACCATTTTGATGTATGTAAATAAATATTTTCATTACGTTAAATTTTACACTTACGATCATGAGCCTATCAAATGTATAAATCCAAAATTACCAACCCTGCAAAAAATACGGAAGCTATGCCATTGGCCGTCATAAATGCTATATTTACCCGGCTAAGATCAGTTGGCTTCACCAATGAATGCTGGTATAATAACATACCAATAAAAACAACTACACCCAACCAATAAAATATGCCAAAATTTCCATAAACCCCCGCTACCACTACTGAAATGGCGCTTAATAAATGTAAAAAAATGGAAACATTCAGTGCTTTTGTTTTTCCTAAAAACGAAGGAATGGAGTACAGATCATTTTCTTTATCGAAAACCTCATCCTGTAATGCATAAATAATATCAAAACCACTAACCCAAAAAATGACTGCCAATGAAAATAAAACGGGCAAAACATTAAATACTCCTGTTACTGCCAGCCATGCCCCAATAGGCGCTAAAGATAAACCCAGGCCTAATATTAAATGGCATAAAGCCGTAAAGCGTTTTGTGTAACTATATAATAATATAATGCCAAGCGCTACAGGTGACAGATAAAAACAGATCTTATTGATAAACCAGGTACAAACAATAAATGCAATACAATTTATTATGGTAAATAATAAAGCTTGCCGTGGGCTGATAATTCCAGCTGGAATTTCCCTCACGGCTGTGCGTACATTTTGGGCATCAAACCTGCGATCTGCGTAACGGTTAAATGCCATGGCTGCCGAGCGTGCGAATATCATACATAGTAATACCAATATTAAAAGTTCTATGATAACACCCGTATCAGTTTGTAAAAAGGGAATTTTAATTTGCCTTGCAGCCGGACGAAAATAAATACTATGGATACCCAGAAAAAAACCTATTAAGGCAAAGGGCATCGCAAAAATAGTATGTGAAAACTTGATGAGGGATAAATAATTCTTAATTACAGCCATAAAAGAAAGGTAAGAAACATAAAAAAATAAAAGATGATGTTGTTGTCAATACAAAGAGAATAGCATGTTATTTTACTGCATTAATACGATAAGTCAGGAGATGGCTTTTATCTTATGGGTATAGCCAAACATAACTTCCAGCAAACAAAATATCAATAAAAAATTAAATTCAATCCCATTTCTTCCGCCACCCACTACGTACCATCCCTCTTTAAAATGAACCATAATTATGCCCCCCACCAATACCAGGATAAAAATAAGAGAGGCCGGTTTTACATAAATATTCATGAGCAAACATACAGCATAAGCCACATGCGATAATTTGATGGCCCAGGCCAGTGGAACCCCTGCCGGTGAAAATCCTTTTTGATTCAAAAACTGGTTACCAAATTCAGTAATGCTATTATCAAAAAATGAAGGTACACTATGCATGAGTAATATAACGGCCAGTGCAAACCGCAGAATAAAATGATTTTTACAAAATTGCATACTCTATATTGAATGGATGATTATAACAGCTAGCACTCACTTAAGCTGATGGGAATATTGATGGCCAGTCCGCCATCTGATGTTTCTTTATATTTACTATTCATATCAAGCGCTGTTTGCCACATGGTTTTTATTACCGCATCTAAACTTACCTTAGCAAAATCAGGTGTGCTTTGTAATGCCAGTTGGCAGGCAGTAATTGCCTTTATAGCGCCCATCGTATTTCTTTCTATGCAGGGTATCTGCACCAATCCGCCGATAGGGTCACAGGTAAGCCCCAGGTGATGTTCCATGGCAATTTCGGCCGCCATTAATACTTGACGTTGTGTACCTCCCAAACATTCAGTAAGGGCTGCGGCGGCCATAGCACTACTCACACCAATCTCGGCCTGGCAGCCACCCATTGCAGCAGAAATGGTAGCTCCTTTTTTAAATATACTTCCAATTTCGGAGGCAGTGAGTAAAAAACGAATGATCATTTCCTCATCGCTACCATCACAAAAACAAATATAATACTGAAGTACCGCTGGTATTACACCTGCCGCTCCATTGGTAGGCGCTGTTACTACCCTGCCGAAAGAGGCATTTTCTTCATTTACTGCAAGAGCAAAGCAACTTACCCAATCTAATATATAATTGAAACCACTGCCTCCATTTTTTATGGAATAGGTCCAATCATCATAATTCATACAGGTTTTGCCGGCTAATAATCTTTTATTGAGGTCATAAGCCCTGCGTTTTACCTCGAGGCCACCCGGTAAAATACCCTGGGCATAGCATCCCCGGAACATGCAACTTTTCATTACGTTCCAAATTTCCAGGATCCCTTTTTTGGTTTCTTCTTCACTACGCCAGGTATTCTCATTTTCCATTACTATTTCATGAATACTTAAACCGGTGCTACGGGCCCAATGCAATAATTCATCAGATGTATTGATGGGAAAGGGAAGATTTACCAGTTGCGTTTCTGTGCCGGTATCGCCTTCTTTTATTACAAAACCTCCCCCAATAGAATAATAAGTTTCTGCAAAATTTTCGTTATTGCGAAGTGTAACTAAAAAACTCAATGCATTGGGATGATAAGGTAAAGATTCAGCCACCAGGAATTCAATATCTTCAATAGGATTAAATTCAATTTCGTGGCGTCCTCCCAATAACAACTTATTCATGGCTTTAATATCTGCCATTTTGGAATGAATATTTTCCACATCAAAAGTTACGGGATCATCGCCGCTTAATCCCAGTTGTATGGCAATATCGGTTCCATGCCCATGGCCTGTTTTGGCCAGGGATCCATATAATAATACTTGTATGGAAATTACTTGCTGTAAAATATTTTTCTCCAGCAGCTTTTCTGTAAATGCCTGTGCAGCCCGCCAGGGGCCTAGGGTATGGCTACTACTGGGCCCCACCCCTATCTTAAACATATCAAATACAGAAATAGCTTCGTGGTTCATGGAATTAATCCCTATAATTTACTTTAAAGTTACATGCATTTCCTTTAGGGAATTGTTATTTACCCAACTGATAATAATTCAATTTCAAAACGCAGGTAAGAATTGGCGGGGATTGCCGGGTTTTGATTATTTGAACCATAAGCCAATGAGGGTGGGATGTATAAAGTTATGCTTCCGCCCGGCTTTATAAGCGGTAAGGCTTTTTGCCAACCAATAATTAAGGCACCCAATTGATTGGTATAGGGATATCCATCAAAACTTTGATCTACCAATGTGCCATTGCTTAACAGGTAAAGTTTATAATTTACCGTAACGGGCGAGCAAATATTGGGCGTTTTACCGGATCCCTGCGTATGAATTACATAAAACACCCCACTTGCATCTTGTAATGCATTAATATTATTGGTTTGCATATAAGCGCTTAAATATGCAATTTCAGTGGGCGTGGCCACCAGAGAAGAGTTATTATAATTACAACTGGCAGAATCTTTTTCACAGGAAGACAATAAGCCTATTGAAAAAATACATGCAAGAAAATACTTCATATGATTTGTGTATATTTTTTTTTGAAAATTAAGAAATAGTTTGATTTGCTTCACTGCGTTTTTTTTTATTTAACAGTTCCCGGTAAGCCTGTTCATTCATTTCCCATAAAAAATGCATTCTAAAATAAGCTATAAAAAGAATGATAATGATTACCGCCACTACGGTTGCCCCCATACTACTGGCCGCTGCGTAAGACACTTTCGCATACCAGTCGGGTATAAAAAAATATACCACAGCAATAAGTAATAAAATAGGTAAACTAAAAAGCATAGCCATGGGCAAGCCTCTTACAAATTTGCTTCCGATGGTTTTAAAAGCTAACCGGTGGGCTTCCCAATATGCCAAAAAATCTTTTTCCTCCTGAGTAAGCATATACAAAATTAAGGAATTGTGCCGTTTACTTGGCTATGTTCCCAAAAGCGTGTAGGTTTGTTTACCCCAAATTCACTACATGAAAGTTGAACAACTCCTTGTCCAATATTTATATCAATCAAAATCTGTAAGCCTGTTAAATATTGGCCGTTTCAGCATTTCGCCTGAAATATCTATTATTCCGGAAAGCGAAAAAAGCCAGGTATTACCCCCTGATGCGATAAAATTTGAATATGATGGCAATGCCCCCATTGATGAAGGACTGATAGATTATATTGTACAACAAACCCGTAAAATAAAACCCCTGGCCACCTCGGACCTGGAAAGCTATTCAATCCTTTCCAGGCAGTTTCTTAATATTGGTAAACCCCTTATTATTGAGGGCCTGGGCAGCCTGCAAAAAAGCCAGGAAGGAAATTACATATTTACCCAGGGTACTTATGCCAATGCCCGGCTGGAATTACCCAAACATAATTTTACTGAAAAATTAAGTGATGATGTTGATTTTTCATCACCTGTAAAACCCAAAAGAAGTACCGGTAAAGGCGCTTTAGTTACCGTGGTGATCTTATTATTGGCCGGCGCTGCCGCATTGGGATATTATTTATATAGTCAAAAAAATGCAATGAAGCCGCTGGATGTTTCTACAGTTCAGCAGGCTGATACCAATGAAAATAATATAGATACCAGCATGCTCGTACGGGCAGATAGCCTGGTATTGAAAGATAGCATCCCGAAAAATATACACCCGGCTTATACTTTTAAAGTAATTATTAAAGAATATAATAACCTGAAAGATGCGGATAAAAACAATAAACGATTCAGTTCATTTGGCCATACCATTCTTAAAGACCAAATAGATTCTACCCATTTTACTTTGGCTATTCCTTTTAATACAACGCTTGATGATACCTTGCATATAAAAGATTCATTAAGCCGTCTTTTTGGTGTAAAGGCAAAAATTTCTTTTTAATACTTCGCTATGAACAAATCAAATGGTTTTAATATCATTTTATTGTTTTGGATTGTAGCAACTATACAACTGGTATCCATTTTACTCGATTATAAAACGGGCATCCGGTTAAGCAAGCCCTTATTAATTCCTGTGCTTATGCTGCCGGTGATCTTCAATACAAGTGTGCATGCCACCCGAAAGAAAATGATGATCCTGGCTTTATTATTTTCCTGGGCAGGCGATATCTTTCTCATGCTTCCGGGCAATGGTTATTTTATTCCCGGATTAATTGGTTTTTTATTTGCCCATATTTCTTATATTCTTTATTTCTATTGCATAAAAGATCCATCTGCGCCATTACCAAAACAAAGCCCTATTATTTTTGCTGCCATACTGGGGTTTGCAGCTATTTTACTATTTATCCTTTTCCCGCATCTCGGGGAATTAAAAATCCCTGTTTTGCTTTATACCCTGGTCATTTGTTGTATGCTTTTAGCTGCAATCTATATTTCTCCCTTTACCCGCCAGGGCGCCGGCCGTTTTTTTATTATGGGGGCATTGTTTTTTGTATGTTCGGATTCGCTCCTTGCATTCAATAAATTTTACCAGCCATTTTCAGGAGCCGCCTTTTCTATTATGCTTACTTATTGTATAGCACAATTTTTGATTGTAAAAGCATACATGATTAACGATATTCGCAGTAAGCTTATCACTTAAAATGAAATTTACAGTATTATGGATTATATTGATTATTACAAAGCTTTGGGAGTAGATAAAAATGCGAGTGAAGCAGACATAAAAAAAGCCTACCGCAAACTGGCCCGTAAATATCATCCCGATGTAAATCCCGACAACCCGGCAGCTCATAAAAAATTCCAGGAAATAAATGAAGCCAATGAAGTATTAAGCGACCCGGAGAAAAGAAAAAAATACGATAAGTACGGAAAGGACTGGCAACATGGCGAGGCTTATGAAAAAGCCCGCCAACAACAGCAATACAACAGGGGCCAGCAAGGCAATTATGGTCAATACGATTTTGGAGGTGATTTTGAAACGGGTAATTTCTCTGATTTTTTTTCTTCGATGTTTGGCGGCGGAGGCGAAAGCCGCAACCGCAGCCGCTTTCGTGGACAGGACGTGCAGGCAGAATTAAAATTAAATTTATCACAGGTTTTTACCACCCACAAACAAACATTCACTATTCATGGTAAAAATATCCGTATTACGGTACCTGCCGGAGTAGAAAACGGGCAGCAAATAAAATTAAAAGGGTACGGCAGCCCCGGTACCCATGGTGGCCCGGCGGGCGACTTATTCATCAACTTTTCAATACATAACGACACCCCTTACAAAAGAATGGGAAATGATTTGTACTTAAACCGGGAAATTGATCTTTATACCGCGGTACTGGGAGGCGACATCACCGTAGATACCCTGCATGGCAAAGTAAAACTGAAAATTGCACCCGGCACTCAAAACAATAGCAAGACCCGGCTAAAAGGCAAAGGTTTTCCCGTGTATAAATCAGAAGGTAATTTTGGTGACCTGTATATTACCTACCAGGTAAAATTGCCTACCCATCTCACCGAAAAACAAAAAGAATTATTTACGCAACTTTCTAAACTATCCTGATATGGCAACGATAAAGATGATAACCGTAAAACAGTTTTGTACTTACCACCAGGTAGATCCCTCCTTTATTGAAGCATTACATCATAATGGCATCATTGAACTGGTAGCGGAAAAACGCACCCGGTATATTCCCATGAACCAGGTAAGCCGGCTGGAACAAGCCGTAAGGATGCACCTGGACCTGGAACTGAATGTAAATGGAATCGACACCATTTTACATTTACTGAACCGCCTGCAACAAAAAGAAGAGGAATTGCGAAAGTTGAAAAACAGGTTGAATTTTTATGAATAAATTTTAAAGCGATCTTTTTTCTGCTGCTAAAGCATATAGCAAAGGAATCTTGTTTCCCCATTTTGCAATCCGGTACTTCCCTTTTTCAAATTCTTCCATGCCCGGGAGGCAATTATAAGGCGAATAATCATATTCATTACATTGGCAAAGTTGTAAGCCATGCGATAGCAAGGCTTGTATTACTTCGCACAGGCCATGGTTCCAGGTGATGGTTTTAGTTACCAGTGCATCCTCTTTTGCGGCATAGGTTCCCGTTAAATCTTCTTCAATAGGATCTCCATTAAAATAAGAGTAAGCAATTTCATTAAAATCATTATCGTACATCCATACTACCGGGTGAAATTCAGCAAAAATAAACCTGCCCCCGGGTTTTACATAACTGGCTATCAGCCTTGCCCATTTGTTGATATCCGGGAACCAGCCAATGGTACCATAGCTGCTGAATACAATATCAAATTGTTCAAAAAGCAGATCGGGCAAATCAAAAATATCAGCACAAATAAATTCAGTATCTACCTGCAAGCTGGCTGCCAGTTCTTTTGCTTTTGCAATCGCTACATCTGAAAAATCAACCCCGGTTACTTTAGCGCCCATCCTGCCAAGTGAAATCGAATCCTGGCCAAAATGGCATTGAAGATGTAATATGGATTTTCCTTTCACATCGCCCAGCAGGTCCATTTCAATTTTATTGAGCGAATTCTTACCTGCTAAAAATGAAGGCATATCATAAAAAGCCGATGCCACATGAAGCGGTGTTTTTTTATTCCATGCATTTTTATTGATGTCGATAAAATTTTTCATATTTATTTTGTCAGGCAGCAGATACCCATTTTAATCCTGCAATAGAAAGTATAAGTGTACTTATAAAAAATATCCGCCAAAAGCTGGCCGGTTCTTCTAAAAAGAAAATGCCGCACAATACAATGCCTACGGCTCCAATGCCCGTCCATACAGCATAGGCAGTACCCACAGGTAAAGTTTGGGTAGCTTTTATCAATAAGAGCATGCTAGTGGCCAGGCATATTAAAAAACCGGCATACCAGGCAATGGCGGCCTGCCCGCTTGCCTCTTTTGCTTTACCCAGGCAAAAAGCAAAACCGGTTTCAAACAGCCCGGCTAAAATAAGGATCATCCAGTTCATGCTTTTAAATTTATATTTTAAGAAATTGAAGTGGGGTGCTGCAATTGGTCCATATCTTCCTGCTTTATTTCTTCCATTTTCTTTACAGCATCATCTTTTTTAATAATGCGCCATAATTGGATAAGCGCTGTAATGGTAAATATGCCCCCGATGATCCAGTTAAGATATTGCTCACTGTTATTTATTCTTTGAACCATCCATTTACCGCCAAAAATAAAAACACAATTACCCAATAAGGTGCCAATCCCAATCCCGATGATATAGCTGTTGTACTGGCTTCTTACGGGTTGCAATATCTTTTTGGTGAACAATACGGTACTCCAGCCAAACCAAAAAGGGATTTGCACCGGGTTTATAGCACACATAAAAGCGCCCAACAAAAAGCGGTGCATATTATTATTCAGGATCACATTTTTGGCAGTACCCCCATGCCGGGTAGCCGCTATAAAACTGCCAATAGCCAGCGCCAGGATAATTCCCAATGTAATCCACTCCATGATCTTCATTAACCGTACCTGCTTTCGCACCCAATCGATTCCCACGAGTGAAATGCGCACATAAACCATTTCTACCAGCAGGGAACCCAATGAAAATTCAATGGCATGCCTTACACTTTCCTGGATGCCAATTTGCATTGCTGCTACATTTAAAGTACCCAATGGCAAGGAACCCAGGAAGCTAATGAGCAAACCCCAAAAAAAGATGCGTATAATAGCAGGCATTCCTCAAAGATAAGGCAGCCATTTATTTGAGCGAGCGCCATCAAAAGAAAATCACCGGGTAAAGTGCTTAAAAATAATTACAGGTGTAACTAAATTTTCTTATATTTATTTTCCCATATATTACTTCACTAAACAATTTTATCATGAACTTTCAAACCATGAACAAGCAAAGAAAATTTGTTTTGATTGCATCCGCTTTAGGCATCATAGCTATGTTTTTACCCTGGGTTTCAGTTTCCATATTAGGCATGACGCAAAGTACCAACGGGCTGCACGACAAAGGTATCCTGGTATTTATTTGTTTCCTGGCCTGCGCCGCAATGGCCTACCTGGGCGACCAAACAAAAAATTTAGATAAAACATCCTGGATTATCACCCTTATTGCCCCGGTTATTGTACTCCTGATGATCATTTGGTTTTACAGCCAAATGTCAAATTCATTTTTAGGCGCTTCCTTTATTGGTTATGGTGTGTACATTGCCGGTATTGCGGCCATTGGGATCCTGGCATCGGCTTACTTATTCAGGTCGCCGGGTGATAATATAAAAGATAGTTTCAATAAATTAAAAGAAGATATCGAGAAAAAGGTTTCCAATACCCAATCCGATCTTCCCAAGGAATAATTTTACATTTTGCACAAATCATTAAAAAAACCTACAGTCTTCCTGTAGGTTTTTTAATTGCGGTAAAAGCAAATCCATTACCGGCCACAATTCAAGTTGGCCAGGTTCTTACTTCCCTCATCGTAGCAATCTAATTTTATCGTGCAATTGTCTCCTGCGCATACCCAGGAAAGTTTTATCCAGGCTGTTACTTTCTTAGGCATTTTTACCTGGTAATAATAAAACCCGGCGGCCGGATTTTTAGAACAATCTTTTAAAATCTTATAATCCAATTTCTTATTGGCAAAAAGGCTGTCAATTGTTGTTTTTGATTTCAATCCTGCATGAGAAGTGCTGGTAATGGTAAAATTGGTAAATCCCATCCTGGGGCCTCTTAACATGATTTTCCAGGCCATGGGCTTATTCTGGGTAGTGAAGGTTTTTCCATTGATGGCAATATTTGCCGTTCCATTCCGGTAAAAGTTAATATTTAAATCCTCACTCATATTGATACCTTTTGTCTCCCATTTTACGGGGTATTTCGATGCTGAGTTTACCGCCCAGTCTCCAATCATCGAATATTCACTGGTATCTTGTACAAGCATTTTCACCAGGTCATACAATTCCACTTTTTTTGTTTGGGCAAATCCGGAACCGGAAATAAGTAAGAATGCCACTACATGTAAAAACTTCATGGTTGTAAATTTTAATAATTATTAAAATGTGGCCATGGGTAAGTGGATATAAATGTAAGAATAAATTGAATACCGTTTTTAAATTTATACCTTGTAAACTGGTTCAAAGATTGTACAGTAAAATCCATATACAGGCAATGGAAGCGGATCTTTACCCGGTAAAAAAAAAACAGGAAATCATGCATACAAATAAAATCACCACTTTGTTTACCGATATCGGAGGTGTTTTACTGACCAATGGCTGGGATCATAATTCCCGGAAAAAAGCAGCCGAACAATTTAACCTGGATGCCGATGAAACAGCCTCCCGGCACCACCTTACTTTTGACACTTACGAATCGGGTAAGCTCTCGCTGGATGAATACTTAGACCGTACTGTATTTTATGAACCCCGGGATTTTACAAAAAAAGATTTTCAAGAATTCATGTTTGCCCAGTCCCGGGCCATACCGGGTATGATCCCTTTCATTACTGAGCTTAAAGAAAAATATAAATTAAAAGTGGCTGTGGTGAGTAATGAAGGCCGGGAACTGAATGAATACCGCATTGCCAAATTTGAATTGGGAAAATTTGTAGATTTTTTTATTTCATCCAGCTTTGTGCATTTTCGCAAACCGGATATCGATATTTTTAAAATTGCTTTAGATGTAGCCCAGGTAAACCCCGGCGAGATTTTATATATTGAAGACAGGCCCATGTTTATTTCCGTAGCCGAAACACTGGGTATTACCGGCATACATCATGAAAACCCGGAAAAAACAAAAGCTATATTAGCTGAATATGGTTTACACTGATTTTGTATGCCCGCAGCTAAAATGTTTTTAATGATCGTTTTTAATCTTTTAAAGTAAATAGCATGAACAAAGAAATTTTATCGGCCACCATACAGGAAATATTTTCAAATCATAGGGGCCTGCTGGCAATGGACGAAAGTTTACCTACCTGTAACAAACGTTTTGCAGCGGCAGGAATTCCACAAACCGAGGAAATGCGGCGCCGGTACAGGCAACTCCTTATTACTACGCCGGGTTTACAGGAAAGTATTGGCGCTGTTATTTTATTTGATGAAACCATCCGGCAAAAAACAAATGAAGGAATCTCATTTACTTCTGTATTACAGGAGGCCGGGATCATCATCGGTATTAAAGTAGATAAAGGCACAATTCTGCAACCGGGTTTCCCCAATGAAAAAATTACGGAAGGCTTAGATGGTTTGCCTAACCGCCTGCAGGAATATAAAAATATGGGCGCCCGTTTTGCCAAATGGAGAGCCGTGATTCGAATCGGAGAAAACATGCCGTCCCGGGGCAATATTGAAGCCAATATCCATGCACTGGCCCGCTATGCCGCATGTTGCCAGGAAGCTGGCATCGTACCCATTGTAGAGCCCGAAATTTTAATGGAAGGCAATCATACCCTATTACAATGTTTTAAAACCACAGCAAGAGTTTTAAAAAATCTCTTTTATTATTTTTATATTCAGCGCATTTGGCTGGGGGGCATCATTTTAAAACCCAATATGGTGATTTCCGGAACGGGTGCTTCCCATACAGGCAGCATCGGGGAAGTGGCCTCTTACACGGTAGAATGTTTAAAACAATCAGTTCCGGCTGCAGTTCCGGCCATTGCCTTTTTATCGGGTGGCCAATCGCCTGAAGATGCCACCCGGCATTTAAATGCCATGCACCAATTGTATAAAGGTGAATTACCCTGGATCCTGAGTTTTTCATTTGCCCGGGCGATTCAGCAACCCACACTGGATTGCTGGAAGGGAGATGATAAGAACACAGTGGCTGCACAAAAATTATTAATTGAACATGCCGAAACGAATAAGGCAGCCCGTATGGGCATCTACACGCCCTCTTAAATTTGCGATAACACAATCTTATCTGCCAGTTCCCAGGATGTATTCACGGCATGATAAATATAAATACAATCCCAGCCCTGGCCCTGCATATGCTGCCCCCGGTATATCAATACATAATTTCCATCTTTTGAAAATATGGGTATGCTCATGAAATTCACTAAACGGTTTTTTATTTTCGTCTTATTCCAGGTGTCAATCCAGCGGCGAACCTGCGCATGATTTTTATTTTTATCCAGTAATGAATCGGCGGCAGCCAGTGATATCCGGGTTTTGGTATCTGCTACCAGCACCCAGTTTTTTAGCCGGGCCTGTTGCCATTTTTGTACCGGGGCATCTTTTTGATTTAATTGCAGCAGGCCTTCATACAATTCCTGCCGGGTGGCCGGGGGTACGGTTCCAGAGCTGCTCTCCAAAATTTTAGCGGCAGAAACGGCATCGGGATACACGGGTTGATTTAATAAAAATATACCCCAGTGTGATTTCCCAAATTCAATGGCCGGTAACCCCTCATTTATAAATGCATAAGCGGGGTCTTCATTTTGCGCATACAATACCTGCGCTGTACATAATAAGAAAACCGGGAGGATGATTTTTATACACTTCATTCAATTCGTGTAATTTTTTTTCGTTTATTTTCTTTTCACCAACGGGTGATTCAACCCATTTACATCATTCCTGATAACCTCGTAATGATCCAGGCTTTCAAATAATTGGGTAAGTGTTTTAAACCCGTACGTGCGGGGGTCAAAGCTGGGATCGATCTTTCTTAAGGCAAGCCCTACTTTAGAAATATAAGTACCCCCATCTTCGATTGTTGAAATTTCAAAAGCCTTATTAATATTCGTTAAATCAAATTTAGGTGTTTCCTTTTTAACTGGTTTCTTTGATTTCTTTTTAGTGGATGACGATATTTTTTCAGTATCTTCTTTTGCAGATTGGCCTTCCCTCCTGCTTTCTGTTTCGGGTAATAAATTTTCGGTAAACGTGAATACTTCGCAGGAGTTTACAAATGCAATGGGTGTATTTTTCTTACCAATACCCATCACAAAAAAACCTTCTTCCCGAATTCTTTTTGCCAGGCCGGTGTAATCGCTATCGCTGGATATGATGCAGAACCCATCCACACTTTTACCATGCAGGATATCCATGGCATCGATAATTAAAGAACTATCGGTAGAGTTTTTACCGGTTGTATAAGAAAATTTCTGGATCGGGTTAATTGAGAAATGATTCAGCGTTTCTTTCCATTTATTCATGTGCGGGCTGGTCCAGTCGCCATAAATCCTGCGAATGGTGGCTTTACCATAAATAGACACTTCTTCCAGCATGTATTTGATTAAAGAAGCCTGGGCATTATCGCCATCAATGAGTACGGCTATATTAAATTTTGTTTCTGTCATTTTTTATGATTCATTTTTAAGTAAAATTTCCTTGTCTTTCTCTTCCAGGATTCAGTAAAGGAACGATTCATTTATTGCCTGGCCAAAGTAAATCTTCTGCCATTAGGTTTACAATATTATTGCGGTATTTTTTCAACCAGCATTTCATTACCCTGCATGTCATAATAAGTACAGGTCATGTCATTTAAATCGGCAACCCATTTTTCAATTCCTGTTTCTGCACAATGATTTCTAAATTCAGGATAACTTGTTTTTCCCTGCTGGTGCATTTTTAAATAATTACAAAACTTTTCCTGATCCCCCACCGGCGCTATTGTAATTACATCAAACATCGGGCTGGATTGTATGTGATGGCCATCTTTATCAGCATATTCAGTGTGGCTGTCATTTACCATGGTTACATACTTTGCAACACCCAGCAATTTTATTTCCCGGATATAGGCAGGGAAATCTGCACCGGATTTTACTTTGCTATGGGCCTCTTTTATTTTTTCTATTATTAACATGTTAATTTTTATGTGTAGTGCTGAAAAAAAAAACGATTTATACTAAACCTGTTTATCATTCAACTTTATTTAATTACAATCAGCCGGTGCTGTTCCGGTAGGGCTTACATTACAGTTTAAAGTATAAAAATCTTTTGCCGTAAGCTTACAGCGATGAAAAATATTTTTTCATAACTAAAGTTTGGTTGAAACAAAATATTTTCCGAGGGATAATGGAAGTTAAAGGTAGAATACAATTTTTAATTATGAATGGTGAATTGTTAATGGTGAATTATTAATTGTGAATGGTTACTTTAAAAAAATCCCGGTAAACCGGGATCTGAAAACATTTATGAAAACAAGGATTATTTTATAAATACTTTTATTGTCTTTTTAAATCCTTTTTTATTTGTAATGAGCAATTGATAAGTACCGGCTGCGAGCTTGCCCGTAGTAAGGGATGCCTGCTGGTAATAACTATTTATGGTAGTGGACTTGCTGAGCATTCGCTGGCCGTTTGCGGCATATAATACCATTTGGTATTCTCCCGCTTCTTCATTTGTAAATTGCAGCCTGATGATACCATTCTCAATTGGGTTGGGCACCATATCAATGCCTGTTTTTACGGGTAGTGCATCTAATTTCACTTTATCGCTATACACATAATCGCCTTCTGCATCCAACCCTTTTACCCGGTAATAAATTTCACCCGCAGGCGCCGTAGCGTCATCATACTGCAATACATCATTCGTATTGATCACGCCTTTCAGGTTAAAGTTTGTGCCTTCGTTGCTGCGTTCCACTTCGTAATAACGAATATCGCTACCCGGCGCTACCTGCCATTTTACTGTGGCCGTTTTATCGGCATTGCGTTTGGCTTCTATGGATATAAATTGAATCCGTTTTTTTAGTTTAAACACAATCATAAACCGGTCTGCTGCCAGTGAAGCCGGGTTATTGGCAATCGTAAAATCAATACGGGTATCACCCTGTAATGCCAATGCTGTTTTGGTTTGTGCATAGTTATCTACCAGCCAGGCCCTGCGTCCGTCCAGGTCCATATTTTCGGCATTGATCACCCAACTGTAATTACGGGCTTTCATCATTTCCAGGTTCAGGAAAATAGTATCCGCATCGGCTACCGGGCTTTTTTGCATTACCGCATACAATTTATTTTTGTAACGAATGCTCACTACTTCAGAAAGGTTTTTTTGTTTGGGTCCGTCGTTATTATCCACGGCATCATTAAACCCGTCCTGGTAGTGCATCATCACCCCGTCAGTCAGGGTAAGTTCACTATTGTCTCTTATTAATAAGTTCACCCTAAGCAATTGCGGTTTATCTGCAACAAAAGTAGCCGTATAATCATCGCCTCCTTTTGCATTTTCATCTATTACCAAATTACCGTTACTGGCCCCGCCTTTTATAAAAAAGGCCTGGCCCGATGGGATAAAGTTGGGATGGCCGCCATAAGCTCCCCCTCCGGGTGTAGAAACCCAGTCGGAGCCTACTTTGGTAAATGCCCGGAAACCGCCCAGGTTATAATTGCCAGTAAGGCGTGGATCCCACACATAAAATGTTTGTACCGATTGGGCCGGAATGGGAGTCGTACGCATATCCAGCGCCGACGCATAAGGGTTGCCAATGGATACATCTTTACCTGCCGGGATGCTGATTGCCGGTTGTGTTCCTGTAAGCAATTGGCCACGGGTGCGCATGATTGTGGTAGAACTGCCGGATGATCCGGCCTGGGTACGGTCGCCCCTTACAAATAACATATAGCCTGCCGGGTTTACAATACTTAAGAAAGTATTGGCCGGCGCCCCATAATTTTGAGTTGCTGTATTCCAGGATTTCATACTGGGTCCGCCGGGTGAATAAAAATCGAAACCAAGCGCTTGTAATGCAGCCAACGTACTGGGTGTTTTAGTAGAAATTTGTGTTCCATACCCTGCCGGTGTGGTTTGAGTAGTACTACCAGCAGCTTTGCCTTCCTGCCATGCCTGGTTAATGGTTTGCAGCGTGTTATTGGGAACCGATAAGAACTGCCATTTGCGTGGCGTTAAGATATAACGTTCTACAATAAACCGGCCTGCACCACTATAATTAATGGTAGTGCCGGAGGGTACTTTGCCCACATTGGCCGTGCGAACAGCGCCACTTTGCAGGGTGATATCACCTATATTTAAACTTAGCTTAGCCGCATTATTATCAAAACTCAGGGTACCCGGTATGCCAAAGGAACAATCGATAACCACATTGCCCGAACCCGTATTATTGATCTTTACATCTTCTAATTTATATTGCCCGCTACCCGAAACGGTTTGAGCGGCAGTGCCGCTAAATACCAGGTCGCCGGTTTGGGCAGCGCCACCGGTAAGGGTAAGTGTTCCATTTACAGTTAGGTTGCCTTTTACATCTATACCGGTACCATGGCCATGTGTGGCATCCACGATATTATCCCAGGAAATATTGGTCAATTCACTGTTAGCGCCAATACTTACATTGCCTGCTACCTGCATAGGCAGTGTATTGATGTTATTATAAGATACTTTCACTGCGCCTGTGCCACTGGTGCCAATATCTAAATTTCCCTTTACATACATGGTGCCGCCCGATGCGCCGGTAAGCGCCGTGGTACTTGTACTCCAGTTGTAAGGCCCTGATGTAGATTCAAACTTAAGATTAGGATAATACATATTGCTGGCAGCCGTATTTACATTACCGGCGCCTGTATAGCGGTAAATCCAAAGCGCTGTGGCCGGCATGCTGTTCATACCGCCTTCATAGTTGCTACCGTAATTCCCGGCTACGCCGGATGAATTGGTTTTAAGCAGGGTTCCATTGGCGCCCATTTTCCAGGTGGCGCCACTGCCAAAGCCCAGGCTGTTTGCCGTATTATTATTATCGTTAAAAGTTCCGTTTATTATAAAATCGGCGCCTGCTCCCCCATCCAAAATTTTAATGCCAGCATTGGGATTGGTAATAAGTGTGGCAGCAGCATCTACCGTAAGGTTGTTTACATCAATGTCTGCATCAATATCCTGAGTAACGGTATAAGGTGCTGTGATATTTATTTTTGAACTATTGATTGCAATTGGATAGGTGCAGGCTGCTTTCCAGGTAATTCCATCATTACTCATTTCCCAGGAAGCCTTATCACTCCAGTTACCGGTAGCTTTTGAACGATAAATGGGCCTGCTCTCATAACTATACTGAGTGGCATGGGTAGGCTGGTAACAACCCGGGCTGCCTTGTGAAATGCTTGCATAAAACTGGTAATTGGCCAATGAAGCTGTAGGCCCGGTAATGGTAATATGATTGGTACCGGAGCCGGTAATCGTAAGCCCGCCGCCCAGGCCGCTTACCAGGTTCCAGGTATTGGTACCGGGTGCATTGTAATACCATACATAAACCGGCGTACCCGATGGTGCAATGTTAGCTGCTACTGAAAAATCAAGCGTTTGGTTACAATCTACCGATGCGGGTTGCGTAGTTACATCAATAGTGGTTCCATTTAAGGTATAAGGAGCTACGCCCAGGTTGCTGCAATTTTCGGTATTGCTAATCACCCAATCTACCGGGTAGTAAGTTAAACTGGGCCGGCTATGCGTTGCATTGGGTAATACATATTGACTAAATCCCGGGGCGTTGCTGCCCGGGTAGTTCGGGTTTGGCACATAATCTATGGCTGTATAAGTACCCGCTATTTTTTTAAGTAAATAGATCCGGTCATTGCCATTAAAACCGGAAGCGCCGGGGTAACTATCCACCGAAGTAACGCTGCATAAACTGGTACTGGTTCCCACACGCATTACTTGTGTGGCGCCACTGGCCAGGGTGCCGGTAAGATTAAAATCATTGATGGTACTGCTACCGGTTACGATCCTTACCTGGTAATTATTGGTTAATACAACAGGGCTTGCCGTACCGTTAAATACTTCTATATAACTTAAGCTCCCTGATTTTGCATCATACACTTCAGAAATAAATAAATCAGTAACCGTGCCCGAACCGGTTGTTCCGCAGTTACCCGTTTCATCAATAAGGGTGAAATTATCTGTTGATACACCATTACATGCTGTATTTACCAACGTAATCTTATCCTCATCCGGGGCATCCACGGGTACCATGGCAGTAACGGTATTGTCATTTAATACGGTAAATGAACTTGCTGATTTATTTCCAAATTTTACATCACTTACCCCGGTAAAACCAGTACCCGTAATGGTTACCAGGGTCCCTATGGGGCCATTATTGGGTGTAAATGAACTTATACTGGTTGTTAAACAAACCGGAGGAAGACAGTTTACTTCTACATCATCAATATGAACGGTACCTGCAGTACGGTAAAATTGTATAACAATATTATTTGAAGTACTATTTACTGTAAAACTGAAAGATTGATATATGCTGGTTAATGAAAAAGGAGAGCCTGTAACGGCTGTAAATGCAGCTCCATTAATACTAATATTAACTGCTAAAGTGCCTGTAGCCCCCGTACTCTTACTCCAAAAATTTATAGTGCCTACATTGGAAAGTTGGGGCGTTATAATATTTGAACCAGTTGCACTTTTAAGTTGCACAGCGGTATTACCTGAATGTGCGTCTGATGGGTTTGTGGTCTTGATAATATCAGTACCATCCCATGTTCCGGAACTTAAAGTGACAGGTACTGTGGAATATGAGGATGGTAAACCTGTTTCAAACCCTTCACTTAAGCAAGGCCCAGGCAATACCGTTAAAATAGCTGAGTTTGAAATAAGATTGGGGCAGGGCGCTGCTCCTTTTATAATACAGCGGTATTCATAATCATTATATGCCTCGGCGCTTGGGCTGATGGTAAGATGATCGGTTGTTACATTACTATAAGGTGCTGTATTGGTTAGGTCTTCCCACAGAGAAGTACCTGTATTATACCATTGCCATTGATAACCGGCGCCTGTTGCGGTTACATTAAATACGGCAGTTGCCGGTGATGTTACCGTTACATCTATGGGTTGCAACGTAATAGCGGGTGTGGCATTAATGGTAACCGGGTAAGCGGCAGTAGCTGCACTCCAGCAAGTACCATCAAAACTACGTACATAAAAATTTCCTGTAGCATTTACGCTGAGTGAAGAGGTTGCTGCATTGGCAGGGCTGGTACCATTGGCGGCAGTTTGCCAGTACATACCTGCGGCAGATGGTGTAATGGTTAAGCTGGTACTGGTACAGGCCGGCGTAGTACCACTGATGGTACCCGATGGGGCTGCTGCCTGTGCCGAAGCACAACGGTTGGCAATAATATATAAATTGGTGCCGGCTGCAGGAATCGTAAGGCCTGAAGCGCTTAAAGTATAGGGATTGCTGCCGGCAGGCGTACCGGTGCCCACAACGGTATAAGCTGTTACGTAGTTGCTAACTTCACTGGCAGCGGCCGGGCTAAAGGATACCGCCTGGTTGGCCGCATTCCATTGGTACGTGATATTGGCCACGGCACCTGCACCGGAGGCCAGTACACTCCATTCTAAATTCACCACTTTCGTGGCATCGAAAGGCGCATTGGTTAGCGGCGTTTTTACGCTCATGCTAAGATCCCTAACCGTACCGGTATTGGTGATGGTAAGCGGTGTATAATTGGCACTAATACCTATGGGAATTAAAGTGGCGGTATTGCCTGCCGCTTCTTTTATAAACTTACCCGTACCATTTATTATTACATAACTGGTTGCTTTGGCATTGGTAGTGCTGCCCCCGCTTTTCAGGCTAAAATTATTGTTGCCCAGGCTTATTTTGCCCAATATAAAATCGGCTGTATTATTTACACTGATAGCACTTGCCAGGGTAACACCGGCGTTATTATTTATGGTAAAATAGGCAAAATCGGTAGCGCCGGTAATGGTTTGGTTTACGGTACCGTTACAGGTTACTAAGCGGCCATTGGGATTAAAAGCGGCAGTTGCTCCTTTTGTCCAGTTACCTTTTACTGCCAGGTCGCCACCTGCATTATTGCCCAGGCTCATATTGCCATTCATTACCAGGTTGCCACCCACGGTAAGCAGGCCGGCACCGGGAAAGGGGCTGCCATAATCCATGTATAAGGCAGAACCGGCATCAATAGTAAGGTTGCCGGTAAGGGTCCTGGCACCGGTATTGGTAGGATAATTTAAAACGGTATTATTGCTCAGTTGTACGTTTGCAGGGTTGGCAGCAGAAGTCCACTCCAGGCCATTGCCGTAAGTGGAATTGGTATTATACCATAATTTAGATGCTGCGCCGTAATTGGGGCTATTGATGCTGAAATACCCATTGGGGCTTATGTTGATCGTACCATTTAAAGTAAGCCCGCTGGCATTTGCATTTTGAAAACCACCATATAATAACAGGGTTCCTGAAGCCGGAATCAGTTTGGTACCATCATTCAGGTTTACATTGGTACCGGTATTTACCTGTACATTTTCTGGAATATTGCCCGCACCCGGCCAAAAGCGCTGGCCGGCAGTAATACCATAAGGGCCCGTGCCGCTATTGAATACTAAATAACTCCCGGTGGCTGCATAAGAAATATTTGTGGTACCATTGGCATAGCCGCTGCCATCTATTTGCAGGGTGCCATTTACCGTAGTAGTACCGTTATTGGTATAGGTAGCACGCAAAGCCAATGAATGGCTGGCATTAATGGTAGTAGTTGTTCCATTATTACGGGTTACGCCGCTATTCATGGTTATGGCGTGATTGATAATTACATTATCATCGCCACCCGGCACAGCATTTTTATCCCAGGTACTGGCTGTAAACCAATCGCCATTGGCAACCGAAGTAAATAAAGCCGGGGTAACATTTCCCGAAACCGTTAAGCTGGCCGTAGCGCCACCGCCGCTAATGGCAATGGTTTCGCCGTTATAATTGCCTACGGCAAGGCCGGCTTTTAAACGGGCATATACCGTAAAGGCCAAAGCGCCACCCGATGCAGCCGGGGTAGTTACAGAAACACCGCTCCAAACGGTACCATTTAAAGAAACTTCATAATTGGTAGAAGCCGTAATGGTAACCGTGCTGGTAGCAGGGCTTAGATAAGTGGCATTGAGTGCATAGTTTTGAGATGCCGAAGGTCCCGAACCACTGGCATATGTAAACCCGGTAAAGGTTTGGGTTGCAGGTGTAATGGTGGGTGGTAAGGCAGAACAAAATACATTTACATTATCTAAATAAAAACTACCCCCGCTCCTGGCAGACATTACAAAACGCAGGTAATAAATGCCAATAGGTGAGATAGAATAATTATAATTTTTCCATGAATCAGTAACCGTACCTGTATTTGACCCATTTGCAGTAAGTGTGGTAATATCTGTCCAGGGCCCCGCAGCGCTGGTACTATACTGAACTTTTAGGGTAAAGTTTGCTGAGTTACTTGATGCTGTTGCTACAAAAGTTATAGAAGATGCTCCCGTAATGGCATTCGTTGTAATAATATCATCGGCTGTAGTATTAAAACCAACTCCATTGCCAGTGTAACCTGCTGTGTTATTATTATAGGTTCCCGTTCCGCCTGTCCAGTTACCATAACCACTATCAAAATTATCAGATTGGCATGGCCCCACACTCCAATGAGCATATAAGGTAACATTTCCTAAGCCCATGGTATAGTTTGCGCCATCGGTATATACTACTGCGCCGGCAGCGCTTGTTGCCCAGCCATCAAATACATATCCGCTTAAGGAATATGCATTGGCAGTTAATGCAGCCGTTGCGCCATAAGCAATGGTTTGATTACTCATGGTGCCTGTAGCTGAGCCATTATTTTTATCGAAAGTTATTTGATAATTATTGGGTGTCCATTTTGCATACAATATGATATTATTTGCAGGTACTGTATAGCTTCCACCGGCTGCATAATTGGTTCCACTACCATCTGCGGCGGTGTTCCAGCCACCAAAAGTATAACCCGTTTTTGCCAGGGTACCAATGGTTGCCAAAGTTACGCTGCTATTATAATTTCCACTTACCGATGACACAGAGGGAGAACCTGTGCCCCCGTTTGCATTAAAAGTAACGGTGTAGCTATTTACGCTCCATTGTGCATATAAAGTAATATCAGCAGCAAAACTGTAAGAAGCGCCATCTGCATAGGCAGTACCTCCGCCACCGGCAATGGTATTCCAGCCGGTAAATGTATAGCCGGTTCTTGTAAATGTATTTGCAGTTAAATTGGTGGGTGTGCTTGCATTTTGCGGAGACATAGTGCCGGTACCTCCATTGGTATTAAATGTTACGGTATGGCCGCCTACTGATGTCCATTTAGCATATAAAGTAACATTTGATGAAGGCATGGAAAGTGTTGCGCTACCTGTAGCTGCGTAATCTGTACCGCTGCCATCTGCTGCCGTATTCCAACCGGCAAAAGTATAACCGGTACGAGCCAATGTTCCAGTATTTGCCAGTACAGTAGCCGTAGCGCCTGTAAAATATGAATTTGCATCTGTGGGTACGGAACCGGAGGTATTTGAATTACCATCATAAGTTATTTTGTAACATTTTCGGTACAAATAAATTGCTGCCTGGCCTGAAATGTAACAAGAAAAAAGACTAGAGCTAGAATTATAACTCATTAAATTACGGGTACCTCCATTGGTACAAGTGATAACAGCAGCGTTTGCAGAAAATGTTATTGTCCAGGTACCACCTGTAGAAAGTTGCAAATAATTATTACTATTGCTTGTTGCTTTTAAATCACTGGAATTTACTGCGTCGGTTAAAATCCAGGCTCCGGTACTACCTCCAAGAGTAATTTCATAAGGATTTGTATGATCTGTATTAACTGTTGCAACTGTTGCAGATATAACACTTGAATTTATAGTATAAGAACCTGATTGTGGCCTATTATTGGTATTTTGATATCCTAATAAATAGGTGCTCCCGGTATATGCTGACCCAATCACATATTTTTCACCTGCAACTAAGTCTGAAGTTGATGTAATTAATTTATAATTGCTTTGCCCAATAACATTCCCTGAAATTAGCAAGGCCATCAATACCAGGAGGGAGTAAATCTTTTTCATGTTTTTCATATATAAAGGATATTCAAATTCTATTTTAAGAATGGGTTATTTTTTTTATGAAAACGGGAGCTATAGAGGGAGCCGTAAAAAATCATTGCCGGCAATGATTGCGCTGTACAAAAACACAATAAAAGGGATACTGCCCGGGGGCAGTTACAGAAAGATGATGTATTCATCGGCGCATGAACTACTTAAAAATTAAAAAAAGGGGGGAAATAATTTTTCGGAGGGATAGATTAGCATACAAATATATGTAATATCTGTATGTTCCTGCTGAATTGTATAAAAAATGTGCAAAAACCGGGGCGATTTTTTGCAATAATTGAGGACGGTATTGACGTGTAAAGGTTACACATTAATAAAACTTTAACAAATCCTTTTCAAGCTGCTGAAAAAAAAGGTTTTTACAAATGTTGCAGATTCTTTTTAAAAGGATGCAGTAACTTTTCGGGGAGCCGGTTCATCCAAAAAAAATATGAACTCATTTTATTCCTCCCCTCTAAAAAAGGATATGAAAAGATGGCCGGCATTTCTGGTAATCGCTACCCAGTTTTGCAGTTGTACACACAAAAAATAAAATATCCCGGTGCTGGGTTTTGCAGATGCTTTTAAAAACAACGGCCGGGTATTGCTGCAGGCAGGATATTTTAAAACGTCCAGTTCGGAACCGCTGCCTGGCTTTTTGAAAAAGTTAAATAGTAAGAACTAAAGCTGGGCTTTATTCGTTGAGCCACGAACCACAGCACAGTAGAATTACCGCTGCTGATTGCTCCAATGTCAAGCCCCACTATTGGCAATACCCATGTTAGTGGTTGCTTTAGATTGAAACCCTCCCATTTTCTGTCAAACTCTAAAGTAGATTTTTCGGGCTTTTAAGATACTGTTTCATTACTTCAGCAGGTGTCAGTCCATTGATTGAACTGTGCGGTCTGAAGTTATTATATTCTGTTCTCCATGCTTCAATCTTTTGCTCCGCATCTTCAAGTGAGAGGAACCAGTTAGTATTTAAACATTCATCCCTGAAGCTGCCATTAAAAGATTCTATGAACGGATTATCTGTTGGTTTTCCGGGTCTGGAGTAATCTAAAGTTACATTATTTTCATGAGCCCATCGGTCAAAATCCTTACTGATAAATTCACTTCCATTGTCAACTTGTATTCGCTGCGGAATTGCCTTATTAAATGTTTTTAATTTTTCCATTACTTCTACTACGTTGATTGCTTTAAAAGATTTTGCTACCTCAATGGCGTAACAGTAGCGGCTAAAATTATCGACTATAGTTAAGGACCTGAATTTCCTTGCGTCAAAGAGCTGATCATGTACAAAATCCATGGACCAGCATTGACAAACATTAGTCAGTTGGGGTCTGTTTAACCGGTGTGCTGCAGACTTTGATCTGCGGGGCCTTTTGTTCCTCAGATTAAGCCCTTCTTCCCTGTAGATGCGACGTATCCGCTTGTGGTTATCGGGCCATCCTTCACGCCTTAAAAGCACCGTTATCCGCTCATATCCATACCGTACCCTTGAAACTGCAATATCCTTTATTCGCTTTCTTATCGCTTCATCACTTTTTACTTTAGGATGGTATCGCATGGTTGACTGGTGAAGAAGAATCAACGGACAAACCCGGTTACGGGTAACTTTATAGTCGGCCATCAATTGATGCCCAATTTCCCGTAGCTGCCGGATCTTCAGGCATTTTTTTTTAACACATCCTGCAGCATCTGTTTATCAAGGCTAAGGTCAGCAACGATTTGTTTTAACCGGCTGTTTTCTTCTTCCAACTGCTTTAGCTTACGAAGTTCTGTAACCCCAAGTCCGCCATATTTTTTCTTCCAGTTGTAAAAAGTGGCGTCACTAATGCCGAGCTTGCGGCATACTTCTTCAACCTTGGTACCGTTCTCGGCCTGGCGAAGGGCAAATACAATTTGTGCTTCGGTGAATTTTGTCTTTTTCATACGCAATTTTTCATTTTTTAAGTTATGAATAATTGCCCGTTTCTCTCTACTTTACCTTTTGTCAGTTTTTAGGGGGGAGGTCAAGATGATTTTAATAATTGCATTGTATGCGCCATTGATTACTTCAGTCATTTTGCTAAAATCCAATGTGTCAATTGTATCTGAAGCCATATGATAATTAGGGTTTCTTACGAAAGATGTATCATTAATCATTAGTGCCTGATATCCAAATTTCCAGTAATTCCTTTGGTCTGAAAGACCTGCCAAACCTGTTAGACTGCTATCTTCTGGGAAACTAACAACCTGAACATCGATATTTGAATTTTCTGACATTAATTGTCTAACTTTTACATTAAAATTATTATACTTTTCAATGCCGACAACAATTATAAAATTAGCAGTACTGGGATACCTTTTGGCTAAATCTGGTGATGGGAATGGTTGCGAATTAGGTTTGTCTGAGAAATACCCAATCATCTCATAACATATCATACCAATTACATCTGCTTTATTTTGAAATAGAGACTTAGCGTGTATGTAACTACCCATCTGTTCAGAACCAAAGAATGGCGGTTCTTCTAAACAATATGCAACCAACTCAATTGTGTAATCAACAAAAGGTTTATGCTGACCTAATAATCTTCCCGTTTCTAATAATCCTGCCACCGCACTTGCGTTATCATCTGCTCCTGGCTGATCTCCACATACATCATAGTGTGCACCAACAATGAGTCGTTTAGACATGCCTTCATTATACACCCCTATAACATTCGTATACTCTTTTCCTTCCGCAATCCATTTTTGCTTTTTGGTTAAAAGTCCTGAATTAGTAAATTCCTCATCAATGTATGAACATACCTTTTCAAGACTTTCTAAGTTGTTGTAATTACGGTATGGTCTTAACTCAGTTAAGAATTTTACATCTTCATAAAGTCTATTTTGCTGCGCTTTCATATTTGATTCTTTATTGCTGCCTCTAACGAACAGGGCCTGGCGTTGTAAGGGAAATAGAATTCCGCCGGAACCGCTGCCTGGCTTTTTGCTAAAGATAAATAATAAGTACTAAAAGCTGGGCTATATTCGACAAGCCCTAAACTGAAGTATAGAAAAAACCAATTGGAAATTTTTCATTTTCGTAATTTTCAATTAATATCCCCCATATATCCTACTCGTTAATTTTCACAATCAGTCAGTTTTAATATCAATTTTAAATTTAATTGCGCCAGGTTTAATCATGCATATTTTCAGGGGGGCCTGCGGTTCTTTCAAATTTTAAAACTTCACTCTTAATAGTAATATTTTCTGAAGAATATTCCTTTTCAAATATAAGTTCTAAGAATTCCTTATCCAGTTTTATTATCGAAAAAACAATTCTGGTCTTGCCATCGCATAAGTTCTTTAAAAGTAAGACTGGACTTTTGAAGTCGTCAAATGGATCGAAAATTTTGAATCCTAAAGTCATATTTTCCTCCACTTTATTTCCTTTCTTAATTAAATAAAAGTCAGAAGCAATTTCATCGCTACTAAAAGTCAATCTTGCGATTGAAAATTCTTCTTTATTTATAGATAATAATAATGGTTCTGATTGTTTCTCAAACAACTCCCAATTCCCAACAATTAAGTGAGGTTTGGGTTTCACAGTATAAGAAGTCAAACAGATATACGAGAAGAAAATAATAGAAGTAAGTATATATTTTTTCATTTTCCTATTGATTTAATGATAGTTTCTGCCGGCATTCACACTAACGGCCGGGTATTGCCCGCCAGCATTGCAGCAAGCCTCATGTCAGCGGTTCGGCTTTTTATTCTCCCAAGTTGTCTTTTTCAATTCAAACCAGTCTGTTGGGACACCTTCGTAGTCAAAAGTTTCTTGAAAGTTAAAGCCCAATTTAGATAATACCTTTTTTGAATTTACATTTTCCGGGTTAGTTATAGCAAATATTTTATCAACATTTAAATTTGCAAATCCATAATCTAAAATTGCAGTTGATGAATCAGTCGCAAAACCTTTTCCCCAATGTTTTTTCTTAAACCTAAAACCAAGTTCATAAAAATGATGGTGATTGTTTAAGGGCTGGTTGAAATATTTTAATCCGGACCAACCAATAAATTCATTCGTCAATTTGTCAACTACAGCCCAACGAGCCATTCCATTTTCTTTATATTGACCTTTAATTATTTCAATGACTTTTGATATTTCGTCAATTGATTTCACAGGATTGTTTTCTATATACAAATGAACTTCTGGGTCAGAGTCCATTTCAAATAAATCATTTTCGTCTGTATATTCTAATTCTCGTAAGATAAGTCGTTCAGTTTCTACTAAAATTTTCATCTGGCAGTTATTTCTTTGTTTTAATCGTATCGTTCGTTAAGATGACAACCAACGGCCGGGCTTTGCGCAGGTGGGATATTAGGATTCCCTTCTGTCCCCGACCGATGCCAAATTTATAATTAAAAATTCATTGTTAATACTATCGCTCAATAAAGTTCTTTCAGCCCGGAACTACTGCTGAAACATGTACCACGGCTCACTTGCCCCACGCCTGCCCCGCTTGCGCAAAACCTCATCCTAAGTGTTAGCAGCCGTATTTCTTGTTGTTGTGCAGTCTGTCCCAGTTGTTGTTAGTCTTAATGCTTTCATCTTTAAGTAACTGTTCTGTTTGGTTAATTTCAGATTTTGTCGTTGCTTTTTTTAAGAGTGTTATAAATGTGTTTATTGTTGGTTTAATATTTCTCAGTTTCAAATCTTGATAATAGTTAACTGCACTTTTAAAAGTTGTCGAACGTGAAATTAGTGTGTTAAATGTAACAAGATTAATTTCAATTCCTTGGTCTTCCATTGCTGTAATTATTTCGGCTCTCTGATTGTCATTATTTGTCAAACTTAAAAGAGCATTGTAAGTCTGTGTGTTCGGCTTAACTTCATACTTGTTCATTGACCTAATTAGTTCACGTCCTTCTTCAACTGTCTTGCAATAAGCAAGAAATCCGTTCAAAGTGTATGTGTTTGGTTTAAGTCCGAGGTTAAGTAGTTTATTGAAATAAGAAGTTGCTGTTGTCTGGTCAGGCGATAGAGAAATAAGAATGTTGAAAGTCGTTGTTGTAAGCGGAACGCTGTCTATTCGATACTCGTCAAGTATTTTGCTTGCTTGTTCGAGTGTGTCGCAAAGTTGAATATGTGCATTTTGTATGTCGAAATTTGGTTTAACCGATTTTTCCTTGTTGTCCTTTTTTAGTTTTTGTGCAGTCATCAATGCTTGTTCAGTATTAAGTTGTTTTTGCTTAACACGTTCTTTCAAGTCTAACAAGTCTTGTCGCCATTTTTGTGCTATTTTTTTAGTTGTTGTGTTAGTCATTTTCTGATTTTAAAAATGTCGTAATAATATGGTTGCTAACATGCATGTATTGCCGAAGTGCTGGAAATTTCGTCCGTCCTGGCTAACTGCAGCCCAATTTATAAATAAAAGTTGATGATATGCACATAGCTAAATAGAATAACGCCAAGCAACAGAATAAAGAATGAGTTTTGTATCTTAATCAGCAGCGGCACCAGGCGGACGGAATATAGAATACCGCCACATCGCCAATGCTTCAACGTTATCGGTCGTTTTGTTTACCTGAAGTTATAATAAGCGAATATTTTAGCCATAGAAGATGATAAATGTATATCATCCTTGTTATCCTCAATAAATTCTTTGGCCTTATCTATACTTGCTTGTTGAGCAGAAATTGGTTTGGGCTTATGCCAATTTTAGATTTTGTTCCCTCATGAACTTTTCTAATTTTTCGTTGGCTTTTAAAATTGCATTGTTAATTACCTTTAGAAAAACACTTATAAAAAATAAAATTGAAAACGTCGCAACAGACATAAATCTATAAAAATCTATAGAAGAAAATAATAAGGTCACTCCTGATAAAATAAAAAAAACAACAGATACCCAAAATACCGGTTTTGTCCAATTTAAAGTTGTCGTGGTTCTGTACACAATATTTGCGTTCGTTTCCGCATCTTTAATGATTTGTTGGTGGATAGAAAAACGATTGAATACATCAATCCCAATACTTAGTATTGTTGTTACTCCACCGATAATATTTACGATAAATATAATTTCGTTAATGTTGTCAGCAAGAATTTTGTCCATACGATTAGATAGTTGTTTAAAATGACCGATAACTCATAATTATACACAATTAACATAATTTATCCCTTAAACCAACAAGTGAAATTCAGTTATTTATAATAATACCTTCTACCCGGCTTACCCATCAAAATACAATCAACCTGCTCTTCCCTATTTCCTTCGTGTCTTCTTCGTCTCTTCTTCGTGTCAACAGCGTTAATTAACGCTGATGGGGTGACCAAAAGCCGAAGCAGGGAGGAATGCAACACAGGCCAAGCACGGCCTGTAAATATGGGATGCTGCCCGGGGACAGTTACAGAAAGAGGATGTATTCATCGGCGCCTGAACGGCTTAAAAAATATAAAAAAAGGGGGAAATAATTTTTAGGAGGGATAGATTAGTATAAAAATATATGTATGTTACAGCTGAATTATATAAAAAATAGGCAAGAACCGGGGCGGCTTTTTGCATTCATTGAGAACGGTATTGGCCTGTAAAGGTTACACCTTAATAAAACTTTAATAAATCCTTTTCAAGCTGCTGAAAAAAGGGCTTTTTACAATTGTTGCGGATTATTTTTAAAAGGATGCAGTAACTTTTCGGGGAGCCGGTTCATCCAAAAAAAAATATTAACTAATTTTATTCCTCCCTTCTTAAAAAAAAGATATGAAAAGATGGCCGGCATTTTTAGTAATCGCTACCCTGTTTTGCAGTTGTACTCAAAAAAAATCAAATATCCCGGTGCTGGGTTTTGCAGATGCATTTAAAGACAATACCATTGAGCAGGCAAAAACCGGTTTTACCGATGCATTAAAAAAAGCGGGTTACGATGAAGATAAGGGCACCCTGAAGATCATTTACCGCAATGCCCAGGGCAACATCCCTACCCTAACCCAAATCATAAAATATTTTATTGCCGAACAGGTAGATGCAATAGCTACCAATCCTTCGCTCTCTACCATTACGGCCCTGCAAAGCACAAAAGATATCCCCGTCTTTATGATGGTATCGCCCACCCCTGCATTAATGAAAGTAAATGATGCCGATGGCAATGCGCCCAAAAACCTGTTTGGCGTAGGCGAAACATTAGATTATATTGATACTTCGTTTTTAATGATCCCCCGGTTTATAAAACCAAAATCAGGGGTACTTAGCGTGGGCATGCTATACAACCAAAGCGAACCCCAGTCGGTAGAAGCGATGGAAAGGATTAAAAATTTGGCGGCTGGTAATCATATCAACTTAGTGTACCAATCCGTAAACAGTTCGGCCGATGTGCAACTGGTGGCGGCTTCGCTGCTTTCAAAAAACATTGATGTGTTTTTTGCCAACCCCGATAACGTGGTGTTCTCTTCCTTTGAAACCATTTTACAAAGCTGCAATCAAAAAAATATTCCCATATTTACCAGCGAAGCCGGGCTGGTAAAGCGGGGCGCCCTGGCCGCTTACGGCGCTGATATTTATGGCTGGGGTTACCAGGCTGGTGAACAGGCGGCTTTATTCTTAAAAAATAAAAGTACAAAAGGCATGAAATGGCAAATGGTGAAACTAAGAAAACGGGTATATAACCGGTTAGCCGCAGAAAAATTTCAAATAAGTTTCCCTTCAAATTTTGAAGCCATCCCATGAGCGCTTTTTATTTATCTGCATTGCAATTGGCTTTATGCCTGGGCCCTATGGCGCTGGGCATATACATTTCAATGAAAGTGTTTAATATCCCCGATATTACTACAGATGGCAGTTATACACTGGGCGCCGTGGTTACGGCGATCTTGCTCACGGGGCACTGGCCGCTGTATGCCATATTACCGGTTTGTATTTTGTCGGGTGCCCTGGCCGGCATTTGTACCGGGCTCATTCATACCAAACTAAAAATAGATGCCCTGCTAGCCGGTATTTTGGTGATGACGGGTTTGTATTCCATAAATCTCATCCTGCTTGGCCGCTCCAATGTACCGCTGATCAACCTGCCGGGTATTTTTTCAATTTCAATTTTCAGCAATGATACCTATAACCAGTTGCTGGTGGCGGTTATCATCGTACTTATTCTTTCGGTGCTATTGCGATATGTATTAAAAACCGATTTTGGAATTGCCATGCGGGCTACCGGCAACAACCCGGTCATGACGCAGTCGCTGGGCATCAACAACGACCGTATAAAAATACTGGGGCTGGCGCTGGCCAACGGGCTTACTGCCTTAAGCGGCTTTTTGGTGGCGCAATATCAAAATTTTACCGATGTAAATATGGGGATCGGGATTGTGATCACCGGACTGGGTTCGGTACTGATAGCCGATGCACTTAGGGAATGGCTGCAGGTGCGGCATATTGGCCTGCAAATCGCATTGGTACTGGCTGGCAGTATTATTTTCCAGGCGGTACTGGCATGTACGCTGGCCCTGGGCATTGATCCTAATTTATTAAAATTCGTAACAGCGGTATTTGTATTATTGATTGTAGCCATCCCCCGCATAAGCCGGGCATTACAAAAAAAGGAATAAAGATTTTTTAGCATGATAGCACTGGATCACATCAGCAAAATATTTAACAAGGGCATGCAAAACGAAGTGATTGCCTTGCAGGATATTTCTTTGCAAATACAGGAAGGCGAATTTGTAGTCATGATTGGCTCGAACGGCAGTGGCAAAACCACTTTGCTCAATTGTATTGCCGGGGCTATAAAACCCAGCTCGGGCTCCATTGTAATAAATGGCAATAAGGTAAATGCATTACCGGAATATAAACGCAGCCAATGGGTGGCAAGGGTATTTCAAAACCCGAATAACGGCACCGCCCCCGACCTGAGTATTTTAGATAATTTCAGGCTGGCGGCATTGCGTACACAACATAAAGGATTACGCATTGGTACCCATGCCCGTTTTAAAAAAGAAGTGGCAGAAAAAGTGGCCACCCTGGGTATGGGCCTCGAAAATAAATTATCACAAAACATGGGGAACCTTTCCGGTGGCCAAAGGCAGGCGCTCACTTTACTCATGAGCGTGATGGATGAAACCCATATTTTATTATTGGATGAACCCACGGCGGCGCTGGATCCTAAAAGCGCTGCGCTGATCCTGAACCTGGCAGAAAAACTAAACCGGGACCTGCGCATGATTACCCTATTGGTTACCCATAATATAAAAGATGCCCACCGCTATGGCAACCGCATCATTCAAATGCAAGAGGGAAAAATAAAACGGGACCTTTCAAAAAAAGAAAAAGAAGCCCTTACTGTGGCCGGTATGTATGATTGGTTTGGTTAATCTTACCCGGCTTCCTGCTTTCCATTATTTTTGTACTTATGCAGCACCTGATGATTCATTTTACTAAGGCCGTTTTTTTTCTCCTGTACCGGTTCTTGTGTTTTAGCCTTCTCCTGTTTTTATTTTGCAGTTGCAGTACCGGTAAGGCCGGCGAAAAAACCCGTTACGATTTTGTGCAGGATTTTGGCGGTGTACCCGATGGCATTACCAATAACTATGCTGCCTTTATAAAAGCAGCGCAAACCCTGTCGCACAAAAAAAATGTGCAGCTCCAGTTTCCAAAAGGCATTTACTATATACGGGATTATAAAATAAGCGGCGGAAAATATAAGAACGGTATTTCGGATATTATTTTTACCGGTATGGACCATGTGCTCATCAATGGCAATGGCAGCACGATTTTGATAAACGGAAATTTTAAACGCAGTGCCGATTATGGCTTACCCGGTGTGCCTTATTTATATGCTTACAACAATACGGTTTCTCCTTTTACCTTTACCAATTGCAAAAACCTGGTTTTAAAAAATTTTATTTTAGATGGCGGTGTACTGCAAATGAGCCGGGACAGTAACGTGGTAGAAGGATTTAATTACGGTATTGCCATTACCGATTATTTACCGGCGCATCAATCTAAAAATATCATAATTGATTCTATGCTGGTGACCCATTTTGCAACAGATGGTTTTATTGTAAGAAGCAGCGGGAACAATATCCTGGTGACAAATTCCAGTTTTAAAAATAATGCAAGGCAGGGAGTAAGCATCATCAAAGGCAAAGACATTACCATTCGCCATTGCAATTTTGATTCTACCGGTTTTACCGGTAACTATACCGGCCATTCACCCCAGGCCGGCATTGATGTGGAGAATGAATACAGCCTGGCTGAACTTACGAATGTACAGGTTACGCATTGTAATTTCAGGCATAATGTGGGGTTCCAGTTTGTAAGTTCTTCCCGTTCGGGGAAAGTGATGCTGGACAGTTGTTTCATCAGCGATAAATCCAATGGCTATGAATACGGGTATAATGGCCTGGGTATATACAGTAAAAATTCGGGTATCAAAAACAGTATTATTTTTGGTACGCTGCAGGTGGAAACCGGCGGTGAAAAATATTTGGGCGATACCCCCCTGCTCATTAAAAACAATATTATTTATTCCGGGTTTTCGGGCGCTATTTCCACCGATTACAATAACCCGGTAGCTATGGTTGGCAATGTTTTTATCATGCTGCCCAACCCGCATCCCAATCCTTATTTTCCATTTATCCGGAATCAAAATGCGGTGTTTCAAAATAATGTAATCATACTTCACCCCGATAAAATGCAAACCCATGCCCTTGCCTTTACATCCTTAATTCAAAATGTAAAATCAGCGCAGGGAAATTTTTGGCTCCTATATGGCAAGTCGTTGCCGGGTACCCCATACAAACTGCCAAATGATGTGTATTATAAAATTTCTACTGACAATAGCCGGGATATTCAAAAGCAATATATCCCCGAATCCTGGTTGCACAAATCAATCAGCCAGGCCGTAGGTTTGCCGGCAGCCACTGTTGAGCGTTTATTGAGATACGATTTTATTACGAATTATAAAACCCGTGCATTTGATGCAGGCCTCTTACAGCAGGCCGATAGCTTAAGAGCCACGATGAAAGCGATTGCCGGGGAATAAGTGGAATGCACCTTACAAACCATTTACTTAAATAGTAAATCATATTTCGCATTGCAGATACCGGGTTCAGGGGCTAAGAATAGCTTTGTGGCACCTAATAAAAAAGCATGAGTAATAAAATTATTGATTCCGCACAAGGGCATTGGCTGCTGGCCAAAATGGGCAAAAGAGTACTACGCCCCGGGGGAAAAGACCTTACCCTGAAAATGATAAACGGTTTACACATTTCGCCACAAGACCGTGTGATAGAATTTGCACCCGGCATTGGCTATACGGCAGAAAAAGTATTGGCCCTGCAACCTCAATCCTACACGGGAATTGAACTGAATGAAGAAGCCGCATCACTCTTAAGAAAAAAAATACAGGGCGCCTCTCAAAAAATAATAGTGGGAAATGCCTCGCATGTACCATTGGGAGATGCTTGCTGCGATAAAATTTATGGTGAAGCCATGCTTACCATGAATGCCGATCACCGGAAATCAGAAATCATAAAAGAAGCCCATCGCCTGTTGCGCAAAGGAGGGTTATATGGTATTCATGAACTGGGCTTAACGCCCGATAACCTTTCGGCAAAAGAAAAAGCAAACATACAGCATGAACTGGCGCTTTGCATAAAAGTAAATGCCAGGCCTCTCACCCAATCAGAATGGGTGCATTTATTAGAACAGGAAGGCTTCCGGGTAATAGATATTAAAACCAACCCGATGCTGTTGTTAGAAACCCGCCGCATTATAGATGATGAAGGCGTTTTCCGCAGTTTAAAAATTGGCTTCAATATTTTGCGCCACCCCGCTGCCCGCAAGCGCATAAGGGAAATGAAATGTGTTTTTACCAAATACAGGCACCAGATGAATGCCCTTTCTGTAATTGCAGAAAAAATTTAAGCAGGATTCTTTTTTCTTTTTATCCATTTATAGAGTTCAATCCAGGCAACAGAAATAAAGGCAGTGAGTATCACCATTCCCAATTGGGGTAAAGGCAAGCGGCTGATTTTAAAGAACCCCGAAAGTACCGGAACATAGAGCATCATGGCCATCATGGCCAGGGTTATGAAAATAATAAACCAAAGCAGCGAATTTTTATACCGAAGGGTTTGGGCTATTGAATAATAAAAAGAACGATTTACCAGCGTAAGAAAAATATTGGCAAAAATAAGGGTAGAAAAAACCATGGAGCGGGTGGTTTGTTCATCCCCGTTATGGTGAACCGCATATTGATAAATGAATAAAGTACCGGCCGTAATCGCAAGCCCCTGGATGATGCTGATGATGAGTTCCCTGAAATTAAAAAATGTTTTGCTGAGTACCCTGGGCGGGTGCAACATGGCATTTTTTTCCAGGGGTTCATTTTCATAAACAATTGAGCAGGTAGGCCCCATGATGAGTTCTAAAAATATCACGTGAACGGGTGTAAAAATAGCCGGGTAAACCCATCCCAATACCAATGGCAAGGCCACTATTAAAATGATGGGGATGTGAATGGAAATAATATACTGAATGGCTTTTTTCAGGTTGGTATAAATTTTCCGGCCCATGGCAATAGCATCCACCAGTTTTCCAAAATCATCATCAGTAAGAATGATGGAAGATGCTTCTTTAGCAATTTCAGATCCCCGCATCCCCATGGCAATACCAATATCAGCGGCTTTCAGGGCAGGGCCATCATTTACGCCATCACCCGTCATGGCTACAATATGATACTGCTTTTTTAAACTTTGAATGATCTTGAGTTTCACTTCGGGAAACATGCGGGTAAATACTTTGTTCTCGTTCACCGCAAGGTCAAATGCCGGTTCATTCAGCGCTACCAGTTCGGTACCGGTAATTGATTTTTCATATCCCCTGAAATGAGCCTGTTTGGCAATGGCAGCCGTTGTGATGGGATTATCGCCGGTGATGATCTTGAGTTCAATACCGGCACGATACATTTGATTAAAAATAGATTCAATATTTTTTTTAGGCGGGTCATAAAATCCCACCAGGCCCAGGAACTCATTGGTAAACGCTTCCTGCGTTCCGGGAAAATCATTTCCATTAAAAACAATACGGCCTACACCCAATACCCTGAGTCCTTTTTGTGCAAACAAATTGAGTTGTTCCTGCACTTTTATTTTATCGGCATCGGCTAAAGAAGAATAGCGAATAATGGCTTCAGGAGCGCCTTTCACGGCAACCTGCCGTTCGCCTGCATCGTTTTCAAAAATATGGGTCATCATGGGAGGCTGCCCGCCCAGGGGATATTCATGAATCATTTTAAATTCAGTACGCCTGTCGGGTTTTACCTGTGCAGCATAAGCCGCATGAATCGCTTTTTCCATGGGGTTAAACGGTACCGATTCGCTTGCCCACATGGCAGTACTGAGTAAGGTATGGGTAGAGGCTTTGTTCCAGCTTTCTTTTGTAAAAGTTTCGCCGGCTGCAAAATCATACAGCTGGAAAATTTCCATCCTGTTTTCGGTGATGGTTCCTGTTTTATCGGTACACACAATAGATGCGGCACCCAGGGTTTCTACGGTAGACACATCTTTTACAATGATCCCCAGCTTCATCAAACGCCAGGCGCCAAGCGCCATAAAAGTAGCCAGCGCCACCGGTATTTCTTCGGGCAATACACTCATGGCAATGGTAAGCCCTTTAAGCAAACTATCCAGGACATCTTTTGATTGATAAAAATTAATGCCCCAAATGATGAGAAAAATTACGGCCCCAATGATGGCCATCCATTTTACAAAATAAGTAATCTGTTTCTGTAAGGCCGTTCTCTCTTTTTGAATTTCCTGGATAGATAATCCTAATTTGGCCAGTTCGGTATGGTTACCTACTGCTGTTACTTCATATACGCATTGCCCGGAAACAGCCAGGGTACCGCTATATAGCTGGCTGCTATCGCCGGGTTGCAATTCTTTTGTAACGGGTAAAGATTCTCCGGTAAGGATTGATTCATTTACAGAAAAATCATTGAGCTGCTTCAGCACCCCATCAGCCGGTATCAATTCACCTTCTGACACAACTACATAATCGCCTACCACAATTTCTTTTGCTAAAATATAAGTTACCCGGTTATGCCGTATTACCGTGGCATGGGTTTGAGTAAATTCTTTTAAAGCACGCAATGCATTGCGGCTCCGGTTGTCCTGGTAAATAGAAATGGCAGATACCAGTATAATAGCGCCGCTCATAAACCAGGCATCGGCATATTCACCCACTAAAAAATAAATGACGGCAGCGGCAACCAGTAAAATAAACATGGGTTCCGTCACCGCATCTTTAAGCGAATGCCAAAAAGGATTTGATTTACCGGATTCTATAAAATTACTCCCGTATTTTTTCCGTGAGGCCAGTATTTCATTTTCATGCAGGCCATTAAAAGGAAAAGGGTTTTGTGCATTCATCCGGGCTTTGCGTTTAATTTGTTAGTAAATAATAAAAGCCGGATAAATGTATAAAGAAATAAAATAACTTTTTTAAAATACAAATCATGATTCCACTGGTACCCCTGCTTCTTTATTATTGAAAATGGGCAAGCCATTGTAATTTACTTCCCAGGTAACAGGCAATGCTTTTTTAAGCATACTGCTTACGCCGCAATATTTTTCCTGTGAATCGGTAACGGCCTGCAAGGCTGCTTCTTTATTGGCCTCCTCCCCTTTAAAATCATAAATCACATGGATAGCGATATATTCAATGGGTGCTTTTTTGCTTATTTCACCAATCACTTTCATATCAAAAGACTGTGGATATTTATTGGCTTTTCGGAGTATCGCTGCAATATCCATCCCGGTGCAGCCGGCCAGGGCCGTTAAGATAAAGGGTTTCGGAATGGGGCCATGGTCTTCACCACCTGCTTTTTCGGGCGCATCCATTACGATGGTATGCCCGTTTACCAATGCATTGAACTGCATTTTACCCATCCATTGTACATCAATTTCGTGTGCCATAAAATTTATTTTTCAGTTGATTCTTCTTTTTTCTTTTTTGTGGAAATGCCCATGAAATGATATAGCGGGCAAAAGTTGATAAACACCGTACTCAACAAGATTGCCCCGATTATTAATAGAATGAGCCCGAGGTTCCCGCTAACCGTGCTTGTAAAATATAATGCGGCAAAAGCCACAGCGATCAATACCCTTATTAATTTATCGGGCATATTCATATTGGGTTTCATATTTTTTAATTTTATACGTTTTGAATTACCTTTTTTAATTTTTCCCTTACTGCAGTGGCCACTTCGCCCAATTGGTCATTTTTAATTGCCATCATCGAGGCAACGGGATCCACGGCAGATACTTCTACATTTCCATGCTCTCTTTCCTGCACAATTACATTACAAGGCAGCATGGTACCAATGGTATCTTCGGCCAATAAAGCCTGGTGTGCAAAATGAGGATTGCAGGCTCCTAAAATTTTATATTTCCGGAAATCCACATCCAGTTTCTTTTTTAATGTATCCTGCACATCAATTTCTGTAAGTACACCAAATCCTTCTGCTTTTAATTGTTCGGTAACTTTTGATATGGCAGTATCATAATCTTCCTTTATTATCTTTGTAAAATGGTAACTCATGATGTTGCTTTTTAAGTGGAATAATGACCACAAAGTAACCATTTATAAAAGGAATGCTCCGTTACATTTGTTACATAAGACGGCCCGGTATATTTATAATTGGCATAATAAATGCTGCTTTTTATAAACCCTGTATCCTGCTGAAAGCTTAAGGAAACCACCCCGATTGTACATTTTAAACAAAATAGAATATGAAACAGTTTCTTAGTTTTTTAACCCTTCTTGTATTTGGTTTAGCGGCCTGTAATTCCGGCAAAACAAATAAGGATGCAGCTGCCACCGATACCCTGGCCATGAAAGATACCACCCATGCTATGCCGATGGCAAGTGCAGATATAGATCCCCTGCCCGAAGTGCCTGCTGATGCAAACGTGTTTTTTAAAAATTTAAAACAGGGCGAAACGGTAATATCGCCACTCACAGTAGAAATGGGCGTAACAGGTATGTCAGTAGATTCAGCCGGTATCATCCGGCAAAAATCGGGTCATTTTCATATTTTAATAGATGCAGAAGATTCTATACCGGCGGGTGTGGTGATAGGAAAGGATAGCGCCCATCTTCATTTTGGTAATGCACAGGAAAAAACAAGCCTCAGCCTCATGCCGGGCAAACATCGCTTAGCGCTGCAGTTTGCCGATGGCTTGCACCGTTCCTATGGTGGAAAATTAGCCACAACCGTTAGCATTGATGTTAAAAAATAATTTATGAATTGCATAGAGCCCGGCCTAAAACCGGGTTTTATTTTTTAAAATCATATTATTCCGTACCCAATTGTAAAAATGATGTAATAAGATTGAAAAGGAAGTGAATGCCCTCATAAACCCATGCCATCTCAAAAAAATACATTAACTTGTAGCAATCAGTTAACAAGCGCATAAATTCAGGGGATATGAAAGAAAAATACAATATAGCAACCAATCAACGGCCTGATGGCGATCGCCCTTTAGATGCTACCCTTGTTCACATTGACCTGCCCCAATTTATTCGTCAAATAAAAGAAGAAGTTGCCTGGCAGGAAAGCGACCGAAATGCAATCACTGTATATAAAACCAATGGATTGCGTATGGTATTGGTGGCCTTACACCAGGATGCCGAACTCACCCGCCATATTGCCAAAGGCATCATCAGCATCCAGCTTATTTCGGGCTGTATCCTCTTTAATACCGATCAGCAAACAGTAGAGTTACAAGACGGGCAAATGCTGGCCCTGCATGAACGAATCCCACATAGCGTTCGAGCGGTAAAGGAAAGTGTTTTCCTGCTTACCCTCACCACTTCACTGCAAGTGTAATGCACCTCACATACAGGAAATAAAAAACTCTTTTTATACAAAATAAAAAGAGTATAACAGCACATCTTAAAATGTACTTCGCAAAAAATAAATATTACATCATTACTCATTAACTAAAAACAAAAAAATGCAAACACAAATTATATACATCGTTATTGCAGCGATTATTTTCTTCTTTTTAAGTGGTATTAAAATTGTGCGCCCCACGCACCGTGGGCTTATTGAGCGCCTGGGTAAATACATCAAATATGCCAACCCCGGTTTTCACTGGATAATCCCGTATATCGATAAACTGTATTTAGTAAATATCACTGAGCAAATGGTAGATGCCCAACCCCAGGAGATCATTACCAACGATAACCTGAATGCCAGTGTTGATGCACAGGTTTATTTCCGGGTGATAGAAACCGAAGAAAGCGTAAAGAGTTCTTTGTATAATGTAAACAATTACAAATTACAAATCGTAAACCTGGCCCGTACTACGCTACGGAATATTATTGGTACCCTTACTTTACGATCGGCCAATAGCGAAAGAGGTAAAATAAATGCGGAATTGCACAACACGTTAAAAAATGAAACATCCAGCTGGGGTATAGTGATCATCAGGACCGAATTAAAAGAAATTGACCCGCCACGGGATGTGCAGGAAACCATGAACAAAGTAGTGAAAGCAGAAAATGAAAAAATTGCAGCTATTGATTATGCCACAGCCAACGAAACCGTTGCCGATGGGGTAAAAAGAGCCAAGATTAAAGAAGCCGAAGGCTATAAAAGAGCACAGGTATTGCATGCTGAAGGTGAAGCCGAAGCAATTATGCTGGTAAACGTAGCCGCAGACCAGTATTTTACCGGCAATGCCCAATTATTAAAAAAATTAGAAACCCTGGAAGCTTCTTTAAAGAACAATGCGAAAATTGTTATCCCCACCGGGTCAGAACTGGTGAATATTATTGGCGATATGGCCGGCATATTGCCCCTGCCCTCCGGGAAAAAAGAGAAAGAGGTAATAATAAAATAAAGATGGGGTAATAAAACAGGCATTATGATTTGTTGTAACCTGCACATGTACTTTACAATCCAATGCCGGTATGGGATTGGGTTATTTTAAAACAGGCCGGGTATGAAACTATTTGTAAAAAGAGTGTATGATAAAAAGGAGGCAAAGGATGGAAAGCGCATCCTGGTAGATCGTTTATGGCCACGGGGCCTTACCAAAGAAAAAGCAGCCGCAGATATTTGGCTCAAAGAAATTGCGCCCAGTACAGAACTGCGTAAATGGTTTGCACACGACCCCGGCAAATGGGTTTCATTTCAAAAAAAATATACTACGGAACTTGAGAACAATAAGGAGGCCGTAGCTGTTTTAAGAAAAGAAATAAAATCCGGTACAGTTACCCTTTTGTATGCAGCAAAAGATGAACAACATAATGAAGCCCTGGTTTTAAAGAACTGGATGAGTAAAAAATGATTCACGCTAAAAACATCATAACATGGAAATCAAAAAAATATTAATCGCCATTGATTATCATCCTTCGGCACAAATGGTAGCTGAAGCAGGGTATCTTTTAGCCCAAAGTGTACAGGCAAAACCGGTACTCTTACATGTAACCGCCAACCCGGCTTATTATGCTACCCTGGATTATTCGCCCATCATGGGATTTGCCGGGTTTAATAACCTGGACATTTTACACAAAGATGATACCGATGAACTGATGCGGTCGGCACAATATTATTTAGATAAAACAAAAAGCCATTTAGGAGATGAGCAAATGGAAACGCTGGTAAAATCGGGCAATATTGCCGATACCATTTTAGAAACAGCAAAAGAAATAAATGCCTATGCCATTGTAATGGGAACCCATAGCCGTAGCGGGTTAGAAAAAGTATTGGTGGGCAGTGTAGCCAAATTGGTGCTGGAGCAAAGTGAAGTTCCCTTATTTATTATCCCCACAAAAAATTATAAGGATGTATAAGGCCTGAAAAGTAAACCTGAAAAAAGAGTAACTTTGAAACAACAGATTATCAGAAAGATTAAATAAAATCAAAATGACAAAAGATCCTTATCAAATTAAAAAATTACTACCCACACACAAATCCGGTTCCTATACATATTACAGCCTGGCAGAATTAAAAAAGCAGGGCCATGCGATTGAGAAAATGCCTTTTTCCATCAGGATATTACTGGAGAATGCATTACGGAATTTTGATGATTTTGCGATTACCAAAGAAAATATTGAAACCATTTTAAATTGGAGCCCCACGCCTTCTGATAAAGACATCCCTTTTAAACCCGCCCGGGTTTTGATGCAGGATTTCACCGGCGTGCCTGCCGTGGTAGATATTGCATCGCTGCGGGCAGAAGCCGCCAGGAAAGGAAAAAACCCCGAAGAAATAAATCCATTAATACCGGTTGATTTGGTTATTGACCACTCGGTGCAGGTAGATTATTTTGGTACCGGTTATTCTTTTCAAAAAAATATGGAAGAAGAATATAAACGCAACCAGGAACGGTATTCTTTTTTAAAGTGGGCACAAAGATCTTTTAATAATTTTAGTGTAGTACCGCCCGGCATGGGAATTTGTCACCAGGTAAACCTGGAATATTTATCAAAAGGAGTGATAGAAAGAAATGGAGAAATTTTTCCTGATACATTGGTAGGCACTGACAGCCATACCCCCATGGTAAACGGGATTGGCGTAGTGGCCTGGGGCGTAGGAGGAATAGAAGCAGAAGCCGCTATTTTAGGGCAACCCTTATACTTTATTATGCCCGAAGTTATCGGGTTACAATTAACCGGCAAATTACCGGTAGGATCAACGGCAACGGATCTCGTATTGACGATAGCCGAAACATTGCGGAAGTTTGGCGTGGTAGGAAAATTTGTAGAAGTGTATGGGCCCGGGCTCGATCATCTTTCGGTGCCCGATCGGGCAACTATTGGGAATATGTCGCCCGAATTTGGTTGTACCATCACCTACTTCCCCATCGACCATAAAACAATTGAATACATGCGCCGGAGCAACCGCTCCGAAGAACAGGTTACCCTGGTGGAAGATTATTGCAAAGCCAATATGCTTTGGCGGGCAGATGAAGAAAGTATTCAATATACCGATACCATTACCTTAGATCTTTCTACCATTGAACCCACAGTGGCAGGCCCTAAAAGGCCGCAGGACAAAATTTTACTGAAAGATTTTAAGCTAAAATTTATTCAATTGATGGACCAGGTGTATGGCCGAAAATACAGCGTGCCGGATAAACAACTTTCCCGTTGGTTTGCAGAAGGGGGCGGACAGCCCATAGACCCGGCACCTCCCATGCCCGCAGACAGTGAAGTAAAACAAGAAAAAGAAAATGGCACCAAAAAAGTATGGGTTACATTAGGACATGAAAAGTTTGAAATCTCAGATGGCTCGGTAGCCATTGCTGCCATTACCTCCTGTACCAATACCTCCAATCCTTTTGTAATGATCGGCGCCGGCCTGGTTGCCCGGAAAGCCAGGGAGCATGGGCTGGATAAAAAACCCTGGGTAAAAACATCATTAGCGCCGGGTTCAAAAGTGGTAACCGATTATCTTGAAAAAGCAGATTTGCTGAAAGACCTGGAATCATTGGATTTTCACCTGGTAGGATATGGTTGTACTTCCTGCATTGGCAACTCGGGCCCTTTACCTCCTTATATGGCTAAAGCTGTAGAAGAGTACGATCTTGTAGTGGCCTCCGTACTGTCCGGCAACCGGAATTTTGAAGCCAGGATTCACCCGCAAGTAAGAATGAATTTTTTAATGTCGCCCATGCTGGTGGTTGCCTATGCCATTGCCGGCCGTATTGATATAGACCTGGTGAATGATCCCATCAGTTATGATTCTAATTTGCAGCCCGTTTATTTAAAAGATATTTGGCCCAGCGATGATGAGATCAATGAATTGATGGATAAAGTACTTTCACCCGCAGATTTTGATAAAAATTACAGCGAAATCTTTGAAGGCAATGAAACATGGCGTAACCTTAGCATCCCCGAAGACACACTGTATGCCTGGGACGATCAGTCAACTTATATTAAAGAAGCGCCGTTTTTTACTGGCATATCAGAAAAGGTAGAACCGCTGCAGGATATTACCCATGCCCAGGCCTTATTGGTTTTGGGAGACAGCATTACTACCGATCACATCTCTCCTGCCGGCCAGTTTAATGAATCCTCTGCCGCAGGTAAATATTTAATAAGCCGGGGCGTAACAAGGGAACATTTTAATTCTTATGGTTCCCGCAGAGGTAATGATGAAGTAATGACCCGGGGTACTTTTGCCAATGTGCGGATAAAAAATAAATTAGCCCAAAAAGAAGGAGGATATACCACTTTTCTGCCTACCGGCGAAGAGATGAGTGTATATGATGCTTCTGTAAAATACAAAGCCGCAAATATTCCTTTAGTGGTATTGGCCGGTAAAGAATATGGCAGTGGTTCATCTCGTGACTGGGCAGCCAAAGGTACATTCTTACTGGGCGTAAAAGCGGTACTGGCGGAAAGTTACGAACGCATTCACCGCAGCAACCTGGTAGGTATGGGCGTATTGCCCCTGCAATATTTACCGGGTGATACTGCAGAAAAACTGGGATTGGATGGCCAGGAAAGCTTTACCATTACAGGTATTGCAGAAAATATTAAACCATTAAAAAAAGTACAGGTAATAGCAAAAAAAGCCGATGGTACCCAAATAAAACTGGATGCCATTGCCCGCCTGGATTCCGAAATTGAAATAGAATATTACCGGAATGGAGGCATCCTGCAATATGTACTCAGGCATTTTTTAGAAAAAGAATAAAATATGGAAACCGAAAATTTATTTCCTGTTACTACAAAAGAGTTAGCAGATAAAAAAGCCGCATTGGCTCCCGGAAATATAGAAGCCTGGCGAAACTTCAGTAAAACCGTTTTTGAAGCAGGTGCATTGCCGGAAAAAACAAAACAACTCATAGCGGTGGCCGTAGCACATGTTACACAATGCCCCTATTGCATCAGGAGCCATACCAAACAAGCCATGAGAAAAGGCGCCAGTAAAGAAGAAATTATGGAAGCGATATGGGTAGCTGCTGAAATGCGTGCCGGTGCAGCCTATGCCCATGCAACCCTTGCCATGGACGAAATGGAAAAAATGGGCTAAGCCCCTTTTGATTGTACACCTTATGATGGCCATAAAAAAGGGCATCATAAACAAAGTTTCTTATGATGAAACAAAGATTAAATTATGCACAACAGGCTCCGGGAGGTATGAAGGCCATGCTGGATATGGAAAAATTTGTAAAAAGTTCCGGTCTTGACCTTACCATTTTTGAACTCATTAAAACCCGGGCCTCACAAATAAACGGGTGTGCCTATTGCCTGGATATGCATACCAAGGATGCCCGTAAAGCGGGTGAAACCGAACAGCGTTTATATGCATTAAGCGCCTGGCGGGAAACTCCTTTTTATACTGAAAAAGAAAGAGCCGCATTAGCCTGGACCGAAGCCCTCACTTTAATAGCGGAGAATGATGTACCTGATAGTTTATATGAGCAGGTAAAAAATTATTTTGATGAAAAAGAATTGGCCGCTCTTACAATGGCCATTGTAGCCATAAATGGATGGAACCGGCTTGCCATTGCTTTCAGAACCATCCCGGGGTCGTACCAGCCTCAATAATTTTTTACACAGCAAGAAATGAATGTACAAGGAAAAATTGCCATCGTAACCGGCGCCAGCAGGGGTTTGGGGGCGGCTCTATCTGCTGTACTGGCATCAAAAGGATGCCGGGTGTATGGGCTTGCCCGCCATGCTGAAAAACTGGAACTTATTCAAAAGGAAACGGGAGATAATTTTGTGCCGGTAGTAATGGATATCAGCAATAAAGAACAACTGGCTGCATGGGTTACAAAAACTTTCCGGGATGGCCACTTACCTGCAATCCTCATCAATAATGCAGGCGCCGGGTATTTTACAAAAATTGATGAACTGACTTTCGATCATTGGCAGGAAATGATCAATACCAATTTAAACGGAACCTTTTTCTGTACTTCATTGCTGGTTCCCCTTATGAAAAAAAAGAACGATTACTGCCATATCATTAACATTGGTTCTATTTTGGGAAAAACAACAAGAGCAGAAGGCGCCGCCTACTCTGCCACAAAATATGCGATACAGGGATTCAGCGAATCATTATGTAAAGAACTAAGATCTTATAAAATAAAAGTTACCTGTGTAAACCCCGGAAGTATGGAAACTCATTTTTTCCGGGATTCCGGCATCCAAGCCCATGCCAACATGTTACAGCCCCATGATATGGCCATTTTAATTACCCAGCTTATTGAAACGCCCGATAATTTGCTGGTAGACGAAATTACCATGCGCCCTTTATGGGCACAAGCGCCTCCCCAATAAAATAATTTATAAGCAGCATCCGGGAAAAAAATCATGACCAGTATCATGTGAAACTGCGCCATTCGTCATTGAAATAAAAATATATAAAATATACTTTTGGCCAAAGCATAATATCATGAACTATACAGAAAACTTTGAAGGAATAAAAATTGATGTACAAGCTGTAGATATCAGCATTGATGATGATGTACAACAAGGCATCAGGGATATGATTACGAGATTAAGAAGGCATATTTCGCAAGTGAATTGGGTAGATGTATATTTTAAAAAAGAAGCCAGCCACCCGGTAAATACCCGGAATGTAAGCATTCGTTTTGGTATTCCCGGACAGGATGCATTTGCCACCGGATCGGGTGAGCATTGGTTGCCTGTATTAAAAGAGGTAGAAGAAAAAATCCGTAAGCAATTAATTAAAAAATAATAACGGCATTTACCGGGAGAGGTATTCAACAGCACCTGTTTATGATTAAAATCATGCCTGCCAGGGATTACAATCATATAATAAACATAGCTGCATGGGTATATTGCATCTATTTATCAAAGACTTTTTTTATTAAACCGGTGCCATGAGCATAGACAATATTCATATACATCCTAACGATCATATCATTGATATTGTAGAAGCTGATTACCGCACTGCAGATGTATTCAGGAAATATAATATAGAATATGAAGCATCCGGGCAATTGGCTTTATCTGCCATCTGCCAAAAAAATCATATTGATGTTGATTTGTTATTAGATGAGCTCAACCGGTCTGTGATGCATATCCCGTTTCCGCATAATGTAGACTGCACATTATGGCCCATTGATTTCCTCGCCGATTTTATAATACATATGCGGCATACCTATTTTAAAATAACAGTTCCCGATCTTACGGCATTTATACAAAATTTTACAACCTCTCACCGTGAAGAATTCCCCGCACTGCAGGAATTAACGGGGTGGCTGGAATCCTTATCGGGCATCATTTTACGGGGAATCCGCCAAAAAGAAGAAGTGCTGTTTCCGTATATCAGGCAAATTGCCCATGCCCATGCCGGTAAAGTTCCGTATGCCAGGTTACTGGCCCTTACCCTCAAGAAACCCCTGGATGAACTGAAAAAAGTTGAAGAAAAAGAAATACGGAATTCACTGGAACATATCCGGAAAATAACATCGCATTACAGCACACCGCCCGGGGCAGGCATTACGTATGTTGTCGCCATGGCCAAGCTGAAAGAATTAGATGATTACCTGCAACACAATATGTACCTGGAATATGAATTGCTCTATCCCAAAGCCATGGCCATTGAGCAGGAACTTATATTATCAGAATAAAAAGAAATTGTCTTCAGCAAAGTTTAATTTCGCAGTATCATAACACCCAAAAATGTATGATTCATTTTAATAGCAGGCAAGCTACAATATATTCTTTCCTCATTTTTATTGTTACCATTGCACTCGCCTATTTTTTCCCGGGCAAAGCCATCATAAGTATTGGCATGCTGGCCATTATTTTTCTTACCATTTTTATGCGGTATGCCTATGCTACATTTATTGCCGGTGCCATGGGTATCATTATTGCTGCATTATACCCCTTATTTCATCAATACCAAACCGGTAACTATACCGGCGTGGCAGAAACACTTTTTGTAATGATCCTGGTTTTTGGATCTGCATTAATGGCATGGTACATTAAATCGCTGTTGATCCATTACCAATTTGACCGTACCCACATGACCTCCCTTTTTGAAAATGCTACTGAAGGGATCATCTTAACCAATGCGAAGGGGGAAATCATATTGGCAAATACATCTGCTGAGCACATGTTTCAATATGAGCGGGATGAACTGGTGGGTAAACCCATTGAAATTTTAATTCCGCCTCAATCGCATGATAAACATAAAAATTACAGGCAAGATTTTTACAAAGAACCTTCTAACCGTACCATGGGAGTAGGCAGAGATTTAAAAGCAGTACGCAAAGGGGGTGCCCAGTTTCCGGTAGAAGTAAGTTTAAGCCAGTACAATCAAAATAACGAGCAATATGTAATTGCTTTTATTGTAGATATAACGGCACGCAAAATAACAGAAGATAATATCAGGCAAAAGCAAACAGAACTGGAATCTATTACCCATGAAATTCAATTGCTGAATACCCAATTGGAAGCAAAAGTAGAAGAAAGGACTTTGATCTTAAAAGAAGCGCTTGAAAAATTAGAAGAATCACAACTGGAATTGAACGAAGCATTAGCCAAAGAACGGCGGTTGAATGAATTAAAAAGCCGGTTTGTTTCTATGGCATCGCATGAATTCCGTACGCCTTTAAGCACCATTCTTTCCTCGGTTACCATTGCATCAAAATATGTACTCACCGAAGAAAATGAAAAAAGGCTGAAGCACTTTAATAAAATTAAAGAATCGGTAAAACACATGAACGAATTGCTCGAAGATTTCCTCTCTTTGGGTAAATTAGAAGAGAATAAATTAAGTATTCAAACGGAAACTTTTGCCCCCGCCGAATTCATGGAAGATGTATTGGAAGAAATGAATGTACTGGCTAAAAAAGGCCAGCAAATCGTTTTGTACTATACGGGCGAACCCTTATTTACCACCGATAAACGATTATTGAAAAATACACTGATCAACCTCTTGTCAAATGCCATTAAATTTTCTGATGAAGACACACAAATAGCGGTTTCTGTGAGCAATCAAAATCAGCAACTCGTTATCAGCATACAAGACCAGGGCATGGGAATTCCCAAAGAAGACATCCCCTACCTGTTTGATAATTTTTACCGGGCTACGAATGTATTATCCATCCAGGGAACAGGGCTTGGGCTACCCATTACACGCAGGTATTTACATATGCTGCAGGGCAGCATCGGGGTAGAAAGTGAGTTGCACAAAGGCACCCGCTTTATCATTACATTACCCTTACTTAATGCCCAATAGGTTGTTGGCATTCAATGGGACTCCCCGTTTTCATATTCAATCCGGGGCTCACATAGGGAATGCCCAGGTTCATTCCTCTTAAAATTAAAAAAACGGCAACCACCGCAATGCCTGCGGGAATTAATTTTTTAAAACTCCGTCGCCAGGCCGGGCCGGGCAAAATACCCAGGTAACTTACCATCATCATGGCGGGCAGGGTACCCAGGCCAAAAAAAATCATAAACAACACACTGCTTCCCAATACAGGGGTACTGAGGGCAGCAGCAATGGCCATATACAACATACCACAAGGCAACAACCCGTTGGCCATGCCCAGGTATAAAAATGAAAAAACTGATTTATTATTTTTCAGGATCCGGATGATGAGCTTTTGAATGTATTGATACAGTTTATTCATAAAGGCCGGCTGTACCTGCTTATGATATCCATAATTCAGCAACAATATCAGGAGCATCAAAATCCCCATACCGATTGATACCCATTGTTGAATACCGGCAATAAAAAAACGATTACCTATAAAACCAAAGAGCAAGCCCAGGGTTGCATACGTAATTACCCGGCCGGTTTGATATAGGAATAAGGAGGCAAAACGCTCACGGACATGCAGATGCTGCACCGGTAACATCAGTGCCAGGGGGCCGCACATACCTACACAATGCAGGCTGCTTAATAACCCCATTACCCATGCTGTAGTTAAAAGTGCCCACATGGTTACAATGAAAATTGAATTTCTTTATAATAGTTTTCATCCCGGTGGCTCCAGGAAATTTTCACCGTATAATTGCCGGGTTCAAACTGCGATCTTTCGAAAACCTGTACCCCGTTCTCATCCGGTTCAAATGAAAATTTACGATCTCTTTTTGAATCGTAAGCACAGTAAAACCATAACTTGCCATTGGAAACCGCATTTTTCATTTCAGCGGGCAGCTCTATAAAAACCAAATTATTTTCTGCCCGGATGTGTACAGGATCTTTTAATTCATTGGTACGGTGTGCTGCATCAATAACCTGCTGGTATTGCAATTCGTTATTATAATAATCTTTTTCCACCAGTTGAAAATCGGTATTCAAACTGCGGTAAACCAGGTAACTCATGAGCCCGATAAAAACCAGGATGGTGAATGTTAATTTATGTCCCCAATTCATTTTTTACATTTTAATTTTTTTCAATTTTGCAAAGCTGTCTCACCGGCCGGCCGGCCCCATAAAATTGGTAGGCAATGTTGTAATTTTATTTCCACCGGCATATACGCTTACATGAAGTTTAGTTTTACGCTGAGAAAGGATTTGCCTGGGCAATACAATAAAAAAGGACCCGGTACCCTGCCCTTCTTTCTTTACTAAAATATTATGTCCTTCAGCTTCAATGATGCGGCCGGGCAGGTCTTCCAGTTTTAAAGAAAGCGACAAATCTTTTACCGTTTTGTTGATGATTTTAATATTATACAGGTTCGAGATGCTATCGGTCCCTCTTTCCTGGTACAGCATACCACCGGCCCGAAGGATGGTGCCGTCCACATCTTTGCGGGAAAATAACATGAACATCAAAACGCCGGATAATATAATGAGCAGGAGGCTGTAAAATTTCATTCTGCCGGTGAACCTTAATTTTTTACCATCTGCAATTCCATTTTCAGATGCATAGCGTATTAAACCCTGCGGCCTGCCGGTAGCATCCATCATTTTATTACAGGCATCTATACAGGATGTGCAGGCAATACATTCCATTTGCACACCATTGCGGATGTCGATGCCGGTGGGGCATACTTTTACGCATTGATAGCAATCGATACAGTCACCTAAATTGAGTGCCGCTTCTTTATTTTTTGTAAATTTTCCACGGGGCTCCCCTCTTTTATAATCATAGGCTACAATCATTGAATTCCTGTCTAACAATACCCCCTGCAACCGGCCATAAGGGCATACCACGGTACATACCTGCTCCCGGAACGAAATATATACACCGTAAAAAACAGCCGAAAAACCCAATATGGCAAATAGTCCACCCAAATGTTCTGATGCCGGCCCGGTAATGATGCTCCCTAATTCTTTAACACCAATAATATAAGAGAGAAAGAAATTAGCAATGATAAAGCTTACCAAAAAGAAGATTATATGCTTGCTGGTTTTTTTAATGATCTTATCAGTATTCCAGGGGCCTTTATTTAATATCTTTTGAGCCGGGGCATCGCCTTCTATGGCAAACTCAATTTTACGGAACAGCATTTCCATAAATATGGTTTGGGGGCACACCCAGCCGCAAAACAACCGGCCAAAGGCAGCGGTAAACAGTACAATAAAAATAATACCGGTAACCATCGCCAGCCCGAAAATAAAAAAATCCTGTGGCCAGAAAACATACCCAAAAATGATAAATTTAGCTTCTGGGATATTAAACAGGAACAAGGGCCTGCCTTTATATTGTATAAAAGGAAGCGTAAAAAAGATTGCAAAAAAGCCCCAACTTACCCAGGTACGGATATTAAAAATTTTACCTTTTGTTTTGTGGGCATACACCCATTTGCGCTTCCCTTTTTCATCTACCGTTGCCAGGTGGTCACGAAATGAATCTTTATTGGGTATGTTTTTTTCACTTATCATTTTACTGCATATATGCATTTATTTTTGGGCTGTAGAATCTGCCACTTCGTCCTGACCTTCTTTAAACAATGTGCCTTCTGCCGGTTTTGCATCAGGCGGATGGGTGCCATGCAGTGATTTTACATAACTGGCCACCTGTGCAATTTGTTTATTTGAATAACTGGTTTGCCATTGGGGCATGGCATTATAGCCATATTTAATAACCTTAAACATATTTTTGATGGTACCTCCATGAAGCCAATAATCATCGGTAAGGTTGGGGCCTACCATGCCAGCGCCGTTTTCTTTATGGCATGCCATACAAGAAGTTTTAAAAATTTGTTTACCCGCCTCCAGGTCTGCTGCATCTGTTAAAACGGTTACTGTATTTTCATCGATGGTTTCCCCTTTCTTTGCTAAATAATTTTTTACTTTTTCATCCGCATTTTTTACAGAAATTTCATATTCCTGTTTACTTAAAGGGGCGCTATACGCCACATGGTATCGCCATAAATAAACAACTGCAAATATGATGGTCAGGTAAAATCCATACAGCCACCATGGAGGCAGCCGGTTGTCTAATTCCCGGATGCCATCATATTCATGATCCAGTTCTAAACTTTTTTCTTCTGCGATGGGTTTAAATTTATTGAACCGGCTCCACCATTGGCTAAAAGAACTTGTTTTGGTTTCCGTTGCAAAATGATAACCGGTATCGGTATCTTTTTTCAATAAGAATTTAATATTGATGAGCATCATAAAAATCACCAGGATTTCAACAAATATGATGGCAATAAAAATATAAAATGCAGTTTCTGATAACCCGGCAATGTTGCCCGGCGATCCTGCTGCCGGGGCGGCAACCGGGGCTTCCTGCGCCAAACTCGGTGTAGCAAACAATAAAGCAGCCAGCACGGAGAGGGCGCCTGGCAATGGGTTTTTATTCTTTTTGTTTTTATCTTCTTTTTGTTTTTGCCAGTGTACATCTGCAATGCCGGTAAGTACATTGGCAAGCAGGGCAATAACGAGAACCAGCACCCCCATAATCACAAGCAAAGTAATTGCGAGCGGGTTGCTGAAAACAGATAAGGCAACCGTTCCGGAAGCATACACCGGTGCATGAAAGAGTAACAAACCGGCTATAATGCCCACAGTTTTTACCTTATTTTTTTTGAATAACGGGTATCGTTTTTGTACACACATAATGTATAATTTTAAGATTCAGGATCATCTAATGGAATACGGCTGATCACCTGCATTTTATTTTTATCAGATTTAAAAGTCCATACCAGCACACCTAAAAAAAAGACAAAGAAAATACCGAAGGACAGTAATCCGTATATGTCCACTCCACTGATCTTCTCCAGGTAATTAATAAATTTCATTTTTATAAATTAAATATTATTCATTGGATGCCGTTTGTTCACCGGTGCCGGGTTGTAATTTAATATCGGTACCCATTCTTTGTAAATAAGCAATCACGGCAATGATCTCTTTATCAGAAGGGGTTTCAATTTTATCTTTTTTTAACCGGGCGGTAATGGCTTTTGCCTGTTTTGTAAGTTCTGCATTTGCTATTTTATCGTACCCTTTAGCATACGGCACGCCAAGGGTTTGCATCGCCCTTATTTTTGCCGCTGTATTAGATGTATCCAGGGCATTATCAAGTAACCAGGGATATGATGGCATAATGGAACCCGGCGACATGGAGCTGGGATCATCCATATGATTGTAATGCCAGCTATCAGAATATTTTCCACCAATACGGGCTAAATCCGGGCCTGTTCTTTTACTGCCCCATTGAAACGGGTGATCATAAACAAATTCACCTGCTTTGGAATATTCACCATACCGGGCCACTTCATCCCTAAAGGGGCGTATCATTTGCGAGTGGCAGGTATAGCAACCTTCACGCACATAAATATCCCGGCCCTGTAACTCTAAGGGTGTATATGGTTTTACACTGGCAATGGTGGGAATATTTGATTTCACCAAAAAGGTAGGTACCAATTCCAGGATACCGCCAATCATTACTACCACCAGGCTCACTACCAGCATGGCCAGGGGTTTGCCTTCCAGGCGCCGGTGCCAATGTTCTTTACCATTCGGTTGTTTTTTTACAAGCGGGGCCGCTTCGGCTGCTTCGTTGGCAACAAAACTTCCTTTCCGGATTGTTTTTACCAGGTTGTAAACCATCAGAAAAGCGCCGGTTAAATACAAGGTGCCGCCTACGCTCCGGGCAATATACATCGGTACAATATTCGTTACCGTTTCTAAAAACTGGAATTTCAACTGGCCCTCGGGTGTAAAGTTTTTCCACATCAGGCTTTGCGTAAATCCTGCCCAATATAAGGGCACGGCATACAAGATAATACCGATGGTACCCAGCCAGAAATGATTCGTGGCCAATTTGCGAGAATACAAAGGGGTATTCCACATTTTGGGTACCAGGTAGTACATGATGGCAAAGGCCATAAATCCATTCCAGCCTAAGCCACCAATATGTACATGCGCAATAATCCAATCGCTGTAATGTGCAATCGCATTAATGTTTTTCAGACTTAGCAACGGCCCTTCTAATGTCGACATACCATAACAGGTTATTGCAACTACCATAAACTTAAGTACCGGGTCTTCTCTTACCTTGTCCCAGGCGCCCCGGAGTGTAAATAAGCCATTCAGCATTCCTCCCCAGGAAGGGAAAATGAGCATCAGGGAAAATACAACGCCTAAAGATTGCGCCCAATCGGGCAAAGCGGTGTATAGTAAGTGATGCGGGCCTGCCCATATATACAGGAAGATCAAAGACCAAAAATGAATGATGGAGAGGCGGTAGGAATAAATAGGCCGGTTGGCTGCTTTCGGTAAAAAATAATACATTAATCCCAGGATGGGAGTGGTAAGAAAAAAAGCAACCGCATTGTGGCCATACCACCATTGCACCAGGGCATCCTGCACCCCTGCATACCAACTATAACTTTTAAAAAAAGTAACCGGTATCTCCATTGAATTTACAATATGAAGCATGGCTACCGTTACCCAGGTGCCGATATAAAACCAAATGGCCACGTATAGATGTTTTTCCCTTCTTTTTATGATGGTACCAAACATGTTGATACCAAATACCACCCATACCAGGGTAATTGCAATATCAATGGGCCATTCTAATTCTGCATATTCTTTACCGGTAGTATAACCCATTAATAAAGTAACGGCCGCCGATGCAATAATTAACTGCCATCCCCAGAAATGAATCCAGCTTAGGGTATCGCTATACATGCGGGTTTTACAAAGGCGCTGTAAAGAATAATAAACACCCATAAAAATGGTATTTCCCACAAAAGCGAATATGATGGCATTCGTATGCAAGGGGCGCATACGGCCAAATGTAGTGGGCGCCAAATGTAAACTGGCAGCCGGTGCATATAATTGGATGGCTGCCCACAAACCAGCCAGCATGCCCACAATTCCAAAAATTACGGTAGCATACCCAAATGCCTTCACAATCTTATTGTCGTAATAAAACTTTTCTACTTGCATAAGCCGTTTTGTTTATCTTTTTTTTATTTGTTTTTTTCAGAAAGTTTTTCATTATCGAATAGGATCCGGGAGGGAGGTGAAAATTCGTCTTCAAACTGCCCAGACCTGACACTCCATATAAAGGCCAGTAAAAACAGGATGGCTACTGAAATACTGGCCAATAAAAGAATTACAATTACACTCATCACATTATTTTAATAAGTAAAAATATTAATCCTACTTTTTTTATCGAGTAACCTATATCATTCTGTCAACTGATTTATATCATCTTTTAAATCTTTATAATACCGGGTATAAACTATACCGCTAAAACCTGTAACCCCAATGACCGTGCTGCAAACCGGCTGGCTATAAAACTGAGCAATACAATACTTATCGAACTGGCCGGCATTAATATGGCAGCTATCACCGGTAACAAATTTCCCTGTACGGCAAAAAAAAGCCCTGCCAGGTTATATATAATCGAAAAAATAAAACTGGCCATAACAATTTTTTTATTGGCTTTGCTAAGCCGGATAAACTTATTCATTAAATACAACTGGCTTGCGGCAATAATACCATCGCAGGCCGGCGTAAAATTATTTGCCTGTTCACTTACAGCAATACCTGCATTACTTTGTAAAAGGGCCCCCGCATCATTCAATCCGTCTCCAATCATCATAACCTGTTCACCCTGCTGCTGTAATTTTTTGATGTAGGCTAATTTATCAGCAGGTTGCTGATGAAAAAGTAAAGTCGCTTTTGGCCCCATTAATTTTTCCAATTCCTTTTTCTGCGAATCATTATCACCGGATAATAAGGAAAGCCGGTATTCTTTTTTTAAATGGGATAATAAGCCGGGTATATGGTTACGGTAATGATTGCTAAAAGTAAACCTGCCTTTTTCTTTACCATCATAAATCAGCAGCACGGCAGTATTTTTTTGCATGCTGTGCGGATCGCCGGCAGCCATTAATTTTACCTGGTGATCTTCTGCAAAGCCTTCAATTCCCTGGCCGGTATATTCTTTAAAAGAAGTTACTTCGGGCTTACCGGTAATGTCCAGGTACGCCACAATGGCTTTACTTAAAGGATGTGAAGAGCAGGACGCAAGGGCAGCAACCCGGCTCTTTTCTTTTTCACTCATAGGCGTCCCTTCATATTTTACTTCCTGCTCAGCAGCCGAAGTAAGGGTACCGGTTTTGTCAAACACAATATGATCAATGGCCGCCATTTGTTCAAGCACTTCTCCTTTTCTTACATAAAATTTATTATGGGCCAGTATGCGTAAGATATGCCCATTGGTAAAGCTGTTTGATAATAATAAAGCACAGGGGCAGGCAATAATGAAAACGGCTGTGATGGCAGGCCATATTTTTGCCGTATTGTGCATACCCCAATAAAGGGCCGTACAGGCGGCGATCATAAATACAATAATGGTAAAATATTTACTCACCCGGTGAACAAATGAAATATCTTCTTCGCTGGTACTGTCCTTGTCCCGGTTCCATAAATGGGTAAGATAACTTTGGCTAACTTCTTTTAAAGTAAGTATTTCTATATTGCCCCCCATTTGCCTGCCGCCGGCATAAAGCATCTCTCCTGTTTCTTTTACTACGGGCATTGTTTCGCCGGTAACAAAACTATAATCAATGAGGGCTTTCCCCCGGGTAAGCAGGCCATCGGCCGGTATCAATTCATGATGATGAACCAGCAAGGTATCGTTCACCTTTATTTCGGGAAGTAATATGGGTATTTCCTTACCCTGGCGAATGGCGGATACGGCAATAGGGAAATAAGAAGTATAATCCCTGTCGAAAGATAATTGCCTGTAGGTTTTATCCTGTAATACCCTGCCGGCGAGCATAAAAAATACAATGCCACTCAGGGAATCAAAATAGCCGCCCCCGGTACCCGAAAATAAATCCCAGAAACTCCGGATAAAAGTAATGAGTATGGCCAGGGCAATGGGGGTATCAATATTTAAAAAACGGTGTTGCAAACCTGCCCGGGCCGATTTAAAAAAAGGGCTGGCCGAATAAAAGAATACCGGCAAAGACAATATTGCATTGGCGATTCTAAATACATCCCGTATACCCGCTTCTGTGGCATTAATGCCCAGGTATTCCGGGAAGCTCATCAGCATAATATTACTAAAACAAAAACCGGCAACCCCCAATTTTAATAAGAGGCTTTTATCTGTTCCCGGGCGGGTTTGTGAAAGATCATGCAAACTGATGTAGGGCTCATAACCCACGGCAGTAAGCTGTTCCGCCACTTTTCGCAGCGAAGTGGTTTTATTTTCAAAAATAATATCCACTTCCTTTCTTGTAAAATTCACCTGGCTTTGGAGGATGCCTTTATGCAGCCGATGCAGGTTTTCTAATAAATACAAACAGGAGCTGCAATGCATTTGGGGTAAATAAAAAACCACATGGGTTTGTGTTTCGTTCTTAAATGAAATTAGTTTTTCAGCAATCTTATTTTCATCCAGGAAACTGAATTTATCGCTACGTACTGCCATTTTTTGAGCAATACCGGGATTTTTATTGAGATCGTAATAATTGCATAAGCCGCTTTCATGAATGATGCCATATACCATTTTGCAGCCTTCGCAGCAAAAAAAATGCTCAGCTTCCCTTATGCTTTTAGATGTGCAGGCATCACCACAATGCGTGCAGGTAGTGTTGTATGTAACGGATGATACCATATAAACCTGCTAAATTATCGGCAATCATTTTATGTATATATGAGGATCATCATCCCGGTAAATGATTCCTGTCAATATTTGAATAATTATCTTTGCAGGATTATAGCCTGTAAACTATGAACCGGCAAATTGAAAAATTGTATATATAAAAAATTAATATGGCACAACATACCATTTTAATCATTGACGATAATGATAACCTCAGGGAGAATACGGCCGAATTACTGAACCTGGGAGGCTATAAAACCATTACCGCAGAAGATGGTAAAAAAGGGGTTGCCCTGATTCTTTCTGAACAGCCTGACCTGGTGGTTTGCGATATCATGATGCCCGGCCTGGATGGCTATGGCGTTTTACACCTGGTTCGCAAGAACCCGCTCATGGAAAATTTACCCTTCATTTTCCTTACTGCCAAAACCGAAAGAAGTGACTTCAGGAAAGGCATGGAAATGGGAGCCGATGATTACCTCACCAAGCCTTTTGAAGAACATGAACTCATGAATGCCATTGAAAGCAGGCTGCGTAAATATGAAGTACTGCAAAAAAAATATAGCCAGGGCGCAAAAGGAATGAATGCTCTTACAAAAGATTTACGAAACAATAATATGCTTTCGCTGGACCTGGATAAATATCCCACTGAATCTTATTCAAAAAAACAGGTTTTGTATGCCGAAGGCAAACGCCCCCGGTTTTTATATTATGTAAAAAGCGGCAAAGTAAAAGGTTTTAAAGTGCATGAAGATGGCAAAGAATACATCACCGATTTATTCAGCGAAGGCGATTTTATGGGTTACCTGCCCATTTTAGAAGACCGGAATTATGATGAACATGCCGTAGTGATGGAAAATGCCGAAATCGTAGAAATACCGGCAGAAGAGTTTATAGAAATTATTTATGATGATATATCGGTAGCGGCAAAATTTATTAATGTGCTATCGCAAAATGTAAAAGAAAAAGAAGCCCGCTTACTAAACCTGGCATACAGCTCCTTACGGAAACGGGTAGCCCGGGCCCTGGTTGATATTTATGAGAAATTCAACAGCAATGACGGAAAAAAAATACTGGAAATTTCACGGGAAGATATGGCCCATTATATTGGCACAGCTTCTGAATCATTGATCCGTACACTCAGCGATTTTAAAAGTGAAAAATTAATAGAAATAAAAGAAGGTAAAATTATTATTCAGCATATTGATAAGCTTAAAAACCTTTTATATTAATCAAGAACAAATAAAATTTTCTTTTTTCATTTTACATTTCTTTTCTCAAATACATAGCTTGTATTCGTATCTTTTAACCAGTCAATGAGCTTAAATATGCCTATTGTATTCAGTAATACCCCCAGCAGGCCACCTATCCAGATATCATCCGTGCTGGCCAAATCGTATTTGTGCAGCACATAAAAAAAATAAAACACCAGCGGTAAAAAAAGAAATAAAGCCGTAGCCATCCCGGCATTGTAAATCGTTTTCCCTTTTATATTGAATAAGAAAATATGGGCTCCCACATTGCCTGCAGAAACCAGGATGGTGGCCAGCCCCAGCCATACTGCTTTTTCGGCCAGCAAGGCTGCCATCAAATAAAAAAGCCAGCCCAAACCTGTATTGATGATGAAAGCCGTATTCGTATTCAGGGGATACCGATCAGGAATATTACTTTTAAACATCACTTTATTCAGCATGCCCGGGAAAGTGCCGGGGAAACGGTATTCTTCCCATTGATGTAAACATAAAGAAATAAAACTGGCCCACATGAGGAATGAATAAGGCGAAAGTGCATGCCGGTTCACATACAGGTAAATGCAGCACAGCAGGGCAAGAAACCCACCCAGGTCATACCAGTGTTTTCTTATGTATTGCATGGCAACAGGCTTTTGATGTAACCCGGCAGCTAAGGTACTATTTGTAAAGTGCTTGTTTTAATTACGCCATTGGGAAAACGGAATTTTAATTGGTAATGCCCGGGCACCAGCCCGCTTTTAAGCGTAACCGGGTAAACCATATCCCCTGCGTTCAGGAAAAGGTTTTGTTGCATTTGCAACTGGCCATCAGCCGTTAACAATTGCCATTGCGCCATGCCATTGCTGCTTGTATATACTTTCAGCATCACATTTTTATCTTTCACCGGGTTGGGAAATAAATGAAAAGACATTTTAGCGCCTGTATCATTCATTTTGATATTTGCATGAAGGGCGCTTTTTTCTTTAGCCGTAATTACAGTCGGCATAAAAGGGTTCCGCTTTTGTTTTTTAAAGATGATAATAAAACGGTTGGGGGTTGCAGAACCTGTATTATTAATGATGTAATCGTAGTTCGTCATTTCATTGCCGGCTAAAGCTATTTCAGATTGGGTATAGCGGTCAACCAGCCAGGCCGTAAGCAATGGGTTTTGCAGATCGCCCAATTGAATACCCAGCCGGTAACTGCGATATTTCACATTACTGGTTTGTATAAATACAGTATCCTCCAGGTTAAAAAGGCCATGCCTTTCTAAAATTAGTTTCCGGTCTTGTTGCAGGATGAAAATATTTTCACCTGTGTTCATCATTTTTTGAGCATCATACTCATCTACTTCGTTGTGGTACGATGCATCAAGATCTATTTTGGCTCCGTCTAAAGTAAAATAATCACCCGCTGCATCTGCTGCTTGTAAAAACATCATAATGCCTTTGTGTATGGGCTCCTGCCGGAATACCGGCCTGCTGCTATCTGTTTTACTGGCTTCTGTAAAACTCACAGAGGCATTGCCGGAGGCAATTGTTTTTACAAAGAAGGCCGCCCCGGATTCAATTTTATTATCTACCGAGTTGGGGGGGCCATAGCTGCCATTCCCGGGAAATATTTCATAATTGCCGGTGCTGGTATTGAGGCTGTACAACTGAAAGGCACCCAATCCATAAGCGCCCCCGCTGGGGCTTGAAGCCAGGAAGGGATCCCACACATAATAGAAGGGCGCTACATTGCTGCGGGTAACCTGCTTTAGATTAATGGCAGAAGCATACGGATTGCCGATGCTTAAAAAATGCTCGGGTAACATGCCTGTAAAAGAAACCGTTTTTGTCCTGATCATTAATTTTCCCCGGGTGCGTAACGTGGTAGGGCTTGGCGCTGTTTGGCTTTGATTACTCAGCCGGTTACCTCTTACAAAAAGCATATAGCCATAATCCGATGCAATAGGAAGCAGGGTACTGGTCTCGCCCCGGTAGCCCTGTATCAGGGCATCCCAATGTTTTATACCGGGCCCGCCGGGAGAGAGAAAATCAAACTGCGGTGGCAAGGGGCTGATGCCGGATGTCACCTGGGTTCCATAACCCGGCCGGGGATCATCTAATGTATTTAAGGCAGACTCCTGCCAGGCCTGGTGAATGGTTTGGTCGCCCACTACCGGTACGGACAGGAAGCGCCATTTACGGCCTGAATTCACATAACGCTCTACAATAAAGCGGCCATCCCCGTAAATAAAATTCGCTGTGCTACCCAATGCCGATACCCTGGCCGTAGTATAGGAAAGTGATTTTAATGTAAAATCATAATTATCCAAATTCAACACACCCGAAGTCGGTTTTAATTCACCCGTAACATATACCGATGTATCCAGTTTCACCCCTCCTGCAGTATTCGCTATTTCTAAAATATTCATGGCGGCAAGTGTACCTGTTTTGCCCGGGAAAAGCTGGGCCTGGCTGCCCCGTAAACTAATGGTTCCATCATTGGTAACGGTACCCATATTTACGAAGTTGCCATACACATTAAAAACACCTCCGTCTTCTATAGCCAGTTCGGCAAGGGGCTGTATGGTTATATTATGTACAGTAGGTACCGTATTGGTAATTACCGGGTAAAATTCCACGCCGGCCGGTATCAGGATATCAGATGCCGGGCTGGGTACATCGGGGCACCAGTTTTGCGGATCTGTCCATACCGTATTTAATCCCAACCAGGTATTGGAGGGTTTTATTTGTACATAGGCGGTATCTTGTACACCGCAGGCGCCGCCCACACTGGATTGTACCGTGTATGTAGTGGGTGCCGAGGGTTGTGCATATACCGTTACGGCAGGGGTTCCAAAATACGGAAGGGTACCGGCAGCATCAGTAAATAAACCGGAACCGATGCCGTTTGGCGACCAGGTTACAGGAGCTTGTGCCAGCGAGTATGCTTTTATTTGTATGTTATCTATCAGCCATCCATAGTAGGCTACGGCCGCATCGTTGGTAATTACAAATCTTAATTTAAATTGAGAAGTCATGGCAAAAGCCGGAATCTGGATGAGTTCCTGCTTCCACATATCGGTTGCCGGTGCGGTACCCGGTGTAGCAGATGTACTGTAAAAAGCAGCGGCCCATTCAGGATAACTTTTTGAAGAAAAAACCACACCCGTTACCGGGGCGCCATTTACGGTAGTTACCAGCGACCCCGAGCCTAAATAAGTGGAATCTGCAAAATTATACCAGCTTAACCCGCCATCATTTGAATATTGTACATATCCGGCATCAAAGGCATTTACCGGGTCTTCTAAACCACAAATATGAGAAAAGCTTAGCTGAGCCGCACCATATGAGCTCATGTCGAAATTATTTTGCATCACATAAGCATTGTTATTACTGGTAAGATTGGTGGCGCCATCAATATATTTAAGCCAAACGGCCTGGCTGCCGGATGCATAATAACCGGTACTTGCAGTGGGAATTATTTTGCTGCCCGATGCCACAAAATTGGGGGAAGGAAAAGTTTCAAAATTATCGGTAAATATAGAATGGAAACTACCTGTAATATATTTGGCACCGGGTATTACCAATGCCTGGGGCGTACCACTGCACACAATATAGGAATGGGGATCCAGGCCCAACTCTGAGGGCTGCGGGTTGATGGTGGCCTGCACCGCAACCGGTGTAGACCGGCAGGCGCTCATATTACCGGTTAAAGTAAATTGCGGCCTTAATGACAGGATCCCGTTTGCCGTTGTCTGGCTGCACATATCTGCCGGGGTAAGGTCATTGCCTACATAATAGGCACAGGATAAATAGGCGGTAGCATCTACCAATACAGGATTGGTAATTCCGCCACTATTATTATTACTCCAGCAAATTTTAATGAGTATGTTTTGAATGCCATCCCAGGTAAAAGGGCTTGAAAAAATAAAATTGTTTTTTCCCTGTACCGGGGTGTATACCGGTTGTGAAAACACATTGGTAAAAGCAGGATTCTGCAAGCCACCGCTCATATCCGCTACATTGGTACCGGCTAATGAAACCGATAAACCCGTATAAGATTGATTGGATAAAACGGGCACATAAAAACTCAATTCGGTAATATTACCGCTGCGTAAACCGGCATTCAGCAATTCAGATGCTTTTATGAGATACTGGCTTTGCTGGCCACCAAATACATGGAACAAAGGAGATTCATAACCCTGGCCAATGCTGTTACCGGTACCCAATGTAACCTGCCCTGCCTGGTCTGCTTCGGCCGTTGCATAATAGGTGGCAGCGCTCGATAAAGTGGGTGTTGTATAAGTTTCGCCAAGGCCCACCAGGTTACCCCCTGCTGCGGCATCGTACCAGCTAATTAAAGAGCCCGCCGAAGCCGCTGCCGTTAAAGTAAGAGTCCCCAGTCCGCATTTTTCGGCCCCGGTCGTATTGGTAATGCTGGCATTATAAAAAGGGATTGTTACACTGCTGCTCCCGCCGCAACCACTGGCCACATCTGTTACCTGCACCGTATAGGTGGCGGTAGCGGTAAGATTAGTTACCAGGGGATTTTCAATATTCGCATTGCTTAAGCCGGCTGCCGGGCTCCAGGTATAACTTACCACTGAGGGTATAAATTTCCAGGCTTCCGGGCTGGTAATATTCCAGTTACCAATATTGCGGCCCGGCGGTGCAAAGCCACCCAAACCGGTATTGTTTTCTATCCCCATCGTTTTCAAAATTCCGGTATTATTGTCTTTTACCTGCGATGCATGGATCTCGATATGCTTATCACTTTCAAACAATCTGATTTGGCCGGTTATATTTTGGCCGGGCCCCGAACCGGAGAAACGCAGGTTGATATAATCAATTACAAAAACACGGTTGGGCGTAGTGCCATTCGTAAAATACCGTACTGTACTGCCCGGGCTATAGGCAGGGTCAACAGCCAGGTTTGCCCAGGCCAAAGCAATAATGTTATTGGGATCATTCTTATCCGGTATAAACTGGGGTGTATTGCTATACCCCCCCACATTGCCAAACTTAATGTAACCGTTTGTACTTACATATAACTGTGAAACCAACTGGCCAAAAAAGGAAAAAGAGAAAGGCAAGGGGATGGCTGATGAAATCGCTTCATCAGTATTCCCATTCCAAATTACGGTGGGTGAACCCGATGGCGTCAATACACTATACGTTCCCGGCACTACGGTATACAGGGCATTGCTGGTTGCTTGTAACTGAACGCTTCCCCCATTGCATATCCTGGCAGGGCCGGCGCTGGCAATGGCATTGATGATAGGTTTAATGGTAATACTATCGGTAGCTTCTGCAGCGCATCCATTATTGGTATATTGGTAAGACACTACATAAATACCCTGTGTACTGGTAGCCGGTATTATTTGTCCGCTGGCCGGGTTGATGGATAAACCAGCAGGGATTGCACTGTAAGTGCCGGAACCCGGCCCGCTGAGGGTAACATTTTTGGCCGGGTCGCTACTGCAATAAACACCAGCCCCAGGGTAATTAATATTTGCCTGTATTACCGTTTTAATGGTAATATTAATAGAAGCGATATCACCGGGTGTACAGGGGTTATAGGGCGTAGCGATAAGCTGCCCCGAGGTAGCCGTTGATAAAAATTGAATATCATTATCGGGGCTTGTGGTAATATCATTAAAAACAGCGCCCGTTCCGGTATAGCTCCATTTATAATAGGTTGCGCCTGCAACGGAAGGCATGGTATAATGATAAGATGCCCCCGGGCAAACCGACACCGTTCCGGTTAATGTACCTGTGGCACCCAGGCTGTTACAGGCCGGCGTCCAAATAAAAGTGAGACCCACGGGAGGCTCATGCATATTATTAAATACAACGCCATTTGTGGCGGTGGTTGCCGGTATGGTATTTACCCAATCGCCGGTTACCGATTTCCTGGCATTGTAATCTGTATTGTTATTGCCCCGCAAGCCAACCTGTACTTTTACATCAATAGCGCTTAGGGTACTGATGGGGCCATACACTACTTTCAGTTTTTGCAAAACCGATACACCTCCACTTTCGCTTAATATCATTTGAAAACTGATATTATCATAATCGCTGCCGTAATATTTTTTTACCTGCGTCCATTGAATAACAAACTCCCGGTTTGGCGCTACGCCACGGGTAAGTGCAAATATGCTGGATGCAGGTGTAATACTCACATCGCTGCCGCTACTCAGGGCATTGGCGCTCATTTTAAAACCACCCGGGTCAATCCTTGTGATAACGGTACCATCCGGGATTTCAGAAGATACCAGGCGTGTACCTACCCGTAAATTGGCAAACTCTGCCCCGCTGATGCCGGTAACAATATTGCTCCCGGCTATGAGGGTGCCGGTAATATTATCAAACTCCTGGTGCATTACATCCATATTAAAACCGGCAAAACCATTATCATTGGCCGTGCCCCATAAATAAGCACCACTGGAATTGACAGATGAAATCCAGGAGCCTGCAAAAAAAGGCCCCGTCATGCTGGTTGGCGCAAAACAAAGCCAACTGTCAGTATCCAATCCTATGATGGTACCGGCAGGATGTACCGTACCGTTATAATAAAATGCAAAAGGAAGTGTATAACCGGTATAGGCCATATCATCCCATATCATGGGAAAAGGGTCTGCAGGTGTAGTACCATCAGCAGCTACCAGCGGGCTGTATGTTCCATTTTCCTGCGAAAATGTATAACTCGTTGCTACCTGGCCGTAACCCCACCCAGACAGAAACATAAAAATGAAGAATAGAATTTTTTTCATTCTCAATTAATGATACAAAACAGTAATAAACCAATATTCGATTTTGGAGAGCTACATAGAAAAAGAATCCTTCATTTCAGTGGGTAAGAATGAATTTGAGTTCAATTATACGATTTTTTTCTCTTAATTCTAAATCAAAAAAAAGCACCTCCTTATTTTCATAAAGAGGTAACTTTTAAATCCCTTCTTTTTATTCAATTACCAGGGGTATTTCAGTTATTTTACCCCCTTTATCATACAGGTAAAAAGTATAAAAACCGCTGGCAATAAACCGGTTAATTTTTATAAGTTCCTGGTAATTAGGATCATTTATTTGAATGTCCTGTTTCAGCACCAATTTACCGTCGGCTGCTACCAGGGTATAGGTATAATTTCCGGGATTCACCTGCTCCATTTGTAACCGGATGGTTTTATTTTTAACCGGGTTTGGAACAATGGTAATATAAGGATATTTCACGCCTGGTTCCACTTTTACAATTATGCTATAAGATAACGCTCCATCCATGTCAACTGATTTAATCCGGTAATAACATACTCCTATCGGAGCTTGTTCATCAATCTTATTATAAGTAGTGCGGCTACCATTATTCATGGGTACCTGGTTGGAAATACTGCTGAAATGTATTCCATCGGAACTGCGTTCTACCTCGTAGCGCTGCAATTGAATTTCATTTTCAGTAATCCAGTTTATTGCATTTCTTCCCACGCTTATTGCATGGGCTTCTACTTTTACTATGCGTACCGGTATAATACCGGCTTGTTTAAATACAATCATAAAACGATCTGCTGCTTTGGAAGCGGCATCGGGCCCTACTTCAAATTCGTACCAGTTGCTGGCATCCAGGTTCAACGGGGTGCGTATTTGCGTAAACTTATCAATCAGCCAGCCTTGCCTGCCAGTGGCATCCATATTCAGGCAGCTTATATCCCAGCTATAGGCATGTTGTTTCATGGCGCCCATATTCAGGTACACGGTATCGTCCCGCAGCATGGGCGGCGACTGCAATACAGCAAAAGGCTGTCCTTTGTACAGGATACTTAAGTTTTCTGAAATGTTGGCAAACTTGGGGATATCCTGGTTATCAATATCACCATTGGCGCCATCTTCATAATGCATCATCACCCCATCTACCAATGTAAGTTCTGCGGCATTGCGTAAATATAATGCCGGCCTTAGCAGTTGCGCCCTGCCGGCGGTAAAGGAAGCCACGTGTTCATCGCTTGCCTTATTGCTTTCTTTAAATATTAAGCTGCCGGATGTGGCTCCGCCCCTTACAAAGAATGCATGACCCGATGGAATATAACTGGAATCATAAACAGCCGATGCGGTTACTTTATCATAACTACCCGATCCCGGTGTGGGTATCCAGTCGCTGCCAACTTTACTAAAAACCTGGAAGCCGCCAATATTAAAACTGCCTCCTAAATTGGGATCCCATACATAAAACGACTGGATGGCCGATGCCGGCAACAAACTGTTCATGCCAATAGCTGATGCATAGGGATTGCCAATAGATACATAATTACCGGCGGGTATATTGATGGGCGCTGCCGGGTAATTGCCCACTTTCAGCGTGCCCCGGGTGCGTAAAGTGGTTTGGCTATTGGCTCCCAACCCAATTTGGCTGCGGTCGCCCCGTAAAAATAGCATATAACCTACATCCGATGCAATGCCGGTGGTGGTAAACTGCTGTGGATCGTAAAGCTGGGTAGTCGCATTCCAGCTTTTTAAACTATGGGCGCTTAACGATTTTGCATCAAAGCCACGGGCTGCAAAATTGGTATAATAAGTAGGTATCTGGGTACCGTAATTCGGTACCGGGTTTTGGGCTTCTGCCGTGGCCCCTTCCTGCCAGGCCGCTTTTACAGTTTGCAGGGTATTGGTATTCACCGCCAAATGTTGCCATTTGCGGCCGGTTTTTATAAAATGCTCTACCACAAACCTTCCTGTACCATAATGAAAGCTGCCACTCACCGGGCCTACCCGGGCCGTATTATTTGATGTTGACCGAATGGTAACATCAAAATTATCTAAATCAAATTGGCCCTGGGTTGATAATAAGGCTGAATCAATTTGCAAATCCCGGTTGATCTTTACACCCGGCCCGCTATTATTAATTTCTAAAATATTCATTTTTGTAATGGCGCCGGGACCGGGGAAATTTTGTAAAGTACTGCCATTTAATTCAATCCTGCCTTTGTTATATAAGGTGCCATTATTTACCAGGTCGGTTACTACGCTAAAGCTGCCGGTATAATCTATCTCCAGCGAAGCGGATGGGTCAATGATGATATATTTACAGGTTGCAGCCCCAGAAATTACAGGCATATTGGGTGCTGTGGCCGGTATTAAAACCGAAGTAGTGGTCAAGGGTACATAGCCCCCGCACCAGTTGGATGGCGTATGCCAGTCACTTGTATTACCCAGCCAAGTATTGGGTGAAATTTTTACGGTTAAATTACCCGAAACAGCACAGCCATTGCTTAAAGTGGCAGTGGCCTGGAATACCAGGTCGGTACCCGCTGCTACTTGTGGCCCGGTAGGTTTTATATAAAGGTTAGGAATACTACCGCTGATGTAAGACATAGAAAACCCGGGATCGGTAAACATATTGCCACCTGCATTGGGGAATACAGGCGTCCATGCGTAATTGGTAGTAACCGGTTTTTCACCGTATAATTTAATATTATCAAGCGCTACTCCATGTACCCAATCGCCATCATACAAGAATCTTATTTTTAAATTATTGGTATTTAAATAAGTGTTTGGCAGGTTTATTACTACGTGTTTAAATTTAGTTCCCTGGCCCTGGTCGGCATTAAACATAACCAATGTGCCCCAGGATGTGCCTCCATTGGCTGTTGCCTGCACACTCAATGTATCAACACCAGCCCCACCGTTTGAACTATTTCCATCGGTATAATAATGTGAATAATAAATATCGAATTCTAATGTAAGATTTGTAAACTGGTTTGAATTTAATACGCCTGATACTAACCGGGTGGTTAAATCTCCAGCTAATAATTCAGAAACGGCAAATACAAATTTATTGGTTCCAAAGCCTGAAGAAATGGCGGGCTTCCATGCATTGGTAACCGAAGGTACATATACACTGGTTTGGTTTTGCCATTGCATATCTACTGCATTGGGTAATGCAACCGGTGTATTTACTGTAAAAGCGCCCAGGGTGCCGCCTTCAAAATCTTCATTAATAAGGTATGCAATTTCTGTAGAAGCGGTAGCTGTAGTATTAACACCGGCGCCATCACCACAAATAATAATCGGACTGGCAGGTGAAAAATTAAGTACCGGTACCGGTTTTAATAAAGCTACTACAGGTACCCGGATGGGGGTTTCGCAGGCTGCGCCTAAAGTATTTACGCCCACTGCGGTAACCCAATACGTGGTAGTGCTGTTTACTGGCGCTGTGGTATACGTGCCTGAGGGAGGTACACCGGATGTTGCCGTGGCGCCCAGGTAGGTACCTGCTGTTTCTGCGCTATACCATTTTAATGAAGTGCTGCCGGTGGTAGCCGTTGCTGATAAATTGAATGTGGCCGTGGTACTGCTGCATTTCGTTTGCCCTGCTACTGATGCAATACGGGCATTACAACGGGGTACTACCGTAAATAAGTAATCTTCGGTTTCGCCATTATGATAATCTCCGCAAGGGTAAATGGTTGCATAAGGTGCATCTGCATCATCTGACCAATTATAAGTACGAAACCTGATTTTGTAATCACCGGGGGGCGTGGTTAATGGTATTTGAAATCCAAATGTAGTGGAATTGAATACCACATTTTCTGATACATATACCTGTTCTGAACGGGTATCAAAATAGCCGTCATTATTCCAGTCAACCCAAGCAGCTAATTCGCTCCTGTTGGTAACAGTAGAAATTACATTGATGCCTTCGCCCTGTTCCTGTACGGCTTTTTGTAAACCGGTATAGTTAGAATAACCATTTGCCAACCCCACTCCGGAATTATTGGCTGGCGGGTCGCTGATGGTACCCACAAATCGTATTTGTGTGATATTATATAAATTCTTATGTGTCCCCGAGGTAGATGCTGTAGTATTACAAGACCAGGAAGATAAAATAGTAAGTTTATAATCTTCCATTTCACCACGGCCTCCAGTAGCAAAACTGCAGGCAGCAGGATTAGTAGAATAATAATCAACCACAAATCTTATCCGGTAATCACCAGGCAGAATACCGGCCGGTATTTGCATGGGTAAAAAATTGTAAGTACCATTAGCCAAATATCCATTTGATGTTAATATAAGCTCTCCCGGCCCGCTAAAATTACCATTATTATCCCAATCGGCATAAATGGCTAAGCCTGCTGTACCACCTGCAATTTTTACTGAAAATTGGATAATATCTCCCGCCAGGGCACTGCAGGATTGAGTAGCAAAATAATTTGCATAGCCAGAGTTAATTGTACTATTATTAAAATTCGTGCGGGCAGATTGTGAGGAAACATTCGAAAAATAGGTACTCGTATTACTCCATGTAGGAGTACAATAGCAGTTTCCCGCCGTGATAGTTACAACAATATAGGCTGAGGTCTGTGTATTTGCACCGCATTTTATAAGGCAGCGGTAATATTTATTAGTCGTTTGGCTGGTTACCTGTGTAGATGCGGTACCCAGGTTGGCAAGGTTTAGCGTAAATGCCGCATTATCGGCGCTTTGCCATTGGTAGCTGATGCCACTATAAGCATAGGTGGTACTCAGCGATAGTGTAAAATTAATGCCGGGGCATACCGGGTTTGCCGAACTGAGGGTATTTGAGGCTGCGGGCATGCCACTACATGCCGGTAGGGGCTGTACATTTACCTGGTAATCTTCAAACTGGCCAAAGGCAATATCAGTACAGGCATCTGTGGGGTAAGCGCTAAACCGCTTGGCCACCCGCATGGCAGTAATGCCTGTGGTAGCACCCGGTGGCACCAGTATATTATTGGTTGCCGTAATGGCATCTACACCGGTAGAATTATAGATGGTACCAATATCATACCTTTCGGTAGTATTATTAAAAACGCCATTATGATCCCAATCAATAAATATGGTAAAATAATCGGTATAGGGCCCATCGGTATTGCCTTTTAGGGTTACCGGGTACGATGCCCCTGCTGTTACCGTAGCCATATCGCAAAAACTTTCGGCAGGATAAGTAGAGGTATTGGGAGTAGTTTTATTAATGCCTGCAAAATTCACCAGGGTAATCGGTTCAATTGAAAAGCTAATATCGGGTGAGCAATATAAAGGTAAATTAGTGGTAAAAGTGATAACAACCTGTCCATCACCACCAATGCCTCCGTTTCGGGTAGTTCCGTTACCGGCTCTTCCGCCAGAACCGCCGCCGCCCGGGTTAGTGCCCGGGTTGCCGGCACCATTTGAATTAACTCCATTTGCACCTGCCCCGCCACTGGCAACAGCTCCGCCACCGGTTCCGTTCACTGCATTATTACCATTACTGGCATTACCGGCGCTGCCTCCCCCGCCGCCACTATAGCCAGAGCCTCCACTGGTTGCATTACCTCCATTACCCCCGTAGTAACTTTGGGGGCTTCCTCCTGTATTTACATTGCCGGTACCGGGTGCAATGCCACCGGTACCCTGGGTATTATTCGTTGTAATACTTTGCCCTGCTATTCCGCCAATGGCCATAATGGTAGCCGCCGAATTAAAAAAACTGGCTTCGCCATCGGCGCCACTGCCACCTCCTGCCCCTACCGTAATATTATAAACGGTTCCGGCTGTAATGGGTATGATGCCCCGGGTATAAGCGCCACCTGAGCCGCCCCCTCCCCTGGCACCATTATTTTTAGCAGAGCCGCCACCACCACCGCCGCCCCATACTTCTACAGTTGCCGATGTAACATCGCAGGGAAATACATAATACCAGTTATTCCCCGCCTGGTTTACCGTAAGGGTATAAGTGGTTTGGGCTGTACCGCTAAGGGATGCCGCCAGCATACAGGCTAGTAAAAATAAATTACGGAAGATTGAAGAGGGATATAATTCTCCCCTACCGGATGTAGAAAAATGCATAGGCTTGCCTGGTTAGGTTTTAAAAAATGAGTCTATAGATTTTTCAGGAAGCATACCAAATGGGCTGCTTACATAATGGATAAATAGAAATTAAGAGGGGATATAGGCAAAGCCAAATAAATGCTTTTACAGCTTTCTTAAAGTAAACGGATAAATATGAAGATAGGGAAATAATTTTTATATAAAAAAAATATGGGATATTTTTTTATCCCATATTTTTTTTATTTTCAAAAGCAGTGTTTATTCAATCATGATGCGGTTTTGCATCAACGTTTCACCATTTGTATTTACCAGGCTCACGGTATAAATACCAGTCGCCACGGTTTTACTTAAGGAAATCTTTTTTATTCCATTTCCCATAAGTGAAACTGTATTGCTAAAAATGGTTTTACCATCGGCAGCCAATACAACCAGGTTGTAATCGCCTTTTGCCAGGCCTTCAAAATTCAGTTGCAGGGTTTTATTTTTAACCGGGTTCGGATAAACGGAAATAAGAGTTTCCATTTTTTGTGCAGCAACTTTTGCAATAGCGCTGTACTGAACCAGCCCATCGTTGCTGATGGCTTTGATGCGGTAAAAATTATCTCCTGCCAATGGCCCTAAATCGGTTTTCCGATAATCACTCATGCCCTGCGCCGTATGGGTAAGGATACCGGTAAATGTAATGCCATCGGCACTTCTTTCTACTTCATATTGCTGAATATTTACTTCATTCTGTACTGTCCAGTTTACCTGTATGGTACGGTCGCTGTTCCTGGTTGCCCGGATACCGGTAAAGGTTACTGGCAATGCCACTTGTGCCGATTTAAATACAATTTTAAAACGATCGGCCGATGCAGCCCCGGCCGCATTACTTACTGTGAAATTGTAAGAGAGGCCGGCGTCCAGGTCAATTAAGGTAGCGTTCTGTGTAAAATTATCTATAAGCCACGCCTGCAAGCCCGGTTGTTCCATATTCACCGGGTCAATGATAAACCGGTAATTGCGGGAACGCATACCCGACATGTTCAGGTAAATGGTATCGTTGCTGCTAACCGGTGCATGCCTTTCTACTGATAACAATTTACCATGGGTTTTAATAGCCAGGTTTTCATTATTGCCGGCCATATTCATACCATCTTTACCATCTACCCCGTTGCTGTAAGAGGCATGGTATTCAATCAATACACCATCAATGGTACTTACGGTATTGGCTTCATCGGTTTCCAAAATCACTTTTATAAGCGGGTTACTGCCCGGCACTTGCCGCAATACTTCTCGGCTGCCCGATACTTTAGAATCTTCGGTAAAACCGATGGTTCCATTACCCGGGAATGCTGTTTGGGCAAAAAAAGCAGAACCGGATTCTATATTGGGACCGGTAGCTGTTGCATAACTGGCACCGCCCGGTATAATTTGGTAACTACCGCCGGTGATAATGATCTTTTGCATATTACCCAGCCCGTAAGAACCGCCCAGCTTGGGATCCCACACATAATAAATATCGGATACCGATGCTGATTTACTGATGTTCCTCAAATCAATAGCTGAAGCATAGGGGTTCCCTACCGCTACAAATTGATTGCTGCCCAGGCCGGTAAAATTAATATTGGTATTCCCCATTTTAAATGGCCCTTTGGTTCTTAATACCGGTGCAGTAGCTGTGTAAGAAGAAGGCAGGCTGCTTCTGTCGCCCCGAATATAGATCATATAGCCGTGCTCTTCATTTATACCAAGGCCGGTGTTGGCTTGCGGGGTATACGATTGTGTATTTTCATTCCAGGTTTTCATACTATGCCCGCCAGGAGAATAAGAATCAAAACCCAACGCTACCGCATTGCTGAAGTAGCTGGTAATTTGGGTACCAAAGCCGCTATTGGGATTCATTGCTGCTGAAGTAGCCCCTTCCATCCAGGCATCTTTTACGGATTGCATAGTATGGGTAGGAATACTTAAGAAACGCCATTTTTTTCCTGCCGGAATATACCTTTCTACAATCGCATCGCCGCTTACGTTATTATTATTAATTATTTTACCCAGGCTTGCAGTAGAAGATGCAGTAGATTTAAGTGTGAGATTATCCTGGGTAGTAAGGGTTTTATTAGACACTGTGCCGAATTCCAGGGCATGGGTCACATTTACCATATTGCCTGCACTGCCATCGATATTCACATTATTGGATACCATAATTTTCTTGATGGTATTGCCTGTAAAGGAGCTTCCCTTTAAAGTTTGGGGTGTGTTTCCATTTAATTCTAAAACGCCATCCAGCAAATTAAACCCGTTACCCACCAGGTTGCCGGTAACTTTTAAAATAGCATCATTGGTAATTAAGAGGCTGGCGCCGGGTTGTACATCAATATTGGTGGCTGTTACAAATCCTGTATTTACGGCAGGATAGAAATGGCCTGGTACCACTACCGGTATAACGATGGTGGGGCAAGGGCTTGGTGAAGCCAATGCATCATCGCTCCAGTTTAGCGGGTTATTCCAGTCTGTGCTGTATTTACCCCACCATAAATTATGGATACCTACTTTACCACCGGTAGAATATACTTCGGGACAAGAGCCATTTTTAAGAACCGCCCGGTAGATGGTTGTTTGGGTGATATTATTGTACGGTTGCGTGGTTCCTGTATTGGCAATAGGCGTCCAGCTGGCCCCATCATCTGTGGAAGATTCCCAGCGAATAATATTACCCGAAGAACCGGTAAGGGTTAAAGTTCCCGATGCCCCGCTGCAGATACTCTTATTCGTAATATTGCCGCTTATGGCTGTAGGCGAAACGGTAATGGTACCGCTCATATTTTTCTGTACACAAGTTCCCGTAGTATTTACGGTAAAATTAAATGTGCCTGCCTGGGTGGCTGTACCACTGATGGTAAATACACCCGCATTAAAATTGCCCTGCACCCCGGCAGGTAAGCTGCCGGAAAGGGTGGCACTGGTTGCACCACCGCCAACATTGTAAGTAATGGGGCTGATGGCATTATCCTGGCAAACCGCCTGCACATCATTGGCTGAAGTGAGGCTGAGGGTTGCATCTGGTTTTACATTGATTACTCCAGTAACCACGGAGGGGTTACAACTACCCTGGGTAGTAACTGTGTAATTATAAGTACCTGCCACTGTGGGTGCATCTTTAATGGTTAATGAAACGCCATTGAATGTGGCAGTAACCCCCGGCGGTAGCCCGGTAACCAGGGGTCCTGTTCCGCCTGTACCCACCTGGTACACGATCTCATTAATGGGCGCCCCGATGCATACATCCTGGTTATCTGTATTGGCCACATTGGGCCCTTTAATAAAGGTTGATAAGGTACCAAATGAAATATCATCCAGTCCAAAGTCATTACCTCCGGGATCTGTATTTAAATTTACGATTCTAATAGTAGCTGTAGTTGCAGAACCTGAGTTCCAGGTTGGGTTGCTATAAAACCTTACCCAGTTATTGATATTCACCTCGCCATAACTGGTGGGTTTGGGCGCTAAAGCAAGTTCAGCAATGGTACCGGTGGGCTGGCCGTTTACCTCAAACTGTAAGCGGGCCGGTGAGCCGGGGTTTAAGTTCATGCCCCAGGCGCTGAAATAATAATCTGTATTTTGTTTCACATTTACCGTTTGTTCCCAAATGGTAATATTGCCGGTTGTTTTTCCATTTATCATTAAGAAATTACCGGTTTGTCCCGGGGTACTATGTTCTTTACCATAAAACAGGTTATGATATAAATGTGCATCCGAATTTACGGCATAAGTGCCTTCGGGCCATAAACCATTGATACGCCCGGGGGTTCCATTTGGTATTTGTGCGGGCAGCGGAACCCAGGTATAACCGGTTGTAAAGCCGGTGGCGCCTGCCGAGAAATCGCCATTTACCACCAATTCCTGCGCCACACTGATTGAGGCGCTTGCCTGGCAACCTTTTGCAGTTGTAACGGTACAATAATAATCATCAGCTTCATCTACATCAATATAAGTACCATTGGTACCATCACTCCACTGGTAAGTTACACCGGGAGTGGCTGTTGCAGTAATTCTTACTTTACCGGGAACACTGCAATAATCGGCTGCTAATGAAACCGCAGGTAAAGGATTTGATTTTACAGTAACCGGGGTTGATCTACTGCAACCCTGGGCATTTGTTGCCGTTGCATTATAAATTACGGTTCCTGCACCCGAAGGGCTTACATAAACGGTAGGCTGCACATTGCCTGTATAGGCATTGGTAGCTGCCGGATCGGTATATAAATCGGTAAGGGCTGTCCAGGTTACATCTACCGGGTTGGTTACCGTGTAGGTAATCGTAATTGACCAATTATTCAGGGTTCCATTATCACCCGATGCATTATCCCGGACCATGATCGTCCAATTACCATTGGGCACACTAAACAAACCATTGAATGTAGTAACATTTGCAGCCTGGCCGCCAATGGCAAGATTTGAACTGGCATCGGGCATAAAAGTTCCAGTAAAAGGTGCGCCGTTATTTGTTAGTGTTGTAGTTGAAGTATTGTTTATGGTGGTATTGGTAAAATTATTCCCACTGTTTCCTCTTTTATTTACCAGGTTTAATCTATTTCCATTAGGCGCTTTTAAATTAATAGTTAAGTCCTTATCATAAGGATGAGTGATATTAAAATTAACACTAATTGTATTTATCACAGCTGTAGCGGGTATGCCTGAAATAGTTAAGATATCTTGTGCCGATGCTGTAGAATTGCCTGTAGCCTGGGGTATGGCAATATTGATGGTACCCGAACTTTGTGATGCACTACCTGCTGAACTGGAAGCAGATGCCGACATAGAAGCAATTGCATTTTGGCAGAGTTCAATATTATTACTGATAACTGTGGGCGCTAAAGGCAATACATTTATTGTAAGTGTTTTTGTAGAACTGGCATTGCCGCATGGGCTATTTCCATAAGCCGTAAGGGTAAGGCTAACCGTACCGGCCGCCTGTTCTGCTGCAGTAGGCGCATAAGTGGCATTGCTTAGTGAGTTTGCATTGGTCCATACACCGGCGCCCCCGCTCCACAATACAGAGCTATAGTTGGTTGCTGATGCACCTGCTGTAATGTTTACAGCACCCGCCCCTACGCAGGTGGGAACCCCGGTTCCGGCATTTGCTGTTGCCGATTTAATGATGGTAATTGTTTTTGTATCAACTACGGCAGCACATGCCCCGTTACCATTCGCAGTAAGGGTAATGGTTACTGAGCCGGCGGCAATATCGGCGGCAGATGGCGTATAGGCAGCAAGTGTTAATGAACCTGCATTGCTGATGGTACCTGCTGACCCGCTGCTGCTCCAGATTACAGAGCTATAATTGGTTGCGCTGCTTCCACCGGTAATATTTGTATTGCTGGCAGAAGAACAGATATTCATATTTGTGCCGGCTTCTACGCCGGGCGCTGTGGTAATAGTTACTGATTTAGTTGTACTGTAAGCAGCACAATTACCAGTGGCTGCAATAAAATAGGTAACGGTATATGTATTGGCTGCAGAACTGGACGGCGTAATGGCCCCGGTTGCCGCATTGATGGTTAAGCCGGCAGGTGTAGCGCTAAAACTTCCACCGGCCGTACCTGTAATCGTTACATTTTGTACCCCGTTATTTTTACAAAATGCACCTCCATTGGGATAACTAATGGCAGTGGCCGGGTTTACAGCCTGGGTTATAGTAACTGAAGTTGTTTGTACATATACATTACAACCACCTGCAGCCGCAACGGTATAACTTACCGTATAAGTACCGGCAGCAGAACCGGACGGCGTAATAGCCCCGTTTGCCGGGTTAATGCTTAAGCCCGCTGGTGTTGCACTATATGTGCCTCCCGGCGTTCCGGTACGGTTCACCGGAACAATGCCGGCTAAACTAGTACAGAATGGGCCACCGGTATAAGAGATGGTAGCAGCAGGTTGCGCTGTTACGGTTACAGTAGCTGTTCCGCTTTGGTTTTGTCCGCAAGAAGTTTGATCAGATACACTTACCAGGTTAAAATTATATACACCCGGCGTAGCTACCGGAACATAATAAGTAACTGAACTTCCTACCGAAGTGGTAATGGTTTGCGCACCTCCTCCATTTATATTAAATGTGAAGGTATAAGGGATAGTACCCCCGCTACCGGTAAAGGTAATTTGAGGGGCTGTATAATTTTGACACACCGTAGTGGTTCCGGATATGGTAGCTGTGGGTAAAGGATGAACCAATACATTTTTCACAGTTGCATTGGCAGAGATACATCCTGTGCCGGCATCGGCATAATTAATGCTAACCGTACCCGTACCTGCACTTGTCCAGGTAACGGTTACCGTGTTATCGGTTGCTGTACCGCCTGCTGTAATATTACCGCCGGAAATATTCCAGTCGTAATTTATTTTTCCGGCATCTGTTACATATACATTTCCGGTGCTGTTTAAACATACCGGTGCAGGGCCGGTTAACCCCGGTGCCGGTGTAGAAGGTGCGCTGGTGATGGTTGTAAAATTTGCTGCCGAACAACCATTCCCGTTCGTATAGTTTACTGTAATGGTCCGGGTACCGGTAAGGTTCCAGGTAACCGTAACGGTGTTATCGGTATTGGTTCCCCCGGCTGTAATCACACCGCCCACAATCACCCATTGGTAATTGCTCATACCGGCTTCTGTATAGTAAACATTCCCTGCCGAACCCGGGCATATTGGGTTAGGCCCGTTTAATGTAATAACGGGCAATGGATTTACGGTAATATCTTTTGATACGGTGCTGGCACAATTCTGGGCATTGGTATAAGTATAATAAATAGTGGCTACCCCATTGCTAATACCCGTTACAGTGCCGGTGCCGGCATTTACGGTAGCGATTGCAGTATTGGATGAAGTCCACACCCCCCCTGCTGTACTATTGGATAAGCTGATGGTATTGTTTACACACACATTGTCAGTACCGGTAATGGCTGCTAAAACCGGGTTGGGTGTTACTGTAATATTTACAGGGCCCAGGGTTTTGATACAACCTTTATTGGTAGTAACCTCTACCGTAATGACGCTGTTAGCTCCCAATACGGTTCCCCACACATTACTGGCGCCATTCGCCACTTCTAATGCACCTAAATAAAACCGGTAATTCGCATACCCGGCAGGAGCATTAAAATAAATGGAAGCGCCACTGCAAATAATATTATCATTGGGAGCCACTCCAGAATTTTCAGTAACGGTTATGGCGCCTGCCGGTAACGCATTTACCGTAAAGCTGTGTGAGGCTACAGTTGGGCATCCATTGGTTGTAACGGTATAATAAATGGTTACGGTTCCTCCACTGATTCCGGTAACCACACCCCCGGCACTTATTTGAGCAATGGCGGTATTGCTGCTTGACCATACACCCCCACTCACGGCATTGGCAAGTGTAGTACTAAGGCCTTCGCATACTTCAAATGTTCCGGTAATAGTACCGGCATTTGGGTTTGCATTTACTGTTACGTTTATCGGTCCAAATGTTGTTTTACAATCATTGGCATTGGTAACCACAACCGTTACAGCCGAACTACCCAGTGCCAAACTACTTGTAGAATAAGTATTGGAAGCACCAGAAACCTGGCTAAATCCATTTATGAGAAATTCATAATTGGCATATCCTGCAGGAGCCGTAAATAAAATGGATGAGCCCTGGCAAATGATATTATCATTGGCAGCCACTCCTGAATTTTCGGTAGCTGAGAAGATTCCTGATGGTACACTGTTTACGGTAATGATTTCGGGGTTGGATATACTGGTACATCCATTTTGGGTTACTTCTACAGTTACCGATTGATTATTGGTTAAAGTAGTCGTGGTAAAGGTGCTGGACGGGCCGGATTGCTGAGAAACCCCATCTACTTTAAAATTATAATTACTGCTGCCGGGTATCGCTGAAAAAATAACCTGGGAACCCGGGCATATAGAATTGTCATTGATAGCTCCTGAAGATTCAGAAACGGTTAAGCTGGCATTGGGCAATGGGTTTACAGTAATCGCTACCGGGCCTAAATTGGTTTGGCAAATATTATTACTCAGTACCACTGAAATATTTTGAGTACCGGTTGCGAGGATGGATGTAGTAAAACTATTTGATGGACCGCTTTGCACGGTACTTCCATTTACTTTAAAATCGTAATTAGAGGCTGAGCCAGTTACTGTAAAAGTAACAGATCCTCCTGCACAAATGATATTATCATTGGCTGCAGCGCCGGAATTTTCAGTAACAGATAATGAGCCCGCAGGGTAATCTACAATGGTTACCAGGCGGGTACTTGTATTATAACAGCCATTGGCATTAGAAAAATAATAATTGATGGTTACTGTACCCGCAGCCGTGCCGGTAAGTACCCCACCGGATGTAATGGTTGCTGCGCCGGTACCATTGGTCACACTCCAGGTTCCGCCCGGGGTGGCATGCGTAAATGCAACAGATGGCGTACCGGTACAAACCACATTGGCTCCCCCAGTAATAGTGGTTGCAATTGGCAAAGCATGAATGGTAAGGGTGCCGGTAAGCACAGGTGAACTGCAAGGTGTGGGTGAAATGGTATAGTTATAAATACCGGGTGTGGTAGCAGCGCCGCTAATGGTAAGCACATGCGTAGCGGGATTGTAATTGCCGTAAATCCCTACCGGCAATCCACTTAAGTTCACGCCGGTACCCGATCCGCCAATTAAATAAGTAATATCTGTAATGGGTGCATTTACACAACGGGCCTGCACATTGGTACCCGGGGCCGAAGTAAGGTTGATACTGGCTGAAGCAATAATGGTAATTGCCGGGGTAACGTACCGGACATTCCCGGAACCACATCCTCCATTATTATTACCAAACCAACAAGCTCCTTCTTTCACAACATCTACCGTAAGGTTATTGGATCCCAAATTAACAGAAGCGGCTACATTGGGAAAAATATAAGTAGCTGTATCGCCGGGAGCCAGGTTGCCGGCACTTATCCGTGGAATAAAATTGGGCGAAGCACCATAATCGATATCTTCATTCCATTTTAAACCGATATTGATCACATCGCCACCGGTATTCCAGGTTTTGCTACCTGTATTTGTAATTACTACGGTAATATTTCGGGTAGTACCCTGGCACCAGGTGCCTCCACCATAGTCAACCGACAGAATTTTATCTTTATACGTTTGGGCGAATACACTCGAAATAACGAATGAAGCGAAAAGAAAGAGGTAAAATTTTTTCACAACTTTATTATTTAGTTTTAATAATGTTGGTTTACCATAATATATCGGAGAAGGGAATCCATACATGCAAAGCATACAGAACCCGGTACGGATTTCAGATCATAAATAAAGAGGGAAATGAAAGTTTAGGGATCAATCAATTTTCCTGGTAATTCTAAAGAATTGCTGGAATATTCAAAGGAGGATGGAAATGAAACCTTAAGAAAAATACTGAAAGATTCTTGTGGCAGGGATTTCTAAAGATGGTGGATTATTAGGGGCAAAAATAATAAAATAATCGGTAGGTGGAAATATTTTTTAAGAATTATAAAATTTAAACGCTTAATAGCAGTTAACTCGCTGAATTATAAAAACAAAAATGAATGGAAAGTATCAATTTCTATTTTTTAGCCTTATTTTTTGGATTTTACAAATAAAACTTTAGTTTTGTAGTCACATTTTATCCAGTACCTACCGAATTACGCTTCTCAATTCCGGACCACTTACCTCCAATTTCTTTTCTTAAAGCCGCTATGCATCCATATTCATTTTGAATATCCGCTTTTTATTTACCTCAAACTTCATTACAATGAAACAGAATTCTACTTACTTAAAGCGTGCATATTGGGCAAAATTTACGGTAATTGCGTTGACTAGCCTTTTTGCATACACACAAATGCAGGCACAAAACCTGCCTTGCACAAACTCGGTTACTTTATATAACGAAACTTTTGGTACCGGTGCCATTGGCAGCAGTCCTGATGTAACACCCGTATTAACCTATTCACCTGCCGGCAGCTTGTTTGACGAAGGTATTTACCGCCTGGCAGACAATATTCAGCAAAAAATAGAATGGCACTCTTCTGCAGATCATACCGGCGATGCCAATGGAAGAATGTTAGTGGTTAATGGAACTCCGGGAGTTTTTTACAGCCACACCATCAATAACCCTGTAGGATTTGCAGCCGGTAGTTATTATTTCAGGTATTATGCCATGAATGCCAATGTGCCTTATGCATGTTTTGGAAATCCTTTATTGGCAGATATTAATTTAATAGCAGAATACCAGGATGCCAACGGCAATTGGATCCCATTCACCAATTCTCCTTATGCCGGCGGACTGATTCCTACCAGCGATAATCCTGTTTGGCTGGAATATGGCTCTACTTTTATTCTCCCCGCTACCGGAAATTTCCAGGTTACCAATATCAGGGTTTCTTTAAACAGTTTACAGGTAGGTGGTTGTGGTAATGATTTCGCTATTGATGATATTGGCGCTTATTATTGCCCCGAAGGTGGCCCTATGCCGGTTAATTTCTTAAGCATAAATGCCCTGGTAAAAGGAAATGCTGTAAGTGTACAGTGGAGTACCGCTTTTGAAGTAAACAATAAATATTACGAAATACAACGCAGTTCAGATGGTAATGGCTGGAGTGTAATTGCTGTATTAAACAGCAGGGGCAATACCAATACTACCCAAAACTACCAGGTGTATGATGCGAAACCTTTACAAGGCGTAAACTTATACCGTATTAAACAAGTAGATTTTGGTGGCAGCTCAACCTTTTCTACAACCGCAAAAGTAAAATTCGTAATTACAAAAACAGATGCTTCGGTACGTGTGAATCCTTTTATAAATGATATAGATGTTGATTTTGTAAGTGTAAGCAACCAAAGTGTTACTGCACGCTTATATGATATTACCGGTAAACTGGTATTATCAGAAAACTGGATGCTGAGCAAAGGAAGCTTAAGCCGTAAAATGAGTACCCATGGGTTAGGTAACGGAATGTATATTTTATCTGTTACCGGCGAAAATAATACGCCCATTTTAAGAACTAAATTGGTAAAGAATTAAGTTGAATTAATAATTATAATGGATACACCCTGCTGGTTTCAGCAGGGTGTTTTTTATGCAGGCCGCTTCAGCAGGATGCATAAAAAAAGAGGTGATATACTCACCTCCTTTTATTCTGTAACAATTTGATTATACCGTTTGTAAACGATCGGTTTTAACCGGGATCTTTGTATTTAATGAACCGTTTTGTTTTAGTTCTGGTATGGTTTTAGCATTTGAAATGGTCGTTGATTTTTGCGGAACAATCGCTGTAAAGCGGGTTGCCGTCCACACGCTATCTAAATTTTCATGTTGCAAAGCGGTAAACCCTAATTCAGATAGGCATTCCCAATTGCATTCATGCGATAAATCACTTACTATTTTAGCTGCCGGTTTAGGATATGCGATCCAAAACTTAGAATTAGGAGCCAGTGCCGGGATCACATCATCCAGGATATTTGCCAATTGTTTCTTGTTAATACTAAAAACAAGAGCAAAATCAATACGGCGGGATCTTAATAAAGGAGTTACACTTTTAGCAAAAGGAACTTTTACAAATTGTTTTTCGATGGATGAAGGCAGGCCCTGGATTAAAATGTTCTTTTCTGTACCAATTTCTAATTTTTCAGACAAAAGTTGTACTGCCATAATACTCACGGGTTTCGTTAAAAAATATAAATACGGACTGCAAAGGTAAGTAAAATATATGGGGTTTCCGCCTTATAAACAAAAATAAACGCCGTAGTTTACGGCGTTTATTGAGTTATTATATTTTTTAAAATCTATTAACGAGGTTTGTAATACTTCAAAGCTTCGGGCATAAATTTTTCTAACTGTGCGATCCTGTTTGCATCGGCAGGGTGAGAAGAAAGGAATTCCGGGGGTGCATTACCTTGTGATGCTGCAGCCATCCTTTTCCAAAAAGGGATGGCTTCTTTTGGGTTATAACCTGCCATAGCAGCGAATATAAGCCCGTAATGATCGGCTTCATATTCTTGTTTCCGTGAATTGGGAAGTAAAACCCCTACCTGTGCAGCCGGGCCATATACGTTATTAAATATGGCATTGGCCTGGGCTTTATTTTGAGTAAAAATATTTCCGGCAACCTGTAACCCTTGTGCAATGGTTACCTGGCTCATTCTTTCGTTACTATGGCCGGCAATCGCATGTGTAATTTCATGACCCAATACAATGGCAAGCGCTGCTTCATTTTGAGTTACGGCTAATAATCCTGTATAAACAACTACTTTACCACCGGGCATACACCAGGCATTTATTTCTTTACTGTCCACCAGGTTAAATTCCCAGTTATAGCCTTCTAAAGCTGCCCCTTTTCCTTCTTTAGTATAATAATCTTTAATGGCGGCTGCCAGCCGGGTGCCTACCCGCTTCACCATTTCAGCATCCTTACTGCTGCTGGCACTTATCACTTTATTTTCACTTAAGAAAGAACGGTATTGGGTAACGGCTTCCTGCTGTAAGGTAGATTCAGGAAATAAAGAAAGCTGGTTCCTGCCGGTGATCGCATTCCGGGTACAGGAAAGCATCACTGCCGATACCATGATAAAGGTTATAATTTTTTTCATCCTGGTTTTGTTTTATTGTTTATATAAACAATTGGCATACCAAAAATCCGTAAATGGATATTAAAATAAAAAAAGAAGGGAAAAAGGATGTTTAGTCATCATTCCGCCTTTGCGATTTACGGTGATCCCGGTGCTTAAAAATAGGCAGGCGGCTTTCAACGCCTCTTAAAAGCCTTAAAATATTTTTTTGGTGGGTTATAATTACCAAAATAGCCACCAGCAATGCAAAAATCCGGTATAAAATTTCACTTTCATTCCATATCCAAAGTACGAATACGGGGAGCATGGCAGCCGCTAAGATTGAGCTCAGCGAAACATAGCGGGTTAAGAAAAGCACCAACATAAATACAGCCACACAACTCAATGCAACAATGGGCTGAATGGCCAGGATCATTCCAAATAAAGTGGCCACACCTTTGCCGCCTTTAAAATTTGCAAAAATGGGAAATACATGGCCAATAACTGCAGCCAGGCCCAGGCCAATCATAAAATTAGTACGCTGTATTTCGTTATCGAGATAATAGGGCAGGAAATTATATAAGCCAGTTGCAACCATGCCTTTTAAAATATCAATCAGCATCACCATGGTACCATAGCGGGAGCCTAAGGTTCTAAAAGTATTGGTAGCCCCCATATTGCCACTTCCATATTCACGGATATCTACCCCAAAAAATTTTTTACTGATAATAAGCGCTGTAGGAAATGAACCGATAAGATATGCGCAAATAATTAAAATGCTCTCTCTCATTGTTAATCATGAATTGAATTGAAGTAAGCAAATATACAAATAAAAGATAGTAAACAGCATTCCATCAATAGGCATTAATTATAATATGAATACAAGCAAACCCAATCTTCTTTACTCGTAGTTTTGGTTACCGTAATACCAGCCGCTTCTAATGCAGGCAGCAAAACAGGGAGGTCGTTCGTTAATAAACCGCTAAATAAAATTTTAGTATTTTTTGCACAAGCAGAAATGATGGCAGGCAGGTTTTGAATGATGATATTTAAATTAATATTGGCCAATATAATACCTGCCTTTGAAGGGATAGCGATGGTATCTGCCTGTAAAATTTGAATCTGTTTACAATGATTTTCCTGTATGTTGTCCCATGCATTTTGGATGGCCCATTCGTCATTATCTATGGCCCATATTTTTGATGCACCCATTTTTTCTGCAAGTATGGCCAGTACGGCTGTACCCGTACCAAAATCAATAACGGCAGCGTCTTTAAAATGTAAGGTACGCATTTGCTGCATCATTAAATAAGTAGTGGCATGATGGCCGGTTCCAAAGCTCATTTTGGGAGTGATAATAATTTCGTACTGCACATTTGTTACCGGTTTATGAAACAAGGCCCGCACCGCCGCAAAATCTTCTACCATCACGGGTTCAAAAGAGGACTCCCATTGCTGATTCCAATTTTTTTCTTCTACTTCTGCAATGGCAACTTCTGCAGCCGGGAATCTTCCTGTAATTTTTTCCAATGCCTCTTTATCAAAATACTTTTTTTCGATAGAGGTAAAAAGTTGTTTATGGGTTTCTTCGAATCCATCAAAGCCTATTTCATTCAGGAAGGCAATCAATATGTTGCGCTCCATTTCATTTGCATTATTAATGACCAGCGAAATAAATTTTTTCATGGATGCTTAATTTTTCATTTTTATAATCACGTGTAACGGTTTTCCCTGGTAAGTTAATGGCAGGGAATAAAAAGAATAGGCTGTTTGATGATTGAAATACATTTTGCTGATATGAGTAAACTTTTTTCCATTTACCCACACCCGGATTTTTTTATGGATATCTAAAGTGGGCAATTGCAAACGAATATTCCTGGATGCGTTTTTTTGGTATACACCCACGGATTTTATTTTTATATCTATTTGATCTTCGGTGCCTGTACCGGAAAATTCCAGCAAGCCGGATTTTGGATTTTTGGAATGACCGTCATCCAAATAACATACGGCATGGCTTTGCCCGTGGCCGGGGTAATATAACAGGTTTATATCACGGCCATCGAATGCTGAGGTATTTGTATATATAAAATTTTCTTTGGGCTGCCATACAGGTACCAGGCTGCCGGCTTTCATAAATATATTTTTCCCGGGGTCATCTATTTTGGCGGGTATTGTATAATGATGTAAGCCTTCATATTTTTTTGCCGTATTAAAATCAAACCAATTGCCTGCGGGTAAATACAGGGACACTGAATCGGCGCCCGGTTGCAGTACAGGAGCAATTAAAATATTTTTACCCCACATGTACTCGTTGAGTATTTCTGAAGCTGTACTATCGTTTTGATAATAATAATAAAGAGGCGATACCAGGGGTTCTCCTTTTGCCGCCTGCCAATAAGCCAGGGTATAATTATAAGGCAGCAGAAGGTATCGCATATCTATGGCTTTACGTGCCTGTGAGCGGTAAGGTTCATCAAAAAGGGCCGGTTCACTGGGATAGCTGAATGCATTGGGATCTATTGTAAACAGCGCCGTGCCATGTGGCCTCAGGATGGGTGTAAAGGCAGCAAACTGCATCCAGCGTACATATAATTCAGGGTCTGCCTTACCTCCTGCAAAACCACCCGCATCGGCATGTATATAAGGAACGCCACTCATGCTCATGCCCAGCATAACCGGGAGTTGCGCCCTTAGCCCGCTCCAGCTCCTGCTTACATCGCCACTCCAGGGAAAAATACCATAGCGTTGGGTACCTGCAAAACCACTCCGGTTTAAACTAAATAAACGGCGATCGGGAAAATCTTTAGCAAATTTTTGGTACAGCATTTTGGTCCAGGTATGCCCAAAAACATTGTGCACTTCATCGGCGCCGAAGAGCCGGTGAAATCCTAAGTCTTTTAAATTATGCTGCAGGGCGGGCGGATGATTTTCCGGTTCCCCCAGGTCGCCCCACCAACCTGCTACTCCTATTTTCATTTGCGGGATGTGCTTTGACCAAAACCAGTTTTGGGCATCTTTCCTGAATAGATCCAATAAGCCAGCCGGGCCAAAATAAAAGCTTTGAATAACGAAAGGATACCCGCTGCTATCTACTGCCTGGTATTTTTTTGAAGCTTCATAATTCAAGGTTCCTTTTACAATATGGGGTTCGGTGATGAGGATGGTTTGAATATGGTCTTTTTTAAAATCGGCAATCATGTGAGCGGGGTTGGGCCAGTTTTTTTTATTCACCCAATCCAGGTTACCCATAGTTCCTTTGATGCTGTCGCCAAACCAAAATAAATCGAAGATCACGGCATCGAATGGAATATGACTGGCTTTCATTTGCGCTGCGATGGCCGTAACTTGCTGCTGGCTGGTATATCCAAAGCGGCTCATTAAATTACCGAATGCCCAGCGGGGCGGTATGGGCTGTGTACCGGTAAGGCTATGATAGCTTTGCAATATGTGAGGATAGGTATCACCCAAAATGATAAAAACATTCAGCTCCCCGCTTACAAATCCTGCCCGCAAAATTTGGGGATTTGATTTGCCGATATCTGCAAACCCTTTGGAAGCATTATCAAATAAAATGGCATAGCCTTTATTGCTGGTAAAAAAAGGAACCGAGTAATTTAAATTGTCTGCGCCTTCTTCGTATTGATACCAGGGGTTATTATATAAGTTAAAACGAAAACCTCTACGATCCAGTGGGAGCGCCCTTTCGCCACCTCCGTATATTTTTTCATAGTTAGATAAAGCAAAATCAAAACCCCGGAATCCCGGTTCCTGGAATGCAGAAATTAATCTTAGATTTCCGATGCTGAACCCTGAATCGGTTTTAAAAGAAATCTTCCATTTAGTAAAAAGCCAGCTGGTATCACCCGGCTTTTGTACAGGTATAATTTTATTTGATACTGCTGATTTTATAACCGCATCGCTTACTTTTTCGCCATGCCGGTATCCATTGGGTACATATTTTAATTTAAGGATATTATCCCCATAGGCTGTAAGGGTATAAATGCCATCTTTTGTTTTTACGGTTGCGGGTTGTGCCAGCAGTAAAACGGGAAACACCAAAGAGACGGTTAAGAAAAAAAACTTCATATAAATCAATTAAAGTGTACAATTTACAAATAAAAAAACTCCGCAGAAATTCCACGGAGTTAAAGAGTATGATCATGAGTTTAATATAATGGAATATTTATTCCGGCCTGGGTGCCTGTTCAGGTTTAGGTAAAAGCGCTTTCCGGCTCAGTTTAAATTTACCGGTTTTGGGGTCTACTTCCAGCAATTTTACTTTTACTTTTTCACCTTCTTTAAAAATGCCTTCCATACTTGGCAATCGTTTCCAGCTTATTTCACTAATGTGTAATAAACCTTCTTTTTTAGGCAGGAATTCAACAAATGCGCCAAATTCTTTTATGCTTTTAATGGTGCCTTCGTAAGAATCTCCTACCACCGGAACGGCAGTAAGTCCTTTTATCCAATCCAGCGCCTTGTCCAGGCTTTCTTTTTCTTTACTAAAAATACTCACTTCACCATATTCGCCTACTTCTTCAATATTGATGGTAGTGCCGGTTTCCCTTTGTATTTCCTGGATCACTTTACCGCCCGGCCCTATCACGGCCCCAATGTATTCTTTATCGATCTTAATTTTCTCCATGCGTGGTGCATGTGGTTTTACATCGGGCCTGTGCTCTGGCACAACTTCGTACATGGCATTTAAAATATGCAAACGGCCTTTCTTTGCCTGGGCAAGTGCCTGGCGCATTACATCCATACTTAAGCCATCTACTTTTATGTCCATCTGTACGCCACAAATTCCATCCCGGGTACCTGTTACTTTAAAGTCCATATCGCCAAGGTGATCTTCATCGCCGAGGATATCAGTAAGTACAGCAAAATTTTCATCTTTTTTAATAAGGCCCATGGCTACACCACTTACGTGTTTTTTTACCGGAACACCCGCATCCATTAATGCTAATGAACCGGCACAAACTGTTGCCATTGAGGAAGATCCATTACTTTCCAGGATATCGCTTACCACCCTTACGGTATAAGCATAATCATCACCGGGCATCATTTGCTTTAGTGAACGCATGGCCAGGTTACCATGGCCTACTTCCCGGCGGCCCACACCCCGCATCATTTTTACTTCACCGGTGCTAAAGGGCGGGAAATTATAGTGTAAGAAAAATTTAGAATAAGTAGATACCTGGGCGCTTTCTACCAATAATTCATCTAAAGGAGTTCCTAAAGTAACAGATGTTAAAGATTGGGTTTCTCCCCTGGTAAATAAGGCGCTGCCGTGTGGAGAAGGTAAAACATCAGCTTCAATAGCCAGTGGGCGCACATCTTCTGTACCCCGGCCATCCAGCCTTTTCCGTTCGTTTAATATCATATCTCTTACTACATGATATTGCAATTCGCCAAAATAATGGCCGATTAGCGCTTTGTCTTCATCGGGTAAATCTTCACCCAGGAAGGTTTTTACTTCTGTTTTAAGAGCATCAAAGGCATTACTGCGGTCATGCTTTGTAGATGCAGATGAGGCAATTGCATACATTTTATCTTTTGCAAAAGCAATGATTTTTTCATCCAGCTCGGGATTGCGATAAGGTTTTGTATATTCTCTTTTAGTAGTGGCTCCTACTACATCTCTTAAATCTTCCTGTGCCTTAATATGGCTTTTAATTGCCGTATGGGCCAGTTCTATGGCATTTACCAGGTCTTCTTCCTGGCATTCTTTGGCTTCGCCTTCTACCATCATAATGTTTTTATGGGTAGCGGCAATAATAAACTCCAGGTCGCTGTTAGCCATTTGGCTGCGGGTGGGGTTTACAATCATTTTACCATCTACCCTGCCAATCCTTACTTCAGAAATAATTTCCTGGATGGGGATATCCGAAACAGCCAAAGCGGCCGAAGCAGCCAGGCAGGCCAAAGAGTCGGGCATTACTTCTTCATCGGAAGAAATAAGGCTTACCAAAACCTGTACATCGCATAAATAATCTTCGGGAAACAAGGGACGCAGGGCCCGGTCAATAAGGCGTGATGTTAAAATTTCATAATCGTTTAACCGGGCTTCTCTTTTAAAGAATGAGCCGGGAATACGACCTGAGGATGCAAATTTTTCCTGGTAATCTACTGATAAGGGAAAAAAAGACTGGCCTTCCTTAGGCTCTTTATTGGCTACCACGGTAGCTAAAATGATACAATTTCCCTGGCGCACGGTAACGGCACCATCGGCCTGGCGGGCTAATTTACCGGTTTCAATAGTAACCGTACGGCCTTCACCAATATCAAAAGAAATTGATTTTGCTTGTAAAAATGACATATAAAAATAGTTTAAGCCGGCAATGATACCGGCAAATGAGTTGATGTGTAAAACGGTCAATTCCCAACGATTACTAATAAATCAGTTGGGAATTGATATGAATTACATAATTGTGTTTTAATTATTTGCGGAGGCCTAATTTTTCAATTAATGCCCTGTAGCCGGTAAGATTATGCTTGCTTAAGTAGCTGAGTAATCTTTTACGCTGACCCACCATCATCATCAACCCTCTTTGAGAAGAGAAATCTTTTTTGTTGGTTTTTAAATGGTCAGAAATGTGGTTGATACGCTCGGTTAACAGCGCTACCTGCCCTTCAATAGACCCGGTATTAGTGGCTTTTCCACCAAATTCACTGAAAATCTTCGCTTTTTTTTCTGTTGTTAAATGCGACATTTGTTTGTTTTTTAAAACGGTGTGTTTTATTCTTTTTTATTAATTGGCTGCAAAAGTAGTACAAATAATTGAAATCATTTGATTTAATGGCCATTAATTTACCGGAACCTGGAAATTTTACACTCCTTTTTTTCTGTTCAAAAACGGGATATTTAAATCCTTATTCCAATGGCCCGGCTTTCTTAACTCCCTACGGCAGGGTTAAAAGTTTGAGTTCAACGGTTTTAAGATAAATTAAGTTTATTTGCTAAAAAAACTTTTGACCCGGCTATACTTTACAGTGACCAATGACCTGAGTTATGATCAACGGATGATCCGTATTTGCCATAGTCTCGCCGAAGCCGGGTACCGGGTAACCCTGGTAGGCCGTAAATTGAAAAAATCGATACCTCTAACGAAAAGAAAATTTGAACAAAAACGCCTGGTTTGTTTTTTTAATAAAGGGAAGCTTTTTTACTTAGAGTATAATATAAGGCTGTTTGTTTATCTGCTATGTAAGAAAATGGATGGAATTTGTGCCATTGATTTAGATACTATTCTCCCCTGCCTGCTGGTTTCAAAAATAAAAAACACAAAGCGTATTTATGATGCTCATGAACTGTTTTGCGAAATGAAAGAAGTGGTAAGCCGGCCCGGAATTTACAAAGCCTGGAAATGGCTTGAAAGAAAAACGGTACCCCGGTTTTCGTATGGCTACACGGTAAATGAAACCATTGCACAGGTATTTCATAAAGATTATGCCCGGCATTATGAAGTGATCCGGAATATGCCCCTGCTTAACCCCGCAGCCATTCATGCAAACCGGGAAAAATTTATTTTATACCAGGGGGCCGTAAATGAAGGAAGAAGTTTTGAAACCCTGTTACCCGCCATGAGAAAGGTTCCGGCCCGGCTGGTAATTTGTGGCGATGGAAATTTTATGGAACAAACAAAAGCACTGATCTTAAAATATAAACTGGAAGACAAAGTGATTTTGAAAGGGATGTTGCCCCCGGAAGCCCTGGTATCAATAAACCAAAAAGCATACATAGGCATTACTTTATTTGAAAAGAATGGCGACAGTAATTATTATTCACTGGCAAACCGTTTTTTTGATTATATCCATGCAGGTATTCCACAGCTTTGCGTTGACTATCCTGAATACCGGAAAATAAATGATGAATATGATATTGCTTTTTTAGTACCCAATGTACAGGAAGAAACCATTGCGGCTGCCCTGAATGAGCTGATCCAGGATGATGAATACTGGAACAGGCTACATCAAAACTGCATTAAGGCAGCACAGCACCTTAACTGGCAGCAGGAAGAAATTAAATTAAAACAATTTTATAAAAATATTTTTGGAGAATCATTTACATATCATCAGCCATGATGTGCCCTGGCCAGCAGACTACGGTGGTGTGATAGACATCTATTATTGCATAGAAGCGCTCCATGCGCTGGGCATCCGGGTACACCTGCATTGCTTTACCGGCAAGCGAAAACCACAAGCGCATTTACAAAATATTTGCCGGAGCGTTCACTATTATCCCAGGAAAGAATCTGTAACGGGGTTTTCATTACAGCTCCCTTATATTGTGAGCTCCCGGGTAAGTTCGAAACTGGAAGCCGAATTAAAAAAAGATGATTACCCGATTTTGATAGAAGGGATTCATTGCAGCTACATGGTTTACAAAAATGTTTTTCCCGGCAGAAAAATATTTTTGAGGCCTTTCAATATAGAACAACAATACTATGCCAATTTAGCTGCTTTTGAAAAGCAGTTTTTAAAACGGCAGTATTATTTACATGAAAGCAAACTTTTACTCAGATATGAAAAAATAATTGCCCAAAAAGCGCCCATCCTGAACCTCAGCAAAACCGATCAAAAGTTTTATTCAGAAAAGCTGGGGGCTGCAGCCCGGTTTTTACCGGTATTCCTGCCCTGGCAAAAAATAACATCAAAACCGGGCATGGGCAACTATTGTTTGTACCATGGAAATTTATCGGTAAATGAAAATGATAAAGCAGCCTGCTGGCTTTTGAAATCGGTGTTTAAAACACTTCCTATCCCCATCGTCATAGCAGGCAAAAACCCTTCATATACAGTACAGTCTTGGGTTCAAAAATTGCCACATGCGAAACTGGTTGCAAACCCCGATGCGGCGACACTGCAAAATTTAATTGAAAATGCACAAGTAAATATATTACCCTCATTTAATACCACCGGCGTAAAATTAAAATTACTGAATGCACTCTTTAATGGCAGGCATTGCTTAACCAATGAAGCCGGTGTTGCGGGTTCAGGGTTAGAAAGTATTACTTCACTTGCCCATAATCCCAAATCTTTTGCAGAACAAATTCAAAAAATGATTTCTCTTGAATTTTCTGATGAAGATATAAATAAAAGGGCCGCTGTTTTATACTCATTATACAATAATACCAGCAATGCTGCCACTCTTTGTGATTGGTTTATATAAGAATAGACATAACTGTTTTAGAACTGTAAATGAGGTTTATTTTTTCAGCCAGCGACCAGGGTAACTGCTTGTTAGCGATGTTTTTTTATAAAACTAATAAATTCCTAAATCGTAATCATTTTTGTTTTACAAAATCTCTTTAAATCAAGTAAATCGTTGTTACCTGTAAGCAAATAATCGGCATCGCCATCCCGAAATATTTTTTGAGTTTTGGTTATGTAATCGTTTGTTTTATTTCAGCAATAATATCCTTGCTAAAGAGAAGTCTTACATCGCCTGAATATAGCATGGGATGTATTAATATTTGTTTCCCGGAGATGATAAACTTACCCAAAGATTTGCATCAATACTGATTTTAAGAGCCTTTGTTTTTTTCATAATGCTTTGCCCTCACATCTTCTAGTTCATGGATACCGTAGCATTATCCCATACTTTGCCTCTTTCTGTTTTAATGGTACGTGCGGGGAATTTATTGATTACCATATAATCATGCGTAGCCATTAAGATAGAAGTGTCGTAATCTTTACAAATCTGGAAAAGAAGTTGCATAATTTCATCACTGGTTTCGGGATCCAGGTTACCGGTAGGCTCGTCTGCCAGAATTAATTTTGGTGAGTTTAATAAAGCACGGGCAATATCAATACGCTGTTGTTCTCCCCCGCTGAGTTCATAAGGCATTTTAAAACCCTTTGTTTTTAAATTCACTTTATCTAATACATCCGTAATTTTTTCATCCATTAATCTTTCATCTTTCCAGCCGGTGGCTTTAAGTACAAACTTGAGGTTTTCATTTACATTTCTATCCGTAAGCAATTGAAAATCCTGGAATACAACGCCCAGGTTCCGTCTTAAAAAAGGAACTGTTTTCCAGGTGAGCCCTCTTAATTTATGCCCTACTACCCAACCTTCGCCTTCCTTTAATTCCAAATCGCCATACAGGGTTTTAAGCAAACTGCTTTTACCGGTTCCGGTTTTGCCCACCAGGTACACAAATTCGCCTTTACCAATAGATATATTTACATCACTTAATATGAGTGACCCACCCTGGTAAATATTTACATTTTTTAATTCTATTATTGATTGAGACATAATATCTTTTTTAATGCCTGCAAACTTAATATTAATATTGATAATACAGGCTTTTGGCAAATGTATATTCTTTCACTCCCTGTTTGCCAAATCATTTTTCTACAATAATGTTAAAAATGTGGATAATAACCCTTTTTCTTTTGGCAAATGGATACCCCTGTTAAACTTATTCCTGACGGGTATCTTTTGAAAAGATTGGCAATAAGTGAATTTAAAATCCGTTTTTAAAATACTATCTTCATTTAAAAAAAAAGAATGCATAAAAATTTTATTGCGGTTGTTTTTTCAATTTTTTGTTTTACGCCAACGATGTGGGCACAATCGAAAACCGCTGCCCTGAAAGTAAATGAAATAAAAACATCTGACGGCTCGCATGCAACCGCATTGGGGCTCCAAATGGCTTCCGTAAAAGTAATGGTAGATACCAGCCTGCGGGGGCCGGCAAACCCGGCAGTAAAAAGTATTGTGAACGGGCAAATGGCCTATCTCAGCCTTGATTTCTCAACTGTAACCGGCTCTAATATGCTAGAAATTACAAATGGCACACATCAGTTTTGGGTTTATGATGATCAAAAAAAAGAAGTTAAAATAGGAAACCAGATTTTAAAAAAGATAGGCGGCTCAATGGAAAGTTCCATTATTAATTATACGGTAAAAATACCTTTCCGATTAAAAACAGATCAAAAAAAATACAGTATCCGGTACCGCTGGGAAAGCCCGGATAAAAAGAAGTGGATTGAAGTTTTGAGTACGAAGTAAATCTTTAATACAGCAAATCGCCTTCGGCTGTTTTAATAATTAATTGATTTCTTTCTGCCGCTTCTACCCTGCCGGTAATTTGTGCCTGTATGCCAAACTCTTCAGCAATATCCATCATTATTTTTGCATCAGCAGGCTTACAAAAAATTTCGAGACGGCAGCCCATATTGAAAACCTCGTACATTTCCTGTAAAGTTGCACCGCTATTTTGCCTGATAATATCAAATACGGGCGGTGGCATAAAGAGATTATCTTTTATCACTTTAAAAGTTGCCGGTAAATATTTCATACATTTTGTTTGCCCGCCTCCACTACAGTGAATAAGGCCATGAACCAGGTGAAAATGATTTTCCAATATTTTTTTTATTACCGGTGCATAAGTACGGGTTGGGCTCAACAGCATACGCCCTATATTTACTAATTCATTACCTGGGGCTAAACTGTCTGTGAGTTTATGGCCTCCAATATAAACCACATCATCAGGCAGGCTGGTATTGTAACTTTCTTTATACTGTTGGGCGTAAAATTTATGTAAGGTATCGTGCCGGGCGCTGGTAAGTCCATTGCTGCCAATACCGCTATTATAGTGGGTTTCGTAATGTGCTTTGCCAAAACTTGCAAGGCCTACGATTACATCGCCATGTTGAATTTTTTGATTGGTAATAATTTTATCTTTTGGCCAACGGCAAGCCATGGTGCCATTTACGGCAATGGTTCTCACTACATCGCCTACATCGGCAGTTTCGCCTCCCAGGTAAGAAATGTTTACCCCAAATGTTTTTAACTGATCAAAAATTGCCTGCGTACCATCTATGATTTGCTGCAGCACTTCGCCGGGTATCAAATTTTTATTTCGGTCGATGGTACTATTAAAAATAATATTGTTGTACACGCCCACGCATAAGAGATCATCTAAATTCATAACCACAGCATCCTGGGCAATCCCTTTCCAAACAGAAATATCACCTGTTTCCTTCCAATATAAATAGGCCAGTATCGATTTGGTACCTGCCCCGTCGGCATGCATTATATTCACCCATTGATCATCCCCTGCCAAAACATCGGGATAAACTTTACAAAATGCATGCGGGTAAAGCCCCTGGTCAAGATTTTGAATTGCCCTATGCACATCTTCCTTTTGTGCTGATACGCCTCTTTGCTGATAAAGATTTTGTTTCGCCATAATTTGCAAAGCTAAATGGCTGCCCTGAATTATTCATTAATAATTTAATAAACTAAATTTGCAGCCATGAGTTTACATATTTACCGCTCTGTAACCGAACTGCCTGTATTTGATAAAGCCATCATCACCATTGGAACTTTTGATGGCGTGCACCTGGGGCATACCCATATTATCGGAAAAATGATTGCCCAGGCAAAAAAAGTAGGCGGTACACCGGTACTAATCACTTTTTACCCCCATCCCAAACAAGTATTGCCGGGTACAAAAAATAAACTATATACCTTAACTACCCAGCAGGAAAAATTTGAATTATTACGATCAAAAGGCATTCATCATATTGTGGAAGTACCTTTTACTTCTGCTTTTGCCAGCCAGTCTCCGGAAAAATATATACAGGATTTCCTGGTAAAAAATTTTCATCCGCATACCATCATCATAGGCTACGACCACCGGTATGGAAAGGGCCGGCAAGGTGACTTTAAGCTCCTTGAAAAAATGGCGCCCCAGTTTAATTTTGAAGTGATTGAGATCAATGAAAAAATTATTGAGCAGGTTACCATCAGTTCTACCAAAATACGGGATGCCTTATTGGATGGCGACTTAAAAACTGCGGAAGAATACCTGGGTTACCCGTATTCATTTACCGGTACCGTGGTAACCGGCAATAAACTGGGCCGAACCATTGGCTACCCCACCGCCAATATAAAAATAGATGATGAAGACAAGCTTATTCCGCAAAACGGGGTGTATGCCGTAGATGCTATTTTACACGATAATGATTTTTCCGAAAAAACAATAAAGGGGATGATGAACATTGGGCTGCGGCCTACCGTAGAAGGTACCCAACGCACCATTGAAGTAAACTTATTTGATTTTGATAAAGAAATTTACGGGCAGTCTATCAGCATCATCTTTACATACAGGCTACGAAATGAAATTAAATTTGATGGACTGGACGCATTAAAATTACAATTGGCAAAAGATAAAATAGCCGCCAAAAAATATAACCCGTAACTTATATCATCATTTTAAACAGCATCTCTTTCATTAAAACAGCGCCCGGGGTGCCGGTATCGCCAATACCAATCGATTTAAGATTATAATGATGCAGAAGTAATAATAATTTTTCAATCCCCGGGTAACCGTAATGTTTCATAATTCCTTTAGCCTGTGAAATAGCCACGGGGTTATGAAACATCATTTGCCTTAATGCCGATTCACTTTGATCTGGCTGGCCATAAAACCCATAAACCCGGCTAAGGCTGCTGTATAAAGCTGGTAATGCTGCCTGCATGGGTGCTGCTTTTGGATTGGCTTCAAAATAATTTACAATTTTTAATGCTTTGGCCATGTCTTTTACGGCAATGGCGCCCAATAATTCAAAAATATTATATTCTTTACTGATTCCAATGTAAAGTTCAATCTCATCTTCGGTAATGTTATTTTTGCCTTTCAGGTTTACTGAAATTTTTTCAATTTCATTTGCCATGCGGTTGAGGTCGTTCCCAATATGTTCTTCTAATAGAATGGCGGCTTTATTGGTAATTTGATAGCCCCTGGCTTTTACCATCTCATGGATCCACTCTTGCAATTTATCTTCCCTTATTTTGGGCGAATAAAAATAGGTTGACCTGCTTTGTATGGTTTTAAAAAACTTAAGTCGTTTATCCAGTTTTTTAGTTTTATAGGCCACAAGTAAAAGGGTAGTTGCCAGGGGAGACAGAAAATAAGGTTCCAGTTTATCGATATCTTTCATAAACTGGGCTTCTTTAATTAAAACCACTTGTTTTTCCGCATTCATAGGATAGCGGCGGCAGGCATTAATAACAGCCGCCCAATCGGCATCTTTACCATAAAAAACGGTAAGGTTAAAAGAGGCTTCTGATGCCGGCAGTATGTGATTTTCAGCATAGTTTACCAATACATCAATATAATAATCCTCCTCGCCCTCAAACCAGTAAAGCGGTGAATACTTGTTTTCTTTCCATGCAGATAATATCTTTTCCACGCTCATACTAGGTTTCCTGCGTTTTTTGTTGAAATATAATGATTCTTATAAAACCCATTTGTATATTTTGGCACAGTTTTGGAAAACACAAGGTCAGTAATCAATTTTAAACAAAAATATCCAATTTACTGAAATACTTATACCTTGATTTATTAATTTGGAGGTAAACCCTTCATCAACATTTCGTTAATCTTTAAAAAATAATATTATGGCTTTTGAAAATTTCCCTGAGGCGGATAAACCCATTGAGGTAAGTCCTCCCCCCAAAAAAAATACCGGGCGTGCCGTTTTGATTGGTTTATTGGTAGCCGCTTTACTGGGCACCTGGGGTTACATCATTTATGATAAAAATAAAACCCAGGAAACTATTGAACAAAAAGATACCGCTATTGCTACCACCAATACCCAGCGTGATGAATTGCAGAAAGAACTGGAAGATGCAGCCATGCGATACGATATGCTGAAAACTTCTAATTCCAAAAAAGACAGTTCCATTACGGCAAAAGATAAAGATATTGAAGAGAAAAAAGCCCGTATTGCCACTTTACTTACAAAAGTAAATGCAACACAATCTGAGTTATCGGAAGCTAAACGACTCATTGCCTCTTTGAATTCTGATATTGAAGTATATAAAAACCAGGTAGAAGTTTTGCAGGGTGAAAAGATACAGTTAACCCAGGAAAAAGCAGTGGTAACCAGGCAACGTGACCGTGCCCGCAAAGATTATGATTCTGCTACAGTGGTTATTAAAAACAAAGACAACTTATTGGATGTAGGCTCTACTTTACATGCCTCCAACTTCAGCATTGTGGGATTGAAAGAAAAAAGCAGCGGTAAAGAAAAAGCAACCACTACTGCTAAAAAAGTAGATAAACTGAGGATTACTTTTGATCTTGATGAAAATATGATTACCCCATCGGGAACCAAAGAATTATATGTAACCATTATTGCACCCGATGGTACTCCTATTGCGGTGGAAGGGTTGGGATCCGGAACTTTTGTAACCCGTGATGGCGAAACTAAACCTTATACAAAAAAGGTAGATGTAAATTATACGCAAAATCAACGTAAAACTGTAAGCTTCGACTGGAAGCAGAACAGCGATTTTACAAGTGGTAATTATAAAATAGAAGTTTACAACAATGGCTTTAAAGTTGGTGAAGCCTTCAGGCCTCTAAAAAAAGGCGGGCTTTTTAGCTAGCATTAAAATTCAATATTCTCCTAAAGACTATAAGCAATATCCTTCCAAATAAAAATGCGTCAAGTAAATCTTGACGCATTTTTAATTTAAAACAAAGCTCTTACAGATGCCCGGCCGGTATGAATAAGCCTGGTGTCGCCGGGTTTTCGCCCTTCATACTGCATGCTCAATTCAATTTTGCTTCCTATCCTTTTTATATATTCCAGGTTCCATAAATAATTTTTCCCGGGCAATAAGCCATCCAATAATACATATCCTACCGTAGTGTTTTGCGCACCGGGATATGCATTAAAATGTATTTGGTTGAATGTAAATTTGGCATTGATGCTGCTGCTGGATAAAATATTATATTTTATTTCGGCCGATAAAGCATGGTTCACTGATTTTTCTAAAGAATCAATTTTATTTTGCTTTTGTGAAAATGAATAAGAGGCTGTTACCCTTAGATTACTGCGATAAATATAACTGATATTCGGTTCTATGCCCTGTATTGAAACTTCATAATTCCGGTTATTAAATTTTACAGAGGAACTGCTTAATACATTTTTGCCCTGCCTCAGGATTAAATTACCGGTTATGCTGCGGCTAAAATTGAATCTTAATTTTCCCGTTATGTTCTGTAAGCCACGGGTTTCATAACCATAGGCAGTGAGTGATTTTCCGGAAGATTTGCTGTGTGTAAAATCAAAACCCCAGAGGCTGCTGGTACGGTTATAAAAATAGGTATTACTAAAATAGGTGTTCAGGCTAATGATGGCTGTGTCGGCAATTTTTTGATAAAAAGGATTGAAATGAAAACTGCCGTCATAAATATTCTTCTTACTTATTTGCAAAGCGGAGCTGGTACTGCTTCGCAGCAGCCATTTGTATAACAACCCTTTTTTGCCGGTAATAAATACCCGGGGGTCAATGTTCACACTATAATTAAATTGTAAATAACCGGCCTTCACATATTCACTGCCCGGTGTAAATACCCGGATGTATTTTTTCTGATCCTGGAAGATGGCTTCCTCAAATTCGTTCAGTTCAGCAATGCCATTACCGTTATAGTCAATCCAGGTGTAATTCCCCTGGCCTGCAGGCACTTCTATATAGCTGTATTCTCTTTTCTGCTCCTGCCCGCTTCCTGCTTCGTAGAGCATTTCGCCATTAATAAATCCTTTCCATTCATTAAAGGAATAATTTGCCCGGCCCAGGATGCTGTTATCGGCTTTCTGTGTGCTTAACAAGGCACGGTCAACCTGTAAATGCCTGTAATTAAAACTTATTTTTAATTGCCGGTTTTCATTTTTCAATAAGCCGGTACTAAGGCTCAGGTTATCGCTATGATTCGCTTTCTGTAAAGTATTTCCCTGCGGCAACTGATCGCTTCGCCTGAAGTATGACAATGACCAGTTATTGGGTATTTGCGGGTTTGATTTTATGGATACTTCGTAAATATCAAAACCAAAGCTCAAATTGCTGAGGGTATCCGATAATTTATGTAACTGGCGGTTGTGTTCCCCCCGGTAATTAAAGCCTGTAATGATCTTAGCCCATTTATTGAGTGTTTTATGGATGCTTACTGTTGGCCGCAAAAAATTTCCTTTTAATAAAGGAGTATTATACAGCGTAATTCCTAAGTCTCCTGAAAATTGCCAACCAGCAAAGCGGGTAGCTGCCTGGAGTTGCTGGCGCCATCCTTTATATCCATCACTACGGGTATAATGGGTGATATTATATTCATATAAAGTCCGGTTGCTATCGGCGATGGCCAAGCGGGCATGTGCAATTTGCTCATCGGCATTGGCCACGTCGTAAGCAAGGCTCCAATCTCTTAAAAATTCTACATTCCTTAATCTTTCTATGGGGGCAAATCTTTTTTGCACATATTCATACCCTATTGAGGAACCCAGGTTCCACTTTCTCCCCAGCCAATGCACGGGCTTACCAGCGGTAACCATAGAAATTTTAGATGCATATGCCCGATCATCTTTTTTATCTTTTTCAGAAAATAAATTTACATCATACAGGCTGGTAGCCATTTCGGCCTGTAATTGGGAATACGGTGTTAAAGAATATCCCATACCCACGGTAAATATTTGTTGCTTTTTAGGCGTTACCAATAAAATAACCGGCTCCCAGTCTCCTGTTTTTTGATTACTTGCATCTGGCATTGACCATTCAAAAAGTTTTCCATTGGTTGCATTCAATACCTGCCTGTAATTTCCATTACCGGCGCCTACATACGTAAATGCCAGGTTGTAAAGAGGTATGGAGTTATCTGAAGATTGTACATACACAGAATCGTGCAGGCTGCCATTATATACCGTATCTATTTTTTTATATAAAATTTTACCCGAACTAAAAGTATCCCTCACGGCACTGGGATAAAATGCAGATTGAATACTATCGCCTACCGATGCCAGGAATTGTTTTTGAGAAACATCCAATGGCTGATCAATGGTTGAACTTTTGGCATCGCTATTCAAATAAGCGCCGAGGTAAATATGTAACTTTTTTGAAAAAGCCATTTCATCATTTACATACACCTGTGAGTTCAAATAATTGCGATCGGCATATTCAAACTCTACCTGCACCCGGCTGTCTTTTGTAATAAACCGTTTAGGTGTAAATGTAATTTCGGCAGTATTATAATTTATTACATAATCCTGGTCTTCTCCCCGTTGCATGAGTTGTCCATCTATATACACTCTTTCGGTACCTGCCAGTACCACAAAATACAATTCATTATTGGCGCCTGTTAACCGGTATGGGCCCTGGTTTCCTTCCAATACGGGGAGTACATTCCGGGAGAATTTTCCTTTTGCTATTGCGCCACTTACCAACAAAGAGTTATTTATCTTTTTCCCGATTTTATTTTCAGTAATAAAAGAGGCGCCCTGTAATCTTTTGTAAAATTTTAAAAAATAATTTTTACTTTCCCTGATATCAATATCGCCAAAATTGGCCTGCCATTTCTTTTTCTTTATTTGCAGGAAAATCCGGTCAAAGTCCCTTAAATCCTGGGTATTCCCATCGGGCTGGATGGGTAAATTATTATCGGATACAGCAGCCGTGAGTTCCAGGCTATCTCCTATAAATCCACTCAATTGCAAGTTCATGGTACTATTCACTATCGCATCCTGGTTATTGCCAAAAGCAATTGCCCGCCCAAAACTTCCTTCGGTACGGATACCCCCAAAGTCGAAAAGCGGGTTACCGGCATTCGCTGCTGTTTTTACGGTAAAGGGTTTTTCTACCCTGAAATTATACCGGATGCTATCGTAATTATATCGTTGGGCCCGGGCATTGAGCTTCACCGGGAATACCCGGTAGCTGATAAAAACAGAATCTATAACAGGGGACTGTATCCAGGTAATGGAGGCATTAATGGGGTCAATTATATAATCTGCAGGGTTTATGCCGGGGATTACAACCGTACCTTCTACAATACTAGAACTATCTAATTGCTGGGGCGAAACTTTTGCAGAAATCTTTTTTTTGCGCAGGTTAGAGGCAGGATTCACTTGTGCAAACAACGCACACGAAAAAAAACCAGCCAGTACAAACAGATATATTTTTTTACAACTCAAATAGCAGGGGTTATAGCTGATTAAAATTAGCGAATTCCATACATTCGGCATGACAAAAGAAACCGGGTAACTCTGTAACGAAAAAAATCATGCAAAAGTGTAATTTCAATAACTCTCCTGTTTTTATAAAATGCAATAAAAAACCTCCCGGTGCAGGAGGTATATTAAGAAAAAATATTCATCTTATTTTTCATCAGCGCTTAATCCGGCATTCATGTATTCCCGGTTCATCCGTGCAATATTTAAAACAGAAATACCTTTGGGGCATTCTGCTTCACAAGCATAGGTATTAGAACAGTTCCCGAAGCCTTCTTTATCCATTTGTGTAACCATATTTAAAACTCTTGTCCTGCGTTCGGGTTCACCCTGGGGTAATAAGGAAAGCTGGGCTACTTTGGCGCTAACAAAAAGCATGGCGCTACTGTTTTTACAAGCAGCCACGCAGGCCCCGCAACCGATGCAGGCAGCAGCTGCAAAAGCCGCATCCGCATCGCTTTTATCAATGGGTAAAGAATTGGCATCAACCGCATTGCCCGTATTTACACTTACATATCCCCCGGCCTGTATGATGCGATCAAAAGCAGCCCGGTCTACCATTAAATCTTTTATTACCGGGAAAGCTTTACTGCGCCAGGGTTCCACTACAATGGTATCCCCATCATGAAATGCCCGCATGTGTAACTGGCAGGTGGTATTTTTGGCCCAGGGGCCATGGGGTTGCCCGTCAATATACATACTGCAGGCACCGCAAATGCCCTCCCTGCAATCATGATCAAATGCAATGGGTTCTTTTCCTTCTTCTATCAGTTTTTCATTTAATACATCAAACATTTCGAGAAAGCTCATTTCCGAAGAAATATCGCTCACTTTAAAAGTTTCAAATTTACCTTTTGATTCAGCGTTCTTTTGTTTCCACACCTTAAGTGTGAGGTTCATATTATAATGTTCCATACTGGTTAATTACAGGTTGATGATTTTTAAAAACATCTTAATTTATTTATAACTACGTTGTGTTGGTTTCACAATTTCAAATTCTAATTTTTCTTTGTGCAAATCCCAGGTACTTTCGCCTTTATATTCCCATGCCGAAACAAAACTAAAGAGTTCATCATTTCTTTTTGCTTCGCCCTCTTCTGTTTGGCTTTCTTCTCTAAAATGGCCGCCACAGCTTTCTTCCCGGTTGAGGGCATCTATGCACATGAGTTCACCCAATTCTAAAAAGTCGGCTACCCGGCCCGCCTTATCCAGTTCTGCATTACATTCATTTATTTCCCCGGGTATTCTTAGGTTCGACCAGAATTCTTTTCTTAGCTGCTGAATTTCTCCAATGGCTTCTTTCAAATCTTTTGCATTGCGAGCCATGCCACATTTATTCCACATAATTTTACCCAGGCGTTTATGAAAATTCTCTACAGATTCTGTTCCCTGTATGCTCATCATTTTTTGTATCCTGTCGTTTACTTCTTTTTCGGCCTGTTCAAAAGCTTCATGGGTGGTTGGTATGGCAGGGGTCCTGATTTCATCTGCCAGGTAATTGCCCAATGTGTAAGGAATTACAAAGTAACCATCAGCGAGGCCCTGCATGAGCGCAGAAGCGCCCAGCCGGTTGGCTCCATGATCACTAAAGTTGGCTTCACCCAGGCAATATAAGCCCTTTGATGTGGTCATTAACTCATAATCTACCCATAAGCCGCCCATGGTATAGTGTACGGCCGGGTAAATACGCATTGGCATTTCATAAGGGTTTTCACCGGTTATTTTTTCATACATTTCAAAGAGGTTACCATATTTTTCTTCTATTACTTTTTTGCCCAGTACAATGGTTTCTTCTTCAGTAGGGTTATGATTGCCGGTTTTACCTGCTTCAATACGGCCATAGCGTTTTATAGCATCGGCAAAATCGAGGTAAACCGCCATTTTAGTAGTACCTACACCATAGCCGGCATCGCATCTTTCTTTGGCAGCCCGGCTCGCCACATCTCTGGGCACCAGGTTACCAAAAGCGGGATACCTGCGCTCTAAATAATAATCTCTTTCCTCTTTAGGGATATCATTGGCTTTACGGGTTTCATTTAATTTTTTGGGTACCCAAATACGGCCATCATTCCGCAGGCTTTCGCTCATGAGGGTGAGTTTGCTTTGATGGTCGCCACTAACCGGTATGCAGGTTGGATGTATTTGCGTAAAACAGGGATTGGCAAAATAAGCCCCTTTTTTATGTGCTTTCCAGGCAGCGGTTACATTGCTTCCCATGGCATTGGTACTTAAATAAAATACGTTGCCATAGCCACCGGAGCACAATAATACGGCATGGCCAAAATGGCGTTCTAATTTACCACTCACCAGGTCCCGGGCTATAATGCCTCTTGCTTTACCATCAATCATAACCAAATCAAGCATTTCGTGCCGGCTATACTGGGTTACATTTCCCAGGGCAACCTGGCGCTCCAGGGCGCCATAAGCGCCCAATAACAATTGCTGGCCCGTTTGCCCGGCAGCGTAAAAGGTACGCTGTACCTGCACCCCGCCAAATGAACGGTTACTTAATAAGCCGCCATATTCCCGGGCAAAGGGTACCCCCTGTGCCACACATTGGTCAATGATAGCAGCACTCACTTCGGCAAGGCGATATACGTTAGCTTCCCGGCTCCTGTAATCACCTCCTTTTACCGTATCGTAAAATAAGCGAAAGACAGAGTCCCCATCGTTTTGATAATTTTTAGCAGCATTGATACCACCCTGTGCAGCAATACTGTGAGCCCGCCGGGGACTATCCTGAAAACAAAAGGTTTTTACCTGGTACCCCATTTCGCCCAATGAAGCCGCTGCAGAGGCTCCGGCCAGGCCGGTTCCAATAACAATTACTTCCAGCTTTCGCTTATTGGAGGGATTCACTAATTTTACATGTCCCTTGTAATCCGTCCACTTTTTGTCCATTTCACCTTGCGGTACTTTAGCATCTAAAGCCATATGGTTATAATTAGTATTTTAAATATCAAATTTATAGTATCCTTTTAAAAGGCATTTTCATGCACTCCCGTTCCAGTTTACATTCTTTAATGAATCCATCCAAAATAAAAAGACAGCGGCATTAAGGCAAACAGTAAGATAATTATCACAGAATACCCGGTACCGGCGGCTCTTAAGAGCGAGGTATATCTTTTATGATCTAAACCCAGCGAATGAAAGGCACTTTGAAACCCATGAAACAAATGCCAGAACAAAGCAATTAGCCCTACCATATATAATGAAACCCATATGCCATTGCTGAATACTTCTTTCATTTCCAGGTATAAGTTATGAGGAGCATCATGCTCGGCATATAAGGCTATCTTAGTACCCACAAAAAAATGAGAAATATGCATCACCAGGAACAATAAGATTAAAGTGCCCAATATACCCATGGACCGGCTATACCAGGTACTATTCCTGTTTTGTTTTTTTACATTATAATCAATAGGGCGTGCTGCCCTGTTTTGCCTCCATACAATTAAGCCCTGTATGGCATGTAGCAGCAAAGCTGCAAAAAGGCCGATCTCTAAAAAGCGTAAAATCCAATTGTGGCTCATAAAATGAGCAACCGCATTAAATGTTTCTCCATTATCATTTAAAAATATACAGGCATTAATACTTGCATGTACAATCAAAAATAAAATTAGAAAGAGACCGGTGAGCGCTACCAGGAATTTTTTCCCGATAGATGATGTAAAGAAATTTTTCCAGGTCATAAATCGAAAATGTTAAAGGTTGGTTGTGCAAAAATACAATAGGTTTTTCACATAACTCTTAATCCTTTGAATTTTACCCAATTAATTCAAGAAAATAAAAGGGTAAAAGGGAGTGGCATAGCCTGTATGTTAAAATACCAGTTGAAAATATGATATAATTATATTATACCGTTTTAGGCACTGCCTATTTTTAATAATAGAAAGAGTAAAAAATAAAGGATGAGGCTAAGCAGGTGAAGAGGGTAAGCGGTTATTTTTTTCGGCTTCAATGGCTGCAAAAATATGATCTGGCTTAATGGTTCGCCAACCCGGTAAATTTAATAATTCAATATAATGGGTAAGCCTGGCCCGAATAAAATCATGCTTACTATGTTCTGGTAAATTCAGTATCACCACCCAGCCACCATCCTCTTCTAATTGCTCCCCCCATTCTTCATAATAGCTATCATCGCTGCTATGAAAATTCAGGACATTCTCTGCAATAAAAATATATTTTGTAATCCCTTCTTTAAACAATTTATCGGTTACCTCCCGCCTGATGGTCATAATATCATTTTCAATAGCATCATTCCACTCCCCTATTAATTCAATAATTACAAACCCCATGTCATAATCGGCATACAAAATTTTCATATACAGGGTACGGGAACCAAATTCATCCCACTGGGGATGGATATAATAATTATAAATAGTGTGTGCATACTCAAATTCGCTGTAATCTGCACCATAAAAGGGAGAACGCCGGTCATCTTCTGCTGTATAAAGATGCTGCCAATTATAATATGGTTCCAAGCTGTGCATCAGTAATAAATACAATGCAAAGATGAGCAATTATTGGTTTCTGAAAACCTAAAGAAATGTTTAATGAAAACAAAAGTTTTTTTTAAATGAAAGAGGCTACCGAAGTAGCCTCTTTTTTCTTGACTTATTAACCCAAAAAATAACGCCTTATTGAATAACGATTTTCTCTGTCATCAGCACTTTTCCATTTTCATCCAGCACTTTTACAAAATAAGTACCATTTGCAGGTTTGTTTATGAGATTCACCGTTGTTAATTGTTGTCCTTTAGAAAGTGCTGCTCTTGAAGTTTGAACATTTCTACCTGCGATATCAGTAATTGCAATTTGATAAACACCTGAAGCAGTACCGTCAAATAAAACTTTAAATGAATTTCCTGTTACGGGATTGGGAACCACTTTAGTGCCCGCTACAGGTAAATCACTTGTTTCAAATATAGCAAATTTTCTGGCAGCATCTGCTTCTTTTTGAAATAAAAGATTGCCGTTTGCCAAATCTGAAGCATTATATTTAGTATCAGACCCTTGTATGGGTTGCGCTGTTAAATCCTTGAAGTTTACTTTATAATAACCGGCAAATACATTGGCGCTTACGATTACAATATGCCCTTCATCATCTACTGCTGCACCGTTGCTGGTATAATTTAAGGGCAGGCCGCTGATGGCTCCCTTATACGTAGCAATCCGGCTGTTAATATCTACTTCAAATACATGATGGCTGGCAGAAATTACCCATAATTTTCCATAGGCATCGGCTACCATATCGCCGCCCCAACTGGTACATTTATTATGGATAGAAATTCCCTGGTTCGATTCAGCATCTATTAAGCCTCCCAGGTCAGTAATAACCGGTTTTTTGCCGGTAGTAAAACGAACGAGGCGATTGCCATCATTACTAATGCCGTAACCATTTCCATCTGCCGCAATTACCAGGCGGGTAATATGAGCCGATTCATCGGTTCCGTTACTTATTGGCAACAAAGATGAACTTACACTATAAAATTTTGCATTGGCATTTTGGTTCGATACATCAATCCAGCGGAGTTCATTTAAACGCATGGGAATAAAGAACAACTTATCGGTGCGCTTATCAAAAGCGGCTGCCGCTACAAAAGTTGCTGTAGGATAATTCCTGTTTGTATAAATATTTGCATCCGTAATGGCTGCCTGGCTTACTGACTGGCGGGAGTTTACATCCGTAAGGCTGTAGGCTGTTTTATTTTTTTCAAAAATTGTATTTTGAATTTTACCTGTATTTAAATCTACCTGGCGGATATTCATCCACAAATAATCATTATTGCCATCGCCTGTGATAGCATAAGTTTTGGATGCCTTTTGAGCGGATAATGAAAATGAGAATAATAATAATGAGGGGAGTAAAATTTTAAATTTCATAGCAAATAATTCAATTGGTTTGAATGTACAATTTAAGCCTTTTTTAAATTTAAAACAACATTTTATGTGGGATTATAATTTTCTGCCGCTTTTTTTACAGAACCATAGTTCAGCAAGAGTTCTTTTGCCTTTTCATAATCATCAATAGCTAAATTACTCATGAGCATTTTTACACCCCGGTCTACCAGTTTTTCATTGGTAAGCTGCATATTTACCATCTTATTATCCTGAACTCTACCAAGTTGTATCATAGTGGTAGTAGAGATCATATTTAATACCAGTTTTTGTGCGGTACCGCTTTTCATACGGGTACTGCCTGTTACAAATTCGGGGCCTACCACCACTTCAATGGGAAAGTCGGCTTCTTTACTCATCGGTGCATCGGGATTACAACAAATACTGCCGGTGATGATGCCGTTTTTTCTGCATTGCTGCAAGGCGCCAATTACATAGGGAGTGGTACCGCTGGCTGCGATGCCAATCACCACATCCCCGGCATTTACCCCATGCTCCTGTAAATCAAGCCAGCCCTGTAATTTATCATCTTCTGCAAATTCTACAGCATCGGTAATGGCTTTTTTGCCACCGGCAATAATACCAATCACCAGGCCCTGCGGCACACCAAATGTGGGCGGGCATTCACTGGCATCTACAATACCCAGCCTGCCGCTGGTGCCTGCCCCTATATAAAATAAGCGCCCGCCACCCAGCATTTTATCTACAATACTATGTACTAATTGTTCTATTTGAGGAATTACATTTTTAACCAGGGCAGGTACTTTGGAATCTTCGTAGTTGATGTTTTCCAGCAATTTCCTGATGCTCATTTCATCCAGGTGACGGTATAGCGACTCAGATTCAGTTACTTTCTTAAATGCCATATAGAATTACTTTTTTAGCCTGTGATATTGAATCAATCCTTCCATCGGGTTTTTACTTACCGTGCCCAATTGCAGCTCAAAGGAAGCACACATTTCTTTTAATACATCTTTAAAACCATAAGCTACACTTCCTGTAAAATGAATGGGTAGGGTCCAGCTTTCCCGGTATTTATAAATATGATTGAAGAAAAAATCATGAAACCCGTCTTCGATGATATTTTCAATCATATAATGCCCCCTGTTTTCGGTGAGAAACAGGGTAAATGATGCCAGGTAACGATTGGGGAAAGGCTTTTTATACACGGCATCCAGTATTTCAGATGCCGTTAATTTATATTTTTCATTAAAGCGGTCAATTAAATCTTCATCAAAAGTTTTATACAAGTAATGCTGAATCACTTTTTTACCCAGGTAAGCGCCACTCCCTTCATCACCCAGCACATAACCCAGGCCGGGGCTGTTTTTTACAATTATTTTTCCATTATAATAACTGGAATTTGACCCCGTACCCAATATACAGGCAATGCCTTTGGAATGCCCGCATAGAGACCTGGCGGCTCCCATCAGGTCGTGATCTACCTGTATTTTAGCTTTTGGGAATACTTGTTTTAAAACCCCATTCAGCATTTTCACATTTACCGGGTTGCTGCAACCGGTGCCATAAAAATAAACAGCAGCCGGTAACTTGTTTTTTATTTTGGCATACACGTCCTGTTCTATGATTTGTTTTGCCTGGCCGGCCGAAACAAAATAGGGGCTTAGCCCCGCCGTTATGAATTTTTTCTTTTTATTATCCTCCAGCAGGCACCACTCTGTTTTTGTAGATCCGCTATCTGCTATCAATATTGCGCTCATCAGTTTTATTCAATTAAACATCAAGTTAACCAAATAAATGAAAATAAGAATTTTAAAAGATTCATTTTTTAATAATAGCATTTTGTGCCGGGCCTTGCAAAACCCTGCCTGGTTTGCAGCCGGTTTGCCGGTATAGTTGTATAAAGTAAAGCGCAATTCGCATAACTTCGCAGCCAATTATGATGGAAAAGAAAAATGTAAAGATCTGGTTACCGCTCTTGTTCAGCCTAACCATGATCGCAGGAATATTTTTAGGTTACCGCATGCAGGGTTCCATGCCCGGAAAAAGTTTTTTTTATATAGAAAAGCGCCGGCCGGTACAAGAGATATTAGACCTGATAGATAAAAAATATGTAGATAATGAAAATATGCCGGCACTTGCCGATACGGCTATCCAGGCCATTTTAAGTAAACTGGATCCCCACTCCAGTTTTATTCCTGCAGAAGAACTGGCCCGGGTAAATGAAGATATCAATGGAAGTTTTTTTGGAATAGGAATCGAGTACAGCATTTTACAGGATTCGCTGAATGTGATCAATGTATTAAAAAACGGGCCGGCAGAAAAAGCCGGCCTGCAAACAGGCGATATTATTTTAAAAGCTAATGACAGTTTACTTTCCGGTAAAAATATTAGCCCCGATAAAGTTAGGAATACCATGCGTGGCCCATTGGACAGCAAAGTAAAATTAGATATCCTGCGCAACCATAAAGCCATGCAAATTACATTACAGAGGGGCATTATACCGCTAAGCAGCGTAGATGCAGCCTATATGATGGATGGCGGAACCGGCTATATCCGCCTCAATAAATTCAGCAGCCTTACGTACCGTGAATTTATGGACGCCCTTACCGGCTTAAAAGGGAAAGGGATGACCAAACTGATCCTGGACCTAAGAAATAATGGCGGAGGCGTATTAGATGAAGCAGTAGAAATTGCAGATGAATTTTTATCGGGTGATAAACTTATTACTTATACCGAAGGGGCCCATGCGGCAAAGAATGAATACCGCTGCAGGCGAACCGGCCAGTTTGAACAAGGCGAACTTGTGGTGCTTGCCGATGAAGGTACAGCCAGCGCCAGTGAAATTTTAATTGGCGCTTTGCAAGACTGGGACAGGGCCACGGTAGTTGGCCGCCGTACCTTTGGTAAAGGACTGGTACAGGAACAGTTTATGCTAAGCGATAACAGCGCCCTGCGATTAACGGTAGCCCGGTATTATACCCCCATGGGCCGTAGTATTCAAAGGCCGTATGATAAAGGCAACCTGGCTTATTTTGAAGATTATCATAAGCGCTTTACCAATGGAGAACTGGTATATGCCGATTCTATTAAAAATGACACCACCCAATTATTTATCACCAAGGGAGGAAAAAAAATATATGGCGGGGGTGGCATATCACCCGATTATTTTGTTGCCGAAGATACCGGCAAAGCGAGCGCCGTTATTACTCAATTTTATATTAAAGGCACTTTAAGCGATTTCGGGTACCGTTATTTATTAGCCAACCCCTCTATAAAAACCCGCTTCAGCACGCCAGCAGGTTTTATACAAAATTTTGAACCCGATGCCGCCAGTTGGAGTTTATTAAAATCGCTGGCATTAAAAGATTCTATAAAGATCGAACAACTAACCGATCATGAGAAAACATTTATACAAAAGCTCATAAAATCTTCCATAGCCCGCCAGTTGTTTCGGAATGAAGGTTATTTTGAAGCCATCAACCGGCAGGATCCGGATGTTTTAAAAGCCATTGAAATCATAAAGGCAGGTAAATAAGTATTAGATTTACACCAGCAATGAGGTGTAATGAAAAATGCGGTGGTTTTGGTTTACTACCATCACTAAATACCGGCATCTTGAAAATTACCTTTTTAATAGGGATATTATTATGCAGCACGCATATCCTCAGCCAGAATTACCTGAGAGGCTATGTAGTATCTGCAACCGGGCAACGCATCCCATCTGTAAAAATTAATGCCCTTGAGGGAAAGCAAGTGATTAAAACCAATATGTTTGGGAACTTTGGTTTTTCAACTCCCCTGAAATCTGATAGCCTGCTGTTTTCCTGCGATGGGTACGATAGCGTTTTTGTAAGAGTAAAAACTGATAATTATGTAAAAGTGATCATGAAAGCGCTCCCCTCCTCTGTTATTTTTACAAAAGATAATTTTTCTGTTTTACTCAATAAACCCACAGCCGAAAAAGAAAGGAATTTTAGAGATGAAACTTATTTACCCTCGGGAGACAGCTATTTTATTAATACAAAAACATCACCGGGTATTGCATTCTCTGCCAATATAAACCGGGCTTCATACAGTAATGTAAGGAGATTGATTAATGAAATGGATGGCCTGTTACCACCCGGCGCCATACGTATTGAAGAAATGCTCAATTATTTTAGTTTCAATTATAAGGAACCCCCCAAAGACAGTATGTTTTACTGTGCCACTACCCTCACCCAATGCCCGTGGAATAAAAAAAATGAATTGCTTTTTATCAATATCAGTGCAAGCAAGATTGATATGGAGAGCCGGCCGCCCAATAATTTAATCCTGCTTATAGATGCATCTGGTTCTATGGATATGCCAACAAAGCTGCCCCTGTTAAAATCGGGATTCATAAAAATGGTAAATAACCTGCGAACCCAGGATACCGTGTCGCTCATTACTTTTGGTGATAGAGTAAACCTGGTATTAGAAGCCGTACCCGGAAATGAAAAAGAAAAGATCATTAAAGCGATTTCAAAATTAGAGGCCGATGGTCCTACGCCGGCTGAGGGCGCCATCAGGCTGGCTTATAAAATTGCTGCCAAAAGATTTATTAAGCAGGGAAACAATAGGATTATATTGGCTGCAGATGGTGATTTTAATGTAGGCATGAGTACCGAAAAAGAATTAATAACGCTTATAGAACAAGAAAAAAGAAATGGGATTTATCTCACCTGCCTGGGTGTAGGTTCCGGTAATTATAAAGATTCCCGGCTATCGGTATTGGCGCAAAAAGGAAATGGCAATTTTTCGTATATTGATAATGAACAGGAAGCAGAACGTATTTTGGTAACCGATTTATCAAAGTCTTTATTTACCGTAGCAGATAATGTATATCTCTCGCTTCAGTTTAATAGCCAACGTGTAAAATCGTACCGTTTATTGGGATATGAAAATGACAAGACCACGCTTAAAGATTCTTTGGTTCAGTTAAAAGGCGGTGAAATCGGTTCGGGCCATTCCTTGATGGCTATGATTGAAATTGAGCCGGGTGCACCTGCTTCAGCAAAACCATTGGCCAAATTAGAAATTCATTACCGAAAACCGATGGAAGCTAAATCATTATCCTATTCATTCGCCATACCCGGTAACGAGGTCCCATTAAAATCCACTGACCCGGAGTTACGCAAAGCCATTGCGGTAGTAATGTTTGCCATGAAATTAAAAGACAATGAAAGTTCAAAACAAATAAGCTGGAAAATGTTGCAAAATATGGCGAAAGTATCCATGGACAGGGATAATTATTTAGATAAAGAATTTCTTCAACTGGTTTATAAAGCCAAAAAGATGTACACCCATCGCAGGAAATATGGCGGATAGCGGGGGCAAAATCCTGTACATGATAAAATATATTACTCATCCCCCGCTCGCCTCAGTCTTCCTCAAAAAGCAATATGCTATCCGAAGAGCGCTTCGCTAACCCCAACTGGCGCAAGTGTTCCAACGGATCACTTGTGACTTCTTTGACGGCAAGTCTGCGACTGGAATTAGCATTGCAAATGTTCAATTTCTATTCTGCCTTTTCTGTTTGTACAATAGTCGGTTCCGCTGCCATAAACATATTCTTCTGGTGCAAATACAATGCCCGCCCTTACAGGTTTTTCATGCAGGTAATCTAATCGCTGTTTCAACAATTGCACACTACTTAATTCTATCGGATGATTATCCTGCTGCCAAAACTGAAAATTTTTGTTATTGCTGTTTCGTTTACCCGCCCGGTCAAACATCCATATCATCCAATCTCTCCTGCTTTCCCTGGCATTTCCCTGAATGGATGTATAAATTTGTTTGCTGGTATATTTCTTCAAATCTCTTAAAATATGGCTGATTACAAATTCCTTTTTTGCACTTACAATTAAATGTACATGATTACTCATAATAATCCAGGCATGCAAGTTCAGGCCTTTTTCACTGATACAGTATTTCAGGCTTTCAACAATAATTTCCTTGTATTCATTTCTGGTTAAAGCATCTATCCAATTTATCACACTAAATGTTACAAAATGAGCAATTTCATTTTCGCCAAATTTGTATTTTGTTGACACAGGGATTTTTTTGTGGCTAATTTAATTCTTTTGGGATTTGAAAAAATTTTAAACGTAGCTTTTTTATACACGTAATTTGTACACCCGGTCGCAGACCGGTTTTCTAATTTGGCACAAGTGATCCTACGGAACACTTGCGCCAGAACGGGGTTTCTTCCAGTATATGCCCTGAAGTGTGCGTTACCTGTAAATTGTCAAAGAACACATCAATATTGTTGCTCTCGTTGCTGGTATAAATATACAGATAACCGCTTTATTTTTTGATCCATTTTGTAATTTCCTTTTTTGCTTGCCCAAAAAAGGAACAAAAAAAGGCCCCCGAAACCGATATACAGCCCGGTTTCGGGAAACAGCTTTAATCAACTTTTGTTCCCTGGTAACATGAGCGTTTGTAATACTACTCCTCGTTGTATTGTTTACGGTAAGATTTTATTTGGGGGATGTTGGGTATATGAATGATTATTTATTAATAAAACCAGGCTTATAACTTCCATGATTTTCTAAGGATGGATAAATATCATCATTTGTAAAAGGAATTCCATCTATTCCCACTGAAAACAATTTGTATTGATTACCAATTTTCTTATATTGGAATTTTGTTTCAATAGTTTTATCCATCTTTTTAAGGAGAAGTGGATCATTGATTACAATCATAGGATCCTCACTCATTAATTGCTCTAAGCTATCCGGATATTTGTTATTTTGCAATTTATAGAACTCAATATTTTTAACTAAATGATTTAATTCGATCTGAGAAATTTTAGCATACCCCTTTGCGGTATTTTTACCATATTTCATATTGTAAAAAATAAAAAAATATACTATAATAGTAAGCAACACACCCCCAAAACCAATTATTACAAGCCATTTATCTTTATATTTAAAGATACCATATAATAACAGAACCAATCCTACCAAACCACCAATAAGAGGTAATATGCAGACTATACCAATTAAGTAAGGAGGTTTACTTTTAATAGTGTACATAATTGTTTATAATTAAAAAAATGAATATTTAAAATGCGAATAAACCCCAACCCCCAGTAGTCACAATAAATACAGCAGCAGCTGCTGCTGCTGTTAATCCTCCTCCATTAATTTTTACTTCCAAACCATTTTGATCATTGCCATTCGTAAAACTAGCTCCTACTGAAATTTGCCCTAAGCCATTTCCAATACCTAAACCAACATGCGATTCATAACCAAAGAACCCAGCACTTGCATAAACAGAGCCATTAATACCATAACCTATAGTTATTATTTTAAAAAAAGAAATGGAAGAACCATCAAATTTACCATCGGTGGAAGACTGGTCATTTGTAATAATGCTTCCTGATTCCCCTATTATTTTTCCAGTATATGAAGAAAATAAAATCTCATCACCAAAACCTGAATCGAAATTAAATTTCTTTGTACTGATTTTAGTTGTTGCGGTATTTCCAGTATAAGAAGCATCATTATATTCATTTGTTTGCAAAAATGTGGTGCCAAAATTAATATTTGCAGATATACCATTTTGAAAACCAACCTCACCAATTGACCCTATTGAACTATTACTTAAAAACACACTATGCCCCACAAGCTCTTGCAACATTCCTGCTTCGTTTGATCCTTCTTCCCACCAACTTATCCGAATTCCTTCTATTCCATTTTTATCTGTTGCCGATTCTAACGAATATCGTTGATCTTTGTCTTTTGCTGTTCCGTAGAATAAATTAAAAACTATTCCCGCACTACCTCTTCCTGAACTACCCCATGATAATCCAAAATTAAATGAGTTCTTATTTTCCCACATGAAACTACTAAACCACGCTGCATGATAATTACCATCCGGCCCTTTTTGCATTCGGCCATTATCACCGGGGTACTTCATCTGGTCGCCAAGGGGGTCGTTTATACTTACCGGGTTATTGGCAGCATAATTATAAGGAGTAAGGCCAAAGTATTTTTCTGCATAAGGGTCTGTATTTAAAAAACGGCCTGTTTGTACATCCTGCAAACGATAAAAGGTTTCATATAAATTGATCCCAAAGTTTTCATTGAGTTCGTTGCCTGCATTAAACTTATAATTATTAGGAAATTGTAACAAAATTATATTCTATTTTTAATATCAACAGCAAAATATGCCCTTTTATGTGTAGTAAGCAGTTTATAATACATACCTAGCATATGGTTTTTTACATTCTTAATCTTTTTGTTCAAAGTGAGTTCATATAGTTTATTTGTATGGAAAAAATTTTCTCCAAAGTCCCCCGTACACATTACACCTACATAATAAAACTTGCTACTATCCTTGCACAATGTGTCTTCTGTAAATACTAATACATCGGCTGAAAGAATACCTCCGCATGACCCGTAATAGGGCATACTTTGTGTAAGATATAATTTTTTTACAATTGTTCTTTGTCCAAATATATTTAGACTTATAATCAAAAAGAATGGAAAAATAATTAGACGCATAATATCAAATTTATAATTTATTAAAATCAAAAATTATTCTTGTTGGATTTGTTATAATTCTTGAACCAATATATAATTTTTCAGCTAAGAAAGAAATCTGGTACTTTACTCGTCCAAAATCATACGTTACATTATAATACTCAATTTTATTATAGTAGCTATAAAATTTTTGATCCCATATTTCATTCCTCATTTCTAAATCTATGCCCAGCATTTTGGACATTATATTTTTCTCCGCAACTAAGCCAGCAAAATGTGGACCCGAGTTGCTATTAAGATCAGATTTATTCCTATCACTAATAATAGGTTTAGCTGAATATTCTGCAAAAACATGTGCGAAAGCACCAGCTTTGAAAATATTGTCAATATTTGAAAATGAGAAATCTCTTAAATCTATTTGCGAAGATACATACCCATCAAATGCCAATCTTTTATCTGCCTCATCGCTGTTTGTAAGAGTGAGATTTATTGATATATTTCCGTTAATCAAATCTTCAACAGTTTTTGACAATTCTCCGGAAATTTTTGAATTTGTAACTGTATTTAAAATATCATTTGTTCGAATTAATTTTCCATTCATAACACTATATGTGTTACCAGTTACACTTCCTAAAAGATTGCAAAATGTATTAATATCATTTAACCCACTTTGTCCTTTATTCTGAGTGCTAACAGAAATCCCTCCACTACCAAACCACATAGAACATAACCAGTTCTCCAATTTTCCCAAGTTATTATTTAATTCCCACGCATCAGAACTACCCCAGTCAAATCTGTTCCCACTTAATTTATTTTGTAAATCAATAGTAGAACTAGGATCCCATCCATCTTCTTTCGGTGCTACCGGCCGCATACCATCAGGATCAATAAATCTTATGGGATTATTATATCCATAATTATAGGGCGTCCACCTCCGGCTTACTTCGGCCAAGGGATCTATATTGTGCCAGCGCCCGATCTGCTGATCATATAAACGAGCGCCGTAATCATATTCTTCCAGGCTGCTGCCATCTGCAAACTCATGGCTTTGCTGCTCTTTGCCATTGTACCTGTACTTGTTTTCTGCTGCGCCGGTTAACGCCCTGCTGCTAATGCCTGCCATGGCCAAACCAAAGGGGTAGTAATGCGTTTCTTCCAGTATATGCCCTGCCGTATGCGTTACCTGTAAATTGTCAAAGAACACATCTATATTGTTGCTCTCGTTGCTTGTATAAATATAAAGATAACCGCTTTTAGGAGCTGTTAAATTTGTTTTTATGTGTATGGTGCTTACTCCACTGTTGCATGCAACCTCGGCGCCAGCACCGGCGTATTTAAATTTTGAATTAGGCCATGAATCAAGACATATAGATTTACTTGCATTTTG